>Ga0268289_100002_pt1 | contig 1095148 bp, 1011 predicted proteins | sample MetspNORM_FD_191340 | JGI IMG/M metagenome (GOLD analysis project Ga0268289, IMG submission 191340) | Soil microbial communities from San-Diego area, Southern California, United States - Methylocaldum sp. NOR-M | ecosystem: Environmental > Terrestrial > Soil > Desert | place: USA: California... | reverse complement strand
CTACATCATCCGAACCACCCTGGAGCGCCACGACGGCAACGTCACCGCCGCCGCCCGCGCCCTCGGCACGACCCGCGAAACGCTGCGCTATCGCATCCGGAAGTACGGGTTGAAAGAATCGAGCTGATCCGGCTATCGGCTTTCAGCACCGGCACGAGGCTAACGCGTCCCAGTGCCGGTACAGGACATCGCATTTTTGACTGGTTTTCGTTCCGTTTCCGGTTTCTGCTGGCCGGTTTGCCGGAGCACTCTAAGTTCGATTGTACGGTGAGGGAGCCGACGTAGTGCCGGCTTTCGGCAAGCGTCTTGAATCCCTCTCGATTCCCCTGTGCAAAAGAGGGCGGGCGGAATGGTTTTCATCCCGCCCGTTGCCGTGTCCGCACAAGCATGATGAAAACTCTCGCCCCGAACGACTGGGAGAAGTTCATTCGGTGACCCGGATGCGGTTCAAATACACCGCCTAAGCGGGTGGTCTTGAACCAGTCCACACTCAAATACCTCGCCAAATAAGTCATTTATATGAAAAATCAATAAGATAGAGTTTTTCTGCATCTGGCATGGAAGTCGCTTCACCGGACTCGGTTAATGCAGTTTTGTGAGTGCGACTATGGTTTCGATCCAAGCTTTGCGCCGGGTGCCCCGAACCGGTCTGCCGGGGCTTAGAGACCATTGGCGATCGGATCTCGTATCCGGCTTTTTGGTGTTTCTCATCGCTTTGCCTCTGTGCCTCGGCATCGCCATGGCCTCCGGATTTCCGCCCATGGCGGGGATCATCAGTGCCGTGATCGGCGGGGTTGTGGTGTCCAGGATCAACGGCTCTCACGTCACCGTCAACGGTCCCGCCGCCGGACTCATCGTAGTGATCCTCTCGGCGGTCCAATCCTTGGGCCAAGGCGATGCCATGGCGGGTTACCGCTACACTCTCGCCGCCATTGTGATGGCCAGCGTTCTGCAAATTCTCATGGGCCTCTTGAAAGCCGGGAAGCTCAACGCCTATTTCCCGGCCGCGGTAGTGCACGGCATGCTGGCCGCCATCGGGATCATCATTATGGCCAAGCAAATCCACGTGATGCTCGGAGTGAAACCGGAAGACGGCGAAATACTCTCCGCGATCGCCGGGATTCCGCGCAGCGTGATGGCCGCCAACCCTGAAATCGCCCTGATCGGATTGCTGGGGCTGGTTATTTTGATGATCTGGTCGTGGGTCAGAAATCCGTATCTCAGGATGATCCCGGCCCCCCTGATCGTCATCGTCGTCGGCATGGCCCTGGGCCGGTATTTCGACCTGGAGCACGAACATGTCTTCCTGTTCCTGCCGCACCACGAGTACACGATAGGGCCGAGGTTCCTGGTCTCGATTCCGGAAGACGTTCTGGCGAGCTTTTACTTTCCGGACTTTTCGAAGATCGCGACGGTCGAGTTCTGGGGAGCCGTGATGTCGATCGGCCTGATCGGAAGCCTCGAATCGCTCCTGAGCGCCACGGCCGTTGACAAGCTCGATCCTTACAAGCGCCGTTCGGACCTGAACCGGGATTTGACCGCGGTAGGCGTGGGGAACCTGCTATCCGGACTGATCGGCGGGCTCCCGATGATCGCCGAGATCGTCCGTTCGTCGGCGAATATCAACAACGGGGCGAAGACCGGCTGGGCCAACTTTTTTCACGGCCTCCTGCTGGGCCTCTTCGTGGTGTTTTTTCCCCATGTCATCCATGAGATTCCGCTGGCGTCTTTGGCGGCGCTTCTGGTGTACACCGGCTTTCGCCTGGCTTCGCCCCGCCAGTTCGCCAAGACCATGGACATCGGCAAGGAACAGTTGGCGCTCTTCTGCGTCACGATTGTGGGCATTCTGACGACCGATCTATTGGTGGGGGTTGCAATCGGCATTGCCGCCAAGCTGATGATCCACATCTTTCGCGGCGTGGAACTCAAGCACCTGGCCAGGCTCGATTATGCGTTGAAGCAAACATCGCGCGACACTTATCACATCAGGATCGGCGGCTCCGCGATCTTCTCCAATTTTCTGGCGCTCAAGCGCGTGGCGGCGGAATTGCCCGTCGGTCAGACAGTGATCTTCGATCTGGCGGATGCTTACCTCATCGACCACACGGTGATGGAGTTCCTCGATCACTTCCGCCGCGACTATCGCGACCGCGGCGGCGAATGCCATCTTGCCGGTCTCGAAAACCACGAACCCTACGCCGACCATCCCTTGGCCGCACGGCGAAGGCGGCGGCCCATGGGGCGCCGGATCGTCTTCAAGATCGTCAAGAGCAGCTGATCCGGGAACGAAATGACCGCCATACCCCTCGCTCCGCTATCGATTCCGTTGGTCCGGTTCGCCGAGCCTCTTACCAAGGCGCTGGAAACCGAATACCAGGCCGAACGCATCATCGCGGCGCTGCGCCGCTGTCCTCAACGCAGGATCGAATTGGATTTCACCGGGCTTACCGATGCCAGTTTGGCGTTCTGCGACGAATTTTTCCGGCTTGCGGAGCGCGAACTTCCGGAAACCTGGCTGGTGCCCCGGCATTACGTTCACCCGTATCCGTGTCTGGTTCACGAACTGGTGAGCCGTTTGGAGCGATTGCGTGAAAAGACCTGGATCAAAGGGTGCGAATCGTTCATGACCGGAGCGGATCCCGGTCAGCGAGGTCATCGAACTTCCGCTGTTTGAGGCTCCGATGCTCGTAAGCGCCCGCCCTAGAGTTTTTCCCCGCGGTTTAGCGGTGCGGATTGGGAAATGCGTGGGTCGGCAATCCTTTGCCGACAAAGCCCTCGTCGACCCAGTGTGTCGGCAAAGCATTGCCGACCTACTGCCGCACCGACCGGAAAAACGCTCCGATTGCGTCTCTTATTTCAACGCGGGCAATGCGCCTTTGCGAGTGCCGATGTAACCGATCACCGCGCGATGCAGGGCGTGCCACTTCTCGTTCAGCTTCGCGATCACGAGATCCTTGTCGTGCCCTGTGTAGTTTTTATTCACTTCCTCGCCGGCGTGCTGGAAATTGCTCATGATGTAGGAAAAGCCGTGGGCATTTTCCACGATCTGTAAACCGGCCGCTTCCGCGCCCATCGGCGTGGAAAGGATGCGCGCCAAGCGGCGATTGTCTACGTTGTAGGCCCAGACGTAGTTATTGTTGCGGCGGCTGGTGTCTTCGCCGATAAAAAGCGTGCGGCTCGCGGGCGAAAACTTGAGATTGTCCGGTCCGCAAACCTTGTCCTGCTCGCAGCGGTTGCCTTCGGCATCCTTTCTGTCTTCGCCGTTGTCATTCTTGCCCAGCCACCCGCCCAGGAGTTCCGGCACGGATCTCATGGCGGACGCCACGAAGCGGCTATCGATTCCGGCTTCATGGCCGTCGGTCAGCTTGAGCTCGTAAACCGCCCCGCCGTCGTTTTGAGGCAGGCGAATATCGCCGGTGCCGTCGGCCATGCCTTTTTCGATACGCGAGATGGCGACATACGCCTTGCGTCCGCTCGGATCGTGGGCGACGCCTTCCATTTTGGAGAATTCGGTCGTGGCTCCGAGATAGGCCGCGTAACGGCGGGTTTCCAGAAAAGCCGCGGCTTTTTCCATATGGGGCTTGAGCCGCAGCCATTCGGTGCCGGTGTAGGTGGTGACTTTCTTGTAGCCATGCTCATGGGGGTCGGTATTGCTGGCGTCGAATATGTCGGCGAACTTGATGCCGTTATCGACCAGGGCCCTGATTTCGGCATCCGCGGCCGAGCCCAGCTTGATCCAGGTCAGCTTCGCCGCTCCTCCTTTCGACGCCGTGGTTTGTTTCCATTTGGCGGCGTAAAGCGTGCCTGACGACAGATCCTCGGGGTGGTCGGCGATGAACATGAACAGCCCGGTATTGACGCCGTCGTCGCCCATGTAAGCCGTGCGCCGGTCGGGCATTATTTCGGCCAATTCCCGCGAAAACCGGCCCAGGACGTAGTGCTTGACGGCCGATGCGGTTCCGTTGGCGTCGATCTTTACCTCCGGCACCAAACCATAGTGATAGGCATTGGCGTGTGCGGCATCGCCGAAGTAATACCGGCTGAACGAGTCGATGTCTGTGGTGTCGTCGCTGTCCTCGGTCTTGGCGCCGCCGCCGCGAACCTTGGCGTCCGGTTCGTATTCTTCGCTGCCGAGATGCGTGTTCCAGGGCGAAAGCGAGGCGGCGCAGGCTATCCAAAGACCGTTCACGCTGCCGAAGCTGATGTTGTGGTAATCCGCAACCGTCAGGGCGCCGGTGGATTTGTTTTGATCGAGCTTGGCAAAGCTCGCGGTCGCCGGCAGCTTGCTCCAGAAGCGTCCCGATTGCCCGGCGGGCGGCAGTTCCTTGTATTCGTACTGGGTGACCAGGGCCAGGGCTTCGTTTCGAAGAGGATCGTGGGCCTTCATGCCCGGTATCGCCATCAGGGAGTTGCCGTCCGGCGAATCCGAGGCGATTTGTCCGTAGGTATCGGCCAGCGGGTGATCATGGTAGTCGTACAAGCCGCCCACGGTATGCCCGGCGATCGAATCGGCGGTGCCCATCAGTTCGTGATAACTCAGATCGTAAGTCCGGCTCTTGCCGTTCCGGTAAATCACTTTCATCCGGGCTTTGCTGTAAATGTCCGTTTTCTCGTCGGCGGTGACGGGAGCAGGCATCCCGATGAATTCGACCGATTTGACGGTTGGGGCGGCGTCGGCCGAACCGGCGAAAGTCAGCAGCGAGAGCGCTGACGAAACGGCTACGGTGAAAGCGTTCATTCTTGGCGTTATTCGAAAAATGTTTAACCCTAGTCGACGAATGTTAAATTCTTGTGACAATACGCCGAACAGGTGAGGCATTTGCCCTATGGTCCAGGCATTTCCCGCAAAAGGCGCGCCATAATCCGTTTGCGCATGCGATTTCTGGCTGATCCGGTATGTGGAATGAAACGTGCTTGTAACAATCCGCGGCTTGCTTCGGCAAGCCGTCTGATTCGCCTTTTTAACCGACTGATTAGGGAGTGGATTGCTCATGAAGACATTTATCGGTGTGATCACAGGGATTCTCATCTTTTTCGGCGGGACTGCCGCGCAGGCCGCCCTGCTGGAAGGCCAATCGGTTTATTTCCAGTTTGCGGACGAGGACCTGGATTACTTCGGGACACCGTCCATCGACGGCGATACCCTGAGCTTCGCCTTTTCCGATCGTTTTGCCGCCTCGGCTTCCCAGCGCCTAAGGGAAACCATGGAATTTCAGGTCATCGCCAAGGACGGATTTCTGATCGATCAGTTTCACTTGGCGGAGGGCGGCGACTACGCACTCGCCGGAAAGAACAGCAGCGTTTCGGCCAGCAGTCGGCTCCGGCTCGACGACTTTACCAACGACGAACTGTTCCGCGACTCGGGTGAAAAATCCTTCCGCCTCGGCGGCAGCGGCGGCGAAAAGGCGGGCAGCTGGACCACGCTGTTCGAGCAGTCGATTGCCCGGAGCGAAGAACTGGACATCCTCTTGACGACGATGCTGGGGGCCGTTCCGGTGGGCAGTCAGGGTGAAGCCTGGATCGATCTGAACGCGATCCGCGTGACCATCGGCGCGGTTCTGTCCGGCGGCGAACCGGCCCCGGTGCCTTTGCCCGCGGCCGTGTGGCTTTTGGCCTCCGGACTCGCCGGTTTGAGCGGCGTGACGGCCGCCAAGAAGCGCTGCAGCGTGCTTTTACGCGCATAACAAACATCATCGGCCGATAAGCGCCGCGTGTATCTTGGGTACGGGAGGAATTCGGCCAAAAGTAGCGCGGGCCGGGCCCATTCCGCTCTTGGCCGCGATGCGGGAATGCATCGCAAGATCCACACGCCGACCGAGGCAAAGGGATTGGACCTGCGGTCGCTTTCGTTCGATATGCTTGAAATCATCCTTGCTCGCGCCTGCGGACGCGCGGGACTGCCGTTTCTGGGCTACCGGTAAAGTGCTTCGCTTTGGATGAATCGCCGGACCGGCTCGGGAATCAAATAACGGGCGCTCTTGCCGGTTTTTACGGCTTCCCTGATGCGGGTCGCCGAAATATCGAGCTGGGTGACCTCGACGAAATGGATTGCTCCCGCCGGCTGAGGGCGTATGGCACCTGGCTGTTCGGTACGGCGTTCTGCGATGCGCGATGCCAAATCGCCCGCAAAATCGGGCGCCGCGCCCGGCCGTTGCATGACGACGATATGGGCGAGATCGAACAGCTCCCGCCAGCGGTGCCAGCGGGGAAAGCCGAGGAAGGCATCCAGCCCGACGATCAGGCACAACGGCCGAGCGCCGATCTCCGCTCGAATGGACGCAAGCGTATCCACCATGTAGGACGGCCCGGGCCGGTCTAGTTCCCGTGTATCGATACGGAAGCCGGGCTCGGCGTCGTGCAGGGCCAGCTCCAGCATCTTAAGGCGATGCTCGGGTTCGGCCTCCGGCGCAGCGCGGTGGGGCGGCAAACGGCAGGGGACGAAGCGGACCTCGTCCAGTTCGACCGCTTCTTTGACTTCCAGGGCCGTCCGCAGGTGGCCGTAGTGGATAGGATCGAAGGTTCCGCCGTATATGCCGATCATGAGCGCTCTTGGGGGGAGAGGCCGTAGCAGTAGGTCGGGAACCCTTTCCCGACATATTCGTCGGCAAAGGATTGCCGACCTACGATACTAATCCGCCCTAGGTGTTGCAAGTCAGGCGCGGATATGCCCATCGCCCAGAACGATGAATTTCTGGGTGGTCAATCCTTCCAGTCCTACCGGGCCGCGGGCGTGCAGCTTGTCGGTGCTGATGCCGATTTCGGCGCCCAAGCCGTATTCGTAACCGTCGGCGAACCGGGTGGAGGCGTTGACCATTACCGAGCTGGAATCCACTTCCCGGAGAAAACGGCGCGCGCGGGTGTAGTCCTCGGTCACGATGGCGTCCGTGTGTTGCGATCCGTGCCGATTGATATGATCCAGCGCCTCGTCGAGGCCCTCGACCACGCGGATGGACAGGATGGGCGCGAGATATTCGGTGTCCCAGTCTTCCGCGGTTGCCGGCGTACAGTCCGGCAAGATTTGCACGGTTCTAGGGCAGCCGCGGAGCTCCACGCCCTTTTCCCGAAAGAGGTGCGCCAGGTCCGGAAGGAGAACGGGCGCAATCGGGGCAGCGATCAGCAAGGTTTCCATCGCATTGCAGACACCGAAGCGCTGGGTCTTGGCATTCAGAGCAATCTTGATGGCCTTGTCGAAATCGCAGCGGTCGTCGATGTAGACGTGGCAGATGCCGTCCAGGTGTTTGATGACCGGGATGCGGGATTCTTCCGTGATGCGCTCGATGAGGCTCTTGCCGCCGCGCGGCACGATCACGTCCACGTGGCGTTCCATGCGGATCAGCTCGCCGACCGCCGCCCGGTCGGTGGTTTCGATCAGTTGCACGGCGTCGCGGGGCAGTCCCGCTTGCTCAAGACCGTCCCGTATGCAGTCGGCGATGGCCTTGTTGGAATGTATGGCTTCGGACCCGCCCCGCAGGATGCAGGCGTTGCCGGATTTGAGGCAAAGCGCCGCGGCGTCCGCGGTCACGTTGGGGCGGGACTCGTAGATGATCCCGATGACGCCCAAAGGCACCCGCATCCGGCCGACCTGAATGCCGGAGGGTCTATAGGTGAGGCCGGTGATTTCGCCCACCGGATCGGAAAGCGCGGCCACTTCGCGTAGACCTTGAGCCATGGCGTCTATGCGCTTTTCGGTGAGGTCCAGCCGGTCGAGCATCGCGCCGTCGAGTCCCCTCTGCCGGCCGACTTCGAGATCCTTGTGATTCTCCGCCATCAACACCTGCGCATCGCTTTTCAGCGCGTCGGCGATGGCCAGGAGAGCGCTGTTCTTTGCGGCAGTCTCCGCACGGCTCATCGAGCGGGCGGCCTCGCGAGCCTGCTCGCCCACCCTAAGCATGTAAGTTTGAAGGTCGTTTAACATGGGTCGTTCAAGGAAAGGTGAATAATCGAAAGCGGTGAGCTATGAAACGTCAATGAGGCTTCGCCGTAATGCGTGTTCCCGAAGGTGCCGTGAGGCTTACGCAGACGGACAACAGTTCTTCCCAGGGGTCGCCCGTTTCCATGCCTTTGATCACTCTGTCAGCCCTGGCGCTGAGCAAGAGGGTCCGGTGAATGCTGTCGCGGTTCAGGCGCTGCAGTGCCTGGAGCACGGTCGATTTTCGTTTGTCCCACACTTGGCATTTCGCCAATGCCGATTCGGTCGGGGTGCCTTGGGCGACCAGAGCCATGATGTTGCCGATCAGGCGAACGTCGCGGGTGAGCGCCCATAGCGCGACCGCAGGCGCCACGCCTTCCGCCTTGAGTCCCGTGAGTACGCGGTAGGCTTTCTGAGTGTGACCGCGCAAGACTTCTTCGGCCAGATCGAAAACATCGTAACGGGCGCTGTCGGCGACGGCCTTGACGATCTGGTCGTCGTCGATCTTGCCCTTGCCGTACAAGATGTGCAATTTTTCGATTTCCTGGGCGGCCGCCAGCAAATTGCCTTCGACGCGGGCGGCCAATATGCGGATGCCCGAGCGGTCGGCCAACAGACCTTTCGCGTTCAAGCGCCGGTCGAGCCAGCGCAGCAATTGCTCGCCCTCCAGGGGCCAGACCTGGACCACCACGCCGATGCGGTCGATGGCCTGGTACCAGCGGCTTTTTTGTTCGGCGCCCCCGATTTTCGCGCTGCTGACGATGAGGACTGCGTCTTCCGCGGGCCGCTCGGCATAACGCGCCAGGGCTGCCGCCGCCGCTTTGTCCGGCTTCGCGGGAAGGCGCAGGTCCAAAATGCGCTTTTCGCCGAAGAGAGAAAACGAATCGGCGGCCTCCTGCAAGCTGCCCCAGTCGAAGCCGGTATCGGCGTAGAACAATTCACGGCTGCCGTACCCGGCGGCACGCGCCGCCTGCCGTACCGCGTCGGACGTTTCCGCGAGTTGCAGGGGCTCGTCTCCGCTCAGGAAATAAACCGGAGCCAGACGCTTTTTCAGTTGCTCTCCCAGCTGCTCGGCGGATAGTTTCACGACTTGTCCGCAGGCGGGCGGCTCAGTGCGTAAGCGACGCGGCGAAACAGGAGTTGGGCGGCCTCGCGCTGCATCTCCTGCTGGATTTGGTATTCCTCCTGGGTTTGACTGAGCGGGGAGGTCTGATCGTTGAAATAATCCCGTTTCAGCTCGAGCTCCTGGCGCGGCAGCAGTATCTCGCCCTGTGGCGTCGACACCTCGTAGACGACCCGATAGCTCAAATCGAACAGGTTGGCTCGGCCTTGCTTGCTCAGACCGATCGGGCGGCGGTCCTGTCTCGCCTGGACGATGTGGATCACCGCGCCGGCCTGGCTGGGAGCCGCCGCGAGGTTGCCGCCGGAATAAGACAAAATATTCGAAAATTCCTGAACGAACAGATCTCCGCGCCCCAAACCGTCGATGTAGAAGGTTTTAGCGACCATCGTGGCCGGCAAGCTGCCGCGGAGATGGAATCCGCAAGCCGAGAGCAATAGGGCGAAAATTGCCGAAACCGCCGCTTTTGCGAGAGACCGTCTTGTCATTGACTACACCACGATGTTGACCAGCTTGCGCGGAACCACGATAACCTTTTTGACCGGTTTGTCCTCGACGAAGCGCTGCACGTTGGGATCGCCGAGCGCGGCGGTCTCCACTGCGTCGTTGGCGGCGTCCACCGGCACGGTGATTTTGCCGCGCAGCTTGCCGTTCACCTGAACCACCAGCTCCACGGTGTTTTGCACCAGCGCCGATTCGTCCACTCTTGGCCATGCCATGGTCGCGACCGTTTCGGGATGTCCGAGTTCGTGCCACAAGCGGTGGCAAATATGGGGCACGATGGGAGACAGCATCAGCACCACGAGCTCCAGCGTTTCCTGGCGCACCGCGCGTCCCTGATCGCTCGCATCGTCGAACTTCGCCAAGGCGTTGAGCAGTTCCATGTTGGCGGCGATCGCCGTGTTGAAGGTGTAACGCCGGCCGATATCGTCGCTGACCTTGCGAAGGGTCTCGTGCGTCTGGCGCCGCATGGCCTTTTGCGCCTCGTCGAGCGCCGTCTTGTCGAGCCTAGGGGCGGGGCCTTGGTCGACATGGACGGCGACCTGTTTCCAGAGGCGCCTCAGGAACCGAAATCCACCTTCCACGCCGCTGTCCGACCATTCCAGCGACTGCTCGGGCGGGGACGCGAACATCATGAACAAGCGCGCCGTGTCCGCGCCGTAACGATCGATCAGCGCTTGCGGATCGACGCCATTGTTCTTGGACTTGGACATTTTTTCGGTGCCGCCGATCGTGACCGGCTGTCCATCGGCCTTCAAGCTCGCGCCCAGCGGCCTTCCCCGCTCGTCCAATTGCACGTCCACTTCGGCCGGGTTGTAGTAGTGCTTCTTGCCGTCGGCCTGCTCCCGGTAGAAGGTCGGCGCCACCACCATGCCCTGGGTGAGCAGATTGGTGAAGGGTTCGTCGCTGTCCACCAGGCCCACGTCGCGCATCAGCTTATGGAAGAAGCGCGCGTACAGAAGATGCAGGATGGCGTGCTCGATGCCGCCGATGTACTGATCCACCGGCAGCCAGTATTTGGCGCGTTGATCCAGCATGGCGTCGTGGCTGTCCGGGCAGGCATAGCGGGCGTAGTACCAGGACGATTCGACGAAGGTGTCCATGGTATCCGTCTCGCGCTCAGCCGGGCCTCCGCATTTCGGGCAGGTTGTTTGATACCACTCGGGCATTTTCTTGAGCGGAGAGCCCACATCGATCTTGACGTCTTCCGGCAATACCACGGGGAGCTGATCTTCGGGTACCGGCACGTCGCCGCAGTTCGGACAATGAATGACGGGAATCGGGCAGCCCCAGTAACGCTGGCGGGAGATGCCCCAGTCGCGCAGGCGGAACTGGGTGCGCTTCTGGCCTAGGCCTTTGGCTTCGAGATCGGCGGCGATGGCGTCGAAGGCTTGCTGGAAATCGAGGCCATCGTATTTTCCCGAATTCACGCACACGCCGTACTCGGCATAGTCGTCTATCCACTCGCCCTCCGGATCGACCGTCTCATAAGCGTCCGATTTGGACGCGATGACGGTTTTGATCGGCAGTCCATATTTATGCGCAAACTCGAAATCCCGCTCGTCATGCGCCGGCACCGCCATCACCGCGCCTTCGCCGTAGCCCCACAATACGTAATTGGCGACCCACACCGGCAGTTTTTCGCCGGTTAATGGATGAATGACGAAGCGGCCGGTCGCCATGCCTTTCTTTTCCATGGTGGCGAGATCGGCTTCCGCCGTGCCGCCGTGTTTGCATTCCTCGATGAAGGCTTCCAATTCCGGATGGCCTTCCGCGGCTGCCAGGGCCAGCGGATGTTCCGCCGCCACGGCGACATAAGTCGCGCCCATCAGGGTGTCGGGGCGGGTGGTGTAAACCTTGAGGACGTCGCTGCCGTCCTCGTAGGGAAAATGCACTTCGCAGCCGTGGCTCTTGCCGATCCAGTTGCGCTGCATGGTCTTCACCTGTTCGGGCCAGCCCGGCAACTGGTCCAGCCCGGCGAGCAGTTCCTCGGCGTAGGCGGTGATGCGCATGAAGTACATGGGGATGTCGCGCTTTTCCACCGGCGCGCCCGACCGCCAGCCGCGGCCGTCGATCACTTGTTCGTTGGCCAGCACGGTCTGGTCCACGGGGTCCCAGTTCACCGGGGCGACCTTCTTGTAGATCAGGCCTTTTTCGAACAGCTTGGTGAACAGCCATTGTTCCCAGCGATAATAATCGGGCTTGCAGGTGGCGATCTCGCGGCTCCAGTCGATGGCGAGCCCCAGCGACTTGAGTTGCTTGCGCATGTAATCGGCATTGGCGTAAGTCCACGCCGCCGGAGCGACCTTGTTCTGCATCGCGGCGTTTTCCGCCGGCAGTCCGAAGGCGTCCCAGCCCATCGGCTGAAGCACGTTCTTGCCCTGCATGCGCTGATAGCGGGCGATCACGTCGCCGATGGTATAGTTGCGGACATGGCCCATGTGCAGCCGCCCGCTGGGGTAGGGGAACATGGACAGGCAGTAATACTTTTCCCTGGCCGGGTCTTCGACGGCGCGGAAAACGCCCTGGGCTTCCCAGGCGTCCTGGGCTTCTTGTTCGATGGTCTGCGGCTTGTAAATGTCTTCCATACGCGGGGATTTCGGTCGCCGAATTAAACCTTGTAGGATACTAAAGCACTCGCCGGTACCGCAAATGGGCGCGGGCTTCGTCGGCGATCCTCGTTTTGTCCTGAAAACCGGATTTCGTAGGGTGGGTTAGGCGCGCATAGCGACAGATTTGGTATTAGTCACTGTGCCGCGAGCGCGCCGTAACCCACCAAAAGGTGTGGTCCACGCCCCCCTGGTGGGTTACGGCGCGCGGAAACACCGAAGGAACTTTGCGGACTCGGTGCGATGCGCGCCTAACCCACCCTACGAATCCGTACTTCGGAACAAACACGAGTTGCCGGGACTCCTGAACGGGATACTCCGAATAAGCCTTTTGACAGATTGTCTTATGCCTGTTGTACGTAGCACACTTTATGGATTCGTTTTCCGGACATCGTCCGACAGCCTTTTCGGGAGAAAAACATGCGCACATTGATCGCGGGCTTGGTCTTATTACACGTGCTCTTGCTGAGCGGATGCGGATACAACACCCTGCAGCAGCAAGACGAGCAGATCAAGGCGAGCTGGTCGGAGGTCGTAAACCAATATCAGCGCCGGGCGGACCTGGTGCCCAATTTGGTCAACGTGGTGAAGGGTTACGCAGGGCACGAAAGGGAGGTGTTGACCCAGGTGACCGAGGCGCGTTCCAGGGTCGGGTCCGTTCAGGCCACGCCGGAACTGTTGAACGATCCGCAGGCCTTCTCCCAGTTCCAGGCGGCTCAGGGCGAATTGTCCGGCGCTTTGTCGCGATTGATGGCGGTGGCGGAGAACTATCCGCAGCTCAAGGCGGACAGTTTGTTCCGCGATCTGCAGGCGCAGCTGGAAGGTACGGAGAACCGCATCACCGTGGCGCGCAATCGCTACATCGCGGCGGTTCAGGACTATAACGTCACGGTCCGCTCCTTCCCCACCAACATTACCGCGCGGATTTTCGGCATGGAGGTCAAGCCGAATTTCACGGTGGAAAACGAACGCGAAATCTCTCGGCCGCCCACGGTCGATTTCGGCACGCCGGCCCCGGCCCCCGCCCCCGCTCCGGCCCGGTAGGCGAACGTCGATATCGATGCCGAACATGCTTCCGGTTTGGATTCTTGCCGTCCTTCTGGCGTTTGTCGGGTCCGAGGCTAGGGCCGAGGTTGCGGTGCCGCCGCTTCAGGCGCGAGTGACCGATCTGGCCGGGACCTTGAAGCCGGACGAAAAGGCGGGACTCGAAAGCCGGCTGTCAGCCTTCGAGGCTGAAAAGGGCAGCCAAATCGCGATCTTGCTGGTGCCCACCACCGAGCCCGAGACCATCGAGCAATATTCCATACGGGTGGCGGATGCCTGGAAGCTAGGCCGCAAGGGGATCGACGACGGCGTCCTGATCCTCCTGGCCAAGCAGGACCGTACCGTTAGGATTGAAGTGGGGCGCGGGCTCGAGGGCGTGATCCCCGATGCCGTCGCCAACCGGATCGTGGAAGACGTGATGCTCCCGTTTTTCAAACAAGGCGATTTCTACGGCGGCCTGTCCGAAGGCATCGATAGCCTTTTCGCCCTGATTCGCGGGGAGCCTCTGCCCGCGCCAGCCGATGGCGAAAGAGTTCCGGATGAGGATCTGGGCGGCGTTTTCGGGCTTTCGATTCTGGGCGGCATCTTCGGTGGGCGGATACTCCGGTTTCTGTTCGGCCCCTTTCTCGGCGGGCTCATTGCCGGCGCGGGCGCCGGACTGCTGGTCGCCTTTTTCGGTCTGCCGATCCTGTTTTCGCTTTTCGTCGGCTTCTTCGTGTTCATGACGGTGTTCGGAGGCATGGGTCGGGTAGGGCCGGGCGGCTGGTACGGCGGGCCCGGTGGATTCGGCGGCTCCTCCGGAGGTGGCGGTTTCCGAGGGGGCGGCGGCGGTTTCAGCGGCGGCGGAGCTTCGGGGCGCTGGTGATGTTCAAGCATTTCGGTCGTATCCTAAAGCATCTGTGTTACGGACCCTGGCGGCTTCGGCGGGTCCTGCCGCGCCACGCGCTTAAAGCCATCGCCGAGGAGATCCGTGAAAGCGAGACGAAGCACGGCGGAGAAATCCGCGTCGCCGTGGAAATTTCGCTCGATTGGCGGAGATTGCTGCGGCGGGAGACGCCGAGGGAAAGGGCCTTGGAAGTGTTTTCCGATCTCCGCATCTGGGATACGGAACGGAACAACGGCGTTTTGATTTATCTGCTGCTCGCGGATAGGGACGTGGAGATCGTCGCCGATCGCGGTATCGACCGGCTGGTCGGAGCGGAAGCTTGGGAGCGTATCTGCCATGAGATGGAAGCGGCTTTTCGGAAAGGCGACTTCGAAGCGGGTATCGTGGCCGGGGTTCAAGCCGTGGGCTCTCATTTGGAAAAGCACTTCGCGGGACCGGATCTGCACGGCGACGAGCTCGCCAATCATCCGGTCATTATTGATGGTTGAGTTTGCTCGGCCGCTCCTGTTTTGAGTTAAGGCTCAGGCTCGTCGTTCCGGCAGGGAATGCCGGAACCCAGACGTTCGGGACGACTTGCGGAGTAACGTCCTTGTCGACTGGATACCGGCACTCCCTGCCGGTATGACGGCTTAGTTCAACAGCATTGTCCCGCGCCGGGTACGGACTTTTTCCGGTCAACCGGCTAGTTGCCGATTACTATTAACGGATCACTTCATTTGCCGGAGACCACTCATGACCGACGCATTGTTAATCGCCAAAGGCCGGGATTCGCTTTCACTGCTGCCGTCCATGGCCAACCGCCACGGCCTGATCAGCGGCGCGACCGGCACCGGCAAGACCGTTACGCTGCAAGTTCTGGCGGAGCGTTTCAGCCGCATCGGCGTGCCGGTGTTTTTATCGGACATCAAAGGCGATTTGTCCGGTTTGAGCCAGCCGGGCGTGGCCAGCCCGAAGATGGCCGAGCGGCTATCGTTGCTCGGCATCCAGGGCCATGAATTCGCCGGATTTCCGGTGACCTTTTGGGATGTTTTCGGCGAACAAGGCCATCCGGCGCGGGCGACCATTTCCGAGATGGGGCCCTTGCTGCTCTCGCGCATGCTTAATCTGAACGAAACCCAGGAGGGCGTGCTCCACCTGGTTTTCAAGATCGCGGACGACAGCGGAATGCTGCTGCTCGATCTGAAGGACTTGCGCGCGATGCTTCAGTTCGTGGGCGAAAATGCGGGCCAATTCACCACCTCGTACGGCAACATCTCCGCCGCCAGCATCGGCGCCATCCAGCGCGGTTTGATGGCCTTGGAAAGCCAGGGCGGAGACCGGCTGTTCGGCGAGCCCTCCCTGAACATCGACGATCTGATGCAAACCGCGCCGGACGGGCAGGGCGTAATCAATATCATGGCCGCCGACAAGCTCATGCAGGCACCGAAAGTCTATGCAGCCTTTCTGCTCTGGCTGTTGTCCGAACTGTTCGAGCATCTGCCGGAAGTGGGGGATCGCGACAAACCCAAGCTGGTGTTTTTCTTCGACGAGGCGCATCTGCTATTCGACGACGCTCCGGAGATTTTGCTGGACAAGATCGAGCAAGTCGTGCGCCTGATCCGCTCCAAGGGCGTGGGCGTTTATTTCGTGACGCAAAATCCTCTGGACGTTCCGGACAAGGTTTTGGGACAGCTCGGCAATCGCATCCAGCACGCGCTTCGGGCCTTTACGCCGCGGGATCAGAAAGCGGTTCGTTCGGCGGCCGAAACCATGCGCGACAATCCGGACCTGGACGAGAAGACCGTCATTACCGAGTTGGGCGTCGGCGAAGCCTTGGTTTCATTACTCGACGAAAAAGGCCGTCCGCATATCGTCGAGCGGGCCTTCATCCTGCCGCCTCAAAGCAAGATCGGCCCCATCGATGCCGCTCAACGAAAGCAACTCATCGGCGAGTCGCCCATCGCGGGCCATTACGAAAAAGCCGTGGACCGGGAGTCGGCCTACGAAATGCTCAAAGCGCGTGCCGCCGAGGATCTCCAGCAAAGGACCGAAGAAGCCGGCCGTCCTGCTTCCGGTTCGGCAGCCGGAGGCATTTTCGATACGCTCGGGAGCATTCTGGGCACTCCGTCGCGCGGTAAGGGCAAACAACGGCAAACCGCGATGGAGGCCTTCGCCAAAAGCGCCGCCCGAAGCATAGGCAGCGAACTCGGCCGGCAGCTTCTTAGGGGCGTGCTGGGGTCTTTGACGGGAAGAAAAAGGTAGGGTGGACGTTATCAGGTATACCAAAAGGTAGGATGCGGTGAGGGACGAACCGCATCGTTCGCGATCAATGCGTTTCGGGCACTCAGTGCATCTTACGAACTCGTTATCGGGCAGGCGGCAATAAAAATATCGGCTTGCGGCTATTCTTAACGACGGCTCAGTTTACATGTGGGTCCCGGTCGGCCAGTTTCGGCCGACCGGGACTTCTCGCGAGGCGCCGAACGAACCCGCGTGATCCGTGCGGCCATAGAAGAGTTGACGAGGAGTTAAGATGTTTTACGAAGTGAAGCCTTTGGTGCTGATTCTGATCGGGGCCGCCGTGGTCATGAGTCAGACCGCCTTGGCGATACCGTTTGCCGTACTGTTGATCGTTCTCGGCGCATTCATTATGGGCATGCGTTTCATCTATCGCTCCGAAAGAGTCAGTAGAGCAAAAACCGCTTCACGGCAACGAAAGAATTTCTGACTTACCGGGCAATCGGCATTTCGTTCCGCAGAGCCGCAGAGACCACGGCTGTTTGGTGGGTTAATTCCAAATCGCTTTCAATAAGGCATTCATTTTGTAGGATGGGTAGAGCGAAGCGAAACCCATCGATGGTGGGTTAGGCCGCGAGGCCGTAACCCACCGAGCGACCTCGAATCGGTGGGTTACGCTTCGCTAACCCACCCTACGATGAATGTTCACTCGAATGCCGAATGGAATAAGATCGATGCCTAACCCGCGCGCTTTCGAAACGGTGTACGATTCTGCCACCGGTTTAGGGCGCCGCCATTAATCTCGCCAGTCCCTTCCGCATTTCCTCCATCAACAACATTCCCAATGCAAACGGCAGAGTAAACAGCCAGACGTCGAGCTCTATGGGCGCGGTGCCGAAGATGTTGTTGCCCCAAGGCGTGTAATCGATGAACAGGATCAAGGCGATTTCCAGCAGAATGCCGACCAGGATTAATCGGTTGTTGAAAAGGGGAGAGCGGAACAGGGGGCGGTCCGGATGTTTGCACAGAAAGACGTTCATCACCTGCATGACGATGATGGCCGACAGACAGGCCGTGGTGGCTCGGAGATAAATCGGGTTGTCTCGGGCCAAGGTTTGGCCGTACTGCCAGCCGGCTCCATGGAGCACGTAGAAAAAGGCCGCCATGGCGGCGAGGGCCTCGAGAACTCCGAGGAACAGGTAGGCGCGCGTGAGCAACGGCCAGGTGAGCAGTTTTTCCCTGGCCGATCGGGGCGGCTTTTTCATGCAGACGGGGTCCGGGCGATCCGCTCCGAGTCCGAGGGCCGGCACCATATCGGTGCCGAGGTCGACCGCCAGAATCTGGATGATGGTCAGGGGCAGCGGAATGCTGAACAGGGCGAAAGCGAGGTAAGGCACGAGTTCGGGAATGTTGGACGTGAGTATGTAGGACATGAACTTGCGGATATTGCCGAATACCGCCCGCCCTTCCTCTATCGCGCTGACGATGCTCGCGAAATTGTCGTCCAGGAGAATCATGTCGGCGGATTCCTTGGCCACGTCGGTTCCGGCAATGCCCATGGCGATGCCGATGTCGGCGGTCTTGAGCGCCGGGGCGTCGTTGACTCCATCGCCGGTCACCGCCACTACGTGCCGTTTGCGTTTCAGGGCGTCGACGATGCGCATCTTCTGGTCGGCGCCGAGCCGGGCGAAGATGACTTCTTCTTTGTCGAGCGCGAGCTGTAGCTGCGTGTTGGAGAGCCGCCGCAATTCGTCGCCGGTGATCACGTGGGGGTGATTGCCGCGGAGCAGACCGATTTCCCGGGCGATCGCCTTGGCGGTGTGAGGGTGATCGCCGGTGACCATGATGACCTTGATGCCTGCCTGAAGGCATTTTTCGATGGCGGACGGTACCTCGGGACGGGGCGGGTCTTCGAGGCCGACCAGGGCGGTCAGTATCAGGTTCTCTTCCAATCGATCGTGATTATAGGTATCCGAGATTTCGCGATGGGCAAAGGCGAGGATGCGAAGTCCGCGTTCCGCCATCGTTTCTTGGGCATAGACAAACCGGCGGCGCATTTCCTCGGTCAGCGGCACGATTTCTTCGCCGATCTGCACGTCGGAGCACAGCGGCAGCACGGTTTCCAGGGCGCCTTTGGCGTACAGCCGGTTCCCCTCCGGCGTGCGGCTCAAAATCGAAAGGCGCTTCCGGTCCGTGTCGAAAGGGATCTCGTCGATTTTCGGATAGGCGGCGGTATCGTTCAGGAACCGTTCCGCCATCCGCACCAGCGCGATCTCCATGGGATCGCCGAGTAGCTCCCGCTTTCCGTCGCGGCTCGTTTCCTTGAGGTTCTGGCAGTTGCGCGCGCACTCCCAAAGTCTCGGGTAGGTTGCAGCGAGTTGTTCGTCGATATCTTCCGGATGACAGACTTCATTGCCGAAGAAGATTTGTCTCGCCGCCATGCGGTTTTGCGTCAGGGTGCCGGTCTTGTCCGTGCAGATGACGGTGGCCGAGCCCAATGTTTCGACCGATGGCAGGTGGCGTACCAAGGCATTGCGTTTGGCCATGCGCTGGGTGGCCATGGCGAGGGAGAGGGTAACCGTGGGCAGCAGGCCTTCCGGTACGTTGGCGACGATGATGCCGATGGCGAAGATGAAATCCTGCCAAAACGACAGGCCGGCCGCCCGCCCGATGAAAAAGAAGACGATGCCCAATGAGACGGCAAGCATGCCGACGATCCGGCTCAGGCGGAGGATTTCGTTTTGGAGAGGGGAAACGGGTTCGCCTGCCGTTTGAGTGAGGTGGGCGATCTTGCCGAATTCGGTGTGCATGCCGGTGTGGAAGACCACCGCCCGGCCTTCGCCGGAGACGACGGCGGTGCCCGCCAGCAGGACATTGCGAGCGTGAATGAGCTCGTCCGTCGCCGAGGGCTGCGCGTCTCTGGCTTGGGGTAAGGCTTCGCCGGTTACCGTGGCGTTGTTCACCCTCAGGGCAAAAGCCTCCAGAACCCGGCAGTCGGCGGGTACGTTGTCGCCTTCCTGCAGCAGGATCACATCGCCCGGCACGATGTCCGAAGCATCCGCAAGGCGCACGCTGCCTTCGCGCATCACCTTGATTTGCAGCGGCAGGAGCTTTTGCAGCGCGGCGATGGCTCTTTCGGCCCGGTATTCCTGCCAGAACGAAAACAGCCCGTTGACGAGGATCACGCCGATAATGGCGAAACCCAGAGTTTCCATGCCTTCCCCCGGCGCTTTCCAATCCCCGAAAAACGCCAATGCCGCGGCAAGCCAGAGGAGCAGGGCGAAAAAGTGAGTGAACTGCCTGGCGAAGCGTAGTGCGACGGATTCCCGCTCGAACTCCGTAAGCCGGTTGGCACCATATTCACGGAGCCGGCGGGCCGCTTCGGTTTCACTTAGCCCTTCGGGTTGAGTATGAAGGCTTGTCAAGGCCTGATCGGGTTGGAGATGATGGATTTTCATGCCGCCTTTTGGGGTGAACCGATCCAGCAAACGCCTTGGCCGCCGTAGGCAATTTCGCGGATTTTCGTCAAGCGGCCGAAATATGTACAGAAAAAGAACTTATATGCTATAAACCCCGCGCTATCACGCCGATGTTTCAATACGCGGACAGTTAGAACCCACTCAACTAAACAGTCGGTTTACAGAGTATGACCAATCAACAATTCGATAAGACTCGCTTTTCTGTTCTGAGAAATGGTTTTTGCGCCTTCTCTATCGCCGTGGCTGGGCTATTGGCCGGCTGCGATGCCGGTCCCGGCGGCAGTTCTTCTGCGCCGGCCATGTCGGAAGCGAAAATCAGCGGGAACGTTCAGGATCAACACGGTCCCGTTACGGATGCCAAGATCGAAGTGCGGGACAAGAACGGTCAGTTAGTGACGACGACGGAGGTTACGAGCACCTCGAACCAGTACTCGATTACCGTCCCCGCGGGCACTGCGTATCCCATCGTGCTGACCGCCACTCCGAACAATCCGGCGCCGGGTCGCGGTCCGGTCAAGGCCGTGGTAACCAGTTCACTAGCCGACCGTATGGACATCACCGACGTCACCACCATCGTGGTCGATTCGGCCATGACCTTGGGCGGCTTGACCGAAGCGAACATCGCCAAGGCGTCCGGCGGCGCGATCGGCTTGCGCCAGCGCCAAGGCGCGAGCGCGGCAGCGGGCGGCGGCGGTGCGGGTCCCGGCCAGAGCGGCGGCGGCGTCAGCCGTGGTGGGCACGGCGGGCATGGCGAGCATGTGCCTTCCGGTTCCGGCGCATCTCCGTCCGACAGCAGCTCCGACCAACAGCAGCCGGCGCAGCAGTAATACGGTGTAATCGACTTTAGCCTTTCGGCCGGGATGCTTTAGCTTTTTTAAAGACTCCCGGCGATTTTCCCGAAGCCGGCAGATGAGCTCGACGGAGCCGTCTGCCGGTTTTCTTTTTGGTCGCGGCTCGGACCTTGTTGAAACGGGCAGGCCGCGATTGGAAGGGTCGCGACTAAAGCGACCGTTTGCGATTGGGAAGGGATTGCCGACCTACCTATCGGGCTCTCTGACACCGACCAGAGAGGGATACGGGAAGCGGGAGTCCCTACAAGCGTATGGGCTTTTTGGGCAGCGTGTCGGTAGGTGAGAGTTCCGGCAGCACGGGCAAGCGGACCACAAATTCGCTGCCTTGGCCAGGACCGGGACTGGAGACGCACACGGTTCCTCCGTGCAATTCCACTAAGCGGCGGACGATCGTGAGACCAATGCCGAGACCGCCTTGGGATCGATCAAGCGTGCGCTCGGCCTGGGTGAAGAGATCGAAGACCTGGGGCAGTATCTCGGCCGGTATGCCGAGACCGGTGTCCCGCACGCGAAGCTCGATGTCGGAGCCGTCCCGATTTGCGGTGAGCCAGAGGGCGCCCCCTTTCGGCGTGTATTTGGCGGCATTGTTCAGCAAATTGCCCAAGACTTGGATCAGCCGGATGCTGTCGCCCTCCAGGTATACGGGAGCGGAGGGGAGAGTGACGGTGAAGGCGTGTTTCCGTTCATCAAGGAGAGGTCGCGTGACCTCGATGGCGCGGGCCACGATATCGCTCAGCTCGATCGTGTCTTTTTTGAGTTCCACTTTGCCGCGCGTGATGCGGGAAACGTCGAGAAGGTCATCCACCAACCTGACCAGATGGGCCGTCTGCCGATCGATTACATCCTCCGCCCATTGATGTTGCGGATGTTGCGGACCGATCCGCCGCAGGAGTTCCACCGCATTTCGAATCGGGCCCAAGGGGTTGCGCAGTTCGTGGGCCAGCATGGCCAAGAATTCGTTCTTGCGGTGGTCGGCTTCTTGGAGTGATGTTTGGGCCTGTATCAGATCGTCGATATCCGAGCATGAGCCAAACCACTTGATGATGTGGCCGGCCTCGTCGCGGATCGGTTGGGCGCGACACATCACCCACCGGTACTCGCCGTCTCGATGGCGGAGCCGATGCTTCATCTCGTAAGGTTCGCCGGTCTGGAGGCAATGCTTTCGGCGTTCATTGACCAGTTCCACTTCTTCGGGATGCAAAGCCCGCATCCAGCTGAAGCCCTTTTCTGAGTCGCACGGCTGTCCGGTGAATTCATGAAAGCGCGGGTTGGTGTAGTCGACCCGCCCATCCGGACAAACCGTGAAGACGATATCCGGCACTGTCTCGGCTAGGGCGCGGAATCGCTGCTTGCTTTCGCGCAGCGCCCGCTCCACCCGCGCGCGCTGGACGATCTCCCGCCTTAAGGTTTCATTGGCTTGCACCAGTTCGGAGGTGCGCTCCTGCACCCGCGTTTCCAGTTCGGCGTAAGCTTGGCGCAATGCTTCCTGAGCCCGCTTCCGCTCGATAATCTCATGCCATTTGCTCAAGGTGCACTTGACGATATGCGGCATGGCGGACAGGGTGGCCTCGGACTTGACGAGATAATCCAGAGCCCCGGCCTTCATCGCCTCGACTGCGATCGCCTCGTTCCCGTAGCAGGTCATAACGATGACCGGATAAGACGTATTCGAGCCTTCCTGCGGCAAAAGCTCCGTACCTTTCCCGTCGGGCAGCCGCAAATCGGTGATCACGAGATCCGGTAGGGCGACGGCAAGCGCCTCCCGCGCCTCGCGGAGATGGCGTACCACCGTCAGACGAACGGGTTCGCCTTGAGCCTCGAATGCTCTCTGTATGAGCTCGGCGTGGCTAGTATCATCCTCGGCCAAAAGGATGTGAAGGATGGTGTCGGCTATCGGCGCGGCTGCGGATGGCTCAGGTTTCATGAACAGTTCGGTCGGACCAGGGGTAGTGATTCCAGGCCAGCCAATAAAAGCCCAGATCTTCCATCATCCGGGTGAAATTCTCGAAATCGACGGGCTTGACGAGATAGCTGTTGGCATGCTGGCCGTAAGCTCTGGCGATGTCTTGCTCGGCTCGTGAGGTGGTGAGAATGACGACCGGCAGATTCGCAATGGACGGCGATGCCCTGATTCTACCCAGGACTTCAATGCCATTGATGCGGGGAAGGTTGAGGTCTAGCAGGACGACGTGCGGCCTCGGGCTGGTTTGCGGATCGGCATACGCGCCCTGTCGCAGCAGATAATCCAAGGCTTCCGCGCCCTGGCTGACATGATAGATCCGGTTCGCCACGCGGTGTTCCTGAAAACAGCGGATGACCAGTTCGGCATGATCCGGATTGTCTTCGACCAACAGGATATTCAGGACTTCTCCCTTCATGCTGGATCCCTCAGGGAAAAATAAAACGTGCAACCCAGCCCTTGACCTTCCGAGTCTACCCAGAGACTTCCGCCGTGCACCTCGACGATTCGCTTGACGATCGCCAGTCCGATTCCGGTACCCTCCGTATTGGGATCGAGCCGCTCGAACAGGCCGAAGATCTTCGTATGGTAGCTTGGCTCGATTCCGATACCGTTGTCACGTACAAAATAGACGATTTCTCCTTCTCTTGCTTCCGCGCCGATCTCGATCAAGGGTTCATCCTGGTCACCCATGAATTTGACGGCGTTTTCTATCAGGTTGAGCCACACCTCGAAGATCCGCTTCGGATCGCCGACCGCGTCGGGCAGACCGCGGCTGATCTCGGTCCGCAGTTTACGCCCGGGAAGCCGGTCCCTGACAAGCTCGACCGCCTCATGGACGAGAGCGCGCATCGAGACCTTTTCGGGCGGATTCGCGACGCGGCCGATGCGAGACAGCTCCAGCAGATCTTCCAGCAAGGTCTGCATTCGGCTCGCCGCCGCACGAATTCGCCGGATGTCTCCGCGCATACGCTCGAAATCTCCCCGCGTCGCGCTTTGTTCCAGCATGCCTGAAAATCCCTGGATGGTAATCAAGGGACTCTTGAGATCGTGCGAGGCGGTGTAAATGAACCGCTCCAATTCCGCATTTTTTTCGGTCAGCTGTTCGAGGAGAGCAGCCTGTTGTTCCTGGGCTTTTCGGCGTTCGGTCACATCGCGAATGATTCCGGTGAACAGGCGATGGTTGCCCAGAGGGGTTTCGGCGACGGTCAGTTCGATGGGAAAAGTGGATCCATCCCGACGCAGCCCGAGGACTTCTCGGCCGATGCCGATGACCCGGCGTTCCCCCGTTCTGAGATAGCGGGCAATGTAGGCGTTGTGTTCGTCGCGGTAAGGGGAGGGCATCAGGAGAGTGATGCTCTGGCCTTTTACCTCCGCTTCGGTGTACCCGAACATGCGCTCGGCCGCGGGATTAAAGGTCTCGATGAGCCCCCGCTCGTCGATCACGATGATGGCGTCGACGGCGGTCTCGAGAATCGCGCGCAACCGCACCGTCTGGTTCGCCAAGGCTTTCTCGGCGAGTTTGCGGCGACTGATGTCGTGAACCGTAGCCAATACGAAACGACCTTGCTCGGCCTCTAGGAGAATTAGGCTTATATCCGCTGGAAATTCGGTTCCATCCTTGCGCAAGCCGAAAAGATCCAGTCCTTCCCCCATGGGGCGGGAGCGGGGATGTTCGGCGTAACCCGCACGCTCTTCTCGATGCCGCCCGCGAAACCGTTCCGGCATGAGGTCTTCGACCGTGAGTTCCGCCAGTTCTTCGCGGGCATAGCCGAAAAGTTTCTCCAGCGCGGGATTGGAAAAAAGGATTTTTCCCTTGATGTCCGTAATCGCCATGCCATCCAAAGAGGACTCCAGCCATACACCGAAGTTCTTTTTTTTCAGCAGGAATTCCATCATGAAATGCCCGGAAAATGGTAAGAAACCCTTGATCGGTGAATCGATCAAGTGATTTTAAGCCGGTTGCAGTAAGAAAATTCTTATTTTTTAAAGGGTAATCAGTCCGTGGCGCAAGGCTAGATGGGTGAGTTGCACGACATTCGCAAGCCGGAGTTTTCGCATGAGATGCGTTTGATGCACGCTGATGGTCTTGGGGCTGGTGTGCAAGAGCTCGGCGATTTCCGCCACGGAACGACCCTGGGCCAGATGGCGGAAAACCTCGAATTCGCGCGGCGTCAAGAGCTCTACGGGCTTTTGCGATTGAGTCGACGCGGCTCGTTTCAGATGTTTGTCGAAGAAAAAGTCGCCGCTGAAGACGATCCGTGTCGCTTCCACGATCAATTTGGCCGCGCTCCGCTTGCCGATATACCCCCGGACGCCGGTTTCCCGCGCGCGCTCGATGAGCACTTCGCTTTCATAAGCGGAAAACATCAGAATTCGCGCCCGGGAATCGCGTTTCAGAATCTTGCGGGCTGCTTCGAGTCCGCTGATGCCGGGAAGGGCCACGTCCATGACGACGATGTCCGGCTGGTGTTTCAGATAGGCCTGATAGGCCTCTTCCCCGTCTGCCGCTTCGGCCAGGACGGTGATATCGGGCGCTTGCTCCAATAGGCGCCGGTAGCCGCTGCGCACTACCGGATGATCGTCGACTAGCAGTACGGAGATCATGGTCTGGCTTGGCTAGGAATTTCGATCGCTACGCAGGTTCCCTGTCCGCTCTGGCTCTCCAGGCTGAAGAGTCCTCCAAGCGCCTCGACCCGTTCGCGGACGCCCATCAATCCCAGTCCCCGCTTCGTTTCCCGGGACGATAAACCGACGCCATTGTCCTTGATCAACAGGCGGACGGAAACCGACTCGCCGGGCACAGGTCCAAAATGCCGCTGACACGATTCTCCCTGGCACGCGATACTCTCGCAGACCATGACTTCGGCTTGCGTCGCCCGGGCATGCCTGCCGATGTTATTCATGCACTCCTGGACGATTCGATACACCGTAATCTTAAGCGTTTCATCCAGGACGCCGAGATCGCCGATGATGGTCAGTTTCCAACTGATGTCGCGATAATGCGATCGGTATTCGTTGACTAATTCTTCGAGGGCTTCGGCCAGTCCCAGTTGATCGAGCAAGGGCGGACGCAGATTCTCGATCAGGCTGCGGACGGTGTCATGAAAGCGGATCAGCAAGGCTTCGACGGTTTGAGCGCTGTGATGGATCTCCGGGTGGCTTCGTTCGCTGAGCGAGGACATCATCGCGAGGTCCGCCTGCATGGCAGTCAAATATTGCCCAAGCTCGTCGTGCAGTTCGCGCGCTACTCTCTTGCGCTCCTCTTCCTGGGCCTTGAGCAATTTTCGGGTCAGCTGGCGGTTTTCATTCAGCAACCGCCGGGTTTCCTGCTCGGCTTTACGCCTTTGCGTTTGCTCGCGCGACTGGATCAGAGCGAGTGCCAGGCTATGCGCGAAAGTGGTGGCCAAAACCTCGTCCTCCTCGGAAAAGGGCTCCCCGTTGAGTTTGTCACAGAGATAAACGCGGCCGTACACCTTGCCATCGTCGGCGATCGGCACCGCGAGAAGGCTCTTCATCGACGGATGGCCGGGCGGAAATCCCGCCGATCGCGGATCACGGGTCAGGTCGTCGAGCCGCAACGACTGGTTTGTTTGAACCACTACGCCGAGCAGTCCTTTCCCTTCCGGCCAGCGGCCGATTCGTTCGATCTGTTCCTGGCTGACGCCGGTGACGAAAAAGCCGTCCAGCTTTCCGTTTTCGTCAATAATCCCGACGGCGCCGTACCGTGCGCGCAGCAGAGTCGCCAGCACGTTGATGCCGCTTTGCGCCATGTTTTCCTCTCCTTCGACATGGGCCATCAAAGCCATCAGCGTGCGGGACGCCTGATTCAGTTCGCCGAGTCGCGTCGACCACAGGCGAAGCTGCCGCTGCTCCTCTTCGAGTTCGGCCGACAGCTTTTGATAGTGATCGAGCAGCAACTCGAGCAAACGCGGACGGGTAACCGCTCCGACGAAGGCGCCGCTATCGTCCGTAACCGGCAAGATCCAGTGGTTCTCCCGTTCCATGAGAGCGAGCGCCGCGACGATGGATGTATCCCGTCCGATGGCCGGCGGTATCGTTCTCGGGAGTAGATCGGCAAAGATTCGGTGAGGCGATTGGGCGATTTCTTCACTGGTTACAAAGCCCAGAAAACGGTCGTTTCCGGAGGAAAAGACGGCGAAGAGGGCCGGCGTGGAAGTTGGGCCGAGTCTGGGGCGTTCTTCGTCAGTGACTTTGATCAGCCCGTCCGCCAAAGCGTCCAGGATGGTCGGCTGCACTAAAACGTTTCCTCCAGGTGCAATTCCGTTTCGACATCGAGGTGAAGAATTTCGGTGTCGTCCATGAAGGGCTTGATTCGCTGGAGCACGAATTCGATGAGTTGTTCCTTGGGGACACGCCGCAGAACCGCTTCGCGTACCAGAATGTCGCTGATGACCTCGTCCTCCAATTCGAGGTGAGCGAACGGATAAGTCATTAAAAGCTCCAGGGATTTTCGGATGGCTTTGCAGCCTATGGTAGCGCGGCGCCCCAACACCAAGCCTTCGTGAACGGGCGGAATCTTGAATTCTCTGATGCGAGCACGCAGGGTATATTTGGTCGTCAATTTATTGTCTTGCACTGCTGGTCTTCTGTTTGCTAGTCAACCGTTATAAGACTCCTAGCGCGGAAAAGTCACCCCTTCCGTCTAAAGAGACTTAGATTAAGTCAGCGACTCCAGAACGTAAATCTTCGGGATCGATAACTTTCATCATTCCAGGGCCGAATAGGGTGAAAATAAGCAAGGGGTTCGGTTTCTATTTTCGGGATGAACATCCGATGAAGCGTTCAGGAATCCCTTGAGCCTAAGAAGGATTTTTCGATATTAAATACCCACAATATCGCTAACGAGAGGCAATCAACAGTTCCGTGACGGCAGATGTTAATACTCATAATCGTTCGGTGTCCGCCTCGGAGTCTTCTATCTTGCTTGGATCGAGCTCTCGCAATTTAGTTTAGTGCGACCAATGGCGACTGACATCCGACGAGGTTTTGAGCGGCCTGAATGAATAGACGTCGAGCTTATTCCATTCGACATTCGAGTGAACATTCATCGTAGGATGGGTAGAGCGAAGCGAAACCCATCGGTGGCGGGTTAGCCCCTCGGCTCCGCTCGGGACAGGCCCTTCGACAAGCTCAGGACAGGCTCCGCGTAACCCGCCGAATAACCTACAAAAACCAATTTTTTATCGAAAGCGACCTTGGAATCAGAGGTCGAATCATCAAAGAAAATCCGCGTTGTTGGCGGGAGCAATCGGGCAAAAAAGGAGCGGCAGTGAAAATAGCTGCCGCTCCTTTAAAGTACGAAAGCGTGGCTGTTACTGTTTTACGGCATTGAGATGGGTCATCGCTTCTTCGGCCGCTTTTCCGGCTATATCGGCATGCCCCATCTTGCCGTGTTCGATCGCGCCGTCCAGGCTTTTGATTGCCGCATCCAAGTGTGGATTGGGGTTTGCTTGATTCGCCGCCGTGGCGTGAGTTTTCGCGGCTTCCGCGTGCTCGGCCACACCTTTGGCATCGCCCTGTTTGCCGCTATCGACGGCGGCTTGGGCATGCTTCATCGCTTCCCCTTTGTGATCTTCGGCGGCAACGGCGGTGAAACCTAGCGACAATGTGAACAGGCCGGCGAGTAATCCGGACAAGATTTTTCCACGCATAACCATTTCTCCGTTAAAGGGTTGTTCTTCTTGAATGCCCCAATATGGGGCGGGTTACAAATATCACGACGTCAATTTCAAGTCCATCGTTAATACGAAAAACGGCAGCCACGAATGGAACGCCATCCGGTCTGCCGTTTTGTCGCGACAGCATGAAAACTATTTTTTGGCCTGTTTGAGATGGGTAACCGCTTCCTCAGCGGCCTGCCCTGCCATATCGGCGTGGCCCATTTGGCTGTGCTGAATCGCGCTGTCCAGACTTTTCATCGCAGCGGTCAGATGCTCATTGGGATTTTGCTGCATGGCGGCCTCGACATGGGGTTTTGCGGCTTCGGCGTGTTTGCCTACGCCTGCGGCATCGCCCTTCTTGCCGCTGTCGGCAGCGGCTTTTGCGTGCTTCATCGCTTCCTTGACATGGCTTTCCATACCCTCCGTTTCGGCCTTGCCTTTTCCTTCGGTTCCGGTCATCCCGGTACCGCCGGGATAGGGTTGACCGCCTCCGCTACTTTCGCCGGTCGTCCCGCGAACGCCTGTTCCGCTTTGGCCGGTTTCGGTTTGCGACTGCGCATAATATGCGGCGCTGTCTCCGGATCGTTCTGCGGCCGCAGCCGGACTCAGTGTTTGCGTAGTTATGCCGGCAAGCAGACAAAGCAAAATTTTGGAATACATTGCTTTTTCCTCCGTGAAAAATGTTCGGACGGCTAAATCGCCGTATCAGCGGGCGTGGCACAGGCCATACCTATACTCCACGGTCATTGGGGAGCCCTCGGTTGCCGCTTTTCTCGGACGAGAAAGGAATGCGGCAGGGATCAAGGGCTGATGCGCTTACTCGAAATCGCCGCTCCCGGTTTCGGGTTCGGGCATTTCTTCGGGCATCGACGGTTCCTCGGAACCCGGCGTCGGACGTTGGGGAGTTTTGCGTTGGCTCGGTTCAGAGGTTCCGCTCTCGGTGCCTCGGCGTTGGCCCGATTCCGGCGTGCCGCGTTCGCCATTCTTGCGTTTGCCCGTGCCGGACATCCCTTTTTCGTTATTCCGGCGCTTGCCGGCGCCCGACTGGCCGTTATCGTTCCCTTCTCGCCCGGCCGCCTCTCTGACGATCTCTATGACATCGCCTTTCATGGTGCCGTTTTGGAATTCTGCCTTAACGTAAGCGGCGATCCCTATGGGTCGATCCGCGGCAAGGGCCGGATTCAGGCCGAGCAATGAGATAAATGCGCCTAAAAGTAAGCCGATTAGAAATTTCGAGCGCATGGCGTGCCTCCTTTGCACCAAAGTTCGTTCCATGTTCCCGGCGCGACCGGGAAAGTCATTGTTAACACACGGTAGTTTCCCAGTCTCTAGGGAAATTTACTAAGAACCGTGGGCTAATCCTGTAACTCCGGAAAACTCGTCGAGATGAAGTAAGAGCCTTCCGGCGTTAACGCTTGATGTGGCTCTTGATCATGATGCAAGTGTTGGCCAGATAGCTGAAGTCGTTGGAGGCCAGGAAATTCAGGACCTCGGCATTCTCCGCTCCGGGTTGCAGCCACACGTTCCTTAGACCGAGATCGAGACATTGCTTCAGGACGGACAAGGTAGCCTCGGGCGGTATGACGAAATTGACCAGGGTCGGTGTGCCGGGAAGTTGCGCAAGATCCGGATATGCGGGATCGCCATCCACCGACGCGCGATTCGGGTTGACCGCATAAACTTTGTATCCTTTGCCTTTCAGATCGCGATAGATGGCATGGCCGAATTTTCGTTCGTCGTCCGTCGCGCCCACTACGGCGACGACGGTGTCCGGTGCATCCAAAAGGTCGAGCAGAGCGTCGGGTGACAATGCCGTTGTCTCACTGAAAATTACGAATCATTAAACTGCCGATCAATGGCAGGCGCTTCGGAAGCCGGCAAACGCACGACCACGTCGATCTTTTCGCCGAATGTGCGCGAGACGATCTTTCCTCCGGCTTTCTCGACATGATAAGCGAGCGGCTGAAGTTTTGGATAATCGATCCTCAATTTGAGTTCGGCATATTCAACATAGGGCACGAGGGAGGCTTTCTCCAGGGCAAGTTTGGCCGTGCCGCCATAGGCGCGGACCAACCCGCCGGCTCCCAGCTTGATGCCGCCGAAATAACGAACGACCGCGACCAGCGCATTGACGAGATCGAAGCCGGACATATGCGCGAGTATCGGCTTTCCGGCCGTTCCGCTCGGCTCTCCGGCGTCGTTGAAATGGGCGATGATGCCGTTCTCGGTCTTGATCCGATAGGCGAAGGCGAGATGGTGCGCCGTCGGATGAGCCGATGCGATTTCGTACAGCCGCGACCGCAGCTGCGACTCGTCGGTGCAAGGCAGGGCGTAGCCGATGAAGCGCGAGTGATTGACGGTGAAGCTGGCTTCCGAACTTTTTTCGATGAGATACATGGATGAGAAAGATCGAACCGGTGAGTCTAATATCGTGCCCCAAACCCATCATACCGTAGCCGGCTTTAAAGCTTTAACAGAGAGACTTCCATGAAACCGGTGTTTCATCCCGCGCTGGTGAACGACGTGTTCGGCGATCCGGCGGTTTATGTCGATTTTCTGTTCGAGAAGCGTGCTCTGCTGTTCGATCTGGGCGATTTGCGAAATCTGGCGACGCGGAAAATCCTCAGGGTTCGGGATGTGTTCGTTTCCCATGCTCACATGGATCACTTCTTCGGTTTCGATTGGTTGCTGCGCCTGTGCCTAGGGCGGGAAATCCGCATCCGGTTGTTCGGGCCGGCCGGTTTTCTCGGCCAGGTGGAAGCCAAGCTCGCGGGTTATACCTGGAATCTGGTGGAAAACTACGACACCGATTTTACCTTGGATGCGACCGAGGTCTTGAGCGAAACCGAGGCGCGAAGCGCCCGTTTCCGCTGTCGGGCCGAATTTCGCCGCGAAAATGAGCACGAATGGACTATCAGGGACGGCGTTTTGCTCGACGAGGAGAACCACACCGTCCGGTTTGGCCTGTTGGATCATAAGATCCCGTGTCTCGCTTTTGCGCTCCAGGAAAAGCTGCACGTCAATATCTGGAAGAACCGCCTCGACGATCTGGATCTCGAGCCAGGGCCCTGGCTTCAAAGTTTCAAGCGCTCGGTGCTCGACGGATTGCCCGGCGATACGCCGATCACCGCCCGGCGGCGCGGACGGGGCGAAATTACGTTCCGCCTGGACTATCTGGCCGGAACCATCGCCCACATCTCGACCGGACAGAAAATTGCTTACGTGACCGATGCCGTCTATCACGACGCCAATGCCGAGCGCATCGTTCAACTGGCCAAGGGCGCCGACCAGTTCTTCATCGAAGCGGTTTTCGGCGAAGAACTCGTCGAGCGCGCCGCGCAGAAATACCACCTGACCGCCCGCCAAGCAGGCAGCCTGGCTCAGCGCGCCGGGGTCAAGTTTCCCGTGCCGTTCCATTTCTCGCCGATCTACCACGACCGCGAGTACGAACTCAGGGAGGAGTTCGAGCGGGCGTTTCGTGGCTAGACCTATTCACCCTTTTTGAAACAAGTTCCTTAAACTCTCCGGCCCGCCTCGTTTCTAAGGGATATACCCCAAATTCAAGGAGGAAACATGGCTGTCAAGCTCGCGGTCATTTACTACAGCGCCACCGGAACCACTTACCGATTGGCGCGCGGTATCGAGGAAGGGGCTGAGCAATCGGGCGCCGAAGTGCGTTTTAGGAGGGTGCAGGAGCTCGCTCCCGAGGATGCCATTGCGTCCAACCCTCTTTGGGCCGAGCACCGGCAGGAAGCTCGGGATGTGGAGGAGGCGAGCCTGGACGATCTGGTGTGGGCCGATGCCATTGTTTTCGGGACACCGACCCGCTACGGACTGCCTACCGCTCAACTCAAGCAGTTCATCGACAGGACGGGACCTTTGTGGACTCAAGGACAATTGGTGAACAAGATCGTCTCCTCGTTTACCAGTACCGCGACGCCTCACGGCGGGCAGGAAACGACGATCGTCGCCCTCAACAATACCTTCTATCACTGGGGCGCCATCATCGTCGCGCCGGGCTACATCGATCCCATACAGTTCCAAGCCGGGAATCCTTACGGTGTATCGTTCACGAGCAACAACGGGCAGCTCAAGCCGGACGATGTGGCCATGGCCGCGGCAAAATTTCAGGGCAGGCGCGTGGTCGCGGTAACGGCGCAGTTCCTTGCTGGTCAAAAACAGTAGTAAGCCGACCGGAGCCGGTTAAATGGCTCAGCGAGCGGTTGGAGAAACAGCCATGGTGAAGCTTCACGACAAGGAAACCGGCGCGTTCGTCGGAGAAATCAGCGACCAACAGCTTCAACAGTTGATGGATGTATTGGAGGAAGAAAGCTCGATCGACAGGGACTATTTCGTCAATCGAGCCCAGCTGGAGTTTTTGGAGGAACAGGGACTCGATAGAGCGTTGATCGGTCTGCTGCGGGCGGCTTTGGGTAACAGGGAAGGCATGGAGATCGTTTGGGGGAAATCATGAATCGAGGGGTCGCTTGGGCGTATCGCAAGCCGCCTTCGATACGGCTGCGATTGCCGCGGTGACTTTTCAACTCATCAAATCGTGCGACTGGTGTTCCAGTTCCAAGGAGGCAGTATGCAAAGCAAAGCTAAGATTCTCGGCCACCCGGCCCATCCGATACTGATCGTATTTCCGCTCGGGTTGCTGTCCACAGGTGTTGTCTTCGACATCATTTATCTGATGACGGGTTCGCCGAGTTTTGTGACGGTCGCCTTCTGGATGATCGCGGCAGGAATCATAGGCGGGCTGATTGCTGCGCCGTTCGGCTTGATCGACTGGCTGGCCATACCGCCCAATACCCGCGCCAAGTATATCGGACTGATGCACGGTGTCGGCAATGTGGTGGTACTGCTGCTTTTCATCGCCAGTTGGTGGCTCCGGCGGAATATCGATTTCCCCGGAGCTTGGGCCTTCGTTCTGTCGTTTGCCGGTTTCGCATTGGTCTTGATCACCGGATGGCTGGGCGGCGAATTGGTAGACCGGCTGGGCGTCGGTGTCGACGACGACGCCGATCTGAACGCGCCGAGCTCTCTGCACAAAACGCACTGATCAGATGGGACCGGGCAAATCTCAATACCGGCCCTGTCGCTTGTCCAAACTCAGATCGCCGGGGCCATGGGCAAAAATGACCATGAAGCCTCCGGCGATCGCTATGTTCTTCAAGAACATGATGGTTTGCACCTTGTCGCCGAAATTAAGGTGGAAGAGCAAGGCCGCCGCGATGGAGAAACCGGCGAGGGCTAGGGCAAACCACCGCGTGTACCAGCCGATCATGATGGCTATCGCGCCTCCGATTTCCAATGCGATAACCAGCGGCAGCAGCATGCCCGGTACCCCCATCGATTCCATGTAGGTTTGGGTTCCGGCAAAACCGCCGATCTTGTTGAAGCCCGACAACAGAAAGATGATGGACATGAAAATTCGTCCGATAAGTTCTGCGTAACGAGACATATTTGCGGACATGCGGCCCCCTTTGAATTAGTGCGTACGTTGCCAGATAAGCTCTCCGTTTCGATATACCACTTTAATGCGGTGGAGTGGAATAGTGTGCGTTTCACCTTCGGAATCGGTGAGTTCGAATACGCCGGGGCGATCCCCAGGAAAGTCGATCCGTTTTAACGGTGTCACCACAATCGTCTTTTCGATGCGGTCGTAGTAGCCGATAGCGAATTCGGCCCGCGCGAAGTCTTCATCCCAGCGGATGCGGTTGAGTAGATCTCGGATGGGAAGCATCGCCGTAATCTGTCGTTTCGATCGCTCTTTATTAATCAGGCCCGTAAATACCCTCCTGGTATTTCGGGCCGCCGCCCAGGCCCGGTACACGCCCGGCCTGGGCTCACGCGGCTTGTCGCCGCGCCGGGGCATCCCTGCCCCGGATTAACCCGGCCTATATTTATAGGCCGGGTTAATAGACCGTTACTCGGGTCGTGTGGCGGGCAGAACTTTCGCGGCCGATTAAAATTAAACCTGTTGAATCGAATTTAGTGAGTAACCCCATGCAGAAAGCCTTGGTCGAGGCGCTGGATTGGGCGCCGATGGGCGTTGCGATTATGCGGGATCGGCGAATTTTATGGGTGAACGAACGTTTGGCCCAGTGGTTCGAATTGGCGCATCATTTGGACGGATGGGCCCCGAAGACTGCGGAGGATATCGGGCTGGCCGTTCTGTTCGCTGGCGACGATAGGCTTTGCGTCACGCGCGGTGGCGAGCAGTTTTGGCTGCAGCGCGAGTGCGCCGCTCTCGCTGACGGCAGCGAGGCTTATTTTTTCCAGGATGTGACCGAAAACGTGCGGATCGAAACGGCTCGCGGCCGTCTTCAAGAATTGGTCAACACCCTGCACACCAAGGACTCGGAAACGGGGCTTCTGAACCGGAACGCGATTCTTCAGGCTTTGGAAGGTCACGTGAGCCGCAGCCGGCGCTATGGCAATGCCTTGTCGGTGATTCGCGTCACCCTGCAGCCGCCCCGTGGCGCATCGCTGCCGGAAACCACGCTGCGCGAAATCGCTCAGGAATTCAATGCGCAGCTGCGATGGGCCGACCAAATCGGCCGCCTCGATGAGACGGCTTTCCTTTTGATTCTTCCCGAAACCGTCCGCACCGATGCGGAAGCGCTTGCCACCAAGTTCGGCGCAGAACGCGTGGCCTTGGCCGGCGCGGAAATGTGGCGGATCGATTGCGCGGTCGCCTCCTGGCAAAAAGGAGACGACGCGCGAAAACTCATGCAGCGTCTTCATTCCGAGCCATACGGACCGAAATTATCGTGACAGCGACCACTTTGCGAGCGATAAGGCTCGGCGGACCCGGCGAGGAAATCGATCGGAAGAGTTTGGCCGCCATCGTTCGGCGCTTCCAAAACCTGCATCGGCTTCAGTTGCAGCGCATTCAGGAATATCAAACGCCGCGTCAGCGGGATTTTCTCGATTTGTTGCCGCTCTTGTTTCACTGCAATCACCCGATGCTGCCCGGTTACGTCTCGTCCGAGACGCCGGCCGGCATCCAGGACTATGTTCCCGCGCGCCGGACGCTGCTCGCCGTCAGGCGGCTAACCAAGAGTTTCGAATACAAGCGGCGCGCGCTGACCGAATATCCGATCCATGGCATATACCTGATGGGCAGTGTCAGCAGTGTTGCCTATTCCAGGAAAAGCGACCTCGATATCTGGCTGTGTCATTCGGGCTCGTTGGACGAAAGTCAACTGGACGAATTGCGTCGCAAAGCGGCCGGCGTGGAAAAATGGGCCCAATCCCTTGGATTGGAGGCCCATATCTTCTTCATCGATAGCGAACGGTTCCGTCTCGGCATCGGCACCCCGATTTCTTCCGAAAGCTGCGGCAGCGTGCAGCATCATCTGTTGCTCGAAGAGTTCTACCGCACCAGCGTCTGGCTGGCCGGTCGCGCCACCGCCTGGTGGCTGGTGCCGCCCGACCAGGAGGCGCGGTACGGAGAATATCTGAACCACTTGAGAGAAAAACGCTTCGTCAACGAAAACGATTTCATCGATTTCGGAGGGCTTGAATATATCCCGCCCGACGAATTTCTCGGCGGCACGCTGTGGCATTTGCACAAGGCGATCGATGCACCGCACAAGTCATTGCTCAAGCTATTTCTGATGGAGAGTTACGCCAGCCAGTATCCCCACACCCGATGGCTCTGCGCCCGGTTGAAGGCGGCGGTGTACGAGGGGAGTTTGGATGACCGCGAGCTCGACTCATATATCCTCATGTATCGGGACGTCGAGCGTTATTTTTTGGCGGGGGGGGAGCGCGAGCGGCTGGAGTTGGCGCGGCAATGCTTTTATCTCAAGCTCAACGAATTGGTGAGATTTGGCGGGGGCACGGAAGCGGAGAAACGCCGTCGGCAAGAGATTTTGACCGCCATGGTCCACGCCTGGGGATGGCCGCGTCAACGCATCCGGGATCTGGACGAGCGGCGTCACTGGACCGTGGTCAAGGCTTCGCAGGAGCAAAAAGTCATCGGCCACGAATTGACCCGGAGTTATCGAACCGTGAGGCAGTTCGCGGCGGAGCATTCCGAGATCGGAGGTCCGGCCGGAGAGGAAATCAAGCTTTTGGGGCGCAGACTTTCCGCCGCTTTGGAGCTTAAACCCGGTAAAGTGGAAAGGCTGAGCCTCGATAGCGGCGACTGCATCGAACCTAAAGATTTCTCAGTGCACGAAGTCCGCCTGGCGGACGGCGAAATGGGATGGATCTTATACTCCGGACGGGTGGCATCTGCGGATGCGGGCAAGGCGCCATATCTGAAAAAGGCGCGCAGCCTGGTCGAGCTTTTGGCCTGGCTGTCGTTCAACGGACTTTACGATCGGAGCGCCAACCTCTTTCTGGAAACCGTCGAAAGCGCATTGACGCTTTTGGAACTCAAGAACAATTTGCGTGCGTTGAACCGTTTTCTCGCGTCGCACCAGAGCGAGCCGGAACATCTGGACGACTACGGCCGAGCCCCGCGCGTGATTGCCGCAGCGTTGTTCGTCAACCTGGGGATCGACGTCGATGCCGAGCGCCGCGACGGAATCAGACTGGCCAGCGATCGTCATGATGCGCTGAGTTATGGCTACGAGCGGACGAACCTGATTCATCAAGTCGATGCCGTCATTTTGACGTCGTGGCGGGAAACCCTGATCAAGCGTTACCAAGGTTTGGTCGGATTCCTCGATTGTCTGGCGGATCTCATCAACGAATCGCTTTCCAATGAATCGCACGTCGAGTGCTTCTGTTTCGTTGCCGGGCGGGCCCGAACCATCGCCCTGAGAGTTCAGGAGCTTTATCGGGATTTGAGGGCGGCGTTTTCGAGTCCGGACCGATCGCTACGCTATATCCTGCGGGGCGGTTCGGAATTCTACCTATTCGATAATCAGGGGACGAGCGTCCGTTTTTGGGGCGTACCCGACGTGGATCGCTTGTATAGCGAGCTGTCCGCTCCCCGATCTATGTTTTCGCCGGTCATTTTCGATCGCGCCGCCCTCGAAAATGACCCTTTGCCTTTGATATACGCTCATAATCGGCCGGGAGTTATTCAAATCTTTTGCCAACCGGAGTCCGGGCAGGTAAAGGTTTACATTCTGGACGAGCGGGGTTCGTTGTTCTACCGCAGCCACGAGGCGGTCGGACCCCAACTCTTGCTAGGGCCTTACGCCTCGTTTCTCGGCGACATCTTGCAGCGCTATGTACTGGCCGCCGGCGGGATCGAATATTACGTGGTGGAACATCAGGCGTCCGGCGGATACAGCGTGAAATCCGCCGGTTTCCAGCCCAACCCGGACAGTCGCATGCTGGAAATTCGAGTATTCGCTCAAGAGACCGCGCCTGGCCGCGTGGCCTACACGATTTTCTGCAACGACTCGGAATTTTCTTCCATGGATGCGGGACAGGACGTATTTTCCATGGCGGCGGCCCATATCATGCGGCTTCGTCAGAGCGGGGAACGCTATCCCATCTATATCACCGACATCGACCTGCCGCTTTCCATTCTGGGCGTGGATACGCCGGAAGAGCTGCAAACCGTTCACTTTCTCAAATTCAAAGAGAAGGTCGAGGAACGCTTGAATGCCTGATTATCTGTTATAAAAAAAAGTGTTTCTATTCTTTTTTGTAATTTGAATCCCGTCTAAAATGGGCCGTTTTTCAACGGCAACGATCTTTCCCGAGGCAAAAAAACGGTTATGGGTGGACAAGCTTGGCTCGCGGTCGGCGTGGTTTTGGGGTGCTTAAGCTTAATGCTTTTCACGTCCGCCGCGCCTGAGCTGATACTGCTGGGCGGAGTCGTGATGCTACTCGTATCCGGTGTACTGACGCCGGATCAAGCCTTGAGCGGTTTTTCCAACGAAGGCATGATTACCGTCGCGCTGATGTACGTGGTGGTGGCGGGTATCCGGGAGACCGGTGGCGTCGATATGCTGGTCCAGCATGTGCTCGGGCGTCCGAAGTCCCTGCGGGGGGCGTTGCTGAGGCTGATCGTGCCGGTCACGTCGGTTAGCGCCTTCATGAACAATACGCCCTTGGTGGCTGTTTTTCTGCCTGCCGTTCTCACCTGGGCCAAGCGCCTGCAAATCTCGCCTTCGAAACTGCTGATTCCGCTGAGTTACGCGGCGGTCGTCGGCGGAACGATCACTTTGATCGGCACCAGCACCAACCTGATCGTCAACGGGCTTCTACTGCACAGCAATAGGCCGGGGCTAGGATTGTTCGACATCGCCTGGGTTGGTATTCCGTGTTCGATTCTCACGATGATCTACATTTTGTTGTTGGCGCCCAAGCAGTTGCCCGAGCGCAAACCCGCCAGCGCCGTGTTCGAAAATCCCAAGGAATATACGGTCGAAATGTCGGTCGAGGACAATGGAGCCTTGGTGGGTAAAACCATCGAAGAGGCCGGTCTTCGCCATTTACAAGGGCTCTATCTGGTCGAAATCGAACGTGGCGATGAAGTGTTGGCGGCGGTCGGACCTTACGAGCGCCTCCAGCCCGGCGATCAACTGGTTTTCGCGGGCGTGAGCGATTCGGTGGTGGAATTGCAGCGGATCAAGGGTCTGCTCCCGTCGGCCGATAAGTCGTTTACCCTGGAGGACAGAAAGCACCGCGAGCGCGTATTGGTGGAGGTAGTCGTTTCGCCGCAATGCGCGCTGGTAGGCAAAACCATCAAGGAAGGCCGTTTCCGCATGGTCTACGGCGGCTCGGTGATCGCCGTGGCGCGCAACGGTCAGCGTATCTCCGGTAAAATCGGCGAAATTCGCTTGGAGCCGGCGGACACGCTGTTGCTCGATGTCCGCCCGCCTTTCCTGGAGCGGCATCGGAATTCCAACGATTTTCTTCTGATAAGTCAGGTATCCGAGTATTTGCCGGTTCGTCACGAGCGTGCAGGCATGGCCTGGTTGATTTTGGCCGCCGTGGTGCTGAGCGCTTCTTTCGAATGGTTGAGCATGCTGAAAGCGGCCCTGCTCGGTGCGGCCGCCATGCTGCTGACGGGGTGCTGCTCCGTGCCGACCGCCAGGAAAAGCCTGGACGGTCAGGTGTTGCTTGCCATAGCGGCTTCGTTCGGTCTCGGCAAAGCCCTGGAGGTATCCGGTGCGGCATCGGGAATCGCGCAGGGTTTTCTGAATCTCGCCGGAGACAATCCGCTTTTGGTGCTGGTGCTGTTTTATTTCTTGACCGTCGTGCTGACCGAACTGCTCAGCAATAATTCGGTAGCGGTATTGATGTTTCCCCTGGCTTTGGCCATTGCCGACAAACTGGATGTCAGTTTTTGGCCGTTCATCGTTGCCGTAATGGTCGCGGCGTCCATGGGCTTTTCTACCCCGATCGGCTATCAGACCAACTTAATGGTTTACGGTCCCGGCGGTTATCATTTCAGCGATTTCGTTCGCTTCGGCGTTCCTTTGAACATTCTGATGGGGATCGTGGCGCTGAGTATCATTCCCTGGGTGTGGCCGTTTCATCCATAGCACCGGCCGCACGTTTCATTCGGTTTTTTCTCATGACGTTTCGATACATCTCTTGTCTGCTGATCATCTTAAGCTTTACCGGCTGCGAACGAGCGGCCGAAACCGAGCTTTCCGGGGCGATTCAGGGTACGACCTACCACATCAAGATGGTGATGGATAAGGTCGAGGCGGCGCCGGAACAGGTCAAGACCGACGTCGAAGCCGTGTTCAAGCTGGTCGACGAAAAACTGTCGAATTGGCGCGAGGACTCGGAAATTTCCCGAGTGAACCAGCAGAAAACGACCGACTGGATTTCGGTCTCTTCGGAAATCATCCGGTTGGTGGCGATCGCGAAGGAGATCAACCAGCGCTCGGCAGGCTGCTACGATCTTACGGTAAAGCCCTTATTCGATCTGTGGGGTTTTTCCAAGCACGAAAACCGGGTGCCGGAACAGGGCGAAATCGACCGGACCTTGGCTCATGTGGGCATGAGCAAATTGGAAATCGATGCGGAAAACGGGCGTATCCGCAAATCGGATCCCGAACTCACCATCGATTTGTCGTCCATCGCGCAGGGCTATACCGTGGCCGCCGTGGCCGATCGGCTCGAAAGCCGGGGGATTCACAATTATCTCGCGGAAATCGGCGGCGAGATGAAGGTCAAGGGGCGCAAAGCCAACGGGGCGGCTTGGCGGGTGGCTATCGAAAAGCCCACGCCGCTGGTGCGGGAGGTCCAGCGCATTCTGGACATCCATCAGGAAAACGGCGCGGCCGTGATGACGTCCGGTACGTACCGAAACTTTTTCGAATCGGGCGGGCAAGCTTACTCCCATATCATCGATCCGAAGACCGGTCGTCCCGTGACCCACAATCTGCTGTCCGTCACCGTTCTGCATGACGATCCGACTTTGGCGGATGCCTGGTCGACGGCTCTGTTATGCGTGGGTGAAATCGAGGGAGCCCGGATTGCCGAAACGGAGGGACTCAAGGCCTTGTTCATTTACCGGGACGGTCAGGAACTCAAGGAGCATATGAGCAGCCAATTCATGAGTGCTCCCGCGCCTTAGTTTTTTTAGATCCCTGAGCCCCGCCGCTTCGGTTCGGAAGTACGTTCCGTGCGCGGTTCGGCCATCATGTGCTCGCCGAAATAATACAGGATGTGCGAGGCGCCCAGGTAAACCAAGGCGAAGACGAAGATCTGGCTGATGGGCAGGTCGTTGAGCATGGCGTACAGCTCGACGCCGCCTGCGGTCAAAAGAAAGATGAGTCCCATAAGCAGCGCTTCGACGCGGCTCCCCCGGCGATAACGGAAGTACCACAGCACTATCTGGCTGATCAATAGATAGCCGACGACGATGAATAGGTTGTTCCGCATAGGGCCGTAGAATCCCTCCGCTTCCGGAATGACGAGGTTGAGATTGCCGAGGACAGCGATACCGCCCAGGATCGACAACCAGACGGCAAAATGGAAATTGAGGGTGATCGCGCGGTTCATGGATTTTTCCGATCGCTTGTTGAATGGCTCGTTCCTTCGAGAGAGCGGGAAGGCGATGAGTTCCCGACCCTGTCAAGACGGTGGAACCACGTTTGCCGTATCGTTGCGGCCGCGTCGTTTACTCGGGTTCAGTGTGGTTTTTTCGTAATAGAGCGGGAAGCACGATCAGGAGGCCGAGGAGCGTAAAGCTGAGAATCACTTCCGGCGACCAGATATCTTTGATGTCGCTGATTTCGCCCAAAGCCTGTCCCAAGTTGACGTAAACGAAACTGCCGGGAATGACGCCGATCAGCGTGGCGAGGAAATAGGTGCGGGCAGTAATGTTGGTTACGGCCGGCGCCAGATTGACCAGCCAGAACGGAAAAAGCGGAACCAGTCTCAGGAAAAGCAAATAGCGGAAAGCGTCGCCCTCGAATCCTTTCACGATTTTCGTAGCCATCGGAGACTTCGACAATTTGGCGCGGGCGAGGTCGGCAAAAACGAAGCGTGCCGCCAAAAACACCAGCAAAGCGCCCAGGGTCGACGCGATCACCGTCACCAAAGTGCCCAGCCAACGTCCGAACAGCAAACCCATCGTCAGCGACAGTATCGCTCCACCCGGAATGCTGAATGCCGTCGAAGCGACGTAGAGGGATGCCGAGGCGAGCAGCATGAGTAGGTAATGCCGCTCGGTAAATTCTATGAGCCGATCACGATTTTCCTTGATGAATTCGAGGCTAAACCATTGATTTCCTCCGAGAGCGAAGAAGGCGGACAGCACGGCGACGAACAGCAGGACCAGTCCGATTCTGCCGTAGAAGCGCTTTAGTTGGTCGGGCATGACGCGTTCTCCGGGGGAAGCCGAGGTCAGTATACAGGCGGTCGGAGTAACGCGAAAATTGGGCGACAGACTGCTTCGCCGAGTCCGTTTTCAAGGAAGCGCTACTGAACTCGACGGGTATTCGCGAACCATCTTTTTCAGGCGCGATGGCCGAAAAGAATGGTATCCGTGTTTCCGCCGGCCCGCCCGGCGGTCGGGCAGGCCGGCAAGTGAAATTACCGCTTCATTCCGTTTTTCAGCGCGTTGAACAGGGCATTGCCTGCAACCGTGTTATCGCTGCCTACCAAAACCATGATCATCAAACCGCCGTCCGTCTTCAAACATTCAACCACTCCGGTGATATGTTCGCTCCATGAGCGGACCGAGTCCTCGTCCTTGCTGATTCTGCCTGCTTTCTCGGCGTTTAATATCGATTCGCCCTTGTTGACGCAATCGGCTTGACTCATGGTTCCTCCGTCCAAGTGATCCCACCACATGCTGGGTGCTGCTGCGGAGGCGTTGAAGGGCAGGCTGCTCATCAACAAGCAGGCGAAGAAGGGAATAACGAAGTTTCTTGTGGACATGGGAAAATCCTCCTTGGTTCTGTCCGGTGAGGGCCGAATCGGTCGGTGACCCTCATTCCTAGAGACTTATTAACCCGGCCTATAAACATAGGCCGGGTTAATCCGGGGCAGGGATGCCCCGGCGCGGCGACAAGCCGCGTGAGCCCAGGCCGGGCGTGTACCGGCCTGGGCGGCGGCCCGAAATACCAGGAGGGTATTTACGGGCCTGATTAATAAACCACCACCGCCCCGGTGGTTTCTATCCTGGGCAGCATTCGCTCGGCAGTCTCGGGAAGTATGCGGCGCCTTGCCTAGCATCTTAATTAAGCCACCGAGGAGTATTTCATTGCAATGATGAACGCTCGTTCTATTGATCAAAATTCTTGAGGAATAGATGACTGAGACCATGGATCGCATCGTTATTGACGGTTCCTACGGCGAAGGCGGCGGGCAAATTCTTAGGACCACGCTCTGCCTGTCCACCATTACCGGCCGTCCGGTACGTATCGAAAACATCCGTGCGAGGCGGAAAAAGCCGGGATTGGCTGCCCAGCATCTGACGGCGGTGTTTGCGGCGGCTAAGCTTTGCGATGCCGAGCTGAGCGGGACCGAATTGGGTTCCAGGACTCTGACGTTCACGCCGCGGACAAAGCCAAAGGCCGGCGACTATCTCTTCGATGTCGCGAAAGCGAGGCAAGGCGGCAGCGCGGGAGCAGTGTCGCTGGTACTACAAACGGTGCTGCTGCCTTTGGCGTTGACCGAAGGCGGCTCACGGGTCGAGTTGCGGGGCGGAACGCACGTGCCCCTGAGCCCGCCGTTCGATTATCTTCATGACGTGTGGCTCCCTTATTTGAAGCTCATGGGCGTACGCGCCGAACTCAGTCTGGAACGATCCGGCTGGTACCCGGTCGGAAAGGGTGAAGTGCTGCTGGAGACGAGAGGAACCGGAGTAGGAACGAGAAAGAGGCTGCACTCTCTTAATGTGCCGGATCGAGGCGAACTCGTCGAGATTTCCGGCCGGGCGCTTGCCGCCAATCTTCCCGAGCATGTGGTCAAACGCATGGCGGACCGAGCAGAGACCATACTGCGACGAAAAAACATGTCTTGCGAGATCGACGCGGTTTCCGTTCAGGCGGCCTGTCCGGGGGCGGGGATTTTCCTCGTCGCGCGCTACGAGCGTTCTCTGGCCGGTTTCAGCGCCTTGGGCGAGCGGGGGAAGCCGGCGGAGCAAGTCGCCGAAGATGCCTGCGCAAAACTGTTGGAGCACCATCATACGAATGCCTCGGTGGACGAGCATCTGGCGGATCAATTGGTGTTGCCTTGCGCTCTGGCCGACGGCGAGTCCGTTTTTTCGGTCGATCCGATGACCCGGCATCTTTCGACCAATGCGTGGGTGGTGGAGCGTTTCGGTATCGCCGAAGTCGAATTGATATCGACCTCGGCCACCGCCGGTTTGGTGCGCGTCTTTCCGAATCCGTGAGTACCCGCTATGCCCATCCGTAACGCCGACATTGCCGCGATCTTCGAGGAAATCGCCGATCTTCTGGAAATCGACGGTGCGAACGTGTTTCGGGTCCGCGCCTATCACAACGCGGCCCGCATACTCCAGGAACTGGGCAAGGACGTTCGCGCGATGGTGCAAAAGGGCGAGGACCTGACCGAATTGCCGGGCATCGGCGCCGACTTGGCCGGCAAGATCAAAGAAATCGTCGACACTGGCCACTGCAAGACGCTGGACGAGCTTCACAAACGGCTGCCGCCGGCCATCGCGGAACTTTTGAAAATCCCCGGATTGGGTCCAAAGCGAGTCAGAGCGCTCTACCGCGAACTCGGTATTCAAACTCTGGCTCAGCTTCGGCGTGCGGTACGCGATCATCGAATACAGGCACTTCCCGGCTTTGGTGAAAAAACCGAGATGCACATCGCCGACGCGCTGGAGGCTCATGGTGGCGGAGCCGGGCGTTACACGCGCGTCGCCGCCGAGCAATACGCGGCGCCTTTGCTCGATTATTTGAACGGGGTTCCCGGCGTCGAGCGGGTTGTGATTGCCGGCAGCTATCGCCGTGCCAAGGAGACGGTGGGCGATCTCGACATCTTGGCGGCGGCGGAATCGGGAAGCCCCGTAATGCAGCGTTTCGTCGAGTACGAGGACGTTGCGGAGGTTTTGTCACAAGGTCCCACGCGCGCCAGTGTGTTGCTGCGCGGCGGACTGCAAGTGGATTTCAGAGTGGTTCCGGCGGAAAGCTACGGCGCGGCTCTGCATTATTTCACCGGCGGCAAAGCGCATAACATCGCCATTCGGCATTTGGGGCAGGAGAGGGGCCTAAAAATCAACGAATACGGGGTGTTTCGAGGCGACGAGCGGGTTGCGGGCGATACCGAAGAATCGGTCTTTGCCGCTGTGGGATTGCCCTTTATCCCGGCGGAATTGCGGGAAGATCGGGGCGAAATCGAAGCGGCCCGAGCGGGTCGTTTGCCGAAGCTGGTCGAACTGTCCGATCTCAAGGGCGATCTTCACGCCCATACCAAAGCATCGGACGGTCACAATACTATCCCGGAGATGGCTGAAGCCGCGAGAAGCCATGGCCTGGAATATCTCGCCATCACCGAGCATTCCCGCCGGCTGACGGTAGCCCATGGGCTGGATCCGATCCGCTTGCTCAAGCATATGGACGAGGTCGATCGGCTGAACGAAACCCTGGACGGCATCGTTCTCCTCAAGGGCATCGAAGTAGACATATTGGAGGATGGCGATCTGGATTTGCCGGACGATGTGCTCAGCCGGCTCGATATCGTCGTCGGTGCGGTACACAGCCGATTCGATCTGCCCCGGAACAAACAGACCGAGCGGATTCTTCGCGCGATGGATCATCCCTATTTCACCATTCTGGCGCATCCCTCCGGGCGATTGATCGGTCGCCGAGAGCCCTATGATGTCGACATGCTTCGCATCATCCGCAAGGCCAGAGAGCGAAGGTGTTTTCTCGAGCTCAACGCTAATCCGGAGCGCCTCGATCTTGCCGATACTCATTGCAAATTAGCCAAGGACGAGGGTGTGCTGATCAGTCTCAACTCCGACGCGCACAGCACCCTGGACTTCAGGAATCTGCGCTACGCCGTCGGACAGGCCCGACGCGGCTGGCTGGAGTCCCGTGACGTGCTGAATTCCCGCAGTTTGAAGGAACTGCGTCTGCTGCTTCGCCAGACCTTTTAGCGTCCGAAACGAGGCGCATCGTCTCCCGAAAAGTGAGAGCTCATGACAAAGCGGTTGAACTTTTATCCATAGGGGCGGTCACAACGATTAAGTGTCAGGAACGACGCGAACTACTCATCTCCTCCCTTTGAGTAGTGTCATTCGCCCGGCATCCCCCCCAAGCCGGGACTTCGCTCCGAGGTATGTCCCCCCATTTGCCTCGGAGCTTTTTCTTTTTATGGGGCTTTGGCCTCTTGCGATTGAGGTATCTCCAGCCAGCGGTCCAACACGGACCAGGCTTCCTCCAATCCAAACCGCTTGAGTGCCGAAAAGAGCTGAAGGCTGACCGTTAATCCCTCTTGCGCGTTCAATTCGGCTTCAACCTTGCGCAAGGTTTGGAGCGCAGCCCCCCGGCTGAGTTTGTCCGCCTTGGTCAAGGCGATGTGCAGCGGAAGCTTCCAGTGATGGCACCACTCGATCATGCGGTGATCGAAAGGCGTCAGAGGATGGCGGATGTCCATCACCAGAAATACCCCGCGTAATGATCGGCGCTCGCTGAAATAAGACTCCAGAGCCTGGCGCCAGTTCTTCTGGATCGCCTCGGGTACCTGGGCATAGCCGTAGCCGGGGAGATCGACCAATCGTCTCTGATCGTCCACTTGGAAAAAATTGAGCATCTGGGTCCGCCCCGGCGTTTTGCTGACCCGCGCCAGCGATTTCTGCTGCGTGATGACATTGATCGCGCTCGATTTTCCGGCGTTGGAGCGGCCCGCGAAGGCGATTTCGAAGCCTTCGTCCGGTGGCGCATTTTTTACGCTCGGCGCACTCGTCAGGTACCGGGTATTTTGATAAGCGGTTTTCATGAGAATCGAATCGGGAAAGCTGTTGACTTTTGTAGTCTACCTGTATTTGATTGGCGCTCTAAAAAACGAGCCGCAGGTCGGCGTGAGAGAACTTTATTTGGTTTGCCAGAGCGAGGAGTCAATGATGGGGAAGTGTGCATTATGGGTTTGTTTCATTTTGTTGAGTGGTCATTCCCTCGCTTATGCTCAAGGAAATGCGGCGGCAGGAAAGGAAAAATCGGAGCCCTGTGCCGGTTGCCATGGTGACGACGGAAACAGCAATGCGCCTATATTTCCCAAGTTGGCCGGTCAGCATGCTTCATATCTTGCGAAGCAGTTGCACGAATTCAAAAGCGAGAAAAGAGCCAATCCGACCATGACCGCGATGGCTGAGCCTCTGTCCGACGCGGATATAGACGACATCAGCGCTTACTATGCCCAGCAAAAGACCACGCTGGAAAAGGCAGAGGCGCCTAATCCGCTAGGAGAGACGATTTACCGCACCGGCAATGCCTCGTCCAGCGTTCCGGCTTGCGCCGGTTGCCATGGCCCGGACGGCGCCGGCAATCCGTCCGCGAAATTTCCTGCTCTGCGCGCCCAGTACGCCGCTTATCTCGAAAAGACTTTGAGTGATTTCAAGGCAGGTGCTCGAGCCAACGATGCAAATTCTATCATGCGCGCGATCGCGGCTAAGTTGAGCGACGAAGAAATTACCGCTGTGTCCAGTTATACGTCGGGATTACGATGAGATCCGCCAGTCGAAATCGCTCATTTTTCGGTATTGTCGGCACATTTTTTATGGTTTTCGGTTTAAAATCCCTACCATTGGGCGAGTCCGGGCGAAAGTTCGGCTCGATTCTCGATCATTTTTGCGGTTCGGATCATTTCAGAGCGGAGCTTGTTTAATGAAATCGGCGTTGAGTTTGCTGGCTTGCTTGGTGTTGTTTTCGGCTACGGCTTTTGGAGCGGCTAAGGCGGAGGAGTTCAAACAAGGCGTCGATTACGAGTTGGTGAATCCGCCGCAAACAACTGTCGATCCCTCCAAGGTCGAGGTCATGGAGTTCTTCTGGTATGGCTGCCCCCACTGCTATCACTTCGAACCGGATTTAAATGCCTGGCTGAAGAAGAAGCCGGATAACGTGGTTTTTATTCGACAACCTGCCGTTTTCAATGCACGCTGGGCGGCTCACGCCAAGGCATACTATACGGCCGAAGCGCTCGGGGTACTCGATAAGGTCCATGCCGATTTGTACGACGCCATCCAAAACAAGAAGCAAGCTCTGGAGAGCGAGACGGAGTTGGCCAAGTTCTTCGCCGACCATGGCGTCGCCGACGGCGATTTTCGCAAGGCCTATAAATCGTTTGCCGTGGATACGAAGATGAGGCAGGCCGAAACCATGGCGGCGCGCTACGGTGTGACGGGAACGCCCAACGTCATTGTCAACGGGAAATACCGAATCGCTCCTCAGCAGGCCAAATCGTTTCCTCGGATGATCGCTATTATGAACGATTTAATCGAAAAGGAATCCAGTGGGGCAAAGGGTGCCCAATAATTGTGTTTACATGAAAGAATCAACATTATGCAGCCGGGGTTACCGGCGAGCAGGTTGGGGGTATCGTGTCACTTAGTACTGTCATGACATCTCGGGCTGTTGCGAGTTCTTTGGAGGCTACCGCGCCGATTAACAAGCGGCGTGTCAGATTCGCAAGTTTCAATATTCAAACGGGCATCACAACGTCCAGTTATAGGGACTATATCACCGGAAGCTGGCGGCACATCTGGCCCTCTCAGAAGAGACTTCCGAATCTGATTCGAATCGCTCATCTTCTCAAGCCTTTCGATATCGTTGGTCTTCAGGAAGTCGACGGCGGCGGCGCACGCAGCCATCACATCGTTCAAACCCAATATCTCGCGGAAACCGCCGGTTTTGCCTATTGGCACAACCAGGTCAACCGACGCATCGGCAATCTGGCCCTGCACAGCAATGGGCTGTTGAGCCGCATCAAGCCCGACTTCATTCATGACTATAAGCTCCCTGGCCTGCCCGGTCGGGGCGCCTTGCTGGCCCGCTTCGGGGCGGTGGGCGACGATGCGTTATATCTGTGTATTCTGCATCTGGCGTTGAGCAGGCGTGCCCGGCTCAAGCAGATCGCGTTTATCAGCGAATTGATCCGCGATCTGTCGTATGTCGTTTTGATGGGAGACCTGAACTGCGAGCCGAATTCGCCGGAGCTCAATCTTTTAACTTCCGCAACCGAGCTCTGCGACCCGATGTGTGAGTTGAAGACATTTCCGAGCTGGCGCCCGCATAAAATGCTCGATCACATTTTGGTAACGCCGAGTCTTCAAGTGACGAATGTCCAGGTGATCAATTTTGCCTGCTCGGATCACCTGCCCATCGCGATGGAAGTCGAATTGCCCGATCAGTTGGCGGTCGCTGCCTGAGAGGCCGCACCGGAGGTAGGTCGGCAATCCCTTGTTGCGGGCTATGTGTGCATTTTGGATGTAAGCCGCAGGTCGACAGCAGGTTTGTCGGCACAGGATTGCCGACCTACGACTTATTTTGGCCTGACTTCTGAGGGCGCGCCGAGTTTTCAATTCACACCGCTGCGGCGAAAAATGTACTAGCCCATCCCATCCGCACCCGAGACTGTCGCATTCATCACAAATAGTCCTTCGTAAGCTCGCTCGTCTTTCTGGGTGACGGTCAGTGTCAGCAGATTCCCGCAATAGCCGAGCCAGCCTCCGGCCGAGGCGAAGCCGCCCGCGACGCGGTAAATTCCGGGCGTCAGCGACAGGAACGGCAACGTTAGCCGTAACTGTCCGCCAGCCGGTTTAAGTGAACCCCGGTTGCCCTCCATTTCGGAATAGATGGAAGCGAGCAATATGCCGGTCTGGGTCCAAAATTGGAGCACCAAGCCGGCGGATTCCACCGGTACCGCGGCAGCATAGCTCAGTTCAAAATCCACGGATTGCCCGGTGAAAACCTTCACGCTGTCCGTGTTTTCCTGTCCTTTGACTGCTAACGTTCGTATCGAAGCCGCTCCGGTAAAATCCGCCGGCATCTCGGGAGCGTTTTCCAACGGTTTGAGTTGCCGATTGAGATAGCCTATCGATTCGTAATACTTGAGAAACAGCTGGTCGGTTTCCCCGAACGCCAGCGCCTCGCCATCGAAGAGGAGCAGGCAGCGGTCGGCCACATGCCGAATATTCATTTCCGAGTGGGATACGAATAGAATCGTCGTCCCGTTGTGTTTAAGGCTGTTGAGCCGCTCCAGGCAACGCAACTGGAAGGCGACGTCGCCAACGGCCAGGACTTCATCGACGAGCAGGACATCGGTCGGGACGCAGGTGGCGATCGAGAATTCGAGTCGTGCGTACATGCCGTCGGAATAATGCTTGACCGGCGCGTCGATCGACTTTTCCAGTCCGGCAAAGGCTACGATGTCGTCCAGTTTGGCGTCGGTTTCCCGTTTGTCGAGTCCCAGTTGCGCACACTGGATATAAATGTTTTCCCGGCCGGTCAGCATGGGCTGAAGCCCCGTGCCTAGGCGGATCAAGGACTTGATCTTACCGCGCATGGCTATGCGGCCTCGATCGGGCCGGTAATCCCGATTCACCAGTTTCAGCAGCGTGCTCTTTCCGGCTCCATTGGGGCCGATGATTCCGATGCATTCGCCGACCCGTCCGGCAAAGGAGACATCGCGTAACGCCCAAAACTCTTCGCTTCGCAAACGCTCCAACGGTTTCAGGCGGAGCATGCTCCGGGATGCGTCTTGGAAGCCATAGAGCAGATCGGCTTTCAGTGACCGGCGAAATTTTTTTCCGACGCCATCGAACAGAATTGCTGGCTGAGACACGGTTGGTCTGGATTGTGAAAACAAGTAAGGCGTCAGCGATTAAAGGCTTGATGTAAGGCTGTAAACGCGATGCTTAAGCCGGCTGTCCGTTTAGTGCGTACGGCAGGGACCCGGTCCGTAATAGCGTTTCAACCATCGACTCAACCCGTCGAGGCCGGGGAAGAGCATCCGTTCGGTGACGTTGTCCTGATCGAGTTTGTCCCGTACTTCCCATTTAATTTCTTTCGGGATGATGATGCGGTAATAAAGGGCTGGATGATTCAAAAGAAATTCGCTGAGGACCAAGGTTGCGCCGGGCATTGCCGACATGATCGCGCCTTGGTTGACGATGCGGGCGTCCAGCGACGGCGGCTCGAAGAACAGCACGAAGCGGCCATTCTCGGCCAAGCGGTCGAATTCGTCTAGAGACTGGATGAATTCCAGCATTTCGACCGAGAACAAAAATGCGGATTCGCGGTTGAGCACTTCGCGAAGCTTTTCCGGCAACAGGGATCGGGCCTCGACGACATTGATGCACCAGATCGCAGCATCCCGGTCGTAATATTGCTCCTCGGCCGTGGCAAAATGCACTGCGACCTTAGGCGAAATGGTCCAATCCAGAAGGCGGGTCGGTAAGCCGTAGTGCTGAGCAACGGCCAACTGCACCCAGAGCGTTTCCGCCGGTATGGATCCGGGCTCCGCATATTTCCGGAAGCCCCGCAACATCGGCTTCTCGACGTTGATGTAATCACCCCCGAGCCGCAACAGGCTGTTTTCGAGTCCCCAAGAGGCGTCGGCCAAGCCTCGGTAGACGAGATCCGATCGATAACGTTGAAGAGCATTTTTCGGGATGTCGTACAGAGCCCGCATCAGCTCGGACCAATTCGCGACTCGAATGTCGTTCATGACGTTTTCCATGTCGGGGGGAGCAGGCGATGGTCAAGAGATATCGATTCGTATCGTAGAGCACATTCTAGTTCGATGTACCGACTATGGGGTACACTTCCTTACGCCCATCTTGCAGATCGCTTAGGGCACCTTGGTGTAGGGCGCATTAGCTTTAGCGTAATGCGCCGAATGGGACGGCTCCCCATGCGGCGGAATACGCGAGTACGCTATTCCGCCCTATACCAGCTTCGACAGGGCTCAGGACACGCATCGTTCTTCGCAGGCCCAGCCCATCCTATACCGGCCATCATTGGAAAACGGAAAGCCGCACAAAACAGGATTCCACTAAACGGCCGGAACAATAGCATGCCGCGCTTGTGTATACTCTACGAAGCAGCAAGATGCGTGTGTCTCAACGGAGGGAATCCGGATGGCTGCTCTGTTGGTCGCAAAACACATCTCTTTTACTGAGCCGCGCTCGAAACAAGCTCTTCCTCCACCGGCTCCATAGCCTCCCCGGACGGATTCTGCTCGATCTGAGCGACCACTTCGCTGGAAGCGAACATCAATCCGTTGCGATAGTAATGGCAGGCGGCGGCGAAGTCGTTTTGCTGATGCAGCACGTCACCCAAGAGCTGGTAGGCTTCGACGCTGGGTTCCACGTTGAGGCTTTTTTCCAGGTAGTCTTTGGCCTTATTCCAAAGCTTGCAGTGGATGGCGAGTTTGCCCAGTACCCTGAACAGAACGGCATCTTTCGGATGCGGTCCCAGCCAGGTTTCCGCATGCTTGAGCTGCTTTTCCCGGTCGGATAGCTGGATGCAACCGTAGAGAACTAGAAGGGTCTCGTCCCACTCATCGCCGAGAGCGCGGCGCAGCTCGTCCTCGATTTCCTCGCCGGCACCGGCTTCGATCATGGCGGCGAAATAGAGGGACTGAATTCCCGTGGATGCGCGAATGTGCTCGGGAACGGTCGCCCAAACCTCCCGCAAGGCGGTAACGTCGCGAGATTCGGATTTTTGTCTGATCAGAGCGCTGTAGGTTTCCGTTTCGAGCAGTTTGACCTCCGCTTCCATCAAAACCTTGTTCTTGTGCAAGGCGGGAAGCAGGCTGCGCAAACTTTCCCAATCTTCCATTTGGGCATAGGCTTGGTGAGTCAGCCTCAAGACAGCGGCGTGGCTCGGGGCGATCTTGTTCAGATGAGTCAGAGACTCCAACGCTTCCTCGAATTGCTTGTTGGACAACTGCAATTCCGCGCGGGTCAGGCCGACCGCTAGCTCCGACTCGGGCGCGATTTCACGGGCCAGCTTCAAATATTCGTCCCGCTGTTCGACGGCGCCTCGTGCATGTGCGGCCCGTGCGGCGGTCAGATAGTTGATGAGCGGCGCGCCGCTGTCTGCGGCATGGCGGATCAGATTCCGCTCCGCCTTCTCCCAATTGCCCTCGGCCGTTTCGATGAGCCCTGTGATCAAGGCTTCCTGGGAACGCTTGTTACGAAGTTCGCCACCGCGCTTTTTGAGGACTTTGGGAATGCTCATCGCCTGCAAGACGACGCGGACCAAAAAGTAGAACAGAACGAAAGCGACGATCAAAGTGACCAGGATCACGAGTAGCGAGGATTCCAGCACCCAGCGATCGTAGCCGATGATGACATAGCCCGCGTCGCCGGCGATCAATCGGCGGTGAACGAAAAAGCCCACTCCGACGGCGATCGAGACGGCGATCAGCACATAGATGAAGGCTTTTTTCACGGCTGTGCTCCCGCAGGTTGTGCCTCGCCGGATTGCCTTTCCCCAGTGGCCTTCGTCTCGGCCTGCTCGGCTTCCAGACGTAGCTTTTCGATGTTCCGCAAGAGAGTTAACGACTTGCTGATATCCGGGAATGGCATGCGAATCGGCTGGTCCGCCAGTGCGCTGATTTCCGCGGCGACCTCCTGGGTTTTTTTCGCGTCGGGATCGAAGTGCTCGTTCAGCCACTCGCGCGCGGAGGCCAGATTGGCTTTGTACATCTCTTCGTCGCCTCGGAGGAGCGCCGCTCGGCCCGTTTCCAGCTTGAGCAGCAGAACTTGACGTAGCGCCTCCGCCTGTTCCGGATGGAGAACGGCATTTACCGGCCGATCGGTGCGGCGTATCGTTACCAGGTCCTTGATATTGTCCAGCGCGGAACCGAGCGGCCCTTCACCTTCAGCCCCCGCGGCGGGTTCGGCCGTTTCGGGGGTGTCGTCGTGTTCGCTGACTTTGCCCGCATGGGGTAAGAACAGGGGAATATCCTTGGCCTTGCTTTCAAGAGCCAGCAGTCTGGAGGAAAGTCCTACGATATCCGGAGCGTTGAGCCGCCGGAGAGTTTCGATTTCCTCGGCCAACGCTTCCCGGACTTTGAACACCGCCGGATCGCCGCTGTCGTGCAGGCGCTGGTCCGCGGCCTCCATGGCAGCAATTACGGCTTTCACGTCGCCGATCAGGTGAAGTTTTTGGTTGGCGATGCTCAGAAGGTACTCGGCGTCCGCTACCAACAAATCGCCACGGGTCTTGTTGAGCTGTCGTTGGATGCGCTGAACCGATTCATTCAGTTCGTTCCGCGTCAGGTTCAATCTCTCGTTGAGCTGGGCGGACTGATCGCCGATCAGCCGCTCGAATTTCGAATCCTCCGTCGTCACCTGAGATTGAAGGGTGGCGAGCTGGGAGTGCAGTGTGGCCATCTCGGATTGCATCGCGCTCAACTGCCGCGTGAACTCCATGATTTGCTGGTCCTTGCTGGTCAATTGGCCGCCCAGACCTTCCTGCTTGGAGCGTAGCTCTTGAAGAAAGTACCAGCCCCCGGCGGTAAGACCCAGTATGCCGAGCAAGATGAGATAACCGATCCACGCGAAGCTGCGGGATTTCTTGGGGGGGGCGGCAGATGTCTTTACGGCCTCGGTTTCCGCTCCATTGGCGGGCTGGCCGGTGGCCGACATCAATTCGTTATTTACGTCAACCAATGCTGTATCCCCGTAGTATTGAACCTTAATAGCTTTTATTGGAGAAAGGACTCGAAATCAGCGGGCCGATTATCGGCTGGCCGGGCGGTCTTGAGCGGTTCTCTTCGTTTCGACATGACGAATTATCGTCTCCGCTATGGCTTGATCGCAGGCCGGCTCCGCACTGATCACATGACGCCAGCCTTGATCGCGAGCCAGTTTTTCGACGCGCGAGCCGATCACCACGAGCGGGGTATGCTCGGCGAACTCGTGTATGGCCTCGCCCAAGAGCTGCGTAAGATTATTCAAAGCCTCTCCGCTGGTGATGGTTACAATGTCGATACCGCCTTGGCGCCTCAGGTCAATCCAATAACCGATATCCGTCGCGGGAAGAATTCTGCGATAAACTTCCGCGTAAGCAACTTCCGCACCACGAGCCCTGAGTGTTTGCGCAAGATGCTCCCGTCCGCCTTCGCCCCGGACGATCAATATCGATTTGCCGGATACATCAGTCATTTCCGGCGACGCCAAGAGCGACTCGCTATTAAACTGCGGTTTAGGTATCAGGTCTACCCGAATTCCGGCCTTGGTCAGCGCTTCCGCAGTAGTCTGGCCGATAGCCGCGATTCGCGCCGGCCGCGGCGGATTGAACGACCCGCCGTGAATCGCCAGAGTGAAGCGGACGGCGTTGGGGCTCGCGAATATCAACCAATCCCACCGGTCTTGCCGCGATAAAAGTTCCGCCGCTGCGGTAGGATCGCCGACAGCGACGATTTCCAGCAACGGCAGCCTCATTGCATGGCCGCCGGCGGCTTCAATTAGAGCGCACAGGCCATCGGCTTGTTCCCGCGGTCGGGTGACCAATATGCCTATGCCGGCTAGAGGGGCATTCGTCGAGCTTGCCATGTCAGGCATAGAGTGCGTTCAGGATGCGATCGGCCCCGCGCGATAATAAATCTTCGGCCAAGGCTATCCCTAAGTCCTGCGGATCGGCGTAAGAACCTTCGATTTCGCCTTGAATCAGTGATCTTCCGTCAGGCGTGCCGACCAGCCCACGCAGTCTCAGATGTTCCCCGGACAATTCCGCGTATCCGGCAATGGGCACCTGGCAGCCACCGTTCAGGCGCTCGTTGAGCGCTCGCTCTGCCGTGACGCAGATAGCCGTTTCCTCGTGGTGCAATGCTTTTAGACACTCGTTCAGCCAAATGTCATCCCGGCGGCATTCGATGCCGATGGCGCCTTGGCCGACCGCGGGGAGGCTGGTCTCAGTCGAAAGTATTTCCGTAATCCGATGGCTCAGGCCGAGCCGTTTCAATCCCGCTGCAGCAAGGATGATGGCGTCGTACTGCTCGGTCTCGAGCTTATTTAGGCGGGTGTCGACATTGCCCCGAAGATTGAGCGTTTCGCATTCGGGGAGACGGACCTTGATCTGGCATTGCCGGCGAAGGCTGGAGGTACCGATCTTCGCGTGCGGAGGCAGCACATCGAAGGACGGGTAACGCAGGGAAACAAAAGCGTCGCGGGGATCCTCGCGCGGCAGAATGGCGGCGAGATGCAGGCCGTCGGGCAGTTCCGCCGGCACGTCTTTCATGGAGTGGACGGCCAGATCGGCCGTTTCTGCCAGCAGCCCCTCCTCCAGTTCCTTCACGAACAAACCTTTGCCGCCCACCTTGGCCAGCGGGGCGTCGAGCAATTTGTCGCCGCGCGTGACCATTTTCACCAATTCGACTTCGATATCGGGGCATGCGGCCCTCAGGCGCGCCGCGACGTGTTCCGCCTGCCATACGGCCAGGGCGCTTTTGCGGGTGGCGATGCGTATACGTTGTGGCATCAGTATCGACCGTGCGTAAATTAAGCCATTGTATCAAATCAGCCGTCCTCACCAATCGTAGCGAGTTGTTTTAGCTGGCTTCTTACGGAAGGCTGGTGCCGACGGCTTATTTCCAAGGTCTCGGGGATGCCGCGCAGACGAAGCGCCGTGCCGCCGGAGGACGATTTTTCCAGTGCGACGATATGGTCGATTGCCACCAAGGCGTTGCGGTGAATCCGAATGAAGCTCTTTCCGAATTCTTCTTCCAAAGACTTCAACGAATCGTCGATCAAGGTTTCTCCGTCGGGGGTCCTCACCGTCGTATATTTTTGCTCGGCGCGGAAATAAAGCACCGTGTCGACCGGAATCAATCGTATGTCGCCATGGCTGTGGATGCATAAATGGCTACGGGTCGATTGTCCGGCAGGTAGGGCGGTCTCGAGTTTATTCCACGCGGTTTCGGTAAATCGTTCCGCCCTTCGCAAGGCGGCGGCCAGACGGTCCTTTCGCACCGGCTTGAGGAGATAATCGACCGCGCTGACCTCGAATGCCTCCAATGCATGTTCGTCGTAAGCCGTCGTAAAGACCACGGCCGGCGGCTGAGGCAATCGGGCGAGTTCGCGTGCGGTTCCGATGCCGTCGATCCACGGCATTCGGATATCCAGCAGAACCGCATCCGGCTGGATCTGAGCGGCGAGCCTCAAGGCCTGTTCGCCGTCGGCCGCTTCTCCGACGACGATCAATGACGAGTCGATCTCGCCGAGCAAATCCCGCAAACGGCTTCGAGCCGGCGCCTCATCGTCGGCGATCAGGATTTTCATGATTCTTCGGAAGATAAGGAAAGACGATTCGAACTTGGTAGCAATTGTCGACCACGCTGGTGAGGAGGCGCGCCTCGCCCGGAAAACAGGCTTCGAGACGAGCGCGGAGATTGGCCAGAGCTATCCTTGCACCTTGGCGCGAGCGGCGCGCATCCGCTTCCGGCAGAGTGTTTTTTACCGTCAGAACGAGATGCCGTTTCGTGAGTTGACCGCCGATCTCCACTTTGCCGCCGCGCTGAGACGGCTCGACGCCGTGATAAATCGCATTTTCCACCAGCGGCTGAATGCTCAGGGGAGGGATCAGTGCGTCCTCCGGAGCGTCCTTCAGACGCCAGTCGATGCGCAGACGTTCGCCGAGACGCTGCCGCTCGATGTTGAGATATTGGCAAGTCAGGCCCACTTCGTCTTTCAGCGCCACCCATTTGGTCTCTTTCTTGAGTACCGCGCGGAACAACTCGGCCAAATCCAGCAGAAGTTCTTCCGCCATTTTCGGATCGTTCCGAGTGAGGCTGGCGATGGTGTTGAGACTATTGAACAGAAAGTGAGGGCGCATTCGCGCCTGTAGTGCATCGAGCCGGGCTTCACCTTCGGCCCGGATTTGCAGACGCCAGCGCGATTGGATATAGAGGTAACGCAGCCAGGCCGCCGTAATGAGACTGCTGGCCCCGAGAATTTTCAAATAGTAGACACCGTCGAGGTTTTCAAAGGAAATGGCATGTCCCGGATTCAACGGGCCGTCATGGCCTAGCCAGGCAATCAGAAATGTCGCGGTCTGGATGACGGAGAAGGTCGCCGCTCCGCACCAGAGGGCGTCTAGTCGGGCGAGCCGCGAGCGAATACTGCAAAGGACGACTCCGCTGGTCAGCGCGATCCAGACGATGAACAGCGAGCGCAGCCCCAAGTCGGACCAGAAGCCGTAATCGGACGACGAATCGGCGAGCGTCAGAACGAAAGCCAGTAATTCGGCCGAAACGACTAGCATCAGGGCGGTCGAGAGGCTGCAAAAGTCGGGAAGAAAGGACTCGGCCGCGCGGCTGGTCGCGGCCCCGGTACCGCGGATGGTCGGCGATGCTTCCCGTCGCCCGGGACTGTCCTTAGGCCGTATAGACTTCACTTGCTCGGTTTTCCGCCGCTGCATCAATGATCAATTGTCCGACGAATGTTCAAAAAGTCAGGCTGTGGAGTTCGTTGCTCCATAAGAGTGTAGAGGTCCGGGAAAAGCTTGCTGGAGGAAAACATCGGAATTTGCTGGATAAGTGGCTCGAAGCGGTCGAGAGGGGCGGTCGCAAGCGTCCTGAACGGCATTTGCGATAGGCTTGCGTGCTGCGTCCGAAACGATGGCGCACAGGCTCGCCTTGCTTTTGGATACACTCAGTCCAGTCGGCGCACTCGCCGCTTCCAAATAACACGATCAGGACGGCGAGGACTGCTCTGTGGTACCGTTATTGGGTTCCGCTATTTTTTACGGGCGTGCGGCACCTGGTGCCCAAGTGGCCCGTATCTTGCCTTTCGGAAAAATTTTTGTATCTTACGCGCGCTATGACTCAACTCATTCAAGTCGAACAACTTTATCGCTATTACGGCGATCACTGCGCCGTCAACAACGTTACGTTCAGCCTGGAAAAGGGCGAAATTCTGGGATTTCTCGGCCCCAACGGGGCGGGCAAGTCGTCCACCATGCAGATGATCTGCGGCAATCTCGCGCCTACCTCCGGGCAGATCCTCATCAACGGGATCGACATACTGGACAATCCCAAGGAGGCCAAGCGGGAGCTGGGCTATTTGCCCGAAATACCACCGGTTTATCGGGAGCTGACGGTGGACGAATACCTGGACTACTGCGGGAAACTGCATCAGATTCCCCGGGAAAAAATCCCGACAGCGGTCGATAGCGCCAAAGAACGCTGCGGCTTGACTGACGTCGGCGAGCGATTGATCGGGAATCTGTCGAAGGGTTATCAGCAGCGGGTCGGTATCGCCCAAGCCATTCTCCATTCCCCGTCGGTCATCATTCTCGATGAGCCGACCGTGGGGCTGGACCCGATCCAGATCCGGGAGATTCGCGAACTGATCGGCGAGCTCGGCAAGCAGCACGGGATTATTCTCTCGACGCACATCCTTCCCGAAGTCCAGGAATCCTGCACCCGCGTGCAAATCATTCACAAGGGCAAGCTGGTGCTCAGCGACAGCATCGAGGGCCTGGAACAGCAGATGCGCGCGTCCAGCGTGGTGCTGGAAACCCGTTTAGGGGCCGATCTCATGAAGCTTTATGCCATCGACGGCGTTCAAAAGATCGACGACCTCGGCGAGCGGCGCTATCGAATCTTTCACGACAAGGACAAAAACCCGGCCGAACGGATCTCCGAAGCTGCGGTATCGCTGGGTTGGGGACTGCTGGAACTGACCCCCGAACGGCGCAGCATGGAAGAAATCTTCATAGACATCACCCAACACACTCCCGTTATGGAGGAGCAAGCCGCATGATGGCCTTAGTCATCGCGGGGCGAGAGCTCCGCACGCTGTTTCTTTCGCCTTTGGCCTGGTCGATCCTGGGCGTGATCCAGATCATTCTGGGCTACATGTTTCTGGCGCAGCTCGACTACTACGTGATGCTGCAAGCCCGCATCGCCGGCATGGAGGATGCGCCCGGAGTCACCGACCTGATCGCCGTCCCGCTGTTCGGCAATGCCGGCGTCATTCTCCTATTGGTGACGCCGCTCCTGACGATGCGGCTGATCAGCGAGGAGCGCCGCAACCGCACGCTGAGCCTTCTGTTTACCGCTCCGGTGTCGATGACCGAGATCATTCTCGGGAAGTATCTCGGCGTGTTCGCCTTCCTGCTCATCATGGTCGCGATGATCGGTCTGATGCCGCTGTCGCTGCTGGTCGGGGGCGGACTGGACATGGGCAAGCTGGCGGCCTGCATCATCGCCCTCGTGTTGCTGCTGGCCGGGTTTGCCGCCGTGGGGCTATACATGTCGGCGCTCGCCAGCCAGCCGACCATCGCCGCCGTCAGCACGTTCGGGGCATTGCTGCTGCTGTGGATCATCGACTGGACCGGCAACTCGGCGGGCGGCGTGCTCGAATATCTCTCGATCCTGCGCCATTACGAGAGTTTGCTGAAAGGTCTGGTATCGACGACCGATCTGATTTACTTCCTGCTCTTTACGCTCACGTTTCTCGTTCTGAGCGTCCATCGTCTGGATAACGATCGCCTGCAAAAATGAAGATCAACCGCAAGACGCACCTCGAACTACGCCTGCAAAACCTTCTCTTCACCTTGCTGTTTCTGGCCGTCGTCGGCCTTGTGGCCTGGCTGAGCACGCGCTACACGGCCCAGTTCGACTGGACCGCGGGCGGCCGCCACACTCTCTCCGAGGCCAGCCGCAAGGTCTTGGACCTGATGAAAGAACCGGTAACGATTACCGCGTACGCTCGGGAAAACGCCCAGCTGCGAAACCAGATTCGCGATCAGGTCGGACGCTACAGCCGTTACAAGAACGATCTGACGCTGAATTTCGTCAATCCGGATACTCAGCCCGATAAAGTCAGGGAACTGGGTATCACCATGGACGGCGAAATGATGGTGGATTACCAGGGCCGCACCGAAAAAATTCAAAACGCCGAAGAGGCCACCTTGACCAATGCCTTGCAGCGCTTGGCCGTGGCCAAGGAACGGCACGTGGTCTTCCTCGAGGGTCATGGGGAACGGTCGCCGCAAGGCCAGGCCAACCATGATCTGGGCCAGTTCGGCGAAGAACTGGAGCGGAAAGGCATCACGGTGTCGATGGTGAATCTGGCGGTGACGCCCGACATTCCGGACAACACCAACGTGCTTGTCCTGGCGGGGCCGCGAGCGAACTTCCTTCCCGGTGAAATTACGCTGGTCCAGAACTATGTGAAAAACGGCGGAAATCTGTTGTGGCTGACCGACCCCGGCGAACTGCATGGCTTGGATCCGCTGGCTCAGCAGCTGGGAATCAAGTTCCTGCCCGGAACCGTGGTGGATGCATCCACCCAGCTCTTCGGCATAGACGACCCCACTTTCGCCCTTGTCGCGGAATATCCGGCGCATCCGATCACGTTCAATTTTCAGACCATGACGCTGTTTCCGGCCGCGACGGCGCTGGACAAAAGCGCAGACGGAGATTTCCAGCGGGAACCTCTGCTCAGCACTCTGGCTCGCTCCTGGACCGAGACCGGAGCGATCGAAGGAAAAATCCAGTTCGACGCGGACAAAGGCGAGCGCAAAGGCCCGCTCCAGATCGGTTACACCTTGACCCGCGAGATAAAACCGACGGATAAGACGGAGCCGGCCGCTTCGGCAAGCAAGTCCGAAGCAAAGCCGTCTGAAGCTAAGCCGAACGAAGGATCGAAGGCAGAACAAGCCGGACAACCGGAAGCCGGGGCGGCCAAGGATGCTGGTGAAAAGCCGTCCGAACAGCGAATCGTCGTGATCGGCGACGGCGACTTCCTGTCGAATGCCTTTCTCGGCAACGGCGGCAATCTGGATCTCGGCCTCAACATCGTTCATTGGCTGAGCCAAAACGAGGCTTTGATCAATATTCCAGCCAAGACGGCGCCGGACCGGAAGCTGGAACTGTCGCCCGTCGCTTCCGGCGTGATCGCCATCGGTTTCCTGATCGCCTTGCCCGCCGGGCTGATCGGCACGGGAGCTGCCATTTGGTTTAAACGCCGGAGACGTTAATGAAATCGAGACTGATCCTGAATCTAGCGCTATTGATCGTCATAGCCGTCCTTGCCGCCGTTGCATTTTTCGAGCCCGGCAAGGAAAAGCCCGAGACTACGCCTCTCGCGGCTATCGACGAAAATGCGCTTACCGCCATCACCTTGCAGAATAAGGACGCCATCACCTTCGAAAAGCAAAACGGGCACTGGCGCTTGACCAAGCCGTTTTATGCCCCGGCCAACGACATTCGCGTCCGGCAGCTGATCGGCATCGCCGAGGCCAACAGCGAAGCGCAGTACCCGGTAAGTGCCGAGGACCTCCCCAAATTCGAGCTCGACAAGCCGAAAGCCACGTTGATTCTGGATGCGACCACGATGAAGTTCGGCGGCTCGGATCCCATCAACATGCGGCGTTACGTGCAAATCGGGGATACCCTGCACCTGGTCAACGACGATTTCTTTCATCACCTCACCGCATCCGCCACGGATTACGTGGACAAGAAGCTCCTGCCCGAAGACGCGAAAATCAAAGAGATTTTCATACCGGGCTTGAAAGCTACCTTGGGGCAGGACGGCAAATGGATTCTGGAGCCGCCGGCCGAACCCAATCAAAGCATTTCGGATCTCCTCAACGCCTGGAATACGGCGAGGGCCATCGATGTGAAGCGGGTGGAACAGCCCGCTCAAGGCGATGTAATCCGAATTACCCTGGCCGAGGGTAATCCGGTCGAGTTCTTCATCATGCAGCGGGAGCCGGATCTCCTTCTTGTCCGACCGGATTTGGGGCTTCAGTACGAAGTGACCGGAAACGCCGCAAAACAGCTGCTCAGCCTGCAAAAACCGGAACTCAAGCCCGAGGAGCCGAAAGGGCCCCCGGCCGAAGACGAGGAGACCGAGGAAGAATCTCCAGCGGACGCGGAAGAACAGCAAGAGCCGGCAGAATCGGCGGAGCCGGACGAAGAAGGGGAAGAGGCGGCGGACTGACGCTTCTTCAAGCTGTCGGACGCTGCCCGATAACGCCGCCATGCCCGAACTGCCGGAAGTCGAAACCACGCGGCGCGGCATTTCGCCTCATCTAACCGGGCAGACCGTTCAGGCGATAGTCGTTCGCCAGCCTCGGCTACGCTGGCCGGTTCCGCCGGATCTGCCGGAAAAGCTCGATTGTCAGACCATTCGGACGGTCGAGCGCCGAGGCAAATACATCCTGATCGGCACAAACCGCGGAACGCTGATCGTTCATTTGGGCATGTCCGGAAGCCTCCGCATCCTCGCCCCGGACAGCCCGCCCAGAAAGCACGACCATCTCGACTTCATCCTCGCCAACGGAACCTGTCTCCGCTTCCACGATCCGCGCCGTTTCGGCTGCGTCGTCTGGACGGAAGACGATCCTTCGACTCATCCCCTCCTGGCCGAACTCGGGCCGGAACCCTTAAGTGAATACTTCGATGCGCCCTATCTTCATGGAAAAGCCCGGGGCCGCAGCGTGTCCGTCAAATCCTTCATCATGGACAGCCGCATCGTGGTGGGTGTGGGCAACATCTACGCCAACGAAGCCTTGTTCCGGGCCGGCATCGATCCGCGCCGACCGGCCGGCCGCATAGCTCTGCCTCGCTACGAAAAACTGGTCGTATCGATACGGGAGGTCCTTTCCGAAGCGATAGAACAAGGCGGAACCACGCTACGCGATTTCGTCAACGAAACCGGAAGTCCGGGGTATTTCCAGCAAACCCTGCAAATTTACGGACGGACCGGCGAACTATGCCGCCGATGCGGCGAGCTTATCCGAACGCAGCGGCTAGGGCAGCGCTCAACTTATTGGTGTCCGAACTGTCAACATTGAGATACGCGATCGTGCATTGAGAACCGTGCGCTCGTTCTTCCGCGCAAGGAAGATTTCGTAGCGCATACGTACCGATATCTCTCGAATGGAAAGGAGACAGCCCATGCAAATCGGTATGATCGGTCTGGGGCGAATGGGTGCCAACATGGTGCGCCGGCTGATGCGGGGCAATCATTCCTGCGTGGTTTGGGACAACTCGCGAAAACCCGTTGAGATGTTGGCTTCGGAGGGTGCCATAGCCGCCGACAGCCTGCGGGATTTGGCGGACAAACTGCTCAAGCCGCGCGTCGTCTGGCTAATGATTCCGGCGGGCTTCGTCGACGATTTGATAGACAAGCTTTCGCCCTTGCTCGAAAGCGGAGACATCCTGGTCGACGGCGGCAATTCTCACTATCGCGACAGCATGAATAGAGCGCTACGCTTGAAGCCGCGCGGCGTCCATTACCTCGATGTTGGCGTCAGCGGCGGCGTATGGGGCCTGGAGCGGGGTTACTGTCTGATGATCGGCGGCGACGAGGAGCCCGTTCGAAAACTGCATCCGATTTTTCGGGCTTTGGCACCGCCCCAGGATGCGGCCCCGCGTATTCCGGAACGCGAAAACACCGGGTTGGCCAGCGCCGAGCAGGGGTATCTGCATTGCGGTCCCAATGGAGCCGGCCACTTCGTCAAAATGGTTCACAACGGCATCGAATACGGTCTCATGGCCGCTTATGCCGAAGGCTTCAATATTCTGAAGAACGCCGGAATCGGCTTCGAACGCCAATCCCATGATGCCGAAACCGCGCCCTTGCGCAATCCCGAGTATTACCGTTTCGATTTCGATCTGCCCGAGATCGCCGAATTGTGGCGGAGAGGCAGCGTGGTTCGGTCCTGGATGCTCGATCTGGCGGCATCGGCCTTGCTGCAATCACCGGATTTGGAGAGATTCTCGGGACATGTGTCCGATTCCGGCGAGGGGCGGTGGACGGCGTTCGCCGCCATCGACGAAGGCGTCCCCGCTCCCGTGTTGAGCGCCGCGCTGTTTCAGCGGTTCTCGTCCCGCGGACGCAGCGAGTTTGCCGACAAGTTCCTGTCCGCCTTGCGCTGGCAATTCGGAGGACATCAGGAAAAATCGTGATGCGAGCGACAGCGCGACTTGGCGGATTGGCCAGGCCGTTTGCGATTGGAAGGGACCGACTAAAGGTCCGTTTGCGATTGGGACAAGATTCCCGACCTACTATCCCCTGGACCGCTAAACCGATCCTGAAGATGCTCTGGCTCCTTGGTGAGCCGCTCGACGGCTCAATGTAGTGTGGCGGGTGGGACCGCAGGCGATCCGGGCGGCACGCCGCAACCATGTCTCGCCTCCTTCGCAAAGTAGGAGGCGAGAAATACGTTCAATCGCGCGGTGCGTGTGCGCCTGGGAGATCAGTAAGGACTCTGGCCGGTAACATTGCCGGCGGGGCGGTAGTTGCAGACCCACACTTGGGCGTTGTTGGTGCAGACTGCATAGCCGCAGCCGACTTCGGTGGTTGCGGCCCACACCAACTGGGTATAGTGGCCGCACATCCTGCCGGGGGCGCAGCTGTTGGTCTCGTAGTTGTAATTGGCCTTTTCGGCTGCCCACGAATTGACAACCTGAGCCGGGGTAAGCTGCTGCGGTTCGGTGCGGCCATCGGACCACATCACCGGGCCGGCCCAGTAGAGGTTTTCACCCAGTTCTCCCTGATCACTGGCAGGGCTGTGGGGCAGTTCGCGCGGACAGCCCTGCTGCTCCAGCGTGGCGGCGTAGTCGGTGGCGATGGTGGCGAGCTCGTCCGACCAGACGAGCGGCGGCACCCCGTCGGCGGAGCGCACCTGATTGTGGGCGGTGATCGTGGCCACGGCATCGGCGGGCTGAGCAGCGAGGCCTGCGCCGCTCCACAGGATTAAGGCGGAAATGATGAAAGGCGGGTTGCGAAAACGGCACATGACGTACTCCATTACGTGAAGGATGATTACCAACCGTACCGCGACTTGGCCGTCGCTGAGCACGATTCATGGGCAGTATCTGCCTTGTGACAGAGGGCAATCACGGATGTTCCGATCAGTGACGGATTTATCGCGTTTTACTCTCCGTGATGCCTTGCGTCACGACCGTCCGCTGCTATCCGAGCGCCGATTCGGTGCGGGAGGGCGTGACGCTCTGGGCGTTACGTCAATCGAGAAAATTCTCGACATCACGGCATGGCTAAGAGCACGAAGAACGAAGCTGCTCTGAATCTCCCTGCGTCGACGGCGATTGAGCCAGGATGAGATCCCGCAGCGAACGGCGGGCCGAAGCGGTCGTCGCCGAGGCATTTTCCAAATCCTCCGCGATTTTCGCGAGTTCCGGCAACGTGAAAGCAGCATGGGACGAAAGGGCGGTATCCTCGCGTTTCGTGCGCATGGTCGTCAGAATGTCCCAGACGGTGATTCCGGCGATATCGCGGGCCGGAATGAAGCTTTCATCGCCTTTTCCCGCTTCCACGACCAACCCGCCGGCTTGCAGTATGTCCAGGCTGTCTTTTACCGTTTCCCACGGCAGTGACAATCGCTCCGCCAACTCGTCGATGGTCCTGGGTTTATCCGCATGAACGAAACGCTCGCCGATCAAGTACATGACGGCGAGTCCGACCCTCTCTTTCAAGCGGTTGCTGAGCTGAAAGAAACGGCTTTTTCCCAGCACGTAATGGGGATGCTGGAAATAGAAGGCGGCTTGCCCGCCCAGCAGGAGGATCAGCCAGCTGAGATCGAGCCAGATCATGAACAAAATGACGATGACCAGGCTCGAATAAATGGCGTGGTAACTGGTCGAGCCGACCACGAACTTGGCGAACAGCAGGCCCGCCAGCTTCCATACCACGCCGCCCACGGTACCGCCGAATAACGCGGCCCGCCAAGGTACCCGCGTGTTCGGAATGTAAATGTAGACGAACGCAAACGCCACGATGATCATCAAATAAGGGAGGAGCTTGCCGCCCAGATAGAACAGGGTGCCGAAAGGTTCTTGGGCGATCAGTCGCCGGACTGCGCTGGCATGGGGCATCGAGGCCGTGAGACCGATGGCCGAAAAAATCAGCACCGGACCGAGCAGAATCACACTGAGGTAGTCGCTGGCCCGGCGGGCGAAGCTGCGGGCCTGTGTGACTCGCCAGATGTGATTGAATGCGGCTTCTATTTTTTCCAGCACCGAAATAATGGTGTAGATGAGCACCGCCAAACCGACGAAGCCGAGCACGCCCACGTTGACCTTGGTCACGAAGCCGAGAATGGCTTTCGTCAAATCGCCCGCCTTATCGCCCAAAGGAGCGAGCATTTGCAGCAAGAACGGCTCGAGCTGATTGTTGATGCCGAAAGCCTTCAGGAGCGAAAAGCACAAGGCGAGACCCGGCACGATGGCCAAAAGCGTGGTGTAGGCGAGACTCGTGGCGCGATAATCCAAGCCTTCGCTACGAACGGCTCCGACTAGCGCTTTGATCCAGGCGGACACCAAAGCCGCCAAGCCGCGGAGCCGGTGGAAAGAGTCGAGTTTTTGGCGCGCCTGCTTGATGGGGTTGAAAAGCTTGATTTGCATGCTGACCACGATCTTTGTTAGGCATTAGACAGTTTGGAGCAGCCGGAAACAGTGATATGGCAACTGGCCGCGGCAATATTATCGTGCGGATAGCCGCCGTTCTGCTCGCAGTCATGCTGTCGCTCGTACCGTCGTCGACACTCCGGCAGCCCCCGGAGCGAGTTTCGTCCGGCGATGCGATGCCTTTTTCGTCTTTCTCGAAAACGCTGCGAAAAATTGCGGACAGGTTTCCGGAGGACCGTTCCGACCGGTCCTTATCTTTTCCGTTCGATCACGGGATTCATCCGGACGTCCCCATGGAAATCTGGGAATTCACCGGCCAAATGAACACGCCGGACGGTCACCGATACGGCTTTCTACTGAGCTTTACGCGGTTCGGTCTTCAGCCGGAACAGCCCGAAAGGCCATCGGCCTGGGCCACCCGCGACGTGTATCGGGGGCTGTTTGCATTTCTCGATGCGAGCAATGGCCATTATCGGGCATCCGAGCGTTTTGCAAGAGCGGCACTGGGCATGAGCGGGTATGATCCCGTTTCCGGGCTGGTCTGGCTGGACGACTGGAAGCTAAGGGTGCCGCTGGGAGAAACCACGTTCTTCGCCTTGCAGGCCGACGCCGACGGGACGCAACTCAACCTCCGATTGGAGGCCCGAAAGCCCGCTGTCGTGCCGGCTGGGCAAAGCTTCCCGGCTGCTGCGGGAGGCCGTCTTCGCGCATATTTGCTTAGCCGTATGGCGATATCCGGAACGGTTCGGTTGGGCGAGCATCGACATAAGGTAACCGGCGAGGCCTGGCTCAGCCGCAGTTGGGGAAAACTAGCCCCGCCGGGCGGACAACTGGTCCTGAACCGCTATCAATTGCAGCTCGACGATGGCCGTGAGCTCCTGCTTTTCCAGCTGAGGCGCAAGGACGGCAGCGCGCCGCCAGTGTCGAGCGGGCTCTTGATCGAATCCGATGGCCGCGCTGTTCCGATTTCCGGAAACGACGTTCGGCTCGAACCCGCCACTTACTGGTCTAATCCCTCGGGAGTTCCTTATCCGGTAGGCTGGATCGTGAGGCTGCCGAAGCTCGAAGCCGAACTGCGCCTTTCTCCCTTAGTCGAAGATCAGGAAATCGTCCGGTCCGTTCGCGCCTGGTCCGGCGCGGTCTCGGTGTCCGGAACCGGGCCTCGCGGTAAAGCGCTTTCAGGGCGGGGTTTCGTCGAATTGGCCGGCTATTGACGGCTCGATTCCCAAAAAAAGAATTTTTCCGCTAAAAAAACCAGCTTGTGAGTCGAATATGCCGAATGCCAAAACATCGTCCGTCGCTTCGATCGTCTTTACGGCTTTCTTGCTGGCGGCCTGCGAATCGAGGGAACGGACGAACGCCGTCAGCTATTCGCCCGCCGGCCCCGTTCCCGCCGAACAGCAGCGCCCAGGCGATCCGAACAAAGGTTACGAGGCATTGCTCAACGCGCCGTACATCACCTGCGGCATGCCTTATTCGGCCTACAAACAGACGGCCTCGGCGCCCGAGCCCATGACGCTTATTCTGGGGAGACCCGGCCGAAACGCCGAGTTGCCTTACAACCTCACGGCTTACACGACACCCAAGGGCGTGGAGCTCGTAGTGAACAATTGCCTGTCCTGCCATGCCGGTTTCTTCGCCGGAAAGCTGGTCATCGGCCTAGGCAACGAAAATCTCGATTTCACCGAGGACCGTACGGCTGCCGCAGAAGGCGTCGGCGCATACGTGGAGGACGAGGCCGAAGCGGCGGAATGGCGGCGCTGGGCGGACCGAATCCGTGCCATTGCCACTTACATGATCACCGACACGATGGGCGCGAATCCGGCCATCAATATGACGTTCGCGCTGATCGCTCACCGGAATCCGGAAACGCTGGCATGGTCGCCGGAACCGCTGATCGAGCCGCCGCCGAAATCGGTCGCGCCGGTCAGCGTTCCGCCCTGGTGGCGCATGGCGAAAAAGAACGCCTTGTTCTACAACGCCGAGGGAAGAGGCGATCTCGCACGGGCCATGATGGTGGGCGCCATATTCTGCGCCGATGACGTCGATACCGTGCGAAATATCGATGCCTACGCGCCGGATATTCTGGCTTATTTCGCATCGCTCAAACCGCCGCCGTGGCCTTTCGGTCTCGACGGCAAGCTGGCCGAACAGGGGCGCGCCGTATTCGAGCGAACATGCTCCGGCTGCCACGGTACCTATGGCGAACAGCCGATTTATCCCAATCTGGTGCTGGGACTCGACGAAATCGGCACCGATCCAGTGTTGGCGCAACACGCTGTCGGCGGCGCATCGGACCGGTTCATCGCATGGTTCAACGGCTCCTATTACGGCGAAACGGCTCGCGCCGCCCCGGCGCCGGGTTATTTCGCTCCGCCTTTGGACGGAATCTGGATTACCGCTCCTTACCTCCACAACGGATCGGTGCCGACCATCGAAGCCTTGCTCGACAGTTCGAAACGGCCGAAGTATTGGACGCGGTCGTACGAGTCGTCCGCGGCCGATTACGATCCGGTCGGCCTGGGCTGGCGCTACACGGCGCTGGGGCAGGGGAAAGCCGGTACGGACGACCTGCGGGAACGGAAAAAAATCTACGATACGACCTTGCCCGGCCACTCCAATGCCGGCCATGTTTTCGGCGACGGCTTGAGCCCGGAAGAACGCAAGGCCGTGCTCGAATACTTGAAGACACTATAGAAGCCCGAAACTTGCTTATGGCTGAAACTGCCGAAGTCTCGTCGGCAAAGGATTGCCCGCCTGCAACGGCTTATTTCGAGATATAGGTCAGAATGTCGGGATGCTTCTGATTGTTTTTCGAGTCCAAAAAGTGCATTACATACGAACTCGAACGTCCGCCCGAATCATCGGCGGACTGCCGGCGGGGTGTGCCGGTTCGGGAAATGGGAAAAAACAATCAGCAAGAAGGAAGTGAAGCCATGAAACTCTATTCCATCGGCCACAGCAACAGAAGCTCTGACGAACTGATCGATATGCTCAAGAGGCATGGCATCGGGTGTCTGGTCGACGTACGCAGCAGGCCCGGTTCCGCGCGTTTTAGACAATTCAACCGTCCTACGCTGGAACGGGCTTTAACGCAGGCCGGCATTCAGTATCAATGGGAAGGCGACAATCTGGGCGGATGGCGATCGGCGACACCGGACGATGTAAAACACAGGGTCTTGAATCCGGGATTCCGGTCGTATGCCGCCTATATGGAGACGCCGGATTTCCGCGAAGCCGTGGAACAAATACTAAGGCTGGCACGAATCTGCCGGACGGCGTTCATGTGTGCCGAGAAAGATCCGTCGTGCTGCCACCGCTCTCTGATTTCCGATTACCTGACGGTGCGCGGACATATTGTCGAACATCTTATCGTGCCGAACGAAAGCTGTAGGCACGACCTGCATTCCGCCGCACGAATCGTCGGCTCGCGACTGATCTATGATCGAATTCAGCAAAACCTGGAGTTGTTCGCGCCGGATGTTACGTGAGTACACCTGGCGGCCGAGGCGCATAAATGGGCAAGAGCGCTTATCCGCCCCGTCGAATCTGCTGCCGGATCTGCGCCAGATAGCGCCGAAAGAACGAAAACGCCGCATAGAGCAGCACCGCGTAGAGTATCCACTCCTGTAGCGAGACGCCGGTCGGATCGTCGTCGAACACGACGATGCCGACCAGGGCGACCAAAGAAAGGGCAAAATAGTTGTACATAGGAGGTTCCTCACAGAATGTATGAAACGCAAGTCGTTTTCGGTAAGCAGGACATCTGGGGAAGGGGAGTCTCCATAGAACCCGAAGCCGATCTTTATCGTGTTGAAACGGCCTTGCCCCATCCTTTGACCGCGAACCGGAAAAGCCCTTTTTTGACAAGATATGTCGAAGTTCGCATCTTAGACAAATTGCCCGCAGGGTTATTCCTGCACGGGATGATACCGACAAACGTCATCGCGCCGAATCGAACATCAATATGCAGTAAGCCGCATGGAAAAACGCTTTGCTGAGATTGCCCGCCCGCCGGTTCTCCTGATCCACGGCGGCGCCGGCTCCCCGGAATCCGATCCCCGACTAAGCGAGAAACGCTGGACTTTTATCGGCGATTTGGCAGCGTCGGCATGGGCCGAGATTTGTCGAGGCCAATCCGCCGTCGATGCCGTGACGGAAACCGTCAAGCGCTTGGAGGAATCGGCTCTGTTCAACGCCGGCTACGGCTCGGCCTTGCAAAGCGACGGACTTGCGCGTCTCTCGGCCTCGCTCATGGACGGCGAGCGCCTGAAATTCTCGGGCGTCATGCTTGCGACTCACTTGGTCCATCCCATCAAACTTGCCCGGGCGCTCCAGAACCGGGCGGAATCGGTGCTCGGTCCCTTGGGAGCCCAGCTTCTGGCCCGGGAACTCGGCATGCCGCCGCAAAACCCGGTTCCCCCGGAGCGGGCGCGGCGCTGGGCGGAGTATCTGGAGCGGCAGACCGGGCCCTCGGTCGGCGCCGGAACGGTGGGCGCGGTGGTCCTGGACCAGCGGGGCCGTCTGGCGGCCGCCACGTCCACCGGCGGCGGCCGGTTCAATTTTCCGGAACGAATATCCGATTCGGCGACGGTGGCGGGCAATTATGCCTCCGGCTACGCCGCCGTCAGTTGCACCGGCATCGGAGAACAAATCGTCGATGACGGCGTCGCGGTGCGTCTCGAAACGCGTGTTCGGGACGGCCGCAACATCGTGCAAGCCTCGGAAGCGACCTATCGCGAAGCCGTCGAGCGGAAGCGCGAATACGGTTGGATCGCCGTGGACCACAGCGGGGCGTGGAGCATGTGCTGGACGACCGAAACCATGCTCTGCGCCGCGATGAGCGCGGACCGTCCGAGTGCTGTCCTGGGTCGGCCATGATCTCGCCCTTTCGTCTACTCCGCCGGCGGCGGCGCCGCAAGTTGCTTCAGCGGGGGCTGATATCCGAATCGACCTGGCTTTGGTCGCTCGCGGGGCTTCGAATTTTCGATCTCTTGAATAACGAAGAACGGGAGCGTCTGCGTCAACTGTCCACCCTTTTCGTTCACGAAAAGATTTTCGAACCGGCGGGCGGGATGATTCTGGACGACCGGGTGCGCACCCGAATCGCCGCGCTGGCTTGTCTCCCTATTCTCAATCTGGACTTCGACTGCTACGACGGATGGCGTACGGTGGTGGTTTATCCCGGCGGATTCATACGCCCTCGCTCGGAATTCGACGCTATCGGCGTCATGCACGAATGGGAAGATGTGTTGACCGGTGAATCCTGGGAGCGCGGGCCGGTCATATTGTCGTGGGCGGACGTGCAGGGTTCCGGACATTGCGAAGGCTATAACGTCGTCATCCACGAAATGGCTCATAAGCTGGACATGCTCAATGGCGCAGCCGACGGTTTCCCGAACTTGCATCGCGGGATGGCGCGGCGGGTTTGGACTGACGCGTTCACGGCCGCGTTCGAAGATTTCAACGATCGCGTGGACCAGGAGGAGAAGACTCCCATAGATCCTTACGCGGCCGAAGCGCCCGGAGAATTTTTTGCGGTGCTCAGCGAATACTTTTTCGAAGCGCCAGACTTGGTGCGCATGGAATATCCGGAAATCTACGACCTCCTTGCGCAATTCTACAGACAAGACCCGGCCGCGCGATTTCGTTCATCATTACCGGCAGACCCATTTCAGACTCGCGATGCACAAGCGCCGCGCGAAAGCCGGCAAACCGGCCATAACCCGCTGCGCGAAGCGCTTGCCGACGCCGTATCAGGAGACGACCATGGACGTTTTGAAAACGATTAGCGACAAACAGCTCCTCCGGCTGATGGGCGAGGCCGCAGCCTCTCCCAGGCTTCGGAAAAACCTGAACATTCACCGCGATCTGGAGGACCCGATCCAGCGCCTGTTCAACGCCATGGAGCCCGGAACCTACGTCCGCCCTCACCGCCACGCGCGCCCGGACGGATGGGAACTGATGCTGGCGGTGCGCGGCGCATTTTCCATCATTACCTTCGACGAAAAAGGAACCGTCCTGGAGCGCATCGACCTGAGCGCCGCGGGAGGCGATATGGCGGTGGAAATTCCGCCGTACACCTGGCATGCCGTGGTCGTTCTGGCACCCGAGACGGTCATGTTCGAGGTCAAACCGGGCCCTTACCGCTCCGTCGAGGACAAAGATTTCGCTGCTTGGGCTCCGGAGGAAGGCGATCCGGACGCGGAGCGGGTCGTGGCCTGGTATGAAGTCGCCAAGCCTGGCGAGCGCCTGGGGTTCCAGGAATCGGCGAAAGCGCAATGAAGATACGGAGAGGATTAGAGCGTTTTTCATCCCGGTGTACGGATTCGTGTAGGGCGGGAAGAACGTAGGTCGGCAATCCCTTCCCAATCGCAAACGGCATCTCTGGGAGCGCCAGAGCTGCCCTTCCGACAAAGCCCTTTGCCGAGCCGGTACGTCGGCAAAGGATTGCCGACCTACATATGGGGCTCCCTTACACCGAATCAGAAAATGCTCTAGTAGCTCGGCACCGATAAGAAATAGAAGCGGTCTCCGGACTTTTTTGCGCCACTCAAGATCTATGTCGTAGTTTGAGGGCACGCCACAAAACGTCTTCGAATTTCGATAAGGAGAATATCGTGATGTCACGTTCGATCTACCGCGCCGCCATTCTTGCTACTTTAGTCATGTCTGCCCTCGTAGTGCAGGCGCAGGACCTCGAATCGCCGGTATCGAAAGATCAACATCTGCCGGAAGAGCACTCCGGTTCTGAACAATCGGCCGCCGGTCAACCCGGCAAACCCGACGAAGTCACGCGCACGATCGAAATCAAAACCCTGGACAGCATGAAATACGATCCCTCGTCGCTTACGATAAATCGCGGAGAAACATTGCGCCTGATCGTTAATAACATCGGCCGACTGACGCACGAGGCAACCATCGGTACGGTTGCGGAGCAGGAATCGCACGCCGGGGAGATGCATGCCGCTCCCGACACGCCCCATGACAGCCCGAATTCCGTGACCGTAGAGCCGGGCCAAACGAAAGAGTTGGTTTGGCGGTTCGATCGACCCGGCCGATTCGAGATCGGCTGCCATGTTCCGGGACACTACCAGGCAGGGATGATCGCCGAAGTTACCGTCCGCTAGAGCCTCGGGAGAGCGCCAGCAATGACCCCGCAACCAGTTATCACAACGCAACACGCTCTATCTGCCCGTGCGCGAGCCTACGATAAGCCGACCGCTGTCGGCGGCGCGACGGGGTTTTGGTGCGGTGCTGAATCGACCGGCGGGTGCGTTCCCCCCGCGCTCTTGTGACGCTTTAGTCCAGCCGGCGTACTCGCTACGCATTCGGTCCTCAGCGACTCCGCACGGCAATTCCGTGCGGGTCGGCGCGCTCCTCATCGTCAGTATCGTCGACGTTCGAGACGGGGGCGACTAGCTTCAGCATTCCGCTTTTGCCGCCTCGTTTGACCTCGATCACCCCTATGCCGGGCGTCTGTCCCAGAGCGTTATTGAGCTCCGGATTGTTGCCGGTGAGCGGGAACGGTCCGCGCAGCGTCGCGTACACCCGATCGCCGCTCGGCGATATTCCGAGAATGTCCGGTGCCGGGTCCCGCGATACGACGCCAGCCAGTTTTATCTCGTTCACTACGTCGTCAGTTTCCGTATCGACCACGATGATCTTGTTGGCGGCGCGGTCGGCTACCCAAAGGTAACGTTCCTGCCGGGTGGCAAGCAGCCCATGCGAATCCACGTCTTGTTGTCCGTGATCGAAGACCACCGTCGGCGCAGGGGTGTCTGGCTTCGGATACGGATTTGGCGAAGGCGAGAACGCGCTCACCGGCAGAGCATAAAGTACGGATTGGAACCCGAGTTCGGCTCCACCGCCGCCGCCCGAATTGAAGTACATCTTGTTCCCCGTCTGGGCCGCCAGGAGACCGGCGGGTTCGATGGTCGAGGTCGTATACTCACCGGCGATAGCCATCGGCGTGGCGCGCGGATCGATGACAAACAGACCGCCGCCGCGAAGCGTGACAAACGCCAAGTTACTGGTGGAGTCCGGCAGCGCCAGGATGGGGGCGTTGTCCGGCCGAACACCGTCCTCATCGGCGGAGCCGAACTGTTTGAGGGCTCCGCTCGGCGTCGTCCCATCGGCAAGATTCAGAGTGGCGCTTTGGTCGAGGGTAAAGGTGTTGGCTGCGTAATCGGTGTTGATTCTCTGTACGAGTTTGCCGTTCTGGTTAGCGACCAGAATATAGGTCTCATCCGGCGAAGGGACGGCTGCGTGAGCTTGCTTGCCTACATCGACCAGGAAGACCGGCTTTCGTGTTGCCGCCTCGATGATGAGGACATGTCCGGTGGCCACAAACGAGATGATGGCATGCGTGTGGGACGCATTGAAGGTGATGTAGTGCGGTCGACGCGGTGTTGCCGTGTCGTCCAGCCGCTGTGCCAATTTCGCTAGTTCGAAGACCTCCGGTTTTGCCTTGGACGCCGCATTCCGGGACAACTTTCTGCCATCGAATATGTACAGCTTGCCGCCGATGTCGTCATCGGGAATGGTGCTAGGCGGGAAACCCGATTGGTCGATCATCCAAACCTCGTGATTCGATTTGTCGGGTGCAGAGACTCCAATGGGAGAAAAGGCAGATAACGTTAGAAACAAGGCGACACCGAACGTGGTGGGGGGAAATCTATGGCGCATGGCGTTCTCCTGAACGGAGGCTGGTCATTTTTCCTTTTGAGAACCGAGGTTACTCATCTTGAGCGGAGGTGAATTTTCGACCCGATCTAATTTCTAACGACAACTTGCCGTCGCACGGGTTCACCCGAATCTGGGACGTTCCGGGTTTGGGTGTTTCGAATCCTGAAATATCCGTCCGTGGCGTATCGCGGACGAGACGCTCGCCCCGGTTACGGTAACGGAACCGACGAGCCACTTCGTGAAGGGCAAAATCAGCAAATTTCCGCTATGGGGGCCATCGACGGACTCCGGACCGAGGTAAATCGGAACTCCATGTCCCCGTATAGATGCAAGACGCTTCCTTGGATAGAAGCGTGTTACCATCCGGTCTCGACACCACAGAGAAGGGAACCAACGTGAACTCGGGAAAAGTGCTAGTCACCGGAGCGACCGGCCATCTCGGCGCCAATCTCGTACGCCGCCTGCTGGCCGACGGAGACGAAGTCCGTGTCCTGATTCGGCAGGGCCGCGACAACGGGGCCTTGGCGGGACTCGACGTCGACCGAGCCTATGGCGATTTGCGGGATTCCGAGGCGGTCGACGCAGCTGTGCGCGGCTGTTCCCGCGTCTATCACTGCGCGGCGCTGGTCTCGACCATAGCCGGGAATGGTGCCCATAAGCGGGAAGTCTTCGATACCAACGTCCTGGGCACGCGGCACATTCTGCAAGCCGCCGTCCGCCACAGCGTCGACAAGGTCGTGGTCTCCGGATCGCTCAGCGCCACCGGGTACGAACCGGACCGCCCCAGCCACGAAGGCATGCCGTTCTATCCCTTCGATCGCCATCTGCCCTACGGTTTCACCAAGCATCTGGCGGAACACGAGGCCTTGCGCGCCCACGCGGACGGCCTCAACGTGGTCGTCGCCACCTCCTGCGCCATCGTCGGTCCGCATGATTACAAGCCGTCGCGCATGGGACGCGTGCTCATCGACTACGCCCATGGCCGGCTCAAGGCCTATATCCCCGGCGGCTTCGAATTCGTCTCCACCCGCGATATCGCCGAGGGCCATGTGCTCGCCATGCGGAAAGGCCGTTCCGGGCAGAAGTACATCATCAGCACCGCTTACGCCAGTGTGGACGACCTGATGGCTCTCTACGGGCAGGTGACCGGGCGACCGTCCCCTGGACTGCGCTTGCCCGCACCCGTCATGGCCGCGCTGGCGGAAGTGGCCGACAAGACCTGGTTCCGGATCTTTCCCAACTCGCCTCGGCGATTCACGCCTGCCGCGGTGCGCCTGCTCTCGATGCGGCGCCGGGCGGATCACGAGAAGGCCGGACAGGAATTGGGCTATCGGCCCACCAGCCTGGCCGAAGCGATTCGGGAAGCCTACGAGGATTTCGTGCGCCGCGGTGTCATCACCCCACCTAAGTGAAACGGCTATTGGTCCCCGTTATCCACCCTTGGTCATATGGAGAGTACTGACGATGAGGAATGCGCAAGACACATCCCGGCAATCGCCGCCTGATTTCGCGGAAGCCAAAAACTCCCGGCAAAAGGCCCGTGCCGCCGGCCTCGATCCGGACCGCTGGTACGCGGTGGAATACGACAGCGCGGTCAAGAAAGGGGAGGTGAAGGAAGTCGTGTTCTGGAAGAGGTCCATTGCCCTGTTCCGCGGCAAGGACGGCGGGCTCGCGGCCGTTCAGAACCGCTGTCCGCACCGCCAGCTCAAGCTCACTCACGGCGTTGTGGATGGCTGCCATCTGCGCTGCGCCTATCACGGCTGGACGTTCAACCGGGACGGCTGGCTGATCGATTATTCCCATGACAGCTTCGGCAGACCGCTCATCAAGAACCGGTTGCGCACCTACCCGGTAAGCGTCCGCTACGGCCTGATCTGGCTGTTTCCGGGCGATCCGGCCCTGGCCGGAGAGCGAAAGATCCCCGAAATTCCGGAACTTACCGGAGACCGTCCATGGGCCAATTTTGCCGTGGATTTCATCTGGCGTACCCACCATTCCATGGTGATCGACAATATCTGCGACTTCGCCCACGCCTTCCTGCATCGGAAATACCGTCCCTTCGTCGACGCCAAGCTCACCCATCACGAAGCCGACGAGGACCGGGTTTACCTGACCTACGACGCCCACATGGCCGCTGGGCGGTTTTCAGGAATTTTCGTCGATCGTAACCGGGTCAACACCCGTTCCATCGAACTGTGCTACGAGTATCCCTACCAATGGACTAACACCGGCGACAGCATCAAGAACTGGTCGTTTCTGCTGCCCATAGACGAACGGACCACCCGCGTGTTTTTCCTGTTCTATTTCGACAGCGTCAAGATTCCGCTGCTTTCCGTGAAAACGCCGAAGTGGCTGACCCAGATGGTGCTGAACGTCGCCAAACCTCTGGTGTTCAAGCCCATACTGCTGGAGGACGGAATTGCCCTGGAAGCCGAGCAACAGGGCTATGAGCAGCATTGGGATGCACCGCCCATCGAGCTCAACCCCGTCGTGCCGATGTTTCAGCAGTTGACGGCGCGGAAGTGGGAGGATTATCTCGCCCGCGCGGCGGCCTCGGCCCGAGGCGGCAATCCGGGCCATCGAGAGATTCCGATATCCGGCGATTGACGCCGAAATCGCGCTTGGGCCTTTGTATGGCCGGTGGCTTCATCGCTCGGTTCTCGTGCAATATTCGGGGAATCTGAAATCGGTCAGAACGCGTTCCATAACGGTTCCGTTACTCCCAAACTCCGGGGATCATCAGCTTCTGCCAACCGCCCAGAAACATGATCCACACGACCCCCGTAAGCCAATGAAACAGCATCGGTACCCAAATCGATCCCGATCTCAGGTAGGTGAGGGTGCATACGATGCCGAGCAGTGTCGCCAGCACCAAAAAAACCGGGTCGAGAAACACCGCTCTTCGTGACACCAAACCATTGACTGGATGGGAGGCCACAAAGGCAACGAGACTGACCGAGGACCAAACGAGTTTTGTTCTCGGAGAAGCCGCTTCAACCGGATGCGGCAGTAAGACGGCACGATATAAGACTTCCTCTACAAGACTCGGCGTCACGAGCAAAACGACGGGCGTTGAGGCGATTACCCAGGCGGATGCCTTCATCAACTCCAAACGACAAAATCCCGTCGCCCATCCGATCAGCAGAGCGCACAGCGCGTATACGCCGAATAACCCAAGGCATCCGCGCCAAGTCCGGCGCTCGGGGAAGGTCTTGAATGCCAGTCTTATGCTTCGCAAACGCACGTTCAACATCGCTCTCGGGCCTTATTCCTCGATGATACCCTGTGCGGGCCTGCTTAGCGGCGACGGTTGCCGCGCTCATCATCGACGCCGTGGCGATCGTGATGCCGATCAGGGACCATGCTACTATCGCTGCGATGTTCGGCAACACGCCCTTCGGAACATCGGTCTTGATACTCTTGCCGTGCAAATCTGCAGGACTCTGCGTTGAGCAGCCGGTCCTGCTCGACCTCAACTGAAAAAGATGGGGAATCGCATGAAACGAATGACAGTCTTCGCCCTCTTAGTGTGTGTTCTGACATTTGCGGCTTCCGGTTCGGCCGAGGTCGTGCCGTCGACCGCAGGACGCATACATCATGTCGTGATCGTCTGGCTCAAGGATCATGGGAGCTCAGCGGCGCGCCAGCAGTACATCGAGGCGACCAAATCGCTTTCGAAGCTGCCGATGGTGTCGAGCTACCATGTGGGAGCCGCTCTGCCCGGCAAGCGGGATGTTGTCGACAGCTCGTACGATGTGGCTATCGTGGCCACGTTCGAGAATGCACAGGCGCTCGACGAATACTCGCGACATCCGGACCACGATAAGGTGATTAACGAAAGAATGAAACCCTTGGTGGACAAGGTCATCGTGTATGATTTCATCGAGGCCCCATGAGGCTTCCTAAGCATCGAGCACGATTCCCGCTCGCGCATGACCGGCTGGCCTGGCGAACGGGCAGCGAGCGTCTTCGAAGAGTTGTTAGTGACGGGAAGTGCAGGACATCGACTTCGGGTACGGCCGGATTGCGGTGTGCTGCCTGAGGATGCCTATCAAGTTGTGCAACCAGACAGGGCTCCGAGGCTGTTGATTCTCCATTAAAGATGGAGGCAGGACTCAAGTGCGTCAGGGATTCTTGCGATCAGCGCGATCCAGGATGAATCGCGCCGTCATTAAATCCAGATGGCCGCCGCCGCCGTTTTTGAATAGGGTGATGTCGGCGGGAGACAGTCTGCCGGGATGGATGCCGCGGCATAGCTCGAAGTGATCGGCCAAGATATCCGTCACGGATATCACGCCGTTCCGGATGGGGATGCAGAGTTCGCCGATATGGGCGACAGTGGTCTCGCGGGAGTCGACGAATATCTTGGCTCGCCGGATGGCAGTGTCGTCCGCCTCCCGCATATCCGGAGTAAACGCGCCGACCAAGTCCAGGTGGGTTCCGGGCTTGAGCCATTCGCCCAGGATGAGCGGAGCGGTGGCCATGGTCGCGCAGGAGACGATATCGGCGTCGCGTACCGCTTGTTCCAGGTCCGTCGTGGGGTGTATCGAAGTCCGTAGGCCAGCCAGGGAATCCGCTAATCTTACCGCACGGCGCGGCGTGCGGTTCCAGATCCATACCGACTCGATCGACGGGCGGACGGCCAGATGCGCTTGAATCAGATGAGGCGCCATGGCGCCGGCGCCGACCATGAGCAGCCTCTTGGCATCTTCGCGGGCCAGGTGCTTCGCGCCCAGTGCGGAATCGGCGGCCGTTTTCCACAAGGTGAGAGCGGTGCCATCGAGGCACGCCAAGGGTCGACCGTCCTCGGCGCCGAACAGAACGTAAAGGCCCTGTACCGAGGGGAGTCCACGGGTTTGATTGTCCGGGAAGACCGTCACCAGCTTCGCTCCGACGCCGAGTTTGCTTTGCCAGGCGGCCCGTACGAGAAAGTGCTGCGTTTGCCCGTCCGTATGCGATCGGCTCAGCAGCAGATCGTCCATCGCATCGATCTCGCTGCCGTGGGCCGCTTCAAGCCAGGCCACTAGAGACGGATAATCGAGCCGGTCGTTTATTTGTTCGGCGCCGATCCATTTCATCCAGGCTCTCCGAAGAATGTTCCTGTAGCGAAGCCTACCACGAATGGCTTGACTTGAAATTCAGTATGATCCCGCCGGGAACGCTATCCGGCGGTTCAGCTGTCTTATCGACGTATTGATGAGGTTTTGGTTTTCGGAGCCGGGCTATGTCTACCATCGTCTCTCACGCGGCGGTTCCGATCGCGCTGAGCGCCTGTTTTCCGGATGGCATTCTATCGCCTGAGGTTGTGCTATTGGGTGTCGCCTGCTCGATGATTCCGGATCTGGATGCACTCGGTTTTGCGTTCGGGGTGCGCTACGGTGATCCGTGGGGACACCGCGGCATGACTCACTCCATCTCCTTCGCACTATGCCTCGGAGCGTTATCGATGGCCGTTCTGCCCGGTGAACACAAATCTTGGCCGGTTTTCGTATTCCTGTTTCTTTCGAGCTTATCCCATCCCGTCATCGACGCCCTCACCGACGGCGGTCTGGGCGTTGCGCTTTTCGCGCCGTTCTCGAACAAACGTTACTTCTTCGCCTGGCGACCGCTCGCCGTGCCGCCCATAGGAATCTACGCCTTCTTTTCGGCCCGGGGATGGCTTGTGCTTAAAAGCGAGATGCGCTGGATTTGGCTGCCCTCGGCCTTGTTATTCGGTGTGGCGCGGGTCGTTAAAGCGCTCTTGTGATCGTTTTGCCTTTAGGCGACATTTAACGGCTCCCCGTCGTGAAATAGAACCAGCTGGCCGCGGCGCAGTTTGGTCCAGATTTCGTTGTCGGTAAGCGGGAGAGTGGCGATGACAGTCACTTTGTCGTACGGTGTCGTGAGTTCGCTGAAGTCTACCGTGATGTCCTGATCGACCAGGTGGGCGCAGCCGAACGGCGCTTTGCGCGTGATGAAGTGCAGATTCGTGGAACAGTGCGCGAAGAGGGAATCGCCGTCGGAAAGAAGATAATTGAAATCGCCGTGTTCCGCGATCTCGGCAGTGATACGCTCGACCACGCCATAGACCTGTTCTCGGCTCGGGGAACCATGTGGGAACGCCCGACGCAACGCATTCAACAGATAGCAGAAGGCTCTTTCGCTGTCGGTATCGCCGACCGGCTGAAAGACGTCATCGGGGCGCGGCGGATCGAAATGTTCCAAGGTGCCGTTATGGGCGAAGATCCAGTAACGGCCCCACAGTTCTCTTCGGAAAGGATGGCTGTTCTCAAGGGCAATTCGGCCTTTGGTGGCCTTCCGAATATGGGCGATGACGTTGGTCGAATGGATCGGGTAATGGCGCACCAGATCGGCTATCGGCGATTCGACTGTCGCTTTGGAGTCGACGAATAAGTGGCAACCGCGGCCTTCGAAAAAGGCGATGCCCCAGCCGTCGCGGTGGTGATCGGTCAATCCGCCGCGTACGTGAAATCCCTCGAACGAGAAACAGATGTCGGTCGGAACATTGCAGTTCATTCCCAAGAGCTGGCACATGGTGGATACCTACGCGATAGTGATCGACGGGCTCGGGTTTTAGTATGCCAGAACGGCAGCAAGCAGGCGGCAAGGGGGGGCGTCTTGTAGCCCAACTGGATTCCGGTATTAGGCTGCCGTGAGTTCAAGCATCTACCAAATCCTTCAAAGAAAGCCCCTCGGTGGCTTGTGCGCCGCACGTGTGCAGTCTTTCCAATAGATGATCCACGGCGGGGACCGAGAGAGTGTTCTTGTCGATGGACGACGTTTCAGCCGGCGACGTTCGCATCGCTTCCAGAATTTCGGATACCGTGATGGCCGACAAATCACGGGCGGGAACAAATCCTTGATCGCCTTCGACCGCGACCAGAATCAAATTCCGTGTTTTCAGCGCGTCCAAGATTTTCTCGATCATGAGATCAGGGAGACCGAGGTGCTGGCTTAGGGCGTCGGTCGTCCACGGCTTTTTTCCCTGATGAAAGTGTTCCGCGATCAGGTACATGATCAAGAAACCGAGGTGTTCGAAGAGCTGATAGCTGAGTTTGACGTCGCGCTCGGCCAGATGGATGTAGCGCGGATGCTGGTGATAAACCGAAATCTGAGCGCCGATCAATAGAATGAGCCAGCTTACGTAGATCCAGATCATGAATACGATGAGGATCGCGAAGCCGGAGTAAATGGCGGCGTACCGGGCTGAACTGGCGACGAATTCGGCAAACAGCCAGCCCGCTCCGCGCCAGCCGATGCCGGCCACGATGCCTCCGACCAGAGCCGAACGAAAGTTCACGTGGGTGTTCGGAAGAAATCGATAAGCAAAGGTAAAGGCACCGATGATGAGGAGGTACGGAAGAATCAGTCCCAACAGGTAATACAAGGTTCCGAAAGGTTCCTGACTGATGATTATCTGCGCGATTTCGGTGCTGGCCATGGATGCTATGAGTCCGAGAGCGGAGAAAACCAGCACCGGCCCCACGAGAAGAACGCTGAGATAATCGCTGAACCGTCTGTGAAAGCTGCGCGATTTCTTGGCCCTCCACACATAGTTGAAAGCCTCCTCGATTTTTTGCAGCAGAGAGAGAACCGTGTAGAACAGCATGGCGAAACCGACGAAACCCAATACGCCGACCCTAATGTTGCTGACGAATCCAATGATGCGGTTAACGATTTCCCTCCCTTGCTGGCCCAACGGCGCCACCAGTTCCAGCAGGAGCGGCTCCATTTGGTTGTGTACGCCGAACGCGGCGAGTACCGAAAAGCTGACCGCCAGGAGCGGGGTCAACGACAGCAGGGTCGTATAGACCAGACTCATGGCGCGGTAGTCCAGGCCGCCTTCCTGTATGTCTCTGATCAGCCTCTTGATCAAAGCTTTTACGTAGGCGAACCGGTTCCGTAGCGAAGACTGGTCAATCGATACCCAAGGCCAGCTTTTCATGACGTTTGATCCAGGAGGCTGTTTGCTGCAAAGGGCATTGATAATGATTTTTGGACAGAGCGGCAACAGGAATGTGCGCGGACGCCGAATCCCGGATTCAGCCCGGCAGGGTCGTGACGAAGGTATCGCAAGCGCCGCGTCCTATGTGGGGCAGGGAAGGAGGCCACCTTTTTCCGCGTCGTTGAAGTCCCGTGGACGGGCCGCTCCGACGACCGTGAAACCCAGGCCTGAAAAGCTACTGAGATGAATCGGTGGAGCGCGCGAGCAACTTGCCCAGGATCTCGAAATCCTCCTGGAGGGTGGCGGCGATCCAATCGAAACGCAAGGCGGCGGCAGGATGATAAGTTACGAAATAGCTTCGTCCGTTGCGCGGCTGCGTGGTTCCATGCAAGTCGGAAACGGTCGCGGTATCGCCCAGCATCTGACGTGCGGCGACTTGGCCAAGCAGCACGATGACCTTGGGCGAGATCAGCTCGAGTTGACGCTCCAGCCACAAATTCGTGCAGGTTTTCAGCTCGTCGCGCCGGGGCGTGCGGTTGTTCGGCGGACGGCATTTGACGCAGTTGGTAATGAACAGCCTGTCGCGGGCGATGCCCTGACCTCGAAGGAGCGTGTCGAGATACCGGCCTGCGGGGCCGACAAACGGCCGGCCAGCCGCATCCTCTTTGCCGCCCGGGCCTTCGCCCAACACCATGATTTCGGCATTTACCGGTCCTTCGCCAGGGACTGCGTGTCGGCGGCTCTCGTGAAGCCGACATGCGACACACAGGCGAATGGCGCCGGCAAGATTTTCGAGTTGTTCGGACGAGTCTTTCAAGTCCTCTATGGCCATATACGCTGAATCCACGATCCACGGATCTCTACTTCGCAGACACGGCCCCAACGCATTAAGTTCAGCATCCAGCCAATTTGCCTCCCGGTTCGGAGGGAAATGGTGCCTGAACGTACTGGGGGTATAGAGAACATCGGCTTTCAGTCTGTGGTCTACCGGATGAGTTTGATCCGCAAATTTGTTAATCTGAGATTTGCTAGCTCAGCGCGGATCAACTCGGTTCCGTTTCGCGCATAGACCAGGAATGGTCGGCTACCTCGCAAACCGCGGATCTCTCCAATAGGCGAGCTTCCAAGGAGTTGGCTTGCGAGGTGTGATTTCAATCAGGACGACGAGGTGGCACATGGCTAATTTAGGAAAGGGCAGCATTTCTCCTATCGCGCGGCATCCCGCGGCTCGGGTGTTTGAGGAGGACACCGGCGATGCATTGGCAGGCCTTGACATGGCGGGTTTGGAAACGGTTTTTCGAGGAGGCAAGCGAAAATCGTTCGCCGCCAAACAAATCATCTTCAGAGAAGGCGATCCGGCCGATACCGTGCTGGCGATTGTGCAGGGCTTAGTGAAGCTTATCAGCTATTCGCCCGACGGGAGGGCCCGTATCGTTCGGCTTCATGCCAAATGTGCATTTCTCGGTCTCGGGGGATTGATCGAACCGACGTATCAGCATACGGCGGTGGCGGTCGATCAGGTGGAAGTGATTTGTGCGCCGTTGCGAACGATTGCCCAGCTCAAGAAAGATAATCCTTATTTGTATTGTCGGCTCATCGAGTGCTGGTACCAGCATCTGAAGAGTGCCGACATCTGGATTACCGACTTTTCCACCGGATCGATAAAGGCGCGCGTCGCCCGGTTGGTGAACTTCCTGGCGGCCATTCAAAACGATACTTCGACATCGACTGCGGTAACTCTGCTGACCTGCGAGGAAATGGCTGCGATTCTCGGCGTTACGGTTGAAAGCGTCAGCCGAGTTCTGGCGGAATTCAAGCGCTCACGCATGCTTCGCGCCATAAAATGCAAGCCGGCGAAGAGATACGAAACTAACATCCCCGCTCTCAAGCATGTAGCGCAAATCTGAGTGCTTGGCAGTCTGAATAATCCGCCTGCCGCAGACAGTGTCGGCGGGCGGATTGGTTCAGTCTCTCGTAATACTACGAAATAAGCGTTGCCTTAGATGCGGGCTGGCGCCAAGAACCAGCCCCGCAACCAAGGCCGCGATCGCGATATCGCTGGTTCGAATATTGGCTGCACCGAGCGCATCAGTTACGGTAGCGCGCAGTGTGTCGGGAATGGCGGAGGGAGGCTGGGGCGCGGCCGCAAGGGAGGCTCTCGACGACGACGGCGGCAACGGCGCCGCTCTGCCCTGTTTGGTAAAAGATCGCGCAATAACCCATAACGCGATGAAAGCGATCACAATCATGGCGACGCCGACGATTACTCCGGCGACCCAAGGCTCCAGCATCGCCTCCAGCGATAAATAGACGCCAAGCAACGCGAAAACCAAGCCGCCGAATGCGGCCAATGTGGCGAAAATTGCCAGGGAGAGCAGTACCGCCGATCGGCTCAGCCCCTGCCAAAGCTTTGCTTTTTCCGCAGCGACGATGTCTGTGAATGATCGCATCACGGCAGCGGCCCGCCGTTAGCGACGGGTACCAAGCAACGTGCCGATTGCGAAGCCTGTGCCGAAGGCCACTAAGAGACTGGCCAAGGGGCGTGACTCTACATATTGCTCTACGCTTTCCTGGGCCGCCATCGCGTGGCCGCGAGCGCGTTCACCGACCTCCCGAGCTCTTGCGTAAGCGGTTCGTCCTTGCTCGACGCCCAAATCCTTCATCGCAGCCATCAAGTTGCCCATGTCGGCTTTGAGGGTGGCCAAGTCCTGCTTCAGATCTTTGGTGATGTCTTCCGTTGTTGCCATCGCTGACCTCCAACTGTATCAGGGTTGTTTCGTTGCCGACCGAAGGGTGGTTTTGCTGCAACTTAATCCCTTCAAACACCGCCGGCATTTAGAAAAATCAACTACAGGCTCGATTCTTCCGCCGCAGCGCTGAGTGGTTTGTTGGCGTTTTACCGGCTTCGGAAAAACGGCAAGAGATAAGCCGGTCGACTTGCGGATATAGATCGTCTCATAACCGACCGGGTACCTGCGTTGGACCCGGAAATGAAGCCGAAAGTTGCTTTATTAACCCGGCCTATAAATATAGGCCGGGTTAATCCGGGGCAGGGATGCCCCGGCGCGGCGACAAGCCGCGTGAGCCCAGGCCGGGCGTGTACCGGGCCTGGGCGGCGGCCCGAAATACCAGGAGGGTATTTACGGGCCTGATCAATAAGATGGCGCGCGCGTTGTGGTTTTCTGTCTAACTTTATTTAGAAAACAAAAGCTTGAGGGCTTCTTCGGGATGGGCGAAGTTTCTTTAGAACGGAATATCGTCGTCGAAGTCGTCCATGCCGCCGAATCCGGGCTCCGGCTGCGGGGCTTGCTTCGAAGATCCCGAAGATGGCGGCGCATAACGATCGGATTCTCCGCGCCCGCCCGAGCCGGCCGAAGGACCACCGGCGCGGTCCAGCATCTGCATCTGATCGGCGATGATTTCGGTGGTATAGCGGTCTTGGCCGTTCTTGTCCTGCCATTTGCGCGTGCGCAGACTGCCCTCGATGTATACCTTGCTGCCTTTCTTCAAATATTCTCCGGCGATCTCGGCCAGCTTTCGGTAGCACACGACCTGGTGCCATTCGGTGCGTTCCTGTTGTTGGCCGGTCTGCTGGTCTTTCCATGTTTCGCTCGTGGCGAGCCGTAGACTGGTAACCGCGCCTCCGTTGGGCATGTAACGCACTTCCGGATCGGAACCTAGGTTGCCGATGAGTATGACTTTGTTGACGCCGCGAGTGGCCATATTAAGGTATCTCCGATCGATGATACGGTTGAGAATTTAAACAGATATTAGACTTGCCGCTATGGCTGAAGTTCTTAATTTTTAAGTAAAAATTACAGGTTTCGTCAGATTTCGAAAGACTGTCGGAAGCCTTGGCATGCTCATGCAGCGACTTCCTGCAACAATCCGCTCAGCGCCATGCGATCCAGCTTCTCTTTGTCGATTTTCAGGTAAGCCACGCCGTCTTCGGCCAGGACTACGGCTTCGGCAACTCCCGGCACTTGAAGCAATCGTCTGGACAAACTGGAAGCTTGGTCATGACTCAATCCGTTCACGTTAACCAGGAGGCTGCTCAAACCTCGGGGAGCTTTCATACCGATGGCAAATATAAACCATAGCAGAGCGACGGCGGCGCAGAACAGGAAGACATAAGGTATTCCGTAGCGGCCGTAAATCCAGCCGCCACCAGCTCCGCCCACGAAGGCGCCCAAAAATTGAGCCGTGGAATAAACGCCCATGGCAGTACCCTTGAGGTCGAGAGGAGCGGTCTTCGACACCAACGAAGGGAGGGTGGCTTCCAAAAGATTAAAGCCGGTGAAGAACAGGTAAAGAAGCCCGGATATGATCCAGAAATCGTGTTGAAGCCAAGTAAACCCTACGTCCGAAAGGACGATTAACGCGATGAAAGAGACGAATACCGCTTTCATCTTGCGTTTCTTCTCCGCGAGAATCACGAAAGGAACCATGCTGGCAAGGGCAAGTCCAAAGACGGGCAAATAGATGTGCCAGTGGTTGGCCGTTTCCAGCTGTAGCGAATCGCGCAAAATCAGCGGAAGAACTACGAAAGTAGCGGTCAAGACGAGATGCAGACAGAAGATGCCTAGGTCTAACCGCAGAAGTTCGCGATTTGCCAGGACTGTCTTCAAAGATGCCGGACGCACTTCCGTATCCCGGTGAAAACGGCTCACGGCCGGCGTCGGCACAACGCTGTACAGCACCACGATACCGAGCAGAGCCAATGCCGTGATAATCCAGAAAAGACCGTGAAGCCCCATCCAGCCGGAGAGGACCGGGCCGATCACCATAGATAGCGCGAAGGACATCCCGATGCTGATGCCGATCAAGGCCATCGCTTTGGTGCGGTGTTCTTCGCGGGTAAGATCGGCGGCCAAGGCCATGATGACCCCGGCGACAGCGCCGGCCCCCTGTAGAGCCCGGCCGGCAATGATGCCGTAGATCGAATCGGACAGGGCGGCGAGCGCGCTGCCGGCGGCAAAGAGCAGCAAGCCGAGCACGATCAGGCGTTTCCGCCCATAGCGGTCGGACCAGAGGCCGAAGGGAATCTGAAAGATCGCTTGGGTCAAGCCGTAAGCGCTGATGGCGAATCCGACCAATTGCGGCGAAGCGTCCGGAAGCTCGCGGGCGAATACCGAGAGAACCGGCAGGATCAGGAACATGCCCAGCATTCTCAACATGTAAATAGCGGCCAGAGACAAGCTGGCGCGCACCTCGGCTCGGGTCATCGGAGTGTCGAGTTGCAAGGTCGGATTCAAGCAATATGCTCCTTTGCGAGTGGCGGGAATCGGCCTATAGTAACAGGTTCTGTTTTGCGCTTGAATTTTGCATGGACACGATTCAGATCCGTGGAGCCCGCACCCACAACCTCAAAAACATCGACCTAGACCTGCCCCGTGACAAGCTGATCGTCATCACGGGATTGTCCGGTTCCGGCAAGTCGTCGCTAGCGTTCGACACCATATACGCCGAAGGGCAGCGACGCTATGTGGAGTCTCTTTCCGCTTACGCGCGGCAGTTTCTGTCGGTGATGGAAAAGCCCGACGTCGACCATATCGAGGGCTTGTCGCCGGCCATTTCCATCGAGCAGAAGTCGACTTCGCACAATCCCCGTTCGACCGTCGGCACCATCACCGAAATTTACGATTATCTCCGGCTCCTCTACGCCCGCGCCGGCATGCCCCGGTGTCCGGAGCACGGCATCTCGCTGGAGGCGCAGACCGTCAGCCAAATGGTGGACCACGTTCTCAGCCAGCCGGAGGACAGCCGCTGGATGCTGCTCGCCCCGGTGGTCAGCGAGCGCAAGGGAGAGCACGCTCAGGTGCTGGAGGACTTGCGCAGCCAAGGCTTCATCCGCGCCCGCATTGACGGCGAGATTTACGAGCTGGACGAGCCGCCCAAGCTCGACCTTCGCCGAAAGCACAGCATCGAAGTGGTGGTCGACCGGTTCAAGGTGAGGCCGGACCTGGCCGTGCGCCTCGCGGAATCGTTCGAGACGGCGCTACGGTTGGCCGAAGGTATCGCATTGGTAGTGTCCATGGACGATTCGGAAACCGAATTGGTCTATTCGGACAAATATGCCTGCCCGCATTGCGGCTACTCCCTGAGCGAACTGGAGCCGCGGATCTTTTCCTTCAACAATCCGAAGGGAGCATGCCCGAGCTGCGACGGGCTGGGCGTCAAACAGTTCTTCGATCCTCACCTGGTCGTCCAGAATCCGCAGTTGAGTCTGGCGGGCGGCGCCGTGCGGGGCTGGGACCGTCGAAACGCCTATTACTACCATTTGGTCCAGTCGCTGGCCGAGCACTACGGTTTCGATCCGGAACAGCCATTCGGTCACCTGTCGAAATCGGTTCAGGATATCGTTCTGTACGGCAGCGGAACCGAAACGATTCCATTCAAGGTTCTGACCGCGCGCGGCGATACGCTGGTCCATCGGCATGCTTTCGAGGGGATCATTCCGAACATGGAGCGGCGCTATCGCGAAACCGATTCGATGATGGTACGAGAAGAACTGTCCAAGTATCTTTCCAGCAAGCCTTGCCCTGAATGCGAGGGGACCCGCCTGAACCGTGCGGCGAGACATGTGTTCGTAGTCGATTCCTCTCTGCCGGAGCTGACCGCCTTACCAATCAGGCGCGTACTCGAATTTTTCGGCGAACTGACGCTCACCGGGCGGCGGGGTGAAGTGGCGGCCAAGATCGTCAAGGAAATCACCGCGCGTCTCCAGTTTCTGGTCAATGTCGGGCTCGATTACCTGACCCTGGCGCGCAGCGCCGATACCCTGTCGGGCGGCGAGGCCCAGCGGATTCGCTTGGCGAGCCAGGTCGGAGCTGGCTTGGTGGGCGTGATGTACGTCCTGGACGAACCGTCGATCGGCCTGCATCAGCGCGACAATCAGCGGCTGCTCGATACCTTGCTGCGTTTGCGCGACCTGGGCAATACCGTCATAGTCGTGGAGCACGACGAGGACGCCATCCGGATTGCCGATCATGTCGTGGATATCGGGCCGGGGGCGGGGGTTCACGGTGGTCGAATCGTGGCCGAGGGGACGCCAGAAGCGATCATGGCAAACGACGATTCCCTCACCGGCCAATATCTCTCCAACCGTCTCGAGATCGCCGTGCCGGAGCGGCGTATTCCGCCCGATCCGGAGCGCGTGCTCCGGATCCGGAATGCCCGCGGCAACAATCTGAAGGGTATCGACGTTTCGTTTCCCGTGGGGCTTTTTACCTGTGTGACCGGCGTTTCGGGGTCCGGCAAATCCACTCTGATCAACGATACGCTGTTCCGCTTCGCGGCTCGCGAACTCAACGGTGCCGCCGCGATGCCGGCATCGAGCGACGGCATCGACGGACTGGAGCATTTCGACAAGGTGGTGGACATCGATCAAAGCCCTATCGGCCGCACGCCGAGGTCCAACCCCGCGACCTATACCGGGTTGTTCACGCCGATCCGGGAACTCTTCGCGGCGACCTCGGAGGCGCGGTCACGCGGCTATTCGCCGGGGCGGTTCAGTTTTAACGTCAAGGGCGGGCGATGCGAGGCTTGCGCCGGCGACGGCGTGATCAAGGTGGAGATGCACTTCCTGCCCGATATTTTCGTCCATTGCGATGTTTGCAAGGGAAAACGCTATAACCGAGAAACGCTGGAAATCCGCTACAAGGGCAAGACGATAAACGAAGTCTTGGAAATGACGGTGGAAGAAGCCAGTCAGTTCTTTTCCGCGATTCCGGCCGTTGCCCGAAAGCTCGATACTCTGATGGAGGTGGGGTTGGGCTACATCAGCCTGGGTCAGAACGCGGTGACGCTTTCCGGCGGTGAAGCTCAGCGGGTCAAGCTGGCGCGCGAATTGTCGAAGCGCGATACCGGCAAAACGCTTTACATTCTGGATGAGCCGACGACCGGACTGCATTTTCACGACATTCGGCAACTTCTGGGCGTTCTGCATCAATTGCGCGATCACGGCAACACGGTGATCGTGATTGAACACAATCTGGACGTGATCAAAACCGCCGACTGGCTGGTCGACTTGGGACCGGAAGGCGGTGAAGGCGGTGGTTTAATCGTGGCGGAAGGCACCCCTGAACAGGTTGCCGAAAACAGGGCTTCCTATACCGGGGCGTTCTTGAAGAAAATCTTATCGAAGTCGGTACCGCCGAACCGAGCGTTTGGCGAAGCGGTTCACAAAATCAGTCGGAAGACTGTGCGGCCGTGACCGTAGCGACAACATCAGGAGAGTTATTTATCGTAGGTGATGAGGTGGAGGCGGTGGTAGCTTGCGGATCAGAGGCGATTAGCCAGAAGATGATTAGACCTAGCGCCAGGGCTGTTACAACAACCATATGCTTTTCGCTAAGTGCTTTCACTTAATATCTCCCTTTGTATGATGAAACTCCGTTGCGAAGCTTATTGAGTTTGCGTTACGGCAACGTGACGTGGATCTTACGCAAAGTTGTTCAAGACCTCTGTAAGTGAAAAATGATAACGCTGTCACCATGAGCTTACAAACGGTTTTATACGGATTTTAAAATGGCTGTCGTTGGCTTTTCTCGAAAAACAAGCAGTGTGCGTTATGAATAAGTCCTCCAATACGAATCCAATTAGTTTTGCCGCGGTATGTCGTCAGCTCTTGGGTCCTTTGACCCGGTATTTGATATCAAAATGTCAAAAGGTCTATTTTCGCGCCGTGGAGTCGACGGGGCATCATAAGCGAGACATCCTCGTCAGTCGTGTGGAGAATGCGCGGGACAGTTTGGAAGAAGCCAAGGAGCAATTTCAAAGTGCGCTGGATAAGTTCAGCGCACTTACGGACTTTCAGGGTGGCGAGCTCGAAGACTTATATCGACAGATTAAAGTCGAGTTCGATTACAGTAAAGCCAAGGCTCTAGCAGTCAAAGACCGGATTGCGGCGGTGCAGGACGTGGCCGAGGCTCTTTTTGCGGAATGGGAGGATGAGTTGGATCTGTACACCAACCGCAGCCTTCGAAGCAGCAGTCGGCAAAAGCTTAAGCTCACTCAGCAGCATTACGGACAACTGATTTCCGCGATGCGTCGAGCCGAGGGCAAAATCGAGCCAGTACTGAGCGTATTCCAAGATCAGGTGTTGTTTTTGAAGCATAACCTCAATGCAAAAGCGGTTGCGTCGCTGGAACATGAATTGGCAGCGATGACCGTTGGGGTTGCCGGCTTGATCACAGCCATGGAGCGTTCCATAAACCGAGCGAATGATTTCGTGTATTCGCTGAACGGTCAAAAAGCACTCCCTGCCAGTTGAACCGTTGTTTAGTGCCGAGCAGCTCGTTTCAGAAAAATTCTGATCGACTTTCTTGATACACCGGTGCTAGCTTTGCGGATGCCTTCAAGTCATCTTGATGGCCGATTGTGTCAATTGCAACAAAGTGTTGTTTTGGTGCAATTAGCCGTAAGAGCGCACCAAACAGGTGCAAAATCTTACTGATGCGTTACTTAAGTAACTGAGGGCACATTATTTTCGCCTTGGTATGGACTTTGCCTTAAGACTATCGTTCTAGAAAACATAAGAGAAAAAGCGATATGTATAAGAATTCATCCAAGATCCGAATGGGGCGTGTGGCTTTAGGCGTTCTTGCAGCGGTTTTCGCTGCCTCCGTTGGGGCTGAGGAAGCGAGCGAGCCCACCGGGTTGCTCGGCTATATGGGCGCCGATGTCAACGATACCCAATTCATGAAAAACTTGGGGCTGCAATTTGGTGGATGGATTAACGCCGGTATCACTTACAACGCGAATGAGCCCGCCGGAAGATTTAACGGGCCGGTGACGTTCAATGACCGTGCCTCCGAATTTCAACTGAATCAGCTTTACTTTTATCTGCAGCGTGCCGTCAATACAGAGGGCGATTCCTGGGATTTCGGCGGACGCTTCGACTTTATGTTCGGCACCGACGCCCAATTTACACAGGCTTACGGTTCGCCCCGCGGACATTGGGATCTCCGTCTGATGAACGAGGAGCGCTTCTATGACATCGCGCTGCCACAGGCCTACTTTGAAATATTCGCGCCTTTCGGTAACGGCATCACTGCGAAGATTGGGCATTTTTACACCATCATCGGCAACGAAGTGGTGACGGCACCGGATAATTTCTTCTACTCGCATGCTTATACGATGCAGTTCGGAGAACCCTTTACCCACACAGGCGTGTTATTAAGCTATCCGATTGATCAGAACTGGACGATAACGGCGGGGGGCGTGACCGGCAGCGAAACCGCCGGTTGGGATGGTGCCTGGGACAAAGGTCTTGGTAATTGGGCATTTCTCGGTGGCGTGACTTGGGCCAGCGATGACAAGGGCAGTTCTGTAGCATTTAGCGCCACCAGCGGCGAGATTTCCGAGCAAGACGCAAACAATTGGAGCATGTACAGCTTAGTGATAAAGCACGACATCATGGAAGGCCTACACTACACCTTCCAGCATGATCATGGATGGGCAAATAGCGTCGTCGGGGCGACCGATCGGTCTGGCAGTAATGGGACCGATGCAGAATGGTATGGGATCAATCAATACCTCACCTACGATATTTCAGACGATCTTGCTGTCGGGCTGCGCGCTGAATGGTTCCGCGATGACGACGGCTTCCGCGTGGTTTCGCCTGCGCGGACATTGGGGGCGCTTCCAGCATCAAGTTATTATGCATTCACGGCCGGTTTGAACTGGAAGCCGGTGAATTGGCTGATGGTGCGTCCGAACGTTCGGTACGATTGGGCTGATAAGGCAGACGCGTACGACAATGCTGGTGGAGCGGCAAGCTTTGCCGGTAAGAAGAGCGATCAATTCCTCTTTTCCACCGACGTGGTCATAACGTTCTAATATATCTTGGGAATTTCGTCGTGAAGGACAGGGACGTCCTCCTTCCGTACTTCTGCCTTTCACTCCGAAGAACACTCCGTTCTAACGGGGTCGACCGTTAGCCTTCTAAAGCTCAAGCGGCCCGCTGCTATCCGGAGCGGATAAAGCTTATGCGGCCTTGCGCGGGTTATGGTCTGATACCGTTTTTTCGTGCTGCAAGCATTGGCGGATAAGCTGTTTGGCCTGAACCGCACACTTGCCGCACTGATCGCACGCACCTAATTTGGAGCGCAGACTGCGCATGCTTGTCACGTCCTGTTCCTGAACGGCCTTTCGGATTTGTCCGTCGGTGACTTTCTTGCAGATACAGATGTACATAACAAGACCAGATGAAAAAACCTGATCTAAATACTAGTACAACTGATAATTATTATCAAATAAGATTTGATTTGAACTGTCTTGCCCATAGGTGGGCGAGTGATAGGGCAGGCTGGATGTGTAGATTACATCTGTGTTTGCAGGTAGTTCTGTAGTCCGATTTTTTCGATGAGGCCGAGCTGAATCTCCAGCCAATAGGCGTGGTCCTCTTCTGTGTCCTTGAGAAGCGTCAGAAGGATATCCCGCGTAACGTAATCGCCGACGCTTTCACAAAACGCCATCGCTTCTTTGAGTTCGTCGATTACTTTGTATTCTAAAGTCAGGTCATTCTTGAGCATGCCTGGAACATCCTGACCGATCTGCAGTGCGTTGCGCTTGCTGAGATCCGGCACACCTTCGAGGAATAGAATTCGGTTGATCAATCGGTCGGCATGGGACTGTTCTTCCTGCAATTCGTGATGAATGCGTTCATACAGTCGGTTAAATCCCCAATCCTTATACATCCGGGAGTGAATTAAATACTGATCGATGGAAGTCAGCTCGCCGATCAGCAAATGGTTTAAGCGCGCGATAACATCGGCATTGCCTTTCATTTTGTTCTCCGTTGTGCAGCACCAAATCCCGCTTCGGATTAGACAAGCCCACCGAAGTGAGTAAATTGAAACAGAATTACGTATACTAGTCACCCTTTAGCGCTCCGGGGATGTGCTGCCGGTTCGTCGGCGGCGCAGGGTGTTAGACAATTTCTGTGATAGACGCATGACCCAAATAGAATACGAAGTCCGCGAACAGGATCTGGTTGCCTTCAACGAACATCAATTGCAGAACTCCGCGAGTTGGCAGAAAACCTTGCGTCGTCACCAGGCGATCTTCCCCGGTATCATGGCGCTCATCGCGCTGTTCTTGTGGTTTTACTATCAGGATACGCTTTCCGCGATCTACGTAGGTGTGATCGCTGCATTATGGGGCATTTTGACCCCCCTCTATTTCAAGGGAAGCCTGCGCAGACAGATCCGGAAACTGTACTCGGATGAAGAAAGAGCTTGCATCCTCGGTACATATACCTTGCGGGCCGAGCCGCATGTTTTGGTAGAGGTCAACCGGAACGGCGAGTCTCGGATGAAATGGGCCGATATTCTTCGCGTCGAGATGACCAAAAAATACGCCTTTCTTTTCGTAGGCATTGACACGGCTCTGATCATCCCCCGTGCTACCGTCAAAAAAGGGGACCTCCATGAGTTTGTCAAAGAAGCCGACCGGCGAATCGAGCAGGCTGCTTAATTCCGCGCTGCCTTTCCGGCTAATGACCGGTGCCGGCTTGGCACCCCATTGGCATGCTTAATTTCAAATCGGTCGCGTTAAGGCGAGGCCAGCGTCTTCTGTTTGACGAGGCTTCCTTCACCATCCATAGCGGTGAGAAGGTCGGTATCACTGGCGCGAACGGAGCCGGTAAATCCAGTTTGTTTCGTCTGGTTCTGGGCGAGATTCATGTCGATGCCGGCGAAATTTCGATGCCGCCGAATTTGGATATCGCCCATGTGGCCCAAGAAACCCCGGCTAGCGATCAGAACGCCTTGGACTATGTCATGGACGGTGATCGCGAATTGCGTCTCATCCAGGCCGGTCTTCACGACGCGGAGAAAAGCGGCGATGGTGAGAAGCTGGCACTGCTCCATTCTCGCCTAGACGCGATCGGAGGTTATGAAGCCAAGGCGCGCGCCGCCAAACTGATGTCCGGTCTCGGGTTTTCGCCGGGCGATGAGGCCAAGCCGGTAAATCGGTTTTCTGGCGGATGGCGAATGCGCCTCAACCTCGCGCAAGCGCTGATGTGTCGGTCGGATATGCTGCTTCTCGACGAACCGACCAATCACCTTGACTTGGATGCCGTGATTTGGCTTCAAGAGTGGCTGTCCCGATATGCCGGTACTCTGCTTTTGATTTCTCATGATCGGGATTTTCTTGATGATATCGTCGATCATGTGCTTCATATCGAGAACCAAAAGGTTACGCTGTATTCCGGAAACTATTCGGCATTCGAGGCGAGACGAGCGGAACTCTTGGGGCAACAACAAGCGGCCTATGAAAGACAGCAGCGCGAAGTCGCGCGTATTCAGTCGTTCGTAGATCGATTTCGTGCGCAAGCTACCAAGGCGCGCCAGGTGCAAAGCCGCCTCAAGGCGTTGAGCAAGCTGGAATTGATTGCCGCGGCGCATGTCGACTCGCCTTTCAAATTTTCTTTTCTGCCGCCGGATAAGCTGCCTTCGCCTTTGTTGAAGCTGGATGAGGCTGGCGTGGGGTACGGTTCGACGCCTATCTTAAGCGGCGTTAATCTGACGTTGAATCCGGGCGAGCGGATAGGCCTTTTAGGCACAAATGGCGCAGGCAAATCCACCCTGATCAAATTATTGGCCGGTGTTTTGAGCCCAAGCTGCGGAGAGCGTTTGGAAGCGCAAGACCTGAGGGTCGGTTATTTTGCACAACACCAGCTCGAACAGTTGCGGGTCGATGAAAGTCCCCTTAAGCATTTGCAGCGACTTGATCCAAATGCGGCAGAAAAGGATTTGCGCAATTTTCTTGCCGGTTTTGGTTTTTGCGGCGACCAGGCGTTGGCCGCAGTCGCGCCGTTTTCCGGTGGCGAGCGTGCCCGGCTTGCATTGGCTCTTTTGATTTATCAGAAGCCGAATCTTTTGTTGCTGGACGAGCCCACCAACCATCTCGATCTGAACGCACGTGACGCGCTTACGCTGGCCTTGCAGGATTATCAGGGAGCGATGGTGCTCGTTTCTCACGATCGCCATTTGCTCCGAACGGCTGCCGACGATTTCTGGTTAGTCGCCGACGGAAAGGCTGAGAAATTCGCTGGTGACTTGGATGATTACAGGCAGTGGCTGAGCAATCGACGTGCCATATCGCAAGCTTCGGCCGAAAGCAAGGCGGCACCGTCCCGCAAAGATCAACGGCGCCTGGATGCGGAGCGGCGGCGTGCGTTGAGACCCTTTCAGCAGGCGCTGGAACGGGCTGAAGCCTCTTTGGAGAAATTGACGTTCGAAAAGCGGCGTCTCGAAGAGCGGCTGGCAGATCCTGCGCTGTACGAGGGTGACTCGAAGGCGGACTTACAGTCTTTGCTCCTTGAAAAAGCTGAAATTGACCGCCTACTGGTGGAAACCGAGTCCGCCTGGTTGGAGGCAAGTGAGGTGTTGGAATCGGTCTCGGGTGAAACTTGAGCGAGTTCGAATTTGCTGCCGAAGTGTAAACATGCCGCTGATAAAGCTGTTTCTCGATATCTGTTTTTTTAAGAAAGGACCTCGGGATGTTCCTGCGTCGAGCTTGCTGTTAGGGCTCGCGGTTCTCGCCTACTTGATCGTAGGTGTCGTGCTGCTCGGATTGGAACGCGATTGGAGCGGAGCGGTCGTCGAGGCCGTGGTTGAAGCTTTAATGCTGTTCGGCTTTCTTTATATGGCACTCTATCTGAGCCAGGGGATTCCCCGCCTGCAACAAACGGCGACCGCTTTATACGCATGTGATGCTTTGATCAGCACAGCCGCTGTTCCGCTCCTTGCCTGGCTGCTGGTGACACCGGAAGCCAAAGGGGTTTACATTTTTCTGACGCTTCTGATGCTTTGGCACTTGGCGGTAATTGGGCATATTTTGCGACATGCTTTGGCCATTTCATTCTTTTTCGGCTTGGGGTTGGCTTTCGGGTACGTAGTCGTAAGCTATCAAGTTATGATGATCCTGTTTGGTCGAACCATGTGAGCGCAAGCAGAGAATAGGAGACTGGTGATGACGTACCGGCAGATTTTATTGGCAGCCGATTTTTCCGAGCACGGGGAACAGGTGATCCAGCAGGCTCAGGATTTGGCGAAAAAGTACGACGCCAGACTTAGCATTATCCATGTCGTGGAAAATATGCCGGTCATGGATTCGTCTTATGGGCCGATTGTGCCGTTCGACATCGATCTGACAGATCAGATGATGGATGCGGCGCGGAAGCGTTTGGCAGAGATCGCCGATCGTTTGGCTATCCCTCAAGACAATCGCTGGGTTGAAATCGGAAGTCCCAAGGTGGAGATTATCCGCATTGCCAAGGAGCTGCAGGCAGATCTAATTGTCATCGGATCGCATGGCAGGCACGGCATCAGTCTGTTGCTCGGTTCTACGGCCGCCAGCGTGATTCACCATGCTGAGTGCGACGTTCTGGCTGTTCGTCTCCGGGGTTAGATTTTGATTTCTCATTGATTGACAAGGAGGTCAAGGATTATGAATTTGTTTAATCGCTGGATGTGGTTGCTGCTGGGTGGTGCGCTGCTAATCGCCAGTGATGCAGTCATTTCAGAGGAGTTTAAAGGAGGGCAGGGCATGTCCATGAAGATCGAATCGTCAGCATTTATGCATAACGGCGATATGCCACAGCGCTTCACTTGTGACGGTCAAGACGTGTCGCCGCCGTTGTCCTGGTCCGGGATTCCCGAGGGCGCGAAAAGCTTGGTGTTGATTGTGGACGATCCCGATGCACCGGATCCGAGGGCGCCGAAGATGACATGGGTCCACTGGGTGCTCTACAACATTCCGACAAGCTCGAGCGGTTTATCGGAGGGAATTTCGTCGCAGTCTTTGCCCGCCGACACTGCCGAAGGAGTCAACGATTGGAAGCGGACGGGCTATGGCGGGCCATGCCCGCCAGTAGGGCGGCATCGGTATTTCCATAAGCTTTACGCACTCGATACTGTTTTGTCTGCACTGCATAAGCCCACGAAAGCCCAGCTCGAAAAAGCCATGCAAGGACATGTTTTGGCGCAGGCCGAGTTGATCGGCGTTTATCAGCGTATTAAATGATACTGGCCGACGAATCTTCTTATTTTTTCCAGTATGCCGGCGTAAACAAAATCAGCGCCGTAAAAACCTCAATGCGGCCGAGAAACATGGCCAGGGTACAGGTCCATGTCTGGAAATCCGTTAGCCCCGCGAAATTGCCGGCTGGCCCTACCTGGTTTAGTCCGGGACCCATGTTGTTGATGCAGGCAATGATGGCGGAAAAGGACGAGACGAAATCTAGGCCACTGATGACCAGCAACAAGGTCAGAATCACGACGCTCATGAAATAGACGAAGATGAATCCGAGTACCGCGAGAATAATATTCGATGGAATGACCATGTTGCCAAGCTTGAGGGGGTTCACGGTCGTGGGATGCGTCAGTATGAGCATCTGCAGCTGACTTTGCTTGACCAGAATTAGGGTTCTCATCATTTTGATGCCGCCACCGGTGGAGCCGGTGCAGGCTGAGACGGAGCTCAAGAAGAGCATCCATAGCGGCGCAAATAATGGCCATTGGTTGAAGTCGACGCTGGCGTAGCCACAATCGGTAGCTGCGGAGACCAGATTGAAGCTCGTGTGTCGAAAGGCTGTCCAATAGTCAGCATAAGTACCCTGCTGCCAAAGATAGAAAGCGACACCCACGCAGCTGGCGATAATCAGGATCAGAAAAGGCGCCACCTCGATATCATGCTTGTAAGGGGCAAAGGTCCTGCTATGGATCGCCAGGAAGTGCGTGGCAAAATTGATTCCCGCGAGCAGCATGAAAATGGTGAGGACGCCCTCGATTTGCGGCGAATCGAAATAGCCTATGCTGGCATCGTGTGTTGAAAACCCGCCTAGCCCCATGGCGGAAAAGGCATGACAGATTGCGTCCAGCCAGTTCATCCCAGCTAGTTTGAGCGATCCGATACAGATGACGGTAATGCCGGCATAAACCAGCCAGAGGTTTTTGGCTGTCTCGGTAATGCGAGGAGTGAGTTTGCTCTCCTTCATGGGGCCTGGGGTCTCGGCCATAAACAACTGCCGTCCGCCGACACCGAGTACCGGCAGAATTGCGACAACTAAAACGATGATTCCCATGCCTCCCAGCCATTGAAGTTCGTGTCGCCATAAGTTGATGGCCGGAGGCAGTTCATCCAAACCAGTCAGGATTGTTGCGCCGCTCGTTGTGAGCCCGGACATGGCTTCGAAATAGGCGTCGGTGAATGACAAATCCTTGAGGTAGGACATCAGAGGAAAGGTCGCGAACGCCGCCATTCCCGTCCAGGCGAGCACCACGAGCAAGAACCCATCCTTGGCTTTTAATTCGCGCTGGAATTTTCTCGTCGTGAGCCATAAAAGTCCGCCGGCGGCTAGAGTGAGCAGCATGTCTTCGATAAACAACGAAACCGTCCCGTCACGGTAACTTAACGAGGTCAGGATAGGTAATGCGTAAGTCACGCTGAAAACCATCAGCATTAGGCCGAAAACTCTAGCGAGGGATAAGAATCGATTCATCTGACAAGAACCCTATAACATCAAACCAAAGGGTCACTAAAAGAAACTCTCGACCCGCGGTCGAAAGAGCGAGGAATTGCGCTTGTCTGCAATCGATTCCACCTTAGATATCGCTAGATTGACCCTGAAACATACCTCGATTGGCTGTTTCGTTGAAAGGCGGGAGTTTTGGTGTAAAGCTGACTGAAGGAAGTCAGCCATGGCTGGCGATTGTGTGGAGTATCGTAGAGCCGTTGATGATGGATTGAGTCGATAGATACAGCATGAGTCAGCCGTTCACGGAAAGCGGGTTTGGTGCTCGGGCCTCAATCACATACATGACCTAAGGCGCTGAAATGCAAAGGTAAAGTAGATCTTTGAAGAATCCGGATACCAACAAAAATACCATCGGACGGGGGTACCAGTTCCATTCATAAAAGTTTTTGATGGTAATTAGAATAAAGATAAGGCTTGCTTATCAATTTCAACGAAATTGATGGACAGCATAATATAAACCACAAACCTAGGACAATCATCAAAAAAACTGATGATAAATGCGATTTATCATTAAAAAATATCATGGGTCTTTTGTGGCACGAACCCGAACGGGACGACTATATTGGATATTGGCGTGAGCGCCGACTTGGGTAAGCCGTAGGCATACCCACAAGCAGATATCGGATTGGGTGGCCCTTTGTTGGTTGGGGCCAGCCGTCCGACGGTACGCCCGCCCCGCCGAGGATCACAAAAACGGCGGAAACACAGGGAAACGAACCGGCCTAGTGTGTGGGCCGGAAAGCCACGACAGCGCACTCGATGAGCCGGCAGGTAAAACTCCCGCGCGATGATTCGAGCAGTGAAGCGTTAGACCAAAACTTTAAAGACTTAAGTCTTTGATTGTTTTTTGGTTTTTGTTTCTTTTAACAACGCTTCACTGGAGAAAATTTGTGGCTACTTTAGAGTTATTGGTGCTGCTCAGAATCCGCGACCTCATCCAAAAAACTGGAATGAGTCGGTCCACAATCTACCGCCGCATCGCGGACGGTAGCTTTCCCCCGCCTGTCCACCCTTCGCCCGGCATCGCTGCGTGGCGAGCGGAAGACATCCGCAACTGGCTCGACCGCCAGCAAAATCAGTACAAACAGGCATAAAAAAAGGGCTTGTGCGTCGATCAACGCAACAAGCCACTTATGCAGCATTAAACCTATGCATAAGAATATCTTATAACAAAGCCTGTTGCAATAAAAAACACTGATCGTCGCGTGAGCTCAGTTTTCCACGAAAAGGAGCTGAGCGATGCTAGAACACCTTACTGAGTCGACAAGCAAAAAGCTTGAAAAATTTAAGCGTCGCGTCGCCGCGCTTTTAAATGAGCGCGAGGGGAAAACCGCCCCCTGGGCGCTTGTCGACAGCGCGCTGGACAAAATCATCGCGCAGCGCATCAAAACACTCCCCTTGGAGGAACACCCCTACGGCGAAGCACAGGCTCGCGTCAACCGAATTGCCGTGGCAGTACGACTGGCTCATTTAGATTTAGAAACGGCGCTAAGCAAAGCGACATTCGGGGGGATGTTGCCGCTCACCGCCGGGCATGACGAGATACACGAGCTCGCAAAGACACTGAGTGAGCGCGCTGCACAAACCCTAATCGCTGAAAACAATTTAGCCCTGGACGAAAACAGGGCGATGAATGCAGAGCTTAAAAAAGAGCTTACGCAGCAAGCAAACAAGCGTAGCTGGCAAATAAAAATCGCGCGGGAAGTGCGGCAGGGGCATCTTTGGCTCGCTGGCATCGGTGCGGCACAAGACCTTATCGTAACGCACCAATACTTACAAAACGACCGGCAAGAGCAAAAAGAACGCAGCGCAAAAATACTTGAAAAACGAACGATTTTTACAAAAAGCGGCGAAGTAAAAAGCTTGCGTAAAGTCGCGGAAGAGACAAACGCATGCCGGCAAGCTGAGACAAACAAGCGTATTTACGCTTTTATGAAGCTTGCGTTAAAGCAGGGTCTGTGGCCGCATCTGGTGACGATAACAGCACCGAGCCGAATGCACCCAAACTCGCCAAGCTACGATCTGAGCTACCAGGGCGAAACCGCGAAATACCTACTTGGACAGTGGGGAAAATGGCAAAAAGTGCAAGCACGGGAAACAAAAAAGCGCGAAAAACTAAAGTTGTTTTTTATTGCCGGAAGAGACGCGCACGACGATAGCACGCCGCACCTGCACATAATTATGTTTTTTCGTAAAGCGGATCTCAAGCGCGTGCGGGAATCGTTGGAGCGTTATTTTTTATACAACGACAACCCGGACGAGCCGGGCGCTCGCGAGCACAGGGTGCAGATCGACGAAATTAAACCCAGGCCGAACGAAAACGGCGAATATAAACATACTGCCGATTCAGTTGAAGCAGCCATTTATGCAGCTGCAAAGTATGCGATCAAGTACGTTGGCGGTAAGTTCGGCAACATCGACGACAGCAACGAAGATGATCGTGCGCCGGACGATGACATCACAGAACTCGACACAATCCGGATCCAGCGCAAGCGCCTTGACGCTTGGGCCTCAACGCTCGGTATCCGTCGATTTTCGGCAGGCGCCATACACATGCGGATCCCGGGCATCACAGTTTTTCGGACACTTAGAAAAATCAGCAAAGAACAGCTACTTGCTGCACAGCCGAGCAGCGACCTCGTCCGGCTATGGGTTGCAGCGCAGCGGGGAAATCACGGCGCTTACATCTGGACTCTCATTCGCCGCGATGAAAAAGGACTCGAAGCGCCCAAATTGGTAAGAGATACCGGCTGCGCCGAAGGGCAAATCATTGGCATCGAGATCGACGGTGTGACCGTAACACATCGACCGATCGGCGAATTAGAGCGTCGTAAGCAGGCGAAGTTAGCTAAATTTGAAAAATTGTGCAGTGATGACGACGCTGAAGCCGCTTTAAAAAACAATCAAGTGAGTAGCAAGTACGACATCGACGAAATCATGGAAGCGCTTAACAACGAATACACGACGCTCGATAAAAAGGCGACGGTGAAACTTAACGATAAAAAACCAAGTATATATATTACCCGACCGCGGGCTGACGATACGGCGCTGACACCTCCAAAATGGGTTGGCGGACGCATCAGCGACTTGACACTCGCCTTACATGGGCTACAAATCCTGACTGAAAACGACGCGGAAGTGTTGTTTATCAGCCCAAAAGGGGAAGCATCTCGGCGCATAATCGAAGCACATGAGTCGCGGCGTGTGCTAATTGCAACATCTCTCAACGACCCGCGAGTGAGGGCGATTAACAAATACGAAACCGCTCAAATCAAACAAAAGCCGACTGAAAAACGGCACGTTTTTGCTCGGCGCGGCACAAGTCACTTTGTTACGCGTGCACTAATGTCGCATCGTCAATACTACTCCGGTAAAGCACCCGGAGGCGGGCGGTTCCCGGCGCCTGACGGCGCGATAGACATACTGAACAAGCGCAGTGACCGCACTATAAGCCGCAGTGACTCATGCCCCACCGCCGGGTGTTTGATCTAGCGCAGTGGCGGCGCTCCGGCGCCGGCAGATGTCAGTTGTTTTCACGATGGCAGCTTAGGCTTAGCAAAAAGGGAGGGGCCTAGAAGGAGGATGGGGGAGGGCAGGGGAGGGCAGGGGAGGGCAGGGCAGGGCAAGGCGGGGGGGAGGGGGGAGAGGGGAGGGGGGAGGGGGGAAGAAAAATAGGCACCCTGGAAAGGGAATAATTATTCTGGACTGAAACAATTATTCCAGAATGAGCCCCGGAAGTTCCTGGATATTTCGGGAAGAACCTGGATGGAAAATACAAACGTTTTTCGCAGTGTGAAACGCAGGCGCGGCAGCTTGAAAAACAGCGAACCAGACTTGAAACAATGAATGTCGCCGTTGATGCTCCTTACCAGCCGGTGCAGTCCTCCGAATGTATTGAGACCCTCAAATCTCGATTTCGTAACGGTGGCATAACTCCCGTAAAATCCGCTCGACGGCGCTTTTCGTGACCGTAACGTTATCCGTTCCCCGGTCAAGTGAAGCTTTGCGCGCGATTTGACACACTTTTGCGGACGATTTGACACACAAAAACCCGCTAAAGTCGCGCTTGAATCCGCCGGCCCCCGCGCTTATCCTCCCCGTCGTCTTCACCGCCTCGGTACATGGCCCATGACGACTTGCCGCGAACAACTGGCCCGCTATTCCGGCGGGTTTGCCTGCTTTGCCCTGCTGGCCTGCCTGGCGCTCAAGGCCGATAGCGCTATCTATTTCTGGCTGGTCATCACGCCCTTTTTCATCTGGCTTTGGGCCAGCCGGCTCTGGGGTGTCGCCCTGCTCGGTTTCCTGTTCGGCCTCAGCCAGTGAGGCGGTCGGGGCCGGAGACTCGCCCTCAGTCACGGAACCAGGTCCCGATCAGCCGACCCACCCAGCGTAATGGGGCCGGGAAGGCGACGCTTAACAGGCGGCGCCCGCCGCCTTTCGCGCTCTCCCGCGCCTTTAGGGGCTTGGGCGGGTCCGCCAGCTCGGCCTTGGTGGGATTCAGGCGGATCTCCTCCGCGCTGAAGGGCTTGGCGCCGGGATATGCCATTTTGCCGGCCGCCGCCCAATCCGCCATGTAGGGGATCATCACGCAGCCGCAGTTGATGGTTTCCGACGCGGGCGCCTTGGGATCGTGGGGAAACCGCAGCCGGACACCGCCGGTCTCTTCGTCCACCACCTTCTTGCGGCCAAGCACGAACGGTTGATCGACCGGCCGGATTTGACCATCGGTCAGGTCGTGTGAAAGCCGGGAATGGACTTTGCCGCTCCGCCGCCACATCTTCATCAGGCCAGGGACGACTTCGGCGGCCTGCATAAGCCGTTCATGGGAGGCGACGGCGAAGAGGCGGCCGAGTTCCGTGCGCGCGATGGTGCGCGCCCTGGCGCGGGACTGTTCGCCCAGCACCTGCTCGATGGCGTTGATCGCGTCGCCCGGCGACTGGGCGCCGGTCACCACCAAGCCGAGTTGGGTGCCGATCCGGCCGGCCGCCTCCGCCGTGATATTGGCGATGCGGCCGACCGTGAACGTCCGGATCGCCACCAGTTGGCGGGGATCGAGCGCCGGCAATCGCCCGGCCACGCTCAGGCCGGCCGCGGCCATCGGATCGTCGACGAGCCGTTGCCCCAACGTCCAGGCGTCGCCCGACGCCTGGCTGAGGGTCTGTCCGGCTTGTTCGCCGAACACCTTTAAGGTCGCCTCGATTTCCTGTTGGAGCTGCGGCAGATACCAAAGCTGATAGTCGCTCGGCTGGCGGGCCAGGGTCAGCCGAACTTGGGCGAGCGCCTCCTCGAGCAAGCGCACGATGTCCGCGTAAGTGTCCCGCAGCAGCGCGGTCCGGCGTTTCAAGACCGCCTTTTGCACCTGGCGAAACACTTTTTCACGCTCGTCTTTTGCCGTCATCGGGCAGTCCCCGAGGCCAGCTGTTGCACCACGTCGCGGATCGCCTCGCGGTAGATGCCCCGGACGTCATCACCGTGTCTTCGGATGGTCTCCGTGAACATGAAGGCGCCCTTGGTGCCGCGCTTCGAAATGGCGCGGGCGACCAGCCAGGCCGTTTCCTCGGCCTCCTTGCCGGTCTCCCCGAGCTTGGCGTGCACCCAGTCGACCAGGGAACGCGGCAATTCGTTGCGCTCTTTGTCCCACGGGAAATGCGGCCGGGTGCCCAATTCCACCGGGATGGCATAGTTCAAGGGCGTGCCCACCACGCCGATGACGCCGACCGGCGTCACGCCCAAGCCGTTGCTGATCCGGGTTTCGCTGAAAATGCTTTCCCTCAGCGCGCCCAGATCACCGGTGGGCGTTCGCTCCTTCACCTGGCCTTCCAGGAAATGGGTGGCCTTCACGGTGGCGCGGTGTAATGCCTGCAAGGTCAGATCGGGCGCGCGCTCCAGCAGGGCCTGGATTTCCTGGAAACCTTCAAGATCGATGTGCATGTCCATGGGCTTACTCCGGCGTGCCGTCCGGCTCGGTAAAGACATCGGCCTCGGCCTGAGCGGACCGCGCATCGCGCGCCGCCCGCAATTCCGCCGCCGCGTCGATCTCGACGCCCAACCGTCCGGCGACCAGGCCGATCAAGCGGACGGCGGTTTGAGCGGTCATCAGGTGGCGCTCGACCGCTGCGGCCGCGGCCATGACCACTTGCTGCAAGGCGGCGGCATACTTTGCGGTGTCTTTGGCGACCATTTCGGGGAAGATGGCGGTCACCGCCCAGGCCGCGTCGGCCGAATCCGGCTCGCCCTCGCCATAGGCCATCGCCTTCTGGCGCAGCACGTACCCGCCCCCGGCCGCATTTAGTTAGCCGACTGTTGCCGCTCGGCAAGCTGGCGGCTGAACAGAGGCAAACCCCGGTAGCAAGCACTATCCCGACCCGCCAAAAACCCCTGCCAATACCAGTATAGCGGCTGCCCCTGAAACTCGGCAGGCGCATTATATATTATCTCGCGCAACTGGTCGTCACTCAGATTTTCGGCATTCTGATTCAGGAATTCATTAAATAAGTCAAAGCTTTTATACATTTTTGTTCCTCGCTGTTATTAAGTTATCGTACTGTTTTAGTACGCTTCAAATATAGCAGAAAATACCCATTGTTTCAAGTCTCTGAAAATATTATTTCGCGTTTGTAATAATAGTATATTGATACCACAACCAACCCAATACCGTACGATTTAACATGTATTACGTACAATATTGTACGCTACCGACATACCGGTCATTTAATATCGCATTTGCACCAGCCACACTTAGGCAACATGCGCGCAATACCGCGCGATATCCCCTTGACAAAATACTAACGAATACTATTATTAAAACATCGACAATACTTATGGAGTTACCCAAATGAATACCGAACATTTCGATATCGCCGGCGCTTTAGCTAACAGCGACTTTGAGCTTGCCCTTAACCGCGTCGACGCACTTATTGCGAGTATAAAAGCAAAAAAACAGCAAGCCGAAAGCGACATTACTGCTATCAAAAACAGCAATGCACCCGTTGACCTCGATGACTACACGTTATTTATAAAATCGGCCTGCGAAGCAATTAAAAAAGCTGAGTTTACCGCGCGACAAAGTGCGACTAAAAAAGCTTTTAAAAAATATTGGCAAAAGGCATGTAAAGCCGATGCAAACCTAAACCCAAGCCTTGACTTTAGCGCATATCTGGATCGCGCGTTATATCCGTCCCTAGATTTAAATATCGCACTGTCTAACTTGTGCAGCGCACACTTAGCGCCCCGGCCCCGGCCGGCAGCTGTTTAACAGAGATTTAATGCCTCATCGCGCAAAATCGCGCGGGCGGACCGCCTTTGTTGCGCAACCCATTGATCAGCAAAGCAAAAAACAGAATGCGACACACCCGTCGCACCCCAAGGGGTGCAGGGTGCCCGACCGAACCTTCGGTCGGCCGGAATGCGGCGCGCGATAACGCGCCAGCCAAAAAACCCACCAAACCCCGACCGCCGCCCCAAACCCCCAAATATCGCGCGCAATACAGCGCTTGACAACACAGTTATGTTGTGGTCTTATTTCAAAAAATGACGTAAGTCATTGAAATGATTTGTGTTTTATTGCTATTTAATCACAAACGAGGTTAAAAATTATGAGCACAACGTCCATCGGATTGCGCGTCACGCGCGAGCAATGGCGCACATTCAAAGCAGCGGCGGAGCAAGAGGGACTGACGGCTAGCGACTGGCTTCGCCGGCTGGCTCAAGATCGGATCGATGAGCAGCAGCGCGAGGATCGGCTTGCGGCCCTCGATATCAAGCTTTCCAACACCATGGCCGCCCTCAAGATCATGGCCGGCCAAATAAAGGATATACACAGCAAAATCGACAGCTTGGAGGCAACCGAATGAACCTTCCACCCGGCCAAAAATTTCCCTCTCGACTGCAACGATATATCGTTTCATTACGCGAATTTACCCACCAAAAACCCCTTGTCGCGCTCTGTTGCGCGGCAGCGCTGGGGGCTGGGATAGCAACAACCCTCGCGCGGGACACATACATATCGTTCTGCGTTGATTCGCCACCAGAGCATCAGCAGGGGAGCGTGCAACCATGAGCGATCACGCAACCCAACCCCACCCACCCCGCGACTTGGCGCTATCCGGCTTGATGGCCGGCCTCGGCTTCACGGCCGGGGCTGGCGGCACCCTGGCCGTCGGCTGGCTGCTATCCCACCACCTGGCCGGCTGGCCTGATCTCTCCCCGGCCGGCCTCTGGGATTGGGTGCACTGGTCGGCCGGCGTGTGGCTCGGCGATGCACCCGGAACCGGCGACTGGTTGCCGTGGCTCCGGGTATCCGGCGGCCTAGCTGCGGCAGTCGGATCGGTCGTGGCGGGCATGGCTTACCGCTACGCCGGACCGCCGGCCGGCGAGCAACATTTGCGCGGTCGACAGCTTAGCACCTACGTGCAGCACTGCGCGCGAGCAATGCGGGACGAAGCAAAGTTGAGTGGCGCAGGAATAAAGCTACATCCGTCGGCAACGATCAGCTTAGATCGCGAAACACGGGGCTTTTTAATCCTCGGCAGTATTGGCGGCGGGAAAACACAAATAATCAATCACTTGCTTCAGCAAATTATTGCGCGCGGCGATAAGTGTTTGATTTTTGATAATAAAGCTGATTTTACGTCGGGTCTATTGGGAGGCGAAAGCGTTGCATTATTCGCCCCATGGGACAGCCGAGGGATCGCCTGGAACGTTGCAGTTGATTGCGTAACAAAACCAGACGCGGAGGAACTGGCCGCAAGATTGGTCCCAGAAAGCAACGATCCGATGTGGAGCAACGGCGCCCGGCAAATACTCGCCGCGTTGATCATCAACGCGCAACGCAGCGCACCGGGCGCGTGGACTTTTGCCGATATTGCCGAAGCAGCGGGGCAGGAGTACGAGCAGCTACGGGCCGTATGCTTGTCTGCCGATCCTAAACTGCACCTGCTCTTGCCCGATAAGCCCACCAAAACGACGCAAAGCTTTTTATCGCAACTCGTTGTTTTTATGAGCCAAGTTTTTAGCTTGGCAGATGCCTGGAGCGATGCAGGACACGGCGAGCCGACGCAGCGTTTTAGCTTGCGCAACTGGCTACTAGCTCCGGACTCCAGCGAGCAGCGGACAAAAATTTTGATCATGCAAGCCCACGGCCGGTACCAAAAACTTGCCCAAGCATATATCCAATCACTAATCAGCGCCTTGGCTTCAATCGTCAATTCGCCCGACCTCCCGGACTCTCAAGAGCGGCGTGTCTGGCTGATTCTAGACGAGTTTCCGCAGCTTGGCCGAATCGAAAGCATCGAAAAATTTGTTGAGATTGGCCGCTCAAAAGGCATCCGAACGATTTTGGCGGCGCAGGATATCAATCAAATCAGAGCTGCCTACGGTAATGAATGGGCTAATGCACTTAGCAGCATGGTCGGCACAACAATCGCGTGCCGGACCCAAGGAGCTGAGACCCCGCAATGGCTCAGCAGCTTAATTGGCGACCGACAAGTAAAACGTTACTCACCTACCCTTAGCGCCCCTATCGGTTCGATGGGCGGATACGCGGCAGCGCCGCAGCGAACTGATAACTGGATCACCGCCAACGAGCCCGTTGTTAGCCCCGATGAATTCGGCTTACTCGGCCCGGGCGATGCCGGTGTGACTGCACTACTTATAAGCGGCAGCAGCTTTGTATATAAGCTTGTCTGGCCTTTTACCAAGCTCCCCGGATCCGCGTTACCAACTTTACCCGCACCCTGGACCCAACCCGGATGGCCGTCTTCAGCCGATCAAGCCGCACAAACTCTAGCCTCCGTCGAAATCGAAGAAGGCCCCAGTGACGCGAGCAACACCGCGCCCCCGGTGCCGCGCGACAACGCGCAACCGACGAGCCCGCCCGCGCGCAATCCCGTGATGGAAGCGGAACAGATCGGCTTTAACATGCTGCCCTTAGAGATCGAGCCCGAAGCCGAGCCCAGCAAAGCCGAAGCTGACGAAAACCCGGCCGGCGAAGCGCTTAAAGAGCTAGCCGCTGATCTTGATCTACTACCCGAGCCGATATCTATCGCTGTCGATCTCGCCGAAGCCATCGACCAACTACAACCGCCCGAGGTCACAGCCACAGCCCCGGTACCGATTGCCAAAAAGATCAAAGTCCGGCGCCGGAAAACAATCGAACAGGAGCGCGAACAATGCTGAGCATATCCGCACTTTCATCTTCAGCCAGCCCGAGCGACATCGCCAAATATGCCGAAGGCGAAGCCGCCGCCCAGGGCGGCCCGGAAGATTACTACAGCGAGTCCGGCAACCAGGCCGGCCAATGGATCGGCCGAGGAGCAGATGCGCTTGGGCTCACCACATACAAGCGCGAACACTTCGAAGCAGTGCTTGCCGGCCGACATCCCCAAACTGGCGAGCAGCTGGGGCGAGTTGGCGGTACCGGCGCGCGTCGCCCAGGCTACGATCTTACGTTTTCCGCACCCAAAAGCGTTTCCGCAATTTGGGCCGTGGCCGATTCAACCCGCCGAACCGAAATCGAGTTGGCCCAAGCGAAAGCGGTCGAGTCGACTCTTTTATATATAGAAAAAAACTTACTCGTTGGCCGACGCGGGAAAGCCGGGGCAGAAGTTGAAAACGTTGAAATGGTAGCCGCGACGTTCCAACACGGTACGAGCCGCGCAGGAGACCCCGACTTACACACACACAGCATAATCGCCAATCTCGCCAGGCGGTCGGACGGCAGCTTCGGCGCGATCGAAGCGGCTGACTTATACAAACACAAAATGATGCTCGGAGCGATTTACCGCGCTCAACTCGCAGAGCAACTGCGCGAACTCGGCTATGAAATCCAAGCAGATAAAGACAGCTTTAAAGTCGCTCACGTGCCAGACGAGCTCTGCAAACAGTGGAGCTCAAGAAGATCACAAATCGAAGCAGCACTAGCCGAGCGCGGCATAGAATCCGCTAAATCGGCTGAGATTGCAGCGCTCAGCACTCGCAGCAGCAAGCAAGCTACCGACCGCGCTGAGCTGCTTAAACGCTGGTCGAAAGAAGCGGCCGAACACGGCTTTACGGCAGAGTCGGTTCACAACATCGCAAAAGCCCAGCCGGCGCAAAAAGAGATTGATACAGCAAGAGTTTTAAGCGAACTCACACAACAGCAAAGCGTATTCCAGCGCAAAGACTTGTTTCGAGCCTTAGCAATACAGTGTCAGACCGCCGGGGGCGGACTGACGCGGGTTGAAATGCTCGCCGACGAACTCTTGCGTGGGCAAGAGATCGTTCGGCTGCGCGACAGCAACGGAAAAATCTTTTTCACAACGCAAGAAATGCGTGCGATCGAAGCGGGCATGCTTGACAGCGCTGCACGCTTGGCGGCAGAGACGCGATACGCGTTACGTAACAACAATATCGTAACGGCGTTACAAAAATTTGAGGAGCAAAACGGCTTTGCGTTGAGCGACGAGCAGCAAAAAGCTGTCCGCCATATCTGTCAGAGCGGCGGCATAGCGTTAGTGCAAGGCGGGGCAGGCACGGGGAAAAGCACTATGCTGCAAGCAGCACGCATTGCTTGGCAAAACGCTGGCTTCCACGTAAGAGGGGCTGCACTGGCGGGCAAAGCAGCTGAAGGATTGCAGCAATCAGCCGGAATACCAAGCCAAACCCTGCACAGCTTACTGCACGAACTACAAACCGGCGAAAAAGCCTTGTCAAACAAAGATATAGTCGTCATAGACGAGGCTGGCATGATCGGAAGCCGGCAGATGTCGCAATTGCTCAAGCATGCACGGAACGCTGGCGCAAAAGTCGTCTTGGTGGGCGATGCCCGCCAGTTGCAAGCCATCGATGCAGGCGGCGCATTCAAGGCGCTGCAAGCGGCAGTCGGAGCCGCAGAACTGCACGATATCCGCCGCCAACGCGATCAAGCGGACCGAGCGATGGTCAACGCCTTGGCGACCGGCCGGGCATCAGAAGCACTTGAAGCACTGCAAGCAGCGGGACGGCTACACGCCGCGCCAGACAAGGCCCAGGCTATGCAATCGATGGTTGAGCGCTGGTCGGTCGAGCGGGACCCCACCCAGCCGGGCGAATCGCTCATGTTAGCCGGCACACGGGCAGAAGTCAGAACATTGAACGAGCTGGCTCGGCAGCAGATGCGTAAAGCCGGCTATATCTGGGGCGCCGAGATCGAACTAAATGCCCACAACTTTGCAGAGGGCGACCGGGTACTATTTACACGTAACAGCAAAGCGCTCGGCGTTAAAAACGGAACGCTCGGCACGCTGCAAAAAATCGAACACCATCAAAAAGGCTTTTATTTACAAGTAAAAACCGATGACGGGCAAATCGTTCGCATCGATCCGAGGGAATACGAACATTTACAACACGGCTACGCTATCAGCACACACAAAGCGCAAGGCGTCACTGTCACCCGAGCTTACGTACTGGCGAATGAAGGCATGACCGACCGCGAATGGATGTATGTCGCGGGCTCTCGGCACCGCGAGAGCTTGCACGTTTACGCCGATCTCGACACAGCAAGCGACCTCGAAAGTTTAATTGAGCGGTCACGACAAAAAGGCACGTCGCTCGATTTCGAGCCTGAGCAGGAGCAAGAGACGGAGCTGATGGAAGACGAAGCCGAAATTGAAGACGAGCGTGAACTGGAGATGTAACAATGTCGCCAGCACCAGAAAACAACAAAGAAGCGCTGCTAAAGCAAGTTTTCCGTCAACTCGCCAAAGCTTTGAACTTGCGGCACCCAGATGGCGGGCTAATCGAAGCCGCGTTCGAAAAGCTCGACAGCGGGGCAGCAGGGCACGCGCCGGAAGACAGACGCGAAGTGCTTATAAACACACGCTTTTTGAAGGCCGACTCAAACATAACGTGCGCTGTATCCGTTTTTTTGCACGAGTGTGCACACAAACTGACCGAGGGGCACGGCCACGACTTTGTGTTTTTTGTCACAAACTTGTCATTACATTTTCGCGCGGACGACTTTTTGAGCAGCGATGACGGCGAGCTTTACAGACAAACGCTTGACGCAGCAAAACACAAACGCCTGCCGCTGTGGCACTTTACAAAACTCTACGACGCACAAAACATAGCTGACTGGCCTTGGCAAGTCGTGGGGGAATGGCTCGCTGAAGCAGTGCAGCTAGCAGAGCGAGTCTACTACACAACTTTGACGCCGGCAGAAATCGTAGAAGTTGCACAGCAAACAGCGCACGAACTGCAACTAAATACGTTAAGAAGAACGGCCCCGCGCAGTTTGCGGGCCACGCTCTGGCAGCTAACGCCGCGGGAGTGGCTGCTTGCATGCATTACCTCGGCGAGCGTGGGCGGGGCGCTTGTTGCGGGGGCAGGCATTGCCCTTCTGATCGCTAATTAACAAGGCGACACCGCAGCAGTATGCCGTTATGCTATAAGGTGTCGTGATTCGAAAATTCAGCGGGGGGGCTAGCCAGTCTAAATTCGACGGAACTCTGTCCGGTTGTGAACGATTAGGCAAACGGGATTCGTACTTTGCAACTCATAGGTGTACGAATCCCTGTCCTTTGCGCTGAAATAACATGAAAAATAAAAGAACTACACAACTCGATAGACTGCCAAATGACTTCGCAATCCGCCGCAATCCCCGAGAACAAGCCTTCTGCCGTTATTGTACAGCAGGGCAAGATTCTTGATTTTATCGACGGCCAGACGCAGCGGGAAGAAACCCCGGAAGAATACGTTCGGCAAGAAATAGCTAAATCGCTGGTTCGCGAGTACGGCTATCCCAAAAAGGACATTGCTGTAGAGTTTGTCTTGCGCGTCGGCAGCCGGAAACCGAGGGCGGACTTGGTGATTTTTGCCGCCGATGCCACGCACACTCAAGATCACGCCTACATCATAGTCGAATGCAAGGCGCAGACAGTGAAGTCAAGCGATCGTAAAGAGGGTGTCGGCCAGCTTCACAGCTACCTATCTGCAAGCCCGAATGCCCAATATGGTATGTGGACAAACGGCTTGGAACGTTTTTGTTACCGCAAGGTATTGAGAGAAGGAAAGTGGGAGTGGGAAGAAATCCCCGACCTGCCCAGCTACGGGCAAACTGAGAGCGATGCCGAACGGCCGCGCTTTGATCAGTTAAAGCCAGCGACTTCGGATGCCTTGTTGTTCGCCTTCCGTCGCTGCCACAACTACATTGCCGGTAACCAGGGCTTGCAAAAACCAGAAGCCTTTTGGGAGCTGCTTAAGCTGATTTTCTGCAAAATTCATGATGAGCGCGCATCCCCGGAAGTTGAGTTCTATGCAGGTGCCAACGAGCGTGGCGGCCTCAACGGTCCACTCAAGGTTAAGGCGCGCATCGACAATCTGTTTAGCGAAGTCAAAAAGGACTATCCGGCGATTTTCCCGGCTAACGAAACTATTGCTCTAAACCCACCGGTACTGGCTTATTTGGTCAGTCAATTGCAAATGTATTCGTTATTGGAAAGTGACGTAGATGTAAAGGGACACGCCTACGAAGAAATAGTCGGTGCCAATTTACGTGGCGATCGGGGTGAGTTCTTCACGCCGCGGAATGTCTGCAACATGGCTGTAGCCATGCTTGACCCGAACGAAAATCAATTAATCTTGGATCCCGCATGCGGGACAGGCGGGTTTCTCATTGCCGCTATGAATTGGGTGATTGAGAAAATCCGCGCTGCTGAAATCGAACGATGGAAGGGCGATATTGACCGCGCCGAACCGCGCATCCAAGACCGCATCAAGAAATTTGCCGAGAAATTCATCGTCGGCATCGATTTCAATCCCAATCTCGTCAAGGCCAGCAAAATGAACATGGTCCTGAACAATGACGGGGCAGGTGGCCTTTATCAAGCGAATTCGTTAGCTCATCCAGCGACTTGGGATGACCAATTGCGTAAACGGGCCTTGTTAGGTCAAGTGGACTTAATATTCACGAATCCACCGTTCGGTTCAAAAATTCCCGTCGATGATCCGGCCATACTAGAACAATACGATCTCGGCCACGTGTGGTATTACGATGCGGCGAGCGATCGATGGGAAATGACGGGGAGTCTTCAGAAATCCCAGCCACCGGAAATTTTGTTCATCGAGCGCTGCGTCCGCTTTCTAAAACCAGGCACGGGGCGGGTGGCTATGGTGCTACCAGACGGTATTCTTGGTGGACCTGGTACCGGCTATGTGCGAGAGTGGATACTAACCCATACCCGCGTGCTAGCTTCGATTGACCTGCATCCTGATACCTTTCAGCCCAACGTCAGCATTCAGACCAGCATATTAGTGTTGCAACGGAAGACTCAGCAAGAAATCGATTTGGAGAAAGCCGCCCGGCGCAAGAAGGATTACAACATCTTCATGGCGGTGGCCAATCACATTGGGCATGACAAGCGCGGAAACAAGACCTATGTGCGCGATAGAAAGGGTAATGAGATCTTCGAGGAAAACGAGAGGAAAGTGAAAGAGTACATAGATGGCAAACCGGTGTACCGGGCTATCAAAACCCTGGACAAAGTATTGGATGACAATACTCAGCAAATCGCAACGGTGTTCCGGCAATGGCTATCCGAGCAAGACTGAGCGCGCCACGCCCGGAGCGCGACAACTGGCCTTGGCATCAGGCGAAGTGGACTTTCCTTCCGGCGTCGCTATTGATGGGCGGCGATCGGCGAATGGAAGCAGAAAACTATTTAGCCGGAGGTTATGGTATTCGCGTAGCGATGGAGGCGCGTAAAACCGGTTGGACGTACTTAAGCGACCTGGCAAACGTATGGCAACCATCGCGCCTCAAGGGAATACAAGTTTCCCCTGAATTCGGCACGCCGTTTCTAGCGGCGACCCAGGTATTCGACTTGCGCCCCGTGCCGCGTAAGTTTCTATCGCTAGATCGTACCGGCAATGCAGCCGAACGTTTCGTTACGCCGGGAATGATCCTGGTAACGTGTTCAGGCAGCGTCGGGCGCGCCACGCTGGCGCACAAGCCTCACGAGAACACCTTGATTTCTCATGACCTGCTGCGGGTCGAGCCGCGAGAGTCGGAAGAGTGGGGCTGGCTCTATGCCTATCTGCGTTCGCCCCAAGCGCGGGCCATGATGAGCGCCGCTCAATATGGCCACATGATCAAGCATCTGGAAGTAAGCCATTTGAATGCGCTGCCAGTGCCATGCGTGCGGGAGGAGTTGAAGCGCGACTTTGGTGACCGGGTAAAAAAGCTGCTGGCGCAGCGCAATCTAACACATCAGTTGCTGGATGAAGCTGAACGCCTGTTTGAAGATGCTATTGGCCCTATTCCCATTAATGAAAATTCAGAAGTCGGTTTCACCATCCGTGCGTCTTCAGTATTCACTCAGCGCAGGCGGCTTGAAGCTAGCTACCACAACCCGGCGACATCGGCCATCTTAAAGCGCTTCGCCGACCTCGGTTTAAAAGTCGAACCCCTTACTGATGTGACCGAGCGTGTTTGGTGGATGACCAGGTTCAAGCGAGTTTTTGGCGAAGAGGGTGTACCTTATATGAGTGCCGATGAACTGTTTACTCTTAATCCGCCGATTAACAAGCGCGTTATCATCAACCAAGCCGACAACGCTGACGATTACTACGTCAAGGCTGGGTGGATTGTTATGGCCTGCTCTGGTCAAGTCTACGGGTTGAACGGGAGCGTGGCTTTAATAACGAAAAAACATGAAGGTGCATTTTTTTCTCATGATCTCGTGCGGATCATCCCGCGTGAAAAAAACATTCGCCCAGGCTATCTGTTTGCTGTATTGGGACATCCAAAGCTTGGGCGCCCGCTGGTGATCCGCTACGCTTACGGCACATCTATTCCTCACCTCGAGCCGGCTGATATTGCAACATTTCCTGTGGTCCGCTTAGGTGAAAAACTGGAAAACGATATTGCCGATCGCATGGAGCGGGCCGTCAGTCTCCGTGCGGAGGCCGACGAACTGGAGAATAGCTTGGCCGCAGACGCTGAAACCCTGATTGATCGCTTTCTTGCTGGCGATACTCAAGACTTTGTACTTGGAAGGAAATAAGCCGTGAAAAGCCATGCTTTACGCATGTAACGCCGTCTGCCGTACACCTAACAAGATCGCGGAACACAAAAGCTCTAACGAGCGAAGGCGTTGGCATCCTATCCCTTGACTCTAAGCGGGATGATTTGCGCGCCCTCTCTTAAAGTGTCCAGGTAGTCAGCCCAAGCCTGCATCATCTTTCGGCGCTCTTCCAAGTGCTTCGTTCTGTTATAGGCCCGCCCGTTCGGATCACGCACGGCGTGCGCAAGCTGATGCTCGATGAAATCGGGACGAAAGCCTAAGACTTCATCCAGTACCGTACGGGCCAGCGCGCGAAAGCCGTGCCCGGTCATTTCCTCCTTGGTGTACCCCATACGCCGCAAAGCGGCCAAAATTGCGTTTTCGCTCATTGGGCGAGACCCGTCCAGTACCCGAGCACATGGGAACACGTAGCGCCCCGAGCCGGTCAATGCGTAAAGCGCTCTTAGGATTTCGACAGCCTGAGTCGCTAGCGGCACAATATGCGGAGTTTCAGTTTTTGTTACAAAGTAACGCCATTCTGCCGCGTCCAGGTCGATATGGGACCATTCTGCCGTTCGCAGTTCGCCGGGACGGACGAACACCAAGGGAGCCAGCCTTAAGGCGCATTTAACAATAAACGTGCCCTCATAGCTATCGATCACGCGCAATAACTCAGCTATCTTTCCCGGCTCAGTCACCGCAGCAAAATGCTTGCGCTTAACCGGCGCGAGCGCCCCTTTCAAGTCGGCGGAAATATCGCGATCGGCCCGCCCGGTCGCGATTGCATAACGAAAAATCTGTCCGCAGTATTGCAGCGCCCGGTGTGCCGTTTCCATCGCGCCGCGGTCTTCGATGCGCCTAAGCACCGCGAGAAGTTCAGGGGCGTTTATCTCCCTGATCGGCAGCTTACCCAACCACGGAAAAATGTCCCGCTCGAAGCGGCGGAGGATTCGTTCCGCGTGTCGCGGCGTCCAACCCGAAGAAAACTTTAAATGCCACTCCCGCGCGACAGCCTCAAAAGTATCGGACTCGGCGGCTTTGGTTGCTTTTTTATGTAAGCTTGGATCGATACCTTCGGCGAGCAGGGTGCGTGCTTCATCCCGCTTTTCGCGCGCCCGCTTAAGCGAGACATCGGGAAAACTTCCGAGAGCAAGCGTTTTCTGCCTCCCCTCGAAACGATAGTTTATGCGCCAGAGCTTACCGCCCGATGGAGTCACAAGAAGATACAGCCCCTTTTCATCAGTCAGTTTATAAGGCTTTTCTTTCGGGTTGGCGCGGCGTACAGCAGTGTCACTCAGCATTTTTTAAATACCATCAACAACAATGATGGTATGCAAAGATAGCAGACAACAGAGACCATCATAAATACCATCAGGCGGATGGTATTCAGTGGGATTCAGTGAAATACCCTGAGACTAATCTATGGGCTAAGTGGATGTTTTTTTGAGGATTTTAGATGATATGAAACGCGCTGGGACTGGTGAATGGTGCCTCGGGCCGGAATCGAACCGGCACGCCGGGTTAGGGCGCGGGATTTTAAGTCCCGTGTGTCTACCTATTCCACCACCGAGGCAAATAGACTTGAATCCTCATCGGAGGGGAGTGTCGCTGATAAGGTCGTATCTTGTCGCTAACCGAGTCAGCTCTACGTCGTTCTTGACAGACAGTTTGTCATACGCCCGATACCGGTATGTATTGACCGTTTTGGGGCTTATCGTCAGCATGTCCGCCATGTCCTGAATCGACCGGCCTTGAAGTGTCATGATGACGACTTGCAGTTCGCGGTACGATAGATCGTTAAACGGCGACGAGGATTGATCGGCCAGTTTGGCCAAGGCCATTTTACTGGCAACGTCCTGACTAAGATATCGTTTGCCCTCGGATACCGTCCGAATAGCATTGATCAACTCGCTGATAGGACAGCTCTTCGAAACATAGCCGTGAGCGCCCAAATTTAGGAGCTGGTGCGGGAATGGTCCATCAGCATACACACTCAAAGCCACAATTTTCACCAGTGGATGTTTTTGACTGATCTTTCGGCATGCTTCAATCCCGCCTATACCCGGCATATTGATATCCATAACGATCAAGTCGGGACTCAGCCGGTCAGCTTGCTCGATGGCCTCTTCGCCCGAGCACGCTATACCGATTACCTTCATGTCCTCGGCTTCGTTCAGTAAGTGCTCGATGCCCGCTCGAACCAGTTCATGATCATCTACCAGGAGAATGCCGATCATAACGTCAATGGCTAAAACTGGACTAGAGCGCTTACCTTAGAATATGGCGGAGAGGGAGGGATTCGAACCCCCGGACGGGATCAACCGTCAACGGTTTTCAAGACCGCCGCTTTAAACCGCTCAGCCACCTCTCCTCGATTCATCAAACATTCTCCTATAAGGATAACGTATAAGCCTCTTCGGTTCTATCTTTACGCTTTCCAGAGACATTTCCCGTTGCTTGCCTTATCGATAGCATCAAGTCTGGCGGCATGCGCTTGGAGTTCCGTTTCGCTGCAACGGATTATTTTAAGCTGAGGGCGATTTATTGAGAGGGTCAATTTTGGCGTTTGCTGTAATTTGTCCGTACCCTCATCTGTCGATTCCGGCTCCAATACCAGTAAAGTCTGGCCACCGGTCATGGCGAGATAGACTTCGGCTAGGATCTCGGCATCGAGTAGAGCGCCGTGCAGTTCTCTGTGTCGATTGTCTACACCATATCGTTTGCACAATGCGTCCAGATTGTTGCGCTGTCCGGGATGTTTCTTTTTGGCGAGCACCAACGTATCCAGAACGGTGCAATATTCCGCCACGCTGGCAAAGCCGCTGGATAGCAATTGCAGTTCATGGTTGAGAAAGCCCACATCGAACGGAGCATTGTGGATAACCAGTTCAGCGCCTTTGATATAAGCCAAAAGGTCCTCGGCGATATCGGCAAAGCGAGGTTTATCGGCTAGAAATTCGGCGCTCAGTCCATGTACCTCAACGGCTCCTGGATCAATGTTCCGCTCTGGATTCAGATAGACGTGAAAGCGATTTCCTGTCAGCCTGCGACTGATGAGTTCCACGCAGCCGATTTCAATGATGCGGTGCCCTTCTGCAGGGTCGAGCCCAGTTGTTTCAGTATCAAGTACGACTTGTCGCATGAATTGTTTTCGCCTGTTCTGGCGCTGTAGGTTCTAACAGTTCGTCTATCCCTCGGTTGGCAAGTGCGTCGGCGCGCTCATTCTCGATATGCCCGGTGTGTCCCTTTATCCATTTCCACTCGACGCTATGGTCTTGTTGAGCGGCTACGAGACGCTGCCAAAGATCGACGTTCTTGACCGACTTCTTTGCTGATGTTTTCCACCCTCGTCGGATCCAGTCCGGTAACCACTCGGAAATGCCCTTGAGAACATAAAGAGAATCCGTCGTTATGCAGACCTTGCTGGGTCTTTTCAAGGCTTCCAATCCTTTGATTGCCGCCATGAGCTCCATGCGGTTATTCGTAGTGTTGGGCTCTGCTCCGTAGAGCTCCATCTCTTTGCTTTTGTACTTCAACACTACGCCCCACCCTCCGGGTCCCGGATTGCCGCGGCAAGCGCCATCCGTGTAGATGTTAACTGTGTTAGTCACCGTGCCTCTTACTGTAAAGTTTCGAGCATGTGGCTGGGCACTAAACCCGGTGCGCTGACCCATTTTGGCGTGATTGGTATCAACGTGTAAGTTCTTTTAACCGCCTTTATGCCGAATGCGAATGACAGATTAGCGCGAGATTTGCTGAAAAATGAGTTGGGTCTTTGTATCACTTTGGACGACGCAATGCTGAATGCCGCACTGTATTCAGCATCGAATTTTAGAAGGCTCAACCAGTCTAACAAGCGGTAGCAGCTGATAAAGTTGAGCTGCCAAAATGATGAGCGTCGCGGAAGATATTGAAGGATGCCGTGCACGCTCCAGGGATTAAAGCCAAGGACGAAGAGTCTGCCATTAGGTTTTAGCACGCGTTCAACCTCGTGTAAGACTTCGTGCTTGTTGATTTCGAAGTCGATGACATGAGGCAAAATTAAGATATCTATGCTTGCGGTCGCGACGGGTAGTGCGTTTGGATACCCCGTGATTACCTGTTTGGTATAAGGCTCGCCCCGATGCTCAGCGCTAACAAGGACGAAGTTATGAATAAATATTTCATCAATATATAAATTCTCGCATCCTAGTAAGCCGACTTGTAAAATTTTTTGATTGTAAGTAGGATTCAGCGAACTTTGGAGGTAGGATGCCTCGATGGTTTGTAGTATTTGCCCTAGGGTTGTGGCGTGATACCACTCCAGAAATACCTGGCGAGGGTGAGGCGACGGTGTGCGTTTGGTTTTCATTGACTAAACTGCTGGTATGCCGCTATAAATCACCCGAATAGAACTCTGAGGTAGACACGATGAGACGGCCAAAACGCGATGTAAAGTTGCTCTGTTATGCATCAGCTTTTGCCTTGTCTCTAAGTGCCTGTACGCATCACGCCGGGAAGACGAAGACGGACAACAGTTTTACCGACAATTCTCAATCGGCGTCAACGCCGAACAGCAAAAATTCCCGCGTCTTTCATATCTCTAAGAATACCAGCCGCTGGTTTAGGAAAAAGGACAAAGCCTCTACCGGTCGTCATAATGGCAAGAGCCTGGCCGAATATGACAGTTTGTGGGATCGATTGTTCGATTCGTACAATTTGCCGCCTGTTGAGCACGAGGAAATAGATCGTGAACTCGAATGGTTCGTCAATCATCCGACCTACGTGGATCGTGTACAGAAAAGGGCCGAACCTTTTCTCTATTCTATCGTGAAGCAGTTCGAAAAGAATGATATTCCAGGCGAGTTGGCGCTTTTGCCTGTCATCGAGAGTGCATTCCAGCCTGATGCAGTGTCTCCGGCTAAAGCCGCGGGCCTATGGCAATTCATTCCTTCTACCGGGCGGCTTTACGGCTTAAAACAGAGCCGTTCATATGATGGTCGACGTGATGTGTACGCATCAACTCGAGCGGCGATCAAATATTTGAAGAAACTTCATTCCGATTTTAATGGCGATTGGTTGCTTGCAATAGCGGCTTACAATTGTGGTGAGGGTGCAGTTGCCAGAGCCATTCAGAAGAACGAGGCCAGAAATAAGCCTACCGATTTCTGGTCGTTGGATTTGCCGGGAGAAACACGCACCTATGTCCCGCGTCTCTTGGCTGTTGCGAAGTTATTCGCGGAGGCTGAACAGTACGGCATTGACTTACATCACATTCCCAACGAAGCCTTGTTTAAGCCGGTAAAGATAAGCACGCAACTGGACCTGGCGCTCGCGGCTGATGCGGCCGATATCTCCTTGGACAAGCTTTACGAGTTGAACCCCGGTTTTAAGCGCCAATACGCCGACATCGAAGGCAGTTATAGGTTGTTTATCCCTGCCGACAAGAAAATCAGCGAATTTAAGCAAGAGTTGGAACGGCTGGCGCAACAAAGCCAACCTCTAGATGGGGGGCGCCCATCGATCGCTGACGAGCTGATCGCTGCGCGGGACTCGAAATTGGCAAATGCTGACGTTGCTTGGGAATCCGGCAGGGCACATGGCAGTTACTCCGAAAAGAACGGTAAGTTCCAGAAGGTGCGAAAAGGCAAATTAGAAGAAAAAGCACGCCGTGGTCGGGGCGTCGTATCTTTTGCGTCCAAGCCTTCTGGCAAAGTAATCGGGAAAATCAGAGGCGGGGACAGTGTTGCGGCAGTTTCCGCAAAAGGAAAATCTGCTGAGTCTCTAAATAAACGGTCGACTTATACCGTTCAGTCGGGTGACACGCTTTGGTCTATCGCAAGGAAACATTCCGTTGATGTTGAGCAGTTAGCTAAGTGGAATGGTGTATCGGCAAAGACTGGCGTCAAGGCTGGCCAAAATTTAGTGCTTTGGAACAAGGACGCCGCCAAGAAGCTGGCAATCGCTAGTTCTGGGATTAAGTCTTCGCAGTCGATTAGTTATACCATTCGGCAAGGCGATACGCTGTTTTCCATCTCGAAACGATTTAAAGTCAGTGTGGCTGACTTGCGCAAGTGGAATGGTTCTAAGATCGAAAAACACATTCAACCGGGCACAAGTATCATGGTCCAGGTCGAGAGGGACTAGCAAAAATATCTTGGTTTTGTAAGAGTGCCCTCAAAGTGGAGATCAGGATCGGATCTCCAGCTTTTCCGGCAACGGCACATGGCTGGTAACATAACGGTATTTTCCTGAAGCCTCCGGCGGTAGGTTATCCACCGTATTGACCTCTACCCGTACGTCTCGTCCCATCCTGCTCTGCAGCTGTTTCACGATTTCATCCTTTGCACTCTCGTGCCAGATGGGGCCTGGAACGACCATAACATCAAGTTGAGTTGTTGATGGTTGAATAATCTTGAATTCGTGAACCCCTTCGATTGCACGTAGCACATAGATGACCGCCAGGGCGTGCATGATCGTTCCATCGGGGCGAACTACGAAATCGGTGGTTCTGCCCATGATCTCCGAGATCACATGTAAGCCACGACCTACGTTGCACAATTCGTCGGTTTGTCGTGCCATATCGCCGGTGCGGTAACGGATAAACGGTTGAGCCTCCGAATATAGGTTTGTGACAACAACTTCTCCAATTTCACCGGGGGCGACGGGCATCCCGTTATCGTCCAAAATCTCGACAATGAGGCTTTCGCTGTTAACCAGCATTTGGCCTTGCGGCGATTCGAGCGCAATCAACCCACCGTCGCGGCATCCATATTCATTCGATACAGGTTTATCGAAGACTTCCTCGATTAACGCTCTCTGTTCAGGAAATAGGGGCTCTCCGGTGGTGCACACAACTTTGAGGCGTGACAACTTCGGGACCCTGTTCCGGCTCTTTGCGTAGGATGCCAAGAGACTCAAACTACTCGCGTAGCCATAGATGCAGGCGGGATTAAATGATTGAATTATTTTGAGATAATCGCTCATCCTGCTCTCCGACATCTCAAAGGCATTCAGAAGCAATTGATTAAAGAGTCGATCCCTTATTTTTTTAACAAGATCTGTTTTATTGAGTTCTACCGGCGCCCCCCATAAAAACACTTCGGGTTCACCAACTTCTATCTTCCACCATCGGCGTGCGCGCATGCGCGAGGCGGCGTCAGCAGCTTGCCGCTTTCTGCCGAAATAAAAGATCAACGGTTGGCCACTTGACCCTCCTGTATTGTAGCGATGCGCGCCTCCCGGAACGTTTTTCCAAACTATGCGATCTCTGTTAACGGACGCGTCCGCCTTGTTCATTGTCGGCAAGCGGCGAAGATCGTCGAAGGTTAGGTCGCGACTGGCGGTTAAGTCGAGGCCCGACGCACGGATTCGTTCCGCATGCCAAGGGCTATGATCATCGGCTATGTGCAACAAGGCCAGCAATTTCTCCATCTGCATCCTTTCGACCGCTTCACGCGAAAGCCACTGTGTTTTTTCCAATTCGGCTAGATAGGTAAACGTGGGGCGGCTTACCATCCGTTCATGAACAGGGTAGACCAACCATTTGACGAGGTTTGGATGCATCGTAGAAGAGCGCTGTATAGGAGTAATTATTAGTGTGGACTGCCGATTGCTTGCGAATCGCGTCCAAATGCCCTACGTGTATAAACACGTTTGGCCTAAAAGTCTCGTGGCCCACCGGATTGCCACGAGAGGTTATTCCGCGTAGGAGCGATTCTTGTAAACCAGGCCAGAGTGAATGGCAAGCTCTTCTTTTCTCACTAAGCGCATTGACGAATAGTGCCTAATCATAATAGAAACAGAACCTGAGCCGATCGATTCATCGGATAATTGTTAGTGGCGAATTCTTTCTTTACAGATTTGAATGCGACTCAAGAATTTGTGTCTAGCCGGTATCGGAATTTTCAGTACAAGCTTAGGCTTTAGCGCCAAAATTCATGCCGACGAACTGCCCGATATAATAGAAAAGATTAAACCGGCCATCGTCGGGATCGGAACTTATCAAAGAACGCGAACCCCGCCGGCGATCTTCCGGGGGACTGGTTTCGCGATTAGCGACGGCTTGCACATCTTGACGAACGCACATGTTCTTCCGGAAGCGACTGACAGATCAAAATTCGAAATGTTGGCTGTTTTCACTCGCGACGGCGAAAAGCAAAGCGTGCGACAGGCTATTGAAATTGCAACGGATGAGTCTCATGACATTGCTGTGCTAAGAATCGGCGGGTCGCCTTTGCCATTTATGCGATTAGGAGACTCGAGTAAGGTTCGGGAGGGAGAGTCATACGCCTTTACGGGATACCCGATCGGCATGGTTCTGGGACTTAATCCGGCTACACATCGAGGAATCGTTTCTGCCATAAGTCCCATCGCGATCCCGGCACATACGTCGCAGCGGCTGAACCCCAAAATCATCCGTCGACTTTCCGAGCCCTACGATGTTTTTCAGCTCGATGCGACGGCTTACCCGGGAAACAGCGGGAGTCCGCTGTACGATGTCAAAAGCGGCAGCGTTGTTGGGATAATTAACAAGGTCTTTGTCCAGGAGACGAAAGAGAATCTTCTTGAGCGGCCGAGTGGAATTAGCTATGCAATCCCGATTCGCTACGCCGTGAGCTTATTGAACGAGAATGGCATAAAACGGTAGAGACTCTAAGGTCGTGGGGCGCGTTCAAGGGAGATTTTCGCGGCATTTTCCGGTCCTAGAGAATGACAAATGACGATAATTCAATTGGGAGAAAATCCTTTTGCATAGACACATGACTACAGATCAATTGTTGCAGGTTGTATTGCTGGCTTTAGATGATGGCAAGGGTAAGGACATTAAAGTAATAGACGTTCGGAAAAAAACCGGCATTGCAGATTTTATGGTAATCGCTAGCGGTACTTCGGAACGGCACGTGAAATCACTGGCTGAGCACGTGATTGACGAGGCGAAAAATAACGAGGTCCAGCCGCTCGGCGTCGAAGGGCAGGGTGGTGGCGAGTGGGTCTTGGTGGACCTGGGGGATGTGATCGTCCATGTGATGAAGCCTCAAACGCGAGAGTTTTATCAGCTCGAGAAATTCTGGCAGGCTGATTATTCGCCGCTTTATGCAGTGGCCAGTGCGGCGCATTGAACGACTTCGATGTGGTCGTTTCGCCTGTTGAGAGATGTCATGAAGTAAGCAGATGACGAGGGGGAAATCAGTGGGATTACCGGTTTACCTCGTTCTGGGCTCGATTTTCAGACCCGTTTTGATACGGTTCGGGTGCATTGCCGTTTGTGCATTGTGCGGCGAAAGGGGACAGTGACCGTTTGAGATCACTAGGACGACGTTTTTTCGAAGATGTCGATCGCAAGCTTTCGAAGCGTTGAGAAAGAGGATCTAATCAAGCGCCATCACCTCTACCCGAGCCGTTCCTTTTATGCCAAGTGCTTTGGCGGCGGCATGGGACAGATCGATTAGTCTACTCGTGATGAATGGTCCACGATCATTGACGATCACCTCCACTGATCGTTTGTTTGTTAGATTGGTCACTCGCACCCGTGAAGGCAAGGGAAGTGTGCGATGCGCGGCGGTTAGTGCGTTGGGGTTGAAGCGTGATCCCATAGCTGTCCGATGCCCAGATTCCCATCCATACCAGGATGCCACTCCTTTGGCTTTATAGCCTCTGGCGCTTTTCAACGGGTAATACGTTTTTCCTTTTACCCGATACGGTTGGTTATAGCTCTGTTTTCGGGGGTGTCGCTCGGTGGTCGCAATATTTTTCTCGGATTTGAAAGGCCGATAATCCGATTGTGTGGCGCACCCCGGCAAAAGCATGGCTCCCAGCAAAAACCATCCGATCTTTGATGCCGTCATTCCAATTTGTCTCATTGTTATAGTTCTAATTTTCAAGTCCACGTCTCTATATGCTATAGAAGTTCTCGATATCGCATGGCTACCGGCATAGGCTGATTACTGCGTAGCCGGTCTGACATCGTAGGCATTGACACTCATCGGCGCCGCCAGCCTAATAGAATTTAGTCTTCAGCTTGCCGCATGGCAAACGCATACTCGGTTACCGGCTTTCCGCCGATGAGATGTTCTTGAATGATTCGCTCGAGAACTTCTGGCGTACAGGAGTGGTACCAAACGCCCTCCGGATAGACAACTGCAATCGGCCCATGACGGCACACCCGCAGACAATTGGCCTTGGTACGCTGGATTCCGGCCGAGCCGGTCAGCTTTAACTCATCCAGTCGGCGCTTTAAATATTCCCAGGATTCAAGCCCCTCTTCTTTGCGGCAACACTTTGGCTTGGTCTGATCACAGCAGAGAAAGATGTGTCGCTTGGTTGCGGAGATCGCTAGGACTTGAGCGATAGTACGCAAGTTTTTATCGATGTCGCTTTCAGTCATTCGTTTCTTGGCTTAAAGAGATCGCAAAAAAAAGCCGTCGCAGCTATTGATTTATATCACGCATCCGGTCCATGTTGCGGATACCTTGCCTGTGTGCGCGTTTTTCTGAGTGTAATTGTCAACAAAATTTACGGCCTTATGGCTTTGTTTTAATTCACAATTTTGTCAAAAACCACTGATTCATTTGACGCTAAGAGCCTGTTGGCTTCGGTTTTCATTCTGAGTGTGTCAAGAATTTTTACATATTAAGAGCAGTGCGTAACGCCAGAAGCGTGGGATGAAAATTTACATGGCCTGCGAACCGGCAAAATATGAAGGGTCAGGCTTTGTTAATTTTGTTAATGGCCAAAAGATTCATCAATCGTTTGGCTTCCGCTGCCAATTCGGATTCTTGCTTTATGCGCTCCCGTAAGCGACTGACCGCCGTGCTCAAGGTCGATATATCGCGGTTGAGGAAGTTGCCGACCTCAGTCAAGGTGGCAGCGCCGAGTTCCAATGCTAAGTACGCGATCAGCGCACGAGCCGCGGCGCCCGCTCGGCCACGGTCTGCACCGCTGATTTGATCCAAATCCATCTTGCGAGCCGCACAGACTACGCTAATGATCGATTCAAGTTTAATTTGTGCTCGTGATGCCTTATCGGACTGCCTTAGCGCATTCTCGGCGAAATATTCATCCCCGAGTATGCGCCCCTCCACCGTGCCTCTATGGAAATCTTCCCGATGACCCTCGTCCAATCCTCCCGCGATGAAACGTGCGTAACGCTCCCGTGCTGTCGCCACATCTTGAGCCAACTGGGAATAGATCCACTCTGTCGTAAGCCAGCTAACGCGATCTAGGTCGAGGTAAGCTCGATGTCCGCTCCAATGATACTCGGCAGGATCGTGGACTAAATTTGCCCGGACTGGATTGAGATGGATATAGCGAACAAGTTCGAGCAGATAAGCATCGGCATCGATCAGGATCGCCTTGAATCGGCCCTGGAACAGATGGCCGATCCGGTTTTCGCGCTTGTTGATCCACCGCGTATAACGAAAAGCCAGGTGTTGCATGGTTTTTGAAAGCGACACATCGCCAATTTGAACCGCCAAGTGGACATGGTTCGGCATCCAGCAGTAGGCGTGAATACGGTGACCGAAACGGGAGACGCCCTCGCCAACCAATTCCTCGAAAACGTCTCTGTCCTCATCGTGAAAAAAGATAGGCTGTCCGGCATTGCCGCGGAGCATGACGTGATAGACAGCGCCGGGGATGTGGATGCGGGGTTTTCTGGCCATGAAGCTAAGCCTTATCGAAAACTACGGTAACAATAGCATGCAAACCAAATAATAAAAGCCTGACCCCAGCTCTGACATCAGATCCCCGCATATATACTCGTTGGTCTCTTTGGGGTGGCACACTTGATGCAGTCGACGTTTTGTGGAGAGATACTACAACGAGAAATGACTATGAAAATTCTAAAAATTTTATTTGGCGGGCTCCTTCTTATAGGGGGAGTTGATGCTAGTGCTACGCCGGCGTTTACCTTGAATTACGACAGTCAATACGGCAGCACTGAAAATACCGGATCGAAAGCGAGCGTGGGCTTTACGTTCACCGACATTGCTCCGCCTCCTGGTGAGTTCAATTTGTTATTGGATATAGCGAATCTTACCCCCACAAACATAGGTTCGACACTTATGGGATTCGGCTTCGACCTGCCAACGGGTGTGAGTGTTGTAGCGGGAACTTATGAAGATCTATCGGGCTATTTCCCTAATCTGTTATTCAATGTGACCTTAAATCCGTATAACCAAGTCGATATCGCTATCGCGTTGAACAGTAATTTCTCGGGTGGAAATCCGAATGGCGGGCTTACCGAAGGCTTAACTGCGCAAGTCTCGCTTGATTTCATCACAGATCCTATTTTGGATGGAGCTGGCATCACTAGCGCATTTATCAACACTTTGGATGACTGCTATGCGAGCACAAGCTGCTACGCACGTTTTCAGGAGGTCGGTTCAAATGGACAAGGTTCTGACAAAGTGCTCGGTGACATATCGGTTCCAACTACGCCTCCTCCTCCACCGCCCGATATAACCGTTCCAGAGCCGAGCGTCTTATCACTCTTGGGAGCCGGTCTGCTTGGTCTAGGCTTTAGGAATTGGAGAAGAAAAAAGGCATAGCTCTGAAAAGATCACAAAGACTTCTGATCAGGCAAACTAAAAAGCCGTCCCATTGGGACGGCTTTTTCTTTGAGGTTTGCTGAAGAATATCCGTTTTTTTGGCAGAAACCTTTTCTGTCAACCCCTAGGCAATCCTGCAATTCCTTTTCATTTGTAAATCTGAATCGACGTTTGATTGGTGTTACCCGCCGCATCGGTGCCAGTCAGCGTGATCGTGTGCGTGCCCTTCGCGATGCTGCGGGTGTTCCAGTTATAGGAGATCGAGCCGCCGCTGGTTGAAGCTCGCACGGCGCCGTCGATGGCCAGCTTCAGCCCCTGCAATTTGACGTTATCGCTGCCAGTGCCGGTAATTTTTGTCGAGTTACCGACCTTCACGCCATTGGAGGGGCTGGTGATTTTAACCGTGGGCGGAGTTGTGTCGACGCTGTTAGCCGAGGTGGTCGCCGAGGCGGTATTGGAGAAGGCGGAGTTGCCGACGCTGTTGTAGGCGTAGACACGGTAAGAATAAGTGGTGCTGGCGCTGAGGCCAGTATTGGTGAAACTCGTGACGTTGCTGCCGAGCGAAGCGACTTCGCTCCAATTGACGCCATCCAGCGAGCGCTGCACCTTGAATCCGGTTTCGTCGCTAGACTTATCCGTCCACGTCAAGGCGATACTGCTGGATGATTGAGTAGTCGCCGCCAAACTTGTGGGGGCAGTCGGAACCGTGGGCGTCGTGGTGGTCGTGGTCGAGGACCGGAAACTGGCGACGGTGGCGCTGGTGCCATTCATGGAACGAGCGGTGTCCTGGTAGTTCGCCACCCCGGTCGGCTGGCCATTGTAATAAACGTTAGGATTAGAAAAGTGCGAGATTCGTGGCGAACTGCAACTGTAGGACATGACATCGTGGAACACGCCGCAGATCCGGTAACCATAAGAGTAGGGGTACACGCCGGCGTAGGCGGAATTGTCCGGGTCGTGCATGTTGCCCTGATTGTGGCCCAATTCATGCGCCAGGGTATCGTTGCCGAGGCAGTTGTATTTGGAATCGTCATGCACGACGGCGAACGCATACGGAGCGAACCAGGAACCCAGGCTATTCATCACGTAGGCGATGCCGCAGTAGTTGCTTTCAGCGGTTATAAGCGCCACCTGATCGGCGCCGTACTGGTTGCGTAAGGAGTGTACCTCATCCATTTTGCCATCGCTGGTGCCGGTGACATCCGACAAGCTGGTCGACATGTTGCCCGTCTCGGTATAGCTGACTTCGGCCATTTTTACCAAGTTCAACTGCATGTCCACCTGACTGTTCAGGTAGGCCTGATTGGCCTTGGTAACGGCGTTAATAATCTTGGCTTCTATGCCCGAGACGCCGCCAGCATTCACGCGGGCCTGAGGCGTGTAGACCACCAGCAGATCGATGACTTGGCCGGTGCTGGCGGCTGCGGTGGACGGGCTAGTCGAGGATGTCGTTGTACCGGCCAATTCACCGGCGGCATTAATATCCGGCGCGAGGGGTTCCGAATGCGGAGCGGTCTTGTTGGGATCGATCTGGCGGACGGCATGCGTTTTATTGCCGGCGTAGGCGATCTCGAACATTCTGCCGTCGTCCATCACGACGGTTCCGAACATCGCCTGCCCCCGAACGGCGAGGATCACCTCGCTGCTGCCTTCTTGCCCTTCGATATGACCGACCCAGGACAAACGGCCGTCGATGTCTTCGATACGATCGCGGATGGCGGTAACCGTGGTGTCGTTGAGCAGTTCGAGGGTGAGCGTATCGGCCTTCACCGCGTTGAAGTCGATGGCTACGCCCCGGCTGCGGCCCTTGATGGCTTTGATCTGCGCCTTGGCCTGCGTGGGCAGGGTCAGATTCGTGTCGCTGAATAAGCGCTGCGGCGGCGCCGCATGGACGACACCCACAGTAGACGTTAAGGCTGCAAATACGCCAGCCAGTCCGAGGATATTTTTGCGGCGCGCAGCGGTGAACTTAGAATGCTGAGTCTTGTTGCTCACGTTGTGGTCCCCTAAGAGTCGAGTTGACGGCGATGGTCTCTGGGAACCCGCGGGGATGAGACAAACCAAAGCAACCTTTGGCTTGAGCTGGCAATCCCGCTGTCATAGGAGCCTGGCTCCCGTAGACCGGTAACTTTGCGCCACCACCTTTCGATGGTTTTGCCTTTTTCAGATCAAGCGGCATTAGGTCAGCGGCTCGATTTTTCTGTAGAAATAAGATTGGTCTAAATCTAGGGAATTTGTGTGATTGAGTCGGCAAAAAAGTGTTGTAGATTGTTTCATGTAGGCATTGATTGTTGTTTTTTATCAGTGGCCGTAATCGTTCGCCGGGTGGCTCCTCACCTTCGGATAAACGATGCATTGCTGCCCGTACCCCCCTTGGCACAGGTTAAGCGAATCGCAGCTTCTTTTGAGTTTGTAGCGTTGCTACGACACCGGAGTGGCTGACACGTCAAACGTTATCCGGTGCCATGGCGGTTTAGCACGCCGTATGCCAATCCGATGTTCGTTGGTGATCGGTCTGGCGAATCCTTGAATCTCTTGTATGCAGAGCAGGACTTGAGTCAGAAAATGACCGGTTCCATGGAGTGGCCGGGCAAAACATGTCTCCATTTGGCAACAGCCATGCGGCATGTGTCACTGGCCATTTCCAGGAAAAAACGAGAAAAACGCGTTATCCAGCGGCGATTTGTCCGATTATTCCGGCTGGCGACACTAGGAAGATCGTCTTGGAATGGCTAAGAGCGGAGCGGTTTGCAGTCCTGACTCGATTCACCCGAACTGTCATACGGGCACCCTTTGATGGATACGTATGATAGTTCGGGCTTAGAGCGTTTTTATCTCGCTCGTACGGCAAAACAGGCTTGGCCGAAGTCGTTGGCGCCTTCGGCTCGGGTGGATGGATTCAAGCATTCGTAGGTCGGCAATCCCTTCCCAATCGCAAACGGTCGCTTTGGTCGCGACCCTTCCGACGAAGACGCTCGACCGGGACATGGTGTCGGGAAGGGGGGCTTCGGCGCTCCAATCGCAAACGGTCATCCCAGGAGCGCTGGGATGACCCTTCCAATCGCAAACGGCCTGGCCGGGAGCGCCGGCCACGCCCTTCCCGAAGACGCCGTTTGCGATTGGAAGGGTCGCGACTAAAGCGACCGTTTGCGATTGGAAGGGATTCCCGACCTACTCGCGAGTGCCCGTACAGTAGGTATGAAAATGCCCTAAGTACATTCCGCAAATATTTGCGGAATCTCGACAGATTGGCGGGGTTGTCCTGCAGGTTGCCTATGCCGCAAGACTTCCCTGAATGTACTTAGATAACGAATTTTTGCCTCAGTGGCAGATTCCAGCCGGTGCTACTCGATCAAGATCAGATAAAGCGTAACGCTACGATATTCGACATTCGATCAAATGCGGCGACCAAAGCGATATCGCCGACGCTCATTATCGGCGTCGTTGTCGGTCCTTCCCGTAACGCCATTGACAACCGACGCTGTTGCCGTTGTCACGACTTCACTGGGGCTGGACTCGGCTATGCCGTTATAGGCCGATACGCGATACGAGTACTCGCTGTTCGGGTTGAGTCCTGTGTCTGAGAAACTGGTGATGTCGGAGCCGAGTAACGCTACCTCTTCCCAGTTGACTCCATCGCGGGAGCGCTCCACTTTGAATCCCTCCTCGTTATCCGAGTTATCCATCCAGCGAAGATTGATTCCATCGTCGGATTGAGAGAAAGCTGCCAGCCTGCTTGGAGTCGCCGGAGCGGAAGCGGCCACTTTACTGGCACGCCACGCGGCAACCGTGGCTCGGGCTTTCTCCATCGACCAGGCGGTCGCCGCGGCCTTTGAGGGATTTATGTTCGGATCGATTCCTGTGGGTTTGCCGTTGTAGTAAACGCTAGGATTGGCGAAATTCGAAATGCGCGTTGCCCCGGTGCAGGCGTAAGACATAACCGTCCGGAAACCGCCGCTTTGGCACAGACGATGCCCATAAGAGTAGGAATAAATGCCGGCATAGCTGGAGTTGGCGCGGTCATGCGCGTTGCCCTGGTTATGGCCCAGTTCGTGCGCCAGAGTTTGCGCGGCGAGACAGTACGCTCTTGAGTCGTCATGCACGACAGCGAACGCATAAGGTGCAAAGGAGCTACTCAGCCGCGTCATTTGATAGGCGATACCGCAGTAATTTGCGTCGGCGGAAACCAGGGTCACTTGATCAGCACCGTATTGATTGCGCCAGGAATGTACGACGTCCATCTTGCCGTCCGTTGTGCCGCGAAGATCATTAAGCGTGCGGGCCATATCGCCGCTTTCCGTGTAGTTGACCTCAGCCATGCGCACCAGGTTGAGCTTCATATGAACTTTGCTGTTGATATAGGCTTGATTGGCGGCCTCGACGGCTTTCACGATCTTGGCTTGAATGCCCGAGGTGCCGCCGGCATTGGCGCGTGCCTTCGGCGTATAGACGACCATCAGGTCCACGATCGTATCGGTGATCGTGGCTGCGGCTATCGGCGGCTCATTGGCGGCCGTCTCGGCTTCCGAACTGGCCGGCGCGTTGGCTAGATCTGGGTCCATTTCAACATCGGGAATCGGGTGTTTGTGAGGCAGAATCTTTCTCGGGTCCACCTGCCGGACGGTATGAGTATCATCATCGTTGGCAAGGATCTCGTAGATTTCACCATTCCCCCGCTTGATGGTTCCGGACATGGCTTTTCCGATCACAGCCAGAATGACTTCGCTGTCGGGTTCGCCCTGCAGATGACCAACCCAGGCGGAATGCCCCTGAACATTGTCGACGATACGGTCTTTCTCGGCGACCAGAAGCGTGTCATTGAAAATATTCAGATTTATGGCATCTGCTTTGAGTCTGTCGAAATTAGGCCGGACCGAACGATGTCTGCCTTTTTTGGCTTGAGGAGGCAGATAGGTGTCCGGTATGGCGTTCCAAACGTCCTGAAATAAGTCTTCAGGCAATTTTCGTTCGGCGACGGCCGTATGGCTTACCCCCGAGAAGGCCAGAGACAGGTATAACGGACTCAAGATCAAGTGCTTCTTCATTTTTTTAGCTCCTCTTAGTAATGGAAAGCAGATGCGAGCGGTTTCTCGAAATCTCCTCCTCTAATTCTCAGGAAGTCAGTCCCGGTGTCCCTTTTCAGGGCGTCACGAATCAGGCCGCGTCGGGAAGCCTGCTGCTACAGAGCGGTCTTTTGTGGAATGAAATCGACCGGAATCCTGAGGCAGGGAGTTATTCCGCTAGGTTTTGCCGTTTAAGGTTCGATTGACAATCCCGCCTGCGCGGGATGACTGCCGTCGAACCTTGGCTTCGCGTTGCTACCTTTCGCTGCTCTCAGGTCGAACCGCTTTTGGCGGAATGATCGGCGGGGGCATCGAGGTTTCGGTTGAAATCAGTGGCGAATAGAAGATTCGATTCTTTTTCTTCATGACTACACGGCTTACGGTAGTGGTTATGGTCACGTAGCCTGACGATCGCCAGAGCCCCCAATAGCGCACGGCATTGGCTTGTTATCCGTGGTGCCTCGATTGTGTTTATCGTCCCTAACGATTTTCTTGTGTAACCCTTGTTCGGCACGCTTCGGCTTCAGGCATTATTTGGGCCATATTCATAAGCATTTAATAAGTAAACAAATGCGAGACATTGGCCGATATTTTCGGGCTTCGTATGTCGCTCTTAAGAAACGGGCAAAATCGTTCAACCGCTTCCAAGAAGTCAGTAAAGAATGGTCTGTGGAGGTTCACCGAGGGAGGTCTATGAGGCTAGTCGCTATTGCGCGACACTGTTGTAAGAAAGCGAAAATATCGCTGTGCCAAACTAGAAATTTCTAGAGTCGCGCTACTGCGTCGAACATGGCATGGAATCGCGCTTGATTACGGTGAAAAATCTGGGATTCGAAAGTACCGTATCGAGCTAAGTGACAAGGTATTGAAATGGGCCGCAACTAGCCCCTATAGTGATTGGATCAATTTTTTGCGGGGGATACTTGTGAGGAAATTCGCTTTTCGCGTCCTGATGTGGCTGATGATCGCAATGCTCGTCGGGTGCAATACCGTATCGGGCTTCGGCAAGGACGTCCAAAAGCTCGGCAGGAAAATGGAAGAGGCTGCCGACCGGCGTAACCGATAGCTCGTCCAAACTCCCAAAACTGGCCGGCCCGACAAGAACATAATCCCTTTCAAAGTCGTGTTCTGCTGCCGTTAGTCGTGGCGAGCGCGGTATAATTTGTATTTTTCGCTGCAATTTTCGATGTCTGAATTTCTTTCGGAATTAAGCCGCCGCCGCACTTTCGCCATCATCTCTCACCCGGACGCCGGTAAAACCACATTGACCGAAAAGCTCCTCCTGTTCGGAGGCGCGATCCAGTTGGCCGGTTCGGTCAAAGGACGCAAGGCGGCTCGTCACGCCACCTCGGATTGGATGGAGATGGAAAAGCAGAGAGGAATCTCGGTTACGACCTCGGTCATGCAGTTCGAGCACAAGGATAAGATTTTCAATCTGTTGGATACTCCCGGACACGAGGATTTTTCCGAGGATACTTATAGGACGCTCACGGCGGTGGACTCCGCCCTGATGGTGATCGATAGCGCCAAGGGTGTCGAGGAAAGGACCATTAAGCTCATGGAGGTCTGCCGGTTGCGGGATACTCCGATCCTCACCTTCATTAACAAGCTCGACCGCGAAGGGCGGGAGCCCATCGAATTGTTGGACGAGATCGAACGCATTTTAAAGATTCAATGCGCGCCCATGACTTGGCCCATCGGCATGGGCAAGCGCTTTAAAGGCGTGTATCAGTTGTATGACGACGCGATTCAGTTGTTCAGCCCGTCTCACGGTGATCGCATCGTCGAAGGGGAGGTCATCCAGGGATTGGATAACCCTCGGTTGGAAGAGATACTCGGAGATCAGGCAGACGAGTTGCGGATGGAGATCGAGCTGGTGCGCGGCGCCAGTCACGAGTTTGACATCCAGTCCTACTTGGCCGGAAAGCAAACTCCGGTATTTTTCGGCTCGGCGATCAATAATTTCGGCGTTCTGGAGCTATTGAACGCGTTTGCAGACTATGCGCCACCGCCTCAAGCGCGGCAAGCCCGCGAGCGCGTCGTGGGGCCCGAGGAAGAAAAGTTCACCGGCTTCGTCTTCAAGATTCAGGCGAATATGGACCCGGCGCACCGCGACCGCATCGCTTTTATGCGAATCTGCTCGGGCAAGTACGTGAAGGGCATGCGAATGCACCACGTCCGCATCGGCAAAACGGTCCAGATCGCCAATGCCATCACGTTCCAGGCCGATACCCGAACCAATGTCGAAGAGGCGTATCCGGGCGACATCATCGGCTTGCATAACCATGGCACGATCCAGGTGGGCGATACGTTCAGCCAGGGGGAGACGCTCAAATACGAAGGGGTGCCTTATTTCGCGCCGGAGTTGTTCCGCCGGGTGGTGCTGAAAGATCCGCTCCGCGCGAAGGCCCTGCAAAAGGGCTTGCAGCAATTGACCGAGGAGGGCGCGACCCAGCTCTTTCGGCCGCTCAAGAATAACGATCTTATTCTGGGCGCCGTGGGTGTCCTACAGTTCGATGTGACGGCCTTCCGGTTGAAATCGGAGTACAACGTCGAATGCGTTTACGACAACGTACCGGTCACCACGGCACGCTGGGTCGGGTGTGATGATCCGAAGAAGCTGGAGGAATTCAAGCGCAAGGTTTTCGACAATCTGGCCGAAGACGGCAGCGGTTATTTGGTTTATTTGGCCAGCAGCCGAGTCAATCTGCAGCTTACCCAGGAGCGCTGGCCGGATATTCGCTTCAGCGCAACCCGTGAACTGTAAGGTGCTGCGTAACCTTAACCGATGGTGCTTTCGGCGCTGTCGGTGTTTCCCAAATTGTCCGCCCAGGTGACACGAATCTTGTCGCCCGTTTTTCCGCCACGGAATCTCACTGAGATGTAGGGATCTCTGGATACGGCTGTGCTTAGCTCACAGCTTGCGACCAAGCGTTGATTGTGCTCTATTCTGACTTCTCGAATGAAGTGAGCCGGAATGGTTCTTTCCGTCAGCTCATCCCAGCGGCGTCCGGTTTCCATCGGATGGGTGATAAGCATGCGGACGGTGGTTAGGCCTTCTTCCTGCTTGGTGCGTATCTTGATGCTGGACATTTTAGTGATTCAGGTCGAACGGGGCCAAAGTTAAGGTAATCATTAGATCGCTTGGATTCAAGCAGGGATACGAAATGACGCAATCCAGACGCAACTTCGTTCGAATGCTAGTAGCGGCATTAGCATTACCTTGGGAAGTCGTTTTTGGGGCGGCGAAATCCAGAGCACCTCAACGGATGGAGAACGGTTTCAGCCGACTGCTTTCGGATATGTTGGCGGGAGCGTCGTGGGCTGAAACCGACCGAATTGCCTTCGAAGTGCCGGAGCTGGCCGAGAACGGCGCGATTGTGCCGATTTCAGTCGATAGCCGGCTGCCGAACACCTCGCGCATGCTCATTTTCGTAGAGAAAAATCCCACGCCGCTGGCGGCTCAGATTCGCTTCGAGCCCGGAACCGACGGATTTGCTTCCTTGCGCATAAAGATGAACGAAACAAGCGCCATATTGGTCATCGCCGAGTCCGAGGGGAAATTTTTCGGAACGCAAAAGACGGTAAGAGTCATGGTTGGCGGCTGCGGTTAATCTGCCGATGTCTTAGTGGGTGTCTGGGACGCATTATGAGCGGCTCGAGGCAAGCGTGTCCTGAGCTTGTCGAGGGGCCGCCCTCGGATTGCGCCGTAGCTTCTCGCATAACCCTCTTATGCCTGAACGAAATGCCTCAGGATGGATGTTAAATCGGCCATTCCCGCCACTAAGTTCGCTTCGATTTCCATCATTGTAATTTCGGCTGCCGTTTTTCCCGCCGCCCAATTGGCAATCACGGCGCAGCAGGCGTAATCGATGCCGAGTTCGCGTGCCAGGGCGGCCTCCGGCATACCGGTCATTCCGACGAGATCGCAGCCGTCGCGTTCCATGCGGTTGATTTCCGCCGCGGTTTCCAGCCGCGGCCCCTGGGTACAGCCGTATACGCCGTCATCGATGATACTGACGCCCGCCACTTGAGCTGCGGTCAATATCTTTTCCCGCAACCATGGACTGTAGGGGTGAGTGAAATCGACGTGGGTTACCAGTTCGAGATCAGTCTCGAAAAACGTGTGTGGCCGTCCGTACGTGTAATCGATGATTTGGTTTGGAACGGCGATTTTTCCCGGCACCATATCGGCGCGGATTCCTCCTACCGCGGCTATCGCCAGAATGCTGGCCGCACCGGCTTCTTTCAGCGCCCAGATGTTTGCGCGGTAATTGATCTTGTGTGGCGGAATGATGTGCGGGTTGCCATGGCGCGCCAGAAACACCAGTTCTTGCTGATGAAAATGGCCAAAAACCAGTTCTGAAGAAGGATCTCCATACGGCGTGGCGATTCGCTCACGCCGGACAATCGTGAGATCAGGGAGCCGTGTGAGACCGGTTCCCCCGATGATGGCCATTAAAGTCATGACAGCTCCCTTTATCAATAAACGTGCTTGCAGGCGAAGATGCCCGGCCAATTGCGAAGATAGCTTTTATAATCCATGCCGAATCCGAACAAATAGCGATCTTCGGCTTCCAATCCGATGAAATCGGCTCGGCAAGGTTTCTCCTTATTCAATTTCTTGTCTACGACAACAGCCGTGTACACGGCTTCGGCGCCTTCTTCGAGGCAGTATTTCCGAATCTCAGCCAGGGTGATGCCCTCATCCAGGATGTCGTCGATGATCAGTACTGTCCGATCACGGAGGGGGATGCTAGGCTTCAAGAGCCAGCGAATTTCGCTGCCGCGGGTTTCTCCCTGGTAGCGGCCGGCCTTGATGGAGTCGATTTCCAAGGGGAAGCGCAGACGCAGGGCAATCTCTGCGGTGGGAATGATGCCGCCGTTGAGAACCGAGAGCAACAAAGGGGTCTTATCGCCGATGAGTGTAGTGATCTCGGCCGCCATGCGGTCGAGGGCCGAGTTGACCTCGTTTTCCGAAAAAAGGCAGTCGGCTTCGGCTATTACTCGTTCGATTTCTTCCGATTTGTTCATGCGAGTCCCGGTTGTTCGTTGATAGATGCGATCAGTTCTGTGGCGCGCTGCCAGTCAGTGCTCGCCAATAAGGCATTACGATCCATGGAAAAACGTCCCCGCATGCGCTGGAGGCGGGGCTCGCGTTCTGTGCTGGAATGATTCGTCAAGGATTCGAGGACTTCGCCCGCGGCGTCGGGCATGTTGCAGACCAGTACCATGTCGCAGCCCGCTTCGAGCGCTAGCCTGGCGCGGTCAACATGATTTCCGGCAAATGCTGCGCCGGCCATGGATAAGTCGTCGCTGAACACGGTTCCGTCGAATCCGAGCCGGCGGCGAAGAACTTCTTGAATCCAAAAAGATGAAAAACCGGCCGGCCGCTCATCGATTTCCGCGTAAATCACGTGGGCCGGCATGATTCCCTCCAATCCGAATTCGATGAGGGCGCGGAATGGCAGTAAATCGCGGTTTTCGATTTCGTCCATGCTGCGGTGGTCGATCGGCAGTGCCAGATGGGAGTCTTCCGCCACGCCGCCATGACCGGGAAAGTGCTTGCCCACGGATGGCATTCCGGCTCGTCTCATACCTCTCGCAAAAGCCCGGGCGAGTTGTGCGGTTTCGAAAGGATCGCGGGAAAACGCGCGATTGCCGATGATGTCGCTGACGCCCGAGTCGACATCCAAAACGGGCGCGAAACTGAAATCGATATCGACGGCCCGAAGTTCCGCCGCCATAAGCCAACCGGCCGTTTCGGCCGCTGTTTCGGAGTGGTCCGGTTGCCCATTTGCTATCTCGTGATAACGGGCGGCGGGCGGCAATCGTGTAAATCCTTCGCGGAAGCGTTGTACGCGACCACCCTCGTGATCCACTGCGATCAGAATTTCGGGGCGTAACGCGCGAATCTCCCCCACGAGATTCATGAGTTGCCTCGGCGACTCGTAGTTCCGACTGAACAAAATGAGCCCGCCTGCGGCGGGGTGGGTCAATTTGTCCTTTTCATCGGGGCTTACGGTTAGGCCCTGTAGATCGAGCATCACAGGCCCTAGCGGCTTAGATGGTTTCATGGGCGTCCGCCGGAAATACTGAAGGTCCACGATTTTAAACTATAATCGAGCGAACGCGACGAGACGCTAACCGAAAGCCACTGGAGAACCTCGTGGGAAGATCGAAAATTCTGGCTTTGTTTCTTCTTTTATTTAGTCCGTTAGGTTATGGCATGAGCGGCGAAGGAGACGGTGGAGTCGAATATTTGCCTTTAGAATCGGTGCTGGTAAATCTTGAGGGCAAACGCCATTATCTTAGAGCCGACATTCAACTGTTGATCGATAGCAAGGAGCATGCGGAAAAAATCAAAATGCACATGCCGCCTATTCGTCATGCGTTGATTATGCTCTTTTCGAATCGCAATCCCGAGCAGCTTTCTGCTGTGGACGAGCGGGAGAAGCTTCGTCAAGCGGCGTTACAGGATGTCACCAAAACCCTGGAAAAATATGGCGCAGGCGAAGGACTAAAGGATCTCTTTTTTACCGATTTTCTTATCCAGTAGTGGAGTTCTTCTATGCCTTATCTGACGATACAGACTAATCGGGAAGTTTCTCCCGACCAGCGCGAGCCGCTGCTGACGGCGGCTTCGCGCCTGTTGGCCAAAGAGCTCGGAAAACCAGAGTCCTACGTCATGGTGAGTTTGAACAGCGATGTTCCTATGCTGTTCGCCGGCACCGGCGAGCCGGCAGCCTATGCGGAACTCAAGAGCATCGGATTGCCCGCCGGCCAGATCAAATCGCTATCCCGTTCAATTTGCAGTTTGCTGGAACAACGGCTCGACATTCCTCCAGCGCGGGTCTACATCGAATTTACCGATATCAAAGGCAGTCAATGGGGCTGGAACGGCGGGACGTTCTAAACCTTTGGGCCGTTGCCGCTAATGTCCGGCGGCTTCATTGCGGCGTTGGATTTCCTCCATGGCCTTGAGTTGCTCCGGTGTGGCCTCTTTTTGATACTTGGCCTTCCACTCGGCATACGGCATGCCGTAAATGATTTCTTGCGCCGCCGGATAATCGATGTCGATACCGCGCTCCTTCGCCTCGGCGCTATACCATTTGGCCAGGCAGTTACGGCAAAAGCCCGCCAAAATCATCAGATCGATGTTTTGCACGTCGGAACGATCGCGCAGATGTTGCAGCAGCCGTCGGAAAGCTGCCGCTTCCAGTTCGATTCGGGTTTGTTCGTTCATAGCTCTGAGTGCTTGGATGTGTTTGAAGATTGGACCGAGGAACCTCGGAATAGCTTCCGTCCGGAGTGCCCCTGGTAACTCGGGGAACGCTTCTCGCTTCCGGAATGGTGCTTGGCCATGCATACGCTTTCGATGTGTTAAGCTTCGGTTTGCCGGCTTGCAAAGTATTGTCGGATATAATGTTCTGTGAAATAGTATTTATTATAAGGGAATGAATAGGTAAAGCCGCAGGCGCCGTCCGACCATGGATATTCAAAAAGCCGCCTCTATTTCTGCTTACGCGCTCGCTGAAATCAAACGGCAGCGGGAACTTATAGCCGTCCAAGGAGTCACTTCGGCTGACCCAAGGATAATGGCTGGCGTAGAAAATGCCAGTATTAATATGGGAGACAATAGCGCAGGCGGCGTCGTGTCTTCAGATGAATTGAAAGCCGTCCTGGATCGCCTCAACCAGCCAACTCAACTCAGGAAGGAAGCTGAGGAACAACGAACTGCCCAATACCAAACGATACTGAGCGCGAGAACGAAGCACGCGCTAAATGCCTATCGCGCACAATTCGATTTGCCGCAATATGAGGCAAAAAGCGCTCTCAGCCAGATGTTGGGTGTGGACGTCTACGCCTGACTCCTAATCTCTTTTTTACCTATGCCCGAACTATGAAATTGCTGTTCGATTTTTTCCCGATTTTTCTCTTTTTTATCGTTTTTAAGATTTCCGATATTTACGCTGCAACTCTCGCCGCTATCGTAGCGACTGCGGTACAAGTGGCGGTCACGTGGTTAAAGACGCGCAAAGTCGAGCCTATGCATTTGGTCTCGCTGGCAATCATCGTTATCTTCGGTGGTGCAACCTTATTCTTGAAAGATGAACTTTTCATCAAGTGGAAACCGACTGTACTCAATTGGCTGTTCGGCATGGCCTTTCTCGGTAGTCAACTATTCGGCAAGCGAACACTGATCGAGCGCATGCTAGGTAATCAAATTGAACTGCCGGATTTGGTTTGGCGCCGATTGAATCTGAGTTGGGCCGCGTTCTTCGTCGCGCTCGGTGGTGTCAATCTTTTTGTTATTTACAATTTCAGTACAGAGACTTGGGTCAACTTCAAGCTCTTCGGCCTTTTGGGGCTAACGTTCGTGTTTGTCATTGCCCAGTCCATCTATCTATCTCGTTTTTTGCCCGAACCCAATCCGGAGGAGTAGTTTTTTGCTCTACGCCATTATTTGTGAGGATGCTGAGGGAAGCCTGCCAAATCGTCTCGAAGCGCGTCCTGCGCATCTCGATCGGTTGAAAGCGCTGCAAGCCGAGGGGCGGTTGATTTTGGCAGGTCCCCATCCGGCTGTCGATTGCGAAGATCCGGGCGAAGCCGGGTTCACCGGCAGCTTGATCGTTGCCGAATTCTCCAGTCTGGCAGCTGCTCAAGCATGGGCAGATGAGGACCCTTATCGTCTGGCGGGCGTGTATGCTCGGGTGACGATCAAACCGTTCAAGAAGGTGCTTCCATAATGATAAGTCGAGTCGAAAAAATCAGGAGCCGACTGGAAGAGGTGCTCTCGCCGGTACATTTGGAAGTTACCGACGATAGTATGGCGCACGCCGGCCATGCTGGTGCCATGGAAACCGGCGGTGGGCATTTTTACGCCACTATCGTGTCTGAGATGTTTGAAGGAAAGAGTTCGGTTCAGCGGCACCAGTTGGTCTATCGCGCGCTGGGCGACTTGATGCAGAAAGAGATACACGCTTTCAGTATGAAGGCTTTTACTCCACTTGAATTTCAACAAAAAGGAAATGCGTAAATGAAGACATATTCACTTGTCGCCGCTATCGCCAGCGTATTGGTTATCGCGGGATGCAATAACGTTGGCACTGATGGCCAAAAGGGTGCGACAAGCACGGCTGAGGCCCCAACGGCTGAAAACTCAGTCGCCGTAGTCAACGGCAGACCGATCAGTAGAGCCGCAGTCGATATCTTATCGGCGGAACTGGCTCAGCGCCGCGGGGACAACGGGATATCGGAAGAAAAAATCATCGATGAACTGATTAAACGAGAACTATTGCGCCAAGAGGCCGAGGCCCAGCAGTTGACCAATGATCCGAAATACGCCGCGCGCGTGGAAAATGCCGATCGAATGGTTTTGTCGCAAATTGCCGCGGAACATTTCATCAACAGCGCTGCGATTTCCGACGAAGATTTGAAGAAAGAATATGACCAGCGCGTTGGTTCGATGAAGTTGACGGAGTACAAAGCCAGGCACATTCTGGTGGATACCGAGCAGGCGGCGAAGGATGTCATTAAGCGACTACAAAAAGGGGAAAAGTTCGCAGATATCGCGAAGAAAGTTTCCAAGGATCCTGGCTCCAAGGGAAGTGGTGGCGACTTGGGCTGGTTTAACCCGCAGCAGATGGTGCCGCCTTTCGCAAACGCGGTAGTTGCTTTAAAGAATGGCGAATTGACCCAAACGCCCGTTCAAACTCAGTTCGGTTGGCACGTGATCCTGCGTGAAGATTCGCGCGACCAGCCGCCACCGCCTTTTGATGCCGTCAAAGACCAGCTGCGATCCATGATGCAGACACAACGGCTGCAACAACACATTGGAGAGCTGAAAAACAAGGCGAAGATAGAGCAGTTCGAGAAGCCGAAACCGGCTGAGAAACCTGCGATCGATTCGCCGCAGCAGCCCGGTGCTGGCACGGCGCCGGAAAAACCGTCGGAAAGTCCTGCTGCGGATCCTTCGCAACAGCAGCCGGAAAGTGGCCCGCAGGAAGACCCCTCTGAATCGCAAGAGCCGGCCGAATAAACTCGCGCTATCTGTTAGAGCCGGAGGTGTTTTCCGGCTCTAACCCACATTTCTTCCCTTCGTCGCGACGGCGTGTAGCGCAGTGCAAAAACGGTACGCTACCGCGCACGGAAGGCGGCGATTAAACGTCCGTTCGCGATTGAAAGATCGGCTCCGACGTTCCCGAAGGTACCGTTTGCGATTGGAGAAGTATGGGAAATGCTGGCTAGAAGCCGGCAACGCACTGTTGCGATGTTTCTTGAAAGCTCGGTTCGACAAAGCCGTTGCTGACTACGCAATTTCGACCATTGTTTTTGGCTCGATACAAAGCTATATCAGCTGCTTCGATAAGGCGGGCCTCGGTGGCATCGATCCCGCTGACCCTGGTTGGGTCCAAAGTGGCTACGCCGATAGACAAACTTATCTTCAGCGCCTCGCCATCCTTATCGTAGAACTCGCGATCGGCAATGCGTTGGCGGATTCGTTCTGCTACATCGGTGGCAGCCCGGTTGCCCGTTCCTGTCGAAAGAAGCGCAACGAACTCCTCGCCGCCATAGCGCGCTAACACGTCGTTGTTGCGCAGCATCGAGCGGATGGTCTGTGCCACGTCGACCAGCACCCGATCACCGCTTTGATGCCCATAAGTATCATTGATCGTCTTGAAGTGATCGATATCCAGAAATAAACATGACAGACATTCGCCGCTGCGTAGTGCCCGGTCGATTTCTTCACTGACGCGTTGTTCGAAATATCGCCGGTTGTTGACGCCGGTGAGCGTGTCGATAAGGCTGGTTCGTCGCAGCAGTTCGAAGTTCAAGGTATTTTCCAGGCATACGCTGAGCACGCAGGCCAGCCGATCCAGAAAATCCGTTGCCATCTGCTCGGAAAAGCGCATGGTGTCGGTACTGGCGAGATTTAAACTCCCCATGAGTTTGCCTCGACGATAGAGAGGCAAGAGTGCAACGCTGGACGAAGTATCCGGAAGGCGTGGGAAGAATGCGGCACATTTTTCGGGTTTGTAGCACCCTAGGTAGGGTCTTAAGGTCTTGCGGAACGTACGGTCCAGGATTTCGCCGCTGGGCAGCAATATAAGATTTGGCTGCTTGTCGACGTTTAGACCATCCTCTCTGAGGAAGCGCTCGAGTTCGCCTTTTTCGTCGACCAATACGAAGCTAACGGCGTCAAGCTCGAATAGAACGCGAGTGTCTTCCAACACCTGATCGACCAGTTCACGCAGAGAGTTCAGCGTGAGCAAGGTCATTTCCAGCGTTTGGAAGCGATGCAATTTAATCTGGTTCTGCCGAATGCGATCGACGAGGTTACCCAGGTGGCTTTGTAGGACGCATAATTCGGTGTAAAGCTCGTCCAAACTTAGGATCCTTAGTCGGTGCGATGACGCTTATTTTCAGCATAAAAGCCTAGCATAAGTTTTGGATCGCCATTTTTGATTCGAGCAGGTATCAAAAGTATCAAAATAAGCTGGTTTGCACAGGCGCATCACTAGGACGCTTGAAGAGATCCGAGTTTAAATGGATTTCGGTGGCGTTAAGCCCGTGTTTCTTGAGGGCCACGAGGAATCGATTCCGGATGAGTTCGGCGTAAATCCCTGACCCGGAGTGGCGAAGGCCAAAACTAGATTCATACGGTTTACCGCCATGGGTATCGCGCAGTCGCGCCAGAACGTGCTTGGCTTTTAGCGGGACATGGGTTTCCAGCCATTCGCGGAATAATTCTTTCAGTTCGAGAGGAAGGCGCAGCACGATGTAATCGGCGCGGATGGCGCCATGTGCGGCTGCCTGAGCAAGGATGGCTTCGAGCTCCGCGTCCGTCAGAATCGGAACCACCGGGGCCACCAGTACGGTCACTGGCACGCCAGCGTCCGCTAGAATGCGAATTGTTTGGAGTCGGCGTTGCGGGCTCGTAGCCCGCGGTTCCATGATTCGGGCCAACCCCTTGTCAAGCGTGGTAATCGAAATCTGAACTTGGGCCAGATGCTCGCGCGCCATTGCCGAGAGAATGTCGAGATCGCGTTCGATGAGTGCCGATTTGGTCGTGATATTAACCGGATGGCGGCATTCGTAGAGTACCTCGAGAACTTCCCGAGTAATGCGCCATTCCCGCTCGATAGGTTGGTAAGGATCGGTGTTGGCGCCTAAAGCGATTGGAGATGGACGATGGGATTTTTTCGCTAGCTCCTTGCGCAGCAGACTCGCCGCATCGGATTTGACGAACAGCCGGGTTTCGAAGTCCAGTCCCGGCGACAGTCCCAAGTAAGCATGGCTAGGCCGCGCATAGCAGTAAATGCAACCATGCTCGCAGCCCCGGTAGGCATTGATCGACTGATCGAAAGGGATGTCGGGCGACCGGTTATGGGTGATAATGCTCCGAGCGCTATCGTGTGTTACGGTGGTTGCTGCCGGGGGCACATCCTCTGCCCACCAGTCGTCGTCGATTTTTTCTCGGACGGTCTCGGAATAGCGGGATTCCCGATTGCTTACGGCCCCTCGGCCTTTTGTCGGCGAATTCGGAACCCGGATTTTTTGGCATTCATTGTCGCTCATACTCGCCTCCAATAGTACCATTCTCACTGGCACCGAATATTTCCAGATTGGTCTCGCCATGACTACGACTAACCGACCCAGTTGTAGCGACAATGATGAGCACGACGCACTTCATGTCGATGATGCCTTAGAGCGCATACTGAATGCCGTTTCCTCGGTCAGGGGTTACGAACAAGTCAGCATCCTCGAGGGCGTAACGAGAGTTTTGCATGACCCTGTGGTCTCGCCTTTAGATGTTCCATCCCATACCAATGCGGCTGTCGACGGCTACGCCATACGAGGAACGGATTTGCCGGGCGCTGGAAGCATCGTGAAAATGGAGGTGGTAGGCGTGGCTCTGGCGGGAACGCCGTTTGTCGGCGCCGTGCTTCCAGGACAATCGGTACGCATTATGACCGGTGCGCCCATGCCGGCCGGTGCGGATACCGTGCTGATGCAGGAGCATGTCGATGTCGACGGGGATCGGATCTGCATAACCGGTGGGCGGCATCGCATGGCGGATAATGTCCGCATGGCTGGTGAGGACGTCAAGCGGGGCGAAACGGTTCTGAACGGAGGACGCTATCTGACCCCACCGGATATCGGGCTGATCGCCTCGTTAGGCATAAGTGAAATCAAGGTCAAGCGGCGACCTCGGGTAGCGCTCTTATCGACCGGAAACGAAGTGCATCAGCTAGGAAGATCCTTAGAGGCCGGCGGCATATACGACAGCAATCGCTATACGCTCCACTCGGCACTAAGACGGTTAAGTGTCAAGGTGATGGACCAGGGCATCGTGCCCGATGATCCCGAGCTACTAAGCGAAGCTTTGATAAGGGCTGCATCCGCTGCGGATGTGATCATTTCCTCGGGTGGCGTATCGGTAGGTGAAGCCGATTTCGTCAAGGAGGTTCTGTCTTCGATAGGCAATATCGGTTTTTGGAAGGTTGCCATGAAGCCGGGACGCCCCGTGGCTTTTGGTAGTATCGGCGCGTCGACATTCATCGGGTTGCCGGGTAACCCGGTCGCCGTGATGGTAAACTTTTACCAATTTGTCCTTCCATTACTGGAAAAGAAAATGGGAATTCTGGAGCGGCCGGTTATTCCCACACTGAAAGCCAAGTGTCTCGAGCGGCTTGCTAAAAAGCCGGGCCGCACGGAGTACCAGCGGGGCATTCTCGAAAGAACCGAAACCGGTGACTGGGAAGTGCGTACGAGCGGCAAACAGGGTTCCGGCATTCTTCGCTCCATGAGCCTGGCAAACGCCATGATTATTCTGGCGCACGATCGCGCTTCTGTGGAGCCCGGTGAAATGGTCGATGTTTTACCGTTTGCCTGCTTGATGTAGGTTGCGAGAGTTTCTCAATGTTTCGGGCCGTTGGGTCCAAGCGGGCAGGCGTGTTTGGCTCGGGAGTGACTATAAACCTACGGCTAGGCTTTACGCGAATCCACCGCCTTGCTCGAATGCCAAAAGCCGAGGCCGATTCCGTGCTGTGACTCCCGCACGATAACCACCGAATAGCGAGCCAACCTCACCAAGTTTCCATGTTCGAGCGTAAAGACCAGCCGAGCCGGTTCACCGATGAGCCGTTTCAGCGGTTTGGTAGTCTCAATGAAGACGCCTGAACGGCTTATGTTCTTCGCGACGCCACGCAATGGGGCGCTCGATGGCATGATTAGATAGGCGGAAATTCGCGAATCCAACCGCGGGGCACGCCGACGTTCCTTTTCCGAATTTGTTTTGCTTCCTAACATATGGGGCGACCGGTTGTCTTAAAAGTAGAGTCGCTCACAAACGCTGCACTATCACGGCAATTGATGAGCGGGCGATGTTTTTGTGCCTCGGATCTGGCTACCGGACGATAATACCAGGTGATCAAAGCTCATAAAATCGCTAGCCGAGCAGTTTTTCAGATTAGCTTTTCTGGCGTAATCGGCTCGTAGTCTGTAACATTTTCCGATTGGACTTTTTTTTCTAACAATACAACGTTGACCTCGTTCAGAAGGCAAAGTCAGAGTTGCACAGTTCTGTAATCACTGGATCAACGGTTCAACAAACATGCCAGAAATTCTTTCGTTTCAAGCAATCTAAAGGTCGGAATTCAATAGATGACTTGTCGCTTGCTTGTCTGCATTCGAAAAAATTAGCTGGAAGCCCTTAATCAGTGGAGGAACCTTTCCTATGTCCGCCGTGAGTCCGTCTCACCCATCGCAAAACCTTAAGAGCGTCAACGATATCGATCCCGAAGAAACCCGAGAATGGTTGGAGGCCCTGGAGGCCGTTATCGAGACTGAAGGTATCGAGCGTGCGCATTTCCTGATCGAAAGCTTGGTCGATCAGGCACGCCGCGCGGGGGCGAACCTGCCTTATAAGGCGAATACGGCGTACATCAATACCATTCCGCCCCACATGGAACCCCGCTTGCCGGGCGATGCCGGTTTGGAGCAGCGCATCCGCTCTTATATCCGCTGGAACGCGATGGCGATGGTTGTCCGAGCCAACCGTAAAACCAGCGAATACGGTGGACATATTGCCACCTTCGCTTCAGCTGCGACGCTTTACGACGTGGGTTTCAACCATTTTTTCCATGCCGCCAATGGGAACCACGGCGGGGATCTGATTTACTTTCAGGGGCACGCCGCTCCCGGCATCTACGCCCGTGCGTTTCTGGAAGGACGCCTGAACGAAGAACAGCTGGACAGTTTTCGCGCCGAAATCGGCGGCAACGGTCTTTCCTCCTATCCACATCCCTGGTTGATGCCAGATTTTTGGCAGTTTCCGACGGTATCCATGGGGCTTGGTCCGCTGATGGCGATTTATCAAGCGCGCTTCATGAAATATTTGGAGGATCGGGGGATTCTGGCGACCTCGGGCCGCAAAGTCTGGTGTTTCTGCGGCGACGGCGAAATGGATGAGCCGGAATCCATGGGAGCCATCGGGCTTGCCGGCAGGGAGAAATTGGACAATCTCATCTTTGTCATCAATTGCAATCTGCAGCGGCTCGACGGGCCAGTGCGGGGCGACGGCAAGATCATCCAGGAACTTGAGGCGGAGTTCCGCGGTGCCGGCTGGAATGTCATCAAAGTCATCTGGGGTTCCTATTGGGATCCTCTGCTGGCCAAAGACAAAGACGGCCTCTTGAAGAAGCGCATGGAAGAGGCCGTGGATGGCGAGTATCAAGCCTACAAAGCGAAAGGCGGTGCCTACACCCGCGAGCACTTCTTCGGCAAGTATCCGGAGCTGAAGGAGATGGTGGCCAATATGTCCGACGAGGACATCTGGCGCCTGAATCGTGGCGGGCACGACCCGCACAAGGTCTACGCCGCTTATCATGCGGCGGTAAACCATACCGGACAGCCGACGGTGATCCTGGCCAAGACGGTCAAGGGTTATGGCATGGGCAGCGCGGGCGAAGGGCTCATGACCACGCACCAGCAAAAGAAAATGGACGAACAGGCGATCCGCCACTTCCGGGATCGTTTCAATATTCCCATTCCCGATGACCAGCTGATGGAGTTGCCGTACTACAAGCCGCCGGAAGACAGTGCGGAGCAGCGCTACATGCACGAGCGTCGAAAGAGCCTGGGCGGATACGTGCCGCAACGGCGACGCGACGCGCCGCTTTTGCAGGTGCCGGAGCTGGATGTCTTCGAACCTCTGCTGAAGGGCACCGAAGATCGGGAAATGTCGACTACGATGGCGTTCGTGCGCATCCTGACGCTGCTGTTGCGGGATAAAAAATTGGGTAAGTACGTCGTACCCATCGTACCGGACGAGGCCCGAACTTTCGGTATGGAGGGACTTTTCCGCCAATACGGTATTTACTCTTCCGTTGGGCAATTGTACGTTCCTGCGGATGCCGGCGGAGTGATGTACTACAAGGAGGACAAATCAGGGCAGATCCTGGAAGAGGGCATTTCGGAGGCGGGCTCCATGTGCTCCTGGCTCGCGGCCGGTACGGCTTATACCAACCACAACATCCAGATGATCCCGTTCTACATCTACTACTCGATGTTCGGATATCAACGGGTGGGGGATCTGATGTGGGCCGCGGGCGATATGCAGGCGCGCGGCTTTTTGATGGGAGGAACTGCCGGACGTACAACGCTGGCGGGCGAGGGTTTGCAGCATCAGGACGGGCATAGTCACGTCAGCATGTCGGCGATCCCAAATTGCGTAGCTTACGATCCTTGCTTTTCCTACGAACTGGCCGTGATTATTCAAGACGGCCTCAGGCGGATGTATCAGGAGGGCGAGAGCATCTTCTACTACGTCACCGTCATGAATGAAAATTATACTCATCCTGACATGCCGGCCGGCGCGCGCGAAGGGATCGTCAAGGGCATGTATAAGCTCAAGGAAGCCGGCGAATCGGCTCAAGCCCAAATTTTGGCCAGCGGTACGATACTCCGCGAGGCCATCGTCGCGGCGGAATTGCTGGAGCAGGACTTCGGCGTAAAAGCGAACGTTTGGAGCGTCACCAGCTTTACCGAACTGCGCCGTGACGGACTCGACAAACAGCGTTGGAATCTCCTGCATCCGGATCAGCCGCCCCGCATCAGCTACGTGGAGGATTGCCTGGCCGGAACCCAGGGGCCGATCATCGCGGCATCCGACTATATTAAAATGCTCGCCGATCAAATCCGGCCCTTTGTTCCGAGATCCTATACGGTGCTGGGTACCGACGGCTTTGGTCGCAGCGATCAACGTTCCGAATTGCGGAGATTTTTTGAGGTGGATCGGCATTACATCGCATTTACGACACTAAAAGCCTTAGTCGATGAGGGCGGCGTGGCGACTTCTACACTGACGGAAGCTATGGCCAAATACGGCATCGATCCGGAAAAGCCCAATCCAGTGAAGGTGTAAAGGAATCGCTATGGCAGTGCTAAAAGAAGTCGTAGTTCCCGATATCGGGGATTTCAAGAACGTCGAGATCATCGAAGTGCTGGTTAAGCCGGGGGATGTAATCAAGGCCGACGATTCCTTGATTACGCTGGAAAGCGATAAAGCGGCGATGGAGGTGCCTTCGCCGTTTTCCGGCGTGGTGAAAGAAATGCAGGTCAATGTCGGTGATCGGGTGAGCATGGGGTCGCCGATATTGCAGTTGGAGCTTGCTGATCGGGCCCAGCCGGAACGGGAAGAGAAAGCTCCGCCTGAGGCGGAAGCGGAAGCTGGAAAGATCGTCTCCGGCGAAGCGGCGCCCAAGCCCGTTGCCGAGCAGCCTGCGCCTTCCTCAGTAGCAGAGCCGGAAGCGAAGCCGAAGCCCGCGCCGGCCATCGCCGAACGAGCTTTAAAAGTTGTTGAAGAGCATGCGCATCCTCCTCATGCGAGCCCATCGATTCGGAAGTTCGCCCGTGAATTGGGGGCTGAGCTTCAGAAAATTCAAGGCACCGGGCCAAAAGGCCGTATTTTGAAGGAGGATGTTCAGGCATTCGTAAAAGCGAGCCTGAAGCGGGTCGAGCAAGCGATGGCTGGTGGTGTTTTCGCCATTCCGCCTCAGCCGGAAATTGATTTCGCTCAGTTCGGCACCGTCGATAGACAGCCGTTGTCCCGCATCAAGAAGCTTTCCGGCCCGAATCTGCTTCGGAGTTGGATGAGCATTCCCCATGTGACGCAACACGATGAAGCCGACATCACCGATCTCGAAGCCTTTCGCCAGTCGCTCAAGAGCGAGGCGGAAAAGCAGAATGTGAAGCTGACCTTTCTGCCATTCGTCATCAAGGCCGTAGCGGCAGCGCTCAAAGAGTTTCCGACGTTTAATTCATCCCTCGCAGCCAACGGCGAAGAGCTGATCCTTAAAAAGTACTATCACTTGGGCGTGGCGGTGGATACTCCGGAAGGCCTAGTGGTGCCCGTAGTTCGGGATGTCGATCAAAAAGGCATTTTCGACTTGGCTAGGGAATTGGCAGAACTCGGCGCGAAAGCCCGTGGCAAGAAACTGCGCAACAACGATCTCGAAGGGGCGTCGTTTACTATCTCGAGCCTCGGCGGAATCGGCGGTACGGCTTTTACGCCCATCATCAATCCGCCTCAAGTGGCAATACTTGGTTTGTCCCGAGCGCAAACCAAGCCCGTTTACCTGGACGGACAGTTCGTTCCGCGCCTGATGTTGCCATTGTCCCTGTCGTACGATCATCGCGTCATCGATGGAGCCGAGGCGGCACGATTCACGGTTTATTTGGCTGGATTGCTGGCCGAACTGCGGCGAGTCCTTTTATAGAAGCCGGGATGCTTTGAGGCTTGCCGGCAAACCGGTTCGATACAACTTGCGATGGAACGCTAATCTGCAATTTTTTCTTAATAGAAGGTATACGTTCGATGTCCGATACATCTAGTCTACATGCCGAAGTTGTCGTTTTGGGCGGCGGTCCGGGTGGTTATACCGCCGCTTTTCGAGCCGCCGACTTGGGCAGACAGGTGGTTTTGGTCGAGCGTTATCCGGTGTTGGGGGGCGTTTGTCTAAATGTCGGATGTATTCCTTCGAAAGCATTGCTGCATGCCGCCAAGGTCATTCAGGAGGCGCAGGAATCTTCAAGTTTTGGACTGAATTTCGGTTCGCCGAACGTTGATTTGGACAAGCTGCGCGACTGGAAGAACAAAGTCGTGAAGACACTTACGACGGGGCTTGCAGGCTTGGCCAAGCAGCGCAAAGTTTCCATCGTCAACGGCGTGGGCAAATTCTCTTCGGACCGAACGCTACAGGTTGAAACGGCAGATGGCACAAAGACGGTCAGTTTCGATCACGCCATCATCGCAGCCGGCTCGCAGCCGGTACAGATTCCGGGTTTCCCTCACGACGATCCGCGCATGATGGATTCCACGGACGCCTTGGAGCTCGCCGAAGTGCCCAAGCGTCTTCTGATCATCGGCGGCGGCATCATCGGCTTGGAAATGGCCACTGTTTATCATGCGCTTGGTTCGAAGATCACGGTTGTCGAACTGATGGACCAGATCATTCCGGGCTGCGATGCGGATCTGGTTAAGCCGTTGTATCAGCGCATCAAGAAACAGTACGAGAATATTTTCCTTAAGACGAAGGTAACGCGCATCGAAGCGAAGTCGGAAGGATTGCAGGTTTATTTCGAAGGCGGTGAAGGCGCTCCCGAATCAGACTTGTTCGACCGCATTCTGGTCGCCGTAGGCCGGAAGCCAAACGGAAATCTGATCGGTGCGGAGAATGCCGGCGTCAAAGTCGACGACAAAGGCTTCATTCCGGTAGACACCTGTCAGCGAACCAACGTGCCTCATATTTACGCCATTGGCGATATCGTGGGCAATCCGATGCTGGCACACAAAGCGACTCACGAGGCGAAAGTGGCGGCGGAAGTCATTTCCGGAGAGCGCTCGGCGTTTCAGGCGTTAACTATTCCCTCGGTAGCTTACACCGATCCAGAGGTGGCCTGGATGGGACTTACGGAAAATCAGGCAAAAGCTCAAGGGATTGCCTACGACAAAGCCGCATTTCCCTGGGCGGCGAGCGGGCGGGCTCTAGGCATCGATCGCAAAGAGGGCGTAACCAAGATTTTGTGCGATAAAGAGACTAAGCGGATTCTGGGGGCAGGGATCGTCGGGCCTAATGCGGGGGAGCTTATCAGCGAGGCCGTTCTGGCGCTCGAGATGGGCGCCGATATGGAAGATATCGCCTTGACTATTCACCCGCATCCGACTTTGTCGGAAACCTTTGCATTTGCCGCCGAGATGCTGGAAGGCAGTATTACGGACCTTTATATTCGAAAGTAGGCCGAATTCGCGCCGGAGGAGAGCATCCAGAGGGCGCTCTCTTATCTGCGCAACGCATTCCTTCGGCGCAAAATTTTTCAGTCGGATGACTGCGAATCGGGTTGAGGCTCGAGACGTCCTGGATCTCTGCTCCGCTTGCCTCCGTTCCATGGCGCGACTTTGAACAGTAGCAGCATGCCTGGAAGGGTGAGCGCGAAGCAAACCCAAAAGAAGCGTTCCCAGCCTAGCGCTTCGATGTGAAGCAGCGAAATGTTTCCCATCTTAATGTCCCCACCTTCGACGAGAAAGCCGGTGAATGCATTGGCCAGCGTCCGTGGCGTTGCGGCCAGGCTGGTAAACAGCGCGAACTGGGTGGCGGTGTACGCCGGATTGGTGGCGGTGGCGATGTAGGCAACGAACGCGGCCGTGCCCAATCCGACACCGAACGCCTCGGCGCCGATAACGGCAGCCAGGCCAGCCAAGGTATGGCCGGCCGTGGCAAGCCAGGCAAAGCCGAGAATCACCAGCGCCTGTAAAACGCCAAATACCCAAAGAGACCGATGTATCCCCAGAGAAATCATCCATATTCCACCTAAAATGCCGCCTGCAACGTTAGGCCAAAGTCCGGCATGCTTGGCGATCACGCCGATTTCGGTCTTGCTGTAGCCCATGTCCAAATAAAAGGGCGTGGCCAGCGCCGTTGCCATGCTATCGCCCAGCTTGTAAAAAAAGATGAATCCCAGGACCGTTAACGCGCCGCTCCAACCCTTTCGTTGAACAAATTCACGAAAAGGATCGACTAAGGCTTGACGTAGCGTCGGAGGGGCGTGGCTGGAAAACTCCGGTTCGGTTCCGATGAGCGTCAGGAGAATGCCGGGGAACATGAACAGGGCCGTGATCAAGTAGACGGCGTCCCAAGACAAATAATCAGCGAGGATCAGCGACAGAGATCCCGGTACGAGCCCGGCGATTTTGTACGCATTCACATGGATTACATTGCCAAGTCCTTGCTCTTCGTCCCTGAGAATCTCTCGCCGAAAGGCATCGATTGCAATGTCCTGGGTTGCTGAAAATAGTGCTACCGCTACCGCCAGCCAACGAATGGTCGCGATGTCTGGAACGGGAGCGAGCCAACCAAAAGCGGGAATCGAGAGCAGCAGTGCAATTTGGGTAATCAGCATCCAAGTCCGGCGTCGCCCCATTGGTAGACCGTATCGGTCACAGAGTGGCGCCCACAAAAACTTCCAGATGTAAGGAAATTGAACGAGAGCCAGCAACCCGATCTCTTTGAGGTCGACACCTCCGTCGCGTAGCCAGGCCGAAATCAGGCTGATCAGCACGAATAGAGGCAACCCCGAGGAAAACCCCGTGAGGATGCAGATCAACATCCGTCTGTTAAATAGCGCGTCACGCCAGGAAAGGGTAGTCATAATCGATGGTGAGTGGCGCATGGTCGGAAAAGCGCTCTTCCTTGTAAACATGGGCGGCGAGGATTGCTTCCCGGAGAGTGGGACTGGTCACGTGATAATCGATACGCCAACCCACGTTCTTGGCCCAAGCCTGACCGCGATTCGACCACCAGGTATACTGTTCAGGCTCCTGATTGACAACACGAAAGGCATCGACCCAGCCGTCCTCCTCGAATACGACATCCAGCCAAGCACGCTCTTCGGGCAGGAACCCGGAGTTTTTCTGGTTGGATCGCCAATTCTTGAGATCAATGGGTTTATGGGCGATATTCCAGTCGCCGCAGAAAATATAATTGCGCCCGGACTGTGCGCATTCCCGAAGATACGGCAGGAAGCGGTTCATGAAATCGAACTTCACCGCTTGCCGTTCTTCGCTGGACGATCCGGAAGGCAAGTATAGGGAAACGACGCTTAGCGGGCCGAATCGGGCCTCGAGATAACGCCCCTCGGCGTCCATGTCAGGCCAGCCAATGCCCTGAATGACTTCGTCCGGTTCCCGTCGGCTATACAATGCCACACCGCTGTAGCCCTTTTTGACAGCATCCAGGTAGTAGCACTGGTACCCTTTAGGCCAGTAGATAGGGTCTTCCAGTTGGTGTGTCTGAGCCTTGGTTTCCTGTAGGCAGACAACGTCGGCATTCTGTTTATCCATCCAGTGGAAAAAGCCTTTGCGCGCTGCTGACCGCACGCCGTTAACATTGAGGGAAACTATACGCATTATGGTTTATATCTCAGATAGGTATATAGCCGCTAGAGTGCTGTCGCCGAAAATGGAAATAAAGGCTGATGCGGGTGGGCCGATGTTCAGTTGGAAGCAGGACGATCCGCGCTAAAGAGTGCGTCCATCTTGCAGTGAAGAGCCGTTTTAAGTACCATGAAAAATTTGTCGTCCCTTTGTTCTGATTTCCTGGAGAAAGCCTCATTATGAAGCCGGATATTCATCCCGAATACAAGTCCATCGCCGTCCATTGCAGTTGCGGCAATACCTTCGAAACCAAGTCGACGCTTGGCAAAGATTTGCAGGTTGAAGTTTGCTCCGCTTGCCATCCATTCTATACAGGCAAGCAGAAGATCGTCGACACTGCCGGTCGTGTTGACAAGTTCCGACGCAAGTACGGACGGGGCTGATTTTTCAGCCTCGTTTGCGTCTTTCGAAATCGGCCTGGCCGCCCCTCGTTTAACGGCAATGAGCAAGGAATGCTCTCCGTTTTGGGCCGGTCAAAAACGGATTATCGATCAACCGATAGATATTGGTCTTTGATTGTCGTTCTCGTGAGGCTTCGGCCGAGTCTCACGGCGAAATGCCGTTAATCAGTTTCTCGACGTCCTGAAGAGAGCCGCCAGGCACCGCCTTTTCCTTTCGATTGATCCGTTGCCCCTTCAATTCCGGCGGGAGTACCGCCAATTCGACGCGGACGCCATCGACAAAAAAATCCAGCGCCGGATACGTCATGCCCCGCCTGTGTCCCAAATTCAACGAAAAGGCCCCTTCCTTAAATGGTATGCGGGCTTCAACCAATTTCTTGATGATCTCTTCGGGGCTTTCGGGATATACATACAAGATGATCGGGCTGTATTTACTGGCGCTGCCATCCAACGCGCCACCGATCAATCGCGGCGAAAACTCTTCCAGGAAACGCATGGCCTCTAATGCGAGTTTTCGAAGACGAGCAATGTGCAGCGGCTGTGTTTCAGCCCGATAGAGTCGATGGTATTCCTCTAACGCTTGGTCGATTTCCTCGTTTCGGGGAAGGCTTCGTGAATTCGCTATCCCCAGGCGGGCGGCAGCCTTGTTTTTTGCCGGAAGATAATCGTTTACACCCTCTTCGGCGATAATCCTCGCAGCCTCCTGAGCGATCAACAGGCGTGCTTTATCTTTCGTAGACATGATGGAGATCAAAATAGCGATTCGATTGGTTTTTCGGTCGTCGTTCGAAGGGGAGGGGGCTTCGGTAATTCCGGCTCGGCCTCGTCTTCGATGACTTCAGAGGGAGGCGGTTCGCTTACGCGCGGCGCAGCATAGTAACGAGGAGCGCGCTCCGACGGGAATACCTCGAAGATAGCATTAGTGCTGCCGGGTGGAGCAAGCATTCCCGTGCCCGGATCCATCCGAGCGATGGTCAACCCGCTTGGAAGCGGAAAAGTCTGCTCGGGTAAATCTTTGAGGGCTTCCTGCATGAAATACATCCACATGGGCAGTGCGGCTTTGCCGCCAGTTTCACCTTTTCCCAAGGATTTTGATGAATCGAAGCCGACCCAAGCGATGGTCGTCAGAGAGGGAACATAACCGTTAAACCAGGCATCCCTATATTCATTCGTTGTGCCGGTTTTGCCGGCAATATCGTTACGCCCCAGTTCCATTGCACGGGTCGCGGTCCCGGTTCGTACCACGTCTTGCAGCATGGAGTTCATCATGTAATGGACCTGGGGAGATAACGTGCGAGGTGCAAAATTCGTTTGGTGATCATCGGACTCGGCACAATTCGCACATGCGATTTGCGGCGTAGCTCGGAAGATCGTTCTATCGGCTTCGGTTTCGATGCGTTCGATGAAGTACGGTTCGACGTGGAAGCCGCCATTCGCGAACACGGCATAGGCTTGCCCCATCCGGAGGGGCGTTGCAGTGCCGCTTCCTAAGGCTAGCGGGAGAGATCGTGGCAGCTCTTCGGGCTGAAAGCCGAAGCGCATGGCCATATCTATGGCCTTCTTGAGGCCGATGCTTTGAAGCAATCGAATGGATACGAGGTTTCGTGATTTGGCGAGTGCGACTCTGAGTCGCGTGGGGCCGTAAAATCGGCCCGAGTAATTCTGAGGACGCCAGAATCCGTCCGCCTGGGACGGGTCGGAAAAGACAACGGGAGCGTCATTTACGACACTCGCCGGAGTATATCCGTGGGTCAATGCTGCCGCGTAGAGTATTGGTTTAAAGCCGGAGCCGGGCTGTCTTTGCGCCTGAGTCGCTCTGTTGAACTTGCTGAGAGCAAAATCATACCCGCCGCTCAGCGCGACTACGGCACCGCTGGTCGGATCCAATGCGACCAGCGCGCCTTCAACTTCCGGAATCTGGCTAAGTTTCCAATGGTCGTTGCCGTCTTTGCGAAGCCTGATGAGATCACCGGCCTTGAGTATCTCTTTGGTGCTTTTGGGCAGAGGACCTTGTGCATTCTCGGAGATATACTTGCGTGCCCATTTAAGGCCGTCCCAGTCCAGTTCGATGCGCTGTTTGTCGCCGAGATAAATTTCTGCCGAGCTGTCTTTAACAGCTAGGACCAGCCCGGGTACCGTTTCTCCCGCTCTGGGGATGCTGGATAATCGCTCGTCCCAGTCCTTGGGGCGCTTGTCCTTCTTTAAATCTACTCGTTGCTTAGCGCCCCGAAATCCGTGACGCTCATCGTAGTCGTGCAGCGCAAGGCGCAGCGCCCTGTCTGCGGCTGCCTGCAAGCGGCTGTCGATCGTGGTGTATATCCTGTAACCGCTGGTGTAAGCGGATTCGCCATACTGCCGATACATCTCGTTGCGGATCAGCTCTGCGACATGGGGGGCATTTAACTCGACGGGGGTCGTATGGAGTTTTGCGGTGACAGGCCGGTTGATCATGTCCTGGTAAGTCTGATCATTGATGTAGCCCAGTTTCCGCATCCGCTTTAGGACATAGTTTCGCCGGCTCGCCGCCCTCTCTGGATTGGTTATCGGATTGAACGCGGAGGGAGCCTTCGGTAAACCCGCAATCGTCGCGATTTCATCCAGGTCGAGCTCGTTAATCCCTTTGCCGTAGTAGACCTGAGTCGCAGCTACGACGCCATACGCGTGGTGGCCGAAGTAGATCTTGTTCAAGTACAGCTCCAAGATCTGTTCTTTCGTCAATTCCGATTCGATTTTGATCGCCAGCACGATTTCCTTGAGTTTGCGAAAAAAGGTCTTTTCGCTGCTTAAAAAGAAATTGCGGGCCACCTGCATGGTGATCGTGCTGCCACCTTGCTTCTTCTTGCCCGTCCGAAGAAAGGAAAACGTCGCTCGCAATAAACCTTGGTAGTCCACGCCCGGATGGTCAAAAAACCGATTGTCCTCGGCCGCCAAGAAAGCCTGAATGACTTTTTCTGGCACTTCGGAAAAGCTGACCGGGCTGCGCTTCATTTCGCCGTATTGCGCGATTAGGAGGCCATCTTTGCTGTAAATGCTCATCGGAGTCTGGTACCGCGCATCCCGCAAAACTTCTATATCCGGGAGTTGCGGTTCGATGAACCGATAAAGCAAGAACGCGGCTAAGGCCAAACTCGCGAATCCGGCAAGGAGGAAAAAAAAGATTAGCTTCAAGAGGCTCACTGAACGGGAGCGCGCTTGGCGTCGACTGTTGCGGGTTCTCACTCGACAATCAAAAAGGTGTTTTCAGGCTGCGGCTACAAATAGTAGCTCCGAAGTGCACGGTTGATCGGTGTTTGGCGTGTCATGGGCAAACTTCTAATCCCTACTATACTACAGTACAGAGTCTAGCGGGCGATGAGAAACGCCATTAAGACACGGTATCGCTTGCATGAGGTCAAGGCCAGTTTAGGAAGTCATCGATGTTTTTTTTGAACCACAAGAGACCGCCGCTACTTGGCATCGATATCAGCACGGCGGCCGTAAAGCTGCTGGAACTGAGTAGAAACGGACAGAACTATCGGGTGGAAAGCTATGCTGTCGCGCCGTTGCCGTTGGACGCCGTGATCGACAAGAACATCGCTAAGGTTGAAATCATCGGCAATGTTATCAAATCGGTCATCAAGCAATCGGGCACCCGATTGAAGCACGCGGCGGTGGCGGTACCGAGTTCTTCGGTAATAACCAAGATGATCTCGATGCCCGCTTCTCTAAGCGATGACGAGTTGGAAGCGCAAATCGAACTGGAGGCGGATCAATACATTCCCTACTCACTGGACGAGGTGAGCCTGGATTTCGAGGTGCAGGGCAAAGCCGAGAAAAATCCGGACATGGTCGATGTGCTACTGGTCGCCTCTCGTAAGGAGAATGTGGAGGATCGTGTGGCGGCTCTGGAGATGGCCGGACTCAAGGCGGAAGTCGTGGATGTGGAATCGTACGCCCTGGAGAATGCGTGCAATCTTATTTTGGATCAACTGCCCGGCTACAGTTCGGATCAAACCATCGCCGTGGCTGATGTCGGGTCGACCATGACGACCCTGAATGTGATCCATAATCGCCGCATCATTTATACCCGCGAGCAGGGATTCGGCGGCAAGCAGTTGACGGAAGAAATCCAGCGTCGTTACGGGCTTTCCTATGAGGAAGCCGGTTTGGCAAAAAAACACGGCGGTCTTCCAGACAATTATCAGCTCGAAGTGCTGGAGCCGTTCAAACAAGCGATGGCGCAGCAAATCGGCCGCTCGCTGCAGTTTTTCCTGTCTTCAAGCTCGCATCGCACCGTCGACGGGCTCGTGTTGGCCGGAGGGTGCGGCTCGATCCAAGGGATCGATCGTTTCGTGGAAGGCATTCTGGGTATCCCCACTACTTCCGCCAACCCGTTTGTCACCATGTCTCTCGCGCCGCGCGTTAAACCGCAAAGTTTGAGCAATGATGCTCCGGCACTTATGACTGCTTGTGGATTGGCATTAAGGAGTTTGGACTGATGGCTCGAATCAACTTACTTCCTTGGCGTGCGGAACATCGCAAACAACGGCAAAAGGAATTCGTCGCTATTACCCTGGCCGCGTTGCTATCGACCGGGGCGATTCTGTGCTTCGTTCATTATTTCATCGGCAGCATGATCGATTATCAGAGCCAGCGTAATCAATACTTGGAGTCCGAGATCGCCCTGCTCGATCAGAAGATCAAGGAAATCGAAGAGTTGGAAACCAAGAAAAAACGGCTGATCGCCAAGATGGAAGTCATCCAGCGATTGCAAGCGAGCCGGCCCGAGATCGTCCATTTGTTCGATGAGTTGGCGCGTACCATTCCCGAAGGTGTTTATCTAACGGATTTAACCCAGTTGGATAGCAATCTGACGATGAATGGAATGGCCCAGTCCAATGCCCGAGTTTCCGCTTACATGCGGAATTTGGAGTCTTCGCCTTGGATGAGGGAGCCCCTTTTAAACATCATCGAGACCAAGCAGGAGGCTAAGGAAAGCAAAAAAGCACAGGGCAACCGCTTTACGCTTCAGGTCAAGCAGGGAGGAGATAAGGCGGACAATCAGGAAAGGAAACCGTCATGAATCTTTCCGAAATCAATTGGGACATAGAAAACGCGGGCGCGTGGCCGCTACCGATCAAGGTGGCGATTATTACCATACTATGCCTAATTCTGAGTGGCTTGGGGTACTACTTGGACACTCAGGATCAAATCGCGCAGCTCGAAACTGAAGAAAGCAAGGAACTGGAACTCAAGAACAAATTTGAGCAGCGGCAAAAAAAGGCCGCAAATCTAGAAGAATACAAGGAGCAAATGGCGGAAATCGAGAAGAGTTTCGGCGATTTGCTCAGGCAGCTACCCGATAAAACCCAGGTTCCCGAATTATTGGTCGACGTTTCTCAAACCGGCTTAGCGGCCGGATTGGAGTTCGAGCTTTTCAAACCCGGCGCCGAAATCGCCAAAGAGTTCTATGCGGAGTTACCCATAGAAATCCGCGTGATCGGCGACTATATGGAGTTCGGTGCGTTCATCAGCGGACTGGCGTCGTTACCGCGAATCGTAACGATACATAACGTGAAGATCGCAGCCCACAACAAGGATGCGGGAGCAAAGAAATCCGCAAAGGACCCATTGGTCATGAGCGCGCTGGTCAGGACTTATCGCTACCTGGACGAGGGGCCTGCTCCAGCGAATCAAGTTAAAAAGCCACAACAAAGAAAGTAGCACTATGGGTGGGCACTTGAAGTTTTTGGTACCGCCGTGCCATCCACGACTCCTCGTGTCGTGGATGCTCGCTATCGGACTAACCGGATGCGCCGGGGACGATTTGACGGATTTACAGGCCTACGTTGCAGAGGTCAAGGCACGTCAGAAAGGATCAGTCGAGCCGTTGCCGGAAGTTAAGACAGTAGAGCCATTTGTATTCAATGCGGAGGATTTGCGAAATCCTTTCGTTATCGATGAGAAGGCTCAGGAGACTGAAGAGGAAAAAATTGCGAGTAGCATCCGGCCAGATATCAATCGCCCTAAGGAGGAACTGGAATCCTACGAGCTGGATACGCTACGCATGGTCGGAACGGTCGATCGGCAAGGTTCGCTGTGGGGATTAGTGAAAGCTACCGACGGAACGATTCACCGGGTGCGCGTCGGTAATCACATGGGAAAAAACTTCGGCAAGATCGTCAACATCAAAGAAAACTTGATCGAATTGGTAGAAATCATATCCGACAGTCCCGGGGCATGGCGTGAACGTAAAGCGTCTCTTGACTTGGCGGAAGTGGGGGAGAAGAAATGAGAGCGGAAATAGGTAACCGTATCGCGTCGGCCGCACGGCAGCGATACAAAAGAATGATGGGTCTTATTCTGATCGGTTTGTCCCTGCATCTGCCCGTCAGTCAGGCGGAGGGGCTTGTACTTAAGTCCGTGGATTTTTCGATCCTGCCTGGGGATAACTTACAGCTGCTTTTGGGTTTAAGTGGGCCCGCCAGAGAGCCGAGAATCTTCCATACCGAAAATCCCGCCCGCATTGCACTGGATTTGCCCGGCGTAACGAACGGTTTGGACCAGAAATTAGTGCCGATCAATGTGGGTGGAGCTCAAAGTGTTCAAGCCGTGGAATCGTCCGGTCGTACCCGCGTGGTCATCAATTTGACCAACATGATGCCCTACACCAGCCGGCTAGACGGTGACAATATTCTTATCACACTGCAAAGCGGCACTGCACCGATTGCCGCCGCGAGCGCAGCATCGACAAAATCGCAGTTTATGGATCGGCCACTCGGCGGAAGCGATAGGCGGATTGAAAACATTGACTTTCGTCGTGGCGAAAAGGGTGAGGGACGACTTCTAGTGACGCTGAGCGATCCTAAGTCCTTGGTTGATATCCACGAAGAGGGACAAAAGGTCATTGTCAGATTTGCCGACACGGGTCTGCCTCCGCAATTGGAGCGCAGGCTCGACGTCATGGATTTCGCTACTCCTGTCCGTTCCGTCGACGCCACGACGGAAGGTGCCCATGCGAGGATGGTCGTAGCGACGGTTTCCGACGACTACGATTATTCCTCTTACCAGACCGATAACGTCCTGACGGTGGAATTTCGTCCGTTGACCAAAATGGAAAAAGAGGAAATCAAGAAAAAGAATTTCTCGTACTCGGGCGAGAAGCTGACGCTAAATTTCCAGGACATTCCGGTGCGGTCTGTTCTTCAAATTCTGGCTGATTTTACCAACCTGAATATTGTTGCCAGCGATACCGTTCAGGGGAATGTAACCCTTCGGCTCAACGATGTTCCGTGGGATCAGGCTTTGGAATTGGTCCTCAAGTCCAAGGGATTGGGGAAACGGCAAGAAGGAAACATCATCCGCGTCGCACCGTTGGAAGAAATCAATAAACAGGAGAAGGAGGAACTCGAAGCTCAGAAAGTCGTGGAAGATTTGGAGCCGCTGCGGACGGAAATCATCCAGATCAACTACACCACGGCCGAAGATATCAAGAAAGTTTTAGTCGGCACCACTGAACGGATTAGCCAATCCATGAGTCAACCGGCCGGCATCGGCGGTGCGTCGGCATCCACAGCCGTATCGACACTGGATGTGAGTCAATCGGTTTTATCCGGTCGGGGTAACGTAACCGTCGATCCGCGGACCAATCAGTTGATCGTGAAAGATACTCCGCGCAATTTGGAGCGAGTCCGCGATCTTGTTCGCCAGTTGGACAAGCCAATTCGGCAGGTACTGATCGAATCTCGGATCGTCATTGCCAGAAACGATTTTCTGAGGGATTTGGGTAGTCGGCTTCAGGTCAACAGGCTGGTTAAAGGGAGAGGCGCCGATTCCTTTTCAGATGCAGGTTCGGGATCAAGCGGCGTCATTTTCCAGCAACCGGCCGCCGGCGGGGAGAAGTCGACCAACGCCGACGTGCTGGTGGATCTCGCGGCTCAGGGCGCGGCAACCGCCGCGACTGGTGGCGCGAGCGCCCTTGGATTCACTCTCATCAAAGCGGGCGATTACTTGCTTGATCTCGAGTTATCGGCCGCACAGCGTGAGGGGCGTAGCGAAACAGTCTCCAATCCTCGGCTGATTACCTCGGACCAGACCAAGGCGGTCATCAAGCAGGGTGTCGAGATTCCTTATCAAACTACGGTTGTAGCGGGGGGAGGAGCGTCGGCCAACATCACCTTCAAGCAGGCAGTGCTTGAGCTGAATGTGACGCCGCATATCACGCCCGACGATCAAGTGTTGATGGAATTGTTGATCAAGAAAGATGAACAAGGCCAGCAAACGCCAGTTGGCCCGGCAATCGATAAGCGCGAGATCGAAACGACGGCACAAGTTGCCAACGGGGAAACCGTGGTGTTGGGAGGCGTTTACGAGGGCTTGAATCGGAATAACACCGACAAAGTTCCGTTTTTCGGGGATCTGCCGGGAATCGGATATATGTTCCGGAGAAATAATGTCGAAGATACAAAAAGGGAGTTGCTCGTTTTCATCACGCCGAAAGTTCTCAAGCAAGATCTCGCCCTTCGCTGATTTCTGCTGACATTGGAAACAAAGGCGCGGCCTTAAACGGCGGCGCCTTTTTGTTTTCAGGCCGGCTGTGAGTGTTACTGCCCGGTATTTTCGACACACATGGTATGATGACCCGATTTCTCACCTCGGGCAGCATGAGACATACGCACAATATTTATTTGATCGGGCCCATGGGAGCGGGCAAGACGACCATTGGGCGACTTCTGGCCAAAGCCTTGGGTGTCCGATTCGTGGATAGTGACAGGGAGATAGAACATCGCACCGGCGTCTGTATCCCTATGATTTTCGAGTATGAGGGTGAGGAAGGCTTCAGAAGGCGAGAATCCGAAGTTTTGGCCGAGTTGTGTTGCGAGGACGGAATAGTGTTGGCTACCGGGGGGGGATCGATTCTGTTGCCGAAGAATCGAGAAGTGCTGCATGGGCGGGGATTCGTCGTATATCTGCAGTGTTCGGTCGAAAAGCAGCTTGAGAGAACTCACAAAGATTCCAACCGGCCGCTGCTCAAGACCGAAAATCCTCGCCAGCGACTACAAGAGTTGTTGCGGGTGCGGGAGCCGATTTATCGCTCTTTGGCCGATTTCATCGTGGATACGGGAACGCATTCCAGCCGCAGCGCCGTCCGCCAAATCTTGAAAGCCTATAACCGAGCAAACGCGAATTCATGAAAACCCTGACTGTCAGCCTGGGCGAACGCAGCTATCCAATTTATATCGGTTCGAGAGTTCTGGAGTCCGGCGAACTCCTGTCTAGGCACCTCAGTTCCAGCCAAGTCATGGTGGTTACCAACGAAACGGTTGCCCCCCTCTATTTGGACCGGGTCAGACAGAGCCTAGACGGCAAGCAGACCGCCGAGGTGGTTTTGCCGGACGGCGAGTCTTATAAAAGCATCGAATCGGCAATGGTCATCTTCGATGAGTTGCTTGTCCGAAAATTCAGCCGAGACGCGTCTCTCATCGCCCTAGGGGGCGGGGTAATCGGCGATCTGGTGGGTTTCGCCGCCGCGTGTTATCAGAGGGGCGTGCCGTTCATTCAAATTCCGACGACTTTGCTGGCGCAGGTGGATTCTTCCGTAGGTGGAAAAACCGCAGTCAATCATCCGCGCGGCAAGAACATGATCGGGGCTTTTTATCAGCCGCAATGCGTGCTGGCCGATACTTCGACGCTCGATACATTGGCTGACCGGGAGTTTAGCGCCGGCTTGGCCGAGGTGATCAAATACGGTCTTATCCGCGATTTCGAATTTTTCGTCTGGCTGGAAGCCAACCTGGAGATGCTTTTGGGCCGCGATGCCGACGCCCTAACCTACGCCATCGAGAGATCCTGTATCAACAAGGCGGAGGTTGTAGCCGAAGACGAGCGGGAGTCCGGGGTGAGAGCAACACTGAATTTGGGGCACACCTTTGGGCATGCCATTGAAACAGGAATGGGTTACGGAAGCTATCTGCACGGCGAAGCAGTAGCGATCGGAATCTGTCAGGCCGCAGATCTCTCACGACGGTTGGGTTGGCTGGATACTGATAGCGTCGAGCGCATCATTTCGTTGCTTAGGCGGGCACGGCTGCCGGTGACGCCGCCAGCGAATTTGGATGTAGACCGCTATTTGGACCTGATGGCTGTCGACAAAAAAAACGTGGCAGGTAAGCTGCGGCTAATCTTGCCGGAAAAGATCGGGCGGGCAACTTTGCCTATAGCGGTCGATCTCGAGTTGCTTCGGGCCACCTTGAGTGAATATGGGCGCGGCTGAGCTTTCACTGCCCGCCAGCGGTCGCGAGAGCGCTCATGGCGGGCAATCCTTATCGCTGATTTCTGCGGCACGCATACAAAAGTTCGACTTGCTTTCGCACTTGGCGGTTAACTTGGCTCAGCCCATCGTCGTATGCGGACCGGAAGGCATCGGCAAGACAACCTTCTTGCGTCTTCTCAAGACCCGCTTGGCGCCACTTGCAACGGTTTGCTATTTGACGTCAGCGCCCGGCGTGAGTTTTGAGCGCATCGTCGATGAGTTGTCCCGCGCCTTAAATCAGGAAAAATCGAGATCGGCATCGTCGGGAGCGGATTTGACCGATTTGCTGGAAAGCTATGCCAAGGAGCGTCGAAACGTGGTGCTGCTGCTCGACGATGCCGGCGCGCTCGTGTCGGGGCTTTTAGACGCCTTATGGCAGTTAGCTGGCCGTTATCCTTCCTTGTGCTTGGTATTCGCAATGCGCACCGAAGAAATGCCGCAAAAATCCGACACCGACAAATCCGCTCTTGGCGATGCGTTTATATTGGAGATTCCCGCACTATCGGAAGAGGAATGCGGACTCTTCGCGGACCAATTGAGGGTGACGTTGCCTGAATTGGTCACCGAGCACGGAATTACGGAATCCTTCGTAAAACGGCTGCATGCCAGAAGTCGAGGAATTCCTGGCAAAGTGATCGAAATTCTGGGATCTCCCTACGGATCGGCCACAGCGGCGATATCGACTAAGGTCGGTTGGCTTACCGGCGCCGGCTTATTGGTTGGCGCAACGGCCTACGCGTTTTTTTTGATGTTCTCGCGGCAGATCCCGGAGCCGGACCAACAGATTTACGATGGCCCTGTTGTCCAAAATCCCGAGATGGTCTCCGTTGTCTCTCCCGACTCCGAAAAGGCCCAAGCTGTCCAGCCCCCGAATCTTGACGAGCCGCTTACTGATCCACAATCGTCATCTGTGCCTTTGCCGCTAGCCGAGAGCGAAAAGTCGGAGAGCCTACCGATTCGCGAATCGGTAGAGATGGCAGCGACACGTACGTTCGAAGCGGAGGCGAAGAAAACAGTTGAAGCTCATAAGCCGATAGAACCGGACACCCAGCGTGAGCCACTACCGCCTTCGGTCATGGAAGAACCGAAAAGCATGTCGGAGGCGCAGATCGAGATGTCGCCGGACCGTTTGCCGCCGGCCGGCGCTGTAACTGAAGCTGAGGCGAAGAGGGGCCAATCGGGTGCGCAAGAGAGCGAGCGTTCGAGATCGCCAGAGATCGTTATGGAAGGTCTTAAGAGTGCCGAATGGCTGATGAATCAAAGTCCCGAAGCCTACACCTTGCAGATCGTCGCCGTTTCCCGATTGAACGCGGTGCGTAAGCTGGCCAAACAATTTCCGCCGGGCAGCGAACTGGCCAGTTTTCGTTCCCGCAAGGGGAGCAGTGATCTCTATCCGCTGTTTTTCGGAATCTATCCGACTCTGCCTGCGGCCAAGGAAGCAACGGCGACTTTACCCCTTTCCGTCGGTCAGCCTTTGCCCAGACAGATGAAATCTATTCACCAAGAGATTCGGCGAATGATGCCGCGGCATGCGGAGCTTAGCTCGTCGGTTGATTCTTCGGCTCGTTGAAATTAATCGAACGGATGTTCTAAAGGCGTGTTATGAATTCGGCGTGAATGCCATGTCTTGCTCCCGAGTGTCGATTTTTACGCCCATTGCTGTAACCCGATCTTTCTGCCATTGATTTGCGTGATGCCATGAATGCACCTAAAAATGATTGTCTTATCCGTGCACTATTGAGACAGCCCACCGAAAGGACCCCGGTTTGGATGATGCGCCAAGCGGGCCGCTATTTGCCCGAATATCGTCGCGTCAGGGAGCAAGCGGGCAGTTTTATGAAATTGTGCAGCACGCCCGAACTGGCTTGCGAGGTCACGTTGCAGCCTCTCGCGCGCTTCCGTCTGGATGCCGCCATTCTATTCTCCGATATTCTCACGGTGCCGGATGCCATGGGTTTGGGTCTGGAGTTCGTCGAAGGCGAGGGGCCCCATTTCAGAAATCCGGTCCGCAGTGCTGCGGATGTGCGCCGGCTGTCGGTTCCTGATCCGGAAACCGATTTGCGGTATGTCATGGATGCTGTACGCCTGATTCAACAAAATCTGGACGGCAGCGTTCCGCTTATCGGGTTCTCGGGTAGTCCCTGGACTTTGGCCACCTATATGGTCGAGGGCGGCGGCGGGCAGGAGTTTCGCAGGGTCAAGGGATTGATGTACGAGCAACCCGTGGTTCTCCATGATCTCCTGGAAAAATTGGCCGACGCCGTAGCGCTGTATATCAATGCCCAAATCGCCGCAGGCGTCGATGTGGTCATGGTGTTCGACACATGGGGTGGAATTCTGCCGGCGGCGCATTACGAAGAATTCTCCTTGGCTTACGCCAAGCGCGTACTCGACAAGCTGAATCGGCGCCACGGCGGCAAAATCATACCGACCATCTTCTTTACCAAGGGCGGCGGACAGTGGCTGGAAGCCATGGCGGAAACGGGATTCGACGCCTTAGGCTTGGATTGGACCACACCCATCGGAGAGGCGCGTCGACGAGTGGGGCACAAGGTCGCGCTGCAAGGCAATTTGGATCCTATGGCTTTGTATGCACCGATCGAGGCCATACGCACCGAAGTAAAGCGGGTCTTGGAGCAATACGGTCACGGAGAGGGACATGTGTTCAACTTGGGACATGGGATATTGCCCGATGTCGATCCCGAGCACGCCAAGGCGATGATCGAAGCCGTGCACGAACTCAGTCCCGCATTTCACGGACGTTGATTTATGTCGGAGCACAACCCTTGGAAATTGATTCGGCGTCGGGAAGTCTACGAAAATCCGTGGATTCGTCTGGACGAGGACGAGGTGATCAATCCATCCGGCGGGTTGAGTATTTATGGCAGGATCCATTTCAAGAGTCAGGCTATCGGCATCATACCGATAGACGCCGAAGGCAATACTTGGCTGGTCGGCCAATATCGCTACGTGCCCGATGCCTATTTCTGGGAAATTCCCATGGGCGGTTCGCCCGAAGGTGAAGACATTCTGGAGACCGCGAAACGCGAGCTCAAGGAGGAAACCGGCCTGATAGCCAAGGACTGGAGTGTTTTCATGCACTTGCATACCACGAACTCGGTTACCGACGAGGAAGGCTATGTGTTCCTTGCGGAGGGTTTGGTGGAGGGCGAACCGGACTTCGAAGAGACGGAGGCTATTACAATCAAGAAGCTGCCTTTGCTGGAGGCGGTGCGCATGGTGATGGACGGCACAATCACCGACTCGATCAGTGCCGCCGGCCTGTTAAAACTTGCTTGCCTCAGAAATTTGCTTCCTCCCGCCTGCCGTTAGTTAAACCGGTCTGCCAATAGGTCCGCTGTTCCACCATCGGGTTACGGCGCCCGAATGGTCCGGCTTTTGCCTGTATTATCGATAAGCGACATAACCTTGATCGAATTGGGGCAAAAGCTCTGATCGATCACGGTAAGGAGAACCGCAACCGCTCGTCGTCGTCCAATGGATAATCCGTTTTTTCTCCCGGCATACCGGAGGCGTAGGCTTACGGACAGTTGCTATACTCGAGGAGAAGTTTCATGATCGGCTTGCAACACATGTGGATTCGTCGCTTTTTTGGGGTAGATCTTAACTCTTTGGAGGTCTAGACATGATGGCGCCTGAAAACCTCGACGCGAACTTGATTACGGATGTAAACGTCCAGGAATTCTTCAGGGAATCGGTAACAACGGCTTTATCGAATCAAAAAGTCGATGCCGGAGAGGACACCGTCTACTACATCGTCAACTTGCTTGCCTATTTCACCCAGGCGGACAAGCTGTTTTCCCGTACCGCCGAAGGCGTCACATTGCAGCCACTTGCCTTGATCTACGCTGAAGCCGTGGAGGCGGCGAGCATGGAAGAGAGGCATCAAATTCTGCGCAGGCTCGGAGACGTGGCGCTATTGATATCCGGCTTGTTTTCCTCCAGCCTCAATCGAAAGCTCGTCGACATCGACTATTACATCGCCATGGGGGGTACCGCCTATGGATATCTGTGCGACCTTAACCGAGGCACCTTACGAGGCAAAGCTTTCTGCGCGATTTTTGGCGAGCTTTCCGAAAAGTTCCAATCGTTCGTGGACGTACTGTCGGAGGTCGGGGAAAGAACCCCGTTGAATTCGTGCACCGATATTATGAGGCTCTACGAAATCTGGCTTCGAACCGGCAGCAAGCGCGCGGCTGACAAGCTGAGGAAACTGGGCATAGAGCCGGCCCAAGGCTCGATCAGTCGCCGGCACAACTGAAGGAGGCGCCACTTCCTAGAAACGGCAGTTGGCCGCTTTAGAAGGAGTAGAAAAGCCGCATGAATTCTGACCGTCCTACCTTCTACCGATCTCACCGCTTAGGTGAAAAGGCTACGCACCCGATTGCACGGCGGGCGAGCTGCCTGGCGGCGTTGCTTCTCATCGCGGGAGACTACCCCGCTGCCTCGTCGCGCCCCTTCGACGGGGCTCAGGACGGGCTTGCCATCCGGCCCGCCGCCGCACACTCGGACGCGTCCAACTGCCGTTTCTAGGATTATGCGCCTGAATGTCCTGCAGAAGCTGCTGGAGCGCATCTATCGCATCGAGGTTGATCTCGATGTGGAGGATTTCTTGATTACCGATCCGGACCTCGCGCGGCGTTTGGACACCAGCATCAATCCTCGCGAAAGCAAAGAGAAGCTCTTGGTCTCGCAACAAGATGACCATCTGGATCTCGCACTTTTCCTCGATGCCTCGGTATTGGCCCGCCTGACCGATGATGATCCGCTGGTGAGTCTTCATTCCGAAAATTTCATCGATTTCCTTTTGGCCGTGGAAGGCGTCAGTCACTTTCTTTATCTCATATGGAACGCTGGCGTCGAGCGCGGCGTGACGCTGATGGAACTGGAGATGCAGGCCGAGGTGGATAAATTCGTAACCGCCACATCGCTATGGAAGCGGCAGGGCAAAAGTCTTGTACCTTCGGAACTTCGATATTGCCTATTCGAGGCCCCGGCTTACGACGCGGCATTGGACCAGGTTCAGCGGCAGCGCTATGAAGATGCCAACCATTATGCAGGCAAGTATTGCCTTCGATTGGAAACCCGTTATCTGAAAAAAGCGCGGGCAGGCGAGATGATGGAAGAACTCCGCCGGTTTTATCGGCTTACTCAAGGCGAAAAGATTCGGCTGATCAATTCGATTGCTTGATGGGCGCTTGCTTAGAGATGGCCCCAGCCGAGTTTCGACTTACCCGTACTTTTTTTATTTGGATAATTGGCGGGTTAGAAAAAGCTCGCGCGGGCCTTATTCTAACCAAATCGGGAGTTCCCCGGCTCTGTCGGGGGGATAATACTTACTTCTCAACATCATTCGGGTGTTGAATGACGTGTCCTCTTGCTTTTCTTTGGCGCTGGGTTAATTTCCGATGCGTCAACCGCAATCGAGGTCAACTTTTCTGCCTTTTGAATGCCTATCTTCACTACAGGAACAATCGCAGCAGGGAGAAGATTGCTTTCGGATTGCCCAACATTGGCAGCAGATAGCCCGAACTCCATATATAAGGACCAAATGCCTTCGTGGATTCCCTGTTTCTTAATTAATACTTCGGCAATCTCTTTGTGCGAGAACGCGAACCGAGTTGGTTCCTCTGTTTCAACTTGCTTTTCTGTGCTCATTAATTTACCGTCCTGGCGTACCCGACTAAATTATCCGGAACAATGATCGGCTTATCTTCTGGTTCGTTAGTAATCGTTGCGGTAGTGCTCCGCAAGACCGCAAGTCCCCGAAGTAGTTGCACGGGTGTATCGGGTGTATTCTGAAGGGCGGAACGCAAGCCGAAAATGGCCGAGAGCTTTTCATCCGTGCCCAGAGACCTATGACACATTAATGGAACTTCTCGGTTACGTTCGCTAGCGTCAAACGTCTCTACCGCTCGTTGAATTGCTTGTTTGACGAACTCATTAAGTCTAGTCTTTTGTAACCTAGCAACCCGAGCTGCTGCTTTGTGGAGTTCGGGGCCGATCCGAACGTTAAATGATCCGCTATAGGGCTTTTGTGGTTTGACGCCTTGTTCTTCGCACGTAGCAATGTAATCGTCTACTGCCTCATGGAATGCATTTAAAAGCTCAGGTACGGTTTGGGCTTCGAATGTAACAAGTGGATCGATAAATTCCAACTTCCCATATAAGCATCCGTCCTCGAAGCTAACGTTAACGGAACCATAGTAGCCTTTGTAGCGCAGCATATTCATCATAAATACCCCGCGTTTTTTAATTTCTCTATGACCATCTCCAAAGCGTAGCGTTTAACGATTGAACCTGGATGCGGTTTATGTAGATTGATCATGTCATTCGGATTGCCGTTGTCAAACTTGACACGAGATCCATCCCCCTGTCTTTGCCGATATCCAAAGTGTTGCAAGACGCTCACGAGTTCCGTCCACGTGAAGTCTGAAGGGACCGCGATCAATCGTTCGATGAGTTTTTCTTTCTTACTCACGACTCGAAACAGAGTTTAGTAACCGATGGTTACATTAGCAACTGTAATTTAGTTGCACGGTTGCTAATCACATCGCTTTGAGCAGCATACGCTAGTCTGGCTCATCTTCGAGCTTCTCTTTGGAAAAAACAAAAAAGCCCGGTTCATTGCCGGGCTCATTTCTGCGTTACTTCTCTACATTGCATCTACGGGCGTTTTTGCTTGCCGTTTTTGTCGGATGCTTTCGAGTTCATAACGTCTTGATTTTTTAAGTGGTGCCGAGGGCGAGAATCGAACTCGCACTTGGTTTCCCAAACCAGATTTTGAGTCTTTGGCATTATCAACTTTCAATAACTTACGTTAATCTCCGTTAACACTCCAAAAACCGGAAATAAGCCCGATAAATCAAGGAGTAAGATACTTCCGTTAACATTTCGGTATCTGTTGCTACCTAAGTCAATTTTGCTTAATCTGTCTACATTGCGTCTACATGAAAAGGCAACAGATGAGTACATCTTATGCGGAGATTACCGAGCGGATCGTTCGGGAATCGGAACCGCCGGCTAAAGGCCAGCGGTTCATTCGGGATACCAAGCTGAGCGGTTTCGGTCTTCGGATCACCGATACGGGAGCGAAGGCCTTCATTGTCGAGGCGAGGGTCAAGCATGGTCGGCCGCGACGGATCACCATCGCCAGGTGCCAGAGCATGAGCGTCATGGATGCTCGACGGGAAGCTCGGCGGGTCCTGGGCGAGCTGGCGACCGGTGACGATCCGGTGGCGGAACGGCAAGCCGAGAAGCACAGGAACGTCACGCTGCAGGAAGTTTTCGATGACTACGTTGATGCGCGTAACAACCTGAAGGAATCCACACGGAACGATTATCAGGAGGCGCTGAATACCTCGTTTGCCGATTGGTTGAACAAGCCGATCGCGAACATCACCGAAGAGATGGTAGCCAGGCGGCACAAGGATCGCGGCAAAGCGAGTCCGTCGCGGGCCAATCACGCCATGCGGGTGCTGCGGGCGCTGGTCAACTTCGCCATGGGGCGATACCGTGACGCCGACGGAAAACCCTTCATTCTTGAAAACCCGGTCAAGCGGCTTTCGCGTGAGCGATCCTGGTTCCGCGTCGACCGGCGACGCACCATCATCAAGCCCTACCTGTGGCCGAGCTGGTTTCGCGCCGTTTCCGAGCTGCGGGCGCTCAAGAGCAATGCCGACGTGGAGTCGGTCCGGGATTACTTTTTGTTTTTGGCGTTCACGGGCCTTCGTAAGGAAGAAGCAGCCGGGCTCCCGCTATCGGCCGTCGATTTTAGGGACCGGACTTTCGCGATCATCGATACGAAGAACAGCGATCCGCACGTGTTGCCCATGTCGGGCTTCCTGGAAGAGATCCTGCGACGGCGAGCCGAAGCGGCAACGGGCGATTACGTCTTTTCCGGCAAAACCGGCCGGCTGGTGGACGTGCGGCATTGGATCGTTCGGATTATCGGGGAGTCCGGAGTTCGGTTCACGCTGCACGACCTGCGGCGAACCTTCGTCACGACGGCGGAAAGCCTGGACATCTCCGCTTATGCCTTGAAGCGGCTGCTGAACCACCGGGCCGCGCAATCGGATGTCACCGCCGGCTACATCGTGCACGACATCGAGCGGCTGCGGCGGCCGATGCAGATGATTACCGATAAGTTGCTGGAAGATGCTCGTGGGGGCGATTTGTGAATAGCGACAGCGGAGACAATGATCCCGATGATAAGGCGTTCATGCGGGATTTCTTTTGCGACGGGAAGGCTAGGCAATTCGCCGACGGCGACTTAGTTGCGGGGCTCGAATGTTTTGTGAACTGTTTAGATGAAGGGATTCAACCGCCGGACGAGGTTCTTCGATGGATACAGGGCGGTATTCGAGAATACCTGAGTACGGATGGCAAGGCTGACATTGCTGGTGCTTTGGGTTTAAAGCGAAAAGGTGAAATGGGCCGGGGAACGATCATCACCCGGAGAAAGACGAGCGCCCTAAGCTATTACTATGCGTCCGTAATGAACATCTTGATCCACGGCTTGGGTGCGAGCATCGCGGAGGCTGCTGAAATGGTTGCCGCACGAGATGCTTCGAACGGCAGGGGCGCACCATCCAGCTCTTGGCTGGAAGAGCAATATAGAAAGGAGTGGAAGCCGAAAAAGATCGGTAGCCTGAATGAAACCTTAGATCGTTTCGATACCGACGATAAAAAAACCTCTTTTCTGGGAATATTCCCGGAGTACTCGATCCCTCATCGATTGAAGAATCGATAGCATTCGAGCCTACGCGCCTATGGGGCAAAGTCGCGACTTTGCCCCATACCTCAACGCCGCAACAAACTGCACGATATCTCCCGTCATTTGTTTTTTTGGGGAGATATCGATGCTGCAAGTCCATGCCGATGCCGCGCTCGTCGCGGCCGATAATCACGACCTGCTGACGCCGCCAGAAGTCGCCAAAGCATTGCGAGTCAATGTGGCGACACTCCGGATTTGGCGGTCGACCGGCAGGTATCACCTCCCGTACATCAAAATCGGTCATCACGTCTTTTACCGGCGCGAGGTCATCGAGCACGTGAAAAAACACGGTCTCCAAAAGCGCGGCAAAGCACGGACGGAAGGCGCTGTATGACCGCGCGACTATACCGATTTATGGCCCTGGCCGCCGCCGTCGACGCCGACTTGGCGGCCGCGATCCTCGCCGTGATGGCGATATTGCCCAGCTGACGGAGGCTTTATGCCGCAAAAAAATAAACCCGGCGCGGGTGGCACCCCGCAGCCGGGTCGAAAGCAAAAATTGAATAGCGACAGTAGTTTAACCCTGCCGAAGAGTGAAGCCAATATCCCGGCCGCTCCACGCGCTCGGGGCCGCTCTTTCCGCCGACTGCCCGCCTATGCCAAGCAGCTATCTCCGGTCTCGAATGTCGTGATGATTTCGCCCGATTGGGTGATCGCGCGGCGGGTTATGGCTCGGGGCGGGCTGTGTTTAGTCGTCGATGCCGATCCTGCCCGGTTTGAGTTCGCCTTTGCGAAAGACCTTGACGACGTATTCGTCCTGGTCAGCTCTGACAAACAGAGCGCCCGTGCAATGGAGGTCGGGCGCTATGCCAAAGGAGCCGGGGCGCGTCGCGTATCTGTGATTCAAGTTGGAGGCCTGCTGTAATGGCGCAGGTGGTGCCGATCCAAGAAATCACGGACGACAAAGTTAAGTCCGAACATCGACGGAATAGTTTAGTGGTCCGCGATGGTGCGCCTATGGATACGGCGCGGGCGATCGTGGATCGAGATTATCGGTGCGAGGGCGTTTTAATTCTCAGGTTTTACCGCGGCGAGTTTTTGCTATGGCAGTTCGGCGCTTATCGGACGAAAACAACGGATGACATAAAAGCGGCCCTATACCTGACCCTTGAAGGGGCGGAGCTATCCGACGGTGCTCCGTTTCCGGTCAGCCGGAATGCCGTCGCCGAGGTTCTTGAGGCTATGAAGGCCGTGACCAAGGTGTCTGACTCCGTTGACGCTCCGGCATGGCTGGACGATCGGGAAGGTGATGATCCGGCCGATTTGATTGTTATGCGTAACGGGTTGTTTCGTTTAACAACGGGCGAATTGGCTCCACCCACGCCGTCATTCTTCTCTTTGATCGCGCTGCCTTATGATTTCAATCGGGCTGCAGGCGCACCTGTCCATTTGCTCGGCTTTTTAGCCGATTTATGGCCCGACGATAAAGAGCAAACTGCAACGCTACAGGAAATCTTAGGGCTGCTGCTGACCGGCGACACGTCGCACCAGAAAGCATTTTTCATTGTCGGTCCGAAGCGCTCCGGGAAAGGTACGATCGGCCGTCTAATCGTTGCATTGCTTGGCGCGGAAAACGTCGCTGGCCCGACCTTGGCGTCCCTTGCTCAAAATTTTGGACTGGAGCCACTTCTCGGCAAAAGCGTGGCTGTGATTGGGGATGCGCGGTTATCCGGCAAAGCTGACCAAATAGCGATCACTGAGCGGATTTTGAGCATTACCGGTGAGGATTCGATTACGGTCGACCGTAAATACCGGCCGGCCTGGACCGGTCGGCTCGGCGTTCGTTTTGTAATGTTGTCCAACGAGATTCCAAAGCTTTCGGATGCGAGCGGCGCCCTTGCTTCCAGGTTCCTGCTGCTTACGCTTCGTCGGTCGTTCTACGGTCGCGAGGATCACGGACTCTTTAACCGCATGCTGCCGGAATTGCCCGCAATCTTTTTGTGGGCGCTTGAAGGGTTAAAGCGGCTCCGAGGGCGCGGTCACTTCGTCCAGCCTGATGCTGGGCGCGAGGCGATAGAAGAACTGGAGCGTTTGTCCTCGCCTGTTCTCACATTTGTTGCCGAATGTTGCACCCGCGAACCTGGGGCGCTCGTGTTGCGAGATGATCTGTATGACGCATGGAAGGAATGGTGCAAAGCCCAAGGTCGTGATCGGCCGGGCACTAAGGAATCTTTTGGACGCGACTTACATGCCGCGCTGCCGGAAGTTCGGACGGTCAGACCTCGGATCGAGGGCAAGCCCGGTCCACGGTACCACTCGGGCATCCGGTTAATGAGGACTGGTGATCCAGGGTCGATCCATGGTGATCCAGGTATGATCCAGGATAGCGAGATAGAAAATATCACGACAAATCAAAAGGATAATAGAGCGATCCAGGATGATCCAGGTGAATCAACGAAACCTACGCGTAACGCACGCGCACATGTAAAAAATAACAATGGAAAAATGCCTGGATCACCTGGATCACCTGGATCAGCGTCATCGGTACCGCGATCGGGAGGTACCGACCTATGACCGCGCGCACTCTTGTCGCCCGATTCCGGGCGCTCGAAATACCGATCTACAAGGCCGGAGACCGTCTGCACGTCGGCATTGATAGAGAACTGATGCCGGCTGATCTACTGGCCGCACTCAAGACGCACAAACCCGAAATCCTGGCAGTTCTCGCGCAAGACGGCGACGGCGAGCGCTCCCCTGATCTATCGAGACCGGAAGCTATTCGCGCCCTGGTCCGACTCGGATATCACGCCCATTTCTCGCCGCCTGACGAGAATGGCGGCCAAACCATTACCTGGTCGAAGCTTGGCCAGTTACCGAACATCATTGAAGGAGCGATCTGAATGAAACACAAACCAAAACCAAAACCCAATCCGGCCGCACCGATGGGCCGCATCGTCACTGACGATAACGAAGTCAAGCGCCTGGCCAGGCGTGCCGGCTGCTGGCATGCCCTGCGCGATGCTCGGCGCCAAGGGCGTACGGTAATAGTTGTGCACGGGATGGTGCTGTTCGGCGCGTTCCAGGACGGGCTTGCGGCCTTCGAAACGTCGAGTCCCGAGCTGTTCCTCGAGGCGCTGCGCAAGATCGCCATAGACGCGGGCTGCGAAACCGTCGAGGTGCACTATGCCAGGCCTGAGTGCCTGCATTGATCACGGGTCCTTGGAACGGGCAGCCACAGTGCGGGCAGCAAGACCCCGATCTTTCAGTAGTCAGTGGAGTTTTCTAAGGGGATTAAGTTAATTTTTGATGTCAAAGTGGAGATAAAATCCATTTTGATGCGTATTTTGAGGGGCAAAGTGGAAAATCAAACCAAGAGAGGCGAATCATGATCATCGATTTAAGCAAAAAGGCAACGCAAGAGGAATTCGCGGCGCTGGTCGGCGTCAGCCAGGGCGCGATCCAGAAGCGGGTTGCGGCGGGGAAGCTGCCTCACGGCGGCACGCTCGGCCAATGGCTCGAAGCGTACATTGCCGGGCTCCGAGAAGCTGCTGCCCGGCGTGGGAGCGACGATGACGACCGGAAGCGCCGTGACCGCGCACAGGCCGAGATTTTGGAAATGAAGGCAGCCACCCAGCGGGGCGAGCTGATCGACCGCGCAGGATCCGAGCGAGCGCAGCACCAAACAGCCCGAATCCTGCGCGATGCGCTGGTCGAAACCTTGCCGTCGAGGCTTGCGCCGGAACTGGCCGCCGTCACCGAGCCTTGGCCGCTCGAATGCCGGTTGCGTGACGCGATCCGTGCCGAGCTGCACGCAATCTGCCACACCTTGACCGATGACAGTCGCGACTGGTCCGGCAAACAATAGGGTTGCGCCGTGACAAACCCCATCGGAACCGCCGCCGAGATCCTGCGCTCAATCGCAGAACCTCCCAATTCACCGCGGCTTGGGGGCGGCTGGACCGTTGAGGCTCTGGGATGGCTCGCTGATGGAGGCCGGCATGCTCGGCGTCGATGACTTGGCCGCGTTGATCGACGGCTCGCCGATAACGCCCGAGATCGCGGACTGGCTCCGCGAAGGCCTACGCTCCGCGATCGAAACGGGGCAACCCTTGGAGCGTGCGCTAGACCTGCCGTCGATCGGCGGGCGTTCCTGGCGCGACGCCCTTCGGCACCGCCGCGCTCGGGAGATTCTGCGCCAAGCCGCCGAGCTTGTGCTGGCTCGCGACCAATGGTCTGCGGCAATGAGCTTGAGGGGCGAGATTGTCTCGTTTCGAAGATATCGATGGCCGAAGCTCTCCGCTCTTAACGAACCGCCCGAAACCTTGAACGACCTGGAGCGCTGCCTGTTCCGGTTGTTCCGAGTTAAAAACGGCCGCGTACCGGAGTCGCTGACCCAGATTCATGCTTTGTTAGATGACTAATCAGTAAGGGAATTACTCGGTTTGGTGGGATATTCAAACCGAGTAACGTCCGAGGCATAGTGTCACCATGGAGGTTATCACTATGCAGCAACCAATAATCCTTGTCGCCGGCCGGAAGTACGGCGCCGGCACCATCCTTTCGCGCGCCGTGACGGCCGCAACCCTCGCCGCCGAGCCGAGCCCCGACTACGGGAAACCGGCGAACAAAGGCGACGGCGAAATCACTGACCTAACCTACGGCCATGCCGTTCAGCGCGGCGCTTACCGCGTCCTCGTGTTCCGCGTCCTAAATCAATCGCAGATCGCCGACTTCCGGGTGTCCGATCCGGATAACCGTTGCATCGGGCTCGGCGCGACCGACCAAGAATTCCGGTCGCGCCACCTGACGTTCTGGCTGCGTCAGGGCTCGAAACCCTTCGCGGTGGGCGACCGGTTCGGCATCAATGTCGTCGCGGTGACCGACCAATACGCAGAAGTCGACCCATCGGCCGCCGATGGCCGCGAAGTCGTCGCCGGCATCTTGGCTGAAGCGGTGGACGCATCCGAAGACGCCGCGTCCGGAACAATGCTTACTGCTGGTCCATTCCGGCGCGACCGGGTGGTGTGGCCGCTTGGTGCCGGCCAAGCGCAAATTACGCCCCGCCTGCACGGCTTGGGCATCCATTTGGAGTGATGACATGCAAATTGATTTCGAAAAACTCGGCAAACTTGAAGAGGCAAGCCGTCAAGCGCACGCCGTGCTCCTGTCCGTCATGGAGCGCCGAGACGAGGCCCGTTCAGATTTTTATCGCCGCCGCGACCAACTGAAGCGAGACACCTACTCGGCTCCGCCGGATGTCCGCGCCCTTATCCACGACTGGCTTGATCACGGATGCCCCCCGAAGCTCCCGGAGCTCCCCGCAACCGTTCAGACGGATGGGTGGACGACGGACGGAACCACCCATCAAACCGAGAGCCCGAGCCCGTGGCTCCGTCATGTGGCCGCCGTCGCCGACCTCAAGGGCCGGTTTGGCGAACTCGACGCCGAGCTCCGCCGCGTGCAGCAGCGATGGGAGTCGCTGAGCGCCTGCCTGCCGGCGCTACGCGATTTCGCGCGGCAATACGGCCGCCGGACACCCAATCAGACCGCCCGCGTGGCAAACGAGGCCACGCTGCCGGATGCCGGCAGCGATGTCGGTCGAGCCCATGCCGGGTATGCACCACCCGACCAGGCTGCCGCGTCGGCTCCGACGGGCGGTATTTTCGGTTTTTGGAGAAAATAAGACATGGCGAAAACCACGAATTTTGATACCGAGCTGGCGCGAATCCGCAACGAGATCGTCGCCGCGAAAGAAAAAACCGCGTGGCTTGCGACCTCGCCCCTGCCGTACGAAGAGGCCTGCAAGCAAGCCAGCGACGCCGTTCGGGCTCAGGCGCGGCACGCCGACCTGAGCGTCGGCCGGTTCTGTCGGCCGGGTTATGTGGGGTCGGATCTTTTGCACTCCAGTGGCGACTTGACGCAAATCATGTGTCGACTGTTCCCGGAGGCGATGGAACATCGGCTGCACGCGCTGATTGCGGAACACTACAAGACCCTCGAAGCCGGGCCACCACTGGCCGAACGCGCCGATCGCAAGCTCGAATTGGAGCAGGTGCTGTTCGATCTGGAGCTCGCCGAAGAACGGCTCATTTGCGCCTGGGAGCGCGACCACGGCCAGGTCTACCCGCGCCGGGCCGATATCAACCCGGCCGTTGTTTTGGGCGATTGGGAGGAGGTTGCTTAAATGAAAACGTCACAAAAACAAAATTACGCGTTCAAGTCAGAAATCATCGAGCTTTTCGGCGTTGATGGGCAATCGACCGTTTTCAAGGTTGCCGCTGACTCGCCGACCGGCTACCGGAAGCTGACTCCGATCGCGGCCGGTTTCCGGTGGCTACCGGCGACGGCGGGCGAAGTCAAAACCGTCGAGCGCGCCCTCGAAGGCCTGATGACCGAGCGCGAGCACATGGAGCAGGCCAGCAACGAATATTGGGCGCGTCTAGGTGCCGTTCCCGATCCAGGCGGCGCGGTCGCCGGATCGGGAACGGCACCCGCCGATCCGGAAACGCAAAGTGCCTGGGGCCGTGCTCTCGGCCGATAGTTTGCTCCGCGCCCGTAGCCGTGTGCCCGGCATGCTGGGCGCGGGGGTGTGAGGTGGATACATGCCGGGCACTCTTTCAAGGGGCGTTTATCCTTCGCGCGAAGCGGTCTCCCCGGGCCTCCGCTGCTCACGGAACCTGCACGACCGCACTTCTTCCCAACACCCGGCATCGTGCCGGGTTTTTTCGTAACGTTACGGAAAAAGCACTATGGCAACCGGAAAAAAACTCAATTTATCGATCCTGCTGAAAACCATCGATCAGGCCACCGGCCCGATCAAGAAACTCAACGGCCAATTGCAGGCAATGAACGCACCCGTCAAGCGCCTGTCGTTCGAAATGGGCAAATTCGCGCGACTCTCGGGCTTGTCGGCTGTGAAAACGGGCCTGGCCGATGTCGGCCGCGAGGCGACGGCGCTGACCGCGAAAGTCACCGCCCTGGGCGCAGGCCTGGCGTTCGCCTTCAACCGCACGTTTGTCATGCCGCATGCGGAGCTGAAGAGGTTGCAACAATCCATCATCGAGTTGGAGGGCAGCGCCGAGGCCGGCGGCAAGGCGATGGCGTGGATTAAGTCGTTTGCGCGAGATACCCCGCTCGACATCTCCGAAACCGCGAAGGCCTTCCGGTCGTTGCGCATGGTCGGCATCGATCCGATGACCGGAAGCCTGCAAGCGCTCGTCGACATGAACGCCAAGATCGGCGGAACCAATGAAAATCTTTTGGAGGTCACGCGCCAGCTCGGGCAAGCCTACAGCAAGGGCCGGCTCCAGCTCGAAGAGGTCAACGTGCTACAAGAGCGCGCCTTCGACATCGTCGGGCTTTTGGGTCGGGCCTACGGCAAATCCGCTGGCGAGGTCCGCAAGGCGATTTCCGAGGGCAAAATCGGCACGGAAGCGATTACCAAGGCGATCCGCCAGGCGGGTATCGAGGCCGAGGGTGCAGCCAAACGGCAGTCGGCCGGCTGGACCGGGTTAATGGGTCGACTCGGCGGCGCATGGGAGAACGTGCGGACCGTGATCATGGATAGCGGCCCGTTCAAGTTCCTGGAAGATCGGCTTCGATCGCTCACCGAATGGCTGGAGCGCATCACCCAGACGCCCGAGGGCATGGCGAAGCTGCACGAGATCGGCGAGCGCATCACAAGCGCATTCGTCGCTATGGAGGCCGGCGCGAAACAGTTGTGGATTCGGATCGAGGCCTTGGCCGAACGGGTCGGCGGATTCGGCAATCTGGCAAAAATCGCCCTGGGCGGAGTCGCGGCAATCATCACCGGGCCGCTCATCATGGGTATCGGCTCGCTGGCGGGCGCGATCGCCACGGTAACGGTCGCGCTCGGACCCTGGAGCTTAATCCTGGCCGGCGTCGCAGCGGCGATCGGCTACGTGTACACGCATTGGGACGACCTCGTAAAGTTCTGGCAAAGCACGGTCACGACTATCACCGACGGCATCGAATCGACCGTCAATGTGTTCAAGGGACTGGCCGGCGTGATTCGCGACAGCGTAGGTTCGGCCATTCAATGGATTACGGATAAATGGAAATCCTTCATGGATGCGACCGCCGGTATTCGGCGGATATTCGGCTTTATCGGCGGTCATCTGGCGTCACAGATTACCGGATCCGCTCCGCCATCGATGAAGACCGTCGCCGGCGGCAATGTCGTGCCGTTCCCGGCTCAGCGAGTCGCGACACCGTCGCCGTTCACCGGCATGGGGGCGCGCCTGGCGCCGCAAACGGAGTTCAAGCACAACGTGGCGCTGTCGATTGATAGCGAAGGCAAGCCGCGCGTCCGGGAGATGAAGTCGAACGCCCGAAACGCTACCCTTGATGTCGACGCTGGATTGATGGGCGCGGCCTGGTAGCGTATCATCGCCTTAGCCTGCTCGGCGGCATCGTAGTCGAGACTAGTTGCACCAAAAGAACCCCGGCAGCCTTGGGCTCGACCGGGGTTTTTTATGCCTGCCGTTTCCGTCCCGATTCAGCATTTCGGCGGCGGCGGATTGGGAGACAAAATGGTTCGGAAAATTTGCCGATTCGAAATTTGGATCTTTCGGACTCGGACGATCTCCGCCTCTCGGCATATTCGCCAGCTTCGCCGCGACCATGGCCCGCTGGGTTTCGTTCAGGTGGCGGCGCTTCAGGTTGAGCGAAACGACGTAAGACACCGGATCGGAACCGTCGAAGTCCTTGAACTTGGGCTCCGCGCCCGCTTCCCGGCAGGCGCGATAGCGGTTGCGCCCGTCGAGAATCCTGCCCTCGAACAGCACGATGGGTTCGATCAGCCCGTGGGCCTCGATGTCTTGCTTCAGCTCCGCAAAAGCTGCGTCATCCATAAGCGGAAAGACGTTCGCGAGTTCGTGTGCTTCGTATTGCATGGGTTGCTCGGGTAAAAGGGCCGTCCGCGCGCGCGAGGGTCGCACCCGCCTGGCGCATCCAGCACAGCGCCTGTTTGACGGGCCGTCCGCGCGCGCGAGGGTCGCACGCTATCGATCAAGTGGAAAATTTTCCGCTTGATCCTGCCGTCCGCGCAATTTTCACCTGGCAAGCATTCACCGTGCCAGCGCGGTAAAACCACGTAGATTAGTCTGGAATGGGAATTGCAGTGGAGATGAATAGCTTTCAAAGAAAGAATCATGCCAATCGATAAGCCGCGTCATTGCTGGCGTTGATATTGGCATGGGGAATGTATAGTGGAAAATGGCATGGAAGCCATCACGCACCCGACCCGGCGAATTGACGGATATTCGCGAATGTGCGCATACTGACCGCACTACCAAACTTGAAGCGGACGCCGCACCCGACAGACTTGCGGATTTTTTACGCCCATAGTTTCTATGGCGCGGTCGATACGGTGAAATAAGGCGGGCAACCGCACGAATAAGCCGAGCCGTCTTCAAGCGGTAGTTGAGACCGCGCCACCCTCATTCTGGTGGCGCTCTTCCTGGGGAATACCACCATGTCAAACCAAACTGCGTCCAATCTGCCGAGAGCCGCTGAATTGCCGGATCAGGCAAAAGGCCTGCCGCATCACACCAGCCTCGAAACCGCCCGCCATGTGCTCGATCAAACGAAATCCCTACTTACCATTGTCCGCGGCGCCGTTGGTGGCGCACTGGATTCACAGCTCAGCGAGCGAGATGTCGACGGCATCCATCTCGTTTGTGACGAGATTGAGGCCCGCATCGATCACGCTCTCGACCTGGTTGGATAAAAGGAGATCGGAGGGTGCAATGAAAGAGATCACGGTAAATGTGATTGACCGAATCCATAACATCGCGGACAAGATTGAATTCTTGAAGGAGATGTCGACGCTCAAAGATTTCTCGGTTAGTGGCCAGGTGGCCGGAGGCCTATACCGCATCCTGGACGATATCGCGGAAGACTTGAAAGCGATCAGGGCCGAGATCGACTGACCCGTAGCGTTGGAGCGCATAAAAAAAGCCCGGTAAGCGCCGGGCTTTTTGTTGCGTTGCCTGTCTACATTGCGTCTACAGACGTTTTTGCTTGCCGTTTTTGTCGGATGCTTTCGAGTTCATAACGTCTTGATTTTTTAAGTGGTGCCGAGGGCGAGAATCGAACTCGCACTTGGTTTCCCAAACCAGATTTTGAGTCTGGCGCGTCTACCAGTTTCGCCACCTCGGCGCGAAAGCAGGCAAATTATAAAGAAATCTCTCTTAAAAAGCCACATACTGCATTCTTTTCTCCCCGACTGTTACCATCTGTCGATGCGTAAAAGTGATTTCTTTTTTGAGCTTCCCGAGGATCTGATCGCCCAGTACCCGCTACCGGAGCGTAGCGCCAGTCGGCTGCTGTGTTTGGATGGAACGACCGGCGAAATTGACGATCGTATGTTTATCGAGCTGCCGGAACTGCTTCGTGCGGGCGACCTTCTAGTCTTTAACGATACCAAAGTCATGCCGGCGCGGCTTTTTGGCCGCAAAGCGTCCGGAGGCAGGGTGGAGGTTTTGATCGAACGGGTGCTCGGTCCGAGTATGGGCTTGGCCCATGTGCGTGCAAGCAAGGCTCCGAAAGCGGGAACCGAAATTCTTCTCGAAGGCGGTTTTCGATGCACAGTTCAAGGACGGCAAGACGATTTGTTCCTGCTGATGCTTCTCGACGGTCGAACCGTCGATGAAGTCTTGAGCGCCGTTGGGCATATTCCTCTGCCGCCTTATATCGACCGGCCGGATTCGGTATCCGATTGGGAACGTTATCAGACCGTGTTTGCGAAGGCGTCCGGTGCCGTAGCGGCGCCCACCGCCGGTCTGCATTTCGATGAAGCGATGCTGGAGCGCCTGGCTGCGAAGGGCATCGAGCGGACTTTCGTGACGCTGCATGTGGGCAGCGGCACGTTTCAACCCTTGCGGGTGGATGAACTGGATCAGCACAAAATGCATTCGGAACTTTGCGAGGTCGGCTCGGACGTGGTGGAAAAAGTTAACGAGGTTAGGCAGCGCGGGGGACGGGTGATTGCCGTCGGAACAACTGTAGTGCGGACATTGGAGTCGGCCTCGCTTAAAGGTTCCCTGACTCCTTACAAAGGCGAGACGAATTTGTTTATTCGTCCGGGTTTCCACTTTCGTTGTGTCGATGCCATGGTCACAAATTTTCATCTTCCGGAATCCACCCTGTTGACCTTGGTGTGCGCTTTTGCCGGTTATTCCGAGGTTTTGGCGGCCTATCGGCACGCCGTAGAGCGCAAATACCGGTTTTTCAGTTACGGCGACGCGATGTTTGTCACGCGCAAGCCGCATTCGTAACCGATAATACCCGGACCATCAATTTTTATGTGGAACCGGAATGGTCGCGAAGACGTCCGACCTTCTTAAGCAGTTCAGCCCCGGGCGAATTCTGTTACCGGTCGTTTTGGGATTGGGTATCGTCGGCTATACGCTGTATGGCGAATGGGTCAAGAGCGACCTTCCGATGGGCGAGGTGCTGGATCGTTTCGCCTGGACTTCGCGTTCGGTCTTCTGGATTGCTTTGGCGCTCCTGATGATGATGCTGCGCGATTTCGGCTACATGTGGCAATTGCGGATATTGACCGACCGTAAGCTGGAGTGGCGGACCTGTCTCGAAATAATCCTCCTTTGGGATTTCTTCGCCGCGGTTTCGCCGTCCATGGTCGGCGGAGCCGCCGTAGCGGTGTTCATGCTGGTCAAAGAACAGATCAGCATCGGTCGCAGCACCGCGATCGTATTTACCACGGTTTTTCTCGATCAGGTGTTCTATACCTCGCTCCCTTTCTTCGCGAGCCTGTTTGTTCCTCAGGCCGATATTTTCGCGCCCTTGCACTACATTCGGTCGGAACTGCTCGGAACCAGCATGATGGTCGGGTTTTGGGTGGCCTGGGGCGGGCTGGTCGTCTACTTGATACTGCTTATTGCGGCATTGTTCGTAGCGCCGCACTGGATCAACTGGTGGCTGACCAGGCTGCTCATGCTGCGGATGTTCCGTTTCTGGCGCTCGCGAGGCTTGCACATGGTCAACGACCTGCTCACGGCCTCACGCGATTTGCGGGATAGGAAATCGATTTTCTGGTTTCAGGTTTGGGTGGCGACATCGCTTGCATGGATAGGCCGATATCTGGTCTTGAACTGCGTTCTTGCGGCTTTTTCCCCTGTGCCGATGACATTGATCGATCATCTGCTCGCCATAGGTCGACAAGCCGTGTTATGGATAGTCATGGTTCTTTCGCCGACGCCCGGCAGCGCCGGCGTCGCCGAACTCGGTTTTTCCTGGCTGTTCGGGGATTTCGCCCCGGCTGGTGTGGCCTTGGGTCTGGCCATTCTGTGGCGGCTGATCAGCTACTATCCCTATTTGATCATCGGCGTGCCGGTCATGACGCGTTGGGTTAAGCGCGTGTATGGCTCCGATATCCGGCAGCCGCGAATCGGTATCGATTGAGCCCTTCATGTTCGAATTGCACCCTCGTTTGTCACAGGATTGTATTCAGTTAGGCCGTTTTCCGTTGTGCCGGCTTTTGCTGATGAATGAGAGCCGCTATCCGTGGTTCATCCTCGTTCCGGAGCGGGAAGAGCTTAGCGAGATTTATCAGTTGACGGATGAGGACCAGGTTCAGCTTTTGCGGGAATCGTCCCATCTCTCCCGCACGCTGTCGGAGCTGTTTCGTGCCGATAAGATGAATATCGCTGCCATCGGCAATCTGGTGCCACAGCTTCACCTTCACCATGTGGTGCGCTATCGAGGCGATCCGGCGTGGCCCGGTCCGATTTGGGGTCGCTTCGATCCGTTGCCTTACGACGCACTTGCTATCATGGAGATCAGGCGAAAGCTCGGAGCCGCGCCTTTGCAACATTTTGTCTTTTTCGATTGAGACCATGGACTGCCGGACCGGCTGCGGCGCCTGCTGCATCGCCATATCTATTTCCAGCCCGCTTCCCGGCATGCCCGAAGGCAAGCCGTCCGGCGTTCGGTGCATCCATCTGACCCCTGATTTTCGATGTGCCATTTTCGGGCAGCCCGGCCGTCCGGCTTGTTGCGCGGGACTGCAGCCGTCGGAGGAGATGTGCGGCAACAGCCGGGAAGAGGCGATCGCCTATCTGACCTGGCTGGAAGATGCGACGCTCCCGTAGTCCGCCGGCGAACCAGAACTCGCACCGTTCGCAACAGTCAATATCCAGGGAGTGAACGGAGGAGATCAGGCATGGAGGTTCTTCGCACGGATGTCGCCATCATCGGAGGAGGGCTTGGCGCCTGTGCTGCCGCCCTAGGCGCGGCCAGGGTGGGATATCGGGTCGTTCTGACCGAGGAAACGTACTGGATCGGCGGTCAGTTGACGAATCAGGCGGTTCCCCCGGACGAGCATCCGTGGATCGAGGAATTCGGCGCGACGGCCAGCTATAAGGCGCTGCGGGAAGGTATCCGCCAATACTACCGCGCGCACTTGCCGCTCACACCGGTGGCAAGGGCGGCGAAGCATCTCAATCCGGGCAACGGTTGGGTCAGCCGACTCTGCCACGATCCGCGCGTCGCGGTCGCGGTTCTCCATCAGATGATCGCCCCGTATCAGCTCAGCGGCAAAATGTTCGTGATGCACCCCCACCGCCCGATTGCCGCATGGACCCACGGCGATCGAGTGACCGGAGTGATCGTAAGAGGTCTTGAATCCGGACGTGACACCCTGATCGAAGCATCTTATTTCATCGATGCGACTCCGCAGGGCGAGTTGCTCGCCCTGGCCGGAGTGGAACATGTGCTGGGCGCCGAATCCCGAGCCGAAACCGGCGAGCCTCACGCGTCCGAGATGGCCGATCCCAAGGATCAGCAGGCGATCACGGTTTGCTTCGCCATAGAGTATCTTCCCGGCGAGGACCACACCATCGACAAGCCGCGGCAATACGAGCTGTGGCGTGATTACCGGCCGCCGGACTGGCCGGGGCGCTTGCTCGGCTGGACTACGAGTCGGCCCGAAACCCACGAGCCGTTGACGCGTTTCTTGTTTGAGGCGGAGGACGGACGGCCCTGGTGGCAATTTCGTCGAATTTTGGATGTCACCAACTTCGAGCATGGCTTCGCGCCCAGCGACGTCAGCGTAGTCAATTGGCCCCAGAACGATTACTGGTTCGGACCGGTCTGCGGCGTCGACCAAGTGGAGCAGGCACGAAATCTGGAGGCCGCGCGGCAACTCAGCCTCAGTCTGCTCTATTGGCTCCAGACCGAAGCTCCGCGGCCGGACGGAGGAATCGGATATCGAGGGCTCCGCCTTCGCCGGGACGTGGTCGGCGGAACCGTCGACGGACTCGCGCCGGCGCCTTACATCCGGGAGTCCAGGCGCATCCGGGCCGAGTTCACCGTACTCGAACAGCACATCGCACATCCGCTCCGACCGGACGGCCCCGAATTTTTCGACGACTCGGTCGGCATCGGATGTTACCGCATCGATCTCCACCCCCGTACCAGCGGCGCCGGTTATCTGGATCTCGGCTGCTGGCCGTTCCAGATTCCGCTGGGATCGTTGCTGCCGGTGCGCGTGGAAAACCTATTGCCCGGCGGCAAGAACCTGGGCGTGACGCACATCACGAACGGAGCTTATCGGGTACACCATGTCGAATGGAACGTGGGCGAAGCGGCGGGGCTGCTGGCGGCGTTCTGCCTGGAGCGCAAGGTTCTGCCGCGCTTCGTGAGAAGCCGCAAGGCACTGCTGGAAGATTTCCAATCCCTGCTTCGGCGGCAGGGAGTCGCGCTCTCCTGGCCGTCGCTTTCGCCGCTTTGAGGTTTGGGTTGAGATGATTTTCGGAGACAGTCGATGGATCAGCAGAACCGACGATTCCGTATCGGCATTTCAGGATCCTACGGCGGGATGAATCTCGGCGACGAGGCCATTCTGGACGGCATAGCGAGCCAGTTGCGCCGGTCCATCGAGGCCGAGATCACGGTTTTTTCGCGGAACCCTGAGGATACGCTGAGCCGGCACAAGGTCGAGCGTGCTGTCCCGGTCCGGAACCTGACCCGGAAAGAAGTCAGCAGGGAAGTGGAGGGGCTCGATCTGTTTATCCTCGGTGGAGGCGGCATTCTTTACGATCGCGACGCCGAGACCTACTTGAGGGAAGTGTTTCTCGCGCATGAATTCGGGGTTCCTGTGGTCGTGTACGCGGTGAGCGCGGGGCCACTCACGGATTCGAGTGCGCGTAGCGCGGTACGTGAGGCTTTGAACCACGCGGCCATCATCACGGTGCGGGATCGCCAAGGTTATCGGCTGCTCGAAGACGTCGGGATCGATCGCGAGATTCATCTGACCGCCGATCCTGCTTTGCTCACACGTCCGGATCAGCTTCCTCTTGAAGTCCTCAAATCGGAGGGTGTCGAGTTCGAACGCCACCTGGTGGGCTTTTCGGTCAGAGAGCCGGGTCCTGCGGCTCCCGATCTCGACCCGGAGCATTATCACGCGCTGCTCGCCAATACCGCGGATTTCATGGTGGACCGGCTCGATGCCGACGTCGTTTTCGTTCCGATGGAACGGACCGACGTCCAGCACAGCCACGGGGTGGTGGCGCACATGCACAATTCGGAACGAGCGGAAATTCTGAGACGGCATTACTCTGCTCAGCAAACGCTTGGTCTTCTGGGGCGTTTCGAGTTCGCCGTGGGTATGCGGCTCCATTTTCTGATCTTCGCTGCCCTTCAGGGGACACCTTTCGTGGCGCTTCCCTACGCGTCCAAGGTCGTAGGTTTTCTTGACGATCTGGAGATGGAAACGCCGCCGCTGGGCGATGTCGGGATCGGTCAGCTCATCGCCAGGATAGACCGTTGTTGGGACACGCGAGATGAAATTCGCGCCAGGATCAAGCGACGGCTCCCCGCCCTCCAATCCCGTGCGCGAGAGACGAATCAGCTTCTCGTCCGTCTTCTGACGAGATCAGGCTAGAGCGTTTTTGATCCCGGTGTACGGATTCGTGTGGGGCGGGAAGAACGTAGGTCGGCAATCCCTTGCCGACAAAGCCCTTTGCCGAGCCGGTACGTCGGCAAGGGATTGCCGACCTACGTATGGGGCTCCCTTACACCGAATCAGAAAATGCTCTAGCTGCTTCGGCGCTGAGTGATACTCGGTCGATTCCCGTAGTCATCTGAAACGGTCAGGGGTTATTCGCCGGCCGAATATCGAGCTGCATGCGGCCGCTCCAGTCCTTCGCGAACTGCCAGGCAACTCGGCCGCTGCGGGAACCGCGTTGAAGGGCAAAACGAAGAGCCTCGGTACGCACCGCTTCCCAGTCGTCCAAAGGGGTGTGGAGCTTGTCCAGCCAGTACCGGACGATGTCCAGGTATTGATCCTGATTGAACGGATAAAAAGACAGCCATAAGCCGAAACGTTCAGACAGCGAGATCTTTTCCTCCACCGCTTCGCCCTGATGGATTTCGCCCTCGATATGGCGGGCTTGAAGGTTTTCCTCGTGGTACTCGGGCAGCAGATGCCGCCGGTTGGAAGTAGCGTAGATCAATACATTCGCCGGCGGGGCGCTGAACGAGCCTTCCAGCGTGGATTTCAGAGCCTTGTAGCCCGCATCGTCCGCTTCGAACGAAAGATCGTCGCTGAACAGAATGAATTTCTCCGAACGCGGATAGAGCAGCTCCAAGATGTCCGGCAGCTCGACCAAATGCTGCCGGTCCACCTCTATGACACGCAGACCTACGGAGGCATATTCGTTGAGAAGAGCCTTGATGAGCGAGGATTTGCCGGTGCCCTTCGAGCCCCAAAGCAAGGCGTTGTTGGCCGGCAATCCCTGGATGAATTGCCGGGTATTCCGGTCCAGCTCGCCCTTTTGCAGGTCGACGCACAAGATATCGGCCAAGGCCAGTCGGTGAGGATTTCGGATGGGCTGCAATGGGCTGGCGTGACCGGCCCCGCGCCATCGGAAGGCGATGGCGCCTTCCCAATCGGGTTCCGCCGGCCCGGAAGGCATCCGTCTTTCGAGACGATCGAGCAGTTCGGATGCCCTGGCGATCAGTTGTGCGAGTAATTCCATAGGCGGACGACCGGTTTAAGGCTGGTCTTCTTTGGGGCGGCGTTTCGCCGCCGGTTTATCCTGCCCCGAGGCTTTCGGTTTCCCGAACTTGCGTTCGCCGGACTTTGCCGGCTTCTTGCCCGGTTTCCGACCCCCGTCGTCCAGCAATTGCAGATTGAGGCGTTGGTTTTTTACCCAGGTTTTCTTCAGTAGCCTAAAGAAATCGTCCGGGAGATCGGCCGGAAGTTCTACCGTGCTGTAAGTATCGAATAGTTTGATCTGACCGATCAGCTTGGAAGAAAGCCCGGTTTCGTTGGCAATGGCGCCGACGATATCCTTGGGCTGCACGCCGTGCTCGCGGCCGACGTCGATGGTGTAGCGCAGCGTTCCTCCTTCCGGGCGTGTTCTTTCCCGCCGGCGTTCACGAACCGGTTCCGGAGCCGATAGTTCCGGTTCCTCGGTAGCTTCCAGCGGACGTTCGCGATGCATCAGATAGGCGAGGGCGGCGGCGATATCGGCGGAATCGCCTATTTCGTCGGTGACCAATTTGTCCACCAGTTCCCGGTAAAAGCTCACGTCCTCGTCGTCCAGAGTTTGAACCAACTGAGCCTTGAACTGCTCGATGCGCCGGTCGGCGATGTCCTGCAGGGTAGGCAGCCGCATTTGCTGTATGGGTTGTCTAGTGGTTTGCTCGATGGCGCGCAGCATTCGCCTTTCGCGCGGAGCGACGAACAGAATGGCCTTGCCTTTACGCCCGGCGCGCCCGGTGCGCCCGATGCGGTGAATATAGGCTTCGCTGTCGTAGGGAATGTCGTAGTTCACCACGTGTGTGATCCGCTCCACGTCCAGTCCGCGCGCGGCGACGTCGGTGGCGACGACGATGTCCAGGGCATTCTTCTTCAAGCGGTCGATGACTTTCTCGCGCAAGACCTGGCTCATATCCCCGTTCAGGGCCGCGGCCTCATACCCGCGAGCCTCCAGTTTCTCGGCCAGCTCCACGGTTTCGGTCTTGGTGCGGACGAAAATGATCATGGCGTCGAAATCTTCCGCGTCGAGAATGCGGGTTAGGGCTTCCAGCTTTTGCACGCCCGAGACCAGCCAATATTGCTGGCTGATGGCCTCAACGGTGGCAGTCTTCGCCTTGATTTTTACTTCCGCCGCGTTGTTGAGATGCCGGTCGGCGATTTTGCGGATGACGGTCGGCATGGTGGCCGAAAACAGCGCGATCTGGCGGGTCTGCGGCGTTTGTTCCAGAATCCATTCGACATCCTCGATGAAGCCCATGCGCAGCATTTCGTCGGCTTCGTCGAGTACCAGCGTGGTCAGATTATCCAAAGACAAGGTTCCGCGGCGGAGATGATCCATTACCCGGCCCGGCGTGCCCACGATGACATGGACGCCGCGGGCGAGTTGCCGCAATTGCGATCCCATGCCCTGGCCGCCGTAAACGGGCAGAATGTGGAAGCCTTCGAGATGGCGGGCATAGGTTTGGAAGGCCTCGGCCACCTGGATGGCGAGTTCACGGGTGGGCGCGAGCACCAGGGCTTGTGGCGAACGCTGGGACAGGTCGATCCGGGTCAGGATGGGAATTGCGAAGGCCGCGGTTTTTCCTGTGCCGGTCTGGGCCTGTCCGAGCAAATCGCGTCCCTCCAATAAGTGAGGGATGCTTTCCGCCTGAATGGGCGACGGGGCTTCATAACCGATCTCTCGGAGTGCCTGAAGGATGGGCTGGGCAATGGCTAATTGTTCGAAGGACGTAACTGAATTGGGTAATGTCATGTGTTCGATAGAGCTAGTGGAGCGATGTTCGATGTACGATACTCTGGATTTTCGGAACCGGCGTTTCGGCTATTAACTCAGGAGAGGATTGATGATTAAGCTTTGCGGTTTTCCTATCAGCAATTATTACAATAAGGTCAAGCTGGTTCTTCTGGAAAAAGGCATCGAGTTCGAGGAGCAGGCGGCCAATCCGTTCCATAAGGAAGCAATTTTGCAATTCTCGCCCGCCGGTAAGATTCCTTTTTTGTTAACCAATAAAGGACCGCTCTCGGAGTCCCAGGTCATTCTCGAATACTTGGAAGAGGCGTTTCCGCAAAATCCGCTTTATCCATCCGACCCTTTCGAGCGTGCCAAGTGCCGGGAGTTGATTCAACATTTCGAGCTGAATGTGGAACTCGTCGTCCGGCGCCTGTACGGAGAGGCATTCTTCGGCGGTTCAGCCTCGGATGAAACCAAGGCCGAGGTCAAGGAAAAAATCGGTATGGGCATCGATGCGTTCAATCGCCTCGCGAAATTTTCTCCTTATGTAGCCGGCAATCGTTTCACGGCGGCCGATTGTGCCCTCTGGCCCAGTTTCGGTTTGCTGTCATCCGCCACGCAACGCATTTACGGTGAGGATTTCTTGCAGAAAGTCACCGGCGCCGCCGATTATATGGGCATGATGGAATCCCGTCCGCACGTTAAGAAAGTGGCGGCGGATCGAGCCGCCGCCATATCGGCCTTCTTTGCGAAGAAATAACCATATTACAGCTTCGAATCAGAGCTTGTGAGAAACCGTCGCGAGCGGTTCGAGTCCGTGCCGACAAATCGGCAGGAATGCCGATTTGCACGGCAGTTGCCGCCCATAGGGGGCCGGACACGGAGGTCCGGCGTGAAAAGCACGGCGTACAGGCCCTCATCCCGGCCCTCTCCCATAAGGGGAGAGGGGGATTCAAAGAATCGCTACGCGATGCCTTGGTTAGATCGAGTACGTTGAGCACCGCAGGCGCGGACTCGAATCGCGCAGTAGGTTTATCCACAAGCTCTCAGCCCATCAAGGGTTTGAAGCGGATCCGGTGCGGATTTTCCGCTTCGTCGCCTAAACGACGCTTGCGATCGGCTTCGTAGTCCGCATAGTTGCCCTCGAACCAGACCACCTTGCTATCGCCTTCGAAGGCGAGCATATGGGTGGCGATGCGGTCTAGGAACCAGCGATCGTGCGAAATGACCACGGCGCAGCCCGGGAATTCCAGCAGCGCTTCCTCAAGCGCCCGCAGGGTTTCCACGTCGAGATCGTTGGTCGGCTCGTCGAGCAACAGCACGTTGCCGCCGGCTTTCAGCAGCTTGGCCAAATGAACTCGGTTGCGTTCGCCGCCCGATAGCTCGCCGATGCGCTTCTGCTGATCCGAGCCTTTGAAGTTGAAGCGGCCCACATAGGCGCGGGACGGCGTCTGATACTTGCCCACCGTGACCATATCGAGGCCGTCGGAAATTTCTTCCCAGACGGTTTTCTTGTCGTCCATGGCGTCGCGGAACTGCTCGACATAGGCGAGCTGAACCGTCGGACCTACGCGGATATTGCCGGTGTCGGCCGTTTCGGCACCGGCCATCATGCGGAACAGGGTGGTTTTGCCGACGCCGTTGGGGCCGATCACGCCCACGATGCCGCCCTGCGGCAGCCGGAAGTTCAGGTCCTCGATCAGCAGTCGGTCGCCGAAACCCTTCGAGACGCCCTCGAATTCCACCACCAGTTCGCCCAGGCGTGGCCCCGGCGGAATATAGATCTCGCGGGTCTCGTTACGGGCCTGGTATTCGCTGGACGACAGTTCCTCGAACCGCTGTAAACGTGCCTTGCTCTTGGCCTGCCGGCCCTTGGGATTAGCGCGCACCCATTCCAGCTCTTCCTTCATGGCTTTCTGGCGGGCGGTTTCCTGCTTCTCCTCCATTTCCAGGCGTTTTTCCTTCTGTTCCAGCCAGGAGGAATAATTGCCTTCCCAGGGGATGCCGTGGCCGCGGTCCAATTCGAGAATCCAGCCGGCGACATTGTCCAGGAAATAACGGTCGTGGGTAACGGCGATGACCGTGCCCTGAAAGTCGTGGAGGAAACGTTCGAGCCAAGCCACCGATTCTGCGTCTAAGTGGTTGGTGGGTTCGTCGAGGAGCAGCATGTCGGGATTCGACAGCAGCAACCGGCACAGGGCGACGCGGCGGCGTTCGCCGCCTGAGAGCTTGGTGACGTCGGCGTTCCAGTCCGGAAGGCGCAGGGCGTCGGCGGCGATTTCCAGCTTGCGTTCGAGTTCCCAGGCGCCGGCAGCCTCGATTTTGTCCTGGAGTTCAGCCTGCTCGGCGAGTAATTTGTCGAAATCGGCGTCGGGTTCGCCGAAAGCGTTGCTGACCTCGTTGAAGCGGTCGACCAACGCCTTGATTTCAGCCACGCCGTCTTCGACATTGCCGCGAACGGTCTTGGTCGGGTCGAGCTGAGGCTCCTGCGGAAGAAAGCCGATCTTGATTCCAGGCTGCGGCCGGGCTTCGCCGTCGTATTCCTTGTCCACGCCGGCCATGATGCGGAGCAGGGTGGATTTGCCGGACCCGTTCAGGCCGAGCACACCGATCTTTGCGCCGGGAAAGAAGGACAGCGAGATGTCGCGCAAAATCTCGCGTTTGGGCGGCACGATTTTGCTCACCCGGTTCATCGTGAAAATGTACTGAGCCATTTTGACAGGATTGTGTTGGCAGAAAGGCGTTATTATTTCATGGTTTGGCGAATCGATCACGGCATGCGGCCTTTTGACTGTTGAGGATACGAGATGAATGCCCAAGACAAGACGCAGTTGGCGGGCTTGAGGTCGCGCATCATTCGCAATATCGGCGCGGTCGAGCCCGAAGCCTGGAATGCGCTGACCGACGGCGCTTATCCCTTTCTACGGCATGAATTCTTGCTCGCATTGGAGGAATGCGGTTGCCTGGGCGAGCACGTCGGCTGGATTCCCTACCATGTGGTGATCGAGGATTCCGAGCGCCGCCTGGTAGGCGCCCTGCCGGCGTATCTCAAACTCAACTCGTTCGGCGAATTCGTTTTCGATTGGGCCTGGGCGGACGCCTACGAAAGAGCAGGCATGCCCTATTATCCGAAGCTGGTCGTGGCCTCGCCGTTCACGCCGGCCACGGGCCCGCGTCTTCTGATTCCGCCCGAGCGTTACTCGGATAGCTTGGCGGAAGCCGCGGTCGAGTCCGCGATCGAGGCGGCGCGTGATGCGGGAGTTTCCTCGCTGCACTGGTTGTTCACGCTGGACCGGGTATTGCTGCATTCGGAGCGCGTGTTGAAGCGGCTCGGCTGTCAATTCCACTGGGAAAACCGGGGCTACCGGGATTTCGAGGACTTTTTGTCGGGCTTTACCGCCAAGCGGCGCAAGGAAGTGAAGCGGGAGCGCCGGCAGGTGCGGGACGCCTCGGTGGAGTTGCGAAGAATCCGGGGCGACCGAGTGGAGCCCGACATTTGGCGTACGGTGTACGAGCTTTACCGGTCCACCTTCGCGAGACATGGCAACTATCCGGCACTGACGCTCGAGTTTTTCGAAGCGATTGCCGCAAAGATGGGAGAGCAAATCCTTTTGGTTCTCGCCGAGCGACACGGACGAATCGTCGGGGCAGCATTTTTTCTCGTCGGTCGCGATGCATTGTACGGTCGCTACTGGGGATGCACGGAAGATGTGACCGCTCTTCATTTCGAGGCTTGCTATTACCAGGGCATTGAATATTGTATCGAGGAGGGCCTCCGTCGCTTCGAACCCGGCGCTCAGGGCGAACACAAAGTCAGTCGAGGCTTTCTGCCGACCGAGACCTGGTCGGCCCACTGGCTGGCCGACGTCGGATTCCGCGACCCCATAGCACGCTTTTTGGAGCGGGAGATGGGTTTGGTACGCGCCTATATGTCGGAACTAAATGCCCACTCGCCTTTCAAAAATTTCGACCATGCTGACCGTTCTGAATCCCTTTGATCGAAACGAGCCGTTTCCGCCGGTGGAAACGGCTCTGGATGAACCGAACGGACTCTTGGCAGTGGGCGGGTGTCTCTCTGCGCGGCGGCTGGTGAATGCCTATCGGAGCGGCGTTTTTCCGTGGTTCGGCAAAGACGAACCGATTCTCTGGTGGTCGCCGGATCCGCGGTTGATCCTACGTCCCGAGAACATCAAGATTTCCCGGAGCCTTGGCAAGCGGCTCAGGCGCGGTGAATTTCGTTTCAGTTTCGATGTATGTTTCGACCGCGTCATGGATGCTTGTGCGGAGCCGCGAGACTATGCGAGTGGAACCTGGATAACAGGGGAGATGAAGCGGGCTTATTCCAATCTTTTTGATCTGGGCCTGGCCCATTCCTTCGAAGCGTGGCAGGAAGAGGCTCTCGTTGGCGGACTTTACGGGGTTTCGGTCGGCCGGGTGTTTTTTGGAGAATCGATGTTTCACCATGTCACTGACGCTTCCAAGGCTGCTTTCGCTTTCGCGTGCGACTGTTTGAAGCGGTGGGGTTATGTCCTGATCGATTGCCAGGTCTATACCCGGCATTTAGCCAGTTTGGGAGCGGAAGAGATTCCGCGCTCGGAGTTTGTGAAATTGTTGCAAATTTATTGTGAACAGCCGGTTTCGAGCGAGGCTTGGAAGTCGGCGGGCGGGGTTTTATGAAATCGATACCGCTCTACATCAGCTATGAGCACGATTGTGATTACCTGCCGGGAAGGCAGGCGCAGATGGCTTATGTTTCGCCACGGGAGGCATTGGATGTCGATATTTATTCGTGGCTCGCAACCAGAGGTTTCCGTCGAAGCGGCGACATGGTTTACCGGCCGCACTGCTCGAATTGCTCGGCTTGTGTGCCGGTACGCATACCGGTCGCGCGATTTCGGCCGAATCGCGGGCAGCGTCGGATTCAGCGGATGAATGCCGATTTGGAAATTGCTCTGAAGCCGGCTCGATTCGAAGAGGCGCACTATCGACTCTTCCTGCGGTATCTCAATGCGCGGCATTCGGATGGCCATATGGCCGAATCCTCGGCGGAGGATTACATTCGTTTTCTTGCGTGCGGATGGGCGGAGACCGGTTTCTACGAGTTTAAGCGCGGGGATAGCTTGTTGGCGGTAGCTGTCACCGACTGTTTGGCCGATGGCCTCTCGGCGGTTTATACGTTCTTCGATCCCGATTTACCCGCACTCAGCCTGGGCAGCTATGCCATTTTGTGGCAAGTAGCGGAGACCAAACGACGCGGATTGGATTGGCTATATCTCGGATTCTGGATATCCGGTTGCCGAAAAATGAGCTATAAAAATTCGTTTCGTCCTCTACAGGCTCTGGTGGGCGAAGACTGGGTACTGGTGGAAAAAGGCGAGAATATCGTGCTTGAAACTTAATATGGTATTATTTGGCTTTTACTGTTCGTATTCACTTTTGAGAGAGGTTTATGTCGAAAGAAGATCACATCGAAATGGAAGGCAAAGTGATCGAAACTTTGCCCAATACGACTTTTCGCGTCCAGTTGGATAACGGTCATATTATTACGGCACATATTTCCGGCAAAATGCGCAAGCATTACATCCGCATTCTGACGGGTGACCGCGTAAAAGTGGAAATGACGCCGTACGATTTAACGAAAGGCCGAATCACCTTTCGTCAGCGTTAAGAACTCAGACTTCCGCTGCTTCGTGCACGCCTTCGATGGTAAACGCCAGTTGGCCATCTTCCACGCTGATTCTCACTACTCCGCCCTCGCTTAACTTGCCGAATAGGATTTCATCGGCCAAGGGCTTTTTGATGTTTTCCTGAATAACCCGGGCCATGGGTCTCGCCCCCATAGACGGGTCGAAGCCGTGTTCGGCCAGCCATTCCCGCGCATCGGGCTCCAAAACCACCGACACCCGCTTTTCCGCCAGTTGCGATTCCAGTTCGAACATGAACTTGTCGACGACTTGGCCGATGATGTCGAGGTTGAGCGGCTTGAACTGAATAATGGCATCCAGCCGGTTGCGGAACTCGGGCGAAAACATTCGCTCGATGACCTTCATGCTGTCGGTGGAGTGATCCTGCTGGGTAAAACCGATCGACGGCCTGCCGCCCTCGGAGGCTCCGGCATTGGTCGTCATGATCAGGATGATATTCCGGAAATCGGCCTTTCGTCCGTTGTTATCGGTCAAGGTGCCGTGATCCATGACCTGCAGCAACAGGTTGAACACATCGGTATGGGCCTTCTCGACCTCGTCGAGAAGCAACACTGCATGCGGATGCTTGTTGACTTCTTCGGTCAACAAGCCGCCCTGGTCGAAGCCTACATAGCCGGGCGGGGCACCAATCAATCGGGATACGGTATGCCGCTCCATGTATTCGGACATATCGAAGCGGATGAGCTCGATGCCCAGTACCTTGGCCAACTGGCGGGTGACTTCGGTTTTTCCGACGCCGGTTGGGCCTGCGAACAGGAAGCAGCCGATGGGTTTTTGCACTTCACGAAGTCCCGCTCGCGACAGTTTGATCGCGGAGGCCAAGGTCGAAATGGCTTCATCCTGGCCGAATACCAGCATCTTCAGATTCTTTTCGAGATCCCGCAGTTTGTCCTTGTCGTTGGTGGAAACCGTTTTCGGCGGAATGCGCGCGATTTTCGAGACGATATCCTCGATCTCCAAAGTGCCGATCAGCTTCTTCCGGCGGGAAACCGGCAACAGCCGCTGGCTGGCCCCTGCCTCGTCGATCACGTCGATAGCTTTGTCCGGCAAGTGACGGTCGGTAATGTACCGATCGGATAATTCGGCTGCCGTGCGGAGCGCTGCCAGTGAATATTTCACGTCATGGTGTTTTTCGAACCGCGACTTGAGTCCGCGCAGAATATGGTAGGTCTCGTCGACAGTAGGCTCATGGATATCGATTTTCTGAAAACGACGGGCCAGAGCTCTGTCTTTTTCGAAAATACCCCGATATTCCTGATAAGTGGTGGACCCAATGCAGCGCAGTTCGCCCGAGGCCAATACCGGCTTGATCAGGTTCGAGGCGTCCATCACGCCGCCCGACGCCGATCCGGCTCCGATAATGGTGTGAATCTCGTCGATGAACAGAATCGAATTGGGCTCTTTCTTGAGCTGTGCAAGCAGTGCCTTGAGGCGTTTCTCGAAATCGCCGCGGTATTTGGTTCCGGCAACCAAGGAGCCGAGATCCAGCGCATAAATCGTGCTTTCCGACAGGACTTCCGGCACCTCTTTGTCGACGATCTTTTTGGCCAGTCCCTCGGCGATCGCGGTCTTGCCGACGCCGGCCTCGCCGACCAGCAACGGATTATTCTTGCGACGCCGACACAGGACCTGGATGGTGCGTTCGATCTCGCCCTTGCGTCCGATCAGCGGGTCAATCTTTCCGCGTTTCGCCAATTCGTTAAGGTTGGAAGCAAATTTTTCCAAAGGATTGGCGGCAGCGCCTTCACCTTCGTCGCTGTCCGAAGTGGTGCTGCTTTTCGGATTCGCATCCGAATCTTCGCGAACTTTCGAAATGCCGTGAGAAATATAATTGACGACGTCCAAGCGGGTTACGTCCTGCTTGTTGAGCAGATAAACGGCTTGGGAGTCCTGCTCGCTGAAAATAGCGACCAGGATGTTGGCGCCGGTGACCTCTTTCTTGCCCGAGGACTGGACGTGAAAGGCCGCTCTCTGGAGGACTCGCTGAAAGCCGAGCGTCGGCTGAGTTTCGCGCTTCACGCCAGGCGGGATGAGCGGCGTCGTTTCATCCAGAAACTCGGTCAGATCCTTTCTCAATTGATCGATGTTCGCGCCGCAGGCTCGAAGCACTTCAACGGCTATCGAATTGTCGAGCATCGCGAGCAAGAGATGCTCGACGGTTATGAATTCGTGCCTTTTCTCGTAGGCCGATCGGAACGCGACGTTTAATGAATATTCGAGTTCTTTGCTTAACATAGAATCAGGGCCTGTTCAGGCTTCCTCCATTGTGCAAAGCAGAGGATGCTGGTGCTGCCGAGAATAATCGTTCACCAGCTGGACTTTGGTTTCTGCGACGTCCTTGGAGAAGACGCCACAAACGCCGATGCCCCGCGTATGAACGTGAAGCATAATCTGGGTAGCTTTTTCCTCGCTCATGCCGAAGAACGTTTTCAATACCAAAACGACGAAATCCATCGGAGTGAAATCGTCGTTCAACAGAATCACTTTATAAAGCGGTGGCCGTTTAAGTTTTGGCTTCGCTTCTTGTACGACAACATCGTCTGTGAGCTTGTGATCAGGATGTTGTGCCATTTCTCGCCCTTGAACTGCAACATGTCTAGACCACGGCTACTATAGCATTTGCGGGCTCCGTTGTATTAGACCGCCCTTGGTATAAATGATTTCCCGGCACAACCATTCGCCATAGGTTTCACGATCGCGTTAAAGCGTTACGACGATCCGGAAAAGGAAGCTTTCTGGGGAGTATCCACATCTCGTACATCGATACCACCCACATGAATACGAACGCCATAGCCAAACCAGCGCCTCCAAGAACGACCAGGAGGGCGAAGTGTGGGTTCAGTTTAGTCAGCCACCAGGATGTGATGTCAAGCAGTAAGAAAGCGTAAGGCATGATGATCGCCGCGCCCTTCAGTTTCACGGGAACTCCCGTGGATAAGGCGAAGATCAGTCCGACGAACATGAAAATGAATGAAATGCCGAATAAATGAATATGCGACACGCGCGTCAATGACGAGAAAGTCGCGCCCTCGTCGGATGCGGTCCGCGCTTTGATGGTCGCGAATTGCGTGAAGTCGGGCAATCCGCCGGCTTCCGCATTGTGACAACTGACGCAGCGTTGCTCGAAGATGGGCTTTATGTCGCTTTCATAAGCTTTCTCGCTGGCGCCGTCGCGCACCCATTGGATGATCTTGAAGCGTTCTTCGTCCGGCGCCATGGGCTTCATGGAGCCGTTCAGCTGGCTTTCAAGTACGGAACCGGAACGATTGCCGTAATAGCTGTAGACGATATCTTCGATGGAAAGACCGAATTTGCCGTCAGCCATTCCGTGGGTAAACAGGATCTGGATCATTGCGACGGCATAGCCGATTGCTATGACCGTCAAATAACCGGAAAATAACAGCTTTATCGCTAATCCTAAACTGCTTAGGTTGAACGGCATGATTCAGCTCCAGCCGGAAGGGGTAAGTTAGAGGGTTTATCCTAGCCTGCCCACCGGGCATCGACAAACCTCGCAACATTCTAATTCTATATGTTATATGGCCGTTTTTCTTTTAGCACACGCGAACCGGCTAGGCAATTTACACATCAGTTAAAAGTGCATGCACCAGCTCGAAACCGAATTCAGCCGGAATGAGAGGCCGCGAGTCACCGTCGCGGCCATCGTCGAGCGGGACGCGCGTTTTCTCGTAGTCGAGGAGCGAGCCGATAACGGCAAGCTTGTGATCAATCAGCCCGCAGGTCATGTCGAAGCAGGAGAGAACGTCATCGAGGCCGCTATCCGCGAAACCTTCGAAGAGACCGCATGGCATTTCAGACCCGAGGCACTGGTTGGGATTTATCTATGGCGCCGGGCTGCGGGAGACGCCAGTTTTCTTCGAATCGGAATTGTCGGGTCGGTTGATGGTCACGATCCGGATAGTCCTCTCGACGAGGGCATCGTGAGCAGTTTGTGGCTGACCCGCGAGGAACTTTTGAGCGAGAAAATGCGTCTTCGAAGTCCTTTGGTGATGAAATGCATCGACGATTATCTCGCCGGGGAACGCTATCCCTTGTCGGTGCTCAAATCCTTGCTGAGTTGAATTCATGTCCCAGAAAGTCGTCGTCGGTATGTCAGGCGGAGTGGATTCCTCCGTCACCGCTTTGTTGCTCCTGGAACAGGGCTATGACGTGATCGGTCTTTTCATGAAGAATTGGGAGGAGGACGATCATACCGGCCTTTGCACCGCTCCACAGGATTTCGCCGACGCGAAAGGCGTCTGCGACAAACTGGGCATCCCGCTGCACGCGGTCAATTTTGCCGCCGAATATTGGGACGAGGTGTTCGAGATCTTCCTGAGCGAGTATAGAGCTGGCCGTACGCCCAATCCGGATATCCTCTGCAATCAGCAGATCAAGTTCAAAGCCTTTATGGATTATGCGACGGATTTAGGCGCCGATTTGATCGCGACGGGGCATTACGCGCGGGTCGGACGTCGGGACGGCGGTTACACTCTGCTGAAAGGGATCGATCAACAGAAGGATCAAAGCTATTTCATCTACACCCTGGGACAGCCGCAGTTGGCTCGTATATTGTTCCCGATCGGGGGCATGGAAAAATCCGAAGTCAGAGCGCGCGCCGAGCAGGCGGGATTATCCAATTATCAGAAGAAAGACAGCACCGGCATTTGCTTCATTGGCGAGCGTCGTTTCAAGGAATTCTTGCAGCGTTTCTTGCCTGCTCAGCCGGGCGAGATTGAAACGCCCGACGGTCAAATCATCGGACGCCACGACGGGTTGATGTATTACACCCTGGGGCAACGGCAAGGACTCGGCATCGGCGGCATGAAAGGCGCCTCGGAAGAGCCATGGTATGTATTGGCCAAGGATTTGAAGCGCAATGTTCTGGTCGTTGGTCAGGGGCATGATCATCCGATGCTGTTCCATGCCGGCCTGGAAGCCGGAAGCTTGAGCTGGGTGCGCGGCAAGGCTCCCGATACGCCTGTTCGATGCGCTGCAAAAGTCCGTTACCGTCAGCCGGATCAGATCTGTACCGTCGAAGCTGTCGACGAACAGAGAATCCGCGTCGTCTTCGATCGACCGCAGCGCGCCGTGACTCCGGGCCAATCGGTGGTGTTCTATCAGGGCGAGGAGTGCCTGGGCGGCGGGATCATCGAGCGCGCGTTAGATGCCGCCCCGACCTCGACGTCGGTTTTTCGGGCTGTGGCCTGAGTTTCGCAATCTCACTATAAAGTTAAGGTTTTCTGAATGACGTCTCTCACCTGCCTTTCCCCCATCGACGGGCGCTATGCCGACAAAGCGGACGAGTTGCGCCCGATCCTCAGCGAATACGGCCTCATTCGTTTCCGGGTGCTGGTGGAAGTTCGGTGGCTGCAAACTTTGGCAGGAGAGCCGGGCATTGGCGAGGTGCCTGCGCTGAGCGATAGCGCCAACGATCGCCTGGAGGCTATCCTGACCGGTTTCTCCGTAAGCGATGCGGAACGCGTGAAACAAATCGAAAGGACGACCAATCACGACGTCAAGGCGGTGGAATATTTCCTCAAGGAAAAGATCGCCGATCATGTGGAATTGGTTCGGGTGAGCGAGTTCATCCACTTCGCCTGCACCTCTGAGGATATCAACAATCTGGCGTATGCCTTGATGCTGAAGGAAGCTCGGGACAGCGTTCTGCTGCCGCAGATTCGGCAACTGGTTGCCGCCATCAAAGAAAAGGCGGGGATTTATGCTGGCCAGCCGATGCTGTCTCGTACCCACGGACAATCCGCTACGCCGACGACCATGGGCAAGGAGTTCGCCAACGTGTCGGCCCGCCTCGAAAGACAGCTGAAGCAATTGGAGTCGATCGAACTATTGGGCAAGATCAACGGTGCCGTGGGCAATTACAATGCCCACCGGGTTGCCTATCCCGAGATCGATTGGCCGATCTTTTGCCGAAACTTCGTTACGTCTTTGGGTTTGACGTTCAATCCTTACACCACCCAGATCGAACCTCACGATTATCTTGCCGAGTTTTTCCACGCCCTGTCGCGTTTCAACACTGTGCTGATCGATTTCGACCGCGACGTGTGGGGTTATGTTTCGCTGGGCTATTTCCGCCAGAAAACCGTGGCTGGCGAAGTGGGATCTTCGACCATGCCGCACAAGGTCAATCCCATTGATTTCGAGAATTCGGAAGGCAATCTCGGGATGGCCAATGCGGTCTTCGGTCATCTTTCTGAAAAATTGCCGATCTCGCGCTGGCAGCGGGATTTGACCGATTCGACCGTGCTGCGGAACATCGGCGTAGGGATCGCCCATACGCTGATCGCGCTGCAATCGACCCTCAAGGGGCTCGGGAAGCTCGAACTCGACGCGGGCGTACTGGAAGCCGATCTTGCCGCCAATCTGGAAGTGCTGGCGGAGCCGATTCAAACGGTCATGCGCCGTTACGGCATCGAAAAGCCTTACGAAAAGCTGAAGGACCTGACCCGGGGCAAGCGCATCGAGCCGGAGGCGCTGTCCGAGTTCATCCTCGGGCTGAGCATTCCGGAAGACGCGAAGCAGCGCTTGCTGGCGTTGACGCCCCGCGATTACACCGGCTATGCGGAAGTTCTGGCCAAGAACTCTTGAGTAACAAACAAACGATGTTCAAAAAAGCATTACTTCTTTTATTGATCGTTCTTCCGGTCTTTCCGATAGCGGCGGAAGAGGCGCCGGTCCAGCGGCTCCGGAATTTCCTGGCGAAAGCGAATACCCTACAGGCGGAATTTTCCCAGGTCGTGATCGATGAAGCCGGCAGTCCCCGCCAGCGCACCAGCGGCGTGTTCTATCTTCAGCGTCCCGGCAAGTTCCGCTGGGATTACAAGAAGCCTTACAGCCAGGAAATCGTTTCCAATGGCGGCAAGGTCTGGTTCTACGACGTCGACCTCGAACAGGTAACCGCCAAGCGCCTCGACGATGCGATCGGTTCCACGCCAGCTCTGCTGCTGAGCGGCGAAGTGGCGCTGGAAAAGAATTTCAAGATCGAGAATCAGGGCATGGACGAGGGCTTGTTCTGGATCAAGCTGGTGCCGAAGGCCGAAGACAGCGGATTCAAATACGTCCTGATCGGCCTGGACGGCGACACGCTCGCGGGGATGGAACTGAGCGACAATTTCGGCCAGCTCACCCGCATCTATTTCACCGGGGTGAAAACGGGACTCAAGCTGGACCGCAGCCTGTTCGAATTCCGTCCTCCGCCGGGAGTCGACGTGTTCGAGGAAAAATAAACGCGTGAATACGGATCTTCAGAGACCTCTGGCCGACCGGATGCGGCCCCGCTGCCTGGACGAGTATATCGGCCAGCGGCATTTGATATCGCCCGGCAAGCCTCTTTATGAGGCCATCAAGGCCGGCAAGCTTCATTCGATGATTTTCTGGGGACCGCCCGGCACCGGCAAGACGACCTTGGCGCGGATCGTCGCCCGCCACGCCGACGCGGAATTCCTGCCGATTTCGGCGGTACTGGCGGGCGTCAAGGAAATCCGCGAAGCGGTGGCCGAGGCGAAGCGGCTTTTGACCGACCATAATCGCCGTACCATTCTATTCGTGGACGAAGTGCACCGTTTCAATAAATCCCAGCAGGATGCCTTTCTGCCCCATGTGGAAGACGGCACCATCTATTTCATCGGCGCCACGACCGAGAATCCGTCCTTCGAGCTGAACAACGCCTTGCTTTCGCGTGCCCGCGTTTACCTGTTGAAGTCCTTGTCGGAAGACGATTTGCTCGACCTTATCGAGCGGGCCTTGCAGGATGGCGAACGAGGCGTCGGCCGGCCGGACCTCGGATTTCCCGAGGAGCTTCGCTGCTGGTACGCCAAGGCGGCCGACGGTGATGCTCGAAAAGTCCTGAGTCTGCTGGAGATCACTCTCGATCTGTTGGAAGTGGGACAAGACAAAATCACCCCGGACATCGCACGGGAAGTGCTCGCCGGCGGCGGAAACCGGCGATTCGACAAGCAGGGCGAGGATTTTTATAACCAGATTTCCGCGCTGCACAAATCGGTGCGGGGCAGCGCTCCGGACGCGGCCTTGTACTGGCTGTGCCGCATGCTGGACGGCGGCTGCGATCCGCTTTATCTCGCACGCCGCATCGTCCGTATCGCCAGCGAGGATATCGGCAATGCGGACCCGCGCGCGCTGGAGCTGTCCCTGAACGCCTGGGATGCTCAGGAGCGTCTCGGCAGCCCGGAAGGCGAACTGGCCCTGGCTCAAGCGGTTCTGTATCTCGCTTGTGCCCCCAAGAGCAATGCGGTATACGTCGCCTATAATACGGCTCGTGCCGATGCTGCCAAAACCGGCAGTTTGGAAGTGCCGACTCATCTTCGCAACGCCCCCACGCGCTTGATGAAGGAACTCGATTACGGAAAGCATTACCGTTACGCTCATGATGAACCCGAAGCGTATGCGGCGGGTGAAAATTATTTCCCCGAAGGGTTTCCGCCCCGTGCATACTACAAGCCGGTTTCGAGAGGGCTGGAAATCAAGATCGCGGAAAAATTGGAACGGCTGAAGGTTTTAGATAAGGCGGCTCTGGATAAGACTTAGTTACTATCGGATGAGTTTTATGGTCGACCACCAAGCGGATCATGACGAGGGGACGGAACCGATGAGTGGCAGGGACGCGGAAAAGGAGCGCAGGCGATATTTTCGGATAGAAGACGAGATTATTCTTTTTTTCAGGGAAATAGCGCCCGATGAGATTCCTGATAATCGAAGTCCGCGGGACTTTCCCTTGGATTCTTTCGCCCTTTCAGCCAGCCTGGATTTACTGACTCAGGAGTCCCGAAAGCTGCTGCGGCGAATCGAAAAAGACACTCCGGAAATCGGCGATTTCTTGAAGGTTCTGGAGCGCAAAATCGATCTCATCGCCCGGGCCTTCCTGAGCTACGAGGCCAACTTGCCGGAGCAGACCACTCAAGGTGTTAGCCTCAGCGCTTCCGGTTTATCCTTCGATGTGGAAAAGCCCTATGCTCCAGGTAAAGTGCTGGAAATCAAGATGGTCTTGCCGCCTGATCTGATCGGGTTAACTGCGTACGGTCGTATCGTTTATTGCAAAAAGAACGGGCCCGATTCCGAGCTGCCTTACCAAATTTCCGTGGATTTCGTCGGCTTGCGCGACAGCGATCGGGAGCTACTGATTCGCCACGTCGTCAGACGGCAGCTGCAGCAGCTTAGAAACAAGAAACAGCCATCGGAATAAGCGCTTCCGCGCCCCGCTTTATTCATGCAGTACGATGCGCTGACTAAGACCCTGCTTCATTTGCTGTCCGATAATGGCTTTCACTCCGGAACGGAACTGGCGAGTCGCCTCGGTATCAGCAGAACGGCAGTCTGGAAAGCCGTTCGTGCTCTGCAATACCGTGGGATTGAAATCGCTGCCTTGCCGGGCAAAGGCTACCGGGTGACCCAGCCCGTTGAATTGCTCAGCGAAACAGTCATCCAATCCTCGTTGAGTCCGAGCGCCGGCCGGCTGCTCGGCGGTCTCGACATCTGCGACGAGATCGATTCGACAAATACGCATTTGATGCGCCTCGCTGCGAAAGGTGCTCCCTCGGGGGCGGTATGCCTCGCGGAAACGCAGACGGCCGGCAAGGGACGAATAGGTCGTTCCTGGCTTTCGCCCCTGGGAGCAAATATTTATCTCTCGGTCTTGTGGCGTTTCGACGATCACTCCCGTGTGACAGGACTTAGCCTGGCTGTCGGGGTAGCCGTGATTCGGGCACTGGACCGGACGGGGATTATCGGGGTCGGACTCAAGTGGCCGAACGACATTTTGTGGGAAGATCGCAAATTGGGGGGGATCTTGCTGGAGGTCGCCGGGGAAGCCCATGGCGGATGCGCCGTGATCGTGGGCTTGGGGCTGAACCGCTACATTCCCCCCGTCGTGGGGCGCGGGATAGATCAGGCGTGGGTCGATCTTGCCACGGTGGCCGGCGCATCGGCTCCCTCGAGAAACCGCCTGGCCGCCTCGATTCTGAGCGAGCTTTTGCCTTTGCTGAACGATTATCGGCACACCGGACTTGAGCCCTATCTTGCTGAATGGCGTCGCTATCATCATCTGACCGGGCGCGAGGTGGTCGTCCGTCAGGGCGATACGGAAACCGCCGGCACAGTTGCGGATGTTACCGGAGAAGGGTTGCTGGTCGTGGTGTGCAAGGACGGGAAACGCCGCGAGTTCGCATCCGGTGATGTGCGGCTCCGGATCGCCGGCTGAGCCGGAGACTGTCATGCGGCTTCTGGTCGACATCGGCAACAGCCGAGTGAAATGGGGAATCGCGCAAGACAATCGGATTGTTTCGGGCGAATCTTTCCCTTCGGCTGGCGAATCGCTAGAAGAGTCATTCGACCGCCACTGGCTGACTCTGCCCATACAGCGCCGCATATATATCTGTAACGTTGTCGGCGGCGAGGCGGAACACATCGCAACGGCCTGGACCCAAAGACGCTGGGGAGTTTCGCCAAACTTCGTCAAACCGGCCGATCGAGGCTACGGTGTGGTGAACGGTTACGAAAAGCCGGAAAAGCTAGGGGTCGACCGTTGGGTGAGTCTGATTGCCGCGCGGGAGTTCAGCAATGGGCCGGTCTGTGTCGCCGACTGTGGTACCGCGTTGACCTTCGACGTACTTGATGCGCAAGGCCGGCATCTCGGCGGCCTCATCGCGCCCGGCTTGGCGATGATGAAACGGGCGTTGGCGCTGGAAACGAAGGGCATCGGAGAGATCGACTGCGGCGATCCCGAGGTTTTAGGACGGAGCACAGCCGCAGCCGTAGAAGGCGGAGTATTAGCCGCTTGCGCGGGACTGATCGAGAGATCGGTCGGAAAAGCGGAGAAAGAATTGGGGCATGTACCCGATTTGGTCATTACCGGCGGCGATGCGGATAGGATTGCCGACAAACTCGACGGCCCGTGTAAGGTTGTTCCGGATCTGATATTGCGGGGATTGCTCCGCATCGCGAGAAGCGTTTCATGAAGTATGCTTTTTATAGTCTGATTCTGGCGAACGTCGTATTTTTCCTGTGGGAAAGCAGCATACTCGGGCGGGGAGTCAGTAGTGCGTCGTCCTATCAGGAATTGCGGCTCCCCCATGTCGTGGAACAAATAGCTTTGCTCAGCGAGCGCACTGGGTCGCCCGAAAAGGCCCCTGACCTGGTTTTGGCCGAGGTGTCCACGACCGAGGCTAAGCCGGAACAGATCAAGGGAACGACATCGATTGTCGAATCGGAGCCGGCCCAAAAATCGGAAGTACCTACCGACACGCCGTCCACATTGTCGACACGGGCCGTGGAATCGGGCTGTTTTCAGTGGGGCCCGATTACGGACGAGACGCGGGCGCGCGAAGTCTTGAATCTGGTTAAGCCTGAGTCCGATCAGGCTAGCCTTATCAAAAAACCTTCGGATCTGACCGACGGTTGGTGGGTGCTGTTTCCCAAGGCTCACGATCTGGATACCGCCAAGGCGAACCGGAAGATGCTGCTCGAGAAAGGAGTAACCGACCTTTGGCTGTTCGACAAGGGCGCTTTGCAAGGGGCGATATCCCTCGGTCTTTTCAAAACCCGAAACCGAGCCGAGCAGGCTCAGAAGACATTCACGGAACAGGGCATCATTACCGAGGTAGTGCCCCGCCAGGTGCGAAACGAGGCTTATTGGGTTCGGATTCCATGGGCTCGTCCAGCATCGGACTTGGACGAAATTCTGAAGTCTACGGATGCGAAGGGCGCAGCGGGGTTATCCCCGGCACTCATTCCCTGTGATTGACCGGCCGCTATCCTCGATAAATCCGCTGGAGGCAGTGCCGAAGGTCGATAATCCTTCCCCGACGGATGTGTTTCATTTCTGGAAAGGCGTAGGTCGGCAATCCTTTGCCGACGCCTGAGATGTGGCTCGTTTCTCGACAGCTTACATAAGGCAGCGATCTCGTAAGCGGATTCGCCGACCACATCAACGAGTGCCTTGAGCATTTTTCACCACAGTTTAGCGGTGTGGATCTGAAAGCCGTTGCGCATGCCCTTTCTTACGCCCTCGTGTCCCCCCTCTCTGGCTAGCCCGTTTTCCGAATCGGTGTAAGGGATTCGGATATGTAGGTCGGCAATCCCTTGCCGACGTATCGGCTCGGCGAAGGGCGTTGTCGGCAAGGGATTGCCGACCTACGTTCTCCCCTCCTGGCACGAATCCGTACACCGGGATGGAAAACGCTCTAAACCCGTAATGGCGTGAGCACTTCAATTATTCACACCTCAACATCCGTCCGCTAAGGCTTACATATTTTTCAGCTTTGGCTGACTTGTCACGCTTGAGTTACAGCCGTCAAACTTGCGCGCAAGTACGAGAGCCGCAGGGGGCTTGATCGAGCCTTTATTCGGATTTCAGACGAAAACAAAAACCCGACTCTGAGGCAGACTGTTCGGGTGCGCCATAGGCATCGTCCGGAATGGCCATGATGACACCGCGTCGCCCCCTCCTATTCGCCGGTTAAGCCCTTGGCTAAGGTCGTTCGTTTTTCGCCAACTGATGTGCGCGCTGTAGGCGGGCGGATGTTCGAGATTTGATAGCCCATGTTCTGGGCTTCGGGGCGTTTGCTGGATTTAGGCTGACACGATCTACACATGAGCGCTCGATGCAGAGCGAAGTGGAATAGCCTTCGTTTCCCGGATTTTCTATGGTTGCGAAAACGGGGCAGGGGGCGACTTCAATTTCTAAAAACCAGGAGCAAGCCATGCAGCGAACAATTGTGCCACGCGTAACAAAAACGCCGTTTCGATCGGGTTTATACAGCGTTCTGGCCGTTGTGCTGTCGATTCCGGTATCCGGGTGGGCGGTCGGTCCGGGATGGACTCAAGACTGGTGCAAAGTGTACGCAACCCAGGCAAGTGGATCGGGCTTTTATGTCTGGGTAGATCCCCAAGCCTGTAATAATGTCAACAACTGTCCATACCATCTCGGGCCTACTGGATATGTGGAGCAGTCCGCAGCGGTATTTTGGATCGTCTACCCGACGACTAATACGCCCAGCGAAGCACAGAAAGTCATGATCTCCCAGCTTTCGCTGGCCGCTAGTACAGGCCAACTCGTCAGACTTCATTGAGTAATGGTCAAATGTTGTGTACGGGGGTGGGCTCAGGCGGCGACTTTCTCGACGTCTTCCTGAACTCCATCCTTGAACACGACTCCCTCGATGACTTGGGCTAAACGGGGGATTCCATTCAGTTTCCGCCAGTGCCGCTCGGCGCTTTTCACCAGCATGAACACCATCGCGAGGATACTTCCCCGTGACACGCAGCCGCGCGTTTTGGCGGTTCGTAACCGGACCGTGGCAAAGGTGGATTCGATCGGATTGGTGGTCCTTAGGTGAATCCAGTGCTCCGCCGGAAAAGCGTAGAACGCCAACAGCGCCTCCCGATCCTTTTCCAAGCACGCCACCGCCTTGGGATACTTGGACCGATACCCCGTCAGGAAACGATCAAACGCTTTCTCCGCCTCCGGCCGGGTCGCGGCCATCCAGATTTCGTGCAGCGCGGCTTTGGGTTGCTGACTCTTGGGCAGCTTATTCAGCACATTGGCCGTCTTGTGGACCCAACAGCGTTGGCCACGGGTGGTCCCGTACACCTGTGGTAAGGCTTTCCAAAAGCCGAGGGCGCCATCACCGGTGGCCAGGTGCGGATTGACCGTGAGGCCACGGGCCTTGAGATCCAACAGCACCTCGCGCCAGGACGCCTCGCTCTCCCGATAGCCGTCGGCCAACGCCAGCAACTCCTTTCGGCCGTCCGCCGTAGCCCCAATCACCACCAGAATGCATTGGGCCGCATCCTCCAGCCTCACCCCGAAATGGAGGCCATCCACCCAAAGATACACATAGCGCCGGTTCGACAAATCCCGCCGCGACCAGCGTTGATGCTCGTCCTTCCACGTCTCTTTCAAACGGCTGATGGTGCTCGCCGATAGCCCCGGCGCATCCCGGCCCAGCAATGCCGTCAACGCTTCCTGAAAATCCCCGGTCGAGACCCCTTTCAGGTACAACCAGGGCAACAGGTCCTCAAGGCTCTTGGTCCGCCGAAGGTAGGGCGGCAGAATCGCCGAGGTAAACCGGATCGTCTTCGCCCGGTCCCGCACCCGCGGCACCGTGACCTCGACGGCGCCGACGCCGGTTTGGATGGACCGCGTCGGCAGATGACCGTTCCGCACCGCCCGCTGGCGGCCGTCCGCCGTCTTCTCGTCCTTGAACCGTTCCAGAAAGGCGGCCACCTCCGCTTCGATCGCCGCCGCCAGCATTCGCTGGGCGCCTTCCCGCGCCAGTTCCGTCAGGGCATCGGCAACCGGGGCGGGTGTCCCTGGATTCTTCAGCGGAATGACTTTATCTTCATGCATGGCGTATTCGCTCCTCTCAACAGGAATTGATGACCTCGAAGACCATCAAGAATACGCCGCCTACCTCAGCCCCTTATCCACAACTTTCGAGCATAACTCCTGATGGAGTTACAGGGAAGATTTTTGGTCCTAATAGCATATTCGGTCCAAAGCTTGGGATTACTGAGATGCCGGAAGCTACAAATATCTTAAATACGGCAATCAAGGTACCGCGATGAGTCAGATTTGTTTTGCTCCCAAAGAAGTTAAATCATGGTATCTATCAAGAAATCTGGCGAATACTTTTGATCGGATTGAACTACGGTTGCCCGAATCCGAAAGCGACGGAAACAAAGCTGCAGTAGTTCTGGAGTGTGGATCATTTTTGGCGAGCTTTACTGTTTGGGGATCAGGTACGACGGAATGGATTGTTGTTAATGGGGAGTCTGGTGAAACGGTGATAGTTCGCGATTCAACATTCACCGATGTTTCCACCCTGTATTCATTACTTGATGCTGCGATAGAAGAGCTCCTGCAACTCTGAAATTGTAGCCCGCGTAGATACTGTTATCCGGATCAAGCCCGCGTAGGCTGGGTTGAGGTACGAAACCCAGCGGTTCAAGACTTGGCTGTGCCGGGTTTCCGCAAAGCTTCAACCCAGCCTACGGGCTTTCCAGCCCGCGTAGGGCGGAATAGCGTACTCGCGTATTCCGCCGCATGGGAGTATTTCATTCGGCGCATTACGCGAAAGCTAAGTATATTCCGTAAACTTTTACGGAATCTCGACAGATTAGTTTGATTGGCGGGTTTCTCCTGTAGTGGTGCGTATGCCGCAAGACTTCCCTGAATGTACTTAGAGCATTTTCATACCTACTGTACGGGCACTCGCGAGTAGGTCGGGAATCCCTTCCCGACGCCACGTCCCGGCCGAGCGTCTTCGTCGGAAGGGTCGCGACTAAAGCGACCGTTTGCGATTGGCAAAGGATTGCCGACCTACGAAAGCTTGAGTCGATCTACCCTGGCCGAAGGCGCCAACGACTCCTGCAGGCCTGTTTTGCCGTACGAGCGAGATGAAAACACTCTAAGGGGCTACTCGGTAAACGGCGGGTTACGGCGCATCGAATCCAAGCGTGCCCAGCAGGGGTTCCGTTGTGCGCGCCTAACCCGCCCTACAAACCCCGGGGTGAGGTACGAAACTAGACCTCGATCAAGCGTCGGCTGTGCCGGGTTTCCGCAACGCTTCAACCCGACCTAGGCCAAGCTTGGCAGGCTAGGCGCTGCATAGTTTCTACAGGCTAATCGACGCGCGCTGCGGCCGTGAGCCTTGGATTTTCCGAATACCGCAATGCGATAAACAGGAAAAACTGGGTTCCGAAGATCAGATTGGCCAGGACGAGGTGAATCGGCTGTACGAAAGCCGGAAATCCGAGACGATCCAGCGTTACCCCGGTGCCGATGGCGGCTACCACCAAAGCCCCCAAGGCGATGCCGAAGTTTCGAAGCAGGTGTCCGCGTTCGAGGCGTCGTGCCAGATTCCAGACGAGCCACAGGTTTGTGAAGAGAATGACGGAGGAGAACGAGCGGTGAATGTAGAAAATGATCGGAAATTCCTCCCGCCAAAGGTGGCGCTCGGCTTGATCGAAGGTCGTGGCGATGACATCCACCGACTCCCGGATCTGGGTTCCCATGGTGATTTGCAGCAGCGTCATTCCCATCGCTACCGCCAAGACCGTTTTGAATCTTGGCGGTAGCGCGCCAGTATCGAGCCTCCGTATCGTGTCCTGCTGCGATCTCGCGATCGCGTAGATCAGGAGACACACGATCACGAAAGCGGTCACCATATGGGCGGTAATCATGACCGGCCGCAGATTGCTGGCGACGACCGCAGATCCCAGCCAACCCTGAAACCCGACCAATAAGAATACGGATAAGGCGAGTAAGAAGACCGCCCGGTCTCGTTTCAGATATGGAATTGAATAGAGCAAGGTCAGCAGAATAAGCACTCCGATACTCACGCCGATCAACCGATTGACATATTCGGTCCAGGTCTTGAGCGGATTGAACTCGGTATCCGCATAGCCGCGCTCGGCGTAAATCTCATGGTAATTCGGCGGCAGCTGGGATTCGTCGGTAGGCGGGACCCAGCGGCCGAAACAGGTGGGCCAGTCGGGGCAGCCCATGCCGGCGCCGGATGCCCGTACGATGCCGCCGACCAGGATCAGGAAATAAACGGCGGCGATCGTAATCAGGCCGATGCGGCGGAACCGTTTGGAAATCGCCGAGTCGGTCGCGTTCGAATGAAAAGCGTTCTGGGGATTGAAGTCGGAAGAGACCGTATCGTTCATGACTGATAGTTCGACAAGATTGGGACGTTACGTTTGTACGATGCCGGACGGCGAGCCGGTACCGGCGTTCGGAGCGTTTTTCGCCGCAGTATAGTGGCGTGAATCGGGAACTCGGCACGCCCAGAATACATGCGCAAACAAGCTTGTAGGTCGGCAATCCTTTGCCGACGAAGATGTCGGGAAGGGATTCCCGACCTACGACAGCCTGGGGCGCTACACCACATCGGAAAATGCTCTAGCGAGCCGGCATGACCGAAAAGGATTCCGAAATGCTGAAACTGCGGCTACGAGAACTTTCGGATAAATCCTGATAATACAACCGAATGCGATAGTTTCCGACCGGCAGTCGACCAATTCGATAGGTTCGGTAAAGCCCGGAGCCGGGGAGGGCGCTTTCCTCCGGTTGAAAGGTATAAAGGCACTGCCCGTAGTGGTTGACGACGATCTCGATTTCGTTTCCTTTCATCCGGGCATCGACACGGTCGTCGTTGCAACCGCGCCGCGGGTAATAAATCAGGATATCTTCGTTGGCGCGAGGACTATTGGGTTCGATAAAAAGGGTTTCGCCTTGCGCTCCACCGGGTCCCCGGAAATGTTCTTGGGCGACCGCCGAGAGAGGAAGAAGGCTCAACAAGAATGCCGGTATATGGCGGCGAACTCGGGATAACCGCGTCCATCGAAGCGTGGAAAAATGGCCGTTAGTCATTGCGCATGCCAAAGACTCGGGTTTCGCGGTAATAGCTGCTTCCCCAGACATATACGTACATCGCGCCGCTAACCAGGGTCGTCAAAAATACGATCGCGGTCAGGCCGGTGATGAGGCTGGCGGGCAACGACACGAAGCCATGGTGCAGGAGTATGATGAATACCAGAAAGAGCTGGAGCAATGTATTCACTTTGCTGATCAGGAGCGGTTGCCCTTCGAAGGGCCGCAGCAGGAAGTAATACAGCACTGCACCGGTGAATATCACCAGGTCGCGCAAGACCACGGTGGCCATGAGCCAAAACGGGAGCAGTCCCATAAAGCTCAGCACGATATAAGACGAAACCAGAAGCAGCTTGTCGGCCAAAGGGTCGATATAGGAGCCGAGACGGGATTGCCAGTGAAAATGCTTGGCTAGAAAACCGTCCAGAGCATCCGATACACCCGCAATCACGAACAGCGTCAGAGCCCAATCGAAGCGCTTTTCCAGCATCGAACTGATGACGGGATAGACGAGCAGGATTCGGCAAACCGAAATGATATTGGGTATATGACGTGCTTTCATTCGGCTAATCGGTAGGTTAACCCGGAAAACTGCCGGTCCTCGTTAGCGACGGGTCTCAACACCCGCCCTAAAGCGAGGGCCTCCTCCAACGACGCCCTGTCGCCGAGTACGTATAGCTTAAACAAGGCATGATCGGCGTCCACTCCCATCCACTCCAGCCTTTTGACCTGAGACAGCCGGCTCAGATAGGCGGTTGCGCGATCGGTCGCATCGAGAGACGACAGGCCGACGATTTTCAATTCCAGAGTCGTTTCCTGCGTGGTACGCGGAATGAACCGTTCGGCCAGGCGGGAGTAGACTCCGGATGTACCCGACCGGAGTGCTTCCTGGAGATCGGGAAAGTTTCCCTGCCAAGTCTCGTCGAGATTTTGAAGGTAAATTCGCCAAGCGGCATCCCAGGTGCCCTCCGGTCTATGCGACAAGCGTCCGGCGAGCACGGCATCGGTCTCGTATCGAGCGGACGCTTGCTTGACTCGCTCTCCGTTACCGGTTTCCAGGTCGTCGATGCTGAGACTCTGTTGGTCGGTCAAATCCCACAAAGGAACCGTCACGGGCAATCCGCTTTCCTCCGCTGCGGCACGTAGCGCGCGGTCGATCTCCGGCATTTGATCGGCCACGAAAATCGATTTTTCCGCATTATCCTCAATCGAAAGCCATACCAGCACTTCGGGTCGCTGTTCTCCCCAAGGACTGATGTTCGATTTACGCAAGGTGTCGTTAATGCGCGGCGAATCGAACTCCACGCGCAAATAGTCGAGCGGCGCATCGGTGTCCGACTTGGTTATGTACTCGTATTGCAGAACGAAATGGTCGGGTTTTTCCAGCATGGAGCGTACGGCCTTGGACTGCATGGCATCGGTCCTGACCAATCGCTTGAGGACTTGCTCAAGAGCTTTGCGGATGTCTTCGTTACGTGTCGATTCATCTTTGCTCTGTACGGCGACGTCCATTCGATACAATCCTTTTATTTCCGCGGCCATAAGGTTGGGACAAACCATTATGAGCCACAAACTGACTAGGGCGACGAGGCGCACGAAGATCCTCCCGCAGGTTGGCGAAGAGCGTTGTACAATATCACAATCCCTTAGAGCAGCTAAAACACTCTATGTCCGTTCGACCAGTCTGGATTTCACTTGAATGGACACTGGTTTTTGGCTTTTTAGAGTTCTTTTTTCCGAATTGATATCCCGGAGATTCAGCTTGACCGATTCCAAAACCGAATCCCTCGATTACAAAAGCGCCGGTGTCGACATCGAGGCCGGTAATGCACTCGTAGAGCGAATTAAACCGTTTGCCGCAAGAACTCGCATTCCCGGTGTGCTGGCCGGACTCGGGGGATTCGGCTCGCTGTTCGAGCTTCCGGTAGGCCGTTACAAGCAGCCGGTTTTGGTCGCCGGCACCGACGGGGTGGGCACGAAACTAAGATTGGCCATCGATAGCGGACAGCATGGCGGCGTCGGCATCGACTTGGTTGCAATGTGTGTCAACGATATCGTCGTTCAGGGCGCCGAGCCTTTGTTTTTTCTCGATTATTACGCCACCGGCAAACTCGAGGTGGATGTCGCCGCCTCGGCGATCCAAGGCATCGGCAAAGGCTGCGAATTGGCCGGGTGCGCCCTGGTGGGCGGCGAAACGGCGGAGATGCCGGGGATGTACGGCACAGGCGATTACGATTTGGCCGGCTTTTGCGTGGGCATCGTGGAGAAGGACGAGATTCTCGACGGAAGCCGGGTCCGTCCGGGCGACAAACTGCTCGGCCTGGCGTCTTCCGGACCGCACTCGAACGGCTATTCCTTGATCCGCAAGATCGTGGACCGCGAAGGCCGCCGCCTGGATGAATCATTGGACGGAAAGCCCTTGGGCGAATGGTTGCTCGAGCCGACCCGGATCTACGTAAAGCCATTGCTGCAACTCATGCGTCAAATCAGGGTTCATGCCCTGGCCCATATCACCGGCGGCGGAATCACGGAAAACCTGCCGCGGGTTTTGCCGGATCGCTCGGAGGCGGTGGTCGACCCGTTCGCGTGGCCGAGACCGGCCGTGTTCCGCTGGCTGCAGGAAAAAAGCGGGGTAGAGGACGGCGAGATGCTGCGCACCTTCAATTGCGGCATCGGCATGATCGTCTGCGTCGCGCCGGAAGACGAAGAGAACGCCCGTGCGCTGCTCACCGCTGCCGGCGAGACCGTGTATACCATCGGCGAGATCGCATCGGCTGGTGGCGGTCCTCGGGTCAGGTACGTCCAGCCATAGTACGCAATGCTACTGTTCAGGAAGATTTATGGAACTTAGTGTCGTTGTGCCGGTTCACAACGAGGAAGACAACGTTGAACCGCTGATCGCCGAAATCGATCGAGCCTTGATCGATGCGGGAAATTACGAAGTGATTTTCGTGGATGACGGCAGCACCGACAATACCCTGACCCGCCTTGACGGTTTGCGAGCGCAGTACCCGCGGCTGCGCGTTCTGTGTCACCGACGCTGCTGCGGGCAAAGCACCGCCTTGCTGACCGGCGTTCGCGCGGCCCGCGGACGAATCATCGCGACCCTGGACGGCGACGGGCAAAATAATCCTGCCGATATACCGAAATTGATCTCGGCCCTGAAGTCTATGGACCAGGACGGAATGAAGGCCATGGTGGCGGGACTTCGCAAGCGCCGCAAGGATACCGGCTGGCGGCGGTTTTCCTCCAAAGTTGCTAATGCCGTGCGCAGTTCGCTGCTTCACGATAATACGCCGGATACGGGATGCGGGCTCAAGGTGTTCTCGCGCGAGTTGTTTCTTTCCCTGCCGTATTTCGACCATATGCACCGTTTCCTTCCCGCGCTTGTTCAGCGGGCCGGAGGAAAAGTCGTGTCGGTGGAAGTCGATCATCGGCCCCGTGTGCGCGGTGTGTCCAAATATGGCACCTGGCACCGGCTATGGGTTGGCATTGTCGACCTGTGCGGGGTGATGTGGCTGCAACGGCGCGCACGCTTTCCTGAAGTGAAGGAAGTGGGCGGTTAAAGGTCTTTATCTCCCGGGCGAGATGGCGTAAGTTTTTAGATTTAATTCGCATAAGAACAAAGGAAAATAATATGAGACCGAATCCCGTCCTACATGCAGTTGTCGTTTTTTCCGTAGTCTGGGCCGGAGTGGGCCGGGCTGAGGAACCGAAGATGCCGCCTCGCCAAGTGCTTTTGGAGAAAGCCCTCGAGCTGCCAACCAATAAGGTCAATTCGCGGGTCATTCGGGTCATTTTCCCGGAGGGTTACAAGACACCTTTGCATACGCATGAAGGGCCGGGGCCTCGTTACGTCGTGAAGGGCAAGGTGAAAATCGAGGAAGGCGGCCAGGTTCGCGAATACGGGCCCGGAGAGGTGTTTTGGGAATCCGGTCAATGGATGACGGCGGAAAATGTCGGGCAAGGCGAGGCCGAGGTCATCATCATGGAATTGGCGGCGCCTAAGTAAGCAAGATATTTGCCCATGGGAAGCGGAACGATCCGGTGGGCACACGTCATCCAAGGGGCGGCGCAGCTATTTTGGATTCAGGCCGCTTTGCTTCTCCGGCGCAGAAGGAGGAGCAGCATCCAAAGCGGCACTAATCTGCAAATTGGTTAGCCAACCGTGAACACGGTTGACCAGAAATTCTCCGATGTCTTGCCATCCGTGATCGGGCTCATTCAGAACCAGCAACCGATAGGACGGATTGGTTTTCATGGCGGCCCGCTTGCGGGACGCTTCGTCGTCCATTGGCACCGATATTCGGCTGCTTAGAATTTCAAGTATAGGCAAGCGGATGGCGCTCAGGCTATCGGGGGAGATCGGCGGTGGATCGAGCTTCCGCACGGGGGCCGGGTCGATCAGCACCGCGGCCTTCACGGCTCCGTCGGGCGAATCGGCGAGATAGCTCAATGCCGTCCATGCTCCGATATCGTGGGCCAGCAAGGCGATATTCCCGATTTTTTTCTGCTTGAGAAACTCCACGCTGGATTGCAGCCTTGCGATCGTTTCTGCAAGAAGATTCGCATGGCCTTGCAGATCGTCGGCGTCCGATATGGGCATCGCCAAAGACAAACTGCTCCAGCCGTGTACCGGCAAGCCTAGTCGGAGCGGACGAATAAGATCGGCCGCATCCTGATTCGAATGTCTCCCATGCAGCAGGATGACGCCGCCGCGTACGTCTTTCGATACTGCCTCTCGGTATAGTCCCTGAAATCCCAGATCGGACGCTTCCAGCCGAATCGCTTCGTCCGGGTGTGTACGAGTCCCGATATCGTCGGCGATTTGACGCTCCCGATGCACATCCGTTGCCAAGGTCTCGCTACTCGCCAGACACGCCGAAATCGAGATAATCAAAATTTGCTTACAGAGGCGGGTTTTTGAACACAAATTGTTTCCTCGAAAAAGGCCAAAAGGTATGAAGCGTTCAGCGGTCCGGCGATTTCGATTGGTGTAAACTGGCCGGAGCCAATGCGCTACGAAGCCGAACAATCCTCTTCAGTGTACCGGAGCGTCACCCATGGAAACACTCTCTGAAACCATCGATGGTCTTCCCAATATCTCGGGGTCGGAATCTTTGATCGAACAGGCGATTCGAAACCGGCCGGACACGGTCTTCCAGAATTCCAGTCCAATCGAGTTCGGCCGCATCAAGAGCGCCGCCGCGATCGCGCTGCACATGCATCAGCCTTTGATTCCGGCCGGTGGCGGGGATCCGTCCACCGCCAAGATCATCAGCAATCTCAAGCACATGATGGAGAATCAGCATATCGGCGATAACCATAACGCCCCGGTTTTCCACTGGTGCTACAAGCGCATGGGCGAGTTCGTGCCGCAACTGATACACGAGGGCAAGGAACCGAGGGTCATGCTGGAATACTCGGGAACCCTGTTCTACGGCCTTCGCGAGATGGGCTTGCACGACGTGTTCGACAATCTCAAGACGATCACCGTAAATCCGGATTACCGCCGTGCCGTCGAATGGCTGGGCGCGCCCTGGGGCCATGCCGTAGCGCCGTCAACACCGGTTCAGGATTACCGTCTGCACGTCAAAGCCTGGCAGCATCATTTCGCCGCCATTTTCGGCGTTGAGGCTTTGACGCGGGTGCGGGGTTTCTCGCCTTCCGAGATGGCGCTGCCGAATCATCCGGATGTCGCCTACGAATTCGTGAAGACGCTCCGGGATTGCGGCTATACGTGGGTTCTGGTGCAGGAGCATACCGTCGAGCGTCCCGAAAACGGCTGGGGACCGGAGCACAAGCATTTGCCGCATCGGCTGGTTTGCACCAATTCGGAAGGCGAAAGCGTCAGCATCATCGCGATCATCAAGACCCAGGGCAGCGATACCAAGCTGGTGGCGCAGATGCAGCCTTACTACGAGGCCAGAAGCCTGTCCCGCTGGGATCTGGCCGGAAAATCGGTCCCGCCGCTGGTGACGCAAATCGCCGATGGCGAGAACGGCGGCGTGATGATGAACGAATTTCCGCCGAAGTTCATGGAGGTGGTCCGCGAGGCCAGCGGGTCGGAAACGCCGCTCATGAACGTGACCGAATACCTGGAATTTTTAGCCGACACGGGGATAGCAGAAAGCGATTTCCCGACGGTACAACCCTTGTTTCAAAAAATGATTTGGGACCGTTTCAAACCCGGCGACGGTGCCGAAAAGCTGGAAAAAATCATCGAGGAGATCAAGAAAGAAGATCACCGGTTTCACATGGAGGGCGGCAGCTGGACCAGCGATATTTCCTGGGTGAAAGGCTATGAGAACGTATTGGGCCCCATGGAAGAAGCCAGCGCACTGTTTTACGAGAAGGTCCTGAAAAAAGGTGCGCCGACCGACGATCCGCGTTATCGGAATGCACTGTTCCATTTGATGACGGCTCAAACCAGTTGCTACCGGTACTGGGGGCAAGGTCTGTGGACGGATTACGGCCGAGAGATTTGCCGACGGGCGACGGAGATCTTCAACAGCGATTTCTGAACGAGTTTCGCGAGGCGCGAAAGAAGCGGGCTGTACAGCCCGCTTTTTGCTTGGACCGATCAAATCGGTAACTCGGAATTCGGCACGCCTATGGAAAAATGTTGCTGAATGATTTTCCAGTTGCCGTGTTCTTTCCTGAACACCAGGCTCAAGCGGAACGGTACATCACCGTTCGCGAAGTGCCAAACCGCCTGCTCGGCGGCCCAGGCAACCGCGCCCCGGTGCCCGACTTGGAGATTGACCGGCGAAACCACCGGCAATCCGCCATTCTCGTAACCGATAGACGCCAGAAAATCGAAAATGCCTTGCCACCAGGCTACGATCGCGTCGTGGCCGACGAAGACCTCGGGGGTATCGGTGCCCAAGGCCAAGGCATCCGGCGAACGCGAGGTGATGAATTCCATGAAGTCGATATCGCCGGTCGTGGATGCATTATGGAACTGCATTATCAACCCTTTGATCTCGTCGTCGACGGCATCGGCGCGAACGGCTTGCGGTGCGGCAAAAGCGAGCATGAATCCGCATACGGTGGCTATTAATGGAAAAATGATGAATTTCGAGCGCGATGAGTTAGTCATTCCTGTAGTCCTTCGATGTAATGAAATCTATGGGAAATTGAAGGCTGGCTTTGTCCAATTCCTTATGCGACGCCTCCCAAGCGACCTCCCTTCGATTCGGATTCTAGAGGGCTTGATCTCCGCCGGAAGTGAACTATTCACGCGAATCGAGGCGCTTGCTCGCCGCCGGAAAATCGGTGCGGCGCGCTGGCGGGATATGAATCGATTTGTCGAGATAAGATGGAACAGCGGCCGATAATCGGCTTATCGGCCATGATGGCAGGAAAAGCGAAGGAGGCGGAGAATAGATCTCCGCCCGTGGCTTCGTTGGATGTGAGAAAGTGTCAGGCCGAGCGCCGCTCCATCCTGTGGATCACCTCTTTGATTTCCTCGCCGCTGACGACTTCCCGTTCCTGCAATATCTTGGCGATTTCATCCAAAGTTGTGCGTCGCTGCGTGAGAATTTCCCGCGACCGGCGCTGCCCCTCCTCGACCAGTTCCCTGACTTCCGAGTCGATTAGCTGCGCGGTCTCTTCGCTAAAATTCCGCTCCTCGGTTCCTTCGATATTGAGATATGCGAGCTGCTGCCTTTTTCCGTAGGTGAGCGGGCCGAGTTTCTTGCTCATGCCCAATTGGCAAACCATGGCCCTCGCGATTTCGCTGGCTTTCTCGAGATCGTTGTGAGTGCCGCTGGATATATTGCCGAATACCAACTCTTCGGCCGCGCGTCCTGCAAGCAGGATGGCGATCTTGTCGCGGAGTTCGTCCTCGGTGGCGAGGAATTTTTCCTCGATCGGCAATTGTAGGGTAAAGCCCAAGGCGGCCGCGCCGCGTGGAATGATGGAGACCTTGTGTACCGGTTCGCCGGTGGGAACGACCTCGGCCACCAGTGCGTGGCCGGACTCGTGATATGCAACTCGGCGCTTCTCCGGTTCGCTGAGCGTACGGCTCTTTTTCTCGGGGCCGGCGATGATTCGGTCAATGGCCGCCTCGAAGTGCCTCATGCCGACCGCTTCCTGGTTTTCGCGCACGGCGATGATGGCGGCTTCGTTGCAGATATTGGCGAGATCCGCGCCAACCAGACCAGGCGTCCGTTGGGCTACGACCCGGAGATTCACGTCCGGCCCCAACTTGATATTGCGGGTATGCAGCTGGAGTATGGCAACCCGGTCGTCCAGGCCCGGCTTGTCGACCACGATCTGCCGGTCGAAGCGGCCCGCGCGCAGCAGGGCTCTATCGAGGATTTCCGGGCGGTTGGTGGCCGCCATGACCACCACCCCGATCGATGGATCGAAGCCGTCCATTTCCGTGAGCAGTTGGTTCAAGGTCTGTTCGCGCTCGTCATGACCGCCCATGACCACCGGGCCGCCGCGCGCCCGCCCGATGGCGTCGAGTTCGTCGATGAAGATCATGCAGGGCGCTTTTTGCCGGGCTTGTTCGAAGAGGTCGCGAACCCGCGCCGCGCCCACTCCGACGAACATCTCGATGAACTCGGAACCGCTGATATTGAAGAACGGCACCCCGGCCTCGCCGGCCACTGCGCGCGCCAGCAAGGTCTTGCCCGTGCCGGGTGCGCCGACCAGAAGGACGCCTTTCGGCATGCGGCCGCCCAGTCGTTGGATACGGGCCGGATTGCGTAAGAATTCGATGGTTTCCTTGAGCTCTTGCTTGGCTTCCTCGGCGCCCGCGACGTCCTGAAACGTGACCTTGACCGACGATTCCGCATGAATGCGAACCCGGCTGCGGCCGAAGTTCAAAAGGCCGCGCCCGCCGGTCATGCGGCGCGCCATCCAGGTCCAGAGCGCGAACAGAATGCCGATAGGCAACAACCAATTGAAGATGAAGTTGCCCAACCAGTTGTTGCCGTAGCGAACGGTGTATTTGACGCCTTTTTCTTCCAGGGCCTGCGCCAAATCCTGATTCCATAACGGCACGGTGATGAAACGGCGTCGTTCTTCGCCGGGAGCCTCGGGCTTCAGGTACCCGGTGATCACTTGATCCATCACGACGACGTCCTCTACCTGCTGTTCCTGCACGTATTTCAGAAAATCGCTATATGGGATTTCGTCCTGGCGCACTTCCTGATAGCCCTGCCAGAAATACAAGGTGGCTAAGATCAGAAGGAGATAAAGCCAGAGATTGATGCGCCGTCGCCGCATGCTCTGATAATCGCTCTCATCGCCGGCGCGCGGATTGATTTCCGTATCGGGTTTCCCGTCGAGGTCTGCGCTTCGCAAGTTGTCGGTCAGTTTTTTCCAGAACTCCTGAACACCTTTACCGAGGGAATCCAACAAGGAATCTCGTGAATTCTTATTCATATGAATCTCCCAATGGAACCGCGGGACAGCCGACGGATACAGTTTCGAACCCGATGGGGTGCGATTGGTTCCGCCGGCGGCGTTGACTCAAAAAAGACTCTTTTTGACGTGGTCAGAACTCGGATTCGTCGGGTGCCGTAGAATCCGCTCGAGGATGCGGCCCCAGCCACTGATTGACGATCGCGAGATCCGCTGGGTTCAAGGTCCCGGCGGCCTGTTTGAGCGCCAGACTGTTGATGATGTAATCGTAGCGCGCCCGCGCATAATCGCGCTTGGTCCGAAACAGATTGCGCTGTTCGGCGAGGACGTCGACCATCGTTCGGGTGCCGACTTCCAACCCGGCTTCGGTCGCTTCCACGGCACTTTGCGACGACACTACCGCCGCCTGGAGGGCCTCCACCTGACTGATGGCGGACAGAATACCACGGTAAGCATCTTTCACTTGACGCTTGACCGACCGCCGTACGCCGTCCAGATTTTCCTGGGCCGCTTCGTATTCATGGCGGGCCTGGCGAACCCGCGAGTTGACGCCGCCGCCCGCGAACATCGGTACGTTGACTTGCATTCCGATGATTTGATACTCGGTGGGTATGCCGCGCGGCCGGTTGGTATCGGTGAATCCCGCCGAGCCGACCAGATCCATCGACGGAAGATGGCCGGCGAACTGAAGATCGATATCTTTTTTCGCCACCAGGCTGCGGTTCTCGGCTGCAACGATACTGAGATTGCTTTGCTGGGCCAGGTCGCTCCAGTTCTCGATGTTTTCGGGATCCGGGCCCTTCAACGGAATCTTTTCGGCGAGTTCGGCCAGGGCAAGGTCGTATTCGCCGATGATTTCCTGGAGCGCTTCCCGCGCGTTGTCCACCTGGTTTTCGGCCTGTATGACATTAGCCCGGGCCTGGTCGTAACCCGCTTGGGCTTCGTGCACGTCGGTAATGGCGATGAGTCCCACCTCGAACCGTGCCTTGGCTTGTTCGAGCTGGCGCTCGATGGCGCGCTGCTCGGCCAGCGCGAATTCGCGGCTGTCCTGGGCGAACAAAACATCGAAATAGGCACGCGCGGTACGCAGCATCAGGTTTTGTTGCTCCGCCGCGTAATTGGCTTCCGCCTCGGCGATTTGATTGTCCGCCTGGCTCAGCTGGACCCAATAGTCGTGATGATAAATCGGCTGAGTCAGGTTGATGCTGGCCGCACTGTTCCAGAAGCCGACATTCCGGGCACCGGCGATGAAGGCGAGCTGAAACTCCTCGAACTTCGACAGCACCGAGTTGCGGTTGAGCTCGCCGGTCAGCGACAAAGTTGGCAATAGACGGGCGACACTTTGCGGCTTGGCTTCCAGAACGGCGTTGCGGGTCGCTTCCACTTCGCGCAGCCTTGGATCGCGTTGCAACGCGAGTTCGAGGATTTGCAAGAGATCCTGCGCCTTCGCGCCTGCCGTCACGAGCAACAATAGAGCGAGCAAGATGCCTTTTTTCATTGGTAATGCAGCTTCACCTTATCGGTTCCGACACGCTTTTTAAGACGCGCGAGCAGTTCATCGCCGGGATGTACGCGCCATGCTTCCCCGAGCTGAATCGTCGTCTGTGCCGCTTTCCCTCGGTATTCGATATAAATCGGACAGCTGCCGCCTCGGAACGGTGCGAGCAGATCGACGAGTTCGTTGACCCACTGGGCTTCCGAAGGGGCGGTGTTTGGGCCCGACGGCGGCCATTGAATGAAGAGATGTTTGGCGAAGTGCGCGCGCGCCTGCGCCATGGTGAACAGGTGTTCCGCGGTCAGGCGGAGTTGGCCGGCATAGTCGTCGAAACCCAGATTGCCTTCGACGACTAGCAGCGCGTCCTTCACCAAATGCTCCCGGTATTTTTCCAAAACCTCCGAAAACACCGCTACTTCCAGCCTTCCGGTTCGGTCATCCAGAGTGGCGAAGGCCATGCGCTTGCCGTTCTTGTTCTGCCGGGCGCGAAGCTCCACGACGAGCCCCGCGACTACGGCGCGCACTTCCCGGCGTCCTCCGGGCCCCCGCTCGTTGTCGAGCGACAATTTTCCGAGACGGCCGGTAACGAAGTGCTGGATTTCGGCCTCGTAAGGGCCGATCGGATGGCCGGTGAGATAGAGCCCTAGCGTCATTTTCTCGTAAGCCAGGCGCTCGTCTTCCGGCCAAGGTTCGACGGCTGTTGCGACGCGCGGCGTATCCTCGGCCTCTGCCGGGCCCCCGAGCCCGAACAAGTCGTCCTGCCCGGTTTCGGCCATGGTACCGTGTTGTTCGGCCGCTTTGATCGCGTCCGACAGCTCCGCCATATGGCGTGCGCGATTCGAATCGATGGAATCCAGGGTGCCGGAGCGGATCAGCGCTTCGATCACGCGCCGGTTGACCTTGCGCAGATCGACCCGGCGGCAGAAATCGTACAGATCCTCGAACGGGCCGCCGCGTTTGCGCTCCTCGAGAATATCCCGGATCGCCGTTTCGCCAACTCCTTTGATCGCGCCTAGGCCATACAGGATGGTGCGGTCGTTGAGCACCGCGAAGCGGTATTCTGAGCGGTTGATGTCCGGCGGCTGGACGGCCAGTTTCATTTCCCGGCACTCTTCGATCAGGACCACGACCTTGTCGGTGTTGTCCATGTCCGAGGACAGCACCGCAGCCATGAAGGCAGCCGGAAAATGGGCCTTGAGCCAGGCGGTCTGGTAGGACACCAGCGCGTAGGCCGCCGAGTGCGACTTGTTGAAGCCGTAGCCGGCGAACTTCTCCATGAGATCGAAGATGTAGCCGGCGATATTCTCGTCGACCCCTAGCCCGACCGAGCCGGTGACGAAAATTTCCCGCTGCTTGGCCATTTCCTCGGGTTTTTTCTTACCCATCGCGCGGCGCAGGAGATCGGCGCCGCCCAGAGTGTAACCGGCCATGTCGCGGGCGATTTGCATCACCTGTTCCTGGTATACGATGACGCCGTTGGTGGGCCTGAGAATCGGCTCTAGGACTGGGTGCGGGAATTCCGCCTTGGTGCGGCCGTGCTTGACGTTGATGTAGTCGTCGACCATGCCTGACTGCAGCGGGCCCGGACGGAACAGCGCCACCAGGGCGATGATGTCCTCGAAGCAGTCCGGTTGCAGGCGCCGGATCAGGTCCTTCATGCCGCGTGATTCGAGCTGGAAGACGGCGGTTGTCGAACAGCTTTTCAGCAGCTTGTAGGTGTCGGGGTCGTCCAGGGGAATTTGGGCGATGTCCACCGGCGGCGCGTCTTTCTCGGCCCGCTGTTTGTTGATGGTTTCCAGCGCCCAGTCGATGATGGTGAGGGTGCGGAGTCCCAGAAAGTCGAACTTGACGAGGCCGACCGCTTCCACGTCGTCCTTGTCGAACTGGGTCACCAGGTTTTCGCCGCCCGGTTCGCAGTACAGCGGGGAGAAATCGATCAGCTGGGACGGCGCGATGACGACGCCGCCCGCGTGCTTGCCGGCGTTGCGGGTAATGCCTTCGAGCGACTTGGCGAGGTCGATCAGCGTTCGGACTTCCTCGTCGCTCTCGTACAGCTTTCTGAGGTCTTCGCTGTCGGTGAGGGCCTTGTCCAGGGTGATGCCCAGTTCGAACGGAATCAGCTTGGCGATCTTGTCCACGAAACCGTAGGAATGGCCCAGTACCCGGCCCACGTCTCGCACCACGGCCTTGGCTGCCATGCTGCCGTAGGTGATGATCTGGGATACCCGGTCTCGCCCGTATTTGCGGGCTACGTAGTCGATCACCTCGTCGCGGCGCTCCATGCAGAAGTCCACGTCGAAGTCGGGCATGGACACGCGCTCGGGGTTAAGAAAGCGCTCGAACAGCAGTTCGAATTCGATGGGATCGAGGTCGGTGATCTTGAGGGCGTAGGCCACCAGCGAGCCCGCGCCGGAACCGCGTCCGGGCCCCACCGGAATGCCGTTTTTCTTGGCCCACTGGATGAAATCGGCCACGATCAGGAAGTAGCCGGGGAAATCCATCTGATTGATGACCGAGATTTCCAGTTCCAGCCGCTCTTCGTAGCGCTTGCGCCGGTCTTCGAGACTCCCGCTCCCGGTGGGCGGTCGGACCGCCAGACGTTCCTTCAACCCCTTGCGCGACTCCTCGGCGAAAAATTCCGCCGTACTCATGCCTTCGGGTACGGGGAATTGCGGCAGAAAGTTCTTGCCCAGGGTGAGTTCGAGATTGCAGCGTTTGGCGATCTCGACCGAGTTTTCCAGGGCTTCGGGGAGATCGGCGAACAACTGCGCCATTTCCTCGGGGCTGCGGAGATATTGCTGCTCGTTGTAATCCCGCGGGCGGCGCGGATCGTCCAGTACCCGGCCTTGATGGATACAGACACGGGCTTCGTGCGCTTCGAACTCCGAAGGGCTGATGAATCGCACGTCGTTGGTGGCGACGACCGGCGCATCGAACTCGATCGCGAGGTTCACGGCGCCCTCGATGTATTCCTCCTCGTCCGGACGTCCGGTGCGTTGCAGCTCCAGATAAAAGCGCCGGTCGAAAATTCCGAGCCAGCGTTCGAGCAGGCGTTTCGCTTCGCTTACGTTGCCCATCAGCAAAGCCTGTCCGATATCGCCTCGGCGGGCGCCGGAGAGCGCCAAGAGTCCCTCGTTTTTTTCTTCCAGCCACTCGGGCATCAGCAAGGGCACGCCTTGATGCTGATTTTCCCGATAGCTGCGGGAAATCAATTCGGTGAGGGTGCGGTATCCCGCGGTATTCTGCACGTACAGCGTCAAAGCATGCGGAGAGGCCGGGTCGGCTTCGTTGTATAGCTGCACATCGGCTCCGGCAATGGGCTTAACCCCTTCGGCCAAGGCCGCTTTATAGAACTTGACCAGGGCGAACAGATTGGACTGGTCGGTCACGGCCACCGCCGGCATGCCCAGCGCCGCCGTGCGCTTGACCAGGGCTTTCACGTCGACCAGTCCGTCGACCAGGGAGTATTCCGTGTGGACGCGCAGGTGAATGAAACGGGGATCGAGCGCTTCGGTCATGAAGTTCGGGTAGCTTGCAGGTTTGTCTAAAAGATCGTTTTCCGTCACTTGTTGCGGTGCGTGATCGGCATTCTCCTAGTTTTCGTGAGAATGTACGTTCTAGGCTCGAACGTGTTCTCGCCAATCAGGCGCATCCGAACTGCTGCGTTGTCATTTTATTCGCACGTGTGTCGACCATTCGTTCATCAGACGATCTTCCATCGTATGGTAAACATCGGCGTCAAAGTCGGCTCGATTTGGCTTCGCGGCCACTGGACCGGATTCGAACTTTGCGGAACCGCAGTAATTCAGGCGTGAGAAACGGTTCAGGCATGTTTGCCAACGCCGAGGATAGGTAATTCAATCCTTTGTTCGGTATGCAAATTCATCCAGGCAAAAACGGAGAGCCTGGTCCCAATCGGGTAAGCCCAGACCGAATTCCTCGAAGAGCCTTTTATTGGAAAGCACGGAATATTTCGGACGCCGTGCGGGAGTGGGGTATTCGGAGCTCGGGATTGGTTCGAGCCTGGCGGCGGATTCCGGCAACAATCCCTTTTCGAGGGAGTAGTCGCGTATATTGCAGGCGAAGCCGTGCCAACTCGTCTGTCCGTCGCAGCTCAGATGATAAATTCCTTGCCGATCGCCCGGCTCGAACCGTCCGTTCGCGGTGGACTTGGCAAGCATCAAGGCGGTGGCCTCGGCGATGAGACGGCTCCAGGTAGGAGCGCCGTACTGATCGTCCACGACGCGGACGAGTTCGCGTTCCCGCATCAGTCTCAGCATCGTGAGCAGAAAGTTCTGGCCGCGCCGTCCGTAAACCCAGGCAGTGCGCAGGATGAAGTGAGGCACGCCGACCTGGCGGATGGCCTCTTCGCCGGCCAGTTTGCTTCGGCCGTAGGCATTTTGCGGGCCCACCGGATCGTCCTCGCGATAGGGCGCATCGTCGTCGCCGTCGCCCGGGAAAACATAGTCGGTGGAATAATGGATCAGGCCGGCGCCGACGTTCAGCGCTTCCTCCGCCAGGATGCCCGGCGCCAAGGCATTGACCCGGAAGGCGAGATCGTTTTCCTGTTCCGCTTTGTCCACGGCGGTGTAGGCACCCGCATTGACGATCAAGCCGGGCCGGATTTGCCGCACCGACGCGCGGATGGAATCGGGATCGGTCAAGTCCAAAGCCGGAGTCGACCGGCGATCCAGCGCTATCGTTTCTCCCAGGCAGGCGAGACTCCGGCGTAGCTCCCACGCCACCTGTCCTTCACGTCCGATCAGGAGAATCTTCATGCTTGCCAGACGGGGAGCAGCTCGCGGGGAAAATCCTTCAAATTCCGGGCGGATTGGTCCTTCGCCGACAAAACGGGATTGTCGATCGGCCAAGTGATGCCCAGATCCGGATCGTCCCAGCGGAGGCTGTATTCCGCGCTCGGATTATAAAAATCGGTGCACTTGTAGGAAAAAAGCGCAGTCTCGCTCAGCACGCAGAACCCATGGGCGAAACCTTCCGGCACATAAAGCTGATGGTGGTTTTCTTCCGAAAGGAGCGCACCGAACCACTGGCCGAAAGTCGGCGAGCCGGTGCGGATGTCGACCGCCACGTCGAATACCTCGCCTTGCAAGGCCTGCACGAGCTTGCCCTGCGGGGTGGGATTCTGGAAGTGCAGACCGCGCAGAATGCCTTTGCGCGACAGCGATACGTTGTCTTGAACGAACTCCCGGTCCAAACCGGCGTCCCGATAGCGCCGCCGATTCCAGGTTTCCAGAAAGAAGCCGCGGGCATCGCCGAAGACGTCGGGCTTGATCAGCAACACGCCCGGCAATGGAGTGGATTCTATATTCATGCGGGGCGGCCCAGTTCTAGAAGTCTGATCAGGTATTCTCCATAGCCGCTCTTGTTCAGCTTCATGGCGTGCTTTTCCAGATCGCCGCCGCTGATCCAGCCCTGGCTCCAGGCAATTTCCTCCGGGCAGCAGATTTTCAGGCCTTGGCGTTCTTCTATGGTTTGAATGAAATTGGAAGCTTGCAGCAGCGAGTCGTGCGTTCCGGTGTCGAGCCACGCCACGCCGCGGCCGAGTTTTTCGACCTGAAGCCGTCCTTGCTCCAGATACAGGTTGTTGATGTCGGTGATTTCGAGCTCGCCGCGGGCCGAGGGTTTCAGGTCGGCCGCCATGTCGACCACCTGGTTGTCGTAAAAGTAAAGACCGGTGATGGCGTAATTGGATTTGGGGCGCTTGGGTTTTTCCACGAGATTCACCACGCGGCCACTCTCATCGAACTCTGCGACGCCGTAGCGTTCGGGGTCCTTGACCCAATAACCGAAAACCGTAGCACCGGTTTCGCGGGCAACCGCTTTTTCCAGATAAGTCTGGAGGCCATGGCCGTAGAAAATGTTGTCGCCCAGGATCAGGCAGGAACGATCCTTGCCGACAAACTCCCGTCCGATGATGAAGGCTTGGGCGAGTCCTTCGGGTTTCGGCTGCACGGCATAACGGATAGACATGCCCCATTGCTCGCCGTCGCCCAATAGACTTTGGAATAAAGGCGCGTCCTGGGGAGTAGTGATGATCAGTATGTCCCGTATGCCCGCCAGCATTTGCACCGACAGGGGATAATAGATCATCGGTTTGTCGTAAACCGGCAGTAGCTGTTTGCTGACGACATAGGTCAACGGATGCAGGCGAGTGCCCGAGCCCCCGGCCAGAATAATCCCCTTCAAGTTATCGGACTTCAAAGATATTCCCCCCTTGCATGCTGTTTGTTGTCGCCGGCAGACCGCTGCACTCAGGACTTTTCGATTCCCAGGCGTTCTCCCCGGTAACTGCCGTCCATGACCCGCTGGCACCAGTTCTGGTTTTCCAGATACCACTCCACGGTCTTGCGGAGTCCGGTCTCGAAGGTTTCGGCCGGTTCCCATCCCAGATCCCGGCGTATCTTGCCGGCATCGATCGCGTAGCGGAGATCGTGGCCGGGGCGGTCCGTAACGAAAGTGATCAGTTCGCGGTGCGGACGGTATTTGGAATTAGGCAACAATTCATCGAGCAAGCTGCAGATGGTCTCGACGACTTCCAGATTGGTTTTTTCGTTGTTGCCGCCGATATTGTAGACCTCGCCCGCTTTGCCATCCTCAAGGACTCGTTCGACGGCCCGGCAATGGTCCTCGACGTAAAGCCAGTCGCGCACGTTGGCACCGGTCCCGTAGACCGGCAGCGGCTTGCCGTTCATGGCATTGTGGATCATCAGCGGAATCAGCTTTTCCGGGAATTGGTACGGTCCGTAGTTGTTGGAGCAGTTGGTGGTTAGAGTCGGCATTCCATAAGTGTGGAAGTAGGCTCTGACCAGATGGTCCGACGAGGCCTTCGAAGCCGAGTAGGGCGAGTTTGGTCGGTAAGGGTTTTCCTCGGTGAAGAACCCCTCGGATCCCAGCGTTCCGTAGACCTCGTCGGTGGAGACGTGGAGGAAGCGAAACGCTTTGTGCGCCTTGGGAGAAAGCGACCGCCAATAACGGCGCGCCGCTTCCAGCAATTGGAATGTGCCGAGAATATTGGTCTGAATAAAAGGTTCCGGCGAGTCGATCGAGCGGTCCACGTGGCTTTCCGCGGCGAAATTGACGATGGCGTCCGGCTGATAGCGTTCCAGTAGATAATCCACCAGGCTGCGGTCGCCGATGGAGCCCAAGACAAAGACGTGGGCAGGGTTGTCCTTGATGCTTTCCAGCGTATCCAGATTGCCCGCATAGGTCAGGGCATCCAGGTTGACGACTTGAAGATTCGCCCGGCGCATTTGGCGAAGCACGAAATTTCCCCCGATGAATCCGGCACCTCCGGTTACCAATATTGTTTTCGATTGTGTCATGCGGCTGGTCCACCCTTACGTTGCATCATTCCTCGTGAGGGATTGTATCCGATGATGGCGATGATCAGAAAAACAATCAGCGCCACGGATGTGTAGATACAAGCGTAAAGATTGAACTGACCGTAGAGCGCGAAACGGATGAGTTCCACGGCTTGGGAGAATGGGTTGTACGAGGCGAGAGTGTAGAGGAGTTCGCTGGATTCCTGGATTTTCCACAGCGGATAGAGCGCGGTGGACAGGAAGAACATCGGAAAAATCACGAAGTTCATGACGCCGGCGAAATTCTCAAGCTGCTTGACGAAGGAAGACAGCAGCAGGCCGAGCGCGCCCAACATCAAACCGGAGAGGACCAGCGCCGGCAACACGCTCAGATAGCCTTCCAAGGGAACTCGGATGTCGTAAAACCAGGCGATGAGGAGAAAGGTGTACGCCTGCAATACCGCGACCAGAACGCCGGCCAGGAGTTTGTCCACCAGCAAATACCAGCGGGGCAAGGGACACACCAAGAGGGTTTTCATGCTGCCCATCTCGCGGTCGTAAACCATGGAGAGAGAACTCTGCATGCCGTTGAACAGCAGAATCATCCCGAGCAGTCCCGGCGTGATGTAGACCTCGTACAGAATATACGTTTCATAGGGCGGAATGATCGCGACGCCCAAAGTCGAGCGGAAACCGGCAGCGAAGATGAACAGCCAGACCAGGGGACGAACCAGGGCCGAGACGAAGCGTTCGCGCTGGTGCACGAAGCGCAGCAGTTCCCGCGCCATGATGCCGCGCAAGGCGCGGAGGTAGTGCATGAGCCTCATGCGGCCTCCCGCGTCAGCCTGTGGAACGCGTCGCCCACGGTTTCAGCGCTGGCGGTTTTCAATACCTCCGGGATAGAACCGTCGGCCCGAACGGCTCCCTTGTGCAATACGACCAGACGATCGTTTTCGTAGATCTCGTCGATCAGATGAGTGGCCCAGAGCACGGCGATGCCGCTATCGGAACACAGCCGATGCACGTAGTCGACGATGGCCTTACGGCTCGGAACGTCCAGGCCGACCGTGGGTTCGTCCAAGAGCAGTAGCCGGGGCTCATGCAACAAGGCCCGCGCGATTTCGACCCTGCGCCGGTGGCCGCCGTTGAGCTGCCTAACCTTCTCTTTCCGCCGCTCGAACATACCTTGACGCTCCAGTTCTTCCCGGATGCGCGCGTCGGCGCGGCGGCGGCTCAGACCGTGCAGCGAAGCGTGATAGTGAAGGTTTTGCAGCACGGTCAGATCGAGATCCAGGGTCGTTTGCTGAAAAACGACGCCCAGTTGCGCCAGTGCTCGGCTGAATTCTTTCCTGACATCGTGTCCCGCAATAAGGATTCGTCCTTCGCGACTGTCGTACAGCCTTGTGATCAGGGAAAACAGCGTGGTTTTGCCGGCGCCGTTGGGGCCCAGCAAGATGGTGCATTCACCGGGCGCAACGGCAAAGCTCACGCGGTCAAGCGCCTTCTTTTTGCCGTAGGCATAGGAAAGTCCCGCCACGGTCAGGGCAGGTGTGGGATTAAGAGTCATGGTTCAAGGTTTAACGACGAGCCCCCATGGGTAATGGCCCACGGCGACGGACTTCAGAACCTTGTGCTGTTTGAGATCAATGATCGAAATGTCGTTGCTCACGCCGTTGGTGGTATAGAGCCGGGATTGATCCGGCGAAAATTCGAGGTTCCAAACCCGCTGACCGACCAGGAGATAGTCGACGACTTCCAGCTTTTGCGCGTCGATGACGGCTACCCGGTTCGCCGGTCCCAAGGCCACGTACCCGTAACGTCGATCCTTATCGATACGAATGCCGACCGGCTGGATTTTCTCCTGAGTGACGCCGGGAATCTTGAAGCCGATCTTTTTGACCGGCTGTTTGGTGTCGACATCGAATACGGTCAAGGTGCCGGCAATTTCCGAAGTGACCCAGAGCTGCCGGCTGTCGTCGGTGAATGCGCAGGCGCGTGGACGCGGATCGACCAGCGTGTTGTCCACGATGTCGAGACTACTGCGGTCGATCCAGTGAGCCATATTGGTCGTTTCGCTGGTGCTGACCACCCATTTCCCGTCCGGGCTGACCGCGATGCCTTCCGGTTCAACCCCGACCGGAACGGTTTTGACGGCCTTCTTGGAGGCGATCTCGATCACGGTCACCTGATTGTCGTCTTCGTTGGAGACGTACAGGAACCGGCCTTCGGGGTCCCTCGCGAAGGTTTCCGGATCTTCCCCCGAAGGCAGTTTGCCGACCACTTTCAAGCTTTCCGTATCGATGACCTGAATGGTGTTATCGTCGCTGGCCGCGACGTAGAGCCGGCGTTGATCCTTGCTCAGCACGATGCCCCGAGGGCGTTTCCCGATCTTGACGGTTTTTATGAGTTTTCCTTGCGCGGCATCGACCACGGCCAGAGCATTGTCTTTTTCCAAGGTGACGAAGACCGTTTCGCCGAAAGCGGAGCTAGAGGCCATTCCTCCCAGCAAAAGGGCCGACATCATCAGTTTTTTCATCGATTGTTTCCTCTGGTAAGACTGGGATTTATTGCGCGGCTTAGAAGCGGCACTTCGACTCGGGTTCATCGTAACCCAGGGTATCCAATTCGTTCTTGGGATGGAGAAAGCCTTCCACCGGAGCGACGGCTACCATCGACCGTTCGGAAGCGATCAGCACCGGTTGCCGCAATTGGCCGTTCCAGCGTCGGAACGACAAGGGCACGCCCTTGAATCCGGCCAGGGCGAATTCTTCTCCGAGCATAAAGGTTTTCACCTTGTCGAAATCGACCGATTTGGTGCGCGTGGCCGATTCACCGATGGCCCGAACCGCCAGCCAGGCACCGTAATCTTCCTCGGTCATCCAGCGGCCGGCTTGATCGCGGAAACGGTTCTGCAATTGCAGCGCGCCCCATGCCTCGTGCGTCCGGTGCCAAGCGGTCGCCACCAGCCCTTGAGTGCCGGCGACGGGGCGAGGCTGCCAGGTGCGATAAGGAAGAAAATCACCGAATAAACCCGATTCGTCGGCGACGATGAGAATGTCATATTCGACGCCCTGGGTGAAAACCGGTACCTCGGATTCCGGCGTGCGGCGTTCGTCGAAGCTGTGTTGCCAGGTCCTTTCCGCAACGATTTTCGCTCCGAAACGCTTGGCAGCGCGTTTAACCGCTTCGGCGTAAAGCTTGTCGCCGTCGTTGGGTCCGGCAGCCAGGAACCACTTGTTCCAGCGCTTCTTCGCCAGGTATTGCCCCAAGGCATCGGCGCGCATCGCTCGGCTGGGCAAAAGGTGGAGTACGTTGGGGCGGCAGGCTTCGCCGCGGAATTCATCGTCCCGGGTGGCGATATCGTATAGCAAAACATTTTTCGATTCGGGCAAAGCCGCCAGTTCGCGGATCTTTGTGGACTCCAGGTTGAGGAGGATGTGTCTATGGCCGTCTGCCAGCAGGGCTTTGAATGCCGCGGCAACATCGCCGTCCGGCGGCACGATGCTTTCACGCAAGCTGAAATTCTGGCGGGTGAAGCGGCCGGTGGTATTGTTGTCCTGAATGCCGAGACGTGCGCCCTGTACCCCTCGGTCGGTGACCGCCTGCTCGAAAAAAGGCAGGACCGGCGGGCTTTGAGGGTCCTGCGCGAGATAAGCGATGGGCAGTTGATCGAGCTTCGCTTCGGCGCTTGCCTTGGGTTGGGATTTCGGCGCCGGCGCCGTTTTCTTGGCTCCGTAGGCCGGCGTGAAGGCCGCCAGAAGGAAGCTGAGAAAAATAAGCGGTAGTGTTTTTGAAATTGAAAGCATGATTCCGCACCGTTCGACCGTGGGAATTATAACGAAACCGGCTGTGGCCCGGAAAAACGCCAGACCCGATGTCCGTGCGGTCCGGCGTCGGGGCTAATTCAAGTCCCTATGCCGAACAAGAATATCGTACGTATCCGAACGGAAGCGTTCTGCCAGCGCTTCCACCAGATAGACCGAACGATGCTGTCCGCCGGTGCATCCGATGGCAGCGGTCAGATAGCTGCGGTCTTCGTCCGCGAACCGGGGTATCCAGCGTTGCAATAGGGCGACGACGTCGTCCAGGTAGCTTTGAACCTCGGTAATGTTTGCGAGAAACTCGATCACTTCCGCGTCTTTACCGGTCTTGCTGCGCAGGCTGGGTTCCCAATGCGGGTTGGGTAGACAGCGCGCATCGAACACGAAGTCCGCGTCGAGCGGAATGCCGTTCTTGTAGCCGAAAGACAGGAAATACAAGGACATCGAATGCTCCTGCTTCGCTCCGAGACGGCCTCTTATCAGTTCACGCAACTGATGTATGTTGGTGTAAGTGGTGTCTACAAGGAGATGGGCGCGACTCGCGACCGGTTCCAGCAGCTTACGCTCCAGTTCGATCGCTTCGCTGAGCGGACGAGCCGAATCGGTTAACGGATGCTTGCGGCGGGTCTCGCTGAAACGCTTGAGTAGAGTGTCGGTCTCCGCCTGTAGAAAGAGAATCTGACACTCTATCCCGAACCTGTCGGCCAGTTCCAAAGTCAGGGGAAACTGGTCCAGACTCGCGCTCTGATTTCGGGCATCGATGCTGATCGCGGTTTTCCGGAACGCTCCCGGGTTGCTGATCACGGCTTGCCGTATAAAAGATTCGAACAGCGAGACCGGCAGGTTATCGATGCAGTAGTAACCGGAATCCTCTAGAGTTTCCAGCGCGATACTCTTGCCCGACCCGGATAAACCGCTGACGATGACGAGTTTCATGGCGACGTTTTGCTCACGCCTATATCAGCCGAAAAAACGAATGTGCTGTGGGGCGAGTGATCAGTGCTCTTGAACTTTTTCTTTATGTTTGACGACTTGTCGATCGAGCTTGTCGACCATGCCGTCGATGGCGGCATACAGATCCTCGCTTTCCTCCTGAGCGAACAAGCTGGCGCCGTTGACTTGCACCGTCGCTTCCGCTTTTTGAGCCAGTTTTTGCACTTCGAGCACCACGTGCACATTTACGATCTTGTCGAAATGACGTTCGATCCGCTGCATTTTTTCCATGACGTAATTTCTCAGGGCTTCGGTTACGTCGATGTGATGGCCGGTGATGCTGATTTGCATGATGATCTCCCTAGTTTTGGATGATTGTTATCAAAAAACACGTTTTCTTTCGTTGGACGGCGGAATAGCCATGGCTTCCCTATATTTGGCGATGGTGCGGCGCGCCACGTTGATGCCCCGTCCCTTCAGCATGGCTGCGATCGTGTGGTCGCTCAGAGGCTTCAGCGGATCTTCGCCTTCGATGATTTCTTTCAAATATGCTTTGATGGCGGTTGCCGAACATTCTCCGCCGGCATTCGTCGAGACATGACTGGAGAAGAAGTACTTGAATTCGAAGACGCCATTCGGCGTGTGGATATATTTCTGCGTTGTAACCCTGGAAATGGTGGATTCGTGCATTCCCACTTCTTCGGCGATGTCTCGCAAAACGAGCGGTTTCATGGCCGTCTCGCCGTATTCCAAAAAGTCTTTCTGGCGTTCGACGATGCAGCGAGCCACTTTCAGCAGGGTGTCGTTCCGGCTTTGCAGGCTTTTGATGAACCAGCGCGCTTCCTGCAGATGGTTCTTCATGGTGACGTTGTCCGCGCTGTTGTCGGCGCGCTTGATCATGCCCGAATAAAACGGATTGACGCGCAGCTTGGGCGAAATTTCGGGGTTGAGAGCGACGATCCAATCGTTTCCCTGCTTGACCACGAACACATCGGGAATCACGTACTGAGATTCCGAGGCAGAGATCTTGCGGCCGGGTTTGGGTTCCAAAGTACGGATCAAAGCCACCACGTGGTTCAGATCCTCTTCGGACAGCTCCAGCGTGCGTCTGAGCTTGGCCAGATCTTTCTTGGCCAGGAGCTCCAGATGCCGGGTCACCAGCGTGAACGCCTCCTTTTTCCACGGAGTGTCATCGGGCAGCTGATTCAATTGGATCGCCAGGCAATTCGCGAGGTCCGGCGCGGCCACTCCGGGCGGATCGAAATTCTGAACCCGATGCAGAACGGCCGTCACTTCCTCGATCTCCAATCCGTTGATTTGATTGACGAGGCCCTGATGGATGTCTTCCACGCTGACCGTCAGATAGCCGTCGTCATCGATAGCGTCGATAATCGCCGTGGCGATGGCGTAGTCCTGTTCGCTGAACGTCGTCAGCTCCATCTGCCAGTGCAGGTAATCCTGCAAGGACTGGGCCGGCGCCCGCTGAAAAATGAAATCGTCGCTGTCCGAATCTGAGGCCGCGACGGAGTAGCTCTGAAAACTGTCGTACACCTCGTCCCATGAGGTATCGACCGGTAATTCCTGGGGGATATCGGTTTGGGCGTCGAGATTCGACAACTCCTTGAATTCCGGCTCGCTGGACGGGGCAGGGGTTTCTACCGAGTCATGAAACTCCCCGTGGCTGCCTTCGTCTTCCGCCACTTCGAGCATCATGTTTGAGTCCAGCGCCTGTTGTATTTCCTGCTGTAAATCCAGGCTTGACAACTGCAGCAGCTTGATAGCCTGTTGCAATTGGGGGGTCATGGTCAGCTGCTGACCCAACCGGAGTTGCAGAGTTTGCTTCATGAAGCTTTACGTCCAGAAATGCGCGTTGGCAGTGTGAGAGTGAAAAATCAGAACCATTCTAGTGCACAGGTACTAACCATGAAAGGGACTGTCTAAAGGGAAAAATGTTCGCCCAGATAAACTTGGCGTACTTCCTTGTTTTGTACTATGTCTTGCGCCGTGCCTTCTGCGATCACGACGCCTCCGCTGAGGATATAGGCGCGGTTGCATATTCCGAGCGTCTCGCGCACGTTATGTTCGGTAATGAGAATACCGATGCCGCGGTCTCTCAGGTGCTCGATGATCTTTTGGATGTCGATGATCGAGATCGGATCGACCCCCGCGAACGGTTCGTCCAACAGCATGAACTGCGGCTCGCAGGCCAGGGCCCGCGCGATTTCCACTCTTCGGCGCTCTCCGCCCGAGAGTCCCAGGGCGGGCTGGTTGCGCAGATGGCCGATACTGAATTCCTCGAGAAGCTCCTCGATCACCAGTTCTCGCTGTCCGTTGGTCAATCCTTTGCGCAATTCCAATACCGCCCGCAAATTGTCGGCTACGGTCAACTTCCGGAAGATCGAAGGCTCCTGCGGCAGATAGCCTACGCCGAGTTGCGCCCTGGCATGCATGGGGAGATTCGTGATGTTGTGTTCGTCGAGGTAGATTGTACCGCTATCCGGACGTATTACCCCCACGATCATGTAAAAACTGGTGGTTTTTCCGGCCCCGTTGGGCCCCAGCAAGCCTACGACTTCTCCGCTGTGGATTTGCAGCGAGACACCGTTGACGACATTGCGCTTGTTGTAGCGTTTGAGTAGATCGGTAGCAACTAGAATCGCCATCGCTTATTCGGATTTCTCTTTCGGCTGCATTTTTACATGTACGCGTTTGCTGCCGGTGGTGGGGCTGCCGGCCTTGAATAAACCGTTTTTGGTGTCGTACTCGATGATGTCGCTGGCGGTCGAATTCTGTCCCTGCCAGACCAATGCCTTGTCGTAGAGGATCAGTATTCCGGTATCCGGAAAATAATCGGCACGTTGCGAGGTCCCGTGAATGTCTTCCTTGCCGCCTTCCGGGGTTTGTTTCAGCCGGGTGGGATTTCCGGTAACGATAATTTTCTCGGTCTGGCCGCCTTTCTGATAAACGGTCATTTGGTCGCCTTGAACATCGAGGCTGCCTTGAGTGGCTTTCACATCACCGGTGTATACGGTTTGGCCGGTCTTTTCATCGTAAGTCGCCGTGTTGGCTTCGATATAAATCGGCTGCTTCGAGTCGCTGTCCAATGCGAACGTGTTCTCAGCGGCGAATAAAAACCATAAGGCGATCAGCAGGGTTGAAATAAAACCGACGATCCTTTCAGGGAACGCTTGCTGAATACGTATTGGAAGGGTCATTCCGGTGCTCCAATCGCAAACGGCCTGGCCGGGAGCGCCGGCCAGCCCCTTCCCGAAGACGCCGTTTGCGATTGGATAAAAACGGTAGGTCTCGCATCCGGGGCTGTCGCTCGGATCTACCGAGTTGCAGCCGCGGCTCTTAGGGGAATTCATGCTTTCTTCGTACATTGGAAAGAATCGTGACTTTTAAATCATCGCCGAAGTGAACTCGTGCGCCATTGCCGGTCAGTTCGTCCGGCGGACTCAGTACCTGTATGAACTCGTCGGTTTCGGCGTAGTTGTTGTCCGGTTGGACTCTGGCGTTCTGGGTGACGATTTTCAGCGTACGGCCGTTTTCGTCCCGCTCGCGCAGAATAAGGACGTTTCCGTTCAAAAATATGGTATCGCTTTCGCCCGGCATGAGGGCGTTATCGGAATGAATGACCCACGGCGGTCCGTCTTTTCCGTAGAGCGTCAGAACCGGCTGTACCAATTCGGTACGGTCTTGATCCACATAATGGGTAAGGTTTACGGCAAACAGCAGTTGCTTCGGTTTGCCGTTTTCGTCCATCAGCGTACGACTCAGGTTTTTTGAATAATAATCGATCGTTCCGTGGGTTCTCGGTCCGGCAGATTCTTCGGCCGGCATAAAAACGCCGGCAAGCCACCAGGTAAACAATGCCAGGGTGGCCAATCCCAGATAGGTTACCAGCGATCTCAGAGCAAAAATGCTCATCAGAAATGACTCTCGATAACGCCTTGCAAGGTGCCTTGGGCTTTCATAACGAGATCGCAGACTTCCCGTGCGGCGCCCGCTCCGCCGGGACTGGGCGTAACCCAGTGGGCATGCTGTCGAATGCTGAAGTGGGCGTCCGCTACCGCCACCGCCAGTCCGACTCGGCGCATGATCGGCAGATCCAGGAGATCGTCGCCGACATGGGCGATTTCATCGGGAGCCAGCGCCAGCTCATTGCGAAGATGCTCGAACGCGTCCAGTTTGTCTTGGTACCCCTGATAGACATGACGAATGCCGAGGCTCTCCATGCGCAGCGCCACCGACTGCGAACGCCGACCGGAAATCACTGCCGTCGCTACGCCCGTCCCCTGAAGCAACTTGATGCCATGACCGTCGCGGGCATGAAAGCTTTTGTATTCCTGGCCTTGCTGGTCGAAAAAAAGCCGGCCGTCGGTCAGAACGCCGTCCACATCGAAAATGACCAGGCGGATGCCGGCCGCGCGAGCCAGCACGTCTTGAGGCGCATGCTCGGGCATCAAACCACCCCGGCTCTCAGCAAATCGTGCATATTGAGTGCGCCGATCAGCCTGTTCTCCTCGTCGACGACCAAGAGAGCGCTGATCCGCTTTTCCTCCATGATGCGTACCGATTCCGCGGCTAACAGTTCGGCCGAAACTTTGGTGCAATATTGTGTCATGGCTTCATTGATCGGCGTGGTGTGAATATCGCCGGCCTTTTCGAACAATCGCCGGAGGTCGCCGTCGGTAAAAATTCCGAGCACTCGATAGTCGCTATCGACGATAGCGGTCATTCCGAGCTTTTTCGCCGTCATTTCCAGAACCGCGTCGCGTACCAGGGCCGTTTCCGGCACCGCCGGAATTTCCGGGCCGGTGTGCATGACGTCCTGCACCCGGGTTAACAGTCGCCGTCCGAGACTCCCTCCCGGATGCGCGAATGCAAAATCCTCCCGGGTGAATCCTCGCGCTTCCAACAATGCGACGGCCAAAGCATCTCCCATCGCCAGCGTCGCGGTCGTGCTCGATGTGGGGGCCAGACCGAGCGGGCAGGCTTCTTCCTTTACGGATGTGTCGATATGCACCAGCGATTGCCTGGCCAGCGTGGATTTGGGGTTGCCCGTCATGCCGATCAAAGGAACGTCGAGTCGTTTGATCAGGTGCAAGATGGCCAAAATCTCGGGGGTTTCCCCCGAATTCGACAAGGCCAGAACGACATCGTGCGCCGTGATCATGCCGAAATCGCCATGGCTGGCTTCTCCGGGGTGCACGAAGAAGGCAGGCGTACCGGTACTCGCCAAAGTGGCGGCGATCTTGCCGCCGATGTGGCCGGATTTTCCCATTCCGGTCACCGCGATCCGGCCCTTGCAGGCCAGTATGAGTTTGCAGGCCGCCGCGAAATGACCGTCGATGCGCCCCATCAAGGCGGCTACCGCCTCGGCCTCGGTCCGTACGACCTTGAGTCCGGCCCGGCACAGGCTGTCTTCATCGTAGGTCGTGGCGAGTGTGGTGCGCTGTAAGCTCGACGTCATGCGTGTGAACTGCTCAAAATGAAGCAATTATGCCATGAATATTGCATACCGATTTCGGGTTTTCCAAGAGCCTGGATATTCGCGATGGGAATGGAGGCATTTGGTGCCGCAAAAGCGGTCACTCCCGGGTGACAAACGCGAGCTTGGTAATGCCTGCCTTGTGAGCGACGGCCATGGCTTCCGCGACCCGACCGTAGGGAACGGCGGTGTCGGCCTGGAACTGCACGATCAGTTCCGGATCGGCCTGTTGCAGATCGCGCAGAAGCTGCTCCATGGCTTCCAGCGGTTGCGGCTGATCGTTCAAGGTGATCTGACCCTGGGCGTCGATGGCGATGGTGGCGAGGTGCTTGTCGGGGGCGGGGTCGGTTTTTTCGGTCTTCGGCAAATCGACTTTCACCGCCTGGGTCAGCAGCGGTGCGGTGACGATGAACACGACCAGCAATACCAGCATGACGTCGACCAGCGGCGTCACGTTGATTTCGCTCATGGCCTCCCGATCGGAAGACGAATCGGTTTTGAATCCCATGGTTACTCGCTCCCGTCGGCTTTAAGGCCTGTCTTCACGGCGAGATTAAGGAAGTCGGTGGCAAAATATTCGAGGTCCGCTTCGCATAGCTTGATGCGTCTCAAAAAGAAATTGTAAGCCAATACCGCCGGAATGGCCGCTGCGATGCCGATTGCCGTGGCGACCAGTGCTTCGCCGATCGGGCCGGCGACCACATCCAGGCTGGCCGATTTGGCCTCGCCGATGTCCTGCAAAGCGTGCATGATGCCCCATACCGTGCCGAACAGCCCGACGAAGGGCGACGTGCTGCCGATGCTGGCCAACATGGACAGCCCTTGTTCCAGATCCTTGCGTTCTCGGCTGATCTGTTGGCGCAGGGACCGTTCCAGAATCGACTCGATGTCGCCGCTCCACTCGAGCATGCGCGAGGTTTTGCTGCGCATGTCCTTGAGAACGCCGAATCCTGCTCCTGCGATGCGGCCCAAGGCACTCGCCGAATGTTCCAGACCCGAGGCAGTGGCGAGATCCGGCGCCGCCCAGAAGTCTTTGCTGTAGCCGCGATTTCGCTGGCCGATATTCCAGAGCGTCCAGCTCTTGAAAAAGATGATGCTCCAAGTAATGACGGAAAATCCGATCAGCACCCCTAAGGTGATCTGAACGATATCGGTAGAAGAGATCTGAATCATGCGATAGCCTTTTTCATCGTTTTAGTTTGTATTCAATCGGGACGATAACCCAACTGACCACGGCCCGGTCGCCCCTGCGCGCGGGGATAAAGCGCCAGTTCTTGACCTGATCCACGGTCGCGTCGTCCAGAATCTCGTGGCCGCTGCTGCCTTCGATTTTGATCTCGCCCGCCGAGCCGTTCGGCATGACTTGAACGCGCAAGGTGACCTTGCCTTCCCAGCGTCTTTCCAACGCGACACGTGGGTAACGCGTCGGCGGATTGTTCAGGCCCGGCGCCTTGTAAGAGGCTTCGACGAATGGCGCAGGGGCTGGTGCGGCCGGCTTGCCCTGGGTCGACGCGGTCGGGACAGTGGCCGGCGCGCTGGGCGTCGGAGTTTCAGAGGGCTCGGGTGCCGGTGTCGGCCGAGCCACCGGTTTAGGCTTGGGCTTGGGTTTAGGTTTGTCCGGTTTTTTCGGTGCGGGTTTTTCCGGTTTGGGCTCGGGTTTGGGCGGCGGCTGTTGTACCTGCGGTTGGGGCGGCTCGGGACTGGCTTCGGGCTGTGCCGCGACAAGCGAGACTTCCAGCAGTTGCGGTGGAGTTTCCGCCGGTTCCCGGTCTACCGGGGCGGCGAGCCAGGCGGCCCAAACCGCGGCATGCAGTGCCGCTGCGGCAGCGATCGAGAAAGCGGTCTCCAGCCACGAGCGACATCCTTGCTTGGTGTCGGCGGACATCGAAGTCATATACAGATGTGCGAGTGATGGTTCGGTAGAAATTGGAGGGTACAACTCAAATTGAGAATAATAACGAGAATTTTTACTGTGTAAGCATTTTACATACGGATTTTAATCCCAAACGTCTAAATACCGGTGCTATGACCATCTATTCTTAGCAAATATCGGTCCATATCAAGTTGAGTGGAGCGCTGCTCGCCAAATCTAGGCTGTCGGTACAAATGAGCTCATCGCGCATGTCCGATTGTGTGATATGACGCAATCCGGATATCCCATCTTGGGTTTCACGGAGACTCCGTTCCTGGACAGCATCGTGTTGTGGCGGCGTATTTTATAGATCGTTGAAAATAAATGCTAAATGAAAATTGCTCATGTTCGTTTCCGGTGGGGAAGAGCGATTTGGCGGAAAGCGATATCGGTATTTGACACATCGAGGTGTGGCATATCACGCAGTTCTTGCCTGTTGGCAGCGTGCATGGCCGCTGTGGACCGGATGGTTGCTGACGAAAAGGAGTGGCACGAATTTTCCTATTAAAAGGCTCGGTCTTAATAAAAGAAAAAATAAATATGAAGATGCAGGAGGATGTATTGATATCGCCATTTCGTGTTGGGATGGCGGTTTTCGGTCTGAATTTATTGTTTTCCGGATTCGCTGTCGCCGATCATACCGAAGAACATCGTTTGCAGACGATCGAAGTGACGGCCCCCGAAGAAACCGGGGAATCGCTGACAACGCCCAGCGCGGAAACGGCCAAGTACAAGCTTTCCCAGGTTCCGGGCGCAACCACCTTCATCCATTCCGAAGAGTACCGCAGCCGTCCGACGCCGGGTGGCGTGGCCGATGTCCTGAGTTATTCGCCGGGTGTTTTTTCTCAAAGCCGATACGGCAATTCCGAAACCCGCATTCTGGTGCGCGGCGCCGGAACTTCGCTGACTTTCGGTTCGGCGGGGCTGCGCTATCTGCGCGACGGCCTGCCGCTCACCGGAACCGACGGCTTTACCAATCCGGAGCTTCTGGAGCCGATGAACGCGCTTTACACCGAGGTTTATCGCGGCTCCAACGCCCTGCAATACGGTTCGGCCTTCTTGGGCGGTGCGGTGAACTTCGTCTCGCGCAACGGCCGCAATACGCCGGGCATTCATACGACCTTCGTCACCGGTTCGCACGATTACTACCGTCCCCAACTGATGGTCGGCGGCGTGCTGAACAAGGATCTGGATTATTTCGTTTCTTATACCGGGACCTACAACAATAGTTTCCGGGACCATAGCGAAGAGGATATTTCCAGAGGCTACGCCAATTTCGGTTACCGCTGGAACGAGGATCAGGAAACCCGCGTGCATCTGTTCGCCAGCAAGAACCAGCTGCAGCTGCCGGGGTCTCTTTCGTTCGAGCAGTATTATGATGACCCTTACCAAGCCCAGAATGGTCTATCGCCGGGATCGTTCTTCAATAAATTCGAAACCCTCGACGTTCAACGTAACCTCGAGACCTTGCGCGGCGATGTCCGGCATACCATCAAGTTCACGCCAGATGACGTGCTGACGGTGGGGGCTTGGTACGAAAATCGTCGGCTGTGGCACCCCTTATCGCCTTTTAATTCTTTCAACCGAAACTCGCCTTGCCGGGGAACGCCGGATTCGGAGGGCATCGTGACGATCAATAATCCCGCGTGCGGCGGTCTTCTGATCGACTACGGCAATTTGGCGGGCTCGTTCAACCGCAACCGGCAGCAGGACGCCGGCCTCAGTTGGCGTTTCACTCACGACGGATCGCTGTTCGGTTCGCGTAACAGCTTCGTGCTGGGCGGCTTCTTCGGCTGGGGCAAGTCCTACGGCACGGTGGACAACACCCTGCCGGGCGCGGAGATCGGCACCAAGCTGAATAACGCCAAGAGCGAGGCCTTCAACATCGAAATCTTCGGGGAAGATCGTTTCGCATTGACCTCCAGCCTGGATCTCGTGGTGGGCGGTCAATTCATTCATGCCAAGCGGCGCAGCCTGACCGATTTCTTCGTGCCCACGTCACAGATCGGCAACGCCTTCGAGACGGATGCGTCTCGCTGGTACACCGCCTTCAGTCCCAAGGTCGGGCTGCTTTGGCAGGCGACCGAGAAGCAACAGTTCTTCGCCAATTTCAGCCGCAGTTACGAGCCGCCGACCAATACCCAATTGGCGTTCCGGGATCCGCGGTTGAATCAGACAAGCAGCGAATCTGCTCTTGATGCGCAGGAGGGGACGACGATCGAAGTGGGGACCCGCGGCGAGGCAGGCGTCTTCAATTGGGACCTCGCCGTCTACCATTCCTGGATCAACAACGAGATTCTCTCCACGCTGCTGCCCGGTCAGACTCAGACGAGCACCAATAATGCCGACAAGACCACACATACGGGCGTCGAAGTCGGTACGGGCGCTCTCATTCCTTTGGATTTGATGGGGGATGATCTGCTGCGCGTGCGATTGACCTATACCTACCAGCGATTCCTGTACGACAACGATTCCGCCTACGGCGACAATTACATTCCGGGGGCGCCCAATCATTTCGGCGGCGCGGAAGCCGTGTACGAACATCCCTCCGGTTTCTACATCGGCCCGAATATCCGCATGACCAGCAATTATTACGTGGACTACGCCAACACCCTCAAGGCGCCTGCTTATACCTTGTTTGGCGCCCGTGCCGGCTATAAGAATACGTTCAATAAACTCGGCTATCACGTGTTTGTCGAAGGACGTAACCTCACGGACGAAAAATGGGTCGCCAGCACGAGCGTGGCTGATAGGGCAACTCGGAGCGGGACCGCTATCCTGAATCCCGGTTTCGACCGCACGATCTTCGGGGGCATCTCGATAGATTACTGATTGCTTGGCAACCAGCGGCGGAGGAGGCCCTGCTTCTCGCCCGCCGTTTTTCCACCCGAGGTCCCTCCAGGGCGCCTAGCCCGACAGGGATTTCTCGGTTATTTTCCGTTTGAGGTTGTGTTAACCCGGAAAAGGTGAAGATTGATGAATGTGTTTTGCAGATTGGTCGGCTTGCCGGCGTTGGCCCTGGTCAGCCAATTCGTCTGGGCCGGGCACGGGAGCGCCCCGTCCTCCTCTCAACCCGCTTATTGCAAGGATTCGGCGGCCGCTCCGACACCAAAATGCGCGCGGACGCCCAGCGTGGTATTCGATGCCGACGGTCGGTTATGGCTTTCATGGGTCCAGCAAGGGCGAATCTATGTTCAGTCCTCGAAGGATGGCGGCAAGACCTTGAGCAAGCCGGTGGCGGTCAATCGCGAGCCGGAAAACGTTTTGGCTCACGGCGAGAGCCGACCTAAGATCGCGATCGGCCCGAAAGGCGAGATTTATCTCACCTGGACGCAAGGTTTGGAAAAACGTTTCAGCAGCTATATCCGCTTCGCCCGCTCCGTGGATGGCGGCAAGACGTTCTCCAAGCCGGTCACGGTTAACGACAACCTGGACATCATCGGCCATTCTTTCGACAGTCTGGCGATCAGCCGCGACGGCAAGATCTTCATTGCCTGGCTGGACGCGAGGGATGTCGAAGCCGCGAAGGCCAAGAACCAGCCGTATAACGGTTCTTCTCTCTATTACACCTGGTCCGACGACGGCGGCAAGAGCTTCAAGCCGAATGTCAAGGCGGCCGATTACACCTGTCAGTGCTGCCGGCTGCAGGCCGCCATCGACATCGACGGCTTGCCGCTCATCGTCTGGCGCAACGTCTATCCCGAGAATATCCGCGACCATGCGCTGCTCAAATTCGCCGATTGGGACAAGCCGGGCCGGCCGGTTCGGGTGACGCATGAAAACTGGCACATAGAAGGTTGTCCCCACCACGGGCCAGGGCTGTCGATCGCCAGGGATGGACGCTATCACTTGACCTGGTATAGCGCCGCGCCCGACGCGGCGGGTTTGTTTTATGCCTATTCCGACGATGTCGGCTCGCACTTTACCCAACCGATCAAGTTCGGGAATCCGGCGGCCATGCCGGCCCATCCGCACGTCTTGAGCGTGGGGCGGCGGGTGGATTTGGTTTGGCTGGAGTTCGACGGCAAGAACAATCAGCTCAAGACCATGCGCTCGACCGACGGCGGAGCGAATTGGACCGAACCGCGCGTTCTGGCCGAAACCGAAAGCGGGGCTGACAACCCTTTCCTGCACGCCAACGGCGACCGGGTTTATGTGTCCTGGGCTACGGAAAAGGACGGGCTCAAGGTGATTGCGCTCGATGGGGCCGGCCGCTAGAACATTTTCATACCTGCTGTGCGGGTACTCGCGAGTGCGGTTGGGCCAATGGGGTCGTCGGCAAAGGATTGCCGACCTACAAATGCTCTACCCATCATCTACGAATCTTTTGATGCGTCATGGCAACCGGGATTTCGTAGGATGGGTTAGGCGCACGCCGATATAAGTTGGCCGTCGATTAGAGCATTTTTCGATTCGGTGTAAGGGATCCCGATATGTAGGTCGGCAATCCTTTGCCGACGTACCGGCTCAGCAAAGGGCTTTGTCGGCAAGGGATTGCCGACCTACAGTCTTCCTTCCCGACACGAATCCGTACACCGACATGAAAAACGCTCTAATGCGCTGCGAGTGCGCCGTAACCCATCAAAGCGACGTGCCAAGGGAGTCCTCGTCGAACCTCAATCCAGATAGCGCCGCTTGCCCCATTGGGCGAGGCGCATCAATCGCACCAGAGCCCACCCTGCCAAGATGCGGACAAAGCGGAGAAGGTCCGCCGACTGGCTCAAAAAAGCGCTCCATGCACGTTCGAGTTTTGGCCGAAGCACGGTGAGATTCACTTCCCGATCCTTGATCGAACCGCGCCGGTGCAGCCAGTGCAATAGGCCCGTTACATAAAGCACGAGCGGCATCAGGCCGACACAGAACCAGACGAAGCGGCCCGTCGCGCCGAAAGCCTCGCCGGTGTGCCAGGGCCAGATACGGCTGATAAAAGCTTGCCCACTGCTGAACTTATTAGGATTGCGCACCTCACGAATCTGCCCACTCCAGCGGTCGACCCAGACCAGGGTTGCCGGGTGTCTGATGTTGGCATCCCCGGAGCGCCGCAAATTGATGCGGTAGGTGCCGTTTTCCCCGGCCGGCGTCGCTACGCGCCTCACCTCGGCGTGCGGAAACAGCCCGCGCGCGACCAAAACCGCTTCGGCCAGGCCGACGGGGCGGCCATTGGGAGCGGCCGTACTCAGAATTTCCGGACCCTCGTCGCCGTGGCCCATCTCCGAAGCCCCGAGCATCGTTTCCAGCAGGCTCGGATAAGCCAGATGGAATCCGGTGAAAGCCAGCAACAGCAGGACAACGGCGCTGAACAGACCGAGCGTGCGGTGCAGGTCGAAAGCGAGTCGTGCCAGGCCGGCGTCGTGTCGGATCACAAAGCTTCGGCGAAGCCGGCTGAATCCCGGCCACCAGAGATAGAGGCCGGTGCTTGCCGAGGCAACCAGTAACAGCCCCAGGATGCCGACGGCGTTCCATCCGAACCGTCCGAAGTGCAGTTGAGTATGGAGGTCATATATCCAGGTTGCTGCCGTTCGGCCCCAGAATCGGCTGTCGACGACTTCGGCCGTGTACGGATTCACCGAGACCATGAGAGGCGCATAGAACTCGCCAAAAGTCTCGTAGGGTTTTTCGTACCAGACGGTGATCATGCCGTTGCGGGAGCGCGGCATTTCCAGTACCCACGCGCCATATCGATCAGGATGCGCCTCCCGCACCGCCGCCATGATGCGGTCCAAGGGGAGGTATCCCCCTTTCGGCTCATCGACCGTCAGCCGAGGATTGAGAAGTTCGTCCAGTTCCTCGCGATAGACGCTGAGACTTCCGCTGAGCCCCAGCAGGACGAATAGAAAACCGCCGCCCAGCGCGAGATAAAGATGGATCTTGAGCCAGGCTGTTCGTGCGAAATTCACGGCGATGGCCGCTTGAGACGATAGAGGGCCGAGATATCCTCGTCGCCGTGGCCGTCCGCGATGAGCTTGGCGTAATCGGTCATGGCCATTTCGGTGACCGAGAGCTTGAGCCCCAGCTTGTCCGCCATGCCCTTGCAGATTTTCAGATCCTTTTGGTGCAGGGCGAGCTTGAAGCCGGGTTTGAACACGCCTTGGGTCATGGTCGGTCCGCGCTTTTCCAGAAACCAGTTTCCGGCCGCGCCGCCGGAAACGACGTCGATGACCTTGCGCATGTCGAGTCCCAGCGCCGCTCCGAATGCCATGGCTTCGGTCACGGCCTCGTTGATGCCGGCCGCCATGATCTGGTTCACCGCCTTGGCCGCCTGGCCGGCACCCACGTCGCCCATGTGAACGATCCGGCTGCCCATGGTTTCCAGTACCGGCAGAATTCGCTCCAAGGTCTCGAGCTTGCCGCCGACCATGATCGCTAGGGTCCCGTTCTTCGCGCCTTCGACGCCGCCGGTCACCGGCGCATCGAGAAAATCCGCGCCCTTGCTTTCAACCAGCCTGGCGGCTTCTCGCGCGGTATCGCTGCTCACAGTGGACATGTCGATCACCACTGTGTGCGGGCGCAGCGCCGGTAACATGCCGTGTATCACCTCCAGCACGTCGGCATCGGCCGAGACGCAAATTAGAGTCACGTCGACGTGCGAGGCGAGCAGGGCGGGCGAGACGGCGCACTGTACGCCCAATTCTTGAGAAAGCGTTATCGCGCTGGCTTCGGTGCGGTTCCAGACGGAAGCCAAATAACGGCCCTTGGCCACGTTTCGCGCCATGTGAGTGCCCATCGCGCCGAGACCGATGAAGCCCGCCCTAATGTCCTTTTTGCCTTCGGTGTTCAATGCCGTTTACTCCTCGAGATAGGTGTAGCTTCGCAAGCCGGCGATCAACTCGCTCTCGAAGCGCTTGCGCTGTTCGGAGGGGATCCGCGCCTCGACCAGCTTCTTGCGATAGGCGCGCTCCAATTCTTCCGGGTCGATATGCACATAGCGCAGCAGGTCGTGGGCGCCGTCGCCCCGCATGGGCTGGATGAAACGGTAGCCGCCGGCTCCATCGAGTTCGACGTTGACCGAATGAGTATCGCCGAACAGATTGTGCATGTCCCCCAGAATTTCCTGGTAGGCGCCGACCAGGAAGATGCCGATGAGATAGGGTTCGCCCGGCTTGTGGGTATGCAGCGGCAGGGTGGCTTCGAGGCTCTGCCGATCGATGTAGGTATTGATCCGGCCGTCGGAATCGCAGGTCAGGTCTTGGATCACCGCGCGGCGCGTGGGTTCCTCGTGCAGGCGCTGCAGCGGCATGACCGGAAACACCTGTGCGATCGCCCAGGCGTCCGGCATGGACTGGAACAGCGAGAAATTGCAGAACACCTTGTCGGCAAGCCGCTCGTTGAGTTCGTCGATCAACTCGCGATGGGCGCGGAGACGGATGTCGAGGCGCCTATGAACGGCATGGCAAATGGCTGCGTTGAGCCGTTCCGCATCGGCGAGTTCGGCCAGGCTCAATTTGCCCTGCACGTACATCGCTCGGGCTTCGGCGAGATCGAATTGCGCGTCGTGATACACGCCCAGCGGCGACTCCTGGGGCAGGGCGCGGAGCAGGTCGGCCAGGTCCTGCAAGGGTTTTGCCTTGATTTCGGCCGGAGGGCTTCCGTCTTCGGCCACCGATTCGATATCGATGATATTCGTGATCAGCACCGCATGATGCGCGCTCATGGCGCGTCCGGATTCGGTGATCAGGTTAGGATGCGGCAAACCGTATTCGGCGCAGGCCTCCGAAAAGGCGCGCACGATGCTGTGGGCGTATTCGTCGATGCTGTAATTGATGGAACAGTCGCTGACCGAATGGGTGCCTTCGTAATCGACGCCGAGTCCGCCGCCCACGTCGGCCCAGGCGAGATGGGCGCCGAGTTCCCGCAATTCCGCGTAATAGCGGCTGGCTTCCCGCAGCGCCGTCTTGACGTCGTTGATGTTCGCGACCTGCGAGCCCATGTGGAAATGCATCAGTTTGAGCCATTCGAGTCCGCCGGCTTCTCGCAATTTGACGATCAGCTTGAGGAGTTCGTTCGCGTGCAGACCGAACTTCGATTTTTCGCCGCCGCTGTTCTGCCATTTGCCGGCGCCGATGCTGGACAGTCTGATCCGGACGCCCAATTGCGGCGCAATCCCCAGATCTCGCGATTCGGAAAGCACCAGCTCCAGTTCGGACAGCTTTTCGATGACGATGAAGACGTTCAGTCCCAGGCTGAGTCCGATCAAGGCCAGGCGGATGTAGGATCGGTCCTTGTAGCCGTTGCAGATTACCGTGCCGGCATCGGATAAGGCCAGTATGGCCAGAAGTTCCGATTTGCTGCCGGCTTCCAAGCCGACTGACGTATGACCATTTTTTAAAATGCCCTCGACCACGCTCCGCTGCTGATTGACCTTGATCGGATAGACCGGTGTATAGCTGCCTCGATAATCGTGCTCGTGGCGAGCCTTTTCGAAGGCCTTGTGCAGCAGGCCCACGCGGTCGCGGAGGATATCGGTGAAGCGCACCAGGACCGGCAGCGACAAGCCTTCCTGGCGTACCGCCTGGGCGATTTCGAAGAGATCCACCGTGCCTTGCACCGGATTCTTGGTCGGACGGACGACCACGTGGCCTTCGTCATTGATGCCGAAGTAGCCTTCTCCCCAGTGCTCGATGGCGTAGGTATCGACCGCCTGCTCTAGACTCCAACTCATTTCGGTGGCCAAGCTCTTTAAAAAAGGTTGAATTATGTGGAAAATCCTCCGATTTTTCCATTGCGAGGAACACCATGCTGAGCGACGAAAACTGGTTTACCGAGGTTTATCCGAAACACGGGAGCGCGCTCTCTTTGAAGGTGACTGATAAGCTCCACGAGGAGCAGACGCCGTTTCAGCGCATCGAGATCTACGAGACTGAATGGCTGGGCACGCTCATGGTCATCGACGGCTGCACGATGGTGTCCGATCGGGATAATTTTCTTTATCACGAGATGATGACCCATCCGGCGCTATACACCCATCCGAATCCAGAAACCGTCTGGATCATCGGCGGCGGCGACTGCGGGAGCCTCAAGGAAGTGCTCAAACACCCGGAGGTCAAGCGGGCGGTTCAAATCGAGATCGACGAGCGGGTGACCCGGCTTGCCGAGCGGTATTTTCCGGAGTTGTGCGAATCGAACGACGACCCGCGCGCCGAGCTGCTCTTCATCGACGGCATTCAGTGGGTAAAGGATGCGGCGGCCGACAGCGTCGATCTCATCATCGTGGACAGCACCGATCCGGTGGGGCCGGCCGAGGGCTTATTCAACGAGGCGTTCTACCGCGAGTGTTTCCGTTGCCTGCGCAAGGACGGGATTCTCGCCCAGCAGAGCGAATCGCCGCTGTTCCACATGCCGCTGATCGAAGCCATGCACAAGACCATGCGCCAGGCGGGATTTCCCGAAACGCGCACTTTGTTCTTTCCTCAGTTCATCTATCCATCTGGCTGGTGGAGCGGGACCCTGGCGGGAAAATCGGGTCTGACCCATTTTCGCGAGGCCGATGCTCGAAACAAACCGTTTGCAACGAGCTACTACAACGCCGAGATCCATAAGGCAGCTTTCGTCGCGCCGGAGTTCTTCGGGACGGCGATGGCTTGAGCGGACGGCGGCCTGTGTTACGATTTGCGGAAAACGACGGGTTTGAGGAAAAGATCCCATGACTGAGAAAGAAATAAGCGAAGCGCTTTTCAACCTGCGCACCGAGATTGAACATCTGAATACCAGCGACCCGGAAGTGAGGGCTCGGCTGGAAACGCTGCTTGCCGATCTCGAGCGGCGGCTCGAGGCATCGGAAGACGAGCATCACCTGCATTTGGTGGATGACATGAAAGAAGCGATTTCGCAGTTCGAAGTCGAACATCCCCGCATTACCGGCATTCTCAACGACTTGATGGTTGCCTTGAGCAACCTGGGGATCTGATCCTCTTTGTTTATCGTACGGCCGTCCGGCGAAGGTCCAAGACCGTCGGTCCGGTAAGTAGGTCGGGAATCCTTTCCCGACGCAGTTGTCGGCAAAGGATTGCCGACCTACTTCTTCCCCATCGCAGACGGTCGTCCTAGGAGCACCAGGACGACCGTCTGCGATTGAAGGGGTGTGAGAAATGCAGGTCAAGGGCGAGCGTCAGACATTCCGCAAATAATCCGACCCTCCCAACTGCTTCATCTGTCTTAGTATCCATAACCGGCGATGCATCACATAAGCCGAAGGTTTGTCCGCACGTAAACGCACGGGGTTGGGCAGAACGGCGGCGAGCAGGGCAGCTTCGTTCGGGTTGAGTTTCGATGCCGATTTGGCGAAAAAGGCTTTCCCGGCGGCCGAAACGCCGTAAATTCCTTCGCCGAATTGGGCGATATTCAGGTAAACCTCCAGTATCCGCCGCTTCGGCCACATCAATTCAATCAACGCAGTGAAATAAGCCTCCAAGGCCTTGCGGAAGTAGTTTTGCCCCGGATAAAGAAACAGATTCTTGGCGACTTGTTGGGAAATCGTGCTGGCGCCCCGGATGTGCTTGCCCTGCTGGTTATGCTTCCAGGCTTGGCCGATAGCGTTCAGATCGAAACCATAGTGCCGGTCGAACAACTGGTCTTCGGCGGCGATCACGGCGACTTTCGCATAAGGCGAAATGTGGTCCCAGGAAACCCAGTTATAGCGCGGCCGGAATCCCGGTTTCCCTTCGATAAGCGCCAGAAATTGCGCGCGCAGCATGAACGCGCTGGTCGGCGGAGGAAGCCAGCGAAGCAGGGCGACGGGGATAACGGTGAGGGCGACGAACGTCAGGATGAACTTGCGAAGAATGTTTCTCAGCGCCATTTCGCGTTTGCGGATTTTTATTAAGATTCCTTTGATGCGGCGCCCCGGACGGACTAAAAGGCGCTTAGCGCTCGACTGGGTAATCGCCCGAATTTCGGCGAGTCTTTGCGCCGCTCGGCAGGGGCTCGAACGGGTTGTCAGATCCATTGCAGCCGCTTCAAAGTTGACTCACGCGTCATAGCTGGCCAGAATACGCCATTTTTCCGACCGATTTAAGTGACGCTTCATCAAAACATGACTGGCGGGAATGCGGGTGGCGAAGTTCTAGTTTCAATCAGAAACCTCACGTTCAGCCGCGGCAGCCGCAAGATCTTCGATGGCGTCAATCTGGACATCCCCAGAGGCAAGATTACCGCCATCATGGGGCCCAGCGGCACCGGCAAGACCACTCTCCTGAAACTGATCGGCGGCCAGCTGCGGCCGGACAGCGGCACGATTACCGTGGACGGGCGCATAGTGCACGAGCTGTCGCTTGGCCGTTTGTACGAGCTTCGCAAAAAGATAGGGATGCTCTTTCAGACCGGCGCTCTTCTGACCGATCTCAACGTATTCGAAAACGTCGCTTTTCCGCTCCGGGAGCATACCAAGCTGCCCGAGTCCATGATCAGGACTCTGGTCTTGATGAAACTCCAAGCGGTAGGCTTAAGGGGCGCTCGCGACCTGATGCCGGCGCAGCTTTCCGGAGGCATGGCCAGGCGGGTGGCATTGGCGCGGGCTATCACGCTCGATCCCATGATGATCATGTATGACGAGCCGTTTACCGGACAGGACCCGATTTCCATGGGCGTGCTGGTGAAGCTGATACGCGACCTGAACCGGGAACTGGGACTCACCAGCATCGTCGTATCCCACGATGTCGAAGAAACCGCATCCATTGCCGATTACATCTATCTTATTTCCGAGGGCAAGGTAGTCGGCCAAGGCACGCCCGACGCGATCCGTCATTCGGAGTCGCCTTGGGTCCTACAGTTTATGGAAGGTTTGGCGGATGGTCCGGTGCCGTTTCATTATCCAGCGCCCGATTATGCGGCCGATTTACTCAATCCGCCTGCCTGAAATAGACCGTCATTTATTCGGAAAATCCCATGTTAGCCCCATTCCAGCAACTTGGACACGCGACCCTGGGCACGATGCAAAAGTTGGGTCGGGCCAATTTGTTCATCTGCCATGTCCTAACGGGGCTGCCTGAAATACTGAGGCGCATTCGCCTACTGTTGGCGCAGGTTTATTCGGTGGGGGTGCTCACCATTCTATTGGTAAGCGTTTCCGGCTTGTTCGTCGGCATGGTATTGGGGCTTCAGGGCTACAATGTACTTTCCGATTTCGGGGCGGAGCAGACCTTGGGCGTGATGGTGGCGGCCTCTTTGGTGCGGGAACTGGGGCCGGTGGTCACGGCCTTGTTGTTTGCGGGGCGAGCGGGTTCCGCTTTGACCGCGGAAATAGGCTTGATGAAGGCGACCGAACAACTTTCCGGAATGGAAATGATGGCGGTCGATCCGTTAAAACGCATTATCGCACCACGCTTTTTCGCCGGCTGTTTGTCGATGCCTCTGTTGGCCTCGCTGTTCAGCATGATCGGCGTCATGGGGGGATATTTCGTCGGCGTCGGGTTGCTCGGGGTGGACGAGGGTGCGTTCTGGTCTCAGATGAGAAGCAGAATCGATTTTTACGATGATATCGTTAATGGTCTCATCAAAAGCGCGGTATTCGGGGTCATCGTCACCTGGATTGCGGTGTTCGAAGGTTACGATGCCGTGCCCACTTCCGAAGGGGTCAGCCGGGCGACCACGCGCTCGGTCGTTTATTCGGCCTTCGCCGTGCTCGGGTGGGATTTCGTGCTGACAGCTTTAATGTTCGGGGGGGATTGATGCAGTCATCGAAAGCAATCGAGATCTGGGTTGGTTTGTTCGTTGCCGTTGGTTTGATCGCTTTGTTTTTCTTAGCCATGCAGGTCAGCAATCTCGCCGAACTGCGGAGCAACGATGACAGCTACAGGATCGTCGCGCGCTTCGAAAATATCGGCAGTCTGCGAGTTCGGGCTCCGGTATCGGTGGCCGGTGTCACGGTGGGACGGGTCAGCGCCATATCGTTCGACAATCAAACCTACGAAGCCGTGGTGGAGATGCGGATCGATCCGAAATACGACACGCTTCCGATCGACACCAGTGCCAGCATACTTACGGCCGGTCTGTTGGGCGAGCAATATATCGGTCTGTCGCCCGGCGGCGCGGAAGAGCACCTGGCCGACGGCGACGAAATCGAACTGACTCAATCGGCGATCGTGCTCGAGCAGGTCATCAGCCGTTTCCTGTTCAACAAAGCGGAAGGCGGCGGAGCGAGTGGCGGGGCTGCCACGTCCTCCGAGTAATACCGGAATTACGCGATGCTCGTTATGGCTGAATCCCCCGTCCCATTCGAATTTATCGATGAAGGTCAAGGCCGCTACAGGCTCGAGGGCGAGCTGAGCTTTTCGACCGTAGCGGATGTGCTGAAGAAGACTTTGGCCGTCTTCCGGGATGCGTCCAGGCTTTCGTTCGATTTGGGGGGGGTCTCCCGCGTCGACAGCGCCGGCGTCGCTCTTATGGTGGAGTGGATGCGGCAGGCGGCGCAAGCCCGGACAGAACTGCGTTATGTGCATCTTCCACAGCATGTCATGGCGATCGCTCGAGTCAGCGGTATCGAGCACTTGATTTCCGTCGACTCAACCGACGCGGTCGATCGATCGATCTCGGACTAGCAAAAACATATACAAACAATGGATAAGCTTCTTATTACCGGCGGCAAACCTCTTCATGGGGAGCTGCGCATTTCGGGGGCCAAGAACGCTGCATTGCCGATACTCGCGGGTGCATTGTTGTCGGAAACGCCCGTGATCATCGGCAATGTTCCGCATCTCCACGACATTACCACCACCATGGAATTGCTCGGGCGCATGGGAGTGCACCTGATGGTGGACGAAAAGCTCAATATCGAGGTGGATTCCGGACCGATCGAGAATTTTTTCGCGCCTTACGAGCTCGTGAAGACCATGCGGGCTTCCATTCTGGTCTTGGGGCCCTTGTTGGCGCGCTTCGGCCGTGCCGAGGTTTCGCTGCCCGGCGGTTGCGCCATCGGCAGCCGGCCGGTGAATCTGCACCTGCACGGTCTGGCCGCAATGGGAGCCGATATCAATGTGAAGAACGGCTATATTCACGCCAGCGCCAAGCGTCTCAAAGGTTGCCGCCTGGTTCTGGATCAGGTTACGGTTACCGGCACCGAGAATCTCATGATGGCGGCGGTGCTCGCGAAAGGGACGACCATCATCGAAAATGCCGCGCGCGAGCCCGAGGTGGTGGATTTGGCCAATTTCCTCAATCAGATGGGCGCGAAAGTTTACGGCGCGGGATCCGACATCATGGAAATCGAAGGTGTCGAATCCCTATCCGCCAACGGGCTGCACTACCGTATCCTGCCGGACCGCATCGAGACCGGCACGTATCTGGTGGCCGCCGCCATGACCGGCGGCCGGGTTAAATTGAAGAATACCCGCCCGGATTTGTTGGACGCGGTCTTGGCCAAGCTTCGCGAGGCCGGGGCGCTGATCACGTGTACCGATTCGACCATCGAACTCGACATGCAGGGCAATCGGCCGCAAGCGGTATCGCTGCGCACCGCGCCCTATCCGGCGTTTCCGACCGATATGCAGGCGCAATTCACGGCCATGAACACGGTTGCCGAGGGCGTCGGCGTGATCACCGAGACCGTGTTCGAAAATCGGTTCATGCATGTGCACGAAATGCAGCGCATGGGGGCCGACATCCAGCTGGAATCCAATACCGCCATCGTTCAGGGCAGGCCGAACCTGACGGCTGCACCGGTCATGGCCACCGATTTGAGGGCTTCGGCAAGCCTGGTGCTGGCCGGACTCGTGGCCGAAGGCCAGACCATCGTCGACCGGATTTATCATATCGATCGCGGATACGAGTGCATCGAAGAGAAGCTATCGCAGCTCGGCGCGGAGATACGCCGCATACCCAATTGAAACGCCCCGCATGCTCACTCTAGCCATATCGAAAGGACGTATCTACGAGGAGGCGCTCCCGCTGCTGGCGCAGGTCGGGATAGCTCCGACCGTGGATCCGGACAAGAGCCGTAAGCTGATCCTGCCGACCAATCGCGAGGATGTTCAGTTCCTGATTATCCGGGCTACCGACGTGCCCACCTACGTGGAATACGGAGCCGCCGATCTCGGAATCGCCGGCAAGGACGTATTGGTCGAGTACGATGCCCAAGGGCTGTACGAGCCGCTGGATCTGGGCATTGCCCGCTGCCGATTGATGACGGCGGCCATGAAGGATTCGGCGCCCGTGCCGAGAGGTCGATTGCGGGTGGCGACCAAATATGTGAAAACTACCCACCGTTATTTCGCCAGCCGCGGCATTCAGGCGGATATCATTAAGCTTTACGGTTCTATGGAACTGGCGCCTCTCGTAGGTTTGGCCCACTGCATCGTCGATCTCGTCGACACCGGAAACACGCTGAAGGCCAATGGACTCGAGCCGCGCGATCTGATCATGGACGTCAGCAGCCGGCTCATCGTCAACAAGGCCGCGATGAAGATGAAGCACCGCGAGGTCACGTCCTTCGTCGAAGAATTGAGGCAAGTCGTCAGCGAACGCAGCAAGCAAGCGGGGTAAGCACCATGTTGGATATCTCGATTACCCGTCTCGAAGCGGGGTCAGCGAATTTCGCGAAGGGTCTGGACGCGGTTTTGGCCTGGGACGAAGCCGAGGACGCGGCGATTCACGCGCGGGTGATGGACATCATCGCGCGTATCCGGAAGGAGGGCGATGCCGCGCTGATAGAACTCACCCGTCTTTATGACCGTTTCGACGCGGTGAACGCCTCGGGTCTCGAACTGTCGCGCGACGAGCTGAAAAAGGCGTGGGACGGTTTGCCCGCCGAATCGGCCGAGGCGTTGATGAAGGCCGGGGATCGCATCCGGCTGTACGCCGAGCGCCAGAAGATGGACTCCTGGCGCTATGCGGAACCCGACGGCACGGTGCTGGGACAGCAAGTGACGCCCTTGGACAAGGTCGGCGTCTATGTGCCCGGCGGAAAGGCGGCTTATCCATCGTCGGTATTGATGAACGCCATTCCGGCGAAGGTGGCCGGCGTGCCGGAGATCGTCATGGTGGTTCCGACTCCGGGCGGCGAGACCAATCCCCTGGTTCTCGCGGCTGCTTATCTTGCCGGCATAGACCGCGTATTTCGGATCGGCGGCGCGCAGGCGGTGGCGGCGCTGGCTTACGGCACCGCCACGGTGCCGCGCGTCGACAAGATCGTCGGCCCCGGCAATATCTACGTGGCTACCGCGAAAAAGCTGGTGTTCGGCCAGGTGGGCATCGACATGGTGGCGGGCCCGTCGGAAATTCTCGTCATCAGCGACGGCGGCACCGACCCGGACTGGATTGCCATGGACCTTTTTTCGCAGGCCGAGCACGACGAGGATGCCCAGGCGATACTGGTCAGTCCGAACCGCGCTCATCTGGATGCGGTGGAAGCGAGCATACGCCGTCTGTTGCCGACCATGGAGCGGGCCGAAGTCATCCGGACCTCGCTGTCCCGCCGCGGCGCTCTGATCGAAGTCCGGGATCTGGACGAGGCGGCGGAGGTGGCGAATCGCATCGCGCCCGAGCACCTTGAGCTTTCCGTGGAAGATCCGGAAAGTTTGGCTACCAAAATCCGCAATGCCGGCGCCATTTTCATGGGCCGCTATACGGCGGAAGCCTTGGGCGACTACTGCGCCGGTCCCAATCACGTGCTGCCCACCTCGGGGACCGCCAGATTTTCGTCGCCTTTGGGCGTTTACGATTTCCAAAAGCGGTCCAGCCTGATTTTCTGCTCACCGCAAGGCGCCGACCAATTGGCGAGGACCGCGTCCGTGCTGGCACGAGGCGAGGGACTGACGGCTCATGCGCGCTCCGCCGAATACCGGATCGTAGAACGCTCATGAGCGATCTCGCGAGCAAGGTCTGTTCCTTGCTGAGACCGGAAATACTGGCTTTGTCGGCCTATCACGTTCCGGATTCTTCGGGTTACGTCAAATTGGATGCCATGGAAAATCCTTATTCGTGGCCGGATGACATGGTCGAGGAATGGCTGGCCCGGCTCCGCGAAGCTCAGCCGAATCGCTATCCCGATCCCTCGTGCAACCGGCTCAAAGCCAAGTTGCGCGAAGCTTACGGGGTGCCCGAGGAAGCCGATCTCCTGATGGGGAACGGTTCCGACGAAATCATTCAGATCATTCTCATGGCACTGCAAGGACGCGACGCGACGGTTTTGGCGCCCGAGCCGACTTTCGTCATGTACCGGCAGATCGCGTCCTGCTTGGGGCTCAAGTTTGTAGGCGTACCCTTGCGGGAAGCGGACTTTGCTCTGGACATGGACGCGATGCGGGCGGCGATCGAGACGCATCGACCTGCCGTGATCTTTCTGGCCTACCCCAACAACCCGACCGGCAATTTGTTCCATACCGACGATGTCGCCGAAATCCTGCAAATAGCTCCGGGATTGGTGGTCTTGGACGAAGCCTACACGGCCTATGCGGGGCGCAGCTTCATGCCTCGACTCGCGGAATTCGATAGGCTCCTAGTCATGCGCACACTGTCCAAATTGGGGCTGGCGGGGCTGCGCTTGGGTTTCTTGGCCGGCGCCAAGGCCTGGATCGACGAATTCGACAAGATTCGGCTGCCATACAATGTCAACGTATTGACCCAAATCAGCACCGAATTCGCCATCGAGAAGCGGAGTGTGCTAGAGGCTCAGGTGGGGCTCATTTTGCAGGACCGGCAGTACTTATACGAAGAACTTGGCCGGCTTTCCGGTGTCCAGGTCTATCAGAGCGACGCTAATTTCATCTTGTTCAGGCTGTTGCGGCACGATGCCAATCAAGTGTTTCGGAAGCTGAAAGATTCGGGCGTCTTGATCAAGAATCTGCACCCTTCCGGCGGCCGGCTGGTGGGGTGTTTGCGTGTAACCATCGGAATGCCGGAGGAAAATCGCAAATTCCTTAAGGCGCTTGCGAACGTTCTGGCTTCGTAGGGCATATATCCTGTGCTATTGCTTTCTGAGCCTTTCTCAAACAAAATCCTCCCCCCTGGAGAAACGCATTGTCAACTATAACGATTCAACGATATGGAACTGGCGGGTTCCGGAATTAGAACCAAATACAATTGAAAACGATAAGACCTAGCTTAGAGGGGTACTCGGGAGATGTTGGCATGACTACTGAAGGCGTGGATATCGACAAACGCCGTTTTTTAACCCAGGCGGCGGTGGTTATCGGCGCCATAGGCACCGGCGCCGCGACGGCGCCGTTCATCTCGTCCATGAAGCCCAGCGCCAAGGCAGAAGCCTTGGGGGCTCCGGTGGAAGTCGATATCAGCAAGATCGAGCCAGGACAATTGATTCGCGTCTTGTGGCGGGGCAAGCCGGTTTGGATATTGAACAGAACTCCCAACAGCTTGGCGATCCTGCCGACGCTCGACGACCAATTGCGTGATCCCCGGTCGAAAGAGTCGGAACAGCCGAAAGCGATGACTAACGAGTTTCGGTCCATCAAGCCCGAGATTTTTGTCGCTGTCGGCATCTGCACCCACCTCGGATGTTCTCCCGTCTATCGTCCCGAAGTTGCACCCGCCGACTTGGGGCCGGACTGGAAGGGCGGATTTTTCTGCCCCTGCCACGGCTCTCGCTTTGATTTGGCGGGGCGCGTGTACAAGGCGGTTCCGGCACCGACCAATCTGGTAATTCCGCCTTATCACTTTGTAGGCGATACGCGCATCGTAATCGGTATGAGCGGCGGCGAGGAGTAGGCGAGATGGCTTCGGAAAAAGCAAAAGCTCTTTTGAATTGGTTGGACGAGCGGTTTCCGGTCACGAAGCTCTGGACAAGCCAGCTCACTGAATACTACGTTCCGAAGAATTTCAATTTCCTGTATTTCTTCGGTTCCCTGGCGATACTCGTACTCGTCAATCAGATCCTGACCGGGATTTTTCTGACGATGCACTACAAGCCCTCGGCCGAACTCGCGTTCGATTCGGTCGAATACATCATGCGCGATGTCGATTACGGCTGGCTGCTCCGGTACATGCACTCGACGGGCGCGTCGATGTTTTTCATCGTCATCTACGTTCACATGTTCCGGGCGATCTTCTACGGCTCTTTCAAGAAGCCTCGGGAACTGATCTGGCTGTTCGGCATGACGCTTTTCCTGCTCCTCATGGCGGAAGCCTTCATGGGCTATCTGCTGCCTTGGGGGCAAATGTCCTACTGGGGAGCGCAGGTCATCATCTCGCTGTTCGGTGCGATTCCGGTCATCGGCGAAGACCTCGCGATATGGGTCCGGGGCGATTACGTGGTCGCCGATGCGACCTTGAACCGGTTTTTCGCGCTCCACGTCGTCGGGATTCCCCTGGCCATCCTGATTCTGGTGGTGTTTCACCTGGTCGCCCTGCGGACCACGGGTTCCAGCAATCCAGACGGCATCGAGATCAAGAAACAGAAGGCCGAAAACGGCGTTCCGATCGACGGCATACCGTTCCATCCGTATTACACCGTCAAGGATCTGTACGCCGCGGTCATTTTCCTGATCGTCTGTTCGATCGTCATCTTCTACATGCCGGAAGTGGGCGGGTATTTCCTGGAGCATCCGAACTTCGAACCGGCAAATCCGGCGGCGACGCCCGAGCACATTCAGCCGGTATGGTACTTCACGCCGTTTTACTCGGTGTTACGCGCGATTCCGAATAAGCTGGGCGGCGTCATGGCGATGGGGGCATCGATCGTTCTGCTGTTCTTGCTGCCGTGGCTGGATCGCTCGCCGGTGAAATCGATCCGCTACCGAGGGGGGATTTTTAAAATCGCGCTGGCGTTGTTCGTGGTGAGTTTTTTCGGACTCGGCATACTCGGAACCAAGCCCGTCACGCCGACTGCAACGGCGTTTGCTCGGCTGTTCACGATCATTTATTTCGCTTTCCTGCTTTTGATGCCGTTTTATCCGAGTTTTGAAAAAACCAAACCGGTACCCGAACGCTTGGCCGAACCCGTTATTCCGCTAAGCAAGCGCGAGGGCAAGCATTGGCGGATGGTCGAACGCGGCGTGGAGGCAGTTCGGACCAGTGCGTTCTATCGGAACGTGAAAGCGCGGTTAGAGGCTGTTGGAGCCCATCCCTATTATCAAAACGTAAAAGAACGGCTATCGGCGGTAACCGGATGGCTGAAAACTTACGGAAGCAAATAAGAATGAAAACGGCATTCGGCATAGCACTGTTGTTATTTTCTTTTGCTGCGTCTGCGGTAGATCCGGTAAAGCCACTCTTGGACGCCGATGTGGATATTTTCGATACCGATTCGGTTCGGAGAGGAGCCGGTTTCTTCGCCAACTACTGCATGGGGTGCCATTCCGCGAAGCAGATTCGCTACTCGCGGATCGCCAAGGACCTGGAGCTCAGCGAGGACACCATGCGACGCGAGTTCATGTTCGGCAATGTCAAAATTCACGACTATCTCGAGACCGCGATGAGCAAGGAGGATGGGGAAAACGCCTTCGGCGTGGCGCCGCCCGATCTTTCTCTCGTCGTGCGGGCCAAGGGCGGGGATTGGGTCTATAGCTATCTCAAAGGCTTTTATACCGATCCCAAGCGGCCGTTCGGGGTAAACAATCTGGTTTCTCCGGACGTAGCGATGCCCAATGTCTTATGGGAGCTGCAAGGCACTCAAGAGCCTGTGATCAAGAAGATCAATGGCGCAGATGCGGTCATCGACGTTCGGCTGGTCAAGAAAGGCGAGATGCCGCCTAAGGAATTCGACCAAGCCCTGACGGACATCGTCAACTTTCTTGCATATGTGTCGGAGCCTTCCAAGCTTCAACGTCTTCCGCTCGGAAAATACGTCATCTTATTCCTAGTGGTGCTGGCGGTAATCATGTACCGATTGAAGAAAGAATATTGGAAGAATATTCATTGAGGTTTAATGGTAAAATGAGCGGCCGGCCGGTTGGAAACCGATGATGTTCGTAGGCGCTCGCAGCGAACGACTTTTCCCGGCGGAGGCCGGTGCGCCAACCGTTAATTTTTTCCAACCGGAACCTTTTAGTCTTTCTTGAGGTGTTCAGCGTGGCAACCACTGCCAGTCGCAAATCGGTAATGACGCTTTTTTGTTCCCCGACCTGCGCCTATAGCCACAGAACACGGATTGTTTTATTCGAAAAAGGAATTGCGGCGGATATCGAATATGTCGATGCCAATCAGCCGCCGGAAGAATTGCTTGCGCTGAATCCCCACGGGAACACCCCGACGATGGTGGACCGCGATCTGGTGCTGTACGAGTCCCGGATCATCATGGAATACTTGGACGAACGTTTTCCTCATCCGCCGTTGCACCCCATGGACCCCGTATCGAGAGCGCGGGCTCGCATGTTGGTCCATCGTATCGACCAGGATTGGTACCGATTGCTGGACGAAATCGAAAGTTCGGAGGATAAAAAGGACACCAAAGCGAAGAAACTGCTGCGGGACAGTCTTATTGCCGCGGCTCCGGCATTCGCTTCCAAGCCTTATTTTCTCAGTGACGAATTTTCTTTGGTAGACTGTACGCTCGCTCCGTTGCTTTGGCGCTTGCCCACGTTGGGCATAGATCTGCCGAAACAGGCGGAGGCGATTACGGCCTATGCTCGACACTTGTTTGAGCGCGATGCGTTTCAAGCCAGTTTAAGTGAACAAGAGCGGGATTTAACCTCTTTTGCCGAGCCGCTGAGTGCCTGATGACTTCGCTCAAGCCGTATTTGATACGAGCGATATACGACTGGATAGTCGATAACCAATTCACGCCCTATCTGCTCGTCGATGCCGAGGCGCAGGGTGTCGTCGTGCCCAGGCAGTACGTTCAAGACGGAAAGATCGTGCTGAATTTGCGGCCGCAAGCCGTGCACGGCTTGTCTCTGGGTAATCAAGAGGTCGAGTTCGGTGCCCGATTCGGCGGAACGCCGATGCAAATAACCGTCCCGATGCGCGCAGTTCTGGCTATATATGCGCAAGAAAACGGAAAAGGAATGATTTTCGACGATGAGGGAGATGACGACACGCCTCCACCCGCCGATTCCGCGCCTCAGACACCTAGCACGAAGAAAAAGCCGGTGCTCAAGGTCGTCAAGTAACTCACTTGTAGGTCGGCAATCCTTTGCCGACAAACGTGTGCGCTACGACTTGTCCGGCACGTAAAACTTCGTGACTTTGCCCGATTGACCCGCCTCCCGATCGAGGGGAATGATCTTGGCGGTCCCGCGGCGTTCCACCTGATCGATGCGAATGATTTCATGCATCGGAATGAATGAGCGCCGGACATTGGCAAATTCCGTCTTTAGCTTCTCTTCATAAGGATCTACGACCACGGATGTGGTCTCGCCGAAAATAAAATCCTCAATCACCACGAATCCGAACATCTCGCCCTGGAAAACCCGCTTGGCATACATTTCGTAAACCTGGTTCTGATTGATAAAGACGACCTTGTAAATCAGATTATCCGACATGATAGTTAGCTAGGTATTGGGGAGGTGGTTCGGGGCGGACGGGACGTGGGGCTTATTATAAGGCAATTAGCGCACTCGACGTACGTTGCTGTCAGCCTCAAGCATTTCGCGCGGCCGGCTGACTGTATGTTAGTTGCCATCGATTTCGTGGTTTCGCGAGGAGTCTTCATGGTAAGTGTGAAACGGGTCTACGAGATGCCGGCTGCTGGCGATGGAGAACGCTTCCTGGTCGAGCGGCTCTGGCCGAGAGGAATCAAAAAAGAGGCGTTGGCGATGACGGCCTGGATCAAAGAGGCGGCACCGAGCGGCGATCTGCGGCGCTGGTTCGGCCATGACCCTTCAAAATGGGACGAATTCAGGCGGCGTTATTTTACCGAACTGGACCGAAACCCCGAGGTGCTCCGGCCGCTCCTGGAGGCTGCCGCTCGCGGAAGGATCACCTTGCTCTACAGCGCTCGCGACACCGAGCACAACAGTGCGGTGGCTTTGGCGGAGTATCTTTTGAAGCGCTTATCCTCGCCTTTGGCTTAAGGTATCGTACATTGGAGCGACTGATTTATGGACCCTATCCATTTCGATTCCCGCGTTTTGTTCAGCTATGCCTTCCGCGCCTTTTTCCTGCTGGTGGGTGTTTACGCCGTTCTGGCTATCTCGGCTTGGGGGCTTCACCTTAGCGGAGTCCTGGCCTGGCCGGATGCATTGCCCGCCGCGGTTCGGCACGGGCATGAAATGATCTTCGGGTTCGCCGGAGCAGCGATTGCGGGGTTTTTATTGACAGCCGTCGCTACCTGGACCGGCCGGCCTCCGGTTGCGGGAACGCCACTGATGATACTGTGTGTGCTTTGGGGCGCGGCCCGGATAGGCGCTTTCCTTCCAAGTCTTTTCGGCAGCAGTTTATGGGCTTCGGCCAGTGTCCTGTTTTGGGGAGGAATGCTGGCGCTCGTTTCCCGCGAGGTCATCGCGGTCCGGAATACCCGAAACTATAAAGTGCTGGGTTTGCTATTTGCATTTCTCGCAACCGAGGCATATTTCTTCTTCGTGGCATCCGGCGATGTGGCGGGACAGGAGGCCGCATTGCGCATCGGGTTATGTCTCGCGATCGGCATGATCCTGCTGATCGGCGGCCGGATCATTCCCAGCTTCACTCAGAACTGGCTGCGTCTAAATCGCCCTCAGCTCGGGACCAATCTGCCCCCCTTCGACCGATTCGAGGGCACCACCGTCGCGGTAAGCCTGTTGTTTGCTCTGGGCTTCGTTTTTTGGCCCCACTCGGCGGAAATCGGCTTACTGGGCGTCATTGCGTCCGTACTCCAATTTATCCGCCTCGCTCGATGGCGCGGTTGGCTGGCCTATCCGGAACCGCTGCTCTGGATTCTGCACGTCGGCTATGCCTGGATACCCATCGGGCTGGCCTTGCTCGGAACGAGTCTGCTGTTCGATCATCCGGGACTTTGGGATAGCGGTCTGCATGCGCTCGGCTACGGGGCTATCGGCACGATGATTCTGGGTGTCGCGGCTCGAGTCGCGCTCGGCCACACCGGACGGCCATTGCGAGCCTTTCCTTCGATGACCGCCGCTTTCGCAATGATGACCCTCGGAACCGTTTTCCGGCTTTTCGCGCAACCGGATGGTCTACCCATGTTAGCCGCGATAGGGTTCTGGGTCGCGGCCTATCTGCTGTTTCTGGTGCGCTACCTCCCCATCTTGCTCGCACCGCGCCTCACGTCTTAAGGAAGCTCTGAACAAGTGGATTCCGTTCATGCCCCTTCGACAGGCTCAGGAGAGCGTTCGACAAGCCTGTCCTGAGCTGAGTCGAAGGGCCTGTCCTGAGCCGAGTCGAAGGGCTCACCACGAACGGAATCAATACATTACCGTTCGTCCTAAGCCTGTCGAAGGACTTGATCAGAGCTTCCTTAACGGTCTCGACTGGGATGTTGGTATTTCCCTGGTGAAGTTTCAATCCACTCCCGGCTATTAAGCCGGGAGATACGACCTTGGCCTTGACGATCTCGCCGGTGCGCTTGTCGTTTCAATCCACTCCCGGCTATTAAGCCGGGAGATACCCAATTCGCGCGGCTGGGCCGCGACGCTGCCGGAGTTTCAATCCACTCCCGGCTATTAAGCCGGGAGATACCGCCGATGCGGTCGGCCTGCTCCAGGAGCTGCTCAAGTTTCAATCCACTCCCGGCTATTAAGCCGGGAGATACCATCTGGGTTTGAAGCTCGGCATCGGTGAGGGCGGTTTCAATCCACTCCCGGCTATTAAGCCGGGAGATACCTCGGCTGGTGGGGCCGGCAGACCCACGCACTCGAAGTTTCAATCCACTCCCGGCTATTAAGCCGGGAGATACTGCCGACACCCTGCTCCGGGTGACCGAATACGATTTCGTTTCAATCCACTCCCGGCTATTAAGCCGGGAGATACATCTCAATGAAGACCGGCGCACCGTGATTATCAGGGTTTCAATCCACTCCCGGCTATTAAGCCGGGAGATACTCGAGCCTCTGCGCTGCCGTGTGCGCCCATGTAGGTTTCAATCCACTCCCGGCTATTAAGCCGGGAGATACGGTGGTGTAGCAAATGGGCACAATCATAAAAAGAAGTTTCAATCCACTCCCGGCTATTAAGCCGAGAGATACCTTCGACTTCGGCGCGTAGCCTGCGAATCTCATTGTTTCAATCCACTCCCGGCTATTAAGCCGGGAGATACCACGGGTGATATGTTTTTAACCACCATTCTTTAGTTTCAATCCACTCCCGGCTATTAAGCCGGGAGATACTTCGCCCGCTATTATTTTGGATACAAAAGTTGATGTTGTTTCAATCCACTCCCGGCTATTAAGCCGGGAGATACACTTCATAGCCCGCTGCTTCAAGCGGTTTTTTCATGTTTCAATCCACTCCCGGCTATTAAGCCGGGAGATACTGGCCGTTACCGCGCGCGTCGAACTTCGCGTGATGGGTTTCAATCCACTCCCGGCTATTAAGCCGGGAGATACACCGCCCCCGGCACGGCTTTACCGGCGAGTAGGTGTTTCAATCCACTCCCGGCTATTAAGCCGGGAGATACGTTCGTCACGCCCGGTAAGCCTCGGATTTACTCGGTTTCAATCCACTCCCGGCTATTAAGCCGGGAGATACATGATACACAATTTTTTACCAGTTTATCGGTGAAAGTTTCAATCCACTCCCGGCTATTAAGCCGGGAGATACCCGGCTGTTTTTCCGGTTCGGGCAACGCTTTGATGTTTCAATCCACTCCCGGCTATTAAGCCGGGAGATACCCGGTATGAATCACGATTGCGAACATGCTCATACGTTTCAATCCACTCCCGGCTATTAAGCCGGGAGATACGTAACATCTATTCAAAGGGCAGCATCGTGAAAATCGTTTCAATCCACTCCCGGCTATTAAGCCGGGAGATACAGTAACGCAATCTCGCATAACTACCGCCGCTGCTAGTTTCAATCCACTCCCGGCTATTAAGCCGGGAGATACGTGCGCTTCTGCCCATAAAATTAAATGAGCAACCATGTTTCAATCCACTCCCGGCTATTAAGCCGGGAGATACCGTCAGCTACTCATCCAAGGGCTTGAGCACTATTTGTTTCAATCCACTCCCGGCTATTAAGCCGGGAGATACGTCCTTCGCCGGGCTTGATGGCTTCGATGTAGATATGTTTCAATCCACTCCCGGCTATTAAGCCGGGAGATACATAGCACGCTCTGGAGTTACGTTTCTCTTTTGCTGGTTTCAATCCACTCCCGGCTATTAAGCCGGGAGATACCTTCGCGCTTCTTTGCTTCCTCTTCGCTGATCTTGTGTTTCAATCCACTCCCGGCTATTAAGCCGGGAGATACATTCATCGGATTTACGCGGCGCTATTTTGTCGCAGTTTCAATCCACTCCCGGCTATTAAGCCGGGAGATACGCCATACCTCAGCCGTCAATGTTACCGCCGACACGGGTTTCAATCCACTCCCGGCTATTAAGCCGGGAGATACGGCAGAAAATGAACGATTTTGGCAACGGATTTATTGTTTCAATCCACTCCCGGCTATTAAGCCGGGAGATACGTCTGGTGCCTGATGAGTCCGGCCAATATCTGGGAGTTTCAATCCACTCCCGGCTATTAAGCCGGGAGATACTACGAACCATCGTCGTTAGTAATTTCGGGTTTAAGCGTTTCAATCCACTCCCGGCTATTAAGCCGGGAGATACCGCCGCTACCTGAACCGAAACGGCAACGGAGATTGAGTTTCAATCCACTCCCGGCTATTAAGCCGGGAGATACATATCAACCTCCTGCGCCTAACTCGGCGCTTAACTCGGTTTCAATCCACTCCCGGCTATTAAGCCGGGAGATACGCCCTAAGATTTCTTCCCAAATCTTGGGACTAAGGAGTTTCAATCCACTCCCGGCTATTAAGCCGGGAGATACCGGTGGCGATTTTTCTTCGAAGAACGTGAAATTTAAGTTTCAATCCACTCCCGGCTATTAAGCCGGGAGATACATAGCCTTTCCGCCCCCAAATTTGCATGGTTACAGGTTTCAATCCACTCCCGGCTATTAAGCCGGGAGATACATCTCCACCACGACGGCGAAGCCTACGCGCCCGGCGTTTCAATCCACTCCCGGCTATTAAGCCGGGAGATACCAATCCACGACCAGCACCCGCGCGGCAGCATGGAAGTTTCAATCCACTCCCGGCTATTAAGCCGGGAGATACTACCCGCCCGCCCGTTCCTGGCCCTGGGCGAGGACGTTTCAATCCACTCCCGGCTATTAAGCCGGGAGATACCCATCCCATTTTCCTTCCACGCAATCTATCTGCATGTTTCAATCCACTCCCGGCTATTAAGCCGGGAGATACCGCTTGAAGAGATCGCACCGGCGAAACCCAAACTGTTTCAATCCACTCCCGGCTATTAAGCCGGGAGATACATATTCGTTTGCGACAGGACGACGCTAATTAATCAGTTTCAATCCACTCCCGGCTATTAAGCCGGGAGATACCTGCCGGAATCTCTTTCATGCGGAGCCATTTCCAGTTTCAATCCACTCCCGGCTATTAAGCCGGGAGATACTAGCGGCCCTCCTTGAACGCTTGCGTCGCATTGGTGTTTCAATCCACTCCCGGCTATTAAGCCGGGAGATACCAGCGCGGCATAGTCATCGGCTACGTATCGCCAGGTGTTTCAATCCACTCCCGGCTATTAAGCCGGGAGATACACGATGAGGAGTGGTATTGATGTGCAGGCTAAAAGTTTCAATCCACTCCCGGCTATTAAGCCGGGAGATACTCGTCAGCTACTCATCCAAGGGCTTGAGCACTATTTGTTTCAATCCACTCCCGGCTATTAAGCCGGGAGATACGTAACGCAATCTCGCATAACTACCGCCGCTGCTAGTTTCAATCCACTCCCGGCTATTAAGCCGGGAGATACAGCCTTTCGGCAAAGCAAGAATAAATCAGGAAAAAACGGCAGGAAAGCGCGAACGGGAGGACCGGGAGTGTCAAAGCCGGAAGAAATTTTGAATTCTTGGCAACGAAAGGGAATAAAGTCATAAGTTTATGGTCTGCGCGAATGTCCCGGCATTTTGCCATTGCTTCCAGTTCGCGCATCGGCAGAGCACTCATACGATCAAGGTATCCGTAAAGTCGACCGCCTTGAACTTGCCGAATTCCATGACGTTTTTTTCAAGCGGCTCTACGATGCGGTAAATCCGCAAGCTGTCTTCCTCTTCATTGATGATGTCCAGCAGGTCGTTCTTCAAGATTTCCAGCTGCATCGGCTCGACCTTGCACTCGAACACCGATTTTTGCACACGCTGACCGTAGTTGAGGCAGACCTTGGCGACTCGCCGGAGCCGTCGGCGGCCTTCCGAGGTTTCGGTCGAGACGTCGTAACTGACCAGAAGCAACATGTTTACCTCAGCGGTTCAGGAAGGGAACGTAGTGCGGGATATCTCCGCGTAGATTGCGGGCCAACAGCCTCGCCTGCAATTGCGCCAAGAGACCGATGGATACCTCGGCATCCAGCACCGGATGCTTCAAGGTTTCCTGCTTGCGGGTTTGATACGCGGCGATCACGGTCTTCCGGCCGCTGTCGTTGAGCAGCACCGCACCGCCTTCCCGCTCGTCGAAATCCTTGGGTTGAATCTGGCCGCGATTGATCAGGGTCAGCGCGAGCCGATCGCACAGGGGCGCGCGGAATTCCTCCAACAAATCGAGCGCCAGTGCCGGACGCCCCGGCCGAACCGCGTGAAGGAATCCGAGTTGCGGATCGAGCCCGACCGTTTCCAGCGCCGATCGGCAGTCGGCCAGCTTCAAGGCGTAGAGAAACGAGATCAGAGCATTGAAGCGGTCTCGCGGCGGGCGGCGGTTTCGGGTCGAGAAAGGAAAAGCTTCGCGGGCCGACGGCTTCATTAGATGGGGCAGGGCATCGAAGTAAATGCGCGCGGAATCGCCTTCGAGCCCCCGCAACGTGTCGAGATTGTCCGCTTGGGGGATCTTGCGGATCTGATTGGCGATGAGACGCGCCGCCTGAACCAGTGCGTCCCGCTCCGGCGGGCTGTCGGTTTCCCGTGCACCCCGCATGAGCACCTGACGGCTGTTGCGCAGCTTGCCGGCGACGGTGGCGCGGGCGATTGCCAGCGTTTGCGACTCGTCGTCGGCCGCCCGATACTGGGCCTGGCGCAGCAGCACGTTGCCGTTGACCGGGCCTTCGAGCCGCGCCTTGAAGCGTCCCGACCGGTCCAGCCAAACGATGGAGCGGCCATCCTCCGCGCAGCGCCCCAGCAGTGCCGGGCTCAGCATTACATGATCGAACAGCACGAAGGCTCCCAAATGATGCAGCGGTACCTGTAGCCGTTTTTCCTCTTCGATCATCACACACACGGTTTCGCCTTCGAGGCGCAAGTATGCATCCGGCGTGGTGATGTAAAGGGTGTTGAGAAGAACGGTCATACGGCGTCCTCTTCAGGCTGGAACAGACCGGCTGCCAATTTCGATACATGGGCAACCGCCCGCAGAAGCTCCGGTTCGCATATCGTCTTGAGAGAGCATTCCCCGCAACGCCGTGAGTCCTCGATAGGAGGTGGGCTGACGCCTGCGGCAAGCATCGAGCGAATTGCTGAGGCCGTCTCTTTCACCAGCGAGCGAAGGGAATCGTCGATAATCACTTCGCGCCGTCGTCGCGATTTTTGGTGAAAGATCGCTCCCTTGGGCGCGAGTTTGCCGGTTATTTCTTCCACGCACATGGCTTGAGCTGCGAGCTGCAGGTCATCGTTTAGCCAGCGCCGTTTGGGACCGTGCTTGTATTCCACGGGATAAATCGTTCCGTCATCTCGAAACTCCAGTACGTCGCATTTCCCGGTCAGCCCCAAGCGATCCGACCAAACGGGTACCGCATACTCGACCCGGACATCGGCTTTGTGTTCATAGCCGGCGTTATCGACCCGTTCGTGTTCCCGCGATCCGCTCACGGTATGCACGTTGTCCGTGAACTCGCCCTCACCGTGAATGAGGAAGCAGCGCCGCGCGCAATAGGCGTATTGGTTGAGAGCGGAGAGGGGGATGAGATCAGGTGGTTTTGTGTCGGTCATTGCTTGACCAACGCCCCGCGTTCAGCGTCCCACATCCAGAGTTCTACACCGGCGGGGATCCTATCTGCGCGGACATTGATTTCGTAATCGTTGAAGCGACGGGGCGATGCCGTCTCAAGTTGTTTCTTCAGCCAAATCTCGATTACTTTGCCTTCCTCCGGGGTCCTGCCAATATCCAGCAGCTTGTGAGCGGGAGCGCAACCGAGCATCGCTTGGCGTTTGCGCTGTTCCAGATTCGAATCGGTGCCGACATGCTTGAACACGTAAAGGCCGCGACACGACATAAAACCCTTGCTGGCGGAGCGGTCATGGTCGTACATATTGGCGAGCGCCTCCCAAAACAAGGCCAAATCGTCGTCGCCGAAGCCTGTATCTTGGGCTAGATTGGCGCTGATGAAACCCTTGGCAGCATAGAGACCATAGGGAATCAGGTTTTTGCGGCCCATGGTGCGGAGTTTGTCTTCGGGCTGTTCTTCCTCCCACTGCTGAAATTCCGCCGACGTTTTTGCGCCTTTGACGTCCTCGGCAACGGCCATGCGCGTAATGGAAATATCCAGCGGCAGGACCGGGTCGAGCGATCGGGCGAAAGTGAATTGGACCGGGCCGCGTACCTGACCAGCGTTAGCGCCGGTGCTCATTACGGCGCCGAATGTGCGTACGTCGAAAAAGCTTTGGCACATCCATTTCCTAGCTTCGCCGACCTTTTTCTTGGACGCTCCTTTTTCCGGGATACCCCCGGTTTCTTCATGCGCCTTAAGTATCGGCCGGTTCATATTGGTGGCATGCTCCACCAGAATGGCGTTGGGCATCTGGTTATTTCGCGCTATCTGTACATAGTTCCGCACCCGCCGTTTCAAAGCGACATCCGAAACCAGTCCTCGCATATCTTCGGGATCGATCCTGGGCGCATTGCCCGCATCCGGGTCGCCGTTGGGGTTGCCGTTTTCGCAGTCGAACAGAAACAGGAATTCGTAACGGTTTACGATAGCCATAGTCCGTGATCCTTGTCGTTGTTGTTAGTCTTGTGATTCGGGTGAAGTGCTTTGATCAGTCTCTATGCCTGAATTTCTATTGCCATTGCCTTTGCCGGCATTCAATGCGGCGAGCTGCTGGTAATAACCGAGGGCGAACAGGCTTTGATTTTCCAAGGTCAAGGTGCCTGGAATTTGGTCGCGAATCCGGCTCATTACGTCGGCGATCTGGTTTTCGTACCACCACGCCAAGCCTCCCTCCAGCTTGCTTAAATGATTTTTGGCGTTCGCGGCCAATCGTCCCAATACCAGTCCCGGCGTTTGGCTGGCGGCCGTGTAGTAGCGTTGCACGACACCGGCGCCGACATCGCCCAGAGCGGCTCGTTGCAGTCTAGCGAAGACGGCCAGCAAACGGCCGCAGTGATAGGCGGAGTTTGGATGTTCCGGATTCAAATATGCGCTCATGGCTCGATCTCCTTGTCGGATGTGAAAGGCTTTCAAGAGACCCATGCGGGGATGGGATGCGAGGTTGTGGTTGATGACGTCGATGCGGGCGCGCAGAACCGCTTGCGCCAAAGCGAAGGTTGGAATCGGCGCGCCGGTTATCGCCGCTCGCCAAAGCTGTTGGAGCCAGGGCGAAGGTAAATCCTTGAGATCGCGGACCAAGCTTCCGGCTACAGCGAGAAACTTGGGCGATTTGGCCACACTTTTGCCATCGCGGGTAACGATGGCCAAGTCATCGAACCAATTACCAACACGCTCAGTAAGCTCCTCGAAACAGCCCTGCATTACGTCCCGCACCATGACTCTGCCGGCTTGGCCGGATAGCATCAGGGCGACATAACGATTGTTGGCAAGGTCGGGGCGCTTGCCCTCGCGGATGGCTTCTAGCAGATCGCGGGCCAGGGCTTCGGCGCCTGCGGCGGTCAGTTCCGGTGCTTCGGTTATCCAGCTGAGCGGATTCTCTTCATCAGGTAGTTCGGGAGTCTCGGTGTACCAATAGACGGCAAGAGTGTTGGCGAGTTTGACGCTCTTTTTGGCGATGAGCTGTTTGAGGGTTTCCGTGTAGGCCGTTGCGATTTCCTCGGACATGGCGGCGTTGGCCGATTGATCCAGTCCGTAGGATTGAAATGCGGCTTTGTCGAAACCCACCAGGACGTCACCGGCAGGGAGACCCCCTACGCTTGCCAAGCCGCTGATTTTGGGATGAGTAGGGGCTGGCTCGATCAGTTCCCCGGTAACGAGACAGCGCATCGGCGATGCTTTTCTACCTTTTGCGGTTCGTAGGCCCGAGCGGAATGTCCGCCACCAGTTCCGCCATTCGTCTCGTTCTAAGGGAGTGATGGAGTCGATACGCAGCGTTGCGGTTTCGGTGAACTTGGCTTTAGCTCCGCGCAGTTCTTCCCGAATTGCTGCCAGCGCCTCGGGATTTTCTAGAAGGCTCGCCGCAACAGTCAAATACGGCGCATGCTCCGCGGCCTGCTTAAGTAGATGAATGAAATACGCGTGCTTTGCTTCGAACTTGGCTTTCTCTTTTTCGTCGGCTTTCGGATCAAGATACAGAGCGACAGTAGGGAGTCCTTCGATCAGGAAATGACTGCGTACCTCACCGCCGCCGACCAATTCGGGTTGGGTCAGATTCGGGCAGGAAGAAAATGTACGGCCTCTGCCTTCGCCTAAAGAGACCAGCCCGGTAAATTGCCCTTCGCTCGTGCAGGTAATCAGCCATTTGACGGTCTTTTCGGAAAAGCCTGGCTCGGAGTTACCGGCTTGCTTAAGAACCGAATCAAGCATGTCCGGCTTCCTCGTTCTTACGGACTTCGGAACTGTTATAGGGCGGAATTTCGATCACTCCGCGTGACATTCGAGCGTGGAATACGCTGATGGAGGGTTTTCCGAAAGAATCGTTGGCAAGATTCAAGTCGAATACGTCATACAGCATCCAACCCAAATCCAAATCGAGGCCGATTGCTGGTTTCCGCGGAGAGGTCTCGTCGACGGGTTCGAAATAAGCCGGGAATTCGCGGCAGCCGAAATAGGGCTGGTAAAAGCATTTGCCGGTTCGTGCACGGCGGGCGAATTGTTCGTCGAGTTCGCGAATGTCGTGGGTTTCGTGTCGTAACCGAATATGGGCGTGAATCTGGTAGCGCACGTCTTGAAGCGCCATGGTTTGCCTTTGTGTGCGCCCTTTCTGATCGGTGCCGAGGGAGTCCCGATCGCCGTCCGCCCACAATGGTTCGGGTTCCTCTCTTCGTTCCATCCATGCCCACAGCGTGCGTTCGCTGGGAGCTTTGTCTTTTACTTCATTGCGGCGCAGAGCGACGTATTTCGGAAATGCCAAAACTTCTACCCGCTCTATTTGCCAGTAGAACCCGTAACTCCGTTTGAAATAAATCGCGTCGAAGATGCCGCGGGCGGCGGACGGCGTAATGACGGGGTAACTGAAGCGCTCGACCTTCATTTCCGGCCTGGTGAAGCAAGCGAAATCGCCCCACACTTCCAAGCAGTGCGTTTGTCCACGCATGAGTAATCCCCCCTTTGTCATAATTCGAACGAGCAATGCACTCGATCAATTGTAGTAGTGAGTCTTATTCGGCGGCTGATGACTGATTTAATCGCATGGTTCATGCAATCCACAAATTCAAGCTTTCCGGCGGCATGAAACCCAATTGCGGATGATAGTGCTCGGATTTCGCGGCGATATACCATTCTTCTTGTCGCCCCCGTCGCCCTTTTTTCAGAGTCTGAACTTCCAACAGACTGTCCCATACCGGGCTACCAGATTCGGGGCGAAACAGGCTGACAGCGAGCGGTCGTGCCTTTCTGATGAACTCTCCGGTTAATCCGGTTTCTTCCGCCATCCGGAGGAGTTCTTCGAACAAGGCCATTTCTCCCTGGTAGGGCACTATTACGTTAATGGCATCCTGTTCGATCAGGCGGTAAGTGCGAGCAACATCCGGAAAGGAGCCTTCCCGGACATATTGGAGGAGTTCCTCCGTTTTTTTCGAAGCCTCCGGTTTTCCGATGTCGTAAAGCTCCCGATAGTAGGCCGTGATGAAATCGGGGTTATCCAATGTCATGCCTTCCGGCCCGAACCGCTGTAACAGCATCTTGGTGATTTGCGCAGCTTGGCGGTAACCGCCCGGTGGATAGTTTTCGTCTTCGGGCATGAATATCCGCAGCTCTCCCAAATCGACGAGTCTTCCCTCTCGGTTGCAACGGCCTTCAGCTTGGATGATAGCTTCGAGCGGGCCATAAGCGCGAAAAACCGATGGGAAGTCCAGGTCCACACCGGCTTCCACGCATTGGGTGGCGATCAGGCGTACTGGTTTATCCGTGGCAAGCCGTTCACGGATATCCGCCAACAACACTTGCCGGTGCGCAGGGCAAAGATTTGTGGAAAGGTGAAAGGTATTCGGATCGTCGAACTCTTCCCAAAGCTTACGCGCGTGACGCTTGAGATTGACGATGCACAGGATTTGCTGTTTTTCACGGATTTGCTCGGCCAATTCCGGCCAAACTACGGGCTGGCTTGGATCAGCCCATATTCTTTTAACTCGCTGCATCGGTGTAAATAGGCGCTCCGGTGCCGGAACGACTTTTTGAGGCTGCCAGTCCGCTGGCGCATGCGTTCGAACATGGGCGTGCAAATGCTCGAACGCCGGCTGCGTTGCCGTCGCGAACACGACGCTGCTCTTATGGGCGTGAGCCAAGTGAGTAAGCGTCGCCAGCGTCGGTACTGCCAGCGGCGCGGGCAGCGTTTGGACCTCGTCAAACAGAATCACGGACCGGGGCAGGCGGTGAAGCTTGCGGCAGGCGGACGGCCGGTTCGAAAACAATGATTCCAACATCTGCACGCTGGTCGTAACGATGATCGGCGCATCCCAGTTCTCCGAGAGTTGTCGCCGTCGGCGTTCGTCGGAGTCACCAAATTCCCCCTCCGCATCGGACTCGCACTCTTCCTTCCCCAAACCGGCCAGCGAGTGATGTTCCAAGACATAGTCGGTACCGAAGTGCGGTTCGAACAGACTTCGGTAAATGGCAGCCGTCTGTTCGATGATCGAGAGATACGGGATGACGACGACCACCCGTCGTAATTCGTATTTCGCAGCATGCGCCAGGGCGAAGGCGAGCATGGCGAGGGTTTTTCCGCTGCCGGTCGGTGCCGTCAGTGTGAATAGCCCCGGCGGATGTTCCGCGGCGCTCAGGCAGTCGTCGCGCAGCCATTGTCGGACTTTTGCCACTCCGGGATCGGCCTTCGAACTGCGGCCGAGTTTGTCGATATGGGCCAGCAGAATTTCCAGCGCATCGCTAGCTTGCAACTTCGGCCCGTCCGGCCGGTGGCGCTTGCCGTCCGGTCCGCCTTGGAAATGTGCTTCGGTGTCGAGGAAATCGGCATCGACCAGGGCGGAGAACAGCAGGCGAATGTCGAGCATAAGATCGAAGCCCGATCTGATTTCCGTTCCACAGACAGTTTTCTCGGGCTTTGCCGGAGTCAGACCGTCGGCGAGGAGGCGTGATTTGAGGGTTGCCAGATCCGTTTCACTCAAACTGAGTTGTTGGGGATGGCTTTGAACGAGCTTGGTCGGGTTTAGTTTCGCCAACTCGGACCCGCGCAAGTATTGCAGGCCAATGTGATGACCTTGAATCGCCAGCGCCGCAGCGACGGCTTGATAGTCCTTTTGTAGCGCCAGCCAAGCACCTATCGACCAGTGATCCAGTCCATGGTCCTTTCCTTCAAGCCGTGCCTGAAACCGATCGCCATATTTCCCGAGGTCGTGCAAGAGCCCGGCAAGGCCGGCTTCGTCCGCGAAGCTGGAAGCTTCCGCGAATTTTCCTGCGAGTTTCGAAACGTCCCGCAAATGCTCTGCTAGTGGATGCTTGGATCCGGCCTTGTTATCGCTGTGTGCATAGTAGATCACCGCACCTCCATACATTTACATGGACTCCAATAAGGGATTTGGGCCTTTTACATCGTCTTCGGGCAATGTGATTTCCTTCAGCCCGCCAAACCGAAAACTTTGAGATAACCTTCCCGCGCATACTCGGCGATCTTCTCGTCGGCGGTCATCAGATGCAGCCCCTTGACTCGCGCAATAGCGATAAGAAAACGATCAGCGGGATCGCCGTGGATCGATCCGGGAAGCTGGGTGCTTTCCACCGCGCTTTCGGCATCCAGAGGCAGTGATCGAAGCCCCGGTAGAGCCGTTGCGTGCTCGACCCAAACATTGAACGCCGCCGAGAGCGTAAGTCTGCGTTTGTTCTGCAACATGCCGATTTCCCAAATGGAAATCGTGGAAACGAATAGTCTCGACTGTCGGCGCATGGCTTCGATATGTGCGACCGCATCCGCCGGCAAGCGCTCGGAATTGCCTTCCGCGTACCAAAGCCACGCGTGGGTATCCAGCAACAGTCCGTTCATTTATTTGCCCGGCATCCATCGTTGGGTTGTCCACCCGGCGCGAGATCACGGTAGAGATCATCCTCGTCGCCCGTTAACGCGCTCCAGGGTTCGTCGATAGGGGAAACGACATCGCCCAGAACGGTGACCGTGCCTTTCATGTAACCGAATTGGGTTTCCGACGGTTCTTCGATCGGTACCAGTTTGGCAATCGGTTTGCCTCGCTTGGTGATGACGACGGGCTCATGGGTTTTGCTGACCTCGTCCATCAGTTTCAAACATTTGGCTTTGAATTCCGCTGCGGTGATTTCCATGATTGATACCTCGATACTATATGACCAGTTAATATGGTCATTGTATCGAATTCTCGGCTTGGTATTTATCGTGCCGTTCCGTGCTTGTTTCTTAGTTCAAGCTGCTGAGTTTGATACCGCGTCGGATGTACGTCGGAATATCGTAGTTGACGCGCGCCGAAGCATCCGGCGTTTGGCGGGATAACGGGCTCGGCTGTAAAGGACAGGCGGGATGGCTGGTGGCGGAGCTTGCAGAAGCCCGAGCGTTCCGGATTTTGCGGATGGAAGAGAAGACGTTGAACATGATCGTATCTCCGATGGGTGTAACGACGGAGATACTCTACGACAGGTAGTCGCTCAGGGCGTGAGCCACTAACTCTATCGGTAAAAATTTTTATTCGTAGCGGGCCGCCATTGCCCGAACCGTTTCTTGCAGTTTGCTCCTGAGCGATTCGGGAGCGAGGATTTCGACGTCCGCGCCATGCTTGAGGATGTCCATGATCAGTTCGCGGTCGTCGGCGTAGGGGATTTCGAGGGTGTAACTGCCGTCCGGCTCGAACCGGGTCTTTTGCTTGGGATGCCAGATTTCATGGCTGACCCAGCGCGCGCGTTCGGGCGTAAAACGCAATTCCGCCCAGTGGATTTCGGCGCCGGAGAAGATGCCGTAACCGGATGCCAGTTCTCGATCCAGCTCTTCGTCCGGGATGTCTACGGCGGGTTCGTTGAGCGCCGATGCGGAGCGGAGCGCATCCACGGCGAAGCTTCGGATCGCTTCACGGAGATGGCACCAGGCGTCCAAATACCAGTTTTCGCGGTAGTGGATCAGGCGCTGCGGCGACACCGTGCGTTCGGATGTTTCATCGGTGCTGCGGTTGTAATGGACAATTCGCAGCCGGCGGCGTCTGAGCAGAGCCGTCGCAACCACTTCGAAATGCTGTAGATCCACCGTTCGCCGTGCGACATGGAACACCCGGACCCGTTTTTCGACTTCCTGCCACTCGTGATCGCCGGCGCCGAGCAGGGCATTGAGGCGAGCGAGCAGCGGCTGGATATGCGGTTCGAGCAGTCCGGGCTGAAGGTCTGCGAGCAGTTGGCGCATGGTGAGAAGAGCGTGAATTTCCGAGGCGTTGAACCAAAGGCCGGGCAGCTCGTAGGCCGCATCGCCGCCATGGGGCCCGAAGCGGTAGCCGCGGGTTTTTCGGTCCCAAACGATCGGCGCGTTGAATCGACTACGCATATATTCGATATCACGCTTGAAAGTGGCTGCCGATATACCCAATTCTTCAAGAAACGCCTTTTGAGAGACGTTTTCCCGGTCGCGGATCAGTTGATCGATTTTGTAGAAGCGTTCGGTGCGGTCCATGTTCTTTTCTCGAAGCTGGTTGCGCACGAATCTTAACCCAGGAAAAACGCGGATTCGCGCAGCTCTTGTGAGGGCGCATTTAGTGTGAAAGAGGACGCGGGATTATCCGGGATCATGCGGGAAGGCGTGGGAACGCGGGTGGCGCGCGGCCTTCGGGGATTTAAAGACCGAAAAAACGGCATTTGAGAGGTTTGAAAAATTCGGCCGTTTTTCGCTTGTTGCCGCGCATGAAATGAAAACTGGCAAGCGAGGCGCGGCGGTGGCGGAAAATGTTCAATCCAAGAGCGGCAAGCAACCCCAAAAAACCACGCCAGTCTCAAATTAAGCGACGCCCGAACAGGACCGTCATTCGGCCGCCACAAGAATAGCATCTTGGACAACCGCCTCATCCACCTTCTTGTTCTTAAAGAAGGTTCGATAGAGGAGAGCAATCACCCGAGCTTTCTTCGAGATCGGTAAGGTGATATCAGAGACTTTAAGGATGGCCTCGGTGGTTTCCAGAACCTCTGAAAGCAGCTCAAGATCGACCCCTTCTTTGCGTGCCAAGGTTGATTGAGCGAGGAGATCGTCTAAGCGCTGGCTAATGGCAGCGTCATCTACAGCTTTTCCGGTTGTCCGCCATTCCTCGTTCTGCCAAGCGTCAAATATTAAGCGTTCCATGGCATCTGTATCGATGCCGAGTTTCAAGGCAATCATTATTAAAAGGTGATGGTGAGAATCCAAGTCACTCATCAAAGCATCTATTTCAAGGCGCTCTCCAGTTAGCACGTAGTAAATATCAAGTCCCAACTCCTCTGCGGAGCGGAGATAGGTGATATCCGGTGAACTTGTTTCGGCTTCGTAGGCGACCTGCGTTCTTCTGCTGACTCCCACCTTCTCTGAAAATCCCGTCTGATTAAGGGCTATACGCTCCCTTTCACTCTTCAGTCGAGCTCCCCATCCTTCCTTTATGAGCAATTTTCTACCCATCTGTATTGAAATGTGCAATTAAATGCGCAAATATATTTGTGCGTTTTGACTACAAGCGAGGGTATAGAAATGAAAACTGTTGAACAAGTACGCGAGGAGCTACGCAACCGCGGCGAAACCATTGCTCAATGGGCTCGCAGGAATGGCTTCGAACCGGATCATGTCAGGAACGTGATCTACGGCAGAGCCAAGGGCCATTGGGGTTCGGCTCACGCCATCGCAGTCAAGCTTGGACTTAAAAAGGGAGAAATCGTCGAATGAAGTTGCAACCTTTTACAGGCAAGGTTGCAACTTCTCGAAAATCCTGTCTGAACAGGTTGCAACCCAATAAACCATTAGCAAAACAGCGAGATATTGAATTTTCTGATCAAGTAGACAGTTCTATGGTTGCAACTAAAGCTTGCAACTCCAGCCGCGCGGATAAGGAGATATGGCTAACGGTCGCGCAAGCTGCAGAACTGTTATGTGTATCTGGCCAAGCTGTTCGAAAAGCATGTAAAGAAGGACGCTACCAGACGACCAGTGTTAACGCCAATGGTGGTATTCAATACCGCATCCGTTTTTCAAGCCTACCCCAAGTAGCTCGCGCAAAGTGGGTTTTGCAGCAGGCGCGTCAGGAGGTCGAGAAAGTCGGTGATCCGCGCGAATGGGCCGAGCGTGTCAACGCCGAACAGCGGGACATCGCACGGAAAGAAGCCGCGGCCGGAAAGATTCCGGAAAGGGTGAAGCTGGAACCCGTTCCGGTCAACGACGAGGAGGCGCAAGAGCTTTGGGATCGTTACGACCGAGCGCCGGCCGGCTGCAAGCGCGAAGCCCAAGAGCGCTTAAAGATCCTCAAAGCTTACGAAAACCTCGAATTCCAGGGCACGCCGAAGGTGGAAATCGCCCAGCTCATTCGGGCCGAATTCGGCATCTCGGGACCTACGCTGTGGCGTCTTCGGGAGTTGGTCAAAGGCCAACCTCGGAACGTTTGGCTACCGTTGCTGATGCCCAATTGGAAAGGCCGCACCGCACAGGCTGAGTTTACCGAAGCCGCTTGGGAATTCATCAAGGAAGACTGGGGGCGGTTGAGCAATCCCAACATCGCGGATTGTTACCGGCGCGCTCAAAAGCTCGCGCGGGAACGTGGGTGGGTGATTCCCAGCCTCGATACCGTGGAACGACGCATCAACGCCTTGCCCCATTGGTGGAGAGTCGCGCGGCGGCAAGGTCTCAAAGCCTTGGAGCGGATCTACCCAGCGCAACAGCGCGATTACCGCGGCCTCAAACTGCATGAAATCTGGTGTGCCGATGGCCGCAAGGCGGACGTCTTTTGCCGCTGGCCGGACGGCACCATCGGCCGGCCGATTATCGTCGGATGGCTCGATGTCCGAACCCGCGTTTGTGTCGGCTTCGAGATCGGCAGGACGGAAAGCGCCGATTTGATCCGGCTGGCCTTCAAGAACGCGGCGGAGACCGTCAAAGCCATCCCCGAAGCGGTCTTGATGGACAACGGGCGCGGCTTTGCGTCGAAACTTTTGACTGGGGGCATCCCCAACCGCTACCGCTTCAAGGTGCGGGACGAAGACATTCCCGGCATTTTTCCGCTGATGGGGATCGAGGTGTCCTGGGCGACGCCGGGCCACGGCCAGGCCAAGCCTATCGAGCGCTGGTGGCGGACGCTGGCCGAAGCGGACCGACGCCCCGAATTTCAAGGCGCCTACTGCGGCAATCGACCCGACGCCAAGCCCGAAGACTGCGACCCCAAGAAAGCGGTTCCGATCGAAACCTACAAGGTGATCCTGACCGAGGAAATCGCCGCCTACCACGAACGCGCCCATCGCGGCGACGGCATGGACGGCAAAAGCCCAAGGGACGTGTATACGGAACTATTGGCTTACACACCCGTACGCCAGCCCACGGCGACACAGCTCCGGCTTTGCTTGTTGGCGGCCGAGGCCATGAAGCCGCACCGGGAAGACGGCAGCTTTACGGTGCTCGGCAATCGCTATTGGACGGAGAAGTGCGCCGATCTCCGGCGGGATCGCACCTATGTGCTCCGCTTCAATCCCGAAGACGCCTTGCAGCCGATCGCCGTGTACGACGGGGAGAAATTCATCTGCGATGCCCCCTTGATCGAAAAAACCGGTTTCCGCGATCAGCAAGCGGCGAAAAGCTATATGCGCGGGAAGCGACGTGAAGTCAAAAGCAAAAAGCAACAGGCCGCCGCGCAACAAGAGATGTTCCGGGCGGAAAACTGGCTTTCCAAAGACGAAGAATCCATCGACACCGAAACCGGGGAAATCCGGGGATCGGGCTCAGGGCTGCCAAGTCCGAAAGTGGTCATGCCGCTATGGCCCGGTGTCGATTACACCAAATCTCAACAAGAGGAGAACGACGATGACATGAGTATCGAGGAATTTAATCGCCTGCTTGCGGAAGGTATAGCGCAACAAGCGGCCAACCAAGGCGATTGAAAGGCGTCCTGTTTCAAGTGACCGCTTGAAACAGGACCAATAGAAACGGCGGCTCGACGGCCGCCAAAACCAAAAATGCGGAGATAATCCTATATGAAATCCTTTGCTTTAGACAATAGTGCTATCGATTTATCTTCCCTTCGGGATAAAGTCGCCCGATCCGGGGCCAAGCCCTCCCGAATCGCCGTCGAGGCCGGCGTTTCAAGAGCCCTGATCGATGCCTTGATGGAACAGGCGGACGAGCCGGGCCTTGAACTTCCGCACGAGCTGATAAACCGCCTGCGGGCCTGGGCTGATGAGATCGAAGCAGGCTCTTCCACCTTCGACACGGTTGACCCGGAATGGGTGGAAACGCCCACGGCGAAGGAGATCGCCGCGGCTTTGACGTTTGCCGCGCAAACGCCGACCCTCGCGGTCATTTACGGCGGCGCGGGTGTCGGCAAGACGACCACGTTATGCCAGTTCAGGAGATCAACGCCCAACGTCTGGCTGGTCACTGCGAGCCAGTTTTCCGTGACGCCCACGGCCATTTTGCAGAAGGTCTCGGAAGCAGTCGATTATTGGGGCGGTCCGTCCCGCACCGATACGCTAGCGAAGGAAGTCATGAACCGCATGAGGGACGCCATGGAATATAACAAGAGCAAGGGCCTGCTGATCATTGATGAAGCGCAACACTTGAACGCGCGCGCGCTCGATGGGCTTCGCTCCCTGCATGACGAGACCGGCATCGGTCTGGCGTTCGTCGGGAACGAGACCGTGTTCGCGCGCATGAAAGGCGGCGGGATGAGGGCTGCGGCCTTCGCGCAAATTTATTCCCGCGTCGGGCGGCGCTTGCACATTACCCAACCGAAGGAGGAAGACGTTGACGTGATCCTGGAATCCTGGGGCATTTCCGGGCGCAAGGAACGCGATTATGCGCAGCGCATAGCCTCGTTGCCGGGCGGGTTGCGCCAGTTGGTGCAGCTGATCCGGCAAGCCAAGGTCGCGGCGCAGCACAGCGGCTTGCCGGTTGACGTACGCCTCTTGAAAGCGTCCGGCAAATCGCTGGGCATCGGGGAATAGGGGAGGGCGGCGCCATGAACCATTACGCAACAGAACAGGCCCGCTTATTCCGGATTCTCCATTTCGCCGTCCAAATCAATCAAAGGGAAGGCATCGATATTGTCGGCTGGATCTTCCGCACCTATCCGGACTCGCGGTATTCAACCCTGACCGATGGCGAGCTGCGCGAAATTCTCACCCACTTAACCGGGGCGGGGTTTCTCGGGCATTTTGTCCGAGGGGCATCGGGTTGGGATCGCCCGACCGCGGAACAACAGGAGACGCTCGAAGCCGTCTTGCAGGAATTGGGCTGGAACGGTACGGGCGATTCCCGCTTGATAGCCCTGGCCCGGCAGGTGGCCGGCGTCGACCACGTTCGCTTTCTCACGCGCTGGGACCTGGATCGTGTCTTGCGCCGGCTTAGGTCGAAGTGCCGACAGCGAAACGCGGCCAAGGCCAAGCGGCTTCAGAGAAGACGCACCTCGGATGGACGGAAGCCGAATGATTATTCGGCAGCGGGGGTGTCGGTATGAAAACCGAAATCGGCACTGAAGACGCTCCAAAATCCCTCGCGGATCGGTTATTTGAACACCGCTTAGTCGGCTACATAGGGTATGCCGACTACATTTCGGAATGCCTGAAACGCGCCCAAAGCTTAGCCGGAATGATTGCCGTGGCAGCAGATTGGGAGGTTTTCTCCAATTTCGACATGCCGCCGCTATACATCGCCAAGACTGCCGACGCCGCTGTACGGGAAATTGAAGAGGCATTGATCATCTTGGAGGACTTTATGAAATCCATGAAGCGCGATCCCTAACGCGGGAACTGCGAAACCGGGGCCTAGCCCCGGTCGCCCAAGGGCGGCGCCTTGGGCCTGATGAGCAGCCGATTTAGACCTGTTTTCGAGTAAGGGGCGTTCCAATGTATGCGGTAAGAATTACTCAGCGCGACTTTGTGGCCGGGACGGAAACTACCAAGATTTGCAAAACCAGATTCAAAACCGAAGCTGGCGCGAGAAAACGGGCGGCATCATTGAGTTATTCGTGTATTCCGGATGGAAAAACCAAAGTCAGCGAAACGGTCGCCGATGTCATTCCGCTCGAAAATTAAACCCTGCTTCGATGTTGAAGCGCGCACGTCGCCCGATATTCGCGGCCGTGTGCTCGGGTAAGGTGCTCCATGAAACACGCCTTTAAACTCGCTTCAAACGTTTGGCACAAGGGGCCGTTGTTGACACCCTGGTCCGGCAAGCTACGCTTCCTGGCTTTTAGTAAGCGCCCCTAAACCTATTCCCCCTTAACCTTTCTCGTCTTTTCGCGTGAAGTCACACCAAATGACAGATTATCGCGCTAAAGTCCTTGTTGAATGGCGCCGGCAGCATCGCCGGGGGACGCCGTCACTCCTGGAAGTCGATCAAGAGCTCCGCGCCTATGTCGATCTGGAAATCGTCCAGCGAACTTTCGCGGACTTGGTCTTGATGATTCGCGAGACTTTCGGTCCCGAGCGATCAATATCAAAGTCTTCCCTGAGCCGCTATTGGCGCCGCCACAAAGAGCGCCTGCTTGCCAAGGATGCAAATCCGCTTATTGATACCGATAAACCCGGTTCCTAACGGAAGGTATCGGAAGGCAAGTTAAGCTTCGATCTCTCGCCCTCTCAAAACCGCTGAAAACCCGTTTAAATCTGGGCCTCCAGCGGTTTTTGAGCGGTCAAAATCTGCCCTTTGATGAATTTTTAGCTTGTCGCGAACTCCTGAGAGGCGCTCAGACGCGCGTAGAACACCTGACCGCGCCCTTCGGGTATCCAAAAATTTTTAAACGCGTGCGCGAGGATTTAAACGGGGTTTCGGCAGGCAATAGGTCGCACGCCTAGCTAATCGGAGGGAATAAGCCATAGCGTTCCTTGTGTGGGTTCTTGCTGAAGAAATGAGATGTGTCCTGTGATCGAATATCGGCTGGGGGATTGACGTTCTCAATGATAATTGCCTGGCGGTCCGTCCATTTCGTTAGATAGGCGTAAAATTTCTCCTGCACGTCAGTTCCCCGGAGATCGTCCTCCATCCCATCAGGCTCCCGATACGCCAGAAGGGGGGAGTCCAATACCACGAAACCGGGATGTGGTTTCTTTTCACTCTGACAGAACTCCAGCAATCCGATAGTAAACGCCGCGTGCGTAATGGCGCGCATGCCTTTTCCACGGCTGCCGCGTCGCTTGCCGGCAATGACTAAATCGCGCGTTGCTTCTTCAAAGTAAACGCGCTCTGCTTCTGGGAAATGCCACGCCTTCAGGAGTGCTTCAACCTGCTGAGCGAACTTATCGAGCGCACTGGAGGGTAATTCGGTGGTGTTATTCGTCAAGTTTGTCTCAATTTCGCTTGCCCGTTCTAGGGTATCCCGACGCGCCTGTAAGTCCGCGATTTGCTCTCGGAGAGAGAGTTCCGCCTTGATGCTGGCGCGCTTTTCCACGAGTTCTGTGTAGGTTGATCGAAGATTATGCAGTTCCGGTGTCTGCACCTGGATTTGCCTATCAAGCTCATCGAGTTTCTCATGCAGCCTTGGCAGGAGACGATCGAAGCTCTGCGCTTCCTTTCCAAGTTGGGAAACCGTATCGGCAAGCTCGCGCCGCAGGCGCTCTATCTTGGCGCTTTCTGCAGCCGCTGCTGCTACGACAACATCGACATTCCCGTCACACTCGCTTGATTGGCTCTGATGCTCGGGGTCAGCGCCACAAAGTGGGCAAGCTCCCGGTGACAAAGCAGATATTAGCGACCCAGCTTCCTGCATGCCTTCTAGCCGACCCAGATCGGACCGGTAGTGCTCGTCAAGTAATCGAAAGCGGGCGAGCATTTCACCGATTTCGGCTCGTCGCTCAGCCCCGCGCTGTGCTCTATTGCGTAGGTCTGTTCGCTGCTCGACGAGTGCCTGATAATGCGCCTCAGATGCACTAAGTGACTGCTGATCCTGTTCCAATGCGGCATCCAAACGCGAGATTTGGTCATGGAGTTCTTCCTCCCCGGCATCAGGATTTCCAATCTTTTCCCGATAGCTGGCAAGGAGTTCATCGACAAAGTCGAGCTTGGCCGAAACCGATTGGTTAACGGCATTATCACGCGAAGTCGATACCACCGTGCTGTCGTCAACCCCCGTCAACAGAAGTTTGAACACGGCCAGTTCTCGCGTACGATGCATGACCTGACCACCTTCAATCGGAGAACGCTGTTTCTGAATTTCGCCTTCGTTAACTAGGCAGAGTTGAGATAGATTGCGGAAACTTAGGTTATTGGTCTCATTGCTTTTTTTGATGCGGATACGTCGATCCTGCAAGCCAATGCGCCTCAAAAGATACGATGAGATGGTGTTCGGGTTGTCTGCCGAATGTTTTGAGCCGAGGACCTTCGGAACGGCATCGGTTGGCAATGTTTGATGTATTCCGTCGATAAGCTGAAACTGACCGCCACTCGCTGCTCTAAAGAGCGTAAAAGTGTCACCGTCTGATGTTTCCATTGCTAAAGCGACACGGTCATATCCAACTCGCTCTGGAATGTCGCGCAGCTGCGTCTGTCCGCCCAGCATGAAGTCGATTGCCTCGAGAATGAATGACTTCCCGGTATCTGATGCTCCATAAATGACGTTCAGTCCACGCTCGAATGTAACGCCCGCTGGCGCTTTACCTGGGCCGGTGAAGCATAACTGACGAATATAAAGCGACGGCGTGGTCATGACTCAACGGCTATGCTTCGTTGAATAGACTGAAACTCCTCGATCCACTGACCGACAACTTCGCGCAGGCTCTCGCGCAAGTGGCTGTCATCCAATTGACCGAAGGTCTCAACGACCCAAGTGCCCCGCTCCCGCAACTGAACCAGATATGAAGATGCAAGTGACGCCAAAAACGTCTCCGACATCTCCCCGGCACAGTAGGAAATGCCATCCGGCGTTATAAGTCGCTCGACCAAGCCCCGGCTGATCATTAGCAGGAGTCCGCGCTCGACTAATTGCCGACGTACGAGAAGTTCGGCCGTGCGAAGAGGGAGTTGAGGATGAAGGCTCTCGGGTCCACCCGCATCAGCGGTGTGGACGATCAGATAGTCGAATGCCACTAATCGCTGAAGATCCATCGTTGCCGGATAGGCCGGCACCAACACACTCACGGCACGTAGCCCTGCTTCTAGTGGGCTGTTGAAGGTGGCAACGGTGTACGGCTGTCTCACGGCCTCTTCCACCTTAGGCGATCCTCATTAGCCAGTTGGTGGCATATCCCTTTGCGATCTTGAACCATCAACGTCGCAATTAGGGGATTAGCCGTGAGCTGGAGTGTAGAAGCAACCTTAGTGACCTCTGTCAGCCGGGCTAATCCATCAGGATGAGGAGCCATTTCAATATCGATGACGCCTGCATGGACTTCGCTTTGAAGATCCTCGAAGGTTCCCGGCGGTACTGTGTCGCGGGCGAAATTCCTGAGTGATTCCGCATGGTAGAAGAATTCCCGTTGCCTATGGAAGTGCTTCACCAGGTGGGGGTGTGCTGATAGGGAGGGCAGCCCGGAGACTGTGGCCTTCAGATGGTCTCCGTAAGCCTCTAAAAGCTGTTCGACATAGCGGCTTTCCTTTGCGTCGATCTCTTCTGGTGCGGGTGATACTACTTTCGGACGCGGTTTGAGCCCGCCACCGAACCTCGTCACATAGTAGGGCGTCGTCCGATGCTCATCGATGACTTCCAAGGTGGTCCGCATCGTGAAGATGGCGAACGGAAATTCGTTCACATAGGTCGCGAAATCGCCTTCCAGGAGCACGCTAAACTTGCTCGAAACCGCATTTGCGCATTGCTTGTCCCAGTTCTCCTGAACGTGGCTCTTCAGTCTATCCGGATTCAGCAGTAGAGATTTCAGCGCCATTCCGCAATCTTTTGGGGCGATAAAGTAATAATGGCGGGGAGGGCTATATTTGCCCTTAAAGCTATGCCACATAATCTTAGCGATCTCACCTAATGCCGTCCCGGGTGTCAGCGGGGCACCATAGTGCTTGCATTGGAAGTTATCCCAGACGCCGAATAGGCCGTTGTGATCCGCAAAGCCGGCGACATCAATCCCCATGTCATTCGCACCGGAAAAGCGGAGAACTTTGGTGTATTTCGATCGCTGTGAATGTACCCACTCCAGAACAAAAAGCTCCCACTCTTCGGCGGAATACAAGAGAATCTGCTGTTGGGGCTGAAACAGTTTGCCAAACTGTGCGTGCGCTGCGGTGACCTGAGCATTCGGAATTGGCTCCGGGATCTCTCCAAAATCCGTGGCCAGTGGTTCTTGATTCAATGCCGACAAGACTGTTCCCCTGATTCAGTCATATTGAGCGTTGCCTCAGTAAAAAAGCGACAATATTATAGTCGCTTCTTCCTGCAATAGCTCCGATGACGGCTTATGGCCGCTTTGATCCTTACAGCAAGAAAACCACGGTTGTTTATATCTTCTCGCTGGTATTAAAGTTATCGCGGCTAGAAGTATAGTCATCTAACGCCACACCCGAACCCCTTCCACCTTAATCCGCCCGACTTAAGGGTGAACAATTTCCGCCTGAAAGAGTCACGGCGGAGAACGCTTTTGTTTTGTCCCACCTGCTTTCAGAAAGTCGAAGTCGAGCTTCAGTCCGAAGTGGTGCTCGATGTTGAACAGCTGCCGCGCGTGCTTCAGGAAATCGCTTTCCTGGTCGGCCCCGAAAACGCCGTAAAGATCGCACGGGCGTATGGCGGGGTCCGGCTCTATGTGCCCAAGCGCATGAAACCGGATCATCCTTTGGCCGAACTGGTAGGTTTCGAGAACGCCTGCGCCTTGTCCACCGGATTCGGCGGTCTGCCGCATTTCGATATTCCGCAGTTTGACAAGCTGATTCGGGAAGCCCGCAATCGGGCCGTCCTGAAAGACCGGGCTCAAGGAATGAGCGTTCGCGAGCTGGCGCTGAAGTATCGGCTCACCGAGAGAGCGATTAGCAAGATTCAAGTAGCCGCTCTCAAAGCGGATCTTAATGCCGCCCGTCTTCGCCAAGAATCCGATAACCCGGCCGCACTGGCTCACGACCACCAGAACCCGCCCGACCCAATCAAAAACTCCGACTTCTCAACTGCCACAAAAAAGGTAACCGACCCATGACACGCGAAGAACTCCAAGACCGCATTGCCGCCCTTCAAGCCGAACATGATTCCCTGGTGGAACAGGAGGAGGCGTTCAAGCGGAAGGCAACCGAGATCGACTTAAGGCTTCAGAGCCTGAAGGGTCTGCATAATGAAGAACAATTCGCCGGCCGAATAGCGGCGCTCGAAGAGGAACTCAAACAGGTGCTTAAGGCGACGGACGACGCCTATGCCCGCCGGACTCAAGCGAACGCCGAGCTCGGCCGGCTGCAAAATCTCGAAATCGAGCTAGCCAGGACGTACCACGGTACGACTCAGAAAGAGATCCAAAAGGCCAGGGCCGCCGTCGATACAGCGCAGCAGGAGGTCGACGCGCTCCAGGCGAAAATCGCCGAACTCTCGGCGCCCGACGGCGAACAAGCCACGGCGGACCTTAACGCACTCCGTGAGCGGCGCAAGACTGCGGCGGCCGGCGTGGTGCTGGGCGAAGCCGCCGATGAGGAGGTCCGGGCGTTGGACGATCAAATCGCGGCGCTCGAACCGGCCGCACAGCGAGAAGCCACCGAACGGGCCGATCGGGCCGCCGCCGTGGAGGTCTTGCGGCAACGGCTGCCAGCCGCCGAGGACCGGCTCAAGCAGGCGAAGACGGCGCTTCGCACCAAGGAGCTCGATTACCTCCGCGGCGCGGCGGAGGACGCCGCTAAAGCCTACCGGGACGCGGGCGAGGGCTTGATTCGGGCGTACCGGCGGGTTATCGCCTTCGATTGGCTCCTTTCGGGCGCGGATCTGGCGTTGATGATGCCCTCCGCGCCTGATCTGACGCTACCTTGCCTTCGCGCGAAGGCGTTCCCCGAAAAGCCGGACCGCTACGGCTACCGCTCGTTCTACAGCGCCCAAGCCGATCGCGACGGCTTTGCTCAGGCGCGTGTTGACGTCGAGGCCGAACTCCGGGCGGCCGGCGTCAAATTGTAACTGGGTCCCGTCCTTCCGCCGAGAGAGGCGAGCCATAGGGGAAGGGCTGAGGGACTAATATGGCCCGCCGGGAACCGATGACGGTCCCGTGCCATTTCGCAAGCCTTTTGGGTGTTCACCCGTCATCCATCATTCATCGAGCCTGATTATGAAGAACGAAACACTGAAGCTGATCCAATCCGCCCGGCGCCATACGGTGCTGTCCCCCGGCAGCCGCACCCTCCAGCGCTTGGCCGCCGAACCTACACCCATCGCGACGCGGGCGCTCATGGCGCACGCCGACCGATTGGCGGCCCGGATGCGATTGACGGCGGAGCAGCCGAACCTCTTGGCGATCTGCGAGCGGTTTGTCCAGGCGGTTCAACCCGAAGTCCGTCTACACGTAGAAATCACGGTAAACGACAGGAGACTTTCATGACCGATCTTCTAACCCGCCTCAAGGCCGGCCGTTCGGCGATCCGCCGGGTGAATCTCGCGGATGACGTTATCGTCGGCCTGAGGCTCTTGACCGATCAGGACTATCTCGAAGCCGGCGTCGCCGCCGAAGAAGCGATGAAAGCCCGGAAGATCGAGGTGTCGGTGTCGAGCGCCGAGCTTTTCGAGCACGAGCAAACCTCGCAGTTTCTGGCCCGCGCCGTGGTCGATCCCGACACCGGCGAGCGGCTGTTCCAGACGGCCGAAGCTTTGCGGAAGGCTTTGACACGCTCCCAGAAAAGCGCCCTAGTCGCGGCCTACCTGGAGCACGAAAAGACCTATGCGCCATCCGAGGGGAATCTCGGCGAGGCCGAATTCCAGAAACTCCTGGAGGCGGTAAAAAAAACGCCCGAGACAGCGACTTTGAACGATTTAAGTTTCGACACGCTGAAAAGGCTTATTGTTACTTTGGCCGCCCCGCCGTCGAGCTGACCCGCGGCGAATGGCTCGCTTTCCTGGCCTTGGGGCTGGCCGAGCAGCCCGCCCCAAGGGCCGAAGGCGGGACGAAACGCTACGTAAGCATCCGGAAACGAAAAGGCATCCCGCATGAGAAGGGATCTTGAAACCAAGCTAATCATCAAGTACCGCGACGACGCCAGCCGGGGGCTTAACCAGACCGCCGCCAGCGTGCGCCGGTTCGGCTCGGCCGGCGATCGGACGTTCGGCAACATGCGGGCGCAGATTCGCCGGCTGGGCGCCGAAACGAATCAGCTCAACTCGGGCTTTTCCACCCTGGCCAAGCTGGCGGCGACCATCGCCAGCTTGAGTGTGGTTCGCGAGACGTTCCGCACCAGCCTCGACTTCGAGCGGGGCATCCTGGAAATGAAGCAGAACGCCGGCATGACTGTACCGCAAGCGGCGGAAATGCGGCAAAAGGCATTGGAGGCGAGCCTGCCGAACTTGCAATTGCCGTCGGACATCCTCCAGGGCGAGAAAGCCTATGCCCGAGCCGGCATGAAGTTCGAGCAAATCCGGGCCTCCATCGAGGAAGCGAGCCGCGCCGCCACGGTCATGAGGGCCACGGTGGAAGACATCGCCAACATGGATTTCGACATTCAGGACAAGTTCAAGGTCGCGCCGGAACGGATGTCCGCGGCGCACAACATGCTCTATTACCACGGCAACGCCGGCCGCTTCGAAGCGAAGTCCATGGCGGCCCTGGCGCCGGTCTATCTCAACGCCATGCAGGCGGTGGGCATTGGGGGCGAGCGGGGGCTCAACTTTGTTGGCGCCTTGACCCAGTCGATCATGAAGCAAGCCCCGGCCACCGAGCCGAGCCAAGTGGCCACGCTGATCCAGCAGGGGCTGTCCCACATTACCTCCGCGCACTACGTCAAAGGACTTAAGAAGTTCGGCATCGATGTCACGAAGTACGCGCCCAAGGGCCAGTTCTACGGCGAGGGCGGCGTTGAAGGGATGCTTGATTTGGCCCGCGCCATGAAAAAGAAAGGCTTGACCGATCCTTTCAAGCTGGCCAAGGCCGGCTTCGGCGATCAGGAAAGCGTCAAGTTCTGGCGCCAGCTGATGCAGGACGCGGATACGATCGGCGCCGAGATGAAAGCGGGCGAGGAGGCCGCCCGGAACGACGCGATCGGCCGCGATCTCGACGAAATGAAGCAAAGCAACTTCGGCAAGATCAAGGCGGCGCAAATCGCGGCGGAGAAAGCGGAGTTGAGCGAGCCCGCGCAGAAAGCCGTCACGAAGACCGCCGAGGGCGTCAGTAAAGCGACCGAGTTCGCCGAGCAGCACGGGGACAAGGCGGCGGCGGTGGCCGACACCGCCGTAGAGCATCCGGGGACGGCGGCGGCAATGCTCGCCGCCGGATTCTTTGGCGGCAAGTGGCTACTGAAGAAAGCCCTGCCCCAGTTGGGCCTAGCCGCACTGCGCTGGGGTTTGGGGCAAGCGCCCATGCTGGGGATGCTCGGCGGCCAATCCTTGTCCACTCTGCCGATGTTCGGTGCCGGAGCACTGACAGCGACCACTGCCGCGGCTCTCACTTCGGCAGGGGCGGGCTTCGGCGCGGGCTACGGTCTCAATCGGGCGTTTCAAGACACGCCAATCATGGATTGGATCGATAGCGCAATCGCCAAGCCGATCTCGGATGCGCTGGACGCCGTTTTGAGCAAAGAGGTTAACGTCGCGGTGACCGTCGACGTCAAGGGCGGCAACATCGTGGCCGAGGTGAACAAGGTCAACAGCCGCGAAGCAAGGCGCTTTTGAAGATGGGGAAAGCCTTTCCGTGGTTTTCTGGTTCGACAAGGGTGTGTGAAATTCTTGGCTTTTAAAGAGGTGGGCGTTATGGGCTTTTTTGATCGATTTTCCAGCCGGTCCTTCCCGGTGAATTTAGCCCAGGCGGACAGCGGCCCGCCCCTACTCGAAGAAATCGCCACGACTGAAGACGGGCGCGACATCGCCCGCGGCTACGTGGACAACCTGGACCTGTTGCCGAACAGCGATCCGGTGCTGATGGCGAAAGGCGGCGGGACTCTCGAACTCTACGAGCAACTCTATTCCGACGATCAGGTGAAACTCTGTTTCGATCAGCGCCAGCTCGGGCTGATTTCCAAGGAATGGTACGTCGAGCCGGGCGGCTCGTCGCGCGCGGACAAGAAAGCCGCGGCGCTGGTGGAGGACGTGCTCAACCATGTGGCCTGGGACAAAGCCACGCAGAAGATGCTGATGGGCGTCTTCTACGGCTACGGCGTCGCCGAATGCCTGTGGGCGACCGACGGTTCGACCATCATGCTGGACGCCTTGAAGGTGAAAAATCGGCGCCGGTTCGCCTTTGGGCCGGACGGATCGCTGAAGCTCTTAACCACGCGCCAGCCGCGTGGGGAACCGCTGCCGCCGCGGAAGTTCTGGGCGTTCGCCACCGGGGCGACGGACGACGACGAGCCCTATGGCCGCGGGCTCGCGCACTGGCTGTATTGGCCAGTGTGGTTTAAGCGTAACGTTACGAAATTTTGGCTGGTCTATCTGGAAAAGTTCGGCATGCCGACCGCGGTCGGGAAATACCCGTCGGGTGCCAATCCGGACGATAAGAAAAAGCTCTTGGCCGCGGTCCGCGCCATACACCAGGACAGCGGCATCACCATCCCCGAGGGCATGATGATCGAACTCCTGGAAGCGACCAGGACGTCCGGCGCCGACTATGTGGCCTTCTGGGACCGGATGAACGCGACCATCGCCAAGATCATCCTGGGCCAAAGTTTCAGTACCGAGGGCCACGGCGGGCAGTACAAGGGCGACAACCTGATGGACGTCCTGGAGGATCTGATCAAGGCCGACGCGGACCTCATCAATCAGTCCTTTTCCCAGACCGTCGCGACGTGGCTGACCGATTGGAATTACCCCGGCGCGGCCGTGCCGCGCGTGTGGCGCCGCGTCAATAACAAGCCGGATTTGAAGGCCCTCAGCGAGACGCATAAAAATGTGTTCGCCCTGGGTTACCGGCCCACGTTGGCCGAAGTGAAGGAGATTTACGGGGGCGAGTGGGAGGAGGTCAAGCCGGCGCCCAGCGCCGGGAGTCTCGCCGGCCGGTTGCGTGCCGGCGTCGAGCGGAACCGAACCACGACGGATCTGGCCAAGGGCGACGAACTCGACACAATTGAAATTGCTGTCCCGTAACGTGAGAAGTCGGCGCTTTAGTTTTCTCGCGGCGGCCTAGCCAGCGACAAGTAACAGCTCTTAAGAGAGGACGGGAAACCGGTGTGCAGTGCGTAGGCTCGCACCGGTTTAAGCTTGGGCCAGGCACGCACCGTCTGGCCTTTTTTTGGCGTGAATCAGTCTCAAATTAAGCGACGTTACTGAAAAAGGAGAGCCCCCAAGTAGAGGTGTTAAATTGCTCATTAAAGCAGCTTTGAAGATGCTGTATTCCATCTATTGGGAAAGAAACGGCATCAACTTGATCAGAACTTCCTAAAGTTGATTGCGTTACTTGATTTGCTACGAAAGCGCCCCTATCAAGTATTCAATTCAAAATCGCGAATTTTTCAAAATATGTTCGCCCCTACAGCTCTTCCACATGTGGTGGGGGAGCGTTGATCTTGACATGAAATATTCGACGGCTATGATTAGCACTCGTTTTAGTCGAGTGCTAACAAAGCTAGGGTCTGGTCGACCGCTCGTCAGTCAATACATCATCAGTAGGAACAGGAGAGTATGATGAAAATTCGTCCTTTGAATGACCGTGTTATCGTGAGGCGCCTCGAAGAGGAGCGGACTTCGCCGGGCGGAATCGTGATTCCGGATACGGCTGCGGAAAAACCGATGCGCGGTGAAGTTCTTGCGGTGGGTAACGGCAAGACTCTGGATAACGGGCAAGTGCGCGCGCTGCAAGTCAAAGCGGGCGACAAGGTGCTGTTCGGCAAATATTCCGGCACCGAGGTGAAACTCGATGGCGAGGATATCCTTGTCATGCGCGAAGACGACATCATGGCTGTGCTCGAAGACTGAGCACGCCCGGAATTCAACATCAACCAACGAAGGTAAATCGTAATGGCAGCGAAAGACGTAAGATTCGGTGATGACGCGCGGATCCGCATGGTTCGCGGGGTCAATATTCTGGCACAGGCGGTGAAAGTGACCTTGGGTCCGAAAGGCCGCAATGTGGTGCTCGAAAAGAGTTTCGGCGCGCCGACCGTCACCAAGGACGGCGTATCCGTGGCGAAAGATATCGAGCTCTCCGACAAGTTCGAAAACATGGGCGCTCAGATGGTGAAGGAAGTCGCGTCTCAGACTTCCGATGTCGCGGGCGACGGCACCACCACCGCCACCGTTCTGGCGCAATCGATTCTGGTCGAGGGCCTGAAGGCCGTGGCCGCCGGCATGAATCCTATGGATCTGAAACGCGGTATCGACAAGGCGGTCACCGCCGCCGTCGACGCTATCCACGAGATGTCCGTTCCCTGCACCGACAGCAACGCGATCGCTCAAGTCGGCACCATTTCCGCCAACTCAGACGAGAGCATCGGCAAGATCATTGCCGAAGCGATGGACAAGGTGGGCAAGGAAGGCGTGATCACGGTCGAGGAAGGTTCGGGCCTTGAAAACAGCCTGGATGTCGTCGAAGGTATGCAGTTCGACCGCGGCTATTTGTCGCCGTACTTCATCAACAATCAGCAAAGCATGAGCGCCGAGCTGGAAAACCCGCTGATCCTCATCTGCGAGAAAAAGATTTCCAATATCCGCGACATGCTGCCGGTACTCGAAGGCGTCGCTAAAGCCGGTCGTCCGCTGCTGATCATCGCGGAAGATGTCGAAGGCGAAGCGCTGGCGACCTTGGTCGTCAACAACATGCGCGGCATCATCAAGGTTTGCGCCGTTAAAGCGCCCGGTTTCGGCGATCGCCGTAAAGCCATGTTGGAAGACATCGCTATCCTGACGGGCGGCACCGTAATTTCCGAAGAAGTGGGTCTGAGCCTGGAGAAAGCGAGTCTGAACGATTTGGGCAATGCCAAGAAGGTTCAGATCAGCAAGGAAGAGACCACCATCATCGATGGCGCCGGCGCTAAGGAAAGAATCCAGGGCCGTATCACCCAGATCCGTAAGCAGATCGAAGAGACCACGTCGGACTACGATAGAGAAAAGCTGCAAGAGCGCTTGGCGAAGTTGGCCGGCGGTGTGGCAGTGATCAAGGTCGGCGCGGCCACCGAAGTCGAGATGAAGGAGAAGAAAGCCCGCGTGGAAGACGCGTTGCACGCGACCCGCGCTGCGGTTGAAGAAGGCATCGTGCCGGGCGGCGGCGTGGCTCTGGTCCGCGCTCTGCAAAAGATCAAGGATCTGAAAGGCGTAAACCACGATCAGGATGTCGGCATCAGCATCGCCCGCCGCGCGATGGAAGAGCCGCTGCGCCAGATCGTGGCCAATGCCGGCGACGAGTCGTCCGTGGTTCTGAACAAGGTAGCCGAGGGTTCCGGAAATTTCGGCTACAACGCAGCAACCGGCGAATTCGGCGATATGGTCGCCATGGGCATTCTGGACCCGGCGAAAGTGACCCGTACCGCGCTGCAGAACGCCGGTTCCGTGGCGGGTCTCATGATCACCACTGAGGCAATGGTTGCCGAAGAGCCGAAGGAAGAGACTCCGATGCCGGCAGGCATGGGTGGAATGGGCGGCATGGGCGACATGATGTAATCGCCGACCGATCATTTAAGTGTAAAAAAGCCCCATCTTCGGATGGGGCTTTTTTTTGAAGCATTTTCAGCTTTGGGCCCGTGTCCTTGGCATCGCTGTCCAAAGCTACATGGATAAACCCGCGGAAATGCTTATTCCGGCTTACAGCGCTGCACGACTTGTAAGTCGAAAATCCTTTTTCTACGCAATGGGTTTGTCGCTATGGATTGCCGACCTAAGGACCGGTGCGCCAAGTAAATCGGGGATTCTTATCAATCGCAAATGATCGTTGCGGAAGGCCGAGAAAGCCTGATCCTGGATGAACAGGTCGCTACTTTCCCGACCATATCATGACTCACATGAGACGCCGCACGGCAGCATGTGAGTGGTGCTTGGCTTAAGTGCTGGGTAAATAATTGACGGACAGCCGATTTGTAATGGTATAGCCGTGCAACAAGTCGGCAAACTCATGAAGTGATTGGATGCCAGTCTCCTTCGCTCGTTGGCACCACTCTCTGAGCGACTGCACACGTGCTTCGTAGCCGACTGAAGAGTTCGCCCAAAGCTGTTTCAATTCCTCCTTGAATTGGTAAACGGTGTGAAGTGTTTGGCTCAAGTTCAGTGCTCGATCAAGGATGTGGGTGGCGGCCTCATCGAATTGGATATCCTCTCGAACCAAGAGCGGCTTTGCATCGCGGAGCAGGCGTCGGGATGCCGGGAGGGCAGTCTTTAATTCTTGACGCAGGACCGGAAGCACCACGCTACGGCCGTATAAAGCCAGCACATGGACCCGGTTACGCATTACGGCCTGTATTGTCGCCAAATCGATCAATTTCTTGTCGTGAAGAATGCGAATTTTTGGAGCAACCCGGCGAACCGTTGCTAACTTCAATAGTTCCATCAGGCGAATGTAGGCCCACCCGATGTCCAATTCCCACCAACGGGAGGATAGCCGCGCCGAAGAGGGATAGGCATGGTGGTTATTGTGAAGTTCCTCGCCGCCGATCAGTAAGCCTATCGGGAAGAGATTGGTGGACGCATCGCGGGTTTCAAAATTGCGATAACCGGAGAAATGCCCCAGGCCGTTGATTACGCCCGCTGCCCAAAAGGGAATCCAGAGCATTTGTACGGCCCAAATGGTAATGCCGAAGAAGCCGAACAGCGCAACGTCGGCGAGAAACATAAGCGCGACGCCAAGACCGGGGTGCGGCGAGTAAAGTTTTCGCTCCAGCCAGTCATCAGGCGTGCCGTAGCCGTATTGATCCAAGGTTTCCGGATTGGCTGCTTCGGTCCGGTAGAGTTCCGCGCCTTCCCATAAGACCTTGCTTATGCCAAACACGCGAGGGCTATGGGGGTCTTCCGGGGTTTCACATTTGGCGTGGTGTTTGCGATGAATCGCGACCCAGGCCTTGGTGCCCATGCCAGTTGTCAGCCACAGCCAGAGCCGAAAAAAATGGCTGACCGCCGGATGAAGGTCCAAAGCGCGATGCGCCTGGTGGCGATGTAGGAAAATCGTGACGCTGGCAATGGTGATGTGGGTCAGACCGAGCGTAACGGCAATAAGTCCCCACCAGGGGAGGTCGAGTAAACCGTTAATCATTTTTTCACTATAAAAATAAAAAATAAGAGATGGGCATTAACTAACAATCCTTAAGGGGCTGCAAATCTTTCCATAGAGTTGCCTCAAAGAGCACGAATTGGAAAAAGCATCCGCCTTGGCGAATGCACGCGACGCCATTTTGGATAGCATCGAATGGATTTTCAATCCGCACGTTTTCTAACTGGTTTATCGGGTGGGATTGAGTGTTGCAGGGACCGGCAAGACGCGAGGCTATGATCATCGATCAAAAGCCAAATCCAACGCCTAAGCCAATACCGATCCGAGGTCCGGTGTCATATTCGGATAACAGTTTGATCTCCAAAGGACGTAACAACGGAAATGCACGAGTCGCTTCGCCGGTTTCCGTCGTGCGTTCGCCGATGACGCGACCGGCTGCAACAATTCGCCGGCCTTGTTCGTAGATGAGTGTGTCTAAATAGCCGGGATACAATATTAAGAATCGGCCCCATGCGGGCTCACTGAGTTCCGGCTCGCCTCGTCTATCGGTGGGATAGGTCAGTACTTCGACTAACGTGCCTTCCTGTAGATTTTCGGCGCTAAGGATAGTTCCGCCGATGAGAATGGCTTGGCCGATAAACGCTTTTGGGTTATTCAGGACAGTTTCGGGCGAAAGTTTCGGATCGACCTGGTCCATGGTCGCTCGCGACAGTACCGAGCCGCAACCGCTGAGTTGTAGCGTGATCGCAAGTAAGGCGGCCAGGCCGAGAAAGCGGGGCCAGGATATTGGGTAGCCGGATCGGATGTCCTTTTTCGAGATCCGAGATTCTCTCACAGTAGCGTTGCAGCCTTTTGAGTTGAATGAGTCTTACCAATAAGGGTACCAATAAGGGTAATAGCCGGGCCAGCCTCGCCACCAAGGATCGTACCAGTATGGCGTCGGATAATAGGTGTAAGTCGGCCGGTTGGCCCAAAGATGAATTTCCTTGCAACCGATTACCGGGTAGGTGTAGTTGATTTGATCGAGAGGCTTGGTTTCCTTGCCTTGGACCTCTCCGGCGACCGTCACTTCGCGTCCCTTCGCATAGACCGCCGAATCCAGGAAGCGGTTGCAGTGAATCAGGAATCGTCCGGCGGAAGTGTCGACGTCTTCCGGGCGATCCGAACTTTCTAGCGGTTTTTGCAAGACTTCGATTTCGGTGAACTGTGGGCGGTTGCTGGTTTGGACGATCACGCCGCCCAGCATGACCGTCCTGCCTTTGTAGGCGTCGGGGCGGGCGCTGATTTCCGAGAACGATGGCTGCGTTTTCGTCGCCGTCCGAATGGGTTTCGAAAACGGGCTGGTTGCGCACCCCGCTATGCTTAAGAGCGTTATCCATAACAATACTAATCGGAACAACTTCGATCTACCCAAACAAACTTCCGAAATCGAGGTTTCGATCGGTGACATGGCCATGTTTATCACCCTTGCGGAACTGCTTTCCTCTTAATTGGACAGAACTGCTCCTGCCGAATTCACATCTAGTGGCCATCATAACCAATTCCCGTCGTTGCCACCCGTGAAATTTTGCCGCTTAAATGCGATGAGAACGAAAGGCTTTAATTAAACAAAAAATAGCTCTATAATTGCGTCTCTTGATTTTAGGCGCGTAGCTCAGTTGGTTAGAGCACCACCTTGACATGGTGGGGGTCGTTGGTTCAAGTCCAATCGCGCCTACCAATTCCGAAAAGCATCGCTGGGCGATGCTTTTTTTGTTGAAGAGGTTTCGACTGATGCCCGTGATACGTCTGCCGGATGGTTCCGCTCGCACATTCGATCACCCCGTAACGCTTATGGAGGTGGCGCAGTCCATTGGTCCGGGATTGGCTAAGGCGGCATTGGCTGGTCGAATCGACGGGAAACTGGTCGATTTGTCGACTCTTGTCGAACATGACGCCGCAGTCGAAATCGTCACGGGTAAGGACGCGGACGGGCTGGAGATTATTCGCCATTCAACTGCCCATCTGCTGGCTCAGGCCGTTAAGGCGTTGTATCCGAGCGCGCAAGTGACGATCGGTCCGGTGGTGGAAAACGGGTTTTACTACGATTTTGCCTTCGAACGTCCCTTTACGCCGGAAGACCTCGAGGCAATCGAAAAGAAAATGACGGAATTGGCGGCAAAGGCGATTCCCGTCAGGCGGGAGGTGATGCGTCGGGAAGAAGCCGTCAAATTTTTCCGTGACCAGGGCGAGCACTATAAGGCCGAAATTATCGAAGCCATACCTCAGGGCGAGCAAATCTCCCTCTACTCGCAAGGGGATTTTACCGATCTTTGTCGCGGTCCCCATGTGCCGGATACCGGAAAGCTTAGAGCCTTCAAGCTCATGAAGGTGGCGGGTGCCTATTGGCGGGGGGATTCCCGCAATGCCATGCTGCAGCGTGTCTATGGCACCGCCTGGGCCGACAAGAAGGATTTGGACGCCTATCTGCATCGGCTGGAAGAGGCGGATAAGCGCGATCATCGCAAGATCGGCAAGCTGCAGGACCTGTTCCATACTCAGGAGGAAGCTCCCGGAATGGTGTTCTGGCATCCCAATGGATGGGCGCTGTATCAGCAGGTCGAGCAGTACATGCGCCGGGTGTTCCGTGAGAATGGCTATCAAGAAATCCGCTGTCCTCAGATTCTGGACGTAAGCCTTTGGAAAGCTTCGGGCCACTGGGACAACTTTCACGAGAATATGTTTTTTACCGCGTCCGAGAATAGAGAGTATGCGGTAAAGCCCATGAACTGCCCCGGTCACATCCAGGTTTTCAAACAGCATCTGCATAGCTATCGCGAACTGCCGATCCGGTTCGGGGAATTCGGTTCCTGTCATCGCAACGAGCCCTCCGGCACCTTGCACGGGATCATGCGTGTGCGCGGTTTCAATCAGGACGATGGCCATGTTTTTTGTACCGAGGATCAAATTCAGGCGGAAGTTGTCGCATTCATAGGTGTCTTGCGTAAGGTGTACGCGGATTTCGGCTTTACCGATATCCAGTACAAACTGTCCACGCGCCCGCCCAAGCGGCTCGGCAGCGATGAAATTTGGGATAAGGCCGAAGCTGCGCTGATGGCTGCTTTGGCCGCGCAAGACATCGAATACCAATTGCAGCCCGGTGAGGGAGCTTTCTATGGCCCCAAGATCGAGTTCACGTTGAAGGATGCGATCGGTCGGGTATGGCAGTGCGGGACGATTCAGGTGGATTTCATGATGCCGGGGCGTCTCGGTGCCGAATACGTGGGCGAAGACAATGCCCGCCATACGCCGGTCATGCTGCATAGGGCGATCATAGGATCGATGGAACGCTTCATCGGCATTCTCATCGAGCATTACGCAGGGTATTTTCCGCTTTGGCTGGCGCCGGTTCAGGCGGTGGTGCTCAACATTACCGGAAATCAAGCCGAATATGCCGCCGAATTGGCTGCGGAGCTTGTAAAACAAGGCTTTCGGGTAAAGTCCGACTTGAGAAATGAGAAGATCGGCTTTAAAATCCGCGAGCATACCGTGCAGCGTGTGCCTTATTTATTAATCGTCGGCGATAAAGAACTGGATTCCCGTACCGTTTCTGTTCGTACACAGAAAGGCCAGGATCTAGGCGGTTTCAGCTTGCCGGATTTGATCGGCAAGTTTACCGACGAGGTGGCGAGTCGCGCTGCGTTTCAATAATTGCGTTCGGAGGAATAGGATATCACTGCTGAAAGAAAAGAGCCGCGCCTGAATGAAGAGATCACGGCGCCCACTGTCAGGTTGATCGGACCCGACGGTAATCAAGTAGGAGTCGTGTCGACCAGAGAAGCCAGGCAAATTGCTTATGATGCGAATCTGGATCTGGTCGAGATTTCGCCGGCAGCCGATCCTCCCGTTTGCCGGGTAATGGATTACGGTAAATTCCGTTTTGAGCAGAATAAGAAGCTGCAAGCGGCCAAGAAAAAGCAAAAGCAGATTCAGGTTAAGGAAATCAAATTCCGGCCGGGTACGGACGAGGGCGATTACCAGGTCAAGCTGCGCAATCTCATTCGCTTTCTATCGGACGGCGATAAGGCAAAGGTCACTGTTCGGTTTCGCGGTCGAGAATTGAGTCATCGCGAATTGGGCATTGACCTTCTGAAGCGGATCGAGACGGACCTCGTGGAGCACGCCGTCGTAGAGCAGTTTCCGAAAATGGAAGGTAAGCAGTTAAGCATGACGCTTGCGCCGAAGAGAAAAAAATAATCTTGAGTTGTTGGAGATTTATATGCCTAAGATGAAGACCAATCGCGGCGCAGCGAAACGCTTCAAGCGTACTGCGTCCGGCGGTTTCAAATGCAATCATTCGCATCGTCGTCACATTCTGACGAAGAAGAGCACCAAGAGAAAGCGCCAACTGCGCAATCCCGCTGCCTTGCACCCTTCGGATGTGCGGAGCGCGACTCGCTTGTTGCCTTATAGCTGATTTTTTCTTGCCCATCGAGAGAGAAGCCCATGCCTAGAGTAAAACGAGGCGTCACTGCGAGAGCCCGGCACAAAAAGGTTCTCAAGCAGGCGAAAGGTTATTACGGCGCCCGTAGCCGAGTTTATCGCGTTGCCAAGCAGGCGGTTATCAAAGCCGGCCAATACGCTTATCGGGATCGCAGACAGAGAAAACGCCAATTCCGTGCGCTTTGGATCGTGAGAATCAATGCCGCCGCGCGCGAATTCGGACTGTCTTATAGCCGTTTTATGGATGGCCTGAAAAAGGCGTCCGTCGAAATCGACCGTAAAGTTCTGGCAGATTTGGCTGTTCGCGACAAAGATGCGTTCGCTGAATTGGCCAAGATCGCCCAGGGTTAGCCCGCGTCTGATCTTCACGGGAAAGACTCGCCCGGAGTTTTTCCCGTTCTTCATTTCAAAACCGTTGTCCAAGCGAGCAAGGCTGTGAGTACACCCCTTGAAGAGCTTCTCGTGCAGGCCAGAAAGCAAGTGGCCGAGGCCGATACGCTCGGAAAACTCGATCAAGTGCGAGTACATTATCTCGGCAAGAAAGGTGTATTTACCGAGCGCATGAAAGAACTCGGTACGCTTCCGGCGGAACAGCGACGGGAGGCCGGAGGCCGGGTTAATCGGGCCAAAGACCAGTTTATAGCCGATTTGGAGGCCCGAAAGAGTATTCTGGAGGCGAGCGAGCTGGAAGAACGTCTCAAGCGGGAAACCATCGACGTTACCCTGCCGGGGCGCGGGCAGCGTACGGGAGGGCTCCATCCGGTCACTCTGACGTTGCGGCGCATTAGCCAACTCTTCAAGAACGTTGGATTCGACATCGTCGAAGGCCCCGAAGTCGAGGACGATTACCATAACTTCGAAGCGTTGAACATACCCGCCCATCATCCCGCGCGGGCGATGCACGACACTTTTTATTTCGACGAGCACACCCTCCTGCGTACCCATACCTCACCGGTGCAGGTGCGGATCATGGAGACCCAGAGCCCGCCGCTTAGGGTCATCGCGCCGGGCCGCGTCTATCGCTGCGATTCCGATTTGACCCACACCCCGATGTTTCATCAAGTGGAAGGATTCGTCGTCGATCGGGACGTCAGCTTTGCCGACCTCAAGGGTATTCTCTACGAGTTCCTGACCTTGTTCTTCGAAAAGGACATGCAGGTACGTTTCCGCCCGTCTTATTTCCCGTTTACCGAACCGTCCGCCGAAGTCGATATCGAGTGCGTCATGTGCGGAGGCGACGGTTGCCGCGTTTGCAAGCAGACCGGTTGGCTGGAGGTAATGGGTTGCGGGATGATCCATCCGCGGGTTTTCGAATTCGTCAAAATCGATCCGGAACGCTATACCGGTTTCGCCTTCGGTTTGGGCGTGGAACGGCTCGCGATGCTGCGCTACGGCATCAATGACCTCAGGCTGTTTTTCGAGAACGACCTTAGATTTCTTTCACAATTCGCGGCATTTTAAGAACAACATACGGTCCTTCCCATGCGCTTCAGCGAGGCCTGGCTACGAGAATACGTCAATCCATCGATAGACACGCAAAGACTGGTTCATCAGTTGACGATGGCGGGTCTTGAGGTCGATAGCGCCGAACCCGCCGCTGCATCGTTCAGCGGCGTTATCGTGGCCGAAGTCCTCGAGGTCTCGCCCCATCCACAGGCCGACCGGCTGCGAGTCTGTCTGGTGTCCGGCGGTTCCGGTGAGCCTCTTCAAATCGTATGCGGAGCGCCTAACGTCCGGGTCGGGATGCGTGTGCCACTCGCCATCGAAGGGGCACGTCTGCCGGGGGATGTTTCCATTCGGAAATCGGAGCTTCGCGGCATCGCCTCGTTTGGCATGCTGTGTTCGGCCAAGGAGTTGGGAATAGACGATCCCCAAACAGGGCTGATGGAATTGCCCTCGGATGCTCCAGTGGGGACCGATGTTCGGGATTATCTGAAACTGGACGATTGCATCATCGAGGTCGATCTGACACCGAACCGCGCGGATTGTCTAAGCGTAGAAGGCATTGCGCGCGAAGTGGCCTTGCTCAACGCTCTGGATTGGGCGGTACCGGACGTTCCTGCCGTTCCTACAACGATTCGAGAAGAGCACCCGGTGAGCGTTTCCGCACCCGAAGCGTGCCCGCGCTATTTGGGGCGGCTGATCAAAGGCGTATCGCGTACCGTTCAGACACCGCTATGGATGCGCGAACGTTTGCGGCGCGCCGGTATCCGATCCCTAGATGCGGTAGTGGACGTTACCAATTATGTGCTCTTGGAAATGGGACAACCTTTGCACGCCTTCGACGCGGCCAAGCTGGAGGGCGGCATCCACGTTCGCTATGCGGCGCCGGGCGAGAAGCTGCGCCTCTTGAACGGCGAGGAAATCGCGCTGGACTCCGATGTTTTGGTGATCGCCGATCAACGAAAAGCCTTGGCATTGGCGGGCATCATGGGCGGCAGCGACTCCGCGGTGGGCGATGGCACTGCCGATATTTTCGTCGAATGCGCTTTTTTCACGCCGAGCGTTATCATGGGCAAGGCTAGGCGCTACGGGCTGAATACCGAATCGTCCCATCGCTTCGAGAGAGGCGTTGATCCCGAGTTGCAGACTCGTGCCATCGAGCGGGCCAGCGAACTTATATTATCCATTGCTGGCGGAGAAGCGGGACCCATCGTCGAAGCGGCCAGCCCCCCGCATTTGCCGCGACGCGCGCCGATTCCGCTGCGTTACGAGAGGATTACCCGTCTGCTCGGCATGAGCATCGAACGACCGAAGGTCGCCGAAATTCTCAAACGGCTGGGAATGACTCTCGCGGACCATCCGGAGGGATGGTCCGTGACGCCGCCCGGATTTCGTTTCGATATCGCCATAGAGGCCGATCTCATCGAGGAGCTCGGACGGGTCTACGGCTACGAATCGTTGCCGCGCCGCCATCCGGTCATGGCGACGGCGATGCGTCCGGTGTCCGAACGAATACTCGATCTGGACCGGGTTAAGAACCTCCTGGTCGATCGCGGTTACCAGGAGGCGATTACCTACAGTTTCGTGGACGAAGCTCGGCAGGCGCTGATCGAGCCGGAAATTCCCTATCTGGCCTTGAAGAATCCGATTTCCTCCGACTTGGCCGTCATGCGCACCGGCCTTTGGTGCGGTTTGCTGGACGCGGCTCTCAAGAACACGTTCCGCCAGCAGAACCGGGTGCGCCTGTTCGAAGCAGGCCTGCGTTTCGCGAGGCGGGATGGCGGCATCGAACAGCGGAAATCTATCGCTGGCCTGGCGATAGGGGCGGTACATGAAGAGCAGTGGGGAGAAGCGGCCCGCTCCGTGGATTTCTACGACTTGAAGGCCGATGTCGAGGGCATTGTCAAACTGACCGGCCGGGAAGCTGGTTTAGAATTTGTCGCCGCTGCTCATCCGGCGCTTCATCCGGGGCAATCGGCGGAAATCCGGCTCGACGGCGAGCGGCTCGGTTGGATCGGAATGCTGCATCCTCGCCTGGAAAAGCAACTAAGCTTCGAACAGAGCGTGTTTCTGTTCGAGCTCGATCAAGACGTGCTGCTGGGAAGGCATATTCCGGTATTCCACGGAATATCGAAGTTCCCGCAGGTGCGCCGGGATATCGCGGTCATCGTCGATGAATCCGTCACGATCGATCGTTTGATCGAGTGCGTGAAAGAAGCGGATAGCTCTATCTTGCGTCAGGTCGTGGTGTTCGACGTTTACCGGGGGCAGGGTGTGGAGATCGGTCGGAAGAGCGTCGCTCTCGGTTTGGTGTTGCAGGATGAGGCCGAAACCTTGACCGACGCCAGGGTCGATGAAACGGTAGGACGCGTTTTGGAACGTCTGAGCATAGAATTCAATGCTAGGTTGAGAGATTGAAAAGATGGCACTGACCAAAGCAGATATGGTTGAGAGGCTTTTCGAGAACCACGGCATTAACAAGCGGGATGCCAAGGAGTTGGTCGACCAGTTTTTCGAAGAGATCAAGGCCGCGCTGGCGCAAGGAAATTCGGTGAAGTTGTCCGGGTTCGGCAATTTCGATCTTCGCGACAAAAATCAGCGGCCGGGCAGAAATCCGAAAACCGGTGAAGAGATTCCGATCACCGCGCGCCGTGTGGTGACATTCAAGCCGGGACAGAAATTGAAGGTCAGCGTGGAAGCGTATTCGAGACAAAACGCTGAGAACGTTCGGTTAGAAAGCGAAGCGCCGAGTGCGAAAAAATCTCGAGGGTCGTGAGTTTTCTTGACCTGTTTCCTTCGCGGAAATCGTCCCTAATTCGTTTCGAACGAGAGAGCCGAGAATGATCCGAGTCGGCATTGTAGGCGGTACCGGCTATACCGGTGCGGAGTTGCTGCGGATTCTCGCGCTTCATCCTGACGTCGCCATAACCATCGTCACCTCGCGGGCCGATGCCGGAAAACGAGTCGACGAGCTGTATCCGAACCTGCGGGGTTTCGTCGATGCGATCTTCGTCGAGCCCTCGGCGGATGCGCTAGCCGGATGTGACGTGGTGTTTTTCGCGACGCCCAACGGCACTGCGATGCGGACGGCCGAAGCCTTGTTGGCGCGGGGTGTCAAAGTTATCGACCTTTCCGCCGATTTCCGCCTCAAAAACTCGGATGTGTGGGCTCATTGGTACGGGGAGCCGCACGTTTCTCCCCACCTGTTGGAAGAAGCCGTTTACGGGCTGCCCGAAGTGAATCGGGCACTGATTCGGTCGGCGCGGCTGATCGCATGCCCCGGTTGTTATCCGACTTCGGTTCAACTGGCGTTATTGCCATTGATTGAGGCGAGGGCGATTCGCTTGGACCGCATCATCGCCGACGTGAAATCGGGTGTTAGCGGCGCCGGGCGCAAAGCAGAAATTCCCATGCTTATGAGCGAAACGGGCGAGAGCCTCAAGGCTTATAGCGTCAAAGGCCATCGTCATTGGCCGGAAATCAAGCAGGGGTTGGAGCAGGCCGCAGGGCAGGACGTGGGCCTCACCTTCGTGCCGCATTTGATCCCCATGATTCGGGGTATTCACGCCACGGTTTATGCCGAATTGAACGCCGGGCACGGCGACTTGCAGGCGCTGTTCGAGGAGCACTATCGCGCCGAACCTTACGTCGACGTTCTGCCGGCGGGTTCTCATCCCGACACGCGCAACGTGCGCGGCATAAACCGATGCCAGATTGCCGTCCATAGGCCTTTGGACGGCAATACGGTGGTAATTTTGTCGGTCATAGACAATTTGGTGAAAGGTGCAGCCGGCCAAGCGGTGCAAAACATGAACCTGATGTTTGGCCTGGAGGAAACGAAAGGGCTCAGAAATATCGGGCTTTATCCCTAAAGCGGTTTCAATGGTGACGGGCAGAGACTCAAGTAGACCGTTCGCGTAAACCGTAGCTCTGGTGGTAACGTACCCGTTGGTTCTAGTGCGTCCGTCGGCGGATTTTCCATAAGCCTCGTCGGTACGGGGCGATTTTCCATTACAATACCGGGTCTACCGGAATCTTCGGCCATGTCGACATCACCCCATCCGTCCGTAACCTTAACCACCATCCGCGATTACATCCGTTGGGCCGCCAGCCGTTTCGTGCAAGCGGAGTTGTTTTTCGGCCACGGTACCGCCAGCGCACTGGACGAAGCCGCCGCCTTGGTGCTTCATACCTTGCATATGCCTTACGATCTCCCGGGCGGCTATTTCGCGGCCACGTTGACCATGGACGAGCGCGAGCGTGTCCTCGCACTCATCCAGCGCCGCATCGTCGAGCGCAAGCCTCTGGCGTATCTCGTTCACGAGGCTTCTTTTGCCGGTTTGCCCTTCTATGTTGACGAACGGGTACTGGTGCCGCGTTCGCCCATCGCCGAACTGATCGAAAACCATTTCGCTCCCTGGATCGAGGCGGACCGGGTGCACGACGTGCTCGATCTTTGCACCGGCAGCGCGTGCATTGCCATCGCTTGCGCTTACGCCTTTCCGGAGGCACGGGTCGACGCCGTCGATATCTCGTCGGACGCGCTGGAAGTGGCGCGTATCAATATCAAGAAGCACCACCTGGAAGACCGGGTGAACGCCATCAAATCGGACGTTTACTCCGAGTTGGGCGACCGGCGTTACGATCTGATCGTCAGCAATCCTCCTTACGTAAACCTCGACGAGTGGCGCGGCTTGGCGCCGGAATATCACGCCGAGCCGAGGCTGGGCCTGGAAGCGGGCGAAGACGGCCTCGATTGCGTGCGCCGCATCCTCCGGGACGCCCATCGCCACCTTAAACCGGAGGGCGTTCTTGTCGTCGAAGTCGGCAGCAGCGCCGAAGCCCTGGAAACCGCCTACCCGGAAGTTCCCTTCTACTGGCTGGATTTCGAGCGGGGCGGCGAGGGTGTGTTCCTGCTGACTGCCGAACAGGTCGACCGGTGTAACAAGCTTTTTCAGAAGAGTTAGAAGAAGCTGACAAGTCCGCCAGCGCTGGGACAATATTGCAATCTCTCATGGAATCTCTGCTAGCAGCAATCCGAGGCACGACTATTCTTGTCGGGGGCGATGAGTACGCGAACCGTATGCTTCGTTCACTATGCGGTTCCTCGTAACCACAGCCCAGGATTTGTTGCACGTTGATTCAACGTGATCGACCCGTTACTAACGAACAAGATCAAGCAGAGGGAAACAATGAGAGTTCAGTTAAAATTCGCCGGTATGTCTGTTCTGCTGTTATGGCTGGTGGCCTGTGGCTCTAGCGCGAAACTGCCGAAGCTTCCGACGGAGGCGAAGGTGCTCGCGTTTGGCGACAGCCTGACTTTCGGAACCGGCGCCGGTTCCGAGCAGAGTTATCCATCCGTATTGCAAGGCTTGATCGGGCGAGAGGTCATCAACGCCGGCGTGCCGGGCGAAACCAGTGCGGAAGGTCTGGAGCGCCTGCCGGCACTGCTGGACGAGCATCAGCCCACGCTGTTGATTCTATGCCACGGCGGTAACGATTTTCTGCGCAACTTGGGCGAGCAGCAGGCGGCCGACAACGTCCGGGCCATGGTCAAATTGGCCAGGGACCGCGGCATCAGCGTGGTTTTGATCGCCGTGCCCAAGTTCGGGCTGATGTTCTCGCCGCCCGAGTTTTATGCAAAGATCGCCGAAGAGTTCGCGATTCCCTTCGAAACCGGGACGCTGAGCAAAATCATCCGGGACAATTCGCTCAAATCCGATGGGGTACACCCGAATGGGCCGGGCTATCGGATGCTGGCCGAGGCAGTGGCGGATCGGCTCAAGGTGGCGGGGGCGATTTGAACCTTAATAGCTCCGTCGTTTAGGAACGTTTGAAATCTTTACCATGTCCGGAAACACCCTAGGCAAACTCTTTACCGTCACTTCCTTCGGCGAGAGCCACGGTCCCGCCATCGGCTGCATCGTGGACGGCTGCCCGCCGGGCCTGGAGTTGTCCGAGGCCGACATTCAGGGGGAGCTGGAACGGCGGCGCCCCGGCAAATCCCGGCATACCACGCAACGCCGCGAGCCCGACGAAGTGAAGATTTTGTCCGGGGTGTTCGACGGGCGTACCACGGGCACCCCGATCGGTTTGCTGATCGAAAACGTGGATCAGCGTTCCAAGGATTACTCCACGATCGCCGACTCCTTTCGGCCGGGTCATGCCGATTACACCTACCATATGAAATACGGCTTCCGGGATTACCGCGGCGGCGGGCGCTCGTCCGCTCGCGAAACCGCCATGCGGGTGGCTGCCGGCGCCATCGCCAAGAAATATCTGAAAGAACGGGTCGGCGTGACGATCCGCGCTTATCTGGCCCAACTCGGCCCGATCAAGATCGATCGGGTGGTTTGGGAGGAGGTGGACAACAACCCGTTCTTCTGCCCAGACCCCGAGAAGGTCGCGGAACTGGAAGCCTATATGGACGCTCTGCGCAAAGAAGGGGAGTCCATCGGCGCGCGCATCAACGTCGTCGCGACCGGCGTGCCGCCGGGCTGGGGCGAACCGATTTTCGACCGGCTGGATGCCGAGCTGGCTTATGCCTTGATGAGCATCAACGCCGTCAAAGGGGTGGATATCGGCGACGGTTTCGCCTGCGTCGAGGCGAAAGGCACCGAGTTCCGCGACGAGATGAGTCCGCAAGGTTTCCTGAGCAATCATGCCGGCGGAGTATTGGGCGGCATTTCCTCGGGACAGGATATCGTTGCCAGCATCGCACTGAAGCCGACCTCCAGCTTGCGCCTGCCGGGCCGTTCCGTGAACGTCAGGGGCGAGCCCGTGGAGGTGATCACCACGGGTCGGCACGACCCCTGCGTCGGCATCCGGGCCACCCCCATCGCCGAAGCGATGACGGCCCTAGTGCTGATGGATCATTACCTGCGGCATCGCGCCCAGAATCCGGACGTGAAGACGGAATTGGCGCCGATTCCATCCAGGGCTCCGTAGCCCCGAACGATCTTCCGCCAGCCATGCTCTCGGCGCGTAAAGTGCCTTACGGCCGGTTGTCCGGCTTTTATTTTTTCTATTTCGCGGCGCTGGGCGCCTTTTTGCCGTACTGGGCGCTTTATCTCCAGGACACGGGATTCTCTGCGGCGGAGATCGGCCAGTTGATCGCCATTACCGCTGCGACCCGAGTCGTCGCGCCGAATCTTTGGGGGTGGCTGGCGGATCGAACGGGGCGGACCCTGTCCGTCGTCCGGCTCGCCGGATTTTTCACCCTAGTCGCTTTCAGCCTGGTTTTAAGACTGCAAGGATTCGCAGGATTCGCCCTGGTCATGCTGGTATTCAGTTTCTTCTGGAATGCCATGCTGCCGCTTTTCGAAACCGTCACGCTCAATCACCTGCGCCATGATACGTATCGCTACAGTTGGGTGCGGGTATGGGGCTCGATTGGCTTCATCGCGGCGGTCGTGTCGATCGGCAAGGCTTTGGAGCGCGTCCTTTCGATCGGTTGTCTACCGCAGTTGATCGTGCTGCTGTTCGGCGGGCTGTGGCTGGTCAGCCTGGCTGTGCCGAGAGGTCCGAAGGAAATTCATGGCCCGGAACCGAGCTCTTTGTCGAATATCTTGAAGCGTGGCGACGTCATTGCTTTTTTCCTGGCGTGCATGCTGCAACAACTCGCACACGGTCCTTACTACGTCTTTTTCTCGGTATATCTTCGGGATCACGGCTTCAGCAGCGGCGAGACCGGTCAGTTATGGGCACTCGGCGTCCTGGCGGAAATCGTGCTGTTCGCGTTCTTGCACCGTTTACTGGCGCGCTACAGTCTGCGCCGGATCTTTCTGGCGAGCCTCGCCCTGAGCGTTGTGCGCTGGCTATTGATTGCCTGGGGTGTCGATAGCCTTGCGGCGATTTTCTCCGGCCAACTGCTTCACGCGGCGAGTTTCGGCTCGGCCCACGTGGCCGCCATCCATCTGGTGCATCGCCATTTCCGCGGTCCGCATCACGGCAAAGGACAAGCCCTTTACAGTGCCCTCAGTTTCGGTTTGGGCGGCGCGCTGGGTAGTCTATACAGCGGATACTTCTGGACGGCGTGGGGGCCTCACTGGGTTTATACGGCGGCGGCGGGCTCCAGCTTATTGGCCTTACTGGTCGCCTGGCCGTCCGTTGGGAAACGGGATGTGGATTGACCGTTCTGCCGTCGGTATTGAAAGATGTGGGTGTGGCATTGAATATGAGACGAAACAGGAGCCATGGGCATGAGTAACTCCCTGAGAGATCAGCTTCTAAAGGCGGGCTTGGTTAACGACAAGCAGGTCAAACAGGCCAGCAAGGAAGTACGAAAACAGGAAAAGCAGAATCGCCACGGAAATGCTGCCGCAAAGGACGAGAGCAAGCGCGCGGCTAAGGACGCTATGGCGGCAAAAGTCGAGCGTGACCGCCAGCTCAATCTCGAAAAAGCCAAAGAAGCGGAAAGAAAAGCGCTTACCGCGCAAATCAAGCAGCTGATCGAGGCGAACCGCGTTTCGCCGGGGGAGGACGAGATCGCCTACCGGTTCGCGCACGACAACAAGGTCAAGACCATCTATGTGTCCAAGGCGGTCCATCAAAGTCTGGTGGCGGGCAGGCTTGCAATAGCCAGCCTGGAGTCTCGGTATGAGATCGTCCCGCTGCCGGTGGCCGAAAAAATCAAGCAGCGGGATGAAACCCGAATCGTTCTGCTCAATCAGCCCGATCAAGCGCAGGATGCCGACGACGAATATGCCGATTACAAGATCCCCGACGATTTGATGTGGTAGGCGCGGCTAGCGACGTGTAATCAGTTGTAGGTCGGGAATCCCACCCCAATTGCAAACGGACGCTCCGGGAGCGCCAGGACGTCGGTTCTCAACACAGCGGGTTGTCGGCAAGGGATTGCCGACCTACAACGATGCGCCTGGGCGGCCGAGTAGGTCGGGAATCCTTTCCCGACGTTTACAGATCGGCCAGAGGTTTTGTTGGCAAAGGATGGCCGACTTACGGGCAGCCTGGGGGACCGTACCAAACCGGAAAATGCTCTAGATCATTCCCAGCTGAAGTTTCGCCACCTCGGACATCATGTCGCGCGACCAGGGCGGATCGAAGACCACTTCGACGTTCACCCTGTTCACGCCCGGGAGATTTCTTACCGCCGCTTCGGCGTCGTATTGCAGGACAGGGCCCATGCCGCAGCCGGGTGCGGTCAGGGTCATGATGATGTCGACATCGTTCTTGCCCTCTTCGACGGGGGTCACCTTGCAGTGGTAGACCAGCCCCAAGTCGACGATGTTGACCGGGATTTCCGGGTCGAAAATGGTCCTCAGCACTTCCCAAACGTTTTTTTCGACGGATTCGGGATCCGTGCCGCTCACGAGATTGCCCATGATCGGCGGTTCTTTCCCGAGGGCATCGGCGTCGTTTCCGGCGATGCGCACCATCTGGCCCATTTCGGTGACCACGGTGAAGTTGCCGCCCAAAGATTGATACAGACTTACTACGTGGCCTTTCGGCAGTGAACCGGGGGTGCCGTCGGGGATCTGGACGACGCTGACATCCCGCTGAAGGACGATGCTTTCGCGACCGTAACCGTACATAAGTGTTATGCGTTGTTAATCAGATAAGCGTTTGAAGGTGTTTCGTTTGGACTCAGCAGGCGGGCGATTTGCTCCGCATGGATGTCCGGCAGAGGCAGCCCCGCCGGGTTCTCGGCCGGATAGGCGCGGCGGCGAAGCGGGGACTGCATGGGACCCGGCGAATACAGGTGAACGCGAACCTTGCGGCTTTCCAGCTCGTCCGAAAGGATTCGCCCGAAGCCTTCCAGGCCGATCTTGGCCACCCCGTAAGCACCCCAATAGGCTTTTCCGGTTCGGGCCACCGAGTCGGTGATGAATACGATGCCCGAATCGGGAGATTTCGCTATCAATGGCAGGAGTTCCCGGGTCAGCAGGAACGGCGCGGTCAGGTTGACGTGAAGCAGACGTTGCCACAGTCCACCGCTGATATCGCTTACCGGTCCGAGTGCGCCGAGCTCGGCAGCGCAATGCACCAGTCCGTGCAGCGCGCCGAATTCCCGCTCGACCGAGGCTGCGAGATCGCGGTAATCGTCCTCGGTAGCGCCGGCCAAATCGAGTGGATAAATCGCCGGTTGCGGTCCTCCGGCAGCTACGATGGCGTCGTAGACCTTCTCCAGCTTCGGTATGGTCTTTCCGAGCAGGATGACCGTCGCGCCCTCGGCGGCGCAAGTCTTCGAAACCGCCGAGCCGAGCCCGCCGCCGGCACCGGTAACGAGAATGACGCGGTCAGCAAGCATCGAGCCGCTCATGACAGCGCTCCGTCCAGCCAGGGCAGCAGATCCCGAGGTGTCGCAAGCAGGCCGTCGGCGCCCCAGTCATGAGGCGCATGCTCCGCCGCGATATAACCGTACAGCGCCGTGAGGGTCGTCATGCCGGCTCGGCGGCCGGCTTCCACGTCGCCGGGAGCATCGCCGATGTAGACGCACTCTTCCGGGGGGTGATTCAAACGCCGGCTGGCTTCCAGAAGGGGAAGTGGATGCGGCTTTTTTTCGGCGGTGGTGTCGCCACTGATGACGCATCCGGCACGGTCGGCCAGATTTAGTTTTTTCAGCAAGGGATCGGTGAACCTGCTCATCTTGTTGGTGACGATGCCCCAGGGAATGCCGCGCCGTTCGAGCTCGCCGAGCACGGATTCGGTACCGTCGAAGAAGCGGGTGCGGTCGGCGACATGGGCGTGGTAAAGCTCCAGCATCCGTTGCTGCACTCGGCCGAAGAGCGCCGGCTCGTAATCCCCGTTGAACGCGCAGCGCAGCATGACGGCGGCGCCGCCCGAGATGCAGGGCTTGAGTTCGTCCACGGAACGCGGCGGAATATCGGCCTCGGCGAGCGCGGCGTTGGCGGCAAAGACCAGATCGGGCGCGGTGTCGAGCAGAGTTCCGTCCAGATCGAACAGCACGGCGGAAACCGTCGGGTTTGCTGCCATGCGTTTATTCCTCGGGTCTGGCGAATGCCGCCAGGTAATTGACATCCAAATCGCGGCTCAGGGTGAACTGCCCGGTGATCGGGTTGTAGGCGATGCCCTCCATGCCGAGAAGCTCGAGTCCCGCTTCCCGTGCCCATCGGCTGAGCTCGGACGGTTTGATGAAGGTCGCGTAGTCGTGGGTTCCCTTGGGAATCATGTTCAAGAGGTATTCTGCACCGACGATCGCGAGGAGATAGGCTTTGAGCTTCCGGTTCAGGGTGGAGAAAAATACCCGTCCGCCCGGCTTGACCAGTTTGGCGCAGGCTCTGACCACCGATGCGGGTTCCGGCACGTGCTCCAGCATTTCCATGCAGGTCACGATGTCGAAGCTGTCGGATTCCGCCTCGGCAAGCGCCTCGGCGCTGACCCGTCGATAATCCACACCGATCCCCGATTCGTCCGCATGGGATTTCGCGACGTCCAAAAGCTCTTCGGCTAGGTCGATACCGACTACCTGGGCGCCGGCCCGCGCCAGTCCCTCGCTCAGTATTCCACCGCCGCAACCGACATCGACGACACGCTTGCCTTCGAGTTCCGCGAAGGAGCGAATGAACTGAATGCGCAAAGGGTTGACCGCATGCAAGGTCTTGAATTCCCCGTCGAGGTCCCACCAGCGATCGGCCAGCACGCCGAATTTGTGGATTTCGTGTTCGTGGACGTTTTCGGTGCTCGTCATGGCCGTTCCTGTACGCTGATTAATTTCTCCCGCCAGGCGGCGGCTTTCTGGAAAAGTTCTTCGGTGTTCAGAGTCGTGAGCTCGCGGTTTTTCAGAAGCTGGCGTCCCGCCACCCAGACGTCAGTGATCTGATGGCGTCCGGCCGCATAGACGACATTCGAAATCGGGTCGTACAAGGGTTGGGTTTCGAGTTCGTCGAGATGGATAGCCGTGATATCGGCAGACTTTCCGATTTCCAGCGAACCGATCTCCGCCTCGAGTCCCAAGGCCTTGGCCCCGTTGAGCGTCGCCATCCGCAATGCGGTATGGGCCGGAACCGCGGCGGCATCTCCCGATACCGCCTTGGCGAGCAAGGCCGCGGCACGCATTTCACCCATCAGGTCGAGATCGTTGTTGCTGGCCGCGCCGTCCGTGCCGATGGCGACATTGATGCCCGCCTTGACGAGCTTGGCGACGGGACAAAAGCCGCTGGCCAGCTTCAGATTCGATTCGGGACAGTGCACGACGCTGCCGCCGGATTCGGCGAATTGGCCGATTTCTTCATCCGTGAGCTGGGTCATATGTACCGCAACGAAGGACGGGCCCAAAAGATCCAGCTGCTGAAGCCGCTTCATGGGGCGCATGCCGTAACGCTGGCGGCCCTGATCGATTTCGTCCCGGGTTTCGTGCAGATGCATGTGGATCGGGCGGTCGAGTTCCGCAGCCAAGGTACGAACCTTCAGCAAGGGCTCGTCCGAAACGGAATAGGGCGCATGCGGGGCGAACGCCGTGGTGATCAAAGGGTTGTGGCGAAGTTCGTCGTACAGCGCCAGTCCCTTGGATAAATACTCGTCGGGGCCGCTCGCCCATGCGCTCGGAAAATCGATAAGGATCAGGCCGACCACGGCGCGCATGCCGCAACGTGCCGCCTGGCGGGCAGTAACCTCGGGAAAAAAATACATGTCGTTGAAGCAGGTGACGCCCCCGCGAATCATTTCCGCCATCGCCAGATCGGTGCCGTCGCGCACGAAGTTCTCGCCGACCCATTTCTGTTCCAAGGGCCAAATATGGTCGAGCAGCCATTCCATCAGCGGACGGTCGTCGGCCACGCCGCGCAACAACGTCATGGCGGCATGGGTATGGGCGTTGACGAAGCCTGGGATCAGAGCATGACGATCGAGCGACTCCACCGACGCGGCTTGATATTTAAGTTCGGCCTCGGAAATCGGCAGGATGTCCACGATCCGCCCGCCGTCTATGGCGAGAGCATGATGTTCCAGAACAATACGATCGGGCTCCACCGGGATGATCCAGCGCGCCTTTAGCAGAGTGTCGATTTGCATTCGATAACCTAGTGTTTCACTAAACTTTATCATGGGGCGTCCGGCTTGTGCATCCTGCGCCGAGCGAGAGGCATTTTAACCGATGCGGGAAAGCGCCTTACAATTCGCGTTTTTGGCAGTGTGACATGACGAAGCATCGACCGAAGGTCAGCCGGCGCATGAGCGCCGTGCAAGCCCCCATCATTCCGGTAATTGCCGAGTTGATCCGAAGCCATCCCGGAACGATTTCGCTGGGGCAGGGCGTGGTGTTCTACGGTCCGCCAGCGGCTGCCCACGAAGCGATCCGCGGTTTCTTCGCGAAACCGGAAAATCAGAAGTACGGCCCCGTCCAGGGCATGTCTCGGCTGCTCGAGTTGATCGAGCGAAAACTGGCGGCAGAGAACGGTATCCGCGTTGGCGCAGAGCGACGCATCGTAGTAACGGCCGGCGGAAACATGGGTTTTCTCAATGCTCTGTTCGCCATCGCCGATCCGGGCGACGAAATCATCCTGCCGCTTCCGTACTATTTCAACCAGGAAATGGCGATCCGGATGCTCAACTGCACGCCGGTGTTCGTGCCGACGGACGAGAACTATCAACTTCGGACCGATCTCATCCGGGCCGCCGTTAACGATCGGACCCGGGCAATCGTCACCATCTCGCCGAACAATCCCAGCGGAGCGGTTTATTCGGAAGACGCCTTGCGGACGGTCAGCGCGATTTGCCGAGAACACGGGATATACCATATCAGCGACGAGGCTTACGAATATTTCACCTACGGCGCGAAGCATTTTTCGCCGGCCTCCGTGCAAAATTCCGAGCCGCACACCATATCGCTGTTCTCGCTTTCCAAGGCTTACGGATTCGCGAGCTGGCGCATCGGTTACATGGTGATTCCGGAGCATTTGTACGAGGCGGTGCTGAAAGCCCAGGACACCAATCTCATCTGCGCGCCCTCGATTTCGCAGCACGCAGCGGTCGGAGCGCTCGAGACAGGTTCCGGCTATTGCCGCGAGAAACTGGAGACCATCGGCCGGGTTCGCGAGATCGTTTTGGACGGACTGCGGAATCTGGCCGATATCTGCCGGGTTCCGGAAGCCCAGGGCGCTTTCTATCTTCTGCTAAAGCTCGATACCGAGCTCGACTCAATGATGGTCGCGGAACGCCTGATCCGGGAGCACAAGGTGGCCGTCATTCCGGGCAAGGCTTTCGGGCTGGAAACGGGCTGTTATCTGCGGGTTGCCTACGGTGCTCTGGAGCCCGAGACGGCCGCCGAGGGAGCTCGGCGGCTCGTGGGGGGATTGCGCGCCGTTGTCGATGCGTGAGTCTGGGTGAGCAGCATCTGGGCTAGACGATGCCGGATTCGAAATTCATTCGGCAATCGGGGCGGCTTAGAAACCATGCGGCGAAATGATCGGGCGGCACGGGTTTGGAAATGTGGTAACCCTGCACCTCGGCACAATCGTTCGCCGCAACCAAGGCCAACTCTGAGTTGGTTTCGATGCCTTCGGCGATGATTTCCAGCCCCAGATTTTTTCCGAGCGCCACGATGGCGCGCACGATGGCAAGGTTCGCCGGAACCTTGTCGATATTGCGGATGAACGACTGGTCGATCTTGAGTCGATCCAGAGGAAACTCCCGCAAGTAACTAAGACTTGAATACCCCGTACCGAAATCGTCGATGGCAAGCCTCACTCCCAACCGCCTGAGTTGGGCCAGAGAATCGATCGTAGTTGGCGCATCGCCCATGACCACGCCTTCGGTAAGTTCAAGTTCGAGGTATTCGGGCTTGATGCCGCTCTCCTCGATGATGCCTTTCACCAGGCCATGAAAATCCCTCTGGCGGAACTGCACGGCCGAAATGTTAACCGCTATGCGGATTGGGGGCAGTCCCTCGCCTTGCCAGGCCATATGCTGTCGGCACGCTTCACGCAGCACCCATTCGCCGATGGGGACAATGAGTCCGGTTTCCTCGGCAATCGGGATGAATTTGGCTGGGGAGACCAGCCCTAACCGCGGGTGATGCCAGCGTAGGAGGACTTCCACCCCCAAGACTTCGCCCGTGACTGCATTGCATTGAGGCTGGTAATGGAGTCTGAATTCCTTGTCGTCGAGTGCCGTACGTAGCCCTTTTTCGATGGTCAACCGTTCCAGCACCCCGTTCTCCATGTGCTCGTCATAAACAAGGCACTGTCCTCCGTAGTTTTCCTTCGCCTTATACATGGCGGCATCCGACTTGCGCATCAATCCGTCGGTAGTTAGATCATGGTCGGGGAAAAGCGAGACGCCGATGCTAGAAGTGATATGCAAGTCATTGGTCAATACGGAAAAAGGCCTGGCCAAGGCAGCCGTTATCGATTCGGCCACCAAGACGGCATCGGAGGCGTTGTGAAGGTTCTCGAGGATGACGGTGAATTCGTCGCCGCTCAGCCGGGCCACTGTGTCGCTTTTTCTGACGCAGGCAACGAGCCGTTCGGCCACGCCCTTTAACAGCAAGTCTCCGCTGGCGTGTCCGAAGGTGTCATTGATGAATTTGAACCGGTCCAGATCGATGAAGAGCAGCGCAACCTTGCTGCCGTGTCTTTGCGCATTGAGACATGCCCGTTGCAGTCGATCTTCGAAGAGCAAGCGATTCGGAAGTCCGGTGAGTTGATCGAAGTGGGCGAGATAATAGAGGTGAGCCTGTTTTCTTCGAGTAATCTCGTCGAGCAGGTCGTGTCCGGTGCCCATGCCGGCATAGATGCCGTTTTTGGTAACGATATAGCCGTTAACCATGTGCCGCATTCCAGCGTCGACGATGATGCTGGCCAGATCGTCGATGCCAGTATGCGCTTCGACGACGATGGGGCTGGGGTCCATGAACTCGTCGATCGTTTTCTTGTAGTTCAGGTCGCGTGCAAAGGGCTGAATAAAGATTTCGACCAGGGAATGGCGATCGACGATGCCGATCGGCACGAGGTTTTCGTCCGTTATGGCAGCCGAATAAAGCTCCTGATCCTTGATGAACAAGCTCAAAACATCAAGGCAGCCGGTATTCCGCGAAAGAGGAGGTACGTATTTCAAGAGGCGCGCCACCGTCCCTTGGTGAATGACCTCAGAGACGTCCATGTCCGGAAATTTCTGCTCCAAATATTTGTGTACTGCCGGAAAGGGATGCATTGGACGCATGGGATTATCTCGCTGAAGATGGATGCAAGATGGCTTCGGATCTCAGTTGCCCCGAGAAGCTGCCAAAGGCTTACAACTTTGGAGCATTCTGGGTGGCGACTCCGAAGCTGAGCATCCGTCGGAAGTTTTAGACCTTGAACAACGCCGTCACGCGGTTCATCGAATCGGCGGTCAGCGATAAATCGCGGGCGGCCTGGGCGGACCGGGTCGCGCCGTCTGCGGTCGAATTGCAGATGCGTCCGATGGCAACGATGTTGCGATTGATGTCGCCCACGACCGCCGTTTGCTGCTCGGCGGCGCTTGCGACTTGCGTGTTCATGTCGGTGAGCTGGCCGATCATCTGGGTGATGCGCGCAAGGGCTTCGCCCGCTTTGCCGGCCTCGGTTATGGTCGCTTTCATTTGATTGCGGCCGTCTTCCATAGCTTGGACCGCGGATTTCGCTTCCGCTTGAAGCTGTTCGATAGTGGCTTGAATCTCGGCGGTCGATTGCTGGGTCTTGCTCGCCAGACTGCGGACTTCTTCGGCGACGACCGCGAAGCCGCGTCCCGATTCGCCGGCCCGCGCGGCCTCGATGGCGGCGTTCAAGGCCAGCAAGTTGGTTTGATCGGCGATATTGCGTATCACATCCAAGACAGCGCCGATGCGTTCGGTCTGCTTTTCCAGAATGCCGACGACCTCGGTGGCTTTGCCCATATCGATCGCCAAGACGTCGATAGCTTCCGTTGCCTTGTCTACGATCCGTTTGGCGTTCTGCGTTTCCCGATTAGTCGCCTGAACCGCTTCGGCTGTGGCATGTGCCGTACGGGCAACGTCTTGAATCGCGACCGTCATCTGCTCCACGGCCGCAACCAGTTGGTGTATTCCGTTTTGCTGCTGCTGGACGCCCTGACTTGCCGAATCGCTGACGTTCAGCAAGTGTTTTGATTCCTGGTTGATCCTTTCGCTGCAGGCCAGCAGCTGATGCAAGGTGTCCTGGAGCTTGGCCGCGAAGCGGTTGAAGCTGCCGGCAATCGACGCGACTTCGTTGCGGCCTTGATCGTTCAGGCGAATCGTCAAGTCGCTGGTACCTTGGCTGATGGTCGAGAAATGGTCGGCGACCTTCCGTAGGGGAAGATAAACACCTTGGTACAGGTAAACACAGGAAAGCATTGATAAGGTCAAGGTCACGAGTCCGAAGGAGAGTAGCATCGCCAGCGCTTTTTCCTTGGAACGGTCGGCTTCGGCACTGGCCTCGTCGGCGGTATTTTCGATCATGCTGGACAAGGACGAGAGCTTGGTCTCGATGTCCCGGAACGTGCCCAGGAAATCGGGAGGAAGATCACGGGACGTTTCTCCGTCCGACAAGGCCCTCGAAACCAGTACATTGGCGTCGAACTCGTAGATCTCGATCAGCGGCTTGACCGCGTCCAGTTCGTGCAATGCCGCTTCGGGAAGATTGTAGGTGCTGAGCGATGAGATGGATTGCCGCAGTCGTTCGCTGGTGTCCCGCAACACGCCTCGAATTTCCTCACGTTCTTCCGAAGCAGCGTCCGGGTGCAGCAACAACGCGCGGCTGACTGCGCCGAACAAGCCGTGATGCAACCGATCCGCTTCGGCGCTGCTTTTCAGCGCTTGAACTTTCAAGTGCAACTTGGTGACGCTTTCGGACTGCGCAAACAGCCCCCAGCAGGCGAGCCCGGTAATCAGACCGACACAGGAAAAGCCAATTACGGCAGAGAGAAAAATTTTTTGTTTGAAAGTCATGAGTGAGACGTCTGCTTGAAACAGTGTTGCTAGAGCTAAGAATTTTGTGACGAAGATGTCACAGAAATATGACAGTTTTGAGGACAAGGCCGAGCACAGCGTTCTGATCATGTTGATTGCAAATTTTGTCAGGTGCCGATGGGTTGTATGACCGCTAGAAAATGAGCGCCGGACTCGAACATAGTGGAAAGCTTTCAGGAACAGGCATATCTGAAATTCACGCTTTGGCTGGATTTGGCTTTATCCTATGGCGCATTTTGACGACGTTTGCCTCGGCTATTTCGGAAAAGAGCGCAAGAAATGAGAGAACAGGGTTCGAGTATTCAAAAATTGGCGATTTGGTTCTTGGTGGCTCTGATCGGAGCGGCGGCGTTCGGCGGGATCGCCTTGAATCGGGGGGAGAGCGTCAACAGCCTTTGGTTCGTGACCGCGGCGGTTTGCGTCTACGCTCTGGGCTACCGTTTCTACAGCGCCTTCGTTGCGGCCAAGGTTCTGGGTCTGGACGGCACGCGGGCGACGCCGGCTGAGCGTTTCAACGACGGGCGCGATTTCGTGCCGACCAATCGCTGGGTAGTATTCGGCCATCATTTTGCCGCCATCGCCGGCCCAGGACCCTTGATCGGTCCGACCCTCGCGGCGCAGTTCGGCTATCTGCCCGGCACCTTGTGGATACTGATCGGAGCCGTCATCGGCGGCTGCGTGCAGGACTTCGTGATCCTGTTCTGTTCGATCCGGCGCGACGGGCGCTCCTTAGGCCAGATGGCGCGCGACGAGCTCGGTCCCATCGGCGGTAACGCGGCGTTGCTGGGCGTCATGTGCATCATGATCATCCTTATCGCGGTGCTGGGCCTGGTGGTGGTGAACGCCATGAAACACAGCCCCTGGGCTACATCCACGGTGGCGGCAACCATTCCCATCGCCATGGTGGTCGGTATCTACATGCGGCATCTCAGGCCGGGACGAGTGATCGAAGCGACGGTGCTTGGCGTTAGCCTGCTGCTGCTGGCGGTTTGGGGCGGCGGCGCCATCGACGAGGTGGCGGGCCTCCGTGGCTGGTTCGACTACGAGGGACCGCAGTTGGCGCTCATGGTTATCGCTTACGGCTTTGCAGCGGCCGTGCTGCCGGTATGGCTGCTTCTGGCTCCGCGCGATTACCTGTCCACATTCATGAAACTGGGAACGATAGCAGCCTTGGCGGTGGCCATCGTCATCCTTCACCCTGAAGTGAAGATGCCGGCCCTGACCCGGTTCGTCGACGGCAGCGGACCCATTTTCGGCGGCAAGCTGTTTCCGTTCGTCTTTATCACCATCGCCTGCGGCGCCATCTCCGGCTTCCATTCCCTGATTTCGTCGGGGACTACGCCCAAGCTTTTGGCCAATGAAGCCGACGCCCGATTCATCGGCTACGGCGCGATGATGATGGAGTCGTTCGTAGCCATCATGGCCATGGTGGCGGCGACCGTCCTTGATCCGGGTGTTTATTTCGCCATCAACAGCCCCGCGGGCGTGGTGGGCAAAGATGCGGCGGAAGCGGTAGCGAAGATTTCCGTCTGGGGATTTCCGGTAACCGTCGGGCAGATGTATGCGCTGGCTCAGCAAATGGGCGAATCTACCCTGTTCGCCCGCACCGGCGGAGCGCCATCGCTGGCGGTGGGTATGGCATCTCTTTTTGCCAGCGCTTTCGGGCAGGGCTTGCTCTCGCTCTGGTATCACTTCGCCATCATGTTCGAAGCGCTGTTCATTTTGACCACCCTGGATGCCGGTACCCGCGTTGCCCGCTTCATGCTACAGGACGTGTTGGGTAACTGGATGCCCGCGCTTGGGCGGACCTCCTGGTATCCCGGCGTGATTCTGACGTCCGGATTAGTGGTGGCCGGCTGGGGGTATCTCCTCTACATCGGCACCATAGATCCCTTGGGCGGTATCAACAGCCTGTGGCCTTTGTTCGGTATCGCCAACCAGATGCTGGCGGGAATTGCTCTCTGCGTGGCCACCACCATCCTGGTCAAAACGGGGAAGCTTCGTTTCGCTTGGGTAACCGGCGTGCCGCTCGCGTGGCTTCTGATCATCACCACTTCGGCGGCATGGGAAAAGCTGTTCAGCCCGGAGCTTCGCATCGGGTTTCTGGCGCATGCACGGGATTTAAGCGACAAGCTGGCGGCGGGGCTGCTGCCCGAGGATCAAGCCGCCAAGGCGTCACAGCTCATCTTCAACGATTATCTCGACGCCGGGTTGACTGCGCTGTTCCTGGCCGTTTCCTGGATCCTGGCCGGTGACACCTTGCGGGTGTGCGGGCTGATTCTGGCCCGGAAACCCCATCCGCCGCTCAGCGAATCGCCTCACATACCGAGCCGGCTGATCGAGGATTGGGTGAGGGATTGATACTCGGTCTGCCGGGAAGGATTAGAGCGCACCCCCGGGTTCTGCGGCATCTTTTTATTCCGAAATGGTTTAATGAAATGAATTAATATTCTTTATCGTTATTCATGCATTTTTGATATATTTTTTCCCAATGTATTCAAGCCATGCCGACAGGGTGGCCGAAAGCCAGTGCGTCCGTGCGGGTCACTGGCTTTCGTTTGTCTTGTAGGGCGTTGGATCCTCAGGTTTCCTGTGGCATGGCGTTTAGTGGCGATTCGAATCCGACCGCGATGCGGCAAGGCCGCCGGCTTTAGGTCCATGATCGTGGCGTAGCAGGCCATGTGGACCGGTCTAATCGCCAGTTCGGCAGCAACTTCTTCAAGAGACTATTCAGTGAGCACACTCAGCGGCCCCTTGAACCCACAACAATGGGATATCTTGAGACGCTTGGCAGAAGGGCTTTCCCACGAGCAGAGAGTTTGGGCCAGCGGTTATCTGGCGGGATTCGGCGATGCCGAGCAGAAACGCATTCCATCACCTCCGCTTCGATCTTCGGAGGCGTCCGCGGGGGTAACCGTGCTTTTCGGCTCGCAAACCGGAAACGCCGAAAAGATCGCCAAAGCGCTGCATGCTCGATTGCAGCAAAGCGGCATCGCGGCGCGGCTGGAGGACATGGGCAGCTACCAGAGCGCCCAACTCAGACGCGACCGTTGCCTCCTCGTGATCGCGAGCACCCACGGCGAGGGCGAGCCGCCGGACAATGCCCGCCCGTTTTATGAGTTCCTGCACGGGAAGAAAGCACCCAAGCTGGAGGGTTTGCGGTTTTCCGTCCTGGCCCTTGGCGATACCAGCTACGAATATTTCTGCAAAACCGGGCGCGATTTCGACAGCCGGTTGGAAGACTTGGGCGCGACCCGCCTTCATCCCCGTGCGGATTGCGACGTCGATTACGAGGAAACGGCGGAAGGCTGGATGGAGGGCGTACTGGCGGCCTTGGCCCGATCTCGGGAGCCGCGGGTGGAGGTATCGACCCCGGCCGCGTCGGATCAGGTATCCGCGTACTCTAAGAAACAGCCGTTCCCGGCTACCCTGCTGGAAAACGTCCGATTGACGGGACGAGGCTCCACCAAGGACGTGCGGCATATCGAACTTTCCATCGAGGGCTCCGGATTGCGCTACGAGCCGGGCGATGCTCTGGGCGTGGTTCCCTCGAACCGGCCGGAGCGGGCGGCCGATCTTATGGAGAGCATCGGGCTCGATCCAAGCGCAGCCGTTTCCGGCTCCGACGGCGTCGAAACCACGTTGGAAGATGCGCTTCTGCATCATTTTGAAATTACGACGCTTACCCGTCCGTTTTTGGAGAAGTATGCAGAGCTGTCCGGTTCCGCCGAATTGGCCGAATTGCTCAAGGACGAAAACCGGTCGCGTTTTCGGGACTTTCTCGGCGGTCGGGAAATCATCGATGTGGTGCGGCGGTATCCGGTGCCCGGCATCAGCGCCGATCGGTTCGTCGCCATGCTGCGTAAACTTCCGCCCCGGCTTTATTCCATCGCATCGAGCCTTAACGCCAATCCCGACGAAGTGCATCTCACCGTCGGCGTCGTGCGCTACGAGAGTCACGGGATGGACCGTCATGGCGTCGCGTCCACATTTCTCGCCGATCGGGTGGCGGAGGAGAGGCAGGTGCCGGTATACGTCGATAGCAACACCAATTTCCGGCTGCCCGAGGACCCTGGCGCTCCGATCATCATGGTCGGACCGGGAACGGGCGTGGCGCCTTTTCGCGCCTTTCTGGCGGAGCGCGAGATCGCGGGGGCCAGGGGCAAGAGCTGGCTGTTTTTCGGCGACCGAAATTTCCACACCGATTTTCTGTATCAGCGGGAGTGGTTAGCTCATCGGAAGAACGGTCTCTTGAGCCGGATCGATGTGGCGTTTTCGCGTGATGACGACAATAAGGTCTATGTGCAGCACAGGATGTTCGAACAAAGCCGTCAACTGTATGCGTGGCTGGAAGAAGGGGCGTATTTTTATGTCTGCGGCGACGCTAAGCGTATGGCCCCCGACGTTCACGAGGCTTTGATCGCCGTCGTGGCAAAAGAAGGGGGCATCGACCGTGAACGGGCCGAGCAATATGTCCGGAACTTGCAGTCCTCGAAGCGCTACCAGCGTGACGTGTATTGAGGAGGCGATGATGGAAGAACGCATGCAAGCCAGCGAAGACGAAGACCTCAAGGCGCGCAGCCTCTATTTGCGGGGAACAATCGAGGAAAGCCTGGCCGATCGGGCGACCGGCGCCGTATCCCCGGAAGACGCCAAGCTGCTCAAGTTCCACGGCACCTATCAGCAGGACGACCGGGATCTCCGCAACGAGCGCCAGCGGCAGAAGCTGGAGCCGGCCTACGGCTTCATGGTCCGGGTGCGGATGCCGGGCGGCGTCTGCACGCCTCGGCAATGGCTGCAACTGGACGAACTGGCGCGCCGTTACGGCTACGGTTCGCTGCGCATCACGACCCGCCAGACCTTCCAGTTTCATGGCGTCTTGAAACGGCACCTCAAGGCGACTATCGCCGGCATCAATCACGCCTTGCTGGATACCATCGCCGCCTGCGGGGATGTTAACCGCAACGTGGTTTGCCACAACAACCCCTATCTTTCCCCGCTGCACGAAGAACTTTACGACTGGAGCAAACGCCTTGGCGCGCACCTGCTCCCGAAGATGCGGGCCTACCACGAAATCTGGCTGGATGGGGAGCGCATCGCCGGGACGCCGGCCGAGGAAGAACCCTTGTACGGCAAGCATTATCTGCCGCGGAAGTTCAAGATCGGCATTGCGTTGCCTCCCCACAACGATATCGACGTCTTTGCCCAGGACTTGGGATTCATTGCCATCGCCGAACGCGGAGAGTTGCTCGGTTTCAATGTCGCTGTGGGCGGCGGCATGGGCATGAGCCATAACGAGCCTTTGACTTACCCGCGTCTCGCCGAAGGCATCGGTTTTTGCCGGCCCGATCGTCTCATCGAAGTCGCCGAAAACGTACTCAAGGTGCAACGCGACTTCGGCGACCGGAGTAACCGCAAACATGCCCGGCTGAAGTACACCCTGGACGACCGAGGCACGGAATGGTTCAAGGCCGAATTGGAAACTCGGCTCGGCTGGCGGCTCGAACCGGCGCGGCCGTTTCGTTTCGAAAGCACCGGCGACCGCTTCGGCTGGGTGCGGGACGACCGGGGGCAGTGGCACCTGACGCTCGGCATCCTCAGCGGGCGTCTGAGAGATACGCCCGAGGCCGCCTGGCTGACGGGTCTGCGCGAAATCGCCGAGTTCCATGAGGGCGACTTCCGCTTGACCGCCAACCAGAATCTGATTATCGCCAAGATCGGCGAATCCGCTAGACCTAAGATCGAAGCCTTGCTCGACCGGTATCGAATTCCGGACGCCGAGCGCTGGAGCGGCTTGCGGCGGCAAGCCTTGTCGTGCGTGGCCTTGCCCACCTGTGGATTGGCCATGGCCGAGAGCGAACGCTGGTTGCCGGCGCTTCTCGCGCGGCTCGAGCCGCTGCTGAAAAAGGCCGGATTGGAAAGAGACGCCATTACTCTCCGGGTCACCGGCTGTCCCAACGGCTGCGCGCGTCCGTATCTCGGCGAAATCGGACTGGTCGGCAAGAGTTTGGGAAAGTACAACCTTTATCTGGGGGCGGGCTCCGACGGCAGCCGCTTGAACTCCCTGTACCGGGAAGGGCTTTCGGAAGACGAAATTGTGGATGCACTGGGTCCTATCATCGCGCACTATGCGCGCGAGCGCCGGACGGGAGAGTCTTTCGGCGATTTCGTTATCCGGGCGGGCTATGTACTCGAAGTCAAGGCAGGACGCGAATTTCAGCGGACCTAGACGGCTGAATTCCGCTGCTGCCATCATTGCAATCTTCAACCGGCGTGCACAATCGCGCCCACAATCCTGCAACTATGACCACGCCGGGGCAACAGCCCCGCTAAACCATTTTCATTCCGCGTTAACAACATTCGGTGTTATTCCATTCGGCATTCGAATGCACGTTAATCGTAGGGTGGGTTAGCGCAGCGTAACCCACCGGTCCGAGGTCGCTCGGTGGGTTACGGCGCACGCGAAGCGCAGTGATTGGCGGTCGATCAGTGCTGATGTGCGCCTAACCCACCCTACAAAAATTAATTCCTGATTGAAAGCGATTTGGAATTAAATGCACGTACAGGGACGACTCGATTGCCTTTACACCCGAATTGAAAGAGCGCTGGCTCGAGATTTTCCATGCGTTCCCGGAACGCGAATGAAAATAAATTGTCAGCGCATAATGATCAGAAACGCATGCAAATTTGTTTTCTATCATTCGTAACATCTGGTTGACCTTTGGGCAAAAATTTGATTCCCTAACAGGTCACTTGTTATTGATGGTCGATGCGCTTTCGACCGGGCTTGGGGCAACATAAGTCCCGCAATCTGTGACGCTTTAAATTCTCACTTCTCGTTTCTCCTCATGGATGAAGCAGGCAACAGACCAGAATCCTTCTTCCGTATGATTACGGAGAGTGCGCCATATGCGCTGGTGCTGGTCGACCATGACGGCAGGATCGTTTTAGTCAATGCGTATTTGGAGCAGTTGTTCGGTTATTCAAGAGACGAATTGCTTGGATGCTCGATCGACGTTTTCATTCCCGAGCGGTTTAGAATCGGGCACGAGGCATATCGCCAAAGCTTTAACAAGGATCCCGAGCGAAAACCCATGGGCATGGGGCGGGACCTTTACGGTTTGTGCAAGAACGGCGAGGAAATTCCCGTCGAAATCGCTCTGAATCCGATACATGTCGATAAGAAAAACTATGTGTTGGCAGCCATAGCCGACATCACTCAGCGCAAGCAGGCCGAAGAGATTGTGCGGCAAAGCGAAGCGCGTTTGAATTTGGCTTTGAGCGCTGCAAGGGCGGGAACCTGGGACTGGGACATACTTCAGGACAAAGTGATGTGGTCGGATGGCTCTTATCATCTGCTTGGGCTCAAGCCGGGAGAGTGCGAGGCGTCCGCCAAGAATTGGCTCGAAAGAGTGCATCCCGATGATCGAGCCGTCGTAAAAGAGGCTGTGGATTCGGTGATCAAACGGTTTATGACGCAAAGGAAGCAGGATGCGTTCAATCTGGAATATCGCGTCTTGCACACCGACGGCAGCATTCGGTGGGTCAACGATCGAGGCCAAGTCTTGTACGGTCGGTACGGTCGTCCCGTCCGCATGATCGGTATCATGCTCGATGTGACCGAACGCAAGACGGCGGAGGAGCAACTTGCCGCGCAAGCGCAGGAGCTGGCGCGCTCCAATGCCGAATTGCAGGAATTCGCTTATGTGGCTTCCCATGATCTACAGGAGCCGTTACGGGCAGTGGCGGGTTGCGTGGAAATCATTCGGCGGCGATACCAGGGAAAGCTGGACGTGCGGGCGGATGAGGTGATTTCGCATGCGGTGGACGGCGCCGCACGCATGCAAAACCTCATCAATGATCTATTGGCATATTCGCGTATCGGCTCACGGGATCAACCTTTTGAACCGACGGACTGTCAAGCGATCTTAAACACAGTCTTGGCCAATCTCGAAGTCCCCATCAGCGAAAGCGGAGCCAAGATAACCCATGACCACCTGCCCACGATTTCCGCGGATTCCGGCCAACTCATCCAACTGTTTCAGAATTTGATCAGCAACGCCGTCAAATTCCGCGGTGACCGAACACCACAGATTCATATCGGCGTAAAAAAACAAAACAACGAGTGGGTATTTGCGGTCGCCGACAATGGCATCGGTATAGAATCCCCTTATTTCGAACGGATATTCAGGATTTTTCAGCGATTGCACGCGCGGAACGACTATCCCGGCACCGGGATCGGACTCGCGATTTGTAAGAGAGTCGTGGAGCGACATGGCGGGCGGATTTGGGTGGAATCCGAGCCCGGCCGCGGTACGACCTTCTTTTTTACTTTTCCTACCAAGCTCAGAGCGATCCGATGAGACCCGTCAATATCCTGCTGGTTGAAGATAGCCCCACCGATGTGCTTCTCACCCAAGAAGCGCTCGAATCCGCAAAGCTGCTCACCGAGCTGTTTATCGTGGAGGACGGCGTGGAAGCCACCTCGTTTCTCCGGCGGGAGGGTAAATACGCTGATGCGCCACGTCCGGACCTAATTCTTCTCGATCTTAATCTGCCGAAGAAGGACGGCCGCGAGGTTCTCGCCGAAATCAAGAGCGATGCGAATCTAAAAATGATTCCGGTAGTGGTGATGACGGTATCCAAGGCGGAGGAGGACATTCTTCGGGCGTACGGATTGCATGCCAACTGCTACATCACCAAGCCGGTCCATTTCGACAGTTTTGTTAAAGTGGTTCAGGCCATCGAGAGTTTCTGGTTTACGGTGGTGAGCCTTCCTACCCGGTAGTTTAGCCTATGCAGCAGCACTACCACGTTCTCCTGGTGGAGGACAGCCCGAGCGATGCCTTCCTGGTCGAAGATGCGTTAGGCCAGGTCGGCATGGTGTGTTTCGATTTGGAACGGGCGGCTCGGCTCAGCGAAGCGAAGGAAATCCTAAGGCGGCAGCGGTTCGATGTGATCCTTTTGGATCTCAATCTACCCGATGCCGAAGGCGTCGATACGCTGTTGAAGATCCGCGATATGGCGGGTTCGGTTCCCATCGTCGTCTTCACCGGTCTGGACAATGAGGCTGTCGGATTTCGCCTGATCCAGGAAGGGGCTCAGGATTTTGTCATTAAGGGGCAGTTTCAGGGTAACCTGCTCATCCGGTCCATTCGTTATGCCATAGAACGCAAGCGAATCGAGGAGGCGCTGAAAGAGGCCGACCGCCGCAAGGACGAATTTCTCGCCATGCTGTCCCACGAGTTGCGCAATCCGCTCGCGCCCATCCGCAATGCGGTCGAAGTCTTGAAACAACCGAATGTTACGCCGTTTCACGTGGATTGGGCGCAGGGCATCATCGATCGCCAGTTGAGCCAGCTTACGCGCTTGGTCGACGATCTGCTGGACATGTCGCGCCTCACCTGTGGCAAGGTAACGCTCAAGCCTCAAGTCCTGGAGCTCACGACGCCTGTTCTGCAAGCCGTCGAAGCAAGTCGTCCGCTTATCGAGGCCAGTCAGCATGAGTTGTGCATACAATTACCGTCCGCGCCGCTTTGGGTGGAAGCCGATTTCGCTCGATTGGCGCAGGTATTTTCCAATCTTTTGGATAATGCGGCGAAATATACGGACGAGGGCGGTGTTATCCAGTTGCTGGTCGAGGCGGAGGAGCAAAAGGCGGTGATACGGGTGCAGGATAACGGGATGGGCATATCGCCTTCGAGTCTCCCGCACATCTTCGACTTGTTTACCCAGGAGCCGCGTTCCCTTGATCGGGCACAAGGCGGTCTTGGCATCGGTTTAAGCCTGGTCAAGCGATTGGTAGAGATGCATGGCGGAGAAGTGGAAGCCTACAGTGCCGGCACTGGCGCGGGCAGCGAATTCGTGGTGCGGTTGCCCTTGGTGGATACGAATTCATCTGAAGAAATTCCGCCGCCGCAGGGGGCTGGAGATACAAACGAACCCGGGAAGACACGTGAAACGAGGTTCGATCATCATTTTTCCATGCCATCAGATCGCAAGGCGCTCAAACCGTTTTCGAAGTATTCCAAACGAGTCCGTCGATTAAAGATTGCCGGTACTTCTCGCTGATCGCTCGCGGAAGCGCCAGACAGGCTGGTGCAAGTATTATCCTCCGTTCACCCTCTTTGAAGCCGAGTCTAATTCCGTTCGGCATTCGAGTGAACATTATGTAGAGTGAGTTAGGTCGTTCGGTGGGTTACGGCGCACGCGAAGCGCAGTGATCGGCGGTTGGTCAGTGCTGATGTGCGCCTAACCTACCCTACGAAAATGAATTCCTGATTTGCTACGACATCTCTAAGCGGCTCGCTGCGGCGAGTAGAACCGAACGGCGTTGCGTCCGGCGTGCTTCGCGCGATAGAGGGCCTGATCCGCGCGGTGAAGCAAGTCGTTCTCATTGACCGTCTGGTCCGTCGAAACCGCGACACCGATACTTATCGTCACCAGTCTGGTCAACTTTACCGTCTGAATCTGATGCTTTTCGACATCGCCTCGCAGCCTTTCGCTTAAGGTTTTCGCAACGGCTACATCGGTGTTCGGCGCTATTACGATAAATTCTTCCCCGCCCAATCGACACACGACATCGGTGGAGCGCAGCATGGAGCGTATGATTTTGGCTGTGTGTACCAATACTTGGTCGCCGGCTTGATGCCCGAAGATATCGTTGATCTGCTTAAAATGGTCCAGGTCCAGGAGCATGATGGTTAAGGGCCTGCCTGTGCGGCGCCAAACAGACCATTCTTCGTCGAGCCTGGCGAATGCGTAGCGGCGATTAGGAACCTTGGTCAATGAGTCCGTCATCGCCATGACTTCCATTTTTCGCTTTGCGATCGCCAGTTCGCGGGCATATCGGCTGATTTCCTGCTGCTCGCGGGCCATTTCTTCCTGCAGTTGTATGATGCGTTGTCCGCCGCGCACTCGAGCGATAAGCACCCTGTCGTGGACCGGGGTTACGATGAAATCGTCGGCTCCCGCGTCGAAAGCTTGCACCAAGAACTCGTTGTCCGGCGCGGAGGTCAGAACGATCAAATAGATTTGACGCCCGAGCTCGGAGGCTCGAAGCGCTTTGCAGAACTGTATGCTGTCGATGGGGCATTTGTCGGAGGCTGCAATAATAAGCTGCGGCTTTTCCGTGACAGTGATCTGTATGCCTTCATCGGCGTTGCTCGTCGTGAGCACTTCGTGGCCATCGGCGTCTAATAGCTTTTCAAGATCGGATATGCGCTCGTAACCGCTATCCAGCAAGAGAATTTTGAGGCCAGCCGGTTTTGGATCGATGCCGATTTGATCGGTGTCGGGCGGTTTTATCAGCGGCAGTTCGCCGACCGGAATGCTCAGGAAACGGCTCGTTATCTGCCACTGTTGAGTGACTTGATCCCAAAGCTCCTCCAAATCGGATTCGTCCAGGCCGAGTGTCTGTGCCATGGCGATGATTTGCGGGAGCAGCGCGTTTCTAGCGTCCGCATCCACATCGCAACAGCGGCCGAGCAAAGTCGCCAGCCGCAATTGCGCCGCAAAGCGCTCGGCTCTGGTGCTCTCTGATGTCAATGGCCCCGCGTCGGTATTACTAAGCGCTAACGCTTCGAGCATAACGGCAGGGAAGCCCCACTCTTTCAATAAACCGAGCGTGATTTGGCGATGGTCTATGGAAAATCGTTCCTGTTCCGACTCGATTAACCCATCGTCATCTCCGGGCCTGCATGCGGCTAGGCACTGAGCGTATTCATCCGGGTACACGCTGGCCAATGCCAGTTGGCCGATCTCGGACAAAAGAGCGCAAGTAAACGCTTCTTCCGGAGCGAAAGTACGATCACGTGTCGCTATGGCTTGGATGGATAGGGCCCGGGCTAAAGAATCGGACCAGAAAACCCGGTAATCGAATGATCCGCAGGCCCCTCTCAGATTCCCTTGGATTACTGAAAGGCTAAGCGCGAACTGACGTACGGTATTCGTGCCCAAAAGCCCAATGGCATCGACGACCGCTACAACCGGCCGACGTGCACCGATGTGTGCCGAGTTCGCAAATTGGATCACTCTGCCCGTCAAGGCCGGATCGATTTGCACGAGTTGGGCGATTTCCTGTGCGGTTGCGTCTTTCTTGTGGGTCAGGCGCATGATTTCGAGTGCGACGCCGAAAGGGGAAGGCAGCTTCCCTGTGGTCTTCAGTTCTTCGAAACGATTTTCCTGGGCTCTTAACATCTGGCGCTCAATCCCGATTCCGCATGCTTGAAAAGCTCCAAAAAGAGCATTTTCGGTTCCGACTTCCTGTAGTCTCAACGGTCTCGACCGGAATCCGGTCGAATGAGCGACTCTACACCAAGATGGAGGCACTCTAGAAGTAAGTCTAGCTTCCCAGTGTTGAATTGCAGTGAATAGATTGCTGAGGCGGTGCCAACTCGATTGTTAGAGTGAGGTACGAGTCAGGCGGGACGCGGGGAGAGGAGGTGCACCTTCTGGTCCGCCGCGGATCAGAAGGTGCTAAAGGAGTTTTATCCGCCGGTCTTGCGACGCGATTTACCGGCGGATAACGATTCTTAGGCCGTGCGCCGAAGATCTTTGGGCAGAGAAAATACGACTTTTTCCTCGATGCCTCGGGTCTCCATTACCGTCCGTCCGCCCCATTCCTTAAGCTTGGAGATGACTTTGGTTACGAGAATTTCAGGAGCCGAAGCGCCGGCTGTAACGCCGATTTTCTGAGCGCCGTCTATCCAATTTCGTTGAAGCTGATCGGCATCATCGATCAAGTAGGCCGCACGCCCGAGCTTCTCGGCGATTTCTCTCAGCCTGTTGGAATTGGAGCTATTCGGGGAGCCGACCACTAGAATGACGTCGCAATGGGTGGCGAGCTTCTTCACCGCATCCTGGCGGTTTTGCGTGGCGTAGCAGATATCGTCTTTTCTTGGGCCGATGATATTCGGGAAGCGCTTTTTCAAGGTATCCACGACGGCTTGAGTGTCGTCAATGGAGAGGGTGGTTTGGGTAACATAGGCCAGATTGTCCGGATTCGTGACTTGAAGCGTGTCGACATCTTCCGGCGATTCCACGAGATAAATCCCGCCGTTCGGATTGACGTACTGTCCCATGGTGCCTTCCACTTCGGGGTGTCCGGCGTGGCCGATGAATATGATTTCCCGCCCTTCGTTCGCGTGTTGATGTACTTCGATATGCACTTTGGTGACCAAGGGACAGGTGGCGTCGAACACCTGGAGACCGCGTTCCTGAGCTTCCTCCTGAATGGCCTTGGAAACTCCATGTGCGCTGAAAATCACGGTGGAGTTTTCCGGAACTTCCGAAAGCTCTTCCACGAATACCGCTCCCCGATCGCGCAAGCCGTCGACGACATAGCGGTTATGGACCACTTCGTGCCGTACGTAAATCGGAGCTCCGAAAACCTCGATGGCGCGTTCGACGATTTCGATGGCGCGGTCGACGCCAGCGCAAAAACCGCGGGGATTGGCGAGTATGATTTCCATAGGCGTGTGGGTAATTTCTGACTAAGAGGGTGGGAGATTCTTACATTTTAGGCAAGCCGAATCAATGTGGCGGCTGCGGAGCGGGACGACGAGGCTGCCACAGCGTTTCCGTTCCGTCGCCCTGCCGAGCCAAGATACGCGCGACCACGAACAAGAAGTCCGATAGACGGTTGAGATAGGCGAGGGCAAACGTATCTACAGGCTCTGCTTTTCCCAGCGAAACCAGCACCCGTTCGGCCCGGCGGCAGACGGCACGGGCGACATGGCAATGTGCCGCGGGCGGATTTCCGCCGGGCAATATGAAATTCTGCAACCAAGGCAGTTGGTTATTGAAATGATCCAACCACTGTTCCAGCCAGTCGATATGACTTTGGTCGATGGAGCGGCGTCCGGGAATGCACAAGTCTCCGCCGAGGTCGAATAGAACTTGTTGAACTTCGGTCAGGCAGTCCGCCACCTTGGGCGGTGCGGTATAAGCTAGGACCAATCCGATATGACTGTTGAGTTCGTCGAGCGCGCCATAGGCCTCGACGCGCGGGGCATCCTTGCCGACGCGGGTTCCGTCGCCGAGCCCGGTAGTGCCCTTGTCGCCGGTCCGCGTATAGATCTTGGTGAGTCGGTGTCCCATGGTCAGGCCAACTGATCCTCGGTCACGACGATGCCGTCTTCGTCGGCGTAGACGTAATAACCGGTCCTGAAATTGATGCCGGCAAAAGTGACGAGGATGTCCCGATCACCGCCGCCTTTTTTGTGGCTTTTCAAAGGATGGGTATGCAGCGCCCGGATGCCGATGGGTAGCCGGTTGACTTCCACCGAGTCCCGGATACAGCCGTAGACGATGATGCCCTGCCAGCCGTTGTCGCAGGCGAGCCTGGCTAGATTGCTCCCAAGCAACGCGCAGCGGTGGGAACCGCCTCCGTCGACGACGAGAACCCGGTCCTCGACCTTCTCTTCGAGCACCGCTCGAAGCAGGATATTATCCTCGAAGATCTTGAGCGTCGTGACGCGACCGCTGAAGGCGCTCTTGCCGCCGAAAGGGCGAAACATCGGTTCGGCGATCTGCAAATGATGAGTGCCGGAGTATCGATCGCAAAGATCGGGGGTGGTAAACGTCATAAGCAGTCTCCGCACTGTAAGATTCAGGAGGCGTTATGATACCCGACCGAGCTTTGCGGGTGGACCATTCGAGGAGGCCGCCTTTCCGAAGCTTACAGGAAGCTTACAGATACCGGGCGATCAATCCGTTACGGCAATCGCCGACCGGCACCGGTATCCTGACGTTATAGCCGCCGCCCGGTGCTTCCTGCATGGGGTTGCCGCGTTCGTCTTCCATGTGCTGCAACACGATGTCGCGGTTGCCCTGCGGCAGAATCAGTTCGAGCCGGTCGCCCACGGCAAATTTGTTTTTCACCAAGACGGCCGCGAGTCCGGAGTTCTCGTCGAAATCGGCGATTTCCCCCACGAATTGCTGGCGGTGGCTTTCCGAATGGCCGCGGATGTAGTTTTGATAGTCTTGGGTGTGGTGGCGCACGTAAAAGCCGTCGGTATAGCCGCGCTGTGCCAGGTTTTCCAGCACGCCCAGCAGCGTGGGATCGAATTTCCGCCCGGCCAGGGCGTCGTCGATCGCTTGCCGGTAGACCTGCGCGGTGCGCGCCACGTAATAGTAGGATTTGGTGCGCCCTTCGATCTTGAAGCTGTCGACGCCCAACGCCACCAGGCGCTGCACGTGCTCCACGGCGCGCAGGTCCTTCGAGTTGAGAATATAGGTGCCGTGCTCGTCCTCCATGACCGGCATGAGTTCGCCCGGCCGCGTTTCTTCTTCGAGAAAATAGACCTGGTCGGCCAAGGGATGGCGGGCCTGATCGCCGCAAGCCGAGAGATTTTGATTGAGGTCGGACAACGACAGGCGGAGTTGTCCGGGAATGTAATCGCCTTCGGCGTTTTCTTCCGCCGGCGCCAAATCGTACTTCCAGCGGCAGGCGTTGGTGCAGGTGCCCTGGTTCGGGTCGCGGTGATTGAAATAACCGGACAGCAGGCAGCGTCCCGAGTAGGCAATACATAGGGCGCCGTGCACGAACACTTCGAGCTCCATGTCCGGGCACTGTTGCCGGATTTCTCCGATTTCATCCAGAGAAAGCTCGCGCGACAGAATGATCCGCTCGATCCCGACCGATTTCCAGAAGCGCACCGCCGCGTAGTTGAGCGTATTGGCCTGGACCGAGAGATGGATAGGCATGTCCGGCCATGCCTCCCGGGCCAGCATGATCAAGCCGGGATCGGCCATGATGAGGGCATCCGGCCCCATGGCGACGATCGGCGTCAAATCCTTGATGAAGGTTTTCACCTTGGCGTTGTGCGGGAGGACGTTGGTCGCGAGATAGAAGGATTTGCCCTGTTCATGAGCCTCGGATATGCCCATTGCGAGATTCCTTTCCAGGAAATCGTTGTTCCGAACCCGCAGGCTGTAGCGCGGCAGGCCGGCGTAGACCGCATCGGCGCCGTAAGCGAAGGCATAGCGCATGTTTTTGAGGGTGCCTGCCGGAGACAGCAATTCGACTTTTTGCATGGCACAAAACGTGAAATGGTAAAATTTGAACTTTTCCTATTATCCCATAGTTGAGCGTATCGCTCAGGAATATCAACCTCTCGAGAACGGCCATGATTTTCCCCACCATAGAATCCTTTGTCGGAAATACGCCACTGGCCAGATTGCAACGTCTTCCGGGCGAGACTAGCAACATCATCCTGGCTAAGCTGGAAGGCGATAATCCCGCGGGATCGGTGAAGGACCGGCCGGCGATCAGCATGATCAAGCGTGCCGAAGAACGCGGCGAGATCAAGCCGGGCGATCGGCTGATCGAAGCGACCAGCGGCAACACCGGCATTGCCCTGGCGATGGCGGCGGCCATCAAAGGTTATCGGATGACTCTGATCATGCCGGAAAACATGAGCGCGGAACGGCGCGCCGTGATGAAAGCGTTCGGCGCCGAAATCATCCTGACGCCCGCCGAAGGCAGCATGGAAGCGGCCATCGATCTGGCCCGGGACATGGAGCGAAAGGGTGAAGGTCGAATCCTCGATCAGTTCTCCAATCCGGATAATCCGCGCGCTCACTACGAAGGTACCGGCCCGGAGATTTGGCGCGACACGCAGGGCACGGTGACCCACTTCGTCAGCTCGATGGGAACCACCGGCACCATTATGGGTACGTCGACGTTTTTGAAAGAGAAAAATCCGGCGGTGCAGATCATCGGCGTTCAGCCCAAGGACCAGGCCAAGATTCCCGGCATACGCCGCTGGCCCAAGGAATACCTGCCGAAAATCTGCGATTTCAGCCGAGTCGATCGCATCATGGACGTAACGCAAGAAGAGGCGGAGGAAACGACTCGCCAACTGGCGGCGCGCGAAGGCATTTTTGCCGGCATCTCGTCCGGCGGCGCGGTGTCGGCGGCCCTGCGCCTGTCTAAAGAAGTCGAAAACGCGGTGATCGTCGTTATCATCTGCGATCGCGGCGACCGCTATTTGTCCACCGGCGTATTTCCGGACTGACCATGGCCGCACGAGCACGCAAAAAAAACCTTCCCCAGGAAGCTTTCCGGGCGCACATCGATTCCTTCGCTCATGACGGACGGGGCGTCGCCCGCGTCGAAGGCAAGGCCGTTTTCATCGACGGCGCGCTGCCGGGCGAGGACGTGACCTTCGTCTATACGTCCGTTCGCCGCGATTATGCCGAAGGCAAGGTCGAGGAGGTCATGACCCCGGCACCGGGACGGGTTCAACCCCGTTGTCCTAGCTTTGGCGTCTGCGGCGGTTGTAGCTTTCAACATCTGACCGACGCGGCGCAGATCGAAGAAAAGCAAAAGCTTTTGGCGGATCAGTTCCGGCGCATCGGCAAAATCGACGAGGTGCCGCTGTGGCCGCCGTTGACCGGCCCCCACTGGGGTTATCGCCACAAGGCCCGTCTCGGCGTGAAATACGTGCCGAAGAAAGGGCGGGTGCTGGTCGGATTTCGCGAACGCTCCAGCCCCTTCATCGCCGATTTGGAATCCTGCCCCGTGCTGCATCCAAAGGTCGGCGAGCGCCTCCGAGAACTGTCGGAATTGATCGGTTCGCTGAGTATCAAGGATAGGCTTCCGCAGATCGAGGTCGCCGTGGGTGATGAGCGTACCGCGCTGGTGTTTCGCATCCTCGAGGATGCTTCCACGGACGATTTGGAACGGCTGAAGGCGTTCGGCGCGCGCTTCGAGTTCGACGTTTATGTACAGCGGCAGGGTCCCGATTCGATCGTCCCGCTTTATCCGGAGCATCCGCCGATGCTGAGCTATTCGCTGCTGAATCAGGGCATTGAGTTCCGGTTCAAGCCCACCGAGTTCACCCAGGTCAACATCGACATCAACCGCAAGATGGTCGATCGCGTGATGGCAGTGCTCGATCCGGCGCCCGGCGAATCGGTGCTCGACCTTTTTTGCGGAATCGGCAACTTCACCTTGCCGATCGCCAAGCGTGCGAGCCGGGTCGTCGGTGTCGAAGGCAGTTCCGAATCGGTGAAACGCGCCCGCCAGAATGCGGAAGCCAATGGTCTCGGCAATGTCGAGTTTCATGTCGCCGATCTGAGCCAAGCCCTGAACGATGCCGAATGGGCGACTCGGCGTTACGACAAGATATTGCTCGATCCCTCCCGAGCGGGTGCCGAAGAGGTTTTGTCCTATGTGCCGCGCTGGGGGGCGCGCCGTATCGTCTACGTTTCGTGCAATCCCTCCACGTTGGCGAGGGATGCCGGCATCCTGGTTCACCAGCACGGCTACCGTCTGATTCGCGCGGGCGTTATGGATATGTTTCCGCAGACGGCACACGTGGAATCCATCGCGCTCTTCGAGAAGGCGTAGAGGCACCGTGGGCGACGACCGGCCTGAACCGCCGTTCTACCTTCGGGTCAGTATTCCCCGCCAGGAGCTCGATCTTGTCGAGAACGGCGAGGTGATCCGCACCTGGCCCGTTTCCACCGCCAAGAACGGTCCCGGCGAACGCATGGGCAGCGGCTGCACTCCGCGCGGCTGGCATAGCATCCGGGCCAAGATCGGAACGGGGTTGCCGCCCAATACCGTATTCGTCGGACGCCGGCCGACCGGGGAGATTTACGATGCGGTTCTCGCCGCCCGATTTCCGGAAAGGGACTGGATTTTGACCCGCATCCTCTGGCTCGGCGGTCTGGAACCCGGCTTCAACCGCTACGGGGCAGTCGACACCACCTGGCGTTACATCTATGTCCACGGCAGCCCCGACGAAGGCGTCAACGGAACCCCGGCCTCCCACGGTTGCATCCGCATGAAGAGTTCGGACGTGGCCGATTTATTCGAGCGGGTGGAAGTGGGAATGCGGGTGTTGATTGAACCGTAGAAGGTAGAGGGGTGGGTTAGGTGCGCATGAGGAGCACTTTTCCATTTGCCGCTGAGTTGGAAGCGCACCGTAACCCACCGAAATGGGGCATCGATGCCGCTCCGGTGGGTTACGACGCGCGTCAAGCTTGGAGCAGGTTGATGGCACGACGGGTATGCGCGTCTAACCCACCCTACGAAGCTACAAAGCGGCCATCACTCGGCTGCGGCCGGTGGTACGTTTAGAGTGAAAGTCACCGGTCCGTCATTGACGAGTTCGATCTGCATATTGGCGCCGAACCGTCCGGTTTCCACGGGCGAGTGCCGGGCCCGCACCTTTTCCACGAAATAGTCGAACAGACGTTTTCCGGTCTCAGGATCGGCGGCGGGAGTGAAGCTCGGGCGCATCCCCTTTCGGGTATCGGCTGCCAGAGTGAACTGGGAGACCAGCAAGACCCCGCCGCTCACGTCCGTCACGTTGAGATTCATCTTGTCCTCGGCATCTCCGAAAATCCGGTAACCCAGAATCCGCTCGGCCAGACGGACGGCTTGAGCTTCCGTATCGCCCCGTTCGATGGCGATCAAAGCGAGTATCCCCCGGTCTATTTTTCCGACGCTTTCGCCGGCCACGGTCACTTCGGCCCGCGTCACCCGCTGAATGACGGCGATCACGATCAATACCGCGGCATATCGGGTGCGACTTCCCTAGCCCAGGCGTCGATGCCGCCCCGTAGGTTGACGATATCGCTGAATCCTTGGCGCTCCAGATAATCGCCCACCATGCGGCTGCGCATGCCGTGATGGCAGATGACGACAATTTCCTGCGCCGGATCGAGTTCGGCGAGCCGGTAGGGAATATCGTTCATGGGAATGTGTATGCTGCTTTCGATATGGCAGTGGGCGTATTCCTGTGGTTCGCGCACGTCGAGCAGGAGAGGTTTGGGGTTGGCGGTCTCGAGATAGCTTCTAAGTTCCAAGGGCGAGATATCGCGCATCATGATTTCCATACGTATGAAAAAAGCGAATCGGTGCGGTTCTTACCTCGCCGCACCCTATGTCTCGTAGGTCGGCAATCCCTTGCCGACCCGCTATGTCGGGAAAGGATTCCCGACCTGCACTAGGTCACGATCCGATTATTTAACGGCGATGCCATTTTCCTTCATCGCCCTCAGCACGGTTTGGCCGATGTGGGCCGGGTTTCGCGAGACATACAGCCCTAAGGCTTCCATGGCGTCCATTTTGGCGCTGGCCGTGTCGTCTTCGTTGGAAATGATGGCGCCGGCATGCCCCATGCGCCGGCCGGTGGGGGCGGCGATGCCGGCTACGAAGCCGACGACGGGCTTTTTCATATTTTCCTTCGCCCAACGAGCTGCCGCCACTTCCTGGGGGCCGCCAATCTCGCCGATCATGACCACGATTTCGGTTTCGGGATCGGCTTCGAAGGCGCGCAGCACGGTCATGAAGTCAGTGCCGTTGATGGGGTCGCCGCCGATGCCCACCGACGTGGTGATGCCGAGTCCCAGGGCTGCCATTTGCTCGGTGGCTTCGTAGTTGAGCGTTCCCGAGCGGGAGACGATGCCGATGTTGCCCTTTTTGTAGATGTGCGAGGGCATGATGCCCACCTTGCATTCGCTCGGCGTGATGATGCCGGGAGTGTTGGGGCCGACGATGATCGTATTCTTGCCGGTGCGGTAGCGCTGGAGTCGGATCATGTCGTGCACCGGAACGCCGTCGGCGATGGTCACCGCCACTTTGATTCCTGCATCGACGGCCTCCATCAAGGCGTCGGCGCTGAACGGCGGGGGCACGAATACGGCGGAAACGTCGGCTCCGGTGGCGGCCACGGCTTCGGCCACGGTGTCGAATACCGGTAGACCCAAATGAGTGGTGCCGCCCTTGCCGGGCGTAACGCCGCCGACGACATTGGTGCCGATTTTCATCGCGTCTTCGGCATGGAAGGTGGCGTGTTCGCCGGTGAAGCCTTGGAAGATGACCTTGGAGTTTTTGTTAACGAATACGCTCATTGATGCTTACCCTCTCACCGTTTCGACCGCTTTGGTCGCCGCGTCGTCCAGATTTTCGGCGGTAATGAAGGAGAGGCCGGATTCCGCCAGGATCTTGCGGCCTTCTTCCACATTGGTGCCGGCCAGGCGCACGATCAGCGGAACCTTGATCTGGAGGCTGTTGCAGGCTTGGATCAAACCTTTGGCGATCCAGTCGCAGCGGTTGATGCCGGCGAAAATGTTTACCAGGATGCACTTGACGTTGGGATCTTCCAGCACGATACGGCAAGCGTTGGTGACTTTTTCGGGAGAGGCGCCGCCGCCGACATCGAGGAAATTGGCCGGACGTCCGCCGTGCAGGGTGATGGCGTCCAACGAAGCCATGGCGAGACCGGCACCATTGACGATGCAGCCGATGTTGCCGTCGAGCGCGATGTAGTTGAGGCCGTGGCCGGAGGCTTCGACCTCTTTCGGGTCTTCCTCGGCCAGGTCGCGCATTTCCGTGACGGCTTTCTGGCGGTAGAGGGCGTTGTCGTCGAAGCTGAACTTGGCGTCGAGCACCATCAGTTTGTCGTCACCGTTCCCGACGATGGCTAGGGGATTGATTTCGGCCTGCAGGGCGTCCTTGTCGCGCATGCAGCGGTAGATGGATTTCATCAGCTTGACGGCTTGCGGCATCAGCTTGCCCTTGAGGCCGATGGCGGTGGCGACTTTACGGCACTGAAAGTCCAGAAGGCCGATTGCGGGGTCGATGACTTCCTTGACGATCTTTTCGGGGGTCGCTTTGGCGACCTCTTCGATTTCCATGCCGCCTTCGCTGGATGCGATGATGGTGATGCGCTGAGAGCCGCGGTCGATCACGAAGCCTAGGTAGAATTCCTTTTTGATGTCGCTGGCTTGCTCGATCCAGACACGCTGGACGATGGAGCCTTCGGGGCCGGTCTGATGGGTGACCAGGTGGGTGCCGATCATGGCATCGGCGGTTTTTTGCACCTCGGCGATGGAGTCGACGACCTTCACGCCGCCCGCCTTGCCGCGGCCGCCGGCATGAATCTGTGCTTTGACGACCCACTTATTGCCGCCGATTTCCTCGGCCACCTGAGCCGCCTGCTGGTCGGAGTAGGCGACGCCGCCAACCGGAACCGGCACACCGTATGATTTCAGCAGTTCCTTCGCTTGATATTCATGGATGTTCACTGATTGCTTTCCTCTCTTCAATGTAGGTCAGGCTGGGCCGGCAGACCGTAACCCGACGATAGGAATGTCGGGTTACGATTCGGTAACCCGACCGACGGAAATCCCCTACGACTGGCGGGCCTCTATTTGTTCGATCTGTCTGACCACATTTTCGGCCATGCGGATAGAAGCAGCGTCGATCAGGCGGCCGTCCAGGGACACGGCGCCCTTGCCTTCCTTCGCCGCCTTTTCCATTTCGACCAAGATGCGGCGGGCGCGATTCACTTCCTTTTCGGTAGGGGTAAAGACTTCGTTCGCCAGGGCGATCTGGGACGGGTGAATGGCCCACTTGCCTTCGCAACCGAGAGCGGCGGCACGGCGCGCGGCGACCTTGTAGCCTTCAGGGTCGCCGAAATCGCCGAACGGACCGTCGATGGGCCGCAGCCCGTAGGCGCGGCAGGCAGCGACCATGCGGGAAATGCCGAAATGCCACTGATCGCCCCAATGGAAATAACGCTGGCCGTTTTCGTCGGGATCGGTGAGCATGCCATACTCGGGATTGGCTCCGCCGATCTGCGTGGTGCGGGCGCGAACTGAGGCGGCGTAGTCGGCCACGCCGAACACCATGGCTTCCATGCGCTCGGGGCAGCTTTTCGCAATCTCTTCCACGTTCGCCATGCCCATTGCGGTTTCGATCAATACGTGGATGTTGATGGGCTTGAAGCCTTTATAAGCCTCGATTTGGGACAGCATGGTGGCGACGAAATACACGTCGGCGGCGCTGCCCACTTTGGGGATCAGAATGGTGTCGAGTTTGTCGCCGCAGGCTTCGGCCACTTCTACGAGATCGCGGTAGGCGTAATGGGTGTCGAGTCCGTTGATTCGGATGGAAACGGCGCATTTCGACCAGTCATAGGTGTTCAAGGCCTCGATGATGTTGGCCCGCGCCTGCTCTTTATCGTCCGGAGCGACTGCATCTTCCAGGTCGAGAAAGACTACGTCGGCGCCGGATTCGGGCGCTTTTTCCAACATACGCTTGTTGCTGCCCGGAACAGCCAACTCGCTACGGTGTAATCGATTTTTTACGGCCATGTCGTGTCTCTGTATTTATTTTGGACCAGTGAATGTTGCATCCGGGCGAATATCCGTCATATCCCGATTAAAACAGGCAATGTCTTAAATTCTTATGGATTGATTCGCCGCGGGCAAGGAGCAAGGGAGGGCCAGGCATTCGCTTGATATCCAGGCGGTCGTCCTCGTGCTCAGCGATATCACGCGGCGATAGCCTGAGCCGTGGCCCCACAAACTGTCTGTTGCAGCCTAACTCGCCATTATAACCGCAAGGCTGTATGTTTCGGCTAGCCCAAGAAAAGCAACGGTCCAAATAGCCACAATTAGCAAAAATAATGAAATAGACTAATTGTTGTATGGAGATTTTTTTGTTAGGATCGTGCCGACATGCAACTTTTTGTTGCTGGCATGCAACGGATTTAGGTTCAACTCGCACGAGGGGGAATAAGAATGATCAAGAAATCGACTGGTATGGCAGCAATGGTTACTGCCGCTGTCGCGGTGGCCGGCTTGGCGCCGCAGCAGGCTATGGCGGAGAGCCACTACAAAGGTACGTCTGCTCAGGCCGATATCGAAAGACGTTTGCAGATGATGGAAGACGAGATGCGCGCGTTGCGTTCGGAATTGGCGAAGGCGCGTTCCGATGCCAAGGTCAATGCGGAACGGATGGACGCGCAGCAGCAGAAGGTCGAACAGCAACTTGCCGAAGCCGAGGAGCATGAGAAAGAGCATCATGATCTGCTCTTCTTCCGCGGCGGTTATGCCAAGATGGAGCATGGCCGTGGCTACAAAAACCCTCCTCTCGAGGAGACGCTGTTGCAGAATACGGAGGCGAACGATAATGACGGCTGGTACGTCGGCGCCGGTTTCGACCATCAGTTGACCGACGATTTCTGGGGCCTGACCGATATTGCCTCGCTCGACGGCGAGGTCATGTTCGAATACAAGAACTTCGGCACCGGCGAAAATACCCTGGTTAATGTGGTTACTGGCGACACAATTGAGAACAAGATTACCCAGTTCACTCTGACGGCCGCACCGAAAATCAAGTTCAACAATATGGGCAACTTCCGGCCGTGGATCATTCCGTTCGGTCTCGGCATCCACGTCATCAGCCCGCCGTCCAGCGGCGTTACCGTGCTGAATCCCGGCCTGATGCTGGGCGCCGGCGCCGAATACAAGATCTGGGGCGATTTGTGGGCCGGTCTTGATTTCCGTTATCACTTCACCGGTGACGACCTTGACATCAAGAGCAGAAGTGGTGCACTTAAAGGCGTAGACATCGACGGCCTGACCGCCGGCGCCTATCTCGGTTTCGGCTTCTAAGAGCCTTTCAAGCCGAAAAGAAAAGGGGGATGAGAATCCCCCTTTTTTCTTGCCGAGAAAATACGTCCGATTGTCCGATGCAGGTGTAGAATTTTTCGACATCGTCCGCATCGAAACACGATATGAATATTGCTCTGAAATGCCGCCATCAATCGATGGCGGTTTTGTCTGCGTTCCGGATTGGCAGTTAGGTTCTCCGCTGGTTCATTATTCCGTTACGCCAGGTCCAAATTCCTGCCCGACCTGAGCCTGTCATGAGAATTCTCTACCCCGAAATCGAACCCTACGCAGTCCATCAATTCAAACGGAATAAGCATCAGATCTATGTGGAAGAATGCGGGAATCCCTCCGGAATGCCCGTCGTGTTCTTGCACGGTGGACCGGGTTCCGGCTGCAGGGCTTATCACCGCTCTTTTTTCAATCCCAACAAGTACCGGATTATTCTTATAGATCAGCGAGGCGCTGGGCGTTCGCTTCCCCATGGAGAGCTCCACGGCAACACTACGTCCGACTTGATCCGTGATTTGGAGTATATCCGCCATGCGCTTCGAATCGATCGCTGGTCGGTTTTCGGGGGCTCCTGGGGCGCGACCCTGGCGCTCGTTTACGCGCAGCGCCATTCGTCCAGGATCGCCGGACTGGTGCTTAGGGCGGCGTTTCTGGCCCGCCAGCGCGATATCGAATGGTTCATCGGTTCGGGCGCGGACCGAGTTTATCCGGAGGCGTGGGAACGATTTATGGAAAATATCCCGGAGCCTGAGCGGTCTCATTCTTTGTCTTACTTGTATTCATGCCTGACCGGCGATGATGAATTGGCCCAGCGGCGTGCCGCCCGCGCATGGGCGCTGTGGAGCGGCCAGGTCATTGTCGGCAACGAGTTCGACTCATCGGATCTGAACGAGCATGTATCGTCCGAGGTGGTCAACCAAGCTCGGATCGAACTCCATTATGCCGTGAACAGATATTTCATCCCGGAGAATGCGATTTTGGAGCAATGTGACAGGATTCGTCATTTGCCGGTAATTTTGATCCATGGCCGCCGGGATTTGGTTTGCCCCGTCGAATCGTCGTTCAGTCTTTACAAGCGCCTGCCGAACTCCGAGCTGCGCGTTTTGCCGAATGCCGGCCATATCGCTGCCGGCGATGAAATGATCGATGCCTTGGTTACGGCCGCGGATGAAATGGCCGAGCGGGTCGGGTCATGAACGGAAATAAACGCCTGATCATTGCAATGACCGGCGCGACCGGTGCCGTATACGGCTTGCGCCTGCTTCAGGTGCTGCGCGACATCGGGGGATGGGAAACGCACCTGATCGTTTCCTCGGCGGGTGTGCTCAATATCCATCATGAATTGGGCATGAAGCGCGCCGAGGTGTGCGCGTTTGCCGATGTCGTTCACGATGTCAACGATGTCGGAGCCAGCATCGCGAGTGGTGCGTTCAAGACCCACGGCATGATTATCGCGCCGTGCTCGATGAAAACCTTGGCGGCAGTGGCGCACGGATTTTCCGACAACCTGATCTCGCGCGCGGCCGACGTAACACTTAAGGAGCGTCGTCGATTGGTCGTGGTGCCGCGCGAAACGCCGTTGAATTTGGCGCACATCCGCAACATGGCCGCCGTTACGGAAATGGGGGGCATCATCTTCCCCCCGTTGCCGGCGTTTTACGGCAGGGCGAAAACGTTGGCGGCGCTTATCGACGAGACAGTGGGACGGATTCTCGGGTTGTTCGAGATCGAAACCGATGCTCTGTATGAGCCGTGGGAAGGTCTGAGCAAATCATAGTGTGTGACCGCACGCCTACGGCTAGCATGTTCAGGGAAGGAAATAAAAATGAACGACTAAACGAGATTCCAATCGGTTCCTCCATTGCCGCGGGTTGATGGATGAGGCATTTGAAGGGGTATGCAACCAATGGCGGAAAAAATCGATCATAAAAATAGAACTGCTATCGTATTCGGCTCGATAAGGTTGATTTTTTATTTCCTCGCAATTTTCGTTACTTACGATTACCTGGCGAGGTCGAGCCGAGCCGATGCGGAAAACGTTTTCAGCGAAGGGTATTTTGTCGAGTGGCTGCAATATGGCCTGATCATGGCGACCATGTCTCTCTATTTTTTCGGTGCTTGGCGCTTGAAGCACCGTCGGCCTTTGTTTCTGATGCTCGGAATGTTCGCCGTGATCGCTTCGATCCGTGAGTGGGACTATTGGTGGGATAGGCAACTGCCGTCTTTGGGGTGGCAATTGCCGGCGGGCATTTCGCTTTTCGTGTTGCTAATGATTGGCTGGCGTAACCGAAAAGTCTTACCGGAACAGATTTGTACTTTGATTCACTCGGCGCCTTTCGGTTTTCTTTGGTCAGGATTTCTGGCCGTGGCGGTGCTGGCCCAGTTGGTAGGTCACGCCGAGCTGCTGAAACTGGTCATGGGAAGCGATTTTAAGACCGGATATAAGCAAATCATCGAGGAAAGCCTGGAATTGTTCGGCTATTACCTCATATGGTTCGGTACTCTGGAAGCCCTTCTGGCGGCGCGACGGTCGGCGGAGGATTCGGCCAGGTTCGATCACCGGGATTTCGGATCGGGCGGGGTGCTGAAAATCCCGGAAATGAATCGCCTCTACGAGGTATCCTGACGAATCGGCAAAAACGTCGAGACGGCCGTGAAAAGTGGTTTCAACGTATCCGCAAGGCGATTCTGCACGGATAGGTATTGCCGGTACTGGTCTGCTATCGGAGTCTTGATGGATTAACGATCTTGACCGGAAGGAGGTGTTATGAGGATAAGGATTGTCCAGGTCATTGTTCCCGCGCTGCTGGTCGTGCTAGGGGGATGCGCGACGCAGGAAGGGCCACGTCCGCCCAATTGGGCGTATGCCGTGCAGACGGCGGACACACGGGAAGCGCACGAACGGCTCGCGAATCACTATGATGAAATCGCGCAGACGATGCAGGCCGATGCGGATGAAGAGCGCGAGATGCTGATCCAGTATCAGGCTAATCCACACAAGTACGGCAAGCAGATTCTGGATTTGAAAGCGCGTGCCGAAGCCATGATCCGGGATCTGGAAATGGCAGCCCAAGAAAGCCGTCGTTTGGCCGAATATCATCGCCAGTTGGCGGCGGAAAGCCGATAATGCTTCCGGACGGTTTATGTGCTCGGATTCGAACGAGCGTGGCGGTCCGCCCGTTTGAGAGTAATCAGACTTAGCCGCTAAAAGACTTAGAGTTCTTGGTGTTGCGGAACACCATCGGTTTCGTTTCGCCGGTTTCAGCTGCCGAGCGCGCACTGGCGATCGCTTCGAATACGGCATGCCTATGGGGAGATTTGCTGCACACCGGGTCGGCGGCGGTCATATCGCCGGTGAAAAGATAGGCCTGGCAGCGACAGCCGCCGAAGTCCTTGGTCTTTTCCGGGCAAGACCGGCAAGGCTCCTTCATCCAATCGTATCCGCGAAATTTGTTGAAGGCATCGGAGTGTAGCCAAATATCGTGTACGCTCATATCGCGTACGTTGGGGCAGTCGAGTCCCGGCAGCGACCGGGCTTCGTGGCAGGGGAGGGCAAGACCGTCCGGAGCGATGGTCAGAAACGTCGTCCCCCAGCCGTTCATGCAGGCCTTCGGCCGATCTTCGTAGTAGTCCGGCACCACGTAGTAAATCTTCATCTTTCCCTTGAGCTTTTCCTTATAGTCCTGGGCAATGGCCTCGGCTTCCTGGAACTGCTCGCGGGTCGGCAGCAGCTGATCGCGATTGAGATGCGCCCAGCCGTAATACTGGGTATTGGCCAGTTCAAGATAATCGGCTTCCAGTTCGACGGCCATTTCGAGAATTTCGCGCATCAGGTGGATGTTCTGGCGGTGGATCACGACGCACAGAACCATGGGGTAGCCGTGCTTCTTGACCAGTCGGGCCACCTCTTTCTTTTGCTCGAACGATTCGGTGCCGGCCAGATAGTTGTTCAGCGTCTTTTCGGGTGCCTGAATGCTGACCTGAATGTGATCCAGTCCGGCATTCTTCAGCTCGGCGATCCTGTCCTCGTTGAGCTTATAGCCGGAGGTAATCAGGTTGACGTAATAGCCCAGCTCTCGGGCGTGTCTGACCAGGATAGGCAAGTCCTGGCGCACCAGCGGTTCGCCACCCGACAAGCCGAGTTGCACCGCGCCCATTTCGCGGGCTTCGGAAAATACTCTCAGCCAGTCTTCGGTGTCGAGTTCGTCCTTATGTCTCGCGAAGTCGACGGGATTGGAACAATACGGGCACTGTAGCGGGCAGGTGTAGGTCAGTTCGGCTAATAGCCAGCGCGGACTACTGACGGGGAATTTGTCTGATCCAACCATTATCCAAGGCAGATTGCAGGAGTTCGGAAATGTCGTCCCTTAGACCGGTGGTTTCGAATTTCGTCTCAAGTTCGGAAACGATTCCGTCCAAATCGCGTGTGCCGTCGCACAGCTTGAGGATTTCGGCGGCGGGCAGGTTTAACTCGACCAGGCCCTCGGGATAAAGGATCACGTAACGCTGTTGGGCTTCTTCCCATTGCAGTCGATGCAGGGGCGAGAAGGCAAAGAGGCTTTGGGCGTCTAAGGCCATGGTTTCAAGGCTTGATATTGAAGTAGGGCGGCTTGTTTTCGATATAGGCCAAGTACATCGCGTCAAGCATGCTCCACAGAATGTCCAGCTTGAGCTGGAGGATTTCCAGGGCGCGCTCCTGTTGCTCGCGAGTCTTGAAATAGTCCAGTGTGATGGCGAGGCCGTGTTCCACATCGCGGCTGGCCTGACTCACCCGTTTCCGGAAATAGGCGAGTCCATCCTGGTCGATCCACGGATACAGGTCGGGCCAGCCGGACAAGCGCTGCTTGTGAATGGTCGGCGCGAACAGCTCGGTCAGCGACGAACAGGCCGCTTCCTGCCAGGATGCCTGGCGGGCGAAATTGACATAAGCGTCCACGGCAAAGCGGACGCCGGGCAATACGTGCTTTAGCGACCAGAGTTCGTCGCGGGGGATGCCTACAGCAATACCGAGTCGCGTCCAGGCTTCGATGCCGCCGGCATCGTCGCCCCAGCCGTCGTGATCGTGTATCCGCTGAATCCACTGGCGTCGGGTTTCGCGATCGGGGCAATTCGCCAGAATGGCGGAGTCTTTGACCGGGATCTTGATTTGGTAATAGAAGCGATTCGCAACCCACCCTTGAATTTGCTCTTTGCTGAGCTTGCCGTCAGCCATGAGCACATGGTAGGGATGGTTAATATGATAATACGCCTCTTTCTCGCGCAATTTGGCTTCGAATTCTTCTCGGGTCCAAGGTGTCGGTTCGCTCATGGTGTTTCTCACAGGTCGATTTCCATGCTGTCGCAGGCAACTTCGATGCCCGCTCCGGTAAGGGTTTTTCGCTCCGGCGAATCTTCGTCCAAGATCGGGTTGGTATTATTGATGTGAATCAAAATCTTCCGTGCTTTGGGTGCATTTTTCAGCACTTCGATCATGCCGTCCGAACCTGATTGGGGTAGATGTCCCATGTCGCGGGCAAGCTTATCGCAAATTCCGGCACGGCCCATCTCATCCTCCTGCCAGAACGTGCCGTCGACCAACATGCAGTCAGCCTGCTGCATGGCCGCGAACACGTGAGGTTCTATTTCTCCGAGTCCCGGCGCGTAATAAAGTTTCTTGCCCGAAGATATCTGCTCGATGATGACCCCGATATTGTCGCCTTCGTGCGGATCGTGCCGATGAGGCGAATAGGGCGGTGCCTTGCTTTTCAGCGAATGGGTGTAGAACTTCAGGTCGTGAATCCCGGGAATCGCGAAGCCGCTGCCGTCCAGAGGCGTGCTATGGTGGTTGACTCCACAGTAGTGCTCCAGCATCTTAAATACAGGGAATCCCGTCGACAGGTCCTGTTTCACCATCTCGCTGCAATAAATGTCCAAAGGTCGAGTGGACTCGCGCAGCATCAACAGTCCCGTGGTGTGATCGATTTGGCTGTCGATCAGGACGATGGCCTTGATACCGCTGTCACGGATGCCGTGCCTTGGATGGACGGCCTGAAAGGCTTCCAGTTGAGTGCGGATGTCGGGCGACGCATTGAAAAGCACCCAATTCTCGTTGTCGCTGCTGACGGCAATCGACGACTGAGTGCGCGATTTGGCCTTGACTTGGCCTTGGCGAAGCCTGGAGCAGTTGTGACAGTTACAGTTCCACTGCGGGAAACCGCCGCCCGCGCCGGCGCCCAACACTCGGACTTTCATTTCGATCTTTGCTAAGCAAAAGAGCTTCCGATGAGCCCTTTAAATGAAAAACGGGGCTCTACATTGCTGCGGAGCCCCGTTCAGGGATTCAACCGGCGAATTAGCGGTTGTAGATGTACATCGTGACTTCGAAGCCAAAGCGCAGGTCTTTGTAGCTCGGTTTTTCCCATCTCATTTCGGATTACCTCCAAAAAAGTGATTTATTGCTTTAGTTTGGAATGGCTTATAAAGCTCGCGGCAAAGTATACGTATCCGATTTTTGGAAAGCAACGGGAGTTATTCCTATTTCTCGAAGGGAAATCAGTAGAAGCCCGCTGGATTGCTCAAGCCGATCCAGCGCAAGTCGGGCATCTGGGATTTCTTTTCAAGATCATTTGATTCCACTCCATGCTCAGCGCATCGAGCAATAAAAGTCGTCCCACCAAGGGTTCGCCGACGCCCGTGAGGAGCTTGATGGCCTCCAGGGCCTGGAGGCTGCCGATGATTCCGGGCAGAGGGGCAAGCACGCCGGTTTGCACGCAGCTTTCCGCAAGTTCGCCGTGATCGGCGTACAAGCAGTTGTAACAGGGGTTGTTTCCGACGCCCGGAGTGAATACGGCCAGTTGTCCCTCGAAGCGGATCACCGCTCCGGAAACCAGCGGCGTTCGTGTTCTTACGCAAGCGGCGTTGACGGCGAAACGGGTGGTGAAGTTATCCGAGCAATCCAGCACCACGTCGGCCCGAGCGATTTCCTGCTTCAATTGTGCCCCCTCCAAACGGGACGTGAGTTCGGTGACTCTCACATCGGGGTTTAGCCGTTCGAGGGCTTTACGCGCCGAAACCGCCTTAGGTTCTCCGATGTTCTCCGTGCCGTGCGCGATCTGGCGCTGAAGGTTGGATATTTCCACGACATCGTAGTCGTTCAGCGCCAGGCTGCCGACCCCGGCGGCGGCCAAATACATGGCGGCGGGCGAGCCGAGACCGCCGAGACCGATAATCAATGCCCTGGAATCCAGCAGCTTTTCCTGGCCCTCGACGTCGATCTGAGGCAGCAGTATCTGTCGGCTATAACGCAAAAGTTGATTGTCGTTCATCGTTCGGCGGTAGAGACTATTCGGAAAAGTAAACCAGTTTACCGGCAAAAATCCTTCGCCGCATGGGGCGAGGATAAAACGAATTAGTCTTGCGATCGGGGGGGCTTGCCGATCAGCGTTCTAGAGTCCGTGAACTAATTTTGCCGCATCCAGCCGGATAAAAAGTTTCGGATCAGCGAAGTCGTCAGTTTCTCGGCATCGGGAAGACCGGCGATGTCCAGCTTATCGGTAAGCGCCAAGGTGCAGACGCCGTGCACGCCTCCCCAAAGCGCTCGAGCGGCCAGTGCGACTTCCGTCGGATTTCGGGCCGGACCGAGTCGGGCGAGACATTTTTCGACCCGATCGAACAGGGCGAGAACATGGTTGCGGTACCAGCCGGGCGAAGCGGTTGCCGTGGGCGATCCGCGTCCGAAAATCAGGTCCCAGCGTCCCCTGTGTGACGCGGCGAAGCGGAGATAAATGCGGCCCAGTTCCACCAGTACAGCTTCGGTATCGTTTTTCTCAGCCGTAGCTTGGTCGAGTTCGAGGGCTAATTCGGCCAAGGTCCGGGCGTTCACCCGGAAAATCAAGTCGTCCAGGTTCTCGAAAATCAAATAGAGGCTGCCTGCGGTATAGCCGATTTCGTTCGCGATCTTGCGTGTGCTGAGACCTGCCGCGCCTTCCCGCTCGACGATGGCTTCCGCTGCTTTTAAAGCCATTTCGCGAATTTCGTCGCGGCTATGATCGCTTCGTCTGGCCATGGCGAATATCCTTGCTCGATTCCGGGAATTTAGCCAAACCGCGTCGGTCCCTTAGATGAGGACAGCTGATTGACTCCATCCCAGCCTAACTCGGTGCGGATGGAACGGTATGCAGAGTTGACGATTATCATCGCGAACATGTGATGTGCCAGGTAGTTTCTTGAGCCATGGGATTAACCGAGCTCTCGATCGTTCGATTATCGGCAGGACGTCTGGCCATGTAATCGGATTTCTCGATCCGATATGTACTATCATTGGCAAATCTCAAAACCCAGTCCTTTCAGCAGGATTCATCATGCTACGGATTATTTCGCTTTGTCTTTTGGTTGTCGCAGCCTCCGCCCAAGCGCAGGGTGAACTCGCTCCGGTGCCCGAGCCGCCGGATATTCCGCCGCAGGTCGAGAGCGGTGAGCCCTTGGAGCCGGATGTCACGATTATCCGGCGGGGCAAGGACACTATCGAAGAATACCGGATCAATAATCGGCTTTACATGGTAAAGATCAAGCCAGCGATCGGTCCGGCCTATTATCTGCTCGACACCGATGGCGACGGTAATATGGACGTACGGCGCAGCGATTTGGAGGATGACATGCGGATTCCGCAATGGGTGCTGTTCAGTTGGTGAGGCTCCTTTAAACCGAGATAGCGGTTTACTGTACAGGCCGATCGCGCTTCTCTGATAGAATGAAAATGGATTCGGGTGTTTTGTAGTCCGTCGAATCCGGATTTCCATTCCGCGATTTCACGAGTCATCCCGCCTTTAAGAACAACACCAAGGATTATTCGCGCTTGAGCCAAAGCATAGACTCCCGGCTTAACCAGCTTATTCATACCGGCCAACAACATCTGCTGAGGAACGGCCTCAAAGGGCTGGAGAAGGAAAGCCTCCGGCTTGCGGCCGACGGCGTCATCGCGCATACGCCGCATCCGATGGGAGTAGGATCGGCGCTGACTCATCCTTATGTCACCACGGATTATTCCGAGGCGCTGATCGAGCTGATTACGCCGCCCTATGCCGACCCGGCGGAAGCGCTGCGGTTTCTTAAAGACCTGCATACCTTCATATACCGCAATCTGGGAGACGAGATCTTACTCGCGACTTCCATGCCCTGCGGCGTGAGCGGTGACGAAAGCATTCCCATTGCCGAATACGGAACCTCCAATATCGGTCGGATGAAACACATTTACCGGCGCGGACTCGCCTATCGCTACGGGCGGATGATGCAGGCCATTGCCGGCGTTCATTTCAATTATTCGGTCAACGAAGCGTTATGGCCGGTCCTGTGCGAGTTGGAAGGCGGGGCGGACTCCTTGTCCAGCTTTATCGCAGGCAACTATTTCGGCATGGTGCGCAACGTTCATCGCTACGGGTGGTTAACAATCTATTTGTTCGGCGCCTCTCCGGCATTCGCCAAGTCGTTTTTCAACGGACGAGAGCATCTTGCGTCCAGATTTTCGGAGTTCGACGCCCGAACGCTTTTTCGCCCCTATGCGACTTCGCTGCGCATGAGCGATATCGGGTACAAGAACGACAGCCAGGCCGGGCTCGATATCTCTTTTAATAATCTCGACGACTACGTGGCGACTCTCGGCAAGGCCATAGCGACGCCTTATCCGCTTTACGAGAAGATCGGCGTGAAGGTGAATGGAGATTACCGTCAGCTGAACGGCAACATTCTCCAGATCGAAAACGAGTATTACAGCGTCATCCGTCCCAAACAAATCGCCGAGTCCGGTGAAAAGCCTACGCTTGCCCTAAAGCGGCGCGGAGTGCGTTATTTGGAGCTTAGATCGCTGGACTTGGAGTGCTTCAGTCCTGCCGGGGCAAACCTGGATCAGCTGCGCTTTCTGGAAATCTTTCTGCTTTTTTGCCTTTTGGAACAAAGTCCCCCACTCGATTCCGCGGAGAAGAGAGAAGTCAGCCAGAACGGCATGGCGGTCGCGTGTTGCGGCCGTACGCCCGGGTTCAAGCTTCGGCGCAAAGGCCGAGAGGTTTTGTTGAAGGACTGGGCGGCGGAAATACTTGAGGCCATGCGCGGCATCGCAGAAATTCTCGATGCGGAAGACGTGTCTAAACCCTACACGCGAAGCCTGGAGGAACAGGCCGCCAAGTTTTTCGATCCCGAACTGACGCCTTCTGCCCGCATGCTGGCCGAAATGAGGGCGAGTGGAGAATCGTTCGAGGAATATGCGCTGCGGATATCGAAGGAGCATGCGAGGGTGTTCCGTGATCGCTTCCTATCCGCCGAGCGAGCCGAATTCTTTCGCCGGCTGACCGACGAATCGCTCGAGGAACAGCAGCAAATGGAAGCTGGCGACAAACTCTCTTTCGACGAATTTTTACACCACTATTTTGCCCAAGCATAATAGGCCCGAGATCGGAGCCTATTCCGCCTGAGAAGCTGTCTTCAAACTGCTGCGCGCCGTCATGCCGGCGTTGTTCAAGGGTTCAAGATGCTGATGAAAAACATCTCTGTTTTTCACCCTACCGGGCGCGCTATCGTGCGTCCCATTTCTCTCCCGGAGAAATGGTCATGTACTCCTCGGTACACTCCGGTTTTGACTCGCCCGATCCTTGCGGTTCGCCCTGCGGGCCAGGCTAACGGCTGTTCCCTCCACGGGCCTGCTGGCGGCTTCGGGTCGCCCTTTCGCGCCTTGCCTTGACGTCGCTCGTGACGTTTGAAGACTGCTTCTAAGGGCTAGATCGTCGCGGATTTCTGCGTCGGTCAGTATCTCAGTTCTCTACGCTATTTCATGGAGGTCGCCATGGATTACCAGCACATTCGGCTTCCTGCCGGCGGCGAAAAAATCAGCGTTCGGGACGGCAAGCTTCGTGTTCCTGACGAGCCCGTCGTCGGCTACGTCGAAGGCGACGGCATCGGCCCGGATATTACGCGCGCATCCCTCCGCGTTTGGAACGCAGCGGTCGCCAAAGCATACGGCGGGGCGCGCAAAATCCATTGGTGCGAGCTCTTTCTCGGAGAAAAAGCCGCTGCACTCTACGGCAACGCTTTTCCCGACGAAGCGGTGCACGCGCTAAAGGACTTGGTCGTATCCATCAAAGGTCCTTTGACGACCCCTGTGGGTGGGGGAATGCGGTCCATCAACGTGTCCCTTCGACAAACCCTTGATCTTTACGCATGCGTTCGCCCGGTACGCCATTTTCCGGGAGTGCCGTCGCCCCTGCGTCATCCCGAAGCGGTGGATGTGGTCATCTTTCGGGAAAACACCGAGGATGTTTACGCAGGCGTCGAATATCCGGCGGGATCGCCCGAGGCCTTTAAACTCGAGCGTTTTCTGAAACAAGAGCTCAAGGCCGATTTCCATGAGGGCAGTGCTCTCGGGGTGAAACCGGTGAGCGAATTCGGAAGCAAGCGGCTGATCCGCAAAGCCATCCGCTATGCGCTCGATCACGGGCGGAAGAGCGTTGCCTTGATGCACAAAGGCAATATCATGAAATTCACCGAGGGCGCGTTCCGGAGCTGGGGTTACGAACTCGCTCGTACGGAGTTCGCCGGTCAGACCATCACCGAAGAGGAATTGAACAGATTCCATGGCGGCAAACAGCCGGATGGCAAGATCGTCATCAAGGACCGCATCGCCGATATCATGTTCCAGCAGATGCTGCTTCGTCCCGAAGAGTTTGACGTCATCGCTACGCTCAACTTGAACGGCGATTATCTTTCGGATGCGGTCGCGGCGGAAGTAGGAGGTGTTGGTATTGCGCCGGGAGGCAACATCGGCGATTTCATCGCCGTATTCGAAGCAACCCATGGTTCCGCGCCCAAATACGCCGGCCAGGACAAAGCTAATCCCGGCTCACTGCTCTTCAGCGGGGTAATGTTGCTTGAATACCTGGGATGGCACGAAGCCGCGAAAACGGTAGAAAACGCTTATAGTGCCGTTGTCGGCCAGAAGATCGTCACTTACGACTTTGCACGGCAGATGGAAGGCGCACGCGAGGTGAAAACCAGCGAGTTCGCCGAAGCCTTAGTAGCGGCGATGGGTTGAGTGCCGGGCACAAAAAAAGCAGGGCGGTTGCCGCCCTGCTTTTATACTTCCAGCCTGTCTCAAGACAGACAGGTTGCAGGCATCTTATTTGATGCCGGCGTTGACCTTTTCCATGGCGGCGGCGGCTTCGCTCAAGAGCGGTGCGGCTTCGGACGTGTTTCCGGCTGCGCAAAGGTCTTGGGCTTGCCGAACCTTCTTCATGGCGTCCTGCAAGGGCTTGCCAGCCGCGTCGCCGGTGATTTCCTTATAGTTCTGCTTGGTCTGCTTGATGGCAGACAGGCAGCCGTCCTTGTCGCCAGCGGTTGCAGCGGCCTGGGCTTCCTTGGTGGTCTGGACGGTCTTGACCATGAATTCCTTTACGCCAGCGGCGTTTTCGGCGGCAATGGCGCTACCCATCGTGCCGGTCAACAACAAAGCGCCCAGAACTAAGGTTTTGTTCATTTTCATTCTCTTGCGTTCTCCTCTGGCTATTCCTGGAATAACCAAACAAATGTCACGATTGCTTATTGAGTGCTGATGCATACGCCGCCATTGCCATACCGCGTTTCGCGGAAGCTTCCAGGTCGCGAGCTCCTGCGATGGCGTCGATCGAGGAAAGGCGTAAAGCCGTCCATGCAGTCAACGGGCGTCAATGGTAAAAGACTTTCCGGATATTGTCATGCTTTCGTCTTTGGAAATTTTTCAGCCTACCCGTCGATCGCCGTTTTTCGAAAGTAGATAGTCCAGCCACATCGTCGACAGTTTCTCCTGTACCGAGTTCTGGCGCAGGCGTGCGTACAAGTTGGGAAAATCGACCCGGTCCAGGTCTTGATCCTGGTTGTAGCAGGAGTACACGAAATACTCCTTGCCGCTGTCCGGTTCCACATGCTTGCACAGACACTGCGCGCAGACGCCCTTCATCATGCACTGCATCGGCGAGTTGATCGAGCCAATGGCGGAGTGATGAGCCTTGAGATACGGCTGGAGGACGCCGTAACGGGCTGCTTTGACCGCCGCCATCATGCGGTCGGAGCCGATGACGATCATGTGGTCGACGTCGTCCATGTGGATCGGAGTCGGACCCAGTTCGCCCTTCGCGTAAGCCAGCATCGCTTCGACGATGTTGCCGACGAAGGTTTTGTCCTGGGGGCGCAGCGGCGGTATGGGCTCTGCTCCTGGGAGATTATCGACCGACCAGACCACCACATCCGAGGCCGCTTCGATTTCCCGAATCTTGAACACGTCTTCGCGCTTCCGATAGCCGGCGAAATAGATGACATGGCTGCCCGCCGCGCGCAGCGCTTTGCCGATGGAGAACAGCACCGCATTGCCCAGGCCGCCGCCGGCGAGGAGGACCGTTTGCCCGGCGTGAATTTCAGTGGGGGCGCCGGTGACCCCCATCACCACGATGGGGTCGCCGGGCTTCCACATCGCGCAGAGCTTGGACGACGAACCCATTTCCAGAGCGATCAGGGATATGAGGCCTTGTTCCTTGTCGACCCAGGCGCCGGTCAATGCCAGGCCTTCGGCGACCAGCACCGTATCGTCCACGACGGGTGCGAGCGCTTCGAAGTTTTGAACGCGGTAGAACTGGCCCGGGCAGAAGTGCTTCGCGGCCAGCGGAGCCCTTACGATGACTTCGACGATGTTCGGGGTGACCCGATTGATTTCTACGATACGCGCCAGCAGCATGTCGTCGAGCCTGTGCTGGAACTCTCGCAGATTCGCAAGGCGCTGGGGCTGCTGGGCTCGATCGAGCGCGGCGAGCTCCTTTTCGTACAGTTTGACGATGTAAGGATATCCGTCCTTGGCGCTGGCCATGGCTTTCACCACGTTGCCGGCATAGACCGGGTGGTTGTCGCCGTAGAACGTGATGAACTTGCCGTGGCGGCGGTACGAGGTGAACGGCGCAGGCTTGCCGATCTTGGGAACGGCGGTGTCTTTGACCGGTTCCAGCTCCGGAATTTCGCTCAGCCAATTGGGTTCGTAGCGCTGATAGAACTTCTGGTCCATCTCGAAGGAATCCGGATGCTCGGATTCGTAGATGGTATTGGGCGAGGTTCCCGCGGCGACGAACAGGCTGCGCAACGGGACTTCGAGGTTGCCGGCTTTTTGCCAGCGGCCATCCTGTTCCTCCAGTTTTTCGAAGCGCACGGCGCGGAGATGTCCGTATTTGTCCTCCAGGGCCTCGAGCGGGTTCATGCCCTCGGCCAGCAGAATGCCTTCGTCCATGGCTTCCTTGATTTCCTCGTGATTCTGCCGGTAAGCGGGTGAATCCTTCATGCCCTTGCGGTAGAACAGCGTGACGCCTCCCCAGGCATTCAGCAAGGGGAGGAAATCGGGCTTTTCCCCGGCGGCTTGTGCCCTTTGGCGTTCTGCCTGCACGGCCTTGGCATGACCCAAAAACTCGTCGAGGATCAGCAATTCTTCCTCGTCGTAGCGGGCGCGTACGGTTTCCTCGCCGAAGGCGGCGCACAGCTTTTCGTAGCGTTGCATGATCTTTTCGACCTGCACCGGATAGTAGGCCAAAAGCTCGGTGGCGGTGTCGATGGCGGTCAAGCCGCCGCCGATCACGCCGGCCGGGAGGCGCACTTGCAGATTGGCCAGCGACGACTCCTTGGCGGCCCCGGTCAATTGCAGCGCCATCAAGAAGTCCGACGCCTTGCGGATGCCGCGAATCAAATTGTTCTTGATGTCGATGAGCGTGGGTTTGCCGGCGCCCGAAGCGATGGCAATGTGGTCGAAACCGAGATCCCAGGCTTCGTTGATCGTGAGAGTGCCGCCGAAGCGCACGCCGCCGTAGCAGCGGAAGCTGTGACGCCGCAACAGGGTCAGATAAATGACTTTCAGGAAGTTCTTGTCCCAGCGCACCGTGATGCCGTATTCGGCCACGCCGCCGAAGCCCAGCATGATGCGTTTGTCCAAATCCTCGTACAACTCTCGGAAATCATGGATGGGGCGGGGCGGATGGGTCTCGTCTCCGACGATGTCTTTGGGCAGCGGTTCGATCTTGAGGCCGTCGATACCGACCACGCCGAAGCCTTCGTTGGTCAAATAATGAGCCAGCGTGTAGCCGGCGGGCCCCATGCCGGCCACCAGCACGTTCTTGCCGTTGTAGGGAAGGGCGTACGGCCGCTTGACGTTGAGCGGATTCCAGCGGGTCAGGAGGCTGTAAATCTCGAAGCCCCACGGCATGAACAAAACGTCGGTGAGGACGTTGGTCTCGATCTGCGGAATATTGACAGGCTCGGTTTTCTGATAGATGCAGCCCTTCATGCAGTCGTTGCAGATGCGGTGGCCGGTGCCGGGGCAGAGCGGGTTGTCGATGGTGATCAAGGCCAGCGCGCCGATGTTGTCGCCTTGCCGCTTGACGACGTGCATCTCGGAAATTTTTTCCTCCAGCGGGCAGCCGGTAATGGTCACGCCGAGCGGATTGGTCTTGTACGTGCCGTCCTTCTTGTTGCGCATGCCCTTGGAGCACGAGTCGGTATCCCGGTCGTGGCAATAAATGCAGTGGTCGACTTCGTACAACACGCGCCGTTCGGGAAAACGTGGATCGGTAAGGCCGAATCCTTCGCGCCTCCTGTGGTGTTCCTCGGGGGCCGCCCATACGCTGTAGCCGTCCGCCGAGCGCGTCTCGTGATGAACCAGATGATTGAAATCGGTCTTGGCCGGGAACTTGAAGCTGGCCCACCCTTGGACTTGGGCTTTGAGCTCGGGAATTTGCGTAGCTGCATAGGTCCAGCGTTGGACCAGATCCAGCAGCGCCTTCACCAGGTCTTCGTCGCTCTTGCCCAGCAGACCGGCAAAGCGCGCCTCGGTATCCGGATCGGTGGCAAGAGTACGGCGCAATTCGGCGATTTCCCTTCCGCTCACCGACGCATCTTGATGCCAGCGGTGCAAGCGTGCGCCTAAGACGGCAACCGCTTTTTCCCGGTCCGATTCGATCAACACGGGTTCGGCGATTCGGAGCAAGGACTCGAAGTCCGCCTGGATACCGGCGATATTCCAGCTTTCCAGCGCCTGATTCTTGAACAGTCCCGCGACCTTCCCGACGATCTCGTTGCGGTACAGGAAGATGCTGTCGAACTCGTCGCGGATCGCCTGTATTTGCGTGTCCCGTTCGGACGATACGCCGAACAGCCGCGCCACGAAAGTACCGACATAGGGCGCCATTTTGACCAGGACATCCGAAATCTTTTCGGGCGGCATGCCTTCGCCTTGGCATGCGCGATAACGCTCGAATTCGGCGAATAGGGCCGGATCGTGGTTGCGGACCGTTGCGTCGAAGACGTCTGACAAGTCCTTGAGCCGTTCCGGTTCGTACAAATCAGCATAGTTAAAGCCGGATATGCCTAGGGTCAAAACGGATGCGGCGCTTAGGCCCGTATCGGAGCGAACGGAGTGATCGGTCATGATTGTCGAGATCGCGTGGGTTGATGAAACTTCTTTTTCGTCAGCGTTGCCAGAAGACGGACGGATTTTCGTGAAAAATGTGTGAAATTTTATGCTGAATCGATGGTCGAGTCGATCATGGGCACTGTTCGAGACATTACAGGGTCATTAAGAAACATAGGTATCGCCCCCGTTTCCTTCCAGGTTGAAGCGGGCGCCGCTAAGGTGTAGGTTAGGCGCCGAACTATCATTGCCAGGTCCTCGCTCCATGAATTCCCTATACCAGACTCTTCTGCAATCCGATTCCAAGGAACCGCCGGTCGTTCGTTCCGCCGCGCCGGGCGCAACCGGAGAGGGTGTCATCGATGTTTCGACGTTTCAGGCCATCGAAGTCGATAAGCTGTTCGACAGCATCAATCACGCCGCCACGATCACCGGTCAGGCAACCCTTTATCGCTCGCTGGTCCAGCCGCTGGCGTCGGCGGACCTTATCCGGGCCAAGCAGGACGCGGTTCGGGAAATCGAATCCGACAAGGCGCTTCGAGACTCGTTGGAAACCCTGATCAAACAGGCGAAGTCGCTGGAAGATGACTTTTACGGTTTATTATTCGGCACGTTCATGGGGCTCATGAGTTCGCCCGCGCACAAGCTGGAAATCGAGGGCTACGGTTATGAGACCTATAAAAAAGGCACTCGGTTCATGCTCAATCTGGTGGAGGCGGCAAACCGGTTTCCGAAGCCGAACAGCGAGTACCTGGGCCTATTGATCGACGACTTGCGGCGCTTTGCCCATTCGCGCGCCTATGCCCTGATGAAGGGGCCGGTGTACCGGACCGAGAAAGATGTCCGCTCGAAGGCGGAGAAACCCTGGTATACCCCGGCGATCCGCTTTCGGCCGTCACTGTTCAAGCCGGTGGGGCTCGCGGTCGCGGCCATCCTCCTGGTGCTGACTTTGGAATTCGTGCCGTTGCTGCTCGATCTGGCGGTTTCGATCGCGCCGGTATTTTGGCTGTTCCTGCTTCCCATCAGCTTCGTTTACATCCCCATCGTCGGCGGTTTCGATCGCGATGGCTGCATCTATCCGCTCCGCGACATCTTCAAACGGTCCGAGGACGTGCAAAACACGCTGGATTCGCTGGGCAAGCTGGACGAGCTCTTGAGCTTCGTCCGCCTCAAGGAATCCTTCCACCACTCCGTGGTCTTGCCCAAGATCGTCGAGGCCGAGCGCCATTCGCTGGTGCTCAAAGGCGTGCGGAATCCGGTGCTGAGCAAGGACAATCCCGACTACGTGCCCAACGACATCAGCCTGAAAAACACGCGGCTGACCTTCATCACCGGACCGAACAGCGGCGGCAAGACGGCGTTCTGTAAAACCCTGGCGCAGAGCCAGTTGCTCGCGCAAATCGGATGCTATGTGCCGGCTCAGGAAGCGGAACTGACCGTCGCGGACCGCATCTTTTACCAGGTCCCCGAAATCAGCCACCTCGCCGACGGTGAAGGGCGCTTCGGCACCGAACTCAAGCGGACCAAGGACATTTTCCTCGCAACGACGCCGAAAAGCCTGGTGATCATGGACGAACTCTCGGAAGGCACGACCCACGAGGAAAAGATCGAGATTTCCATGAATATCCTGGACGGGTTCTATCAGAAAGGCAGCAACACCATTTTGATCACCCACAACCACGAACTGGTCGATGCTTATCAGCAGAAAGAAATCGGATTGGCGAGGCAGGTCGAGTTCAAGAACGAGCAGCCGACTTACCGGGTGGTCGAAGGCATTTCGAGGGTCAGCCACGCGGATCGGGTGGCTCGCAAGATCGGTTTTTCGAAAGAGGATATCGCCCGGTATTTATCCGGTGGCAGATAAGGACGCATCATGCTGGAAATCCTTCAAATCCCCGTACTCAAGGACAACTACGTTTACCTGATCCACGACAGCCAAACCGGCGAGACGGCGGCAGTCGATCCCGCCGAGGCCGATCCGGTTTTGGAGGCGCTCGCCGCTTACGGATGGACGCTGACTCATGTCCTGAACACCCATCATCACGGCGATCACGTGGGCGGCAACCTTGAGCTCAAGCGGCGGACGGGCTGCCGGATAGTGGGTTCGGAGCGGGACCTCAAGCGCATTCCAGGTATCGATATAGCCGTGGGCGAGACGACAGTTTTGAAAGTTGGAAGCTCCGAGGCTCGCGTGCTCGATGTTCCGGGACACACGCGTGCGCACATCGCGTTCTGGTTCGCCGGGGCCGATGCGCTATTTTGCGGTGATACGCTGTTCGCCCTGGGATGCGGACGGTTGTTCGAAGGCACGCCGGAAGAAATGTGGCGCTCGCTCTCGAAGCTGCGCGCCTTGCCTCCCGAGACCAGGGTTTACTGCGCCCACGAATACACCCAGACGAACGGCCGATTCGCCTTGACGGTAGAGCCCGGTAATGTGGCGCTTCAGCAACGGATGGCGCAAGTCGATGATCTGCGGCGGCAGAACAAGCCTACGGTTCCTTCGACGTTGAAAGAGGAATTGGCGACCAATCCGTTCCTCCGCCCCGAAAGCGAGGAAATCCGGAGCAACTTGGGAATGATGAACGCCGACCCCTTGGAGGTGTTTGCGGAAACGCGCCGGCGGAAGGATATGTTTTAAGAGTCCTTGTCGGCAAAGGATTGCCGACCTACGACTTGGTAGGGTGGGTTAGCCCTGAGCGTAGCGTTAGCGAAGCCGAAGGGCGTAACCCACCGAAACGGAGTTTGTTGTCCCCCTTATTTCTTCACGTCCTTATCCGCACCCGCCGGAAAGCAAGCTTCCTGAGCGTATTTCTTCGCTTCCTTGTACTTCTCGCGCAGTTTCGCGGATTCCGGCGGATCGCGGAATTCCGCGCCGCGCTCGCCGGCCATGCTGAATCCGTAGGTGAAAGTCTGCGCCTGGACGAATTCATCGTGGCTCATCCGGCTCGCGATCTTGTCGACGCTGCACGTGCAGTGATAGAGATTGTTGTAATTCTGGCCGCCATGCTCCTGCATGCATTGCAGGACATATTCGACCCTGGCCAGCGTGGGAAAATCGTTGGTTTCCTTTGCTTCTGTTTCGGGGGAGGGCGGAGCGGACGTGCAGCCGGCTGCCAGGATCAGAACGGCGGCCGTTGCGGGCCACCGGATATTCAAGGGAAAAGCGGGTATTTTCATGCTCAATCGTTCTCGTAAGCCTGTCTCAAAATCGCTACATGATAGTGCAGCGAAAGCGGAAGGCGCAATTTGTGAAATTCAGTTTTCGACCGCAAAGTCCACGATTTGTTTGAGCTTTTCGTTCATTTGCCGAGCGAATTCGTTCATTTTCGGGTTAGGCGAACGGGTCGGCAGCAAATGCGTGGTCACGATAACTTTGCCGTTCTCGGAACGGACGGCCACATTGCAGGGCATGTAGATGACGGATTCCGGCGAAATTTCCAGCATCTCGCGGGCCAGCGTGAGATTGCAGAACTGAATGGTGTCGTAATCGGGGAAGCTGATGTTCTCGCGCTCCCGGATCACGCTGCCGATCTTGTTGTGGCCGGTGATGCGGAAATTCCGCTCGGTGATCGCGAGCTCCAACTCGGACAGAACGTCCTGATAAGGTTTGGTAGTCTCGGCTTGATAGTAGAGCGGTTCGGGATTCTTTGGAGCGGAGCACCCTGGCAGGATAATCAGCAGCAGTGCGACAATCGAACCAAGAAATAAGCGCATACACTAAATAGAAACATATCGAAACTCGATTTTTAGCTTATCACCATGATTTTAGAGAGGGCAAAAATAACCGGCGTGATTCTGGCCGGCGGACGCGCACGACGGATGGGCGGCGAAGACAAAGGGCTGATTCGCTTCAAAGGCAGACCACTGGCGAGCTACGCTCTGGAAGCCCTGGATTCGGTCGCCGCGCACATTCTGATCAACGCCAACCGGAATCGGGACGCATACGCGCGTTTCGGTTATCCCGTGATATCCGATCAGACCGACACTTTCGACGGGCCTCTGGCCGGGCTGCTCAGCGCCATGCGTGCCGCGGAAACGCCCTATGTCCTAACCGTGCCATGCGATTCGCCGCTGGTGACGGGGCGTCTTCTGGAAAGACTGTGCCGGGTGATGCAGGAGACCGGAGCCGAGCTTTGCGCCGCCCACGACGGCGAGCGTTTGCACCCGGTTTTCCTGCTGGCTGAACGCCGCCTGGCGGACAGCCTGGAACGTTATCTGGCCGGCGGTCAGCGGAAGATCGACCTCTGGCTCGAGCAGCACAGGCTGGCCTTGGTCGATTTCAGCGATCATCCCGAGCTGTTCGCCAACGTCAACACGCCGGGGGAGTTGGCGGCGCTGGAGGGCATGGAAACGGCGGATGCAACGGCAGCGGCTCCGATCGATCTTCAGGCCAATCCTTACGATATCCGAATGACGAATGCGGGACGCGCCTCCTGCTATGCCGCCACCGCGCTCGACGAGTACGGTGAACGCCGCGAATTGGAACTGGTGGGCGAACGCGCTCTGACCGTCTATGTGGACAAGTACGAAATCGTCACCTTGATGACGATCGGAACCCATCCGGAACTTTTGACGCTCGGTTATCTCCGCAACCAGGGATTCATCGAGAACATCGCCGACATCCGGTCGGTGCAGGTCGATTGGGAGACCGAGGCGGTCGCGGTGACTACCCGGCTCACCGAACACGCCTTTCTCGAAAGGCTGGGCAGCCGTACCGTCACCACGGGGTGCGGTCAGGGCACGGTGTTCGGCCGGTTGATGGACCAGCTCCGCGAAATTCGCGTACCCAAGGTGACCGTCCGCCAATCGGAGATCTACGGCGTTTTCAATGCGCTCAGGGATTACAACGAGGTATACAAGCGGGCCGGGGCGGTGCATGGCTGCGCGCTGTGCAAAGACGGCAAGATCGAAATCTTCGTCGAAGATGTCGGACGCCATAATGCCGTGGATGCGATCGCCGGCTACATGTGGCTCACCGGCATGGAAGGCGGGGACAAGATTTTCTATACCACCGGACGCCTCACCTCGGAAATGGTGATCAAGGTCACGCAAATGGGGATCCCGGTGCTGCTGTCGCGTTCGGGGGCCACCCACATGGGATTCGAGCTGGCGCGGCAGGCGGGCGTGACCATGCTCGCCCGCGCGAAGGGACGGCACTTCCTGGTTCTCAATGGCGGCGAAAATATCGTTTTCGACGTGCCTTTGCCGAAGCGGCCTTCGCCCGAAACGACGGATGATTAACAACCGCAGGCAATTCCGATCACGTTTTTCGGTGCGTTGCCCTGCTAAGCTTTAATGTCAAGTGATCCTTAGTTCTATTGCGACCTATGCCAGCCGATACCAGTGAAAGTCAAGGCGGATACGTTCTGAAAAGCCGGGGCGAAATCATCGAAAAGCTCAAGCTCATGCAGACGAAGAAGTGTCTTTTAAGCACTCTGCCGGACGGTAGTGGCCTGAGTTTCGTGACCACGGTCGTGCAGGTGATGGCGGAAAAAGGATTGGTGGTCATGGATTTGAGCGAGAACGCCAGCGTCAATCGGCAGTTGCTGGCGGCGCAGCAAGTCGCATTTCGCGGACAAGTCGACGGCATCCAGTGCCGCTTCGCCCTGACCAAACTTACCGAGGCGACCTTGAACGGGCAAACCGTGCTTGCGGCCCCGATTCCGGATTCCTTGTACTGGCGGCAGCAGCGGACGTTCTACCGGGTGGCGATTCCGGTAGCCATGCCGGCCAAATGCGTGGTCAGGCTCGACGACATGCCCGCAGAGTTCGGTATTGCCGACATCAGTCTTTCTGGGTTAGCCCTGATCGACAAAGCCAATCGGCTCGGCGACTTGTTCTCCGTCGGGCATATTCTCGAAGAATGCAGGCTGATCCTGCCCGGCCATGGCGAAATGATGCTGGGTCTCGAAGTGCGCAATAAAGTCGCGATGACCTGGGCTAACCCTCCGGTCGGTCAGCGGGTGGGGTGTATTTTCCGCGGCGCCAGCCGAAATTTCGAAATCAGCCTTCAGAAATTCATTTACGAAATCGAACTGCAGAAAAAGCGGCAGGAAAGCGTATCGCGCTGAGGGCGACCAAGTCCTAAGCAAAGAAACCATGGAGGTACCACCCGCCGTTCCCATCGAGTTCCCGGTATATCCAGGCGCGGACGCCTTCCGGGCTCACCGCCACGCGGTAATCCCGCCGGATCGAAGCGCCGTCCCACCAGCCGCTCTCGATGCGCTCCCGCTCCGGCAGCAATCGGTAACGGGTCGGATCGCACGGTCGAGGCTTGGGCAGCAGCCACAACGGCCGGCGTTCCTTGCCGATGGCGAAGCCGATGGGCGATTCGTTCCGCGTCCAATCGCAAACGGCGTCTCCGGGAGCACCGAAGCCGCCCTTCCAATCGCAAACGGCGTCTTCGGGGGCGCCGGAGACCCCCTTCCAGGCGAGCTCAGGGCGGTGATCGGCCGGAGTGTCCAGAAAGCGCAAGGCATCGCGTCCCAGGCGCTGCTGCAATTGTTCCAGCAAGGTCTCCCAGTCCAAAACGCCCGGAGTTTTGGCAGCGAATAGATCCGCCTCGTGCGCCCGATAGGGTTGTAGCGCGCCGCAACGCAGGCGAAGGGCGGTAACGGCGTCAGGCAGGGGCGTTCGCTCCAGACGCTCGCTCAGCAGCATCGAAATTCTCTCCGGATCGCGGCTGGCGTAGCGAAGCTTCAGTTCCAGGCGCGTGGCTGGCCGGCGGAAGTGGAAAAGCTCCAGTTCCAGCCGGTCCGTGGCGGCGTCGTGCTGGCGCAAAAAGGCAGCCAAATTTTCCAGCAGAACCGCGCACACGGGGCGCAGGTGAGCCAGGTTCTCGGTTTCCGCGGCGAGTTCCCGATAAGCTTGAAAGACAGGCGGCGTTCGGAAGAGCCCGGGCATTTCCTTTTCCCGCCCTGCGGCTCGGTCGAGTTGGCGTAGCACGGCAAGACCGTAACGCCGAGCTAGGCCGTCCCGCGGCAAACGCCAGAGATCGCGCAGGGTGTGGAGACCGGCCTTGGCGAGCCGGTTCGCCGTATTCCGTTCCAGGGGCAAGCGGGCGATGGCCAGATCGCCGAGCCCGGAGCGGAGTGCCGCCGGGTTCTCCACCGTCCGCTCCAGCCCGGAGGAGGCGATGAGCCAGGCCGGAAAAGGTGCCGGTGCCGCCGCGAGAATGTTGCAATGGCCCAGGTTTTCGAGCTTGGCACGCAGCCGCTGCGTCAAGGCATTCAAGCCGCCGAACAGGGTCAGGCTGCCGCGGATTTCAAGGACCAGGGCGGCCGGATAATCGAGGCTCACCCAAGGCGTGAAGCCGAGCCCGGCTTCCGCCAGCTTTTCCAGCGCTTCGCGTTCCATCCGTTCGTCGCGGCGATGCAGTTGCAGACCGGCGCATAAGGCCAGGGCCGCGTTCGTAGGTAAGCCGGGATGGATGCCGAAAGCCCCGGCGGCAGGGGTGGCGGCAGAAATAAGGGAACGCCCGCCGCTGTCCACCCATACGGCGGCGGGATAGTCGTCTTCGAGCTTGAAGACCTCCAGCGGCAAACGCGGCAGATAACAGCACAGCCAAAGTGCCGCCGGCGCCGGCTGCGAAGTAGCGGAGACTTGCGTGGCCGACAATGTGAGCTGGGCTGCCGGAACTGTCGGAAAAGCCTGCAAAGCCATGGGGTGTTCCAATGTTTAGGGCATTTTTATATCGGGTGTAGGGGCGAATGAATTCGCCCCTACACCATAAATTCGAACTGAAAATGCTCTTGCCCAATTTGCTCCTTCTTTCCGGGCAGAGGTATCTACATAAGTCGATCAAAGAAGGAATCGTTGCGCGATAGCTTCGTTTGAGTTGTAGGCCGGAATAAGCAAAGCGTTTCATACGGCACACCGTGTGCCGTCCCCTGTGGGCGCTGCGCATGCCAATCCGCTCCCGGCCGCTTGGTCCGGCAAAACTCAGAGGGACATAACATTGTGCCGGGAACGGCTATCGCCCCTTCGACTTCGCTCAGGACAGGCTTATCCTGGCCTACATCCGGCTGCGTCGGGAAAGGATTCCCGACCTACGTGGCTGCTTCTGCATGCTGCCTATTAACCCGGCCTATAAATATAGGCCGGGTTAATCCGGGGCAGGGATGCCCCGGCGCGGCGACAAGCCGCGTGAGCCCAAGCCGGGCGTGTACCGGCCTGGGCGGCGGCCCGAAATACCAGGAGGGTATTTACGGGCCTGATTAATAATTGGGAAACATATCGTCCGCCCCGCCAATCAGTACGGCATTCACGACCGGCATGCCGCGCGTCTTGAGAATGTGAACCCAAAGCCCTTGCTCTCCCGCTTCGAGGCGAAGACGCAGGGCGGCCGGGGTGCCGGCGGGCAGGTCGGACAAAAGCAGTACACCGAGGCAATGGCCTTCCGTCGCCGCCAGTTGCAAGCGGCGCAATACCGGAAAAGGAGACGGTTTGCGGGGCCAGGCCAGGACCATGCCGCAGGCGGTGCTGCGCAACAGTTTTTCCGCGCTCCACCAGATGTCCTTGTCGTTCGAGAGCTTGTCCAGCAGGAGCAGGCGGCCCAAATCGATGCCGGCATCCGCCAGGGCCGGTGCATATGGCAGATAAGGCGGCGCGATCCAGGCCAGGCGTTTTCCCGATCCTTGCACGTGCCGCATGGCGGGAAGCAAGAGATGCAGTTCGCCGATGCCCCAGGCGGGAACGGAAACTTCCATCAATGCCGCAAAAGGCCAGCCTCCTTCCGGTAATGCGTGGTCCAATTCCTGAAAGCCGGTGGGAATCGCAGCATTCTCGGCAGGTTGAGGCCGGCGGCCGCGCCACAGAAGCGGCGTCGTGCGGAGCAGTTCATCAAGTCCATTTGGGCTGTTCATCACACCCACTCGCTGCGGATGACGCCGACTACCACGCCTTCGATGCACAACTCCTGGCGCTCTAGGTCGACCGCCAGGGTTTCGAAGTCGGGATTGGCCGGTTCCAGATAGGCCACGGAGCCTTCGAGCCGCAGCCGTTTTACCGTGACTTCGTCGCCGATGCGGGCGATCACGATTTGGCCGCTGCGGGTCTGGTCGGTGCGCTGCACCGCCAGAAGATCGCCTTCCAGAATGCCCGCATCGCGCATGCTGAGACCGCGCACGCGGAGCAGGTAATCCGCTTTGCCCTGGAACAATTCCGGGCCGAGGCGGCAATATTTCTCGATATGGGCTTCTGTCAGCACCGGCCGGCCGGCGGCGACTCTGCCGATGACGGGCAGGGCGTCGGCCGGAGCCTGGAGTTCCAGCAGCCGGATACCCCGCGCCAGAGAGGGCATGAGCTCGATCAGACCTTTTCGGGCCAATGCCTGAAGATGGCCGCGCACGGCATTCGTGGATTTGAGACCCAGCGCATCGGCAATTTCCGCGATGGTCGGCGGTACGCCGCTCTGGCGCAGGGTTTGGCGGATATGGTCGAGTATTTCCTGTTGGCGCGGAGTCGTGTTCTTCATGGCTTATAAAAGCAGTGCTTTTATAAGCAGTATAGTTGGGCTTTCGAGAAATGCGCAAGCATCGATATGGAGGATGCGACGAATGCTTTACAGCGTTAGCAGAAACGCGAGCAGATCCTCTTTCTCGGACTTGGTGAGTTTCAGTCCGAGCACCAGGTTGAAGAATTCCACCGTGTCTTCCAGCGTCAGCAAGCGGCCGTCGTGCAGATAGGGCGGCGAGTCCTTGATGCCGCGCAGAGGCGGAGTCTTGACGGAGCCGTCCGTCGAAGTGGCTTGGCTGGTGGTGATTCCGGGTCGGTAAAACCGTTCCACCTTCAGGTCATGGGTCTGGTTGTCGGTATAGTGGGGCGGTGTGTGGCAAGTCGCGCACTGGGCTTTGCCGAAAAAAAGTTCCTGCCCTCGGAGCGCGGCCTCGTCGTTGTTTTTTTGCGGGTCCAGTTTGCCCGACGTATCGAGCCTGGGCGCCGGCGGAAAATCGATGAGTTTTTGAAACTCGGCCATGAGGCGCACTTCGTCGGCTCGTTCGACCATGTGGGCTTCTTTTCTTTTGGCGGCTTCAGCGTCTCCGTCGAAATAAGCCGTCTCCAGTTCGAATTCCGAGCGGTCCTCGATGCTTTTCAGTCGGCCCTGGGTGTCGAACAACTGCTGGACGTCGACGCCCCTGAGGCTCCGCGTGTCGATGCGACGGCCGGGTTCCCGCGGCCGGGTGCTCGATGCCGTCTGTATGGCCGCGCCGGTGTGGCCGTTGACATGGCAGTCGAAACAGGCGACTCCGGAAGAAGGATCTTCGGTACGGCGGTCATCGGTGGCGTTGAACTGCTGCTGGGGAAAAGGTGTGAGCAAGAGCCTCAGCCCTTCCAGCTGTTCCGCATTGATGATGCCGTCGAAAAGTTCGCGGTAGTTGGATAGCGTTATCAAGCGGCTTCGAGAGACATCGCCCAGGTCCGGCCGTGTCTTGAGAAAGAGCGGAGACGGGAGTTCCGGTTGGAAGCGATCCGGAATGTCGAAGCCCACGTCGAAACGGGTGAGATCCCGGCCTTCTTGCTCCTCGACGGCTTCTATGAAATTTTTGCTGAACACGATGCCGCCCTCGGCGGGATTGGGGTGGGGCAGAGGCATGAACCCCTTCGGAAACAAGTCTTGCTTTCGAATGTCCTCAGGGGACATTTCCACTAATTCTTCCCAGGTTATGACCTCCCGCAGTTTGACCCGCACGCCTTCCTGAATGGGTTTGCCATGGGTCATCGTCACTGTTTTGGAGGGGTTGTCGCTGAGATCGTAACGTTCGTCGAGAGCCTTCAAATGGCGCTCCATGGCATCCAGCTTTGCGGTCTTCATGCGCGCCATGAACTGCTGAAATTCCTCGGCGCTCCTCGCCGGAGCGGGACACATCGCGAGGCCGGTGAAGGTCAGGCCCAGGATTGCGAATCCACGCAGAACCGTTTCGAGTGCTTTTTCTGGCATCGTCCGTTCCTCCCTATCGGCACTTTGCTGAATGCAGCCTCGAAAGCCGCGATGGTTGAAGTCCGTAGACGAAATGTTTAATTAAATGGCAGTCATCTCGATAGCGATAGCCGTACGAATACGGACCCATTCAAAGTCGCTTTCGATGAGGAATTAATTTTTGTAGGGTGGGTTAGGCCGCGAGGCCGTAACCCGCCGAGCGACCTCGAATCGGTGGGTTACGCTCCGCTAACCCACCCTACATAATGGTCACTCGAATGCCCAATGGAATGAGTTCGATTCCAGGGCAAGCAGGGCGGTCGGAAACCCGCAAGAAGCCGCGGTGAAGGGGCGAGGGGCAAGCCGGGACGATCGTCCCGGCCCGCCGATGACGAAGATCAGATCCCGGAGAGGCCGACGATGTTGTAGCCGGCGTCCACGTACAGAATTTCCCCGGTGATGCCGGATGCGAGATCGGAGCATAGAAACGCGGCGGCGTTGCCCACTTCCTCGATGGTGACGTTCTTGCGCAAGGGAGCCGCTTGTTCGCCTTTGGCCAGCATCTCGCGGAAATTGGCGATGCCGGAGGCGGCGAGGGTACGGATGGCTCCGGCGGAGACGGCATTGACGCGGATCCCTTCGGGGCCGAGGGAAGCCGCCAGATAACGGACATTGGCTTCGAGGCTGGCTTTGGCGACGCCCATCACGTTGTAATTCGGAATGGCCCGTTCGGCACCGAGATAGCTCAGCGTCAGCAACGAACCCTTGCGTCCCGCCATCAGCTTGCGGCCGGCTTTCGCGAGCGCGGCGAAGCTGTAGGAACTGATGTCGTGGGCGATACGGAAATTTTCGCGGGTTACCGCGTCGAGATAAGAGCCTTCCAGGGCTTCGCGAGGGGCGAAGGCGACGGAATGGACGATGCAATCGAGCCCGTCCCAGCGTTTGCCCAATTCGTCGAAAAGCGCGTCGATCTGCTCATCGCTCGCCACTTCGCAGGGCAGGACGATTTTCGCGCCCAGTTCCGCCGCCAGTTTTTCGACGCGCTCCTTGAGCTTGTCGTTCTGATAAGTCAGCGCGATTTCCGCTCCCTCCCGCCGCATCGCCTCCGCGATGCCGTAGGCGATGGACCGATTGCTGGCGACACCGACGATAAGAGCACGCTTGTCTTGCATGAAACCCATGGTGAATCTCCGATTTCGTCTGGAAATGGCGCGAAAGTATCCGCTAGAGGCCGAATGCTGTCTAGCCTGCATTTCTCCCCCCCTTCAATCGCAAACGGTCGCTTAAGTAGGTCGGCAATCCTTTGCCGACACAGCGGATCTGTCGGCAAAGGATTGCCGACCTACGGACTGAGCGGTGTCAGTTCACCTGCAACGCGGCTAACGATGCGACTATCGCACCGTTCGCTCGCGTATAATGGCCGCCTATGGCGATCAGGCAAGAATCGGTACATCGTTTTTCCGGTCCGGCAAGTTCCGGCCGCGAGCTTTTTTTTGCACGTCGAAGCTTTATACATTTATTCCGGCCGGCCGCGGTTCTGCTGCTGACTTTCCTGCTTGCCGCCTGCGGCAGTCCTCTGAACAATCCTTATCCGGCCGGGGACAAGGGCAGGAACATTCTTTATACCTCGTTCACCGAGCGGCCCAAGCACCTGGACCCGGCGCGGGCCTACAGCTCGAATGAATACGAGATCATCGCCCAGATTTACGAGCCGCTGCTGCAGTATGCCTATCTGAAAAGGCCCTATCAGCTCGAGCCGCTGACGGCGGAGGCTCTGCCAATAGTGACTTACCTCGATAAGGATTTGCGTCCGCTCCCGGACAACGCGCCTGAGGAACGGATAGCGTACAGCGAATACGATATTCGCCTTCGTCCGAACATCCTGTTTCAGCCTCATCCGGCATTCGCCAAGAACGGCGATGGACACTATCGCTACCATGCCATGACCGAAGACGAATTATCGGAAATCAGGACCATCGCCGATTTTGCCGAAACCGGCGCCCGAGAGCTGACGGCCGAGGATTACGCTTATCAGATCAAGCGGCTGGTGCATCCCCAGCTGCATTCTCCGATCGCCGAGATGATGAAGAGTTATATCGTCGGTCTCAAGGAGACGGGCGAGCGGATGGCGAAGGATTTCGAAGCCCGGTCTGATAAATCCGAATTTTTCGATATTCGCGGCTATACCGTGGAGGGCGTCGACATCGCCGATGCGCACCGCTTGAAGATCCGGCTGCACGGCAAGTATCCGCAGTTCCGCTTCTGGCTGGCGATGCCGTTTTTTGCCCCCATGCCCTGGGAGGCGGATGCGTTTTATGCCCAGAGGGGGTTGATCGAAAAGAACATCACCCTCGACTGGTATCCGGTCGGCACCGGCGCCTATATGCTGGCGGAGAACAATCCGAACCGGCGCATGGTGTTGCTGAAGAATCCCAATTACCACGATGAGTTCTACCCGGCAGAGGGCGAGCCGGAGGATGCGGCGAAGGGTTACTTGAAGGATGCCGGGCAAAAGCTGCCGTTTATCGAGAAAGTCGTCTTCACTTTGGAAAAGGAAACGATTCCCTATTGGAACAAGTTCCTGCAGGGCTATTACGACGCCTCGGGGATCGCTTCGGACAATTTCGATCAGGCCGTCCAGTTCACCGGGCAGAACGATGCCGAACTGACGCCGGAGATGAAGGCCAAGGATATCCACTTGGAGACGGCGATCACGACGACCATATTCTATATGGGCTTCAACATGCTCGATGCCACGGTGGGCGGGCTGGACGAGGCCAAATCCAAGCTTCGCCAAGCCATCAACATCGCGGTCGATTACGAGGAATTCATCGATATTTTCATCAACGGACGCGGCGTTCCGGCCCAGGGGATCTTGCCTCCGGACATTTTCGGTCACGTCGAGGGCAAGGACGGGATCAACCCTTACGTGTACGACTGGGCGGACGGCGCGCCGCGCCGCAAGAACATTGACGCCGCGAAAAAGCTCCTGGCCGAGGCCGGCTACCCCAACGGTGTCGACGCCAAGACCGGCAGGCCCTTGGTGCTTTATCTCGATACCGTGGCGCGGGGCCCCGACGACAAATCGATTCTGAACTGGTACCGCAAGCAATTCGCCAAGCTCGGCATTCAGCTGGTGCTGCGCACCACCGATTACAACCAGTTCCAGCAGAAGATGCTGAACGGCAACGCGCAGATTTTCATGTGGGGCTGGAATGCCGATTATCCCGATCCGGAAAACTTCTTTTTCCTGGTGTACGGCGAGAACGCCAAGGTGGGCAAGGGCGGCGAAAACGCGGCCAATTATAAGAATCCCGAATTCGACCGCTTGTTCGAGCGCATGCGCAATATGGACGACAGCGAGGAGCGCTTCCGTATCATCCAGGCCATGCAGGAAATCCTGCGGCACGATTCGCCCTGGTTATTCGGTTATCATCCCAAGGCTTTTTCGCTGCATCATGACTGGTTCCGCAACCTCAAACCCAATCTGATGGCCAACAACGGGCTCAAGTACCGGCGCATCGAAGCCGAGCAGCGGGAGCTCAAGCGGGCGGAGTGGAACCGGCCGATCTATTGGCCGCTGGCCGCGGGTTCGGGGCTGCTGGTCGCGGCGATCGTCCCGGCCTATTCGACCTATCGCCGCCGCATGAGGTCCACCGCGTTATGATCCGCTATATCATCCGCCGCGTGCTCTACGCTCTTCCGCTGCTTTTGGGCGTGAACATCCTGACCTTTCTGCTGTTCTTCGTGGTGAATACGCCGGACGACATGGCGCGTATGCATCTCGGGGAGAAGCATGTCACCCAGGAGGCGGTCGAAGGGTGGAAACACGAGCGCGGCTACGATTTGCCCCTGTTCTGGAACGATAAAGCGGAAGGCGCCGAGAAGGCGACCCGGACGATTTTTTATCAGAAGTCGGTGGGTCTGTTTATGTTTCGGTTCGGACGTTCCGACAGCGGACGCGAAATCGGCGCCGATATCCGTCAGCGCATGTGGCCGTCCCTCGCCATCGCGGTGCCTTCGCTCATCGTCGGGCTTTTGGTGCACATCAGCCTGGCGCTACTCCTGGTGTTTTTCCGGCTGACTTATCTGGAATTCTGGGGCATTGCCTTGTGCGTCGCGCTGATGTCCGTTTCGTTCCTGTTCTACATCATCGGCGGGCAATACCTATTGGGAAAACTGCTGCAGCTCACGCCGATCTCGGGTTACGACTCCGGAGTCAACGCTATCCGCTTCCTGATCCTGCCCTTGGCCATCAGCGTGATCGCCGGCATCGGTTCCGGTGTGCGCTGGTACCGGACCTTGTTTCTGGAAGAAGTGGAGAAGGATTATGTCCGCACCGCGCGGGCCAAGGGGCTGTCCGAGCCGCAGGTACTGTTCGGGCATGTGCTCAAGAATGCCATGATTCCCATTCTGACCGGAGTGGTCGTGGTGCTGCCCTTGCTGTTCACCGGCAGCCTCATCACCGAGTCGTTCTTCGCCATTCCGGGGCTGGGCAGCTATACCATCGATGCCATCAGCCAGCAGGATTTCGCCATCGTGCGCGCCATGGTGTTTCTAGGCTCTGCGCTTTACATCCTCGGTCTTCTGCTGACCGATCTTTCCTATACGCTGGTCGATCCAAGGGTGAGGCTGGGTTGAGCGGGACTCGCAAGCGTCGAAAAAGACAGGCCATTGCAACGGTGTTAAATGCGGAGACGCACATGAACAGAGAATACACGGCGATTACCAAGCAAATCGGCGAATGGCGGGTGGGATGGATCGAAGAAATCCCCGGCGTGAATTGCCAGGAAAGAACTCATGAAGAGTTGTTGAAAAGCCTCAGGATAACTCTGATCGAGGCGCTGCAATTCAATCACGAGGAGGCGAGTTCTCGTAGGGTGGGTTAGGCCGCGAGGCCGTAACCCACCGAGAGACCTCGGATTGGTGGGTTACGCTGCGCTAACCCACCCTACAATTAATCTTCTCAAGATTTGCAAGGACTTAGGTGTGCCGCTCGCAAAGTAATCCGACATGTTGAAGCTGCTCTGGACCGACATTCTGTTCTTCATCCTGCTGGCGGGGTTCGCCGTGCTCGTCGTACGGGCCAGGGGCCGCGAGCACTTGCGCCGGCCCTGGCGCAAGGTGGCGCAGAGCCGCAGCGCCATGGTGTCGCTGGTGATTCTGCTGGTTTACCTCTTCATCGCCATATTGGATTCGATCCATTTCCATCCGCGGATCGAAGGCGAAAACGGCCAATACCAAGGCGAAGTGATCAGCGTACTGGACAGCTGGATGACTCCAATCCGAACGCGCGTGGAGAAAACCTATTCGGCGCCTTTTTCGTCCTACGCCTACGCCAAGGAAATGATCCGTCAGCCGGACGGTACGCAACGATGGGACTATCCCCGTTTGCAGTACGGCGGCGCGCATCTGGCCGATCCGGAATACGAGAAAATAGCGGATATCCTGACGATCGGCATGAAGGGATTTGGAAAGGGAGTATTGGTCTGGCTATTGTCGGCTTTGCTGGTCATCGCCTGGCGCAGCCGCCAGGACCGTATCGGTCCGGCCGAGAGTTTCAAGCGCATCGCCCTCGGCCGAACGGAAATTCCGTGGCGGGCCGCATTACTGACGCTGTTTCTCATTTTGGGGTGCGGCGGAATGCTGGGGGAGCTGGGGCTGCGCTATCACGTGCTCGGCACGGACAAGGTTGGCGAGGACGTGTTCTACCAAAGCCTCAAGAGCGTTCGGACCGGGCTTTTGATCGGCACCCTGACCACCTTCGCCACGCTGCCGCTAGCCTTGGGATTCGGCATCCTCGCCGGTTATTTCCGCGGCTGGGTCGACGACGTGATCCAGTATCTTTACACCACGCTCAATTCCATTCCCGGCGTGCTCCTCATCGCCGCCGCGATGCTCATCATGCAGGTGTACATGGCCCGGCACGAGGACGATTTCGCCAGTCTGGCGCTGCGGGCCGATTTCAGGCTGCTGTTTCTTTGCCTGATCCTCGGCATGACCAGCTGGACCGGCTTGTGCCGCCTGCTCCGCGCGGAAACCCTGAAGTTGCGCGAAATGGAATACGTTCAGGCGGCTCGGGCGCTGGGCGTCAGGCAAGGCACGATCCTGGCGCGGCATATCCTGCCCAACGTATTCCATCTGGTGCTGATTTCGGTAGCCCTGGATTTCAGCTCGCTGGTACTGGCCGAGGCCGTACTGTCGTACGTGAATATCGGCGTCGATCCGACCATGGAGAGCTGGGGCAATATGATCAACAGCGCCCGGCTCGAAATGGCGCGGGACCCGGTGGTGTGGTGGTCTTTGGCGGCCGCGTTTCTGTTCATGTTCACCCTGGTGCTCGCCGCCAATCTCTTTGCGGATGCCGTGCGGGATGCTTTCGATCCGAGGCGGGCGGAGTAATGGACTAGCCATTGTCATCATGTTCGATAAGGCCATGGTATTTTTTCCAGATTCCCGGAGGTAGCTTTTCATGAAATTAAAAGTGATCGTCCATCAGGCCGAGGAGGGCGGTTATTGGGCTGAAATTCCTGCGATTCCAGGCTGTGCTTCTCAAGGCGAAACCTTAGAGGAGTTGTTGGCGAATCTTCATGAGGCCGTAGAAGCTTGCTTGTCCATTGAGGTCGAGGAGAAAGGTCTCGCACAGACGGACAGGATTTTGGAGATCGCCGTTTGAAAACCATTTCCGGCAAAGCTTTAGGGAAATTGCCGGAGCGGCATGGATGGGAGCTAAAGAGAATCAACGGCAGCCATCATGTCTACGGAAAGCAAGGTTATTCGGCGCGTATTTCGGTTCCTGTTCACGGCAATGAGCCGCTCAAAATCGGGCTTCTAAAACATTTTCTTAAGGTGGCCGAAATTTCGGAGCATGAATCGTGAGTGTTGTCTCTGAGGTGCTGGAAACCGGTGTAGAGCGGCAACCGGCCAGCTCGCTTTTGTCGGTCTCCGATCTCCACGTGAGTTTCCGTCAGGGCGCGGAGCTGATAGCCGCCGTCAGCGGGGTTTCGTTTCATATCGACAAGGGCGAGACTTTCGCCCTCGTGGGCGAGTCGGGTTCGGGAAAATCGGTCACGGCGCTGTCGGTATTAAGGCTCTTGCCCCACAATGGACGAATCATGAGGGGGCAAGTGAGTCTTGGGGGCACCGATTTGTTCGGGTTGCCGGAATATGCCATGAGCGCCATCCGTGGGCTGCGCATCGGCATTATTTTCCAGGATCCCATGAGTTCGCTGAACCCGGTCATGACGGTAGGACGGCAAATCGGCGAAGTCCTGCGCTTGCAACGGGGTTTGCAGGGCAGGGCGGCGAGAAATCGTGCCTCGGAGCTCCTGGATCATGTGGGACTGCCGAATCCGGAGCGGCATCTGAATGAATATCCCCACCAGCTTTCCGGCGGCATGCGGCAGCGGGTCATGATTGCCATCGCTCTGGCCGGGGAGCCGGACCTCTTGATCGCCGACGAGCCGACTACCGCTTTGGACGTGACGATTCAGGCGCAAATTCTGGAGCTTCTCGAGCGACTGAAGCGCGAAAGCGGAATGGCGCTGTGGCTGATCACCCATGATTTCGGCATCGTCGCGGAACTGGCCGACCGCGTGGCCGTCATGCGCGCCGGCAAGATCGTGGAACAGAGCGATCGAGAAGGGTTTTTCGAAAAACCGGAGCATCCTTACAGCCGCGAGCTGTTCACGGTCATGCCCCGCTTGGACGCCTGCCTAGCCCGGCCCGAAACACATCATTCGGACCCGCTGCTAGTCGTGGAGGACTTCAAGGTCCATTACCCGATCAAGCGCGGCATCCTTCAGCGGACCGTGGATTATGTCAGGGCTGTGGATGGTGTTTCGCTTTCGGTGGCGCAGGGCGAGACCCTGGCCCTGGTGGGCGAGTCCGGATGCGGCAAGACTACCCTGGGCAAGGGGATTCTCAATCTGATCGAGAATTCCGGTGGGCGGGTCCGCTTCGATGGCGCCGATATCACCGGGCTTCGCGGCGAGGAACGCCGGAAACGTTACGCCGAGATGCAGATCGTGTTTCAGGACCCGTATTCCTCCATGAATCCGCGCATGGTCGTGGGCGACATCGTCGAAGAGGGACTACGTGCCTTGCATCCGTCCATGACCGAGAAGGAGCGGCGCGAACGAGTCGAGGATTTGCTCCACGGCGTCGGTTTGCCGAAAGAGGCCCGATTGCGTTATCCGCACGAATTTTCCGGCGGACAGAGGCAGCGCATCTGCATCGCGCGGGCCTTGGCCGTCGATCCCAAGCTGATCGTGTGCGACGAGCCGACCAGCGCCCTCGACGTTTCGGTCCAAGCCCAAATTTTGAAGCTTTTGAGGGATCTGCGCGATCGGCGTGGTCTCAGTTATTTGTTCATCACCCACGATTTGGCCGTGGTGGCCGAGTTGGCCGATCGGGTGGCGGTCATGCACCGGGGCAAGATCGTCGAAATGGGGTCGACTCAGCAAGTTCTTTTTAAGCCGGCTCACTCTTACACCAAGCGTCTGTTGGAGGCAGTGCCGAAGTTAAGAAAGGGACAAAAATAGTTTCTCTCACTTCCAAGTGACAGTGAGCGGAACGAAACGCCTTATGGCCGCTCGGCTGAAATGAAAAAGCCGGGCGCAAGGCCCGGCTATGTGCAGATCGATAACAGGCGTTCGTCTAGTGCTGTACCGCCGGCAAAGTGCGAGGATCGCCACTGGCGTCATTAAGACAGCCGGGCTGTTCAAAGCCGGCCGTGACGCCATCCTTGTTGCCGTTATACTGGTCGAGAATGATGTTGTCCGGACGGTCGGGATCGCCCGATACGCCGCCGACGCCCTGCATCTGGTCTAATTGCAGGTTATTCCGAACGCGCCAGGCGATGTTGTGGTCGGCACAGGACGTGTCGCCGCTGACACCCACGGCACCAATGATCTGTCCATTCTTGTAGAGGCCCAATCCTCCCCCGAATACGTTTACACCACCGGGACGTTTGCCCACCATCGGGTCATTTGCCTGACCATAGTGCTTCGGGTGACCGCCGTAAGCCACGTCGGGATTTACCGGATTGCTGAACTGAAGGCCGTACAAACTGCCGCCGAGCATCGTTTCCGCATTGGCGCCGGAGGTTCCTTGCGCGGCCGAGTAAAGGTTACCGGTTGAGAGTGCTAGGCCATTAAGGCTAAATGCATTGGCCGTATTGGCTTTTTGGGCGGAAATTACGCGGCTGCCGGGCCATTGGGCGCCACGGTTAGCTCCGGAGAAAGCGACGGCACAGACTACGCCGTCACGATTGACGATGGTGCCCCACATGTCGAAGTCCAGTCCGCTGCTTTCGCTGGCAACGGCGCTGATGAGAGCATTTTTCAGCTCGGCATGGGAGGGCAAACCGTTGCACGCCTCCTTGCCAGCGGAAGAATCCGCCATAACATTGCTGCAAGCCAAGGCAGCCGCCCCCAAGGCTATTATTATTTCTCTTGATTTCATAGCAGAATTTCCATTCGTTTGTTGGTGTTGAAAGACAAATAAAGTTATTGAGCGTACCGTCCGCAGCCGGCGGATTACAGGCAAATTAAGAAAAAAGCCCAAAAAGCACTAATTAACAGGGTTTGAAGTCAGATTCCGACAATAACAGGAGCATAAAGCGGGCCATGTCTTTTGTCCCAGTGTTGCAAAAGACAATACGGGCTTTCCAGGAAGCGATTTTCCATTAAATCTAGATTGCTAAGACAAATGGCACGACTATAAACCGGCTATACCGTTTGCGACTGTAAAAAAAACTGACATTTTCTGTTATCAAGAAGCCGGAATGAGTGATTAATCCGGATAAACCTATGTCCGTATCCTTTTTCATATGTTTTTACATCTTTATCAGGAAGTTAAAGTGTCAGCTTTTTTTACAAATAAGCCGAATCGGTTAGCGCCAGAACACTCCTTCAGGTAACGTTCCAGACTTTCCGGTCAATCGTCCCTCGCCCGATTGATGCAGCAGCGCAAAAATTTCGGCGGCGGCTTTTTTCTCGGTTTCCCCCCAGCTTTTGATTCTTCCGTCGCAGTAATGCTGTCGTAGGGCGTTTTGAATCCGTTCGTCGGTTTCCTGCGTTAAGGGGACGACCTTGCGCCAAACGGCGTCCGACTCGCAGATCGATTTTTTGGCCGCGTCCGCCGCTTTCAGGAATCCCGAAAGCGCGTCTTCGTGAGATTTAGCCCAGCTTTCCCGGAAAACATACCCGAGACTCGGTACGTCTGCCTCTATTCCCAAACCTTGAAGTATGCCGCGCCCGTCCAGCAGACGGCGATAATTCTGAGCCTCCAGCTTGGCGGCGAAATTCCAGTAATTCAGGACGGCGTCCAGCTTGCCTTGCTGCAACTGTTGGTTGAGCAGCGGCGGCGCGCCGAAGACCTTGTCGGCGGACTTGTCGAGGTCCAGGCCGTGCTGTTTTTGAGCCAGAGCGCGCAGCAGCAGCCAGTTCTTGTCCAATCCGCCGCCCGCGATGCCTAGCCGCTTTCCCTTGAGATCGGCGATCCCTTGGATGGAAGAGCCGGCCGGTACGATCAACGCCCCATGGCTGGTTGAGTAGGGCAGAAAAGTAACATCCATGCCTTGCCCGCGCTGATTGGCCACCCAGATCCAATCGGACACGATTAAATCGACGCTTCCTCCTTGCAGGGCGATTTTCCCCGCCTCGGCGCTGGCAAGGGGAGTCGTTTCTATGGTGATCCCCTGTGACTTATCGAGTTTTTCCTCTTGAATAACGGCAAGCTCCCAGTTGAGCGTGCCGAAAGCCAGCATGCCGATTTTGATCTTTTGATCGACGGTTTCGGCACAAACGTGACCGGCAGCGATCAGGGCGAGGAAAATCGAGCTGATGATTCGCATACGCATGATTAATCCATTGTTCAGAAAGAAAGAATGTTAACGATACGGACTATCTGCACAGGCAGACAATCGGGTTGAAGCGAGGGCATGTCATCGCATGGACGCTTCGCTCAAAATTCTTGCCAGTTTAGGGCCGTTCACCGCGGTACAGTATTCGCGTTCGACAACGGCTCGTCCGGCTTGTCCCAATCGGATGCGCAGGCCGGCATTATGCAAGAGTTCCAGCAGGGCGGCTCTCCACTCCGATTCGGTGGATGCGAGAAAGCCGTTGACGCCATGCTCGACGATCCTGAGGTTAGCTCCGACCGGCGAGGCGACCACGGGTTTGTGGCAGCCCATGTACTGGATGAGTTTATAGCCGCATTTCCCCCTTTCCCAAGGGGTATCGGACAGGGGCATGATGCCGACGTCAAAGCGCCGGATTTCGTCCACTTCGGTTTGTTCCGACCAGTCGCGATACTCGATGTCGACATCGGAGAGCTGCAAATGCGCGGCTTCCGCCCCCACCACTTTTATCCGTACAGGATGGTCCCGTGCTATCGCCGAAAAAACGTCGTTCAAACTTCGTAAATATTGCGCTGTAGTGGGCGAACCGATCCAGCCGATGGTGAAGACGGCGTCCGTATCGGTCGGATTCAGAGGATAACGGTTCAAGTCGATCGAGGTTGGGATAAGCGCCACACGTGCGGCGCCGGCTTTAGTCGCCCGCTCGGCCAGGTATTCGCTGCCCGCGATCACCGCTTTGGAATGGCGCATGACGCGGTCTATCTTGTCGCCCAGGATTTTGCGGATGACAGGACTGGCGTGACGATCGTAGCGGTGGAAGATGGCGTCGTCGTAGTCGACGACATAGGGAATTCCCGCGCGCGCCATGGCGGTCTCGATCCAAGCCGGAAGCCAGGGCAATGCCTCCGCTTCGATCCAGATCAGGTCGTATGCGCGTAATCCCATCAGGGATGCGATCCGCCTGGTATAGCCGTCGAATGAGTAGAGTAGGGATTTTCCGTGTCCGGCATAGAATCGTTCGAGATACTCGTCCTTGAAGAAAGGCGCGACCGTGATCCGAAATCCCTGGCTCTCGAGATAGGGTAGATACTGATACGAGCGGAGCCGGCTGCTGGCCCCGAGTTGGCCGTAGCGGCTAAGGAGCAGAACCTTCATTTATCGATCGACGCGTCTGGCCCAAACCGTCATCCGTGCGGTTTGGCCGAGCCGGCTCAGGATCAGGGCCAGCGGATAAAGCGGCAGGTTGAAAATTCCCGGATGCCGCTTGAGGAAGCGGGAAACGGTCGAATTGGGCCATTTGTCTTCGATGATATAAGCCGTGCTCGCCACTAAATCGGTCATCACTTTCTGGTAAAGAATCTTCTCGATGCGCCAACCCGTAGCGTTCAGCAGGGCTTCCAAAGTCTCCGGGGTGAAGTGGTACAAATGGGCGGGCAAGTGCAAGGGAAACCATCGCTGTTTGAACCAGCCGAGTTGGAAGCAGGCCGCGTTGGGAACCGAGATGGCCAGCCAGCCGTCCTTCCGGGTCCAGCGATGCAGCTTGTTGAGCGCGAGCACGGGGTCGTGCAGGTGTTCCAGCACCATCCAGCCTACCACCAGATCGAACTGTTCGGCGGGTTCGGGCGCCGATTCCAGGCTCCCGCAATGAACCGAGAAGCCTGCATCTTGAGCATTCTTCGCCGCCGTGGGCGAAAATTCTATGCCTTCCAGTCGCCAGCCTTTATCGGCCATTCGCCCTAGAAAGCTGCCCGAGGCGCAACCGATTTCCAGCATTCGTCCCGGTTCGAGTGCGGGCAAGGACAGGCTGTGTATCCTCAAGGCATTTCTGACGAATTCCTTGATGGCATTCGCCGCTGTTCTGAAACGCGAATGGGTAATGCGGGTGCCGGCGTAAGGCCCGTAAGTCTCGGGATAGTAATAGCCGATGGTGTCCGCGGTCGGTCTCGGATCGGTTCGCAACAACCCGCACGCCGAACATCGAACCACGGAATACGTGCCGGGCAGGTCATGCAGTCTGTCCCTTCCTTGCAGAACCAATTCATCGCGGCTTTCGCAGCCCATGGGACAGGGCTTGCTTTCAAGAGCAATAGAATCTGGCGTATCAGTTGAAACCATATTGATGTTTAGCGAGAGCTGGCTAGACGGGCTTTATCGATCCACGCCAAGCCCAGACCGATCGGAAGGCTGATCCCGAACAGCAGCGGAAAGCCGACTTCCGCCAAGCTGGCATATAAGGATTCTCCGGCATGGACCGAGTATCGGATGAAGTTGGCCATATTCTTGAGCTTGGGTTTGATCCCGGTGGGCAAGCGTACCGCTTCGCCGTAATAAAGCCGAGCGCCTCTCGGGCTTCGATAGCGTATTGCCCTCGCTTTGGCGGTCAATCCGTCGGGCAGATACTGAATGATCCGCATCACCTCGTTGACGCACCGGAATCTCGGATTGAGCCGGTTGAACACGACACCTTCCGCCAGGAATTTTTCGCCGGGAATTTCCGGAAAAGGATATGACCGCAGCCGTTCGGTCCGGACGAAATAACACTTGTCGCCTTTCATGTTCATTTCGAACCAGTATTCCCGATGGCTCATATCCATGGAGTCACGGGGAAACCGCTTCGGGACGATGCTCCCGTCGCGATAAGCGCACAATCCCATGACGCCATCCAAGGACTCTTTTTCTTCGGGAGGAATGGCATTCCAGATTTCATGGAATCGTTTCAGAGTGTGGGGCAGAAGGAGATCGTCGGAATCCTGGATCAGAAAAAACTCGCCGGATGCCAGCATCAGCCCTTGGTTGATCGCCACATGCTTGCCTCGATTCTCCTGATGTACGTAGACGATAGGAAAACCGGCGCTCGCTTGCCATTCCTCGACCCGCGCACGGGTATCGTCGGTGGAACCGTCGTCCACGATGATCCACTCGAAATCGGTAAACGTCTGCGCCTTGAGGCTCTCAAAAACCTCGGCCAGCAACCGAGCCCGGTTGTAGGTCGGGGTGAAGACCGTGAATGAGTATGATGGCATCGTCGAACCGATCAGGCAGACCGCTCGAAAAGGGTATTTTCCCGCTCCCGAAGAATGCGGTACCCGTTGTCCGAAATGAGGGATCGTAATAGTTGTTTCCGCTCGGCCGTTTGCGGACCGCCTTCGATTTCGACCAGGATGTAGGCCGGTTTAAGCTGGGGAATATCGGCAATGTCATCGAAAAACCGATTCAGGACCGGATATTCGAATCCTTCGATATCCAGCTTCAGGACATCGATCTTTTTCACCTCAGCCATCTGCAAAGCGTCATACAAAGAATGGCACTGGACCTCCTCCGTCTCTCCCTCGGCCTTGAGGAAACTGTTGGCGCCCCGGTTGCCTTCCCGATTGAGCCCTAGCCGCAGCATCTCCTTCTTGTCCGAGATGCCGATTTGATAGGCGGCGATCACGCTGTTCCGACCGTTGATTTCGATATTTTTTCGCAGGAGTCGGAAATTTTCCGTCGCCGCCTCGAAGGCGATCACCTTGCCGGATGCGCCGACGATCTCCGCGGCGAACAGCGCGTAGGCGCCGATATTGCTGCCCACGTCCACGAATACGCCGCCTTTCGGCAAACGCTTCATCAGGAATTTTCGCTCCCATCGGTCGTACATCTGCGGGATGAAGAACAGATTGCCGCCCACGCAATCGGAAGGATCGAGGATCATCTCGATGTCGCGTCCCCGGTAATTCCAGATGGTGGAGCGAAACAAGGCCCCGGAGATGAACGAGCAGACCAAGGGTTTGACGATGCGGTTGCTGATTCCGCTAAACCGCCAAACGGGCGGAATAAGCCGCGTCACGGCTTTGGCGGCTTTGACGAAAGGCGGTATCGGGCTGATCGCTAGATCCATGTTCATCGTTGATTTTTGTTGTTGGCGTTTAGCCGATGAGGCTCAATTTTAACCTGGTTTTGACGATTACCAGCGCTGAAAGGTTTATGCCGGCGACCGCGATCGCGCTGGCAATAGCCGCGCCCATGGCGCCGTGTTCGCCGATGAGATACAGCTCTAAAGGCAGTTGCACGGCCAAGCCGCCGCCCATGAGCCACGTGGCTTCCTTCTGATGTCCGGTCATGGTCAGCAGGATGGTCCCGAGTCCGGTCAGAGCGTACAGCGATTTTCCGGCCAGGAGCATGATCAGAAGAGGGTAAGCATCCACGAACGATGCTCCGAAAATACCGAGTATGTATTTTCCGGTGCCGGCAATGAATGAGGCGGCCGTCAAAACGAACAAGGCATTGCCTATTGTGGTGATTTTCAGTAGCCGCCGGAGGTCCGGAATCAAGCGATTGTTCCAATGTGCGGCGATTAAAGGCGCGGTTACGCTGCTGGCCACGACCAAGCCGAAAGCTGCGAAATCTGCGACTCTGGCCGCTACCGCATACGAACCGGCTTCCCGCGTGCCCACCATCGATCCGATCAGGAGGATGTCCAATTGGCTGATCAGCAGCTGGATGCCGACGACGACGAACATGGGAACGGCCATGGTCAGCCATTCTTTTTTTCGATAGGACGGCAGGCTGCCGGAAACGCCTCCCGGCAGGGATTGCCGAAGCCATGCGCTGCCCAGCAGGAAGTTGGTCATGGCTACGGCCAGGCTGATCAGCATTGCCGTCACGGGATCGACGAAGTCGTGAAACCCGAAATAAATCGCCGACAGCAGAATGATCAGGAGCAGGGGGCGAACGAGGTTTTCCGGGAGTTCGGCGAAACTGATTTTGAGCAGGCCGCGGAGAACGCCCACGCGCAATTCGGACAAGGACATGAAGGGCACATGGAGGAAAGCCAGGATGAAAACATAACGATGCAGATCGTCCATTGTGTCTTTCAGCAGCCAGCCGATCATCGCTGCGGCTGACCCGACGACAAGGCAAGCTCCGAGCGTGCTGCGCGTCGCGAAAGCCATGAAACCTCGAATGGCGCCCCAGTCTTCCTGCGAGTTGTAAATCGCGACGTACCGGATCGAGGTATGTACCATGCCCAGTTGGGCCAGCCAGGATAAGACCGGGGCGAAGGCGAGGGCGTACACGAATAGCCCGTAATTGTCGGAACCCATGAACCGCGCGGTAATCGCCTGAGCCGTGAACGACAGGCCGATGCCGACCGCTCGGAGGCTGAAAGTGCCTATTGCGTTGCGAGCGAGATAAAAAAAGGTCCGGTCTTTCCCGAACCTCGGTTTTGCGATCATTGATTCCGATAAGGTTTGAATGGGTTTGCGCGAGCGCGCGACCGATCGTTTTTCGGTTGCGGCACGAAGCGGCGGATGCTGACCCTGAACCGATCAAGTTCGCGCCATCGGGTATTATACTGTCCTATTTTCTTGAGTCTTTCTTCGCGAGTTTCGGGACGACGGGCTGCGGGTCGAGTGCGAACAGGCAACCAAGACACGGGCCATACGAAAAGACGACGTTCCGCCTTTCCAGGTCATTGAGCCAAGCCGTTTTGAACAAGAAACTTTTATTTTTCGTTACCGAAGACTGGTTCGTTTGCTCGCATTGGCTGCCCCACGTGACTGCCGCCCGTGACGCAGGCTACCAGGTCTACGTGGTGACGCGGGTACGGCAGCACAGGGCTATCATCGAAGCGCGAGGCGTCCATGTCGTTCCGCTCGAATTGTCGCGGCGCGGCCGCAATCCGATGGCGGAACTCCGGGTGATTGCCGATCTGATCAAGATTTACCGAAAGATTCGGCCCGATCTGGTGAAGCATGTCGCCATGAAGCCGGTGGTGTACGGCACCATTGCTGCGTGGTTCAGCCAGCCATGTGCCGTGGTGAATTACATGGCCGGTCTCGGCTGGCTGTTTACTTCGGACAGCGTCAAGGCGCGGCTGCTTCGTCCGGTGGTCCGCGCCGTGTTGAGGCAGCTTTTCGCACGGGGGCACGTTATCGTGGAAAACCCGGACGATTACGAGCAGATGATGAGCTTGGGGTTGCCGGCCGCCCGCGTGAGCTTGATCCGGGGCGCCGGTGTGGATCTCCGGGAATTCAGTCCGGCGGTAGAGCGCGATGGGGTCCCTTTGGTCGTCCTGCCGGCGCGCATGCTCTGGACCAAGGGGGTAGGAGAGTTCGTCACGGCCGCCGAGCGGCTGCGCGCCGAAGGCGTCGCGGCGCGATTCGTCCTGGTAGGCGATCCTGACCCCGACAATCCGGAATCGGTCTCGATCGACCAACTCGAAAGCTGGCGGCAGAAAGGGGCGGTCGAATGGTGGGGGCGGCGGGACGACATGCCTCAAGTGCTCGCCGCATGCCATATCGTCTGCCTGCCCTCATATCGGGAAGGCCTCCCCAAGGCGCTGCTCGAAGCGGCAGCCGCGGGAAAACCCATCATCACCACCGATACCCCCGGCTGTCGGGAGGTGGTCCGTCACGGCGACAACGGTCTGCTGGTACCGGCGGCGGATGCGCTCGCTCTGGCCGAAGCGCTCAAAACGTTAATCGAGGATGGGCCGCAGCGGGAGCGGATGGGGCGTCGCGGCCGGGAAATCGCGGAGACCGAATTTTCCTCGGAAAAGATAACCTCCGAAGCTTTAGCCCTGTATAACGCCGTCCTTTCGTGAGTGGTAGGTCGGCAATCCCTTGCCGACGAAGGTGTCTCCGTCAGGGGAACTTCAATTCCCCGCTACCGTCATCTTTTCGAGCAAAATAGATCCGGTTCGGGTATTGCCCCGCAGGTCTACATCGTTTCCGACGGCCTGTAGATTCATGAACATATCTTTCAGGTTGCCCGCGATGGTGATTTCCTCCACGGGGAACTGGATCTCGCCGTTCTCCACCCAAAATCCGGATGCGCCGCGGGAATAATCGCCGGTGACCGGGTTGACGCCCTGGCCCATCAGCTCGGTGACGAGAAGTCCCGTGTTCATGCGTTTCAGCAAGCCCTCTAAATCGAGTTCGCCGGGGTCGATGACGAGATTGTGCACGCCGCCGGCATTGCCGGTGGTTTTCATGCCGAGCTTGCGGGCCGAGTATGTGCTCAACACATAGGATTCGAGTATGCCGTCCTTGACGATGTGGTGAGGTCGGGTCCGAACGCCCTCGGCGTCGTAGGGTGCGCTGCCCAAGGCCTTCTTGAGGTGCGGTTCCTCGCGAATTCGTATGAAGGCCGGGAAGATCTGCTTTCCCAGATGGTCGAGCAGGAACGACGACTTCCGATAGAGATTGCCGCCGCGGATGGCGCCGATGAGATGGCCCAGCAGGCTGGACGCGATATCCGCCGCGAAGATGACCGGGCATTGCCGGGTGCTCAGCGAACGGGCGCCGAGCCGCTTTACCGTGCGCTCGGCGGCCTTTCGGCCCACCAGCTCGGCCGCTTCCATGTCTCGGGCGTCTCGCGCCACGGTCCACCAATCGTCCCGCTGCATGCTGTCGCCCCGCTGGCCGATGACCGAACAGCTCAGGCTGTGGCGGCTGGACGCATAGCCATGCAGGAATCCCAGCGAGTTGCCCAGGACTCGTAACCCTTGGAAGGTGTTGAGGCTCGCGCCCTCGGAATTGACGATTTCGGGATGAAACTGGCGTGCGGCATTTTCGCAGCCTATCGCCAGGTTTATGGCGGTTTCCGCGTCCAGGTCCCAGGGATGATAAACGTCGAGATCGGGGAACTCGGTGGCCAGCATGTCCCGGTCGGGCAATCCGGCATATTCGTCTTCGGCCGCGTATTGAGCGATCCGGCACGCGGCTTCTACGGTTTCCCGCATCGCCGTCGCGCTGAGGTCGGTGGTGCTGGCCGAACCCTTGCGCTGGCCCACGTAGACGGTGACGCCGAGTCCGCGGCTGCGATGATGTTCAATGGTTTCGACCTCGCCCATCCGCGCGGTGACGGAAAGGCCGTGCTCCAGACTGACGCCGGCCTCCGCCGAGGTGGCGCCTTGCCGCCGGGCTTCGGCCAGGCAATCCGCCACCAGGGATTTCAATTGTTCGAGTTGTTTTGCTTCACGTGCGAAAGTCGTGGGTTCCTGCACGGATGGCTCCTTCTAATCGTTAAATCGTTCGGATATAGGAACGGGTGGGGCGCTGGTCTTAAACCCGAGTACCGCCCACGGTCAGCCCGTCCACCCGCAAGGTCGGCTGGCCGACGCCCACGGGTACGCTCTGGCCGTCCTTTCCGCAGGTGCCGACGCCGGTATCGAGCTGCAAATCGTTGCCGACCATGCTGACGCGGGTCAGCACGTCCGGGCCGTTGCCGATCAGGGTCGCGCCTTTGACCGGCCGGGTGATTTTCCCGTCTTCGATCAAATAGGCTTCGCTGGCGGAGAACACGAATTTGCCCGAGGTGATGTCGACCTGGCCGCCGCCGAAGTTCTTGGCGAACAGCCCTTTTTTCACCGAACCGATGATTTCCTGCGGGTCGTGAGGTCCCGCCAGCATGTATGTATTGGTCATGCGGGGCATGGGCAGGTGGGCATAGGATTCGCGGCGGCCGTTGCCGGTCGGCGATACGCCCATGAGCCGGGCGTTGAGCTTGTCCTGCATGTAGCCCTTGAGAATGCCGTTTTCGATCAAAACCGTGCATTCCGTCGGCGTGCCTTCGTCGTCGATATTGAGCGAACCGCGCCGGCCGGGCAGGGTGCCGTCGTCGACTACCGTACAGAGCGGCGAAGCCACGCGTTCGCCGATTCGCCCGGCGAAGGCCGAAGTGCCTTTGCGGTTGAAATCGCCTTCGAGTCCATGGCCTATCGCTTCGTGCAACAAAACGCCCGGCCAGCCGGGTCCCAAGACCACGGTCATGGTTCCCGCGGGAGCTTCGACCGCTTCCAGATTTACCAGGGCCTGGCGCACGGCTTCCCGTGCGTATTCGATGGCCCGGTCTTCTTCCAAAAAGAAGCGGTAATCCGCGCGGCCGCCGCCGCCGCAGCTGCCTTGTTCGCGGCGCCCGTTTTCCTGGACGATCACGCTGACGTTGAGCCGCACAAGCGGACGCACGTCGCCATGGAGCGCTCCGTCCTGGCCGATCACCAGAACGACTTCGTGGCTGCCGGCAAGGTTCACCATGACCTGTTCGACGCGCGGATCGAGTCTCCGGCATTCCTCGTCCAGACGTTTGAGGAGGGCGATTTTCTCTTCTTCGGGCAACGATTGCAGCGGATCGATCGGCAGATAAAGCTGTGGCGGGCGATATAGTCCGGAGACTTCCCTTTTGCCCTGTGCTCCCTCTCGAGCGATGGCTCGCGCGTTCTTGGCGGCTTCGAGCAGGGTCGGCAGCGTAATTTCGTCGCTGTAGGCGAATCCGGTCTTTTCGCCGGAAACGGCGCGTACCCCGGCGCCTTGTTCTATGCTGTGGCTGCCTTCCTTCACGATGCCGTCTTCCAGCATCCAGGACTCGAACCGGGTGGATTGCAGATAGACGTCGGCGGCATCCACCGACGCGCTCAAGAGCTGTCCCATGACGCGGTCGATGTCGCCGCCTATGAGTCCAGCCGGCTCCAGCAGGGTTTGCCGGGCGATTACAAGAGGATCATGACTCATGATGAGGTGTGAGAATTAAGCTGATGATAAAAACTAGCCTACACGCCATAGCCCTCAGCGGCAATGCAGTTTGCGGTGGGTCAGGGCCGGAAACGCGGCCCGCACTTTCTGCAGCCGGTCGCGGTCGAATTCCGCAGTCACCACACCGGCGCCCTGTGGAAGGCTGCCGAGCACCTGGCCCCAAGGGTCCACGATCATGCTGTGGCCGAAGGTTTCGCGGCCGTTGACGTGAAACCCGCCCTGATTGGCGGCGACGGTGTAGCACAGGTTTTCGACCGAACGGGCGCGCACCAGGATTTCCCAGTGAGCGGCGCCGGTTTGCGCAGTAAAGGCCGAGGGAACGACGAGAATGTCCATGCCGCTGTCCGCCATCTGCCGGAACAGTTCGGGGAAGCGGAGATCGTAGCAAATCGACAAACCGAGTCGCCCGAACGGCGTGTCCAGGACCAGAGCCTCGCTGCCGGCGTCTATGGTCTTGGACTCGTGATACTGTTCGTCGGTGCCGGGCACGTTGACGTCGAACAGATGAATCTTGTCGTAGCGTCCTGCCCGCTCGCCTTTGTCGTTATAAACCAGGCAGGCAGCGCGGACTTTGCCGTTGTCGGCGCGGATCGGCATGGTGCCGCCGACCAGCCAGACCTTCAGCCGCTCCGCCGTCTGGGCGAGAAAATCCTGGATCGGTCCGGAACCGTCGGCTTCGGCTACGGCCAGTTTGTCGGTTTCGGATGTACCCATGATGGCGAAATTTTCCGGGAGCACGATCAGGGAAGCGCCCTGGGACGCGGCTTTCTCGACTAGTCGCCCCGCCTCGATGAGGTTGGCGCTGACATTGGGACTGGACGCCATCTGGATAGCGGCGAGAACCGTTTTACTCATTCGTCTTTTTCTCCGTTTCGGTGCCAAAACCTGATAAATCTTTCATGCCGCTCCACGCTCGGTCGAGAATGTCGAGCGGCAGGTTGCGGCTAATCTTGGTGATTTGCGGTTCGTCCCAACTACCCTTGACGGCGTAGTGGGTCGCGGTGATGCTGTCCACTTCCTCGCCGACCAGTTGTTGTGCCAGAAGCACGGCAGCCCCGACTGCGGGTCCGCCGGCCAGAGCGCCCGCGATGGGCAGAGCGACGCTGGTGTGGGGTATGACGGTGACGACTTGATCCAAATCTCTCGCCACCAATCCGGCGCGGCCGTTGATGACGATCTTGGCGGGAACCGCATCGATTAGAAAACCCTTCGTTACGGCTTGACTGTTGCCGAGCTGAAAGGTTCCCAGGACGCTGTCATAGGCTAGGCCCTTGCCGAACAAATCGCTGAAATCGAAGGACAGCCTGCGCCACAACGTGTCCAAGTTTAACATACCGAGCACCCGGCCCAGCCCCGGCTCGACCTTGAGAATCGCGCCTTTGCCCAGCTTCATCCGGATATCGCCTTTGACGCTGGCACGGGAAAATTGCTGGGGCGCGCCCGGCCAGGACAAAGTGAAGTCGACGTCGGAAGGGGTTTCCCTGACCTCGCCGGAATAACCGATGACGGTCAACAAATCACCCATGTCCTCGATGCGGAGTTTCCCCTGGATACGCGTGGATACGGTTTGGTCCGCCGACCGTGTCCAACTGCCGTGGATGTCGAAGCGGTGATTTTTGGTCCCGCCCTCGAGTGTTCTTATGATCATGCCATGAGCGTGGCGTTCGGTTTGGAGTGTGAATGGGCCTAAATCGGCGTCCTGCCAGAGTAGCCGCTTGGCATTAAGCGCCAGATTCGGTACGGCGGACGGATCGATGGGTTCGATGTTCGCCGGTCCGGCTTTATTGGCCTTCAGTTTCGGTAACTTGAGGTGTTCCAGATCGAAAGCGATCGAATCGGCCGTGGCTTTGAAGCCCCCCTTGCCGTAAGCGCTGGCGATATGGCCCCGCCAATGTCGGTCTTCGCTCTCCATGTCGATGATCAGCGGACCCAAGGTTTCTTTGTTCCAATATAGCGTCCCGACGTTCAATTCCAGTTTACGCAAGAGACCGGTACTGCCCGGTTCGTTCGAGGAGTTGGGCAGCAAGCGCCGCCATTCGGCGGCTTCGAGTTCATCCAGTCGGGCGAAGATCGCCAGGCCGGGTTCCGATGAGGAGGAGGGGAGCAGTGTTCCGATGGCGATATCGCCCCTTTCCAGCTCGATGCCGGTATCCGATTCCGAGAGCCTGAGCCGTGCGGTGACATCGTGTCCATAGCTCAGCCGAAGCGGGATCTTGCTGCCGGCGAGAATCGCCGTTTCGATGAATAGATCTTTTCTCGCTTTTTCGCGCTTTCCGAGTGGCGCCGGCAGATTCAACTCCAGGCCCGTCATTCCGGACGACAGCGACAGAACCAGCGGATCGCTTTCGGTATCGAGCGATTCCGGAATCCGGAGATTGAGCCGATAATCCGTGGCTCCCCGCGCCCATCGCCAAAGACTGCCGGGGATTTGTTCCTGCAGGTCCGACACTCCGATTCGGCCTTTGATCTCGACCGAAGTCTCGGCCTTCTGTCCCGAGATGCGGATGACGGCGGGACGATCGAACGCCGAGGCTCGAATGGCATTGGCGCTCAAACCGGTTCGCGTAAAATGCAAGGGGCCGTTGATGTGCCCCAGTTCCAGCCCGGCATCCTCGACGCGGAGGGTCGCATTTTTGAATTCCGCTTTGCCTTCGACTTCGGTATCGCCCAGTTTTTGATCGAGCGGAATGGTCAAGTTCAGCGAAATATCCGTTTCGCCGGCGGTGCTCACGAACTTGCCGAGCCGTTCAGGGATATCCCGAAGGGGAGTGTGGGCGAGAAAATCCAGGGCATCCGGCACCGTCGCGCGAGCGGTTCCGCTCAGTTTGAGCCAAGGCGAAGACTTTAGGTCCTTGGTTTCGGCGTGCGCTTCCACAATCTGGCCCTGGCCGATTCGTCCTTTGGTCGAGCCGATTTCCATGCCGGGACCGTGGAATTGCACGCGGGCGTCGGTTTGGGTCAGCGGCGGCCAGTCCGGATGAAAGCGAAGTTCGATGTTTTGCGCTTCGATCGAGGATTCGAATACGCCTTCGTTCCGATAAAACGGGAAATCGGCGATCGCGCCGTGAAACAGAAGATGGGCATTTCGGACTTGTCCGCCGATCAGCGCCTGCTCCAACCAACGCGAAGTTTGGGGGATTACGGCGAAAGGCAGGTAATTCTTGACGGCGGCCACAGTCGTTTCGCCGAGTTGCACGCGAAGATCGAGGAAGGGAGAGGCATTTGGGCTTTTCGGCAGGACGACTCCGAACCGGCCGCGTGCGGCGAGATCGGCGTTTTCGAGCGAAAGCGAACGGGATGAAATCGACCAATCCGTGTCGGTTTGCCGCCAGGACAGATCGGCCGTGGCCTTATTCAGATGAACCGGGCTCTTCAGTCCCAGCGCGGCCGGTTGGATATCCCCGTTTTCGACTGATACCGAGATCCGGCCGGTTTTGTCGGTACCGCAGAGTTTTCCGGTGAAGCCGGAAACGCCCGGAAGCGATTGCCAGGCATTCGAGCCGAAATCGTCGAATGTTCCGCACAGGGCTACGCGTTCGCCCAGCGATCTTCCGGGTGCGAAAAAGAAACTGGTATTCCGTACGGTGCCGCGCGGAGCCAAGTCCCTCAACATTCCGCCGGCTTTTTCGCCGAGCACCGGGAGAGCGTGCAAGACGGTGTTGATATCGCCCAATTCGAGGTACGACGCCGCGGCGCGTATGACGGCAGGCGTTCCGCCGGCGCGACGGGTGAGAGCGAAGGAAAGGCGGGTCTTGGGCCAGGTGTCGGTCAACGCCGGCCTGAAGCGAGCGAGATCCAGTCGCCAGCCGTCGTTTTCCAGCTGCCACCTGAACCGGCTTTCCAGGGAGGCCAAAGCCAGCTGATTTTCGGTGTTTGAATCCCCATGGAAAACGAATAACGGCTTTGCGAGCTTGACGTCTCCCGTCACGGAATTCAGCGCGCCGTTCCAGTTTCCCCAAAGTCTGAAATCCGCTATTCCGGATTTCATGGCGAAACGCGGCGTCGATAAGGCGTCGGCTATCCGGGCCGTATCGATGCGCTTTCCTTCGAGGTAAAGCTTTCCGGACCACTCCTCGGCCCGGAAGAGATCGCCTTCCGCATTCAGGACAAGCCGGAATGCTTGGCCCAGACTTTGAGGCAAGATGATATCGGCACCGAGCTTATGTTTTCCGTTTTTGTTGGCAAGCCGGATATTCGCCCGTCCTAAGTGCAGAGACGGTTTGTTCCCTTGCAAATCCAGCCATTCCAGATCGCAGTCCAACAGTTCGAAGCGGCCGTCGCCCATGAGCCAGGCCGGCGGCTGGTCGCGCACGTGCAGACCTACGATGCCGATCGTGCCGTCTTGCCTGCGCCGGATCGAGAGTTTCGCTCCGATAATCTTCAGCCGGTCGAAGCTGGGTTGGCCGGTCAACAAGGTGCGAAGCGGATCGACGTCGACGCGGATTGCGGCGAATCGGATCGCCGGCTGGCCTTGCGAGTCCAGGATATGGAAGCCGTTCAGGGAAAACTCGGGATGGAAGCCATGCAGGCGGGCCGACAGTTCGTCGATTCGGACGGTTTCGCCGATCAGGAAACCGATTTCGGTTTCCAGGCGGCGGCGATACTCCGCCGCTCCGGGAAACAGCCAGAAGCGCAGGACAGTAACCGTCAGCGCCAATATGACAATGAAGCAAAGACCGAAATACAGCGCCGTTCGGTGGGTAAAACGAAGAATTCTTTTCAAAAGACGGCGCTACAGCAGGACGACATCGTATTGCTCCTGGGTATACTGCGTTTCGGCGCGGAACTTGATGCGAACCCCTAGGAATGTCTCCAGTTCCGACAAGGTGTCGGCTTCCTCGTCCAGCAGTCGCTCGACGACTTCGTTGGATGCCAGCACGAGGAGTTCCTGGACATTATATTGACGCACTTCGCGAATGACTTCGCGGAAAATCTCCATGCAGACCGTTTCCGGCGTTTTCAACACCCCGCGTCCGCTGCACGCCGGACAGGGCTCGCACAGGATGTGCTCGAGGCTCTCGCGGGTGCGCTTACGCGTCATTTCCACCAGCCCGAGCGAAGACACCTCGCTGATGGTGTTCTTGGCGTGGTCCTTTTCCAGGCTTTTTTCCAGCGCTTGCAGGACCTGCTGCTTGTGGTCCTCGTCCCGCATGTCGATGAAATCGATGATGATGATGCCGCCGAGATTGCGCAGCCGTAGCTGGCGCGCAATGGCTTGGGCCGCCTCCAGATTGGTCTTGAAGATGGTTTCTTCCAGGCTGCGTCCGCCGACGAAGGCGCCGGTGTTGACATCGATGGTCGTCATCGCCTCGGTCTGGTCGAACACCAGATGGCCGCCTGACTTGAGCATGACCCGGCGCTCCAGAGCCTTCTGTATTTCGTCCTCGACGCCGTAAAGATCGAACAAAGGCCGTTCGCCGGAATAATGCTCGACGAGGGGAGCCAGTTCCGGAACGAATTCCTTGGCGAACTTGACCAGGCGACCGTAGGTTTCGCGAGAATCGACCCGAATTTTCTCGACTCGGGCGCGGTGCAGATCGCGCAAGACCCGCATGCTGAGCGGCAGGTCCTCATGAAGCAAGGTTTTCGGCTTGACGGTCTTGATCCGCTGAGCGATGGAGTTCCACAGCTTAAGCAGGAACAGCATGTCGGTGCGGAGCGCGGTTTCTTCGATGCCCTCGGCGGCGGTGCGCGAGATGAATCCTCCGGTGGCGTGCTCCTTCTGAAAGGTTTCGATGACGGTGCGCAGCCGAATCCGTTCCTGAGCGCACTCGATGCGCTGCGATACGCCGCAGGTTCGGCTGTAAGGCATATAGACCTCGTACACCGACGGAATGGCGATTTCGGTGGTGAGCCGCGCGCCCTTGGCACCTATGGGGTCTTTGACGACTTGTACGACCAGTTCCTGCCCTTCGTGAAAAATCAGCTCGATCTGGTCGGTCGGTGTTTTCTCCCGATCGGTGGCTCCTAGATCCGATATGTGCAGGAATGCCGCCCGTTCCAGCCCGATGTCCACGAAAGCGGCCTGCATGCCGGGCAGCACTCGGCAGATCTTGCCCTTGTAGATGTTGCCGACCAGCCCGCGGCGCCGGGTTCGCTCGATCAAGACCTCTTGCAAGACGCCGTTTTCGACGATGGCTACGCGAGTCTCCCGCGGTGTGACGTTGATGAGTATTTCGTCGCTCATGCGCCGGCTAGGTGGCAGAAACGTTGAGGACCGAGATCCCGACACATTTCAACAGTTCCGCCGTCTCGAAAAGCGGCAAACCCATGACGCCCGAGTAGCTGCCGGACAGATGCCGAATGAAGACCGCACCCTTGCCCTGAATGGCGTAGGCGCCGGCTTTGTCGCGGGGTTCGCCGGTGGCCCAGTAAGCTTCGATTTCTTCCTGGCTCATTCGGCGAAAGCTCACGCTGCTGACGCTCAGCGCTTCCCAATGCCGGTCGCCTTTCCGCAGCGAAACGGCGCTCAGGACCCGATGCTCCCTACCGGCCAGCTGCGAGAGCATGCGCGAAGCGTGCTCGAAATCTTGCGGCTTGCCCAGGATGTTCCCGTCCAATACGACCTCGGTATCCGCCGCCAATACCGGCAGCCTGCCGCCGCTGCTCTTCCATGTTTCGAGCGATTTTTCCGTCGCCACGCGCTGGACATAGGCTTCGGGGGACTCGTTCGGCTGCGGGTGTTCGTGAACTGCGGCCGGCATCACGTCATAGGCGATGCCGAGTTGATCGAGCAGTTCGCGGCGGCGGGGCGATGCCGACGCCAAAATAATCTGCGGACTTCGGGTGTCCATGCTATCGGTGATAAGGGTGATGCTGCAGAATGCTCCACGCCCGGTAGATCTGCTCGGCTACGATGATACGCACCACCGGGTGAGGAAAAGTCAACTTCGATAAGCTCCATCGTTGATTCGCGCGTTCCAGGCAAGCCGGAGAGAGTCCGTCCGGTCCTCCCACCAGAAGCGCCACGTCGCGTCCGCTTTCCAGCCAGCGCGCCAAAGCTGCGGCCAAGTCCGGCGTGCTCCACTCCTTTCCCGCCACATCGAGCGCGACTACATGCACATCGCGCGGCAATGCCGCCAGCATCCGCTCTCCTTCATCCTCGGTCAGTCGGACGATGTCGGCATTTTTCCCGCGTTTCGCCGGGGCGATTTCCTTCAGCGCCAGTTCGCACTCCCGGGGCAGGCGTTTGGCATACTCCGAATAAGCTTCCGTCACCCAATCCGGCATACGGTTACCGACGGCCACCAAATGAATCCGCATGTGACAGCGCGGGACAAAAAAACGAATTATAAGGCAATCGGCCTAATTTACCGACTGCGACAAATGGGGTGGCTGAAAGAAAAAGCACGTAGGATGTGCTGACCGAAGGGAAGCGCATCGGTTGCGAACGATTCGCTTCCTTGCGTCAGCGCATCCTACCGGCTCGCCATCGACGCGTTGCGAATCAAGCCAGTTGCAGCATCTTGTTCAGAGCCAGCTTGGCCCAGCGTGCGTCACCCTCGGGTACTTTGATGCGGTTGACGACGTGTCCTTCCACCAGGTTTTCCAACACCCAGAGCAAGTGTTGCGGATCGGTTCGGAACATCGTCGAGCACATGCACACGGTCGGGGACATGAAATGAACTTCCTTGCCCTGCGGCTTGAGTTCCTCGGCCAGCCGATTGACCAGGTTGAGCTCGGTGCCCACCAGCCAGCGGGTGTTCGGCTCCGCCTCGCGTACGGTTTTCAGAATGTATTCGGTCGAGCCGATGTACTGGGCTTTCTGGCAGACTTCGAAAGAACACTCGGGATGGGAGATCACCCGTGTGTCCGGGGAACGCTCCAAAAAGCGGTCGATATGCTCCGGGCGGAACATCTGATGCACCGAGCAGAAGCCCTTCCAGAGAATGATCCTCGCCCGGCGGATTTCCTCTTCGGTCAGGCCGCCCATGGGTTTGGCGAAATCCCAGGTCACCATCTCGTCGAGCGGAATGCCCATGCGATAGCCGGTGTTGCGTCCGAGGTGCTGGTCGGGAAAGAACAGCACTTTCTGCCGCTGGGCGAAGCTCCAGTCGAGAATCTTTTGGGCATTGCTGGAGGTGCAGACGATGCCGTTATGCCGCCCGCAGAAGGCTTTCAGATCGGCCGCCGAATTGATGTAGGTCACCGGCGTCACGATTTCGTCGGGATCGAACAGTTGACCGAGTTCGCTCCAGCACCGCTCGACGGCGGCCAAGTTCGCCATGTCGGCCATCGAGCAGCCGGCCGCGAGGTCGGGGAGAATCGAGATTTGTTCGGGACGCGACAGGATATCCGCCACCTCCGCCATGAAATGCACGCCGCAGAACACGATGTACTGGGCACTGGACTTGGAGGCTTCGCGGGACAGCTTGAGGGAATCGCCGGTCAGGTCGGCGTGGCGGAACACCTCATCGCGCTGGTAATGATGGCCCAGAATCACGCAACGATCGCCGAGTTTTCGCTTCGCGGCGATGATTCGTTGCTCGCACTCGGCGTCATCCAATAGGGCAAATTGCTGTATGGCAAGAGCGGATACGGACATAATTCGGCGGTAACACGAGTGAAATATGGCAGTGTGGAGGCCGATAATAACACAGCAAAATAGTGCGTAATAGGTGTCGCGAACGGGATCGACGGTGTGGTCTTGTTGCGAATCAATCTGAGAAATGCGGACTGGCGTTTGGGATATTCCGACTCAGTTCCGCGGACGCAGTTGATTCAGGGGGGGCGCCGAATTGGCGGCGAAACGCGGTGGCGAAGTTGGCGGCACTGGTGAAACCGGCCCGGTGCGCAGCCTTGTTCACGCTAACGCTTTCGCGTTCCAGTGCGGTGCGTGCACCGTCCAGCTGAACCGCCCCGGTTTTCCCGGAGACAGTTAACGTTGAGTCAGGCCGCGATGACCGACCAGTTTCAGCTTCCGCCGCAGCAGGCCGGTCAGGGAATGGCGCCGCCATCTAATTCCGTCATCGTTGTTTCTGTGGAAGCCTCGCCAGTCTCGGCACCCGAGTTCATGGCGACGTTCCAGTCCCGCACCACGCGTTGCGCAAACGACCGCACTCCTTGATCGGCATCTCCGGCGAGTCGCTCGAATGCATCGATCACCGCACGATCGCGGAATCCCTGACTAGCGCCATGCTGCCATAAGTGGTGCGCTGCACGCTGACGGAACTCGGAGGTGCGGCCGGACGCTTGGGCGGTGGCGATCAGCGCTTCCGTAGCCCTGGGATCGTCAACGCCCTCCAGTACATCCAGCGCCTCCTCGTGCAATCGGCTATACGGCGATCGTAAGGCATCCAGGGCCCGTTCCACCGAAGCGGACAGTCGGCGCCTTTGAGCCTCTTCGAAAAGTTTCTGCTGGGCTTCGGGATCTCTTGCTTCGTCCGGATCGATCCCCGCGTACGATCCGGGCAGTGGGCGGAACTCGTCCAGGCTCTTAGGCTCGCCGGGAGCGGGTTTCGGCTCCGCGGCGATCAGCCGGAGCGTGTCCGCGCTGCCCGGATTTCCCAGGACTCGCGTCACCCAACGTCCTTGGTTGTCGGGATAAGCTACGAAGGAATAACCGTCGAGCAGTCGTCGCAGCGCCTCGGGCACGTCGAGGTCGGCGAACGTCACCGATACCTTTCGGCGGTCGGCTTCCGCCTCGCCGATGAGGAAGCGGATTCCGGCGGCGGCCCCGACTTCTTCCAGGCAACGCTGCAAGGTTTGATTTTCGCAGCGCAGGCTCAGGCGCTGATCGGTATAGCGCGCTTCGGGCTCAACCGTGGAAGTGGCCGGAAGCGCTTCGCCGCAAACTCCCGCCAACAGTGCGACGGCTCCTAAAATGGTTTTCCGGTGGATCATGATCACAAGACCTCGTTCGGTGTGGGTTCGCCCGTTACTTTCGCCATGCCCCGCCGGGCACGACGGCGCTTTTACCTTGAAAGCAACCGGGATGCCATCGCCTCGAAGACTGGACACACGCGCGCCGAATTCCCGCACTCGGGAAGCTCGCCAGGCAGGGTGACGCGCTTCGGATTGGGTTCCCCCTCGGTCGCCCCCCTCAAATCAGCGCCATTTTTACGCCATATCGTTTTGTGTACGAAATATCGTAATTCCTCGACGGATTACGATCGGCTCGCTGCCCCATGCTCTTAGGCATAACCCAGTCAATTCAGTCGCTTACATGAGGAGGCGAGCGTTGGCCCGCGGTTTGCGCCAGTACGCATCGTCACCGTACCCGAAAAGAAATCTCTTTACATACATTCAGGAGACGAGCCGTGAACACTCTTAAAACACTGACCGCCTGGTTCCTTACCGCAGCCACCGCCCTGGGAAGCACGGTTTCCCCGGCCATCGACAACTCCGCCTATTCGCACGACGCCGACAACGGCGCCCGCAATCCGCAGTGGATGAGTTCGCTGCCCGATAGCCGCAAGTTCAGCGAACTATCCGTGCCGGGAACCCACGACACCATGGCGTTGTACGGCGGCGACTATGCTCAGGCGCAATCCATGTCGCTCGCGAAACAACTCGATGCGGGCATCCGGGCACTGGATATCCGCTGCCGCCATTACGAAAACACTTTCCAGATCTATCACGGCTTCGTGTACCAGTTTGCGAGCTTCGAGACCGTGCTGGACGCCGTGCAGCAGTTCCTGAATCAAAACCCCCGGGAAACCGTTTACATGTATATCCAGTCGGAAACCACAGACATCACGCCGGCCAAGGGAAACACCCGGTCCTTCGCCGAAACCTTCGACGACTACAAGTCCCGGTATCCCGGTCTGTTCTGGGAGTATACCGGCGAGAATCCGACCCTGGGCGAAACCCGAGGCAAGGTCGTCGTCATTCAGAATTTCTATCACTCGCCCGCAGTGGGTCTCGATTACGACCGCTTCGTCAAGCGGGATAACGATTGGAAAGTCAGCACCAACTGGAAACTCTACGACAAATGGACCTCGGTCAAATCCCAGCTCCAACTGGCCGCGACGGCGTCGACCGATACGGTTTTTTCCATCGGCCTGAACGGCGCCGAAATCGCTTTTCCCTACTTCGTCGCCAGCGGCCATAGCTCGCCGGGCACCAACGCGCCCCAACTGATGACCGGCCTGACCACGCCGGGCTGGAAGGACTGGTATCCGGATTTTCCGCGGGTCAACTGCGTGTTGGGCATCTGCTCCATCGCCTTCCTGGGCACCAACCAGTTGACCAACCTTTGGCTTCTGACGCAGAGGATGACGGTGGACCTGCTCAACATGGACCCGAGAAACAAAGACCGGGAGCGCATCCCCTATCCCCGCGTCGGCCTCATCTGGGCCGATTTTCCCGGTAGAAGCTTGATCGAGAACATCATCGCGCTGAATCGCAGGTAGTCTCGAGCGGTGGAGCACATGAAGGGGTGGCAAGATGAGGAGGCATTGCCACCCCTCTTATTATCTTGGCACACCGTGAAAAGCATCGCTCATGCTGAAACTGGAAATAAAATGGGGTACATCGTTCCGCTTGGAATCCATTCCATTGCGCAATGCTGTCTGAGGCGGTTCGAAAAAGCATGACCGTTTCACGCGGAGACTTTTTTCAGACCTGGAAATAAGCCGAGCTGCACGAGAACTACGCATACTCGGCATCGCACGAGCCCGCCGTCCGCGAATTGAGATGCCTGCCGGCATCCTCTATTCTTAGCGACTTTAATGAAATTGGCCGATTCGTGCTCAATAAGACGATAACCGGCGGGCGGAGATGTGAACCTAATCCAGCAATTGTTATTGACGGTCGGCCTGGGTTTGATGGCTGTTTCGGTTAAGGGAAGCGATCTGGGCCTGAGCGACGAACCTTTATTAAAAGAATTTCATTTGGCGGATTTCGACGGTAAGGCGGACGAAGCCGCCTTATTGAGCGATTGGAAGATCATAGTGGAGCGACAACCGGCTAGCATGGCGTTTCGGCTGGGCGAAGACCGAACAAACGGTGTTTCGGGGAAGTCCCTCCAGGTGAGATACGCCTTGCCGCCGTCGGCCGATTCGGTGGATCTCCCGGAAACCAGCGGCGAGTTCAGCGCGTCGCTGAATTTGAACTCGCTGGATGCGGCGGACTACGATCATTTGAGGTTCTGGGTCAAGGGAGATCCGGCCGAGGGTTTCAACCCCGAGTTCGAGGTGCAGTTTCGCCGTCCGGAACCGGCAGGGAGCGGGATGAAGGAAGTCGGCAGCTTTATGGTGAGCGGTATTACCGATCAATGGAAACAGGTCGTCGTGCCTTTGAATTACATGATCGGCATCAAGGACTGGAGCCAATTGTCTTCCTTCGTCATTACTTTTTCGCCGCGCGAGATGCGCGTCCATAATGGGGCCTATTGGATCGACGATATCGCGCTGATCAAAACCGGCAAACCGGGGCCCGGCACCGGCGATCTGGTCATCGCCGAAAAGAAGAAAGCCTGGGAAGACGCTTTAGGCGGCGAAGCGGCGGCGCGTCCCAAACTGCGGGAGCGACTGGCCGGCTGGCCCGCTACGCCCTTGATCGACGGCAAAACCCTGCCTGCCGACGAGCGGGAATTTCTCCGCCGCATCGCGCAGGATACCTGGCGCGGCCTCGACGCTTTGACCGACAAGCTGCACGGTTTGCCGCTGGATCGCGTGCATTTCGGCAACGGCTCCGTCGATCTCTCGGTTTCGAAAATCGGCGATTACACCAGCGTCACCAATATCGGTTTTCATTTTCTAGCGGTGGTTGCCGCTCACGAGCTCGGATTCATTACCCGCGAGCAGGCGCTGGAACGGCTCGCGGCGACGCTCGCGACCTTGGAAGTTCTGGAAACCTATCGGGGCTTTTATTTTAATTACTACAACACCACGACACTGGAGCGTACCAGCAATTTCGTCTCGTTCGTGGATTCGTCCTGGCTGACGGCGGGTCTCGTCGTTGCGCGGCAGACGTTTCCGGAGTTCGCTGCCCGTTGCACGCGGCTGATCGAAAACGGCAACTACCGTTTTTTTTACGATCCCGGCCATAAGCTCATGTCCCACGGGTATTATGTGAACATGGCCTTGCGGTCGACCTTCCATTACGGGGTGTTTTACGCCGAATCCCGCATCGGAAGCTTGATCGCCATCGGCAAGGGCGATGTTCCCGAGGAACACTGGTTCAGGATGGCGCGCACCCTGCCGGCGGAATTCGATTGGCAGTCGCTTACGCCTCTGGAGCGCACGGAGAAGAGCGTGAACGGTTTTCGCTGGATCGGCGGCTATTACCAATGGCGGGATTACCGCTATGTGCCTTCGTGGGGAGGCAGTTTGTTCGAGGCGCTGATGCCGGCGCTGGTGCTGGATGAAGCGCAGCACGCACCGGGCAGCCTCGGCTACAACGGTAAAGTGCATACCGACATACAGCGGGCATACGCGCTGGAGTCGCTCGGTTATCCGGTCTGGGGTATGTCGCCCAGTTCTACGCCGGGTGCGGACCGCTATTCGGAGTATGGCGTAAAGTTTCTCGGTGCGGCGGGTTATGGCGAGGGCGTGGTGACGCCTCATGCGGCGGCCCTGGCCCTGCTCACCGAACCCTCCGAAGCGGCGGTCAATTTGCGGAAACTGATCGAACTTTATCCCATTTACGGCGATTTCGGATTCTACGACGCGGTGAATCCGGTGACGGGCGAAGTGGCGTACAACTATCTGTGCCTGAATCAGGCGATGATTCTCGTGGTTCTGGCGGACCATCTCGCCGACCATGCGGTGCAGAAGCGCTTCGCGGCCGATCCGATCGTACAACGGGCCTTGCCCCTGATCGGCTTCGAGAAGTTCGTCGATCAGGCGCCTTGACCGTGGCATCGACAGCGAAGCTTATCCGCACCTTCGATCGCGGCGCAGCGCGCCGAAACGTCCATCATCCGCTTTAGGCCTGTCGAGGATGACCAGCGTCGAATTCGAGCACGTCGATAAAACCTATCCGAATGGCCATCGGGCCATTTCCGACCTGAGTCTCCGCATCGAGGACGGCGAGCTGATGGTTTTCGTCGGTCCCTCGGGTTGCGGCAAATCCACCCTGCTGAGACTGCTCGCGGGACTCGAGGAGGTCACCGGGGGAATCATAAGAATCGGCGACCGCGTGGCGAACGAGCTCAGTCCGCAGCAGCGGAATATCGCCATGGTGTTCCAGGATTATGCCTTGTACCCGACCATGACTGTGCGCGGCAATCTCGAATTTCCCTTGAAGATGCGGAAGCTCTCCAAGGAGGAAATCAGACGGCGGGTAGGCTGGGCCGCGGACATGCTCGGATTGGGGGATGTCATGGACCGCCTGCCCAAGCAGCTTTCCGGCGGCCAGCGTCAGCGTGTCGCCATGGGGCGGGCGCTGGTGCGGGAGCCGACGGTGTTCTTGCTCGACGAACCGCTATCGAATCTCGATGCGAAGCTGCGCACTCAGGTTCGGGCGGAAATCGGCGATCTGCAGCGGCGCACGGGCGCAACCATGATCTATGTCACTCACGACCAGGTGGAGGCCATGACCTTGGGGCAGCGTATCGCCGTGCTGGATCAAGGCCGCATTCAGCAGGTGGCCAATCCCAAGGAACTGTATGAGCATCCGGCGAATGCCTTCGTCGCGGGATTTATCGGCAACCCGCCGATGAATTTGTTTACCGCGGAATTGCGAAAGGACTTCGACGGACGCTTGCAACTCTTGGTCAACGGACAAGCCCTCCTGGTGTTGCCCGACAAGTGCGCGGCAAGCCTTCGCGACCGCGGCTTGCCGGTAACCGCGGGTTTTCGCCCGGAAGCCGTGCGTTTGTCGGAAGAGGGCGGAAACGGCTTTCCGGCCGTAGTCGTCAACGCGGAATACCTGGGCCACGAGACTTTGCTTCACTTTCGTCCCGGACGCGCCAGCGATCAACTGTCGGATGCGCCGGTCTGGACGGCAAGACTGCCCGGATTGCATCTCTTCTCCAAGGATGAGGCCGTTCGCTTGACGGTATCGCCGGATCAAATTTACTTGTTCGATTAGCTGAACGAACGGGATAAGCGCCTGTCGGATATTTATTCGCCGCCGGCTTTATCTATAAAGTAGCTGCCACGCCTAAGCCGGGGTAGTCATGATCGACTGGAAACAACCGGCATTTTTTCTTGAACTGCTGGTCATTCTGACCAGTTCGCTGGTCAGTGTCGTCATTTTTCGGCGTTTCCGCATTCCGGACATTCTGGCTTATCTATTCGCCGGCGCCGTGATTGGGCCTTATGCGCTGGGCCTGGTGAAAGACGACGCGAATATCCGTCTCTTCTCCGATCTGGGCGTCACCTTCCTGCTATTCGATCTGGGGCTCGAATTCTCTCTGCCCAGGCTGCTCGCTCTGCGCCGGTCGGTGTTCGGCTTGGGGGTATTGCAACTGACCCTTACGATCGCCGTAATGTCCGGCGTCCTGATCTGGTTCGGCGGTTATTCGTCCGCCGCCTCTCTGGTGATCGCCGGTGCGCTGACGGTGTCGTCGACCGCGATCATCGTGCGGGAATTAAATGAGCTGAGACTCATCAATCGGCACCACGCCCAGCTGTCCATAAGCGTTTCGATTCTTCAGGATCTCGCCGCTGTAATTCTTTTGATACTCATTCCGGCGCTCGCCGTTACCCCCGATCAACCGGTTTACCGGCAAATCGCGTGGACTCTCGGATCGAGTCTGCTCTTGGGAGGTTTTCTTCTCGGCGTGGCGCGATGGGTGTTGCCGCACGTTTTCTATGAGATCACCAAGATTCAATCCGAAGAAATCTTCGTGCTGACGACTCTGGTAATCGTATTGCTCTCCGGTTGGTTGATGAGTGCCTTTGGCCTATCGATGGCGCTCGGCGCCTTCATCATCGGGGTCATGCTGGGCGAGAGCGAATTCCGCCATCAGGTCGAGATGAGCATACGGCCGTTCCGCGATATCTTGATGGGACTGTTTTTCGCGAGTCTCGGCATGAAGCTCGACATCGGGCTGTTGAGCGGCGAGTGGTCCATGCTCCTGATTGGTACCGCCTTGGTGGTACTGGGCAAATGGGCTATCACAGTCGCATCGGCTCTGATCGTCGGCGAATCCTTCCCCACCGCCTGCAAGGCCGGGCTGCTGTTGGCTCAGGTGAGCGAGTTCGGTTTCGCCCTGATCGCCTTGGCCACCGAAGTGGGCATACTCGCCACGGACACCAGTTCACGGGTGCTTTTGATTGCCTGGGCCACTATGGTTTTGAGTCCCGTGCTGATCCGCTACAACTTCGAAATCAGCGAAGCTCTGGCCGGAATGGCAGGGCAGCGGTTCTCGGCGCGCGACAGAGAGAGTGAGCATGTCCCGCCGGATTTGAGCGATCACGTGATCCTTGCCGGTTATGGTAGGGTCGGGCAAATGATCGGGAGATTTTTGCGGACCAACCAGATTCCGTTTATCGCGATGGATATCGACAGCGAGCAGGTCAAAAAAGGGCGTAAGGACGGCGAGTTGGTGATTTACGGGAGTTGCGAGCGGATCGAGCTGCTCGAGCGTTGCCACATCGCCCGCGCGCGCCTGGCGATTCTAACCTTCAAATCGCTTAAGGAAGCCCAGCGAGCGGTTTCGAAAATACGCTCCTCGGGTTATGCGCTGCCCGTCATCGTCAGGACCCAGCACCACAGCGATTACACCGGCTTGATCATGGCCGGCGCCAATCACGTGGTGCCCGAGATGTTCGAGGCCAGCCTGCTGATTGCGGCGGAAGTTCTGACCATGCTCGGTTTTTCAAAAGGCGAGGTCGAGGAGCAAATCGACGCCGAGCGGAAGCGCCATAGGCATTTGAGGTGGACTAGTAGGCTCGGATGACGAAGGATCCCGCCATTTCCGCGAAAATGCCCGGTTTCGTTTCTCAACCCGACTTACATGTTGGGCTCACGACACGCTCCGGAGGAAAAGAAGGCGTTACTTTTCCGAGCATTTGTGTGACGTGGTCCGGAAGTCCGCTGACGCCGGTTTTAAAAGCGTAGGACGCTAACGATTGGCGATGCCGTGCGGTACGTGGCCGGTGGCGACGTGGAGGCAGGCGGATTCGCAATGGCCTTTTTGGTCGTCGAAAAAAATGTCCGCGCCGAACGCCCGCAGAAACGGGCCTTTATCCATCCCGCCCAGAAACAGCGCTTCGTCGATGCGGATGTTCCAGGCGCGCAAGGTACGGACCACCCGTTCGTGGGCGGGAGCCGCGCGGGCCGTTACGAGAGCGGTCCGGATCGGCGACTGGTCCGGGCCGAACAGGGTCTGAATTTGGTGGAGCGCGGCCAGAAAGGCCTTGAACGGGCCGCCGGAGAGCGGATTTCGCGCCTCGGTAATTTCATTTTCAGTAAACGCTTGCAGCCCGTCGGAGCGATAGATGCGCTCCGATTCGTCGGAAAACAGCACGGCATCGCCGTCGAAAGCGATCCTCAGTTGCTCGGATTCGTTCGCGGACTTGCTGGCCGACATGATGGTCGCCGCCGCGTATCCGGCATCCAAGGCCTTGGCCACGTCCTCCGCGTTCGCGGAGAGAAACAGGTGCGCGCCGAAAGCCGCGATGTAATTGAAAGGCGACTGGCCGCTGGTGAATGCCGCGCGACAGATATCGAGCTCATGATGCCGAATCGAGTTGAAAACCCTAAGTCCGGTATCCGCGCTATTGCGCGACAGCAGGATGACCTCGACCATCGGGGCGGCCAATACCCGGTTCAGCGCCAGGAGTTTCTTGACCAGCGAAAAAGCCACGCCCGGCGCCAAGACGCTGTCTTCGTGCTCGACCTGGTACCGGCAGAAGGCTTCTTTGCCGTCCTGTTCGAAAATAGCGTGGGATTCGTCCAAGTCGAATAGCGCTCTGGACGAGATGGCTACCACCAGTTTCTTATCCTGTTTGGTAAGCTTGGCTGTCAAATCTGGAAGACTGGTCACGTCGCGAAAAAATCCATAGAAAAATAATTCGTAACGTCAATGCGGGCACTAATAGCAATCTGAGGGGTCTTAGCTGCTGTTTTGCGGTCTGTTGCTTCGCCCAGCCGAGGGAGCTTCGAAAAGCCGTTTGGTTAAGCGATCAATATATACATTTTTTTTCTGCTGCCGCAAAATCTGTCCTCCTTTTATGAACGTGCCAAAATTATTCAATTGTCAATTTACCTAAGACTATAACAAAGCGTCAGCCATGAAAGATTTATTGCGTAGCAAGTATTCACTTCTTTTCTTATTTCTCTTCATCATCCTGCTTTATGTCCTTTTGGACAAAGCAGTGCTTCCTTTCGTGATGAAAGTGGTCGAATCGGATGTGTTCTTTGAGCAAGAAACGGAAGAAGAACAGTTGGGTAACGTCAAAAATGAACGTACCGACTTTGCGCTGATGCACTGCAAAAATTCGATGAAAGAAGAGGGTATGTTGCCTGAAAATGCCGACTTTCTCGACGCCAAGTACGATGCTTGGGCCTTGGGCAATCGAACCTACATCATTCGTTCAGGCATCAGGGTGGTCGATCCCGAGAAGGGACAGATGGAGAGGAAGTTTGCTTGCAAAATCCGTTTGGTCGAGAACGACCCGACGGATTTCAAGAATTGGTCGATTCTGGGTATCGATTTCCACTCGGAAGACGAGGAGGAATAAGTACCCGGCCGGGGTTTCCGGAAAATCCGTAGTGGCGGATTAAAGATCCGGCGGAAAAACGCCGGATCTTTAATCCGGATCTGAGTAGCCCGTCGGCGTCGGCATTAACCCGGCGGCCAGCTCATCGGGCGTCCGCCGAGAACGTGGAGGTGGAGGTGGTAGACCTCTTGGCCGGAATCCCCTCGGCAATTGATGACCGTGCGGTAGCCCGTGTCCGCGATGCCTTCGGATCGGGCGACTTTCCTGGCCGCTTGCAGTAGCTCGGAAGCCAATACCGAGTCGGCCTCGGGCAGATCGTCGAGAGTCGGGATATGCCGCTTCGGTATGACCAGCACATGAACCGGCGCACGCGGCCGAATATCCCGAAACGCCAGCACGTGATCGTTCTCGTATACCACCGCAGGCTTGATGTCGCCGGCGACCATCTTGCAAAACAGACAATCCGTCATCGTTTCCTCCGCTGGGTCTAACCTAGAAACGGGAATAGTAAGGCTGGACAGTCGGAATCCCTAGGGCTTTTCTACACCATCAAAGCGGTCAACTGCCGTCTCGAGGTTCAAAAGTCTTTGCGGCCGTCGAACGCATGTGCCAAGGTGGCGCCGTCGACGTATTCCAGTTCGCCGCCGAAGGGTACGCCGTAGGCTATGCGGGTCGTCCGAACTCCGTTCTTCCTCGCCATCTCGCTGATGTAGTGAGCTGTGGCTTCTCCTTCCACCGTGGTATTGGTGGCTAGGATGATTTCCGCGACTTCGCCCGACCTCAACCGCTGTTCCAACAAATCGAGGCGCAACTCCTCCGGGCCGATGCCATCCAGCGGAGAAAGCCTTCCGTTGAGCACGAAAAAGAGACCCTTGAATCCGGTTGCCTGACTGATTGCATAAACCTCGGCAGGCGTTTCTACGATGCACAACTGCGTTCTGTCGCGATTGGGACTGGCGCAGATATTACACAGTTCGCCTTCGGTCAAGGTGCGGCATAGCGCGCAATGTCCGATTTTTTCGAGAGCGGAAAGCAGGGATTCGGCGAGACTCCGCGCGCCTTGCCGGTCGCGCTGAAGAAGATAGAACGTCATCCGCTGGGCCGATTTCGGACCCACGCCCGGCAGGCAGCGCAGGGCTTGCATCAATTGGGACAAGGCCCCGGTCTTTGGCATTGGCGATAGAGCGGTCGAATGTTAGGGCGGGACTCGTTCAAAACGGAAGTTTGAATCCGGCGGGCAGCTCGATACCGCCGGTTAAAGCCGACATTTTTTCCTGTTTGAGGCGATTGACCCGGTTTACCGCGTCATTTACGGCGGCGGCGACCAAGTCTTCCAACATGTCGCGATCGTCTCTTACCAGACTTTCGTCGATGCTGACCTTTTTCACTTCCTTTTTGCCGTTCATGACGACCTTGACCAGTCCGCCGCCCGATTCGCCTTGAACTTCCAAAGCGGCTAATTCCTCCTGGGCCTTCTGCAGGTTTTCCTGCATCTTCTGCGCCTGCTGCATGAGATTGGCGAGCGGGTTTTTCATGGGATTCTCCGTCAGTCAATGGGTTTGGTGGAACCTGGGATGATACGGGCGTCGAAACGCTCTTTCAGTGCCCTGATGTTCTCGTCTTGCTCTATTTCGATTTCCGCGGTCCGCTGGCGTTCCTCTTTTTCGCGTTGAATCAGCGAAGCAGGCGTTTCCCGTCCGGGCGCCTCGATTTTGATCGTCAGTTTCAAAGGACTTCGGAAATAATCCCTCAGAGCCTTTTCCAGGTTGGCCTCCACCCGGCTGACGCGGAGGTGAGCATGTTGTGGATCGAGCACCAGGATACAGGATTTTTCGTCCAGGTCTTGCAATACGCAATTGTTCGCCAGTTCGCGAGTCAGTCCGGCGACGCCCATCGCCTGGATCAGTCCGTGCCAGTCATGGCTCGATCCGATTCGAGACGCGGGCGGCGCAGGAGCTGTTCCGATCTCGGTCTTAATCGGTTCGGGAGCAGGCTCGGCTTCGACCTGAGTCGGCATGGAGACGGGGCTAGCGTCGAGCGGACGAGCAATTTTCGGCGGATCGGTTTTTCGTGGGGGAGCCGCGTCGACGGCACTCCGCAGGTCCGCAGATTTCGTCGCCGGACGAAAGGCCAGCATGCGCAGCATCACCATTTCGAAACCCGAGCGCGGATCGGGGGCGAGCGGCAAGTCCCGCTGTCCGATCAAGCCGATCTGATAAAACAGCTGCAAATCCTCTGCGCCGATCCGTTGTGCGAGATTCAAAATCAGGTCGGCGTCGTCCTCCCGCTTGATCGCCTCGGGAATCCATTGGGCGAGCGATGCATGGTGCAGGATGATCAGGATTTGTTGCAGCACGTCGGCGAAATTCGGCGTGTGCTCCGCCATCTGCTCGATGTGCCGGAGCAAGGTTGCGGCATCGCCTTCGGCCAGTGCCGAAAGAAGCTCGAAGACCGGATGCCTCGCCACGGTGCCCAGCATCAGGCTGACTTCGGCTTCCCTGAGCCGGCCGCCGCCGTGGACGATTGCCTGATCGAGAAGACTCAGCCCGTCGCGCATGGAGCCTTCCGCGGCACGGGCTAGCAGCTTCACGGCGGCGGCCTCGTATTCGATGCTCTCGCGCCTTAGGATTTCTTCCATCTGGGCGCGAATCTGATCCGGCGTCAGCCGCTTCAAATTGAATTGCAGGCATCGCGACAGCACCGTGACCGGAATTTTCTGCGGATCGGTCGTGGCCAGCAGGAATTTGATGTGGGGCGGCGGTTCTTCAAGCGTTTTGAGCAGGGCATTGAAGCTATGCCCCGAAAGCATGTGCACTTCGTCGATCAAGTAGACCTTGTACCGCCCCTGGTTGGGGGCGTACTGCACGTTTTCGAGCAGGTCGCGGGTATCTTCGACTTTGGTGCGCGAAGCGGCATCCACTTCGATCAAATCGACGAAGCGGCCTTCGTCCACTTCGCGGCAGATCACGCACTCGCCGCACGGGTCGTAAGTTTTTCGATCCTCGCAATTGAGCGCCTTGGCCAGGATTCGAGCGATGGTGGTTTTGCCGACGCCGCGGGTGCCGGTGAAGAGATAGGCATGGTGCATACGGTCGAATTCGAGCGCGTGGGTCAACGCTCGGACCACATGCTCCTGGCCTACGATTTCGCTAAAAGTGCGGGGTCGCCATTTCCGGGCTAGGGCCTGATACGGCATTCTGGGTTTGTGCACGCTATCGACCGGGATGAATGAATTAGGGCGGCAAGCCGCGCCAGCCGCACCTCGGCACACGAATCCGCTGCTACCGCTGCTCCCTTCCGGGCCTGACGGGGTTTACAGCGTATCGTTGCGAGGGGACCGACGCGACTCGCCATTGAACTCGAAGACCCGGCCATGTCCTATGGCGGGGCTGAAGAGAACGTATTATCGTCGATTAAGAGTCCGGCTTCAAGGCTATATAACGTTTGTCTCAAGCGGTCTTCCGGCGTAGGTGTCTCCGTTTGTGACGAACAGACGACAGCAGCGACAGCAGAATGAACCCCATCCCGGTCAGTCCGGTTATCACTTCGGACACTTCGACGACCATGCTGGCCAGCATCAGGAGGGCCAGCGCGCCTATGGCGTAGTGGGCGCCGTGTTCGAGGAACAGGTATTCGTCCAGGGTGCGCTTGTGAACCAGGAAAACCGTGAGGCTGCGCACGAACATCGCGCCTATGGTCAGGCCCAGCATGATGATCACGACGTCCTTGGATAATGCGAAAGCGCCGATGACGCCGTCGAAAGAGAAAGACAGATCGAGTATTTCCAGATAAAGAAAGGACATGAAGCCGGCTTTGTGTGCCGTGTGTTCGGCGGCTTTCGGGGTTTCGAAAAGGGCGGACAGACTTTTTACCAGGACGAATAGGATGACGCCGGCCAATCCGGCGATCAGGGCGTCCAGGCGCTCTTCGTGCGGCAGATAGTGTTGAGCGGTCAAAAGAGCCGTGAGCGCGGTGATGACCTCGATCGATTCCAGTTTGCCCAGGCGCGACAAGCGGCGTTCGACCCAGCCCAGCCAGTGCAGCGTTCTTTCCGATTCGAACAGAAAGCTGAAAAACACGAGCAGCAGGTACATGCCGCCGAACGCGGAAATCTGTATGTGCGCGGACGTGATGTGACGGGCGTACTCGTCGCTTTCTCGGAAAGCCATGATCACCACATCCTGTAGGCTGTGCCCGGTGATGACGGCGACGATCAGGATGGGCAGGAGAAAACGGGCCCCGAATACGGCGATAACCATGCCCCAGGTGAGAAAACGCCTCTGCCAGCGCGGGGTCATTTTTTTCAGTACCGAGGCGTTGACCACGGCATTGTCGAACGAAAGGCTGACCTCCATCACGCTCAAAATGCCCGCCAGGAAGAGACCGGCCAGTCCGGCCCAGTAGTAAGCGGTCGATAAGCCGATCAGCAAAATCAAGAACGAAAACAAGAAATACCGCACAAAAAACTCCGCATTAAATAAAAGTACGGCCATGAGGGTCGGTAACCGTTCTTTCCGCCAAGAGCCGCCGTCCAGGCGAAAGCGGTCAGTCGAACTAAGCGGCCAGTTCCTCCAGCAATTGGCCGATGAAAACGACCTTACTCTCGGGAGTATCGAAGCGGGCAAAAAATTTCAGTTTATCCGGGCCGTCCAGTTTGTAGGTTTGCGGTTGGGCTTGGATCAGACGAATCACCTGGGCCGGATCGACGGCCGGATTCGGATTGAATAATAGCCGGCCGTTTCCGGAGCCCGCTTCGATCTTGTGGACCCCGAGGGCTTCCGCTCTCAGTTTGAGTTCGGTGATCGCGAACAAGTTCTTGGTCTGCGGAGGCAGGAGTCCGAACCGGTCGATCATTTCCACCTGCAGCTTGCGCAAATCCTCTTCGTTCTTGGCATTGGCGATGCGCTTGTAGAGCACGAGACGGGTGTGAACGTCCGGCAGATAAGTGTCGGGAATGAGGGCTGGACACTGGAGGTCGATCTCGGGGCCGGCCTCGTGGGGAAGCATGTCGAGATCCAGCGATTTGCCCGATTTGAGTGCCGCCACAGCCCGTTCCAGCAACTCGGTATACAGGCTGAGACCGATTTCTTGAATCTGGCCGCTTTGTTCATCGCCCAACAACTCGCCGGCGCCGCGGATTTCGAGGTCATGGGAAGATAGCATGAACCCTGCTCCGAGTTCGCCCGTGGCCTCGATCGCCTCGAGCCGCTTGACCGCGTCGGCGGTCATCAAGGATTTCGGCGGTACCACCAGATAAGCGTAAGCGCGATGATGCGAGCGGCCGACCCGCCCTCGAATCTGGTGCAGCTGGGCGAGTCCCAGCAAATCGGCGCGGTGGATGATGATGGTGTTTGCCGTCGGAACGTCGATACCGCTTTCGATGATGGTGGTGCAAAGCAGTACGTTGAAACGCTGATGGTAAAAATCCAGCATGATCCGCTCCAGTTCCCGCTCCGCCATCTGCCCATGAGCGGTGCGGACACGGGCGACCGGCACCAGCTTCTCCAAGTCCCGCGCCGCTTTTTCCATGGTTTCGATCTTGTTGTGCAGGAAATAAACCTGCCCGCCGCGTTTGATTTCTCGGAGTATTGCTTCCTGAATCAGGGCATCGTCCCATTCGCTGACGAAGGTCTTGATGGCGTGCCGGTTAGGCGGCGGAGTGGCGATGATGGAAATATCCCGGAGCCCGGACATCGCCATATTGAGCGTGCGCGGAATCGGCGTCGCGGTCAGGGTGAGAAAATCCAGTTCGCTGCGGAGTTTCTTGAAATGCTCTTTCTGGGCGACGCCGAACCGGTGCTCCTCGTCGACGATCACCAGTCCCAGGTTCTTGAAGCGGACATCCTTTTGCAGAATCTTGTGGGTGCCGATGAGGATATCTATCGTGCCCTTCTCCAAGTCTTCGAGGAGCTGCTCCTGCTGTTTTTTGCCGACGAAGCGTGAAACCACCTCGACCCGAATCGGCCAGTCGGCAAAGCGGTCCCGGAAATTCTGAAAATGCTGCTGCGCCAATAGGGTCGTGGGCACCAGAACCGCCACCTGTCTGCCGTTTTGCGCCGCGATGAAAGCCGCTCGCATGGCTACTTCGGTCTTGCCGAAGCCGACATCGCCGCAGATGACTCTATCCATGGGGAGGGGCGCGGCCATGTCCTTGACGACGTCGAGGATGGCGTTCTCCTGATCGGGCGTTTCCTCGAAGGGAAAGCCGGCGGCGAAAGCGGCATATTCCTCGGTCACCGTTTTATAGGCGTGTCCCTCCTTGGCCGCTCGCTTGGCGTAAATATTCAGCAGTTCCGCCGCGATATCCCTTACCCTCTCGAGTGCCTTGCGCCTGGCCTTTTGCCACTGTTCCCCGCCCAGTTTGTGCAGGGGGGCGGTGTCAGGGCTGGCGCCGCTGTACCGGCTGATCAGGTGCAAAGAGGAAACCGGGACGTACAGCTTGTCGTTGTTTGCATACTCCAGTGCGAGGAACTCGGTTTCGATCCCGCCTACTGTCAGCTTGGTCAGGCCGAGATAGCGGCCGACGCCGTGATCCTGATGCACGACCGGTGAGCCGATATCCAGTTCCTCCAGGTTACGGAAGATCTGTTCGAGGTTGCGATCGGCTGCGGTCCGGCGCCGTCTCCGTTGTTGAACCCTTTCTCCGGAAAGCTGAGTTTCGGTAATGATGGCCAACGGCGGATCGGTAAGCCAGAGGCCGTGGTCCATCGGCGCGACGACCAGGCAGGGGCTTTTCTCGGCGGCGAGAAATCCTTGCCAGTTTTCGACGACTTGCGGCTTTATGGCGTATTTCGCCAGGGTATCCAGCAGTGCTTCCCGATGACCTGCGGTTTCCGCGACGAACAAAATCCTGCCAGCCTTCTCGCTTAGGAAAGAGGACAATGCGACAGCCGGCTGCTTCAATTTCGGGTCTATCGCGACAGGGGGAAGCGGCCGGCAATCGTAGTCGACCGAATCGAATTTTTCGGTAGGACGCGCGGGAGAGGACGCAATCCAGATTCTGGGATGGACGGCAAGCCGTTCGGCCAGAATGCTGGGCGTCAGAAACAGCGATTCCGGCGGGAGTGGAGGGCGGTCGATATGCCCCGACCGGTGATCGTGCCGCTTTTCGACCTCTCGAAAGAAAACCTCGGCGGCATCGTCGATGGCACGGTGTAGAACGACCGCGGCCGTTTTCGGCAGATAGTCGAACAAGGTTTCGGTTTGGTCCACGAACAGCGGCAGATAGTACTCGATGCCGCCCGACGCGATGCCTTTGCTGACGTCCTGATACAAAGGATTGTTGATGGACGCCTCGGAAAAATGCGTTCGGAATGCCCGTCTAAACCGTTTGATCGCTTCCTCGTCGAAAGGAAACTCGCGAGCGGGAAATAAGCTGATTTCTCTGACTTTCTCCAGGGAACGTTGAGTCTCGGTATCGAAAGTCCTGATCGATTCCACTTCATCGTCGAAAAGCTCGATACGATACGGGACGGTACTGCCCATAGGGAAAAGATCGATGATCGATCCCCGTACCGCAAATTCCCCGTGTTGCAGAACTTGCGACACGCACTCGTATCCGACGCTTTCCAGTCTTTGCCGGGTCTCTTCTAGATTAAGCCGGCTGCCTACTTTTAGCGCAAAGGTGTTGGCCAATACATGCGAGCGCGGCGCCAACCGCTGCATCAAGGTGGCGACCGGAGTAATCAGTATTCCGTGTTCGATGCGCGCCAATTGGGCGAGCGTTTTCAGCCGTTCCGAGACGATTTCGGGCAGGGGAGAGAAAACGTCGTAAGGCAAGGTTTCCCAATCGGGAAAGTGGAGTACCGGCGCGCTTCCGTCCAGAAAAAACTCGATTTCGTGTTCGAGCCTCAGAGCGGTTTGCGTATCTTCGGTCACGATCAGATAGAGCCGTTTATCTTGCTTTACCGCCTGAGCCAAGGCCAGAGAATCGCCGCAGCCATTTAGGTTTTGCCAGACCATGGACGGGGCGTTGTAGCCCGGAACGGTCGGCGTGAACGGTGAAATGGCTCCGAACTGTTTTGCAGCTTGATTCATGGCTCTGAAGTGATGAATGTCGAACGAATAACTAAAGGGGTAGTGTCGCAGAAAAATCTGCTCTAGGCTCTCGTGCGACCGGGTTAGCGGTATTCGGATGTCTACCTATATATATACGGTCAAATTGTTGACAGGTAGGACCGGCATCGATACAGCCTGGTTCTTGGAATTCAATCGAAATAACGCCAATCTTCCGTTTTAACACGGGCACTGCGGAATCAGCGCTCATTGCTTCTATCTAATTGTCTAAAATATGAGCGATTTATTTTTTATATTTTTTTAATATACTAATTACGTCTTCACAAGGTTAACCTATATCTTGTTACGTCAATTTTATAATAGAGGTAGTTTATGAAGGGCAATTTAGCAGACCTTTCCGAAGCCGAACTGGCAAACATGATCGAAAACGCTCAGAAAGCGTTGAAAGAAAAGAAGGAAACTAAGCGCAAGGAAGTCATAAGCAAGATAAAGGAATTGGCTGCTTCGATCGGTGTTAATGTGGACATCACTGAAGGCACAAAGGTCTCCGGGAGAAAGGGCAGTAAAGTTCCGGTTAAATACCAAAACCCCAATAATCTGTCTCAAAAATGGACCGGCCGTGGTATGAAACCGAAATGGCTGCAAACGCTCATCGAGCAAGGCCATAAGCTGGAGGACTTTGAAGTGAAGTCCTGATCGAGAGCAAGATAAGGTCCCCGGCCGGACCGCCGGGTTCCACTGCAATTCTGCTATCGAGTGAACAGGATCGAAAGGATTTTGGCTCCTGAAACTTGGCTGCCGATGAATTCTTGTACCTGGTTTCGCGGCGATTTTGCTAATCCAGATAACGTTTAGTCAATCCGCCATACTCTTCGATCCGCCGGTCACGCAGGTACGGCCAGATTCGACGGACGTCCTCCGATCGGCGGCGGTTTATTTCAACCACCATAACCCGCTCTTCTTTCTCGTTGGCCTGACAAAGAATTTCCCCTTGGGGGCCGGCGACAAAACTATTTCCCCAGAACATGATGCCTCTGGTTTGACCGCTTGGATCAGGCTCGTGCCCGATGCGATTGCAGGAGATGACCGGTAGGCCATTGGCAACGGCGTGTGCCCGTTGAATGGTTATCCAGGCTTGCAATTGCCTTTGCTGTTCGTCGGCGTCGTCGTCCGGATTCCAGCCGATGGCCGTGGGGTACAGCAGCAGATCGGCACCCGCAAGGGCCATTAGCCGCGCGGCTTCCGGATACCATTGGTCCCAGCATACCAAGACTCCGAGTTTTCCCAATGAGGTGGTTATCGGTTTGAAACCTATATCACCGGGCGTGAAATAAAATTTTTCATAATATCCAGGATCATCGGGTATATGCATTTTTCGGTATTTACCCGCCAAACTGCCGTTTTTTTCCAGTACGACAGCCGTGTTGTGATATAGCCCCGGAGCGCGCCGTTCGAATAGCGAAGCTACGATGACTATTCCAAGCTCTTTAGCAAGTACGCCCAAGATTTCGGTGGTCGGTCCCGGTATGGGTTCGGCCAGATCGAAACGGCTGCAATCTTCCGTCTGGCAGAAATAAGGGCCGAGATGGAGTTCCGGCAGCAATACCAGTTTCGCACCCTGGGCCACGGCATCTTTCACACCCTGAATCGATATCTTCAGATTGACATCCTTGTCCGCAGAGCCGCAGGCTTGTTGTACCAAACCTATTTTGATCGATTGTGTCATATCAGGTTACTCGAACTATTCTCGGAAACTGCATGGTCATGCAGTGCAGGCTGCCGTATTGTCGGATGAGCGGTATACAAGGGATGCCCACGATTTCGCGATCCGGAAAGGCATCGGCCAAACGCGCCACAGCTTCGGAGTCCGCCGGATCGTCATATACAGGGACTAGAACGGCTCCATTGATGATTAGAAAATTGGCGTAAGTCGCCGGCAATCGATTGCCTTCTTCGCTGAAAATCGGTTGCGGAATATTTAAAGGTATCAAGCGATAAGATTGACCCGAAAACGTGACGAAGGTTCGCAGTTGATTTTCCATCGCTTTGAATTCGTCGTATAGCGGATCGCCGGGATCGTTGCAGGCGGTGTAGGCGATCGTATCTGCCGAACAAAAGCGGGCCAGGGTATCGATATGGGCATCGGTATCGTCGCCCTCGGCATGGCCATGGTCGAGCCAAAGAATACGGTTGGCGCCGAGGCTGGTTTTCAGCCGATTGTCGATTTGTTCGCGCGTCAGTTCCGGATTGCGGTTGGGATTGAGCAGGCAGCGGCTGGTTGTCATGATCGTGCCTTCACCGTCCGATTCCACACTTCCGCCTTCTAATGTAAAGTCGACTCTATCCATCGGGATGTCGCCAAGCAATCCAGACGCGTGGAGGTGCTGAGCCAATCGGGCATCAGCCTCGTGCGGATATTTTCCGCCCCATCCGTTGAAGCGAAAGTCGATAAGCCTTACGCCTTGTTCGGTTGCTAGCGTGAGCGGCGCCGTATCCCGCACCCACACGTCGTCGTAAGACATCTGAGCGAACCGAACCCGGTCGAGATTCGCGGCGCATGCCGCCAACCGTTGATGGATATGCCTTTGATGGGCATCATCCCGGCAAATAATAATCACAGTTTCACGGCTAGCGATTTCGAGTGCGATCAGGTCGTATGTTTTTTCGACCGCATTTAGCCACGGCTCGAAATCGCCTTGAGAATAAGGCCAAGCGATCAAAACCGCTGATTGCTCCGCCCATTCGGGCACCAAAACGGATAAAAGTGATGATGTCACGGTCAGAATATCGGTTCCGGAAAAACCGATTATTGTACCGTAAAACATCCGTAGTAGCGGGGGCGCTCGGTTTGGTATACGGTAGCGGGGTATTAGGCACGGCCCAATACGTTATGCGGACAGCAACTCCGCTGGACAGCCGATAAAAATAATGGCGGCGAAAGGGTATTAATTCCGCACAAGAGCTTTTTTTCATAGAGAACACTATGGCATCGACTCTCCATCCCGAATCGAAAACTATCCGCCTTTCCGTCTCCGGCATGCGCTGCGCCGGGTGTGTCGAGGCCGTCGAGACCGCGCTGCGCTCGCTGCCCAATGTGTTTTCCGCCGATGTCAATTTTGCCGATCATTCCGCTCTGGTGCGAGGGAACGTGGACCCGGACGTCTTGCGCAAGGCCGTGCAGGATGCGGGTTACGATGCGGCGGTAATGGAGGGATTGGAAGATCCGGCCGAACAGGAGGCGCTGGAAACCGCCCGTTACCATACGCTGCTCAACAAGGCCGCCGTCGCCGGCGCGGTCGGCGCGCCCTTGATGCTGGTAGAGCACTTCGGATGGTTTCCTATGCTGGGGGAGCCGACCGCCCGCGGCGTGTGGCTGATCGTTTCCATGGTCACGTTGTGGGTTCTGTATTTCTCAGGCGGCCATTTCTTCAGGGGGGCGATCAAGAGTTTGCAGCATCGCCAGGCCAATATGGATACCCTGATCGCGCTCGGCACCGGCGCCGCCTGGTTCTACTCGACCATGGCCATTTTCTTTTCCGACAGCCTGCCGATGCTGGCGCGGCACGCCTACTTCGAAGCGGCGACCATCATTCTGGCGTTCATCAACCTGGGAAGCGCCCTGGAAATGCGCGCCCGCGGCAAAACGTCGTCCGCAATCCGTCAGTTGATCGGTCTTCAGCCGCGAACGGCACGCGTGTTGAGGGATGGTCAGGAGATCGATATTCCCATCGCGGAGGTTGGCCTGGATGAAACCTTGCGGGTGAGGCCGGGCGAAAAAATCCCGGTGGACGGCGTCGTCATCGAGGGTCATTCCAGCCTGGACGAATCCATGCTCACCGGCGAACCCATGCCGGTCGAGAAAACCGTGGGAGACGAAGTCGTCGCCGGCACGCTCAATCAGTCTGGAACGCTGCTGTTCAAGGCAACCCGGATCGGGCGCGACACCGTATTGGCGCAAATCATCGCCAGCGTTCGAAAGGCGCAGGCGAGCAAGCCGGAAATCGCCCGCCTCGTGGACCGTGTTGCTTCCGTGTTCGTTCCGGCAGTCGTGGCGGTTTCGCTGCTGACCTTCCTGGTTTGGTGGACGGCCGGGCCGGCCCCGGCGCTCGGCTACGCCTTCGTCACGGCCATGACGGTGCTGGTAATCGCCTGTCCCTGCGCCTTGGGGCTGGCTACGCCGATATCCATCATGGTGGCGGTCGGAAAGGCGGCGCAGAAGGGCATCCTCATCCGCAACGGCGACGCGCTTCAATCGGCGGGGAAACTGACCTGCATCGTGCTGGACAAAACCGGAACGGTGACCGAGGGCAAACCGCGTCTGGTTCGAATCGAGACCTCCCAGGATTGGACCGAGGAACAGGTGCTCCAATGGGCGGCGAGTCTCGAAACCGGGTCCGAGCATCCCCTGGCCGCGGCGATTCTGGCGGCGGCCGCCGAGAAGAACGGCACTCTCCTGCCGGTTACGGGATTCGCGGCGGTTGCGGGTCATGGCGTTTCGGGTCTCATCGAAAACCGTGCCGTACTGTTGGGTAATTTGACCTTGATGGCCGAACAGGGAATCGATTGCGGACGTTTCGCCGAACGCTTGACCGAGTTGGCTAGCGAGGGGCAAACCCCCGTCCTGTTGGCGGTCGACAGAACCGTGGTCGGGCTGCTTTCGGTGGCCGATCCGATCAAGGCGGATTCCAAGCAAGCCGTTGCGCGATTGAGATCCATGGGCGTACGGGTGCTCATGGTAACCGGCGACAACGAGGTCACGGCCAAGGCGATTGCCGCCGAGGCCGGCATCGACGAGGTACGCGCGCAGGTGCTTCCCCAGGATAAGGCTGCCGTCGTGAAAGCCTTGCAGGAGGCCGGGGAGATCGTGGGCATGGTAGGCGACGGCATCAACGATGCGCCGGCCTTGGCCCAATCCAATGTAGGGCTGGCGATCGGCACCGGCACCGACATCGCCATAGAAAGCGGCGACGTGGTGATCATGGGCGGTTCGCTCCTGAAAGTAGCCGAGGCCATGGAGCTGTCGCGGGCCACGGTGCGCAACATCAAGCAGAATCTGTTCGGAGCCTTTATCTACAACACGCTTGCTATTCCGATCGCCGCCGGTTTTCTCTATCCGGTTTTCGGAATCCTGCTCAATCCCATGATCGCCGGCGCAGCCATGGCGATGTCCTCGGTGACGGTGGTGAGCAATGCCAACCGCTTGCGGTATTTTTGACGGACCGGGCCCGCTCGCTTCTATAGCAATGGTGGTAGAATTCTCCGGTTTTTCGGCACGGTTTTAGCTGAAGCGGAGGTAAGTTAATCAATGGCAGGTCATAGCAAGTGGGCCAACATCCAACATCGCAAGGGCGCTCAAGACGCCAAGCGCGGCAAGCTGTTCACCAAGCTGATTCGGGAGATCACCGTGTCGGCCCGGAACGGAGGCGGCGATCCCGCGAATAACCCGCGCCTTAGGGCGGCGATGGACAAGGCCCTCTCCGCCAATATGTCCAAGGACACCATCGAACGGGCCATCAAGAAAGGTACCGGTGCTGGCGAAGGCGACAATTACGAGGAAGTGCGCTACGAGGGCTACGGCCCCGGCGGCATTGCGGTAATGGTGGATTGCCTGACCGACAACCGCAATCGCACGGTTTCTGAAGTGCGCCATGCCTTCACCAAGGCGGGCGGCAACTTGGGCACCGACGGCTCCGTGGCCTATTTGTTTTCGAAGACCGGCATCATCAGTTATCCGGCGAGCGTCGAAGAGGACCGGGTGGTGGAGGCCGCGCTCGAAGCCGGCGCGGACGATGTGATCAGCAACGGCGACGGTTCGATCGATGTGCTGGTCGCTCCGGATCAGTTCGAGACGGTGCGCGATACGCTCGCGCAAGCCGGGCTCGCGCCAGAGAGCGCGGAGGTGACTATGCGAGCCAGCACCAGCGTGGCCTTGGACAAGGACGACGCGGAAAAGATGATCCGCCTTCTGGAGCGACTGGAAGATTTGGACGACGTGCAAAATGTTTATTCCAATGCCGATATCAGCGAGGAGATCCTCGCCCAGATCGGATAAAGAGGCGATGTGACGGTCGTTTTGGGACTGGACCCGGGGTCACGCCGTACCGGCTACGGCGTCGTTCGCGATAGCGATAAAGGACCCGTCTTGATTGCCTGTGGGTGTATTCGCGCGGAAACGGATCATTTTCCCGAACGCCTCAAGCAAATCTATGACGGGGTCTATAAAATCGCGCTCGAATTCCGGCCCGACGAACTGGCCATCGAGCAAGTGTTCATGCACAAGAATGCCGATTCGGCTCTGAAGCTCGGGCAGGCCAGGGGAGCCGCCATCTGCGGGGGCCTTGCGGCGGGATTGCCGGTTCATGAATATGCCGCGCGGCAGGTGAAGCAGGCCCTGGTCGGAAAAGGCAGTGCGGACAAGCTGCAAGTCCAGCACATGGTGCGTTTCCTGCTCAAATTTTCTTCGCCGCTGCAATTGGACGCCAGTGATGCTTTGGGCGTGGCCTTGTGCCATATCCACCACCGGCAGACCTTGCGGCGTCTGCGGCTGGCCGGAGTTGTGATGCGATGATCGGATTTTTGCGCGGTTTGGTGGTCGCCAAAAAGCCGCCTTCTCTTTTGTTGGACGTGCGCGGCGTCGGGTACGAGATCGACGCGCCGATGTCGACCTTCTACAAGCTGCCGGAGATCGGCGAAGAGGTGACGCTGTACACCCATCTGGCGATCCGCGAGGACGCCCACAGCCTGTTCGGATTCGTATCCGAGGCGGAGCGCGCCCTGTTCCGCAGCCTGATCCGTGTCAGCGGCGTCGGTGCGAAGCTCGCCCTGGCGATTCTGTCGGGTTTGAGCGCCGAAGAGTTCCACCGTTGCGTGGAAGCGCAGGACGCCGCCCGTCTGGTGCGCTTGCCGGGGGTCGGCAAGAAAACCGCGGAACGCTTGATCATCGAAATGCGGGACCGTCTGCCCGAGCTGCCCACGGTTCATCTGCCCGGCGCGGGAACCCTGCCGGCACCGGCGGCGAGTCCGGTGGACGATGCGGTCAGCGCATTGATCGCTTTAGGATTCAAGCCGCAGGATGCCAGCAACCTGGTGCGGAAGGTTCCGGTCGACGGCAAGAGCAGCGAGGAGATCATTCGTTCAGCCTTGCAGTCCGCGGCGAAGTAAAAACCGGCTGAACTTTGATACGATAGAATCCGAGCAGCCATGGCGAATCCAGCGATTAAACCCGCGACCTACGAAGACATTCTCGCCCTTCCGCCCAATTTGGTGGGAGAAATCGTTTACGGGCGCCTGATCACCCATCCCCGTCCGGCGCCGCGTCATGCGCGGGCGTCATCGAATCTCGGGGTTCGGATCGGCGGTCCTTTCGATTTGGGTGATGGCGGCCCCGGAGGCTGGTGGATTTTGGACGAGCCGGAGCTTCATCTCGGTGGGCACGTCCTGGTGCCGGACCTGGCCGGATGGCGACGGGAGCGAATGCCCCGCTTGCCCGATGCCGCCTGGTTCGAATGCGTACCGGACTGGGTTTGCGAAGTGCTGTCGCCGTCTACGGCCCGCGACGACCGCGCCGAAAAGCTGCCGCTCTACGGCTCCCTGGGCGTAGCTCATGCCTGGCTGGTCGACCCTGACACGCGGGTTCTCGAGGCTTACGAAAACCAGCAGGGGCGCTGGTTGCTGGTACAGACCCATGCCGGCGACAGCCGGGTTTCCGTTCCGCCTTTCGAAGCCGTCGAATGGGCGTTGGGGGAACTGTGGGCGGAGTAATTGCCGCTCAAAATAGACCGTATTTATAACTATGCCTACCCACCGTCTCATCAATCCCGCCGGCTCCCCGGACGAAGACGCAGTCGACCGCGCCATACGTCCGCGCCGTCTGGACGACTACATCGGCCAGGCGGCCATGCGCGAGCAGATGGCGATCTTCATTCAAGCGGCCCTGGCGCGACGCGAAGCTTTGGATCATGTTCTGATTTTCGGTCCGCCGGGACTCGGCAAAACAACCCTGGCCAACATCATCGCCAACGAGATGGGCGTCAGCCTACGCCAGACCTCGGGGCCGGTTCTGGAAAAGGCGGGGGATTTGGCGGCTTTGCTGACCAATCTGGAGCCGCGCGACGTTCTTTTCATCGACGAGATCCATCGCTTGAGCCCGATGGTGGAGGAGGTTCTCTACCCGGCGATGGAGGATTACCAGATCGACATCATGATCGGCGAAGGTCCGGCTGCGCGTTCGATCAAGCTGGATATCCCGCCGTTTACCCTGGTGGGTGCGACTACCCGGGCCGGACTTTTGACTTCGCCCTTGCGTGACCGATTCGGGATCGTCCACCGCCTGGAGTTCTACACGCCGGAGGAATTGACCCGGATCGTCACCCGCTCGGCGAAAATCCTCGGCGTTGAAATGAGCCCCGAAGGTGCCCGCGAAATCGCGCGCCGGTCGCGCGGAACGCCGCGCATCGCCAACCGGCTGTTGCGGCGAGTTCGCGATTTCGCCGAAGTCATGGCGGACGGAAGAGTCACCGTCGAGGTGGCCGGCAAGGCGCTGGAAATGCTGAACGTCGACCATAACGGCTTCGACCAGCTCGATCGCAAGCTGCTCCGCACCATGATCGAGAAATTCGAGGGCGGTCCGGTAGGGCTAGACAACATAGCCGCCGCGATCAGCGAAGAGCGCGGCACCATAGAGGACGTTCTGGAGCCTTACTTGATTCAGCAAGGCTTCATCATGCGCACGCCGAGGGGGAGGGTTGCGACGCGCACGGCTTACCTTCATTTCGGTCTGGAGCCGCCGAAGGCGCTCAATGTGAACGAGGAGCTCTTTTAGTTGGGGGATATTTCCGAACAAAGCGGGTTTCGCTGGCCCGTCCGCGTATATTACGAAGACACCGATGCCGGCGGCGTGGTTTATCACGCCAGCTATCTCAGATTTTTCGAGCGGGCAAGGACCGAGTTTTTGCGTTCGTTGGGTTTCGAGCAGGATGACCTTCGGACCCGACATGGGATCTTGTTCGCCGTTCGCTCGATGCAGATCGACTACGTGAAAGCGGCACGGTTCAACGAGATGCTCTGGGTGTCTGCCGAAGTGGAGCAGTTGAAGTCGGCGAGCTTGACGTTCAAACAACTGGCGGTACGGCAAGATAACGAACTCGTGTGCGAGGCGCGGGTGCGCGTCGTCTGTCTCGTCGCCGAAACCTTCCGGCCCACGGCCATTCCTGATTTTTTATTGCAACGGTTAAAAAATGACCTCTGAACTCTCCATATTCAAGTTAATCACCGAAGCGAGCCCGGTGGTCCAGATCGTTATGCTCATTCTGGTTTTGGCATCGGTTATTTCATGGACCTTCATTTTTTCGAAATACAAGGAGATCAGGCGCGCCGAGGAGACTTCGGAGGAGTTCGAAGAACGCTTCTGGTCGGGGATAGATCTTGCCGATCTCTACCGCCAATTGACCCGAGAGGATCTGGGGACGGAAGGGCTCGAAAATATCTTCATGGCCGGATTCAAGGAATTCGCGCGGCTGCGGCAACAGCCGAACATCGGTCCCGATGCGGTGATGGAGGGAACGCAGAGGGTGATGCGCGTGGCCCTGAACCGCGAATTGGAGAGCCTGGACGAGCGCTTGCCGTTTCTCGCCACGGTCGGTTCCACGAGTCCCTACGTCGGACTGTTCGGCACCGTGTGGGGCATCATGAACTCGTTCCGGTCGCTCGGCAGCGTCAAGCAGGCGACCCTGGCCATGGTGGCGCCCGGCATTTCCGAAGCGCTGGTGGCGACTGCCATGGGCTTGTTCGCCGCGATTCCGGCGGTCATGGCCTATAACCGCTATTCGACCGATATCGGGCGGCTGGCCAATCGGTACGAAGCGTTCACCGAAGAATTCCTGAGCTTATTGCATCGTCAGGCGCACGCAAAATGAACGTATCATCCGGGGGAAGCGGGCGCGGCCGTCGCCGCAGGCCCATGGCCGAAATCAACGTCGTTCCTTATATCGACGTCTCTTTGGTGCTCTTGATCATTTTCATGGTGACGGCGCCGCTGCTTCAAACCGGGGTGGACGTGGATCTTCCCCAAGCCGAGGCCAGAACCGTCGATCCGCAGCAGGATCTGCCCATCATCGTATCGATCAATGCCGAAGGCCGCTTGTTCGTGGATGCCGGCAATCAGGAGGACGTCGAGGTCGATTCCGACGCGCTTACCGCCAGAGTCATGGATGCTCTCCAGAAAAAACCGGGGCTCTCGGTCTTGATTCGGGGCGACAAGACCGTGGATTACGGCAAAGTCGTGATGGTCATGGCCTCGCTCAAAAACGCGGGCGTACCGAGCGTCGGATTGATGACGGGCCCGGCCGAGGACGAATGAGTCGTTCCCATTCCAAACGCTACCGTGGTCCGTTCGGGCTATCGGTGGCGCTACACGCTGTTCTGATCCTTCTTTTTGCGGTTCAGTTCGATTCCGTCACGCCGGTCGCGCAGCCGCCCCAGCCGGAAATCATTCAGGCGACAGCGGTCGACGAATTCCAGATCGAGCGGGGACGGCAAGCCAGGCGGCGCGAGGAGCAGGCCCGTCAGGAAAAGCTGGAAGAGGAGTGGCGCGTCCAAGAAGAGGCCGAACGCCGGGAGCAGGCCGAAGCCCAAGAATTGAAGCGCAAACAGGACGAAGATGCCAAGCGGCAAGCCGAACTGGAAGCTCAGCGCAAAGCCGAGGCGGAGGAAAGAAAACGCCTGGAGGAGGCCAAGCGCCTCGCCGACCAGAAGCGTAAGGCCGACGAATCCAGGCAAGCTGAGCTGGAAGCCAAGCGCAAGGCGGAAGAACAGGCGTTGCGCAAAGCGGAGGCGGAAGCGAAGAAACGCCAGGAGGAAGATCGCCGTCAGGCCGAGCTCGAAGCCAGACGCCGGGCTGAAGAGGAGGCGAGGCGAAAGGCCGAAGTCGAAGCTAAACAAAAAGCCGAGGCCGAGGCCAAGCGTCAAGCGGAGGCCGAGGCAAAACAGAAGTCGGAGTTGGAAGCCAAGCAGAAGGCGGAAGCCGAGGCGAAACGGAAAGCGGAGCTCGAAGCCAAACAGAAAGCCGAAGCGGAAGCGAAACGGAAGACCGAGTTGGAAGCCAAACGGAAAGTCGAAGCCGACGCGAAGCGAAAAGCCGAGCTGGAAGCCAGACAAAAGGCGGAAGCCGAGGCAAAACGGAAAGCCGAGTTGGATGCCAAGCAAAAGGCTGAAGCGCAACGCAAAGCTGAACTGGAAGCCAAACTCAAGGCCGAAGCGGAAGCGAAGCGGAAGGCCGAATTGGAGGCCAAACAAAAGGCGGAAGCCGAGGCGAAACGGAAAGCTGCCGAATTGGAAGCTAGACAGAAAGCGGAGGCCGAAGCAAAACGGAAAGCGGAGCTCGAAGCCAAGCAGAAGGCGGAAGCCGAGGCGAAACGGAAAGCGGAGCTCGAAGCCAAACAGAAAGCCGAAGCGGAAGCGAAGCGAAAAGCCGAGCTGGAGGCAAAGCGGAAAGCCGAAGAAGAAGCGCGCCGGAAGGCCGAAGCCGAGGCGAAACGGAAGGCCGAGGAAGAGGCCCGCCGGCTACAGGCGGAGCGCGAATTGGCATTGCGCGAGCAGCTCGAGGAAGAACACCGAGCCGCGATGGAACAGCAAGCCAAGAAAGCGGCGAGCGACTGGGCGAATACGTACATCAAGCCGAAAGTTACGCGCTCATGGCTTCGTCCGCCGTCCGCCAAGAGCGGGCTGTCCTGTATAATTCAAGTCCGCTTGCTGCCGGGCGGTGAGGTGGCTGATGTCCAAGTGGTCAGCAGTAGCGGCGACTCCACGTTCGACCGATCCGCCGAGGCTGCCGTGCGCAAAGCATCGCCTTTGCCATGGCCTTCTGACCCGAAGGTGGCGGAACAACTTCGAGCATTTAAGTTCACATTCAAGCCCGAATAATTCTTGTCCAGGTGTTTGATGAATAGACGATTTCGCAGCGTTTTCTTTTTGAGCGTCTTTCTCACGCTCTTCAGTGGTTGGGCGCGCTCCGAGCTAAACGTGGAAATTACTCAGGGCGTCGAAGGCGCCATGCCGATCGCCGTGGTGCCTTTCGGTCAGCAGATTTTGCCGGGCGACAACATCGGCAGCATCATCGCGGCTGATCTCGCACGTAGCGGACGCTTCAAACCTTTGCCGGAAAGCGAAATGCTGGAAACGCCGACGTCGCCGGAGCAGGTTCGATTCCGCACCTGGCAAGTGTTGGGGCAGGATCATCTGGTCATAGGGCGGGTACAGCCCGGTGCCGGCAGCCAGTACGAGGCCGAGTTTTTCCTGTACGACTCGATAAAAGGTACGCTGCTGACCAGCGCCAGAATCCCGTTCAATGCGCCGGAGACGCGCCGCACCGCGCACCGTATCGCCGACGTCATTTATCAGCAGTTGACCGGCGAGCCCGGCGCGTTCGCTACTCGCGTGGCGTACGTAACCGTGACCGGCAGCGGCCCTCGCGATCGGCAGTACCGTCTCCAAATCGCCGATACCGACGGGTATAACCCGCAAACCATCATCAGCTCGGTCGAACCGATCATGTCCCCGGCCTGGTCGCCGGACGGCAAGCGGATCGCTTACGTGTCGTTCGAGAACAAGACCTCGGCCATCTTCATCCAGACCCTTGCGACGGGCGAACGTCAGAAGGTGTCCGACGCGCCCGGCATCAACGGGGCGCCGGCCTGGTCTCCGGATGGCTCTCAATTGGCTATGACCCTCTCCAAGGATGGCAACCCTGATGTTTACGTGATGAATTTGGCGTCCCGCTCTTTGCGCCGAATTACGGATCATATCGGCATCGATACCGAGCCGAACTGGTCGCGGGATGGCGGGAGCATCGTATTCACGTCGGATCGAGGCGGGAAACCGCAGCTCTATCTCGTGTCTTCCTCCGGGGGGCCGGCGCAGCGCTTGACCTACGAGGGAGAATACAATGCGCGCGGAGTGTTCTCGCCCGACGGACGCAGCATTGCGATGGTCCACGGCAATGGCGGCGATTACCGGATCGCCGTGATGGATTTGCAGACCCGTACATTGCGCGTGCTAACCAAGGGGCGTCTGGACGAATCGCCGGGTTTTGCGCCTAACGGGAGCATGATTCTTTACGCCTCGAAGAGCGGCGGAGTAGGGCAGTTGGCAGCCGTTTCGATAGACGGCAGGGTTCAGCAGAGCCTTCGTATCGACAGCGGACAAGTGCGCGAGCCGGCGTGGTCCCCGTAAGGCGGCGTTGGCGGGTTTCGTGAGAAGGGCGGAAGCTTAGAAAAAACAGTAGGTCGATTTTTATCTTGCTAGTGGGGAAAACAGATGAAACTTGTCAAGACTGCATTGGTTGTCGCTATGATGTCTCTTGTCCTTAACGGTTGTAGCTCGAAAGGCGGCGTGCAAGAGGAGGCCGGCGCCGAAGCGGGCATGGAGGGCGGGCCCGGCGGCCCGCAGATCAGCAAGTACGGCGAAGGCACGGATGGCGGCGCATACGGTCCGGGCGGCGCCGGTTACGGTCCGGGTGCGGGCGGGACCGGCGATCCGATGCTGGATGATCCGTCCAGTCCGTTGTCCAAGCGAGTCATCTACTTTATGTACGATAGCTACGAAGTGCTGCCGGAGTATCAGCAGGTCGTCAGTGCTCATGCGAATTATCTGGCTTCCCATCCGGAGCGCAACATCATTCTGGAAGGACATGCGGACGAGCGGGGCTCTCCCGAGTACAACATCGCGTTGGGCGAGCAGCGGGCCAAGGCCGTAGCCAAGATGATGCAGTTCCAGGGCGCTAATGATGGCCAGGTCCAAGTGGTCAGCTTCGGCGAGGAAAAACCTGCCGTATCGGGTCACGACGAATCGGTTTGGCAGCAGAATCGTCGGGTGGAAATTTCCTATTCGGGACGTTAACCGTATGCATCTAAAAAAGCCGGTTTTCACATTGCTGTTTTTGGGATCGCTGCATGCGACGATTTCGAGTGCCCAGCAGTACGACCAGATATACGATCGAAGGTACGATCAAAATCAAACCGGCTACGGGGTGGCTACCCTCGAGGAGCGCGTCTCTCAGTTGGAGAAGCGTCTCTCGGGAAACACCTTGATCGAAATGTTCAATCGGATGGAGCAGTTGCAGGCTGAAGTCCTCAAGCTCCGCGGGGAAAACGAGGAGCTTGCCCATCAGCTCGAAGAGCTGAAAAACCAGCAACAGGCTATGTATACGGACTTGGACCAGCGTATGCAGCAGTTGTCCGCCGGCGGTTCCGCTGCGCCGCAGGCGCCCCTCGATCAGTCCGCTTCGCCCGATGGCGCGGCCCCGACGGAAGCGACCGCGTCTCAGGCACCGGCGCCACAAGCGCCCGTTTCGCCTGGCGATCCGGGAAATCGCCAGGCGGCCTATCAAAAGGCTTTCAATACATTGAAAGAAGGAAAATATCCGGAAGCGGTCAAGGAATTCAAAAACTTCATCGCGGCCTATCCGACCGGCGAATACGCGGACAATGCGCACTACTGGCTTGCGGAAGCGTATTATGTCAGCCGCGATTTCAATACTTCGCGCGACATTTTCCGGAAACTGATCAAGGACTTTCCACAGAGCAGCAAAGTGCCGGACGCTCTGTTGAAAATCGGTTTCATCGAGTACGAAACCGGCCAGAAGGCGAACGCGAAGGAACTGCTGACCGAGGTCGTCAAGCGTTATCCCGACTCCAGCGCCGCAAAGATGGCGGAGAAACGGCTGGATAAGCTACGGCAAGAAGCAAAGCGCTGATTTTTGGCAGCGCCTGATTAGTGAATCAACTTCGAGTAACCGAAATCTTCTACTCCCTGCAAGGGGAGTCCCGCACCGTTGGATTGCCGACGGTCTTCGTCCGTTTGACGGGATGTCCGCTGCGTTGCGTGTATTGCGACACGGCTTACGCCTTTACCGGCGGCCAAAAGATGTCCATCAACGAAATCGTGGCTGAAGTTGGGACCTATCATCCGGGCTATGTGACCGTCACGGGGGGCGAGCCGTTGGCGCAGCGCGGGTGTCTCGTCTTGCTGGATGCGCTGGTCGAGAAAGGCTATGAGGTTTCGCTGGAAACCAGCGGGGCTCTGGACGTGTCGGACGTCAACCCGAAAGTCGTCAAGGTTCTGGACCTCAAGACGCCCTCGTCCTGCGAAGAGTCGAGGAATCTCTATCGCAACCTGAACTATCTCGATCGGAAGGATCAGCTCAAGTTCGTCATCATGAACGACGCCGATTATCAATGGGCAAAGGCCAAGATGGAGGAATACGGCTTGTCGGATCGTTGCGAAGTGCTCTTCTCGCCGGCCATGGGCACGCAAGATCCTGCGGAACTCGCCGACAAGATTTTGCGCGACCGTTTGCCGGTTCGTTTCCAAGTACAGCTACACAAGATCCTCTGGGGCGACACACCCGGACGGTGATGACGACGATGAAAAAAGCGGTTGTTTTGCTCTCCGGCGGACTCGATTCGGCGACGACTCTGGCTATCGCGAAGTCGCAAGGATACGAGTGTTACGCCCTCAGTTTCGATTACGGACAGCGCCATGGCGCGGAGCTCCATGCCGCCCGGCGCGTGGCGCAGAGCTGCGGCGCGATCGAGCACAAGATCATCCGAATAGGTCTCGGCGAATTCGGCGGTTCGGCGCTCACCGACACCCGCATCGCCGTGCCGGAGACTCCGCAGGAAGGCATTCCGGTCACTTACGTACCTGCGCGGAATACCGTCTTTCTCGCATTCGCCCTCGGCTGGGCGGAAGTCTTGGGCAGCGCGGACATTTTCATAGGCGTGAATGCCGTCGACTATTCCGGCTACCCCGATTGCCGGCCGCAGTATATCGAGGCTTTCGAGCGTCTGGCGAACTTGGCGACCAAGGCCGGTGTCGAGGGGAAGCATTTCAAGGTACATGCGCCGTTGATCACGCTCAAAAAGGCCGAAATCATCCGCATCGGGACAGATTTGGGCATCGATTATGCTTTAACGGTGTCATGTTATTCGGCCGACGATGAAGGGCGAGCCTGCGGTTCGTGCGACTCGTGCCGATTCCGAAAAATCGGTTTTGCCGAAGCCGGTATTTCAGATCCCACGCGCTATAAATCCTAAAGATCGAATGGTTCGGCTTCCGCTATTTGCCCGGCATTTTGCCGCTGAGCGAATAGGCGAAAGCGATCACTTCGGCCACCGCAAGATAGAGTTCCCGCGGAATTTCATTGCCCAGCGGGACCTTGGCCAACACGTTCGCCAAACCCTCGTCCGCGTGCAGCGGAATATTGTGTTGCCGCGCCCGCTCTATGATCTGCTCCGCGACCGCACCTTTGCCCTTTGCGGTCACGCGCGGGGTGCTCTCTCCGTCGTAATGCAGGGCGACGGCAATATCGGGAGGATTGACCAGCCGGGTCATGCGCGGAGATCCAGGATCGGCGGGGAGGGATTTTCGGAGCGCGGCGAATCGGGCGGTCGATCCAGCGCCGTCAGTTGACCTACGGCTAGCCCTGCGCCATGCAGTCGCGCTCTAAGACGTTCGCACTGCTCGCGGATGAGGTCGGATGTCGTTGCCGTGTCGCTCCACAAATAGGTGTCGATCCGGTCGCCCTTCAAGACGACGCGCGCACAGAACGTCCCGAGCCCCGGCGGGTGCAATTCCAGCGTAAGCGACCAAGAGTCGGGACTCTCCGCGCTGCCGGGCTTCGCATCCTTGGTTATCAGCAGTTTTGCCGTGTCCTTATGCTGTCCATCGGTAAAAGGGATTTCCAATTGCCAAACGGATGGCGCGGCATCGTTCCTGGGCAGTGACGCAAGCTGATCCATGACCACCCTGGCGATTGCGGCTTCGACTTTTTGCGCGATACGTTCGGCTCCGCGTTCATTCCCCTGCACGAGTTCGTTCTGTTCGTCCGGTGACGGAAGAGTCTTGCGGCGTGCGGTGGATAATTCGTGCTCCGGGGTGCGCGGCGTCGCGAGCTGCGAGTCTCCAGGCAGTTTCGGTGAATCCTTTTCGCCGCGCTCCGCAGTTCGCGCGATTCGCTCATCCGCGAGCGCGATATCTTCGGATGTGCCGGCGTCTTCGAAACGAAACTCGGTTAGTTCCGCTTGCTCTTCGGCATCGGCGCTGAACGGTCGGGTTTGAATCTCTCCTCCGTCCGCCGTAGTGCGGGGCGTATCGGGGATAGCGTCCGCACTGGTCCGAAGCACCTTCAGCCTATCGAGAACTCGGAGCAGTTGCGCTTTGAAATCCGAATCGGCGAATTCGGCCGACGAATCGGCATTGTCGGCGAGCTTCGCTTCAAGAAATATCCCCGAGTTCAATAAACCTTTTTCCAAGCCCTCGGGTGTCGCCAACTCGGATTTTTTCGGGATCGAGGCCAACAGATTTTCTAAAGCTTGTGTGATCGGGACGGGCAACGGGGACGTTTGTCTGGCCTGCGCGACTAGGCGGTGGAGTTCCTGGATCACATCGGCGAGCGGTTCCTGTTTCGGCAAGAACAGGCGTAAAGCCTGCTGAACCGTCGATTCCGGCACATCGGCGCCGGAATCGCGCGGCACGATGCGAAGCTCGGGCGTGGTGCCGAGCTTGACCACCTCGAGTTCGAGTATCTGCCCCGGCTGGAGGTTCGCGCTGCTGTTTGCCGTAAGAGTGCGGCCGCCGGCGTCGAGTCGGAGAAGGAAGCTGTTGTCCTTGAGTTGTGTCTCAACGACCGCTCGAAGAATGTCCCCGAGCTTTAGCGGCTGCGCCCCGGCTTGAAGCAGGGGAGTCGTCGGGACGAGGACAGGCAGCCGGATTTCCATTTGTGTCAACGTGTAAGCATTTGCTGAATCTGCAAAATTTCTTCCTTGGCAAGACCGAGCACGTCTTTGCTCAAATCCGTCGCCGCTTGTCCCTCCATGAGTTTGCGATAAGCCGGAATTTCATCCATGCGGGGGTATTTGTGGATCTGCAGCGTGCCGACGAAGCTGTGGAGCTGGGACAGAATGACCAGATCCGTATAATCCGGAGCGCCGGGGTGATCGCGAAACCAATTTTCGGCGTGGACCGTCACATCTTCGAAATCCGGAGGAAAATTCCACTTCCGTAAGATCATCGCGCCTACGGGGGCGCGCAAGGTTTGTATCGCCTGGTCGAGATGGCGGGGATCGGCGATCAATTCCGGATGCCGATCGGCGAAGGTGAGCACGGGAACGGTGCCGATATCGTGAACCAGCGCAGCCAGCATCGCCCGATCGGGATCGAACCCCCTGGTCTTATGGGCGAGCACGGCACAGATGGCGGCGACGTAGCTGCTGTGCGCCCACAGTTCATGCATCCGTTTCCGGATCTGGGACGACTTGGCGATAAACACCGCTTTCAAGGAAAACGTGGTGATCAAGTGCTGCGCCGCTTTGAGCCCGAGTCGCGTCAGAGCCTCGGGGCAGCTCTCTATTTTCTTGCGGCCGTGATAAAGCGGACTGTTGGCGATATGAATCAGCCGTGCGGTAATGGCCGGATCGATTTGAACGACCCGCGCGATCTTCGAATTATTCGCCCGGTCGTCGTTGATGGCCTTGCGTATCTTGAGGGAAATGTCGGGGAGCGTGGGCAGCACCAGTTTCTTCGCCCGCATTTCCTGGTAGCAAAGTTGCAATAAAGGGTTTTGAAGAGTATCTGCCGTCTCGAGAGTCATTACGAATGGAATGCGTTCGTTGGATCGCCGATGACACTGAATCCGGGAAAAACAATAAGGATAGCCTGGTTCCGGTCCCTCGGTAACATCCCTCGATCTTCGCGATAAAGGAATACACCGGATTTTGGTATTATTAGCGTTCCTCCACCCTCTAGTCACTGAGGGCCGACGGCAAAAGTCGGCAACTCTAGTCTTTTTTCAGGATTATTCGAATGACCATACGCACCCGATTTGCTCCCAGCCCTACGGGTTACTTGCACGTTGGCGGCGCGCGCACGGCGCTTTTCTCCTGGCTTTACGCACGCAAGCACGGCGGCACCTTTATCCTGCGCATCGAGGATACGGACTTGGAGCGTTCCACGGTCGACGCGGTCAATGCGATTCTGGAGGGTATGACCTGGCTCGGGCTGGAATACGACGAAGGACCGTTTTATCAAACCCATCGGTTCGAGCGTTATAAAGCCATTGCCCAGCAATTGCTGAACGAAGGCAAGGCCTATCATTGCTACTGCACTAGGGAAGAGTTGGATAACCTCCGTGCCGAACAACTGGCACGCAAGGAAAAGCCCCGCTACGACGGCCGTTGCCGCCATCGTACCGAGCCCCGCGAAGGCGTTCAGCCGGTGATGCGGTTTCGCAATCCGGACGACGGCGAAGTCGTCATCGAAGATCTCGTGCGTGGCCAAGTCATTGTGAAGAACAGTGAATTGGACGATCTCATCATTCTCCGCTCGGACGGTACCCCCACCTACAACTTCACGGTGGTGGTCGACGACCTCGACATGCAGATCACCCATGTCATCCGCGGCGACGACCATCTCAACAACACGCCGCGCCAGATCAACATTCTGAAGGCTTTGGGCGCGCCGCTGCCGAAATACGCTCACGTGCCGATGATCTTAGGGCCAGATGGAGCCAAGCTATCGAAACGCCATGGAGCGGTCAGCGTCATGCAATACCGCGACGACGGCTATTTGCCCGAGGCGCTCATCAATTATCTGGTGCGCCTCGGCTGGTCCCATGGCGATCAGGAGATCTTTTCGGTGGACGAAATGATCGAGCTGTTCGATGTTAACGACATCAATCATTCGGCCTCGGCGTTCAATCCGGAAAAACTGTTGTGGCTGAATCATCACTACATCATGCACAGCGATCCCTTGCATGTCGCGCATCATCTGCGCTGGCATCTGGGACAACTGGACATCGATCCCACTCGGGGGCCCGATCCCGTCAGGGTGGTCGAAGCGCAGCGCGAGCGGTGCAAGACCCTGGTCGATATGGCGAACGCGAGCGTCTTCTTTTACAAAGAGTTCGAAGCGTACGACGAGAAGGCCGCCAGCAAGAACCTGACCGCCGATAACCTCGGGGCGCTGCAAGCGCTGGAAACAAAACTCTGGGCGCTGGGTAACTGGAGCCGAGAGGCGATTCACCAGGTGGTCGTGGAGACGGCGGAAACGCTTGGAGTGAAGATGGGCAGCGTCGCTCAGCCGCTTCGGGTTGCCGTATCGGGAACGACGGTATCGCCTCCCATCGACCTCACCCTGGAGTTGTTGGGAAAAGATACGACGCTCTCCAGGGTCGGCCGAGCCATCGCCTATATCAATAAAAAAGCCTAGACAAACGCGAAGTCTTTCTTTAATATTCGCGTTCTCGATCGCGTGGGGCCATAGCTCAGCTGGGAGAGCGCAACAATGGCATTGTTGAGGTCGCGAGTTCGATCCTCGCTGGCTCCACCACTCGCGGATTGACCAATCAAGTTCCTTGTCCCCATCGTCTAGAGGCCTAGGACACCGCCCTTTCACGGCGGTAACAGGGGTTCGAATCCCCTTGGGGACGCCACGTTTATATAACCTTGGGGCAGCAAAGTCCCAACGGTCGTTTGTCGTTCCGCCAGCAAGACTTTCTTGCCGTCCCGTTCCACCGGAATACGCCGAATCGGTTCCTTGAGCAGTTTCCGGAGCGCCTTTCGTGCCGCGGCCACATCGCCCTGCATCTGGATCTTGAAGCATCCAATCCCGTCATGAAGTTGCTGGCGAAGCTGGCGCGGATCCCATGCGGCCGGCGTTTCGCTCAAACGCCTCATGTCCTCGTCAAGGCTTTGGATCCGGGGTTCGCGTTTGGGGGTTTCTGCGAGGATGCTGGTGGACGTCTGGCCCGAGGCAATCAGCGCCATGAAGTTGGCCAGTTCCTTTTTGAGCTTTTGGATCTCGCCCAGATAGTCGGGCGGCTCAGTCGTCAGGGCTTGCTTGATGAGGCTCAGGGCCTTTTCAATCACATAATCGATCGCCTCGGACGTGAGAATCGTCACCCGGGACCGGACAGGATCTCCTGATCGAGCGTCTCCACCCGGACTTTGTGATCGTTCACGCAGACGCTGGCGCCGCGGCTGTGGTGGTACGAACAGTCATAGTAGTAGTGATTCCGCTTGCCGCCCAAGGCCGCGATGTTGCTCCCGCAAAGACTGCTGCAGGCCAGGCTCGAGAGAAGATACTTCGATTCCTTCGGGGATCGGGGCGATAGAAGCGCTCGCCTCCGGTCGCTTTGAGATAATTTTGGGGCGCCGCTTCGAGCCGGCCTGGACTTCATCCCGGAGGTCTTGAGATACGATGGCGAGCTTCGGGCCGACGGATTTCGAGATGGTCCGCCTGGGGCATCCGCTTCTTCGCCGATCCGCCCTGACGGGTGTTTCGGTACTCGCCAAACGGGATTCACCCGAGATAGCGCCGCCGACGCAGCATCGGTTGGATCGCCGCTCAGGGTCTTGATCAGGGTGGTATAGCGATGTCCACCCGCATACATCTGAAAGATCGCACGGATACAACCTGTTCGGTCTGGGTGTTTGTTCTCAATTGATTTTCGGGACTCCGTACCCATATCGCCATTGCTCCGACTGGTCCTTATTCATCCGTTGTGAAGTTAAGTTCTTGAGCTTAAGCTCCAAATTTCTCGTTATTAATGATTGATGCTAAACCATGAAACGACTGGTTGTGATCGATATCGTTGGGCTTAATCCTTCGCTCTTGGGCGAGCACACGCCACATTTGAACCGGCTGATTACGGATGGATTTGTCGCTAATTTGGAGCCGGTTTTTCCGGGCGTGACGTGTACCGCCCAAGCATCGATGCTGACCGGTTCCCTTCCCCGGGAGCACGGAATAGTCGCCAACGGCTGGTATTTTCGCGATCTTGCCGAAGTATGGTTCTGGCGTCAGTCCAATCATCTCGTCCATGGCGAGAAGGTTTGGGATGCAGCGAAAATGTCCATCCGCGATTTCAGCTGCGCTCAACTCTTCTGGTGGTACAACATGTACGCTGACGTGGAGTACTCTGTTACCCCACGCCCCATTTATCCCGCGGATGGGCGGAAAATTCCGGCGCTTTACTCGAATCCCGCAGATCTGCACCGGAGGATCGAAGCCGAATTGGGTCCTTTCCCGATGTTTAACTTTTGGGGCCCGGCGGCGGACTTACGATCGTCGAGCTGGATCGCAAATGCCGCCAAATGGACGTTCGACCATCATCCCTGCAAACTGCAACTGGTGTATCTGCCGCACCTGGATTACAACCTTCAGCGCCTCGGGCCGGCCGATCCGCGAATATGGGAAGACGTCCGCGCCATCGATGCCGTCGCGGGAGACTTGATCGACCACGTTAGGGCTCAGGGAGCCGATGTTATGGTGGTCTCCGAGTACGGCATCGAGCCGGCCACGGGCTGTGTCCATATCAATAAAGTTTTGCGCGAACAGGGCTACATCTCCGTGCGCGAGACCCTCGGCTACGAGTTGCTGGACTTCGGCGCGTCGCGCGCCTTCGCCGTGGCCGATCATCAGATAGCCCATGTCTACGTGCGGAACGCTTCGGACAGTCCTGCCGTGGAACGCTTGCTTGGCACGGTACCGGGTATCGAGCGAGTACTGGCGGAGCAGGGAAAAGCCGAAATGGGCCTGGATCATCCGCGCTCCGGGGAATTGATCGCCATCGCCGAACCCGGGCATTGGTTCAGCTATTACTATTGGCAGGACGATGCGAAGAGTCCTGACTTTGCCCGTACGGTCGATATCCATCGCAAGCCGGGCTACGATCCGGTGGAGCTTTTCGTCGATCCGGACATCCGGTGGCCAAAGCTGAAAATTGGGTTTCGGCTGCTCCAAAAGCAACTAGGCTTCCGAATGTTGATGGATGTGATTCCACTCAAACCGGACCTGGTTAAGGGCACTCATGGCCGGTGCCACCAATCGGCTGACTTGAATCCCGTTTTGATCTCTTCCCGGCGCGACTTTGCGGTTGATCAGTTGCCGATAACCGGAATTAAACAACTGATATTGAATAGCCTTAATTGACAGCGGCTTCCGTAGAAGCCATTCACTGGATTTAGGGTCTACCGGTCCATGGTCATGGGTTCGCCTCCGGCATAGCTCACCATCATTTCTTCATTTGAAACTTCGGCGTTCATTCTTCCGGTTATCTCAGTCGTTCGCACATGATCGTCGGGGGCGCGATCTTCGCCCTTAGGCAAGCCGGGGGCCGGGCCCTATTGAATCAGGCGATAACCACGAGCGGTGATGTACGGGGCGGGGTGGCAACGGAAGTTCCGGCACTCTCGGCTATCGAGGTGGCTTAAACCGGAGTTGCAATGTCAAAAATTTTTACATACCAGAGTTCGGTGCGGCGTGCTCAATCTTCAATACAAACATGTGCTTAGGTGTATCAGTCTGAGAACACTCGTTAAAAAACCTCACCGCGAGTGTCGAAATCTTTTACGGTCTCGCCGGCCGATAAGGGACCTGAGTTGCTAAAGTTCCCTGCATCACACAAAAAGCTCCATAAAATCAATTTATTATCATATCTGTTGCATTTATGGCACAGGCCTTGCCTTGTACATGAGGCAGTTATGGTCGGCAAGTCATTTGAGTCGTCCGTACGCTTCTGATGTTCGACGGTAATAAGCGCTTATCCCGGTAGGCCGCTCGCTCGGAGTGACGTCGACGGGTTTCGAGCGCCAACCATAGGGCGTCTACGAACAAGCCCATTTTGTCCGCTTTGATTGGGGAAGGATCCGGATGAAAAGTCTTCTAAAAGCCAGTCTTGGCTTGCTCCTTATCTGTTCTGGTTCGAATGCAAGTGCGACGGTGATTCGCTATCAGGCGATCGATCTCGCCGACAGCGTGGTCGGTCAGGATCTCTGGCAATACCGCTATGACGTTAGCGGCTTGCCCGGATCGGCCGTGGGGTTCGATGTGTTCTTCAATCTGAGCGAGGGCTACCAGGCGGGCGACTTGAGCGATCCGCTGGCGCCCAATGGCGACTGGACGGTCGTCCTCCTTCAGCCCGACCCGGTCCTGCCGGACGACGGCCGTTTTTATGCCGAGATCGTCGCCGTTTCGCCGGTTCTACCGAATCTTCCCGATACTTATTTCAGCGTCAACTTTGTCTGGCCCGGGACCGGAGCCCCGGGTGGGCAAAGCTTTGCGATTTACGATGCCAACTTCGACATCCTCGAAGCCGGGCGCACCAGACCGTTCGGTGAAGCGATCCCAGAACCCGCGGTTCCCGCGTTGCTGCTCGTAGGACTGTTCGGATTGACCTGGTTTCGGACCCGGCGCAGCCAACGCGAGCTTTCCAAGCCGTAGCCATTTTTCCGCTGCCGGATTGTTGGCAGTGACAAAAGCGGCTCGTCTACACCTGCCGCCTACTAAATCTGAGGGGAGATAAGGATTATGGCGATGTCCATGCAGACCGATACCTACAAAGGATTTCTCGAGCATTTCAACGAGACCGCGCTATTCCGCTTTTTCGCGCGGCTTTTAATCTTCACTCAAATCTTTCTCGGTCTGCCGGCCCCCGCTGTTGCTGCAACGCCTTCCGACTCTCCATCATCCGCGGCAGTCACCGAGTTAGCGGTCACCGGGACCTACCAGCTGATCGGGTCCAAGCGCGTGTCCAGCACGCTGATCGACTTTACCTACCGCGCGGAGATCACCAACAGCGGTACGGAGACCTTCCCCGACGTCGCCGCCACCGTGGTGAGCCGGGCCGCCAGCACGATGATCGTCGATGGCGCGGTGTTTTTCGGCGAAGTAACGGGCGGCGCGACGCTGTTCAGTCAGGACACGTTCACCATTCGCCAAAACCGCACCGTCCCGTTTAATCCGAACGATTTGGTGTGGACGGTCCAGGCCAATCGAGCCCCGGCAGCAAACGCGGGGGCCGGCCAAACCATGGCCGTGGGCGGCACCGTCACCCTGGACGGCAGCGGCTCGTCCGATCCGGACGGCGATGATCTCACCTATACCTGGTCCTTCGTGGCGGTCCCCCCGGGTAGTACGGCGCAGCTCAGCGATGCCGCCGCCATCAAGCCGACGTTTGTGATCGACCGGCCCGGCGACTACACCCTCCAGCTCGTGGTCGATGATGGCAAGGCATCCAGCCTGCCGGCCCAGGTCACGATCAGCACGCTCAATACTCCGCCCGTGGCGGTGGCCCGTCTGAACCAAGCGGTTCGCGTGGGACAAACCGCGCAGCTCGACGGCAGCGCATCATCGGATGTCGACGGCGATCCCCTGACCTTCCGATGGACCCTCACGAGCCAGCCGGCGGGCAGCACGGCGATTCTGTCGGATTCAGCCACCGTGACACCGACCCTGCCGATCGACAAGGCCGGCCAGTACACGGTCGAACTCATCGTCAACGACGGCACCGAGGACAGCACTCCGACGCCGCTCGTCATCAGCACCGAAAACACGCCGCCGGTGGCCCATGCCGGGTCGGACCGCAAGATCGCGCTCCAGGCGGAAGTGGTGCTGGACGGCAGCGCCTCCATGGACATTGACGGCGACACCCTCAGCTTCTTGTGGTCGCTGATCGGAAAACCGGCCAATAGCACTGCCTCTCTCTCCGATCCGAGCCTGGTCAAACCCAAATTCACCGCCGATCTGCCCGGTGATTATGTCGCCCAACTGATCGTCAATGACGGCAAAGCCAACAGCGCGCCGGCCTCGGTGATCCTGACGACCGAGAACACCAAGCCCGTGGCGAATGCCGGCACTCCTCAGACGGTACCTCTGCAGACTACTGTTACGCTGGACGGAAGTCTCTCCTCCGATGCCGAGAACGACCCTCTGACCTACCTATGGTCATTGACGAGCATTCCGTTCGGCAGCGCCGCCACATTGTCCGACCCTGGCGCGCAACAGCCGCAGTTCCTGGTCGATCTCCCCGGTTCGTATATCGCCCAGCTGATCGTCAACGATGGTCACCTGGCGAGTGATCCCGCGAACGTCATCATCAGCACCGAAAACAGCCGGCCGGTAGCGAATGCCGGACCCGACCAGGAGGTTAAAGCAGGCGATGCCGTGCAGCTGGACGGCGGCGCCTCCGGCGATGCCGACCACCAGCCCTTGACCTACCAGTGGTCGTTCACGGCCAAGCCCCAGGACAGCACGGCCACGCTGTCGGATCCTGCCAGCGCGACCCCCACCTTCGTCGCGGATCGGACCGGCGCCTATGTGCTGCAACTCATCGTGAACGACGGCCAGCTCAACAGCGAGGCCGACACGGTCACGATCGAGGCCAAGCCGGTCATGGTCACGGTACCGAACGTGGTCGGCCAGACCCAAGCGGCGGCCGAGGCCACCCTTATCGCCGCGCAACTGACGGTGGGCGCGATCACCGCACAAGCCAGCGACACCGTGCCCGCCGGAACCGTGATCAGCCAGGCTCCGGTGGCCGGCACCGAGGTGGAGAAGGCCAGTGCGGTCACCCTCGTGGTGTCCACGGGCCCGGCGCTGGTCAGTGTGCCGAACGTGGTCGGTCAGACCCAGGCGGCGGCCGCGGCGGCGATCAGCGCCGCCCAGTTGACGCTCGGCACGGTCACCCCCGCGGCCAGCGACACGGTCCCGGCCGGGCAGGTGATCAGCCAGAATCCGCTGGCCGGGGCGTCCGTCGCCAAGGGTTCGGCGGTTAACCTAGTCGTTTCCTCCGGTCCCGCCCTAGTCACTGTGCCGAATGTCGTCGGCCAAACCCAGGCAGCGGCCACGGCCGCCATTACCGGCGTCGGACTGAGCGTCGGTATCGTCACCCAGCAGAGTAGCGATACGATCCCGCCCGGCAGCGTCGTCAGCCAGACACCGGTCGGTGGAACCAACGTGGCTGCCGGTACGCCGGTCGACCTGATTGTCTCTACCGGGGCTGCGCCGGTGGTTCTGAGCCAGCTCACGGTAACTCCACCGAGCCCCACGATCCTGGTGGGGCAGACCCAGCCGTTCAGTGCCATCGGCACCAACAGCGACGGCACCGGTCAAGACATGACGGGGCAAGTGACTTGGGACAGCAGTAATCCGTCAGTGGCCGCCATCACGGCCGATGGGGTGGTCACGGCCCTGACCGAAGGTAGCGCGACGATCCGTGCCAGCCAGGGCGCGATCGCTGGCACTACCCTCCTAACCGTCAGTGCGACGGTCTCGGATACCACTCTGCCGACTGCGGTCCTCACCGCTCCCGCGGCAGACAGCACCGTGACCGAACCGACGGAAGTCAAGGGCACGGCGAGCGACGCCAACTTCCTGAAGTACGTACTCGATTATGCTCCTGCCGGCGAGACCCATTTCACTGTGCTCGCGACCGGTACGACGCCGGTGGTTAACGGCACGCTCGGTACCTTCGATCCCACGTTGCTGCTCAATGACCTCTATACCCTGCGCCTGACCACCTATGACAAAGGCGGCAACACGGCTCAGGCCAGTGTGCAGGTTCAGGTGGGCCGTGACCAGAAAGTGGGCAATTTCAGCCTGGCTTTCCAGGATCTGAACATCCCGGTAGCCGGCATTCCGATCACCATCACCCGGGTTTACGACAGCCGGGACAAGACGAGCGGCGATTTCGGCTTCGGTTGGCGGCTGGATCTGCAGACTTTGAGACTGCGCGTCAATCGAGAGCAGGGCTCGGGTTGGCAGGTGAACAAGAGCGGCGGCTTTTTCCCAACCTACACCCTGGTGCCCAACCAAAGCCATGTCGTCAGTATTACTCTGCCGGACGGCAAGGTAGAGCAATTCGACCTATCGACCGAGCCAAGCAGTCAGCTGTTGTTCCCGCTGGATTTCGTCACCCCGGTCTACAAGGCGCGGCCCGGGACCCTCGGCAAGCTAAGACCTCTAAGCGGCGGCATTTTCGTCTCCGGCTCGCAGCCCGGGGCAGTAACTTTGTTGGACGATGGCGACTTTTTCACTGTCTATAATCCAACTACCTTCGAATACAGCACGCCCGAAGGTCGTGTATTCATCATTAACAAGGATTCAGGTGTGCAAAAAGTCAGCGATGCTAACGGCAATTCGTTGACCATCGGAACGACGGGTATCATGCATTCCAGTGGCAAAGGCATCACCTTTACCCGCGATAGCCAAGGGCGTATTACCAAAATTACCGATCCTAATGGGAACGTAATTCAATATGCTTATGATGTCCAGGGAGACTTGATTACCCATACCGATCCTGAAGGTAACAGCACGAGATTCAAGTACAACTTCAGCCATGGCTTATTGGAGATTCGTGATCCGCGCGGTAATGTGCCTGCGCGTAACGAATATGACGCCGAAGGTCGGCTAATTGCAACGATAGATACTAAAGGAAACAGAGTTGAGCTAATTCATGATGTGGCCGGTCAGCGGGAAATTCGTCGAGACCGTAATGGCAATGTTACGGTTAGCACTTATGACGATAAGGGCAATTTGACCTCCGAAACCGATCCTTTAGGTAATACGACAACGCATACTTATGACGATCGCGGAAACGAGCTGTCAATCACCGACCCTTTAGGCAATCGAAAGACGTTTACCTATGACCAGAATAACAACCGGACTTCCGAGACCGATGCTGGCGGTAACGTCACTACCTATACCTACAATACCCGGAACCAGTTATTGACGATAACCGATCCGCTCGGGCGCAAAACGGTTAACAACTATGACGCCAAAGGAAATTTGATCAGTACCGTGGACCCAGCGGGAAATACAACCTCCCATACCTATGATGCGCGTGGGAATCGAACTTCTACGCAGGACGCCGAGGGTAATCTCCTTAAATATGAATATGATGCTTCCGGGAATAGAACTAAGTATATCGATGCTGCCGGGAACATCACGACCTATCAATATGACGTTAATGGCAATAAGACCTCCGAGTCCTCATCCAGGACTGACGCGAATGGGAATGTGGTTGTCGTTACTACAAGCATGCTCTACGACAAACGCAATAAGCCGATTGAGCAGATCGATGCACTGGGTAACTCGGTAAGGTTCACATATAACAGTTTGGGCAAAGAGGAGACCTTTACCGATAAGAATGGCAATCGGCTAACCCGATACTATGACGACATCGGTAATCTCATTCAAACCACTTATGCTGATGGAACCTTTGAAGCGTATACCTATGATGCGGAAAACAATCGCATAGGTTCGACTGACAGGGCCGGTCGGATCACAAGCTATGAGTATGATGGCAACAACAGGCTGGTCCGTACCCAGTTCCCCGACGGCACTTCAGAAACCAGGAGTTATAACGCAATTGACAAGGTGGGTTCGATCACGGATCAAAATGGGCATACTACCCGGTATGACTATGATGCCGTTGGCCGCAAGATCAGCGTCACCAATGCGTTAGGTCACGTAACGCGCTATGCCTACGATGCCAAAGGCAACCAGGTCTCCATGACTGATGCCAATGGCAACATAACGCGCTTTGAATATGACCTGAACGATCGAAAAACCAAAACCGTGTTCCCAGACGGAACCTTCAAGGTGTTCGCTTATGACACGCTTGGCAGGAAAATTTCGGAGAGCGACCAGGCCGGGAATATCACGCAATTCGCGTACGATGCACAGGGAAGATTGATAAGAGTTACGGATGCGCTCGGCGGTGTAACTCAGTACGCATATGATGAAGTGGGAAATCGGACAGCCCAGATCGATGCTAACGGTCATCAGACTACATGGACTTACGATGGTCTAGGGCGAATTCTGAGTCGGACGTTGCCGTTGGGCATGACGGAAACTTTCACGTACGACGCAAACGGTAATATTTCCACGCATACCGACTTCAAAGGACAGACTATTTCCTATTCGTATGATTCGAATAATCAACTTATTTTGAAAACTCTTCCGAACGGAAGCCAGATAACGTATTCCTATACTCCAACCGGTAAAGTGACGACCATCGTTGATGATCATGGCGTTACTACCTTCGAATACGATCTGCGGGATATGCCCGTGAAAGTGGTGAACGCCGATGGAACGATACTGGAGTACCAGTATGATGCGAAAGGTAACCGAACATCGGTAACGCTGCCGTCGGGTACCATTAACCATGAGTTCGACGCAATCAATCGTCTGATAGCCGTTACTGACACTCAAGGCCGAGTTACGCGGTATTCATACGACAATGTGGGTAATCGGACGCGGATCGAATATCCAAACGGCAGCAAAGCAAATTATGGCTACGATGCATTGAACCGACTTACGAGCCTTTCCCATGTGACAAGCGACGGCAGCGTTTTGGCAGGGTTCGAATATGTCCTGGATGCCGTCGGCAATCGCACAGCCGCAACTGAGGAAGGTGGAGTCAGGACCGATTATTCGTACGACAAACTGTACCGGTTGACCCAAGAGCAGATCACCGAATCCGGCATCGTGAGAAAAGTGGTTTCCTATACTTACGACGGTGTCGGGAACCGGTTATCCAAGACGACCGATGGCGAGGTCATTAATTACGTATACGATGACAATGACCGGATGATCAGCGAGGGAGTGGTAACGTATAGCTATGACGCCAACGGGAATCTCATTGAAAGGTCGAACGGCGGGTCGGCGTCTCAATTCGAGTTTGACTACGAGAATCGCATGGTCAAGGCGACCGAGCCAGGAAACGTCACCGAATATATCTACGATGACGACGGGGTGCGAATCGGTACTGTGCGTAACGGAGTGACATCATCCTATCTCGTGGATAAGAACCGGGAGTTACCCGAGGTACTGGAAGAGCGTGACTCTGCCAACGGGCTCATCGTGGTCTATATTCATGGCGACGATCTTATCAGCCAGCAACGCGGCACCGAGATTCGTTTCTACCATTACGATGGCTTGGGCAGCACGCGCTTGCTGACGGATTTTGGCGCCGGGATCACCGACCGCTATGCTTACGACGCATTCGGTAATCTGCTGAATTCCTCCGGAATTACCGATAACCGGTATCTGTTTACCGGTGAAGAGTTCGATCCAGAGACGGCTTTCTATTACCTTAGAGCCCGCTATTACGATCCGGGTGTCGGGCGCTTCACGTCGATGGATAGCTTCCAGGGCAACATCTATGATCCGAAATCGCTACACAAATACGTGTATGCAAACGGAGATCCGGTTAACTTGGTGGATCCCTCGGGACATTTTGCGGGTGTAGCGATGGCGATGCCGAGCATCAGCATAAGCATTAGCATCAATACCGCAGCGATCGCGAGCGCGGCGCTCCTTCTCGCGAAGGTGACGCTGGCCGTTGCCGGTGCCGCGGTTGCCGCCTGCGCTTTGAATGCCGCGCTGTCCTTCTCGACGGCAATCGGCTCGGGCGGGGCGTGCGATGTGAGCAAATTCAATATCTTCTACTCGGGCATGGATACCCCGTTTACGACCGCTCATATCGCATCGGCGATAGCGACCGGCGCGCCCGCATCGCCTTTGCGGCGGATTTCGCCGCCACATTCCAGAGCTTGGCTGCGGAGCGATCCGCGCTGTTCCGGAAACGTTGCAAGCCAGACTTTATTGTGGTGCGATGAGTATCCATTCGCATCCACTGACCGGGGTGGACAGGCAAATGGCCCATCGCTGATGTTGGTTCCAGCGGTGGAGCAGATGTATCAGGGAGGTATGCTGTCGGCGTTCTACTTTGCTTGTAACGTGGTCGCCAACGATCCGTTAAACGGTGTTTTCGGAGTCGTGCCCGGAACACCGACAACCTCGTGGCAATGTAAGTAACCGCTTCGGGTGTGCCAGGTGGTTTATGCTAGGAGATGAAAAGATTTATCAGATTGGGATGTTTGATTGAGGTAATCGTGGCGGTCGCCCTTTACCTGGGGGCATATTCCGCCGGCCTGCGGTTACCCAATTCGGAAAACGCCGATCTAATGACCGGCCAACCGATTGACACTGAGTGTTTTATTCATTCTGCCGTGGACGACTGTTTAAACAATGCCCTTGGCCGGATCCTTGCCGCGATGGAGCGGAGTGGATATCCGTTGCCTGGTCTACTCAGACCCGGGTTGTCAGATAGGGACCGACAGGCCGTGTTAGCGGATTTCCCGTGGCAACTGCCGCGAGAACTCGACCGTTTCTATGCCTGGCGAGATGGAGTGGCCGAAGGGGCGAAGGTGGCTGAACTTTTTCCCGGCGGCACAATGTTAACTCTCTCCGAGGCTATGGCAATCTACAAGCTGCAAATCGAAACCGCGGCTCGAATCGCCACACTAGCCAAGATAGAACCAGACAAACTTTGGAGTTCGCGGTGGTTCCCGGTGTTTGTCAGTCACGGAGATTTTTACGTCGTAGAAGGTTCCGATCGGCCGATCGAGGTGTCCCCCGTTTACTTCATTACGAACGAGGACCGCATACCAGTCAGAAGATACGCAAGCCTTTCGGACATGATGGAGATCGTCGCTAGATGTTTTGAGCAGGGTGCCTTTCGAGTTGGCGATTCCGGAATCTTGCAGGAAGATATCAAGAGCGTTGCCGCCATAACCGCGGGTTATCGTGTGGTTAGTAACCAGGCTCCGGAGATTGGGAATATGAGTGAGATCGAACGACTAGTTCACATCCTGGCCTCCGCCGATGGCGAAGCGAGGGGAGAGGCTGCCGGCAGGCTGATGGAACTGCATGACGAGGCAGCCATACCACTGTTAGCGCAAGTTATCCGTAGCGCTGATCCGAGCGCTAGGGAACTGGCAACCCGAGTGCTGGCGGAACTCGGCGGCGACTCGGCCGTTCCGCCATTGCTAAATGCCCTCAAAGATCCGGAGGAATCGGTGCGCGGCGAGGCTGCCGCAGCGTTAGGACAACTTAGGCGGCCTCAGGCTGTCGATGCGCTCATCGTGGCGCTAGACGACCCCGCGACTTCCGTACGCATGCGCGCCGTGTGGGCTCTAGGAGAGCTCAAAGCCCATGATGCCGCGGTCAAACTGGAGGCGCATCTTAAGAAGGAAGAGCATATTCCTTTGCGAAACGCCATCATCCAGGCTCTGGGAAAGATCGGCGATACCTCCGTAATACCTGCATTAATCGAGTTCGTGAAGGAGTCTCCGATGGAGACCCGGATACTCGCCGCAGCAGCCTTGGGGGAGTTTGGGGGCGACGAGGCTGCGGGTGCGTTGCGGTTCGTTATCGAGGAGCAGGATCGCCTGGAGCAGACAAACTCCGGTAATACGAGCCTGGACAGCATTATCAAACTCCAGCAGGCGCGGCAGCTAAAACTGGTGTCGCAGCAGTCACTAGCCAAGATCGACAAGGGTAGGAAATGAGCTTTCGCCAGTTGTCCTAATGAAGCTGGGTAAAGTAGGGGACGGGTTGCCATTAGTTTAGCGCCGGTCTGTCTGTTGCCACCCCTTTTGTCTGGCATTGCGTCACAAACTGCGACAACGTCAAGTTGGCCTGTCCCGTCTCATCTCATCGGACCATGCCTACGCTTTTCCGTACGCGGCTTTCCAATGGTCTTCGCAACAAGGCATGTGCCGATCGCCAAAGCGCCTTTGTCGGCAGTCTAAAAAGTCCATTGCGTACATAGATCACAGGTCCCGAGAAGCGATGTATCCATGTGCTCGCTCCTGGCTTGTGATGATGCAGCAGATAAAATTGCACCCGCTCATCCACACGCAGCTTCACGTTGGAGATCGTCCTGGTGCAGTTACGGTCGTGGAAATAGTTGGCCAGCCGCGCAAGGTCCGGTTGAATTCTCCGATACTCTGCAATATCGCGACGCTGGGTACGCAGCCAGTCGGTCAGGGCTTTGTTCCGGTCTTTGATCCGCAGCATCGAACGAAGTGACGGCTGAACGAACGGCCGAGAAACGCGCGCAGGGCCATTCGCTTTTGCTGCGCCGGAGTCTCGACGACCCGAGCGACCGGGCATACTACGTGACCTTCGCGCCGAGGGACGGCATGCTGGACGCCCTGGTTTACGTCGCGGAAAGGCCTCGGTCCATCGAATATCGCATTTCGAAGCGGCCAAGCCAGACTGTGGGCTGGATGAATAGAAGGCAGGGCATGTGTGGGTCGCGTGGCATCGGCACATCGCCTTAGCCTTGGTGACGCACGCCGTCGAGATGGCCGCGGCTTGTTATAGCCTATCCCGGTAGGTCCGCGGACCCGTTCCACAAGCTCAGGGCGACCGGACTTCTGGGGTAAGTCCAAAGTTGCAGCACTTATCTGGCTATGATTTGCGTTGACAGGATCGAACTAGAAATCCAGGCCTCAAATCTAAGTACATTCCATAAACTTTTGCGGAATCTCGACAAATTAGTTCGATTGGCAGGTTTCTCCTGCAGTGGTGCGTATGCCGCAAGACTTCCCTGAATGTGCTTAGAGCGTTTTCATCGCGCTCGTACGGCAAAACCAGCTTGGCGGACGTCGTTGGCGCCTTCGGCTCGGGTGAATGGATTCAAGCATTCGTAGGTCGGCAATCCTTTCCCAATCGCAAACGGTCGCTTTAGTCGCGACCCTTCCGACGAAGACGCTCGGCCGGGACGTGGCGTCGCGTCGGGAAAGGATTCCCGACCTACTCGCGAGTGCCCGAACAGTAGATATGAAAATGCTTTAGCGATATTTGGTTATAGTGAAAATTCCCGGCGATAGATGTGATGACGGCGGGCATTCGTTAATTGCTTTTTTGGACGAGCAATCGAATGGGAGTGCCGACAGGAGGCAGAACGTTCTTTCTCGCCTCAATGGTTCCGAAAGCGCCGAGGCCGATGCCTACTCTATGCTCGATGACGCTGGCCGGATCGTGCACGAATCCGATTAACGTGCCGTCCATATGAGCCAGGTAGCGACCATCGGGCGTAAATGTCGATCCGGTATAAACCCACTCGTGAGTCGCTTGGCCTTCCGCTGCCGTCAATAGCTCCTCGGCCCGGCGTCGAACGGTTTTGCCGGAGGATTCCCAGGTAATCCACAATTCGAGCTTGTCGCCTGCGACCGGTTCTTTATCGAAATGAAAGCTGGCGGGCTTGGCTTTTTTTGCATCCAAGCCGATGAGAATGCAGGCCAAATTGAATTCGACCGCGTTGGCATCCAGTTCGAGAAGGCTTTCGTAGGATTTATACCCTCCCTTGGTAACCGCCAGAAATTCCAGCGGCGGCTCGGAGCGAATCACCGTGCCTGGAACGGCGAAGTTCCGTTCGGCCTTGTTGACTTCGATGCTGCCGACTTGGTATCGCTGGCCGCCCAGGTCGCGGATTTCAGGCTGCGGCGGCATGGGTTGAGAGCCGTATTCCAGCGGGGCTTCCGCAAAGGTGGCGGACGACACCAGAACACCGATCAAAGCGCTATAAATAACAAAGTTGATTTGTCGCATCGGCCGATCTCCTAGCCGACCATGCCGGTGACCACCCGATGCGGCATCGGGGAAGGAAAGGGACGGGTTTCAATGTGCGTAAATCCGGCTTCGGCCATCCACGCCGCCACGTCCGTATCGGCATGTACGCCGCCCTCCGGCGCCGTCAGCATCATGTTGAGGCCGAAAAGGGTCGCGAACAGGGGGCCGGTTCCGCCGTGGTCGGTGAAGACATCGCTCAAAATCAGCAGCCCACCGGGTGCCAGGGCGTCCTTGGCACGGCCGATGAGTTCCCGGCATCCCGTTTCGCTCTCTCGATGCAGGACCCCCGAGATCAACACCACATCGTTACCGGTCGGGAATTTGGTGGTGTGGTAATCGCCTGCGAGTGTAGACACCCGATCCTTGGCGCCCAGACTTCCTATGATTTCATCGGCCAGTTCCACCACATGGGGCAGGTCGAGCACTTTCGCCCGGAGTTCCGGATATCTTCGGACGAACAAAGCGGAATATGTACCCGGTCCGCCGCCGATATCCAGCAGTTGTTTGCGTCCGCTCAGGTCGACCAGGCCGGCCAAAGCATTGCCGATGCCCAAGGCGCGGTTGTGCATTCCATAGACGAAATGGCGCGTTTTCGCGGGATCGTCGCCGAGATAGGTTTCCTGGGCGAGAGGGGGGCGATTTTCCCGGAGCGCTTGTTCCAGCTTGCCCCATGTGGCGTAAAGGTCATCGCTGTAACGCACGGCATTTCCCATGAACGCCGGACTGCCCGGCACCAGAAAGACACTGGCCAGAGCGCTATTCGTGTAAACCCCTTCGGATTCTTCAAGTAACCCTAAGGCAACGCAAGAGTTCAGCAGCAGACGGGTAGGCCGAGGGTGGGTATTCAGGGCATCGGCTGCCTCGCTGACGCTCATGGGTGTCTTGGCGAGAGCTTCGAACACGCCGATACGATTGGCCGTCAGAAATGTCATGGCATTCCAGTAGGCGGTGGTGAGTTGCATGATCGGTGTCGGATCGAGCATGTGATCGTTTCCTTGTGATGTCTTAGGCGCAAAGGGCATGGTCGATGTCGCATTCCAGCTGCATGTAACCGCAGCGATGGCACATGAATCCATCCCAGATGTTCAATTCGTATTTCCGGCGGATGTCAAAATAGCCTAGGTTAACGCGCTCAAAGTAGCTGCGCAGTTTCTCCAGGTGTTTGGGATGATCCCGCCCCGCGATGGGCCAATAAAGTGAGTAAATCGGAATGATGCCCTTCGCACCAAGCGTCTCGGCGCCCTCGAGCGCAAGCTCGATCGCTTCTTTCTCGGTTAATCCGTACTCCGGCTCCAGTTCGATTCCCGCCACCATGGCCGTGTAGACACGTCCCTTACCCCAAAAAGACACTGCACTTTCGAGGGCCCCGATCCAACGCTGATAACCCACGAACCGGTGCTTGCCGGGGCAAACCTGGCTAAACAATCGCTCGGACCAGACTTCCAGATTAAAACAAACGGCATCCACCAGATTCTCATCATGTAACCGGCGTAGACATTCCTCGGGCAACGCACCGGAACCGCAGGTGACCGGAATCCGATGCCGATTGACCGTTTGTACCTCGCGGGCCAATTCGATGAAGCGTTCGCCTTCTTCCCGCCAATCGGTCATGGAGCCTCCGACCAGATAGATGTGGCGGATTTCGCTTTCCCGCAAGGCGGCATCAAGCGTCTCCTTTAGGCGCGTGTAAGTCAGGGGCGACAAGGATGTGCGATCCATCACCTGCCCCAATTGCTCGGTACGCGCGTCGGGAGCGCCGTAACCGCAAAACAGGCAGCGCATGGACTGCCCGTCCTGTTTATCGGCGAGAAAATACTGACAAGCAGGCGCCACGTTGATGACCGCCATGTCGTGGTGCAAGGTGATGCCGGCCTGGGCCATGGGGAAGCCGTCGCTGGTTTTTCCGTGCATCCACTTGGGAAGATTCATGAACTCGACCGACGTTTCCGGGTGCGTACCGCGATCGTGAGCCAAGCGGTAGCCCGATTCGAAAGAGCCGGTTACGGACCAAGCCGAGTCCCCGTTGCCCTTGATCCTGGCGAAAACGCCGTCGGACGTGGCAAGCGAGTAGGGAACCATCGCCTTGCCCTTGCCGGTCGGATCGTGTTCGCCGGGTTTGAAACGATACGGGTAGAAACCCGGAAACGAGTGCTCCGTCGCCCGTCCCAAAGCGTCGGTGTAGCGAATGCCTTCGAAAATCAGATCCAGTTTGCGTTTGGCGGTTTCTGGGAGGGCGGGAGGCTGCATGGCATTGGTCTCCTGAGTTCTTCTTTGGGCTTAAAGCCTATCCCGGCAGGCCGTTCGCCCTGAGCTTGTCGAAGCGTGTTTTAAGGTCTACCGGGATCGGCACTTAGTGTAGTATGCCGAATCGCGTTCCCGATACGTTTAACCCATGAAAATCAACAGACAGCTTATTCTCGTGGTTTCCACGGCACTGGCGATACCGATCATTCCTTTTCTCGTCATTGGCGAACTGCCCGGGGAACGATGGCTGTCGGCCACGGATGACAACGCGCTTCGGTTCGGCTTCCTCGGCGGTGCGCTGTTGGCCGGCGATGCCCTCCTGCCCATACCGTCCAGCGTCATCGGAACCCTGCTCGGCGCGCGTCTCGGTTTCATCTCCGGAACATTATGGACATGGGCGGGACTGACTATCGGCCATCTTATCGGTTATGCCGCCGGGCGGCTGCTGCTGGCCCGGCTCGGCACGCGGCTCCCGGAAGTGCCGACGCTCTTAGCGGTGTTCGCGAGCCGGCCGGTCCCGGTGCTGGCGGAGGCCGTGGCTTTTACAGCCGGTGCCGAAGGTCTGGATTTTTCTCGATTTCTGCTGACGGCGGCTGCGGGCAACTTATTGTACTCGGTGGTACTGGCAGGAAATGGCGCCGCACTATTACCCGATGCGATAGTCGGACCAGGAATCATCGTTCCCATGACATTACCCGTCGTTGCCTGGCTGGGATGGCGCCTCCGGAAAAAGCAGAAGAGCAAAGTCATGCAAACGGGAAACTGAAACCTCGAAAACGGATCGGCCCTGCTACCGGGTTACGGCTGCTGGGTAGGACCGGGTTGAAGGTAAATCATTTCGACACCCTCTGCGCCTTGGACGACTGCACGCATCATCTGTCCCTGGTCCAGCTGCTGCTTGATTTGCGAGACCGAGTCCATCGGTTCGAAACTGAGGCCGTTGAGCTTCAGCTCCGCTGCGGACGGCAATCCCAGCATCGGTTTGAGGGCGAAATAAAGTTCGTCTATCGTCGCGGCGGGAGTTTTGGCCAGTTGTTCGATTTGGTAGGCCATCTCCTCGCTTACTTCCACCGTTCGGTGTTTCGGCTGTGTTTCGGCCTCGCTGGCTGTCGGGGCTGCCGCATCGGCACTGGATGACTCGGGCGACAACAAATTCCGATGCCCCTGCTCGGACGGCAAACCATCCGCGGTCAACTGGATCTCGATCTCGCCGGTTTCCGTTTTCAGCCAAAGGCGGTCGCGAGAAATCTTTTCGACTTTGCCCACGTCCGGAATCGAGGTATTCCGTCGCACCGTCTGTTGTCGGCCGTCCGGGAATTCGATCATGGCAACCCGAGCTTCGTCGCCGACCGTCACCACACCTGAAAGACGGAAGGGCGGTTCCGACGAAGATGCGGCGATTGCGATATCCACCCTGACGATAGCCAATAGAAATGCCGGTAACGAAAACAGGGTTGTCCTACGAATATTCATGCGCTTAATCGATCCAGCCTGGAACTTCCATCTCCGAAAACAACGGATGGGAATCAAAAACAACCCACCCGTTGTTCACTAAACCGTTATTTTTATCGAACGCCGGCCCTACGATGCCTTTGGTTAAATGCGAACCCCAACAATCCCGCTCCCATCAGCATCACGACCGGCGGTTCGGGGACAGGGATAGGCTGTGACTGCTGGCAATTGCCCCCCACGCAAACACTGCCTCTTCCAGCCGATACCGGGGGAACAAACGGATCGCCGTTTTCATCTCCCAAAAACTCGCCGGTCGAAGCGATGTTATCCGTGAACGACAGTGGGCTGAGGCCGTTTGCAAGGGTATCGAAGGTCAATGTGAACAACCGGAATGCGGTGTTGCCGTCCTGGTTCGTAAGCAAATCCAAGGAGGTCTCAAATACATTCACCGTACCGGAAACACTGTCGTCAAAGCCTTGAATGGAGTCGAACGGACCATCCAGAAAGATATCGAAATCCACACTGGCAAGAGACAGGATGCTGTCATTCCAATGCACGTTGAAATCGTAGGCGCCGACGAACTCACCGCTAAGGTCGGTGACTATGACATCGACCTTAGCCGGGTCACCGAGCGCCACGTCCTGGGAAACTGGATTAAACACCAGAGAAATCGCCGAGGCCGGCTGGGCGGCCAGCAGACTGAGCGGGACGGCAAGTCCCAATATCTTGAGTAATTTATTCATATCACTTTCCCCATCGTCTTAAGTCTCAATTCGAGTTATGTCCGACGCACCCCGCAAGGTGCGTCGGGTATTTCTTGGCTTTACTGAACAGTCATCTGAGTGGCGCATTTACGCGCATCCAGCACCGTAATCCAGCCGTTGCCGTCAGCATCGCGCGGGTCGTTCGGACCTGAGGCAGGCTGGTTCCGCGCCGCGGCAATGGCATTAATGTCATCGCGGTCGACATCGCCGTCCGGCTCCACGTCACAGCGCAGGAAATCGCAGACATCGCCTTTGCCGTTGCCGTCCGAATCCGTCTGATCGGCATTGGCAGCGTTCGGGCAGTTGTCGCAGGCGTCGCCCACGCCGTCGCCGTCGCTGTCTTTCTGATCCGGATTGGCAACCGCGCGGCAATTGTCCGTGTTATCAGGCACGCCATCGCCGTCGCTGTCGATAAAGGCGCCGCCGGTGGCCCGCTGCAACACCAGGAGCGCGTACGCTTGTTTGGAGTAGTTATTCCAAGAACCTGGAGCGCTGTTGCAAATGAAATTTCCGTCGTTGCCGTTGATTGGCGCAGAGCCGTCCCAACACTGGTGTTCGAGGATTTCGTAGGCGTAGTCGAAATATTGGTTCTGGGTCTGCGTCGGGTCCGCGCCGTAATAACCTACGCCGCCCGCACCGAAGCTCGCCACGCGGGGCAGTGCATCCGGATCCTGGTGTACCTGGCGTACGGTACAGGCCGCATCGGGCGCCTTGGTGCCGAGATCGTCCGGACCCAGGTTGCCCAGTGCCGGTGCAATGCCCGACTGGCGCATGAACTCCATGCCCTTGAAAGAGCTCCAGAGGTAATACCAGTAAGAGCTGCCGGGCCAGCTATTGCCCATGCTGTCCAGGTCCTGCCAGCGATAGTGGTTGTACAGCCAGCGGAGATAAGCCTGAACGGATGGGTCGTTGACGTTGGCTCCGCCCAGGAGCTGTACCCAGGTGCCCGAGGCGGTTTGCTGCAGGCTGGGGTTATAACCGGTTCTCTGGTAACCGTGACCGCGCTCAGTAGGATCGATCGAATCACAAGCAAAGTTGTCGGAACCGGCGGCAGACCCGTTGGCGGCGTAAGCCAGCTTCGAGCGCTCCAAGGCGGCATTAAGCGTGGGAAGCCGATTGCCCGGATCGCCGAAGGCCGGATCCGTGTACACGGCCTTGGCCGCCGCGAGACCGGCTACGCCGAACTGGGTGGTCGAGGAGTCCGCACCCGGACCTGTATAACCCCAATAACCGTAGTTGTTCGAAGTGCTCGGGGGATCTTCCGGAGGGGTGTTGTCTTTAGTCTGTCCGGCGACGATCCGGTCGGAAAGCGTGTTGATGGCGGTGATCAGATCCACGTAATCTGCGGTATCGGGGATTTCCGGAGCGCTGGGGTCGCCCTTGTCCGGTCCGCCGGAGCGCAGATATTCGCTCAGTGCCATGAGGAAGCTGCCGTCGCGATACAGGTAAAGCGAAGTCTCGTTGACGCGATCCAGCATATAGGCGACGACTGTGCGCATGCGGGCCTTGTCGGTTGCATTGGCGCCGGAATAGCCCTGTGGCGGATCGGCAGGGTTTCCGGTAGCGCGTTTCTCGAGCAATGCGAGCGCTGTCAGACCGGCTGCATCCCCGGCACTGCTGGGGTTGTTGTAGGCGCCCACGTTGGCTAAATATTCCAAGCCGCGGTCGATCGCCACGGCCACATCCTGCTCGAAAGGCGTGACCGCTTGCGCGCCCGTTCCGGCCAGGCTCAGCGCCGTGCCCAGTATCACGGGTTTCAATCGTAAGTTTTTCATTGGTTTTCTCTCTCTCTTCTCAAACTCGTCTCGATAGGCTTCCCTGCGCCCATGTCCGGGAATCCCCTCTCTCCAAGCGATTCCGGAAACAAGGAGGTTCCGAGCAAGAGTCGAGCCACGATGAAAGGTGACTTAAAAATCAAGTGGGTGGCTGCTTTCTTTGAAAAAGTGTTCACGATCGAGCCAACTGCTGTAAAAAAAACTGACAGTGATCCGGGCCTTCACGAAAGGTTGATGTAGACTTGCCGCTTCACTAGCATTCCGATTCGTCAAAAGTCGATTGGTCATGGCAAGAGCAAGCCTTTTGAGCCGGCACGCGCTCCGGAACTGGACACCCAGCATTTATCTGAAACTGATGGTTCCCTTTTCGGTGGTTTTGCTGGTGACAGCCGCTATCGCCTGGTGGCTCACGACGCGTATGTTTTCCATAGCGCTGGAGGAGCGTGTCAACGAACAGCTTACGAATGTCGCGACCGTCTTGGCCAAGGGCAATCTTCCGCTGACCGACGATTTGGTATTCAAGGTTCGGCAATTGCTCGAGACCGAAATCGTGCTGATACAAAGGGATGGCTATATCGCGATGTCGACCTGGGGTAATGGCCGGGATGAAGCACATCGCCAAATATCGAAAATCTTCGCGCAGTGTCCTCAGGAAAGTGGCTGTATACGCCCGATGCCGATGCAATTGCCAAGCGGTCTTTACAGTGTGGTTCTCAGGCTAGTTCCGGCAGGGCGCGACTCCCGCTATCGGGCGGTGGCCGTCCTGTCATCGCTTGCCGACGTTCAGTCGGCTACCCGCAATGCGGCGGTTTGGATCGGCGCAGCCACGCTGCTGGGGGGCATGCTGATCGCGTGGGCAGGTCAGCGGATTGCGGCGGGCATCATCAATCCGCTGCGCGATCTCGCTCGCATGGCCGAAAGACTCGCCGGAGGCGACAGGGATGTGCGCGTCGAGTCTCGTCGATCCGATGAGATCGGTGAATTGATGGGCGCTTTGAACACCATGGCGGAAAAACTCCAATCTTTCGAACAGGCCCTGTCGCGAAGAACCAGGCTGGAAGCCCTGGGCGAAATGTCCGCCCGTATCGCCCACGAGGTGAGAAACCCGCTCACGGCAATCAAATTGCAACTGCAACTGATGCAGGAGAATGTCGATGAGGCTCAGGCGGAACCGATACGACAAACGCTCGACGAGATCCGTCGTCTGGAATTGGTGGTCTCCGGTGCCCTGGACTTCGGGCGGCCCCGGAGTCTCGATCCGGTCGAGGTCGACCTGAACGATCTGGTCGGCGACGTAAGGCGCCTGTTCGGTCCGCAACTGCAACACCGGGCCATTGCTCTCGAATGCCGGCTCGACTCTTCGCTGCCGCAGGTTCGCCTGGATGCCGACCGCATCAAGCAGGTGTTGCTGAATCTGCTCGTCAATGCCGCCGAAGCAATGACGACGGGCGGGCTGATCCGAATCGGAACGTGCCGGACGGGAAGCGATCATGTCTCGTTAACGGTCGAGGATTCGGGTTCGGGGATCGATCCGTCGCGGATGGACTTGATTTTCACGCCGCTGCATACCGACAAAAAAGGTGGCTTCGGGCTAGGGTTGCCCATTTCCAAAGAGCTCGTCGAGCTCCATGGAGGCACTATAGAGATATCGCGAAGCGATTTGGGCGGTGCGCGTTTCGCCGTTTTGTTGCCGATTGAGTCGATCAGATGACCAAGATTCTGATCGCCGACGACGAACGCGCCATCTGCCTGGCATTCAGTCAGCTGCTGAAGCGGGACGGTTATGAGCCGCTCATCGCTTCCGGGGGACGGGAAGCGTTGGAATTGGTCGAGAGGGAGAAACCGGCGGCCGTTTTTCTCGATGTCAACATGCCGGATTTGAGCGGTCTGGATGCCCTCGCTCAAATCCGCGCACGCGATCCGCAACTGCCGGTCATCGTCATGACGGCTTACGGAACCATGCAAAGCGCAATGGAGGCGATGCGGCTCGGCGCGTTCGATTATCTCGGAAAACCTCTGGAACTGTCGCAGATTCGAACGTTGCTGCAGCGTGCCCTGTCGAGCCGTGCCGAATCTGCCGCCGGAATCCCTGCTGAGGCTAGCCTGGATACGAATGGCGAAGGTGTCATGATCGGTCAGAGCAAAGCGATGCAGGAAATCTTCAAGCTGATGTCCCTGCTAACCACTAACGATCTCACGATTCTGGTAACCGGAGAAAGCGGCGTGGGCAAGGAATTGGTCGCGCGCGGCATTCATTTCAATAGCCCTAGGCGCGAGCATCCCTTCGTCGCGGTCAATTGCGCCGCCTTGCCCGAGAACATCGTGGAAAGCGAATTGTTCGGCCATGAACGCGGCGCGTTTACCGGAGCGGAGGCGAGACGCATCGGTCGATTCGAAGCGGCCGGCGACGGTACGCTGTTTCTCGACGAAATCGGAGAACTTCCCCTTCAATTGCAGGGCAAGCTATTAAGGGTTTTACAGGAGCGAAACTTCGAGCGTGTCGGCAGCGTCGCGTCGATTCCATTTAAAGCCAGACTTATCGCCGCCACCAACCGGAATCTGGATGTCGAAACGGCCGCGGGGCGGTTTCGCGAAGATCTCTATTTTCGGCTCAAACTGATTACGGTCGAAATCCCGCCGTTACGAACGCGCCGCGAAGATATCGCGTTACTGGCTCGGCATTTTCTTGGACAGGCAAACAACGAACTCGGCCGGCAAATCACGGGTATAGAGGCCGACGCCGTGAAAGCCATTCAAGCCCACGACTGGCCGGGAAATGTCAGGGAGCTGGAACATACGATCAAGCGTGCGGTGTTGCTCTGCCGGGGCAATTCGTTAAGCCTGCACGAACTCGGTATAAAACCGAAGGCTCGCACGGACGGCCATTCCCTGGATTCCACGGATTTGGACGATTTACTGGATGCCGCCCGGCGCGCGCTGCGCGACGCCATTAACGTCGATGGACCCAAAGATTCGACTTTGGGGGTTTTTTATACAGTGATCGAAGCGGTCGAACGCGCGATTATCGACGAGGCTCTGCAAATCACGAAAGGAAATCAGGTAGCCGCTTCTGAACTTTTGGGCCTGCACCGCACGACCTTGAGAAAAAAATATTTCCCCTCCTGATGCAAAATTGTACAGCGGTACTTGTTTCCTTCTCGGATTCGAATTCCGCAGCTGTACCGGCTTTACAAGCGGTTTTGAGTAAAGACCGAAAAAGGCGTCTGTACAAAAAACCGACACGCCAACGACCCGTCGTCAGCGTGCCCAAGAAAACCAGGTGATCTAAGTGTCGGAATTTACGGCAGATTCAGTCTTGAATCGGTGAGCTTTAAAACTTGGTCTATAGTTTGCTCTAAAATCAATCGAAAACTCTCTTCTCACGAAAGCCGACTCAATCTCTCTCCTGGGTCGGCTACTTTCTGGAACGGGTGAGCCGTGCGCGTTCTGGCTCGGAGTCCAAATTCCGACAGAGACACCTGCGCAGGTCCGGCGTCCGTACATCCAAGCCGCACGCTCGCCGGAGTTTCAAAGCCGGTAAACACCTGGGGCTGCTGGATCTACGGTCAGTGAGTTCTGTTGGTCAGCCCTCTGACTTTTTGCCTGGTACGCATCGAGCGGCCTATTCGCTTCCGCAGTGGTCGTCCGCGCCTGAAAAGGATCGTGCCTCGATCAAAACGATAATAAGGTTTCATAAAAATGGTCTCGAAAACTGGAGTTTTCATAATCGGTGCCTTGGGGGACATCGCAAACACGCTGTTCGTGGGGTGTTCGGCGATACGGCGGGGATTAGTCTCCGGCGCCGGACTCGTCACAGACCTGACGCCTTTTGCCGATCTGAATTTGGTTGCCTTGGAGAATCTCGAATTCGGCGGGCACGACATTGCCGAGGGCTCCGTGCCGGAGTCCGCCGACCGCATTTACCGCGAGTCGCGGACCTTTTCGCGGGAAATTCTGGATGCGGTTCAGGCCGATCTGCAACGCATCAACGGTAACGTCGTCATCGATTCCTCCCTGCAATGGAACGTATTGAGTCCGTCAGACCGTCTGCCGCCGCTCGATGCGCTGATTGAACGGATGCGGGGCTATCTGCGCGGCTTCATCGACAAATTCGGTTTCGATCGTGTGGTGCTGGTCAATCTGACATCGGCCGAGCCGAATCCGCCGCTATCTGAATATCACCTGGATTTGACCGCTTTCGAAAGACTCCTGAACGAGGACAGAAAGGATTTGATTTCGCCGGGCATGGCCTGGGTCTACGCGGGCTTTTCCGAAGGCTGCGCTTACGTCAACTTCACCCCCAATCTGGGCGCGAACGTGGCGGCTCTGCAGCAGCTCGCCGAGGCGAAAGGCGTATCGTACTGCGGCAACGACGGTAAAACCGGCGAAACGCTGGTGAAAACCGCGCTGGCGCCGATGTTCGCCTGCCGCAACCTTCGCGTCATGAGCTGGGAGGGCTATAACCTGCTCGGCAATAACGACGGGCGGACACTGAACGATCCCGACAACAGCAAAGCGAAAATCGGCAATAAGGAAGCCGTTCTGGAGAGAATACTCGGTTATCCGGTTCAAGCGGGAGTCTCCATCAATTTCGTGCCTTCCTTGGGCGATTGGAAAACGGCGTGGGACTTGATCCACTTTCAGGGATTCATGGATGTGCCCATGACGATGCAGTTCACCTGGCAAGGCTGCGATTCCATACTGGCCGCTCCCTTGGTACTGGATCTGATCCGTCTGATCCATTTCGCCGGCTGTCAAGGAGAGTCCGGACCGACGCCACACCTCGCCAGTTTCTTCAAGAATCCGATCGGCGTGGCCGAGCAGTCGTTATCCGCCCAGTTCGGGCTGTTGCTCGAGTACGTCGAGCGCCATCGGTCCAAAATTGCAGCCAAGTCAGGCGGTAAGAACCTCGCCGGATTAAGGGCAGCGACTTAGGGAATTCACGGCTAACAGCACGAAGGATGATAGCCGGCTATGTGGCGCGGAAATCCACTGGTGGCCATGATCCCGCCGTATCTGCTGGGAATCGGGATCTCGCTGCTGATGACGCTCGATTTTTGGCGTGGCGGCGAATCGGGTTCTTCCACGCATGCGCTATTTCTGTATGCGATAGTCGGCACGGCGGTCGGCTATATTCTCTACCCTGTCAAATCGTCGGTTTGTTCTAGCCCGCTCCTGGCCATTTTCGTCTGGAGTTCCGGAGCCGCCATTAGCGTCTTTGCGTTTTGGCTCGTGGTTTCGGTCACCCTGGCCCTGCCGCTGGTCATTCGGCTCGGCCTGGCCATCGGACTGATCCAAGCCACCATTCTTCTCTTGAGACACGTGATCGGCCGACGTTTTTCACAAGCTCGCGCCGGCGTTCTCGTCGCGGCTCTGACGATACTCTGCGCCTCATCGCCAATATGGCTGAGCCCATGGCTGGAATGGTCGGGCGAGCACAGCCCGTTGATGGATCTGGCATTGGCCATGAGCCCGCCGACCTGCTTTGCCGTGGCGCTTGACTACGATTACTTGCGGAGCCCCTGGTTCTACAAGCACACGGCCTACGCCATGCACCGATACGAATACCCTTCGGCGGGCCTACTGATTTTCGTTTACGGATTCCTGTGTCTGGCTGCGGTACGGATAGACCGCCGATTCCGGAAAAGCAGTCCGAACGAACCGTTTGGAAAATTCCAACATGATACGTAATCGTCCGTTAATCCGAATAAAGAGCCAAACCATGAAATATCTGCCTATATTGGTCGCGTTGATGATGTCGGCGACGACAGTTTCCGCTGCCGCCAAGGAAACGAATAAATCGACGTCACGGAAAACCATCGAAAAGACCGTGATGCAGCAGGATGAAAAGCTCGCGGAAGAGGCCAAGCGTGCCATCGATCGAGGACTTCATTATCTGCGCGAGAATCAGGCGGAAGACGGTTCCTGGTCCAAGAACGTCGGCATAACCGCCCTGGCGCTGCGGGCATTTTTGGAAAGCCCCCGGAAATACACCGAGGACGACGGCGCTTTCATCACCAAGCCTGTCCAATACGTTCTATCCCGTGTTCGAGAGGACGGGGCGATCAGCGGTGAAATGCAGAATCTGAGCTACAACACAGCAGTCGCCATTACGGCGCTTCAGGCCACCGGAAATCCGAAGTATCAAGAGGCCATCAAAGGCGGCCAGAGTTTCCTGAAAAAACATCTGATCGACGAGGGGGAGGGCTATTCGAAGGACCATAAATATTATGGCGGCATAGGCTATGGCGGCGATGAACGCCCCGACCTCTCCAACGCCTACCTGGCGCTCGAGTCGCTGAAAGCCACGGCCTTGGATCCCAAGGACCCGGCCTGGGAAAAAGCCCTGGTGTTCATCAACCGCTGTCAAAACCGCAGCGAAAGCAACGACCAGACTTGGGCAGCCAACGACGGCGGCTTTACCTATATGCCCGGATACAGCCCGCACGAAGCCACCGCCTCCTATGGCGGCATGACCCACGCGGGTCTGCTCAGCTTGCTGTTTGCCGGCGCGGACAAGCAAGATCCACGCGTTCAGGCGGCTTACGACTGGATTCGTAACCATTACAGCGTCGACGAAAATCCCGGAGCGCCTAATAAGCAGGGTCTTTATTACTATTACAACGCTTTTGCGAAGAGCATGTACGCCTACGGGGAAGCGGAAATTACCGACGGGAAAGGAAGCAAGCACAATTGGCGGGAAGATTTGATGCGCAAGCTCGTCAGCCTTCAGAATCCCGACGGATCCTGGGTCAACTCGACCACGAAATGGTGGGAGGGCGACAAGAATCTGGTCACGGCATGGAGCATCATTGCGCTCAATTTGGCAGTGCGCTGAGTTTGACGCGATGATCGGCCGTCCGCTTCTGAAGTTGCTTCCCGTCTTCTTGGCGTTGAGCCTCGACGCGGGAGCGGACGAGCCGGAACAACTGACAGCGAAAATCGCTTGGGGCGGGTATTTTCGGAGCGGCGTCCCGACCGAGATCGGGCTCACCCTGATTTCCGCCGAGGGAGGCAGGGCCGCCGTTCGGCTCGTCTCCGGAGATACGGCCCCGATCGACGCGGCATTAGCGGTAGACCCCGGCACTCCCCGGTTTATCTCGATACCCGTCACGCCGTCCGCGGAACAACCGATTCGGATAAGCGGTTTCCTGCCGAACCGTCGGACTTTCGAAGCGGAGATCGCGGCCTCGTACCCGATCAGCGGCAGGGCGGTGGCGGTCGCGGCCGAAGGCGTCGAGACAAATAGCCTATTGGAATCCCTGGCCGGAACCGCCGCGGTCATAAGCGCGCACGCGTCCGACTTGCCCAGAATGGCTCAATCCTACCAGGTCGTCGACATGATTCTCCTGGGCGACCGGGAATTCGCCGAGCTCGATCCGGAGCAGTTCGAGGCTCTGTCGGACTATCTCCGGGATTGCGGGCGTCTCGTATTTCTGGGAGCGGAGGAAACCTGGGAAAACCTCGAAGCCGAGGCGGGATGCGGCGGTGCGTTCGCTATCCGCGCCGAACATCCCGGCCAGGGGGCGGAGCTTGCCGGTGAACTGCTCGACCGCGCGCAGCCGTCTCTGCCCGGCATTCAAGATCTCCGGGATTTGTCCGCGGCGCAGCCTCCCATGGCCTTGCGCACGGCGGCCGTTCTATTGTTTTGTTATTTCACCGCCTTGAGCGTGGCCGGCCTCACATCGCCGCGTCCCTGGCCCCTGTTTTTATTGCCCTTGGCTTTCAGCGCCTTGGCCGCGGCTTTGCTGACCGGCAAGCCGCCGGAGATGCGGCTGACCGGCTGGACCGAAACCAGCGTGGGAGACGACAACGCTCGCTTCGTCGCGCTCCTGACCGTGTCGGGCACCGGCCGCTGGCAAGGCAGGCTGCCGGCGCCGATCAAATTCTGGCTACCGAAGGCAGAGACCTACCCGGACATTCAATTGGACATCGACCGGCCCGAAACTCACGGGCTGGCGCTAAAGACCGAATTGTTTTCGTACGACGAGCTGCTGTTTCGGGGAACCATCCGCCGATTCCATCCGCCATTGACGCTCGATCTCGACCAGGATGCCGTCGCCGTCGCGAATCCCGGCGGAACGACTCAGCCGGCTGGACTGCTAGCCTGGGACGGCAAGCTGTTCGCTCTGCCGTCATTGCGTCCCGGCGAGCGCTGGTCTGCCGAGAACCAAGCTCCGGTCGCTCCTGACAGTCCCGAAGCCTACAAGCTGCGCCCCTACCTAAATCGGGATCGGATGGCGGCGCTGCTTATTCCCTATGCATCGCGCCTGTGGCGCGGGAACGAAGTGCCGGGCGATGCGGAATGGCTGCTTATCAAGGCCCGCTTATGAATTCGGTTCGCTTCGGTTTGTTGATGGCGCTGTTGTGCTGCGGACCCGTACTGATCTGGACGGCCGGACAATTAATGTCGGATTCGACGGCAGCGTCGGCGAAAACGGATGAGACGTTGAGAACTGCCGTCGAAGCGTTGTGGCTGGTTCAAGCTTGCGCGGCGGCGCTGATGGCAACGATGCCGGTCGAGAATGATCCGATTGAACACGCCCAAGGAATGCTGGCGTTCTGGCTCGTGCCGCTTCCCTTGCTTACCCTCGTTTGGGCAGGCGGTGCCGCGGATGCATGGATGTTGGCGAGAGGATTGGCGGCGGCTCTCACATTCTCGTCGGTGCTTCTGGCCATTAATCGTGGGCTCGGGAGGATCAGTCACAGCTCTCCTTGGCCGTGGCACGGCGTCTTGAGTCTGGTGCTCGTCTATTTCGTCTGGCGGTTCGACAAGGTATGGCTCGGCTGGATCACCCATTAGCGCGTTTTTCACCCCGGTTTAGCGGTACGGGTCGGAAGATCGTAGGTCGGCAATCCATTGCCGACGCACAAGATCGGCAAGGGGCTTTGTCGGCAAAGGATTGCCGACCTACATTTGGGTTCCGCTACACCGAATCGGAAAATGCACTAGTCGATTGCCCGAACCTTTCCGCGCTGCTTAAGACAACAGCCGCGCGGCTTCGGTGGTGCGGCGCGTGGAAGCTGTTCCGAATCGGGTCATGGTGTTCCGCTGTGCTTATGGCTCTGGCAGGGGCCGTTCATCTCGGGCTACGTCCGCTGCCGCTTTCTGCGACGTTTGCGATTTCATTACTGCCCGTACTGATTCCTCCCGTGTTTTTCATGTGCTTTTCCCGTTCCGATTATCGGAAAGCCGCAAAACGACTGGATGAAACATTCGACGGCAAGAACCTGTTCATTACGAGCCTCGATCTGGTGCTCCAGGATTCCGTCGACCGGAGCCGCATGAGGTTTTATGTGCTCGAGCAAGCTGAATTGTCCGCCGCCTCCTGGAAACAATATCCCGAGCGACTGCCCCGCCTCGAGGCCTGGTCCAATGCCTGGATACCGCTCGGACTGGGGCTGGGCGGCTTTTTCGTGCTGTTTTCCGTGGGCGCGGACCGAACATTTCCGGTTGCGGCCGATGGGAAGACGCCCCTTGAACAAGTTGGACAATTCACGCCGGAAAAGCCGATTTCGTTTTCCGAAAATCCCGATACCCACTCCAAGGTTTCGCAATTCGTTGCGGCGAGCAGTCTTCGTGAGGAAACGGAGCGAAATCCTCGACTAGCGCAGCCGCCGAAATCCCATACGAGCGAAACGCCGATTCGGAACGCCGCGAGTGCGAAAAACTCGGGACAGGAAACCGGGGGACGACAGTCCATAAGGTCCATGCCGTCGCCGGATCGATCCGGCGGGCAGTCGACGACATCGGATCACGTATCGCCCGATGATCGGGCCGCTCAAAAAACCTCTGCGGCGGGCGAGGGCTCGGATTTTTCGAGAACCTACGGCCGTAGCACGGAGCAAGCGGAACTCACGCTTCGTTGGACCGACCTCGAACGGGGCAAAGGCGAACACGCTTCGAACCGGCGCCGGGCGCTGAAGCACAGTTCGGTAACGCGGCCGGCATCGGGGAAACTCGCGCCGCCGTCCGGGGCGTCCAGACACGGAGAATCGCGAGCATTCGTTCCCTTGTCTCCGGCCATGCGCCGCTATTCGGACCGCTACTTTCAATTTTTGACGAAACACTCGGATTGACACCATGGCGCTATCGACTTCCCGTCGTGCGGACCCGGATATCGGAACGGCAATCAAGCATTTCCGGGATGATATGAATCGGCTGTGCGAATCCCTGGCCCGGGTCATCGTGGGCCAGGAAGCACTGATCCGGGATATGGTCAGCGCGATGCTGGCGGGCGGACACGTTCTGCTCGAAGGCTATCCCGGCCTCGGCAAGACCCATCTGGCCAAGGGGCTGGCCTGCTGTATCGGGGTTCCCATGTCGCGGGTGCAATGCACGCCCGATCTGATGCCCGCCGATATCACCGGGAGCGAAGTTCTGCTGAGAGCCGAGGATGATCGCGAACACCGTCTGGAGTTCCGGCCGGGGCCGATCTTCGCGCCCATGGTACTGGTTGACGAGATCAATCGTGCGACTCCGAAGACGCAGGCGGCGCTGCTGGAAGCCATGCAGGAGCGGCAAGTGACCGCCGCCGGCAGAAGCCATCGTCTACCCGATCCGTTCTGGCTCATCGCCACCCAAAACCCGATCGAGATCGAAGGGACCTTTCCGCTTCCCGAGGCACAAACCGATCGGTTTCTGTTCAAGTTGTCCGTGGGGTACCCGGCGGTGGACGCGATGCTCAGACTGATCGACATCTCCCTGGACGAAGAACCCACCGAAAACATGAACGCCGTGATCTCGCTTCAGCGGATCAGCGAGATGATGGCCTTGTGCCGCGAAGTCGTGATCGCCGACGAGATGAAGCGGGCGGCGGTTTCCTTGGTACTCGCCACTCATCCCGAGCACGGTGCGGGCAGCGAGGAGGCGCGCCGTCATTTTCGTTACGGCGCGAGTCCGCGGGGCTTGCAGGCTCTCTTGCGGGCCGCGCGCGTCCGAGCTTTGCAAAGCGGACGCGGGCACGTGGCTGCGGACGATATCGCCGGCGTGGCGCTGCCGGCTTTGCGGCACCGCGTACTCCTCAACATCGAAAGCGAAATGGACGGTATCGCGATCGACTCTGCACTGGAGAGAGTGATCGGCTCATGGCGACGTTCGATCTAGATGAATGCTTTATCGATGAGCCGACCCTCCGCAGACTTGCATCCGTAGCCGGACATCTGTTCCGCGGCCGGGCGGCGGCTCTGCCCGGACGTCGTCCGCGGCGAAGCCCCACCGCATCCGGCAACGATTTTCTGGGCTATCGCGACTATCGGGCGGGCGACGATCTGCGAGCCCTCGATTGGCGCGCTTCGGCGCGCGCCTGGCATCCCCAGGTGAAACAATTCGGAAGCGAATGCTCGACGCGTTGGTTCATCTGCCTGGATCGCAGCGCGTCCATGCGTTTGCCGGAAAGCGGCAAGTGGGCGCTGGCCTCGCATCTGACGGCAGCTTTCGCCTATGTCTTGCTCCACGCGGGCAACCGGGTCGGTCTGATCGTCTTCAGCGGCGGAATCGATACGCTGTGCGCGTCCGGAAGCGGACGGGAACAATACACCCGGCTGCTGGACGTCGTGCGCCGCTGCCGCCCTCGAGAGGAGGGAGGCGGTTCGAATCTGGCCGCCTGCATCCCCGCCCTGCGCGCCGATGCTTCCGTGTTGGTGATCAGCGACTTGCTGACGGAGGACGGCATGCGGCCCGCCTTGGACCTTCTGCTGCGGCGCGGCCACGAAGTGCAGGTCGTGCAGACGCTCTCGGCCGAGGAATGCACGCTGCATCGGACCGGGCCGACGCTTATCCGGGACGTCGAAAACGGCGTCGGTCTGCCCGTCGATGCTTCGGAATCCGGCCGAGCCGCCGCCCAAACTAGCTTAAACCGGTTTAGAGGATCGTCGGACGCGTATTGCCGTCGGCGCGGCATACCGTTCAGTTCGTGCGAGACCTCGCGGACCTGGGACCGATGGCTGATCGATCACATCGGAAAACTCGAGGCCTCGAATGATTGAGTGGTCCTCGCCCGGCTGGCTCTGGGGCCTCGTCGTTCTGCCGCTGGTTTGGGCTTTGCACAAACTGCGGGCCAGACGCGGAGAACTTGCGGTGTCCGCCGTTTTTCTGTGGCGATTTGCGGCATCCGAAGAAACAACGGGAAGCCGCTGGAGTTCCGCCGATCCGGCGTGGCGCCGCCGTGCTCTGATCCTCGCCCTGCTGATTCTCGCCGAGGCCGGAGCCCGCTGGACCGATTCGCGCTCTATCGAAATCTGGCTGGACGACTCCGTAAGCATGCTGGTCGACGAGGGTGAAGCGAAGCGCCACGAGATGGCCTTGCAGGTTTTGCGCGAAGCCCTGGAAGACTTGTCTCCCTTCCGGGCGGTCATTCATTCGTTGACGTATCCCGGCCGTTCCGTCCGTTTTGATTCCTTATCCGCGAATCGCTGGGAAGGGGAAGTCGACAGTTGGTTTCAAGATCCCGGACCGGGTGTCCAGATGCCTCTGGCGATGGAAATGAGTCCCGATGCCGTTCATTGGCTGGTCACCGACGGGGCTGATTCCGATGTAAATCGCTGGGCGGATACCGCGCAATTGAGTCGTATCGTGCAAGTTGGCAGGGCGCGCGACAACCTGGCGCTCACCGCTCTCGCTCTGCGGCCGTCGCTCAAGAGCGAGAACGGATTGAACGGCGTTCTGGAATTGGCGAACACGGGCGATGCGGAAGCCCGGCGGACGATCGAGCTTTACGTGGGCGAACATATGCTTCGAAGCTGGTCGGTGGTCGTATCGAGCGGAGGCACCGAAACGCTTGCATTCGATCTGCCGGACCCGGTCGACAGTCCGCTCATCGCGCGCAGCAAACCGGCCGATGCGCTCGCTTACGACGACGAATTGGCCCTGGCTTATCCGCAAAGAGTTCGTGCACGACTTTTCGGCGCTTGCGGGCGTCACTTATCGACGGCCTTGAGCGTGCATCCCGCCCTGACGTTTCCATCGGGCGACGAAAACGATGTCGATCTCGCCGTCGTCTGCGGAAACGGCGAAGCCGGCGCGAGCCGGGCGCGGCTTCGTTTTCAACGAACGGGGCGTTCCCACACCCTCGGCAAACCGGTCCTGTGGACATCCGGGGCGCGAGAACTGAAACACGTGTTTCTCGACCACCGATGGCTACGCGCTTTTCCCGCCGGTGCGTTTGGCCCCGATTCCGGCAAGGCGCTCCTCGCTGCGGGATCGGAGTGGCTGATCGCCTCTAACGAAAATCCCCGTGAGATTGATGTTCGCCTCGACATGGAATTTCAGGCGTTCGCGGAACAGCCCGAATATCCCGTGCTGATCGCCGGATTGATCGAACGGCTCTTGCCGGAGGCGCGTCTCGACCGGGTGCATGCGGCCCGGCGCTCGAGCGGCGAATCGCGGATAGCCCCCTTACCGATGCCCGAACCGATGGCTGCGCCGGATCGGATTTCAGGCGGAGCCGGTGTCGATCTGAGTCCTTATCTGATCATCGGAGCGATTGGGCTGCTGGTGCTGGATATGCGGCGATGCATCGGGCGGGCGGAAAAATTCGCCAAGCCGGTTTGAACGCCCATGACCGGTGATATCCCGTTATCTCGCGCTCTGTACGCCCGCTTGGGCGTTTTGGGCCTTTTGCTGCTGGCTCTGTTCGATCCGACGATATCCCGGAATACCGCCATCGAAGAGTTTGTCATTCTCCTGGACGACTCCGCGAGCATGAGGAACGGACTCGATACGACATGGCCGGTGTTGGCGCAACAGCTCGCCGAAGCTCCGGGCGCGGAACTCCATGTCATCCGTTTCGCCGCCGCAGCGGTCGACGATTACTCCGCATCCATAGACGGACAGAAAGGGCGGGAGAAATTACTGTCGTCACCGAGTTATCCGCGGCGGCTGCCCTTGGACCGTAGCGCCACCGATCTCGAGACGGCTTTGCGAGCCGCGCTCCGGCGGGTTCGCCCCGATCGGTCATCCGCCCTGCTGGTGGTCAGCGACATGCGTGAAACCCGTGGCCAAGCGGAACATGCTCTGAAAATAGCCGCCGCATCGAGTGTTCCGGTCTACGGCTTTATTCCATCCGGTGAAGCCGACCCTGGAGATGGCGCGATTCTGGACCTCCAATACCCGACTTACGTTCATGCCGGGCAGAAGATTCCTGTCATCGTTCGCGTATCCGGCTCTCCCTCGACGACGGGGCGGCTGGCCTTGCGGGTGAACGGGCAGGATCGCGAAAGCATCGAAATCGATTTCGGGCGACGGGGCGAAAACGTCGCCCAGATTCCGATAGACCCCTGCCCGCCGGGCATATGCAGGCTCGAATTCTCACTTGAATCCGGCACGGACCGGAATTCCCGCAATAACGCACGTATCGCACTGGTCAATGCAGTCGACCCGCGGCCCATCCTTTACGTCAGCTCGGCAAACCGCCCGCCGCCCGCCGCGCTCGGCTTACAGCGAATAGGGCGGGCCGTGCGGATCATCCCGCCGGTGGAGTTTCCCCGGCGTGAGCTCGACATGCAAAGCTGGGGCGCAGTGGTTTTGGACGACGTGGCCATCGGCGACATGGCGCCGGATGCCTGGTCGGCCTTGATCGACGGCGTGCGTCGGTCGGGGCTGGGGCTCCTGGTGCTGGGCGGTGCGAACAGCTTCGGCGCAGGCGCTTACCGTCATTCGGCCCTGGAGAAAATCTTGCCGGTGACCGCCGAAGGCCGGGACACCCAGCAGGCGGCATCGGTTTTATTCCTGCTCGACAAGTCGGGCAGCATGGACCAGGACCGCGGCGGAGTCAGCCGCTTGGGCATGGCCCGTCGAGCCGTGCTGGAAACGGTCCGGGGTTTATGGGAGAGGGACCGCGTAGGTCTCACCGTATTCGACGCCGGCGTTCACGAGGTCCTGCCTCTCGGCGTTTACGAGGAGCCGGCGAAAATGCTGGAACGGACTTTGGCCTTCACGCCTTCCGGCGGCACCCGGTTGCTGCCGGCCCTCGAATCGGCGGTCGAACGTTTGTCACACGACGGGACCGAAAGGCGCATCCTGGTGCTGGTCAGCGACGGCCGCTTCCTGGAGAGCGATTTCGGCGGCATCGAGAAAAAACTCGCGGACGCCGATATCGAAGTGATCGCTCTGGCAGTGGGCAACCAAGCCGCAATGCCCGCGCTCGAGCGGCTCGCCCGTATGGGGCGCGGCAAGGTCATGCACGTTCGGCAATTGGCCCAACTTCCCCGGCTCATGCGGCGCGAAGTGGAAAAACACCGCGATGCGGCGGAATTGGGAAAAGTCGCTCCCCAATCGCGAAAAACGCTGCCTTTCTTTACCGATGTCGTGTCTTGGCCGGTCTTGTCCGGGTATATGGTCACCAGCCCCCAACCTGAAGCGACGGTCTTTCTGGAATCGCCGAACGGCGATCCGCTGCTGGCGGTCAGGCAGGCCGGCGGCGGTAAGGTCGCGGCTCTTCCGGCCGGCTTGAACGCGTGGGCCCCGGCTTGGCTGGCGTGGTCCGACTGGGGGCGTTTTTTCGGCGGTCTCATCGATTGGATCAGTGCCGCTACCGTCAGTCCCTTGCTGCATGCCCAAATCCATGACCGTCCGGGCCGTCTGGAGCTGGAACTCGAAGCTTTGGCTTCCGATAAGAGCGGGTGGGCCGAGTACCCGGCGGTTGAGTCCGTCGTCACCACGCCTTCGGGCGGCACGTACCGGATTCCCCTGAATCGCATCGCTCCCGGCCGCTATCGGGGCGATCTGCCGGTCAATCTGCCGGGTATCTATCGCGCGGTATTCAAAGCCGGGGACCGGAGCCTGCAAACGGCGGCCCTGCATGAATCGGAGGAAGAGGCCGGTTCTTCCGGAAACGGCGAGTCCCTGGGGGATAGATGGTTTCGGGAGGGGCTGATTCGCCCTTGGCCGAGCGATGGCGAAATCGCCGTCGATTCGCCGGTCGCCGTGAGCTTGCGCCCCCTTTTGGCGGGGTTGGCGGGCGCGAGCTATCTGTTGCTGCTGGTTTGCGAAAGGGTCGGCGGTTTTCGGGGGTTTTTGTGCAAGAAGACAACAAAAAATGACTAAGCATCCCTTCACCTTCACATTGCTGACGATCAGCCTGATCAATGGATCTCCGGCCCGTGCCGATACGGCAAAGCGGGACTCACTATCGCCCGGAACCGAGTTCTTCGAATTTGCCCCGATCATGATCACCGGTACCCGGACCGATAAGCCCGCTTTCGATCTGCCTTACAGCACCGAGCGCGTCACCGACGGGGATATTCAGAACCGCCGCATGTCACGGACGGTGCCCGAAGCACTTAGCGGGATGCCGGGGGTTATGGTGCAAAAGACCGGCCACGGCCAGGGTTCGCCATTTCTGCGCGGCTTCACGGGTTTCCGGACCCTGTTCCTGATCGACGGCATCCGGCTCAATAATTCGGTCTTCCGCGACGGTCCCAACCAATACTGGAACACTGTCGATCCGCTCACCGTCCGGAGCTTGGAAGTCATCAAGGGGCCGAGTTCCGTGCTTTACGGCAGCGATGCCGTCGGCGGCACCGTCAATGCTTTGACCCGCGGCCGCGATGAGTACGGCGACGGTTTTCTGTGGGACCGGCGAGTCTATTATCGTTTCGCCGATGCCGAGGACTCCCACACCGGCCGGGCGGAAATCAGCGGCAGTTGGGATCAGCGCATCGGCTTCCTGGCCGGCGCGTCGATCAAGAGCTATGGAGATTTGGAGGCAGGCGAGCCTACCGGCAAGCAGCCGATGACCGGCTACGACGAGCAGGATGCCGATTTGAAGCTGGAGTATTTCCTGAATCCAGACCACAAGTTCGTGCTGGCTCATCAGAGGGTCGATCCGGACAATGCGTGGCGTACGCACAGAACCGCGTTCGGCAAGAGTTTCGCCGGCACTCAAGTCGGAACCGACCGGGAACTCTCCTTGGATCAGTATCGGGAGCTGACCTATCTCCAGTACCATGGCAGGAATTTCGATTCTTTCGTGGACGGCGCTCGGGTCAGCGTTTCCTATCATCTCCAGAGCGAGGACCAGTTGCGGGTCCGGAACAATCTTCGCAGCGAGCGAAACGGATTCGACGTGGGCACCACCGGCTTTTTCGCCCAGCTCGACAGTTTTAGCCCGGTGGGGTTTTGGACTTACGGCGTCGAGTACTACCATGACGAGGTGCGTTCCTATCAGAATAACTACAATGCCGCCGGGCGGTTGACATCGAAGGAAATTCAGGGCCCGGTCGCCGACGATGCGCGCTACGACACGCTGGGGGTCTTCGTTCAGGACGATATCAGGCTGATCGATTCGCTCGATTTGGTCATAGGCGGCCGTTACAACCACATCGAAGCGGGCGCCGATCGCGTCAAGCACCCCCTGACCGGCCGGCAGACACGGCTTGAAAGAAGCTGGGACAACGTGCTCGGGACTGTCCGAGCCACCTACCACGTCGACGATGCGGAACATTGGCACGTGTTCGGCGGCATCTCCCAAGGATTCCGCGCGCCGAACCTTTCCGACCTGACCCGCTTCGACATCGCCCGATCGGGGGAGTTGGAGACTCCGGCGCCAAATTTGAGGCCGGAAGACTTCATCGCCTACGAGTTCGGCATCAAGACCCAGCACGAAAACTTTTCGAGCCAGATTGCTTATTTTTACACCGACGTCGAAGACATGATCGTTCGAAAACCCACGGGCAGAACCGTGAACGGAAGCCGAGAGGTGACCAAGAGCAATGCCGGAGACGGATATATCCACGGCGTCGAAATCGCCGGGAGCTATCGGTTTCTGTCCCAGTTCACCGCGTTCGGCGCATTCACCTGGATGCACGGGCGTATCGACGGATATCCGTCGGCGAGTTCTTCTCCGACCGAGGAATACATCGATCGGCTGATGCCGACCATGGGCAACGTAGGGCTCCGATGGGATCATCCGGACGGCAAGTTATGGGCGGAAGGCGTGGTGACGGTCGCCGAGGAACAGGACCGGCTGAGTTCTTCCGATCGTGCCGACAATCAGCGCATTCCTCCGGGAGGAACGCCGGGCTACACGGTTTTGACGCTGCGCGGCGGCTGGCAAGTCTACCGCGACCTCAAGCTGAGCCTGGCCCTGGAAAACGTGACCGACGAAGACTACCGCATTCACGGATCGGGTCTGAATGAACCCGGCCGGAATTTCGTTTTGGCGGCCGACTGGAAGTTTTGATTGGGGGACTTAGATGCAGCTCGCGTATAGCACAAACGCCTTTACCCGCTTCGATTTGCCGGAATCACTCCGGCAAATCGCCTCGCTGGGATTCGCCGGCGTCGAGATACTTTGCGATCGTCCTCACTGGTTTCCGGGGCAGGTCGACCGCGGCGCGTTGGACGAAGTAAAGGCGATCTTGAACGAGACGGGACTGGGGGTAAGCAATCTGAATGCGAATACGGCCAATGGATACTATTCGCCTTCGCCGCCGGAAAATGTGTTCGAACCGGCCCTCACAAACCCGGACGAAAAGCTGCGGCGGTGGCGCGAAAACTACACCATCGAAGCTGTCCGGCTGGCCAGAGAGGTCGGCGCGCGCTGTGTGAGCGTGACCTCCGGCCGGCCGACGTCAGCCTGCGAACCGGAGCGGTCGATAGCCTATTTCGTCGAAAGCCTAGTCAGAATCTGTGGCGTGGCTGCCGATTACGGCGTTCGAATCGGCATCGAGTACGAACCGGGCTTGCTGGTCGAGCGGGCCTCCGAAGCGCTGGACGTGATCCGCGCCGTGGGTTCGCCTGTGCTCGGCGTCAACCTCGATATCGGCCACTCGTTCCTTGACGGCGAGCCTGTCGAGGAAACCGTTTCCGCTCTGGAGGGACGCATCTGGAACGTGCACGTCGAGGACATCAAAGACCGAAAACATTTCCATCGAGTTCCCGGCGACGGCGAACTGCCTTTCCAGCGTTACTTGCACGCCTTGCGGGGTATCGGCTACGGGGGATTTATTACCGTCGAACTCTACAGCTACCCCGATAAACCCGTGGAAGCGGGAAGCCGGGCGCTCGCTTATCTCACTGCGCTGTTGGGAGAAAACCCGTGATCGCCGAGAGAATCTGGCTGCCTTATTTGCAATTGGTGCGCATTCCCAACGCCTTTACCGCCGTTTCGAACAGCCTGGCAGCCCATCTGATTGCAACGGGTGGGCAGATACGCTGGGGAAGCTTGCTGCTTCTCATGCTGGCCTCGGCATTTCTTTATTCGGGCGGAATGGTCTTCAACGATTGTTTCGACTACGAGGAAGATCGCCGCGATCGTCCGTTCCGACCGCTCCCCTCCGGTCGAGTCCCGATTTCGACGGCATGGTTGCTGGGGGGGCTGCTCCTGGCGTTAGGCGTCGTCTCCGCGGGGATGGTCGGCGAGACTCAGTTGTATTGGGCGCTCGCGCTGGCCGCGCTCATCTTTATCTACGACGGCTTGGCCAAAGGGAGTGCCGTCGGCGCCCTGGCGATGGGCGGCTGCCGCTATTTGAACTGGGTACTCGGGTTGTCCATCGTCGATCTCGACGGCGCGCTGCTGTCCGTGCCCTTGGTGATCCTGATTTACGTGATCAGCCTGACTCGGCTCAGTTCCATAGAGACGTCCGGATTCTCCCGAAGGCCTATCGTGCAGTGCATTGTAGGAGTCATCGGCGCCGCTCTGCTTCTTGTCGGTCTGGTTATGTCGGGAACGCTGCCGCACGCTTGGCCTTTGGTCCTTTTGGTGCTCGCTCTATGGAGCGTTCTGCGGGAACTGATAGCGACCTACCGCGAGCCGACACCGGAGAGCGTGCAGCGTTCCGTCAAGAGCCTGGTGCTGGGCATCATTCCGCTCGACGCTCTGCTCGCTTTCTGCGGCGGACCTTGGTGGGGTGGAGTACTGGTGTTATCCTTCGTTTTGCCAAGCCGCCTGCTCGCCCGGCATATCAGGGTTACATAAACAAGAATCGATCGCTCCCGTGGCAGGCTTTTTACCGGATTCATCAATGACTGAGATGTTGAACAGCCTGGTCAGCGCGATTGGCGACGTTTGCTCCGACCAGCAGAATGACTGGCTGCGGGAAGCGCTGACTAAACTCGAGAACAGCAAAGCGCTGGCACCCGATCTAGGCCGGTGTTCAACCCAGGCCCGCCGGCAGCTTGGCCGCCAACCGCTTGGCGCCGGATATTCGCCTTTGATTAGCTCAGTCGGGCCGGTCGCGATAGATCACTGGGAAAGCGGCGACGCAGGCCGTATTGCCATGATTCTTCTATGTTTGCAGCGGGAGCCGGAGCAGGCGGAGACGCTGGTAACGAGCCTTTTTCGCCAAGGGGATGAATCCGAGCGTGCCGCGATCGTCAGAGGGCTGGCGCTGTTTCCTTCCGCCGATCGCTTGAAGCCCCTGGCGCTGGAAGCCGGACGTGCCAACAGCCTTGTACTGGTTTCGTCGATCGCACTGCTGAATCCTTATCCCGCGGCCTATTATTCCGATCGGGAATTCAATCAGATGGTGCTCAAGGCTCTCTTCGTACGCCTCAACGCCGATTTGATCTACGGTCTCGGACAACGCGTGAATTCCGAACTCTCGCGCATGTGCGAGGACTACGTCGACGAACTGTTGGCGGCCGATCGCGACGTGCCTCCGGAAATCTGGATGGCCCTTTTACCCTATGCCTCAGTGAAGGGTGTCGAGTTTGTAAGTCGTTATCTTGACGACCCGAATCCACTGCATCGGTACTACTCGGCGAAGGCCATGGTGCAGTCGTTAAAGCGGTTTCCGGAGCTGCGCGCCGCGCTCGATCAGCGGTTTAGCCTCGAAACGGACGAGCACGTGCGGGAAGTCCTAGGCGCCGCCGCAGGTGGTTGATATCAGTTGAAGTCCAGGAGTTTTTCATGCGCTATTTCGACCCTCACATCCATATGCTTTCCCGTACCACCGACGACTACGAGAACATGGCGGCCGCCGGCATAGTCGCCTTGGTGGAGCCCGCTTTCTGGCAGGGGCAACCGCGTACCCAGCCGGGCACTTTTATAGATTACTTCGACTCGCTCGTCGGTTGGGAGCGTTTCCGGGCCAGTCAGTTCGGCATTCGGCATTATTGCACTATCGGACTGAACCCGAAGGAAGCCAACAACACGGCTCTAGCCGAAGAGGTCATGAAACTCATACCGCTTTATTGCGAGAAGGACGGTGTCGTCGGCGTAGGCGAGATCGGCTACGACGACATGACCGACGGGGAAGAGCGATTCTTCGCCGAGCAGTTGCAAATCGCCAAGGACTTGAACCTGCCGGTGCTGGTGCACACCCCCCATCGGGATAAAAAGCGCGGCACCGAGCGAACCATTGCCCTCATTCGGGAGATGAACATGGATGAAGAAATGGTGTTGATCGATCATCTGAACGAGGAGACGCTGCCCCTGGTTTTGGAGACCGGTTGCTGGCGCGGACATTCGGTATATCCGCACACCAAGATGAGCGAGGACCGCATGGTGGCCCTGCTGCAGAAATACGGGTTGGAAAAGATGGTCGTCAACAGCGCCGCTGACTGGGGGCGGAGCGATCCGCTCAAAGTGCCGAAGACGGGCGAAGCCATGCGTCAGGCCGGGTTCAACGAGGATCAGATCGAATACGTGCTGTACGTCAACCCAATCAACTTTTATGCGCAGAGTGGCCGCATTTCCCTGGAAGAAGTGGGACCTGTCAAAATCGACCAGACCCGACTCTGGGAGAACAATTCGGTGCTGCGCGGACAACTACCGGTCGTGCAGTGAGTGACGCATCTCGACCCAAATGGCATCGCCATGAGCTCACTTATTGCGCCAACGTTCACCCGGGAGAAACCTTCGACGAGGTTCGCCGCGTAATCAGCTATTCGGTCAACGGCGTGCGCGAGCGTCGCCGGATTGCATCCATGGGAACCGGGCTCTGGCTCAGCCAAAGCGTTGCGGCAGAGTTGCGGGAAATATCCCGGCAGGGCCTCGAATTTATCGATCTTCTCAATCGATGCAGGCTCGAACTCTTTACCTTGAACGGGTTTCCATACGGCGGATTTCACTCGATCTCGCTCAAGGAACGGGTCTACCTGCCCGCTTGGACGGAACCGGCACGTTACGATTACACCCTCGATCTCGCCCAATTGCTCGCGGCATGCTTACCGGAATGGCAAAGCGAGGCCACCATATCGACGGTTCCCCTTGGATACAGGTATGGGTGGACGATCGAGCAAACCCGAAAAGCGGCAGATACTTTGTGCAGACTTGCAGCAGCACTGGAACGGCTGCACGAAGTCAGCGGCAAACGTATCCGCGTGTGTCTGGAAATGGAGCCCGATGCCGCACTGGAGTCCACCGATGAAGCCATTGTTTTTTTTCAGCGCGATCTCCCGGAAGCGGCACAGCGCGCACGCCTGAAACCCGAACTGATTCGCGAGTACTTGGGCGTATGCCTCGATGTCTGCCACCAAGCCGTCATGTTCGAAGATGTTGCCGCGTCATTGGCTCGACTTCGAAACGCAGGCATTGAAATCGGAAAAATTCAGCTTTCCAGCGCATTGGAGGTCATCGACCCGTCGGACCCGGAAGTTCGGCAAGTTTTACAAGGTTTTGCCGAGCCGCGGTACCTTCATCAAGTACGTTCGCAACTTGGCGATGGACGGGTAATAGGTGCAAGGGATCTTCCCATCGTATTGAATGACTCCGCTTGGGCGACGCATGCACCTTGGCGTATTCACTTCCATGTCCCGTTACAAATCAGCGGGTTCGGAAATGGAGCATTAGGAACGACCCGTGATCAGATCGGTAAGGTGTTCGACTTTCTCAGGAACACGTCGGACTTAAAACCGCACCTGGAAATTGAAACCTATACCTGGCATGTTCTGCCCGAAGAGCTAAGACCCCAGACCGAGGACGGTCTTCTGACAAGCCTTGTGCAGGAAATTCAATGGGTCGAAGCAGAAATGAACGAGCGAGAGCTGCTTCATGGCTCGGAGTGTGATCAAGAAATAAGCATGTAAGACGAGGATATTCTTGATGCAACGGGTCTATCAAAGGGTAAAGGTCTGTGCCACGTCTCGATCCTGTCTAAGGACCTGTCTTCAAACCTAGCACTTGGTTAGAGCAGCGAGGTTTGAAAAGAATGTGGTCCAATGAGCGAGGCGGCCATGTGCCAAGCGACTTGAAAGATGCGTATTGTCCTTTCTTGATCCCATCCGGTCCCTTTGCGGGTGTTCCAGCCGGCACAAAAAGGGCGAGCCGCGGTTATGTGCCGCCGGCAAGGAGGTGATCCCAAATCGCTTTCAATAAGGCATTAATTTTTGTAGGGCGGGTTAGGCCGCAAGGCCGTAACCCACCGAGCGACCTCGAATCGGTGGGTTACGCTGCGCTAACCCACCCTACGATTAATGTTCACTCGAATGCCGAATGGAATCAGACCGCTTGGTCGTGGCCTACATGCGCTTCAGAGAAACAACTCCATGCTCGGTTTTTTCCACCAACCCCTGCGCCAGCAGGTTTTTCCAATCGCGGCTTTCCGTAGCTGCAGAAACATTGCGGTAAATAGAGCGATACCAAAGATTGCGTTTAAGTTCATAAAGCTTAATTCCGCTCGGACGGGACGCCAAATATTCCAGTACCTGGTACTGTCGTGGGTTGATTTCTTTACTATTCAACAGCTTTTTAATGCTTCTAGTTTGGCCCCGACGCGAAACGTGAATGGTCCTGCCCGATGGGTTTCGACAGTGATGTCCGACATTGGTGAACACTTTTGTGCAAGTCAATATGCAAACGTATTATGTTGATTTTTTTATAAAAAAGAGAACTTCGCGCCAAATGATGCAAAGTTGTGTGCAAAGCATCTTGCTAGATGTCGCTTGTCACAAGACATGATCTTTTGATCAATCATCCGATAAAAACCCGGCCAAACCGGGTTTTCCGCCCGATAAACATAACCAAGAAGGAGAGTTAGCGGTGCTTCCCCCCCGTAATTTCCTGTATTGATCGTGTAACGCCCCGAGCGCATTCTCTCGCCGGAGTGGGCAGCGAAATCCATCCTGGGGATTTCGAGGGCGATCATTCGGTCTTTGCCGAGACTGCCGATCGAGGAAACGCTCCGAATAACGGCGGCCTGAGTATGGAGAAGTAAGGGGCCGTGAGGCCAACAACAGGGAGGAACGATGGCAAAGGACGACAGCACCGAATCCGGCAAGACGGCCGCGTCCTCTGATGAGGGGACGGCGCAGCATCAAGCTTCTATGTCATACGAATATTGGCTGGACATCGCCAGCGCGATCCTGCTGTCGGTTGCGGCTCTGGCTTCGTCGTGGGCCGGTTACCAGTCCAAACGCTGGAGCGGCGTTCAATCGACCAACTACAACACTTCCTCCATACGGTGGGTCCAAGCGACCCGCATGTCCACGTTCGCCTATCTTTACCGATCCGTCGACCTGGAGCTTTTCATCGAGTGGCTCAATGCCTATAAGGACGGCGACGAAGAACGGGCGAGATTTTTCGAACAACGCTTTCGACCCGAATTCAGGCCGGCCTTCGAAGCCTGGGTGGCCAGCCGGCCGCTGGAAAATGCTGCCGCACCCAGCTCGCCCTTCGTCCTGCCGGAGTACCGCCAGGAACTTTCCGACCGGGCTGCTCAATTGGAACAGGAAGCGGGGACAGCTTCCGATCAGGCCCAGGCAGCCAACCAGCAGGGCGACGACTATGTACTCACAACGGTGATCTTTTCCGCCGCCCTGTTCTTCACGGGCATCGCCGCGCATTTCAGTAAGTTTCGGGTCCGCGTCGCATTGTTGAGCATCGCCGGGGTGATGGTTTTGGTTGGGCTGGGCCAGTTGGCGACCTATCCGGTTAGGTAGAAAGGCGAAACCACTCGGCCGGCCGTTGGTAAACCGGGGATCAGGACGAAATCACAATCCTGCTCATCATCTGCTTAACGCATTTTCGGAGGATTTTTCTCGATGAAACCCAAAGTTGCCATCGCCTGCCAGGGAGGCGGAAGCCAAACCGCGTTTACGGCCGGCGTCTTCAAAGCCCTTGCGGAAAACAATGTTCAAGATCATTTCAACATCGTCAGCATTAGCGGAACCTCGGGCGGTGCCATCTGCGGTTTCATGCTTTGGTACGCCTTGAAACACGGCGAAAAACCCTTTTGCAAGCGGGTTTTGGATTTCTGGAACGACAATACCGCCCAGACGTATCAGGAACGCCTTTTCAATGATTCCGTTATCCACTCGCTTTATCTGACGGGAAAGGGACTGATGCCCCAGTACAACGTGAGCCCCTCGTCTCCGGTGGCGCGCAGTTCCTTTTCGGTTGCGACTCTCGGTATTCGGAACGAATTCACGGATCTTCGGACGCTGTTGGAAACCCATATCGATGCAGACAAACTGGCCGCTCTGGGTCAGCAAACGGAGCCGCCGATTCTGATCATAGGCGCTTGCAATGTGCTCACCGGCCGACTGCATAAGTTCAGTTCATACCTCGAGCCGATCAAAATCGACTATCTCCTCGCTTCGGCGTGCGTTCCCAGCATCTTCCCGGCGGTGTCGATTGGCGAAATGGCCTATTGGGACGGGCTGTTTTCCGACAATCCGCCGATTTCTACTTTGATCGATCCCCGGTTCGTCGGCGCTCGAAACATCCCCAATGAAATCTGGGTGATTAAGATCAATCCAACCACGGCCGATGAAATCCCGGTCGCGCCGGACGACATTCTTGATCGCCATAACGAACTGACGGGCAACATATCCTTGTTTCACAGTCTGCGCCAAATCGAGCGGATCAACGATTTCATCGTCGCAGGAGCGTTCAAGGACGAATTTTTGGCCGAATTCGATATCAAGGAACCAATAAAGATTCCTCGATCGTTCCCCGACGATCCGGACGCGCCCTACCATATCCCGAGAATAGAGATGTCGGTCGAATTGGCGAAAAGCTTGAATTACGAAAGCAAACTCGATCGCTGCCCCGAACATATCGCCCGTCTCGTCCAGGATGGCGAAGAGCAAGGACGGCGGTTTTTGGAATCAAGGTTAAAACAAACGAGTTCCCGTCCGCCGATGGACCCATAAAAAACCCGGCTACGGGGTGCGAGCCGGGTTGTCGCCGAAGACAATCACAAGAATTGATGCGACATATTCAGCGTAGACCAAATTCTCCGGACGGCAAACCGTAATATCCCGGAATACGCATTAATACGCATTCCCGCGCGGGTAACGGTGCGACAGAATGGCGCCGCCAACCAGGTTCACGGACGAACCGCCCCGACAAACGGGGCTTTTTTTATTCTCAATAAAAAACCCGGCCGAAGCCGGGTTAACTCAACACTCGTTGAAGTGGGAGGATAAGATATGCCGATAATCTTTAAGCAACGGTTGTGCCAGATATTGACCATCCGATAAGTGTTTGAACCATAGCGCAATTTTCGAAGGTATGATTCGGCCACGGAAAACGTATCCGCCGGCTATGCGCTAATATGGTGCCGCGCCGTCCATAGTGGTTCAGCGCGAACCGCAAATCCTCACGAAAAACTCAACGACTGCACTATAAGGGGCAAGCTTATGCCCCATCCGCGATCGTCTCGAATCTCCAAGAATCGTTTGGACGACGAGAACGGATTCGCCACCCGAATTTGTAAGAAGTCTCACAATTAATTACGGATTGTCGTGTTTGCCACTATCGGCATCGATCGGCATAAGTCCGCCAAGCGTTGATTTAAAGGCATTTTGGTCTGGATTTGTCATGGCATGAGGCATGCTTCCGAAGAACCAAATCATTGCCGAATGGCTGTACCCGAATGCGAATTCATCAAACCGAGGCCACCGGCAGTCGGTATTTCTCCACGAGTACTTTTCAAGCCGTCAACGGCGCACGAGCGAGATAGAGGTAGCGGGACCATGAGACATCAAGCGAGCTATGAGATTCTGGACCGCAAAGTTGAATCTCTCTCGGATTCGGACGCTCGGCCCGCGTCGGCCCCGTCGCCAAGACCGCCCTCCGGTTCCCGGGCGCAGAATCTATTCGCGGAATGGCGAGAAGACGTGGCCTGCGTTTTCGGCCGCGATCCCGCCGCCCGTACTCGCTTCGAAGTGTTGACGACTTACCCCGGCCTGCATGCCGTTCTCATACACCGCGTGGCCCATCGTCTGTGGCAACGCGGATTTTTTTACGGGGCGCGCTTGCTGGCGTTCTTGACGCGGCTTTGGACCAATATCGACATTCATCCCGGAGCGACCATCGGCCGCCGCTTTTTCATCGATCACGGAGCCGGGGTGGTCATAGGCGAAACGGCGGAAATCGGCGATGACGTCACGCTTTACCATGGCGTCACGCTGGGAGGTACGAGCTGGAACAAAGGCAAGCGCCACCCGACTCTGGGCGACGGCGTTCTGGTCGGCGCCGGCGCCAAGATTCTCGGGCCGATTACCCTTGGCGACAATGTGCGCGTAGGCGCCAATTCGGTCGTCGTCAAGGACGTGCCGGCAAACCGGACCGTGGTCGGCATTCCAGGGAGGATCGTGCAGCCCAAGGAAGGCGTTACCATGAATCCGCAGCGGATCGATCTCGATCATCACCACATCCCGGATGTCGTGAATCAGACCATGGCCGACATGAAGGCTCGCATCGAGTCGCTGGAAAATCTGGTTGCCGCGATGACTCCCCCTGAAAATGACCGTTTATACGCATTGCGAAACGTCGGCAATATAAGAGGTGGGCGGCTCTGAGCCTGGCTCGCCCGACGTGATGAGGATGGGACGAACTCCGACCTCGAATACAGCAAATCTCCGTCAATGTTGAACCGTTTATCGACGTGTCCCATGCCGCATTTTCCGTAGCTTGATCGAACCAGTCCCGCCGGTCCGATAGCGACCGGCATTGCCCTTCGGGGCTACCTATGACCAAGGCAGCCGTTCCGGATCGTAACCGAGCGGCCGAGGTCCATTTCCAAAGCCGAAACCGGGCATAAAACCTGCTTCATCCCATTAATCGAGTTCTGAAGTTGCCAGCGGAGGCTCATCAGAGCTGCATTCGAGCATATCAGGGAATTGCGGGCTAACCCCACCGTACGAGGCCGGCTATGTCAGCAAGAGAAGCAGCTAACCCATTGGAAAAGCAAAGGAATTTGGAGCTGATCACGATTTACGAGATCAGCAAGATTCTCAGCTCCTCCCTGGATCTCCATAAAACCCTCCGGGAGGCGCTCAACGTTCTTTCATCGCACATGCACATGCTGCGCTGCATGATCAGCTTGGTGCAGGACAACGCCGACGTGCATGTTATTGGGGCGGCGGGTTTGTCTCGCGATGAAATCGAGCGAGGACAATTCCGGAAGGGCGAAGGAATCGTCGGCAAGATCATCAAAACAGGCGTTCCCATCGTCGTTCGCAATATCGCCGAAGAGCCGCAGTTTCTGAACAGGACGGGCTCGCGCGATCTTTCGAGCGGGCAAAGGATCGCGTTCATAGGCATTCCGATCAAGGCCATGGGGGACACGATAGGCGTCCTCAGCGCCGACCGCGACATGACGACCTACCATGGGCATCTGGAGCACGACGTCCGTTTGCTCAAGATGGTGGCCAATCTGGTCGGCCAGGCAATCAGGCTCCACCAGCTCGTGGCTGCGGAACGCGAACAGCGGATCATAGAGCAGCACCGCTTGCAAAAGGCGGCCCAGCCCGTTCGAGGGCTGGTCAACGTCATCGGCCAGAGCCAGCGCATGCAAGAGGTGTTCGCCGATGTGGAACGGGCGGCCTCGGTTCATTCCACGGTGCTGCTGCGCGGCGAAACCGGAACCGGCAAGGAGATGATCGCGCACGCGATTCACCATCTGAGCGCGCGCAAAGACGGGCCTTTCGTGCGGGTCAATTGCGCCGCCTTGTCCGAGACCCTGCTGGAATCCGAGTTGTTCGGCCACGAGAAAGGATCTTTCACAGGCGCGACGCAGGAGCGTAAAGGCCGCTTCGAGCTGGCCCACGGCGGAACGCTGTTTCTCGATGAAATCGGCGACGTATCCCCCAATTTCCAGGTCAAGCTTCTGCGCGTGCTGCAGGAACGGGAATTCGAACGGGTGGGCGGCAATAAACCGATACAGGTCGACGTACGGCTGATCGTGGCCACCAACCGCAATCTCGAGGATGCGGTGCTCAAGGGCGAATTCCGGGCCGACCTTTATTTTCGGATCAATGTGATATCCATTCTCCTGCCGGCGCTGCGCGAACGGCGCGAAGACATCTTTCCATTGGCCGATCATTTCCTGGAACGCTTCAACCACGCCAATCAGCGCCAGCTCATGCTGTCGCCGGAGGCGAAACAGATCCTGGCGGAATGCTATTGGCCCGGCAACGTCCGCGAGCTGGAAAACTGCGTGGAGCGGACTGCGGCCATGTCCCGCGGCAAAACGATTCGCGACATCAATCTGCCATGCCAGAAAAACATGTGTTTTTCGCTGGCGCTGAGGCCGATCTCGCAAATGTCGAGCCCGGTTCCGGCCGTTTCCGCGGAAGCTCCCGCCGCAGCCGAACCCGATCACGATTCGCAAGCGGGAAGAGGAGTGCCGGAATTCAAATCGACGCGCGAAAGGCTGATCTGGGCGATGGAGGAGTGCGGGTGGGTGCAGGCCAAGGCCGCGCGGCTGCTCGGGATGACGACGCGGCAGATGCACTACGCTCTTCAGAAATACAACATCGAGATCAAGAAGCTTTAGAGCCTTTCCCAGTTGGCTGCCCGCCTTGAGTCCATAGGACGCGGTGAGGCATGAACCGCATCGTTCGCGATGACCCAGGAATCGAAACCTGTTCGAAGTGAAAAGGCGCTAACGCTCGATCTCCGCTTCCTCGACGAGCTCCGGCGCTTGCGTAACGAAGCGGCGGGGGCATCGGTCGAGGCGATCGGCCCAGATTTTCAGCTTAAGCCATAGTCCGCTGACGAGCCGCCAGGCGCTGACCCTTTCCCAGTAAACGCCGACCTCGACCGGAAATTCCTCCGCGTCGAAGCGGTCCTCGGTCAGCGTGAATTCATGCCGATAGAAGCATCGTTCTCCGGCATCATCGAATCCTAGCTCCTTGCTGGCATGAGCGAAGGTATCCACGTGGCGCTCGAAACTCACGGGCGCTATGGCTTGCCGGTGATAGTCGTCCGGCAGATCGGCGTTCCACTGAATGGTCATGGCGAACCCCATCGATCAGGAAAGTTGTGCAGATTCGGCAGCCCGTCGAGTGCGATGCAAGCCCCGAACGCGCCGATTCTACATTCTTGCGCTATTTAGTAAAGGAAATAGCGAGCTCGCGATTTGTAAATAGCGGCGGGGACTTCCGAACCTCGATGAACCCCGTTTTGTCGGAAATGCGCCTCGGGGTCGCGACAAGAGGAATACGGAGACAGGGTTTTGTCACGAACCTGACATAGCGAAAAATCGAATCAGGCGCTGGCGATTTCAAAAACATCCTTATAAAACAGTATTGTGCGTCTATATTGAGAATGGGCATCGTTATTGCTTGATGCTTGGCGACGGCTTTTTATTCTCATTGAGCGCGATGGATACCCAACTCGACTGGTCGGCCTATGACAGCTACGGTGCTGGCGACGCCTACGCGGCGGTACCTGCCGCGGGCGGCGCCTTCGGCAAGGCCGCGGCCGTCTGTATCGGCAACCGACAGTGCCAGCGCACCGAAAAGGGCGTGATGTGCCCGAGCTTTCGCGCCACTCAGGATGTCGCACACTCGACTCAGCACCGGGCTGCCACGCTCAAGGCTGCCTTGAACGGCGAGTACGGCGTTAAGCCTTTTGTCGGTCCGGAACTCGCCGAGGCAATGGATTTGTGCGTGGGCTGCAAAGGCTGCAAGCGCGAGTGCCCGAACGGCGTGGACATGGCGCTGCTTCGCGTCGAAACGCTCGCTCAGCGCTGGGCAGCGCTCGGCGGAGCGCCGTTACGCGAGCGTCTCTTCGCCCATCTGCCGCGTTTCGCCCACCGGCTCGCGGCGCTGAATCCGCTGATTTCTTTCCGTGAACGCTTCCCCTTTTTGGCGCGATGGGTCGAACGCGTGTTTGGTATCGCCGCCAAGCGTTCGCTGCCGCGTGGCGCAGCCCGGAGTTTTCTTGCTTCTGCACCGAGAGAAGGCATCGGTGCTCCGGACGGCCGCGAAATCGTCCTGCTAGTGGATACCTTCTCCAACCATTTCGATACCGAAACCGCGGAGGCCGCGCTGGAAGTACTGCTGGCGGGAGGCTATCGGATACACATCGCGAGGCCGCCGGCCGGAGAACGGCCTCTATGCTGCGGGCGCACTTTTCTTTCTCACGGCTTGATCGCGGAAACACGGGCAGAGGCCCGGCGCATGGTCGAAACGCTGTGGCCCTATGTGGAGCGCGGGCTCCCCGTGGTCGGGCTTGAGCCTTCGTGTCTCCTCATGCTGCGCGACGAGTATTACAGCCTCGGATTGGGGGAGAAGGTCGACAAGATCGCCAAGGCGGCGGTCCTCTTGGAAGAGTTTTTGGCCCGCGAACACGACGCCAAGCGCCTCAAGCTGGCGTTCAAATCCGTGCCTGGCGCGCGGGCGATGGTACACGGACATTGCCACCAAAAGGCCTTTGGCGCATTGAAAGCGATGCGGAAAGTCTTGGGTCTGGTGCCGGAACTCCAGGTCGAGTTCATCGAGTCGAGCTGCTGCGGGATGGCCGGCGCCTTCGGGCTGGAGGCCGAGCACTACGAAATGTCCATGCGGATGGCCGAGCTCGCGTTGTTGCCGAAAGTGCGGGAAGCCGATACCGATACCTTATTGATCGCCAACGGTACCAGTTGCCGTCATCAGATTCGCGACGGCGCACAACGCGAGAGCGTGCATTTCGCACGGGTGCTGCGGATGGCCTTGGCTACTTGAAGCAGAGGGGAGAAGAGAGCATGACGGTTGCATCGGGTTTTTTCGTGGATTGGGCCGGCAATGCCCGTCGGACCGAGGAGCCGGGCGGCGGTTACCGCTGCGAGGTCGATACCGTGGCGCGTTATGTCGCGGTGCTGTCCCAGAAAGGCACGCTCATCCATGAAGGCACCTTTTACAAAACCCTGGCGGACATGGAAGCGGCCGGAATCAAGGCCAAGCTGGTAGACGCCTCGGTCCCCTGGTAGGTGGTGACGGTGAGTTACACCAGCCTATGCAAGCACAGAAACCTCGGCGAAGGCGACATGGTGCCTTTTACCGTGGAAGGCCGCGAAATATTGCTGGTCTGGCCGGATGGCGGGGAGCTCAAGGCCTTTCAAGGCACCTGCCCGCATCACAACGCCCGTTTGAAATACGGCGGGTTCAACGGACGGACCATCACTTGCACCTTCCACAACTGGGTGTTCGACGCGCGTACCGGCCAAGGCCTGATTCCGCCGCGCTGTGCGCTGGAAGAGTATCCGCTTCGGGTCGAAGACGGGATGGTTCAGGTCGATCTTTCGGGGTGCTCCCCGTCCTGATGCGGAGAGCGTTCTCACGAGTCTTGGGTTTTTTATTGGTATTACCTTGGGAAGACTGTTATGGCGAATTACGAAAAATTAAAGAATGACATGTCGATCTGCGACGGTGAAAGGATCGGCGGGTATGCCAGTGCCTGCAGGGGCCAGCTCTACCGCTGCACGGCCTGCGGAGCCGTGGGCTGCCGGCAAGCCAAGGAACATGCCTGCAGCAAGCAGGGATTCAGCGTCGCGTTCAAGTGTTATGCCTGCGGCGCGATCGGAAAGGAAGAGCTCGTCGCTTCTGGTCATGAGGCCAGCAAAAGCGCCGCGAGCACGCCGGCGCGAATGGAGAATACGGACTGACGAATACGGCAATCGGCGGAGGCGAGAAGACGATGCGCGATTACTTGATGCTTTTGCTGGGGACTGCGTTGGTCAACAACGTGGTGCTGGTCAAGTTCCTGGGGCTGTGTCCCTTCATGGGCGTGTCGAAGAAGCTGGATTCGGCGCTCGGCATGGGTTTGGCGACCACCTTCGTGCTCACGCTGACCGCCGTGGCCAGTTGGCTCCTGGAGCACTACCTGCTGGCCCCCCTCGACATCGGCTTCCTCAGGATTCTGTCGTTCATCCTGGTCATCGCCGCCGTGGTTCAGTTCACCGAAATGGTCGTTCGCAAGACCAGCCCGGTACTTTATCAAGTCCTCGGCATTTTTCTGCCGCTCATCACGACCAACTGCGCCGTGCTGGGAGTGGCCCTTCTGAACATCCAGCAGGAATACGATTTCCTGCACAGCGCCCTATTCGGATTCGGTTCCGCCCTGGGATTCACCCTGGTCATGGTCATCTTCGCCGGCATTCGGGAGCGACTGGCCCTCATGAGCGTTCCGGAAGCTTTCGCCGGCGTTCCGATCGCTTTCATCTCCGCCGGGATTCTGTCCTTGGCATTCATGGGATTCGCAGGACTCAACACACATTAGGCCAGCTTATGTACATCCTATTCGCCGTACTCAGCCTTACCGCTTTAGGACTTGCTCTGGGCTTCATGCTGGGCGCCGCCGCTCGCTACTTCAAGGTCGAAGACAACCCGCTGGTCGACGAGATCGAAAAGATGATGCCGGGCTCGCAATGCGGCCAATGCGGTTATCCCGGCTGCCGGCCGGCGGCGGAAGCCCTGGTGGCCGGCAAGGCGTCCGCCACCCTGTGCCCGCCCGGCGGAAAAGCCTTGGCCGAACAGTTGGCGAGCAAGCTCTCGCTGGACATCGATCTGGCCGGCGTGGAAGACCAGGTTCCCATGGTGGCGAGAGTCAGCGAAGCGACCTGCATCGGCTGCACCCGCTGCTTCAAGGTGTGTCCTACGGACGCCATCGTGGGAGCGCCCAAGCAGATTCATGCCGTGGTCGCCGATGCCTGCATCGCCTGCGGAAAGTGCGTGGAGGTCTGCCCGACCGAATGTCTCGGGATGCAGCCCATCAAAACCACCTTGCGTAACTGGCGCTGGGCCAAACCCGATCTCGCTGCCGCGGGAGCCTGAAAATGGTCGTACTGGACATCAATGCGCTATGGCGCCGACGCAGCAAAATCCGGGGCGGTGTCCATCCGGAATCCCGCAAGGAATCGACCGCCGATAAACCCATAGTCACCGATTTCCCTTTGCCGGAACGGCTTTACCTGCCGCTGCAGCAACACTTGGGGCAACCTGCGGAACCGGTGGTCCGGGCGGGCGACAAGGTGCTGAAAGGGCAATTGCTCGCGGCGAGCCGGGGTGCGGTCTCGGCCTCGGTGCATGCCTCGACTTCCGGAACCGTGGCCGGCATCGAAGAATATCCGGCGCCGCATCCTTCGGGACTCCCGACCCCGACCATCGTTCTCGAACCGGACGGGGAGGATCGCTGGATCGAGGGGGCTGGCGAAGCTGATCCGTTCAGCCTGACACCCGAGGAACTCTGCGCCCGCGTCGACCAGGCCGGCATCGTCGGCCTGGGAGGAGCCGCCTTCCCGTCGGCGATGAAGCTGAACCTCGGATGGCGGACTCGGATCAACACGCTCATCATCAACGGCGGCGAGTGCGAACCGTATCTGACCTGCGACGATCGGCTGATGCGGGAGCGCGCCGCGGAGATCGTCGAGGGCGTCCGGATCATGCTGCACGGGTTGCAATGCCCGACCGCCCTGATCGCGATCGAGGACAACAAGCCGGAAGCGTATGCCGCCATGCTCGATGCGGCGAAAAAACACGGCCGCATCGAGGTCGTTCAGGTGCCGTCCCTGTATCCCATGGGCTGGGAAAAGAATCTCGTCACCCATCTGACCGGCAAGGAAGTGCCCGCGGGGGGGCGTCCCACCGACGTGGGCGTGCTGCTGCACAACGTCGCGACCGCTTATGCCGTGCAACGGGCCGTTCGTTACGGACGGCCGCTGATCAGCCGGGTGGTTACGGTAAGCGGCGAAGCGGTGGAGTCGCCGCGCAACGTGGAGGCGCCGTTCGGTACGCTGTTGTCCGAGCTGCTCGCCTTCTGCGGGCACAAGCCCGAACGGACGGCCCGCTACGTGATGGGCGGGCCGATGATGGGCGATCATCTGCCTCACGTTCAAGTGCCCTTGGTCAAGCGCACCAGCGGCATCCTGGCGCTGACGCCCGAAGAAATCCAGGCTGCGGACGCCAGGCCCTGCATCCGCTGCGGGCGTTGCGTCTCGGCTTGTCCGGTCGGATTGCTGCCGTTGGAAATGATGACCCGCATCCGCGCCGGCCAGCTGGACGCCGCAGTGAGTTTCGGGCTTAGGGACTGCATCAGCTGTAGTTCATGTTCCTATGTCTGTCCGTCGCGAATTCCCCTGGTGCATTACTTCAAATATGCGAGCGGGGAATTGATGGCGCGCCAACAGGCGCAGCAGAAAACCGAACAGACCAATCGCCTGGCCGAGGAGAAGCGGCTGCGGCTGGAAAGGGCCAAACAAACGGCTGCGGCGCGCAAGGCGCAGGCTTCCGCCAAGGAGGATGCGTCATGAGCAAGGTATACCTGCCCGTCGCTCCGTTAACCGGCGCCGACCATCCGGTGCAAGCCATCATGGCGCAGGTGGTATTGGCGCTGGTGCCGGCTACCGCTTTCGGCCTGTTTCTATTCGGCTGGCCGGCCCTTTATCTGTTTTCGACTACTGTCTTGTCAGCGGTGCTGTTCGAAGCCGTTTGCCTGAAGTTGGCAGGCAAACCGGCTTCGCTTTTTTTGTTGGACGGTTCCGCACTGTTGACCGGGTGGTTGCTGGCTTTGAGCCTTCCGCCCTGGGCGCCCTGGTGGATAGGCGTGACCGGAGCGGGTCTCGCCATCATCGTCGGCAAGCAGATCTACGGCGGCATCGGCCAAAATCTGTTCAATCCGGCGATGCTCGCGCGTGTCGCCCTGCTGGTGTCGTTTCCGCTGGAAATGACGACCTGGGTCCAGCCTGCGCCTCTATTCTCCGGGCACGCCCCCGGCCTGCTCCAGGCATTGGGAATCACCTTTGGCGGTGCCGGCATCGATGGTTTCGCCAGTGCGACCGTCATAGGCCATGCCAAGACCGAATTGTCTCAAGGCAAAACGCTAGTCGAGGCGTTTGCGAACGGACAGTTCGGCCTGGCCGGAGCATGGCTGGGCTGGATTCCCGGCAGCCTTGGCGAAACCTCGGCCCTGCTGGTGGCGGTCGGCGGCGTATGGCTGCTCCGGAAGCGGATCATCACCTGGCACATCCCGGTTTCCTTGCTGGCCACCGTCGCCGCTCTCGCAACCGTCTTCCACCTCATCGACGGCGATCGTTATCTCGGCCCGCTGTGGCACCTCGGAGCCGGCGGCGTGATGCTGGCCGCGTTCTTTATCGCAACCGATTACGTCACCTCGCCCGGCAGCCCAAAAGGGCAGCTGATTTTCGGTGCCGGCTGCGGGCTCTTGATCTTCGTCATCCGTACTTGGGGCGGGTTTCCCGAGGGCGTGGGCTTCGCCGTGCTGTTGATGAACGCGTTGACCCCGGTGATCGACTATTACGTCCGGCCCCGCATCTACGGGCGCGATTACAAGGGCAAGCCCTTGAAATTGCCGGAGGGTAAAGAATGATCGCCTTGAATAAAGAGACGCTTCTGCAATTTGCACTCCTGCGATGGCAAAGACTGCGCCGAAAGTTCGATGATCTGGATGCGCTTCGGCAGCGTTTGGACTATCAGGCCTATTTGCTGGCCGTTTGCGCCCTGGCTGCCAGTCTGCTCTTAGGGATAGGCGATCTGGTCACCAAAGAGGCGATCGCGGAGCGCCAGGCCGAAGATCTCCGGGCGACGCTGGGACAGGTGCTGCCGGAAGCGCTTTACGATAACGACGTGCTTGCAAGCCTGCGGGTGATTCCGTCTGCGGGAGAAGGGACCGGCCTTGATCGAACCGAGGTTTTCGTCGCCAAAAAAGGCGGCGAAGTCAGCGCCGTGGCGTTCAAGATGCTGGCTACCGGCGGCTATGCCGGCGACCTTACCCTGATGGTGGGCGTGGACCGCGACGGAAAAATCCTGGGCGTTCGGGTTATCTCGCATGCCGAGACGCCGGGCTTGGGCGATAAGGTCGAAACCTCCAAGTCCGGCTGGATTCTGGGGTTTAACGGCCGATCCCTGAGCAATACGTCCCCGCAAGGCTGGCGGGTCAAAAAGGACGGCGGCGACTTCGACCAATTCGCCGGCGCCACCATTACGCCGCGGGCGGTGGTCAAGGGCGTCGAAGGCGGGCTCAAATTCTTCGAGCGCCACCGCCAGGAGCTTTTAACGGCAACCGAGTAGCGGAGGAAAGCCGTCATGTCCGAATCCTTGAGCAGAATCGCTAAAGAAGGTTTGTGGAGCAACAACATCGTCTTCAGCCAGAGCATCGCTTTGTGCCCGCTCCTGGCGGTCACCGGCACGACCACCAACGGGCTCGGCATGGGGCTCGCCACGACCGCCGTTCTGATGGTATGCAATCTGTTGATTTCTTACGGCCGGCTGCTCATACCGTCGGAAATCCGAATTCCCGTCTTCGTGGCGCTGATCGCCATGGTCGTCACCCTGGTGGACATGCTGATGAACGCCTGGCTGCATGAATTGCACAAAGTGCTGGGGCTCTTTATTCCGCTGATCGTGACCAACTGCGCCATTCTCGGCCGGGCGGAAGCGTACGCTTCGCGCAAGCCGCCGGTTTACGCCCTGTTCGACGGGCTCATGATGGGGCTTGGGTTTACGCTGGCTCTGGTCGTCCTGGGCGCGGCTCGGGAAGTTAGCGGCTCGGGAACGCTGTTCGCCAATGCTTCCCTGCTGTTGGGGCAGGGGTTCGCCTGGCTGGAAACCACGCTGATCCCGGAGTATCGCGGATTCCTGCTGATGGCCTTGCCGCCGGGCGGTTTCCTGATGCTGGGTTTTATTCTTGCCGGAAAAAGATTGCTGGATAAGCGTTTGGCGCGCAGGCCGCTGCGAAACGCGGCGATCGAACAGCCTTTGGCCGAAAACGTCTAATTGGGTGAAGAGATATGCACGTCGGTGTATGTTACGCGGAAGCGGATCGCCAGGTATGGATGCGGCTGGAGGTCCCGGACAACAGCGTGGTGGAAGAAGCGATCCGCCGCTCGGGCATCTTGGAGTGCTTCCCGGAAATCGATCTGACCAGGCAAAAGGTCGGTATATTCGGCAAGCTGGTGAAGCTGGACAGTCCGATCAACGATGGAGACCGCATCGAAATTTACCGTCCCATCACGGCCGATCCGAAAACCGTCAAGCGTCGCCGCACCGCAAGCGATGACGACGATGACGATTGAGCGCGCCGCGCCTGGGTTACTTTTTCAATAACAATACAAACGGAGAACTTTCCCCGTGAAAGGCGACAGCAAGGTTATCGAATATCTCAACAAAGTCCTCACCAACGAATTGACCGCGATCAACCAGTATTTCCTGCACGCGCGGATGTTCAAGAACTGGGGGCTGCATAAACTCAACGAGAAGGAGTACCACGAATCCATCGACGAGATGAAGCATGCCGATCAGGTGATCGAACGCGTGCTATTCCTCGAAGGCCTGCCGAACCTCCAGGATTTGGGCAAGCTCAAGGTCGGCGAGCATACCGTGGAAATGCTGGAATGCGACTTGGCCCTGGAAATGGACGCCATTCCGCTGTTGCGCGAGGCCATCGCCTATTGCGAGCAGGTCAACGATTACGTGAGCCGTGAACTCCTCGAACACATTCTCGAAAGCGAGGAAGAACATGTCGACTGGCTGGAAACGCAATTGGGTCTGATCGCCAAGATCGGCATCCAGAATTACGAGCAGTCGATGATGTAAACGCTATCGCATGCGAAAGGCGAACTCGGGCGGTCGTTGACCGCCTTTTTTTGTCCGCTTTTAAACAAATTCCCATGAATGTTGGCTGCTTTGTATTTGTCCGGACATTCCCATACCGGCTGGCATGAATCTATCCACTTGAATATAAAGGCGTATATGGATGGTACGCGGATTGCACTGTAAACCATCGGTACTAGGTTCAACGGATGTTTCGGCTCTGACGGTCAAGCCGCACGATGAGGAAGTGCCGCTATGCCCGCACTGAGACGGAACAGCGCGAATAGACAGACAGGAGCAAGCCATGCAGACAGTGCAGCATCAATCGGGTGCCGAGGGCGTCGACACGCACGCCGGAGCGGACGTAGACGAAATCATGCAAAAGGTCGCCGAGCATAAAGGCTGCGGGACCTCGGGAGGATCCGGGAAAGCCAGTTGCGGTTCCGGTGCGGGCGAAAACGACCTGCCGCCCGAAATCTGGGAGAAGGTCAAAAACCATCCCTGTTACAGCGAGGAGGCCCACCACCATTACGCGCGCATGCACGTGGCGGTGGCTCCGGCCTGCAATATCCAATGCAATTACTGCAATCGAAAATACGATTGCGCCAATGAAAGCCGTCCGGGCGTGGTGAGCGAGAAACTCACTCCGGAACAGGCCGCGAAGAAGGTTCTGGCGGTGGCGTCCACCATTCCCCAGATGACCGTGCTCGGCATCGCCGGTCCCGGCGATCCTCTCGCCAATCCGGAAAAGACCTTCAAAACCTTCGAACTGATAGCCAAAACGGCGCCGGACATCAAGCTGTGCGTGTCCACCAACGGCCTGGCGCTGCCCGACCACGTGGAGCAGCTTTCCAAGTACAACATCGATCACGTCACCATCACCATCAACATGATCGACCCGGAAGTCGGGGCCAAGATCTATCCCTGGATCTACTACAAGAAAAAGCGCTATCACGGCGTCGAAGCGGCCAAGATCCTGACCGATCGGCAATTGCAAGGGCTCGAGATGCTGACCGAGCGCGGCATCCTGTCCAAGATCAATTCGGTGATGATCCCTGGGATCAATGACCAGCACCTGGTCGAAGTCAACAAAGCCGTCAAATCGCGCGGCGCGTTCCTGCACAACATCATGCCGCTCATCTCGGCGCCCGAGCACGGCACGGTGTTCGGCCTGACCGGTCAGCGCGGCCCCACGGCCCAGGAGCTCAAGGCGCTGCAGGACAGCTGCGAGGGCGAGATGAACATGATGCGCCACTGCCGCCAGTGCCGGGCCGACGCGGTGGGGCTGCTGGGCGAGGACCGCAGCGCCGAGTTCACCACCGACAAGATCATGGAAATGGAAGTCAGTTATGACCTCGAATCCCGCAAGGCCTATCAGGCGGCGGTGGAGAAGGAGCGTGACGCGGTGGTCGCGGCCAAGAAAGCCGAGATGGAATCCCTGGCGGGCGAGCATTCCGACATCAAGATGCTCATCGCCGTGGCCACCAAGGGTGGCGGCAAGGTCAACGAGCATTTCGGACACGCCAAGGAGTTCCAGGTCTACGAGCTCTCGACCGCGGGCGCCAAATTCGTCGGCCACCGCCGGGTCGATCTTTACTGCCAGGGCGGCTATGGCGAGGAAGATTCTCTCGCGACCATCATCCGCGCCATCAACGACTGCCACGCGGTATTCGTGGCCAAGATCGGCGGCTGTCCGAAGAACGATCTGAAGGCGGCCGGCATCGATCCCGTCGATCAATTCGCGGGCGAGTTCATCGAGCAATCCGCGATCGCCTACTTCAAGGATTATTTGGACAAGGTGAAAAGCGGCGAAATCGAGCACGTGGAACGCGGCGACGCGCAAATCCGCCAGGGTGCGCTGACCTCCGCGGAAGCGGCTTAGAGCTACCGTTTTCCGGTATTCACCCGCCTTTCGGGACGGCTAGTCCCGGAAGGCGGCCCCACCACTGACAGAGGAGTAAACACATGGCCTACAAGATCGTGAAAGACAACTGCACCGGTTGTTCCGCTTGCGAGCCCGAATGCCCGAACCAGGCGATTTCCGAGACGAAGGACGGTCTTTTCGTCATCGACCCCGCCAAGTGCACCGAGTGCATCGGGCATCACGACGAAGCGCAATGCGTCGCCGTCTGCCCCATCGACGACACTTGCATCATCGACGACAACTATCCCCGTTACCAAGCGGCCTAGGTGGATACCATGGATCTGACTATTACCCCGACTGCGGAAAAGTTCATCCGGCGCATGGTGCGCTTCGGCGGCGTCGGTGAAGACGCTGGGTTTCGCCTGTCGGTGAGCCCCGGCGGCTGCTCCGGCCTGGCATCGGAATTCAGCGTGGAAGCCGAGCCCAAGGCGGGCGACGCCGTGGTCGTAGTTAACGGCCTCAAACTGTTCCTGCCGGCGGAAAGCCGTTTGCTGCTGGAGGGCGTCACCATCGACTTTTCCGAGACGCCGACGTCCAGCGGATTCGTGTTCCACAACCCCAATTCGACGGGTTGCGGCACTTGTAGCAGCAGCAGTTCGGCGGGCGCAGCGACGGTGTCGGTGTCCTCCATCCAGGTCAAGAGCAGTCATTGACGGACGGTTGCGCCGACATGCAGAACAGTTTCGCGCAAGCACAATCCTCAGAGGCGCCATCGCTCATGCCGGATGCTTCGGACTTCGGACTTGGTATAGATGCCGCCGCGGCAGCCTGCCTGGGCTCGGGATTGCCCGAAGAGGCCGAGCGGCATCTGCGCCAGGCCGGGCTTAGCTACCACCGGGACGAGGAAGCGCTTGCGCACCTGCAAGCCGCCTGGCAGGCGGCACCTGGCCACGCCGCCGTGTATATCGGCCTGTACCGGTTCTATTTTTACAAGAACCGGTTGCAGGAGGCCCTGGACGTTGCCCGCGACTGTCTGAAGAAAGCCGCTCTCGACAACGGCTTGCCGGAAGACTGGCGTGCAGCGAAAGCGACGGACGCCGATTTCGGCAGCTTTGACGCGATTCTGCCCCGATTCTTCCTGTTTACCCTCAAGGGTTACGGTTATCTGAATCTGCGATTGGGGCGGCTCGACGAAGGGCGGGCCGCCGTCGAGAAACTGGTCGAACTCGACCCGGGCGACAAGCTCGGCGGCAAGGTGCTGCTGGATGTCCTTGAGAGGCAAGCCAATGGGGACGACGACTGAAATCGACGAAGCCCGCGACTGGCACGGCAATCTGCTGGACTGCTCCGGATGCGAGCGCCTTGCGGAATCGGCGAATGGGCGGTGCCGATTGGGCCATGCTTGCGTGCATGACCGTTACGCCCGCCGTATCGACCGGTTCTTCCGGTGGAATCCGCATCTCGCCAAGGAGTATCTGGAGCACCCGTATTTCGAGACGCGGGCCGTGGCGGCGAAATACGTGGAGGTGTTTCAGTTGCCGCGCCTGATCGCGGACCCGGACGAAACCGTGCGGCAGAGCGTAGCGCAGCGCCTGCCGCTTCGCTCCCGGCATCTGAAGGCGCTCGGCCGGGACCCGCATCGGGAGGTGCGCATCCGGGTGGCGGAACGCCTGGAGCTTAGTGATCTCGCCTCGATGATCGACGATCCCGACTACTACGTCAGGCAGATCGTAGCCCGGCGTCTTCCGCCGAGCATGCTGGTTCGGATGCTGCACGATCCGGATCGGGAAGTGCGCAAGGTCGTGGCGCGGCGCGCAGGCGCCGAATGGCTGCACACGATGGCGAAAGACCCGGAACTGGACGTGCGGCTGGAAGCGATTAGACGCATGGATGCCGGTCAACTGAAACATTATCGGCACGACCCCGACTGGCGCGTGCGCTACGAGGTCGCCAGCCGACTGGATCTCGCCGAGCTCGCGCCGATGCGCGGCGATTCCGACGCCACGGTGCGGGACTTGGTCGAGCAGCGCCTCGCCGGGCGGCACGATGCCGATGTTCTACCGGAAGCTTGTTAAACCACAATCACTCATCGAGGAGCGATATGGCTACCACTATTGTACGCGACAGCGATGTCAACGAATTGAACGATCCGCCGCGCTTCAAGTTCGGCGAAAAGGTGAAGTCGAAAAAGGTGGTCCGGAACGACGGCACGTTTAACGGCCGCGATATCGGCGAGGTCCTGGTCAAGAAAGGTGAGGTGGGATACATCAAGAGCATCAACACCTTCCTTCAACAGTTTTACATCTACGCCGTGGATTTTCCGGAACGGGGTTACGCGGTGGGCATGAAGGGCCGCGAAATCGAATCCCTGGACAATCCGCCGCCCCCGAAAACCGTTCCGGTTCCCGAAGGAGGGGAGACGGCATGATCGAGCCACGCACACCGATTTATCAATGGGGACAGAAGGTCTGGGCGGAAACGGATCTCTTCAACGACGGCACTTATCCTGATCGCGAGCCGGGAGCCTTGCTGGTGGCAGCGGGCAGCGAAGGCGAGATCGTGCAGGTGGGGTTCCACGAGGAAGCGAAAATTCCCGTGTACCTGGTCGAGTTTCCGAACGGCTGCGTCGTGGGCTGCTTAGAAGAGGAGCTTCGATCCGACCAAGCCAGAGGGCAGGTGGCCGGGATTCTGTAGAAGGCATACGCATTGCGTTGGTTCCCGACTTCTGGTTGGGAACCGGATCTTTAGGAAGCTCCGGCTTCCAGTGTCGCGAAGCGGGAGCTTCTCGAGGCCGCGTTCCCGAGCGGGAGCTTGGGAACGAGCGAGAGCGAACGGACGGAACATGGACGGAAAGAGTTGTGCGGAGGTCTTGATCCGATGAACGGCAATCTTGCGGTATCCAATTTGATGTCCGTGTGTCCTCATCCCAACGAGGTGGATCGGAAGCGTATCGACCGCGCGCTCGGGAAGCGCAAGCGCTACCGCTACGTGACTCCGGTGGTCCGTCCGATCGAGGCCGGATATGAAATCGTCAGCCCGTGCTGCTCGCGGAACATCGATCCCGATGGCGGGGTGATCGATATCGCCCGGCTGGAATTTCAGGATAGTTCGCGGTGCTGGAGGCTGTACCGCAAGGATCACAAGGCGGGCCTATGGATCGAGCACGGCGAATACCACGCCTTGTCTCAGATTCTCGAACTTTTGAACGAAGACTCGGATAGGCAGTTCTGGCAATGAGCGACCCAATCATTTATCTGGACAACAACGCCACCACGGCGGTAGCGCCGGAGTGCGCCGACGCGATGGCCCGGTGTCTCAGGGAGAATTACGGCAATCCGTCCAGCAAGCACCGGGCCGGCGAAGCGGCCAAGGTCGAGAGCATCGCCGGCCGCGCCAAAGTGGCGGCGCTCCTGGGCGCCACGCCGCCGGAAATCGTCTTTACCAGCGGCGGCACCGAGGCCAATCACCAGGCTGTTCTGGGAGCGCTCGCCCTGTCGCCGGGGCGGCGCCACATCGTCACCAGCCGGGTGGAACATCCGTCAACGCTGGCCCTATTGCGCCATCTCGAATCCCAGGGCGTGCGGGTGACCTATTTGCCGGTGGACGAACAGGGGCGGCTCGATCTCGGAGAACTCGAACGCGCCCTGACCGAGGATACGGCCCTGGTTTCGCTGATGTGGGCCAATAACGAGACCGGCGTCCTATTCCCTGTCGAGGAAGCCGTGGCGATAGCCCAGGCCAGGGGCGCGCTGTTCCATACCGACGCGGTTCAGGCGGTCGGCAAGACGCCCATCGATCTAGCCCGAGTTCCGGTGGATTTCCTGTCCTTTTCGGGTCACAAGATTCATGCGCCCAAGGGAATAGGCGCGCTGTTCGTGCGCAAGGGCCGAAAGCTTCCGCCGCTTTTGTTCGGACACCAGGAGCGCGGGCGCCGCGGCAGCACCGAGAACGTGCCGGGGATCGTCGCCCTCGGGGTGGCGGCCGAATTGGCCGCAGCCGCTCCGGCAAACTCCGGGTCCCGGATCGGGGCTTTGCGCGATCGTCTCGAGGCGGAACTGCTGGCGCGTATTTCCGGTGCCTTCGTTAACGGCGGCGGCGCCGAGCGGGTGGCGAACACCACCAGCCTGTGCCTGGGAACGATCGAGGCCGAGCCGATTCTCGACAAGCTCGACCGGGCTGGAATCTGCGCCTCGGCCGGAGCGGCCTGCACCGCCTCCGGGACCGAACCCTCGCACGTGTTGACCGCCATGGGCTTGGCCCCGGAAGCCTCGCTGGCCACGATCCGCTTCTCCTTGAGCCGCTATACCACGGCAGAGGAAATCGACCGGATCATAGCGGTGCTTCCGGAAATCGTCCGAATGTTCGAGGCGGAGGCCGCATGACTCCTAAGAGCACCGGCCTTTGTCTCCCCTCACAGCGTGAGAAAGGGCAAGACGTAGGATGCGCTGAGGTACGAAGCGCCCTTCGACTAGGCTCAGGACAGGCCCTTCGACTGAGCTCAGGACAGGCATCAATCGCGAACGATGCGGTTCACTTCGTTCAGCACATCCTACTAGCTGGAGGACGTCGCAGATGCCCCGAAACGACAAAACATTGATTTTTTGAAACCAACTGGAGTACCGCATGAAGGTCATGATCAGAAGAAATTCCGCCGGCGAGCTGTCCGTTTACGTTCCGAAAAAAGACCTGGAGGAACCCATCGTTTCCCAGGAAAAGCCGGAACTGTGGGGCGGAATGGTGACGCTGGCGAACGGCTGGGAGCTGTCGCTGCCGGCCATGGCCGCCGATACCGCGCTGCCGATCACGGTCGACGCGCGTCGGGTGAGCGGGGACTGACCATGGCGCTCAGTAACGAGGCGCTCGGGGAAATCCGGATGCTTCTGGAAGGCGAGGCGCCCGCCGCCGAACGCTGTGCGAGCGTGCGCAAGAATTTTCCGGGGCTGTCGCTGACACGTTGCGACGCCAGCGACATGAGTTCCGAAACTCCGACATTCGAAACTCCCGAGTTCTGCGTTTACCTGATAGACACCTCGGAACACTGCGTACGCATTACCGGCGATCCGGCCGCGGCAACCGGTCTGATCGTCGCCCAGAAACGGTAGTTATCGACCATGAAAAACTCACCTACCATCTTGCTCTCGGACCCCGACATCAGCCTGTCCGAACTCGAAGCCGTGGAAGAGGTCCTGAAATCGCCGCGGCTGAGCGCGGGGCCCACGGTCGAAGCTTTCGAAGAGGCTTTCGCCCAATATCTCGGGCGCAAACACGCCGTGGCGGTGAGCAGCGCCACCATCGGCCTGATGCTGGCGCTCAAGGCCTACGGCATAGGTCCGGGGGACGAAGTCATCGCGTCCGCGTTCGGTTTCCGCGAAACCGTTCACGGCATCGCGCTGGCCGGGGCGACGCCGATCTTTGCCGACATCGATTATTGGTCGGGGACGCTGGTTCCCGAAAAGGCCGCGGCGGGAATCACGTCGAAAACCCGCGCCATAGTCGCCGGCAATACCAACGGCCATCCGGCGATGTGGCCGGCGTTCCGTGAATTGGCCACGAAACACGGCCTGCTGCTCATCGAAGATTCCAGCGAGGCGATCGGTTCGCGTTACCAGGGGAAGCTGGTGGGCAGCTTCGGGGACTGTTCGGTGTTCGATTTGTCCCAGCCGTCGCCGCTGACCTGCGGCGAGGGCGGCATGATGGTGACCGACGACGGCGATTTGGCCGCTCGGCTGCGGAGCTTCCGAGGCCGCCGCCTCGACGAACGGCATTCGGTGGTACTGGGCGAAACGCCGCCGTATCGGGCGGAACTCAGCGAACTCGGCGCCGCTCTCGGGCTGGTGCAGCTCAAGCGTCTTCCGGGAATCCTGGAGCGCCGGAAAGAGATCGAAGCCTATTACAACGCCCACATGCAATCCTTCGAGGGCATCAAGCCGCCGTATCTCGCTCCGGACGTGGACGAGGCGCACTGGTTTCTCTACCTGGTCCATCTCGGCACCCGTTTTTCCCGTTCCAGCCGGGACGCCATCATTCACGATTTGGCAACCGAGCAGATCGAGGCCGTGGCCTATTGCCGGCCACTGCATCAGCAGCGTTTTTACGGAAACCTGGGCTATCGCAAGGGCGATTTCTTCGTCACCGAGAAGCTGGCGGACCGCGCCGTTGCGCTGCCTTTCCACAACCATATCACGGAGGACCAGGTGGGCTTCATCGTCAAGACCGCCAAGGACGCCTCGATCAATATCGGGGCGGGATCGGCCATTTACCTCTGACGCCGCTCCGAAACCATGTCGGGCTTTTTGCGGACCGAAAAGAGGCGGAATGCAAAAGCCTGGGTGACCGTACTGCCTTCGGGCAAGACGGTGCAGGTGGCGAGAGGCGCCAATTTGCTCGAGGCCATCGCGGCGGCGGGCGAGGCTGTCGCCCACCGTTGCGGTGGACGGGCCCGCTGCGGCGAGTGCCATGTGCTCGTGCGGCAGGGCTGGCGCGGCCTATCCAAGGTGCGCCAGGCAGAACGCGATCGGCTCACGCAGCTTTGCGGGGCGGAATCGCTGTCCAGGCTGGCTTGTCAGGCCGCCCTGGGCGTTCATAACAAAGTAATAATTGAACTTATAAACCATTAACCAGAGGATCATTGTTATGGATACCAAAGAAGCTGTCGCTACTCCTTCTGAACCCCAATCGGCCGTCGTCGCGTCCGGCGCGACGCTCAATGCCGAGCAGCGGACGGAATGCGTCATTCACCTGCGTTTCTTTCCGGACGGCACCGTGGCCGAAATCGGCGAGCGTCCGTCAGGGGTGGAGCCGCACGACTGGTACAAATACCTGTGCAACAACACCCAGAACAGTTACCAGGCCTTGTCCGGCGGACGCGGGCTGTTCCGCCTGCTGCGCACCGAGGTGGACGCCTTGAAGGCCTCTTGCGCCGCGGGGATGACATCATGAGCACGCCGTTTCCGAGTCAATTGGCAGAAGATTTGGCGGCGGGACGGGTCATTCCGTATCTCGGCCCGGAGATTCTGAGTCTGGCGCCCGGCGGCGCGATTCCGAGTTCGCCGGAGGCCTTGGTGGAACTGATTACGGCCAAGGTCACCGTGCCCCACAAGATCCGGAAGAATCTTACCGCCGCCAGTCAATACATCGAGAATTTCAAGCATCGGAAGACGCTGGTCGGACTTTTGCAGGAAGCCTTTCGGAGCCCGCCGGAACCGACCGTTCTGCACGGTTTCCTGGCGAATCTCCCGAACCCGCTGCCCTTGATCGTCGACGTCTGGTACGACGCCAGCATGGCGGCGGCCCTGGCTTCGCGCCGCGATTTCGGGCAAGTGCAGGGCGTGAGCCGCGCGGAGCACCTGGGAGACTGGGTTCACTATTTCCATGCCGACGACACAAAGGCGGAGCCGGGGGAAGCCGCGGGATGGGCGACCCTGCTCTACAAGCCGCTGGGTTCCATCGCCCCCGCGTCCAACTTCATCGTCTCGGATTCCGACTACGTGGAAGTTCTCACCGAAATCGATATCCAGACGCCGATTCCGGACCGGGTAAAGGACATCAGGACGGGCCGCAGCTTCCTGTTCCTGGGCTGCCGTTTCCGCAACCAGCTGGAGCGCAATTATGCGCGGCAGATCATGAAGCGTTCCAGCGATCGGCATTTCGCGGTGCTGGAAGGCGACCTCACCCGCAACGAGGCGCGGTTCCTCGCGGAACAGGGCATCGAACGGATCGACATGCCTTTGGCCGAGTTCGTCGCCGGGCTCACCGGAACGCCGGCGGAGTCCCGCAGGGCCGTGGCCTAATCCGAATCTCGTAGGCAGCGGCGTACGGAGGTTAGGGAGGCGTCGGCGGTTCCGTAGGTCGGAAATCCTTTCCGACGCAAGGCGCGGATCGACCGTTTCGTCGGCAAGGGATTGCCGACCTACGAACCGCATGGCTCGGGAGAGATCGTTTATACCTTTGAGATGAATCGCGGAGGCAACGGCTCATGACTACGAATCGCGGCGCCCGTCTTCGGGCGCTTTTGGAACAGGCCTTCGAGCCGGTTCACCTGGAAATCGTCGACGACAGCCGGTCCCACGCCGGCCATGCCCATGAGGGTGGCGGCCACTTTTTCGTGACCGTGTGTTCCCGCCGTTTCGAGGGCCGTTCGACGCTGGAGCGCCATCGACTGGTTTATTCGGCGGTGAGCGAAATGATGCCGGGCGACATCCATGCCCTGAGCATCACTGCCTTGACGCCAACGGAGCAGGCGGCTTAGCACGAGGTTCATAAACGGCTTTTTGGGGATAAGCAGAGAATGAAGCTTCAGATCGAGCGGCCTTACATCGAAGCGATGGTCGAAGAGTTCCCGGATTTGGCGCACTTGAAGGAACAATTGCGTTTCGGCAATCGCGTCGAGGTGCCGTTCAGGCAACTGTCGAGCCCTGCGCTCGCGTTTTTAGGGAATCTTTACCGGCAGGCGGGGCCGGAGATGCAGGCCAAGGCCGCGCAACTCGCCACCTTGCAGCAGGCCATGAACGACGACGGAGTGCGCTTCGAAGCCGAAGACCTCGAGATGGTGCTGCCTGCGATTGCCCGCTACTTGGCGGCGGATGCCATCCGCGGCTGGCTGTTCACCGCGAGCGTGGCCGGCCGACCCCTGCCTTACGTCATCACGCGGCTCGACTACACCCCGACCTCGAACGACGAGATCGGGAAAGTCTTCATCGAGCTGAAAGCCAATGCCAAAGGGGCAATCGCCACCCAAACCATCCGAATCATGCCGAGCGACATCGCCGGCAAGACGGTGGCCGAGATTTTCGCCGCCAAGGGGTTCCTCAAGGAAACGCCCGAACTCATCCGCAATTACGACGAGACCGCGGAGCGTTACTTCGATTGGCGTGCCCGTTACGGCGCTCAGTTTTCCGGAAAAGGCACCGGTTTCTACGCGGAGGACCCGACGGCTTCGCACCGGGATACCGATTGGTCCCGCAAGGACGTTGTGGTGCTCTCGTCCGGCGGCGGCAGCGCGCGCCTGGTCAACGATGAGGGCATCCTGAGCTCGCGCGCGCTGACCCTGGATGCGCCCGGGGATATTCTGGGGCCTTATCTGCGCAAGGCGGCCAAGAGCAATCACTATGAGGCCGAGGACGAGGTCCGGGAGTCTCAGGACGCCATGCCCAAGGGACTGTTCACCCAGTTGCCGGTGCATTTCTACATCCTCATGTTCCACCTTGACCTGCACCATTATCTCTGGGTGCACGTGGACGACATCACACCCTACGAGTATCAGCCGGCCCTGAAGCAAAAGCTGATTCTGCCGGAGGAACAGACCGATCTCATCGACATCCTGACCGCCGAGATGGATGTCCTGATGGACGATATCGTCGCCGGCAAGTCCGGAGGCACGACCGTGCTGTGCGCCGGTCCTCCCGGCGTCGGCAAGACTTTGACCGCGGAGGTCTATTCCGAAATCATCCAGCGGCCGCTGTACCGCGTGCATTCGGGGCAATTGGGGCTGAACGTCGCGGCCATGGAGACCGCGCTCAAGGACGTTCTGACCCGCGCCCAGCGCTGGGGCGCGGTGATGCTGATCGACGAGGCGGACGTCTACATCAAGCGGCGCGACGACAACATCACCATGAATGCCGTGGTCGGGGTGTTTCTGAGGGTGCTCGAATATTTCAACGGCCTGTTGTTTCTCACCACCAACCGGGTGGACGACATCGACGAGGCCATCGTGTCGCGCTGTATCGCGCTGATCAAGTTCTACCCGCCGGATCGGGAAAATCGGATCAAGATCTGGAAAGTAATGACCGAGCAGTTCGCGTTGGAGGTCGCCCCGCCGCTGATCGACGAGCTGGCGGATCTGTTTCCGGCAGCCACCGGGCGTGACATCAAGGGACTGGCCAAGCTGGTGGCGAAATACTGTCAGCAGAAGCGGGTGCCGCCGTCCCTGGAAGTTTTCAAGCGCTGCTCGATTTTCCGGGGGATGGACTTGGGTCTGGCTGCATAGCGTTTCCCGCAGAGCGGTACACGGAAGCCATTCGGCGGAATACGCTTCGCTATTCCGCCCTACGGATGAGCCTTGATGGCCTCGAAGGTGCTCGCCATTTCGTCGAGGCTGATTTCGGTCGCCAAAGCGTCGGCGAAGACGTCGTCGCCCGCCGTCCAGCGTTCCTGGAGCTTGCCGTCGGCCAAGGCCATGGAGACCGCCTGGTTGAGCTCGTAGGCGCCGAACGCGTAGCCGGCATCCCGAAGCGCCGATTGCATTGCGTGCTGAACCAGGCTGCGGACGGTCATGTGCGGGGCGGAGAAGGGGATGTCGCCGGCGCGTCCGGCCGCGGCCTCGACACAAGCGCGCTTGTCGTAGGAGGCATGGCCTCGGCAGGCGAGTGGCCGTACCGGGTAAATGACGCAGACGCCGTTGGCAATGAAGGGACACCGGCGCCTGAGAGCCACCCGTTGCTCTTCGCTCAAGCCTCGGGTTACGCGATCGGCATCGGCTAGGCGCTGCTCGAGATCGACTTCGGCGCGTTTCAGGGCGTCGGAGGCCCAACGAACGTAACGCGCGATCAGCAGAATTTCGGGCGCCGTCGCCGTGACGCGGAGCGTGCAGCAGGTGGAGCATCCCTTGTGGCAGGCCAAGGGGGGCAGTCCCTCGGACTGAATTTCGACATTGCCTTCGAAACTGCTGAAGGCCTGTTCCAAGAGTCCGTCGATCAGGTCTTCGCGACCGCGCCGGGCGGCGAGGGTTTCGGTAAAGGCTTGGTGCTGCGCCTTGAAGAAGGCCAGAGGACCGGATTCATCCGGCATCGTTTCTTCCGACATGGGTGATTTTGTCATGTGTGAAAGTGCGCATATTGCGATCTCGACGTATCCGGGTCAATGCACCTGTCCAGCTTTCGAGCTTTTCGGCGCCTCGGCGTACGGGATGGGGTATTCGACTAAGGATCGGGTTTTCCTATGAGCACGGTGGCACTTGCCTGGGGTGCCCACCCCGATTTTCCCTTGATTCTGATTGCCAACAGGGACGAAAGGCATGAACGCGCGACCGCACAGGCGGCATGGTGGCCGGAGGAGCCCGCCTGTCTCGGCGGTCGCGACCTGGCGCGGGGCGGAACTTGGTTCGGCGTTGCCCGCGACGGACGCTTCGCGCTGGTCACGCCGTTTCGCGACGGCGCGCCTTCGGACCCGGACGCACCGACGCGCGGCCAATTGCCGCTGGACTATCTTTCTTCCGGCGAGGAGCCGGTCGTCCACGCTCGCCGCTTCGCTCGCAGCCGGGGCGGACATTCGCCCTTCAATCTGCTGATCGGCTCGCCGCGTCACATGTACTACGCCGCCACCCGCGCCCGCTTGCCGTTGGCGCTGACTCCCGGCATTCACACCTTGTCCGACGGGTTGCTGGACGAACCCTGGCCCAAGTGCGTGCGCCTGGACACGCTGCTGGGTTCTTATCTGAGAACGTACGGCGGCTTCGCGATGCTGCTGGGCGCCTATTCGGATCTGTCCAAGGCCGGCGTTCGGGGCGCCGACGATCCGATCTGCACCGCCAAGCCGGTCGCGCCGGCCGACTTCGCGAAAGCGGGTTTCGCCATGCTGGCGGATCGCGAAACCACAAACGAAGGGCTGCCCGATACCGGCATCGGCCGCGCGGAAGAAGAACGCCTGTCCGCCTGTTTCGTTGTGGGGGTGGAATCCGGAACCCGCTCCAGCACCGCCTTGGTCATGGCTCGGGACGGCCGGGTTTACTTCGAGGAACGCAGCTTCGATCCGGAAGGCGCCGAATCCGGGCGTGTGGTCGAAGAATGGAGCATCGACCCTCAAGTCTTTTCCGGGAGCGCCGGCGATGACTGAGACTCGTAACGCCCACACCGGCGCCATGCCCGCACGTCGGAAAGCTTCAACGAGGCGGGGTCAGGCGGACCGTGCGCCGTTGCGATCCGAAATGATGCACGGGTTTTCTCCGCGCCATTCTCATCGGGAGCTCCCCTTGGCTCCGCGCTACAAGGAATTGGGCGAGCCCTATCATGTCCCGGTGTCGGCAGCACTCTTGCCGGAGCCGAGGATGGTCCATTTCAACGGGTCTCTGGCTCTGGAACTGGGGCTCGACGTCAGCGAAGCCGATTCTCCGAAACTCTTGGAGATTCTCGCGGGCAACCGGCCGTGGCCGAAATACGAGCCTTCGGCATCGGTCTACGCCGGGCATCAGTTCGGGGCATGGGTTCCTCAGCTCGGGGACGGGCGTGCCCTCCTGATCGCCGAAGTTCGGACGCCCGCCGGGGCGAGGATGGAGCTTCAACTCAAGGGTTCCGGGCCGACGCCGTATTCGCGCGGGCTCGACGGGCGCGCGGTGCTGCGTTCCTCGATACGGGAATATCTCTGTTCGGAGGCGATGCACGCCCTCGGCGTACCGACCACCCGCTGCCTGAGCCTGGTGGCGTCGCCGGAGCCGGTGTACCGCGAAACGGTGGAAACCGCGGCCGTGGTCTGCCGGGTGTCCCCCAGTTTCGTCCGCTTCGGACAGTTCGAGTTTTTCTATCACAACGGACAGCGCCAGCACCTTGCTCCCTTGGCCGACCATGTGATCGACGAGCATTTCCCGCATCTGAAAGACCGTTCCGACCGTCATGCCGCCTGGCTCGGCGAGGTGGTCGAGCGCACCGCCCGGCTGATGACGCAGTGGCAGACCTTCGGGTTCTGCCACGGCGTCATGAACACCGACAATTTCTCGGTTCTGGGCTTGACCCTGGATTACGGTCCCTTCGGCTTCATGGACGCGTTCCGGCAATACCATATCTGCAACCATTCCGATTTCGAGGGCCGCTACGCCTATTACGCACAGCCCGAAATCGGCCAGTGGAATTGCTCGAGGCTGCTGCGGGCGACCTTGCCGCTGCTCTCGGACAGCGAGGAGGAGGCCCTGGAAATCGCGACCGGCATTTTCGAGCGCTACGCCCCGGTGTATACCCAGGCGATCATGCGCCGCTGGGCCGACAAGCTGGGCCTTTACGAGGTGCGTGACGGCGATGTCGATCTGGTCAACCGATTCCTGGCCACCCTTCAGCGCGGCAAGAGCGATTTCACGCGGAGCTTCCGTCATCTTTCCAAGGTGCGTACCGACAGCGACGAGCCGGCGGTCGGGGCCCGCGAGGAGATCGTGGACCTGGAAGCGTACGACGCCTGGATCGCCGATTACCGGGCACGATTGCGCGCCGAAGGAAACACCGACGACGAGGCCCGTGCCTGGGACATGAACCGCGTCAACCCCAAGTACGTGCTGCGCAACCATCTGGCCCAGGCCGCCATCGAAAAGGCCGAAGCCGGGGATGATACCGAAGTCGCCAAGCTCGTTCGTCTGCTCGCCCGGCCTTACGACGAGCAGCCGGAGATGGACGCCTATGCCGCCCCGCCTCCGGAAGAACTGCGGCACATCGAAGTCAGCTGCTCGTCATGATTACCTATGCCATCCCACCCGCTCTAGGCGAAGATCCGCTGGACATCCTGCGGCTGGCGGCGTGCGCCGCGCATATCCCGGATTTCGTGGTGCCACCCGAATCCATGGTCAGGCTCGTCGCCCTGGTGGCGGACGGCGCTCTCGACGCGGTGAATCCCGAGGCGGCCTGGCCGGAATTGTCCCAAGGCCTGATGGGCGGGCGTCCGTCGCGGATGCTGGAAGTCCTGCGCGGTTGCGGCGCTCTGGCTCGATTGCTGCCGGAACTGAACGCGCTGTTCGGAATTCCGCAGAGCGCGGACGATCCGCCGGAAGTCGACGTGGGCGAACACCAGCTGCTTCTGATCGACGAAACCGCGCGGATAGACGCCCCGCTCGCGACGCGTTGGGCGGCGCTGCTGCACAAGGTGGGGAAAGCGGCGTCGCCGCGCGAATTCTGGCCCGCCCATTACCGTCACGAAGCACGCGGCGAACCCCTGGTCGAAGCGGTTTGCGAACGCTTCAAGGTTCCCGCCGAATGCCGCGACCTGGCGCTTCTGGTGCTGCGCGAATGCGATCGAGTCCATCGCGCGGTAGACATGCGGGCCGCGGCGATCGCCGCCATGCTCGAACGGGTAGAAGCGGTCCGTTACCCCGAGCGTTTCGAACAGTTGTTGGCGGTATGCGCCTGCGACTATCGAGCCTATCCGGGGCGGGCCGGTGCGGAGTATCCCAAGGCCGAGCTGCTTCGGCTAGCTTTTAAGGCTTTCGCCGGACAGATGGCGCCCACCTCCGAGCCGACCGAAACCGACCCGGAAGTTTCGGCGCAGGCGTTCGAAAAGCGAGCTCGGGCCATTGCCGAAGCATTGCGCAGCGAACGCTGGGCCGACGCGTAATTCCATTCGGCATTCGAGTGAACATTACGTAGGGTGGGTTAGCGAAGCGTAACCCACCGATTCGAGGCCGCTCGGTGGGTTACGGCCTCGCGGCCTAACCCACCCTACAAAAATTAATTCCTTATTGAAAGCAATTTGGAATAACACGGGTTTTCCAGTCCAGACTTCGTCACCAACCTTCTCTTGAGGAGCAAGCCCATGAAATGGAGCGATACCTTCGACATCGCCATCGCGCTGGCCGAGAGCCATCCCGACGTCGATCCCAAGTATGTGCGGTTCACCGATCTGCTCGATTGGATCATGCGCCTGGACGGCTTCGACGACAGCGCCGAGAAATGCAACGAGAAAGTGCTCGAAGCCGTGCAGATGGCCTGGATAGACGAGGTGAGCTAACCCCGCAGAAAGGATTGCAGCACGCGATCCGCCCTGCCAATCGGGTTTGGTCGTTTTTTGTTGGATATGTGCCGTTTTCGTATTCGCATGGAAGTAGGTCATGACCAAATTTACGACATATCGTACTAGATACGAATTGACGTAAAAAACGGCCTCGGCTGGGTCGAGCCGAGAACCCGCCGCTTTTCCTCCTTGTTCAATAATTTGATGCTAAAACAAAGCCTTGGAGCGTTGTTCCCGTTTCTCTCACGACCTGGCATCGCTTTTGAGACAGAGAAGTCACGCGACAGGAATTATTCCCCTGCGTTATTTCACTTCCACTCGAAAGGAGATTACGGTCATGAAACACATTGCTGGTTTGACTCTGGCTCTCGGACTTGTCTCGATCACTTCAACCGCGGCGGCTGGCGGACTGCCGGTCAATAGTTCGCCGGGGAGTTCCAGCTACTCTGCGAATATCGATAGTTCCAGCGATCCGGCTTCCGGAATGGTCTTTGAATTGCAGGCCGGTGAGTTCCACGTTTACTTCAGCAATTGCACACTCGGTTCGGAGACCGAGGTGACGGAGCATAAAGTTGTAAGTCAGAAAGGCCGGGAGGATATTGTGCAAAAGATTCCCGGTCGATTGAAAATGAATAGCGTGGTGTGCATGAAAGCTCTGGATTCCGGTGCCGACCTTTGGGCTTGGCGACAGATGATCATTGAAGGGAAGTTGAGGGAAGCGCGCAAGAGTGGGTCACTGATTGCTTACGACTACACCATGGCGCCCATAGCAACGTGGTCGTTTTTCAATGGATGGCCTTCTTCGGTCAGCCTCGGCAATAAGGATCACAAACTGGTCGAGATCGTGGTATTGGCTGTGGATGGCATCCGGCGTGACCGGTAGGTCCTCGGGATGTGCCGAATACCACAGCTCCGCTCTCTTGAATATACAAACGATAACCGGGATTTAGTGGGGTGGGTTAGGCGCACTCCGGTATGCGCTGATGGTCGATCACCGTACTTCGAGTGCGCCGTAACCCACCGATGTTCGGTAGCCTTGTGTTGGTGGGTTACCGTGCGCGCCAAAGTTAGAGCGTTTTCATCCCGCTCGTACGGCAAAACAGGCTTGGCGGAAGTCGCTGGCGCCTTCGGCCAGGGTAGATCGACTCAAGCATTCGTAGGTCGGCAATCCCTTGCCGACGAACCCGTTGGCCCAACCGCACCTTGTGTGAGGGCGTACCTAACTCACCCTACCATGGACATGCGCGTTCCGGGCCAGTAGATCGGGAATCCGTTCCCGACGAGTTCTGCGTCGGCAAGGGATTGCCGACCTACTTTAGGGTGCCGCTCGTAGTCAGCGGCTTTAGATCGGTTCGCCGTTCTCGTCGAACGCCATCCCGTTCAATTCGCCGTCGGCGTCGACGATTTCGACCGACTTGAGGGCGCCGTTGGCGTGGTAGGCATAGCGGTGTTCCATTTCCACTTCCCCGTAGACCAGCTTTTGCAGGCCGACCAGCCGGCCCTCATCGTCGAAATATCCCCGGAAATAGGTGTTGCGGTTTTCCAGTTGGGCGGGTTCCAGTTCGGTCATCAGCTTGAGCGGCAGTTTCACGCCGGTGTAGGTGAGGAAATAGCGGCAACGACCTTCGATCGCATCGGTCATGGTGTGTTGGTTTCCTTGGAAATGAAAAGATGGAACACGAGCTAATAGACGCTCAAACACGATAGCCTTCTTCCCGCAATACCCTCTGCACGGCCGGTCGGGCCAGCATGCGCCGATAATGCGTCCGGCAGTTTTCCGGCAGTTCGAGCTTGAGCTTGTCGCCCCAGAATTCCACGTAGAACAGCGCCGCATCGGCGATGGAAAACCGCCCCGCCACGTATTCCCGCCCGCTCAGCAGCGTATCCAGCACCGCGTAACCCTTGGCGACGATCTCTATGCCACGCCGTTTGACCGCGTCTTGGTCGGCTTCGTTGGACGTGAATTGATCGGTGGTAAATATGCGCGCGAAACCCTGCATGTGGATCGTGCCCACGGCATAGGCCATGGCCTCGATCACCCGCGCTTCGCCGTCCGGATCGTCCGGCAGCAGTTTCGCCTTGGGGTAGGCGCGGGCCAGCCACCAGGCGATGGCCTGAAACTCGGTCAGCGCCGAGCCGTCATCGCGTACCAGGGTGGGAATCGTGCCTTTCGGATTCAGGGCCAGATAATCGGGCCGGTTCTGATCGCCCGCCAGGAGATTGACCAGATACGCCTCGAAAGGCAGGTCCAATTCTTCCAACAAAATGTGTATGCCGGTCGAGCACGAACCGGGCGTCATATAGAGTTTCATGATCCTATGGTGATGATTAAGGGTTCGAGCCCCGCAACCGTCGCTTCGATGACATCGCCCTTGACCACGGGAGCGGTCCCGGCCGGCGTGCCGGTAAAGATCAGGTCACCGGGACAGATTTCCACCATTGTGGACAGATAGCTGATGGTCTCGGGTATCTTCCAGATCATGTCCGAAACGTCGGCGCTCTGACGGACCTCACCGTTGACCTTGAGCTCGATCTTGCCCTGGGCGATCACGCCCGTATAGAACTCCGGAGTGATCGCCGAACAGGGCGCCGAGTGATCGAATCCCTTGGCCATATCCCAGGGCAGTCCCTTTTCGCGCGCGGTCTTTTGCACATCCCTCAGTGTCATGTCCAGGCCCACCGCGTAGCCGAAGATGTAATCATTGGCAATCTCGATGGGGATTTGCCTGCCTCCGAGCTGCATGGCGACGACCAGTTCCACTTCCGGTTGCAGATTCTCGGTTCCGGGAGGATAGGGGAGGACCGAGTTGTTGGGCAGGATGGCATCGGTTGGTTTCATGAAGAAGAACGGCGGCTCGCGCTCCGGGTCGGCGCCCATTTCCCGCGCATGCTCCGGATAATTGCGTCCGACGCAGAAGATGCGCCGCACCGGAAACGGATTGCACGACATGGCTGGAAGCGTAACGATCTGAGGAGGGGCAAAAGCGTATTTCATGGTTTTAAACCTCTTCGAATAACGGATAGGCTGGCGGTTTCTTTGACGGCGTGTATCGGCAAACCGGCGATTGTTCGTGCGGCAAAGAGACCGTATCGGGTTGCAAAATAACCATACTTTTTGTGGTAGAATTTGGCCCCGAAGTGCCTCGCGCGCACTTAGAGAAGTTATTGTTTTTATTAACCAAAAATAATCCAAGATCAGGAGGTAACATGGTGCGTGAATTCTCGTATCGGGGAGAAACCTTCAGGGCCACGGTACACGGACGCCCCGGCATCGAAGAGCTTTTCCTCATCCACATGATCGACGGTGAAGAAGGCCCGGAGATTTCTCTGGACCGGTTCGAAGACCCCAATAATGATCCGGCTCAAAGCCTGGAAAGTAAGCTCGCGGATCTGGCTGACCAGCTCATGCAGGAGCATGGGCTGGCGCCGATGGACCCGGACGCGGGATTCGCCTGGGCGGAGCCCAAGACCGGAGTGAAGGTGCATAGCGGGGTTCAACACCACGCCATGGAAGCCTAGGCCGGTCGACAAATCTGCGCGCAGCGGCACGGATCGCTACCGTGCCGCTGCGCGCAGCAAGTTCAAGCAATCCAGATTGGCGGCCATGTCCAGGGCGGTGAAATCGTCCAGGGTCTTGATGCCGGTATCGGCGCCGGCTGCCAGCAACCGAGCGACGACCGCTGTTTTGCCGGTGGATGCGGCGTACATAAGACAAGTCGCACCGTTCTCGTTCTGATGGTCTACGGCGATGCCCCGCTCGATCAAGCGACCTATGACGCCGAGGTTTTCCCCGTAACAGGCCAGCCACAGTGCATTGTTGCCGTCGCTGTTGAGGGGTTCCAGCGAGGCTCCGGCTTCGAGCAGCGCCTCCACGATGGCTTCGTCGCCGAGCCGGCAGGCGTGCATCAGGGGCGTCATCCGGTTGTCGCGGGTTGCCTCGATGTCGTCGGGCGGAAACCCGTGCTCGCTCAGCCAGTCGCAAAGGGCAGGGCTCAAGTCCGCGGAACCCGGCGCGGGCACGGTGGCGCGCCAGGCCTCGTAGCCGTCGATCAGATCGTAGATCGTCTTGAAGCCGAAGTCCCGGAACATTTGCGCATAGGTCTGGCTGGCATTGCCGTGATAGCAGTAGATCAGCACCGGCTGCGATTTGGGCGTCCGCATGAGCACCTGCTCCAGATTGGCACCCGACAGATGCCGAGCGGCTCCTATGCGTCCCGCCGCGAACGAATCCGCGTCTCGCACATCGAAAATCAACAGCTCCGGCTGTTCCAGCAAAGCTTGGGTTTCGGCGACGTTCAGCCGTCGCCACGCGGTTTCCGCGGTCATAACGTCTCCTCGATATTCAAAGTACTTGCCCGGTTCGTTCATTCCTCGTCCGGAGTCGCCATCCAGCTATAGCCGCCTTGGTCCCAAAGCTGGGCCAGCAGCCGATCGGTGTCGTAGTTCGGGTACTGCGCCTTCACTGTGTCGAATTCCGTGAGAAACGCCGCGACATCGTCCCCCTCGATGTAAGTCGATGCCCGGTCTTCCTTTGAGCGGAGTATGTAGGTGGCGCCGTTTCCGCTGGACAAGAGCGCATACTGTTCGCCTTCCGCCACGACGATTACAGGTTCCTGTGTGTCAGGCATCGCTTGATTCTCCTTCCGCAGTCGTACCATCAGTGATCTTGCTCATGTATCTATCCACCGTAATGCTCAATGAACTGTTCTCGGGATTCGTAAAAAGTCGTACTGTGATGCGCGGATCAGTCCGGATCGCGCCCCGCATAGGGCGGCAGGGTGAGTATCCGCGTGTCGGTCAGCGGGAAACCCACCGTGAAGTGGTACAGGGACTGAAAGGCCCGGCCGGAAAGTCCGAGGAGGTCGTGAAAGACATCGTCGAAATAGCAGCCGATGCCGGTCCCGCGGATGCCGACGGCTTCCGCCTCCAGATAGAGCACCTGGCCCAATAGCCCCGCCTCCCAGAATAATTCCCGATAGCGCCACGGCTGCGCGGCGACGATCGGCTCGAATTCCGTCAGCATCCCCAAGGCGAAAGCGCAGTCAGAGCCGATCGCCTGGTGGCAATGGAGGGCTCTGGACAGCTTGCCGCAGTCGGCCTCCGCGATCCTGAACAAGGGCAGATGTTCCGGGCAACCCGCCGGCTTGGTCCAGGAGAAATCGCTACGGAAGGCGGCTCTCAGTTCGGGTTCGATCGCGGTCCGGCGCGGAAGGGCATAGAGTCCCGGCTCCAACCCCTCGACGCGATGCACGAAGAACACCGGGTGCACGCGCGGGGTGAGGTTCCACACGTCCCAGGGCGTAATCCGGCGGGGCAGCAGGGCATCCAGCAGATGGTAAAAGCCCGCAGTGCTCAGTACTTCTCGCCGGTCGAAATGTTGCGCGCTGCGCCTTTGCCGGATGAGCGCGGCAGCCGGCTCCGGGCAATCGGTCCGCCTCGGCGGGTAGGTTTCGATCACGCCGGGTTCGGGCGGAGTGGCGAGCGCTCGGGTTGCTTCCGCGACCTCTTCGATTATCGGCCAGCGGTACATGGGATGGGGATCGAGCACGTTGGCTTGACCGCTCCACGCGCTTCCGGGCGGAACCAGTTCCGAGGGATCGAACTTCCCGGAATTCGCGTCCTCGGGATCGGCGATCACTTCGAGCAGAAGCTCCGCTTCCTCCCGCTCGGCTCCGGAAAAGTCCTCGTTCCGATCGAGCCCGAGACCGGCGGCCAATTCGGCAAAGCCGATACCGCTCACCCACCTAAGGCGCCAGCCCAGGGTTGCTGCGGCGTAGCGCAATGCGCCGATGGCATGGCCGGTATCCAGTTGGCAATAGCGGAAGGCCCGTTCGCCGTATTTCCAGGCTTCCCTCCAGTGGATCGAACTCAAGGCGACGAACAGTCGCGGGGCCGTGGAGGGCTCGGCAAACCGGCAGCGCTGCTCCAGTACATGATCGCGGCTGACATAGTGGTACACGCCGTCGGGAACCTCGGGAACCGATAGGCAGACGACATAGCCCTCGGTAGGATGCAGATTGCCGCTAGACGGATTGCAGCGCAGGGCCCAGCGATCCGGGCCGTACTCTTTCCAGGCCGAGAGTCCCAGGGACAATTCCAGCAAAATACCGACGGTTTCGAGCGAAAGCGCTTGCGGCGTCACGGTTTCGGGCAGCGACAAAGCGCCGAAGGGCGTCGCCAGCCGATCCGCGGCCAAGGGCAGTCGGATCGCGGGGGCGCCCTCGAAACGGCGGAACGGGTCGGGCTGGCTGTCCCAATCGAGCGTTTCCGGCCCCGCGGCATAACGCTCCAGCCGATGCTTGGTCCGCTCGTGATAGGCCAGTACCCGCGCCAGAGCGTCCGATACGGTATTCATGGTTGCGCCCCCGGTAGCTTCATGGCGTCGGCAAAGGATTGCCGACCTACCCGGCGTTCCTCGGTGGTGGGTTGGTAGGTCGGGAATCCTTTCCCGACGCAGGCCTTATCAGAATTCATCAGACTGAATGCTTCACGGCCGGCGTCGGACAGTGTTCGGCGCGCCGGCACTGTTCGAGGTTCGCGGTTTCGCCCGTGCTCGGAGCCAGACCGATCCAGTCGTGGACGCGCTGCGTGTCGAAACCCGCTTCCCGGCGCTCGCCCACTTGCATCAAAGGCCGTCTTATCAGCAGGGGATCTTCGAGCATGAGAGCCAGCGCTTCCTGTTCACCGAGCGCTTCCGGCACCACCTCTCCGGATTTCACTCTGGGCGCCGCCCGGTTGAACCATTCGGACACCGGCTTATCGCCAAAGAACGCGCGCAGATCTTCGGCGGTCCAGCGGGTTTCGAGAAGATTGCGAACGATGAGCTCGTGTCCGGCTTCCAATAAGAGGTGCTTCTGCCGGGCGTTGTTGGCGCAGCCGGGTTTTTCGTAAAAAAGAATGGTTGCCATGGATTCGATCCGCTTTGTAGGAGAATTCATAGGATGCGCTGAGGTACGAAGCGCCCTTGGACTAGGCTCAGGACAGGCATCACTCGCGAACGATGCGCTTCACTGCGTTCAGCACATCCTACGCCTCTGCTCGGGCTAGCCGACGAACACGGGCGTAATCCCGTCGGTATCGATCAGCACCTCCTCGCCCTCGATCTTCAGGGGATATTCGGCGAGCGTGCAGGGCTTGCCCTTGACACAGGCCCCGGTAGCGCCTTCGAATGCCCAATCGTGGTGCGCGCAGGTCAGGGTTTTGCCATCGAATCGGGCATCGGCCAGCGGCTCCTTGAAATGCGGACACAGCCCCTGAAACGCACGGGGCTGGTCGCCTTGTGGCCAAACCACCAGCATCAGGGTGCGGTTGACCGCCACCACTTCGTATTTTCCCTCCCGGAGTTCGTTCAAGTCGCAGGCTTTCGTAAACATGTTGAAAATCCTCACACGGTAAATGATTTGGACAGAAATCCGGCGGTACCGGACAGGGTGAGACTGGTGGTATCGAACGGAAAGTCGCGGACGTATTCGCTGTTTTCCGGCGGTTTGTGCTTGAAGATCAGCGCCGCCGCGCAGCGTTCGAGCGTTTCGGCATCCATCGGGGCGAAGTTGAAGCAGAGTTCTTCGCCGGTGTCGATGTGGGATTCCCAATCGGCCTGTTTGACGTGATCCTCAAGGCAGTCGCGAACGTTTTCCGAGGCGCCGATATAGATGAGCTTCTGCGGCGAGCAGGTCTGCTTCTTGCCGCTGTAGATGCAGGTGTAAACGCAATAGACCCCGGATTTAGCGGGTATCCCTCTCTTTTTCTTTTCTCTCCAATAGCCTTCGAACGCGATCGAAAAATTGCCCATGATTTCCGTCCTCTCGAAGTCAAGTGCCGGTTGGCGGAACCCAGCCCGGCGATTGCGCGTGTTCGTCCGCGATTCCGAGCAAGGCGGCGGTCTGCCGCTCGATGTGCCGTACCACCTCGGTGTCCAGGCTTTTCAGCCAGCGCGCGGGGATGGCGGAGACTCCGTAAGCCGCACCCGCCAGCATGCCGGCGAGCGCGCCCGTGGTGTCGGCGTCATCGCCTTGATTGACGACGCCCACGACGCAGCCGGCGAAGGAGTCCGTGCCGAGGAAAAAATGCAGCACGGTTTGTACGGTGTCGACGATGTAGCCGCTGGCGCGTCCGGGATAGGGATCGAAGCAGAATTCCGGATGGGTCTCGACCAGCGCCGCGACGAGCGGACGGCATTCTTCCGGCGAGCCGCCGCAAACCAGGCGCTGCACCATGCGGCCCAGAGTCAGCGTGGCCGCGTCCGAAAGCGGATGGTGGTGGGTGAAATGGCACTGCTCCAGCGTCCACAGGGAGAAGGCGTCCGCATCGCCCAAGGTGGCGAGGGCCACCGGCAGGTTGCGCATGCAGGCGCCGTTGCCGGCGTCGCCGGGGTTCGGAGGTCCGGAAAGGCTTCCGTCCAGCAGATAGCGGCGAATGCCGCGGCGGCAAGTGTTGCCCACGTCCGGCGGTTTTCGCTTGAGCCACGCGGCGAAGGCTTCCGCCACGGCCTTGAGGTCCCAGCCGCCGCTTTCGATGATCGCCCCGCCCAGTGCCAGGGACATTTCGGTATCGTCGGTCACCTGTCCGGCTTTGAGTTTGAGCCAGCCGCCGCCGACGATCTTGTCGTGGACGCCGTATTGATGCCGGATTTCCCGCGGCGTCATGAACTCCACGGTGGCGCCCAGAGCGTCGCCGACGGCGAGTCCCAAATAGGCACCGAGGGCGCGGTCATGGAGTAGTTGCGTGTCCATCAGTAGTAGGAGGCCTTGACCCGATACTCGCCGCCGATGACCAGGTATTCCCATTCGCCTTTGAGCGGATGGCGCGGCAAAAGGTTATTGAAGAAGAAGATTTTCACCACGGGCACCTGTACCTCCAGGATGAAGTCGCCGAACTCGCAGGCGGTCTCCCGGTTTGCCGTGAACGACACCAGGTTGTTGAGCCGCACATTGAGCCAGCGGCCCTCGCGGGGACCGATCTGACGCTGTTCGTCGAAGTGATTCTCGCCCCGGTACAGGGTGACATGGCGTCGACCCCACAAGCCGAAACGGGCGATGGCCCATTGGCAGAATTCATACATCAGGTCGAGCTGGAGATTGATGCTGTTGTTGTGGAAACGGCTCGACATCTTTTCCTCGATATAGGCGATCCAGGCCGGAGAGGTGAAGCGCGTCAAGGGCTCCTTGTGGAAGGTCGGAAACAGGCCGAAGCGGCTTTCCACCCAGCCCTTGAGAACCGCGCCCTGGGGATTGTTGGAATCGAACCCCCAGCCGCTCAAGAGCTTCAGATAGCTGGAACGGAAGCGGCGCGGACCGGTACCGTCCTGCCCGGCCGGCGGTTCGCCGTTGAGGCCGAACAGGACGTACATGTATTCCTGAAAGATCTCCGCCGCCGTTTGAGCGTCCTCGGCTTCCCTGAGCCGATCGAACAATCCGTAATTCGCTTCCCGCACGCCGCTGATATGCAGCGGCAGCGGGTGCTCGTTGAATGCCGTGCTGGCCAAGAGCCCGGTCGGGACGCCTACCAGATTGGTGCTGTGACCGATGCGGGCGATGTCTTGCGCCATGCAAGGGCGAATCCCATTCCGTCTAAACGGGCCGATTCTCGGGGATCTTTATCGGACCCATGATCTTCAGGCCTTCCTCGAAGGTGATTTCCGGAAACTTCTCGGTGAACTCGGCGGCGGCGTCGGCGATGATCTGCAGCTTGCCGGCGGTGTCGAGCTTTTTCAGATCGCCGCGATCGATGTTGAACAAGTCGCGGAGTTCGTTGTACACGGTCGCTTCCTCCAGCGGCAGCACCCAGAAGGTGGTCCCGCCGTAAGCGATCTGATAGCGGCTCGAGATATCCAGGTTGCCGGCGAAGAAGAAATATTTTCCGGTGGGCGACAGCTTGTCCCCCACGACCTCGCACAACAGCTTGAGGTGCTCCAGGGACAGCGCCACGCCCGCCAGAAACGGGATGGTCGGCTCGCCGGCCTTGGCGACGATCATGACCTGATCGAAGCGGATCTCAGGGGGCCGCGCCTCATCGCTGAATTGTTGCGCGAACTTCAAGGCGATCTCGCCCCGGAAACCGAAATATCCCGGTTTGGTCTCTCCCTTGAAAACCGGAGAGATGAGACGCTTTTCGGCGTCCAGGCTGGCGAGAGGTGTTTCGGTGATAGTGGTCATAACACTCCTTCAGGGTTGGTTGCGAAGAAAATCTGCGGTTTTGAAAAAAGAAGCGGCGAGTTGGGCTCGCAGATCGGCGTTGGAAACTTGCTCCTCCAGCGCCCGGTTCATGCAAGCCATCCAGGCATCCCGCGCGGCGGTGTCGATGGGGAAGGGCAGATGCTTCTGCCGAAGCCGTGGCGGTCCATGGCGCTCGGCATACAGCGGCGGGCCGCCGAGCCAGCCGGACAGAAACAGGAACAGCTTCTCCTTGGCCGGAGCGAGATCCGGAGGATGCATCGCCCGAATGGCCCGCGCTTCGGGCAGCTCGTCCATCAACTGGTAGAAACGCTCGACCAAGCGGCGTACGGCTTGCTCACCCCCGATCTGGCGGTAGTGAGGATTGTCGACCGACGCCGGAAGCGTGACCGCCGTGGCGAGTGGAAGCGTGGGCGACTGTTTCACACCACTTGAACCGGTATGCTCAGTTTCACCTTGCGTCCCAACTGCGCATCGACCTTTTGCCGGGTCTTTTCGATGGTCAGGGGTTTCGGCAGGATGGAATTCACGCCGTTCTTGAGACATTCCTTGGCCAGGGGATCGGTTGCGGAGTCCGCGACCAGGATGATCTTGAGGTCGGCAATCTTCGACCGGATATCCGCCAGGACTTCGATGCCTTTTTCCTGCACGATGCCTATCCCTAAAAGCAGCACGTCCGGTTTCCAGTCCTTCGCCTTGGCATAGGCGGCGTCCAGGCTGGACAACTCGTGCGTTTCGATTTCGTCGTGAAGCATGAACTGTAGGGCGGCGCTGGTGATTTCGTCGCTGTCGACGACGAACACCCGTCTGTTGTCCACGGCCCTTTCTGTGTCTACACCGATCTGCATGGGCTACTCCTCGAGTGTATTGAAGCGATCGCGCAAGCGGCGGGAAATATTCTCGGACTGCCATAAGGCATAGGAGACGACCCGCGCACGCTCACGAGTGACGCCTAACCTTTAGCAATCTTCGTTCCATTAGCTCGGCGGGAGCTGACGGCGGCCGAAGTGCCTGATTTTCCGTTTATCGGGCGATCGACCCTCGATTCGGAGCAGTCCGGATCGTTTGTATCGTTCCTTACAAACCGTATGGTTTTGTCCGGTTAGTAACACCTGATCGCTGCTCGAAAAGCTACAAAAACGGCGAGGAATGGGAAATTTTCAGCTGAAGAAACAAGGGCTTAAGTGTTGTGTTTTGCGTGTGGCACAGTCGTTGCTCGGTAGCTGTCGACCAGTACTCGTCCATTCACCGAAAGAAACGGTGAGCGGCAGAAGAAAAAAAAGAAAAGCTCGCCGTGTTTGAGCCAGACATTTTTTCTTTCGGCGGATTTGCTGGCCACAGAGGTTTTATCGATCAACGTGTTTATTGACTGGAGATTGATCATGTCAGATTTGAGACAAATCGCTTTTTACGGGAAAGGCGGCATCGGCAAATCCACCACTTCCCAAAACACCCTGGCGGCTCTGGCCGAAATGGGGCAGCGCATCCTTATCGTCGGCTGCGATCCGAAAGCCGACTCCACCCGTCTGATCCTTCACGCAAAGGCGCAGGATACCATCCTCAGCCTGGCCGCTGCTGCCGGCAGCGTAGAAGACCTCGAGCTCGAGGACGTAATGAAGGTCGGCTACCGCGACATCCGTTGCGTTGAATCGGGTGGTCCGGAGCCGGGTGTCGGCTGCGCAGGTCGCGGCGTTATCACCTCCATCAACTTCCTGGAGGAAGAAGGCGCCTACGAGGACATCGACTACGTCTCCTATGACGTACTCGGCGACGTCGTGTGCGGCGGTTTCGCGATGCCCATCCGCGAAAACAAGGCGCAGGAAATCTACATCGTCATGTCCGGCGAAATGATGGCCATGTACGCGGCCAACAACATTTCCAAGGGCATTCTGAAATACGCCAACTCGGGCGGCGTACGTTTGGGCGGCTTGGTCTGCAACGAACGTCAGACCGATAAGGAGCTGGAATTGGCAGAAGCTTTGGCCGGTAAGCTCGGCACCAAGCTGATCCACTTCGTGCCGCGCGACAACATCGTGCAGCACGCGGAACTCCGCCGCATGACCGTCATGGAATATGCTCCGGATTCGAAGCAGGCCAACGAGTACCGTCAGTTGGCTCAGAAGATCCACAACAATTCCGGCAACGGCATCATCCCGACCCCGATCACCATGGACGAGCTCGAGGATCTCTTGATGGCCCACGGCATCATGAAGCAGATCGACGAGTCGCAGGTCGGCAAGACCGCGGCGGAAATCGCGGCGTAAGAAGTTGGTTGGGGAGCGGGACCTCACGGCAAACGATCCGCCCGGCCCGCTCCTCTCCTTCAAGCGTCATCCATCCAACAACTGAATCTGGAGAGCAACATGAGCCTCACAGTTGAGCAAACCAAACAGAGAAACAAGGAACTCATTAGCGAGGTCCTGTCGGTCTACCCGGAGAAGACCGCGAAAAGGCGTGCCAAGCACCTCGGCACATTTGAGGAAGGCAAGCCCGACTGCGGGGTGAAATCCAATGTCAAGTCGATCCCCGGGGTCATGACCATCCGCGGCTGCGCTTACGCCGGCTCCAAGGGTGTGGTCTGGGGTCCCATCAAGGACATGATCCACATCAGCCACGGTCCGGTCGGTTGCGGCCAGTACTCCTGGGCATCGCGCCGCAATTACTACATCGGCACCACCGGCATCGACACCTTCGTCACGATGCAGTTCACCTCCGACTTCCAGGAGAAGGACATCGTCTTCGGCGGCGACAAGAAGCTGGAGAAAATCATCGACGAGATCCAGGATCTGTTCCCGCTGAACCACGGCATCACCGTGCAGTCGGAGTGCCCGATCGGTCTCATCGGCGACGACATCGAAGCGGTCTCCAAGAAAAAATCCAAGGAATACGACGGCAAGACCATAGTGCCGGTGCGCTGCGAAGGTTTCCGCGGCGTTTCGCAGTCCTTGGGCCACCACATCGCAAACGACTCGATCCGCGACTGGGTATTCGACAAGTCGGGCGACAAGCATCCCGAGTTCAAGACCACGCCTTACGACGTATCCATCATCGGCGACTACAACATCGGCGGTGATGCCTGGGCGTCCCGCATCCTGCTCGAGGAAATGGGTCTCCGCGTGATCGCCCAATGGTCCGGCGACGGTTCTTTGGCCGAATTGGAGAACACTCCGAAGGCCAAGCTGAACGTGCTCCACTGCTACCGCTCGATGAACTACATCTCGCGTCACATGGAAGAGAAGTACGGGATTCCGTGGGTGGAATACAACTTCTTCGGCCCGACCAAGATCGAGGAGTCGTTGCGCAATATCGCCAGCCACTTCGACGACAAGATCAAGGAAGGTGCCGAGCGCGTCATCGCGAAGTACCGTCCGCTGATGGATGCGGTGATCGCCAAATACCGTCCGCGTCTGGAAGGCAAGAAAGTCATGCTGTTCGTCGGCGGCCTGCGCCCGCGTCACGTGATCGGCGCTTACGAGGATCTCGGCATGGAAATCGTCGGTACCGGCTACGAGTTCGGCCACAACGACGACTACCAGCGTACCACTCACTACGTCAAGGACGGCACCCTGATCTACGACGACGTGACTGGCTTTGAGTTCGAGAAGTTCGTCGAAGCGATCCAGCCCGACCTGGTCGGTTCGGGTATCAAGGAAAAGTACGTCTTCCAGAAGATGGGCGTGCCGTTCCGTCAGATGCACTCCTGGGATTATTCGGGTCCTTACCACGGCTATGACGGCTTCGCCATCTTCGCCCGCGACATGGACATGGCCATCAACAATCCGGTCTGGAGTTTGGCCAAGACACCCTGGAAACGGAACGGGGCCCACGCCTAGTCCGGTGAGGGAGAGTAGGGTGCGCCGCGCGCACCATCCAGACCGACCCGGTGCGCACGTCGCACCCTACAACCGCTACTTTGGAGTTACATCATGAGCCAGAATGCAGAGAAGGTGCTCGATCACTTCAACCTGTTCCGCCAACCGGAATATGTGGAATTGTTCGAGAACAAAAAGAAAGAATTCGAATTCGCCGAATCGGACGATAAAGTCGAGGAGGTGAGGGAATGGGCCAAGACCTGGGAATACCGGGAGAAGAACTTTGCCCGCGAAGCCCTGACGGTCAATCCGGCCAAGGCCTGCCAACCGTTGGGTGCGGTGTTCGCCGCCGTGGGATTCGAGGGGACCATTCCCTTCGTGCACGGTTCGCAAGGTTGCGTCGCCTACTACCGCAGCCACTTCAGCCGCCATTTCAAGGAACCGTCGTCGTGCGTGTCTTCGTCCATGACCGAAGATGCCGCAGTATTCGGGGGCTTGAGCAACATGGTCGACGGCTTGGCCAACACGTACAACATGTACCAGCCGAAGATGATCTCGGTATCGACCACCTGCATGGCTGAAGTGATCGGCGACGACCTCAACGCCTTCATAAAGACCGCCAAGGAAAAGGGCAGCCTGCCGGCGGAATTCGATGTGCCTTTCGCCCATACCCCGGCCTTCGTCGGCAGCCATATCACCGGCTACGACAACGTGCTCAAGGGTATTTTGTGGCACTTCTGGGACGGCAAGGCGGGTACCACGGCTCCCTTGACGCGCGTGCCCAACGAGAAGATCAACTTCATCGGCGGTTTCGACGGCTACACGGTCGGCAATCTGCGTGAAGTCAAACGCATCTTCGATCTGATGGGCGTCGAATACACCATTCTCGCGGATAACAGCGACGTTTGGGATACGCCCACCGACGGCACCTTCCGCATGTACGACGGCGGCACCACTCTGGAAGAAACCGCTAACGCTCTGCACGCCAAGGCAACCATCTCCATGCAGGAATTCAGCACGGAAAAGACCCTGCCGTTCATCGCGGAGCACGGCCAGGAAACGGTCGCGTTCAATCATCCCATCGGCGTAAAGGCGACCGACGCATTCCTGATGGAGATCTCGCGCATCACCGGCAAGCCGATTCCGGAAGCCCTGGAGAAGGAACGCGGACGCCTGGTGGATGCGATCGCCGATTCGACCGCGCACATTCACGGTCAGAAGTTCGCCATCTACGGCGACCCCGACCTCTGCCTGGGGTTGGCCGCCTTCTTGCTCGAACTGGGGGCCGAACCGACCCACGTGCTGGCCACCAACGGCGGTAAAGCCTGGGAAAAGAAGGTGCAGGAGCTGTTCGATTCCTCGCCCTTCGGCAAGAACTGCCACGTGTACGCCGGCAAGGATCTGTGGCACATGCGCTCGCTGCTGTTCACCGAGCCGGTCGACTTCCTGATCGGCAACACCTATGGCAAGTACCTGGAGCGCGACACCGGAACCCCGCTGATCCGCATCGGCTTCCCGGTATTCGATCGGCATCACCATCACCGCTATCCGGTATGGGGCTACCAAGGCGCGATGAACGTTCTCGTCTGGATTCTGGACAAGATCTTCGACGAGATGGACAAGAACACCATCGTGCCGGCCAAAACCGACTACAGCTACGACATCATTCGGTAGGGTTGGAAGCTATCAGGTCGGACACATCCAGAGTCGTAGGGCGGGTTAGCGGAGCGTAACCCGCCTATCGCGGAATCGGCGGGTTACGCCGGATTACCGGCTAACCCGCCCTACGGCACTTTTTAACCAAGCAGAGGATTATTAATGGCTAATGTGACTTTCAGTTCGCCCGCGATGCGCAAGGACGTCACGGTGTATGCCACCGCCGGCGACTGCCATACGCTGCTCGCGGTGGCGCAGAAGAACAAGATTCCCATCCATTTCGAGTGCGAAAACGGGGAATGCGGTTCCTGCGCCGTGGAAGTTACGGTTCTTTCCGACAAGCTGCCCATGGGCATGCACTTGACCGAAAAGGAAAAGACCGTGCTCCGGCTGGCCGGAAAAATCACCCGAGAGCAGATCGAGCAGGCGGAACTGACGGACGAACCGCCGCCCTGGCGGCTGGCCTGCCAGTACATCGTCCGTGACGAGGACATCGTAGTGCGATTCTAAAGGGCCGATAGCCTAAGCCGGAGGGGTTATGAGCAGCTTGAACGATATGGTCGTAGGTCGGCAATCCTTTGCCGACGAAGGCGTCGGGAAGAGATTCCCGACCTACTCTAGGGCACCTCGAAAAACCTACTGCGCGCCCCCATGTGCTGCGTTGCGCGGTGCTCGGAATCCTCATGTACTCCATGTACACTCCGGTTCCTGTGCTCCGGGCGCCTTGCACTCGGGGCGCTCGCGACGGTTTTTCGAGGTGCCCCTACTGTCGCAGCGCCCTGGAGAGCGGAGTAACCCATGAGCAGCTTATCCAACAAGATTCAAGACGTTTTCAACGAGCCCGGTTGCGGAAAAAACCAGGGCAAGTCGGAAAAGGAGCGCAAGAAAGGCTGCACGAAGCAGTTGCAGCCTGGCGGAGCGGCCGGCGGTTGCGCTTTCGACGGCGCCAAGATCGCGTTGCAGCCCATCACCGACGTGGCTCACCTGGTTCACGGGCCCATCGCCTGCGAGGGCAACTCCTGGGACAACCGCGGCTCCAAATCCTCCGGCTCCAATCTCTGGCGCACCGGCTTCACCACGGACATCAACGAAACCGACGTGGTTTTCGGCGGCGAGAAACGGCTGTTCAAATCGATCAAGGAAATCATCGACAAATACGACCCGCCGGCGGTCTTCGTTTACCAGACCTGCGTGCCGGCCATGATCGGCGACGATATCGAAGCCGTGTGCAAAGCGGCCTCGAAAAAATTCGGCAAACCCGTCGTACCGGTCAATTCGCCCGGCTTCGTGGGTCCCAAGAACCTCGGCAACAAACTGGCGGGCGAGGCCATCCTCGACCACGTCATCGGCACCGAGGAGCCCGAACACACCACGCCTTACGACATCAACATCATTGGCGAATACAACCTTTCCGGCGAGCTGTGGCAGGTCAAGCCGCTGCTGGACGAGCTCGGCATCCGCATCCTGTGCTGCATCTCCGGCGACGCCAAATACAAGGACGTGGCCAGCTCCCACCGCGCCAGGGCGGCCATGATGGTGTGCTCGAAATCCATGATCAACATCGCCCGCAAGATGGAGGAACGCTACGAAATTCCGTTCTTCGAAGGCTCCTTCTACGGCATCGAGGATACCAGCGAGGCGCTTCGGGAAATCTCGCGCCTGCTGATCGAGCGCGGCGCGCCCGCCGAACTCATGGAACGCACCGAAGCCCTGATCGCCCGGGAGGAAGCGCGGGCGTGGGCCGCCATCGAGCCGTACAAGAAGCGCCTGACCGGCAAAAAGGTGCTGCTCATCACCGGCGGCGTGAAATCCTGGTCGGTGGTGGCCGCGCTTCAGGAAGCCGGCATGGAGATCGTCGGGACCAGCGTCAAGAAGTCGACCAAGGAAGACAAGGAGCGGATCAAGGAGATCATGGGCGAAGACGCCCACATGATCGACGACATGACGCCGCGCGAAATGTACAAGATGCTCAAGGATGCCAAGGCCGACATCATGCTGTCCGGGGGCCGTTCGCAGTTCGTCGCCCTCAAGGCCAAGATGCCGTGGCTGGACATCAACCAGGAACGCCATCACGCCTATATGGGTTACGTCGGCATGGTCGAACTGGTCAAGGAAATCGACAAGGCGCTGTACAACCCGGTCTGGGAACAGGTGCGGAAGCGCGCGCCCTGGGAAGAAGGGACGTGGGAAGAGGTGGCCGATTCCGCCATCGCCGCCGAGGCGGCTGTCTTGGCCGCGAATCCTGAACTGGCTCGCGAAAAACGCCGTTCCACTCCGGTTTGCAATTGCAAATCGGTCGCTCGCGGCGCTATCGAGGACGCCATCATCGAGCATGGATTGAGCTCGGCGGACGCGGTGTCGGAAAAGACCCAGGCGGGAACGGGCTGCGGCAGTTGCAAAGGCAAGCTGGAAAAGATTCTCGAAACGATGGACCACTGGCACCCGGACGCAGGGAAAGCCGCGTCGCAAGCTCAGCAGGCCGCATGAGGTAACGCCATGGCCACCGTGATCACCCCGAAGAAATCCTGCTCGGTCAACCCCTTGAAGATGAGCCAGCCGATCGGCAGCGCGCTCGCTTTCATGGGGATCAAGAACTGCATGCCGCTTTTCCACGGCTCGCAGGGCTGCACCTCGTTCGGACTGGTCCTGTTCGTGCGGCATTTCAAGGAAGCGATTCCGTTGCAGACTACCGCCATGAGCGAAGTGGCGACCGTGCTCGGCGGACTCGAAAACGTGGAGCAGGCGGTCATCACGATCGCCAACCGGCAAAAGCCTTCCATCATCGGCATCTCGTCGACCGGCGTGACCGAGACCAAGGGCGACGACGTGGACGCCTATATCAAGCTGATCCGGGAGAAGCATCCCGAGCTGGACCACATCGCTCTTGTTTATGTGTCGACGCCCGATTTCAAGGACGCGTTTCAGGACGGCTGGGCCAAGACCGTGACCAAGCTGGTCGAGCAACTGGTCGAACCGGTTCCGGTCGGCGCCGCGCGCCTTCCCAACCGGGTGAATCTTTTGCCGGGCGCCCATCTTACGCCCGGAGACATCGACGAACTCCGCGACGTGCTCGAAGCCTTCGGCCTTGAGGTCCTGGTCCTGCCGGACCTCTCGGGCTCCCTGGACGGCCACATCCCTGACGATTTCACGCCGACCACCCTGGGCGGCATTTCCCTGGAAGAAATCGCTAGCCTCGGACGATCCGCGCATACCATCGCGGTCGGCGAACAGATGCGCGAGGCCGCGGTCGCCCTGGAAGCCAAGACCGGGGTTCCCTACACCCTGTTCGATCGGCTCACGGGGCTCGAGCCGAACGATGCGCTAATCAGCCTGTGTGCCCGAATCAGCGGACGGCTGGTTCCGACCAAGATCCGCCGCCAGCGCGGCCAGCTGGTCGACGCCATGCTCGACGGCCATTTCCATTTCGGCGGCAAGAAAATCGCCATAGGCGCCGAGCCCGACTTGCTCTGGACCCTGAGCGAATGGGCCAGGGAACTCGGCGCCGAAACCGCCGCGGCGGTGACGACCACGGCCTCTCCGCTGCTGGAGCGAATCTCCACAGAGGAAGTCCTGATCGGCGACTTGGAAGACCTGGAAGCTCGCGCTGCCGGCTGCGATCTTCTGATGACTCACTCTCACGGGAGGCAAGCGGCGGAAAGACTGAAGATTCCGTTCTACCGCATCGGCATCCCCATGTTCGATCGACTAGGCGCCGCGCATCAGACCATCGTCGGTTATCGCGGGACCCGCAACCTCATTTTCGAGATTGCCAATATGTTCATCGCCAACGGCCATGAGCCCACGCCTGAAACCTGGTATCGATCCGAGGAGAACGAACGTGCTGGCACGGCGGCGGTTGCGGCTCATTAAGCCGGAAGCTCAATCAAACGAATCCTTTTATCGCGGAGGAAGCATGAAGGTCGCATTCTCTACCCAAGACCTACAACGGGTCGACGCCCATTTCGGATGGGCCAAGAACATCGCCATCTATGAATTGTCGGCGGAGGGCTATCGCTTCCTCGAAGCCGTGCAATTCGAGGGCGACCTGCAGGAAGACGGCAACGAAGACAAGCTGGCTCCGAAGCTCGAAGCCATCAAGGACTGCGCAATTCTTTACGTCGCCGCCATCGGCGGTTCCGGCGCGGCGCGGGTGGTGGCCCAGGGCATACATCCCATGAAGGTTCCGCAGCCCGAGCCTATCACCGATCTCTTGGACAAACTCCAGCAGGTCCTCAAAGGCACTCCGCCGCCCTGGCTCCGCAAGGTGCTGGCGAAGGAAGGCAAGGGGCAGGACCGTGAATTCGATTTTGAAGAAGAAGAGGTGGAACATGGCTGAAGCATTGGCAGTAAAAACCGAAGGCGCGGCATCGCCCATGGAGTCGGCGTTCATCAAGGAATTGGTCAAGCAATGGCGCGCGCAGGATTCCTACGGCACCTGGGACGGCAAGAGCGACGAAATGCTGCTCGAACCTTACATCCTCACCAAGGAGAAGCGGCAGGCGATTCCCATCGTCGGCGATCCCGACCCCGAGATTTTGTGGCGTCTGGAACTGTTCTATAACGCCGTCGGCCTTTCCATCGAGCGGGCCAGCGGGGTCATGGTGACGCCCATGATGAAGATGTCGCACGAAGGCTTCGGCCGCATGGTACTGATCGCCGGCCGGCTGATCGTGGTGAACAAGCAGTTGCGCGACGTTCACCGGTTCGGATTTCCGTCCATGGAAAAACTCGCGGAGGAAGGCGAGAAACTCGTGGCCGCAGGAGTGGACATGATCAACAAATATTCCGAAGTGGCCCGCTACAGTTGAGAACAACGTAGGGTGGGTCAGGCCGGATCCGGCCGTAACCCGCCGGAAACCGCGAGAAGGCGGGGCACAGTCATCGACGGAACCCCGCCCGAACCGGCAAACCAACGAGGCACCCATGACAGACGCAGAAGATACGAAAGCCAAACTGAAAAAACTGAACGCCCAGGCGACCGCGCTGAAAATGGATCTCCACGACTTGGCCGAGGATTTGCCCACCGGCTGGGAGCGAATCCTGGAAGTCGCGGAGAAAACCTATCAGGCCTATCGTGAACTGGACGAATTCCGCAAAACCAGCGCTGGTTAGGAGTCTACGATGAGCGAATTTACGGTCACCCTACCCGGGGGCAAGGTATGGACCCCCAAATTTGTCGAGATCATCGACCAGGAGAAATGTATCGGCTGCGGACGCTGCTATAAGGTCTGCGGACGCGAAGTCCTGGAGATGGTCGGAGTCAACGAGGACGGCGAAATAGTCACGCTCAGCCAGGACGAGGACGAGGACGACGAATACGACAAGAAAGTGATGTCGATCGCCAACGTCGCGAACTGCGTGGGGTGTGAGGCTTGCGCCAAGATATGCCCCAAGCAGTGCTATACCCACGAAGCGGCGGCAGCCTGATGCCAGCCCCCATGCGCCAGCCCATCCCGAACGCTTCGGCGCCCGTTCCCTCGGCGGTCCATTACGATCCGCTGATGGGCTACGCCCGCGACCCGCAGGACTCCGTGACCCGCACCTTCGTTTCGGCGATCGAGATGGCGCGGAGTTCGTCCAGGCTGACGGGGCGGGCGGCCTTCGGGCTCGATGCGGATGAGTTCGAGGGGCTGCTCGACCGGTATTTTCCGGGCGCCGCGAGCATTTATCTCACGCCGGCGTTGAAAGCATCGCTTGCGGGCACCAAAACCCGCCGGATAGAGACGGACGAATTCGAAGATCTCGTGGCGCTGCTTTTGGAACACCGCGGCGACGACAGCCGGGAGAGCCGCTGGCTGGCTTACGCGATCGCCGCCTGCTGCATGGGGGACGACCATCTCTGGCAGGACATGGGCTTGCCCGACCGAAAGGCCCTATCCGACCTTCTGGCACGCCGTTTTCCCGCGCTGTTCGCTCGAAATACCGGCGGCATGCGCTGGAAGAAGTTTTTCTACAAACAGCTCTGCGAACGCGATGGGGCCTTCGTCTGCCGCTCCCCCAGCTGCGCGGAGTGCGTCGAATATTCCAATTGTTTCGGACCCGAGGAGGAAAGCGCATGGCAACCGGCGAAGCGATGACCGTACCGGGACTCGGCAAGGCGCCTCCCGCGGGCGCTTGCACCGCGGCGGAATCGCCCCCCGAGTTATGGCAGGCGGTTTTGGAACAAAGCGGAGCGCGGTTCGACAATTCCGGAGTCATCGACTTCGGGCATGTCGAAGCCGAGTGTCGGCAGGCGCTGAGCGCCGATGTGATGGCGGACCTGTCCCATTACGGACTGATCGAAGTCAAGGGCGACGACGCCCAGAAATTTCTGGCGAGTCTATTCACCGGCGACGTGCGCCTGGTGTCGGCGGAAAAGGGACTGTTCACCGCCTGGTGCGACGCCAAGGGAAGGGCGCAGGCGACGTTCTGGCTGTTCGTGCACGACGGTGCCTTTCACCTTCTTCTGCCGAAAGGTCTCGTGAAGTCGGTTTTAACCGGATTGAAACTATACCTTCTCAGGGTCAAGGCGACTCTCACTGATGCCGGCAACGACCTGGTCCGCGTAGGTTTATCCGGTCCGAGCATGGAATCCCGGCTCGCCGCCTTGTTCGGCGCGCCGCCGCCCGAACAGGCCGGGGATACCCGCAGCTACGGGGCTTGCACCCTGATGGCGATCACCGGACAACCACACCCCCGCTGGGTTCTTGTCGGCAGCGCGGCGGCGGTTGCCGAAACGTGGCAAAACCTTCTGTCCAGTGTTTCGCCCGTAGGGCGGGACGCCTGGTCTCTGCTGGACATTTTGGCCGGCATACCGCTGCTGGTGCCGGAAACGGCCGGCGAGTTCATCCCGCAGATGCTGAACATGGAGGCCCTGGGCGGCCTGTGTTTCACCAAAGGCTGTTATCCGGGACAGGAAGTCATCGCGCGGCTGCATTACCGCGGGCAGCTCAAACGGCGCCTATACCTGGCCTACGTCGCCGGCGATTCGGTTCCGCCGCCCGGTACCACGCTTCATATCGAAGGCATTGCGGAAAGCGTCGGAACAGTGGTCTCCGCCACGCGCCATCCGGATGGGCGGACGGCTCTTCTCGCGGTGGTGAAGATCGAAGAAAAGGATCAAGGGGAAGTTCGGTTAGCGGATGCTCAAGGACCTGGGCTTCGCTTCATCGAATAGCGGAGTTCCAGACGTAGGTCGGCAATCCTTTGCCGACACCGCAGGTCGAACATCCGTTTTCGTCGGCAAAGCATTGCCGACCTACATCTGGGATTTAGAAAAATCAGGAGTCCCCTCTCTCCGCGAAAGGGAGAGGGAATCGAAAAACGGGCGAGTTGGACGGTAGGCGAAATCGCCTTATCGCGGTGCCCGGCGGGTTACGGCCGCCGCCTAATCCGCCCAACAACGCTACAAGCCACCGAAAGACAATCGATCCAAGAACAAATGGAGACGTTATGACCAGCAGAATCCGCGAACTCAAAGTCGACGTTAAAACCGTTTATCTCGGAGAAGAAACCCATCGCGACGGAGAACGTTACGTATTCGCCTACACCGTGACCATGGAAAACACCGGCACCGTTCCGGCGAGGCTGCTCGGCCGACGCTGGGTGATTACCGACGCCAACGGCAAGACGATCGAAGTCGTCGGTGAGGGCGTGGTGGGGGAGCATCCGTATTTGCGCCCCGGCGAAGCGTTTCAGTACACCAGCTCGGCAATGATCGAAACCCCGGTGGGCAGCATGCAGGGCAGCTATCAGCTGCTGGCCGACGACGGGGTGCCTTTCGAAGCGCCCATCGCGCCCTTCCGGCTGGCGATTCCGCGTACTCTCCATTGACCGGCAACCAGACAAGAGCATGACCTTGAACCATCCGCCCAACCAAACCTATGCCCCTTCAGCCGCCGCCGGCTTGGTGCCCATCGTCGTCGAGCAGTCCCCGCGTGGCGAAAGAGCGTTCGATATCTATTCGAGGCTGCTGAAAGAGCGGGTCATCTTCCTGGTCGGCCAGGTCGAAGACTATATGGCCAACCTGATCATCGCCCAATTGCTGTTTCTGGAATCGGAAAACCCCGACAAGGACATTCACCTTTACATCAATTCTCCGGGCGGGTTGGTCACCGCAGGCCTCGCCATTTACGACACCATGCAGTTCATCAAGCCCGATGTCAGCACCCTGTGCATAGGCCAGGCGGCCAGCATGGGCGCCTTGCTGCTGGCGGGCGGCGCGGCGGGGAAACGTTTTTCTCTACCCCATTCCAGGATCATGATCCACCAGCCTCTGGGCGGGTTTCGGGGACAGGCCAGCGATATCGATATCCACGCGCGGGAGATCCTGTCGCTCCGCGATCGCCTGAACGGGATACTCGCCTGGCACACCGGGCAGCCCATCGAAAAAATCCGGGCCGATACCGACCGCGACAATTTCATGAGCGGGGACGACGCCAAAAGATACGGCCTCATCGATAACGTACTCAGCCAGCGGAATCGGCCTGGCGACGAGCTTTGACGCGAAAGGCGGCATGCCGGCCGGACACGGGCATGACCGAATCAACATCCAGCTAAGAGGGTAAAAGCAATGAGCGACGAAAAAAACGGCAAGGAAAGAGGCGGAAAGCTTCTCTACTGTTCATTTTGCGGAAAAACCCAGCATGAGGTCAGAAAGCTTATTGCAGGTCCGGCGGTATTCGTCTGCGACGAATGCATCGAATTATGCAACGACATCCTGCGCGAGGAGTTGGAAAGTACTTCCGATGGTGGGGACAAGCTTCCCACACCCAAGGAAATCAAGGCCATATTGGACGACTATGTCATCGGCCAGGAAAGACCCAAGCGGATTCTCGCGGTCGCGGTTTACAACCACTACAAAAGGCTGCGCGTCAAAGCCCACGCCGGGAAAAACGACGTCGAACTGGCCAAGAGCAATATCCTTCTGATAGGGCCTACCGGTTCCGGCAAAACCCTGCTGGCGGAAACCCTGGCGCGTATCCTCAACGTGCCCTTCACCATCGCCGACGCCACCACCCTGACGGAAGCCGGCTATGTCGGCGAGGACGTGGAAAACATCATCCAAAAGCTCTTGCAGAAATGCGATTACGATGTCCAAAAAGCCGAGTCGGGCATCGTCTATATCGACGAGATCGACAAGATCTCGCGCAAATCGGCCAATCCCTCGATTACCCGCGACGTGTCCGGCGAGGGCGTGCAGCAGGCCTTGCTCAAGCTGATCGAGGGCACCGTCGCATTGATCCCGCCCCAGGGCGGGCGCAAGCATCCGCAGCAGGAATTCCTGCAAGTCAACACGGCGAACATTCTGTTCATCTGCGGAGGTGCGTTCGCGGGTCTCGACAGGACCATCCGGGCGCGTTCCGAAAAAGGCGGCATCGGTTTTTCCGCCGAGGTGAAAAGCAAGGAGGACCGCCGCAATGTGGGCGAGATCTTAGCCGGAGTCGAAGCGGAAGATTTGATCCGTTACGGCCTGATCCCCGAGTTCGTCGGACGGCTGCCGGTGGTGGCGACGCTCGAAGAGCTGGACGAGGAGGCGCTGGTCAAGATCCTGACCGAGCCGAAAAACGCCCTGGTCAAGCAGTACCAAAAACTGTTCGAGATGGAAGGCTGCGACCTCGACATCCATTCCGACGCCCTGAAGCTGATCGCCCAGCGCGCCATCGAGCGCAAGACCGGCGCGCGCGGCCTCAGAACCATACTCGAGAACGTTCTGCTCGACACGATGTACGAACTGCCGTCCGACGAGTCGGTGACCAAGGCCGTCGTCGACGAAAGCGTGGTGCGCGGCAATAACCCGCCCTATCTGGTCTATCGAACCGAAGAAAAGCAATGCGCGTCGGCTTGAGCCGCCCAGCGGAGTCTTGGCTTATCAACCCGGCGCGGCGACAAGCCGCGTGAGTTAGGCCTAAGCGCGTACCGGCTTGGGCGGCGACCCGAAAGACCAGGAGGGTATTTACGGGCCTGATTAATAGTTTGGAGGGCTTTTATCGTGGAAACTGAATCGACCGACAACGTTCATCCTGCGGAGAACCGCGTTCCGGTGCTGCCTTTGCGCGATGTGGTGGTCTATCCGCAAATGGTCGTCACCCTGTTCGTCGGGCGGGAGAAATCCATCGCGGCGCTGGACGATGCCGTGCAATCCGGCCAGAAAATCCTGGCCGTGACGCAGAAGGACCCCAAATGCGACGAGCCGGAGTTCGCGGACTTATACGAAACCGGCACCCTGTGTACGGTCGATCAGCTATTCAAGCTGCCGGACGGTACCGTGAAGGCTTCGATCAAAGGCGCAAAGCGCTGCCGAATTAAGGAGTATCAGGTGGCCGACAGCCATGACATGGCCCTCGTCGCGCCGCTGCACGATCAAGTCAATTTAAGCATCGCGGAGATGGACGCCCTCATGCGTATCGTCACCGGCGCTCTCGATCAGTACGTCAAACTCGATCATCAGATTCCGCGGGAAATCGTAAACGCTCTTCCGGATATCTCAGAGCCAGGCCGGCTGGCCGATACCATCGCCGCGCACATGGCTCTCAAGATCGAAGACAAGCAGGCGCTGCTGGAAACGGTCGATATCGCCGCCCGCTTCGAAAGACTGATCATGGCGATGGAAAGCACGGTCGACCGCCTTGAGGTGGAAAAGCGCATCCGCGGACGAGTCAAGCAGCAGGTGGAAGACAACCAGCGCGAGTATTATCTGAACGAACAGATGAAAGCGATCCGGAAGGAACTGGGGGAACTGGGCGAGACGCCCGACGAGTTCGACGCGCTGGCCGAAAAGATCGTCAAGGCGAGAATGCCCAAAGCCGCCCGCGCCAAGGCCGAATCCGAGCTGGACAAGCTCAGGCGGATGCCTCCGATGTCGTCGGAATCGACGGTGGTTCGGAATTACCTCGATTGGATGATTGACCTGCCCTGGAAAAAACGCAGCAGGGCCCGCTTCGATCTGAAGCAGGCGGAAGCGCTGCTCAAGGCCGAGCATTACGGCCTCGACAAGGTCAAGGAACGCATCTTGGAGTACCTGGCGGTGCAACAGCGCGCCGGGAACGCGAAGGGACCGATCTTGTGCCTGGTCGGGCCGCCCGGCGTAGGCAAGACATCATTGGGCCAATCCATCGCCCGCACCACTAACCGCAAATATGTCCGCATGGCCCTGGGCGGGGTGCGGGACGAAGCCGAAATCCGCGGGCACCGGCGCACCTATATCGGCGCACGGCCCGGCAGGATCCTTCAGCACCTGGCCAAGGCGAAGACCCGCAATCCCTTGTTCCTCCTCGACGAGATCGACAAGATGGCGATGGATTCGCGCGGCGATCCCGCCTCGGCCCTGCTCGAAGTGCTGGACCCCGAACAGAACCGCGCGTTCAACGATCATTTTCTCGAGGTCGATTTCGATTTGTCGGAGGTGATGTTCGTCGCCACCGCCAATACCCTCAACATCCCCGGCCCTCTCCTGGACCGTATGGAAGTGATCCGCATCGCCGGCTATACCGACGACGAGAAGATCAATATCGCCGCTCGCTATCTCGTTCCCCGGCAAGTCGAGCGGAACGGTCTTAGGGAAAATGAAATCCAGATCACCGATTCTGCCTTGCAGTCCATGATCCGCCATTACACCCGGGAAGCCGGGGTGCGGAGCCTCGAACGGGAAATCGCCACGATTTGCCGCAAGGTCGTCAAGAATCTGCTGCTCAAACCCGGAACCAAGAAATGCGTGGTGACGCACCATAACCTGGAAGATTTTCTGGGCGTGCAGCGCTACCGTTACGGCCGCGCCGAGGAGACCGACCGGGTTGGCCAGGTGACCGGGCTCGCGTGGACCGAAGTGGGCGGCGAATTGCTCACCATTGAATCCGCCGTCATGCCGGGCACGGGCCAGCAGATCTATACCGGAAGGCTGGGCGAAGTCATGCAGGAGTCGATCCGCGCCGCGATGACCGTGGCCCGTTCCCGCGCCGTCGAGCTGGGTATTTCTCCCGGTTTCTATCAAGCCAGCGATATGCATATTCACGTGCCGGAAGGGGCCACGCCCAAGGACGGCCCCAGCGCCGGGATCGGCATGTGTACCGCCCTGGTCTCGGCCTTGACCGATATTCCGGTGCGGGCCGATGTCGCGATGACCGGCGAGATCACCCTTCGCGGCGAGGTACTGCCCATCGGCGGCTTGAAGGAAAAGCTCCTGGCCGCCCATCGCGCAGGCATCAAGACGGTGGTGATCCCTTACGAAAACGAGAAGGATCTGGCCGAGATTCCCAAAAACGTCAAAAAGGATCTCAGCATCCTTCCGGTTCGCCGGATCGACGAGGTTCTCGGCGCCGCGCTGCTGCGCCAGCCCGAATCGCAGGACGCGGCGTCCCTGCCCATCGAACAGGACCGCGCTGCCCATGGTGTCGAAAGCGGGGTGGCGATTGCTCATTAAGAATCCTAAACAAGCCTTTGCCTTTAGGGCAGAGATATCTACACAAGGCGCCACCCCGGCAGGGAGTACTCGCCCCTTCCTTGGGGCTTGTCCTTCGGACCGTGCTCCACACGTCCAAATTCGCTCCCCGCGAATTTGTGCCGGGGGCCAGAAGCCAAGGACGGCAACGGCTGGTCACATCCATGTGTCCTGGATTCCGGCAATCCATGCCGGAATGACGGCTGTAGGAACTTGCGTAGATACCTGTGCAACTTTGGAGGGGGTGGGTGAGGACCGTTTAGTCATAGGTCGGCAATCTCTTGCCAACGAGCTCTGCTCAAACAGTTACGCGCTTCAGCGTTTTTTATAGAGGAACCTTATGGCCAACAAGATCGGTATATTTTTCGGCTCGGACACGGGTAACACGCGGCGCGTCGCGAAATCGATCGCCAAGAAACTGGGCGATGCCGCGGATGCACCCGTCGACGTGAAGAAAGCCAGCCCCGACGACCTGCTCAAATACGATGCGCTGATCCTCGGCACCCCGACCCTGGGCGACGGCGAGCTGCCGGGCCTTTCCGCGGGCTGTAGCGACGAAAGCTGGGAAGAGTTTCTGCCGAAACTGGAGGGCAAGGATCTGAACGGAAAGGTCGTGGCCCTGTTCGGACTGGGCGATCAGGAAGCCTATGGTCACGAGTTCGTCGACGCTCTGATCCTTCTGTACAACTTCGTCGTCGAAGCCGGCGCAAAGGTGGTCGGTTTCTGGTCCACCGACGGATACACGTTCGAGAAATCCAATTCGATCATCGACGATAAGTTCGTCGGTTTGGTCATCGACCACGAAAACCAGAGCGACGAGACCGAAGAGCGCATCGATACCTGGCTGGCCGAGATCAAGCCGGCTCTGCTGGGTTAAAGCGCTTTTCGCTACAGTGGCGGCGGCGTAGGTCGGCAATCCCTTGCCGACGTAAACGATTGGTCGGCCCTCTGCATCGGGAAAGGATTCCCGACCTACTTCCGGGGCAGCGGCGTAGGTCGGCAATCCCTTGCCGACGGAAACGGTTGGTCGGCCCTCGGCGTCAGGAAAGGATTCCCGACCTACTTCCGGGGCGGCGGCGTAGGTCGGCAATCCCTTGCCGACGGAAACGGTTGGTCCGCCCTCGGCGTCGGGAAAGGATTCCCGACCTACGTTACGAGGGCTCATAAGTCGGCGATCTTGCCGATGTACGGATTGAAGAGAGAGGTGATGTCATGCTGGATACGGTCATAGTCGGAGGCGGATTGTGCGGCTTGGCGCTGGCCGCCGATCTGGAGCGCCAAGGGCGATCCTATCTCCTGTTCGAGGCTCGCTCTCGCCTGGGCGGGCGCATTCTCTCGGTACCATCGGGCACGTCCGGGATGGCGCTGGACTTAGGTCCGACCTGGTTCTGGCCGGACATCCATCCGCGCATCTCGCGCCTGGTGGCCGATCTGGGACTCGCCTCCTTCGCCCAGCACGACCAGGGCGATGTCCTCGGCCTCAAGAACGCGGACGGCAAGCTCGAATCCCTGGGCAGTGCTCCGGTCCATAACGGCGCCATGCGATTGGAAGGCGGCATGGCGGCTTTGGTGCATGCCCTCGTGGACCGGATTCCCGAAAGCCGGCTGCGCCTGGAACAGGCACTTATTGCCGTGGAAGAGCGGGGCGATCGCGTCGCTCTCCATTTTCGCTGCGGCAATGCCTTATCGGTAGTCGAAGCTCGCCGGGCCGTACTCGCCATTCCGCCCCGTGTGCTGGAGGAGCAGGTCCGGATGGAACCCGCGCTCGACGACGAACTGCGCCGGGCGATGCGGGAAACGCCCACCTGGATGGCCGGAGAGGCCAAGGCCATGGCGGCCTTCGCTCGCCCCTTTTGGCGCGAGGCGGGCTTGTCCGGCAACGGTTTCGCCCGGCATGAGCAGGCGGTACTCGGCGAGATTTTCGACGCCTGCGACGCCACCGGAGAGAAGGCCGCCCTGGGAGGCTTCGTCGCGCTGTCGCCGGAGCAGCGCGAGGCGTTTAGAGTGGGCATGCCGATGCTGATCCGGAGCCAGTTGGTCCAATTCTTCGGCTCGGAGGCGGAGCTGGGCGAACAGCATTATCAGGATTGGGCGACGGAACCGTTCACCTGTAGCCGACTGGACCTCGTGCCGCCGGATCAGCACCCGGAATACGATAATCCTGTCCTGAGCCGGGCGTACTGGGACGGAAAGCTTTTGTTCGGCGCTTCGGAAACCGCCCGCTACGGCGGCGGCTATATGGAAGGCGCACTGGAGGCCGCCGCGCGGATTCAGCGGCAGTTGGCGGAAGTTCCGGTCAACTCGACCAACTCCAACAGCCTCGCGCGCTTCCGCGAATGGGTGAGCGGCCAAAGGCCCGCCGCCCTCGAGCATTACCAGCGGAGCCTGCACCGCCATCTCTCCACTCAGCAGCGGGATCAATTGACTCAACTCTCACTGTTGGAGACGGTGGAGGACATTTACCGCGAAGCCTTGCGGCAACTCGATGAACTGCCTCTCGAAGGGGGCTCGGTGGCTGTCGTCGCCGGCCGGTCGGACCTCACCCCTCCGATTCTTGCGCCGTTCACGGGATTCAACGATGCGCTGATCGACGAGGCGCTGCGCTTCAATCGCAGCTCGTGCGCCCTGTCCAACTTTCCGGTAGAGCACGATCCGTCGCCCGATTACGTGCAGACCATCCGCAGGGATCTGGCCGCCGCTTGGCGCGAATTCGCGCTTACGGTCAACGCCCGAATCGTGGCACGCACCGCGGCTCCGGAGCTGGCCGACTGCGCATGAGTGCGTTGGTTTAATTTCAGGCGAAAGGGCAGCGAGGCGTGCTCGGAACAAAACGCTTTTCAAGGTTCAGAAAGCCATGATCTATATCGTCGAAATTCCCCATGAAGGCCGGGCGTCCGCGTGGTTCGCATTCGACCGGGACGATTTCGTCCGCAAGGTCCGGGCCGCGAAAGAATCCGGAGACACCACGGTCTTTGCCGCGCTGAGCCCGCGCCAGCGTCTCGAAGCGGCAAGCCTTGCGCCCGACTCACCCGGCGCCCGGGCGGCGCAGCCGGCCGTTTTCGACGATGCGGACCGCCACGGCTGGGACACCGTGCTGTACCGGGCCGATTTTCTTCTGAGCCCCGGTCTCTGGCAGGCCGAGCCGGTATCGGAACTCGAGGCTTGCGCCGCCGCCGTCGCCCACGAACGGAAAGCCTGCCGCGTGTATCTGTCCGATAACGCCGCGGTAGCGGCGCTGTATGGAGACCCGCTCTATGACGGACGGGAAGGGTTTTACGCACACATGGCCCTGCGCGAGCAGCTCATCGCCATGGAAGCCATTTCGGACGATTTATGACGGTCGAACAACTGATAACTGCCTTGCTGGAAATGCCGAAAAACGCGGTCGTGCTTTACGAAGGCGATGCCGGCTACGCTCTTGTCGGCGGCCTGCATTTGCAGGAAAACGGAAACGAGCTGCCGGATGAGGTTATCCTGTTTCCCGATATGAACGAATGAGGCTAGGGATACCAGGCTCGATGGATGCCACGGCTGTGCTGTTTGCCAACGAAGCCTTCTATCACGCGTTTTCCCAGCGCGATTTCGACGCCATGGAGCGGTTGTGGGCGCGGGAGTGGCCGGTGCTCTGCATTCATCCCGGCTGGCCGGTGCTGACCGAACATGCCGCCATCATCGAAAGCTGGCGGCGTATTTTCCAGAATCCGGCGACCGGCACGGTAACTCCGCATTACGCCAGAGCCTTTGTCTACGGCACCGTCGCCACGGTGGTGTGCTACGAAGAGATTCAGGGAGCGCTGCTGGTCGCCAACAATACGTTCGCGATCGAGAGGGACGAGATCCGCATCGTCCATCACCACGCATCCCATTGCGCCAATCCGCCGCCGCCGGAACCTAAGGCCGCACCGGCGGTGCAGTAGTGCGCCGGGATAGTTGAGGTTTTATTCAATTCGGCATTCGAGTGGACATTGATCGTAGGATGGGTTAGGCCGCCAGACCGCAACGCACCGAGCGGCCTCGGACCTGTCCTGAGCCAAGTCGAAGGGGCGGTGGGTTACGCTCGGCTAACCCACCCTACAAAAATGAATTCCTTCATTGAAAACGATTTGGAATTATTTCGGCTAATTAAGTTAGGTGGTCAAATGCAAAGCACGATCAGGCAAGAAACGATACCCCAACGAACCATCACGATAGAAGGCGAGCACGCGAAACTGGCGTCCCCGGAGGAGATTGCCGATGGCATTCGGGCGGCCGTGGAGGTGTTCGAGCGCAACGGCGTCGATCCGCTGGATTGCGCCGCGGCGATCGAAAAGCTCGAAAAGGATGAGTTGCTCAACCGTGACGAAGCCTTGCTCTGCGTCATCTGGGATCAGGCCGAGGAAGCAGCCTTCAGAGCCGTTACCGTGGGTTGGCTAAGCCGCGCCGTGGACATTCGGATCGCGGTTTCCTGAGCGATAGAACAGAACTGTCGGCAAGGGATTGCCGACGGATCAACATCGTCAAGTAGGTCGGGAATCCTTTCCCGACGCGGCTGAGCTCGGCAGTCGTACTTCGCTCTTTCAGCGCCCCTGTCGCTTCCGACGAACGACGTTTGTCGCGCATGCGGTATGATCCGCCTAACACCAACCCTTCTCACCTCAACTCGAAGCTGTGAAGTTAAGGCGTTATTAGTTCGTAGGGCGGAATAGCGTACTCGCGTATTCCGCCGAATGAGAACTGAATGTTAGGCTATCAATAAGACCATTATGTACGAACTGGCAATATTGATTCATGTTATCGGCGCAACGGTTTGGACCGGAGGTCATATAGTCCTTTCGGTTGCAGTATTGCCTGATGTGTTGAAACATAAGGATTTAAACTACATTCGCCGGTTTGAATCCGGTTACGAAAAGATAGGGATTCCAGCCTTAATCGTCCAAATAGTATCCGGTTTATATCTGGCAAGCTTTCTCATACCAGAGGTTTCGCAGATCTTTGATTGGGCGAATCCTGCGGTTAAGTTGCTATGGGTAAAATTATCTTTGTTGCTGATTACAGCCCTGTTGGCAGCCGACGCTAGGCTGCGAGTAATACCGAATCTGAGCGCTTCAAATTTAAATTCTCTTGCGTTCCATATCATTCCTGTAACGGTGGTTTCAGTGCTGTTTGTGATATCCGGCGTTTTGTACAGATTTGGGTGGTTCGCTTAACTCGAACGATGCGCTTCGTGCCTCAGCGCATCCTACGCGGGCTTATTTCGGTCTACAAAGTTGCGGCAGCATGGGGAAAATTGCGGACTGGAGCATTTTGGGTTCCGATGTATAGTCTAAGTTCGTAGCGGCCGTTTACGGCGCCTGGTTTCGAGCCGGTCTGTCCTGTACGCCGGCGACTTTTGTAAAACCCTTTTGGGCCCCTTCCGGTTACGTCTCTTAGTCCAGGGTGTCACGTTCCAGATACCGTTTGACTCTGATGCGACAAGTGCTCGGTTTTTGTTTCGAGGAACAGATTTCGGCTATCCGGCGTGCAGGATTTCCGTATGAACAAGGAGGATCAATACATGACTGCTTTCGGCTTCAGCAGAGTTCCTCGTAGACATTTGCTGCTTTTCGCGGCGCTGTTCGGTTCGACAGTAGAGTCCGCCGAGGCGACCACCCTCACGGTGGGTGCGATTGACGCCAACGGCGTGGCTTGCACCTTGGCCGATGCCATCGTCGCGGCCGATAACAATATCAGCACCGGCGGCTGCCCCGCGGGTTCCGAGGACGATACCGACATCATTGAACTCACCGGCGACGTCATCCTGGCGGAAGCCTTGCCCGAGGTGAGGAGCTACTGCAGTCCGGAGCCCGATCCTTGTGCTGAGAGTGTTCAAACCCGCATCACGATCAACGGCCACGGTCATTCGATCGCACGCTCGCGCGATCCGGATACCCCGGAATTCGACCTGCTCACGCTTTTTGCGCTCTGTGGCGAGGGCATCTTTATGCCCCCGCCGATCGTCATGCTGAATGACGTTGTGCTGAAACGTGGCCAAACCGGCATTTCGTTGAAGGTTGCGACCCTCGGCATCGAGTGTCCGCCGGAGCTTGAGCTGGTGAATAGCCGTATTACCGACAACAGCGGCGATGGCATCTCGGCGCGCTTTGCCTCGATGCGGCTCACGAACAGCGTGATCGAGAGCAATGGCGGCCGCGGCATCGGAGGATACGCTACCGACATTCATTTGACGGACAGCACCGTCGCTCATAATGCGGATCGTGGTGTCTCGGCCCTTGGCGGCCTTCCATTTTATGAGAGACGAGGGGTGCTCTCCGTGACCCGCAGCACCCTCGCCGGCAATACCGGCGGTGGCGTCGAACTCGCCGGTCTACACGCCACGCTCGTGAACAGTACCGTGTCCGGAAACGGAAATACCAAGACTACGGGAGGCGGCATTCACGTGATACCCAGCGATAGCAGCGATGAGCAGCCGGTAACCGAATTAACGCTCATCAACACCACCGTTTCCGATAACGTCGCTGAACTCGGCGGAGGCGTATACCGCGACAGCGGAGAGCACCGGATCTTTATCGACCGAAGCACCGTGATCAATTCGATTCTTGCCGATAACACCGGCGGCGATTGTGTGAGCGCCCCCGGCACCACGCGCACCGCCTTCAGCGGGCAAAATCTGATCGAGGACGGCGGGTGTTTCGACCCGAGCTATTCGAATCCCCCGCTGATCGGCGATCCCAAGCTCGGTCCCCTTGAGGACAATGGCGGGCCGACGCTGACCCACGCGCTTCGAAGGGACAGCATAGCGCTGAATCGGATTGCCTTCATTCACGACGTGAACGGCAATCCTCTGGGCTGCGAAGGTACGACCGACGGCGTTTCCGCCGGAGTCGTGACCGATCAGCGCGGGGTCAGCCGGGCGCGGCCCGGTGACGACTTTTGCGACATCGGCGCTTTCGAACGCGCCTTCCCATCCGCCGCGGGCGAATGCAAGAACGGCGGCTACAGGAAATTCGGCTTCGATAGGCTTGAACAGTGTCTCCGGTACCTGACCCAGCGGAAAACGCAGTCGCATTAGAGCGTTTTTGCGTCAGGCTAACGGGAATGAGAAGTCTTCTGTTCGGGTTGAAAAAGCCGCAGGACGCAACCCCCGACAGGAGCACAAATCATGACGAAATGGGAGTTTGTCGGCGGGCCTGCTGACGGCGGAGATGGCCCAGTGGGTACCGGCCGAAGAGAAACCGCCGCGCAGCGGCTTATCCGAACGACGGCTTCCCCTGCGGCTAGAGCGTTTTCCGAGTCGGTGTAAGGGATTCGGATATGTAGGTCGGCAATCCCTTGCCGACGTATCGGCTCGGCGAAGGGCGTTGTCGGAAGGGCAGCTCTGGCGCTCCCAGAGATGCCGTTTGCGATTGGAAGGGACCGACTAAAGGTCCGTTTGCGATTGGAAGGGTCGCGACTAAAGCGACCGTTTGCGATTGGAGGGATTCCCAACCTACGCGCGAGTGCCCGTACAGTAGGTATGAAAATGCTCTAAGTACATTCCGTAAACTTTTACGGAATCTCGACAGATTAGTTTGATTGGCGGGTTTCTCCTGTAGTGGTGCGTATGCCGCAAGACATTCCCTGAATGTACTTAGATCTTGCATTAGACGGGCATTAACTTACTCGGAGGTAAAGCGATGAAGAAGCGTATAGTCAGGATCGTGTCCATCGGAATTGTCCTTAACCTGTTCCTGGCGGGCACTACATGGTCGGAGGAGGCTAAGGTCAAGTATCCCGAAGCTTATCGAGACTGGACGCACGTAAAGTCAATGGTGATCCAGCAAGGGCATCCTCTCTATGATTCCTTCGGCGGAATTCATCATATCTATGCCAATGACGAGGCACTGAAGGCCATGACCAAGGGCGATACCTATCCCGATGGTTCAGTGCTGATTTTCGATCTCCTCGAGGCGAAGAGCGAGAACAATGCCATCGTGGAGGGTGACCGAAAAGTTCTTGGGGTAATGGAGAAGGATTCCGAGAAGTTCAAGGAAACCGGAGGATGGGGTTTCGAGGGATTCAAAGGAGATACCCAGGAAAGAGTGGTCAAGGACGCGAAGAACGAATGTTTTTCTTGCCATGTACCCCAGAAGCAGTCGGATTACGTATACAGCACTTACCGCAAGTAGTCATCCGATATCGATCGGGTATCCAGTCGGTTGCCTGGTGGGTTACGGCATTGCGGCCGCGACGACAGCGGAGGCGATGCGCCAGGCGGTTCATCAGTTCCAGCCCGACCTGGTGCTATGTCCGATGCTCGCCCAGGTCGGTCATTCCCCGCGACATTTGGAAACGGTACACGTGCATCATCCTCCATCCCGGAATCGTCGGTGACCGTGGCGGCAATTCGCTCGATTGGGCGATTCTGAACGAGGAAACGCATAAGGGGCCTCACCGCGGTGGAGGCCGCGGACCAGGTTGATTCCGGTGCGATCTGGGCGACCTACGAATTCAAGATGCGGTCGGCGAGCAAGAGCAGCCTGTACCGAGATGAGGTGGCGCGCGCAGCGGTCAAGGCCATGTTGGTCGCGGTGAGGCGCTTCGAAAGCCGCTTGTTCGTGTCGTGCAGGCCGAGTAGCGGCAAATCGACTGGAAATGCGATCCCGTCGCCACGATCCCGAGGAAGATCCGTTCCGCCGACGGCGCCCCCGGCGTGCTGGACGGGATCAGCGGGCTGCCTGAGCGATGGCGTGAACAGCCCGCGTAGAGCGGAGTAGGGTACTCCGGTATTCCAATCACAAACGGTCATCCGGGGAGCGCCGGAACCGCCATTCCACCGAATGCGCCCTACGCGAGCTAATCCGTGAGATAGAAGGTGATGGTCGTAACGAGCCGGACCTCTTTCTCAATGCTCTTGGTGTCGCCGTACTCCTCACCGACATCACGAATAATGAAGCCACCCTGCTGCGCGTCCCTTATGCCGCCAACCTTGACTCCGGCATCGGCCGCGAACTCGTTCGCGGCAATACGAGCGTTTGTAGTCGCTTCCTTTACCATGGCTGGCTTTATCTCGTTTAGCTTCGTGAAGTGATAGGCCGGCGCGTTGTTCTGTATATCAATGCCCTGGGCTATTAGCCTGTTTAGCTTCGATCTCGCTTCCGAAACCAAACGAACTTTGCCGGTTTCGACATCAATCGATCCGACAAGCATATGCCTCTCTTCGACAAGCTGTTGCTTGTCGTCCCGGAACTCTTTCTTCTCGTAGTCAATGACACCGGGCGAAACTTCCGACTTCTCAAAACCGCTTTCCAGGAGCAGCGACACGATCCGCGACTGATCAGCTTCCGACTGTTCATAGAGTTTTGACACCGGGGTCGTTCCGCTTCCGGATACGGTGTACTGGATCTTCCAATAGGCCCGATCCGCCTCGACCCGCCTCTCGGCTAGGCCCTTCACCTCCGCGGTGTTAGTGCCGACCTTGGCGTTATACAACGTTTGGCTGACAAAGTAGCCGCCAACAGCGATTCCTAGGGAAAGGGCCAAAGAAACTACTAGAAGCTCAGCTCGACCAATGTTGTTCATCACATCTTCCCCCTGTTGTCCCCACTGTATCGCCTAGCGCCCTGCCGAGCGGCGCGGGGCATGAAAGCAAACAGACACCGCGGACGATCTTACGGAGTCCGGATACATTCGTTTAAGCCCTGGAACAAAGTTTAGGCGGTTTCCCGCGTCGGTCCGCCCGCCAACGCCAGTTCGTCGCTGCCGCGACGTGCTCGCATGATATGCCGGCATGAGCGTTCCGCCATTTTCCCGTCTGGCGCTTTTCCGATCAACCGAAAGGAACCGGCCGCAAGACTGAGAATCCAGCCAAACAATCCGCCGTAATGGAGTGATTCCGTTGTATCTTCCGCGACTCTTCTATCACATCGTTGGAGCCCGCATCCTATGCGGGTCAGATGATTTATAGCCGCAGGATGGGCAAAGCATAGCGTGCCCATCGAGTACATTCGTCGGCAAGGAATTGCTGACCTACAAAATCTCAATCCCGGTTTGCGATAGCGTTTCTTTGTGCCATGCGTATGCGTTCCGCGATTCCTAGCGGGCTGGATTCGTAAGCGGCCTTCGCCTCGTCCAGCGCGGCTTGGGCGGTGGCGGCTTCTTCCGCCGTCAGCGGCAAGCGGCCTGCGATATGGGTGGCGTCCGGCACGGCCTTTAGTATGGCTGCCCAGTTCGGGTGCTCGTGGATCGGAATCAGTCGGTCGGCCTCCTTCTTGCCTTCGAGACAGATGGCCATACCGATGACCTCAACCTTGCGGCCGTCTTCTGTGGTTTTGATATAAGTAGCCATGGCGGTTTTATCCTGAGATTCGGAATTTCTGTATCGATGACTTATCGCTACGACTTGATGCGCGGACGCTCGGAAGCGGAGTAGTTGCTGAAATGGCCTTCCCGCGCGGCTTGCGCTCGGGCCTTCGACACCAGGCCGGCCGTTTTGCCTTGAGGGGCCGTCAGTGAAGGTAGTTTTTCCAAGGTCTGTGCCCCGCACTCCGGACAGGACGGAACGGCGGACAGGCTCACCAGTAATTCGAAGGTTTTGTCACATTGCTTGCAATGAAAGTCGTAAATCGGCATAGATCGATCTCTCGTCAGTCAATCAAAAACCATCCCGCAGCCTCACTCCGTAGACGGAGCGTTAGGCGCGGCGCCCGTTCCGCCTTGCTGTTCCCGCTGCCATTCGGAAGGCGTATAGACCTTCATGCTGATGGCGTGCAACGCGCCGCTTGCCAGGGGTTCTTTGACGGTTGCCAGAACTTTTTGCTGACGCCGGACCGGCGATAAGCCTTTGAAAGCCTCCCCGATGATCACGATCGAGAAATTACAGCCTTCGCCTTCAACCGAGAGTTGGCAATCGGGCAGGCCGGTTTCGATCAGGCTACGGACTTCCGCGATCTCCATGGCGATCAGTCCGCTTTTTTGCCGGCGACGGCTTTTTCCAGCATGGGCTTGAGCTCGCCCTTCTGCGCGATTTCCGCAACGATATCGCTGCCGCCGACGAGTTCGCCGTTCACGAACAATTGGGGAAAGGTGGGCCACTCCGAGATGCTGGGCAGCTTCTCCCGGATCGAAGGCGCCTGGAGCACATTGACGTAAGCGAAGGGAACGCCGGTGGACTGAAGTGCCGCAACGGCCTTGGCGGAAAAACCGCATTGCGGCATATCGGGTACCCCTTTCATGTAGAGGAGGACCGGATGGGTCGCGATCTGTTCGCGGATGGTATTTTCGATGCTCATTGCTGATCCTCTCATTAGTTAATCAATCGGCTTATTCCGTTGGGCATTCGAGTGAACATTAATCGTAGGGTGGGTTAGCGAAGCGTAACCCACCGATTCGAGGTTGCTCGGTGGGTTACGGCCTCGCCACCTAACCCACCATCGATGGGTTTCGCTTCGCTCTACCCATCCTACAAAATGAATGCCTGATTGAAAGCGATTTGGAATTTGGAATTAGGTCTGCCGGCAGGTGCGAATTTGTCGCACCCGCCACGATTATGACGGCCGGATCTCAAAATCCGGACGCAAAGCCCAGCAACTCGACGGTGATGTCTTCCGTCCCCAGAACCTTGGCTTGGCACGCCAGGCGGGATTTGGAGCCCACGCCCACGATCGTGTCCAGTTTCGCGTGCTCCGGAGCAGCGGTCCTGGATACCCCCTTTTTGCCGGCTTGCACGAAGATGTGGCAGCTGCCGCACTCGGCGTTGCCGCCGCACTTGTGCATGATTTCTTCGCCGGCCGCCAGTATCGCCTCCAAAAGGCTCATCCCTTCCTGGACCTCGACGGTTTTTCCGGATGGCATTATGGTCAGAGTCGACATGTGATTACCTCGTCTTGTTTTTTGTGGATTGAAAATTCAATACGTCACGGAGATTGAGTGGGTCGGATCTTCCATGACGGATTACAATCCCGCGGCGAGGGAGCCGATCACCGAGCCGCCGACCGTGTCGGCGGAGTCCAGTTCCCTCAATTTACCGAGTATTTCCTCGCAGCCGCGAGCATCGCCCTGGCGCAAGCGGATGAAGGCCAGCGCCTTGAGCGAAAAAAGGTAGAAATGCTGGGGACTGTCGTGCAGGGTCCAGTCCGCAGTTTCCGGGGTCAGGCTCGCATAGCTTTCCGGAAAGCCGCCTTGACGCGCGGCGGTTTTCAAGGCCGAGCGCGCCGCTTCCTCGGCGTCCGCCAGCCGGCCCTTGTAGAAATAGAATTTGTAGAGCGAGAAGTACACCGGCAGAGCTTCGGGCGCCTCTTGCCGCGCCTGCTGCAACAGCGCTTCGGCTCGCGCCGTGTCGGCATAGGCACTCATGGCTTCCTCGAGCAGGCCGCCGACCTTGGGCGGTACGCTACCGGCATAAAACACTTCACGCATGGCTGTTCCGCGCTCCACGATCGGGATTCCTCAAGACCAAACCGCCGCGGGTGCTAACAGGCGTTCCACGGGTTCGCCTTTTTGCAGGTGCTCGCTGACGATTTCGTCCACGTCTTCCGGCTTGACCTTGGTGTACATCACGGCATCGGGGTAAACGATGACGGTGGGCCCCAAGTCGCACGCGCCGAGACAGCCGGTGCTGGTCAGCTGGAATTTTCCGTGGAGCTGGCCGGCCTCGAATTGCTGGGCGAAGGTCTGGAGCACCGCCGCGCAGCCCAATTGCGCGCAAGATCCGCGCGGATGTCCGGGAGGTCTCGATTGGGCGCAGACGAACACGTGTTTTTCGGGTTTAGCCATTCTTTATTCCTCGTAGCAAGATCAAACGGATTCGTTTTTAGATGGTGCCGGGCTTGCCGTCGCTAGCCTCTCGTTTCCGGGTCGAAAGGCTGGCCTTCATGCTCTCCAGCGAAATGCTCTTGCCGTCCTGATCCTGAAAGACCTTGAACACTTTTTCCTGGGCCGCGTTCGAGGTCACGAAATCATCATGTGCGCGGGTCAGATATTCCTTGCAGATGTTCCAGGCCGAAGCTTCGTCCAGGTCGTCCGGGATCGGCGATCTGGCAAGGTATTGGTTGAAGCGCTTCAGGATGTGCAGGCGGTTGACGTTCACGACGTCGGCTTGATACGGAATACCGAAAAAATCGAAGAACTCCTCGGCCGCGGAGAAACCTTCTATGCGTTGCAGTACCGGATTCATGGAGATGCCTTTCTAAGGTTGATTTCGGATCGTAAGCGCATCGGGCAGGCCGGGCAGGGCGGGGATGGGTTCCGACGCCGCCGTTTCCCGATAAAAACTCATGAGCTCGGCCGTGCTCGGCGCGCGCTTGGTTTGATTCGCATGCAGGCGGATTCTGCGCAGAAGCTGGGCGGCGGCGATTTCGGTCAGCTCTATCCCGAGGTCGCGAAAGCGCTGGATGACGCCGTGCGTTCCCGAATGCTTGCCAAGCACCAGGCGGTGTTCGCGCCCGAGATCCTTGGGATTTACGCCCTGATAATTGAGTACGTTCTTGAGGATGCCATCGACGTGTATGCCCGCCTCGTGGGTAAACACGGCCTCGCCGACGATGCTCTTGTTGGGCGCTACCGGACGTCCCGACGCTTTGGCGACGAGCTCGGAAATCGCTCCGAATCGGCTGACATCGATGCCGGTGGGCAACTGATACAACTGGTGCAGGGCCATGACCGTCTCTTCGAGGGCGGCATTGCCGGCGCGTTCGCCGAGGCCGTTGACCGTGGTGTTGACATGGCTGGCGCCCGCCTGGATAGCAACCAGGGTATTGGCGGTGGCGAGGCCGAAATCGTTGTGGGCATGCATCTCGACTTCGAGATCCACGGCGTCGACCAGCCGCCGGATACGTTCGAAGGTGGCAATCGGGTCGAGTATCCCCAGGGTGTCGGCAAAGCGGATGCGCCTCGCACCCGCCCGCTGGGCGGTTTCCGCGACCCGCAGCAGAAATTCGGGGTCGGCGCGCGAGGCGTCCTCGGCGCCCACGCAAACATCCATGCCGGTAGCCAGCGCGCGTGGCACGACACGGCTTATCGTCGCGATAGCCCAGTCGCGATCGCGGCCGACCTTATGGCGCAACTGGATATCCGATACCGGAATCGACAAATTGACCAGATGCGCCCCGCAGCCGGTAGCCGCTTCCAGATCGGCCTCGCACATCCGGCCCCAGACCATCAGCCGCGAGGGCAGGTCGAGCGCCGCAATGGCGGCGATGATCTCGCGTTCTTCCGGTCCCATCGTCGGGATGCCGACTTCCATTTCGGGAACACCGGCGGCGGCCAGGGCGCTAGCGATGGCGAGCTTCTCCTCCCAGTTGAAGGCGACCCCGGCGGTCTGTTCGCCGTCGCGCAGAGTGGTATCGTTGATGACGACCTTCCTGGATTCCATCGTCAGGCCTTCTTTTCCTTCGCCAGATTGCGGCTGTAGCGCGGAATCTCGATGGTCAGATCGGCGCCGGTGACGAAAGCCTGGCAAGCCAGCCTGGAATGAGGCTCAAGCCCCCAGGCGCGGTCCAGCATGTCTTCCTCGTTCTCGTCGGCGCTATCCAGCGTCGAGTAGCCTTCCCGCACGATGACGTGGCAGGTCGAGCAGGCGCAGGCGTGTTCGCAGGCGTGCTCGATTTCGATGCCGGCGTCGAGCAGCGCTTCGCAGATGGTCTGTCCTCTGCGGGCAGGTACGACCGCACCTTCCGGGCAGAGTTCGGAATGAGGGAGGATGGTGATGTTCGGCATGGTCATGTACTACCTCTGACGTGGCAGTTGTCGGTGCGTGTGCTCATCTCTTCTTCCTTTATGTAGAGTAAATTAGGCGCGCACAGACGCGGCGTTTCCATTTCGCACCGACCTCCCCGCGCGCCCTAACCCTCCATGCCGGCGTCGCACCTCGAACGGTGGGTTACGACGCGCGTGAGGCTTCATGGACATCGATCGGCTCCGAGGTGATGCGCGTCTAACCCACCCTACGAAAACGCGGGTTTTTAGGAAAAATGAGAATTGCCGCGTGTTCATAGTCATGCGTCCAATTCTTCGAGTTTCTGTCCGGCCAATGCCTTCTTGATGCTGTGGTCCATGCGCCGTCCGGCGAACTCGGTGCTCGCCTCGTTGAGTGCATCGGCGGCTTTCTTGATTGCCTCCCAATCGGTGCCGTCGACGGCTTGTTTTAGGACCTGCATCCCCTCGGTAATGATCGCGAGCTCGTCCGCGGACAGAAGTTCGGAATCTTCGGCCAAGGCCGCTTCGGTCGCCTCGAGCAGGCGGAGCGCCTCGACTTTCTGTTCGCGCAGGCGCCGCGCCTCGATGTCGTCCTGAGCGTGTTTGTAAGAGTCCTCGATCATACGGGTGATATCGGCATCGTTCAGACCATAGGACGGCTTGACCTCGATCTTGGCCTCGACCCCGCTGGTCTGCTCGGCGGCCGATACGCTCAAGAGACCGTCGGCGTCCACCTGGAATGTCACCCGGACCCGGGCCGCGCCCGCCACCATCGGAGGGATGCCGCGCAGCTCGAAGCGCGCCAGCGAGCGGCATTCGCTGACCAGTTCGCGTTCGCCCTGTACCACATGGATGCTCATGGCGGTCTGCCCGTCCTTCCAGGTGGTGAATTCCTGGGCGCGCGCCAGCGGCAGGGTGGAGTTCCTGGGAATGATCTTTTCGGTCAGTCCGCCCATGGTCTCGATGCCCAGCGAGAGCGGAATCACGTCGAGCAACAGCCAGTCGTCGTCGCCGCGGTTCCCCGCCAGGGCGTTGGCCTGCAGGGCGGCGCCGATGGCTACCACCTTGTCCGGGTCCAGATCTACGAGCGGCTGCTGCTGAAAGAAATCCGCCACGGCCTTGCGGATGCAGGGCATGCGGGTGGCTCCGCCCACCAGGACGACGCCCTTGATGTCGCCGATCGACAGGCCGGCATCGCGGAGCGCCTTGCGGACCGGCGCCATGCTTCGCTTTACCAGATCTTCGGTCAGCGCATCGAAGGTTTCCCGCGACAGGCTGCACTTCACCACGGAGCCGTTGGACAGCGGCGTGGAAATTTGCGCTGTGGATTGTTCGGAGAGGCGTTCCTTGGCCGCACGTGCCGCGGTCAGCAGCCTGCGCGCGTCGCCGGCAGTCGGGGCCGGGGTGGCGGTTTCCCTGAGCAGCCAGTCAGAAACGGCCCGGTCGAAATCGTCCCCGCCCAGCGCCGGATCGCCGTTGGTCGCCAGCACTTCGAAGACGCCCCGGGTGAGTTTGAGTATTGAAATATCGAAGGTGCCGCCGCCGAGATCATAAACCGCGTAGACGCCTTCGGCGGCCTGATCGAGTCCATACGCCACGGCGGCCGCGGTGGGCTCGTTCAACAGGCGGAACACTTCGAGGCCGGCGAGTTTCGCGGCATCCTTGGTCGCTTGGCGCTGGGCATCGTCGAAATAGGCGGGGACCGTGATCACCGCGCCGGCGATTTCGTCGCCCAGGGCCTGGATTGCCCGCTCGCGCAGGGCTTTGAGAATTTCCGCCGAAACCTGGACCGGACTCACCGTTCCTGCCTGAGTTTCGAACTGCACCATGCCGGGCGTATCGGCAAATCGATAAGGGGCGCCGTGCCGTTCCGGCAGATCGTCGCGGCCGCGGCCCATAAAGCGTTTCACCGATACGAAAGTGTTCTCGGGATCATCGTTCTGCCACGCCATGGCGTCATGGCCGACATCCACCGCGCGATCGGCACGGTAGTGCACCACCGAAGGCAGCAGGACGCGGCCCTGTCCGTCTTCGAGTACCTGCGGGCCCTGATCGTTGACCGTGGCGACCAGAGAATGGGTGGTGCCGAGGTCGATCCCCACCGCAATACGCCGCGGTTTAGGGGCTTTGATGCCGGGTTCGGAAATTTGCAGCAGCATCATTCCTCCAATTCGGTTTGGGCTTGATCGATATCGCGACCGAGCTTCTCGAGAAAGGCGAGCTGGCGGACCACGTCCGCCGCCGCCGGATGACGCCGTTCCACATCGAGCAGAGTGGCGAGCGAGCCCAGCAAGCTGTTCATCTCCGTTCTCAGGCGCGCTGCCAGGCTATCGAGTGCCGTAAGGCTCTTGAGGGCCATCGCGGCATGCAGCTCCTCGCGCCACTCGATTTGTTCCAGCAGAAACTCCGCCGGCATTGCCGTATTGTCTTCTTCCCGCGTGTCGACGCCGTGAATCCGGAGCAGATAGCGCGCCCGGTCCAAGGGGCGTTTCAAGGTGCTGTAGGCCTCGTTGGCGAGCGTCGCCCATTGCAGGAACAGACGCTTTTCCGTGTCGCTCAGGTGCGCCGCCTTGTCGGGATGCACGCGGGCCTGCATCTCCCGATACTGACGATCGAGCTGGTCCAGATCGAGCTGGAACAGGGGCGGCAGTTGGAACAACTCGAAATAATTGCGGGTCGCCTCCGGGGTCATGGTCACACCTTGATCAAACGTTGAAACTCTCGCCGCAACCGCACTCGGCCTTAACGTTGGGATTGTTGAACTTGAAACCCTCGTTCAGGCCTTCGCGCACGTAATCCAGCTCGGTTCCGTCGAGATAGGCCAAGCTTTTCGGGTCGACCAGCAAAGTGACGCCGAAACTTTCGAAAGTGCAATCTTCCGGAGCGGATTCGTCGACGAACTCCAGGGCGTAAGCGAGGCCGGAACACCCGGAGGTTTTGACGGCCACCCTAAGCCCCAGACCCGTGCCGCGGGCGGCCAGGTGTTTCTGCACCTGGCGCGCCGCTTTTTCGGTCAAGGTTACTGCCATAATCTGAACTCCCGTTTGTCGCCGAAGATTTACTGGGACGAGCAGCCGGAGCCGCCGACCGAGAACGAGCTGCCGCAGCTGCACGTCGAAGCGGCGTTGGGGTTCTTGATCACGAAGCGCGATCCTTCCAGCCCTTCCTGATAATCGATCTCGGCGCCGGCCAGATATTGCAGGCTGGCGGGGTCGACCATGAGGATCACCCCGTCGGTTTCGACCGTGGTGTCGTCATCGGCGATGACTTCCTCGAAGGAAAAACCGTACTGAAAGCCGGAACAGCCGCCCCCGGAGACATAGACCCTAAGCTTCAGGTCGGGATTGCCTTCTTCGGCGATCAGTTCGCTGACCTTGGCGGCCGCGTTGCTGCTGAAGATGACGGGAGAAGGGGGAGGGGTCAGGTCCTGAATGTCAACCATGGCACTCATAATGCTCTCCTCGTTTTAGGCAGCGGATTTGCAGACGTCGTAGCCGGCTTCGTCCGTGCCGCTTTTCGCCCGGTAATCGTTGACGGCGGCCTTGATCGCATCCTCGGCGAGAACCGAGCAGTGGATTTTTACCGGCGGCAGGGCCAGGGCCTCGGCGATCTCGGTGTTCTTGATGGCCAGCGCCTCCTCGACGGTCTTGCCCTTGACCCACTCGGTCACCAATGAGCTGGAGGCGATTGCCGAGCCGCAGCCGTAGGTTTTGAACTTCGCGTCTTCGATCACGCCTTCGTCGTTGACCTTGATTTGCAGTTTCATCACGTCGCCGCAAGCGGGCGCGCCGACCACGCCGGTGCCTACGCCTTCTTCCTCTTTGCCGAAGGAGCCGACGTTGCGGGGATTTTCGTAGTGATCGATAACTTTTTCGTTGTACGCCATGGTGGTCTCCAATTGGTGAATGATTGACGATATCCGCTTAATGCGCGGCGGCCCATTGAACCGAGTTGAGATCGATGCCTTCCTTGTACATCTCCCACAACGGAGACAGGTCGCGCAGTCGATCGACTTTTTCCTTGATCAGGGAGATCGCGAAATCCACTTCCTCCTCGGTGGTGTAGCGGCCAAGGGTGAACCGGATGGAACTGTGCGCCAGCTCGTCGCTGCGTCCGAGCGCCCGGAGAACGTAGGAGGGTTCGAGGCTGGCGGAGGTGCAGGCGGAACCGCTGGATACGGCGAGATCCTTGAGCGCCATCATCAGGGATTCGCCTTCCACGTAGTTGAAGCTGATGTTGAGGTTATGCGGTATCCGCTGTTCGAGGTCGCCGTTGATATAAACCTCCTCGATATTCTTTACGGCAGCGAGCAGCTTGTCCCGAAGGCGGCCTATGCGCTTCGTTTCCTCCGCCATATCCTCGCGGGCCAGACGGAACGCTTCGCCCATGCCGACGATCTGGTGGGTGGCCAGGGTGCCGGAACGCAGACCCCGCTCGTGGCCGCCGCCGTGCATCATCGCCTTCAGGCGCACCCGCGGCTGGCGCCGCACGTAGAGCGCGCCGATCCCCTTGGGGCCGTAGGTCTTGTGAGCGGAAAACGACATCAGGTCGACCGGCAGCTTGGAGAGGTCGATTTCGACCTTGCCGGTGGATTGCGCCGCGTCGACGTGGAAGATCACGCCCTTCTCGCGGCAGATGGCGCCGATGGCGGCGATGTCCTGAATCACGCCGATCTCGTTGTTGACGTGCATCACCGAGGCGACGATGGTGTCGGGACGTATCGCCGCTCGGAATGCGTCCAGATCGAGGAGGCCGTTGGGCATGGGGTCGAGGTAGGTTACCTCGAAACCCTGGGCTTCCAGTTCCCGCATGGTATCGAGCACCGCCTTGTGTTCGGTCTTGACGGTGATGAGATGGCGGCCCTTGGTCTGGTAAAAATAAGCCGCGCCTTTGATCGCCAGGTTGTCCGACTCGGTCGCGCCGGAGGTCCAAACGATTTCCTTGGGATCGGCGTTGACCAGCTTCGCTACCTCGGCCCGGGCGTCTTCCACCGCCTTTTCGGCGGTCCAGCCGAAGCTATGGGAGCGGCTGGCCGGATTGCCGAACTCTTCGGTCAGAAAGGGAATCATTTTTTCCGCCACGCGCGGATCAACCGGGGTCGTCGCCGAATAGTCGAGATAAATCGGTAGTTTCATGGACATTGGTTTCTCCGGGTTCGCTTTCAACAAAAAGCCGGGCCGCTCGCCCCGAGCGGTCGGTTTTGCCGGGTTACCTAGGACCAAGCAAGGCCCGTACCAATGCAATGAATGTTCGTAAGGCTTTGAGTTATAAATTAAAATTTCGCCGAGCGTGGCGGAGGGATTTGTCGGGTTTTCAACAAAGTCGGCCCGAATGGTTCGATGCAAGGGGCTTGCCCGACATTCGCAGGTTCTTCTTCGGTACCGAAACGCAGTATCGAGGCCAATGAAATCCAAGCCTTGTCTGGACTTTCGCTCGGCGGCTCTCCCGATTCCGAGGCATCGGTTCGAGCGGAGGCTCGCCTGTTTGTCACGTTCACTACAAAAACATTCAAACCGGCCGGATTTCGTAACAAAGATAACAAGCGGCTTCGATCCGAATATCGGTCAAAAAACCCTATTCTTGGTAGGCTTTAGATGAAAAACGATCGATGGCATGCCTTCTGCTTGAGACGGACCCAAATACCGTACGAGTCAAGGGGTAAATTCGATCATGAATCTTACGCAGCGCTGCGCCACGGTCGGCGAGCCATTCGCCCGACGCGACTTTACCTTGGGCGTTCCGGGTTTCGACTACCGGGACTTGTACGACCCGGAGCGTCTTAAGGAACTTTACGATGTCTTCGATGAGACTCTGGCGGCGGAAGACCCGGAGGTTCATCGCGCCTACATTGCTTGCCGCGAGGATAAGGACGGCAAGCTGCCTCCCGCCGAGGTCGCGAACGCGTTGCTCAGCACGGCGCCTTACCTCGGGCGCTTCGTCGCGCGCCTGTTCAACGTGGAAGGAGAGCGCGAGACTCAATGCGCCGCTGCGGCCCGTGAGTTCGAAACCGTTTTCGCCTACAAGAATTCGGTGGTCAAACGCGCCGCACAAAAGTTCGACGCCGAAGCGCTGGCCGGCTTCGATCTCGATGAACTCGATTCCGCGATCGAAGACTTGAAGCGGATAAGCCTCGAGGATGGCGCGCCGGATCTCGATCCCGAGCAGGCGCTCGCTGTGGTCGCGATGCGGCTGGATGCGCTGGCGAAGCATTATCAGGCGCAGGCCAAGGGAGAAACGGCATCGTATCAAGGTGATGCCGACGCCGATGCAGCCGAGTTGCGCCAAAGTCTCAAAGCCGACGACGGCGCCCGCCTACGTTTCGCCGCGGCGCTAGCGGAGGCCGAGCACCCGGCTTTCGTCCAGCGGCTGCTCGATTGGGTGGAACGCTGGAGCTACGCGGCCCTGCACCATCCCACCATCCGCGCGAAGGTCACGGATTGGGTCTCCCTGAAACAGCCGGAGCGCATCGATTACGAGCATCTGGTCGAATGCCATGCCGAACCGCGCAAGGGCTTCGAGGTGCTGGCGGGTCCTCTGGATAAACGTCGCCGGCGCGACGGGTTCGCCTTGACCGACCTACGCGCCTCGGCGCGCGAAGCGAATTACGAAGTGGATCGCTGCGTCATCTGTCACGAGCGCAACAACGATTACTGCTCCAAGGGGCAGCGCACCAAAGAGGGCGAGTTCCGCCACAATCCGCTGGATGTGACGCAGATCGGCTGTCCTTTGGAGGAACGCATTTCGGAAGCCTTCGCCCTGAAGCGGCAGGGAGACAACATCGCCGCCCTGGCCATGATCGTGGCGGACAACCCCATGGCCCCCGGCACCGGCCATCGCATCTGCAACGAATGCATGAAGGCCTGCGTGTTCCAGCGCGTCACCGAGCCGGTCAATATCCCGCAAGTTGAAACCAATATCCTCACGGACGTGCTGTTCATGCCGTACGGCTTCGAGATCTACAGCCTCCTGACCCGCTGGAATCCGCTGAATCTGAAGCGGCCTTACGCCCTGCCTTACAACGGGAAGAAGGTCCTGGTGGTGGGCTTGGGACCGGCCGGCTATACGCTGTCCCACTATCTACTCAACGAAGGTTTCGGGGTAGTGGCCATCGATGCTCTGAAGATCGAGCCTTTGCCGGAAGAGCTGACCGGAAAGGATGCGGGGATTCCCGAGGCGGTGGACGATTTCCACATGCTGTACGAGAACCTCGACGAGCGCGTCCTGATGGGCTTCGGCGGCGTCGCCGAATACGGCATCACCGTGCGCTGGGACAAGAACTTCCTCAAGGTGGTTTATCTGACCCTGGCCCGGCGCCGAAACTTCAGCATCTACGGCGGGGTACGCCTGGGCAGCACGCTGTCCATAGACGACGCCTGGGAACTGGGCTTCGACCATATCGCCATCGCCAGCGGGGCGGGCAAGCCGACCATGATCGGCCTCAAGAACAATCTCGCCCGCGGCATCCGCAAGGCTTCGGATTTTCTCATGGCATTGCAACTCTCCGGGGCGGCGAAACAGTCTTCGCTCTCCAATCTTCAAGTGCGGCTGCCGGCCGGCGTGATCGGCGGCGGCCTCACCGCGACCGACGCCGTAACCGAGCTCCTGGCATATTACCCGGTGCAGGTGGAAAAGACGCTCGACCGTTACGAGCGCCTCGTCGCCCGGTACGGAGACACCCAGGTTCGTTCGCGTTTCGACGGTGAAGAGTTGGCCATTTTGGATGAATTCCTGGACCATGGCCGCGCCGTTCGCGCCGAGCGCTGGCGCGCCGAAGCAACCGGGGAAACGCCCGATTTCGAGCCGCTCATCCGGCAATGGGGCGGCGTGACGCTGTTCTACCGCAAGGGCATGAACGATTCGCCGGCCTATCGCCAGAACCACGAGGAAATCATCAAGGCGATGGAAGAGGGTTTGGTGTTCGCCGAAGGCATGAACCCGCAAGAGGCGATCACCGACGAGTACGGTTATTTGCAGGCCGTGCGTTTCGAAAAGCTCGTCAAGCGCGACGACGGACGCTGGGTCGATTCGGGCGAACAGCCAGTGGTGCCCATGCGTACCCTCCTGGTCGCCGCTGGCACCTCGCCGAACACCATCTACGAAAACGAATTCCCCGGCACGTTCCAGCTCGACGGCAATTTCTTCCAGCGCTTCGAACCTGCGTGGAGCGAGAACGGCTCGCCGCAAATGGAAGCCAAGAACGGCTGGGGCATGCCGAAAGAATTGGTCCCGGCCCCCTTCACCTCCTATGGAAAGGACGGAAAGTACATCACCTATTACGGCGACAATCACCCGGTATACGCCGGCAACGTGGTCAAGGCCATGGCCAGCGCCAAGGACGGGTACCCTTACGTGGTCAAGCTGTTCGCGGAAGAACTCAGCCGCCTCGATGCCGCGGCGCAATCCGAGCGGGACGCGGAACTCGCGGCGTTTCAGGCGCAATTGGACGAACTGCTGACGGCCAGGGTCGTGGAGGTCAAGCGGCTGACGCCCACCATCGTCGAGATCGTCATCGAGGCGCCCATGGCCGCCCGCAAATTTCAGCCGGGGCAGTTCTACCGGGTGCAGAACTTCGAATTCTACGCGCCTCGGCTGAACGGCACCTCGCTGGCAACGGAAGGCATCGCTCTCACCGGCGCCTGGGTGGACCGGGAGAAAGGCATGGTCGGCGTCATCGCCCTGGAAATGGGCACCTCCTCGCGCCTCTGCGCCACCTGGAAACCCGGCGACCCGGTCGTGCTGATGGGACCGACCGGTGCGCCCACCGAGATACCCGAGGGCGAAACCGTGCTCCTGCTCGGCGGCGGCCTCGGCAATGCCGTGCTGTTCTCCATCGGCAAGGCGCTCCGCGAGAACGGCAACCGGGTTCTGTATTTCGCCGGCTACCGGAGCGCCCAGGATGTCTTCAAGGTCAAGGAAATCGAGGACGCTTCCGACGTGATCGTGTGGTCCGTCGACAAGGGCAAGGGCGGTACTCCGATCTCCACCACCCGTCCGCAGGACAAATCCTTCGTCGGCAACATCGTGGAGGCTATGGTCGCCTACGCCAGCGGAGCCTTGGGGGAGATTCCCATTCCGCTCGATGCCGCCGACCGCATCATCGCGATCGGTTCGGACCGCATGATGGCGGCGGTCAAAGCGGCTCGGTTCGGAGTATTGCAGCCCTATCTCAAGGAAAACCACGTCGCCATAGGGTCCATCAACTCGCCCATGCAATGCATGATGAAAGGCGTGTGCGCCCAGTGCATGTGCAAGCAGACGGACCCGGAGACCGGCAAGGAGCGTTTCGTCTACACCTGTTTCAATCAGGACCAGGATCTGGACCAGGTCGATTTCCCGCACCTGAACGCCCGTTTGCGGCAGAACACGACTCTGGAGAAAGTGTCCAATTTATGGCTCGACTATCTCTTCGAGGCCAATCCGATGCCGCGCGATTGAACGACGATGATTTGAGGCATCTCCATGTATATCTGTATCTGCAAAGCGGTTACCGAAAGCCAAATCTGCGAGGCGATACGCTCGGGGGCGTGCACGCGCAAGGAGATCACCGACTGCCTCAACGTCGGCACCGCCTGCGGCAAGTGCAATCGCGAGATTCGAGATCTATTGCGCCTCGCCCAATCGGAGAGCGGCGGCATCCCGAGGGTGCGGGCGGGCGAGGCGGCGGGTTACGGAAGCCGGGCAAGCGGCGGTCAGGAGCTCCGCTTGTAAGAACCGCCGGCTTTAGCGTTCGGCAGGTTGGTTCGGTATTCGGGGACGGCCGTTTGCAGCGGGAAGCAAAGTCGTCCCAGCTTAGAGAACGTTTTGGTATTCGCCATGTTTTGCCGCGGAACGGTTGTTAGGTCGCCGTTTCGCGGTCTTTTTTTCATTTGGTTTTCGGGTTTGCGGCCGTAAGTTCCAGATCTAAGTTCGTGCTCGACTATCCACAATTCCCGTGGACAACCCTGTGGATAAGCTTGGGGATGGACAGCGCGGTCGCCCATTCCTTCGGGGTATTCGTCAGCTTGGTCAGGTTCTGTTCAAGTTTGATGACAAATTGCTATGTCATTGATTGTTCGGGCGCGTCAGCGACCTGACCTTGAATCAAAGGCTTAGGATCGGCATGTCGGCAGAAACCGGCGCACGACGAGATTGTTACATTCTGGCAGTGGATAACGGACCGTCCTGTATCGAATCCGTCGCAGCATAAGCCGATCTATATTGTTTCCATAGGATGGCATTATGCTAAAAGAAAAAAGCGATTATTTCCTATTTAGGTACGAAAATAGCCAGCACAGCCCCGAAGTTTTGGTTATGATTATTTCCGTAATTTAAATGATGGAGGTGGTTATGCATATTTTGTTGCTTATTGGGATCGTCCCATTCGTATTGCTGTTCGTGGCGGTAAGTTTTTTTGTTTTGATGGCGGTGGCCGCTGCCGTAGTTGAATTCCCGCTGATCGTGCTCTTGCTGATCGCCGTGGGGCTCGGTTTAAGTCGCAAAGTCCTGCCGAATCTGAGCAAAAAGCCGAACACGCTATGCGAGCAGATGTAATGCCTTGGTTCTTATCAACGTCGACCAAATCCCAGTCCCTTCGGCTGGGATTTGTTGTTTTAGCGACCTGAAAATCGTTTCTTGTAGCCTTTCCGACAGGTGAAAGGCGAGTAGCCTTTTAGAAATCAACAAGCTAGAAGTGGCATTGCCATTGCTTGATTCCTGGCGGACCAAAGCCGATGGGATCAGGCATGAAATCGACCATAAACTTCACCCGACTGCTTCACAAAACGGTTTCCGAGCCTAGCAAGGAGCCGAAACCCGGGACTCCGCTTCGCGGAACCGCCGAACCGAGCCTTGGTTGAATCGCCGGGGCCCTGACATGAATACTACCGAGCCGATGATGAAAGCCCATCAGCTTTTGGGCGAAGCTATTTGCGCGCGGCTGATCACGGAAATTCACGGATTGGGGTTTCTGCCGGAACAGATCACGATGAAACCGGTTTTCAGCGAGGCCCGCTTCGAAACCAGCCGCGATCCTTTCAGCGGCAAGGATACCCTTTGTGCCTATTGGCACCATCCGAACGGACACCGGGTCGGCGAGATGAAGTTTCATGCCGATGGCACCTTCTTCGCCGAATACGATGTCGTTTTGCCACACCCTAAAGACCCGCGCTGGTTCGTAGAGGGCGTGGTCGCCTGGGGGCGTGATGATGTCATCAAATCGGAACCTAAGCTGTTGCCTGCGCTAGGGGATTGATTACGCCTCGTCGCAAAGAGCCATTTTGATATACGCGGTTCCCGATCAAAAAAGGCTTCGCAGGCGCGGCTCATCCCATACAGGCTACCGTTGAAACTCAGTGCGTAGGGTGATTCGCACAGCACAAACCACCGAAACCGCATCCTCGGATTTTTACCGCTGCGTTGTAGGATGGGTACCGGATCGATGACAGCGGCCATTCGGCCGGAACTGGAATCGGACAAACCCCGTTTGCCGTCGAGCCGAGGCGCGGATGGTCCTGATCAAACCGTTTGATCAAGCGAAGCCCGGCCGCTGGGCCAGTAAAGTGCAGCGTCCTCGTCGAAAGATCCTCCAACGCCCATCAGGCAGACCATGAACAATCCTTACGAAATCTACGATCTGTTACAGGATTACGCCTCCAGTCCATCGCCGGTTCGGGAGGTATTGATCGGGCTGGTATGGACCTATTGCGAGGCCGACGCCGTCGGATTGGCAATGAGTCCCGGCATCCCCACCCGGACGCTGCCCTGGGCCGGGACCCTGAGCGGAAAATCCCTCTCCGGACTGGTAGCGTGGGTTCGCGACTTCGATCCCTATCGGGCGACGATCGGCATGGCGGCCGTTAATGCCGGCATCAATCGCCTGCAACTTCCGCCGCCCGGCGTTACGCTGGCGCCCCACCCGGAAGGCGGGAACAATCTAGCGGTTTTCGAACACTTCTTGTCCGAAATGAAAGGACGGCGCGTCGTCGTGATCGGCCGCTATCCGGGGCTGGATCGATTTGCCGCCGAGCACGGGCTGGACCTCACCGTACTGGAGCGCCAGCCGGTGCCGGGCGACCTGCCCGATGCAGCCTGCGAGTACCTGCTACCCGAGGCGGAATGGGTATTCATCACGGCGAGTTCGATTCCCAACAAGACTTTCCCGCGCTTGGCCGAGCTGTCCCGCAACGCCGTCAGCGTGCTGATGGGGCCGACTACGCCGTGGCTGCCGGAGTTCTACCATTTCGGCATCGATTATCTGGCCGGCGTCGAAATGTCCGACCATGAATCCCTGCGCCGAACCGTGGCGGAAGGCGGCGGCGTGAGGATCTTCGAAACAGGCTTGCGCTACCGCGTAGCGCCGCTCACGCCCGCCGCCACCCAGGAATGGACGCGCCAGCTCATCGCCCGCACCGTACAGGAGAAGGAAAGTCTGAAACGGGATATGACCGCGTGGTATGACGCTGGAAATTCCCAGCGCTTCCCCGATTACGATCGTCTCGAAGCCTCCAACACCCGATTATCCCGGCTCGACACCTGTTTCAAGCGGCTGTGGGACGAGCATCGCGATCGATAGGCCGAACCGCAGACGGGGCTTTAGTCAAACCCTTACTTGCCGAGGTAAGGATTTCGTTTTATTTTCCTCACAAACAGTAAGTTAACTTTATTTGGGGACGAGGGATGGCCTTCGGCCGATGGCCCATGAAAAGGGGACTGGGCCATTTTCTACTTAGCGTTTAATCTGTTACCGCCCTGGACATTTCAGTACGAGTGTGGGTACCTGGACACGAACGGCTAGAGCGTTTTCCATCCCGGTGTACGGGTTCGTGGCAGGAGGGGAGAACGTAGGTCGGCAATCCCTTGCCGACAAAGCCCTTCGCCGAGCCGATACGTCGGCAAGGGATTGCCGACCTACATATCCGAATCCCTTACACCGATTCGGAAAACGCTCTAGACGCAATGGTATCCGGGTAAATAAAGGTATAAAACACAATAACAGATTGGTGCCGGGCGACTACGTTATTTCTCGGCGATGGCGGATGCCGAAACGTATCGCCTTGGAAACGACATAATCAACTCATAGAGCGGGAGGAGGTAATTGTGGATCAATTTGAACTTAAAGATCTTTTCCAAAATTTGGCGAACGACGAGTTTCGACCTGTATTAATCATCGCAGCGATCGCCATTTTATTAATCATTCTGCTTATCGTGTATTTGCTCGTGCGTAGCCGAAGTAAACGCGCCATCGTTGTGGACAAAATGCCGGTGGATTTACGGAAAGCGCCGGAGAACGAAACGCGGGCTGACTCGCCGAAAGCACCGGCAAGAGAAATGCGGGTCGATTCGCCGAAAACGCCGGCGAACGCGATGCGGATGGATGCGCCGAGAGCATCGGTAGCCAGGCGGCCTCGCCATAGTATTCCGGAGGATTCGGTGCTCAGGCGACATCATATAAACCATATTAAATACATGATCGAGACGACCACCTTTCCACGTCCGACCGATAGCGTGCTGCGCCGCCATTACGACCATTTGATCGCGAGCGAGCTGGAAGCTTGCCTAGGCAACGAGGCTCTCATGGACAGGTTGATTTCGCGTTACGAGGAACACAGGCGGAACGCGCGAAGCTAGAGCATTTCATCCGCATTAACGGTATTCCGCGCGGAATGCGCCGTATTCGGCAATCCTTTTGCCGACGATTCGTCGTGTCGGAAAATCCTTTGCGTCGGGAAGGGATTCCCAACCTGCCGAGCCGGCATGGGCTGAATAAGAAACGTAGGATGCGGTGACCGAAGGGAGCCGCCCTGCGACTCGGCTCAGGACAGGCATCTTTCGAACATAGGGCGGCAATCCTTTTGCCGGCGAATCCTAAATCCGCTTCATCTTGATGTTCAGGGTTCTTACCCGATAGGCGATCTGGCGCGGAGTCATGTTCAGCAGGCGGGCGGCCTTGGCTTGCACCCAGCCGGTTTGCTCCAGCGCGGCGATGACTTGTTCTCTTTCGTCCATCCCCTCTAGGTTGAACTCCGGCGTTCTGGCAGCCGGTCCGGTAACCGAGATTTCATCGTCCTCCAGACCGGTCATGGCAATGACGTCGCGGTCGATGATCCCGTCCGGGCTCATGATGGCGGCCCGCTCCAGACAGTTTTCCAATTCTCTGACGTTGCCCGGCCAGTCGTGACGCATCAGGAGCCGGATGGCGCTTTCCTTGATGATCAACGGTCTTCCGCCCTGTTGCTGGGAGATTCGCTTGAGCAGGAAATCGGCAAGGTCCGGAATGTCCTCGAGCCGTTCCCGCAGCGCCGGCATGAAAATCGGCATGACGTTGAGGCGATAGTAGAGGTCTTCCCGAAAACGGCCGGCCTCGACTTCTTCCTCGAGATTGCGGTTGGTGGCGGCGATGATGCGAACCTGCACCTTGAGCGTCTGGGTACCGCCGACGCGGTCGAACTCGCCTTCCTGAATGATGCGCAGCAGCTTGGCTTGAAACGTGGGGGAAGTTTCGCCGATCTCGTCCAGGAAGATCGTGCCGTGGTTGGCCAGTTCGAAACGTCCCTTGCGCTGGCTGATGGCGCCGGAGAACGCGCCCTTCTCGTGGCCGAACAGTTCCGATTCCAGCAGGTTGTCCGGAAGAGCGGCGCAATTGAGTTTGACGAAAGGGCCGCCGGCGCAGGCCGAGTTGTAGTGAATGGCGTTGGCGATCGCCTCCTTGCCGGTGCCGGATTCGCCGCGAATCAAGACGGTGGTGTTCCATTTCGCGACCTGCCGGACCAGTTCGAAAACCCGCAGCATGGCCGGAGTGCGGCCGACGATGTTGTCGAAGCCGTAATTCCTGCGGAGGCTCTGTTTCAACTGATCGCGCTCCGCGACCAGATCGAGCTGCTTTTGCTCCATGCTGCGCAAAAGGCCCACGCTTTGCGCAATCAGATTGGCGACCATTTCCAGGAACCGTGCGCGGGCGTCGAGCAATTTCGCGTCCACCGGCTGTGCCGCCAACACGCCGACGACCTCGTCGTCGCCGACGCGGATAGGCGATCCGATAAACGGCAGCGTCGGATCGTACAGGCCCAGCTTGCCCAGGAAACGCGGCTCGTCGGCGATGCGTTCCACCACGATGGTGCGCCCCGCATCCAGGATCGTGCCGATGAGTCCTTCCCCCGGTTCGTAGCGGACCGGCTTTCGGGTTTCGACGCCGTCGCTGCGCAGCACCGAGCAGACCTCGAACGCGTCGCTTTCCTGTTCCCTGAGAGCCAGCATTCCGGAGCGCATGTCGGCGCACTCCTGCAATATCTCGAGAATGGCTTCCAGTTTTTCCTTCAGCCCCAAAGGTCGATTGAGTACTTGGCTGACCTGGTAAAGGGCGTCCAGTTCGCGCTCGATCAGTTGAGTACGCTCATCCATGGTCGGAAGCCTTCTCCGGTACGAACATCATGTTGTGGATATTGAATTGGATACGCACTCGGCATCCGTCCCGATAGCTGGGATCGATCCGGATCAGTCCAAGGTGTTGATTGATAACTTCCTGGGCCATGGTCAAACCGGTGCCCGAATGCCCGCCATGGCCGTCGTTCTTGGTGGAGAAAAACGGTTCGAAGACCTTGATGCGCAGTTCGTCGGGAATGCCGGGGCCGGTATCCTCGATGGAGACATGCAGCAAATGTTTGTCGGACCACGTGGAAATGCGCAGTTCGCGGGTGACGATGCCGCTCTGGTTCATTGCTTCGATGGCATTTTCGATAATCTGCTTGAACATGGTGCGGAGGTGGCTCTCCTGGCCCATCAACGCGGGCAGCACCGGGGTCGGCTTCCACTCGACGACGATGCCGCTGGCGAGGAGCCGTTCGGTCAATAGCACGATGGTTTCGTGCAGCAACTGGTTCAGATTGACTGGCGTCATGGCCGAGGTGTTGCTTTCCGGTATGCATCGCTTCATGTGGGCGACGGACTGTTCGCCGGCCAAGCGGATCTGATCCAGAATGTCGACCAGCGCGATGTTGCGGTCATCGAGCCCACGCCGCGTCAGCATGGTCTTGGCCGCTTTGAGCAGATTGATGGGGCCCTGTATATGGTGAATGGCTCCCGACAGCGTTTCGCGAAGACGCTGGGTTTTCTCTTCCTCCGCCATCAATGCCTTGAGCGCATTGATGCGGATTTCCTCGGCGTGCTTTTTTTGTTGGGTGATGTCGGTCAGGGTGAGCAGCAGATAAGTGTGGCTATTTTCGTGAAAGAACGCCTCGACACGGTCGTCTTCCTGGCAGAACCAGCTGCCGGCGCAGGCATACCAGCGGGGCGCGTGATGCCCGCCGCGGTCGAAACGGACTTCGCGGTTATGAAAGCCGGATTTTTTCTTTTTCATCCGCTCCCATTCTTCCGCCATGTCTTCCCGCAGGATATCGATGAACGTCCTGGCCGGGTCGCTGAGGCCCAGATCGCTGGACAGGGTCTTGTACATCTTGTTGTCCAGCACCACACGGTCGGATTCGTCCAAAAGCACGGTCGCGACCGGAATCGAATCGACCACCGTCTCGATGAGCACTTTCTGCTGATTGACCCTTTGCTCCAGCCGGTACATTTCCGTGATGTCTCGGTGCATGCCGATGTAGTGGGTGGTCTCGTGCCGGTCGTTCAGAATGGGGGCGATGGTGAGATCGGCCAGATAGCGGCGGCCGTCCTTGTGACGGTTGAGCAGATAGCCTTGCCAGGTCTGCTGCGACTTGATGCGGTTCCAAAGCTCGTCGTATACAGCCTTCGGCGTGTTCTTGTCGGACAGCATGGACTCGTTTCGGCCGATGCTCTCTTCTGGTGCATACCCGGTAACACGCGTGAACGCCTGATTCACGTACAGAATATTGGCCTTGTCGTCCGTGATCGAAATGGCCACCGGCGCTTGTTCCACGGTTTCCGCGAACAGAGCCAGCATGCGATTGTCGGCCAGTACGGACTTCCCCAACGGCTCGGGCGGCGGGTTATTGGAAGATTGTTTGGACACGAGCGCCTCTTCGGTGCAATTTTTCATCGATTAAGCAAGGCTTATGCCATCGATAAGAAGTGCTCCTGAGACCCTTATCGTTTTTTTACACAGGCGATCGGCTCGGCCGACGCTTCAAGCTTTCTTGCACTGTTTTGTCGCAAACGCGACAAAAGTGGGCATGGGTGCCGCTCGCGCGGCGTTTTCGGTGCGTCCTGATCGTTCGGAGCGTTCCCGGCTCTCTATCCCTATTGTCGGAAAACTCACGATGCGCATAAGCGTTGTAAGCATTCCGCTGAGGAAAGACTGCACTCGGTCGCGTGAAATTCTATAACTATCAATTAGTTACGTATTTATGGCCGAGGTGGCGCGAGGGTTGCTAGAAATTTCGCGAAGACCAACCGCTTACCGAAGTAGGCGTTTCTCGGCCATGTCGCGCCGAGTCCGTACCGACACCGGGTAAGCCAGGCCGCCTTAAAACCCAAGCAGAGAGGCCGAACATGAACAGCGAATCGACTACCAAAGCAGAGTCCAATCCCCCGGAAACGCCCCGTTCCCAGGCCGAGCGCGCCGAAGAGACGCTCGAATCCACCGAGCTTCCGTTCTACATCGTCCCGAGACCGCCGATTCCGGGGAAAACCGCCTGGAGCATCGCGTAGTACCTCGAATGACGCGGTTCCCTTCGGTTACCGCATCCTACGCCCGTAGGGTGCGGTGAGGAACGAACCGCACCGATCGCGTCCCCGAATGATGCCTGTCCTGAGCCCGGTCGAAGGGCGGTTCCCTCCGGTCACCACATCCTACGGCCGACAAACTGTAGGGTGCGATGAGGAACGACAAACCGGCAGGATTGATGAAAAACATCCTTGTTTTTCACCCTCGCGGGCGCTCCGCGTCCCAATCCTCTCCCGGAGGATTGGTGCCGGACAAGGATGGTCCGGCATGAGCCGCACCTGTCAAGTTGCCTAAACCATGGCGATGCCGTTCTAAGTACATTCCATAAAATTGTGTGGAACGCGAGTGCAGCGCGTAGGTCGGCAATCCTTTGCCGACGGTGCAGTTAAGCCAACCGGTCCATCGGCAAGGGATTGCTGATCTACGACCGTATCACCCTGTCGGTCGGGAATCCTTTCCAATCGCAAACGGTCGCTTTAGTCGCGACCCTTCCAATCGCAAACGGGCCTTTAATCGGCCCCTTCCAATCACAAACGGCGTCTTCGGGAAGGAGCTGGCCGGCGCTCCCGGCCAGGCCGTTTGCGATTGGAAGGGTCATCCCAGCGCTCCTGGGATGGCCGTTTGCGATTGGAAGGGTCATCCCAGCGCTCCTGGGATGGCCGTTTGCGATTGGAGCGCCGAAGCCCCCCTTCCCGACGGTGCAGTTGGGCGAGCGGGCTCGTCGGCAAAGGATTGCCGACCTACGAAAGCTTGAGTCGATCTACCCTGGCCGAAGGCGCCAACGACTCCGGCCAGGCCTGTTTTGCCGTAGAGCGAGATGAAAACGCTCTAACGAAGCGCTCTCAGCAAGTCCTTGCCTTTTTCGATCAAGAGCACGCCGTCCGGGAAGTATTGAAGCCCCAGGCTGGTGGTTTCCGGACGGTTCGGCAAGGGATAGATCCGCACGTCGTCGGCGCGCTCGTCGATGCGTTCGACCAGGCCCGCAATGATTCGGCCCAGTTCCTTGGTCGTCAGCTGGGCGGTAAACACCGAGTATTGCACCGGGATGCCTTGCTCCCGGAGCAAGCGGTGAACCCGCCCCAGACGCTTCGGATCGGCGATGTCGTAGCACACCAGGTAGGTTTGAGCTTGATTGAGCGGCATCACACAAGCTCGATCAGCCAGCGGTGCAGCCGGTTGAGCAGGCCGAGGGTCAAATGTTCCGTGCGTTTCCGACGGGCCTCGAAAAAACCGACGATTTCGATACGGTCCGGGATGCCGAGCCGGTTCTCGCGGAGCCGGTCTTCGAGCCAGGCCAGCCGTGCCAGCTGGAAATCCCAGAACAGGATGGAACTCAAGCCGATCACAGGATTGAGCTCGCCCATGGGCTCCAATTCGGCGGTAATCCCGGCGTCGGCCAAATGCCTGGTCACCAGGCCGGTCAGCAGCCCGTACACCTCGCGTCCGATACGCTCGTAGGCGGGGAGTTGATCCATGCCCCGCGCACCGTCCTGGAACAGTTGGCGCAGCTCTTTCGCCGAGGGCGGACGGTCGAAGCCAAGGCCGGTGCGGCGAATCACGCTGCGCACCGCCATGCGCTCCATAGCGCCGTTCCATTGAAGATATAGATCCTGCCAATCCGGGCGCAGCAAAAAATCTAGCAGGCGCTGTCGAAGCTCGTAGCGTTCTCCGGGCCTTCCTATCAATCTCGCCAGCACCGCCCCCTCGTCGTCGATGAAGCTCACGGTGATGCGGTTTTCCGCGCAGGCCAGCAAGGCGTCGACGGACCAATCGATGTGCGCCGCCGAGACTACTTGCGAGATCCGCCGCAACGGAAACCAGCGCTCCGCGGCGCCGGCGCGGATGACGCGCAGAGCGGGGCCATCACGCTTGATCGTGGTTCCCGCGCCTTGCAGATACAGCGGTCTCACGGCGCCTCCTCGGTCAGACGGTGCGCGATCAACAGGCCGTAGCGGTGCAACAGGCCACGCAGGGGACGGACGAAGCTTTCGTAGCGGGCATAGAAAACTTCCCGGCCGTTCTTTTTCAAGAGACAGCGGTCGGCTTCGGTCGCGAACGAATCGGCGCGCAGGGTTCGCTCGGCGAACAGCCGCCATACCCAGCGATCCACCCTCGGCCGCAGCGGCTCTATCAGGTCGGCCCCCAAGGATTCGCGGTAATAGGCCGGTTCGTGATAGAAGCCGACGTAAGGGTCCAGCCCAGCGGCATGGCAGGCGTTGACGGCCTCGAAATGGAGCAGCGTATATCCTAGCGACAGGGCCGCGTTGACCGGGTCCTTCGGCGGCCGGCGATTGCGTCCGGTAAAGTCGAGACTGGCCGGAAACAGTTGCGTGAACCCCGCGAAATAAGCCGCCGCGGCCGCGCCTTCGATCCCTTGTAGCCGTTCCAGCCGCGGCGCGTCCTCAATGTTTGCCAAGGCACGATCAATTCGCGCGATGCCATCCGTAAGCGGCTTGCGGCAATCGGGCCGGACGTTTAGCGCCGAGCGCAGCAGCCGGGCCTGGGCTTTCAATTTGAGCGCCACCAATCGGCGCGCCCAGGGCAGCCGGTACTCGTCATCGTGGTGCCAACGGTATTGCGCGATGCGCCGGGCGGTGTCGCCGTGTCGGTTTCCGTGCAGAATCGCCGCGGTGCGTCCCTGCCGGCCGCTCAGGACCAGAAGGCCGACGCCTTCCTCGGCGAGCAGTCCCAGCACGCCGGTGCTGAGCGTCGCCTGTCCGCGGACGACCACCCGCTCGACCACGTTCAGGGGAATCGTCGCGCTCCGGCTGCCTCCCTCGTAAAGGCAGAGATGCCGGCCCTCGCGGCGTAATTCGATGTCTTTTCTGTCCAGGTAAAGCGTGCCCATTCGATCCTCAGCCGACGTAGAAGAACTCCGGGTCCGCCGGAGGAACCGCGATGCCGAGCACGCGAACCTTCATCCGGGGATCCAGCCGCAAGAGCAGAAATCGGTCGGCTTCCTCGTCGATGACCTCCCGGACCTCGTCGATCAATTGGCGTTTCTCGGCCTCGGTCAGGAAACACTCGAACACGGATTTTTGCCCGCCGGTGGAATAGTTGCGCAGCACGAAAAGCGCCTTGCGCAGACGGGCGTCGTCGGAGATGTCGTAGGCGGCGAAGTAAAGCGACCGTTTGCTCATGGCCGCTACTGTAATGCCGCATGCCGAAAGCGGGGCATTTCACAAGCTTGCGGGCTGATCGATCGGTTTTCGCGCGCCAAAGTCCGCGACGAGGCGGCTTGATCAAAATAGGGGAGGGGCTAGGGCATTTTTCCCATCGTGTGGCGGCAGCACGGGCGAGGGCGCCGGCTAAAAAGCGCTCTTGAGCGGGAGACTATTTTGCAGCCGGGCGTCGCCCCGCACACGGGTTCCTCGACCGGAATGTAAGCCGGATTAATCGAAGCGTATCCGGCCTTCGTGAGTCTGAGGCACGAAGCGCATCGGCCGAGTTTGCGGTTAGAGCGTTTTCCGAATCGGTGTAAAGGATTCGGATATGTAGGTCGGCAATCCCTTGCCAATCGCAAACGGTCGCTTTAGTCGCGACCCTTCCGACAAAGCCCTTCGCCGAGCCGATACGTCGGCAAGGGATTGCCGACCTACGTTCTCCCCTCCCGGCATGAATCGGTACACCGGGATGGAAAACGCTCTAAAACGATCGTTTGCGGCAGGCGAGGTGACCAGCGCAACCCGTTAGAAGCCCATATATCCGTGCTGGGTGAATTAGGCGCGCTTCCGCTCAAGGCATGCAACCCGCCGAAGCGAGCGGCAAGGTTGCCGAGCGTTGGTGGGTTACGGCGCATGTGAAGCGCGGCGATCGGTGGCCAGCCGGCGCCGGAATGCGCCTAACCCACCCTACGACATCCCGGTTTCCGCAATCCACCAAAAGGGCGAAGGACCCTCCGCAGCTCGACAACCCTTCGCCCGGCCCATCCGTTTGTAGGATGTGCTGACCGAAGGGAAGCGCATCTGTCGCGAACCTAGCCGTTCATGCCGAGCTTCCCGGTACGGAACCGACGAAAGTCTTAATCCCTTCTTCATAAGGTCTCGATTCAAACGAAAACGATATCTGCAATGAATTGCTCGATCACTGTCTTAATCCCTTCTTCATAAGGTCTCGATTCAAACGAAAACGATATCTGCAATGAATTGCTCGATCACTGTCTTAATCCCTTCTTCATAAGGTCTCGATTCAAACAGAAGAGGGAAACACTGGCTTGCGGTGTGCCAAACGTCTTAATCCCTTCTTCATAAGGTCTCGATTCAAACGTAGAGCGGTTAGCCTATTATGGCTACTGGTTCTAGTCTTAATCCCTTCTTCATAAGGTCTCGATTCAAACATAAAGACGAAAGGAACATTTTCATTAGAGCATGGTCTTAATCCCTTCTTCATAAGGTCTCGATTCAAACGCGGGCGACAGCTCGGATGCCGCGCTCCTGGAGCTGTCTTAATCCCTTCTTCATAAGGTCTCGATTCAAACTCCTGAAATGGACGAGAACAGTATATACGAGGATGTCTTAATCCCTTCTTCATAAGGTCTCGATTCAAACAAAAGCTAATGAGTAAGATGAATTGGAAAGGAACGTCTTAATCCCTTCTTCATAAGGTCTCGATTCAAACGGTAGACAATTTGTGTAGCCTTGACCAAGAAGGCTGTCTTAATCCCTTCTTCATAAGGTCTCGATTCAAACCCTACACCCTACGAGAAGCCAGGGTGTATTTCAAGGTCTTAATCCCTTCTTCATAAGGTCTCGATTCAAACACAGGAGTTAGGCGAAGCCCCTGATTTTGCTTCTGTCTTAATCCCTTCTTCATAAGGTCTCGATTCAAACCTAGGCATTGGTACTGGGCTAAAACTCATTGCAAGCGTCTTAATCCCTTCTTCATAAGGTCTCGATTCAAACCCTTGTCACTGCCCGAAGGTAAAACCTTCGGTATCGTCTTAATCCCTTCTTCATAAGGTCTCGATTCAAACTTGTTCAAAACATTAAAACCGGAGAGTTCAAACAGTCTTAATCCCTTCTTCATAAGGTCTCGATTCAAACATTTGAAGAACCGAAAGAAGACGGTCAGGAACCGTCTTAATCCCTTCTTCATAAGGTCTCGATTCAAACCGAAATGGTTAACGGTCCCGAGTCCTTACGCCGTGGTCTTAATCCCTTCTTCATAAGGTCTCGATTCAAACCCCGCGACGCGATCAATGCACGGTATTCCAATGTCTTAATCCCTTCTTCATAAGGTCTCGATTCAAACAGCCGATAAGGCGCAATTAGTGGCGCAAGTTCAGGTCTTAATCCCTTCTTCATAAGGTCTCGATTCAAACTCACCGGAAAACTAAGAACCGAATTCAAAGAAGGTCTTAATCCCTTCTTCATAAGGTCTCGATTCAAACTTTTGCAAAACACAGGCTGCTGAGTTTTCTAGGCGTCTTAATCCCTTCTTCATAAGGTCTCGATTCAAACAAAATCACCGAATCAAAACCGATCGGTAGCACACGTCTTAATCCCTTCTTCATAAGGTCTCGATTCAAACAACAGCCGCAAACGAAATCAAGTCAGCCCGCGTCGTCTTAATCCCTTCTTCATAAGGTCTCGATTCAAACGAATGGTCATGGGGAACAAAAGAAGAAAAAGAAGTCTTAATCCCTTCTTCATAAGGTCTCGATTCAAACGGCTCGTGTCTAAAACACCTCCAAAGTCAATGGTTTACAAAGGGGGTTGCAGAAAAATCGGCTTGCCGAAAAGTTAGCATTCGGTACCGGGCGGTTCAACCTATCCATCGGCGTAAGGTTTCCTTCAAGGTTTTCAATTCCGGTCCGGCGCAGGTCAGTATCCCATAGGCGCGGGCGCGATCTTGAATGGCGGTGGACAGGGGCTGATAACTGACCAGCATGGCCTTTGCCTGGAGACCGCCCAGGAGGTTGGAAAGCGCGTCGAGCCGATAGATTGCATCGGCGCCCGCACCGCCGGTCTCGATATCGTCCCTGAACTGGCGGGTTTTGCACTCGACGATGTACAGCCGGTTTTCCGCGAGAAAGGCAACGTCCAGTTCATTGCGAATCCGCTCGGCGCCGTTTTGCCGCTCGACTTCCAGCCCTCGGCCGATGTCCTGTATCGCTTTGAGTTCGCTCTTGAGGCTCTGGACCAGACTGTACGCGTACTGTTCCAGCCATCCGCCGTTGGCGAAGAAGCGGGCCGGCTCGTCGGCGAAATGGAGGCGGCCTTGCCTCGCCATAACGACATCTGCGTTCTCAAACCAGCCGAGGAGGGCCTTGAAGTCTTCGCGCTCGATCTGGCCCGGTCTGAGTTGGTCGGAGACCAGCGATTCGTTCTGTTCCGCAGACATCGCCGCCCAGTTCAAAATTCGGAGAGCGTTCTGATATTTGTCGATGTGCCGGACCAGCCCTTCGGCCAATGTCCGCAAGCGCTCGGGCATGCCGAAGTTCGCCGGCCGTTCGCTCAATTGAGCCCCGTGGGCCTGAAAAAATCCCTTGAGCTTGATGCGGTTGGCTAGCTCCCTCGGCGGCCGGCCGGCGGGATGCATCCATATCAGCCGGTCCTGTTCGGGATGGACGTAGAAGATTGGTTGACCGGCCGCGCGGAACACCTCGTAGGCGGCGATGGCCATGGGCTTGGTGCCCCCGGTGACGTTCAGGGCGAGGCTCTCGTGTCCGTATTCCGTTACGAACGTAAACAGCTGTTCGCGTATGGCCTCGATATCGTAGGCATTCTCGATCCTGATCTGGCTCACCGTGACGCCGGCCGGCCGCAGAACTGCCCGGAGCCAGTCGGCCCGTCGGGCCATGTCGGGGCTTACCAACATGATGATGTGCTTGGGTTTGATCTCGGGATCGAGCGCCGGCGTGATGTTGGGCGTCGGCTGACCGGAGACTAGGATTACATGGGTCTGTATCGTCATAGCGTTAGCGAGTGTTCTGGAAAACTGAGATGGAGCTGTCTGAAACCTTTTCAAGGCGAAAATTGGGCGAGGACATGCCGGTAAACCAAAGCGTCCATCCGTTTCAGCAACGCTTCTGTTTCCTGGCTCGGCAGAAACGCATGGACGAATGCTTGCTTGATCATGGCCAAGGCATCCCAGCAGCTGAAGCAGTCGCCGACCATGCGCGCGGCGGTCAAATATTCGCCGGTCATGGTGGTGCGGCTAATGCCGGGATTATCCGTGCAGAGCGTCAAAGGAAGCCCCGCCTCCCAGAGTCGCCACAGCGGGTACTCGGGGCAATGCGCCGTTTCGGGAAAAGCGGCGTCGCGATAGCCGACGACTTCCCGGTTGGAGCTGGGACAAAGCTCGATACAGATACCGCGGTCGCGGAAGCGCTGGGCGAGTTTCGGATGACCGCCGATCGTCAGGCCATGCCCGATCCGGTCGGCGTGAAGGTGATAGGCCGCGGTCCAAATCTTTTCCGCGGTCTCCCCCTCGCCGGCATGAATCGTCAGCGGCAGGCAGATTTCGAAAGCACGGGCAAAAGCCTGTGCGACATCCGCCGAAATCGGTTGCGTCTCATCGCCCGCCATGTCGAGCCCGACCACGAAGTCTGGCAATTGCTCCTTCGCCCGAACCGCGAGATCGATCACTTCCGCAAGACGTTCGGGCTGGCGCCGGTCGGCAATGAGTATGAATCGGAACAAGGCCCGCGAATCGGCCGGCAAGCTTGCCGCAGCGGTTTGCAGGGCGTCGGCCAACCGATGAAGAAAGGCCAGCCCGTCGCCGTATTTGTGCGGGCTGCCGCGCAGCTCGACATAGGCCAGCCCTTCGTCGTGCGCCTGACCTACGAGATGAGCCGCATAGGGTTGAATGGCGGCAGGATGCGACAGGATCGCCGAGCCGGACAGTTCGCCCGGCCGTTCATAGGCCTTGAAGCCATGGGGTCCCGATTTCAGATCGAATCTCGGCTCGGTGGCGTCGAACAGGTTGCCGGTCAACTGGGGGGCGTCGGCGTGTACGAGCAGTGCCGCAGTCCAATGCGGCCTCGGAATGGCCGAGGTCTTCAGTCGGTCCGGCCAATCCCAGGGCCAGATGGCTTGCCGCAGGAGCGGCGCAATATGGCCGAGGGCGCGCTCGCGCTCGGGAGGGCTCAAGGCATCCCAAACCGAGCGGCCGACCTCGCGCTGGGCGTCGAGATCGAGACAGCCGCCGATGTGCCGGTGCAAATCGGCCTTGGGCAGCCCTTGCAACCAGTCGGCCAATCCGGGGGTCAACGGCTGTTTCCGCAGAATCTCGATGACGCGCGGCGGCAGGCGGTAAAGGCTACGCCAGTTCTCGTGGTGTTCCGTCTCGCCGAGCGCTCTCAGGTAATTTCCCAGCAGTTGGCTCCCGGCCTTTTCGCGCGACCGGATCTCCTCGCAAAGCCCGTGGCCGGCGGCCGGCGTCCATGTCAACGAGGCTCCGTGTGAGGCCAGGGGAAGCGGAAAATCGCGGCTGGCGACGGCGCGCCGTCCGTCGAGCTCGACATCCAGGAGTTCGCTGCGCCGGCCCGCTCCCGCAATGAGCGGCACGATCGCGGATGCAACCTCGGCGGGCAATTCGCGAGTGAAGAGTTCGGCTGTTCCCGTTTTCAAAAGCTCCGGCAGGGGGTCTTGCCCGACCACATGGATCAGCGCGTCACAGCCGAGCACGGAGCCCGCCCATTGGAGATCGGCGCTCATGGTTTTCCGCCCGCCGGCCAGCGACAGAACCACCTGACCGTCCCCGGCGCGCTCGTGCGCCAGGAGGCAGGCGCGCAGCAGGAGTTCGCGGAATCGGTCGCACTCGGGCTGGCTGGCGAGCTGGTCGGTTCCTGCCGCCTGCCAGATCCGGAGGATCGGCGGATGCTCCAGCCGCGCATGCCAATCGCGGAGATACGCAAGTCCTTGCCGCGGCAGGTCTCCCAGCGTGGTACAGACCCAGATTTCGTCGGGCGCCTCCAGTCGATAGTCCTCGCGTTGCCGCGTGAAATCAGCGCATCGTGGATGATAACGGTAGAGCGGCAAACGGTCCGGCGCGAGAAAACCGTAAACCTCCGGAATTACTGCCCAGGAGGCGCCGAGCGTACACAGCAGAATATTCGCTTTCATACGGAATTCCGGATCGAAAATCCGGCGGCGAGACGGCTCCACAATTCGAAGCGCGCGTCATCCGCGATCCGCCCCGCCGGAATAAAGCCGATACCGCTCAGGCCTTGGCCCTCGGCCGGTTTTGGCGGCGCATTTTCCGGCCAGGAAAGGAGATACAGCAAGCCGATGTGCACGCGGCCGATTGCCGAAAGACCCTCGTAGATCCAGGCGTCCGGTTCCGGGATAGCCGTGTCCGGCTGCCAAAGCAGCTCTTCCCGTAATTCGCGGCGAAGCGCGCGATCAGCCATCCGCTCGATCGATTCCGCCGCGTCGATGTCCTCGATATGCCCGCCGACGCCGGCGCTCAGCCGGTCCCGCAGCCGCGAATCGCCGCCGTTCCGGGCATAACACCAGATCTCGCCGCGAGCGTTCCGGAGCAACGCATAAGGAATGATCTGCAAAAAACGCTCGTCGCCCTCGGCCTCGGAGCGACGCCGCCATGACCAGTTCCGGGGACACGTCCAGGTGGTTCGCGCCCAGGCATCAGCCTCCGGTAAAGACGGACACTCGTTCCGCGGGATGACCAGGACACGTGCGCTCATGCGTTTTCGTCCCCGGCCGCGATGACGCGGTATTCCACGATGCGGGCGCCGAAACGCCTAAGATCCTGAGCCGACAACTCGCGTCCCCGCCAATCCGGGGGTATTTCGAGCGCCAGATGAAGATAGCGGGCGCCTCGGGCACATACCTCCGCGGCCAAATGGACGGGCAGGGTGCCGATGACCCGATCCCCGGCTTTCACCACGGCCATGTCCATGTGCGCCAATTGCCGATCCACCGCGATGCCGCTTTCGCGCGCCCATTCGATGGCGCCCGCATGGCGGGTAACGAAGTAAGTTGTCATGGTTAAAAAGAATGGTTATTGGAAAGACCTTATGATTGCTCTTTTAATCGTGGTTTTAATCGTTTGCATATATCCCTTCTTTATCAGGTCTCGATTCAAACAAAACGTACTAACAAACAAGCCCGCACTGTTGAGTTTTAATCCCTTCTTCATAAGGTCTCGATTCAAACTAATAGGTGTTAAAATGTCAAAGACAAAAGAAGTGTCTTAATCCCTTCTTCATAAGGTCTCGATTCAAACGCATAGCGCTAACGGAAAAGCTCATTAACGAGCTGTCTTAATCCCTTCTTCATAAGGTCTCGATTCAAACCGTGGTTCGGCATCGACATGGACCGTCGTCGCGCGTCTTAATCCCTTCTTCATAAGGTCTCGATTCAAACAAAATGAAAACGATCACACTGACCAACAGCTTCCGTCTTAATCCCTTCTTCATAAGGTCTCGATTCAAACCAATTCTAATTTGTATAAAACAACACATGAATATGTCTTAATCCCTTCTTCATAAGGTCTCGATTCAAACAGCCGCCGCCGAAGGGTTCGTCAGGGCGTTGAGGTCTTAATCCCTTCTTCATAAGGTCTCGATTCAAACCGCAAAGCCTTTGCGGGGTGGACGCCGGGCAACATGTCTTAATCCCTTCTTCATAAGGTCTCGATTCAAACACACTCTAAGGGAAGCTAGGGTGTACTTCCGGCGTCTTAATCCCTTCTTCATAAGGTCTCGATTCAAACTGTACTTCCGGCGGACGGTCTGCCCGCCGGGTAGCGTCTTAATCCCTTCTTCATAAGGTCTCGATTCAAACTGACGGAAGAAGAAAAAAAGAGATTGGAAGCTTGTCTTAATCCCTTCTTCATAAGGTCTCGATTCAAACACGAAGAAAAAAAGAAGCAAGAGGCATTAGTTTTGTCTTAATCCCTTCTTCATAAGGTCTCGATTCAAACAGAATCCAAAGTATTGGACTCGCTGCGGAATGGCGTCTTAATCCCTTCTTCATAAGGTCTCGATTCAAACGAAGAAGAAGATCTGACGGAAGAAGAGAAGAAGGTCTTAATCCCTTCTTCATAAGGTCTCGATTCAAACGGTAAAACAAACATCTATTTACCCTTTTACGAGAGTCTTAATCCCTTCTTCATAAGGTCTCGATTCAAACACCAAAAAATATCTATAATGACTTGGTTTATTATGTCTTAATCCCTTCTTCATAAGGTCTCGATTCAAACGTTCAAAGAAGGTGAATTGGTGGTGAAATTTGAGGTCTTAATCCCTTCTTCATAAGGTCTCGATTCAAACGCTAGCTGGCTAAAGGAATTTCGGAAAATGGGCGTCTTAATCCCTTCTTCATAAGGTCTCGATTCAAACTGAAGCGGGAGATTTAAAGGAACTAACAGGGAAACGTCTTAATCCCTTCTTCATAAGGTCTCGATTCAAACAGCAGATCAAGTTCGACTTGCCTGAGGGAAAGACGTCTTAATCCCTTCTTCATAAGGTCTCGATTCAAACACATCACTTAGGGGAAACCCACATAAAACCTCATGTCTTAATCCCTTCTTCATAAGGTCTCGATTCAAACGGCTCGTGTCTAAAACACCTCCATAGTCAACGGTTTACAAAGGGGTTTGCAGAAAAATCGGCTTACCGAAAAGTTAGCGTCGAGTGATGGCGATTTTCGGAGCGTCATGCGGGCAACTCGACACGGGTCGGAAATTCGGGCGCCAGGGTGCTGTGTTCGAGCCGGGCGTGGTTGTTGTAGAACAGCATTTCGCCGTCTTCCCGGCACACCCAGAATTCGCGCACGCCACGGGCTAAATAAAGTTCCTTCTTTTCCTCCATTTCGGCCCGGCCGTTTGACGGCGAAAGCACTTCGACCACGATTTCAGGGGCTTCCGGGGAAGGATTGGCCAAACCGCGGTGGGCGAAAAACTCCGCGCTGGCCCAAACCGCGTCGGCCACTTTTACGCCCTCGGAGGTTTGTACGCTGCACTCGGACAATACCCGTCCGTGGGGAAGATGTTGCCTCAGCAGGTTCAAAATCTCGCCTTGGAGCCGGGAACGTTTGTCGGTGGCCGGACTCATGACGATATGCCCCCAGCGGTCGGTTTCGAATTTGAAGGGAAGGTCCTTGAATAACGGGTTATCGCAGATGTCTTGCCAGTTCATAACGTGTTCTCCGCTGACGGAAGAAACCGATAGACGGATTCAGTGCAAGCTCATCATGGCGCCATGAGACTGCGCAACAGTTTCTTGCGCTTGCCGTCGTCCTTGCGGATGCCGAGCCAGTCGAATATCTCGACGGCTACGGGGTGCAGGGCCTGGCGGTCGGATTCGTCCCAACTCGCCGCCTCCTGGATCAGATTCCGTAAGCGGTCGTACAACTGGCTGCCGGGACCTTTGCCCTTATTGGCGGCAGTCATTACGCCACGCAGGGCTTCGGTCCGCTGCTGGTTTTCCGACATGGCCGCGAAACGGGCGGCTTGGGCTTCCGCTCTTGCGGTCTCTTCGGCGGCTTGCCGCCGCGCGTCGGCTTCGGCTCGGCATCGTTCGGCCCGCAGCCGCTCGGCCTCGGATTTCCGCTTTTGTTCCTGTTCCAGTCGATCGTAGGCCGCTTGCGCGTTACGTCGGAGGAAGGCGTGCGTTTCGCGCAGGCCGGCATCGTCGAGTTCGACCAGTATCCAGCCGAAGGGCAACATGCCTCCCTGCTGAGTCCGATCGTCGGCGGCCAGCCAGACGGTGGTGGATTCGTGCTGATACTTCGGGGGCTTTCCCGGTCCTTGCATGATCTTGATGCTGCGCACCCCATCGAGGGTCTTGCTTTCGGCGCCGCCATATCGTCCGAGCCTGAGCAGGAAAGCTTGATTTGCCAGGAATGCCTGCTCCAGCTCGTCCCGCAGCAATGCCCTCATATCCGCCAGCCAATGCTGATCCGCATAGCCGAGTTCTTCCAGCCGTTTCAGTTCGGCCTTGAATTGCGGCAGCGCATAACGATTGACCCGCGCCGCCAGTTCGCGGAAATCGCGGAACGGCAGTTTGTTTCGCACTTGGCGCAGTATTGGATCGTCTTGCAAGGCGAGAGTCGCGGTAAAGCTCCGGCTGCGGTTGGCGGCCAGACATTCGAGCAGAATCGGCGGACCTTGGTCGGCGCGGCTCGGCTTGTCGGAACGCTTGCGCTTGCGATTGACGGCGAAGCGGATCTCTAAGCCGTTTAAGCCCTCGGGGTGGCGGTAGGATGCGTCGCCGATCTTGAGCAGGCGCAAAGGATCGTTTTCGAGATGACGGAAATCGTAAGCCAGCAATCGCTGCTGGAGTTCCTGGTTATTCTCGCGCCGCTCTCTTCCGCTGTGGTCGGTCACCAGCGGGAGTGAATCGCCTTTGTTCAGCGCGTCGAGCAAGGCGGTTCTCAGTGCCCCCTTGACGCTGCTGCCGGGAATGTAGGGCGTCTCGCCATGCGGATTGAAGCTGTTCCGCTGGATGATAAGCTGGTTGGAAATCCGGCGTCCGTCCCGTTCGTTTTGCGCGGTTCGGCCGATACGGTCCCGATACAGACGCGCCACGCCGTCCGTTACCGGCACGCGGTGCTGAGCCCAGGGCGCGAGCTTTTGACCTTTTTGGTGAATGAATGCCTGAATCTGCCGTAGACTCTCTTGGCCCCGTTCCTTCTCGGCAATGCCTGCCAGCGTTTGCAGTTCCGCCGGCGCCAGGGCTTCCAACAACTGCAACTCCCCGAAATAGTGCAGGTAACCCTCGTCGATGACGTAATTGGTGGGGTAATAATCTTCGCCGCTGCCGACATGCACCGGGGTGAGCGTCGAGATGTAAACGGTTTGGGTGTTTAAGAAAGAACTCACTGTGCTTCCTCCCATTGCACGCCGAAGACTGGGGCGTAGCCTTGATGGACCGCGGTGCCGATCGCTTTGGAAACGCCGCCGATGCCCCGTCCCGTGATACGGGCGGAGGGCTCGAAGATCGCGGGTGTGAGGATGGCGAAACTGTCGGCCATCAACACCGGGTTCTTGAATGGCTTCCCGCCGAGCACGGCGCGGTCGCCGTGGCGGCCGAAGCGGGTGAAGGTTTCGTAGTAACAACGCTCGGCTTTCCATTGCTGCCCTTGGGGAGCGCTGGGCGCCAGGGTCAGCCAGGCGTTCGGGGCGGCAGGACGCGGCGGGTCATCATAAGGCGCCGCGTCCAGAACCTCGAACTTGCCGAGTCCGCTGGAGGCTTCCTTGCCGTAGCCCTGCTGGCCTATGGCCACGAGAGCTTCGCTCAGGTCCTTCAGCGTGAAGTAGCGGTCGTCATCCAGCGCCGCGTAAACCGACAGACGCACCTCGGGGTGATACCAGGTCAGCGCCCGATCGTACGGCGCGAACCCGGTTTCACCGGCCCCGGTGGTGCCGGTCAGTCGGTTCAGGCTGTTGTGAGTGCGGTTTTCGTGGCGGAGAAACGGCCCCTTCAGTTGCAGCCGGTCCATCATGTCGGCTTCGCTCAGTGCTTCCTGCCCCCAGGCGCCGACCGGCTTCGTCAACACGTCCTCCGGCAGCCAGCGCCGAGCCTTGATCTGCTTGCGTTCCCTGGGGTTTTCCGTATCGAGACCGAGCAGATGCGGAGGGGCGGCGGGGCGAGCTAGGAAACCCTCCGGCACGGGGTCCGAAATCACCAGAAACGGTTGGTTATCGGTGTAGCCTTGCAGGAGTTCGATCAGCCTGGCTTCGCCCCAAAGATTACGGATCGCCCAGCAGCACTGGCCGAACAGGGTGTCGCCCTTGAGCGGCGTGGCGAAGGCGGTTCCGGGATGTATCAGAATGCGGTAAAGCTTCACGTCAAGTCTCCCAGTCTTCGAGTCGAAGACCGTCGATGCGGCCGAATTCGACGGTATTGTGAGTGACCAGTGTCAAATCGTTGGCCAGGGCGACGGCGGCAATCTGCAGGTCGTAGGGACCGATAGGCTTGCCTTTTCGGGCGAGATCGGCGCGGAGTTCGCCGCAAAGACGGGCGGCGTTGCCGTCGAACGGCAGCGAAACGAACTGGACGAACAGCGTTTCGAGCAGGCTCAAATTGGCTTCCCGCCTTTGACTCTTGTAGGCCCCGAAATAGAGTTCCGCCTTGACGACATCGCAGAGCACGATGGACTGAGGCAGGTGCTCGATGAAGCGCTGCTTGACCGGGGACGGCGCCGGATTGAGATAGCGTATCCAAACGTTGGTGTCGGGCAGCCACATTAGTCCAGCTCCAGGCGCTTCTCATATTCTCCCTGGGGCTCGCGCGTCAACGGTTCGCCTTCCCATGCTCCGGCCGTGGCTTCGAAGAAGCCGACGGGCCAGCCGTGGGTGTCCTTTTCCACAGGGCCTTCTTCCAATGGACGAAAAGTGATTTCTACGCGCTTGTGCCGAAATTCCGGTGGCACGGGGACGGTTTCCGGTGCATCGTCGATGATTTGGCGTACGGTGTTCATTCGGATCGCCTCCAATTCAAAACAGCGTTTCGGGCAAATCGAATGCCTGCCCGTTAAGCGTTAGACCGTCGAACTCAATCTTGCCATATCCGCGCGAACCGGACCCGCCGATGCCGTCGAGCGTCAGCATTTTGAGGCCGATTTTCACCAGGTCCAGCAGGTCGGTATCGTTTTCGTCCAGCACCTTCAGGTTAAGCCTGAAGGTGAATTTCGCTCCCGCCGGAACACGCTCCGTTTGGCGGGGATTATCGGCCACGCCGGTGATGCGGTTGATGCTGTTTTCGCTCTTGGCTTCGGTGTAGAGATAGTTATTGTCACGAACGAATTGCCGATGTTCCTCGGTCAGATTGCAGTCCCAGAACGCCATGCGGGTCGGGCCGTATTTTTCCGCCGCGTCTCCGGCGTCGCCGGAAATGCCGAAAAGACGGATGATGGCTTCGGCATCTCGGCGCTGACGCTCGTTCATGTCCTTCAAATGTTCCACGGAAACCGGCTTGCCCGGATTGCCTTTCTTGTCCTTGCAAAGCGCGACGATACCCGCGCGCCATTCCAGCAGGCTGCGCATCTTGCCCTTGAGGCTGGAGCCGGGAATGTAGGGTTCCTGGGTATAGGGATGCTTGATGACGGGGTTGTCCATCCCGCCGATGTGCATTTCTTCGTTGCCGGCGCCGATGCGTAGGCCGGTCAGGAGTTTGATTTCGCCGCTGATCTGGTTGATGGCTTTGAGTTGCATGAGCGTTTCCCCTGGTTATTTCGGACCGTATAGCTTGTAGAAACCCATGAAGGCTTCCATGAACAATTTGAAGTTCTTGAATGCTTCGGGCTTATCCGGTTCGAGCTGACGCAGGCCATGCCGCAGTAGCGTCAGAAAATTCTGGTCTATCAGTTCGCGGGACTCCGCATAGGCTGCCTTGGCGTTGAGCATCTTGATGAGTGGAAGGTATTGGGTGCCGTAAATCCTGGTTCGCTCGTCCTCCTTCAGCTGGCGTATCCGCTGGTCCCACATGACAATCTCGTCGTAGAAGCGGCGGAGCTGGGTGGATTTGTTCTTGTCTCTCTTGCCCGCTTTTGCCGATTTCGCGATTTCCTCGGCCGCGCGTTCGGCGATCGCGTCGAACAAGTCTCCGCTCGGGTTCGCGACGTCGATCTGCTTCAGGATTTCTTCCAGTTCCCTTGACGGCCCCGTATCCTGATTTTGTCTGCCGCCGCCTTGCTGCGGCCTGCTTCTGTCGTAATAGTTCATGGGTTCCCCCCTTTAGTCACGTTGTTGATACAGATACAAATGCAGGGCGATCTTGTAAGCCGCCCCGTAGTGACGAATGCCGGATTCGATTTCGGCGACGATTCGGTTGTGCACGGCCGTTTGCTCTTCCACACTCTGCTTTCTTTCGCTTTTCACCATGCGCCACGTCCGGTAATACAGATAAGAGCGCCACCGGGTTTTGGACGGGTCCGTCGCCATGCCTTCGGCCATATCCGCTAGCCCGAGCAAGCCATAGAGATAGGCGGTGGAAAGCCGGTATTCCCCCGCCAACCCGGCCAGCCGTTCATAACATGCCCACAGAGCGTCCATCTCTTCCCATCCGACGGTTTGTCCGAAGCAGGTGAGGGCGTTCTTGCCCGGTATTTCTTCGTCGCCGCGGTGGTGCTTCTTGGCGTCTTCCAATGCATCCTCGCTGCCTTCGGCAAGGTAATGGATAGGCACCGCCGGCTTGGTCATGGCGAGGCCGGCCGAGAAATGGAGTTCCGGGTTTTCCGCGACGTAGCGCCCGAATTCCCGGCGCATCCGATGGGCCAGCTCCACCTGGCTTTTCCAAGGACCGATCAGGAAGAAATCGTCGCCGCCGGCGAACACTGTATAGCTGTTCCGGTATTCCGTCCGGCATAGCCAGGGCAGATAGACGGCGAAGAAATTGTTCACCTGCCGCGACAGTGCCGCCATCTTGGCGAAGGTCGGCTGCCTCAATCCTCGCTGGAAAATGGCGCCGAGGTCGTCGATGTCGCCTTTTAGGGTATGCAGAGCCGTCACGCCGCGAAATTCCCGGCGTTCGTCCAGGTCTTCGCAGGCGATGTGGTGCAGGGTTTTCAGATCCTCGGCGGCGGGCTCGTCCTCGTCTTTCAAGTTGCTTTGAATCCGGTCGTACCGCGGATCTTTCCATTCCAGGTCTTCGAATACCGGCACGTAGCCGCGAATGTTGCGCCGCGCGTAGCCGTTCCAAAGCGGCCGGGCGGGGTTCGGATCGGGCAGCGAAAAATCGAACAGCCGCCGGATATTGCCGTTCTTGACTTCCGCGCCAAAGCGCCCGGACGCTTCCTCGTTGCCGGTGAAGTGTACGTAATAGCCGAAGATCGGCAGGTCCAGCGTGCGGTTGTCCTGCAGCTTCGCGATGCTGAGAATCAGCCTTTCGCACTTCACCAGCAATTCGCCGGCCCGGATCTGGTCCGCCGCGAGCCGGCTAAGAGGAACGTCGTTCCTCTCGACTTTCGCCGGCGCGCGGTCGTTGACGGCGCAAGCGCCAAGCTCGTTATCGAAATCGTCGAGATAGTCTTCGAACACGGGTTTCGGAGCGTTCCCGCCGCATAAACCGAAATGCTCGTATTTCGTCCGCTCCAGATTCCGATGCAGCTTCTTCATGAGCGCGGCAAAGCGGCTTTCGCCTTCCTTCCCGCTGAGAAAGTCGTTGCAGCAGGCCGGTTCGAAAGCCAGGCCGAGTCCGGCTTCTCCGTAGCTGTGTTTCAAGAACCACGTGTCGAAAGTTTTCTGGACTTCGGCGAGACGGGTTCTGGTTTCATCGGTATTGGGCGCGACGATGAGGAACTTTCCGGCAGCGTTGGTTATCTGGCTGGTGGAGGGCAATTGCAACTCGTCCAGCACCTTGAGCGCCGCGCATTCGGTAATCAGCGAGACATAGAACGAACGGCCGCGCAGCAACTTGGCGGCGTTCTTCTTGGTCTCGCCGCCGCCGGCAAAGATGAATTTCTGGATGCCGAAGAAATCGCCCTGCACCAGCAGGAATTTCGGTTCGTCCCAATCGTCCCGGCCGCGCAGCCGCGCCAGGCGTTCGGCGGGGGGGTGGCCTTGATCGGCGTGATAGCGCCATAGCGCCACGGCCAGGGCTGCCGTGGTCTTGGAGTGATCGTACAGCGGCACTTCCGGCTTGACGTTGAAAGCCGTGGCCGACGGGATCGCGTGGGTGTAGGTCTGCCAAAGGGTGTCGAAATGATCCAGCCACAAGGGCAGGCTATGGCGGTGCGATTCGGGTATGGCGTCAAGACTTTTCCTGAAGCCGTCCCAGAGAGCGGCATATTCCCGTTGCGCCGCGGTATCGTTGTCCGGTTCGCTAGTCTCGCGCTTTTCCGGAAACAGGCTTTCGGGACTGAGGGGGCGCAACGGATAGCGATAGGCGAATCGGTCGGGGGAGTCCGATTCCAGCCGGATCTGCTCGAACAAGCTCAGCAGGCGCGCCTGGTAATGGTTCTTGCCGGTGGAGGTCTTTTCCTCGGCGCGGTTGTAGTTCTCGAATTGCTCCCGCTCGAATCCCGAGGCCACCCGGTCGGCGGTGGCGATGATCCATTGCAGGAAGGTTTGCGGCTGGTGATGCTTTGCGGCGGCGTTGACCAGCGAGTCGTCGACGTCGCGGGATTTCCAGTCGGCGAACGGCGCCATGGCCCACCCCTTGAGCGGCGGCAAGCCTTCATTCTCCAGCCAGTCGACCGCGAGGGCGGTATAGGCCGCATGTTTGTGGCTGTACCAGAATCCTCCGCCCGGCCTTTCGTGACGCGGGCAATAGAGTTGCAGGTGGGTTTCCAGCACGGTGCCATCGACATCCGGTGACGCACGCTCCGCGAACTTCCCCAAATCATGCAGAAACGCTGCCAGGGCCACGCGGGCCGAGGCTTCCAATCGTTCGGAATTCATCCGGGTCTCCTCTGAATCAATCACAAAATCCGATCTGATGGGCCGACAGGCTCAGGCCATACGCCGTTCTGGGGCGTCGGCCGAAACCTTTGATCTGATAAGCGGTGGCACCCGCCCCCAGGGCGTCCCGCAGCATCCGGTTGCCCCGGCTCTTGCGCCGCTCGAAGTAATTTTTGTCCATGCCGTGCTTGAGCCCCGCAAACACCCGGTCGGCGTCGCCGAGTTCGCCGATGATGGCGCGGTATTCGGCCAGGAAACCTTCGGCGTAGTCGCGGTCCGGTGCGCCGTCGGGCGGGCAGGGGAGAGGCGGCAGTTCCCGCTGCGCGCGCCGGGCGAGCCAGGCATAGAAGGCTAGTTCGGCGGGTGGAAAGGGGATGGCGATGCCGCCGGCGGTTACGGTGCGCGCGGATAGATCGATGTCGAGGCGCGCTGGTCCCAGGGTCATTTGGGCTGCGCGCACCGCCGCCGAGAAGCTGCTGCGGCCTTTGAGCAGCGCCTCGGGCAGGCCGTGGCGGAGGCGCACGAAGGGAATGTCGGCCAGGGTGACGGCGGCGTTCTGGGTGTCGAGCGGCTTCTGGTCGGACCGATAGGCGTAGATCACATGGGAATACGGCGTAGGATAGAAAAAGCCGGGGTGCGACTCGAACGGCGCGTCGACCAGGACGTGCGACAGACGATCCTGCGGGCGTCCGTACAACGACAGCGCGTAGCCGGCGAAGAAGCCGAGGGTTTTGCGGCCGCCTGCGAGAGACACGTGCAACCGGGTGTCGTCGTCCTCGGTGAGCCGCCGCACCCACTCGGTGATGCCGTCGGCCGCCGCCGTGTTGTCCTCGCCGCTACGGATGTCGGTCAGGGGGCGTCCGTCGCCGTCGGTCAGGGTGTGCAGGCTATCCGCGCCGAACCGGATCGGCGGCAGCCGGTAGTCCTTGCACAGACGATGAAACCAGCCCGGCTCATCGCTGAACAGTGTCAGGCGCGCCCGCTCCACGCCTTCGGCTGTGGAGATGACGTGGATCTCGGTCGGAAGCGTTTCGGGCGCCTCTTGCCATAAGGCAAACAGGGTTTCGGTCACGACTTGAGGCGTCAAGCCGGTGATGACGAGCAAAATTCGCCGAGGGTAAGTCATTTGTGTTGCAGTCGGTCGGGTGAACGGTTGAGCTGCCGTCCTTGGCGTCCCTGTCCTTCGGTCTACAGTGTGCCTCCGTCAAGCGTCGGCCAGGGTTTCCGGCAAGCTTGCGGCGCGAATCCGGTAGCGGCCCAGACCCATGGTGGCGCCCTTGCCGACGTGGGTCCATTGGCCGAGCCAGAGATAGGGCCAGAACGCTTCGATGTCTTCGCCGCGCAGCTCGAAGCAGCCGAGCAGTCCGCCCATTTGCATCGCGGTTTGTTGGCGCGAGGAATAGCGGGTCCAGTCGTGCCAGCGGAGCTTGGGCTCATGCACCGGCACGTTTCGCGAGGCCTGTGCGAGGGCGGCGAAGTCGACCTCCAGCGGCGTATCGGTGTGGAAGTAGCTCAGCATGGACAGCCGCCGCAGCAGATGCCCGAACAGGTCACCGAAACCGAACTGCGCGGGCGTCACCAGATGGTCCTCGCGTTTCAGCCGGAGCGGGGTCTCGATCCGGATTTCGAAGCGCTCGGGGAGGGCGGGTATGGCCGGCGTCCGGCCGGGCGTCATCCTCAAGGGCTGGCCGGGTTCGTAGACGATCGGATTCTCCGGTGCATCGGCCTGCTCCACTTTGATCAGTTCGAAAGCTTGCGAAGCGCGACTGAGTCCTGCTTTTCCAGCTTGGTCCAGGGCATGGATGAAGTAGGGAAGATGACGGTCGGCGCGTCCGAACAGTGTCAAGCCCAATGCATAGGGCGAGCCGTTTTGTCGCAGGTCTATGCGCAGCGCGAAGGGATGCGGCGCCGTGGTGTAGCGGCGCATTTTTTCGCTGTCGGGCGGCGGCGGGGTTTCGAAGACGTAAGGGTAGACGCAGCTTCGGTAGAGAAGGCAGGAAGGGCATTCCGTCCTCCGAACCACGCACACGGTGCGCTTGAGCGCGTGGCCGAAGGCGCCGCGCCAGGCGGAGCCGGCGTAGGCGGGCAGGCGGAGCGGTTCGGTGGTTTCGAAATGACAGCGGAACACTGCCAGGGGCAGCGACGGGAGTTGGCGGGCGGAGGACATGAGGCTTTCTTGTTTTTGTTGCTGGGCGTTCAGTACATACCGTTCGCCTAGTTTAGGAAAGATTCGGCAAGCTTGCGAAGTCTTCGAACGAACCGCGCCAGTCGGCCCTCGATCGATGCCTGTCCTGAGCCCGGTCGAAGGGCGGTTCGCTTCGCTCACCGCATCCTACGACCTGTAGGGCGCGGTGAGGAACGACAAACCGGCAGGATAGCCGGTTTGCACGGAGCCCGTAGGGTGCCGGACAAGGAGGTCCGGCATGAGCCGCACCGATGGCATCCGCGAATGATGCCTGTCCTGAGCGAAGTCGAAGGGCGGCTCGCTTTGCTCGCCGCATCCTCCGGATTCGGTTCAATAAGCAGGCGGATCGCTCGCCGGGAAGGAGTCTTTGGAGCCTTCGTCGACCATACCCTCGGACGGCGGCGTTTGCGGCGCCGGCCGGGGGGCGGTCGTCATCGCATCGAAGATGGTCTCGGCTTTTTTTCCGGCCAGGAGCTGGCGGAGAACATACTGGAGGATGCCGCCGTTCAGGTAGTACAGCATCTCCTGCGGGGTATCGATGCGGATCGTTGCGTGGAATTCTTTGATTCGCCCGTTTTCGTCCGTGGCCTGTACGGTTACGTCGCGGCCGTTGGCGAAGCGGGTGGCTATGGCCTCTCCGAGCCCGAGCACGGCGAAGGTCTCGCGGCCGCCTAAGCCCAGCGATTCGACGTTCTCGCCGTCCCGGAACTGGAGGGGAAGGATGCCCATCCCGACCAGATTGGATCGGTGAATGCGCTCGTAGCTCTCGGCGAGGACGAACCGAATCCCCTGCAAAAAAGGTCCTTTAGCCGCCCAGTCGCGGGACGAGCCCGAGCCGTATTCTTTTCCCGCCAGGATGCAGAGCGGCGTGCCGTCCTGCTGGTAGCGCACCGCCGCGTCGTAGATGGTCATGACGGCGTTTTCCGGGAAATAGGTGCTGTAGCCGCCCTCGGTTCCCGGCGCGAGACGGTTCTTGATGCGGACATTGGCGAAGGTGCCGCGCACCATGACCTCGTGGTTGCCTCGCCGCGAGCCGTAGGAGTTGAAGTCTTGCGGTTCCACGCCGTGCCCGATCAGGTATTTTCCGGCCGGCGAGTCCTTCTGGATGCTTCCGGCCGGCGAGATGTGGTCGGTCGTGACCGAATCGCCGAGCAGGGCGATGGCCCTCGCGCCGCGGATATCTTCCACGCTCTTCGGTGCCTCTGCCTGCATTCCCTGGAAGTACGGCGGCTGGCGGACGTAGGTGGAGTTCTCGTCCCAGGCGAAGCGGTCTGCCGAAGGAATGGGCATGGATTTCCAGCGCCGGTCGCCTTCGTACACTTGACCGTAGCTCGCGCGGTACATGTCGGAACGGATGGCCGTGCGTATCGTCTCTCTGATTTCCTCCTCGGTCGGCCAAATGTCCTTGAGAAAAACGGGACTGCCGTCCTTGCCCGTGCCGATCGGCTCCCGGTGCGGGTCCCAGTCGATCCGGCCGGCGATGGCGAACGCCACGACCAGCGGAGGCGACATCAGGAAATTGGCGCGCACTTCGGGGTTGATGCGCCCCTCGAAATTGCGGTTTCCCGAGAGCACCGAACAAGCCACCAGCCCGCGCTCCCGGATCTGCTCCGAAATCTCGGGCGGCAGCGGCCCGGAATTGCCGATGCAGGTGGTGCAGCCGTAGGCGACGGTCTGAAAGCCCAGTTGATCGAGGTATTTCGTCAGACCGGCCTGGCGGAAATATTCCGTCACGACCTTGGAGCCCGGCGCCAATGAGGTTTTCACCCAGGGTTTTCGCGTTAGCCCGTATTCGCAGGCCTTCTTGGCCAGAAGCCCCGCCGCGATCATGACCGAAGGGTTGGATGTGTTGGTGCAGCTGGTGATGGCGGCGATCACCACCGAGCCGTGATCGATGCGGAGCTCAGGCTCTGGCGAGTGCGATTCCGCAGGTTTCTTCGCGGCCGGAAGAAGCGACGGGAGCGTTTCGTGGAAGACCCGCTTCACGTCGGGGAGGCTGATGCGGTCCTGCGGACGCTTGGGGCCCGCGACGCTGGGCTGTACCTTGCCGAGATCCAGCGCCAGGGTATCGGTGAAGATGGGCTCGGGCGCGTCGGGGTTATGGAAGAGCCCTTGTTCTTTCAGGTAGGCCTCCGCCAGCGCGATCCGTTCCTCGGGACGGCCGGTGAAACGCAGATAGCGGAGGGTTTCGTCGTCGGGCGGGAATATCGCGCAGGTCGCCCCGTACTCCGGCGTCATATTGCCGATGGTGGCGCGGTCTTCCAGCCTGAGAGCGGCGACGCCGGGACCGTAGAATTCGACGAATTTGCCGACCACGCCTTTCTTCCGGAGCATCTCGGCGATGGTCAGCACCAGATCGGTCGCGGTAACGCCTGCCGGCAGCTCACCCTCCAATCGAAAGCCGATCACTTCGGGAATGAGCATGGAAACGGGCTGCCCCAGCATGACGGCCTCGGCTTCGATGCCGCCCACGCCCCAGGCCAGCACGCTCAAACCGTTAACCATGGGCGTGTGGGAGTCGGTGCCGACGCAGGTGTCGGGATAGGCCAGGGGGAGTCCGCCGTTGCGAGGGAGTTCGGGATTCTCGTCGGTGGAGAAAACGACGCGCGCCAGATATTCGAGGTTCACCTGATGGCAAATGCCGGTATTGGGCGGCACCACCTTGAAGTTGTCGAAGGCCTGCTGTCCCCAGCGCAGAAAGGCGTAGCGCTCGGCGTTGCGGCGGTAATCGAGCTCGACGTTTTTCTCGAACGCCTCGGGTGTGCCGAAGGCGTCCACCTGGACCGAGTGGTCGATGACCAGTTCGACCGGGATGAGCGGATTGATCCTGGCCGGGTCGCCGCCCAGTTCGGCCATGGCGTCGCGCATGGCGGCCAGGTCCACGAGGGCCGGCACGCCGGTGAAGTCCTGGAGGAGGGCTCGCGCCGGCGAGAAGGCGATCTCGCGGTCCGGCGGATTCTTGGGATTCCACCCCGCTAGGGCTTCGATATCCTCGCGGGTGACGGTCACACCGTCCTCGTTGCGCAGCAGGTTTTCCAGCAGAATGCGGAGGCTGTACGGCAGGCGGTTCACGTCGCCCGCGGCGTCCAGCCGGTATATCGCGTATTCGCGGCCGCCGATACGAAGCGTCGAGCGGGCGCTGAAGCTGTTTTTCATTCGAGTCTCCCGTTTTCAAGCCGTTACCAGCCGTGGAGCCTTAGAGCATTTTCCGATTCGGTGTCAGAGGGCCCGATAGGTAGGTCGGCAATCCCTTCCCAATCGCAAACGGTCATCCGGGGAAGGGGCTGGCCGGCGCTCCCGGCCAGGTCGTTTGCGATTGGAGCGCCCGAATGACCCTTTCAATCGCAAACGGTCGCTTTAGTCGCGACCCTTCCAATCGCAAAACGGCCGTCCTGGGAGCGCCAGGACGCCCCTTCCAACAAAATCCTTTGCCGAGCCGATAAGTCGGCAAGGGATTGCCGACCTACGTTCTTCCTGCCCGACACGAAGCCGTACGCCGGGATGAAAAACGCTCTGGAGCCTATCCCAGTAGGTCCCCAAAACCCTTCGACCGGCCTGTCCTGAGCCCTTCGACTTAGCTCAGGACAGGCCCGTCGAAGGGCTCAGGGCGAACGGCCTACTGAGATAGGCTCTTAGTCCAGCTGCAAAAAGGGAAGCGCCGGTTACCCCTTGATGCAAGCCATCGGCGTGACCTTGGCCACCAGGCGCGCGAGCCCGGCTCTATCCGCGGCTATCACGACGTCATGCACGTCTTTGTAGGCGCCCGGCGCTTCTTCGGCGACTCCGCGCCACGAGGGGCTGCGCACGATGATGCCGCGCGCGGCCAGTTCGTCGACCACCTCTCGGCCGCCCCAGGTGCGCACGGCCTGGTGGCGGCTCATGGCTCGCCCTGCGCCGTGGCAGGCGGAGGCGAACGACAAGGTTTCGCCGCTCGCGGCGCCCGCCAGGACATAGGACGCCGTTCCCATCGAACCGCCGATCAAAACCGGCTGTCCGGTCTCGCGAAACACTTTCGGCAAATCCGGATGGCCCGGACCGAAGGCCCGCGTTGCGCCCTTGCGATGCACGTAGACTCGCTTTTTCCGGCCTTGTATCAGGTGCTCTTCTACTTTGCAGGTGTTGTGCGAAACGTCGTAAAGCAAATCGAGCCGGGCTTCCGGCAGGATTTCCGCAAACACCTTGCGGGTCAGATGCGTGATGATCTGCCGGTTCGCCAGCGCGCAATTGATCGCGGCGCGCATCGCGCCGAGGTATTCCCGACCGACCGGCGATTCGATCGGGGCGCAGGCCAATTCCCGGTCGGGCAGGGCGATGCCGTATTGCACCGCGGCCGTCTGCATGCGTTTGAGAAAGTCGGTGCCGATCTGGTGGCCCAAGCCTCTGGAACCGCAGTGGATGGTGAGCACCACGTCGCCTGTCGCCAGGCCGAACGATGCGGCGATGGCCGGATCGTAAATCTCGCTGACCTCCTGCACTTCGAGATAGTGGTTGCCCGAACCCAGCGTCCCCATCTCCGCTCGCTGTCGCTCCTTGGCGTGAACGGACACGGCGTCCGGCTTGGCGCCCGCCATCCGGCCGCGCTCTTCGATCCTCTCCAGATCTTCGGGGCGGCCATAGCCTTGCCGAACCGCCCACTCGGCGCCGCCGGACAGCATTTCGTCCATTTGAGCGTGATCGAGGCGGATATGGCCGCGGCTGCCGACGCCGACCGGTACGGTGGCGTACAGAGCATCGACGAGTTCCTTTTTGAGCGGGTCCACTTGTTCGCGTTTAAGACCGGTATGCAGGGTTCTAACCCCGCATGAGATGTCGAAACCCACGCCTCCGGCCGAGACGACGCCGCCCTGCTCGGCATCGAACGCGGCCACGCCGCCGATCGGAAAGCCGTAACCCCAATGGGCGTCCGGCATGGCGTAGCACGCGCCGACGATACCCGGCAGCATGGTAACGTTCACAGCCTGCTCCCTGACTTTTTCATCCATGTCGCCGATCAAGGTTTCATCGGCATAAATGATGACCGGCACCCGCATACCGTTCACCGGCTCGATGCGCCAGGCGAATTCGGATAGCCGCGTCAGGCGATTGATATCCATCGTCGACCCTCTCTTGACTGATGCTTTACACGTCTACGACACATTGCGCTATCCAAACGCCGTTTTCATCCCGATAGACTTTGAGCTCGGTGTACGTGGCGCCCTTGACTTCCACCGCGGGGTGGTGGCGTTCCCGTTCGACGGGTTCGCCCCAGGCGGTGGCGTGCAAGGCGGAACCGTCGATACTGACGTCGAAGCGGCCGAATACCATCTGGCGCACCGCCATTTCATAAACGAGTGCATTCAGCCAGTCCACCAGCAGCGATTCTATGTCGGGCGCCTCGCAACGGATTTCGACCGGCGTCGTGGTTCCGACCTGGACGGGATCGCAGATGACGGCGTTCAGCGCTTCAGCGGCGTGAGCGAAAGCTTTTTCGATCGTAGCGCCTCGGCCGCGCACGCCCATGTCGGCCATGTGCGGAAAATGCTCCCAACTGGACGCATCGGTTGCGGGTTGCAATTGGCCGGTTTCGGTGCTCATGACTTGCCTCTTGACGGGATTTGGAATCGTCGCGCCTGAAGGCTTTCCGGTAGATTCGTCGGCCTTGCGAAAGCGGATGAACGCGGAATGGCCTGTTTCGCTGGTTCTTGATTGGCCGATCGATCTGCACAGTGCCCAACTTATATTGGGACCCTTAGGAACGATGGAATTATCCGGAAATCTTTGGTTGATCGTGGCGCCGAAAGAACACGGTTCTCGGACACCACGACAACTCGGAAGTCCTTCCTTCTAAACAGGTTTCGGCGGCGCGGCGGGGCCGATCGACGTGCGCAGGCCGTCCGAATTGCTCAGTGGGCTCTTATCCATGCCCCATTTGCTTCGGCCCTTTGAGCTTCTTGATGAAATCGTCGATGTGCATGGCTGGCAAGGTCATGGGAATGACCGAGCCGCGCGAACCCAAATCGACCGCAAGATGAGCGGCAGTCTCATTGTCTGGCGCCTCTATGATGGTCAAGAAATCGTGAGCCCCAAGGAGGGCATATTGGGTAAGAACTTTGCACCCGAATTGCTCGATTTCTTTGTTCACTTCCACTATCCGGTCGGGATTCTTGTGCAGGGTTTGCCGGCCTTCGGACGTCAAGGTGGTCAGCAATACATAAGTGGCCATCGTATACCTCCTTCTCTGGAGATTGGAAAATCCAAAGCGTTTCGATCAGAGCTTGTGCAGTTTGATCGCTCTCGTCATTTTCGATTCCTGCCTCTTTCTTCCGTAAGAAGAACGGAACCTTTGAACCTTTCGCCCTTTGGGAAAAGTCGCTACTGAAGCGACGTTTGCGATTGGAAGAAGAGGGACGTTCAGAGAAGGCGAGCATGGCGGAATCGAAAAAAGAAAACCTTCCCTGATTTTCAACTCCCTCACTTTAACCCTCTCTCGGAGGGAGAGGAAACAAGCAGCGGATTGCGTAAGTTCTATCGGCAAAAATAGAAAATGCGCCAGCCCCGAGACGCTGTCAAGTAAGGAGATCCCCGTAACCGGCGCCCGGCGCTACGAGGATAAAATCCACCGCTCGCCGATGAAAGGGGCAGTGGCAGGGCAGCAGTCCCTTGCCGACAACTATCCTTATCAGCCCAAATCGAGGAAGCTGCGTAGCGGTTCGGAACCCGAGGATTGACGTAGCTTGCGCAGTGCTTTCACCTCGATCTGGCGGATGCGCTCGCGGGTGATGTCGAACTGTCTCCCGACTTCCTCGAGGGTATGGTCGGTGCTCATATCGATGCCGAAACGCATGCGCAGGACTTCGGCTTCCCGCTCGGGCAGACCGGCCAGGGCTTTCCGGGTTGTTTCGCGTAAGCCCGAAGTCGTCGCCGACTCGACCGGCGACGTGGCATAAGGGTCTTCGATCAGATCGCTCAGATGGGTGTCCCCGTCGTCGCCGATGGGGGTTGCCATCGAAACGGGCTCTCGGGTGATCTTGAGTATCGCCCGCACTTTGTCCTCGGACAGGTCCATGCGCTCCGCCAGTTCCTCCACCGTTGGGTCGCGGCCCAGCTCTTGCAACATTTGGCGCGAGATCCGGTTCAGCTTGTTGATCGTTTCGATCATATGGACCGGGATGCGAATGGTACGCGCCTGGTCGGCGATGGCCCGCGTGATCGCTTGGCGAATCCACCACGTGGCATAAGTGGAGAACTTGTAACCGCGTCGGTATTCGAATTTGTCCACCGCTCTCATCAAGCCGATATTGCCTTCCTGGATCAGGTCGGGAAATTGTAGGCCCCGGTTGGTGTACTTCCTGGCAATGGAGATCACCAGCCGCAGATTCGCCTCGACCATCTCCTTTTTCGCTTGCTGTGCCTGATTCTCAGCGATCGAGACACGTCTGTTCATCTCCTTGATGTCACCCATCGAAAGTCCGGTCGCTTGTTCGATTCGGGCCAGTTCGTTTTGAGCTCGTTCGATTCTGTCGGCGAATGCCGCCAGCGGCTCGGCAAAAGGCGCGTCCTTTTTCAACTGTTCCGGCAGCCAATCCGGAGAAGTCTCGTTTCCGACGAAAGAATCGATAAACTCCGCGCGCGGCATTTTTGCCTGGTGTACGCAGATATCCTGGATCAATCTTTCCTGCTCGCGAATCTTGGCGACGGTGCTATGTAAAACTCCCGTCAGTTCCTTAAGAAATTGTGGCGTTTTCTTGAATTCCAGGAAGCTCTCGGTCAAAGCCTGGAAGGCTTTTTCCGTGTGCTCGTGGCGGTAGCCGAATTCTTGAAGCATGCTGAGCGCGGTGTCGTAACGCTTGGCGAATTCCGCCAGTCTTTCCTTTACTTGCACGGAATCCGGACTGCTTTCGGTTTCCTCGGGTAACTCGGCGTCCGATTCCGCGTCGAGCGAAACTTCTTCGGACTGCGGTACCTGACTGACGAAACCCGAAATCAGATCGGACAGACGTACGCCGCCCCGCTCGATGGTTTCGAAAGCCTTGAGAAAATGGTCCATGGCGGGTAAAAAACGCGCCAATTCCTGCGCCGCCTGGTTCAGGCCCTCTTCGATCCGCTTGGCGATGCTCAACTCCTCATTCCGGGTGAGCAAATCCACGGCCCCCATCTCACGCATGTATATGCGTACCGGATCGGACGTGCGTTTTTGTTCGGCATCGATCGCCGAGGTCAGCACTGCGGCGACGGCCGCGGTTTCCTCTTCATCCTCCTCGGTGACAACCGCCGGCACGGAAATCAGATCGGCGTCAGGCGCCTCTTCGTACACGTCGATCCCGATATCCTCGATCAGGCCGACGATATCTTCGATTTGATCCGGATCGGCCATGTCGTCGGGCAGATGGTCGGTGATCTCCGTGTAGGTCAGATAGCCCTGGATTTTGCCCTTGGCGATGAGCTCTTCGAGCTGAAATTGCTGCTGTTCTTGATTCATCAACTGAGTAGTCGTACTAGCTATGTTGCTAAAAAATTCAAACTTGTCTATTTATGGAAATCGTTGAGAAAACCGACGAATATCGATCACTATCTGTAAACAGGTTCCGTTGGATTGAATTCGGGTTCCACGCTTGCCGACGTTCCGGATTATCTCGACGGGTGAGCGTCTTCGCTCGGTCGGCTAGGCCTTAAATAAGGCTAGATCTTGCTTTTCCAAGAGACCGGGAAGTCTTTCGGAATGAACGCGGTACCGTGGGAGAGGACCGTCTTTATAGAAGTTCTGTCGGTTTTTCAATGCAATAGACTTACCCATGGGCGCTTAAGTTCCGTATCTATTGGGCGAGTTCGGAGCGGGACGCGAGTGCCGCGCAGCAACCGAGGATTTGAAACAAGGTCTAATTCATCGGGCGTTCAGTGGCCGGGTATAGCGACTCGTCGACAAGGCTACACATAAACTTTGACGCGATCGGGGAGACAATAGTGCCAGTCGTTTTAATTTCCTCAGTTTTCCGGGCGAGGCACCCATGCTCGTAGATTCGTCCAGATGCTTACCTTACCGTTCAGCTCGGAAGGCGAGCCCCTAGTGAGCGCCCGGCCGATCGATGCGATAGGCATTCGTTGGCTCCCGTTGGTGCTGGCCATGATAGGTGTCTCCGGTTGCGCGATCGATCCGGCCCGTCTGAACGGTCTCAGCGATCTCGATGTTTGTCGCGGGTACGCGGTTTACGCTACCTGGTTCATTTCCAATTCCCGGGCAGATCAATACAGGCATGAAATCGAGCGGCGAAACTTGGTTACTCCGGAAGAATGGGTACTGGTGGAGCAGAAGCGAATCCAAAAGGGCATGAGCCGATGCGCTCTTTATGCCTCATGGGGCATGCCGATGAGTGAGAATACGGTAGACGGGGCCGAGGAAGAAATCCGACACGTTTACCACGCCGGCTGGCTGATGTCGCCCGGCTCCGTCTACACGAAACACGGCAAGATCGAAGCTTGGGCGTATTGAATAGCGGGCGCATCGTCGAATACCCCATCTTCGCCCGTTTGGTCCCGGTGCTAGAACATGGAGCACGTTTGTCCGAACTTGCCACGGAAAAGGCCTTGCTCCACACTGGCGTTATTAACCCGGCCTATAAATATAGGCCAGGTTAATCCGGGGCAGGGATGCCCCGGCGCGGCGACAAGCCGCGTGAGCCCAGGCCGGGCGTGTACCGGCCTGGGCGGCGGCCCGTAAATACCAGGAGGGTATTTACGGGCCTGATTAATAGATAAGCCAGTCGCGGTACCCGGCCTGGACTGGATGGATTCGGACCGAACGGAACCAAAGGAAGGATGACCATGGCGACTCAACGGCAACCACGAGGCACCCACGGCTCGAGCCGCCGGGGCAGCGGCCAACCCCAGCAGGTAGCGTAACGGATGGATGGACGACAAGTACTGATCAACCGGCAGACTTGGGATCAATTTATCCGCTCGGTCAAGAGTTTCGCCGGTTCCGAGGTCGGCGGGCGGGCCAAGCGGCTCTTCGCGGGGCTCATTCTCCTGCTGTTCGCGGTCAATGGCCTGAATGTGGTCAGCAGCTACGTCGGCCGGGATTTCATGACGGCGATCGAACACCGTAACGTGTCCGCGTTCACTGGCCAGGCCCTTCTCTGGATCGGCGTGTTTGTCGCGGCCTCGGCGGTGGCGGCGATTTTCCGGTTTACCGAAGAAAGGCTCGGTTTGCTGTGGCGAGAGTGGCTGACGCGATTGGCGGTCGTCCACTACCTCGAGCGCAGGGCCTATTTCCGTCTGGATGAAACCGGGAAGATTACCAATCCGGACCAGCGTATCGCCGAGGATATAAGGGTATTTACCGCAACCACGCTGTCGTTCGTACTCATGCTCCTCAATGCCACGTTCACCGTATTGGCATTTTCAGGGGTCATGTGGTCGATCAGTCCGATCCTGTTCGCCGTTACCATCGCGTATGCCGCCGGCGGTTCATACCTGACCATTGTGTTGGGCCGAACGCTGGTCGAATTGAACTATGCCCAGCTCGATAAGGAAGCCAATTTCCGGGCCGATCTCATCCATGTCCGGGAGAATGCCGCGTCGGTGGCGCTGCTGCACCGCGAACGGCGGCTTGGCGCCCGGCTCTTGCGTCATCTTGACGATTTGACGGGAAATTTTCGGCGGATCATCACGGTGAACCGGAACCTTAATTTCTTTACCACGGGCTATAACTACCTGATCCAAATCATCCCCGCCCTCGTCGTGGCGCCTTTTTTCATTCAAGGGCGCGTCGAGTTCGGCGTGATCACTCAGTCGGCGATAGCCTTCGCCCATTTGGTGGGCGCCTTCTCGCTGATCGTCACGCAGTTCCAATCGATTTCTTCGTTCGCTGCGGTGATCGCGCGGCTCGGTTCGTTGGCCGAGGCTATCAGCGGGGCTCGAGCGCCCGAAAGATCGGCCATCGAGATTAGCGAAGGCGAGCACGTGGCTTATGTGGGGCTGAACGTGCTGTCGCCGAGCGATGGCCGTCCCTTGATCAAGGATTTGACCGTCTCGATTTCGCCCGGAATCAGGGTTTTGGTCATCGGGCCGAGCGAGGAGGCCAAAGTGGCATTGTTCCGAGCCACTGCCGGTATCTGGGATAGCGGAACGGGGCGTATCGTTCGACCCGAGTCCAATCAGATTTACTTTCTTCCCGAACGGCCCTACCTTCCACCGGGCACGCTGCGGGAATTGCTCGTTCGCAGCGGGACAGAGGAATCGATCGCGGAAAACCGAATACTGGGCGTGCTGCGCGCTTTGGATCTCGAGCCTATATTGGCGCGTATCGGCGGGCTCGATGTCGAGCGGGATTGGGACCACATGCTTTCGCTCCGGGAGCAACAGCGATTGGCTTTTGCCCGTCTCATGCTGGCCGCCCCGCGTTTCGCCTTTCTGGATCGCATCAGTACTTCCATGCGGGCCGACGAGGCCGGCCAGCTGTTGAGGATGCTCTCGAAAAGCGAAATCACTTATGTCACGTTCAGTCGATGGACGACTGGACGAAGGGGCACCGATGAGAAGCTGGAGAACTACGATGCCGTCCTCGAACTCGCCGGAGACGGTGGATGGAAATGGCGGTTGATTCAGGATGAAGAATAATATGGAAGCGATTTGTCCTCGGCGGCTATGTTCCGACTCGGATTGGCACTCATTGCATTTCTGATGCTTGTCGCGGCAGCCGGAACCGCGCCGGCCGATTCCGCACAGGTGTTGGACAGGTTCGGACGGGGGGAGGGCTGGAGCACCGTCGCAGGGCAGGGAGCCCGAGTATCATTGGCGCCGGACCGGGGCCGGGAGGGATCGGCCTTACGCATCGACTTCGATTTCCGGAAGGGCGGCGGCGAAGTCATCGTCCACAAGCCGTTTCCGATTGCGCTGCCCGATAATTACGCCGTTACTTTAGCCCTACGCGGCACCGCGCCGCCCAACGTTCTCGAGATCCGATTGGTCGACCGGTCGGGCAAAAATGTCTGGCGCTTCCGAGATCCCGAATTTCGTTTCCCCAAAACCTGGCAGACGCTGCGCGTCAAGCGTCGCCGGTTCGAGTTTGCCTGGGGGCCGGCGGGCGAAAAAGAATTGGCGGAACTAGGGCTTATCGAGTTCGTGATCGCGCGCGGAACCGGAGGCCGCGGCACGCTCTGGATCGACGATCTGCGACTCGAACCGCTTCCGCCGCAGCGCGCTTATTCCGGATCGCCGTTCTTGACGGCGTCGAGTTCGCTTCCGGGGCTGGAACCGGCGCGGTTGCTGGATAAGCACCCCGAAGCGGCATGGCATAGCGCGAGCAACCGCGAACCTCAGTGGCTGCTTCTGGACTTCCGCGAGCGCCGGGAGTACGGCGGATTGATCATCGATTGGCACCCAGAGGACTATGCCACGGCGTATTCGGTCGAACGTTCCGACGACGGCCGAAATTGGCACAGGGCTTATGCGGTAACCCAAGGCAACGGCCGGCGCGACTACATTCCTATGCCTGAGTCGGAGTCCCGTTTCGTGCGGCTTTCCCTGGCGCAAAGCCGGCGCGGGAAGGGTTTCGGAATTCGCCGCGTCGAGGTCGCGCCGATCGACTTCAGTTCTTCGTCCAACCGAATGTTCGAACGCATCGCCCGCGATTCCGAAAGGGGGGCTTACCCCCGTTATTTTTTAGGCGAGCAAACCTACTGGACGGTGATAGGCAGTTCCGGAACCGAACGCCGAGGTGCGGAACGCGAAGCCCTTCTGAACGAAGACGGCATGCTCGAGGTCGACGAGGGTGCGTTTTCCGTGGAGCCTTTTCTTTATGTCGATGGACGGCTCCATGGCTGGGCCGACGGAACCGCTAAGCCCTCTCTCGAACGCGGCTATCTGCCGATTCCTTCGGTGCGCTTGGAACGAGGGCCGCTCTATCTCACGGTCACCGCGCTGGCGAGCGATGATCCGAAAGGTTCGATCCTTGCCCGTTATCGAGTCGAGAACCACACTGGAGCGGCCGTGAAAGCAAGTCTTTTTCTCGCCGTGCGCCCGTTCCTGGCGAATCCGCCGTGGCAATCCCTGCATACCATGGGCGGCGTTTCGCGTATCTACAGGCTTGGATGCGAAAATGCCGTTCTCCGGGGCGACGACCGTCTCGTCGTGCCGCTGACGCCGGCCGCCCAAGCCGGCGTCACGAGCTTAGATGGTTATCCGATCACTCTGGATCTGGCTCGAGACGCCGTTCCGCCCGCGAAAGCCGTAACCGATGCGAACGGATTGGCCAGCGGCGTGCTTCGTTATCCGCTCGTTCTCGCGCCTGACGAAACGCGGGATGTTTATCTTGCGCTTCCCGCAAAAGGCGATCCGGGTAGCCCGAAAAGACTTCTACATGGCGCGGATGCCGGCCAATTCTGGGAAAGGCAATACGCCGAGATCGTTCGAAAGTGGGAGAGGGAACTGGGGCAGGTCGCGTTTCGGGTGCCGCCGGCCGAGGAGGATTTCGTCCGCACCGTGAAGAGCAATCTCGCCTACATCCTGATTCATCGCGACGGACAGGCCTTGCGGCCCGGTTCGCGACGCTACGGCCGCACCTGGATTCGGGATGGGGCGATTACCTCCGCTACGCTTCTGGCCTTCGGCCATGCGGCGGAGGTGCGCGAGTTTATCCGCTGGTACGCTGGCTATCAGACGGCGGACGGAGCGATTCCCTGCTGCCTGGACCCGTGGGGTCCGGACGCCATGATCGAGCATGACAGTGCCGGTCAATTCGTTTACACAATCGCCAATTACTACCGCTATACCGGCGACCTCGAGTTCCTGAAGAGCTTGTGGTCCCGCATAACGCGGACCATCGACTACCTAGCCGCCCTGCGGCGGCAGCGTTTGACCGAGGATTACACCAAAGGCGAAGCTTTTCGTTTCTTCGGCCTCATACCGGAATCGGCCAGTCACGAAGGCTATGTGGCCCGTCCGGTCCATTCTTACTGGGATGATTTCTGGGCAATCCGGGGCATCGACGATGCCGCTCAATTGGCCGCCGCCGTCGGCGATCGCGAACGAGCGGCCCGCTATGCCGAATTGCGGGATGCTCTGCGCGCCGATGTCCACAGCTCGATCGGCTTGACTCGACGCAAGTTCGGCATCGACTTTGTTCCCGGTTCCGCGGAGCTCGGCGACTACGATCCGACCTCCACGGCGATCGCCCTTTCGATCGGCGGCGAGGCAACGGGACCCCTGGCTCCGGTTTTTCAGCGGACTTTCGGTCGTTATGCCGGCGATGTCGAGGCCCGGATAAGACGCGAGCTCGATGAGCAGGCCTATGCGCCTTACGAATTCCGCAATGTCGGCGCCCTGGTTCGGCTCGGAAAACGGGATGCGGCGTTCAGGACGCTACAGTTTCTTTTCCAAGGAAGACGCCCGGCTGCGTGGAATCAGTGGGCCGAGATCGTCTGGCGCGATCCCCTCGCGCCGCGTTTCATCGGCGATATGCCTCATTCGTGGATCGGGGCGGAATTCATCCAGGCTTTCCTGACCCTGTTTGCTTACGAAGAGACCGATCGGCGCCTGGTGATCGGTGCCGGTTTGCCGCGCCATTGGGTGGAAGCGGCGGGGGGCGTGGGAGTCGCGGGGCTGAAAACGTCCTATGGAATACTGAGTTATCATGCCGAAGTGCCTGCCCCCGGCGAAACCCGGATCCGGATCGATGAGGGTCTGACGATCCCGCCGGAAAACATCATCATCGATCTGCCCCTGCCGCAGGCGCCGCGCCGGATCGAAGTGAACGGCAAGGCGCAGACGTTGACCAATGGCCGATTCTTACTTCGGGATCTTCCGGCCGAGGTGGTTTTCCGCTATTGACCCGAGATTTTCCACGGCGAGCCGCTTGCACCGATAAGAACTGCGGGTGAATCGTAACCGAGAACTGACCGTTTCCTGACGACTCTTGTGCTCTAGCGGGTCTATGATCACCATCGACGTAACTGACAAAAGAGTCTTTTGCATGTTTCTTCTAGAGTCTAAACAACAGATCAGTTGCTTTGCCAGATTCTTCTTTGTGGGCCTTGCGGTATCCGCCACGTCTTTGCTGGCCACCGTTGCCTTCGTAGTGTTCATTCTGGTACCCGAGGAAGTGCGAAGCGCCACCCTACGCGGACCGCTTTTTCCTTGGTAAGTGATTGGCAATATGGTAAGGCTCGAAAATCCTGCTGGCGTGCCGTTGTCGGATAATTCCGAACGCAACCGTTAGCGGTTGACTGCTCTTCCCCAGCCTGTCCGGTTGAGGCGCGCAGCCCCCCTCGCATTTCTGCTTCCGGCCACGCTCATGTTCAGGTATGGCCGCGATTTACTACTTGAAGTGTTTGCAAGTAGCCTCGGACCTCGGCTGATAGTTATACTAAGTTCCGATACGGTGCCTAATTAAGCGCATCATCGAATAAGGCGAGCCGAATTGGGCGGCGCCTTTCATATTCATCGATCGGCCGATACCATGAAAACGAAGAAGGCCGATCCTTACATCAGCGTTTGAATTCGTCCCCTTATACTTTCAACACCGGTTGACATGCTTTTTAGCCCGATGGATCGGCCATCGGGCTTTGCCGGAACATTGCTTGATTCAGCGAGATGCCAAAAAATATTCTGACGATCTCCATTCTTGCCGCTCTCGTGCTGGGTGTGGCCTGCGGAGAACTGGTCCGCCGTTTCGTTCCCGATCCGGACGAAATCAAAACGTTCGTCAGTAATGTCTCGCTCTTGACCGAGGTTTTCATGCGCCTCATCAAAGCGATCATCGCCCCGCTCGTGTTCTCGACTCTGGTGGTCGGAATCGCCAAGCTGGGCGATGTCAAGGCGATCGGTCGACTGGGCGGAAAAGCCCTGTTCTATTTCTTCGTTGCGAGCCTCGCTTCGCTCTCGCTCGGCATGGTCCTGGTCAATCTGGCACAACCGGGCGTTCAGCTCCATCTGCCTGTCTCTCAGGACGCCGTACATGCTGCTCTGCCTGCAAACCACTTTGACCTGAAGACGCTCCTCCACCACGTGATTCCGCAAAATGTAGTGGAAGCCATGGGGAACAACGAGATCTTGCAAATCGTCGTGTTCGCATCGTTTTTTGGGGTGGCGGCGGCAACAACTGGAGATCGGGGCGAACCCATTATCGCCGCGCTGGATGCCCTGGGGCACGTGATGCTGCGGGTGACCGGCTACGTCATGCTGTTGGCGCCATTAGCCGTGTTCGGGGCGGCCGCGGGGATTATTGCCCAGAAGGGAACAGGTATTATCTCGACCTACGGTACGCTGATGATCGAGTTCTATCTGGCGCTGTTACTGCTCTGGGGAATGCTGATTTGCGTGGGATTTCTGGTGATTGGGACGCGGATAAAAAACTTGCTTTCGCGGCTTGGCGGACCGTTCTTGCTGGCTTTCAGTACGGCCAGCAGCGAGGCCGCATTTCCGAAGACGCTGCAGGAACTGGAGCGGTTCGGTTGTCCCAACCGCATTGCCAGTTTCGTGCTTCCCTTGGGTTATTCCTTCAATCTGGATGGCTCGATGATGTACATGACCTTCGCGACCTTGTTCATCGCCCAGGCGTACGGCATCGATTTATCGCTTCACCAGCAAATCATCATGCTGCTTACGCTGATGCTTACCAGCAAAGGCATCGCGGCCGTGCCGCGGGCGTCACTGGTCATCATTACCGGCGCACTATCGATGTTCGATATCCCGGAAGCGGGGCTGCTACTGCTCTTGCCTATCGACCATTTCCTGGACATGGGACGTTCCGCCACCAATGTTCTGGGCAATGCAGTGGCCGCGACGGTTCTGTCGAAGTGGGAGAAGCAGCTTCGCCATTGAGGGCACTCGGCTGAGGATGCACCGTCTCGATGGGCAACACCGTGCCGCGACGATGCCCTGGCTTTAGGCTGGCCTTACCTCGCGTGAGGCGAGCAAGGTCTTGAGGATACCGGGGTCGATCGGCTTGACCAGATGATGATTGAAACCGGCCGCTGCGCTTCGCTGTCGGTCTTCGGCTTGTCCGTACCCCGTCAGGGCGAAAAGCGTCATCGAGTCTCCGTATTCCTTTCGTAAGTGCTGAGCGACTTCATAGCCGCTCATTCCCGGCAAACCGAGATCGAGCAAAACCACATCCGGCTTATACGTCTGGCATATATCCACTGCGGACCGGCCGTCATGGACGATGCGTGTTTCATGTCCCCACAGCTTCACCAGCAGGGCCATCGATTCCGCCGCGTCGTAATTGTCGTCCACCACCAGAACCCGTAGCACGGGCGGTGCTTCGGAAGCCGGTAGAGCGCTCCAAGAGTGGGAAACCAGCTCGGTTTTTGCAGACAAAAGCGGGAGGTAGATAATGAACTCGCTGCCTTTTCCAGGTCCGTCGCTGCGCGCTTCGACATAGCCCCCGTGCATTTCCACCAGCCGTTTGACCAGTGAGAGCCCGATGCCCAATCCTCCGCGGGCACGGTCGATCCCCGGATCGACTTGGGCGAAGAGGTCGAAGACTTCGGACAGATCGTTCTCGGCAATTCCGATACCGCTGTCTCGAATCGAGACGAGGACTTCGTCCTTCCGGTCCTTGACGGTCACCCAGATGTGTCCGCCGTCCGGAGTGTACTTGTTGGCGTTATTGAGAAGATTGTCGAGTACCTGCGTTAATCGAACATCATCGCCCTCGACATAAAGAGGACAGGGCGGCAAAGTCAGCGTGACGGTATGCTGATGCGCCGATGCGCTGGGCCGGTGGTTTTCCACGACCCGAGCGGTTAAGGCCACGAGATCCACGGGCAGTTTGTGCAGGTTGATTTTGCCGCGCGTGACCCTTGAAACATCGAGAAGGTCGTCCACCAGCCGAGCCAGGTGCTGGGTCTGCCTCTCGATCATTTCGAGCGGCCGTTGACTCTCGGGCAGTAGCGGCACTTGGCGATGCAGGATATGGACGGCGTTACGGATCGGCGCCAGAGGATTCCGAAGCTCATGGGCCAGCATCGCCAGGAATTCGTCTTTGCGGCGGTCAGCATCGGCAAGCTCGGCCGCTCGGCGCCGCAACGAGTCTTCCAGCCGCTTGTACTCGCTTAAATCGACGATGAACGCGATCCAGGTGAATGGTGAGCGTTCCAGCGCAGTGGCGCAGATCAGGATCGGCACCCGAGTGCCGTTCTTACGGATGAATTCTTTCTCGAAAGGCGTGATCGCGCCGTGATCCAATAACTGGTTCCGAGCCGCTTCATCCAAGGCTTGGTATTCGGGCGGCGTCATCTCCGGCCAGCGTAATCTTCCCGCCTGCAGATCCTCACGGCTGTAACCCAACATATCGAGGAAGATCTGGTTGGCATTGCAGATCTGGTCTTCGATTCCCTCAAACACTCCGATGATATTGGCTTCCACCAAGCGCCGGGCGCGCATTTCGCTTTCGCGCAAGGCCTCTTCGGTTTGCCGGCGCTCGATGGCCAAAGCCAGCGTATAGGCAACGGCGCGCAGGAATTGGGCATCATCCTCGGTAAAAGCGCGGTGCTTTTTGGTATGCACGCCCAACACGCCGTAGGGCCGCGCATACCCGGGAATGGTGATGCTCATGCCACTCACGACGCCGTGCTCGAAGAGCAGAGGCGGACCGCTGAAGCGCGTCTCGCTGCGAAGGTCGTCGACGATGACCGGTTCGCCGGCGATCAGGGTGCTCTCGTCGGCCGGTTTGGAGATTAGCAGCGTGTAACCTGCTTGAGACTCCAAACCGGCGCTGACCGTTGCTTCTCCAACCAATCCTTCTCGCCAGCCCACACCCGCCTTCAATCGTAAGGCCCGACCATCGGGAAGAAGCTCCAGGATTTTCGTGTACTCGATGTCGAGACACTGGGCGATCTGTTCCACGGCGTGCTTCATCAGCCGATCAAGACTGGTGCCGGCCAGGGCCGATTGGCTCAGATCGGCGAGAATAGCCTTGCGGTGCGCGTGCTCCTGGATTTCGGCCTCGGCAGTCTTGTGGGGAGTGATATCGCGTATGACGCTTATGGTTAAGGTACCTTCCTCCGCCTTGATGGGCGCCAGATGGACGTCCACGGGAAACTCGCTGCCGTCCCGTCGCAGGCCGTAGAGTTCGGGGCGCTGGCTCATCTTGAGCCGATAAGGCGCTGCGCGGTAGTGCTGCCGGTGATCGATATGACGTGCTCTATAGCGCTCCGGAATCAAGCTCTCGATTGGTCGACCCAGTAAATCTTCTCGATCGTAGCCGAACAATCGCTCCAGCTCCGCGTTGATTTGCCGGATGCGGCCTTGAGAATCGACGACCGCGATAGCATCCGGCAAGGCTTCGAAAAGAGCCTGGCACAGCGTTTGATTCTCGGGCGATATTGCTTCGCTCGGCTTGGGCTTCGCGCGATCCCAGAGAGTTTCAAAAGAGCAGGGATTGATCTGTTTCATGATGCTGCACGCTGGGACGGCGGAGTTTACTTCTTCCGCTCCCTGAACGTTAGTGTCTCCTTATGGCATCGACGCAATCGGAGACCGATGGACCATTAAAGACCGCCGAGAATGAGTTGCTATCGGGATGCATTCGCGGGAGCACTGCGCGTCTCGGTACCGGGGTGTGGTTATTCATCGCGGTTTGACCTATTCAAACCCGTCCTGGTTTCCATGATTTTAGAGCCTTACGCGATATTTGGTGGAAGTTTCTTTGAGTTTGTCCTAAACGCGGGGCTCGCCGATAGCTGCGCTTTCGCCGATGTGAACGCCGCTCTGTTTTCACTGCCTGAAGTTCGGCAGGTGGTACAGGCCGTCCGCAGCTTGTCATCAGCCGGAAACAATTTATCGAGAAGATATAAGCCGAGGATCTTGGTGCATCAGGTGTCGCACCAAACCGGACCAGGGACGGTCTACCTTTGCTGATAGGCTTCGGTCTCCAAAATCATTTGCCGGAGCCATTCCATATACGGGGTTCCGCCGGTTCCCCTCGGGTCGCCGGTCCAGCGATTGATATATTCCTGCGCCCAGCCGTAATGGACACGGCGGAAAGAGGCAATCGCCTCGAGTATGGCATTAAAAGATTCTTTGTAGCGGGGGTGTCGGACGTTCGGCATGGCCTCGACCTCCTCGATGAGCCGGCGATGTTCGATAGGCATGTAGTTCCGCATGTCGGCCAAATGATCGGTCAAAGCCGAACGCTGGTGCGGAATCTTCAGGAACGCAACCAAAGTCGGCATGATACTGCTCTGCGCGCCGGTCTCGCCGCGGAATCGGATAGGCGCTTGGTCCACGCACTCATAAGTCACGCCGTCGAAAAATCGGATATACGGCCTAAAAGTCTTGTAATACAGGCGTGCATCCATTTTCTCGGGTATCCGTTTGAGCACTTCGACTTGGCGTCGCACTGCACTTTCGATTTGCCACAGTTCGGTGCCGATGTCGGAATTCGGATCGACGGCGAATTTCCGTTTGACCGAAGCAATGGCGGCCAGAATGTCTGCGGCAATCGCCTCGATTTCCACATGTACCAGAATGAACCAGTGTTCATCGTACATGTGAACGAAATTCTGGATCGTGTCGATGTTCCCCAACCGAATCGGCTGGTCTTTGCGGAAGCGCTTCCAGTTATACAAGGCATAGCCGTCGTAGCTCAAAATCGGCGGACGCCCCAACAGCAGGCAGGCTTTTGCCAGCGGTACGGCGATGTTGCGCGGCAGCATTCGCGCCGGTTCCATCCCGACCTGATTGACATAAGCGGAGGCGAGAAAACCGATCCGTAGGTAGTACAGCCGAAGCTGCGGCAGCGTTTCGGCAGTGACCGGTTCCTCCCAGCTCGGGATATCGAGCTCCCGCGCATAAGCGCGAAATCCTACGTCATGCAGAAGGCTCGGCAAATCACGGCCGACCTCGTCGATTACGGCGTAGCGGGAATCGTAAGGGAAGGCCGTGAGGGGGTCCTGTTCTGGTAGAAAGCCGCGCTCAGCATAATGGGATTTCAACAGTTCGCTTGCTCCGGCCTGCGAGGCTCCCGGGCCGAGTCTGTCGTACTGCCCGTGTGTGTCGGTGATCATTGCTGCTCCGGTGAAAAGCGGGTTTTGCTGCGACTGAGACCCCGGTTATGCGAACTTCGTTCGCTTTGTGGGGAGTAGTCTCCGTGGTAATGGCCTTCCGAGCTACTATGCGGCGGCTCCCTTATCAATCCTCCGAACGGCAATCTGAGTCCTTTTGGCTCGTCGATATCCGCCGCGACACCGAGCCACTTTATGATTTGAATTTTTCCGTGTCCAGTCGGGGGGGGGGTAATCGACTTGCCGTCGATAGCGGCATGCCGCATGGACGCAATCCGTGCAGCGCGTCAACCACGTCTTGAACGGTGCCGGTCCAGAAGTCCGATGTCTCCGGCACCGTTCATGAGTGCCCGGAATGTCCCAACAAGAACCCGAGGGTTTCCAGCAATACCCCGAATCCTAGAAAAACCAGGCCGATCCAGGCGTTCTCCGGAGCAAGCAGAAACAGCACTCCCCCGGTTGCCAGTAAACCCAAAGATATACGCCTGCGACTGGTCGGACTCTTGAGCATGGGGATCGATGCTACGGTTCAGCCCCAAGCGATTTCAGTTGATTAAATTGCTCCGGAGTCAATACGGCATTGATCGCCGCGCGGGAACTCAAAGCCGTGTTCACCAATGCGTCGAAAGCCGCCGTGTGATTTTTTGCCGCAATACGGATAGCCGCCTCGTCGCTCGCCGGGTTCAGAAAGAGGCGATAGGCCGATCGTTGGGTTTCACGAAGTTTCTTGCCGATTTCCTTGATCTTTTGCTGATTGTCTTGGTGTATCCGCACGATCTTGCCGATTTGTTCGTCGGACAGCTTGAGCTCGTTGACGTGGCGAAGCATCACGTTTTCATAGCTTTCATGCGCCCGCAATCCGCCTTCTTGCAAGCTTTCCAATAGCTTGCGCAGCTTGGCGCCATGCGCGCTGTCCATGGCGCGCGGCTGGCTTTCGGTTGCGGGCGTTTTCGCGGCTGCCGGCAATCCCCATGCGGTTAATGCAAAAACCGATGCCGTCAACAAAGCGGAGAGCTTTTTCATGGGTTTCCTCGTCATCCAACGCCGATCGTCAGATCATTGCGCTTCGAGGCCGACGAGCAACGCCCGGTAAGCGCATCGTCGAGTGTGCCCCGGGAGAACGTTGGACATAACGAGCACCGGAAAGCACTAATCGCGTCGGCCATCGACTTGAATAACCGGGCGACTCGGCCCTGAGCCAATTTCGACCGTCATCGAAATATTCGATCGGACAGCCCGTGGCCTAGTTCCGCCTGGACCACCGCACTCGTGAGTCTCGTGCTGACGGCAGTTGGTCGACCATTCGTGGGCCCCAAGATTTTTTCGCAAACGAAGGCCGCGCACTATGGTCTATCAAAGATTAAAGCGTATCCTTGTAGGAAGCCGGCATGTACGACTGGATTGTCGTTGTCCCGGTGTTCGGGCATGGCTGTAACCTGTTCGGATTCTTGGGCTTCGACCGAAAAGCCGGTTATTGTTCTAGTAAAGGAGATAGACGATGCGGAAGGCTTTCTACGGACGCTGCGCCCCCCGGTTTTTCGTGCTTCGAATTATCTTGGCAAGTGCTCTTACGGCCTATGCGTCTTTACTCTCCGCGAGATCGGTCGATACCGGGAGACACCGCGTGATAGCCGCCGAGATCATTGTTCTGCCCGCGCCGCATACCGCGGGTTCCATGTCATTGGAAGAGGCCTTGCACAGGCGCGATTCGGTTAGGGAGTTTCTCGGGACGCCGATGTCGTTGGAAGACGTATCTCAGCTCTTATGGGCCGCTCAGGGAATCACCCACGACGATCAGCTCCGCACCGCCCCTTCGGCCGGTGCGCTTTATCCGTTGGAGCTGTACCTAGTGGGCGGCGACGTTCTCAATCTGCCGGCAGGCATTTACCGGTATCTCCCTCAACGGCACCGGCTGGAGGTGATCCGTCGCGGCGATTTTCGGGCCGATCTCGCCGCCGCGGCAATGCATCAGGATTGGCTGAAAGACAGCGCGGCAATCCTGGTATTCGCTGCCGTGGAGGAGCGAACGACCGCGAAGTACGGCTCCCGCGGCCGCGCCTACGTCCATGCGGAAGCCGGGCATGCGGCGCAGAACGTTTTGCTTCAGGCGGTAGCCCTGGGACTTGGCGGTACGCCGGTCGGGGCATTCGATGACGAGTGGTCGGCGCAAGTTCTGGACCTTCCAGCGGAGGAGAAGATCCTATATTTGGTGCCCATCGGAAAGCCGCGCTAAGAGGTTATGCGAGAAGCTACTCGCGTCCCATAGAGGCCCTTTCGACTGAGCCTAGGACGGGCACGCTCTTGGGCTGCCCGCGAGGCTTCCCTTATACCCTCCAAGAGACGCCGGCGGCGAGAGCGATCCCCCTTGTATCCTGGAACGGCACCGTGCCGATTGACGGTTTTGATCATTCAGGGAGTGAACCATGCGACGTTTGCACATTGCCATCGTCGGTTTCGGCAGACTCGGTTTGGCGTGTGCCGAAGCGGCACGGAACGACGAACAGATTGTCTTGGCCGGTGTCGTACGCCGACCGGAGTCGCCGCAGATCCTACCTGCTCCCTTCGATCGGATTCGTGTCGTTTCCCATATCCGCGAATTATCCGGTCTCGATGCGGTGTTGGTCTGCATCCCAGCGGAGTGGGTTAGGGGCTGCGTACACGATTTGCTCCAACTGGGTCTGCCGGTCGTCGAGTGCGCAAGATTCCATGGCGAGGCTGTTCTTGAGCACAAGCAGGCCATAGATCGCTGGGCGATCCGCTTCGAGCGGCCCGCTGTAGTGGGCGCCGGCTGGGACCCTGGGGCGCTGTCCTTGATGCGGGATTTGTTCGCTCTGCTCACGCCGAAAGGACACACCGACATCAGTCATAGGCCCGGCATCAGCCTGCATCACACCACGCTGGCCGGCTCCGTACCGGGAGTTAAGGGGGCGCTTTCGACGGAACACCGGAACGCCGACGGGCAGATGGAGCGCTATGTCTATGTCGAATTGGCGGACGGCGCGAGACTGGAAGAAGTGAAAGCGGCCGTTGCCGCTGACCCGCTGTTCGGGGGCGACATCACCACCGTATTTCAGGTCGAGAGTATGGCGGCGCTCGAGGACGAGCACGGCGTACTGCTGCAACGCCACGGTTCGGCCGGTCAAACCAGACACCAGTATCTGATGTTCGAAGCGCGCCTTTCCGAGGCCGCCCTGAGCGCTCAAATGATGCTGGCGGCGGCCCGTGCGCTGCCCGGTTTGAAGCCTCGCGCTTATTCGCTGTTCGATCTGCCTCTGGGCGCCCTTTGGGGTGAGTTGCGTAAGGATTCGGAACAGACGTTTCTCTGAGTCGCTGCCGTGCATCCTTATATCTCGATTCTTCCGTTCACAAGAAGCAGAATTTCCGGCTGATCACCGGGAGAGCGACCTCGGATCGGTAGGTTACGCGGAGCCTGTCCTGAGCCTGTCGAAGGGCCTGTCCCGAGCGGAGACTAGGGGCTAACTCACCATCGATGGGTTTCGCTTCGCTCTACCCATCCTACGATGAATGTTCACTCGAATGCCGAATGGAATTAGCTATGTTCGCCTGTTTTCTTTCGAATCGGCGAAGGTATGTTGGCCAAGAATGCGTGAAACAATGTCGGATCGTAACCGACAGCAAATCCCAGCAAGGATAATAGTCCCGCCATCCTGAGATACTGGGCGGCATTGGTCTCGCTGATCGCTTCCGTCGTTCCGCCGGGAATTCCGATGGCCAAACCGGCGATGTACAGCAGATAAACCAGAAAGCTGCGGCACATGCTGGCCAATGGAGATTCTACCCGGTAGGCCATGCTTACGGGAGCCAATGCCTGGTCGGAGTCTGCGGGTTGATCCTGGTCTTCGGTCCCTGCTTGGTACCCCTTGAATGTCAACCGGCTCGATACTCCACCTATCACGCCGGAGAGGCATGTCAGTATGGCGACGTTGGTGTAGGTGTAAAGAGAAGCTGCGATGATGAAATCGTGCCAATTGAACGATGCCGCGAGATGGTCGCGATAGGGGCGTGACGAAATCAGCAGTCCTGAACCGAACAGCGTGATCCAGGCGACGAGACTCAAAAAGCCTATGACATAATCGACCCATTTTCGGTATGGCATAGTTTTCATCTTGGCGCCTCCTTTGATAAAGCGCCTTGATTTTAGAAGCTTTTGGGGGATTAGCCATACCGCTGTCCAAGCGCCAGCAATTTTCTGCTCGAAAAGGCTCGATCATTCCTCCGACCAAGGTTCACCGCTTCCTTGCCGCGACTTTTTCTCGCCGGGCTCTTCCGGAGTTCCCGCCGAGGGTTCCTGTTCCAAGGGCTCTTCTTCCGGAAATCCCTCGCCCCACTCGTCTCCGCCTTCTTCCGGGCTTGTACCGGTCGGCCGCTCCTGGGACTTTTCGATTTCCTTCAGAGGCTCGACCCAATCTTCGGGCGGCGTATCGGAGACTTCGGTACCCGTGAGATCGTCCACTTCCGAGACGTCCAGAGGCCCGCTCCAGTTTTCCGGCGCCTCGATAGGCTGAATCTCGAGCCGGTACCAGGCATCGAAATCCATCTCTTCCACATCTCCGTCGAAATGCTGGATCTCCACCAAATCCGCCTCCTCATCCACGAAGACGACCTGGAAGGCTTGACCCTTGTCCAGATGTTGGTACCAATTGCCGACAATAGGATCCGCTTCAGAATTCATCGTTATGCCCTCGTCTTATACACCGAGATCTCGTTCTACCGGCGAGCGGCTCGGATACCCTAAGGAACGCTCGGCCGGTAAGCTAGCCGAATCGAAATTGAGTCTGTCCATCCTTTAGGTCTGCAAAGCAGATGGAAGTTTAAATTGGACGAAACGGCCGAGAGCCGTCGCCGGATCATCGATCGGGCGTGCAAACGCTCTAAATTGACAAAGCTCACATAGCAGAAGAAATTCTTAAACCTCAACGGTCAGCCGATCAGAGAACTTTTCATCAACCGCAACCACCGAAGGACATGTTCGTCATGCTGTGGGATATTTCGCCCGTCGCCTTCACCATTTCCATAGGCGCTTTCCAGCTTCCGGTCCACTGGTACGGACTTTTCTTCGCGTCGACTTTCGTCTACGGTCTGTTCGTCTTCCGTTACTTGTTTCGGCGTGAGGGACGGCCGGAGGACGAGGTTTACGATCTGGTGCTGTTCGTCCTTGCCGGAACCGTGATCGGAGCCCGCTTGGGCCACGTGCTGTTTTACAATCCGGGTTTTTATCTGACGCATCCGTGGAAAATCCTCGCGGTGTGGGAAGGCGGGCTCGCGAGCCACGGCGCGGTGGTCGGCATTCTGATCGCGGTCTGGCTATATTCCCGTCGGGCGACCAATCAATCGTTCCTCTGGGTGTGCGATCGCATCGGCGTTACCGTACCTTTGTCCGGATGCCTGATCCGCATCGGCAATTTCTTCAACTCGGAAATCCTGGGCCACCCCGCCGACGTTCCCTGGGCGATTGTCTTCGCCCGGGTCGATTTGCTGCCGCGCCACCCGGTACAGCTTTACGAGGCTTTCTGTTACTTGTTGATTTTTCTGGTCCAGTTTCGCTTTTATCTCAGGCGCGGGAATAGCGTGCCTGAGGGCTATATGTTCGGTCGCTTTTTCATCCTGGTATTCGGTACCCGCTTCGTCCTGGAATTCTTCAAGGAGGGCCAGGCCGCTTTCGAGTCCGGCTGGACGATTACCATGGGCCAATGGCTGAGTATTCCGGCGATGCTGGTCGGGATGTATTTGGTGCGGCGAGCGTGGCGCTTGCAGCGGGCGTTCGGAGCCGATTTGAATGCCGCGCCGCCCCAGTCGGATGCTTGATCGCGAAACGGATTATCGACCTTTGCGGTAGATGGGCAGTTCTGGTCGCCAAGGATTCCATTCGGGCGGCATTTCGGGCAGCGATTCGTGCGCGCCGATCACGAGAAGCCCTCCGGTCGACAGGCGAGCGTCGAGACCGTGCAGGATGTCCCGCTGCAGGGCGATCGAGAAGTAGGTAAATGCGAGGTTGCGGCAGAGAATGAGATCGAAGGGGCCGTCCGGCAAGGTTTTGCGCAGATCCTGCGCGGCCCAGCTCACCGGTCCGCGATATTCCGGTTTGATGCAGTACCGTCCCTGATTTTCCGTGAAGGCTAGGTCGCGCCAAGGCGGCGGCAATTCCTTGAAACTGCTCGGCGGATAGCAGCCGCGCCGGGCTCGGGCAATCTGATCCGGATCGGCATCAGTGGCGGTCAGTTCAAACGCGATATCCGGAACCTGCGGCGCGATTTGCAGCGCCCAGATCAAAGTCAGCGTGTACGCCTCCTCGCCGGCGCCGCAGCCTGCGCTCCAGCTGCAGATACGGCGTTCACCGCGGGTTCGGCAGAAGCGAATCAGCTCCGGCAATCCGTCGCGGGCGAGAATATCGAAGACCCGGCGGTCGCGGTAAAAGCGGGAGATCGTAATTCGGCAGAAACTATCGAGCCGCGGCCATTCCTCCGCGTGAGTTTCGAGGTGGCGGCGATAAGCGTCGAGATCATCCATCTGCAATTCCGCCATACGTCGAGCGATGCGCCTGATCACCTGACGCCGGACTTTGCGGAACCCCGGCCAGCGCAGTTCCAGGCGCGGCAAGGCCCATTGCAAGAAATCCACCCATTTAGCTTCCTGGTCCGTCACCGTTGCGTCCTTCTGAATCAAGGGTTCGCGCAACGCCGAACATTCAGGGAGTCCGCAGAGAGGCCCGGAGAACCCTTGCCGCGTCGACCGACCGTGGACGGCTTCCTTCGCTCGCGATCACTTGGGCAGCGAGAAGCAAGCCGAAGCGCAGACAGGTTTCGGGGGCGGCCCCTTGTGCAAGTCCGTACAGAAAGCCGGCGTCGAAGGCGTCGCCACCGCCGGTTCGATCGGCCTCTGTCGCCGGGAACGCGGGATGGGCGTATTCGCCGCTCGGTCCCAACGCCACCGCCCCTCGGGCGCCCTGGGTAACGACCAAAAAGCTTGAAGGCGAGAGACGCTTCCGCGCTTCGCGCGGATCGGTCGAACCGGTCCAGCGGCGCAGCTCGGTTTGGTTCATGAAGATCAAATCCAGCCGGGGGATCATTTCTTCCGTAGGCCCTTCATCCAGATCGCAGGAGACGGTGGCGCCCCGTTCCTTGGCGAGACGGATCAAGGGCAACGCGAGCTCGTGCAGAGAGGTCGCCACGTGCAAGTGCGCGCCAGGGTAAAAAATCCGGCCATCGATCTCCGCCGGATCGAAGCAAGCGTTCGCCCCGCCCGAAGTGACCATGCGCTTGCTGCCGGGAGTCGCGAAAATGGCGGCCATTCCGGTAAGACTCCGGCTGGTGCGCTGAATCAGGCTCGTATCCGTCCCAGCTTCGGCCAGCGCCGCGATGGCAAGCGTGCCGAAGGGGTCGTCGCCCACGCACCCGAGCATTCGTACAGACTGGTTGAGCCGCGCCAGCCAATAGGCCGTATTGGCGGCCGATCCGCCGTAGTTCAAAGCGCATTTTCGGCAGCGCAGTTTTTCGTGTTCTTCCGGCAGGCGCTCGACCGGAAACGTGAGATCCGCGTTCAAGCTCCCGGCACAGATAAATCGGGTAATCATGTTTAACCTTAGCCGTCGGTTAAAGCGTAAGATAAGCCTATTCCGCCGCTCGGACCAAACGAGGTCTTATGACTAGATTGTCTCGCATGATGCGCGAGATCGAGGAGGAGGTTACCGTCACCCGGCATCTGATCGGCAAAGACACGCTGAATCCGAGGGTGCTGGACGCGATGCGAAAAGTCCCTCGTGACCGTTTCGTGCCTTCCGAGTCCAAGGCTTACGCGTACGAAAACGGACCCCTGCCCATCGGTTACGGTCAAACCATCTCCCAGCCCTACATCGTGGCCTTGATGACCGATCTCCTCGATCCCGAACCGGACGACATCGTTCTGGAAATCGGCACCGGTTCCTGCTATCAGGCGGCGGTCCTGTCGCTGTTGGTTAAGCGGGTTTACACGGTGGAAATCATTGCGGAACTGGCCGAGCAGGCGAAAGAGCGGCTGATGCGCCTCGGCTACGCCAACGTCGAGGTCCGTGCCGGCGACGGCTATCACGGTTGGCCGGAACATGCGCCCTATGACGGCATCATCGTCACGGCGGCCGCCCCGTACCTGCCGAAAGCCTTGCTCGATCAGCTCAGGCCCGGAGGCAGGATGGTGATCCCTATCGGGCTGCCTTATCGCCACCAGGAACTGATGCTGGTGGAGAAGGACAAGCAAGGCCAAATCGAAACCCGGAGCATTTTGGATGTGGCCTTCGTGCCGCTCACAGGAGACTCGATGATCGAACCGGAGCGCGAATCCGTGACGCGCATCGATCGAACGAACGAATACGGATGGAGAACGACCATGACTGCAAAATTATCGGATGCCCAGATCAACGAGCTGAAACTGGCGCTCAAGAGCCGCTATCGAGATCTCAGGGAAGAAATCCGTCAGGAGCTCTTGTCTTCGGATAACGAGCAATACATCGATCTCGCCGGTCAGGTTCACGACATGGAGGAGGAATCCGTCGCGGACTTACTGGTGGACCTCAACCTGGCCATCATCGACCGGCACATTCGGGAGCTTCAGGCGATAGACGCAGCCCTGCTCAGAATCGCCAACAACGAGTACGGTATCTGTATCGAGTGCGAAGGGGAGATCGGCTATCCTCGGCTGAAGGTAAATCCCGCGGCGCTGAGGTGCCACGATTGCCAGGAGCGATACGAGCATACCCACGCCGCCACTTCGCCGAGCTTATAGGGAACGGCCGGATATGCGGCGGTACCGTGCGGAACCGGATAGAGGGCCGCCGGTCCGCGCATCCGCCATTCGGTCGATCCGGGCTAATCCAGCACGTGGGACGCCAACCCGTCCGCCAGCTTGGGCTCGAACCAGGTCGATTTCGGGGGCATGACCTTTCCCGCATCGGCCACGGCCATCAAGTCTTCCATGCGGGTAGGGTGCACCGAAAACGCCACGGCCATTTCGCCGGAATCGACGCGGCGCTCCAGTTCGCGTAAGCCGCGGACGCCGCCGACGAAGTCGATCCGCCGGTCGCGGCGGGGATCGGAGATGCCGAGGACCGGCGAAATGAGGTTGTCCTGCAAGAGACTGACGTCGAGCCGCGCCACCGGGTCCGCGGGGATCAACTCGGGTCTTATGGTCAGCTTGCGCCAGTGTCCGCCGAGATACACGCCGAACTGGCCGGGATTTTCCGGTTTCACCGGATTGTCGGCTTTTTCTATGGCAAAGCGTTCGGATACCCGGCTCAGAAACTCCGCTTCGCTCAAACCGTTCAAATCCTTGACCAACCGGTTGTAATCCATGATCCGCATCTGGCTCTTGGGAAATATCACCGACAGAAAGTATTCGTAGCTTTCATCGCCGGTATGGCCGGGATCGGATTGCCGGCGCGAGGCCGCAACCCGCGAAGCCGCGGCGGAACGGTGATGCCCATCGGCGATATACAGTGCCGGCAGCGCATCGAAAAGTTCGGTGAGCCGGGCGATGGTATCTTCATCGCGAATGCTCCAGAACGTATGCCGCACGCCGGACTCCGCTACCGCGTCGGCTTCGGACGGTTGCTCGGCGGTTTTCGCCAACAGGCTGTCGATCTCGGGCGCATCGGGATACGCCAAAAGCACCGGACCGGTCTGAGCGTTCAACGCCACGATCTGGCGTACCCGGTCGTCCTCCTTGTCGGGGCGGGTGAACTCGTGTTTTCGGATGCGGTTGGCGTCGTAAGCGGCGACACTGGCCGTCGCGACCAGGCCCAGTTGCGTATGGTCGCCCATCACGAGGCGATAGGCATAATAGAGCGACCGGTCGTCCCGCTTCAGGATGCCGGAATTCAGCATCCGCTTCAGATTGTCCGCGGCCTTGGCATAAACCTCCGGAGCGTAAGCGTCGGTTCCGGGCGGCAAATCGATTTCCGGCCTGGAAATGTGCAGAAAGCTCCACGGACGGCCCGCCGCCAGCGTTCTGGCTTCTTCGGTATTCAACACGTCGTAGGGCGGTGAGATAACCTCCGCGGCGCGACCGGGCGCCGGACGGAGAGCGGAGAAGGGGCGGATGAGGGGCATGGTCGTTTTCCTGAGGGCAATGGCTGAATTCTAACACCGGAGCCGAGAAACCTTATTTCAGTAATGACTCGTGCGGCTGTCAGTAATTTCACCGGGTCGTTGGTCCAATGGAGCAAGGAATGGCGAACTGGAGCCCAATGACGATGTCCTGTATTCTCCCTCATCTTTCGAGGCTAGAGCATTTCCCGGTTTAGTGTAGTGCCCCGGCTGTAGGTCGGGAATCCCTTCCCGACGTGGCTGTCGGCAAAGGATTGCCGACCTACGACTATGCGTCTTGTTCTACCATTAGCAGTTTCAGCCCCTTGTATCGAGGTCTTCATTTCAACATGAGCAAAGCCTATCGTCCGATTTTCGTTGCAACGCTTCTTTTGCAAGCCGCCTGTGTCAGCGTTTCGAATCAGCCTCGCGGGATTTACCAACCTGGCCAGATACCGGGCGAGTCCACGGCCGAGCGCCAGCCGGGTACTCCACAGGCAGGCGCGAGAGAAACCCCTGCTCCGTCATGGAGAGCGAAACCACCCGTCAGAAGCGAGCCCGTCGCTTCATCGCCTGCAGTTCTGGCCTTGTTGAGCGAGGCCGAAAACAACCGCAAAAGCGGGCAACTGGACAATGCCGCCTCCGCACTGGAAAGAGGGATACGCATTCAGCCGCGCAATCCTCTGTTGTGGCATCAATTGGCCGAAATTCGGCTCCAGCAGCATCAGCCGGGCCTTGCCGAAGATCTGGCGAAAAAATCGAACCAGCTTGCGAGGGGAAGCCAGCCGCTGACCCAAAAGAACTGGTCCATTATTGCGCAGGCGCGCCGGGCGAAAGGCGACCTGGCCGGTGCGGCGATGGCCGAGCAGAAAGCCGGGAACTGAATTGCCGGATTTGCTTTCGATCTTGGGGGCGGAAGGCCCGTTCGCCCGGTGCTTGCCGGGGTTTCGCCCGCGCCAGGGACAGGCGGAGATGGCGCAAGCCGTCAAACAAGCAATCGACGGCAAGAGCTGCCTGGTCGCGGAAGCAGGTACCGGCACGGGCAAGACCTTGGCCTATTTGGTTCCGGCGGCTTTGTCCGGCAAGAAAGTCATCGTTTCGACCGCCACCAAGACTCTCCAGGATCAGCTTTTCCGCAAGGACCTGCCTATGGTCCGGCAAGCGCTGGCCGTGCCGTTCAAGGCGGTACTTCTGAAAGGGCGAGCCAATTATCTATGCCCGTACCGTCTGCAAAACACTCTGGGGTTCAAGGCGGGTTACGGCCCACGCGAGGCGTACGCCCTGGAGTCGATCCGGCGCTGGAGCAAGACCACCCGGACCGGTGACATCGCCGAAGTCGTCAACGTGCCGGAATCTTCGGTGCTTTGGTCTTCGGTGACCTCGACCGGAGACAACTGCCTGGGGCAGGAATGCCCCCAATACGAAGACTGTTTCTTGGTGAAGGCACGCCGCAGTGCTCAGGATGCCGATATTCTGGTGATCAATCATCATTTGCTGTGGGCCGACTGGACCTTGAAGAACGACGGCTTCGGCGAGCTTTTGCCCGACTGCGAAGCGATCGTGGTGGACGAGGCTCATCAATTCGTCGAATCGGCGGCCCAGTTTCTGGGGCTCAGCATCAGCTCCCGCCAGCTCCACGGGTTGGCGGACGATATCCTGGTCGAGCGGCTCAAGGACGCGAAAGATATGCCGCAGCTGCTCGAAGAAGCGGAACTGCTCGAGCAATTGACGGCGGAGCTGCGGCAGGCTTTGGGCGACCCTTCGCGGCGGGAGGCGTGGCACAAGGTGGCGGACGATTCGGCGGTAACCGAAAAGCTCGCCGAGTTGCGCCGGCATTTGCACGATCTCGAAGCCATCCTGAAAGAAGCCGCCGTTCGCAGCAAAGGCCTCGAGTCGTGTTGGAAACGTTGTACGGATTTGGGCGTGCGGCTGGAGACTTTCGACAAGGACGAAGGCAGCGAAGCCGTACGCTGGTTCGAGGTCTATAAGCACAGTTTTTCCCTGAACCGGACCCCGTTGGCCATCGCCGGCGAATTCGCGCGGTTTCGGAAGCACAGTCAGGCCGCCTGGATCTTCGCATCGGCAACGCTCACGGTGAGCGGCCGGTTCGATCATTTCGTCGGACAACTGGGACTCGGCGGTGCCGATTGCCGGGCTTGGGAAAGCCCGTTCGATTACCGGAACCGGTGCTTGTTGTTTCTGCCGCCGGGGCTTCCGGACCCGGCGGTCGACGGCTTCACCCAGGCCGTGGTGCGAGCCGCGCTGCCGGTTTTGAAGGCCAGCCGGGGCAGGGCATTCATGTTGTTCACCTCGCATCAGGCCTTGTCGGAGGCTGCGGCTTTGATCGCGCAGCATCTCGATTATCCGCTGTTCGTTCAGGGCAACCAGCCCAAAGCGGTGCTTCTGGAAGCCTTCAAGCAGGCCGGCAACGGTATTCTCCTGGGCACCGGGAGCTTTTGGGAGGGGGTCGACGTTCCGGGACCGGCGCTTTCCTGCGTCATTATCGACAAATTGCCGTTCGCTTCACCCAGCGACCCGGTGCTCAATGCCCGGCTCGAAACCCTCCGCCGCAACGGACTGAATCCGTTTGCGACCTATCAGCTTCCGGCCGCAACCATCGCGCTCAAGCAGGGCGTGGGGCGCTTGATCCGGGATCAGGAGGATCGCGGCGTGCTGATGCTGTGCGATCCGCGGATTTTGTCCCGCTCCTACGGGAAGGTTTTTTTGAACAGCCTGCCGGATACGCCGAGGACCCGTTTGCTCGCCGATGTGCAGCGGTTTTTCTCCAGTGAATTCGAAAAAGAGATCGCGGTATGAAGATTCTGGCCATCGAAACCGCCACGGAAGCGTGTTCGGCCGCCTTGCTGATCGATGACACCGTTCTCGAACATTATGAGCTTGCGCCGCAGCAGCATAATCGGCTGATTCTGCCGATGATCGACTCCTTGCTGGCCGAAGCCGGAGTCAGGGTTTCGCAAGTCGATGCTTTAGCGTTCGGACGGGGGCCCGGTTCCTTTACCGGCGCCCGCATCGCGGCCGGCGTGGCTCAGGGGATTTCGTTCGCCGTTGATCTGCCGGTGGTTCCGGTTTCGACGCTGGCGGCCCTGGCGCAGGATGCCTTGATCGAGTCTCCGGAAAAGGTCGCATTTTCCTGCATCGATGCGCGCATGGGCGAAGTCTACTGGGCGGTCTACCGTAGGGGAGAATCGGGGTTGGCGGAGCTTTTGGGCGAAGAATCGGTACGGCCGGCCGAACGCGTTTCGTTTCCCGATCATGCCGAAGGCGTCGGTATCGGCAGTGGATGGAAGACCTACGGTTCGGTTCTCCAGGAGCGTTTGGGCAGCGACGTAAAAAGGATTCTGCCCGACCGCTTTCCGCGCGCGGCGATGGTGGCTCGTCTTGGCGCCGATGCTTTCGGCAGCGGTTTCTTTGTGGAGCCGGAACAGGCGCTGCCGGTTTATCTGCGCGACAATGTCGCTAAAAAGCCGGGTTCACGAACGTAGGCGGATCGATCTTTGTAGCGGTCCCGTCGAAAAACGCAGAGAAAGGGAAAAATCCCTGAGGAGGGGGCCTCTATAGTAAACTATCGGGATGGCTCAATATTTTCAGATCCACCCGGACAACCCGCAAGCTCGGCTCATTCGCCGAAGCGTCGAGATCATTCGCGAAGGGGGCGTAATCGTTTATCCGACCGATTCCTCCTACGCGTTCGGCTGTCAGATGGATAATAAATCCGGGCTGGACCGCATCCGCCGAATTCGCCAGTTGGAGGAAGATCACAATTTCACCTTGGTCTGCAGGGATCTGTCGCAGATATCGACTTTTGCGAAGATCAACAACGAAGCATTCCGATTGATCAAATCGCTGACGCCGGGGCCGTTCACCTTTATTCTCAAAGCGACCCGCGAAACGCCGCGTCGCCTGCAACATTCGAAGCGCAAAACCATCGGTATCCGCCTGCCGGACAATCCGATCACGCTGGCGCTGGTAGCGGAACTGAACGAGCCATTGTTCAGTTCGACCCTGATTCTCCCCGGCGATGATGACGCCATGACCGACCCCGAAGACATTCGCGACCGCCTCGAGAAAGAGGTGGATTTGATCATCGATGCCGGAGTCGTTCCCTATACGCCGACCACTATCATCGGCTTTATCGAAGACACGCCGGAGATCGTCCGGCAGGGGTCGGGCATCGTCGTCTCGCTTCAGTAACCACGTTCATTCCTACAAAGATTGCACCAATGGAAGAACTTACCTTCGCTCAACGTTTCGCCATCTGGATCCTCCCGGTCCTGTTCGCCATTACCCTGCATGAAGTGGCCCATGGCTGGGTCGCCAAGATGCTGGGCGACAACACCGCGGCTCGGCTCGGCCGTTTATCTTTGAACCCGCTACACCACATCGACCCCGTGGGCACCTTGTTGGTGCCTGGAGTGCTGTTGGCGCTGGGCGGTTTTATCTTCGGCTGGGCCAGGCCCGTCCCGGTGGATTTCGGCAAACTGCGTCACCCGAAGCGGGATATGGCGCTGGTCGCCGTTGCAGGACCCGCTGCTAATTTCTTGATGGCGATCGCCTGGGCGCTCGTCGCCCGTTTGGCCAGCGCCGTGGATTTTGATTACGTGTCGATACCCTTGGGTCTCATGGGTGTCGCCGGCATCGTCATCAACATCGTGCTGATGCTTCTGAACTTGCTTCCGATTCCGCCGCTCGACGGCGGGCGGATCGCAGCAAGTTTCTTGCCGCCCAGGCTGGCCATCAAATTCAGTCAGATCGAACCCTACGGTTTCTTCATTCTGCTGGCGCTGATCGCCACCGGAGGGCTGTCCATGATTCTGGGCTTTCCGATCTATGCTATGCAGAGGTTGCTTTTCGGTTTTGCCGGTCTATAGATGACTGATCTGGCCGATTGTGAAAAGACCGTTGTGACCGATTCGAATTCGGAACGAGATGCGCGGCAGGTCGATTCACAAGCTGTAAGCGAGGGAGCGGTCACCGCAGCACCGTTGGCTTTCGTCAACGGCGCGCCGTTCACCGAGTTGCCGGAAGACCTCTACATCCCACCCGACGCGCTGGAAGTATTTCTGGAAACGTTCGAAGGTCCGCTCGATCTTCTGCTTTATTTGATCCGCCGGCAGAACCTGTCCATAGTGGACATCCCCATTGCCGATATCACCCGCCAGTACATCACCTACATCGAGATGATGAGCGAACTCCGGATCGAGCTTGCCGCCGAATACCTGCTGATGGCGGCGATTCTCGCCGAGATCAAGTCGCGCATGCTGCTGCCGCGTCCGACAGGGCCGGAACAGGGCGAGGAGGATCCTCGCGCCGAACTGGTGCGCCGCCTCCAGGAGTACGAACGCTACAAGCACGCCGCCCAGGAGCTCGACGCCCTGCCGCGATGCGAGCGCGACGTTTTCGAAACGTCGGCGGATACCGGTGCCATCAAGGTCAAAAAGATTTATCCCGAAGTGGAATTGAAAGAAGTTCTCTTGGCTTTCCAAGACGTGCTGCGGCGCGCCGAGCGATCGACGCATCATCACATCCAGCGCGAGCCATTGTCGGTGCGCGAGCGGATGTCGAGTATACTGGCGCGATTGCGGACCCAATTATTGATCCCGTTTCCCAGCTTGTTCGAACGGAAGGAAGGCCGGCACGGCGCGGTCGTTTCGTTGCTCGCCATCCTCGAGCTCAGCAAGGAGCGCTTGATCGAGATCATTCAGGAAGAACCGTTGGGCGAATTGCAAGTTAGGCCACTGATGGCTTCCGGTGTCGATTGACGTGGAACTGAAGACGATCATCGAGGCGGCGCTGTTAGCCGCCGGCAGACCGTTGTCCTTCGCCGAACTCGAAAATCTGTTTGCCGACAACGAGCGGCCGGAACCCGCAGAAATACAATCCGCTTTGGCGGAGTTGGCCGAAGATTGCCGCGGCCGGGCCGTCGAATTGAAGCAGGTGGCCAGCGGGTACCGTCTCCAAGTGCGGGAGGCGTTTTCCCCTTGGATCTCGCGGCTGTTCGAGGAAAGGCCTGGGCGTTATTCACGCGCCTTCTTGGAAACTCTCGCCATCATTGCTTATCGTCAGCCGGTTACGCGCGGTGAAATCGAGGATATTCGCGGCGTAGCCGTCAGTTCGAGTATCGTGCGAACGCTTCAGGAGCGGGGATGGGTACAGGTGGTAGGGCACAAAGAGGTCCCGGGGCGCCCGGCCCTGCTCGCCACGACCAAGCAATTCCTGGACTATTTCAATCTGAAGAGCCTTGGCGAACTACCGCCGCTCCAGGAGCTCATAGACGACTTGGCGCTGCAAGCGGCGCCGCAAGACCAGCCAGTGACCGAAAATGCGAATACCGAATCGATCGAATAAGACCAAGACGCCGGCGGATGTACGTCCATCACCGGATGACGCCGGCGAGCGGATTCAGAAAGTTCTCGCTCAGATCGGGCTGGGCTCGCGCCGGGAAATCGAGGAATGGATCAGGGCCGGTCGGATATCGATAAACGGCAAGCCGGCCGAGCTGGGGGATCGTTACAGAACCGGCGACCATGTCACCGTCAACGGCCGACCGGTCGATGTCGCCAAAAGGTCCGAAGCGCCAACCCGTGTGCTCATCTATCACAAGCCGATCGGAGAGGTGGTCAGCCGGCGCGATCCGGAGGGGCGTCCGGTAATTTTTACCCGGTTGCCCAAACCATCGACCGGGCGCTGGATTGCCGTCGGACGTCTCGATATCAATACCCAAGGTCTGTTGTTGGTCACCAATAATGGTGAACTGGCCAATCGTCTCATGCACCCGTCGCGGGAAATGGAGCGGGAGTACGCGGTCCGGGTTCTTGGCCCCGTCAACGACGAAATGTTGACTCGGCTGTCGAACGGTATTGCGCTGGAAGATGGACCGGCTCGATTCGAGACGATAGAACCGGCGGGCGGTGAGGGCGCCAACCGATGGTTTCGCGTCACCTTGAAGGAGGGGCGCAACCGTATCGTTCGGAGGCTTTGGGAATCGCAGGGAATTACGGTAAGCCGATTGATGCGGACGCGGTTTGGCGGGATTGCCCTACCGTCCCGATTGAAAGCGGGAGCGTCTTACGAACTCCCCGCTGAAGAAGTCGCCGAATTGATGCGTTCGGTTGGACTGGATATCGGAAAAACGCCTTCGGATCGGCGCCCTGCGCGCCGGCATGCGAGCGACAAAGCTGTCCGCCGCCGAAAAACCAAGATTTTTTAAAACCGTCGGTCTTTTGGCTACGTATCGATTGCAGCCGCAACCCGATTGCGTCCGCCGCGTTTTGCCAGATACATGGCCTGATCGGCGCGGCGCAGCAAGTCCAAATGAGTTTCTCCGGAAATCAGCGTTGCTACCCCCAAGCTCAACGTAACGCGGACGCCCGAATCGCGTACTCCGCAGAATGTTCCTTCGACCGTGTTACGAATGCGTTCAGCAAGATTTACCGCGCCGTCCTTGGACGTGTTGGAAAGCAGAATGACGAATTCTTCACCGCCATAACGGAACAGGATATCGCTCCCGCGCACGGAATCCTTGATAGATCGCGCTACCGACCGCAACACGGCATCGCCTGTGTCATGCCCGAAACTGTCGTTGATCGATTTGAAGTGATCGACGTCGAGAAGAATGATCGAAAGGGGGGTGCCGTAGCGGCGCGCGAGCTCAAGTTCCCGCTGCAGACTACTGAGCAGTGCCGGTCGATTCCCGGTTTGAGTCAACTGGTCCGTGTGGGCATAACACAAGGCTTCGCGATACTTGAGCCCGTTTCGCAAGGGATAGAGTAGGCGGCAGAGTAGCGCTTCCACTCGGGCCAACTCCGGTTCACTGAAGCGCCGGTCTCGGCTCATCCGCCATTCGCCGAGCGGCTCGTTCTCGAGTTCGAGATTGTAAGCGCAGACGTGCCGTCCTTTCTTGCCCAGCGAAAGTTCGATGCCGAGCTTTTCGTTGCAAAAGCGCAAGCCGGAATGGGGAACGATAGTCTTCAAGTGCGTGCTGAACAAACCGAGAAGCTGCTCTATGTCCAGCGTGGTCTGAAGAGCTAAGACCATTTCGTAGTAGGATCCATCACCCAGAGCGGTTTTTTTCTCGCTCTTTTGGCTCGACAGCGCGGCTAAATTTTCCGCTTTATTATTTTTCATCGCGCAGTTTCTCTTCTCGCCGAAAGGGTGTCTGATGGCTTAGGTCTCTTCTAAAGCGAGATTTATGCCAGTGTCCTCGGCACCCGAAATTCAAGCGTTCGATGCTACTGCCTGTCGGAAATTTGACGGGTGAGGTAGGACCATTTTGTCGGTTTATGGCAAGCATCGAAAATTGATCGAGGGACAGCAAAGCCGAGCGCGAAGTTGCGTGCCCGTCAAAGAAAACGTCAGTGAATTCTCGGTTTTTTGCCGACATCTAAAACCGGTAAAAATTCGGACTGTTTGTAAAGAGTCAGTGCCCAGCGGTCCTGATCGCTGTCGTGGCGGAGAATATAAATGCCGTCCGTGGTAAGCAGCTTGAAATATCCATATTCCGACGCGAGCCACCGGTCGATGACCTCCACGACTTCGATGCGTCGGTCGCCGAGGAAAAAAGCGGACGGCTCTTGTACTCCAAGCTCGCTTCGGTTAGCCAGAACTGTGATCGGCTGTAAATTGTCGGACATGACAAATCTCTGAATCGTTCGCTATTTAAAAAATGCTTCCAGGTAAGCCCAAAATTCGGAAATGCACTTTGCGTGCCTCGATCCTTCGGTTTCTTGCGTAATCGTACCTTATCCAGGAAGTCGTGTTAACGGAAGTGCGAAATCGATGCGGTATTGATTTTATCGCATGCGATCGGCGGAGGTGAGCGAAGGGATACAATTTATGGTGTCCTTGCGATACGAGGACATAGCGAATGAATCTTGCCCGTTCAGCAAGGCAGTGCCGACGTTATCGTGCGAAGACAGACGTCTCAGGGACTGGCTTCGGCTCCTGTGCTATGCATGTAAATCGCTTCATGGGTGACTGCCCGAGTACACGTTCCACACGTGCAGTTGATCGCAGCCATCGTTGCTGTATCCAGTAACTTTGATCCAGGCCCGCCCGTCCGTGATCGGTTGAGAGAGCACGCCTTCGACCGCTAGTCTCCCGCTACGCTGTTCGGAAATCGTGACGGCGACGGGCTCGTTATTGACCCAGACTTTGATGGTGTCACGGTCGGTATTTTCCGAGGCGACGAAAGAGAACTTTTGGAGTGCCGGGACGCTGGTCTTCTTGGCGGGCGATTCGTCAAAGAAAATCGGTGGCGTGCAATCGAGAATGATTCCGCCGTGGTGACTCACTCCGAAAGCAAAGACTGTGGCGGGTAATAGGTACGCGAGGGACGCAATCGCGACAGGTTTTATCATTGTATTTACCCTACTCGGTTTTGACTGTTCCGTCGTTCAAGCGAACGAGCGTTGCTGTTCCCGCGGAGAAGCGTTTCTGGTCTTTATGATTGTAATTCGGCCTGGAGGCTCGGTTTGACGGTATATCGGTTTTCCACGCACCGCTCTAAATCAAGACAAACAAACTGCCTATCAGCATGCTCAAGACCACGCCTTTCCAAGGCCACCAAAGAGCCGACCAAGACAGGCGCAAGATTTTTAGCTGTTTTTTAATCCAACGCATCAAGGCTGGAATAAGCCTGGTTCGGCTATATCGCCAGAGCCATCTCACAGTGACGATGCCGAGCAGGATCTTGAGTGGAGTTATCGTCCAGGCGGTAATCAGTTCTGCGTGGCGTGGCGAAAGGTCGAACCAGTCCTCCAACTTGTCTTCGATGAGGATTTCCTCGCCGCCTTCCACGAGAATGAAAATAGCGTCCCCAAGCAGTTCCATGATGTCGAGGATCAATTCGAAGATCAGTTCTGCGGAGGCAATCACGGCGACCAGGCCGATTCCGAACCAGAGCAACGGTTTCCAGCTGGGCTCGGGTTGGGGATCGGTACCGGACTTTTCTATGTCCGAGTTCGAATTCTCTGTTACGTCACTCATGTTTTATTGACGGCTAGTCTGGATTTGCGCAAGGGTAGCTGCGTTTCACGTACCGTTCAAGCACTGGTGGTGTGGGCGCTCCAACGGAAAACGTCTTGAATTTTTGCAGCGTCCTAATCCGGCTGGCCCTCGGCGTGTCAGGCGTGGAGCGTAAAACACCCGGTCCGAGAACATGAGGCGGCTGGAATCGACGCGAACTGTGCTATAGTTCGGCAGCCACAGGGTGCGGTTATCCCGGGATCATCTGAGCCTTCCTAATTTCGGGATTTGCATCGGGGCGGTAGCGAACTATCCGACAGAGTCCGACGAATAAGATCTCATCGAGAGCCTGATGGAAATTAAAGAATGGCTGCATGTATGGCAGTTTGAACATCATCCCTTCGTAATCTTCGACGCAGACCGCGATCCTTATCTGCAGGCGGCCATGATAGAGAACACGTCGTTGCGGTCGGCGTTGCTGAACCTGGACAAGCCCAGTCCGTACGTCATTTTTGCGATCCGAGGAGCCGGAAAATCCTCCATGCGGATCGACACCGAGCGCTATCTGAGACAGTATCAGGACAAGGTGCTGGTAGTCAGATACGTAGAATTCAACGAACTGCTCAGCGAAGTCACCAAGGTGAGGAAGCTTCCGGCCGAGTATTCTCCGAGGAAACCGGGTTTGGCGAAGCTATTTCGGAGAAGAAAGGAAGAGGTACTCATCCGCGAGAGCAAGATCACCCTCGACGATCATCTGGATTACCTTCTCAAATTGGGAATAGAGGAGCTGTACCGCAATATCACCGAGGCTCAGAAGGAAGACATGCTCAAGGACAACCGGGAGTTCGCGGAAAAATTCATATTGCTTACGGCACTTTATTTCTCCCCCAATGATCTGTCGAACAAGATCTCCGCGCTTCGGAAACTGATCAGTATTGCCGGTTACAAGAAGCGGAACAGCTTTTTCTCCAATAAGCAGGCAAAGCTTTTGGCCGGAGAGATTTATCGGAATATCCGCGGCGTTCCGGTTTCGGTGGAGAACATGTTCAAGATCATCCAGGAAATCGGACCTGGTCTGTTCGAGTTCCACGGTATTCCGAGGATGACGGAGAACCGGTTCACGCTGCTCAAGAGCTACATGGATCTAGTCCAATACTTCGGGCTGTCCGGCGTTTATCTGTTGGTCGATCGCGTGGACGAGCCCACCAGCATCAAGGGCGATCCGGAAAAGATGCGCGAGCTGGTAACGCCTATTCTCGACGATCAGCTGTTCCAGATCGATCATCTTGGCATCATTCTGTTCCTGCCGTACGAATTGCACGATCTCAAGAAGTATTATCGGAGCGATCGAATCAAGACCATTTCGTCGATCAATTGGTCGGCCGACAATATGATCCGGCTGATCGAGAAGCGCATGAACGTTTCCCGGAAACCGGGAAGTGCGCCGATCAAACTGGCGGATCTGTTCGAGGAAGAGGGAGAAAGCAAAGCTCAATTCATCGTACGCCAGTTGACGCCGCGGAATGCCTTTCGATTGCTGAGCATCATCGTCGAAGAACACTGCCAGACCGTGGTGTACGGGCCTAAAATTTCGACCGAGGTGTACGAGTCGGCTGTGCAAAGATATCTTATTGAAAAAGAAGGATATTAGTTTTTGCAGTCCGGTGAGTGGCGAAAACTCTTCAACCCCGAGAGATAACCCGCAATTTCACTTGCCGAGCCCATGGCTTGCCCGTATCACATGGAAGTGTTCGATAAGCTTCCATTTCAAGCGGGATGAAGAGCTATGTCGAATCCCCATCGATTGCTTCCGTGCGATAACGATAGATCCTGATCGAGTCGGACCAGTAATCCTTGGGGAGACCGGCTTTCAATTTCAGATGCTGTAAGAATGCCCTAGGATTCGGCAGTGATTCCCAAACCGCAGGCAGAAAAGTTCCGCGCCTGAGCCCTTCTTCCAAGATCAAGCCATCCTCGCCCGCCGCCAATTGTTGTAGCAAATCGTCCTCAGACGTGAACGACAGCGGCTCCGCCGGCGTCAGCAACGATAGATGGATATCAAGCCGCTCGATGTCCCACTGTTTGACCGGCGGGAACCGAGGATCCCTGAATGCGGCGGCGTAAGCGTTATGAGCGATGTCTTCGGCTAAAGAGCGAATGGCTTCAAGCGTGCCGATGCATCCGCGGAGTTTGCCTAGTATTTCGAGCGTCACGAACGTAGCTCTCATGGTGATGAGCTCAGGTGCTAGCGTTTGCTGTTCGACGGGAATCGGTCGTCCGTGGACCGAGCCGTACTCGATTGATCGTTTCGCAAGCGCGAGCAGAAACCGGCGGTGCGTTGAGTTCAAGAAACCGTTTGTGTTACGCAAAGACATAGCTCCCATAGCCGACTACTCGATCTTTCGGGCCAGCCGTATCGCCGGAACTGCGTAAGTCCAGCGTTCGGGCTGTTAGACCCTTCTCGCGGGCGAAGTAGAGTAAGCCGTTGACGGCTATCCGTCCACAAGCCGATTCATGACCGATATCCTCCGGCCGAAGCCTTTCGATGGCGACGGATGTGGCCTGATCTATTCGCTTGGCCGTGGCATAGTCATGGTAATGGCTTAAATCCGAGCTGATCACGGTCATAGTCCCCGAATCGTCCCAAAGCCGCTCGAGTACCGCGCTGACGTCGGAAGGTGCGGCAATGCCCACGACCAAAGGAACCAGTTCGAACTGGTTCAAGACCGCCTGCAGAAAAGGCATATGAACTTCAAGGCTATGCTCGAGCAAGTGTGCCTCATCGAGCCTTTTGACGAATGGTAAATCGAGAATCTTTTCGATGGCGGCGCAGTCTATAGGGATGTTGCCCAGGGGAGTGGCGAAGCTGTCCGCATGACTGACGGCGATGCCGTGAAAGCCGATTCTATGAGAAGGGCCGATTAAGACAACGCGACGAATGACATCCCTGCCTTGTTTGATCAGGGCATAGGCGCTGGCGGCTATGGGGCCCGAATAAATGTACCCGGCGTGAGGTGCGATAATGGCCTTCGGCAGCGGCCCGGCTGTGTTTGCATCCAGCAGAAAATCCCGAACCATAGCGCGAAGCCGATGTTCGTCATCCGGGTAGAAAAGCCCCGCGACGGCAGGTTGGCGTATGTTCTTCATTGCAAAGTCCTCTGTGGGATCGACGCCGGCCGTCGGCAAAACGTCGACAGGCGCCCGATGGGTCATATTTTACAAGTGCGATTCTATTTGACGAATGGGGTGTAGATCATGAATCGGACCATCGAAACGGCGCAGGGTTTTCCTACGCGCTACTGGCGTACGCTGGAGGACGGTCGTGTGGAATGCACGATGTGTCCCCGGTTTTGCAAGTTGCATGAAGGACAGCGGGGGTTGTGTTTCGTTCGCGGCAATGTGGACGGCAAGATCGTATTGTTGTCCTACGGGCGCTCTAGCGGCTTCTGCATCGACCCTATAGAGAAAAAACCGCTGAATCATTTTCTTCCCGGTACGCCGGTCTTTTCGTTCGGCACGGCCGGATGCAATCTCGCGTGCAAGTTTTGCCAGAACTGGGATATCAGCAAGTCTCGCGAGATGGATTCACTGATGGATCAGGCTTCCCCCGAAGCCATTGCGCTGGCGGCAAAAGAGCTGGGTTGTCGCAGCGTCGCTTACACCTACAACGATCCCGTTGTCTTTCATGAATACGCCGTGGACGTTGCCAAGGAATGCCGAAAGCATGGCGTCAAATCGGTCGCGGTATCGGCCGGTTATATGTGCGCCGAGCCGCGCGCCGAGTTTTACAGCGTGATGGACGCGGCCAATATCGATTTGAAGGCGTTCACCGACGAGTTTTACCGCAAGATCTGCGGCGGCCATTTGCAACCGGTATTGGAAACGCTGCAATACATCAAGCACGAAACGTCCGTGTGGCTGGAAATAACGACCTTGCTGATTCCCGGCGAGAATGACTCGGATCATGAGTTGGAGGCATTGACTCAATGGGTAGCCGACAAGTTGGGACCGGACGTGCCTCTCCATTTTTCGGCCTTTCATCCCGACTGGAAGATGATGGATAAGCGTTCTACTCCGAGGGACACTTTGGTTCGGGCCCGGCGCATCGCCATGAAAAACGGTCTTAGATACGTTTATGTCGGAAACGTTCACGATAAAGCGGCTGACAGCACTTATTGCCATCACTGCGGCCAGTTGCTCATTGGCCGCGACTGGTATGAACTGTCGGAATGGAATTTGACGCCGCAAGGCGCTTGCAATGCATGCAACACGCCTTGCGCCGGCGTGTTCGAAGAAAGCCCCGGAGACTGGGGCGGCAGGCGCGTGCCGGTCAGCACGTGCCGCCGGGCGGCAACGCACCACTAAGGCGTTGCTTGAAGATTGATCGGAGGATGCCGTTACGAGCCGCTGATCGATGATCAGGGACAGATCACCGTGTTTCGTGGAGGCTCATCATCGTTCGTGCGCGGATAGTCCAGCGTAAAATGGAGTCCTCGGCTCTCTTTGCGCACTAAGGCCGAGCGGATGATCAGTTCGGCTACGATGACCAGATTGCGCAACTCCAATAAATCGCTGGTGACCCTGAAATTGCCGTAATATTCGGCGATTTCCTGCTTTAACAGCTCGACACGGCGCAACGCCCTCTGCAGGCGCTTGTTGGTTCTGACGATGCCTACGTAATCCCACATAAAACGTCGGATTTCGTCCCAGTTATGGGCGACGACGACTTCCTCGTCGGAGTCCGTGACCTGGGATTCGTCCCATTCGGGCAAGTCCGGAGGCGGAGGGATCTCGGGCAGGGCCCTGATAATATCCTCTGCCGCCAGCTTGGCGAAGGCCAGACATTCGAGCAAGGAATTGCTGGCCATGCGGTTGGCTCCGTGGAGACCGGTACAGGCTGTTTCTCCGACGGCGTAAAGGCCGGGCACGTCGGTGCGCGCGTGGCGGTCGGTTTGCACGCCTCCGCAGGTGTAATGAGCGGCCGGGACGACCGGTATCGCTTGCGATGTAATATCGATATTGAGCTCTAGGCACCGCGCGTAAATGGTCGGGAAATGGCTTTTGATGAAATCGGAGGGTTTGTGGCTGATGTCCAGGTAAACGCAGTCGACGCCCAGGCGCTTCATTTCGTGATCGATGGCGCGCGCGACGATATCGCGGGGAGCCAGTTCCTCTCTGGAATCGAATCGGTGCATAAAGGGCGAGCCGTCCGGCAGCACCAGTTTTCCGCCTTCTCCGCGAACCGCTTCCGAAATCAGGAACGAGCGGGCATGTGGGTGGTAAAGGCAGGTTGGATGGAATTGAATGAATTCCATATTGGCGATGCATGCGCCGGCGCGCCAGGCCATGGCAATGCCATCCCCGGTGGCGATGTCGGGGTTGCTGGTATATAGATAAACTTTGCTGGCGCCACCGGTCGCCAAAACGACGACTCGGGCCCGGAGCGTTTTTACTTTATTGTCGTGGGTATCGAGCACATAGGCGCCCAGCACGCGGTTCCCGTCACGGCCGACCTTTTTCTCGGTTATCAGATCGATCGCGTTATGGTATTCGAATAAATCGATATTAGGATGGTTGCGGATATGTTGCGCCAGCGAGATTTCGACAGCCCGTCCCGTGGCATCGGCAGCATGGACAACGCGGCGATGGGTATGTCCGCCTTCCCGAGTCAGGTGAAGGTGGTGGCCGCCGCTTTCCGCGTCCGCTGCAGTGAACGGAACACCTCGTTCCAGCAGCCAGTCGATGCATTCTTTGCCTAGCGAAACGACGAGCCGCACGATATCCGGATCGCAAAGGCCGGCACCCGCGTTCAGTGTGTCCTGTATGTGCGACTCGATCGAGTCGTCGGCATCCAGCACGGCCGATATGCCGCCCTGGGCGTAAAGCGTGTTGGTTTCGGTCAAGGCGGTTTTGGACAGGACGGCGACACTCGCGTGATCGGCGATGCGTAGCGCCAAGCTTAAGCCGGCTGCGCCGCTGCCGATGATCAAAACGTCGTGAACTGAGGATGGCATGAAGTGTGTGTGTCGTGGTGGTTTCGCCATCCTACTGTAAAAGTATCTTGTCTAAAACAGGTGGCGTTGAATTAGCCATGGGAATGGCAGCCTAAAGCAGAATCTCGATTCGGTGCTGATGAGTCGTCAAAAGTGTGGGTCGTGGCGGATACGGCGAAATACGCATTGAATGGCGCTTGCGAAACTACGATAATTCTTCCTGTAGAATCAAGCTAATGCAATTGTGCAGCAGTCTTTGACAGTGTTTTCTGTCAAGCCACGTATCTCACTCTTAATGAAGCTCTCAAATAAGCCGTGTTTTTCATTCGCTCGCCGTATTCAAATAAGAGCCCAGATCTTTTGGTCGTGCGTGTGCGCCGTTAAATAGGGAAAAAGGTTTCCCGCAATGGGCGAGCAACTCGATGAGGAATTAGTCCGGAGGGTACAGCGAGGCGATAAAACGGCATTCGACATTCTCGTTCGAAAATACCAGTACAAAATCGCGCAGCTGATCAACCGCTATATCAAGGACCCGCACGAGGCCCTGGACGTCGCTCAGGAGTCCTTCATAAAGGCCTATCGGGCGTTGCCGAGCTTTCGCGGCGAGAGCGCTTTTTACACATGGCTGTACCGGATCGCGATCAATACGGCAAAGAATCACATTGCGATGCGCGCACGCCGCCCTTCGGAGGACGAGATCGAAATCGAGGAGGCGGAACAATTCGAGTCCGCCGTACGTCTAAAGGATCAAGAAACCCCTGAGGGAGTAGTGTTAAGTGAGGAACTCGCTCGGGTAATCCAATTTGCGCTAGACGAGCTGCCCGAAGAACTTCGTACGGCGATAAGCTTGCGAGAGTTCGATGGCTTAAGCTACGACGAAATCGCTCAGGTAATGAATTGTCCGGTGGGGACCGTGCGTTCACGCATTTTTCGTGCGCGCGAAGCCATCGATAAGAAATTAAAAGTTTTACTCGGTTAGGGGGCAAGTCCATGTCGGATGATGATCTGAGACAAAAGCTGTCATTACTGTTAGACGGAGAGTTGAGTGAGAGCGATTCGCTGGCATTGATGGCTCGTATAGAGAGCGACGCCACGCTTCGAAGGCAATGGCATCGTTACCGTCTGGTCAGCGAGGTGATGCGGTCGGGAAAGGTCCTGCCCGTCGATGATCGCTTCGTGGATCAGGTTCGGGCTACTATAGCGAACGAACCGGCGATTCTTGCGCCAAGACCGGAGAAGCACCGCTATCGTGAAAAAGCGGTAACGGCCGCATTAGCGGCCTCTTTGGCGGTGGTTGCGGTTTTGGTCGGGAAGTCCGTAAAGGATTATTCTCCGGTGCCTGGTCCGGAGGTGTTGGCGCAAACCGAGTTGGTCGATCCCGATGAGGTTCGTTCAGCGCTTGATCCCCAGTTCCAGGATTATCTGGTTACGCATTACGAAACGGCTTATTTGGCAGGCGCTCCAGGTCTGTTGCCCTATGCTCGCCTGGTGACCTACGATTCTTCTCGCTAAGTTCGAATTGATGGTTTCACTTTTTGCGCTCTCTGTGGACATGCTCCGCATACGCCGAGTTTTGGCATGGCAGATTTGTCTAATGATGTTTGCAGCCGAAGCTTTGGGCGGAACCGGCGAACCTCGTCACGGTGATGCCGTCCGTTGGCTAATGGATATGCGTCAAGCCGTGACTCAGTTGAATTATCGGGGAGTAGTGGCTTATCTCAAAGATAAACACGTCGAGAGCTTTCAGCTAGTTCATGCGTTTACAGGGGGTACGGAGCACGAACGGTTGGTGTCGATGAACACTCCCTTGCGGGAAGTCGTCCGAAATGCAGAAAAAGTGTCTTGCTACTTTCCCGACACCAAAACGGTCTTTGTCGAAAATAAACCGCCAAGACGTTCGGTTTTGCTGGAGTTGCCAGAGGACTTGAAACAACTTTCACGACATTACGATTTTAAGCTTGAGGCGCAGGAATACGTTGCGCAGCGCTTGTCACAGGTCATCAGTATTGAGCCGCGAGATGACTTTCGGTACGCTCGCCGGATTTGGGTGGATTTGGAATCCAAGTTGCCGCTCAAATTCGAGCTAATCGGCGAAAATGGCCAGGCGGTCGAGCAGATGATGTTCACGTCGCTGAGTATCGAGGAAATCATCCCGGACTCCGAACTGAATGCATCCACAAAGGTCGATGCTTTTACTTGGCAGGTTAATCGGCGTGAGGCGATGCCGCTCAGGTCGTTGAAATGGGCGCTTAGAAGCGTGCCAGATGGGTTTCAAATGATTTCGTATACTCGGCTGATTCGTACGCCGACAGAGCATCCGGTAGAACATATCTTGTTGAGTGACGGTTTTTCTTCTGTTTCAATTTACATTGATGAGTTAGGAGGCGATATCGTCAAGGGACATCAGAAGAAAGTCGGTGCCATAAATGCGCATTCTCGTAAGATCGATCGCTATCTGGTCACCGTGATGGGCGAAGTTCCCGCCAAAACCGTGCAAGCCATCGCAGGGGGCGTGCATCTTCAAGTGAATGACGCCCATGATTGAGGAAGAAGCAGTCGTCTTACACACGGAAGCCGAAAAAGTTTGGGTCGAAAAGCCGCGCAAATCGGCGTGTGGCGGATGTTCGCAGCAATGCGCGTCTGGCGTGGTGGACGAGTACCTCGGGGCACCGAAAATTCGGTTACAGGTATTTTCCCCAATCGAAGTTCATGTGGGTGATCGTGTTGTGCTCGGAATTCAGGAGGACGCCCTGGTAAAGGGGTCCCTATGGGCATACTTGATTCCTTTGTTGGGCTTATTTTTTGGCGCGGTATTGGGAGACATCGTCGCGTCCTCGCTAAGACCAGCTATTTCCAGCGACGGGGCCAGCGCATTCGGAGGCGTAACTGGCCTGATTTTGTCTTTTGTCCTTTTGAAGTTCACAGGGGTTCTTTCTCGCGAAAAACTGCACCCCGTGATACTCCGTAAACTTAGCTGATATCAAATCCGCTTTTAAATCCATGCTTAGGTCCGTGAAGACTTGGGAGTTTCGTATGCTTAAAACCAGGTGGATAGCCCTCGTGCTTTGTTTCCTTCTCATAGGGCTTTCGTCTCAGGGAGTCCTTGCTCAGCTTCCCGACTTCACCGGCTTAGTCGAGAAAAACAGCGCGGCGGTCGTAAATATTAGTACCTCTCAGAAAGTGAGCGCTACTGAGCCCCAGTTGCCGGAAGGGATCGAAATACCGGAAGGAACGCCATTTGACGATTTCTTTCGTCGCTTCTTTGGCGAAGGTGGTGGCCAGCCGAGTGAGGTGAAATCTTTGGGATCGGGCTTCATCGTTTCGGACGATGGTTATGTCTTGACCAATCACCACGTTGTCAAGGATGCCGACGAAATCGTCGTGCGATTGCAAGATCGCCGAGAATTGGTGGCCAAAGTCGTCGGATCGGATAAGCGCAGCGATATCGCGTTGCTGAAGATAGAGGCTGATCATCTGCCAGTCGTAAGAATGGGGTCGGCCGATAAACTGAAAGTGGGTGAATGGGTATTGGCTATCGGTTCACCCTTCGGCTTCGATCATTCGGTGACGGCGGGCATCGTCAGCGCCAAGGGCCGAAGTCTCCCGAGCGATAACTATGTGCCTTTCATTCAGACCGACGTGGCCATCAATCCGGGCAACTCCGGTGGCCCTTTGTTCAATCTCGAGGGCGAGGTGGTCGGCGTCAACTCTCAGATTTACAGCCGTACCGGCGGCTTCATGGGATTGTCGTTCGCTATTCCGATCGAAGTCGCCATGCAGGTGGTCGAACAATTGAAATCGCAGGGCCATGTGTCGCGGGGCTGGCTGGGCGTGCAGGTACAGGACGTCACGCGCGAGTTGGCCGAATCTTTCGGGATGAAGAAGCCGCAGGGAGCTCTGGTATCTAGAGTATTGTCGAAGAGTCCAGCCGAGGCGGGAGGCATTCAGGTCGGTGACGTCATTATCGAGTTCAACGGACAGGAGGTCGTTGGTTCGTCGTCGCTACCGCCAATGGTAGGTATGACCAAAGTGGGGGAAACGGCAGCGGTCAAAATCATCCGTCAAGGTTCTACCCGTGATGTAAAGATCAAAATTGGCACCTTGCCCGAGGATGAGGGAGTGCTCTTGGGGGCCGAGGAGGCTCCGGGGGCTCAGACGTTCGACCGTTTGGGGCTTAGCGTATCCAATTTGACGGTGGAGCAGCGAGAACAATTGGAAGTTCCGCGGCATGGCGTGCTGGTACAAGCGGTCAACCCGGGGCCCGCCTACGATGCGGGTATACGCCGTGGCGATGTGATTCTTCGTATTCAGGACCAAGTCGTCAAAGACGTAAACCATTTCAATGAGGTTGTGAAGGAGTTGCCAAAAGGCAAATCGCTTGCGGTGCTGGTCCAGCGACGCGGCGGCTCATTGTTCCTGGCCTTGAAGCTCAAGGATTGAGGCCGTGGCTGATCAGCAGCATATTCGTAACTTTTCCATCATCGCTCATATCGACCATGGCAAGTCGACCTTGGCAGACCGATTCATCCAGACTTGCGGAGGACTTAGCGATCGCGAGATGCTCAACCAGGTGCTCGACTCGATGGACATCGAGCGGGAACGCGGCATCACCATCAAGGCTCAAAGCGTAACGCTCAACTATAAGGCCAAGGATGGCGAGACCTACCAGCTCAACTTGATCGATACGCCCGGTCATGTGGACTTCTCCTACGAAGTGTCCCGATCATTGGCTGCCTGCGAAGGCGCCTTGCTCGTGGTCGACGCAGCGCAGGGGGTGGAGGCGCAAAGCGTAGCGAACTGCTATACGGCGATCGAGCAGGGCTTGGAAGTCATTCCCGTGCTGAACAAGATCGACTTGCCGTCAGCCGAACCCGAGCGGGTTTGCAAGGAGATCGAGGAGATTATCGGGTTGCCGGCCGACGAAGCCTTGAAAATCAGCGCGAAAACCGGCCTCGGTGTCAATGATCTTCTTGAACAGCTGGTAAGCAAGGTGCCTCCGCCCAAGGGAGATCCCGAGGGGCCTTTGCAAGCGCTGATCATCGACTCCTGGTTCGACAACTATCTGGGAGTCGTTTCGCTGGTGCGAGTGGTTAACGGTTCCATCTCCCGGAAACAGAAGATCCTCATCATGTCCACCGGAAAGAGCCACTTGGTGGAAAAGCTGGGCGTCTTTACCCCAAAGTCCTTCGATAAGGAGACACTCCAAACCGGCGAGGTAGGGTTCGTTGTGGCCGGTATCAAGGATATTTTCGGTGCGCCGGTGGGCGACACGATCACCGCGGCCGATCGCCCTTGCCAGGCCCCGCTGCCGGGGTTCCAGCAAGTCCAGCCGAGAGTGTTCGCAGGGCTCTATCCTGTTGAATCCGACGATTACGAGAATCTTCGGGAGGCGCTGAACAAGCTGCATCTTAACGATGCCGCGCTGCAGTACGAGCCGGAAACGTCGCAGGCTTTAGGGTTCGGTTTTCGGTGCGGGTTTCTCGGCATGCTGCACATGGAGATCATCCAGGAGCGGCTGGAGCGAGAGTATGATCTCGATTTGATCACGACAGCGCCGACCGTCGTTTACGAGGTGCTCAAAACGGACGACGAGACGATTCTGATCGACAACCCGTCCAAGCTGCCCCCGCCTAACGAAATCGTAGAAATCCGCGAACCGATCATCGAAGCCAATATTCTGGTGCCGCAAGATTATTTAGGTGCGGTGATGACGCTTTGCGTCGAAAAGCGCGGCATACAAAAAAAGATGCAGTACATGGGCGGGCAGGTGTCCCTCAGCTTCGAGTTGCCTCTAAGCGAAATCGTATTGGATTTTTTCGACCGTCTTAAATCGGTCAGCCGCGGATTCGCTTCGTTCGATTACGAATTCAGGCGCTTTCAGGCGGCGCCGCTGGTCAAACTGGACATTCTCATCAACGGAGAGCGTGTGGATGCGCTGTCTTTGATCGTGCATCGGGACATCAGTCAAACTCGGGGGCGAGATCTCGTGGAGCGAATGAAGGATCTTATTCCGAGACAAATGTTCGAAGTCGCCATTCAAGCCGCTATTGGTTCGAAGATCATCGCTCGGTCCACAGTCAAGGCGATGCGCAAGAACGTGCTGGCCAAGTGTTACGGCGGCGATATTACCCGTAAGAAGAAGCTGCTGGAAAAGCAGAAAGCCGGTAAAAAAAGAATGAAGCAGGTAGGGAAGATCGACATTCCGCAGGAAGCGTTTTTGGCGGTTTTGCGCGTAAACAAAGATACCTAATACCGAAAAACAACAAAAGACCCAGCTTATGGATTTCGATTTTTCGTTTTTTTTGGTCATGGCTACCGCCCTGACCGGGATTATTTGGGGCGGTTACGCGTTGCTGCGGCGCTTTCAGCCGGCTACGGCTCCGGCGAAAGAGCCGACTATCGTGGAATATGCTCGTTCGTTTTTTCCGATCGTTCTGATCGTACTCTTGCTGCGATCGTTCTTGGTGGAGCCATTCCGTATCCCTTCGGGTTCCATGATGCCTACACTGCTCATCGGCGATTTCATTCTCGTCAATAAATACACCTACGGTATTCGTCTTCCGGTTTTGAACACGAAGATCGTCGAGATGGGCGAGCCTGAGCGGGGCGATATCGTGGTATTCCGTTTTCCGAAAGACCCGAAGGTGGATTACATCAAGCGGGTTATCGGTTTGCCTGGCGACCGCATCGCGTATTACAACAAACAGCTTTACGTAAACGGAGAAGCCATCAAGCAAACAGCCATCGCCGAATATCAAGGCGTGGGGCAGGGCAGCGTCATGAACGGTGCGCGCCTTTTAAGCGAAGACTTGAAAGGGGTTAATCACGACATCCTGATTCGAGAAGGCCAACCTTCGGTGCAGGGGGAATTTACGGTACCCGAAGGTCAGTATTTCGTCATGGGCGATAATCGCGACAACAGCAACGATAGCCGGTACTGGGGTACCGTGCCGGAAAGCCATTTAGTCGGAAAAGCGTTTTTCATTTGGATGAGTTGGGACTGGGAGAACGGCGGCATCGCATTTGATCGTCTCGGTACTATATTGAATTAGTGGTTCTAGTACCGAAACTATCCGAAAACTCCCGGAGTACGCGAAAATGGCTAATGTCCCTTCCCGGCAGAGCGGTCTGACGCTTATCGGCTTTTTGTTCGTTCTATTCTTAATCGGTTTTTTCTCCTTGCTTGTACTCAAGATCGGCCCGGTGTATCTGGAGCACTATAAGATCGTGTCGTCGCTTGAATCGCTCAAGAAAGATAACGATCTCGCTTCGAAAACCAGAGACGAAATCTTGACTCTCCTGCAGAAACGCTGGGAGATCAACATGGTCGAACGGGTATCGACCAAAGATGTGAAGATCATTAAGGAGGGATCTTATCTAAAGATTGAAATAGCTTATGACGTCGCCGAGCATCTTTTTGGAAACGTGGATGCTTTGCTGCACTTTAACGATCTTATCGAGGTCGGATCGAATTGATGAAGAGCGTTTCTAGTTACTGCTTTCTGTGTGCTTGCCATCCGCGTCAAATGACGCGGACCCGCATAAATCGGTTGTTTCTCTGAGCTGTCACTCACTCGGACAGGTCGTTATGTGCTTAACTCGTATCCCGCCGGTGGACTCGTGATTTTGGAACCGGAAAAGATCGCCAAAAAACTGGGCTTGCATTTCAAGAATCCCGCCTTGGTCAAGAGAGCCTTGACTCATCGGAGTGCTGAGAGCGAGAACAATGAGCGGCTCGAATTTTTGGGCGACTCCGTGCTCGGGTTTGTGATCGCGGAAAGGCTTTATGACAAGTTCGCGGAGGCGGACGAAGGCGTGCTCAGCCGGTTGCGCGCGACTCTCGTGAATCAAAGCTCTTTGGCGGAATTGGCGCGTAAATTAAATCTGGGGGATTACTTAGTTCTGGGGTCGGGCGAATTGAAGAGCGGCGGATATCGGCGCGACTCGATTTTGTCCGACGCGCTGGAGGCCGTCATTGGCGCTCTGCTTATCGATCAAGGGATGGATGCCTGTCGGGAGTGGATTTTAAACCTCTTTGCCGAGCCGATAGACCGTCTTTCGCTGCGGGATTGGAAAAAGGATCCGAAGACCCGATTACAAGAATTGATGCAAGCGCGAGGACTCGAATTGCCTACCTATACCCTCAAAACGGTCATCGGTCAGCCGCACGACCAGAGCTTTTGCGTGGAGTGCCGCGTGTCGCTGATCCCGGTTTCCTGCGAGGGCGTAGGGCCTTCCCGGAAAAAGGCCGAACAACAAGCGGCAGAAAAGATGCTGACTGCGCTGGCGGAAAAACTGGGGCTCAAACCATGAAAGCGGGCTTTGTCGCGCTCGTGGGGCGCCCGAACGTCGGTAAATCTACCCTCCTCAATCATCTGGTCGGACAAAAAATCAGCATCACGTCCCGCCGGCCGCAGACGACGCGGCATCGGATTTGCGGCATCAAGACCACCAGAGACGAACAGATCGTTTTTGTCGATACTCCGGGCATTCATGCCAGCCAAAAGCGGGCGATGAATCGCTATCTTAACCGCGCAGCGGTCTCCGCTCTGCTTGACGTCGATGTGATTGTCTGGCTCATCGACAGACCGATGTGGCTTCCCGAAGACGAGCTGGTCCTGGAGAGGATCAAGTCGGCAGGGGTGCCGGTCATCTTGGTCATCAATAAAGTCGACAGGCTCGAGGATAAGGCGTTTTTGTTGCCTTTTCTGGAAGAGGCGGCGGCTCGCCACTCGTTTGCCGATTTGGTTCCGGTTTCCGCCTTAAAGGGCACGAATCTGGACGTTTTGGAGCGGAAGATCATCGAACTCTTGCCGGAGGGCGAACCGATTTATCCGGAAGATCAAATCACCGACAAGCCGGAGCGTTTTTTTGCCGCCGAAGTCATTCGGGAAAAATTGCTTCGTTCGCTGTCCCAGGAGGTGCCTCATGCGCTGACGGTGGAGATCGAGCAATTCAAGCTCGAGGGCGGATTGACGCGAATCAGTGCAGTGATTTGGGTCGAGCGCGAGGGTCAGAAGGCAATCATCATCGGCCGCAGCGGCGAAGTGCTCAAGAAGGTCGGCGAGCGGGCGCGGCATGAACTGGAACGTTTGCTCGATTGCAAGGTTTACCTGGAGCTTTGGGTTAAGGTCAAGAAAGGTTGGTCGGATGACGAGCGTGCTTTGCACAGCCTCGGCTACAGCGAATGACGCGAGCAAGGGTGCTTCTCGGGACTTCCAAGGCCGCATTTCGCTGCAGAACGGATTCGTCCTCCACAGCAGGCCTTATCGCGAATCAAGCCTTCTTCTCGACGTATTCACATTGGATTTCGGTCGCCTTCGCCTGCTGGCAAAAGGTGCGCGCAAGAGCAAAAGAGGATTGCATTCTCTACTTCAGCCGTTCGTTCAATTGCGTCTTTCCTGGGCGGGAAAAGGCGATCTACCAGTCTTGACGGCTGCGGAATCCATCGGAGGAACCAGCATCAAATTGAGCGGGCCCAAGCTGTTCTGCGGATTTTATGTGAACGAGTTGCTTCTCAATTTTCTCCCTTCCCGCGATCCTCATCCGGAAGTATTCGATCTATATCGGAATACCTTGGATCAACTCGCAGCAGATGACGGCATGGAACGGATTCTAAGATTGTTCGAAGTCTCTCTGCTGGGCGAGATGGGTTACGGTATGGCCTTTGATCGGGAGGCAACGTCCGGGCAACCGATCGATCCGGCAAAAAGATATGTGTACAGAATCGAGGAAGGTCCGGTAGAGAACGACGAAAGGACTGCGGATTCGGTCGGAGGTGCCACCTTGCTTGCATTGGAGCGGAAGACGCTGAACGATCCGGATGAACTTCAAGAGGCGAAGCATCTGATGCGACGAGTAATCAATTATTATCTCAACGGAAAATCTCTTAAAAGCCGGGACTTTTTCAAGCAAGTCACAAAAAGCAGACCATGATGACGACCTCTCGCGCTATCTTACTCGGCGTAAACATCGATCATATCGCCACCATTCGACAGGCTCGGCGTACCAAATACCCCGAAGTGATCCAGGCGGCCTTGCTCGCGGAGCAAGCTGGCGCCGACGGTATTACCGCTCATCTTCGCGAGGATCGCCGGCATATTCAGGACAGAGACATCGGATTGTTGCGAGAGATGATCGAGACCCGTCTAAACCTGGAAATGGCGGTAACCGATGAGATGGTCGCTATCGCAAAAACCGTGCGGCCACAAGCGTGCTGCCTGGTTCCGGAGCGACGCGAAGAATTGACCACGGAGGGTGGTCTGGATGTGTCCGGAAATTTCGAACGAATTCATGCCGCTTGCGAAACGCTGGGCGAAGCCGGGGTGGAGGTCTCCCTGTTCATCGACGCCGATTTTCGGCAGATCGAAGCGGCAGCGAAAACCGGTGCTCCCGTGATCGAATTACATACCGGCCACTATGCCGATGCCGCTTCGAACAAGGAAAGTAAAGATGAGTTTCACCGCTTGGCACGGGCGGCAGAGTATGCATCCGGAATCGGCCTCAGAGTGAATGCGGGGCATGGATTGAATTATCACAACGTAGGGGAAATTTGCCGCATTCCCCAGGTCGAGGAGCTCAATATCGGGCATTCCATCGTGGCGAGGGCGCTGTTCGTCGGGCTGGAGCGAGCGGTGAGCGAGATGAAGCGGGCGATGGCGTCGTCGCGCTTATCAATTGACCCATAGGGCTTATTCTGCCATAGTTGAACAGCTATCGAATCGAACAACTGGTCCGCTTTCTCGCATTCCGTCGTAATCGAGATGGCGCGTGGTGTAGAGAATGCTCGGGGCCCAAATCAAATATAACGATGGTTCGCGATAGCTGGGGCAGCATAGCGGAGGAGATGGGGTGTACGAAAGATATCAGAGCGAGTCGACGACTGCGCCAGCATTGCGCGCCGGGACTACGGTTCGGTATCCAGTGTCGGCCGCTTGGTGGCGAGCTCCGCAAGTGCTTGTCGCCTTGCTTGCGGTTTGTCTCTGTTCGTTGGTCATTCTCTATTATTTATCGACGCGTCTTGAAACCACGGTAGCCGGTCCAACGGAAGGTCACGCCCGGATCAAGGCGATCAACCAGCAAATGGAAGCGCTGCAACGCAAGTTCGGCATTCTCTTGGCCGAATCGGTCGAAATGAGACTTAAAACCCTTCAGAAGAACATTGAGGCGGGAGCGGTCAGTTCCGCGGATCTCGAGGCCTTTGAGCAATTAAAGAGCGATCTGGTGCTGTTGGAAGGTTATGCCGAAGCCGGCGGAGCCAATGCGTTCGACAACACCGAGATCGAGCATTCCCGTTTCCGGCGGTTACCCGGTTCGGGAATAGTCCGTAACGAAGAGCTTATGGATGAGGTTTTGCAGGTAAAGAACCTGCTTTACTTTTGTGCCGCCAGTCTCGCAACGACCACTGTTCTCATCAGTGGCTATTGGTTGAGACAGCGGAGTCGGGCGTATCGCCTCCACTCGGGAATGACCGCTGTTCCGATGCTGGCAAAGAAGCCCGGCGATTGATGCCTGGTCTGGACCTCAGGAATATTTAGGTATTCGACGAGTCACGATTCTCGTGATGCCCCTTTTTGACATGCTCGGCTTCGATCCGGTTTTTTCCCATCCCCTTGGCGCGATACATTGCAGAGTCGGCCCGCCTGATGAAGGAATCCGCCGATTCGTTTGACACGTACACGGTGATGCCGGCGGAGAAAGTCGGCAAAGCCATGGCCGTGCCGCCAATTGAAAACGTGGTTCGGTGGACCTGCGCCTGAATTTTCTTGAGCGCCCATAAAGCGCCATCCAGCTCGGTGTTGGGAAGCAGTACGATGAACTCTTCGCCGCCGAAACGGGCTACGTGGTCGTGACGGCGAAATGCAGGAAGGATTTTTTGGGCGTAAATTTTGAGAACTTCATCGCCTGCAGCGTGGCCGTAACGGTCATTGATTTCCTTGAATCCGTCGAGGTCCACCATGGCCAAGGCCAAAGGGGTGTAGTAACGTTGCACGCGTCCGATCTCATCCTCCAGCCGATTCAGGAAGGCTCGCCGATTGGAAAGCCCGGTTAATTCATCCGTAAGGCTCAGTTGGCGAACTCGTGTGAATTCCAGATCGGTCTTTCGATTATTCGTCTCCAGCAAATCGAGATAAGCTCGGATAATGTCGATTTGTTTGGCCTGATGTTGATGTTCGTTTAACAAAGCGTCGGTCTGCTTTAGAAGTCCAGATCGCGCCGTATCGGTGAGCAAAAAATTTTCGGGATGGCTCAACGCCTGAGCGATATTCTTCAGCAACTGGCCGGAATGTAGATTTGCATCATCAACTTCGTTAAGGCTTGCCGTCAACGACTTGTGGATTTCGGCCATTCCTACGCTTTGTCCTTCGCGAGGCGGCGGCGCGGGGTCCATGTTATGTGATGTCTTTTCGGAAGTCCTCACATGGATTTCTGTGGCCTTAGCCCTTTGTGCAATCACGTCCGGTTTGTCGGGCGAGGGTTCATGGTCTCCTATGATTCGATCGGAAAAGGCAAAATTGGAATGGAACAAAGAATGTTTGAGGTCTTCAACGCCTTTAATTAAGGTGTTTAATTCCGCTAAGGATAAAGACGGACTGAGCAGAGTTTGGAGAAACTCGATTCGTCGCGCGAGCCACTGGCTTCTGTCGGAAACCAACTGTTCAACATAACGGAGAAGTTGTTGAACAAGGGCGCGGTAACGGGTTTCCCTCGCGTTATGAATTTGGGTCAGCGACTCGAAACTATTTTGAATATGATCGATAAGAAGAGGTTCGGACGGGTAACGCCTTAACGCGTGCAAATTGGAGAGTATCCGTTCGAAATCGGCCGGCCGCGATTTCATGACTTATCAAGTGTTAAGGTCAAAGAAGTTAAATTCCGACACGATACTCTGAACATCGAATGCGACAAATAGCTACAGTCTAGTGTGTCCTGGCTGGAAACAAGGAGTGGCTTTCACAGTCCCGATCTAAGAAATTCCCATTGTATTTTTGTCGAAAAAGCCGCGATTCATTCTACCGGTAATCGCTTGCTAATCAATCCTTAAGGCTACAGCCTGTTTTCCACTTCCTTAAGACGACCATCCATATGCAGAGAGTTTTGAGCATAGCCCCGATGTTGGATTGGACGGATCGGCATTTTCGCTATTTTGTACGCCTAATTTCTCGGCGGGTGCTGCTTTATACCGAAATGGTCACCGCCGGTGCGATTTTGTTCGGGAATCGCGACCACTTGCTCGGCTTCCACCCCGCCGAAAAGCCGTTGGCGCTTCAATTAGGCGGCAGCAACCCTTCGGATCTTGCCGAGTGTGCGAGAATTGCCGAAGCGTATGGATATGATGAGATTAATCTCAATGTCGGATGCCCGAGCGATCGGGTGCAGAATGGGCGGTTCGGTGCATGCTTGATGGCCGACCCCGAGTTGGTTTCCGAGTGCGTGGCCGCGATGGCCGGTGCCGTATCGCTTCCGATCACCGTCAAAACCCGAATAGGCATCGATGAGCAGGACTCCTATGAGGATCTCGCGCGCTTCGTCGAGATCGTCTCGTCCGGCGGTTGTCACACCTTTGTCATCCATGCCAGAAAAGCGTGGCTTAAAGGCTTATCGCCTAAGGAGAACCGGGAAATACCACCGCTAAGATACGATGTGGTCGATCGAATCAAAGACGATTATGCGGCACTCGAAATCATCCTGAACGGCGGTATCGTCGATCTGGATCAGGCGGGGCTGCATCTTGAGCGGTTCGACGGTGTGATGATAGGACGAGCGGCCTACCATCAACCGTACTTGCTTGCAGAGGCCGACCGGCGATTTTTCGGCGATGACCGTCCGGTCCGCTCCCGGCGTCAAGTGGTCGAAGCGCTGTTGCCGTATGTCGAAACGGAATTGGGGCGGGGCGTACGTTTACAAGCCATCGCTCGGCACATTTTAGGGTTGTATCACGGTATGCCCGGCGGGCGGGCATGGCGTCGGCATCTTAGCCAGCATGCGACGAAAGCAAATGCGGGAGCGGATGTGCTTCTCGAAGCCACCCGCTATTGCGAAGAGTCAATATGCGTTTGATCGAGAAAGACATGGCGCATTCCTGCGCGATATACTTACCGATCACTATTAGCGACATCAATCATGCAAAACGTAATGGAGCATCTTTTTTCCCAAATCATACAATCTCTTGGGGAGGATATTACCCGAGAAGGACTAGTGGATACGCCTAAGCGGGCGGCGGCGGCTTTTCGTTTTCTCAATAGCGGCTACAATCAGCGCCTCGAGCGTGTCCTCAATAATGCCGTTTTCGAGGCGGATACGGAGGATATGGTGATCGTGAAGGACATCGAATTGTATTCATTGTGCGAGCACCATCTTCTGCCGTTCATCGGTAAATGCCATGTCGCTTATCTGCCTAAGGGTAAGGTGATCGGGCTTTCCAAGATCGCGCGCATCGTCGAAATGTACGCTCGCCGTCTTCAGATCCAGGAGCGATTGACCAAACAAATTGCGGACGCCATTCAGACCGCGATCGATCCCGCGGGGGTTGCCGTAGTAATCGAAGCCAAGCATCTGTGCATGATGATGCGAGGCGTCGAGAAACAAAACTCGGTTATGACCACCTCATCCATGCTGGGTTTGTTCCGCAAACAAATCAGTACCCGTTCGGAGTTTCTGGATCTTATCAACAGAAAATAGCGTGACAGAAGCAGGGAAATCCCACCGTTGGGGTGTGCTTTTGGTCAATCTGGGTACGCCCGAGGCTCCAACCACGGCCGCAGTCCGACGCTATCTGGGCGAGTTCCTATGGGACTCCCGTGTCGTGGAACTGCCGAGGCCAATTTGGTGGATGATCCTTCATGGCGTGATTTTGCGGGTGCGGCCATCCAAGTCGGCACGAGCGTATCGGTCGATCTGGACCGACAGAGGCTCCCCGTTACTGGTGTTCAGCACGGATTTGACTCGATCGGTGCAAGCCGAGATCTCGGCGAGAATGGCTGGGGAAATCGTGGTAGAGGTGGCGATGCGCTACGGTAAACCCGGAATTCGGGAAAAATTGGAGAAGTTGAATAGCGCCGGGGTCGATGGACTTCTGATTTTGCCGTTGTATCCCCAGTATTCGTCACCGAGTACCGGGACCGTATTCGATGCGGTCGCCTCGGTGTTGAAGAATTGGAGATATGTTCCGGAGACCAGATTCGTCAGCGACTATCATGATTATCCGGCGTATATCCGGGCTGTGGCGAACCGAATCGAAGATTTCTGGCGCGACAATGGCGGACCTCATTTTTTGTTGTTTTCATTTCACGGTTTACCGGAACGAAGCCGCTCCCTAGGCGATCCTTACCATGAGCAATGTCGTGCGACCGCAAAGCTGATCGCGGCTGAACTGAAGCTTCCGGAGAATGCTTGGCAGTTAGTTTTTCAGTCCCGTTTCGGCCCGGGGCGGTGGCTTCAGCCTTATTGCGTCGATGTGCTAAAAGCACTGCCGCAAAAGGGCGTTAAGGACGTCGATGTCGTTTGCCCGGGATTTGCCGTGGACTGCTTGGAAACCTTGGAGGAGATCGGCATTACCAACAAGGAGGTCTTTGAAAGAGCGGGTGGTGCCCAGTATCGGTTAATCCCCGCGCTGAACGATAGTCCGGAACATGGCCGCGTCCTGGCTGGTTTGATTACAGAGCACTTGCGGTAAAAGATAAAAGTCGCTCAACCGGCATAAATAAGCTTGAATACTTGATTGAATTGTTCGTCGAGTTTTTGGGCCAACTCATTCGCAGTTGCGATGTCAGTGCCGAAAAGACTCGGCTTGTCCATGTCGGTTACTGTGGTGTCGCGTGATGCATGATTAGAATAGCGTGAATAAACAAAGGATTGTGCCTGAGCGACCAGGGCTGCTTCGCAACTGAACACGTCGGCATTTTCCGGCGTATCGTGGTGCTCGATAGTCACGGCGATGATCTCCGGCAGCTTCCATAGCCGAGCCAATTCGGCGCCGACCTGATAATGGTCGAATCCGATAACTCGTCTTTCTCCTTCCTGATAGCTTATGTTCTCCGATTCCGCTAAAAGTGCCGCGGCACGGGCCAATTCCGGAAGGCGGTGATACACGACCAATCGCCCTATTTCATGTAATAGTCCACATAGAAATACGGCCTTTAGACGTTCGCCAAAGGGATGACAACTCGCGAATAATCTTGCCAATAGCGCACAGCGCACGCTCATGGCCCAGAATTCCTTCATTGTCATCAAGGTATTCGTTAAAGATGAAAATTTATCGATCACTAAAGTAGTTAATACCAAACTCCGAATTTCGTGGATGCCGACGATATTGAGTGCACGATGAATGGAGGTGACTTTGGTCGGAATTCCATAAAAGGCGCTATTGACGACCCGTAGCAGCCTTGCTGTGAGACCAGGATCATTTTCAATCAGTGTGCCGGCATCGCGCAGATCGGCCCCCGGGTTATCCAGTAGTTCATTCAGTTTTAAGAATAACTCCGGGGGGGAAGCTAATTGCACGTTCCCATTCAAAATTACGCGGACGCTAAGCGGGGTGAATGCATACATCGCTTTAGCTCTTGATGCGCATACCTAATACTATCCTGTCGTTAATTTGATTTGACTGATACGCCGATAAGTGGCATCTATATCACAGTTGGTTCATGGAAGACTTTATATGTGACGCGAGTTCCAATTGCCTCCTTTATTCTAACTGAGCTTCAGGTTTTTATCGGGTGCTATGACGCCAACCAACCAGTTCGGCGAAAAGTTAATTATTATCGGTGAGCATAATGAGCGTCATCGTGCCCAAGTCGAGTTAATCCTATCCGAAGCCGGTTTCGTGAATTTCGTAGCGGTCTCTAATGGAAGAGAGCTTCTTGAGCAATTGAGAAAATTCCAGCGGAGCCCTGAAGAAATCGGACTTATTATTCTTAATAGTAGCCTGCCCGAATGTCAGATTGACGAGTTTTGCCTGTCTTTTTCCTCGATAGACGAGGGAATCGGCATTCCCGCTATCATTTTTACTGAAGAATCGGTCGAATTGGACAGCACGCAAGTACGCCGCCTAACCCAGCTGAGCAGGCAAGGCGTCAGTCTAATTACCAAGCCTATTCGCGGACGCGATTTTATCCCCTTGGTTAACATGAGTTTGATACTCAGAAACGAGCGTCACCTGAGACGTAGCCAAGAAGAGCAACTTTTAAACGAACTCTCCGAACGCAAAATCATGGAGGCCCGATTCAAATATCTCGTGGCCCACGATGAGTTGACCGGCCTTGCAAATCGCCGCAGCTTGGAAAAGAAACTTCAGCTAGCCATCCACCGGTGCCGGAACTTCGATCAGGAAGGTGCATTGCTGTACCTGGATCTTGATCGGTTCAACATGATCAATGATCTTGAGGGACACGAGACCGGCGATCGTTTATTAGTGGAGACGGTCAGCCTGTTGCACGGCACGCTCGATTCGGACCACATCGCAGCCAGGATCGGAGCTGACGAGTTTTGTATCTTTCTAGAAAACGTCAAACAGCAGGAGGCATTGTCCATCGCTGAACGGCTCCGCCAAGCCATGGATGGTTTTCGCTTCGTTACCGGACAAGACAGTTATCACATATCGGCCAGTATCGGTGTGGCCCTGCTGGAATCGCGGAGGATGGCCAGTCATCCGAGTGTGCTGATTGCCGAAGCGCATCAGGCCTGTTACGCAGCGAAGGCGAACGGGCGTAACATGGTTCAGTTGTATAACGACAAAGATACCGAGGCTTGCACGCGGCGAAGCGACATCTTATGGGTTCCGCTGATCCGGGAAGCCTTGATGGAAAATCGGTTTTTTCTGGTTTTTCAGCCGGTTGTCAGGGTCAAGGACGGTGCCATTACGCACTACGAGGTCTTGATCCGGATGAGGGGCAAGCGTTCGGATATATTCTCGCCGGGAGAATTCATTCCGGTCGCCGAGCGCATGGGTTTGATTCACCATATCGACCTGTGGGTGGTCGATAAATCAATCGATTTCCTGGCCTCTCTGCCGGAACACCAGTCGCATGTCAGTCTAACGATAAATTTGTCGGGTGTTGCATTTCAAGATCAGTCCTTGTTACCCCTGATTAAACAAAAATTGGAAATGACCTGGATCTCCGCGTCTCGGCTTGCATTCGAGATTACCGAAACCGCGACTGTCGCGAATTATCAGCAAACTCGGGAAATGATTGCCCGCATAAGGGCGCTGGGATGCCATTTTGCCTTGGATGACTTTGGTGCCGGCTTTAGTTCGTTCGATTACATCAAAAAGTTTCCAGTCGATTATTTGAAAATCGATGGACAGTTCATAAAAAACCTGCTTCATGATGAAACAGACCAGGTACTTGTCAAGGCAATGATCGATATCGCTCGGAAGCTGGGAAAAAGGACCATCGCCGAATTTGTGGAAAACCCGAAGGTTCTTTCTCTCTTAAAAACGCTCGGCATAGATTATGTCCAAGGTTATCTGATCGGTAAGCCGGAACCCCATCTACTCGACAAAACGACTATCTCGATTAACGAGATCGCCGGTTCTTCGCAGTCGACTCAAGCTGCCTAGCCGAATCCGCTGTTTTTAGTTTCCGGTCCAGTTGATTAAGCCCTGACGGGCATATTTTTTATCCCATGCAAAACACCAGACGCGGCAAGACGCCACGCAAAAAACGGTCGTCCATCTTGTCTTTTCTGAACGCGTCATTTCGGCGCATCGCACTGTATTTGTCTCCCTTCGTGATCGCGATCATCGTCGGATATCTGGCCTATGTGGACCACACGGTCCGTCAGCAATTCGAGGGTAAGCGCTGGTCTTTGCCGGCCCGGGTTTACGCCAGCCCCGTCGAGTTGTTCGCCGGTTACGAGATGAGTGCCGATCGGCTCGAATGGTTATTGGAGCAGCTGAAATACAGAAACGATCCGAGCTTGTCATCGCAGGGTACTTATTTCAGGAAGGGTGCCGAGTATACGCTGAAGACGCGCGATTTTCGGTTCTGGGACAAACTAGAAAACTCTCGCAACATACGGGTGCGATTCGATGCCGGGCAAATAAGTTCGGTTAGCGACCCCGAAGACGCCAAGCCCCTGGCATTGTTTCGTTTGGACCCGGTCCAAATCGGGACGTTTTATCCGGCTCTGAAGGAAGATCGTATATTGATCAAGCTCAATCAAGCGCCGGAGCTTCTCTTAAAGGCCCTGTTCTCGGTGGAAGACCGGGATTTCTACGAGCATTTCGGAATTTCGCCTCGCGGCATTCTTCGGGCGATGTGGGCCAACATTCGCGCGGGGGGAATCGTGCAGGGAGGCAGCACCTTGACTCAGCAGCTGGTAAAGAACTTTTTTCTAAGCTCTGAGCGCACCTGGTGGCGCAAGCTTAACGAGCTGGTCATGGCATTGGTATTGGAGGCGCGTTATTCCAAGGATGAAATTCTGGAAGCTTATCTAAATGAAATTTATCTCGGTCAAGACGGTGCCCGAGCGATACACGGGTTCGGTTTGGCCAGCCAGTACTATTTCAGCCGATCGCTGGAAGAGCTGGAACTGCATCATGTTGCTCTGTTGGTGTCTCTGGTGCGAGGGCCATCCTATTACGACCCGTTTAGATGGCCGGAAAAGGCAAGGAAGCGTAGGGACCTGGTATTGGACGAGATGGTGGAACAAGGGCAGATTGCAGCGAGCCAGGCCGAGGAGGCTAAGGCAAAGCCTCTGGATGTGGTGAAGAATCCGCACCAAGCCATCAGCCGCTATCCGGCTTTCCTGGATTTGGTCAAGCGTCAGTTGCAGCAGGAATATCGTCCCGAAGACTTGACCTCGGAAGGGCTCCAGCTTTTCACGACACTCGACATATTCGCGCAGCACTATCTTGAATCGGCCGTCGAGACAACGCTGAAAAAGCTCGACAAACAGACCCGGACGACGCAACTGGAAACCGCCCTTGTGTTTACTCGCCGCGCTACCGGCGAAGTAGCCGCTTTAATGGGATCAAGAGACCCGCAGAATTCCGGGTTCAATCGCGCATTGGACGCAGAACGCCAAATAGGTTCACTGTATAAACCCGTCGTTTATTTGACGGCATTGGAGAATCCGCAACGCTACACGCTGATGTCGCCGCTGCAAGACATGGAGGTTCGGATCAGGAATCCCGGCGGCCGGCCGTGGACACCGAAGAATTACGATAATCGGGAGCACGGCATAATTCCTTTGCATAAAGCCTTAGCGCATTCCTTTAATCTGGCGACAGTTAATTTAGGCATGGATGTCGGGATTGCCCGTACCGCGGAAACCTTACGGAAATTAGGGGTTGAGAAGTCGGTGGAGCTGGTTCCGTCGCTGTTGCTGGGCACCGCCTCGCTAACCCCGTTTGAAGTCGCCCAAATGTATCAAACCCTGGCCAGCGACGGCTTTGTGGTTCCGCTAAGGGCGATTCAGGCGGTTGTTTCACAAGAGGGGAAGACCCTGCAGCGATACGGCCTCAGTGTCAAGCAGTCAATCGATTCAGCGGCGGTTTATTTGGTCGATACGATCCTGCAGGAAGTCATGCGGGAGGGTACCGGGAAATTTGCCTATGCCTATTTGCCTTCCCATTTCGACTGCGCCGGAAAAACTGGAACGACCAATGATCTCAGAGATAGTTGGTTTGCTGGATTTACCGGCGATTATGTGGGCGTAGTCTGGGTCGGGCGTGACGACAACCAGCCGGCAAAGCTAACCGGCGCCCAGGGCGCGTTACCGGTTTGGGCATCTACCATGCAAAAAGTGAGTAAGGAGTCGCTTGAGCTGGAGCCGCCCGAAAACGTCGATTTCGTTTGGATCGATCGTGCAAATGGCTTGAGATCAGATGAAAGTTGCCCCAGCGCGATTCGCTATCCGTTTATTGCGGGTTCTGCCCCGACAGACGTTTCGCCATGCGGTCGGCTGTCGAATCCACCGGAAGGAGTCGACTCTTGGTTTAGGCGTTTATTTTAGGTCCGGCGGCCAGGGCTAGCGAGAGATATGGGTTCCGGCTGAGCGTCTTGTATGCTTAATCTGCCCATCAGCGCTCTTGCCTCCGTTTTCTGTTGCTCATTGCCCATTTCCAGAACTTCCTTGAGCATGTCCAGCGCCGACTGCTTATCATCCATGTCCGCATAAGCCTTAGCCAAATCCAGTTTGGTTTCCAACTGGTCCATGTCGGTCAACGGCGCGTACTGATCCTCGTTTTCATCTGAAAGATTCTCCAGATTTTCCGTGTTTAGCGCTTCGCTTTCCGCTTGAACAGACGAAGCCAAGTCAAGCTCGAAATTGAAATCCGATGTTTCGAGATTCGAAATGGACGCGACGCGGTCCGATTTGGATACGTCATCTTGCGGTCCACTGCTTTTATTCAGCTCATGCAATAGGTCGTCTATGGATTGATCCGCTTCTTCGTGCGTTTTAGTTTCAGGATGAGCTTTCAGTTTGCCCGCGTCAAAAGCAATCAGGTTGTCAAGTTTCGGCAGCTCACTCTCGGGCTCCTTTGAGTTGGCTTCAGAGTCCTCAAGGCCGAAGGAACTGAAATCGAAATCAAACATTTCATTGCCGGATGAGGCGTCGTCAGACTCCGGCTTGTCTTTGTGCTGTGCATTGGCCGCTAGCTCGAGCAAGATATCGTCAATGCTGTTCTCCGAACCCTGTGTTACGGGTTCTTTTCGGGAATTGGACCCCGGCTTGTCGGTCTCAAAGACGATGAGATTTTCGAGTTCTGGAGATTCATCTTCAGGCTGAGCTGTGACGACGGAAGGAGTTTCGCTCCGAAGATCGTCGACATCGAATTCCATGACGGGGTGCTCGGCGGCGATTGCCTGATCTTCATCTGGGTTTTGCGCATCGAAATTGAAGTCGAGAGAAACACGCTTTTCCTCTGCGGATGTCGATGTTTCGGCCACCTCGCTATCGAAGCGCTTCAGATCCTCGATGAGTTCATCGGTAAGATCGATAGAGCCCAGGATGTCCCTTGCATTCGCATCAAGAGCCAAAGGTCGGCTGGACGATGGCGACGCGCTAAACAGCGAGTTTCCGGGACATAATTCCCGTCCCATTTCAACCACATTTTCCCAGAAGTCGGCATCGCCGTCTTTACCTTGTCTTTTGAGTTCCTGGGCGAAACGCTCAAAAGCTTCTCGGTTCTCGGTGGCGTAATGAATTTCCAGAAGCTTGAGCTTGCATTCGTCTCGTTCGGGGTACTGCTCTATCGCGTTCCGGATCAAATCCTCCGCCTGCTTGTAACGGCCGTAAGCGAGATATACATCGGCTTCCGAAATCGGGTCGACTTCGTCCGCCTCGGCTCCTAAGGCGTCAAAATCGCTCGGCGTGAATTCGCTCAGAAAAGAGGTTTTTGTAGCGGTCGTCGGTTCCGAGATTGTGGAGTTGAATTTGGACTCCGCTTTTTTCGCCTTTTGCAGGTTTTCTTTCTCGGTCGCAAGCAAGATGCTTTCGGTCTCTTCGATCATGGCCGCACGGCGACGGGCAAGCAGCCATGGTATGACCGCCAGCAACATCAGACCTCCTGCTGCGGCACCGAGATAGGTCGGCTGATCGAACAAGTCGTCCCAAATGCTGCTCTGTTCAGGCTGCGGCGGCGCGGCAGGAACGGGCTTAGGCGCCTCGACCTTCGGCTGCTCGGTCTGGACGGCGGTGGGTTGGGGTGTTTGAGCCGTTTCTGGAACCGTCTCTGGAGAAGTCGGCGGATTCGCCGGCTGGGTGGATGGCTCCGCCGGCTTCTGTGCTTCCGGAGCCGGTGTCGTTTGAGCTGTTAGCTGTTCCGGATTAGGGGGCTCTTTCTTCGCCGATTCGGCCGAAGGTTGTTGTGCTTGTGGTTCTTGCAGCAGCGCAATCTGTTCGTTCTTCAGGGTCAAGAGACGATGCATCTCCGTCAGTTGCTGCTCGAGCTGAGTCAGGCGGGAACGGAGATCCTCGTTTTCCTGTTTGAGCGTCTCTGCGATTTCGAGCGCAATTTCTCCCTTGGATTTCCCGGCGCCATCCGTGCTTCCTGCGACCGCTTCTTCATCTTTCGTCTTGGTATCGGATGCGGCTAACAATTTGAGCTGAGTTTGCGTCGGCTGTGTCGCGGAGCCCGTCACAGCGCCCAAGCTCTGTGCCTTGTTACTGCGGCTTGCGACTTTCCCAGTCCGACTGCTTGATCGATAAAGCTCATCCCGCGCTTGCGAGCTGGTGAATTGCAGAACAAATTCGCGATCGGGAATTTTCAGCGTTTCTCCTGCCTTCAAAGTGTCCGGCGTGTCTCCATAAAACGCATGTGGGTTGTGCCGGTAAAGGGCGACGACCATTTGTTCCTGAGCGATGCTTGGGTCGCGATTTACCTGTTTGGCGATTTCCCAAAGCGTGGAATCTCTTTTGACTGGCCCGTATTCAGAACCTTGGATCGGACTTTCAGACTCGGATGAAGCGCTTGCCGTCGAAGCACGGGGCTGGGACTTGCGGGGCGAAACCTGGGCATCCGCAGTTTGCGGGTGGTCATCGTTCGGTTGCTCGAATACCGATGGAGATCGTGAGTCGACGAGCGCGCGATCAGAGAAGGTGGCAGGCGGGTCCAGCAGTACGGTATATTCACGTACTACGCGCCCGCGCGGCCAATTGACCTCTACCAAGAAGCTGACGAACGGTTCGTGCATGACATCGTTCGAACTCACCTCGATGGCATAGCTGCCATCGGGTTTTTGCACGGCGGTAAAACGCAGTTTGGTGAGAAAATAGTGCCGTTCCAAGCCGGCCTTGGCAAACGCTTCCGGGGACGCCAAAGCGATTTTGACGTCCGCCAGGGAATCCCCGCCGGAAAGAACTAGCGGAATCTCGGCGTTTAGCGACTGATTCAGGGCGGAGCGTAGCCTGATGTCTCCAATACCTAGCGCACTCGCTCCCATTGGGGCCAGTAGACTCATCATCGCCAAGGTTTTTGATAACTTACGCACTTATTGCCGCTCCTTTGTCCAATCGTTCCCGCCATTCATGGTGGCGGGAGCTGCCTAGATTGCTGAAGGAAAGCTTAGCCTAGATGTATGTTTTTGCCAGCACCTCGGCGATTTGTACGCTGTTGAGCGCCGCGCCTTTTCGTACGTTGTCGGCTACGACCCAAAGATCCAAACCTCGCGGGTGGGAAATGTCTTCGCGGATGCGTCCGACATAAACGGCATCGTGCCCGGCTGCGTCGGTAACCGCAGTCGGATAGCCGCCGGGCTTGTGTTCGTCGATCACCGCCACTCCCGGAGCACGGCTGAGCAATTCCCGCGCATGCGCAGCGGTGATTTTTTCCCGAGTCTCGATATGGACCGCCTCGGAGTGGCCGTAAAATACGGGTACCCGCACCGTAGTCGGGTTCACCCGGATACTGTCGTCGCCCATGATTTTGCGGGTTTCCCATACCATCTTCATCTCTTCCTTGGTGTAGCCGTTATCCATGAAGACGTCGATCTGGGGGATGGCGTTGAAAGCGATCTGCTTCGGATAGACTTCGGGGTTGATCGGTTTGCCGTTAAGCAATAAAGCGGTTTGCTTGCCGAGTTCCTCGATGGCCTTTTTTCCGGTTCCGGATACCGCCTGATAGGTGCAGACGTTGATTCGCTCGATGCCGACAGCATCGTAGATCGGCTTCAAAGCGACCAGCATCTGAATCGTGGAGCAATTCGGATTGGCGATGATTCCCCGGGGCTTGTACTGCCCGATGGCCTCCGGATTGACTTCCGGCACGACCAAGGGGATATCCGTCTCGTAGCGGAAACAGGAGGTGTTGTCCACGACCACGCAGCCGGCTGCCGCAGCTTTAGGGGCGTAAACGGCGGAAACCGATGCGCCTGCGGAAAACAGGCCGATCTGTGCCTTGGAAAAATCGAACTCGGCCACATCCTGCACGGTGAGATAGCCGCCTTTGAATTCCACGCGCTGGCCGGCGGAGCGTGCGCTAGCCAGGGCATACACCTGGCCAACGGGAAAGTTGCGCTCCTCCAGGATGGACAGCATGGTCTCGCCCACCGCGCCGGTGGCGCCCAATACTGCAATATCGTAAGTCTTGCTCATGGGGAAACTCGTTCGGGATTAGCGGTTCAATGATCGTAAAGCGGATACGATGGCATCGCCCATATCGGCGGTTCCGACCTTCTTCATGCCTTCGGAGTAGATATCGGCGGTTCGGTAGCCTGCGTCCAAAGCGGCTATCACCGCGTTTTCGATCCGGTCTGCGGAGGCGGCATCGTTGAAACTGTAACGCAGCATCATGGCCAGCGACAGTACGGTGGCGATGGGGTTGGCAACGCCCTTGCCGGCGATGTCCGGTGCCGAACCGTGAATGGGCTCGTACATGCCCTTGCCGTTTTTGTCGAGCGACGCCGAAGGCAGCATGCCGATGGAGCCGGTCAGCATGGCGGCACAGTCCGAAAGGATATCGCCGAACATATTGTCGGTCAGCATGACGTCGAACTGCTTGGGCGCGCGCACCAGCTGCATCGCGGCGTTATCGACGTACATATGGCTGAGCTGGACGTCCGGATACTCGCGGCCGACCTCGATCACGATCTCGCGCCACAGTTCGGTGCACTCCAGCACGTTGGCTTTGTCGATGGAGCACAGCCGTTTGTTGCGCTTTTGAGCGATCTGGAACGCGATATGGGCGATGCGGCGGATCTCCGATTCGCTGTAAATCAAGGTGTTGAAGCCTTCCCGTTCGCCCTTTTCATTGATGCGGCGGCCCCGCGGTTTGCCGAAGTAGATGCCGCCGGTCAGTTCGCGGATGATCATGATATCGAGTCCCGAGACCACTTCCGGTTTCAGCGTCGAAGCGGCGACCAACTGGGGATAGAGAATCGCTGGGCGAAGATTCGCGAACAGTTCCAATTCGGCACGTATTCCCAGAAGGCCGCGTTCCGGTCGCACCGAATAGTCCAGCGGTTCCCATTTCGGACCCCCGACCGCGCCCAAAAGCACGGAATCGGCCGCTTTCGCCAGGGTCAGGGTTTCTTCCGGAAACGGCGTGCCTTTGGCGTCGTATGCGGCACCGCCGATCAAAGCGTCTTCAGTTTCAATGTCAAGCCCGAATTCCTGTCTCAGGCAGTCAAGCACCTTTAATGCCTCGGCGACGATTTCCGGGCCGATGCCGTCGCCGGGCAGCACTGCGATCTTCTTGGTCATGCGATTGATGAGTCTCTCTTTGTTTTTTAGAAACTAAGCGTATTCCGGGAACAGCCAAGGCGCGGTTTGGCGGCGGCTCGCTTCGTAAGCCCGGATCTTGTCGGCATGCTGAAGGGTCAGGCCGATGTCGTCCAGGCCGTTGAGCAGGCGGTATTTCCGCGAAGGATCGATTTCGAAATGGATTTTGTCGCCATAATGGGTGGCGATCGTCTGTGTTTCCAGATCTACGGTGAGATCGACGCCGGGACCCGCTTGCTCGAAAAGGCGGTCGACGATTTCGGCATCGAGCACGATGGGCAGAATGCCGTTCTTGAAGCAGTTGTTGTAGAAAATATCGGCAAAGCTCGGGGCTATGATTACGCGGAAACCATAATCTGCCAGAGCCCAGGGCGCATGTTCGCGCGACGAGCCGCAGCCGAAATTCTCGCGCGTCAACAGAATTCGCGCTCTGAAGTAGCACGGTTGATTGAGCACGAAATCCGGGTTCAAAGGGCGATACGAGCAATCCATGTCGGGTTCGCCGCGATCCAGGTAGCGCCACTCGTCGAATAGATAGGGACCGAAACCACTGCGGCGAATGGATTTCAGGAATTGTTTAGGAATGATCGCGTCGGTGTCGATGTTGGCGCGGTCCAAAGGGGCGACTCTGGACGCGAAACGGCGAAAAGCTTTCATTGCTCGGATTTCCTCTTTCGCGCAGACTGATTTCGGGTCGTAGGGGCGGGTTTGGACGTTTTTACGGCAGCAGCCGATTTCGTCCTCGATGCGGCGGCGGTTTTCGCCGGCGCTTTCTTGGCCGGTGCTTTTTTGGGTTCGCTTGCGGGAGACGGCATCGACGGCAGTTGACGGATGTCGACAAAATGCCCGTAGATACCGGCCGCCGCCGCCATGGCGGGACTCACCAGATGGGTGCGGCCACCGTAGCCCTGGCGTCCTTCGAAGTTGCGGTTCGATGTGGACGCGCAGCGCTCGCCCGGTTCCAGGCGATCGGCATTCATCGCGAGGCACATGGAGCATCCGGGGTCTCGCCATTCGAAACCTGCCTCCCGGAAAATTCGGTCGAGGCCCTCCTGTTCCGCCTGGCGTTTCACCAAGCCCGATCCGGGAACCACCAGGGCCTGCTTGATGTTGCTCGCGAGCTTATGGCCGCGGACCACCTCGGCGGCAGTGCGCAAGTCCTCGATCCGGGCGTTGGTGCATGAACCGATGAAAATCTTGTCTATGCGAATATCGGTTATGGCCGTGCCGGGCTTCAAATCCATGTATTGCAGGGCGCGCTTCATGCTTTCACGTTTCACGGGGTCCGGCTCCCGTTCAGGGTCGGGTATCGCGGCATCGATGGGCAATACCAACTCGGGCGAAGTGCCCCAGGTGACCTGGGGGTTGATAGCGGCGGCATCGATCTCGACCACTTTGTCGAATACGGCACCCTTGTCGCTTCGAAGTTGCCGCCAAGCCGCCACCGCCTTGTCCCACAAATTCCCTTTCGGAGCATAAGGCCGGTCTTTCAGATAAGCGATCGTCACCTCGTCGACGGCCACCAGTCCAGCTCGGGCTCCGGCCTCAATTGCCATGTTGCACACGGTCATGCGTCCTTCCATCGATAGGCTGCGGATCGCCGATCCTGCGAATTCGATGGTATATCCGGTGCCGCCGGCGGTGCCGATTCTGCCGATCACGGCCAGTACGATGTCCTTGGCCGTGACGCCTTGGCCGAGCTTCCCTTCCACCTTGACCAACATGTTCTTGGCTTTTTTCTGAACCAGGCATTGCGTGGCCAGCACATGCTCCACTTCGGATGTGCCGATGCCGAAGGCGAGAGCGCCGAAGGCTCCGTGCGTCGAGGTATGGGAATCGCCGCAGACGATGGTCGTGCCGGGCAGGGTCGCACCCTGTTCGGGGCCGATCACGTGGACGATGCCTTGGCGATCGTCGTTCATGCCGAATTCGGTAATGCCGAAGTCGGCGCAGTTCCGGTCCAGCGTTTCGACCTGAAGCCGTGAAATGGGGTCGCTGAGGCCATGTTCGCGTTCGGCCGTCGGCACGTTGTGATCGGCCGTCGCCAGATTGGCTGTAACCCGCCAGGGCTTACGGCCCGCGAGCCTCAGCCCTTCGAAGGCCTGCGGCGAGGTTACCTCGTGAATCAAATGGCGATCGATGTAAATGAGAGTCGATCCGTCCGGTTCGGAGTAAACCACGTGATCGTCCCATAATTTGTCATAAAGGGTTTTGGCGGCCATGGGCTCTTATGAGTGGCGGGTTTTACACGGGGAATGCTGCGCTCCAGCTAATTACTCAGGGGCGGCTTCCCATGGATGTTGGGGTTTGTCCGATAAACCGAAGTTATTCCAACAGCGAAAAAATCTTATCGCGAATGGCTTCAACGTTGCCGATGCCGTCAATGCTGGAGAATTTGACGGCTCCCTGTTCGGCCTTTTGCTCGTAGTAACCAACCAACGGCTTGGTCTGTTCGTGATACACATTAAGGCGCTTGCGTACGGTTTCTTCTTTGTCGTCGTCCCGTTGAATCAGGGGTTCGCCGGTGACATCGTCCAGTCCCTCGACCTTGGGCGGATTGAAGATGACATGATATGTGCGTCCGGAAGCAGGATGGACGCGCCGACCGCTCATGCGCTTGACGATTTCCTCATCGTCCACCACGATTTCGATGACATGGTCGATATCGACGCCCATCTCCGCGAGCCCTTCCGCCTGAGCGATGGTTCGGGGGAATCCGTCGAACAAAAAACCGTTCTTGCAATCGTCCTGGGCAATGCGTTCCTTGATCAGTCCCAGGATGATTTCATCCGAGACCAGGGCGCCCGAGTCCATGACCTTCTTCGCTTCGAGACCCAATGGCGTGCCTTCTCTCACGGCAGCGCGCAGCATGTCGCCCGTCGAGATCTGCGGAATGTTGAATTTTTCCATTATGGCTTTGGCTTGAGTGCCTTTTCCGGACCCGGGGCTTCCGAGAAGGATCACGCGCATGTCATGGACTCCGTGGTTAATTAAACTTGCAATTCTGTCACAAATGCGCCGGGAATGTCACACTGAGCACTTTATGTGGGAAGCCACCGCTTGCGCCGGTCGCTGGCCGATGTACGTTTCGCAATGTGACCGAGCCAGTTGTGGCCGTATCGTTTAATCCATTCGACAAAATTACCGCTAGACTATCCGAATGTCCGAGCTTAATGACCCGCGCGTATTTTTTGCGGCGGAGCGCACTCTTCTCGCCTGGAACCGGACCAGCTTGGCCTGGATGGCGTTCGGATTTGTGATCGAGCGCTTCGGTTTATTCGTGCATCTGGTTTTTTCGAAACCCGGCGAGCCCTTGCAAAAAGGCATTTCGTTCTGGCTCGGCATCGCTTTTGTGTTTTTCGGAGTCGTCATTGCGATACTGTCCACGATTCAGTATCGAAAGGTCCTGAAAACGCTGAAGCCCGTGGAGATTCCGCGCGGTTATCGGGCCGGTCTGGGGATACTCGCGAATCTGGTCGTCGTTCTGCTCGGCATGACGCTGATCGTTTATCTGTTTTATGGCGAGCTTTGAGAAGATGAAGCGAGATAAAAGCGCCAGGCCCTAATAAGGTTCGAAGTGGAACCCCGCACGATCCATTCACCATCCTTCCAAGTGGCTAAATCCCTTGATCGATTCAATTTCGTCTTTTTGAATCCGCTGGTATTCCTTCCGCACAACGTCCGGCTTGTATTTTCGTTCCAAACGGCGCAGGGTGAAATGACCGCGTGCCACATCCTGAAAGTGTTGCATGAATACGAGGTTCAACAGGCCGCCGCTGACGGCGCCGGCTACCGGCACCATCTGCACGGCGACCTCGTCCGAAATGACGACGCCGAAACGGGCGGAAATTCCGCGAATCAATTCGACGCCGGCCGGAACGTTGAGGCCGGAGGCTCCGCCATAATTGGCAACACCGGCGAAATGGAAAGCCAATGTGGATCGCAACCCATAGTAGCCGGTATCGGTTGCATCGTCTTCAGCTGATCGTCCTCCCAAGGCGAACACCTCCACGCAAGCGAGGCGCGCGTCGAGCGTATCCAAGTCCTCGCCCTCGCTGCGCGCGATATCGGCAATCGAACGCAGCATCAGCAAGGTAATGACCGGCAACTCGACCGTCAACCCTACTGGACCGAAAAAGCCGCCGACGGCTCCGGCTGTGAATGCCGCAAACTTGTGGTAGGTGTCACGCGCTCCGGAAACCGCGCGCGCGTCGAGAGTCTTTACCGCCATGCTCATAGCCTGACGGATACTAAATTCGGCTGCTCTATTGACTCGTTGGTGCCAGCTCTTCGGCAATAGTTTGAGCGTTTGTTCGATCGGCGTGCCGATCACGTTGCTTAGGCGCGCGGCGAAGGAGGGGTGTTCCAGATGCTGATACGCCCAGCGCAGTTGCTCCAGTTCCTCGGGGGTGAACGATGGTTTTGCCATGACGTGCTCCACGGTTTGCGGTTTGTGCGATTGTCCTTTAGCTGCTGAATATTGGGACAAATCGATCTTGCACAGTGTGCCACGGACGGCGGAATGAGTCGGCGGGATTGCGCGATCAATTGCAGTTGGACGGCGGCACTTCCGGCCGGTTCCACGTAATCCGGCCTGCGGGACTGACGCGACGCCGTGAGAAAAACTGGGCTGAGTTTGGCAGGCATACAAGGCTGGGTGTACCCCGCCGCGGTTCGACGCCTGGTCGACAAGCCGCCGACTCATCAAACGCATGAATCGGCGGCTGAGAGGAGGAACTTACCGAGGGAGATCCGAGTGTCCCATCAGGTATTCGTCGACGGCTCGGGCGCACTGGCGGCCTTCGCGGATGGCCCAGACGACCAACGACTGGCCGCGGCGCATATCGCCGGCGGTGAAAACCTTATCCATCGAGCTGCGATAGTCTATGGTATTGGCCTTGACGTTGCCCCGTTCGTCGAGAGTCACGCCGAGATCCTGGAGCATGCCCTCGTGCACCGGATGGACGAAGCCCATGGCAAGCAGTACCAGGTCCGCTTTCAAGGTGAATTCGCTGCCGGGGATTTCGTTCATAACCCAGCGTCCGCCCTCTTGCTTCCACTCGAGCTTGACGCAGCGGATTTGGGTAACGCGACCGTCTTCCCCTTCGATCGACTTCGTGGCGACGCTCCAGAAACGTTCGCAGCCTTCTTCGTGGGAGCTGGACGTGCGCAGCTTGTTGGGCCAATTCGGCCAGGTGACCTCTTTTTTCTCCTTTTCCGGAGGCTTCGGCAGAATTTCCAACTGGGTGATGGAGGCTGCACCGTGCCGAGCCGAGGTGCCGATACAGTCGGAACCGGTATCGCCGCCGCCGATCACGATGACATGCTTGCCCGTCGCCCAGATGCTGGTGTCGTCGGAAAGCGTATCTCCGGCCACGCGGCGGTTCTGCTGAGGCAGAAATTCCATCGCGAAGTGAACACCGTTGAGCTCGCGGCCCGGTACGTTCAGATCGCGCGGTTTTTCCGCGCCGCCGGCCAATATGACGGCATCGTAGTTGTCGAGCAGCTTTTGAACCGGAACGTCTCGGCCGATATGGCTATTGGGGCGGAACACCACGCCTTCAGCTTGCATTTGCGCGATGCGTCGGTCGATCAGATGCTTTTCCATCTTGAAATCGGGTATGCCGTAGCGCAGCAGTCCGCCGATGCGGTCGGCCTTTTCATAAACCACGACACTGTGGCCGACGCGGGCCAATTGTTGCGCGCAGGCAAGACCGGCGGGACCGGAACCCACTACCGCCACCTTTTTGCCGGTTCGATGCTGGGGTATCAGCGGCTTGACCCAGCCCATCTCCCAAGCTTTGTCGATGATGGAGCACTCGATAGTTTTGATCGTGACCGGTTCGTCGGTCAGATTCAGCGTGCAGGCCGCTTCGCACGGCGCCGGACAGATACGGCCGGTGAACTCGGGAAAGTTGTTGGTGCTGTGCAGTACCTCGATGGCTTCACGCCAATTTCCTTGATAAACGAGGTCGTTCCAGTCGGGGATGATGTTATTGACCGGGCAGCCCTGATGACAATAGGGAATGCCGCAATCCATGCAGCGCGCGCCTTGACGGCTGACTTCCTCTTCGGTCAGCGGGACGACGAATTCCTGGTAGTGCTGGAGACGGTCCGCCACCAGCTTGTAGCGTCTGTCCTGACGTGAGATTTCCATGAATCCCGTGGGTTTGCCCATTCTGTTTCTACCTCGTTACTGTGCTTTATTGCACGAGAAAGCTCTAGACCTCGGGGTCTTGTTTGCCGAAGTGCCTTCCATTTTTCCGATCGGTCCGGGTCGGCGAGGGGCGCGTTTACGCCACGCCCCCCGCGTCTAGTGGTGAACTTCGGTCTGTGTTTTTGTCTTCTGCATTTTTTCGAGCGCCTGACGGTAATCGACCGGCATGACCTTGACGAAACGCGGCGCGTAAGCCGACCAGTTCTCGAGAATCTGCTTCGCTCGTCCACTGCCCGTGTAACGGCGGTGCTTTTCGATCAGGGTTCGCAGGCGCTGAACGTCGTGACGGGTCATGTCATGCATGATGTCCACCATTCCGTGGGTTTCCAGATCGCCGCCCTGGTGATCGAGATTTTCCAGGGCGATGTCCTCGGCCAAAACCGGTTCCAGTTCGACCATGGCCAGGTTGCACCGATGCTCGAAATCGCCGGTTTCGTCGAGCACGTAGGCGACACCGCCCGACATGCCCGCAGCGAAGTTACGGCCGGTCGAGCCCAGAACCACGACGACGCCGCCGGTCATGTATTCGCAGCCGTGATCGCCGACGCCTTCGACGACGGCGATGGCGCCGGAGTTCCGCACCGCGAAGCGTTCTCCCGCGACGCCGCGGAAATAGCATTCGCCGCTGATGGCACCGTACAGCACGGTATTGCCGACGATGATGTTTTCCTCGGGCACCACCGGAGATTCCGGGGACGGATAGATGGCGATGCGCCCACCCGATAGCCCTTTGCCCACGTAATCGTTCCCGTCGCCCTCAAGTTCCAGAGTGATGCCGGCCGACAGAAAAGCACCGAAGCTTTGCCCGGCCGTGCCTTTCATCCGTATGTAAATGGTATCTTCGGGCAGACCGGTATGGCCGTAACGCTTCGCCAATTCGCCGGACAGCATGGCGCCGACCGTGCGGTTGTAGTTGCGCACGCCCATTTCAATGCGGACCGGCTTGCGTTCGTCGAGTGCGGGGCGGGCCAGTTCGATCAGCTTGTGATCCAGTGCCTTGTCCAGGCCATGATCCTGCGGTTCGCAATTGGAGATGGCCACGCCCTCACCGGGCTCCGGCCGGTACAAAATCCTGGACAGATCGACCTTGGCCGCTTTCCAGTGGGCTATGGCCTTGCGCATATCGAGCTTGTCGGAGCGCCCGATCATTTCCTCGAACCGGCGGAAACCAAGTTTTGCCATAAGCTGGCGCACTTCCTCGGCGATGAAGAAGAAGAAATTGACGACATGCTCCGGCTGTCCGGTGAAGCGCTTGCGGAGTTCCGGGTCCTGGGTTGCGACGCCTACCGGGCAGGTGTTCAGATGGCATTTGCGCATCATGATGCAGCCTTCGACGATCAGCGGCGCCGTGGCGAAGCCGAATTCGTCTGCGCCCAAAAGCGCGCCGATCACGACATCGCGCCCGGTGCGCATGCCGCCGTCCGCCTGCACGCAGATGCGCCCGCGCAGCTTGTTCAATACGAGAGTCTGGTGGGTCTCGGCCAAGCCGATTTCCCAAGGGAGCCCCGCGTGCTTGATCGAGGTGATCGGGCTGGCGCCGGTGCCGCCGTCGTAGCCGGCGATGGTGACGTGATCGGCATGAGCCTTGGCGACGCCCGCAGCGATCGTGCCGACGCCCACTTCGGACACCAGCTTGACGCTGATGCGCGCGGCCGGGTTAACGTTCTTAAGATCGTGGATAAGCTGCGCCAGATCCTCTATCGAGTAGATGTCGTGGTGCGGCGGCGGGGAAATGAGACCGACCCCTGGCGTGGAGTGCCTCACCTTGGCGATGATGGCATCCACCTTGTGGCCGGGCAGCTGGCCGCCTTCGCCGGGCTTGGCGCCCTGCGAAATCTTGATTTGCAGATCGTCGGCATTGACCAGATATTCGGTCGTCACGCCGAAGCGGCCCGATGCTACCTGCTTGATGGCCGAGCGCATGGAGTCGCCGTTGGGCAAAGGTTTGAAGCGTTCCGGCAATTCGCCGCCCTCGCCGGTATTGGATTTGCCACCGATGCGGTTCATGGCGATCGCCAGCGTGGTATGGGCTTCGTATGAAATCGAGCCGAACGACATGGCGCCGGTGGCGAAGCGTTTGACGATTTCCGCGACCGGTTCCACTTCATCCAGCGGTACCGACTCCCGTTCGTCGAACTTGAAGTCCATCAAGCCGCGCAGCGTGAGCAAACGTTCGCTCTGCTCGTTGATCGAGCGGGTGTAGTCCACATAGGTTTCCCAGCTGTTGGTGCGTGTGGCGTGCTGCAGCTTGGAAATGGTCTCCGGAGTCCACACATGATCTTCGCCGCGAACGCGGTAGGCGTATTCGCCGCCTACGTCCAGGGCATTCCGGTACAGCGGGGCATCGCTGAAAGCTACACGATGCCGGCGCACGGTTTCCTCGGCGATTTCTCGGAGTCCCGCGCCGCCGATCGTGCAGACGGTGCCGGTGAAATATTCGTCCAGGAACTCTTCGCTCAAGCCCACGGCATTGAAGATTTGAGCGCCGCAATACGACTGATAGGTCGAGATGCCCATCTTGGACATGATCTTGAGCAGGGCTTTCCCGATGGCCTTGATATAGCGCTTGTGCACCTCGTCTTCGGACAGCTGTTCCGGCAGCTTCTCGCGCAGATCGGACAGGCTGTCGAAAGCCAGATACGGATTGACGGCTTCGGCGCCGTAGCCCGCCAGCAGCGCGAAATGGTGTACCTCGCGCGCTTCGCCGGTTTCCACGACCAGGCCGACCTTGGTGCGAAGGCCCGTCCGGGTCAGGTGGTAATGGACCGCGGAGGTGGCCAGGAGGGCCGGAATCGCGATGTGCTCCGCGTCGATCTCCCGATCGGACAGCACCAGGATATTGTTGCCCTCGTGCACCGCCTGTTCGGCCCGTGCGCACAAGGCTTTCAACGCCGGTTCCATGCCGCCGGCGCCGGTGTCTGCCGAGTAGCAGAAACTGATGGTTTTGGTCTTGAACGCGCCTCCGGTGCGGGCCTCGATACGGCGGATTTTTTCCAGATCCTTATTGGTCAGGATCGGCTGATGCACTTCCAGCCGCTTGTGGCTGCCGCCATTGTGGAGCGCCAGCAAGTTCGGCCGCGGGCCGATGTGGGACACCAGCGACATGACCAGTTCTTCGCGGATCGGGTCGATGGCCGGGTTGGTAACTTGCGCGAAACCCTGCTTGAAATAGTCGTAGAGCAATCGCGAACGCTTGGAGAGCACCGCGAGCGCCGCATCGATGCCCATGGAGCCGACCGGTTCCTGACCGCTCAAGGCCATGGGGGTCAGGAAAAACTTGATGTCTTCCTGGGTGTAGCCGAAAGCCTGCTGCCGATCGAGCAGGGTCTCCGAGTCGGGCGGCATCGCGGCGATTTCGGCCGGCAGCTTTTCCAATTGAATCTGGGTATCGTTGAGCCACTGCTGATACGGCTCGCGATTGGCCAGTTCCGATTTGATTTCGGCATCGTCGATGATGCGGCCCTGTTCGAGGTCGATCAGGAACATCTTGCCGGGCTGCAAACGCCATTTCTTGACGATCTTGTGTTCCGGAATGGTCAGCACGCCCATCTCGGAGGCCATCACCACGGTGTCGTCGTCGGTGATGAGATAGCGCGCCGGACGCAGGCCGTTACGGTCGAGCGTGGCGCCGATCTGCCGTCCGTCTGTAAAGGCCACGGCGGCCGGACCATCCCAGGGTTCCATCAGGGCCGAGTAGTATTCGTAGAAGGCGCGGAGTTTTTCGTCCATCAAGGGATTGCCGGCCCACGCTTCCGGGATCAGCAGCATCATGGCGTGGACCAGCGAATAGCCCCCCATGACCAGAAGCTCCAGCGCATTGTCGAAGCTGGCGGAATCGGACTTGCCGTCGGCGATCAGCGGCCAGATCTTGTCGAGATCTTCGCCCAGAACTTCGGACGACATCGAATGGCGTCGAGCGGCCATCCAATTGATGTTGCCGCGCAAGGTGTTGATTTCGCCGTTGTGGGCGATCATTCGGAAAGGATGGGCCAGATCCCAGGTCGGGAAGGTGTTGGTGGAGAACCGCTGGTGCACCAGGGCAAGCGCCGACACCATTTGCTCGTTGCGGAGGTCGCGGTAAAACACGCCGACCTGATCGGCGAGCAGCATGCCCTTGTAAACCAAAGTGCGGGACGAGAAGGAAGGGATGTAGAACATCTTGCCTTCCTCGAGATTCAAGGCACGAATCTTCTTGTCGATCTGCTTGCGGATGACGAACAGCTTGCGCTCGAACGCGTCCTGATCCCGGCAACTTTCCGCCCGCCCCACGAAAACCTGGCGAATCACGGGTTCGATTGTCTTGACCGATTCCCCGAGCGTCGAGTTGTCTACCGGAACATCGCGCCAGCCGAGAACGGTTTGGCCTTCGGTGCGAATGAAATCTTCGACGATTTGTTCGCAGGTCGCGCGATGTTCCGGATTGCGCGGCAGAAACAGCATGCCGACGCCATAGTGACCGTAATCCGGAAGGGCGATCCCGAGTGCGGAGCATTCGTCGCGGAGAAAAGCATCCGGTATTTGAATGAGAATACCGGCCCCGTCGCCCGCCAACGGATCGGCACCAACCGCTCCGCGGTGAGTCAGGTTTCTTAAAATTTCCAGCCCCTTGCAGACGATGTCGTGGCTCTTATGGCCTTTGATGTGAGCGATGAAACCTACGCCGCAAGCGTCGTGTTCGTTGCGCGGGTCGTATAGACCTTGCTTGGCGGGTATGGCATTGAAACTCATGGTGTACCTCTGTCAGGGGTGTGGTCTGTCGTTTGCCGGTTCGCGGTTTACAAGAGAATATTGCGGCTCCAGTAATGGACCGCCGCGACAGTCAAGAATTCGTGTTCGCAGTTGGTTTTGAAATATCCGAAATGGCGACGTGAGGCCGCCCATTTAGCCAAAATGGGCAAGAAATATAAAGAATCCGGCCGGTCTTTTCAAGGGCGCCAAGCTTGCGCACTCAGTGTTTGTTGTGAATAAGGTGGTGAAACGACTTGTTTCGATAGAGAATGGACCCGCTCGCCGCCCGACCGTCCGCCCCCGAGCCGGCGAGACAAAGCCGGTATTGCTTGCCGAGCCCGGTTACCTTTACTTTATGGCCGGAAATTCGAGGCGGTTTCGCAGCGTGGTTGAACATGCGCGCCAAGCCAAGCATGAGGAATAGAGAATGACCGAAAAATATGACGTGATCGTTGTGGGCGGCGGCATGGTCGGTGCCGCTTTGGGGTGTGGCCTCGGAGGAAGCAGTCTGCGAGTTGCCGTGATCGAGGATGCCCCGCCGCCGGCGTTTGCGTCGGAGCAGCCCCACGATCTTCGCGTGTCCGCGATCAGCATCGCGTCCGCCAGCATTCTCAAAACCGTGGGCGCATGGAAAGGCATCGCTTCGCGCCGGTTTTGCCCGTTCCGGAGGATGCGGGTATGGGAAGAGTCGGGCGATGTCGAGTTTCGGAGCGAGGACATCGATGAGCCGGTCTTGGGCTATATCGTCGAGAACCGGGTAATCCAGCTGGCTTTACTCGACCGCCTGGTCGAATTTTCCAATATCGATTTTCTTTGTCCCGCCAGAACCAAAATGATCGATTACGGGCCGCAAGGCTCGACCGTCGAATTGGACGACGGCCGCGTCTTGTCGGCGCGCTTGTTGGTTGCCGCGGATGGCGGCTATTCCCGGGTGCGGCAAGTGGCCGGCATGGGAGTAAGCGGTTGGGATTACGAGCAGCACGCCCTGGTGCTGACGGTGGAAACCGCATACAGCCAGCAGGACATCACTTGGCAACGCTTTACCCCCAAGGGACCCCAGGCTTTCCTGCCGCTGGACGGGCCTCATGCATCTCTCGTCTGGTACGAGGCGCCGGAGGACATCAAACGCCTGAAGGCTTTGCCGGATGACGCGCTGCTCCGGGAGCTTATCGCTGCGTTCCCCTCGGCTCTGGGCGAGATCAAGCGTATCGAGGCGAAAGGCAGCTTCCCGCTCAAGCGTCAGCATGCCTTGAGTTACAGTAAAGAGGGCGTGGCTTTGATCGGCGATGCGGCCCACATGATTCATCCGCTGGCGGGGCAGGGCGTCAACATCGGTCTTCTGGACGCTGCGGCGCTGGCGCAGGTGCTGGTCGGCGCTCACAAGAATGGCCAGGACATCGGCGCAGCCCATGTGCTGCAAACTTACGAAAGCATGCGCCGCAGCAACAACCTGGTCATGATGACGACGATGGACCTGTTCTATCGCGTGTTCGGAAACGCGAACCGTCCGCTCCGATTCATTCGGAATCTGGGGCTGGGTTTGGCGGAGCGAATCACGCCGGCCAAGAAATTGGTCATGCGATACGCGATGGGCTTGGGCGGCCAGCTCCCGAATTTGGCCCGTGGCGAAGCCATTCTGGGTTGAATGACGGTCGGAAACATTACGATACGTATTCCTGCGGATTGAGCAGAGTGAGTTTGCTATAGTAGGCAGAGCAATTCAGTACCTGTGTTCCGGATACTGTTGCTGAGATATCGATTAACGTCCTATACGAGTGAAACGACTTATGGTCAAAAAGCTACCTGTATTTCTTTGCACCGTGTTGACTCTGAGCGGTTGCGCAACCTACACCGGATGGGAGCCTGTGGTGGACACGTATAACGATCCGAATGCCTATCGGCTGCAGCAGGATATGGAAGAGTGCAAAATGCTCGCTCGCCAAGCGGGCAGTACCGGAACGGAAGCGGCGAAGGGTGCTGCTGCAGGCGCATTGCTAGGTGCCGCAACGGGCGCCGCGGTCGGCGCTGTCGCTGGCAATCCCGGCGGCGGTGCCGCGATCGGCGCTGCCGCGGGCGGCCTCGGCGGCGCTGGTTACAGCGGGGTCTCGGGCGACGATCAATACAAGCGGTCTTACATCAATTGCCTCCGCAATCGGGGACACAGAGTCGTCAATTAAGTAAGCAATCGGTCAAATAAAATAATCCCGCCGTTGTGCCTCTAGCCCGGCGGGATTATTTTTTCCGTTTTTGCTGCCCTGACGAGGGCATAAACCGACGAGAAGGTGCCAGGATGTCGTCATTGATCCATGCACTCCGGGAGAGCGCCCGGCTTTATCCTGATCGGCCCGCGGTAATCCAGGGCTCTCAGGTCATCGATCATGCCACCATAGGCAACCGATCGGATCGCGTGGCGGCGGCCTTGGCGGCCCGAGACGTGGTCAAAGGGGACAGGATTGCCCTTTACTGCCCCAATTCGGCGGAATTCGCCATTGCCTATACCGGCATCGTGAAAGCCGGGGCCACGGTCGTTCCGATCAATTTGCTGCTGAACACGGAAGAAATCGGCTTCATTCTCAACGATTCCGGCGCCAAGGGCTTGATTTTCCATCAAGCCTTTTCGAAACAGGCGGAATCCGCGCTTCAGGCTGCGCCGGGAATCGAGTTTCGCGTATCCATCGGCGGAGAAGTCGAAGGCGCCGAGGCGTTCGATGCTTTTCTAAGATCCGACGCGCCGGTACCGAATATCGATTGCGACCCGCAAGAGGATCTGGTCGTCATCCTCTACACCTCGGGAACCACCGGCCGTCCCAAGGGGGCGATGCTGACCCACGGCAATCTGGTCGCCAACACGCGCAGCGTCCGCGAAGCCATGCACTGGCGTCCGGGGCAGGATGTCGTGCTGCTGGTTCTTCCGATGTTTCACGCATTCGCGGCAACCGTCGGCATGCTCACGCCCCTGACCAACGGCTGTGCGTTCATTCCCCTGCCGCGATTCGAGCCCGATCAGGTCGTCGACGCGATCCATGCCAGCCGAGCCACGATTTTTCTCGGCGTGCCCAGCATGTATTCGGTACTGTTGCGACTCAAAGACGAGCGTGCGCCGCTCCTTTCCTCCATACGCTATTGCGTTTCCGGCGGCGCTGCGCTTCCGGTCGACGTGTTGCGGCGCTTCGAAGAAAAATTCGGCATCAGGATCTACGAGGGCGACGGACCGACCGAGTGTTCCCCGGTAACCTGCGTGAATCCGATCGACGGCCTCATCAAACCGGGAACGGTGGGTTTGCCGGTTCCCGGAGTCGAGATGAAAATCGTCGACGAAGACGGGCGCGAGTTGCCGTGCGGCGAAGTCGGCGAGATTGCCGTACGCGGTGCCAACGTGATGAAGGGATACTGGAAGCAGCCGGACGCGACCCGGGAAGTGTTTCGCGGCGAATGGCTTCTGACCGGCGATCTCGGTACGCGGGACGAAGACGGCTATTTCAGCATCGTCGATCGCAAGAAGGATCTGATCATCGTCAACGGCATGAACGTCTATCCGCGCATGATCGAGGAGGTGCTATACCGCTTTCCGCCGATCCGCGAGGCCGCGGTGGTCGGGGAGCCGCACGATTTGCACGGCGAAATTCCGGTCGCGTATATCGCGATAGACGAGTCCAAGCCGATCACGGAAAGCGAAGTCCGCGCTTTCTGCAGGGAGCACCTCGGGCGGCATCAAATTCCCCGCAAGATCGTCTTTCAGCCGGAGTTACCGAAAAACGCCGCGGGCAAGATCCTCAAGCGGCAGCTTCGGAAACACGGCGAAATCGAGCGCGGCGTGCAGGATCTCGAATAAAGTCCGGCCGCCGCGGTTTCTATGCCTCACTGCTTTCTGCGCTCTTCCTCTTCGGCGAGCAGCTGCTTCAAGCGCTCGTCGATGACGGAATTCAGATAAAAATTGTCGCCGGCCGTTTTTCTGGCCAGCCGAAGCTGCAGTATGGCGGCGCGGTTTTGCCCCGAGGCGTAATAGGATTCGGCGACATATCGGTGCGATTCGGCATCGTTCCCGAGCTGGCTATAGGCTTGCGCCAGCAGGTTGTAGACTTCCGGCGTAGGCGGATGGCGGCGGGCGTAGTTCTGCAGCAGCTTGCGCGCCTGTTCCGCTTTGCCGGTGGTGAGCAGCGTGCGGACATAGTTGAGCGTCAGCGCCCGGTTTTCCGGAAAGCGTTGCAGGGCCGATTCGTAAAGCTGGATCGCGCGCGGGTAATTCTTGGTCTCCCGTTCGGCGCTGGCCAGCGCATTGGCGAAATGGGACTGATCGGGATAAATCTCCATTAGCCGCTGCAGGATCGGTTTGGCTTCCCCGGCACGCGCGTTGGCGATCAGTGCCAAGGCTAAACCGTAGGCGGAAACATCCTGTTGCAGCTTGGTGCCCTGGCCGCTGACCGCCTTGAAATAATTCAGCGCGTCCTGCGGGCGGGCGGCGGTCTGCACCCGCAGCTTGGCGCGGACGAGCTGATAGGCGAAAGAATCCGGATATTGCCGATACGGAAACTGTTCCGCGCGTCCCCGCGTATCCGAGATACGGGACACGGTCACCGGGTGGGTCAGCAGGAACTCCGGCAATTCTCGGCCGACGAAGCGGGTGGATTGCTGCATTCTTTCGAAGAACGTCGGCATGGCGCGCGGGTCGAAGTCCGACTTCGATAAAATCTGCATGCCGACGCGATCGGCTTCGGCCTCGTTGTCGCGGGTAAAATTGATTTGATACTGGATATTGGCGGCTTGCGCGGCCATCAAGGCGGCTTGGCCCAGTTGCGCGGATTTCGCGCCCAGCAGAACGGCGGCCAGCATGGCCGCGGCGGTGGGCAGCGCCAGGCGGCCGGCGGCCTGGAATGTTTGATAAAGATGCCGCTGCGTGACGTGCGCGATTTCGTGGGCCAGTACCGAAGCGAGTTCGCTCTCGGCTTCCGAGGTCAGGATCAGTCCGGAGTTGACGCCGATGTATCCGCCCGGCCCCGCGAATGCGTTGACCGTGGGATCGCTTACCACGAAGAAATGAAACGCTTGCGCGGGGTTGTCGCTGGACCCGGCCAGTTTCTGCCCTATGGACTGGATGTAATCGTTGACTTCCGGATCTTGGCTGACTTCGAGCTGGGCGTGCAACTTGCGGTAGAACGCTGCGCCGAGTTCCTTCTCCTGCTGCGGCGTCATGAGGGTTCCGGTCGGGTCGCCGATTTCGGGCAACTCCAGGTTGAGTTGCGCATGGGCGGGTTGCAGCGCCAATGAGCCGTAGCTGAGAATCAACAGCGATGCAAGCAGTTTGTCGAATTTCATGATGTTTCAGCGCCGTGTGCGGCGCGGGTGTGAATGAGTCCACGGTGTACGGTTACTCGATGAACCGTTTTTTCGAAAGGGTGTCGCCGCGATGAAATACGCCATTCAGGTCAATGCCGGGCCTTGTTCCGCTCAATCGGCGCGCACTGCCTATCAGTTTATCAAAGCCGCGTTGGATAAAGATCACGAAATCGTGTGCGTGTTCTTTTACCATGACGGGGTTTATAACGCGCTGCGATCCGGTTTATCGGCGGAGGACAAAGATTCGGTTCCGCCCTGGCCCGATCTCGCCGATAAGCACGGGATCGACCTGGTGCTGTGCGTTTCGGCCGCGCAGCGGCGCGGCATGCCGACAACCGGGGCGGACGGTTTTCGGATCGGCGGCTTGGGACAATGGATGGACGCCTGTCTGAAGGCAGATCGGGTATTGGTCTTTGGTGGTTGAATCGGTGCAAAAAAAATTCTTGTTTGTGATGCGCAGTGCCCCTCGGAACGGCGCAAGAGTCCGGGAATCGCTGGACATGGCCATGACCGCCGCCGCCTTCGATCAGGCCGTACGGCTCCTGATGCTGGACGATGGCGTGTTTCTGCTCAAACGGGGTCAGAGGTTCGAACCGAACGGGCTGAAACCCGTCGCTCCCTTGTTCGAAGCTTTGGCTTTGTACGATGTGGAGGATGTTTTTGTCGAGCGGGAGTCTTTGCGGGGAAGGCATTTGACGACCGAGGATCTCGTCATCCCCGTGCGCGTCGTGGACAGGACGGAAATCGCCGGATTGACGGCGGAACATGACCTTGTGATCTCGTGCTGATGGCAGTCCTGCATATAGTCAACCGTTCGCCTCGGGAAACCCGTGCCCTGGAAGATTGTCTCGCTCGCGCGGGCAAGGGCGATGCGGTGTTGCTGATCGAGAATGCGGTTTATGCCGCGGTGAAGGGCGGGGATTCCGAAGCCGTCCTGAAGTCGGCTATGGGACGCGTCAGGTTTTATGCCTTGGGGCCGGATCTCGACGCGCGCGGCGTGGAAACTTCCGAGGTCGCCGAGACGATTCGAATCGTCGACTACGGCGGATTCGTCGATTTGACCGTCGAAAGCCGGCTTGTCCAGTCGTGGTTTTGAGCCATGATCGAAGTGAACGGCAAGATTCTGGAAACGACTGAAAGCGGATTTCTGACCGATGCGAACGCCTGGGACGAGCATGTCGCCGCCGCTCTGGCAGCGAGCATACCCATAGCATTGACCGAAGCGCATTGGGAGATCGTGCGCTTCATCCGCAGCTACTATCTCAGATTCCACCATCTCCCCAACACCCGCATGTTCGTCAAGGCGGTGCGGAAGGAATTCGGGGAAGAAAAAGGTACTTCCCGCTATCTGCACCGGCTGTTTCCGGAAAGCCCGTTGAAGTACGCCTGTATGATCGCGGGACTGCCCAAGCCGCCTGGGTGTATCTAGTCGTCGGTTTCACAACACCGCGCCATTCCACGGGGAAAACAGGCTGTGAGCCAATCGCTCCGTAAGGTGCGTGTAAGCTCGGCATGTTTTTATCCTAACTTTTCCCTTGCGGCCGATGACACTGGACGTATGGGTTCGTTCTACGGTTTTTCTCGGCAACGGCGCCAGGCAGGCGACCGAACGGCTCCATTCGGAGGGCCGGCGTGGACCGGGGGCGCTGCAGATTCAGAAGCAGGCACCTCAGCCTGCCGCCAAAACGGGAATGGAATCCCCATGCATACCCAAAGAGGAGAGCTGCGTGGATATGTTCAGAACTATATTGGCAGCAACCGATTTCTCGGATGATGCCACTAACGCCGCCTATCGGGCGGCCTTCCTAGCCGCGGAACAACAGGGGCGATTGGAGCTGCTGCATGTCTTGAGTGAAACGTCCCTGAAGGCCGTGCGCGAATTGATTCCCTCGTACGGCGACGCCGAGACGAAGCTGATCGATGACGCGCAACGCATGCTGGATGCCCTGAGATCGCGGGTCGCGGAGGATACCCGGATGGCCGCGGTTTCTCGAATCGCCATCGGAGCGGTGCTGGACGAGATTCTATCGGCCGCCGAACAGGCGGACTTGCTGGTATTGGGAGCGCACGGCTCTAACCGTTGGCGCGAAATGTTTCTGGGTACGACCGCGGACCGTTTGTTGCGTATGTGCACGCGGCCGGTTCTCGTCATCAAGCGTCCGCCGGAGACAAGCTACCGGCGTGCACTGGTTCCGGTGGATTTCTCCCCCCACTCCATCGCCGCGCTGAATACGGCGATGCGGGTCGCTCCAAATGCCGACATCATGGTTGTCCATGCTTCCGCCGTTCCCTTCGAGGGGATGCTTCGGCAGGGCGGCGTGCTGGACGACGAGATAGAGAGATTCCGCGGTCAGGCTCAGCAGGAGGCAATGAGCCGCATCAGCAGCCTGATCGATGAGGTGGCCGAGGGTTCGCGTCGGCTCTTTCGATTCGTGGAGCTCGAGGATGCCGCTCGCCTGATTCTCGCCAAGGAGGAATCGTTCGGGGCGGACCTGATCGTCATGGGCAAACACGGCAAAAACGTCGTCGAGGAAATGCTCCTGGGCAGCGTGACGCGTCGCATCCTTTCCGATTCGAAGTGCGACGTGCTGATCGTGCACGAGGGTTCCACGGCTACCGGCTCGCCCGCCGCATAACGCATGACCGACCGATAGGGCCGCCGCATCATCCGGGAGTCGGTTCAACCGCGGCGGTGCGGTTGTTTCCTTTCCAAATCAAGCCTGACTCAAGAACGCCTGAAGGCATGGGGAGCCCTTTTGAGCAGCGTTGCAAGCCGTTGCCGTACAGTTTGCTGTCCACCGGTGTCGATCGTGCCTGAGCTCTTTATGAGTGTCGGCGATTCAAGGCGCGGGAAATCGGCGCTGATCGACGCACCCTGATAAACTTCTTGGCTACCTGCCTGCACCATACTCCACATATCTCATGCATAACCTGGGTTTGCTCGAAAATATCGCCGTTACGCTGAGCGTTGCCTTTCTAGGAGGGCTGATCGTTCAACGCATCGGCCTGCCGTCCATTGTCGGTTATTTGCTCGCGGGCGTGGTCATCGGCCCGTTCACGCCGGGTTATCTGGCCGATGCCGAAACCATCAACCAGTTGGCCGAGCTTGGCATCATTTTCCTGATGTTCGGCGTGGGGCTGCATTTTTCCTTTGCCGATCTGTGGAAAGTGCGAGATATCGCCATCGTCGGGACGTTGGGACAGATGCTGACCATGGCGGCCCTGGGTTACGGCCTGAGCCAATACTGGGGCTGGACGCCCAAGTCCGGACTGGTGCTGGGGCTGGTGCTGTCCATCGCCAGCACCATCGTCATGCTGCGCGGCTTCATGGACCGCGGCTGGCTGAACACCCCGGACGGACAGGTCGCGGTCGGCTGGCGCGTCATGGAAGACATCGCCACCGTTCTCATGATCATGATCCTGCCCAACCTGGCCGACACCGGCAAGCCCATGGAATGGCGCACTCTCGGCCTCGCGCTGCTGTCGGCTTTGGGCTTTCTCGTGTTCATGCTGTTTGCGGGCAAACGCTTCATTCCCTGGCTGCTGCTGCGGGTGGCCCATACCCGCTCCCGCGAGCTGTTCATTCTGGCTATCCTGGCCATTTCTTTGGGAATCGCTCTGGGTGCATCGCAATTGTTCGGCGTTTCGTTGGCGCTGGGCGCTTTTGTCGCGGGAGCGGTGGTGAGCGAGTCGCCGCTCAGTCACCGCATCGCATCCGATCTGCTGCCGTTCCGCGAAGCCTTTTCCGTCTTGTTCTTCGTGTCCGTCGGCATGATGCTCGATCCCGGCTTTCTGGTGGAGCACCTCGAACCGGTCCTGATTCTTACCGCTCTGGTGGTCATCGGAAAGTTCATCGTCTCGGGGCTTTGGGTGTTGCCGTTCCCGCGTCCGGCCAGCACCGCGCTGGTGGTTGCGGCCGGCTCCTGCCAAATCGGCGAGTTCTCCTTCATCCTGGATCAGACCGGCTTGAGTCTCGGCATACTGGATAAGGGCCAACACGCGCTGATATTGGCGGCCGCTCTTCTGTCCATCGTCGTGAACCCGTTCATGCTGCACAGCGTTCATCCGCTGCAACGGAGCTTAAGAGGGGTCCAGCCGTTATGGCGATGGCTGGACCGCCACGGCTCGACGCAGACGCCGGTGGAGGAGTCGGTCGCCGACCACGTGGTGGTGGTCGGCTACGGACGGGTGGGTTCGCACATCGTCGACGTGATGGGGGAGCTGGGCATTCCCTATCTGGTCATCGATTTCCGTATCAGCCGGATCGAAAAATTGGCCAAACGAGGCGTCCCCACGCTCCTGGGCGATACGGCCAACTCCGACATCCTGACCCATGCGGCGCTGCACCGGGCCCGTCTGCTGGTGGTGACTTTGCCCGAGGAAGCGGCCACCGAATTGACCGTCGCGGCTGCCCGGGACATTGCCCCGGATCTCCCGATCATCGCCCGCGCCGCCACCCGAGCCGGGGTCAAGCGACTCTCGGAATTGGGCGCACAGCTGGTGATCCATCCGGAGTTGGAAGGCGGCCTGCAGGTGCTGCGGCACACGCTGCTGCAACTGGGTTTTCCCCTGCACGACGTGCGGCGCTACGCGGATACCGTGCGCCGCGAAAACTACGAGGCCCTGGTCAAGTCGCAGGGTGAACACGCCTTGCTCAGGGACCTGCTCGATGCTTCCGAATTGATCGACATCGCCTGGCGAAAAGTACCCGAGGAAAGTCCGCTGGCCGGGAAGATGTTGGGGGAGGCCGCCCTCCGTACCCGGACCGGGGCCACCCTGGTGGCGATCAAGCGCAAGAACGAACTCATGGTCAACCCGTCTACCCAGACCGTATTTCTTCCGGGAGACCGCATCGGCCTGCTCGGAAATCCGGAACAGTTGGAGGTCGTGGAGCGTTTGCTGGCCCCGCAGCCGGCGGAGTCTGACGCGGCGTGAAGGCGATAGGGTACCGCCGTGTACCGGCGGTACCCGTAAGGCGGAATAGGTTGCGCTGTTTCGCCCTACGAACCGGACGGATGTGAAAGAACCGACTGCGCGGCCCGATTCTCGCTTGCGATGTTCAACCTGCGAGCTGATGAGTGTTAAGAACTCGTAGGGCGGGTTAGCGAAGCGTAACCCGCCGAAAGGCCAGCCCGTAAGAAGGATGGATGCCTTCCGATCGACTCCGTACGGGCATTGCGGGCCTTGCCCCTGCTCAATTCCGAATCACCCAGCTCCCGTCCGGCTGGCGGCACGCGATATTGTTGACCGAGTCGCGCTGCTTGCCGTAGGTCATGCGGGTGGAGAATTCGCGGCAGCGCTCTCCGTTGTCGTTGAAGGTCCGCAAGGGCGTGACCAGATAGTCCACCTGGTTGTCCGGGTTCATCCAATGGACGCTGCGGCGGTCGTCGGCGAAATCGAGCGCCCGTCCGGTGCAGAACATGTCGCTCGCGTCCATGCGGCGAGCGATCTGGTCTCCGATGATCGCGCCGATCACCGTGCCGGCGACGGCGCCAATGACCGTCGAAGCAGTGTCGCCGTTTCCGACCTTGGAGCCGATGACGCCGCCTAGCGCACCTCCCGCAACGCCGCCCAGCACCTTGCCGACCATGGTGCGGTCGCAGCGGCCCGATCTTACGCCGTAGTCGTGATCGTGGTCATGGTAATGACGGGTTTCGCGGTGTTCGTAACGGTCGTCGTAGTCATCGCGATGTCTGTCCTTGTGTTTGCTCCGGTAGCCGTGAGCGGGTGCCCAGTCGGGCGGATCGCTGTACGCGTCCTGGGGAAAGCTCAGGCTAAGCGCCAACAGAATTCCGCTGAGAAAAACGAAAGGGTTGAACCGATCGAATACGGGTGACGTTTTCGTCGCCGACATGGTTGCCTCTTATTGTCGAAAAGTAATTGTTGTTATCCGCTCGGCCGTAAAGCAATTCGCAAGCCATCCCTGAAGGACGCTCATTCCGGCTGACGTATGGAGAGCATGCAAGCCGAACGCGTCGCCGGCTCGCGACAAAGCCCAACTCGATAGTGTAGCCAAGAACTCGGCCGGCTTGCTGCGTTGCTTCCGGCAACTTGTTAATATCTGCCAACTTCGAGGGTTCAGTTACGGCGTTTGACGCCTTGTGCTCGCTGCCCTTTTGATCCCGACTTCCATATCCACGACCGAGATAGATAAAAAGGTGCATTCATGTCCGACATCGAAATCGCTCAAAAAGCCAAGATGCTGCCGATCATCGATCTGGCCAAAGACAGGCTGGGTATAGCGCCCGAACATCTCGACCCGTACGGCCACTACAAGGCCAAGCTGTCCCTGGACTATATCGACGGTCTCAAGGACAGGCCCAACGGCAAGCTGATTCTGGTCACGGCCATCAGCCCGACGCCGGCGGGGGAAGGCAAGACCACCACGACCGTGGGTTTGGGCGATGCGCTGAACCGGTTGGGCAAGAAAACCATGATCTGTCTCAGGGAGCCCGCTCTGGGGCCGTGTTTCGGCGTCAAGGGCGGAGCGGCCGGAGGCGGCTACGCTCAGGTCGTGCCCATGGAGGACATCAATCTTCATTTCACCGGCGACTTCCACGCCATCGGTGTCGCCCACAACCTGCTGTCGGCGATGATCGACAACCACATCCACCACGACAACCGGTTGAACCTCGATCCGCGCCAGATCGCCTGGAAGCGTGTCATCGACATGAACGACCGCGCACTGCGCGACATCGTCATCGGCCTGGGCGGAACGGCCAATGGCTTTGCGCGCGAAGACGGCTTCGACATCATCGCCGCCTCAGAAGTGATGGCCATCCTGTGCCTGTCGAGCTCCTTGAAAGAACTGAAAGAGCGCCTCGGAAACATCCTGGTGGGTTATACCCGTTTCGACAATAAGCCGGTTTTCGCCCGCGATCTCAAGGCGCACGGCGCCATGGCCGCGCTGCTGAAGGACGCTCTGCGGCCGAATCTGGTCCAGACTCTGGAAAACAATCCGGTATTCGTCCACGGCGGTCCTTTCGCCAATATCGCCCACGGCTGCAACTCGGTGGTCGCGACCAAGACAGCCTTGAAGCTGGCCGATTACGTGGTGACCGAAGCAGGCTTCGGCGCCGATCTCGGGGCGGAGAAATTCATCGACATCAAGTGCCGCAAGGCCGGCCTCAAGCCTGACGGCGTGGTGCTGGTCGCGACCGTGCGGGCGCTCAAGTCGCATGGCGGCGTGCCGGTCAAGGAACTGCAACAGGAGAACCTGGAAGCCCTCGAAGCCGGATTCGTGAACCTCGCACGGCACCTCGGCAACGTGCAGCAGCGGTTCGGCTTGCCCTGCGTCGTCGCCATCAATCATTTCACCTCGGACACCGACGCCGAAATCGCGCTGCTCAAGCGCAAGGTCGAGGAGATGGGGGCCAAGGTCATCGTCTGCCGGCACTGGGCCGAGGGCGGAAAGGGCGCGGAAGACCTGGCTCGGGAAGTCGTCCGGATGGTCGATGCCGGTCAGTCGAATTTCAGTTTCCTTTATGAAGAGCAAGCGCCGCTTTGGGACAAGATCAAGACGATCGCCACCCAGCTGTACGGGGCGGCGGACATCACCGCGGACAGCAAGGCCCGTCAGCAGCTCGAGCGCTTGAGCGAGGAATACAGCCATTTCCCGGTGTGCATCGCCAAGACGCAGTACTCGTTTTCGAACGATCCGAATCTCAAGGGAGCGCCGTCCGGCCACGTGCTCTCCATCCGCGAAGTGCGGCCTTCCCACGGCGCCGAGTTCGTGGTGGCCGTCTGCGGCAGCATGATGACCATGCCGGGACTGCCCAAAATGCCGGCGGCCGAGGCCATAGACGTGGACGACAACGGCCGGATTACGGGCTTGTTCTAAAGGTTCAAAGAAGCGCCGGCGGAAGCGTCGGCAAAAGGATTGCCGACCTACGACACTAAAAGCCTATCTCAGTAGGCCGTTCGCCCTGAGCCTGTCGAAGGGTTTTATCACCTACTGGGATAGGCTCTAAGTCAGTTGTAGGTCGGGAATCCCTTCCCGACAGAATTGCCGGCAAAGGGTTTTGTCGGCCTGCGGCTACCGCCACCAGAAATGAGGGGAAGTTTGTTCGGTACAAGGCTTGGGGGCGATTTAAGCGCTCTTACGTATAAACTTCTTAGTACGTCCACGCATAAACTCGTTACATCGCTCGGCGATTGTTCAATTCTCGAAGCGTGTGGCGCGGAATCGTTGTAATGCGAATGGCCGTTTGGTGCAGTGCAAACACGAAAAACCGAAGAGAGACCATGCTTTGAATACAATCGCCCAGACCTACAAGATGTTTATCGTCGCCGGTGCGCGGCCCAATTTCATGAAGATCGCCCCGATCATCCGGGAGCTTCGGCGCGGCTCGTATCCGTTCGAATACAAGCTGGTCCATACCGGGCAGCACTACGACAAGGAAATGAGCGACGTGTTCTTCGAAGAATTGGAGATACCGTCGCCGGATTATCACCTGGAAGTAGGCAGCGGTTCCCATGCCGAGCAGACGGCGAAAGTGATGGTCCGTTTCGAGGAGATCTGCATGAAGGACCGGCCCGATTTGGTGATGGTGGTGGGCGACGTGAATTCGACGCTGGCCTGCTCGATCGTGGCGAAGAAGCTCGGGATCAAGGTGGCTCACGTGGAGGCTGGACTTCGGAGCGGAGACATCACGATGCCGGAGGAGGTCAACCGCATCGTGACCGATTCGATATCCGACTATTTCTTCGTGACCGAAAAAAGCGGCGTAAGTCACTTGTTGGCCGAAGGCAAACGGAAGGACAGCATCTTCTTCGTGGGCCACGTGATGATCGACAATCTGTTTCATCAGGTGGAAAAGCTGAAACACCTCGCGCCGACGGCATTCGAGACGACGATCTTCAAGCAGCGGAATCCGTCCTATGGCGTCGTCACGCTGCATCGGCCTTCCAATGTGGATAGTCCGGAAACGCTGGCCGGCATCGTCGAGGCATTGGCGGAGGTGAGCACCGCATTGCCTCTGATATTTCCCATACACCCCCGCACTCAGGCGAACATCCAGAAATTCGGCCTGACGATTCCCGATTCCATCGTCACCACGAAACCTCTGTCCTACATGGAATTCTTGAACCTGTTCAAAGACGCCAAGATGGTGTTGACGGACAGCGGCGGCATTCAGGAAGAGACCACGGCGCTCGGCGTCCCTTGCATTACCCTGCGCGACAACACGGAACGCCCGATTACGGTCGAAGAGGGTACGAACGTGATCGTGGGTTCCGATCCTGCGCGTATCGTGGCGGAAGCTCGAAAAGTGCTGAGCGGATCGGGTGCGGCAAGGAAAAAGCCGGAGTTATGGGACGGTAAAGCATCGGCCCGAATTCTATCCGTTCTTTCGGACGCTATGCGTGCCGACTGAACAAGTTCATCGCAGGAGGCGCGAAGCGAAGTAAACGGAGCTTATGCGAAGGCGAAAGCCGGATTTTTTCTAGAGTATTTTCCGGTTTGGCATCGCGCTCCGAGGTGCTGTAGGTCGGCAATCCTTTCCCGATCGCAAACGGTTGTTTTAGTCGCGACCCTTCCGACAAAGTCCCTGGCCGATCCTGTGTGTCGGCAAGGGATTGCCGACCAACGATTTTCCTAATCCTCGCCGCTAAGCGGCGGTGAAAAACGCTCTAGTCCCGGCCTCAAGACGCAGTCTGAGGTCCCGGTATGCGCCCCGAACCGGTCGGATTGCCACTCGGGTTGATCCGAGGCCGACCGGCGTCATTTTTCGGCAGTACGTTTCGGCCGCGGCTCGCATAGTCCGAAGCCGAATTGCAAGGTAGCTCAGTGGTTTATTGGAATGATTCCACAGTATGCCGACGTAATCCCTTATGTTTTTCGTATTGCTTCTCGTCGCCGTGGGCCTGTATGGCCTGCTGGCTCTTTGGTCCCCGGTATTCCTGCTCAATTATGCGTTGCTGACGGGGCCGATTCCGTTGACGCCCGGGAGCGATGAGATCAGCTCGACGCCTATGGGGCACATGAGTCTCGCAGCCGTGCGGTTGTTCGGGCTATGGGTTGCCGTTTGCCTGGTTTTGGTTCCCCGCCTGTCGAAGACGCTCAAATACCTGTCCCGCTACAAGCTTCACTTGCTGTTTCTCGCGTTCTGCCTGACGTCGATCTTGTGGGCGCCGAGCTTGTCGTTCGGTCTCAGGATGATCGCCAAATTGAGCGCGCCGCTTCTGTTCGTGATGCTCGTCATGACCGCCGTGTCCTCAACGCGCCAGCTTCTGCAGACGGAGCGAATCATCCTGGCGAGCGGCATCGTCATGGTGGTGTTGGCCTTGATGGCGCGGCTCTTCGGTCTGAGTTCCGATCCGAGACTTACGCTTCCTCATACCAGCCCGGCCACGTTTTCTGCCCATATCGTCGCCGTGAGCATGCTTGCCATGGCCGGGTTTGCCGTTGCCGATAAAACCTTATCCAGAGGACTAATGATTATCGGATTCTCGATCGTGGTGATGGCCGCGTTTACCCGTATCACGATAGCCGCGATATTCATCGGATTTTCGGTGATTCTGTTCCTGGGCCGCCGAGGTATCGGCAGAATTATTCTTCCCGTATTCAGCATCGTGAGTTTCCCGGCCTTGTTTTTGCTCAGCCCGAAATTCCGAAGCAGGATGTTTATCGGCGGCGAGCAAATGAGTTTCGATACGGTAATCGCGAATCCTGAGGATGCCGTGGGAAGAATTCATGGCTCCGGCCGTTTCGACGCCTGGGAAATGGTGCTGAATCGATTTTTCGAACCCCATCCCTTGCTGGGCTCCGGGATCGGGGCGACCCAGGATTTCTTTTACGAACGCTCAGCGGGCGGATTGGGTGTCATTCACTCGGAATACGTGAGGATGCTGAGCGAAATCGGTGTCGTGGGTCTGACCTTATTCATATTGGTCATCCTTGGCTATTTATGGCGATTGTTTCGTATCTTGCGGTTTCGTGACGATTCTCAAACCAGGAAATATGCGCTTGCCGGTGTCGGAGGCTTGACGACTTATGTGATTTTCATCGCCACGGATAACGGTTTCGATTACGTGACGCAATTCGCGATATTCGTGTTTTCTTTGGTCGCCATGGCCGAAAAAGCGAACGAATTGTCCGAGAAACATGGAGGTGCCCGATGAGGTTGAATCGTCGGCAATTTTTGGCGGCAACCGCGTCTTTCTGCGTTTATCCGCTGTCCGGCGGCTCCGCCGAAGAGATGAACGAAAGCCGGGCGATTCTCGACGAGGGATTGCATTGGCTGGGGCATTCGAACGCGGAAAAGATATGCCGCCGGGTGAAAGAAGCCGGCTTCAATGTGCTGGTGCCGTGTATCTGGGACGGCCGGGGAACCACATGGCCTAGCCGTCTGGCACCCCGAGACGAGCGGCTGCGGGGTTATATCAAAGGCCAAGGCGAACAGTTCGACCCGGTGCGCATCCTGCTGGATACCGCGAAAAAACATGATTTGGAGGTTCATCCCTGGTTCTCGATGGGGCTCCGGAACCGGGACGATTTATTTCCGGAATTGGCGGTAAAAGGCGCGAAATCGTTCGACTGGTATAAGCCCGCGTTTCGGGATCGAATTACCGAGATCGTGTTGGAAGTGATCGCGAAATATCCCGTCGACGGCGTGAATCTCGATTATGTTCGCTTTTCGGTACCGCAGGGCAAGCGGGCCGACGAAGCGGAGCGCGCGATATCAGGGGTTATAGGGAGAATATATAAGGAAGGAAAACGTTTGAAACCGAATTTGGTGGTCAGTGTCGATGCCGCCCCATGGAAGGACGATATAAAAACCTTCGGTCAAAACGCTCCGAAATGGGCCGACGAAGGAATCGTGGATGTCGTTTATTCCATGCAATATCACGCCAATCCGGATTTCGGCATCATCAAAACCATTCAATCCAAAATGAAGCGTCCCGAGGCGATGGTCGTCATGGTCGGAAATTTCGACCGTGTCGGTCCGGGGAACAAGGTGGTCGATCGCCGTCCCGATCGGCTGTCCGAGCTTATCTCTAAAGCGCGAGCCTTATCGAAGGGGAATGGCGTCGCTGTTTATCTTTACGGACAGCTGAGCGAGCGGCAGATCGAGACTCTGCGAAAAGGGGTTTTTCGAGCCAAGGCGAAGCCGTCTTGGAGGCGGGCCAGGGTTTGATGATTAGGGAATGTATGAGCTCATCATTGGAAAATAGACCCGAACCGCCAAAGGTATCGATCGTCATGACGGCATTCAATGCCGATCGGTATATCGAATCCTCGATATCCGCCGCCCTGGCTCAGGATTATGCGAACTTCGAAGTGGTTTTTCTGGATGACGGATCATCCGACGCGACGGAAAATATTTGCAAAGCGATAAAGGATCCGCGTTTCCACTATATCAGGTGCGAACGCATGGGCCGGTCGCGAGCGCTTAACGAAGCGATTCGAAGGGCATCCGGGGACTATATCGCGATTAATGACGCCGACGATTTGAGCGTTTCTTGGCGTCTGTCTTACGTGGTCGGATTTCTGCTCGATAATCCGGACGTGGCGATCGCGGCTACCCGATATATACCGGCCGATCATTTTCCGGCGACCATCCCCGAAATATCGAGCCAGCCCGCGGCCGCCGCGGGAGAACGGCCGGTTTCAATTACGGTAGCCAGACTCTATCGCAGTAACCCATTGGTTCATTCCACGGCGATATATCCGAGATCGATATGGCGACGCGTCAAAGGGTATGACGAAAGCCTGGAGATGTGCATAGACTACGATCTTTTCATTCGTGCGATGCGGCACGGGGGAGTGGTATTACTCCCGCTGCCGGCGGTCATTTATTATCGAAATCCCTCGAGTTTCTTCAAAACCAAGAGTTCAATAAGTTATCTGCATAATTTACGGATTATCCGGCGCCGAGCCAGAACTATTTTACCGCTGCCGAAATGGGCGAGGATTTATGATTTGATTCCCTGGTATGCGGTTATTAAATGGCAGGTCATGAATTTTGTCCGGGGCAGTATGGAGCAGGTATGAACCTGGCCATCGTAACGAATATACTGACGCCGTATCGGATTCCGTTATTCGAGGCGATATCCCGGCAAGTAGACCGTTTATCGGTTTTGCTCATGGCGGAAACCGAGGAGAACCGGGATTGGATTCTGGAGGCTTACCGTTTCGATGCGGACGTTTTGCCGGGATTTCATTTGCCGATCCGGGGCCGTGAGACTGCCGTTCACATGAACTACGGAGTAACCGAGCGGCTAAGGCGACTGAATCCCGATCTCGTTCTTAGCGGCGGATTCGCCCCCGCCAATTGGGGGGCTCTTCTGTATTGCGCGAAACATCGAAAACCGTATTTGGCCTGGGGCGAGTTGGCGCTTAGGAGCTGCGCCGGCGGCAGTCGACTGCGCCATGGGCTCAGGCGGTTGATCTGCGGGCTTTCCTCGGGAGCGATCGCGTCTTCGAGCGAAGCGAAGCATGTTTTCATGCACTATGGAATCGACGAAAAAGACATTCTGTTGGCACCGATGCCGATCGATGTGGACTACGTCAATTCGAAAGTGGCGGCGTGCAGAGCGCATCCCGGGTTTCGGGACGTCAAGAGCCGGTATCCGGGGCCGGTCCTGCTGTCGGTCGCGCGGCTCATCGACGCCAAGGGTTATCCGCAGTTGTTCGACATGTACGCGGAAATCGTGAAGACGCGGCCGGAAACGACGCTCCTGGTGGTCGGAGACGGTCCGGAGAGAGAACGGTATGTAAACCATATCGCAGCGCGCGGGTGGGGCAACCTGCATCTGGTCGGACACGTCCAGTGGCGGGATTTGATGACCTATTACGCGATCGCCGACATCGTCGTTTTTCCAAGCCTCGCCGATACGTTCGGCGCCGTTATCGCAGAGGGTATGGCGGCTGAACTTCCGGTCATTTCGTCGATCCATGCCGCTGCCACGGAAGATCTGATCGAGGAGGGCAAAACCGGGTTTGTCATCGACCCCCTCGATATTTCCGGCTCAATCCAAACCATATTGAAGGTTCTCGCCATGCCCGAGGAGGAGCTGCGCCGAGTCGGACGCGAGGCTTTCTTGCGGGCCCGAAACATCGGCATCGAGGGTTCGGCCCGGCGGATGATCGAATTTTTCCACTCGAAGGTGAAACCTGGAGCCTCTCGCGCTATCAGACATAGATGATGGTTCAAGGAATGAAACGGAAGCTCCTGATCATAGGACCGACGCCGCCGCCGTATCACGGCGTGGCCGTTGCGACCGAGATGCTGCTCCACTCCGAGCTTGCCTGGGCGTTCGAGGTATCGTTGGTGGACACGGCCGATAGGCGGGGCATCGCGAATGTATACAAGCCCGATGCCTACGACGTGGTTTTGTTCGTCAAGGAATGGCTCAGCCTGGCCAAGATCGTATTCACCGAGCGGCCCCATTTGGTTTATCTGCCGATCTCTCAATCCACCCTGGGCATTTTGAGGGATAGCTTGTTTTTCTGGCTCGCTTATTTGTCCGGATGCCGCTTGGTGATCCATCTGCACGGCGGCAATCTCAGGACGTGGTACGAGGCGCAGGGGAAACCGGTCAAGGCGTACGTAAGCGCCTTTTTGCGGAGATCCGAACGCATCGTCGTGCTCGGCGATTCGCTGAGGCCGATATTCGACGGATTGGCGGATGCCAAGCGGATCGCGGTAGTGTCGAACGGCATCGATTGGCCTCGTCAATATGTCAAAGACTATGAGCGTCCAAGACAGGATACGCGATTCAGGGTTCTCCATGTCGGTACGCTCAACCGAGCCAAGGGCACTTTGGCGCTTTTGGCGGCCGTTCCGCAGGTGCTGCGCGCCAAGGGGGATCGTGCGGAATTCGTCATCGCCGGCGAATGGTCGAATCGCGAGGATCGGGATGAGGCCATGGCGTTCATTCGGGAGCATGATCTGAGCGCTGCCGTGACGTTTTCCGGACCGGTTTCCGGAGAACAAAAACAGAGGCTGTATGCCTCCGCCGATCTGTTCGTGTTCGCCGGCATTCAGCAGGAAGGCCAACCTCTGGTCGTCCTCGAAGCCATGGCGGCGGGGTTGCCGGTCTTGTACTCCGATCGCGGTTGCCTTCGGGAAACCGTGATCGAGGGCGTCACCGGACTGGAGGTGCGGGCGAACGATGCGGATGACGTGGCGAGACGCATCGTATGGATGATGGACAACCGGCCGGGCAGGGAAGAGATGGGGCGAAATGCGCGCAAGCGATACGAGGCACTGTATACCAAGGAGCGTTTTATCAAGGACATGGTATCGGTGTTTGATAGCGCCGGAGGCGAGTCGACGGCTAGCACCGCCTGACGCCACCCTGTCGAACGGTAGTTTATTGGCCTCGGACGAAGTCGCCCGTCCGGATATCGAACGGACACGAGCCTATCGTTGGAAGGGATAGCCAGCGCCAATGGAAATTGAATTCGCCGACAAGTCGTACCCTCTGCCCGATCCCGAGCCGCCTTACCCGTCGGTCCTGATCGAGGTGGAAGAGGCTGTCGCTTTCAGGAAGCCGGTTCAGTCTGAAGCCCACCGCTTCGACTATCCGCACCGCCTGTCCAAAATCATCTTCTTTCTTTTGCACGAGGGCCCGAGGCTCGCGTTGTCGAAAGCGAGAGCCGCCGGATTCCAGCGTCGGCTACACGCAAAGCGCGCCTTGGTGTTGGCCTACGGAAAAATCAGGGAAGGCTCGGATCTGTTCGTAGGTCTGGGACCTCAGGAATATCCCTATTCGTCGGTATTGGCCTTTCCCCGGCGCTGGTGCGTCAAGATTCCAGACCGGGAGCGATGGCGGCCGGTTTTGCACCGCGTTCTCCGGTATTTGAGCGAACATCCCGAGCGGTTCGAGGCGATGCACGGCTGGTCGCCTTACTCCGGGACCCATGTCGAGTTCGATTTGGAAAACCTTCTCCAAGACCTCGATTCGCACGCCGCTGACAACGGCAACGATGCGATGATCGAGCGGCGGTACAAGCCGTCCCCGCGAAAATCCCGGTTCCAACGAAAAGAGCCAACGATGGGAAATGAAAGAGCGCTTTTCCTGATCGGCGCCGGCGCCTATGCCCAAGCTTATGTCCTGCCCAGCCTGAGACCTCTATATAGGCATACCGTCGTCGACCTGAATCCCGCCGCGGCGGCGGTGGTCGGAGCAAGGGAAGGGTTTGGTTACTGGGATACCTCCGCCACGCGGGCCTTGGCGAGGTTGCGGCATCTGGACGAACCCTCCGTGGTCATCTGTACCTATCACTCCACCCATCTGGAACTGGCGGAGCGTGCCCTGGCGATCAACGAACGTTCCAGGATATTCATGGAGAAGCCTCCGGTAACCGATTATCAGCAGCTTTGCCGGCTCTCCGAGCTGCGCCGGCAGGAGGGCGCCTTCATCGAAATCGGATTCAACCGGAGACACAGCCGGATCATCGAACGGTGCCGGGATCTGTTATCGCTTAGGAGCGGTCAGATTACCGTGACGTGCATCGTCAAGGAGCTGGGTCTCCCCGCGAGCCACTGGTACTACTGGCCGGTACAGGGGACGAGAATTACGGGAAACCTGTGCCACTGGATCGACTTGTCCTATTACCTGATCGGCGCTCCGCCCGATAGGATAACGCTCGCCTCGCCGAGCGGGATTCCGGCCGGAGATGAGGTTTCCTTGGTCATTACGTTCAGGGATGGCTCCAAGGCGACGCTGGTCTCAACCGACCGGGGCAATGCCTTGCGAGGGGTACAGGAATACATCGATATACGGCGAGGGGACCTGACTCTGACCATCCACGATTTTCTGAAGCTGGAGGTTCAGGTTGGGGCGCGACATCAGGTATTTCGTTATTGGTTCCGAAACAAGGGCCATGCCGAAATGTATCGGCATTACCTGAAGGCGGTCGAGAATCGGATGCCGCCTTCGTATCCGGCGGAGGATTTGCTGCAGGTATGCAGGATGTATCTGGCTGCATCGGAAATGGCCAGGCGCGGCATGAGCAGATTGTCGCTGACCGAGCCGGAAGCTTACAGGCTGATGGCGTCCGCCGGGCTTCGCACATCGGACATCAGCGTTACCGGATTTGGTAAGGTGGGTTAGGCCGCGAGGCCGTAACCCACCGAACGACCTCGGACCTGTCCTGAGCCAAGTCGAAGGGTCGGTGGGTTACGCGGAGCCTGTCCTGAGCCCAGTCGAAGGGCCTGTCCCGAGCGGAGACTAGGGGCTAACCCACCCTATGATTAACATTCACTCCGAACGACAGGGAGGTTCGCCGAGGAATGAAACAGCTTGTACAAAACTATCGTAAGGGATTGTTGAAGGTTTGCGAGGTGCCGGCACCGATGGTGCGGCCGGGCGGATTGATCGTCGCGAGCCGGTGCTCGCTGATTAGTGCCGGCACCGAGCGGGCAAGCGTGCGGGTCGCACAGAGAAGCCTGATGGGCAAGGCGATGGAACGACCCGATCAGGCCAGGAAAGTGATGGACCAGGTGAAGAAAAAAGGATTGGTGGAAACCGCCAAACTGGTTCTCAATCGCCTGGATGCTCCGGTGGCATTGGGCTACAGCTGCGCCGGGGTGGTGATCGAAGTAGGGGACGAGGTACAAGGTTTCAAGGTCGGCGATAACGTCGCCTGCGCCGGACAGAACTATGCGTCCCATGCCGAAATCGTGTTCGTCCCGAAGAATCTGTGCGTAAAACTCCCGGAGGGGGTCGATTTCCAGGACGCGAGTTATGTTGCCCTGGGCGCCATCGCCTTGCAGGGCATTCGCCAGGCCGAGCCGCGGTTGGGAGAAACGGTCGCGGTCATCGGCTTGGGACTGCTCGGCCAGTTGACGGTTCAGCTGTTGTTGGCCAACGGTTGCACGGTGATCGGATCGGATCCGGACCCCTACAAGCTGGAAATGGCCCGAGAGTCCGGTGCAATCGCCGTGCTGCCGGAGCAACTCGAGGAAGCGGCGGAAAGCCTGTCGAAGGGGCAGGGGGTGGACGCCTCGATCATCACGGCGAGCGCCAAGGACAACGGACCGGTGCGCGCGGCCGCGGCGGTCTGCCGCAAGCGCGGCCGCGTGATCGTGGTCGGCGCGGTGAGCATGAATCTTCCGCGCGAGCCGTTTTATCTCAAGGAAATCGATCTCCGGCTTTCGACCTCGTACGGCCCCGGCCGCTACGATCGGGTCTACGAAGAGAAGGGAGTGGATTATCCCTATGCCTATGTCCGCTGGACCGAGCGGCGCAACATGGAAGCCTTCTTGGACCTGGTCCGAAAACGGAACCTGGACCTGAAGCGACTGACGACCCATCGCTTTCCCATCGATCGTGCGGCGGACGCTTACACCCTGATCATGGAAGAGACCGAGCCCTATCTCGGCATCGTGCTGGATTATCCGGTGAATGCCGGAGACCGGCCGGCTCGGGTGGTCGAGCTGCGGCCGGCCAGGAGCGAATCCCGCGTGCGCCTGGGCATCATCGGCGCCGGCAACCACGTTAAAGACATGCTGATTCCGCATCTTCGGGGCCGGCCCGGCGTGGAAATCCGTGCCGTGTGCACCGGCAGCGGGATCGGTGCCCGCGCGGTGGCGGACAAGCTTCAAGCGGCCTACTGTTCGAACGATTACGAAGCGATATTGGACGATAGGGACATCAACGCCGTTCTGATCGGGACCCGCCACGACAGCCATGCGGCCATGGTCGTAAAGGCGCTGGGCGCCGGCAAACACGTCTTCGTCGAAAAGCCTTTGTGCCTCGACGAGAACGAACTCGACGAGATCGCGGAGGCCTACGTCCGGGCGGCGCGTTCGGGTCTGCGGCTGATGGTGGGATTCAATCGGAGACATTCGCCGCATGCGCGAAAGGTCCGAGCCCACTTCGACGGGCGCACGAGTCCCCTGGTCATGGTTTACCGGGTCAATGCCGGAGCGATCGATCCGAGCCATTGGATTCAGGACCGCGCCGTCGGCGGCGGACGCATCATCGGCGAAGGCTGTCACTTCGTCGATTTGATGCAGTCCGTTTGCGGTTCTCCGGTGACGACGGTTCGAAGCGTTTCGATCGGATATCACCAAACCGGCATTACCAATGACCAGAGCATCATGACCTTGGAATTCGCCGACGGCTCTGTGGGAACGCTGGTCTACGCGGCGGCGGGGGATACCGGATTGGCCAAGGAGCGCTTCGAGGCGTTCGGCGGCGGCAGAGCCGCCGTCATAGACGATTTCACGTCGACCGAACTCTACTCGGGCGGAAGGCGGCATGCCTTCCGCACCAGGAAACAGGAGAAGGGTTTCTTTGAAGAGATGGCATTGTTTTGCGCGAGCCTGCTCAGGCCCGATGTCGTATTGCCGGCTTTTGACGAAATCGAGGCGGTGACGCGCGCCTGCATCGCGGCCGAACGGGGTTTCGTTACCGGCGAATGTTATCCGATAGGCACGACCACGGTTGTGCCGGGCGTAAGTTCTGCGGCTCTAACCTGATTCCGCGCGCTTTCAAGGAAGATCCGCGATGCCCAGCCAAGTGCCGCCGCAACACTACAGCTTCGAGAGCTACGTTACGCTCGCCCGATGGAATTCGTACTGGCATCAAATCAGGGAGGTTGTTGTCGCGAAGCCGGATGACGCGCTTTACATCGGGATCGGGGACGACATAGTGCCGAAAGTTCTGGAGGCGCGGGGCATCAGGGTAAAGCGATTCGATTTCGATCCGAGTCTTGGCTGTGATTTCACCGGAGACGTGCGGGAAATCGCTTCGATCGTGCCCGTCGGCAGTGCGGATGTCGTCGTGTGTTGCCAAGTTCTCGAACATCTTCCGTACGAACATTTCGAAGAAACGCTCAAAGGGATTTTAGGGATTGCCAGAAAGCGCGTCGTGTTAAGCCTTCCCTACGCTCACGTGACGCTTGCCGGTTTGCGAATGAAATTGCCGAAGACACCGCCGATCTCGCTCAATTTGACTTTGCCTTGCTTTTGGCAGGATTGGAAATTCGACGGACAGCATTACTGGGAAATAGGCACGAAATTCTATTCAAGGAGGCGGATTGAAAATTCCATATCCAGGGTTGGGCGTATCGCTTACCGATTTTTCGCCAGCGACAACGAGTATCATCTCTTTTATATCTTGGAGAAATGAATATTTCCGCTGATTGAGTATTTTCTTGCGCGGTTACGGAATGGAAATGTTCTATGGGTGGCGCCGAAAACTGCACGCACGTTTCGATGCCTCTTCGCGCTTCAAGAAAAACTTTCTTAAAGTCGCCTCGGCGAGCCTCTTTGCCCAGGCCTTGCCGGTACTGGTCTCTCCGATCATGACTCGCTTGTACTCGCCGCACGATTACGGCGTTCTCGCTCTTTTTGCCGCCATACTGGGTGTCGCGGTGGCCATCGCCACCATGCGCTTCGATTGGCTGGTCGCCGCAGCCCACACAGAAAAATCGGCCGCCTATATCGAGGTGATCGGTATCCTCTATCTCTTGCTGATGTCCTTAGCCTATTTCGGCGTCTCCTTTTTCGGTCTCCATCATACGATCGCGCTCGTCGACTGGCGGATTATCGACCCTTTTCTCTGGCTCATGCCTGTGGCGGTATTCGGGAGCGGTCTTCACACCCTGTTTTCGGGCTGGTTCGTTCGCGCGGCCCATCTCACCCCGGTAGCACGGGCACGAGTGAGACAAAGCCTGGCCGGGGTCGCGCTCGGTCTGATCGGCGGCATCTATTCTCTCGGGGCGCTGGGACTGATCGGGGCCACGGTGCTCGGCGCCTTCATCGGTGTCGGAGGTCTGTACCGGCACGCCCGGAACGATCTGCGGCGCAGCCTCGCGAATATCCGCGCGCTCGCGCTGTGCGCGAAAGCCCGAGCGATCCGGCGGCGCGTGCTGGTTTCGGGAAGTACGGGGATCATCAACGTCAGCGGCTTGCTATTGCCCGCCATCATGATTTCCCACCATTTTTCGGCCGTCGAGTTGGGGTGGTACGCGCTCATGTACCGCCTCGCCACCGGGCCGGTAAGTACGCTCACCGGCGCGGTCGGGCAGAGCTTCTGGGGCGAGGCGCGGAGCCTGGCCAATAGCGATTCCAAAGCGCTTCGGGCGCTGTTCGAGCGGACTTCGAGCCGACTGATGCTTCTTAGTATCCCGGTGGCAATGGCGTGTCTTGCCGGTCCCTGGTACGTGGGCCTGATTTTTGGAAAGGAAGAATGGAGCGGCGCGGGCGAAGTTCTCGCCGCATTGACGCCCTTCGTCGTCGCTCAAATCGTCGCGTCGCCGCTTTCGTCCCTCATCACGATCATGCGTCATGAAAGATGGCTATTTTTCTGGGATCTGGCGAGAACGCTAGTCGTGATCGCGATTTTTTCGGCGAGCGGACACTACAACATCGGTTTGACGACGGCGGTGCTCTCATATGCCATCGGCATGGCCGTGATGTATGCGCTCCTTTTTTACAAGACGCGGCGAATCATCGTTTCCCAGGGATAGGAGCCGATTCGAACTCCGATAGGCGCCCATAAGGCTATGGAAAGCATCATCTGGTACGTCAAGCGCCTCGGCGTCATGAGCGGGGGAGAGATCGTTCATCGGCTCAGCGAGCTGTGGACGCTGCGGCGGTTGCGGCGGGAGCATCGCCTTGGCGGCCGGCATGCGGACCGTCGTCCGGACGGCTTCACGTTCTGTCGTGGCTCCGTCCGGCAAATGCCCGATCTTCCCTTTGCCTTTCTGCCGACGGCTGCCGAAACCGAAAGCTGGCTGGCCGGGGAGTGGCCGGCCTTGGGATGCCGGTGGGCCTGGGCACCCGATCCGGGCATTTGGCATGTTGCCCCCGATACCGGCCACGTTTGGCCGCAAACCTTCTTCGGATCGATTGCGTATCGACAGGGCAATCCGCATGGCGATGCGCGCGTGGTGTGGGAGCCCTCCCGTCTACAGCAGTTGGTGAGTTTGGCGCTGTTGGCGAATGCGGACGAGGACCGGGCGCGGGAAGCGGTCGAACTGATGGAAGCCGTGCTCGATTCCTGGGTGAAGGCCAATCCGCCCCTGACCGGGATTCATTACGTGTCGGCCATGGAATGCGCACTGCGGGTGATCGCCGTGTGCCATGCGCTGGATCTGGCGAGAGATCGCCTAACGGCGCCCGAGCAGACCTGGGGCAATCTGTTGAAGCTCGTTTCGTCCCACGCGCCTCTCATCGCGCAAAGGCTGTCGCTTCATTCCTCGGCAGGCAATCACACCGTCGCGGAGGCTGCGGGGCTGGTCTATGCCGGAACCCTGTTCCCGGAGTCGCCGGATGCCTTTCGATGGCGGACGCGGGGACTTCGGATTCTCCAGCACGAAGCCGAGCGTCAGGTGCTCCCGGACGGGGGCGGGATCGAGCAGGCCTTCTGGTATCAGCTTTTTATCGTCGATTTGCTCGGGCTGGTAGAAGCGCTGCTCGAACACCGCCGGTACCCGGTACCGCGAGCCTTGGCCGATGCCGTTCGCCGTGGCCGGCGCTTCTTGAGAGTACTGGCCGACGGTCCGGACGATTTGCCGCGAATAGGGGATTGCGACGACGGCTATGCGCTGTCCCGCCATCTCCGCATCAGCTGGAGCGGACCGGCGCCGGCGGAAAACCCGGCGATCTTTCCGAACGCGGGTTATACGGTCGTCAGGGGACGCGGCGAACGGCCGGTGCGGTTGATCTTCGATCACGGTCCGCTCGGCATGGCGCCGGCCTTCGGGCACGCCCATGCCGATGCATTGTCCCTTCATGTGAAGGTCGGCGGCTGCGAGCTTCTGATCGATCCCAACACATACACCTATACCGGCGATCCGACCTGGCGGCGCTGGTTTCGAAGCACCGCCGCCCACAATACGGTGCGCGTCGACGGGCGGGATCAGGCGAGACAGGAAACGTCGTTCCAATGGTCGAACGGCCACGACGCTTCCCTGGTGAAGTGTCATCGCGACGAAAGCGGAAGAATTCTGCTGCTGGCCCGGCATGACGGATATCGCCGGTTAGGAATCACCCACTGGCGGGCGATCGCCTTCGACGGATCGGATCATTTGCTGATCCGGGATTATCTGGCCGGGCAGGGGCATCATGTCGCCGAACTGATCTGGCATCTCGGCGTCGAGGCGGCGCCCGCCGGAGCGGGGTTCGTCTTGAGCGGCAACGACATCGGCGCCCGGCTGGATCTTGCCGGAGGCGTCATGACCCTGCACCGCGGAGAAACGGATCCCATACTCGGCTGGCAGTCTCCGTGTTACGGAGTCCGAAAGCCGGCGGTTTCCATTCTGGTCCGATATGCCGGCGAATTTCCCCACCAATTCCACACTGCGCTCTCTTTCGATGATACACATCGCGACGGAATGGCGGCTTTGGAATTGTTATTGGAGCGCGCGATGGAGCCTTTGAAAACCATGTAATTCCATTCGGCATTCGAATGAACATTCATCGTAGGATGGGTAGAGCGAAGCGAAACCCATCGATGGCGGGTTAGCCCTTCGACAGGCTCAGGACAGGCCCCTAGTCTCCGCTCGGGACAGGCCCTTCGACAAGCTCAGGACAGGCCCTTCGACAAGCTCAGGACAGGCTCCGCGTAACCCACCGATTGACGGTCGCTCGGTGGGTTACGGCGCACGCGAAGCGCAGTGATCGGCGGTCGGTCAGTGCTGATGTGCGCCTAACCCACCCTACAAACATGAATTCCTTATTGAAAGCGATTTGGAATAAGTCCCTGAATCGTGCCCTGACGACGTCACTTGAGCTTGCCATTCGATACGAAAACGATACGTAGCATTACTGGGGGTGTGACGATTTCACTGCGGATCGTGTCGATATGGTATGAGCGTCGATAACCCGCGATAAGCAGGGATCGACGGGTGGAGTCAGTCGTTCTCGATCTGTAGAACTCGTCAGGGAAGGGATTCCATGAATAACGAGAGAATCGATATTTTCGGCGTGCCCGTGGACGTCGTCGATTTCCCCAGGGCGCTGGCGACCGTCGACGATATCCTTCGAGGCGATGGGGGCGGATTTATCGCGGCGGTCAATCCGGAAAAGATCATGCGGGCCCGCGACGACGCGCGGCTCTTGCAGGCATTGAAGAGCGCGAAGCTGCTCATCCCGGACGGCATCGGCGTGGTCTGGGCCGCGCGCTGGCTGGGGTTGGGCTGCCCGAGCAGGGTGCCGGGAGCCGATCTGATGCCGGCCATCTGCGAAATCGGCGCGGCCCAAGGGCGAAACGTCTTTCTGTTCGGAGCAAGCCCCGAAGTGAACGAAAAGGTGGCCCGGATTCTTCCCGAGCGGCATCCGGGGCTTCGCATCGCCGGCTTTCAGCACGGGTATGTCCGCGAACCCGATATGCCGAGGCTCGTGGCCGACATCAACGCATCGAGGGCCGAAATTCTGTTCGTCGCACTGGGAAGCCCCCGGCAGGAGTTCTGGATGATGCAGCACGCCCCCGAGCTTTCGGTAAAAGTGTGTCAGGGCGTGGGCGGCAGTTTCGATGTCATTGCCGGAAAGGTGAGGCGCGCTCCGGCGCTGTTCAGGCGCATGCATCTCGAGTGGTTTTACCGGCTCGCCCGCGAGCCCCAAAGACTCCGGCGGCAAGCCGAACTGCCGAAATTCGCATGGCGCGTGATGCGCGAGAAATGGGCGAATCGCTCGGGCGTAGCGATGAACTGATGCATCATCGCTCCGGGCAGGATGCCTAGATGGATCAACATATCGTGAAGGGAATTCACTCCGAGTTACAACGGAGGGCATCGGGCCGGGTCTGGTCGACGCTCGCCATACTCGGTGTCTTGATAGCCATCATCTTTTTCGACGCGTTGACCTATACGGTCGATGCCTGGCTCAATTCGGATGAATATAGCCACGGCATCCTCATCCCCTTCGTCACGGCTTTTCTCATCTGGCAAAAAAAGAACGATATCGCGGCCGCGAGGATATCCGGATATCCGCCCGGTTCATCGCTCGTCGTCGCCGGATTGGCGTTCTTCTTTCTGGGCGAATTGAGCACGCTGCTCATCATCGAGCAGTACGCATTCCTGATCGTGCTTTTCGGCGTGGTTATCACCGCTCTGGGACCGGAAATTTTCCGCCTTGTCCGGGTTCCGCTGTTTTTTCTGTTTTTCGCGATCCCGTTGCCCAGTTTCATCTATCAGGGACTGTCTTCGGAGTTGCAACTGCTCTCTTCCCGGCTAGGGGTCGGCTTGATCCGCTTGTGCGATATCAGCGTCTACCTCGAGGGCAACGTCATCGACCTCGGCGCGTACAAGCTCCAGGTCGTGGAAGCGTGCAGCGGGCTAAGATACTTGTTCCCTCTCATGGGGCTGGCCTTCATCTGCGCTTACCTTTTCAAAGCGGCGCTTTGGAAGCGGGTGCTCGTGTTCCTGTCGAGCATTCCCATTACCGTTCTGATGAACAGCCTGCGCGTAGGGCTCATCGGGGTGCTCGTGGAATATCGGGGCCCGTCGATGGCGGAGGGCTTCCTGCACGATTTCGAGGGCTGGGCGATCTTCATGGCCTGTACCGCCATTCTGATCGGCGAGATTTGCTTGCTGGCGCGGATCGGTGAAGACAAGCGCCCGCTGAGTGAGCTTTTCGACATCGCTTTTCCCGAGCCTGCCCGAAAATATGCGGCCGAGGGCCGCGCCTTGGCTCCTTCTCCTTCCGGGAGACGGTGGCCCGAAGGGCCCGACGAGGGTATCGCACCTCGGAAGCGGAAGCTGCCTCGGGAGTTCTGGACGGTCGGAGGCATGCTGATCGTTGCGGCCGGCTTGTCGCTGTCTCTGGAGAAGCGGGCGGAATCGGTTCCGCCGCGCACATCGTTCGCCGAGTTTCCGATGCAAATGGACGCCTGGCAGGGACGGCGCGAGATCATGGAACAGCAGTATGTCGATGCCTTGAAGTTCGACGATTACATCTTGGCCGATTTCAGCAAGGGCGGCGCGCCGCCGGTGAATTTCTACGCGGCCTATTACGCCTCGCAGCGCAAGGGCGAGTCGGTGCATTCCCCGCGTTCCTGCATACCGGGCGGCGGATGGCAGATCAAGTCCTTGGAGACGGTGTCAATTCCGGGCATCCGGCTTTACGCCGGCGATCTCAGGGTCAATCGGGTCCTGATTCAGAAAGGCGACGAAAGGCAACTGGTTCATTACTGGTTTCAGCAGCGCGGCCGGAATCTGACCAATGAATATCTCGTCAAGTGGTATCTGTTCTGGGACGCGCTGACCCTGAACCGTAGCGACGGCGCGCTGGTGCGACTTACGACCCGCGCACCTCCGGGCGAGGATCTCGCGGCGACCGAGAAGCGCCTCGTCAGTTTTCTCGCTTCGCTGATACCGCGATTGGACCGGTACGTCGCGAACTGAACGCCGGAATCCCATGCGTGGGCAAAGCAGCACTCGCATCGATGTCCATCCCATGATCTCTCCGGAGCGGAAGTCGGGCGGAAAGCGGAGTGCTAGGGGAATGAGAGGCTACTACGGCGAGTCGCCGTCGATATCACTGCAAAGGATGTGTGGGGCTGCCTCGGTTTATGTTTCATTTCTTCGTCTTTCTCACCGCTTTGTTCGTCGCGATGGTGTTGGTCGCGGTATTCATGCGGCTGGCGTCCCGCCTGAGGTTTGTCGACGTGCCGGACGGACGCAAGATTCACCATGCGGTTATTCCGCGGATCGGCGGTATCGGGATGGTCTTGGGCGCTGTAGCGTCCGTTTTGGCCTGGATCGATTTGAGCCGAAGCACCGAGATGTTTCTTTTCGGCATTGGCGTGATCACGGTTTTCGGCATGTGGGACGATCGCGTCAATCTCGATTACCGGACCAAATTCGCCGGGCAGCTATTGGCGATCGCCGTGGTGGTTTGGCTCGGCGGTGTGGCGGTCGAACGATTGCCGGGGTTCGAGAGCCGGGAAATTCCGGCGTTCGTTTCGTATCCCTTGACCGTCTTCTTTCTCCTCGGGACCACCAACGCCACTAATTTGTCGGACGGCCTCGACGGGCTCGCGGCCGGCTTGAGTCTCCTGAGTCTCGCCTGTATCGCTTCCCTGGCCGATCTCGCGGAAGGCGACGAGCTGGTTTTTACGAGCCTGGCCATCATCGGCGCGACGCTCGGCTTTCTCCGCTACAACACCCATCCGGCCATGGTGTTCATGGGCGACACCGGCAGCCAGTTTCTCGGTTTCAGCCTAGGCGTGCTGGTGCTCATGCTGACCGAGCAAGTCAATACCGCGCTGACGCCGGGACTCGCCTTGCCCATTCTCGGATTGCCCATCATCGATACCTTGATGGTAATGACGCAAAGGATGGCCGAAGGCCGATCCCCGTTCAAACCGGACAAAAGCCATTTTCACCACAAGCTATTGGCCCTAGGGTTCGATCAGTACGAAGCGGTGCTGGCCATATACGCCGTTCAATCCCTATTCGTGGTATCCGCTTATCTGTTCCGGTACGAATCCTACTGGCTGATCGCGGCGCTTTATCTGGCTCTGAGCGCGGCGGTCGTCCTGTTTTACCCGCTCGCCCGAAAGTTCGGATGGCGGCTGCATGGCGGCACCTCGCCCGTGACGGGTTTTCTCAAGCGCGCGCGCGACCGGGCGAGACTGGACGAAACCCCGAATCTGGTATTGAGCCTGCTCATTACCGGATTTCTGATCATGGGGGCCGTGGTAGCCAGGGAACTGGCGTCCGATATCCGTTACTTCGTAGCCGTCAGTATGACGGCCTGGCTGGTCGCCCGCGTATCGCGATTGCCAGCGGCCAGATGGATAGAGCGGTTCGTGATTTATGCCTGCGTCATCCTGGTGATCTATTCGATCGAGCTCTCCGGCGTTACGGAACGGCGTCTTTGGCACATCGGGCTGAAATACTTTTTCCCGGTCTTGGCGGCCGTTACCGCCGTGGGTGTGCGCTTCTCCGGACGTTATTATTTTTCCGTTACGCCGTCGGACTTTCTGGTCGTATTCATCCTGCTGGCGGCGGCCAACCTGCCTGTCTTCGGCGAAGTGAACTACGCCAAGCTGGCGATTCAGTCGGCCGTGGTGCTCTACGGCGTGGAGTTCGTATTGAGACGGCGAAGCGCCGCCAGCCTGGCGATATCGATCGGGGCCATGGCGGCTTTCGTGATCGTTGGAATCAAGGCGCCTTAGGGCGTTGCTCACCATGTCCTAGTCGTAGGCATGAATAAGCGAAGCGTTTCCGGCAAAGGCGTAGGAAGCTTGTCGGCAATCCTCTGCCGATAAAACCTGCTGGCCGACCCGTTAATGTCGTGAAAGGATTCACGACCTACTGTGCGGCCGTGGTTCGTAGGTCGGCAACCCCTTGCCGACAGAACCGTCACCGTCAGCCGAATCTCGGCAGCAGCACGAGCAGCCAGATGATGCCGGCCAAGGTCAGGGCGAGGAACACCGCTGCGGAACCCACGTCCTTGGCCCGGCCGGACAGTTCGTGATGCTCGAAGCTGATCCGGTCGACCACGATTTCGATACCGGTGTTGAGCAGTTCGACGATCAGGACCAGGAGAATGCTGCCCACCAGCAATGCCTTTTCGAAACCGGTTTGTCCGAGCCAGAATCCCAAAGGTCCGGTAACGATGAGCAGATAAATTTCCTGACGGAAAGCTTCCTCGCTCAGCCAGACGGCTTTGAGTCCTTTCATGGAGTTGAAAAACGCCGCATGAATGCGGGACCAGCCGGTGAGATTCTGACCTGCCATAACTTCGAATTTACCCATCGGTTCGGTGAACCTGGCTCCAGATATTATCCACCCAGGATTTGTCGACCCTCAGATCGCCTTGCATCAGCCAATCGGCGACGGCCCGTGCCACATCGGGGTAGACGACCCGTGTGGCCCGGCTCTGTTGCAGCCAGGCCTCGACGGTGGGGCCGTCCAAGGTCTGCATCACTTGGCCGAGCTGCAAGACCTCCAGGGCCAGCGCATTGGAGTTCTGTTCCATCTGGCCGTGCAGCGGCTTGACCAGGAGCTTCTTGCCGAGATGAAGCGCTTCGCTGGTCAATTCGAACCCGGAGTTGCATATCACGCCGGCGGCGTCGGCGAAGTCGTGCTGAAATCCCTTCCGGGAAAGCTGTTTGATGTGGATGTGCTCGGGCCGCGGATGGCGTTCGTCCGGCATGGTCGAACTGTAGATGTGAAACTGACGATCGTGGAACGGCTTCAGCAAGCGGACGACCTGATTGATGTCTTCGAAGGGCAGATAGACGACGATTTTGTCCGGCTGAACCGCCGCGGGTTCGAGATCGGTCTCGATGATGGGCGGGAGGATGGGATGATGGAAATGATGCCAGTGCACGCCCAGGCCCACCGTGACCGGCGCGAAATACTTGAGCACCAGATTTCCCATGACATCGGCATTCGCCTTGGGGATATCGTAGCCGAAGGCGTACTGATGGCCGATGCCGACGGTTTTGATGCCCTGCAGCCGTGCGGCCCAGGCGGTAACCGGTTCGAAATCGCTGACGACGATGTCGTACTGGCTCAAGTCCAGGGATTTGACGTCGCGGACGAAGCTCGGAAGATTGTTGCGAAATGCGGTCTTGATGTACCGCACATTGCCGGCTTTGGTTTCGAAGGTAAGACCGGCACGCCATTGGTAGTCGCCGAAGACGTCCATTTCGAACAGCTTTTCCCAAGGGCGGCCGGAAAACAGGTAAGTGACTTCGGCTCCGGCTTGCTCGAGTTTGGGCGCGATGGCTCGCGCTCGGGTAATGTGACCATTGCCGGTGGCCTGAACGCCATAGAACACTTTCACGTAAGATGGATCTCTAAACTCAGAAGGGCCAAAAGGATTCCCATCAGCGCGCCGATCAGCGTGTCGGTGGGAAAGTGAACGCCGAGCACCACCCGCGCCATGCCCATCAGCACAGCCCAGGTTAGGAGCAGAGGCGCAAGGGCCGGATAAAAGAAACTCAGCAACGTCGCCACCAGGAACGCCGCGGAGGTGTGCCCGGACGGGAAGCTGAAACGGTCGGACGGAATGATGAAGCTCGGAATATTCAGCGCGGCTTGGGGCCGGTCGCGCCGGCACAGATTCTTGAGGATGAAATAGACCGGACGCTCGATGGCGAAGCCCGTTAACAGGCAAGCCAGCAGAACCGAGCCCGCAGGCTGCCCGGACCATGCCAGCACCAGGCCGAGGATCAGGTACAAGTGCCCGTCGCCGGTCTTCGAGACGCATCGCGCACCGCGAACCAGCACGCGCCGGGATTTCCGTTGCGTTACCCAGAGAAACAGATTGACGTCGTAGGTTTGGATCGTCTGCATGAATTTCATGGCACGCTACTCCCTAAGGGCTACTCCTAAACCTTAGCCGGGGCAGATGACAATCCGGTGACGGAAAGATGAACGATCCATGACAGCGCTTAGAACTCGTAGGATGTGCTGAACGAAGTGGAGCGCCCTTCGACTAGGCTCAGGACAGGCATCAATCGCGAGGGTGCAGATGCCCATGGCTCGGGCACGGAGATCACGAATACCGCTGCCACCACGCCGTCGAACGCGCGCCGTTTTTCGGAATCGGCGCCAGATAGCTTTCGAACAGGAGGGCGCAATCGCGCCAGGAATAGCGCAGGGCATACTGGCGGCAGTCTTTGGGATCGAGTTTCAGCGCCTCGGTGATAGCGTTCTTGAGGTCTTCGTCCAGGCAGCCGACCCGACCGCTCAGAATCACGTCCTTCGGGCCTTCCACCGGAAAGGCCGCGACCGGAACGCCAGAGGCCAGAGCTTCCAGCATCACCAGGCCGAAAGTGTCGGTTCGACTCGGAAAAACGAAAACGTCGGCGGCCGCGAGATAGCGGGCCAGTTCCTCGCCGTATTTGTAACCGACGAAGCGGACATCGGGATATTTGCTCTCGAGCTCCTCCCGCTGCGGTCCGTCGCCGACCACGTACTTGGCGCCCGGCAGATCCAGCTTGAGAAAAGCCTCGATATTCTTTTCGATCGCCACCCGGCCGGCATAGAGCAGCACGGGGCGGGCATCGGGCAGAAAACCCTTGTCTCGGGGACGGAACAAGTCCGTGTCCACTCCGCGCGACCACAGCACCGGGTTCTTGAAGCCTCGCGCCTTGAGCTCCTCCAGCAAGGTGGGCGTCGCAGTCATCAGGCGCTCGCTTTCGCCATGAAACCAGCGCAGAAAGGAATAGCCGACAGCGAGCGGCAGACCGGTGCGGAGATGGATATATTCGGCGAATCGGGTATGGAAAGAACTCGTGAAGGGAAGCCCGCGCCGTTTGCAAAAACTCCGGGCGGCCATGCCGAGCGGGCCTTCCGTGGCGATGTGAATGGCATCGGGCTGGAATTCGTCCAGCCGGGCTCGGAGTTTCGAGCCGCAGCCCAGCGCCAGACGGATTTCGGGATAGCTCGGACAGGGCCAGTTGCGAAACTGATCCGGCGTAAAGGTTTCGACCGTATGTCCGATCGCGCGGAGCTGCTCAGAGATCGTGCGAAGCGTGGTGACGACGCCGTTAGTTTGTGGGAGCCAGGCGTCCGTGATCAGGGCGAGTTTCAAGTGCGAGATCCTCCAGGAGTTGGGTGCTTTCTTCCAGCCAGCGGATGACGGACAGCGTTCCGGCGTGGCTTTCGGCCAAGGCGGTGCAGCTTTCCACCCAGTCGCCGCAGTTGCCGTACAGCGTGCCGTGCTCGGCCGTCCGGATCGTGGCGTGGTGAATGTGGCCGCAAATCACGCCGTCCAGATTTTGTTCATAGGCCTCGTGAATCAGCGCCCGCTCGAAATCGAAGATGAAGTTCACGGCGTTCTTCACCTTGTGCTTGATGTAGGCCGACATCGACCAGTAGGGAAAGCCGAGAATGCGGCGGACGTGATTGAACCAGCGGTTGACCTCGATCAGGAAGTCGTAGGCGCCGCTGCCGAGAACCGCCAGCCAGCGGCTGGAGCAGACCACGCCGTCGAACTCGTCGCCGTGCAGTACCAGAAGCCGGCGTCCGGCCGCCGTCTCGTGGACCGCGCTGGCGTGGATCTCGATGCCGTTGAACACCGTGCCGATATAGCCGCGGAAGATTTCGTCGTGGTTGCCCGGAATGTAAATCACCCGTGTGCCCCGAGCCGCCATCGCCATGACGGTGCGGACGATCTCGTTGTGCAGGCGGGGCCAGTAAACACCGCTCTTGAGCTTCCAGAAATCGATGATATCGCCCACCAGATAAAGGCGTTCGCATTCGATGTGCCGCAGAAAATCGAGGAGATATTCATCCTTGCAGCCCCTCGTCCCTAGATGTACGTCGGAAATCCAGACGGTACGGTATTTCAGCTTCATGGATAGTCCTCGCTGCGGTTGAAACTGGCAAAGAACTTAAACCGATTTTCTTAAAGCGCCGTGACGGACCGGTTAAGAATTCATGACGGCCAGTCCGCGGCAAGAATGGCCGGCATCCAGCGCGGCCACGATCTGTTGCCGCGTGGTTTGCGCCAACTCGTTCCGGCCCGGTCCGGGCGGAACGGTGGGGCAATAGTGCACATGGAGATCGATCCGTTCCAGCTTGAGGATGTCGAGGAGATGCGGCAGAAATTCGTCCTCGCCGACGAAGGGTGCGCATTCTTTCGCCGCGCCGTCGTAACGCAGGGCGACCGCCTGGACGTGCGCTCCCGCCAACTGCGCCGGGTGGAGCAGCTTGCCGTGAAAACGCAGCACGCGGTCGCCGGTGGTTGTCGTGCCTTCCGGGAACAGCACCAGGCGTTTCCCCTGGCGCAATTGCCAGGCCATCCGTTCGGCCACGGCTGCGCTCTGCCCGGTATCGCCGCGCTGGACGAAAAGCGTGCCGATGCCTTTCGCCAGGTAGCCCATGACCGGCCAATCCGCCACTTCCCGTTTGGCGACGAACAAGCAGGGGCCTTGCGCTCCGAGGGCGATGATGTCCAGCCAGGAAATGTGGTTGGCCACCACTAATCGGGCGTTCGCGTCGGGCCGCCCGCGGATGTGCAAGCGCAGATTGAGAATCCGGCAGACGGCACGGTTCCAGCTCACCACGATGGCGTCGTTCAAGGCGGCCGACTTCTTCCCCAATAGCAGCCTCAGGGCCGGCATGATCGTGCTGACGGCCACGATGCCGGCCACGAACATGGCGGCGATGGCCAGAGCTTTAAACCACTGCCGACAGCGCTGCACGCGAGTTTTCCTGTTTGCTGGCGATGAAGCGTTTTTCGTAGCGGGCCTGCATGCGGGAGAGGTCCAGCAGAATGAACACGTCCATGACGTTGAAGTCCTCGTCCCAGAAAGGATCGCCCAAGACCCAGCAGCCCAGCCTGAGATAAGCCTGCAACAAAGGCGGAATGCCGCTTTCGTCCTGGACGCAGCGCTTGTGCGCAGGAACCGGATTTTTGGACCTTACCAAGAGTTCCGACGGGCCGAACTGGTGCGGCTCGATCTGCCGATAGACCGCATCGACGGCGAAGCCGCTGGGGCCAGGCGGGATGCTGGCGCAGCCCATCAGGTAGTTGAAACGGCCGTTGTAGACGTATTCCGCCAGCCCGTTCCACAAGGTTCCGAGAACCACGCTGCCGCGGTGGGACGGATCGACGCAGGTGCGGCCGATCTCCAGGAAGCGTCCGGGCAAGGCCAGAACCTCGTCGAGTTGGAATTCGCCCTCGGAGTAGAAACGTCCCAGGCGCGCAGCCTGGATGTCGTCCAGCAAACGAGTGCAAGCGACGATCTGCCCGGTTTGGGTGTCGCGCACCAAGAGATGATCGCAGTAATCGTCGATTTCGTCATAATCGAGACCCTCGATCCGGGTATGCAGATGCGCGCCCATCTCTTCGGCGAAAACGTGGTAGCGCAGGGCTTGGGTTGCGCGGACGGTCGCCGGATCGCTGGCGACTTCGGCGGCGTAACGGCGAGGACGGGACGAGAGAGAAATAGCGTCTTGTACTGACATGTAAGCCTTCCGTCTGTGCTTCGATGGAAAGGCACTTTACGGAGGCGGTATGACGCAAATATTGCGGTTTGGTGACGAAATGATGACAAGCGCCGCAGGCGATCCGTTTTGGCTCGGAGTATTTTTCGTCTTGGCGGTCGACGGTTGGAAGCATGATTGAAGGGGGCGCCGCGTCAGCGGCACCTAATATCACCATTCCAACCCCTGACGCCGTAACCGCTCGCGCTCGGCGTCGCCAAGTGCGACCCAGGGTTCCGGCGAGCGGACGGCGCGGTAGAACAGATCGAACAGGGCCGTAGAGCCGCATGGGAAACTTCCTCATGCGGCGCAATACGGGAGTACCCTATTGCGCCCAACGCGGACTATATTTCCCATTTTGGGATCAGCCCCCAATATCGCTGCCGCTCTCTATGACAACGCCATTAACCTGGAGCGCATCTTATTAACCCGGCCTATAAATATAGGCCGGGTTAATCCGGGGCAGGGATGCCCCGGCGCGGCGACAAGCCGCGTGAGCCCAGGCCGGGCGTGTACCGGGCCTGGGCGGCGGCCCGAAATACCAGGAGGGTATTTACGGGCCTGGTTCATAAACTCTCAGGGCATCAAGCATTGAACAGCCCTGATCGGAATTTGATGCCGCGAAGCCGGTCATAGGAATTAGAAAAAGGACGTTTATTTTTCCTGGACTCAAACTCTGCGAGGCTCAGATTCTGCCCAAACGGGGGGTGAGCGCCATGGACAGGTCCGATCCCGGAGAGGGAATCATGCAATACTCGACGCGGCAAAGGGACAGGAAGCCGAGCTCCCGCGGCCGGTTTCCGGGCTTACGGTACTTTTTCCTGGGGCTGCTGGCCTTGCTGGGGGCGATCCTGTTCGCCCGGCCCAAGCATGGCGGTGAGCCGCATGACGCTTCGAGCTCGCCCTCGCCGCAGGTGAGCGGGAAGCTCATTCATCCGAGCGTCCCCTTCATCGCGAACCAGGGGCAGACCGACGAGCGGGTGAGGTTCTATGCGGGGATCGACGGCGGCACTGTCTATGTCACCCGCATCGGCGAGATCGTGTACGACCTCCCGAAGGTGTCCGGCAAGACCGGGACAACGGGTTGGTCCCTGAAGGAGGCGCTCGTCGGCGGCGCCGCTGCCTTGGTGGACGGCGCAGAGAAGGCCCCAACCGAGGTGAACTATCTGATCGGGAGTGAGGAATCCGCCTGGAGAACGAACGTCCCGACCTACGATCGCGTGACCCTCGGTGAGGTGTACGAGGGGATCGAGCTCGAGCTGAGGGCGGCGGGCGCAACCGTCGAGAAACTCTTCCACGTCAGGCCTGGCGCGAGGCCCGAGAAGATCGGAGTGAGGATTTCTGGCGCGACATTCCTCCGGGCGAACGACAAGGGCGAGCTGGAGGTCGGCACGGGGCTCGGCACGGTCGTGTTCAGCAGGCCGAAGGCCTACCAGACGGTCGCGGGCCGCGCACACCCTGTGGAGGTCGCCTATGCGGTCGAGGGAACGAGCTACCGCTTCGAAGTCGGGCAGTACGATCGGACGAAGGACCTCGAGATCGACCCTTTGATCCAAGCCACCTTCCTCGGGGGATCGGGAGGGGACCGCGTCACCGCCGCAGCGGCCACGGCGTCGAACGTGCTCGTGGCGGGGACTACCGACTCGACGGACTTCCCGGGGACGGCGGGAGGGGCTCGACCTGCCCTGGCGGGTCCGAGCGACGGCTTCGTCGCTCTCCTCAGTTCGGACTTGAAGACGATCATCCAGGCGACGTACCTGGGGGGGACCGGCGACGACTCCGTGAGCGGCCTCGCGGTCTCGGAAGCCGGTATCTACGTCACAGGTTCGACGACATCGACGGACTTTCCGGGAACGACCGGAGGCGCCCGACCGCAGAACGCGGGGGGCAAAGATGCGTTCGCCGCGCTCCTTACCTCGGACTTGAAGGCGTTGACCCAGGCGACCTACTTCGGAGGGACCGACGAGGACGCCGCCAGCAGCGTGGCTCTTTTCGGGGGCGCCTATGCCGTGTTCGTGGCGGGCCGGACGGCCTCGCACGATCTTGTCGGGATTCTCAACAGCGCTCAGCCGCTGAACGGGGACCCGATCATCCGCCCCGTCGGGCAGAATACGAACGACGGCTTCATCGCCGCGTTCTCCGCTGATCTGACGAACCTGACGCAGGCGACGTACCTGGGAGGTCGCTCCTCCGATTTCATCAACGCCATCGCGATCTCGGCGGGGTTCGTCTACGTGACGGGGGAAACCGTCTCGACGGACTTTCCGAAGACAGGAGGGGGCGCTCAGGAAATCCATTATCCCGACGGCCAGTCCGACGCCTTCGTGGCGCTCCTGACCAGCGATTTGACCTCGCTCGTGCAGGCCACCTACCTCGGGGGGCTTGGTCAGGACATTGCGCACGCCATAGCCGTTTCAGGGCCGGACGTCTTCGTGGGGGGAGAGACCACTGCCTCGAGTTTCCCCGGAACGCTGGGAGGGCACACACCGACGTTCGGAGGGGCCACGGACGGCTTCGTGGCTCGCCTCAACTCCAGCCTGGCGAGCGTGATCCAGGCGAGCTTTGTGGGAGCCGGCGGCTTCGATCGGGTGCTCGCGCTGGGTATCGGCGGCTCGTTCTTCGGACCGGTCGTCAATGTGGCGGGGTCGTTCGATACAGACCCGGAGGGGATCACCGGCCCTGATGCCTTCCTGTGGGTACTCGGGTACGACCTGAAGGACTTCGCCGAAACCCCGATCACGAACCCGGCGGCCCTCCGAACCTCGTCCTTCAACTCCTTTGGATCGTCCGACGTCGCGACCGCCCTCGCCGTTCCGCCGTCCATCTCGGGGTTCAATGTCTATCTGGCGGGCGAGATCCCACCGAGCAACGCAGACCAGATGGGAGCCGCTCAGCCGAGGTACGGCGGTGGCGCCAGCGATGGCTTCGCCGACAAACTCGTCCTCGTCAGCGACTACTCCTTCTCGCCCCTTCCTACGATCAACGTCACCCAAGGCGGACAGGGCCTGGCGACGGTGACGGTGAATTCGCTGAACGGGTTCACGGGAGAGGCCGTGAAGCTCGGGATCTTCGCCCAGCCGACCGGAGGGGCGCTGCCGGCCGGCTTCACGGCGCCCGGTTTCCCCCAGGACATCGGCTCCCTCCCGCCCAATGGGTCCTTCTCTTTCACGCTCACCATCGGTGTCGCGTCCACCGTCACGCCCGGCACGTACACGCTGTGGATCGTCGGGTTTCCGGGGACCTCGGTCGCGCACGCGGCCCCCGTGACCGTGAACGTCGTCACTACGATCCCCAGCACCATGCAGACGATCAGCCCGCTCCAGGAGAGGAACTCGGGACGATCGGCAGCTTGGGGAGCGCCGACTCCCTGACATCCAAGCTCACAGCGGCTCAAGACCTGGCCGACGCAGGCCGCGCCGGTGCGGCCATCGAGGAGAGCATGCAAAACCAGGGGGAGTGCGCGGCCTGTTGCAGGTCTTCTGCGGCGGGGACGGTTCGAAGCGGCGGAAGAAATTGATTTTTGGTGCGCTCAAGCGGCATTTTGGAGAGATATTTCAGGAGCTCGCCGGGCACAAGGAATCGAAAATTGTTGAAGGTCACCTGATGGGCGACCACGTTCATATGTGTATCAGCATTCCGCCGAAGTATGCGGTTTCGAACGTGGTGGGCTACATCAAGGGTAAGCGTGCGATCCAAATCGCCAGGAAGTTCGGCGGTCGGCAGAGGAACTTCACCGGCGGGAGTCGATTTGGATGCGTGAAGCGCCCAGCGGGCGAGCGCCAGGGAGGATGCGAAATCAGCAGACAACCCGGCGGCGCGCTGATCCTGCGCGTCATACAGGAGAATTCAGCACGCACGAAAATGTACCGTAGACCAGAATATGCGTCGGCGAATCATATGGGCACAGTGCGTGCCAATCGACACCCGGCCGATTGGTCCGGCGTTTGCGCGTCTCATCATCCGTCATACCACCATTCCAAGCCCTGACGCCTTAACCGCTCTCGCTCGGCTTCGTCGAGCTCGGTCCATGGCTCGGGCGAGCGTACGGCGCGGTAGAAAAGCTCGAACAGCAAAAGATGACGCCTTAGGGTCCGCCGCACGCGGTGAGGAAGGCGCGGATTGAAGACGCCGAGGGCCGAGAATGCCTGCGACCAGTTCTTCTTCACCCAAAGCCACGAACCCAGCTCCAGGGTGAAGGGAATATAGCGGCCGTCGGGCCGGACGGTTCTGTATTCGTCGTAGAGGTAATCCCACAAGTCGCCGTGGGCGAGGTACTGTCGGGACTGGGGCTCTATGCAATAGACGTGGTTGGGATGGGTCTTGTCGATCAGGTGCTTCAAGGCGACGGCTTCCGCCAGTGCCGGAAAGGGCTTCCGGGTTTTCGCGAAGGGAAACCACAGGCGGTCTACCTTCCCGTAGCCGGAGTGCACGTCGATGCTGAGTGCGGTTCGGGCGGGAAAGAGCTCGCGGCGCACCCAATCGCAAAGGGTTTGCGCCTCGATCTCCATGGGAGCGTCTTCCTGCCCTTGATACCAGGGCAATGCGGGAGAAATGCGATGCCCGGCGAATAGATGCCAACGGGACAATCCTTCCGCCCGAACCGGCGCGTTTCGCATGAGATCGACCCGGTTGCCGTTGGATCGTCGTTTGAGATACATGCCGACCGGATTGACCAGCGGCATGATCAGCAGGCGAGTCGTGGAGAGCATGTCTCGGGTCACCCGGTCCCAGCGAGCCATTTCCACCAGGGTCCGGAGATATGAGGTCACGACCTGCGTGCCGATGCGCTCGAGCCCGTGGACCCCGCCGAATAGCGCCAGAGCCGGCAAGGCGGGATCGGACGGACCGAAGCGAAAGGCCAGCAGCGGAAACGATTCCTCACCGTGATGCAATTCCGCCAAAACTTCCACCCGCGCCCAATCCCAGCCCGCATCCGCGACGTGCTCCGCGAGTATCAGAAGCTCCCGCAGTTCGGGGAGGGCGCGCATCACCGGACGAGTGAGCGATCCTTCGAAGGGCGTCGGTTCGCTGGCGGAGAAATCGGCCATGGATGTATTCAAAGCGGGTGAGTCAGACAGCCGGGTAGGATCGACAATTATCCGAAATTATCGCTCACTTAGCCTTAGGTCGGCGATGTCACGGAAGGAAACTCTGAAAATGTAGAGTTGGTTAGAGTCTAATTAAATACATTGAATGTGACGTACGTTAAAGATAACGTACAATGATGAAAAACATAAGCGCTTAAAGGGCTAATATGAAAGCTAATCCGGGCGGTCAGATCGATCTAAACGAGGTTGTTGGTCGTGACGAGATCATCAAGCATATCTGGGATACCATCGATCAACAGTCCATCCGAATGAATGCCGAGCGGCGCATCGGCAAGACAACGATCATCAAGAAGCTTTGCGCAGAGCCCATTAGCGGCTGGGTTCCGATTTTCCAGGATTTGGAAAAGTGCCACACGGCCCTGGAGTTCGCCCTCGCTGTTTATCGAGAGGTCGATGGCTTTCTCTCGGCTCGTCAATGGACGGCCCGACGCGCCGGGGACTTTCTCAAAGCTATGGGCGGGACCGAGGTCGGAGGCGTGTTCAAGCTGCCTCCGTTTGGAGCTCAGGCGCCCTGGAAGGAGATCCTTACCAAGGCGGTCGAAGACTTGGTCGAAGAACGAGAGAAGCACGACGAACGCCCGCTTTTTTTGTGGGATGAAGTCCCTTACATGCTAAAAAGTATCAGCGATCGCGAGGGAGAGTCCGTGGCCATGGAGGTACTCGATACTCTGCGCGCGCTACGTCAAGGCGAGGGTGACAGGGGGCTCCGGATGATTCTCACCGGTTCCATTGGATTCCACCATGTTATCCATAGCCTCAAGCGCCAGAGTTATGCCAACTCACCATTGAACGACACCTTCCCTCTCGAGGTTCTGCCCCTGGACTCGGTGGCAGCCGCCGAATTGGCCACGAAACTGATCACAGGCGAGGGTATCCCGACCAAGGCTCCGGAGGCTGTCGCCGACACCATCGCCCGAATCTCGGATGGGTTTCCTTTCTACATCCACCACATCGTCAAGGCGCTCAAGCTTTCCGGCCGGGAGGCAACGCCAGATGCCGTCGAAGCGATTGTGTCCCGTCAACTGCTGGACACCAACGATCCCTGGGAGCTAAGTCACTACCGCGAGCGCATCCCGGTTTACTACGGCAAGGACAACGAATCAGCCGTACTTGGTATCCTTGATGGTATCGCGGTTCGCCACCAGCCGGTTTCCGTCAATGAATTGCTGACCGAACTGAAAGGCACGGGCGCTCTCTCCGACCGGGAGAGCCTGATAGGCCTGCTTAAACTTGTCGAGCAAGATCATTATCTGTCGCGGGACGCCCATGGTTGCTACCAGTTTCGCTTTCCGCTGCTGAAGCGCTGGTGGATGCTCTCCCGAGGACTTTGAGACGAGCCGGCCATGAACGATCGTACATTTCTCTCCGTCTTCACGCCCAGTCGCACCGCGCCGGAAGATCTCGAAGCGATCTTTGTGCAGCGCCAGGCGATGCTGGACGATGCCGTGGAGCGGGTCCGCGAGAGCGCCACTACCGGCAACAAGCATCATCTGCTGTTTGTCGGGCCTCGCGGTACCGGCAAAACTCACCTGGTCACGCTGTTGGTCCACCGCCTCGGTCAGGATGAGGAGCTCAAGAAGCACCTGAATATCGCCTGGCTCAATGAGGATGAGACCAGTACCACACTGCTCGAATTCCTGCGCCGGATCTATCTGGCTCTTGTCAAACGCTATCCGGATGACTACAGCGAGGCATCCTTGGAGCCCATCTACGATTTGGAGCCTGACGCCGCCGAGCACTGGCTTGCAAACTTGCTGCTGGAGCAATTGAAGGATCGGACTCTGCTGGTAGTAGTGGAAAACCTGGACGCCCTATTCGAAGGTTTAGGCGAGCCGGGCCAACAGCGGCTGCGGGCTTTGATTCAGGAGCACCCGGTGCTGACCATTGTTGCTACAGCGCAGCGGCTTGTAGATGACATTACCAAGCGCAATAGCGTTTTCTTCGGATTCTTTCAAACCGAGCAGCTCGTGACGCTTTCGGTCGAAGAGGCCGCCGAATTGCTCGGCAAGATCGCAACGCTGAACGGACAACCCGACGTGGCCGCTTTTCTGCACAGTCCGACCGGCCGCGCCCGCATCCGTGCGTTGCATCATCTGTCCGGGGGCAACCACCGGATTTACATCGTCCTGTCCCAGTTCATCACGCGCGACAACATCGACGCCCTGGTAGGACCTTTCTCCAAGATGATCGACGAAATGACGCCTTACTATCAGGAGCGCATCCGCTGGCTTCCCGCCCAGCAGCGGAAGATTGTCGAGTACCTGTGCACTCGCGAGCGGCCCACGCCGGTCAAAGAGTTGGCCAAGCGGCTTTTCGCCAGTCATCAGACCATTTCCAGCCAACTCAAGGACTTGCGCGATAAAGGCTATGTCCAATCCGCCCAGCGAGGACGCGAATCCCTCTACGAGATCGCCGAGCCTTTGATGCGCATCTGTGTGGAAGTGAAGGAGAACCAGACTAGCGAGCCCATGCGTCTCCTGGTGGACTTTCTCAGGGTCTGGTACGACGCTCGCGATCTCACGGCCCGTCTGCAAGGGTGTGACACGGGCAGTATAGCCCGCGCTTATCTGCAAGCGGCAATTGAGAAGAACTCGGAGCTGGGCGATCTGCGGGCGAAACTCCTGGTGGAAGGATTTCGAACCGAGCTTGGCGATGAGCAGGGTGAACGATGGCTTTCGCGCATCGAATCCTATGCCCGGGAATCCGAAGAATTAGCCCTGGCGTGCGGGGAATGGGCAAAAGGCAACAAGGATCAGGCGTTGAGTCTGCTTGCGGAGATTGCCGATGAAAGCGGCGGCCAGTCCGCGTCGGTGAGGGCTTCGGCCTGTCTGCTTGCCGGCGAGATTTACTTCAAAGAGGGGGCGTTTGCACGGGCGATCGAGGCACTGTACCCAATCTTTGGAATGTCGGATGCACCCGTCGAGCAAGTCGCAAGAGCGCTCTATAACCGGGGTTGGACCTACGGACAGCTCGGTGAGTCCGAGAAGGAAATTGCCGACTACAGCGCCGTCATCGCATTGCCGAACGCACCCGTCGAGCCAGTCGCAAGAGCGCTCTTTAACCGGGGCTGGACCTACCGACAGCTCGGTGAGTCCGAGAAGGCCCTTGCCGACTACAGCGCCGTCATCGCATTGCCGAACGCACCCGTTGAGCAAGTCGCAATGGCGCTCTATAGCCGGGGCTGGACCTATTGGCAGGTGAATGATGCGAAGCACTCCGAGCACGACTTCGAGGAAGTCCGTGGACTAATTGAAGCGCCGATTGCATTGCGTGTCGAGGCGCATTTCGCCCTCGCGAAGATCTGCATCGCTTCTGGACGGTGGGATTCTGCCATCTCCGTGCTCGCGGAGGGTCTGGCGCAGGGCGCTTCCAAGGAGCAGCCTTATGTGGGCGATTCGGAGGATATCATCGCTGCCTTTTTCGAAAGCACCCTGACTCCTGGCATCCGCCGGGAGCGAACTCGCGAACTGGTGCGGGTCTACCGGGACCACAACGCGATTCACCAATTGGGGGAGGCTCTAACTAGGCACCTGGGTTCACTCTATCGCACCAGGGAAAAGTTGCCCGCCTCGGATAACTTGGAACTCTGGGCCTCGGCTTGGGAAGAGGCCGGTCGAGATATAGAGGCATTCCGGGTGCCTCTGCGCATCTTTCGGACGGGCATCGATTTTCTCAAGGCCGGCGGCAAAGATCTCACTATCCTCCTGGACCTCAATCAGGAGGAGCGCAGAATTCTGGAACAGGCGTTGGCGTTGGAAGCCGAGCCATGACGCCTTATTCCAAATCGCCTTGAATAAGGGATTGATTTTTGTACGGCAGATTAGACCGTAAGCCACCGAGCGACCGCGAATCGGCGGGTTACGCTCCGCTAACCCGCCCTACATTCCTATCGCCGAATGAGTCACCTAGGCGAACGCTCGCGGTTTAAAGCCCGCTTCCGCGGGGGAGATGGCGCCAAAATGAGCCTGATGCTACCGAAATGTCCTGACAAGAATGGCGCCGGTTCAAACACATTGCTCTCCGGTGAAGTGGAAGTCGAGACTTTGCTTCAGCCGCTTGGGCAGGGCCGGCAAGGACGAGCGCGGGATCAGAAAGGTCGAGAGGTTGAACAAATCCTTGAAGATCCGCTTCTTGTCCACCGTTTCCTGGAGATATTCGTGTCCGCTGCTTCCCCCGGTACCGATTTTGCTCCCCAGCATGCGTTGCGCCATCAGGGCGTGGCGGCTGCGCCAGGCGGTGAACTGTTCGTCGATGTCCATCAGGTGACTGAGCAGGCGGAACGGCAGGTGCAGAATCGGCTCGTCGCGGTAAAGCTGGATGAAGAGGGCCGATAGCACGGACGTTTGGCAGAGATGAAACATGCCTTGCGCCTTGAGCCGCTCGAATCCTGCCGGATCGAGCAGGTAATCGAATTTCCGCCGGGTGTTTTCCAGCTCGGCGAGCTGCGCGCTTCGCTCGGCATCGGAAAATAAAGGATTCGTCTCGATCGAGCGCCGGTCTTTCGCCAGCATAGCCATGACCGCCTGACGGTAGCTTTCCCAAAAGTCATAGCCCTCGAACTTGAGGAAGGGCATGCGCGCCAGCCAGGCGTCCACCTGTTCGAAAAGACTTGGCTCGCTGGCGATTTCGCGCAGGTATGCGACATCCTCGGATCTGAGCCGGCCGGTGACCGGTTGCGGAACGTGAACGCCCAACCCCAAGCGCAGTTCGATCTTGCGGAATTGCACGCTCTGAAATCCGGAAGCGGGGATCAGGTAATCGCGAAAATCGAGAAAATCCAGCGGAGTGATGGTCTCCAGAACGTCGATTTGCTGATTCAAGACCTTTTGTATCGCAATGACGCGCTCGAGACGGGCGACGATGACGCCCATGCTGTGTTCGTCCAATGGCGTGACCGCGAATGCACCGAGCACCGACTCGAGTTCGTGCAGGATTTGCTTGAACCAGATCTCGTAAGCCTGGTGCGTGATGATGAACAGCATCTCGTCGTGGGCTTCCCTGCCATGCCGGCGGCTTTCGGGCGCCTGAGCGCTCAAGAGGCGCTCGAGTTGCAGGTAGTCGGCGTAGTAGATTTCTTTCGTGGAGCGCTGATTCATCGGGGTGTCTCCGCTTGATTGATGTTATACAGGTATTGTCGGCAAAGGATTGCCGACCTACGCTTGTAGGCAAACCCAAGTAGGTCGGCAATCCTTTGCCGACACGAACGCGCGTCCCGTTCGGCCGGGGGGAGAACGGCATCAGGCATGACACGCCCGGCTCAAATCCCTCAGCTCGCCAGCTCCGGCAAATTCCTGAAGAGTTCCAGCGCCTCGGGATTGGCGAGCGCGTCGCGGTTTTTCACGGGGCGTCCGTGAATGATCTCGCGTACGGCGAGTTCGACGATCTTGCCGGAGAGCGTGCGGGGAATGTCGGCGACCTGCACGATCTTGGCCGGAACATGGCGCGGGCTCGCGTTTTCGCGAATCTGCCTCCGGATTCTTGCCGCCAGCGCTTCGTCCAGCTTCAGGCCTTCGCGCAGGCGCACGAACAGCACGATGCGGACATCGTTATCCCAATTCTGGCCGACGACCAAACTTTCGACGATTTCGTCGAGCCTTTCGACTTGCCGATAGATCTCGGCAGTGCCGATGCGCACGCCGCCGGGATTCAGCACCGCATCGGAGCGGCCGTGAATGACGATGCCGCCGTGCGGCATGATCTCGGCCCAGTCGCCGTGCCGCCAGACGCCGGGGTACATGGAAAAATACGCCTCGCGGTATTTGCTTCCGTCCGGGTCGTTCCAGAACTCCAGCGGCATCGAAGGAAAGGGTTTGGTGCAGACCAGTTCGCCTTTCGTGCCGACGACCGGTTGGCCGTTTTCGTCGAAGACTTCGACCGCCATGCCGAGCACCTTGGCCTGGATCTCGCCCCGTCGAACCGGCCCCATCGGATTGCCGCCCACGAAGCAGCCGATCAAATCGGCCCCGCCCGAGATCGAGGACAGGCACACGTCGGATTTGACGCGCTCATAGACGTAATCGAAGCTGTTCGGCGCCAGGGGCGAACCGGTCGAAAGAACGGTCCTGAGCGATGTCAGCCGATGCGTGCGTTTCGGTTCCACTCCCGCCTTGAGCAAGGCGTCAATGTATTTGGCCGAAGTGCCGAAATGGGTCATGCCCTCGGCATCGGCGAAATCGAACAGCACATTGCCCGAGGGGTGGAAGGGAGAACCGTCGTAAAGGAGCAGGGTGGCGCCGCAGGCGAGGGCGGAGGCCAGCCAGTTCCACATCATCCAGCCGCAGGTGGTGAAATAGAACACCCGATCGTTCGGCTTCACGTCGCATTGCAGTAGGTGTTCCTCCAAATGTTTGAGCAGCGTGCCGCCGGCGCCGTGAACGATGCACTTCGGAATGCCGGTCGTGCCGGAGGAATAGAGAATGTATAGCGGCGAGTCGAAAGGTAGCCGGGCGAAGGGAATCTCGCGCGTTTGGTAGGGCGCGAGATAATCGTCGAAGCGAATCGCCCGTTCGCCCAGCGCCTTTAGCTCAGGCTGCTCGGAGATATAAGGAACGAGGACGATGCGTTCGAGCTTCGGCAAGTTGGCCACGATCGTGCGGAGCTTGTCGGCGGCGAAATGGGCTTTGCCGTTGTAAAAGCATCCGTCGGCGGCGATGAGAACCTTCGGTCCGACTTGCCCGAACCGGTCCAGCACGCCCTGTACGCCGAAATCGGGCGAGCAGGAGGTGAAGACCGCCCCGACCGATGCGGCGGCGAGCATCGCGATCACGGTTTCCGGCAGGTTGGGCGTGATGGCGGCGACCCGGTCTCCCGGCACGACGCCGTCGGCTTCGAGAGCCTGCGCCAGACGGCTGACTCGCTGGTAAAGCTCGCGCCAACTCAGCCGCCGGCGCACCCTATCCTCGCCCCAGAAGACGATGGCGTCTCCGTCATCCCGGCGTTTGAGCAAATTCTCGGCGAAATTGAGCCGCGCCTCGGGGAAGAACCGCGCGCCGGGCATCTTGTCGCCGTCCGCCAAAATGCGGTCGCCGCGCGTCTCCGCCACGACTCCCGCGTAGTCCCACAGACTCAGCCAGAATTCGTCCATTTGCTCGATTGAGAAGCGGTGAAGGGCAGCGTAATCGGGCAATTCGATGCTCCATCGATCTCGCAGAATGTGCGTGAATCGGTACAGATTCGTGCTTTCGATGCGCGAGCGGGTGGGTTGCCAGAGGGGTTGATTCAAGACGGCGCTCCAGATTATTTATCGCGGGAAAACCCCCGGTTCTGCCGAGGGACTCGCAAAGTTTGACATTTCCGGGAGTCAGGTATTGTCCCAATTTCGCTGGGCCGTCATTCCGGCAGGGATTGCCGGAATCCAGTTCACAGGGATTGTGAATGGTCGAAACCATCCGTGGTCACTGGACCCCGGCAATCCAATCGCAAACGGGCCTTTAGTCGGCCCCTTCCCTGCCGGGGTGACGACATGGCTTTTGCCCGATGGCGGTCAGGCCCCTTTGAGGGGCCAGCCGTCGAAAGCCACTGGCTTTGCCGGTGGATCGTTACTTCACGCAAACTCCAATAGCCGGAATAAGTCCTTCGACTTTTCTCAGGACAGGTTCTGCGTTTCCGGCTTTGTGTTCTTATCCCGTTTGCCGCGCCGAGCATCGGAGCTTTCTGCGGGAATAACCCGTAAGGGGCGCAGAATGGATTCTGCGCGGCGATCGAGGGTCATGATGACCCTTCGATCGCCTCCCGCCGAAAGCGACAAATTCGCCGGGAGCGAATTTGACCAGCGGTACGCTGGCCCGAAGGGCGAAAACCAAGGATGGTTTTCGTAGCAGCGCAGGACCCAAGCGGCAACCGGGCGGCTTTTTTTGGTTACTTTCTTTTGGCCGAGCAAAAGAAAGTAAGCCGACCGTGGGTTCGGAAACCCACATTCAAATAGCTGTCGCGCAAAAGACTCCTCATATTGACGATTTGCGGGAAGCGCTGCTTAAGCCGCTTTCGCCAACTCCCGCCGCTGTTCGTCCAGGCCGTCCCAGAAAACCGCCACGCCGTCGAGCATTTCGTTGCCATAACGGATGAAATCATCCTCGTCGATGTCGCGGGTGAAATAAAGCTCTTCCAGTTCCTCCTGGGTATGCTGGGCGTGCTGGGCTTCGAGGCGGTTGTGCCAGGTGAAGAAAGCGAGCGGCAAGTTCGAGCCGGTACGCGCGTTGTAGCGGACCAAACCGTCGATCAGTTCCTGCCAGAAACCGGCCGCCGCCCAGTTTTCCACGGCATAGCTCGCGGCCTGGGTGATTGCGTAGTTCTCGTTGCCGTAGAGCCGGATCAGTTCGTCGCAGAAATGGAGGGTGGCGGGGGTGCCGTGCCTGCGGCCGCCGAGATCCAGAAATCCGAGTCCGAGCTCCCCGGCGATTCGCAGCAGCCACTCGAAATGCGCCGCGCGGAAATGGAATATGCCGCCTTCCACCGTGCCCTCGGTGGAGACCAGTTCGGGATCGACCTCATGGTCGGGATCGCGCGTGGCGGACCTTTTCCGCCCGGCATTGAAGACGACGCCGATTTCGTTGGCGAGAATTTCCTTGGAGGCCCGCATGCCTTCGAGAGAATCGGCATTGATCATTTTTTGAAGCTGGGCCACCAGGAACTGGTTCGAAAACACCGAGAACTGGACGATGAACGCCCGGACCTGATCGAAGGTCTGCTCGCCCTGGCTGAACCAGGCGGTATAACGATTGTTGGTGATGGTCCGGTGTCTCAGCATTTCGGTGTCGATGCGCCGCTGAAAGGCGAGAAAGCGTTGGGCCTTGTCGACCGAATACCCGGTCCGGTTCGTCGCAAGCGCCTCGAGCGTCGGAGCGGTCAGGCCCGACAAGCGGTGTTCCTCGGCATAGCGCTCAAGTTTGGAGTCGGCGACGGCTATCATGGAACCTCCTCATAACATAAGAAGGAAAACTACTTATTTGACCCGCGAATTCGTTCCGAATTTCTCCGGCAGGTCGGCAATCCGTTGCCGACATGGGCACTCCCGGCGCTACGCCAGCCCGAAAAATTCACTATTCGGCGTCCGCCTGCTGCTCCGGTGCCGCGTCGCGGAATGCGGTGAGCGCAAGGCAGCTTTCGTCGATCGCTCGTATTCGGGGGAACCCGTTCAAATCGCAGCCGAAGCGCCGGGCGTTGAACACCTGCGGCACCAGGCAGATATCCGCAAGGGTCGGCGTGTCGCCGAAGCAGAATCGGCTGCTGCCTCCGTGGCGGGCGAGCTGTTCCTCGAACGCCCCGAACCCTTCCTCGATCCAGTACCGAATCCAGGCGTTTCGGGCCAGCTCGTCCTGGCCCAGCACCTCCGCGAGATACCGTAGGACCCGAAGATTGTTCAAGGGATGAATGTCGCAGGCGATGATTTGCGCAAGCGCTCGGACGTAAGCCCGCTCGTCGCGGCGGCGTGGCAGCAGCGGCGGGTCGGGATAGGTGTCGTTCAGATACTCTATGATCGCCAGGGACTGCGTGAACGGCGTTCCCCGGTCCACCAGGGTCGGTACCAGTCCCTGCGGATTGATTTCACGATATTTGGGTTGCCGCTGCATGCCCTTCGCGAGATGCACGAATTGCGGCCGGTAAGACAATCTTTTGAGGTTCAAGGCGATGCGGACCCGGTAGGCGGCCGAGCTTCGGAAGTAGGTGTACAGCTCCAGCCCCATCACTGCAGCACGTCCTGTTCGATGGCGCCGAAAACGGAGCGTCCGTTCCGGTCCAGCATTTCGATCCGTACCGTCTCGCCGTGCCGGAGATAAGGCGTCCGGGCTTCGCCGGATTCGATCTGTTCGAGGACGCGTTTTTCGACGATGCAGGAATAACCCCGGCCGGTGTCCGCGTTGCTGACGGTGCCGGAGCCTATGATGGTGCCGGCGGGGAGGGGGCGGGTCTTGGCGGCGTGGGCGATCAGGGCGGGGAAGTCGAATTGCATGCCTTGGCCGGCGTCGGGATTGCCGACGAGAATACCCCTCCGGTGGGTCAGCAGCGGAAGGTGGATCTTGCCGCCGTCCCAGGCATTTCCCAATTCGTTGGGCGTGACCGCAACCGGCGAGAAGGCGGGTCCGGGTTTGCCGTGCAGGAACCCGAAGCCTTTGGCGAGTTCCTGGGGAATCAGGTTGCGCAGCGAAATGTCGTTGACCAGCATCAGCAGCTTGATGTGCGAGGCCGCTTCTTCGGCTGTCGTTCCCACAGGCACGTCGTCGGTGATCGCCGCGACTTCCGCCTCGAAATCCAGTCCCCAGCTTTCATCGGCGAGCCGGATCGGGTCCCGTGGGCCGAGGAAAGCCGCCGATCCTCCCTGATACATCAGGGGGTCGGTGTACAGGCTCGGCGGCATGGGCGCGCCGCGGGCCTTTCGCACCCGCTCGACATGGGACAGATAGGCGCTTCCGTCCAGCCATTGATAGCTTCGGGGCAAGGGCGACGCCAGCTCGGTAGGTCTTAAGGGGAGCGCATCGAGCTCGCGCTGATTGAGGGCGCGATAGGTGGTTTCCAGTGCGGGTGCGGCGTCTTCCCAGTTCTCCAGTACCGATTGCAGCGTTGAGAAGCCGGACTCCAGGGCGGGGAATGCCGTTTTCAGCTCCCGGTCGACGATAACCAGGGTTCCGTCGCGGCTTCCGGATTTCAGCGAAGCGAGTTTCATGGCTATTTCCAGGAATCCACGTAGCCCGCCCACTCGACCCCGCGGGGCAGGTCGGCCACTTCGAGGGCGTCGCGGGCGTCGATCATGACCGCCACCTCATCGGTTTCGGTGCGCGACCTCGCCTTAGCCGCCTCCAATGCCTTGGGATGAGGGCCGTGGGTGATTCCGCTGGGGTGCAGGGTCATCATGCCCGGATGGATGTTGTCGCGGGAGAAGAAATGGCCGCGGTGATAGAAGATCACCTCGTCGTAATCGTCGTTGTTGTGATAGAAGGGCACCCGGAGCACGCCCGGATCGCTTTCCAGCGGCCGCGGGCAGAAGGTGCACACGACGAAGCGCTCGCTGGCGAAGGTGGTATGGGCCGAAGGCGGAAGATGATAGCGATGGCTCATCAGCGGGCGGATATCGCGCCAGTTGAGCCGGACCGGCATCAGCGTGCCCTGCCAGCCGACGGCATCGAGCGGATTGAAGGGATAGGTCACGGCGCTGAGCCGATCCCGCCGCTTGACCAGCACCCGCCAGGTCCGGTCCGACTGCTGGGCGAGAAAGGCGTCGTCGATCTTGGGCGTGTCCAAGACCGCCGGGTCGAACACGGCATGGGCTCCGACGATGCCTTTTTCGGGAAGCCGGTAGGTACTGTTGGACGCCTCGATCAGGAGGAAGACGCCCATGCCGGAGGTTTCGATGCGCCACAGGGTGCCCCGTGGAATCACCAGGTAATCGCCCTCGGAAAAGGCGAGATGGCCGTAGTCGCAATAAAGATGCCCGGAGCCCTCGTGGACGAACAGCAATTCGTCGCCGTCGCCGTTCCGCACCAGGTGGTCCATGGCGGAATAGGTATGCCAGCACCGGATTTTCACGCTCAGATTGCCCAGCATCGGCGTGGCGTCCCATGGCGAGACGCTGGTTCCGGTGAGCTGGTTGGTATCGAAGGCGCGCGGCCTGAGCGGTCCCTCGACGCTGATCCAGCCGGTCGGCGGATGGCGGTGGAGCATTTGCGTGGAAGGGCCGTAGAAGCCCTCCCGCCCCAATTCCCGTTCGTAAGTGCCCTCGGGCAAATCGGCGTGAGCCTGGCGGGCGGCGACGCCCTCGACTCTCGGCAGTGAAATCCAGCGGAACATCAGATTACCCCCCGTCGCATTTGATCGTCTTCTATCGCCTCGAACAGCGCCTGGAAATTGCCCTCGCCGAATCCTTCGTTGCCTTTCCGCTGGATGATCTCGAAGAAAATCGGCCCGATCACGGTCTCGGTGAAGATTTGCAGGAGAAGGCCCACTTTGTTGCCCGGCAGGCCGTCGATGAGAATCCGGTTCCGCCGCAGCCGCTCCAAATTCTCACCGTGGCCCGGAACGCGGGAGTTCACCCGCTCGTAATAGGTATCGGGCACGTCCATGAAGCGGACGCCGTTCTCGCGGAGCCGCTCAACGGTGGCGTAGATGTCGTCCGTGGCCAGAGCAACGTGTTGAATGCCTTCGCCGTGATAAAGGTCGAGGTACTCCTGAATCTGCGACTTGGGATCGGAAGGCTCGTTGACGGGAATGCGGATCTTTCCGCAGGGGCTCGCCATCGCCCGTGATTTCAGCCCGGTCGCCTTGCCGTGGATGTCGAAATAGCGGATTTCCCTGAAACCGAAGACGCGCTCGTAAAAATCGGCCCATTCGTCCATGTGGCCCTTGCGCACGTTATGGGTCAAATGGTCGATGCGGGTCAGGCCGACCCCGAAAGGTTCCGCCGGCTCGTTTTCGATGGGAACGAAGTCGACATCGTAGATCGAATGCTCTCCATAACGGTCGACCAGATAAATCAGGCTCCGTCCGATTCCGCGGATGGCCGGGATATTGAGTTCCATGGGACCAGCCTCGCTGGCGGACGGCCTGGCGCCCAGTTCGAGCGCGCGCCGGAAGGCCCAGGCGGCATTTTCGACGCGAATCGCGAAGGCGCAAATCGAAGGCCCGTGCCGCTCCGCGAAGCGCTGGGCGAAACTCCCCGGTTCGTGATTAATGACGAAATTGATCTCTCCCTGCCGGTATAGAACCACATCCTTGGACCGGTGGCGGGCCACGGCCTTGAATCCCATCTGCTCGAAAAGTCTCGCCAAGGCTTGAGTGTCACGGGCGGTATATTCGATGAATTCGAATCCATCGGTCCTTATGGGGGGGACGTCGTCGCTTGTCATATTGGATACCCCAGTGGCGGATTTTTTTGAGTTCTTTGATTCCTATGACCTCGGTGGTCGCATAAAGATTCCCATGGCTCGACGAGTCAGGCGCAGCAAGAACGGTTGTCAATGAAAATGATAATGGATATCATTTGCGACAGGGTGGATGTGCCGTCCGCCGCCGCTGAACGACATGAGGAAAAAGTATGAGCCCAAGCAACCGAACCGAAACCGATCGCCCGCATCGTCGGGGTGATGCGGGGCCCTTTCATTCGAAGCGCAGAGTCACAAGTGCGGAGTTGTTGGGCTCCGGTCGTGAAATCGTGATCGAACATGGCGGAGACGAATACCGTCTGCGCCTAACCAGCAACGACAAGCTCATTCTGACGAAATAGTTTGTGTGTGTGAGACTCGTCCCGGGAGGGGAGAGCGTAGGTCGGCAATCCTTTGCCGACAACCCGCTGGCCGGACTGTTGCTGTCGGCAAAGGATTGCCGACCTACACATCGGGATCCCTTACACCGAATCGGAAAATGCTTTAGTGGAACGCGTCGCAGGTTCCGACACCCCTTGTAGCCAGCCACCCGGCCTCACGGCATAGGTAGCCAGCCAGACAGTTTGGTTTAGTTACGCTTCTGTTGGTGAGGCAGCATCATGTGGGCAGCCACTTTTCCGCCGGACCGTCTCTGGCCCGGCATCTCAATCGTCGATCGTTGTTGGGGAGTTCGCACCGCCGGCATATTGGGGGCCGCCCTGGTCCATGCCGCGGTGCTACCGATGCTGATAGAGGACGAGTCGGTGCCGGCAGTGCAGAGTCCGCAAGCGGCGCCGGTCATGGTCGACCTGATTTCGACGGCGCACCCGCAAGCCGATGCGCCCCAGGCCGTACAGAAACCGGTAGAACCCGTCAAGCCCAAGACCGAAACGCCCAAACCGAAAGCGAAGCCCAAGCCGAAACAGGTCCGACCGTCGGCCAAGCGGTCGCCGATCCTGTCCAGGCCCAGCCAGGCAGCCGTGCAGCAGACGACTGCCGAACAGGAACCGTCTCTACGTCAAACTTCGACGGAAGCGGCGCCGGGCCCGGTACTGCCGCCATCAGCCGTATCGGCGACGGCTCCGTCGCCGGGGCCGGTCGTTCCGCCACGCTTCAACGCGGCTTATCTGCGCAATCCGGCGCCGGCCTATCCGGTCGGTTCCCTCCGCCGAAAAGAACAGGGCAAAGTCGTGCTTCGGGTTCTGGTGGATGCCGGCGGCGGCGCCGAAGCGGTTAACGTCCAGACCTCCAGCGGATACGACCGGCTCGATGCCGCCGCTCTCGAAACCGTAAAGCAGTGGAAATTCGTTCCCGCCCGCCAGGGAGACAAGCCCGTGCCGGCGTGGGTCTTGGTCCCGATTTCATTCTCACTCGAAGGATAATCCTATGGAAACGACAGGAACCCTGGGCTTGACCCATTTCCTGGCGCAAAGCGACTCGGCCGGCAAGGCGATTTTCGCGATCCTCGTCGCCATGTCCGTCGCGAGCTGGTATTTCATCGTGGCGAAGAACCTGCAGGCGCTGATCGCGCGCCGCCGGACGGCCCGCTTTCTGGAGTCCTTCTGGAACGCCTCTTCCCTGCATGCCGTGGAATTGCAATTGGAAGAGCACCACCCGGACGAACCGTTTTCCCATCTCGCCTATCATGCGCTGGTGTCATCCCGGCATCATGCTCGGCACGGCGCGGGGCGGCTGAACGAGGCGGGTTCGGCGGCGGAATTCCTGACGCGTTCGATGCGCCGGGTCATCGACGAGGAAACCGCGTCTCTCGAATGGGGGCTAACCGTGCTCGCGTCCATCGGCAGCACCGCCCCGTTCATCGGCTTGTTCGGCACGGTCTGGGGCGTTTACCACGCCCTGGTCAACATCGGCATGAGCGGGCAGGGGAGCCTCGATCAAATCGCGGGCCCGGTTGGCGAAGCGCTGATCATGACCGGCGCCGGCCTCGCCGTGGCCATTCCCGCAGTATTGGCCTACAACGCCTTCGCCCGCTCCAATCGGCTGCTGCTGGCGAAGCTCGATGCCTTCGCCCACGACCTGTTCGCTTTCCTGACCACCGGCGCGCATTGCGTCGGGACCGAAGCCGATGACCGAAGCGGCGCGGTCGGCCAGGCCGTCGCGGGAGGTGCGTGATGGCGTTCGGAAGCTTCAGCCAGGGGCAGGGCGGCATGCGTCCCTCGGCCGAGATCAACATGATCCCGCTCATCGACATCATGCTGGTGTTATTGGTCATTTTCATGATCACGACGCCCTTGCTCACCCACAACGTCAAGATCGATCTGCCCAGAGCGGCGAGCCAGCCGAGCACGGACAAAGCCGAGCACGTCGATTTGGCGATCGACGGAGCCGGCCGGCTTTTCTGGAACAATGACGCGATCGACCGGGCAGGGATGCGCGAGCGCTTCGCGGCGGCGGCACTGCAGCAGCCTCAGCCGGAGGTGCACCTCCGGGCCGATAAAGCCACGGCCTACCAGATCATCGCCGAAGTGCTCGCCGCCTCGGCCAATGCCGGCGTGACACGCATCGGCTTCGTCTCCGATCCGAACGAAGCCAAGCCTTGACATACGAATTAGCCACCCAGCCGTTTTCCAGCCAGGTAGCCAGCCAACAGAACCAGTTAACTTGGGGAAAACATCCATGACTAAGAATAACAACTACCGGCTTAAATCCACGGCGTTGGCCGGAACGCCACTCGCGCTCGCCCTGGCGTGCGCGACGGATGGCGCCATCGCGGCGGACGAAGATCTCACCACGCTCGACCAGGTCAAAGTGGTCGGCAAGGTGGAACAGGCGGGCGGCGACACGAAAGGTTACATGGCCAAACGCACCACGACGGCGACCAAGACCGACACTCCCCTGATCGACGTTCCGCAGTCGATCACCGTCATCACGCAGGAGCTGATCAAGGACCAGAACATGCAGAGCATCGCCGATACGGTCCGCTACGTGCCCGGCGTCGTGATGTCGCAAGGGGAAGGCAACCGGGATGCGGTGATTTTTCGCGGCAACGCCACGACCGGCGATATGTACGTCGACGGCATGCGCGACGATGTCCAGTATTTCCGCGATCTTTACAACATCGACCGGGTGGAGGTGCTGAAAGGCCCGAACGCGATGATTTTCGGCCGCGGCAGCTCCGGCGGTCTGATCAACCGGGTAACCAAGCAAGCGAACTGGGAGAACCCGCGCGAGGCGAGCTTTCAGGTCGGTTCCTGGGACAAATTCCGGTTAACCGGGGACTTCGGCCAAGCCATCAACGAGAATTTCGCCGTTCGTCTCACTAGCATGTGGGAGAGTTCACGCAGCTTTCGCGAGGGTTTCCATGCCGAGCGCTGGGGCGTCAATCCAACCGTGTCCTGGCGTCTGGGCGATCAGACCCAAGTGACCTTCGGCTACGAGCATTACGAGGACGACCGTGTCGCGGACCGCGGCATTTCCTCGTTCTCGGGCCGCCCGGTCGAGATCGACGTTTCCACGTTTTTCGGCGATCCGAGGCGCAGTCCGACCTGGTCGAAAGTCGACGCGTTCAACGCCTTGATCGATCACGACTTCGGGAACGGGATCAAGTTCCGCAACCGCACCCGTTATGCGATCTACGACAAGTTCTACCAGAACATCTTCCCGGGGGCGGTCAATGCCGCGGGCGACCAGGTGGCGATCTCGGCCTACAACAACGCGACCCAGCGCGAGAATTTCTTCAACCAGACCGATCTGACGTTCGAGCTCGAAACCGGACCGTTCAAACACACTCTGTTGACCGGCGCTGAGTTCGGTCACCAGGAAACCGACAACTTTCGCCAGACCGGATATTTCACGGCGGTGGGTCCCAATGCGACATCGGCCAGGGTTCCCGTGGCGGATCCGAGATATACCGGCCCCGTCACCTTCCGGCAAAGCGCCACGGATGCGGACAACCACGGCCTCGCGACCATCGCGGCAGGCTATTTTCAGGATCAGATCGAGCTCACCAAGCACTGGCAACTCGTGGCGGGGCTTCGCTACGACAACTTCGAGGTCGATTTCCGCAACAACCGCAACGGCCAGACTTTCTACACCAATGACGACCTTTGGTCGCCGCGCGGGGGCCTGATCTTCAAGCCGTTCGACGAGCTCTCGATCTATGCGAGCTACAGCATGGCCTATGTGCCGCGGGCGGGCGATCAATTGGCCTCGCTGACACTGGCCAATAGCTCGTTGGAGCCGGAAGAGTTCAAGAACTACGAGGTGGGTGCGAAGTGGGACATCCGTCCCGATCTGTCGGCGACCCTGGCCTTTTATCAGCTCGATCGCCTCAACGCGATCGCCACCGACCCCAATAACCCCGCGGTATCATTCCTGGTCGACGGCCAGCGCACGCGGGGGATTGAACTGGGATTGAGCGGCAACATCACCGACCAATGGCGCGTGATCGGCGGATACGCCTACCAGGATGCCGAAATCACCGAGAGCTTGTCGGCCAGCGCTCCGAAAGGCAACAAGGTGGCCCAGGTCCCGGAACACACGGTTTCGCTCTGGAACCGCTACGACATTACCCCTCATTGGGGCGTCGGCCTCGGCGCGGTATACCGCAGCGAAATGTACGCGGCCACCGACAATAACGTCACCCTGCCGGGCTTCCTCCGCTTCGACGGGGCCGTCTATTACACGGTCAACGACAATGTCCAGGTGCAGGTCAACGTCGAAAACCTATTCGACAAGGAGTATTACGCTTCGGCGCACAGCAACAACAACATCATGCCGGGCTCGCCGATTGCCGCCACAGCCGCGCTGCGGGTGAGATTCTGATGAAGCCCGCCGAGTTCGGTCTTCCGGCTCACTCGCCGCGCTCCAAGCCCTCGGGCGGATACTTGTTCCTCCCGAGGCGTCTGGCGCGCGGGGCATTCCTCAAATGGCTGCGCCGCACTCACGCCTGGATAGGGCTGTGGGGCGCGGCGTTGGGGTTTTTGTTCGGGACCACGGGAATTCTGCTCAATCACCACGAGAAGTTGAAAATTCCGGCCGCCCGGATGGAGCAGACCGTGATACAGCTGCCGCTGCCGGAACCGCGTCCCGCCGATCCCAAGGCCTTGGCACTATGGCTAGCAGAAGCGCTGCAGTTCCCATCCGACAAGGCGAAGATCATGCAGGAGCCTGGCAAGACCGTTATCTGGAACGGCGTGGAGGTGCGGCAGCCGGCGCGCTGGCAGATCGCCGCGCGTACGCCGCAACGCTTCCTCCAAGCGGAATATTGGGAAGGTAATGCTTTCGTCACCGTCAAGCGCGGCGAAGCGAATGTCTTCGCCCTGCTCGGCAACTTGCACCGCGGCGCCGGGTTGGGCGTCGGCTGGATCTTGCTGGCGGACACGCTGGCCGGCGGACTGATCGTGCTCGGCCTGACCGGCGTGCTGCTGTGGACCCGGCTGCATGGCCGCCGGCTCACCGCCGCCGGGCTCGGCCTCGGCTCGCTCGGTCTGGGACTCTGGTTTGTCTGGCAGGCTCTATAGAGAGACGGGGGAGGTCGCGCCGACCGGAACAACGGGAATCATCGCAGCGGAAGGCGGCCGGCTGAAAGCAGGGGAACGATTGGCGAACGTTCTTGGTCATTGATACTTATTCATCTTGGGTATTTTCCAGGACTTTCGCCTTGCCCCGGAGGCTTTATGGATTCACCGGCACATGATTACCCCACCGGGCTCTTCTTCGACGTTCAAGGGCCCCCATGCCTCTCGCTGTACGAGCCGACTCACCGGTCCCATCCGGATAACCAGCAGGACCGAATCCGGTTTCGGAACCTGGTGAAAGCCTTGGAAGACTCGTTGCGGCGGACCTATCCGGAAGAAAAGATTCGAGCGCTCATCGAGCCGTTTCGAAACCTGGCCGCCGATCGCGGCTTCTGGAATCACACGCTGGATGGACTAGCCGTACTGGCCGCGCCCGGCTTGTTCCTAGCCTATAGGCTGCAGCGGCCGGTTCCGGAATTGGCGGTAGTGGCCGACAGCTTCCACACCAAACCCCTGCTGCGCATCCTCCAGTCGGCCGATCGCTACCAGGTTCTCGGACTGAATCGTAAGGAAATCAAGCTTTTTGAAGGGAATCGCGACGCACTGGACGAAATCGAACTGGCCGATGAGGTCCCGCGCACCATCATCGAAGCGCTGGGCGAGGAGTTGACCGAGCCGCACCTGACCGTCTCCACCTATGGCTCCGGCCCCGCCGGTCCGGCGATGCACCATGGCCAGGGCGGGAGAAAGGACGAGGTGGACCTTGATGCGGAACGGTTCTTTCGCGTCGTCGACCGCGCCGTGCTGGAACATCATTCGCGGCCCTCGGGCTTGCCCTTGGTGCTCGCGGCGCTGCCGGAACACCATCATCTCTTCCGCCGGGTGAGCCATAACCCGTTCCTGTTGGAGGAAGGCATCGATGTCCATCCGGACGCGGTGTCCGCCGACGAACTGCGGGAGCGCGCGTGGCGGGCGGTCGAGCCTTATTATCTGGCAAGGCTGGACGAGCTGGTGGAGGCGTTCGGCGCCGCGAAAGCCAAAGGGCTCGGTGCCGACGATCCGGCCCAGGTCGCCGAGGCGGCCGTAGCCGGTCGGGTTACGAGCTTGCTGATCGACGCCGGCTGCGAGATTCCCGGCCGAATTGATTCCACGACCGGACAGGTCGAATTCGACGATCTGGCTCACCCCGAGGTCGATGATCTGCTCGACGATCTCGCGGAGTGGGTCATGAGGAGCGGCGGCCAGGTGGTCGTCGTTCCCCCCGAGCGGATGCCCACCGGGACCGGGGTTGCCGCGATTTATCGCTATTAAGGGGGTCGTTCCCGGATAGCCTAGGCAAAAGGACGCGTCCATGCAGATTCAGTTCAACACCGACAGCAACATCGAAGGCCGCGACGAACTGGCCCACTGGGTCGAGGATTCGGTAGCGGCGATTTTGGGTCGTTTCGGCGAAAGGGTCACCCGGGTGGAAGCTCATCTCAGTGACATCAACGCTCACAAGATCGGTCAAGACGATATACGCTGCCTGCTCGAGGCTCGCCCTGCGGGCCTGAAGCCGGTAGCGGTCAGTCACAGGGCCGACAGCGTCGAGCAGGCGGTCAACGGAGCCGCGGAAAAGCTGAAGAGAGCGCTGGATTCCACCTTCAGCCGACTGGAAAACCGCTAGCGAACGGCATTCGCACAGGCGTATCCAGCGAACGATTCGGCGCGGACGTCTGTTTTGAGAATCGGCGTGTGGCCGCAAAAAATGACTCGCGCGTCGACGGCCTGTCCGGCTCGCTTCCGCTCGGCAAGCGCTTTTTCGACTATTAACCCGGCCTATAAATAATAGGCCGGGTTAATCCGGGACAGGGATGCCCCGGCGCGGCGACAAGCCGCGTGAGCCCAGGCCGGGCGTGTACCGGCCCGGGCGGCGGCCCGAAATACCAGGAGGGTATTTACGGGCCTGATTAATAAGGGAAGCGCCGGTTCGTGTGCGTCGTCGAAAATGAAGAGCGTTTCGACCTCTCCCGGATAACGGTGATCGAGTACGGTTCGGATATTTTCTTCGATACCGGTATCGAGTCCTCTGCCCCAACGCGCGGCGGGATGCGAAAGACCTGCGCGATCGGCTCCGCGAGCGGCGTTTCACCTCTCGCGGAGCCGGTTACTCATTCACACTCGTAGATGTTGCCGGTCACATGACCATTGAATGCACCGCGAGGGGTGGCGCTTTCCCATACGATATGAGTGGCTCCGAGATTGTCCGCTTTCCGTAGCGCCCGGCCTTTTGCGACTCGCTCCCAGTGCACGCCGCCATGTTTTCCGTAGCCCGAGTGCCCGCTCACCATGCCGAGCGATTCGCAATACTCGACTGCATCGGATGTGGCCTCGACAGGCGGCTCGTCAGCCAGTGTCGTTGCCGAGAAAATTAGAGCGCTCAAGGCCAAGATGGCGGATCCCGTGGTTTTAGAATTCGGCGGGAAAAGCTTGAACATGATTGTCTCCAGAAATCTCCAAGGACGCGGATTCATCTCGTTGATACTTACGCCTGGCTTACACCACCCAATGCGGGGTACCGAGGCGATGACGATCGTATTGACGCGATACTAAATCAAAAGTTCCGTGAGCGGGCGGATCGGGTCGATAGCGAAATCGTGGGGGAACAATCATCCGTACTGTCTAAGGATGGAAAGCGTCTTTCCAACGACCTTTTTGCCGGATCGGCGGTCATAACGATTTAAGAGAATTTGGACGGCGACAGGTCTATCCGGCAAGGCATCGTACGACCGAGCGGATTCGCCGGCAGCGAGGCTTGAAAGATACGGACCGTGTAAATCGCTCGCGGCGCCGAGGGTACTATGGACATTGAGAGCGGAATCCGGGAGGAACTTGGAGCGGTACCGGCCTTCACCAGGCGGGTTGCCGATCAGCCCGATAACCGATTTCCTTGGGAAAGCTTATGCTGCGCGTCTTGAAATGGATCGCTATCGGAATCGGTGCCCTGATCGGGATTCTGATTCTTACCATCGTTCTCGTCATAGCCTTCTTCGACCTGAACAGGCTTCGCGAGCCGCTATCCACGGCGGTCAGCAAGTCCCTGGGCCGCGAATTCGCGATCAATGGCGATCTGAGCGCCGACTGGTCGTGGACGCCGCGCTTCACGATCAACGACGTGGAACTGGCCAATGCGCCCTGGGGAAGCGAACCGGAGATGTTCACCCTCGACCGGCTGGCGTTCGCCGTCCGAATTCCGGAACTCTTCAAAGGGCGCATCGTGCTTCCGGAAGTCCGCGTCTCGAAACCCCACATATTGCTCGAACGGAATCCCGAGGGAATGGCCAATTGGGAGTTCGGCGACAAAAAAGAGAAGCGGGAACCGGCCGGAGCCCCCGTTAGCGAAAGATGGGTTCCGAAAATCGATAGCCTCGCCATCGACGACGGCCGCTTGTTGTTCCGCGATCCGACCACGGATACCCGCTTGGACATGAACGTTTCGACGGTGGTCGGCGAGTCGGACGAGCAGGCGGTCGAACTGAGCGGCCAGGGCCGATTGCAGCAGGAACAATTCACGCTGAAGGTCAGAGGCGGTTCGGTGCTGGATCTTTGGCAAGAAGATCAGCCCTTCCCGGTTAACGTCGAAGTCGAGTACGGCAAGACCGAGGCCAAGGTATCGGGCACGATAGCCGAACCCTTGGAGCTTCAGGGCCCCGATTTGCAGTTCGAGGCGAAAGGGCCGGATCTCGCGGCGCTCGCCTCCATAGCGCCCATGTGGATACCCGAAACGCCGCCGTATCGGTTCAGCGGAAAGATTAACCGTGAGGGCGAACGCTGGCTGTTGAAGGGGTTCGAGGGCAGTCTCGGCAACAGCGATCTCACCGGCGACCTGATGTTCACGATGCGGGACGAGCGGCCCTACCTGCAAGGCGACGTGGTTTCCCGCAAACTCGACTTCAAGGATTTCGTGGGCGTCTTCGGTGCCGATCCGACGCCGTCCCCGGAGGAACCGGAGCGCCCGAGACTGCTTCCCGACAAGCCGTATCCCGTGGAGGGCTTGCGCGCCGCCGACGGGGACGTGCGCTTCCAAAGCAGCAATATCGTGACCCCCTGGATGCCGGTGGACGATGTGTCCGTGCATGTCAAAATGGATCAAGGCATGCTGACGATCCAACCGGTAAAGCTTACCGTGGGCTTCGGGGCGATCGAATCCAATGTGACTCTGAACGCACGCGGCGACAAATTACAGACCGAAGTCAAAGGAAAAATCGACAAGGTGCCGTTCAAGCGGCTGGTGGCCGGAACCCCGTTCGAAGAAGAAACCGCCGGCACCTTTTTCGGCCGCGTGAATCTGACCACCGCCGGCAACTCGGTGGCGGAGATGGCCGCTCACGCGGACGGCGGCATAACCATCCTGATGGAACAGGGCCGCATCAGCAACCTGATGATGGAACTGTTCGGTATCGACTTCGCGGAGAGTCTCCAGAAACTCATCGGCACGGATCCGAGCATTCCGGTCCGCTGCACCATCGCCGACTTCATCGTCAGCGACGGCGTGGTGAAGACTCAGTTGTTCCTGATGGATACCACCGATACCAATGTGCTGATGGAAGGCCAGGTGAATCTGGCCACCGAGGCCCTGGATCTCCGCCTGACCGCCCATCCCAAGGACTTCAGCCCGTTCAGCGCGCGAAATCCGATCAAGATCGAAGGAAACCTGAAAAAGCCGCGCCCCTATCCCGAGCCTGCGCCCCTGATCGCCCGCGGCGCAGCTTCCGTAGCGCTGGGAGCGCTCCTGACTCCGGCGGCAGCATTGATTCCCTGGATCGAACTCGGCTTGGCCGAGGACAGTGCGTGCCACGCACTGGTCGATGCCGCCACATCCAAAGAGAAAATTCCGGAAAAAGAGCGGGAACGACAAGAACGGCACTAAACCGGGTCCATGTCTTTGAAAAGAGACGGGGCGCCACATTCCGGAATTTATCGGGCCGGACGTCTCGAGTTGTGCGCTGAGTCTCAACCTGCTTGCAATTGACGGGGATACTTTGGCGGCGTAGATTCGCGGCGGATATGGCGTTTTCGCTTACCGACGACGGCTTACGCGGCAACGCGCCATCTACTGGACGTTAGGTCGTGTCGGTCCGATGAGAAAACCGACAGGGATCCGGTGCTCGGCCGGCGTTTTGAATCCCCCTCGATCCCTCTTTCATAATGGGGGGGGGAGGCAAGCGTCATTCCCCCCTTTGCAAAAGGGGCCAGGGGGGCAATGCTGTTAAGTTAAGGCGAATGACGTCACCCCGGCAGGGAAGGGTGGCTTCGGTGCTCCAATCGCAAACGGTCATCCCAGGAGCGCTGGGATGACCCTTCCAATCGCAAACGGTCGCTTTAGTCGCGACCCTTCCAATCGCAAACGGCCTGGCCGGGAGCGCCGGCCACGCCCTTCCCGAAGACACCGTTTGCGATTGGAATGCCGGGGTCCAGAAGCCATGGATGGCAGAGGCGTGTCATTTCCCTGTGTCCTGGATTCATGCCGCACAGTCCCTGTGCGGCACCCTACGGACGCTTCGCGTGCAAATCGGCCATCCTGCCGATTTGTCCGGCACAAATTTGCCAGGAGCAAATTTGGACGTGCGGAGCACGGTCCGTAGGACGAACCCCAGGGATGGGGTGAGCAATCCCTGCCGGAATGACGAGTTAACTTAACAGCATTGGGCCAGGGGGGATTGCGTTCATCTCTCCCGTCGCGGTGTCCGTACCATCGGGATGAAAATGCGCTGGGCCCAAGATAACTCAATTACCCGCCTCTCAAAGTCGCGACTCATGGGCAGGGACAACCGAGAGATCACGGCCTGCCGTGCTCGATAAACAGGTGTGTCATTATGAGTTTAAGAATCTTTCGGCCATCTCGCTTGCTGGCACCTTATGTTACGGCGATTTGGGACTATGACGATTTAATGGGTGCTGACAACTCGGCGCTGACGATCTTGCCGGATACCGCAACCTATTTATGTTTTTTGTATGCCGATTTATTGACCACGGCGCACAAGGACCGAATTTATACAACCCGTAGCGGACTCGCCGGTTTTCAAAGTTTTCGCAGTGATCTTGGGTCTTTTGGAAAAGTATCCGGGGTTTCGGCGCGCCTTACCCCATGGGGGTTAAATGTTTTTTGTCGCGGCATAGTGAGAGATTGCGCCGAAAGGCGGGTGGACTGTAGAGATATTTTCCCCAAATATTCGATAGAAGAAATCGAGGATAACTTGTCTCTTAAGAGGAGCGCTAGCGAGCGCGTCCAATGTGTCGAGCATTTCTTGCTTTCGATTTTGAATCGGGACAATGAGGATTTGCTGATTCAAACAGCGTGCAAGGAGTTGGATAAGTCAAACGGAAATTATCCCATTTCGAAGCTCGCCCGAACTTTAGGCTTGACCGAACGCACGCTCGAACGGCGGTTCCAAATTCATGTCGGCGCTACGCCCAAGAAATATGCTCGTATCGTCCGTTTGCGGAACGCGCTTTTCCAGCGCCGAATGCTTTCAAATTGGGCGGATGCGGCATATGCAGCAGGTTACTACGATCAGAGCCATATGATTCGCGATTTCCATGAGCTTTACGGGATGTCGCCGGAATCCATTCATCCTCGACTGGAAGCTTCCAAAACCATACAGTATTCCGGATTATTGAATCTACATCGAGCCGGACGCTAAGGCGATTGTTTTATCGCTCGAAGAACCCTCTTGGCCATTTCTCGCGCCTCTATATTTCTCCGTTTCACGCTCGGCCACGCTGTTTAGGACTGTGCCGCTTCCGCTTGTCGGTTTTTTCCAATACGAACGATAGATCGTGTTGCTACAGTACGCCGCACGGGCCGCCAAAAGGTTCGTTGTAGATTGAAATCGTTGTAGATCGATAGAACGGTGCGGCATTGTCACAAAGGTGTTCATTCGATCGCGAAAACTGGTTAAGGAGATGTCGATGTTTACTAAACAACCGATTACGAAAAAGCTAAATGTCCCCGCCGATATGGTTTGGGGAGCGATCCGAAAAATAGGAAGACTCGACGTTTGGTTTCCGTTCATCGAAACGTGCAGAGTAGAGGGTGATGGAAAGGGCGCATTGCGATATATGACCGTAGCAGGCGGCGGCGAGATAAAAGACACTATTGAAGAAATCGACGACATAAACATGCGATTGATATATCTTCGGCCGATATCTCCATTTCCCGTAACCTATTACAAAGGGACGGTCGAAGTCTTTAAGTCTTATGATGGCTTGGGCGTTGTAGTGTGGACTATAGATTTCGAATCGCAGCCCGAAGATGCCGCATCGGTGGCCGAGCTAGTGCGCGGTGCTATCAGCGCAGGTATTGACGGCATGGAGAACGACCTCCAGTCCGCATAGAGCATCATCGAATGCAGCGGAGATTTCCCCAAGCACGACGACCGGTGAGCCACTCTTCGAACCAGCCTAATTGGAAATTTGCCCGATGAAGACAGAAACATCTTTGACATTACCCGCGCTCGACCCTTCCCGTGTTCCCGCCAGAACCGCCTCGACCTATCCGACGGAACGACTCCGTTCATTGACCGCCGGACGAAGCAAAAGGGCTCTCGGCGATGCGCTGGGCCTGCAGACCTTCGGCGTCAACCTGGTCACACTGGAGCCGGGTGCCGTGTCGGCGCTGCGGCATTGGCATACCCGGCAGGACGAGTTCATCTACGTTCTGGAGGGGGAATTGACCCTGGTAACCGAGCAAGGGGAGCAAATCCTAGTCCCCGGACTATGTGCCGGATTTCCGGGCGGCCGGCCGGACGGGCATCAGCTGATCAACCGCGGACAATCCGTCGCGGTCTATCTGGAAATCGGCGACCGGCTTCCGGGGGACCTTGCCAACTATCCCGACGAAGATTTGGAGGCGCGTGCGGTTCGCGGCTCTTATCGGTTCTTCCGCAAAGACGGTACGCCTTACGAGTGAGGTTCCAGGCGAGCCATGAATGGACATTCGAGCTGCCACTCCGGATGATGCGCGACGCATCAGCGCGCTCCTTCGCGATCTCGCCGGCAAGTACATCGCGCACGAATTTTCCGAGGAAGGAGCCGGCCGCTTGCTCGAGTCGATGAGCGAGGTCGCGATCAGGAGCTACCTGGAGTCGGGTTACCGCTATCACCTTGCCGAGGAAAATGGCGAATTGGCCGGTGTGATCGCAATCAGGGACAATCGCCATCTCTATCATTTGTTCGTATCCGAACGTTTCCAGAGCAAGGGCGTGGCCAGAAGGCTCTGGGAAGTCGCCAAAGCCGCGAGTCTCAGTGCTGGAAATCCAGGTGTGTTTACCGTGAATTCGTCTCGTTATGCCATCGGCTTATACGAGAAATTCGGATTCGTCAGGCAATCCGAAGCGGTCGACGTTTCGGGCGTGATTTGTATACCCATGAAACTGGAGTCGGTAATTCGTGAATAAATTTTGGAGTCCCGCCATTCGGGATTTGACGCCTTATACGCCCGGCGAGCAGCCCAGGTTGAACGATCTCATCAAGCTCAACACCAACGAAAATCCGTATCCTCCTTCGCCCAAGGTATTAGAAACCTTGCGTGGCGAGATGGGTGAAACGCTCCGGCTTTATCCCGATCCCGATGCCGATCGCCTGAAAGAGGCCATTGGCCGATTTTATGGCGTCGAGAAACATCAAATCTTCGTCGGCAACGGATCGGACGAGGTGCTGGCCCATGCCTTTCAAGCGCTGCTGAAGCACGACTTGCCCATTCTGTTTCCCGATATCACCTACAGTTTTTATCCGGTCTACTGCGGTCTTTACGGCATCGAGCACACCTGCATTCCGCTGACCGAGCGCTTCGACATCCGGATCGACGATTACCGGCGCCCGAACGGCGGGATCATCTTCCCGAACCCGAACCCGAACGCGCCTACCGGCTGCCTGCTGCCGCTCACCCATATCAAAGCGCTGCTCGAAAACAACACGGAATCGGTCGTGGTGATAGACGAGGCCTACATCGATTTCGGCGGCGAATCCGCCGTGGCGGCGGTCGAACGCTTCCCCAATCTGCTGGTGATACAAACGTTGTCCAAGTCGCGGTCCCTGGCCGGCCTGCGGGTAGGTTTCGCCATCGGAGACGCCGGTTTGATCGAGGCTTTGGAGCGCGTGAAGGGCAGCTTCAATTCCTATCCGCTGGATCGCTTGGCCATCGCCGGCGCGGTGGCGGCGTTCGAGGACCGGGACTATTTCGAGAGCACGCGGCTAGCCATCATCCGGAGCCGGAATCAGCTCGTTCGGGAGCTATCCGGATTGGGATTCGAGGTATTGCCGTCCGGCGCGAACTTCGTATTCGCCCGGCATCCCCATAGGGACGCAGCGGAGCTGGCTGCGCTGCTTCGGCAGCGGCATATTATCGTGCGGCACTTCAGGCAGCCGCGGATAGAGCAATTCCTGCGCATCACCGTCGGCACCGACGCTCAGTGCCGAGCGTTGGCGGAGGCGCTAGCGTCTATCTTGGAATCGCCGCGCTGAGTCGTTTCATACCGGCCACCGGCATAAAACGCGGGGATCTCTGGCGGAAGCAACGGCACACAACGGACCCGAACGCCTGCAACCGCGGCATCAAACCACATCGCTACGTTGGACCCATGGTCGATTTTGGGGTGATTACCGAATTCACCAGATTGTAGCTACGCTACCACGGGTTCGATGTCGCTCTCGGGTACCCGCAAAATGCCGCCGGAAGGAAATTCGATAAAACAGTCGTCGCTGTTGAAGCGCGAATAGCGTTTGACGATGGCGGGTTGACCGGGGAGGTAGGAGTCCTTGAAAAAGCGCGGTCGTTTGGGTTTATACAGTACTGCCGTACCGAGGGGAATTTTGGTGCTTGATTGTGACAATCGAGGATTCATAGCCGTGGAAGATTTATCCATTATACGCTCAAACCGCATCGGAATGTCGACGACATCGAGCGGAACTGATCTCGACGAGTGGTCGGTGTAAATCGATACCGAAACAGGTTCGGGTCGTGACTGAGGAAATCAAAGATAAGGTGCGACAAATTTACAGAGGACTCTATTCAAGCCTCCTTTGCGCGCCTTGTAAGCACGTAAAATTACCTACGAGCCGTCTTCGGGCAGACCCAACCGGCTACGACAGCGGTTGAAGTCCCCGCAGGTTCCGGAAGCTGCTGGAACGTACGGTATCTAGGAAGTCCAGCATAAAGGCCGATGTCGCCATCGGCGCGGTAGTCGCCGCGTACAAGGCGCTCCACAGACCTTTTTTGCCGATCGGTTTTCCCAAGACGTAATCCCGCTCCAGATAGCTCTGAACCGTCCAGTTGGGCAAGGCCGCAATGCCGCGACGGCTGGCCACCAGTTGTAGGATAGCCACCGTCAGTTCGGCGGTGCGCCGTTTCGGTTCTATACCGACCGGCTTCAGGACCTTGCGCACGATGTCCAGCATGTCGTCCGGCACCGGATAGCTGATCAGCGTTTCCGCGGCGAAATCTTCGGGTTTCAGGAAGCGTTTGGGCGCGAACGGATGCTGCCGCGACACCAAGCCGACGATTTCGAAACTGAACAGTGGATGAAAAGCAAGCCCCGAGCGGTGCTGCGGCTCGGAAACCACCACCAGTTCCGCGCGATTTTCCAGCAGTAGGGCCAACGGGTCGGTGTGGAAGCCCGAGACCAGATCCAGCTCGATTTCCGGCCAGTGCTCCCGGAATTGGTCCATGGCCGGCATGAGCCAATCGAAGCAGGTGTGACACTCCACGGCAATGCGGAGCTGCCCGGCTTCGCCCTGGGCGATGCGCGCGACGTCCCGCTCCGCATCTCCGACCAGTTTCATGACTGTTTCCGCCAGCGTATGCAGGCGCTGGCCCGCCGGCAAGAGCCGCAGCGGCTGGCTCTTGCGCTCGAACAGGCTGACGCCGTAGTGCTCCTCCAGCTGCTTGATCTGATGCGAGATCGCCGATTGGGAGAGATATATCCGGGTCGCGGCTCGGGACAGGGTGCCGGTTTCCACCAGGGCCAGCAGGGTTTGCAAATGGCGCAGCTCCAAAATCGACTGAATCATGAACAAAATCGATGAAGTTTATGAAAAAGTTGAGTTTGAATAATAATCATCGCGAGCCGATCATGCCAGCTCCGAATCGACCTACAAGAGGAGCAGACTCATGGCGGTGACGCATTCTTTGGGATTTCCCCGCATCGGGACTAAGCGCGAGTTGAAGCAGGCTCTGGAAGCCTACTGGACCGGCAAGATCGGTCTCTCGGATTTGAAGCAAACCGGCCGACAGTTGCGCGAACGGCATTGGAAACTCCAAGCCCGAGCCGGGATCGACCTGGTGCCGGTGGGCGATTTCGCCTATTACGATCAAATGCTGAACATGGCGGTATTGCTGGGAGCCGCTCCGGAACGCTTCGGTTTCGGCGACGAGCCTCCGGATCTCGACCGCTATTTCGAACTGGCCCGAGGCAGCAAGGATCAGCCGGCCATGGAAATGACCAAGTGGTTCGACACCAACTACCACTATATCGTCCCGGAATTCCATCGCGACACGAGGTTCCGCCTGGGCGCGGAGTGGTTGTTCGAAGAGGTGGAGGAGGCCAAGGCTCTGAAACTCAATCCCAAGCCTGTGCTGATCGGTCCCTTGACCTATTTGTTTCTGGGCAAGGCGAAGGAAGAAGGGTTCGACCGGCTGGAATTACTGCCCCATCTGGTGCGGGTCTATGCGGAAATCCTCCGGAGACTTAAAGATCAAGGCGTCGCCTGGGTGCAGATGGACGAGCCGGCCCTCGTGCTCGACCTGCCGCTGGATTGGCTCGCCGGCTATCGGGAGGCTTACCGCGCTCTGGCAGCGGCGGGGCCGAAAATTCTCCTCGCGACCTATTTCGATTCGGCGGCGGATCAGGCGAGCTTGCTGAAGGCGCTGCCGGTGGCTGGATTGCATATCGATGCCGTCAGAGCGCCGGATCAGGTGCCGGTTTTCGTCGACGGGTATCCTTCGGACAAAATTCTGTCGCTGGGGCTCATCGACGGCCGCAACATCTGGCGTACCGACCTCAGACGCACGCTGGCGCTGGCCGAAACCGCCCGTGCCGAGCTGGGCAAGCGGCTGTGGCTGGCGCCGAGCTGTTCACTGCTCCACGTACCGGTAGACGTGGAGCCGGAGTCCGAACTGGATTCAGAGATCAAAGACTGGTTGGCCTTTGCCGTGCAGAAGCTCGATGAGCTGGCGATCATGGACAAAGGCTTGCGGCTGGGCGTGGATGCCATCCGGACCGAACTGGAAGCCCAGGATCGGGTGTTGCAGAACCGGGCGACGTCACCGCGGATTCACAATCCGGCGGTCGGGGCCCGTCTCGACCAGTTGACCGAAGCGGATTTTCGGCGTTACTCGCCCTTTCCCGAACGGATCCCATTGCAGCAGAAAAGGCTGCGGCTGCCTGTCTTTCCGACCACCACGATCGGTTCCTTCCCGCAGACGCCGGACATCCGCAAGGCCCGCGCCGATTACCGCAACGGGGAGCTGAACGACGCCCTGTACCGGGAAACCATGCGCAAAGCCATACGCGAAGCCGTGCACAAACAGGAAGCGCTCGGGTTGGATCTCCTGGTGCATGGAGAAGTCGAGCGCAACGATATGGTGGAGTATTTCGGCGAGCAACTGGAGGGTTTCGTCTTCACCCGGCAGGGTTGGGTGCAGAGTTACGGCTCCCGTTGCGTCAAGCCGCCGATCATCGTGGGCGACGTGTCAAGGCCAAAGCCCATGACCGTGGAATGGATCGCCTATGCCCAGAAGCAGACCCGAAAGCCGGTTAAAGGCATGCTGACCGGTCCCGTGACTATCCTGCAATGGTCCTTCGTACGCGATGATCAGCCCCGAGCTACCACTGCTCTGCAAATCGCCCTGGCCATTCGCGACGAAGTCGACGACCTGGAGCAAGCGGGCGTCGCGGCCATCCAGATCGACGAACCTGCTATTCGGGAAGGTTTGCCGCTTAAGCGGCGGGACCGGAACGGCTATCTGGATTGGGCGGTAAAAGCGTTTCGCCTGGCTTCATCCGGCGTGGCGGACGATACCCAGATCCACACCCATATGTGCTACTCGGAATTCAGCGACATTTTGCCGGCCATCGCCGATCTGGACGCGGACGTGATCACCATCGAAACCTCCCGCTCCGACATGGATTTGCTGACCGCTTTCCGCGATTTCCGTTATCCCAACGACATCGGCCCCGGTATCTACGACATTCACTCTCCCCGCATACCGGACAAAGAGGAGATGCTGCGCCTTCTGGAAAAAGCGTGCGAGGCCATTTCTCCGGAACGGCTCTGGGTCAATCCCGACTGCGGACTCAAGACGCGCGGATGGCCGGAGGCGGAGCAAACCCTGGCTCATATGGTCGAGGCGGCAAGAACGTTGCGTCGAAGATGGGCGCCAGCGGTTGAAGATCGACTTCATTCGTGAGGCGATCCGATTACCGATCAAACGCGCCGTCGGTTCCGAACCATCCGGATCACTTTGACGAGCGCTATGGCCCGTGCCACCGGGCTGCCTACAGTCAGCCTGGAAATCGCCTTGAGCAACTGTCCGGCGACGAAGATGCGGGTTGCCGTCCGTGCCCAGCGGGGAAATCGCGACGAGGAAGAAATTTGGATCATGGCTGCGCGTGCACGTTCGCGGGAAAGCCACTGAGTGATGACGGGCTGAACCTCCGTGTTCCCGCCGACTTCGGCGAGCCCGAGTGGCCTCCCACCCGTTGACCCCCGTCATCACTCAGTGCTGATACTCGCCATCCGTGGAGACGTCCAGAAGACCGCTATTCCCTTGGCTCTCTGGGACGAAACATCCCGTTTCGCACTCGGCGCATCAATCCGCGCGTCCCGCGGGTTATGGCGGATGTCCGAGCCGAGTGGCAGGTATTAGATCGCTCGGAATAGGTTAAGACAATACGTGGGGTTACCTAGCCCGCATTTCTCATACCCTCCAATCGCAAACGGTCGCTTTAGCCGCGACCCTTCCAATCGCAAACGGTTATCCGGGGAAGGGGCTGGCCGGGAGCGCCGGAGCCGCCCTTCCTACTGCGGACGCCGATCCGCTCGCCGTGACGCGCCGTCCGGCTCCGCGCCAAGTTCGGGGTGGCCTTCCTTGGCCACCCGCTCGGAGAAGCCCTTCACGCCGGCTCGACGTCGTATCGTAGGTCGGCAATCCTTTCCCGACACACGCTCGTCGGCAAAGGATTGCCGACCTACAACGACACCGTCACTCAGTCCGTGCGGCGCGCCACAGCGGCGTCTCGACGCCCTCGCTACGAAGGGGTATGAGAAATGCGGGCTAACCGAGTTTTCCTAGGCCGTGATCGAAGCGGCGGTTTGCAGATGATGCGATTCGGATACTCGCCGTATCTTGCGAAAATCGCTAGCTTAGGTGGACATTTCGGCGGTCCAGGACTCGTATTCAGCAAGTTGTTGCTCGACCAGAAGCAGGCAAACGCTCAACATCAGCGCATCGTCCGTGTAGCCCAGAATCGGGATGACGTCCGGGATGAGATCGACCGGACTCAAGACGTAGAGGAGGGCGGCGACAATCGCCGAGAGCGCATACCAGGGGATTTGGCGATAGGTGCCGTTCCGATAGTCCCGCACCAGTGCGATCATCAGTTTGACGTCCCGCAGGAAACGGCCGAGCGGACCTTTGGATTCGAACGTCCGCTTTATGTCGTCGGCCTTTTCGATCACTCGCTTGATATCGCTCTCGGTGAGCTTTTTGGCGTCGGCGTTCAGCCGTTCTTTAATCTTTTGTCTCAACATTGGTTTTTCCTCTCAAGGAAATTCGAGGACCTTTGATCGCGGTTTCACACGATCAGCGGCAGGTCTAATTTACGCTCTCCGTGTGTGCTCCGCAGCAATCTTTGGCGTATTTTCCGGTTTGTTCGATCACGGGATGACGGGAACGCCTGTGAGCGTTCGAAAGGTGCGGGATGAGCCGGGAGCGAAGTGGCAAGTGTGGCTATCTTGTCGGATGCTGCCGGCTGGCTGTGCCGTAACTCAGTGCCTGAAGAGCATGGTGACGAATATCCGCTCGCTACATCTGGCGAGCGCCGGAGGCGGATGACGGCCCCGGCGCCCGTGCCGATTCGATTACTCTTGCAAGTAGAATCTCAGTACTCCCAATGAGTCAATAACAAATAAATGGCGACGGTCATCACAACCACAACGAAAGCCAAAATTGCCAATATACCCGTTCCGCATGCCAGAAGGGTGAAGGAGAATTTCCATGCGGCAAAGACGTTTCCCATGCATTCGAGCGCCGATAGCATGGCCATGAGTATCGCGAAGATGACAATCCACTTCGCCGTGTAGCCTGGCAGGTAGACCCGCTTGGATCGGTTGCGGCGGTATGCTGCAGCGCGCTCCAGGAAGGAGCCCACATTTACGTTTTCAAAGATCCAGAGCGGCCACAGATACAAATAAAGGAGACAGGAGAGAGACCTGTCGTTCCGGATATTCGATACGTCGATATTCATTCTGCGCACCTCCATGATCGTTCAGACTCTCTGCCGCTAAATATATTTCATCTGGTGGTCCGCGGTAGAGCGGAATGGCGAAGCGGTTCCGCTGCGAATGACATTTCGGACGGCCTAGTGCGCGAGACCGAATCCCCCGGCACCAGCCGACGATCGGGAACGTGCCCTCAGATCGCGATTTTTGCCTAGGATGCTCGTCTAACAGAGATTGATGTGGATGTCAGACAAGGACAGGAATCATGCCGCTTCGGTTCGAAATCTCATTCAGGAATCCGCTGCACTTGGCCTTAGTCCTGTGCGTCCTAGCGGTCAGCGGTGGTGTTGTCGGTTCGATGTCCGAGCCGTCGATCCAGTGGGGCGAGTGTCCCGATTATCCAGAATTTAAGGATGTTGCAGCGGAATGCGCCTTCATTCCGGTACCGCTCAGATACTCGAATCCCGGCAGAACGATTCCGATATTCGTTGCGCGAGTGCGGGGCAGCGCGCCGGAAACCGAAAAGCGCGGACAGTTATGGTTTGTCACCGGCGGGCCGGGCGCATCGGCCATCGGGTTCGCGCAACAGTCTCAATCCTTTGCGGAACTGCGCCCGGAATGGGACTACTACATCTTCGAGCAGCGCGGCATCGGCAATTCGGCGCCGCTCTACTGTGCCGCCGCGGCTGACGAGGCGATCGTTGCGCCCGAGGATGCGCTGGACTGCCTGGCCGAGTTGCGCCGAGCTTGGCCGGAGGGTATCGAGGATTTTACCGTCACCAACACCGCACGTGATCTCGCTCACATCATCGACCGGCTACGTCCGCCCGGTTGGGAAGTGGTAGTGTACGGCGTCTCCTACGGCACGTATTTGGTGCAGCGGTACTTGGCCCTGCGCGGTGAGCAGCCCGATGCGGTAATTCTCGATTCGATCGTCGCAGCCGGGTACGAAGCGTACGACACGATTGAACGCGGTACCAATGCGGCGGCACGAATGGTGATGGACCGCTGCGCGAAGGACGCCGACTGCCGTCGGCGCCTGGCCGGCATCGCCGCCGATCCGTGGACCGCTCTCGGCGTGACTTTCGCGCGCCTCGATCAGGGGCAACTGTGCCCGGAGTTGCAGGCGCGACTGGATTCGCCCCTAACCCGTTCCTATTTACGCAGTTTATTCGGTACGATGATTGAGAGGGCCGACCTGCGAGGATTGATGCCGGCCGTGGTGTTACGGCTGAATCGCTGTGTTCCGGACGACGTTATGGCACTGGAACATCTGATCCGATCACTCTCTTCGGAGTCGCTCTTTTCGGCGGCGGATTCGGAAGCGCCCGCGGCCGATCCGGGACCTGGCTTCGTACCTTACGAACAGGTGAAGTACTCGGCACCCCTTAGTTCGCACATCACGCTTTCGGAGCTGTGGGAAGGTACTTCTTTCGCGCAAATCATGAACGAAGCGGAGGGATTCTACGCATGGTTGAACGTGGCGCCCTCGCTGGCTCTATTGGCCGATGCGCAGGTCTGGCCGGCGTACCGCGATCCATTGAGCGATCTGCACGCTAACACGCGAGCCCCCGCGTTGATGCTCAACAGCGATATCGACTCGAATACTCCCCTGGCCGAAGCCATACCGATTCGAGAGGACTTGAATGGCCCCAATCAGCGGTTCGTCACAGTGCCCGACGCCGGGCACGTCGTGATTTTGAATTCGCTTATGGCTGGCGCCAAAGGCGATAAACCGGCTGATCATTGCGGGACACGCGTGATGCTCTCCTTCCTCGATGATCCGTACGGTGAGCCGGACACGAGCTGCATCTCGGGCGTGGAACGGCTGAGTTTCGATGCCGCAAATTCGAGGAATCGCAAGAGCAGCCTCCAATACTTGGGCCGGAAGGACATGTGGTCCGCAAAATAAGCGTCGCGGAAGTTTTGCTTGACGGCATGCGTCGCCACGAACCTAGGATTCCGGGGTTCCGATCGGCCGAAAACCCCCTCTCATTGCTGGACGGTCACGAACGACAGCTTGCCTATCCCGGAACGCTGGGCGCTAGCCATGACCTTGGCCACGGCATCGAACACTGCCGCCCGATCGGCCTGGAGCTGGATGCCGATCTCGGGATCGCGCTCCTGTAGGGCTTTCAACTCGGCCTCCAAGGATTCCAGCGGCACCGGACGGTCGTCCAGCATCGGCTGTCCCTCCGCGTTCACGCTGAGGATGGCGATGTGTTGGTCCGGTGCCGGTTCGGTTTGCTCGGTCTTGGGCAATTTGACCCGAACCACCTGGGTCAGCAGCGGCGCCGTGACGATGAACACCACCAGAAGCACCAACATCACATCCACCAGAGGCGTGACGTTGATCTCGCTCATTTCGCCGCCGTCGTCGTCATTGGGCAATTGTATGGCCATGTTCGGTCACCGTTTGTTGGATCAGATGGTCTTGGATTGTCGCGTGCAGGAACTCGCTGGCAAAGTGGTCCAGTGCGATGACGATGCGCCGGTTCTGACGCAGGAAGAAGTTGTAGGCGATCACTGCCGGAATCGCCACGGCAATGCCCAAGGCGGTCGCGATCAACGCCTCGCCGATGGGGCCGGCCACCACTTCCAGACTGGCCGAACCCTTGGCGCCGATGTCCTTGAGGGCGTGCATGATGCCCCATACCGTGCCGAACAGGCCGACGAACGGCGCCGTGCTGCCGATGCTGGCTAGCCAGCCGAGACCGGCGTCCATCCGGGCCTTCTCCTTTTGAATCTGCAAACGCATGGCGCGTTCGATCAGGTCATGCCAGGCTTCATGCTTGTCGGCGCGGAAGGCCAGTTGTACCTTGGCCTGCGCCAGGGTCTTCAGCCCGGTCTGCTGCACCCGGGCGAGCTGAGCCGCGCCGTGGCTTACCGATTCTTGATCGATACCGAGCTCCGAGCCGTTCCTGACAATTTTCAGAAAGCTATGGTTGCGCAGCTTGTTCAAACCGAGTTCCCCCGCTTTCAGCAGAATCACGCTCCAGGTCAGCAGAGAAAAACAGCCGAGCATGCACAGAGTGCCGTCGACAATGGCGGTTTCCGATAGGTTAAACATGATCTCCTCTCGCGTTTAAGATTGTGATTTCGTTTGTTTCGCGCGGTTGTGGGCCGCACGGTTTCTGCGCCCTCGTGCCTGTCGCAACTTCGCCGCACAGCATCACTCACCGATCAGTCCCGAACGATGGTTAAGGCGGGCGACGGCCGACCGTCAAAGACAAAGCTCTGCCCGACGCGCCTAGCCACCTAACGAAACGTTCCTCTCATCCGGGTCATTCCAATTGGAACTCGATGGGCACGGTAACCCAACTTGCCTGCGCGACATCACCGCGCTTGGCGGGCACGAAGCGCCATTTTTTCACCGCCTCGAGGGCTGCTTCGTCCAATACGTCGTGGCCGCTCGATCGTTGCACCGACACCTCGCCGCAGCGGCCGTCGGCGGTAACGTAGACCCGCAGCAGGACCAGGCCTTCCCAGTGTCGGCGGCGCGCGATGCCCGGATAAACCGGTTTCGGATTGTTCAGATAGTTGGCGTTCGAACTGGCCGGCGTATAGGTGTCGTTGCGCGGAGCAGCGGCACGGTCTTGGGGCGGTGCGGAAGGTGCCGCCGGTGCTGGCGGTGCGGTGTCCGCTTGTTCCTGCTTTTGCGGCTCGACCTGTTTGACCGCGGAATCCTTGCGCACCGGTTTCGGTTTGGGTTTTTTCACCGGCTTGGGATCGGGTTTCTTCGCTTCCTTCGGAGGTGTCGGCGGGGACGGTACGGTCGGCTGGGTCACCGCCGGTGCGGGAGGCGCGGACAGAACCATGTCGATCATCGGCAGCGGCGCGGCTTCGGTGAAGGGCACAGGTTCCGGGCGGGCGAGATACCAGAAGAAAAGCAAACCGTGCAGTACGGCGGCCAATCCGGCGGCGGCAGCCACCGCGAGCGGTCGCTTCCAGGTGGCGGGGATTTCAGCCATCGTGACCGGCGTACCTCCGGGACCATCGAACGGCGGGTCCCCGGAAAAGAAATATGTGCTCATTCTCGGGACACCGTGCCGAATATGGGAGCGACCGCGCTCGTCGTCTTGCGCCGCGACTTCTGGCACTTGTCGACGCCTTGGAGCGAGAGTGTCGGTCCGACGGAGGATGATTTGTTGCGGTGTGCCTCCGTCCCGCACTCTTCCGGCACTTGGCGTGCAATCCGGCTGTCTTGCCCGGAGGGCTGGCATCCGGTGTTATCGGCAGGACTGTAACTGGAATCTTGTTGAAAATCGGCGACTTGCTGTCGCAACGCATCGAGGCGCAGGCGAACGTCGGCGAGCAACTCCTCGAGATATTCGAAATGAATCTGAAAATAGCGCGCCGAAGGAAACTCCGGTCCGCTCGTTGTCCCGGATTCCGAGGCTCGAGTTCCGTTCGGGTCGACCCTTCGGCTAGAGGCGGGGCGGCCTTGCTTGATCCTCATGACGATTCCTTTTTTGTTGCTTCTTATCCCTAATGACGTATGAGCGCGGCTAATCCCGCACTTCCGATAGAAAAAATTTTTCTGACGTCTATAAGTTGTTGTAAAGCCTAAAAAAGAAAAGCCAGGTAGAGCGGATCTGTGGGATATGCCGTACTCGCTGTGTCTAAAGCTCACGCTCGATCCGGACGAATGCGCTTGGCGCTGATCTCGGGGTGTGTTGGATCGGGGATTTTCGAATGTGGTGTAGCACCCCGAGCACCACCGTCCGAAGCCGGAGCGGCTGCCGGAAACGCCAACGCTAATTCAGGCCATGGCAGGTTATCACTTGTTGTGTTGCAAGTTTTCCGCCCTCACCTAAAGGATCATCCTGAGGATGAACTCGATAAAGGGAGCTGAGTCGGTTTGCTTCATGCTGTTTTGCAGTGCCTGGTAGTACTTCGCCTGATGCTTATAGATCAGGCTTTCTACCGGGATGCCGGCGAACGAGGGATTCCAGCGGGAAGGTTAAGGTCTGCCACGGTCCCCCATGCGGCCGTTGCCGTCTGTGAAGGGATGGATGAACTTGAACTCGTAGTGAAACACGGAACTGGTAATCAGAGTGCTCTTCACCGGTCGCCAGCCACCGGAAGAGGTCGTGCATCAATACCTGGACGTGATCCGCTGGAGGCGTCACTCACCACATACCTTTCGAGGTCGCTCGATATGGGCGATCGTGACGGTCGTGCCCTCTATGTCCAGATCAAAGTCTTTCTCGGGTGATCTGGACCAGGTTCGCCCAGAAACGGCTGGCGTGATTTCCGAGGCGTACGTGCGCGAGGTAAAAGTGTTGTTGCACGAAAAGCGGCGTAAGTTGTGAACATCCAAAGTAAAACGCGCCGCCGAAAGAGGTCAGACGCGGTTTTCATCTCGTTGAGGCGGCGTCAATCGGAAATCGACGAAAGCCTTATGGAGTAAGACTTTCAGTCATTCCAGCTTGATCGGCTTTGCCCCGGCCTTTGTATTGCGGATCGCGGCGCGGTATCGGTCAGAGCATGGAGGTAACGCCTTGTAGGATAACTGAATTACCCCGAAAGTGCCCCCAGTTACCCCGGATGTCAACGGACTCTATAGGATCGCGATGGATGGAATATAAACGAAAAAGCCCGCATTTACGCGGGCTTACGGATTTCTTTGGATGTCTTTGAATGGGTGTTTGGGGCGGCGACTACATAACATGACTCATAAGTAACTGAAATGACAATGGAATGAAGGTCGCAAAAAATCGGAATACCGTCAAAAATACCGTTGGCAAATCGCTGTTAGAAAAATAAGCCCGGCGATGAACCGGGCTTTTTCATGTCTACCGGGTGACGCCCGTACGCCTGGCCCCGTAGGCTGCCGACATGGACTTGTCCAGATAGCCGCTCGCGATCAGGCTTTTCACCTCGTCGCGGACGAACAGCTTGATTTGTTCCCGGCCGTCCGGCCCGGTCTGGCGTTGCGCCTCGACCGGTGCGCCCGAGCCGCGCTGGTCGATAATCTGGATATCGACGCCGCCGCCGCCGCCGTTCTTGACGCCAGCACCACGCGGTAAGACGACTTCGCCTTTCTGGAGGATCGCCGGTACTTCGTCAGGTCTAAGCCCCGCAATGCCGCCCGAGTGATAACGGGGGGCGCCAGCAAACGCCAGCGCCGGAATAGGCCGCGAAAAGGTGGGAGTGCTACCAACCACGCCGCCATTATGGAAAAAGCTTGCCAGCCAGTCCCACGCCTGACCGCTCACGTCGCCGATTTTGTAAAGCCAATCGGTCGAGCCGCCAGACGGTTTGTTATTGTTGTTTTTGTTGTTGTTATTGTTGTTATTGTTGTTGTTGTCTGGTTGATTGCCCGACAAAAATTTGTCCAGCAGATCGATAGCCGGCTCAGTGATAAGCTTTCTGGTAGCAATCCGGATCAGGTCTTGCTCGATCCCCTTCAAAACATCCTTGAACTTCTTGCCTTCCACAACCGAGTCTTCGAAGGCGCTCTGAAAGGTCAGCCCCAGTTCCCGCGCCGCGCTGTCAAGCTTGTCGGTGCTTTTGGTGGTCTCATCAAGCGCCTTGGGGTTAATCACTTCCTCGTCCAGCCGCTTGTTGCGCAGTTCCTCGAAAACGTCGGTCAACTCGTCAGCGTTCACCTTGGTCTGTTCCAGCATCCCATTCACGCCGCCGATACCGTCCCGAAACTGGCCAATCTTGTCGTACCACTCTTCAAAGACACTGGTGATTTCAACGCCAGTCGCTTTGACTTTCCGCATGTCCTCGTGAACCTTCGCCGTGGTCGCCTGAAATGCTTCGATCTTGGGAGGCGCGATATTGACCGGCTTGGCCAGCTCCGACTTTTGCTTTTGCAGGATCTCCAGCCGGTAGTTCAACGCATCGAGCTGCTTGGCCGATTCCTCGACCGCGCCCTTGCCGATCAGTCCGCCCGTGGCCGACGAAATCGACCGGGCATTTTCCATTTTGCGCTCGACTTCCTCGATGCGTTTGATGGTGCGTAAAATGTCGGCATCCAGACCGGTGCCAAACGCGGCTTGAATCTCCTGTTGCCAGAACTTTAGAGCACGGCCCGTGCTGCTGGTAAATCCCTCGAACAGTTCGGTGACGTACCGTATTGCGCTCGCCACAGCATCGGTGTTGATGACCTTGCGCTGAAATTCTTCCCAGGCATTCCCGAGTCGCGCCAATTCATTGGCCGTCCGGTCGAACCGTCCGCCGCCAAACGTCCGGTCCAGTTCAGCCGCGAATTTCGGCAGGAACTGATCGGCCATCAACTGGCCCTGCGACAGCATCTTGTCGAGTTCCGCCGTCGTGACGCCCATGGCCCGCGCCGCGATCTGGAACGCGCCCGGCAATCGCTCGCCCAACTGACCGCGCAATTCCTCGGCGCTGACCTTGCCTTTCGACATGATCTGGGAGACGGCGACGAGCGCCCCGCTTAGTTCGTCTGAGCGTAATCCCAACTGTGCCCCGGCGTTGGCCAGGGACTGGAAAATCTGCCGGGTCGCCTCACCTTCGAGCGCCGTACCTCGGGAGGACGCCGCGAACTTGGCGAAACTCTCGGCGGTGACATTGAAATCGACGCCTAGCTGTTTCGAGATGCGGCCAATGAACTCGAAATTCTTGCCGGCCAGCGCCGCACCGCCCGACGCCGCCTCCATCATCGTGTTCAGCCGGTCTATCTCGCGAGACGCGGTAATCACGCCCCTCGTCAGCACGGCTGCGGACAGCCCGCCGAACACGCCGGCCAGAGTGTTGCGGACCGATACCGCCGCTCGTTCGATGTCGCCGAAACCGCGCTGCGTGATCGTCCGTACCCGCTGCATGTCGGATTGCAGACGGGCGACGTTGGCCCCGATATCAACAAGTAATGTTCCGGCTGTTGCCATGGTGTATTACCTCATGTTTTCCACTATACATTCCCCGTGCCAATCTCAACGCCATTAACGACGCGGCTTTCTATTTGGCACGATTCTTTCAACGAACGCTATTCAGCTCCACCGCAAATGTCATTCCAGACTATAACGTGTGGTTTTCCACCACGGCCACCACGCGCGGCTTAATCGTCCGAGCCACGAAAAAGCCGGTACCATCGTTCCCGCGTCGGGGTCCGGTCCTTGGTAACGATCCTCCCGCTGTTGACGAACGTGGAGAAGTCAGCACACGCGGCATTGGTGCTGCAAAACCAGCGATTGCCGCACCCGTCGCATGGGCACGGCCCGCTTAATATCGTCCTGATCGAGCCCTGTTTCTCGGTGAAGGCTTCCCAATCGACTTGTAACGACGGCTCAACGGCTGCCATCGTCACCGGCCCCCTCCAGTAATGCCCTAAGCCGCGCCTCTTGCAGCGCTATTTCGGCTTGGGTTTTCTGAATGAAATGGTCGAATCCATTGATCCTCAAGTTCGATAGACTCGCTTCCAGTTGCTCAAGCCGGCGATTGATTCGCCGGATTTCGTATTCCGCCAAGCGCCGGCAGGCTTCCCCGCAGTAGCTCGGCGGTCTCCCGTTGGCGCCGGGAGTGTGATCGATCGGTGAACCGCATTTGAGGCAGGATGACATAGGGTTTCTCCGCTATGAGTTTTTAGCCAATTTCGCGTTCGTAAAAAAATGACGAGCCACACGTTCTAGGTTTCGATTCCGCCAAGGAATGAAGCCCCCCTCGGCGGCGGCCAAGCCAAAAAAAGCCGCCACCCGTTACCGAGTAGCGGCCCGTTTGCCTTGTCGACCGGAACACGTTTGACCGCAGCGTCTCACGTATTCACCCAAGGCGAACTTGTTAACGACTTTCCAAAGTCACCAGCCAAGACAGCGTCGTGCTATCACCTTTCGGCGTGATCGTATCTCCCCACGAATCCAAGCCCTCAACTCGAAGGATAGCCCGCCAGTTGATCGTGTGCGTATTCCAGCCAATCGAAGTATCACGCTCAATCGTCATTTCGTGGCGAATCGCAACGTAGTACTGACTCAAATCGGCCAGAATAACGTCACCTTCGGTGCCGACTGCGTTACAGACTTCGCTGATAATGATCGGTCTGCCTAACAGCGTTCCGTTCGGTGCTCCCGCCATGCTGCCCGGCATGAATACCAGACTACCGGATACCGTATCGGTGCCCGCATTGTTCGCCGTGCGCCATTCGGTCTGTAATAGCTTCGCATAGGCGCTCGGACTCATCAGCCATACCGCATTTCTGGCGCAGCTCGGATGCAATCTGCCGTACATTTCGAACAGATTGATTGCGCTGATAGTCCCGGATGCCGTCGCGCCTTTGCCAACCGTAATCTTCGCGGGGCAGTTGAGCAAGCCAAGCGGTTGGCCTGCGCCAGTGCCGTTGATGAATGCCGAGTCCAGGTAATAACCGAGTGCCTGAGTCATGGCACTGGTTATTTGCGTTTCAAAGTTGAGACCGTCTTCAACCAGTTCCCAGGACGCCTCCGTGTAAAGCGCCAACTTTCGAAGCTTGAACGACAGCAGGCGGAACTTCATTTTTTGCGGAGTTGCGGACGAATTCTCAGCAAGCCAATTGCCCGTCAGGCCGCCCACGGAAGTGGATCGGTCGTGATGGTCCCAGATGCCGATTTGAACATTGTTGCTCGGGGTTACAATAACCGTGGCTCGCGGTCGGATCGCTTCGGATTCAAGCGAAGCATCCAGAAGCGACGTGGTCAGAATGGCCGGAACCAGAAAACCGCCATCCACGCCGCTGCCCTCGGTCATGGTCGCATTGGCGATTAGCCGCGGGTCAAACTGGTTTCGTGCCACAATGGACAGGAACTCGTCCATCGTCTCGAATCCGCCGTTGTCCTTGGCTTTCTGTCCAAGGATCGCGGAAAACCTTCTGTCTGCGGACCCATCGATGATCTTGATTCGTGGATCGTCGGCCTTGATGCCGCCGCTTCGTGGTGCGTTGTGCGGCCCGCTGCCAGGTTGCCCCGGTGCGGTCTTCCGGCCTTTCGAGCCACGCGAACCGAGCTCGGCTTCCACTTCCTCGAATGCCGCAAGAACGCGGTCAATCTCTTGCGCCTCGCTTTCGGTCAAATCACGGTTTTGCCGCTCAGCCGTTGCACGGATCGCGCTGGCTTCATTGCTCAGATCAAGCAATCGGTCTTCCAGTGCGCGGTTATTCCAGCCGGAATAATCCGCCATCCCAAATACGCCGGCACTCGGGCAGATTTCGCGCATACGCGCTTGAATGTGTGACAAATTCATTTCGGGTTCTCCAGTAATTGAACAGTGTTTAGTTGCTCTCCAATAAAAAGCCGGTACGTCGACCGGCTACCGGAGAGCCCGCCGGATCGCGCATCCGGCTTAGGCTCGATTATACTACTCTGCTTAAAAAAGCAGTGCTTTTTTATTCACCGTAGACGGTCAGTTCAACGACTCAGGCGGGATACCGTAACGCCCGATTTCGACGCCGTTGACGGCCACGGTCAAAGATCCGTGCGCAAACGTGAATTGGATCGGTGCGCCTCGGTTCACGGCGTCAGCAACGGCCACGCCGGACGATTGCGGGAGTTGCTGCACCAATTCGGCCAGCGCTGCGCCGCATGCTCGGATAAGGTTTTGCATGGTTTCGTTCATAAGGGTTTCCTAACTTTGTTACGGTTAATGGTTTCGAAGGAGTGCGTGCGGTCGCGGTCTGCGCCCTGGCAAGAACGGAATGGCCCCTCCCTCGCGCGTGTGGGTGCCGTAACGGTTACCGATTCAGTAACGGTTACCGATTCAGTAACGGTTACCGATTCAGTAATCGGTATGAGTTCGCCCCTCCCTCGCGCGTGTGGGTGCCGTTGCTCGAACCGATCTAACTTCCCGCCAAAATGGCGAGAAGTTGCAAACCGCAGATGTGATAGCAGAACAGCATGGTCGGGTAGGTTCATGCTGCGCCCTCCCATGTCCCAGGCTCCAGCCAGACATAGCCGCCGTCCGGTGTCCGCGACAATCGCCAGCCGGAACGGATCCGCTCGTAGCATTCGCCGCCTGGCATCCAGCGTTGAACGACCGTTTCCGGTACGGCGTGAATGCGCGGTTCGGTCTCGGTCGCACGGCACAGGTAATACCGCCGCGCTTCGGGATCGCTCCGGCATTTCTCCAGAACCTCGGCGATGACTTCCTCGTCAGTCTCGCCGATCCGATCCAGCCAGGCGCGAATGTCGCGAAGTTCCGATGCTTCCGGCGTGATAACTTTTGAGGGTGAAAAAACCGTGTTTTGTTGCGCGGTTTTTTGGGTGCAAGTTGCGCTCTTGTTGCGCTCTTGGTTGCGCCTCAATGCCGCACCAGCCAAGGCTTTCAGGCTTTCTGTTGCGCGGTTGTTATCATGGGTGTTATCACTGTTTTTTGCCGTTGTTATCATGTTGCGCGTCCTAAGGGGCGCAACGTGATAACTTTTCTCAGTCGTCGACATCGCGCCGCCTCCGTGGTTGTTTGGGCTCGGTATGGTGAGATTTTTTGCGGGGGGCAATCTTGCCTTCCTCGGTGGCCTTTTTGATCGCGCGGCAGACGTTGGATTTATGCATGTTCAGCTCGGTGGCGATGTCCGTGACCGACATCCCCAGGTCATGCAACGCGATTACTTGATCGGCTCGTGATTGCTCGAGATTCCGGACTGTCCACACTTGCCGGCCGTCCCGATCAGTCTCTAGCCGCGCCTCGAACGGCGATCCGGCCGCGTTATGACGGTCTTTCTCAAAGTGGACTTCGAACCGTGCGCCGTCAGTCGCCGGGTCGTAGTCACCCGGACGTCTAAGGCAGATCACACAATCAAGTATGTCCTCCCGCTTACTGGTGCCGCGTTGTGCGCCGTTTTTTCCTGCGTGATGGACGAACAGCACGCTACGCCCGCGCGCCCGCTGATACATCGCCCATTCAGCGACATTCAGCCAGCTTTCCGCTTCGTTCTCCCGCCCACCGCGACGCACCAGCGCCGACAGGTTGTCTACTACGATCAATCGAGTGCTATCGGTAATGTGTTCCTCGATAGCATCCTGACCTTCGCCGGTCGCAAGGTCCGGCATAAACGAAGTTTGCAGGTCCGGCGTAACTACCCGGAAGTTGTCCGGGTCGCATTCCTTATCGCTGGCCAGGATGATTGAAGACAGGCGCTCTTGCATGGCCGCGCCCGGCATTTCGCCGTCCAAATAAAGAACGCCGTGCGGCTTCTCGGCCGTCCAGCCTAGAAACTCGCCGCCGCTGGCCGCAGCGTACGCCACGTTCAGAGCGAAATGGGTTTTACCCACGCCACGCCAGGCGTAAACCATGTTCAGGCTTTGGGTGCCAAGCCAGGGCGAAATAATGGGGTCAAGCCTCGGGAGTTCGCGACTTAGCAGGTCGTGAAGGGTGACAGACACCAGCTTGGGTGACTCCGTCCGTCGCGGTCTTTCCTTCTCGGTTTTTTCTGATTTTGATGAATCTGAACCGTAATACTCGGCCGTGCCGCCCGAGTGCCCCAGGATTTCATCGGCGGAGCGCCTGCAATCATCCAGACTAGGCATGGCGCACCTCCCGGATTTTGTCCGCGAGGTCAGCCGCGAACCGCGCCATTTCATGCGCTTGTTCGGCCGTGAACTCGTCGCCGCGAGCCAAGCCCGAGAACGCTATGCTGGCGATGACTAAATCACGCTCCAGCGCCTCGAACAGGTCGCGCCAGGGTATCGGCGGGGCTTTAGGTTTGGCGGCATAGCCGCTCTCTCGCGGCGGGAATAGGTCGCGCAGTTCCAGCCCGACAGCCCCGAGTATCTCGGTCGGCCCGCAGCCGGCAAAACATCGGATAAGGACGGTGCCGTCGTCGGTCTCGCCAACGGACAGGGATGGCGACCGGTCGTCATGTGCCGGGCATCGAGCGAGCCATCTACCCGTCCCGGTCGGGCGTACCCGGTCCAGCCGTGACAGTAGGGTATCGACGGGGTTATGATGACTACGCCCTGTTTTTCCTACTCCCCCCGGTCGCGGGTGCCCGCCCGCGCCGTGGGTGCCTCCCGGCCTCATGATGCACCCCGTTTTTTCAGCGCATCGCGCAATTTACCCACATTCCACGCGGTGGTACGTGGTCCGAGCTTTTCCGGCGCCGGGATGATGCCTTGCCGAGCGTATCGCCAGACGCTCCCCTCGGAGACATCGAGGAGCCCGGCCACTACCGGTAAGCGGACAAAAGCCGAATCAGGGAGATCGTCGAAGTGCCGCAGTGCGGCCGGAATGTGTGATGTGGAGTTGTGTGACATGTGATCGCCTCAGATGTAATGGACGATCACTATTATTTACAGCATGAAACCGATATCTAGTGACAGATAATCAGGCTATTTTTTGACACTAGGTCGCACAAGGGCCAATTCCAGAAAACGGGCATATCCGGCAACGCGCGGCTTTATCTGTGCATACCATCGCTGTGCTTGTCGCTTGCCAACGCGGTAATGCTTGGACACTAGATCGCAAAATTCGGACTCGCTTAATGCGCCTGCTACTCGCCTCAGTGCAAGCTGATAAACCTTATCTCCGGGTCCAGCTTTGTCGATATCGATAGATACTTGCCTTCCTTTTTTTTGCTGCCGGCGCTGCCCTCGCTTTTTGGCAAGCTCAAACTCTTTTCTTAGGTCTGTTGCGAAATAAAGATAATCCTGCAAAGCACACGCTGCCGCATGGCATAAATCCTTATCCGGCGGTTCACCGTTATTCCATTTTGTGCCGTGCCTTCTAATAAACTCGTCTAGCTGTTCTCGGGTATATCCGCGTGATTTCGACATAACGCCCCCTATGGCGTTAACCCCTAAAGAAAGGGCCAGTCCAGCCGGGTTAGGGTGCCCGGTTTTCGCCCCGTCGGGCTAGGACTGGCATGCTCGATTATAAGGGGTTTACCTCAGTCCCCGCCGATAATCCGCTGGTCTGAATCTCCGCCCGCCGCCGCCGGTGCGGTCCGTTTATCCTTCGTTGTGAAGGAAATCCGCAATCCATCGATTTCCAAGCGGAAACTCATCCCGGATTCATTCCCCTCATCTGGTGGTAACTCGGAGATAATCTGCTCGATCATTTTATCGAGATTCATGACGCACCCCCTCCGATCAGAACTTCAGTCCGTTCGATCCGCTTATGGATTTCCTCGATTATCGTTTGGGCTCCGTAGACCGTTACGTCTGTCCAGTTTGGCGCATCGTGAACCGCTGATCTCAGGATATCGATCAAGCCTTTAGCTTCGCCGAGCACGTCAGCCGCGTCTACGGGGTCGAGTGTGGTGTTATGCTCTTGTGTAGCCATGATTTCACCTCTTAGGTAGGTGGTTGTGGTTAGGGGCACTTGAGTGTAACGGCACTCTTGCGCCCCGCTAAGCCTTCCGTGACTTCCCGGCGATCCCCGCGCCGGTTCGGGATTCAGTCACGCCGGGCGACGCAAGGGAACCACGTCCGCCCCACGTTTCAGCCCGTCCAAGTAATCCGCCCAAGCCTGCATCATCCTCCGGCGTTCGGGTAAATGCGCCGTCCGGTTATAAGCCCGGCCGTTCGGATCTTTTACGGCATGCGCTAACTGGTGCTCGATGAAATCGGGACGGAAGCCCAGGACTTCATCCAAGACCGTGCGAGCCAATGCACGAAAGCCGTGAACGCTCATTTCGTCCTTATCGAATCCCATACGCCGCAGCGCCGCGAGTAATGCCACGTCCGACATGGGGCGGGAACCGTCTCGCGTTCGGGCGGATGGGAAAGCGTAACGGCCTTGTCCGGTCAGTCCGTGAAGCTTTTTGAGGATTTCGACGGCTTGTGTGGATAGCGGGACGATATGCGGGGTTTGCGTCTTCGTGACGAAATAGCGCCATTCCGCCGCGTCCAGGTCGATATGCGTCCATTCCGCCTTGCGTAGCTCGCTGGGGCGAACGAATACCAGCGGGGCTAGCCGCAAGGCACACTTCACCGGAAACGTACCCTCGTAGCCGTCAATCGCCCGCAACAGTTCGGCAATCTTCTTAGGATCGGTCACGGCTGCGAAATGACCGCCTTTCGCCGGGGGAAGCGCCCCTTTCAGGTCGGCGGAAATGTCGCGATCAGCCCGCCCGGTCGCAATGGCGTAACGAAAAATCCGTCCACAGTTCTGTAGCGTCCGGTGAGCCGTTTCCAGTGCGCCGCGTTCCTCTGTGCGCCTGAGTACCGCCAGCAATTCCGGGGCGCTCACTTCCCGAATAGGGCGAGTGCCGATCCAGGGGAAAATGTCTCGTTCCAATCGCCGGATGATCCGATCGGCATGACTCGCTACCCATGACGGTTGGAACTTAATGAACCACTCGCGGGCGATGGCTTCGAAGGTCTCGGACTCGGCGGCTTTGGTCGCTTTCTTCTGTGCGCTCGGCTCAATGCCCTGAGCGATCAGCTTGCGGGATTCGTCGCGCTTCTCGCGGGCTTCCTTCAAAGTGACATCGGGGTATACACCAAGCGCCAAGGTCTTGCGTTTCCCTTCGAATCGGTAATCAAAGCGCCAATACTTACCGGCCTTATTGACCAGCAAGTACATGCCTTTTTCATCGGCCAGCTTGTACGGCTTCTCTTTGGCCCTGGCGTTGCGAACGGCGGTATCTGATAACGGCATGACGGTATCTCCAACGGAACGATTGAGCGTCCACGGTCCGCACCGTCTGCGAGATTGAGGAATTTGACGGTATATGGCTTTGCGACGGACGGCGTGCCGTCAAAACTACCGCCAATTATTACGGTATGTCAAGGCGTGTTGTGACACGTTATGGGGCAATAAAAAACCCGCTATGCCTTGAGTCATGCGGGTTTCGGGTCTTTGTGGGACTTCCTTAAATGCTTAGTTGGTGGAGGCGGCGGGAATTGAACCCGCGTCCGCGAATCCTCCGCCTTTGGCTCTACATGCTTATCCGACTCTATTGATTTAACCGGTCGCTACCCGAGCGGCAGGGAAGACGGCCGGCGGTTCCGTTAGGTTTTAGCGAATCGGCCCCGGACAGACCTCATCGCGAGCTTACAATTGGGTTACCCCCGAAAACCGACGCCTATAAGCGGGCTTCGGATCAGAGGCCGGCCGGATTAAGCGGCCAGAGCGTAGTTGTCGTCGTTGGCAACTATATTGGTTGCAGATTGATTAACGAGGTTATCTGCACCTCGGCATGCACCTCGGGTTTTGCGATCCTCGTCGAAGCCAAGTCGCCCCCTAGGTCAGGAAGATAGACAGTATAACCGCAAAAAAGTTTCGAGCAACCAGCGTTTGAGTCGTGGCGCGATAATCGTGCGAAACAGCTTTTCTTGGCGGAACGTTGCGATACGCTGAAGGGATCGGGTAATGCAGGCTAGCGACTACCGGCAGGGGACAAATTTCAATCACGCTAAAGCGGCATGGCGCTATGCGCTCATCTCTCGTGAGATGCAGTCTTCCTTAAGGCCGGAAGGGTGTTTCCGGCCTTAAGCACGGACAAGTCCGTGAGTAGAACTGGTTTTCAGTCTTTCAGAGATCGTCCATCCATTCCGCGTCGCGGACGAAGCGGTGTTTCTCTTGTTCTTCCATCTCCGCGAGATTCGCGAACACTTCTTTGGCATGCGGATCGTCGACGATGATTGCCGCTCCTTTATAGAGTTCGATCAGCGCGTTGTCGAAGGCCATGGCGATCTTTATGACGTCATCGACGGACATATTGGGCCTAACGGCGCAATTCTTTAGCAGTTGTTCGACGTTGGAGCCTGGAGAATATTGGAGCCAGAAATTGAGGATGCTCTTGCGCGATCCATCTTCGAACCGCTGCATCGCCTGTTCCCGATTTTTTTCGTGGCGGCTGAGGTAATCCAAAAGCATTTTTACCCGAGCCTGATCGTTTTGTTGGTTCAGCGAATCGTAAAGTTCTGTCAGTTGGCTGTGTAGTTGAATACCGTAGTCGAGCACATCTTTAACTTGCTCGAAGTTATGCATCTGCTGGTCCATATGGCACTCCGAAAGTGTTATTCGGCAGGTTTCATACGGTTCGAAGCATCTCTCTTTTGGCATCGCAAGGCAATAGTGCAATCGTGCGGTCGGTTCGACCTGCGGAATTCCGCAGGCGCGACCTGATTGTCACTTTCGGCGCGTGACCGTATAACTGGCCATCATGCCCGCGTCGATGTGGTCATTGACGTGGCAGTGATACATCCAGACGCCGGGATTGTCGGGTTTCATATCGACGGTGACGTGGGTTCCCGGAAGCAGATTCACGACATCTACGCGGCGCCCGGTCTCGGTGAGCGTATTGCCGTGCCAATGCGGGGTATGGAGATCGACTTCGGTTCCGAGGGACAGTTGATACCAGCGCACGGTTTCGCCTTCTTTCATCGTCATTCCCGGAAGGTTGTGATAGACGTAGCCGTTCATGCTGTGCATCAAGTTGCTTTCGACGAAGCTTTCGTCATCTTTCTCGTCCGTGGCAGCCGGTGCGAAGGTGCTGATGTTCTTGTCCAGAAAGAAACTCTTGTTTTCGTCGAACACGGTGAACAGCACGACGAATTCGCGGTCGATGCCTTTCAGTTTACCGTTGTTCTGCAGAACGCCTCGGCGGGAAATGATGATGGGTCCTACCAGGCCGGTATTCGTGTCGACCACCTCGTTGACATGGGAATGGTAAAGCCACACGATCGAACTCGGGTCCTCGGGGCCCGGACCCGAACGTTCGGGTACTTGCCAGAGGTAGGTGTGGGTTTCGCCCGGTTCGACCGTATCGTCTTTGCGGTCATCTCCGGATGTGCCGTCCGCGTAATGAGTGCCTTCGCTGTCCTTCCGGTAAAGCACGCCGTGCGGATGGAGTGAAATCGGCATGTTTGCCAGTTTATTCCTCAGCACCACTTTGATGGTGTCGCCGACGTTGGCGCGAATTACAGGCCCTAGTATCCCTAAGTGCCGCCACTCGGGCGGACGTTCCTTGATTTGGGTAAAGCTGGCGTCGGCGTACTCGATATAACGCGCTTTGTAATACTGTCGGCCGATCCGATCGGCGTTATTCCCTTCGACGAAGACTTTCTCGTCCTCGTTGAATTCTGCGCCATGCATGGGATTGACGGGATAGGAGGGGGCGTAGTCCCACAAGATTTCTTCGGCGGCGATGTAGTAGGTTCGCGTCGAATTGGCCGTCACGGCTTCGGAGAACAACAGTAGAACCGCCAAGTGTGAAAGGAGGATTCGGATCTGGATCACGGCGATAAACCTGGGACGGGGAATCGATCGAAAAAGCGTGAGAAAATGATAATCAATATCATTATAGGATGCCAGTATTTGTTCCCCGGAGTGGCTGACGGCTTTTATGGTAGTATTGAGCGCCATTAACAATGGGATGAATCTCTTTCCGGGTTTCGGGATCAACACTCTTTTCCATGAACGAACACACACTTACCCATCTCAAGCAGCTGGAAGCCGAAAGTATTCACATCATTCGCGAGGTGGCTGCCGAGTTTGAGCGTCCCGTAATGCTCTATTCGATCGGCAAAGATTCCGCAGTCATGCTGCATCTCGCAATGAAGGCGTTTTTTCCCGGCAAACCGCCTTTTCCGCTCATGCATGTCGATACGACCTGGAAATTCCGGGAGATGATCGAGTTTCGCGATCGCCGCGCCCACGATCTGGGTCTGGATCTCATCGTGCACGTCAATATGGAGGGCGTGGAACAGGGCATTGGTCCTTTCACTCACGGCAGCAAGAAACATACGGATGTCATGAAAACCGAGGCTCTCAAGCAAGCCTTGAACAAATACCAGTTCGATGCGGCATTCGGCGGAGCGCGCCGGGACGAGGAGAAGTCGAGGGCGAAAGAACGCGTTTATTCCTTCCGCGACCGAAACCATCGTTGGGACCCGAAAAATCAGCGGCCGGAGCTGTGGAATCTCTACAACGGCAAGATCAACAAGGGCGAGAGCATCCGGGTGTTTCCGCTTTCGAACTGGACCGAGCTGGATGTTTGGCAGTACATCTATCTGGAGAACATTCCGATCGTCCCGTTGTATTTCGCCAAAGAGCGGCCGGTGGTCGAGCGCGATGGGATATGGATCATGGTGGACGACGATCGCATGCCGCTGGCACCCGGCGAAAAGCCGATCATGAAGATGGTCCGCTTCCGTACCCTGGGTTGCTATCCCTTGACCGGCGCCGTCGAATCGACCGCCGCCACCTTGCCCGACATCATCCAGGAGATGCTGCTGACCAAGACGTCGGAGCGCCAAGGGCGTGTCATCGATCACGATCAAGCGGGGTCGATGGAAGAGAAGAAAAAAGAGGGTTATTTCTGATTTTCGCTATGGAAGGTGCCGAGCGTGCATTCAACGTTGGCGTCTGCGTCTGACCCATTCATCCAGTGAATTAGTCTATGTCTCATCAGTCCGAGCTCATCAGTTCCGATATCCACGCCTATCTCGCTCAGCACGAGCGCAAGGAATTATTGCGCTTCTTGACCTGCGGCAATGTCGACGACGGCAAGAGCACCCTGATCGGGCGCCTTTTGCACGATTCGAAAATGATTTACGAGGACCAGCTGGCGGCGATCAAGAAGGACAGCGTCAAATCGGGCACCACCGGCGGCGATATCGACTTGGCGCTGCTGGTCGACGGGCTCCAGGCCGAGCGGGAGCAGGGCATCACCATCGATGTGGCCTACCGGTATTTCTCCACGGCGAAGCGGAAATACATCATTGCCGACACGCCGGGGCACGAGCAGTACACCCGGAATATGGCGACCGGAGCGTCCACCTGCGATTTGGCCATCATTCTGGTCGATGCGCGTCACGGCGTGATGACGCAGACCAAGCGTCACAGCTTTATCGTGTCCCTGCTGGGCATCAGGCACGTGGTCGTAGCCATCAATAAGATGGATCTGGTCGGCTACAGCGCTGACGTATTCGAGCGCATTCGCAGCGATTACCTGGCGTTCATCGAAAAACTGGATATTCACGATGTCCGCTTTATCCCGCTGTCGGCTTTGAAGGGGGACAACGTCGTCAGCCGTAGCGAGGAAATGCCCTGGTATCAGGGGCAGGCGCTGATGGAGCTTTTGGACACCATCGAGATCGCCAAGGACCAGAATTTTACGAATCCGCGCTTTCCGGTGCAGTACGTCAATCGACCGAATTTGGATTTCCGCGGTTACAGCGGCACCGTGGCCGCGGGGGTTTTTCGCAAGGGCGATCCGATTACGGTGCTGCCGTCCAAGAAGACCAGCCGCATCAAGTCCATCGTGACTTACGACGGAGAACTGGAAGAAGCATTTCCGCCTCAAGCCGTTACGATCACGCTTACGGATGAAATCGACGTGAGCCGCGGCGACATGCTGGTCCGTTCCGATGACTTGCCGATGCTCGGCACCCGTTTCAAGGCCCATATCGTGTGGATGACCGAGGCGCCTTTGGTTCCGGGCCGCCAGTATTATCTGAAGCAGATGACCAAGGTGGTCAACGGCTCGGTTTCTCAGATCCATCACCGCGTCGATATCAATACCTTGGAGCAGCTTCCGGCGGACCAGCTCAAGCTGAACGAAATCGGCTTGTGCGAGGTCTCCCTGAGCGGGCCGATCGCGTTCGATCCTTACAAGGTTTGCAAGGGCACCGGATCGTTCATCGTCATCGATCGCCTGACCAACGTTACCGTCGGCGCCGGCATGATCCTAAGTCAGGCGGACGGCGAATCCGGTTTACGGCGGGTGACGGTTGAAGAGCGGAGCGCGCGTTTCGGACAAAAGGCGGTGACGCTATGGATTACCGGCGAACGCCGGCACGATGTGGCGTATGAACTCGAACGGAAGCTCTTCGATGTCGGGCATGCCAGCACCGTTTTGGATAACGAGGCGCTGGGCGTACAGGTTCAAGCCATTGCAGAGCAGATCAACCATGCCGGACTGATCTGCATCTGTCCTTGCGAAGCAAGCCCGAGTGGCGACGGTTTGAGCGCGCTCCATGTTTCGGCCGATGAAATGGAAGCGGACGAAGTGCTTGCGTTATTGAAGGAAACTCAGGTCCTCGAGTTCTGATCGTCTGACTTGATTTTCCGTTTCCGCCCATTCCGCCATCGCCGCGGAATGGGCATTCCAGTATCGGCCGTTTTCCCTGCGGTAGCTTTCCAGTTTTAGATCATCCTTCCGGTTGCCTACGAGCACGGTAAGTGCGCCTGTCTCGGCGGTATTCAGTACCGGTATGTTCATGTTTCCGTAGCGTTGCAGCACCGCCCGATGAGGAAACCCGTATCGGTTCAGATAGCCTGCGGGAATGAGAGCGTAACGAGGCTTCACGGCAGCCAAAAAGGCGGAGCTTGAAGAGGTTTTACTGCCATGATGGGGGACGACCAGAATGTCGCTGGCTAAAAGATGCCCGTAACGGTCAACCAATAGGCGTTCACCGGTTTTTTCGATGTCGCCGGTCAATAGTGCGCTGCCGCCGGGCCCGCTGATTTTCAATACGCAGGAATTGTCGTTCTCGCGCTCGCTTTTTTCGATGGGCGCGAGCATCTCGAATTTGACGCCGTCCCATTCCCAAGACTGTTCGGCTTTGCAGGTTTCAGTCGAAAATTCCGATAACTTTTCCGGCACGCTGGTATAAGTCCGCCCGACCACAAATCGTCTGAGCAGCGACGGCGCGCCGCCGATGTGGTCGTTGTCGCCGTGACTTACGATCAAGGCGTCGATGCGCTCGATCCCGCGATGGCGGAGATAAGGCTCGATGACGGCGGAGCCGATATCGAACCGGCTCCCGAACCGGGCTCCGGTGTCGAAGATCATGAGGTGTTCGCTAGTCTCGACGGCAACGCCGAGTCCCTGGCCTACATCGAGCAGGGTAAGCAGGAAGCCCGCTTGAGGCGGCCTATCGGGCTGCGCGGTCACGGCCGGAACGGCCAGAACGAGACCGAGCCAGCGCGCCGGAATGCCCTTGGGGGATAGCAGCAGCACGAAGCCGCTCAATGCCAGCGGAATGGTCCAGAACGGCGGTCCGGCATGGGTCCACTGAGCCACCGGCTGTTCGGCAATCCATTGGAGAAAAGGCCACGTCCATTCAAGCAGGCGTGATGCCAGGATCAGCAGCGCTTCGCCCGCCACCGGCAGTATCGGTAACAGCAGTGCGCCGGTCAGGCAAACCGGAATCAGCAGCAAGCCGATCACGGGGACGGCAAACAAGTTGGCAATTGGAGAAATGATCGAAACCTGCTGAAAGAATAACAACAGCAGGGGTGCAAGGCCTAGCGAGGTGGCCCAGTTCACCCGCATCATGGCCCGCCAACCGCCGATTTCGCCTCTTCTGTATGAAACAGCGAAAAGGATTAGAGCGACAGCTGTGAAGGAAAGCCAGAATCCCGCCGAAAGAACCGCCAACGGATCGTAAAGCACCACGGCCAGCAAGGCCGTCGCGAGGACATGAAAACTATTGAGATGCCGCTGGCCGATGACGGCGCCCATGACGATGCCGATCATAATCATGGCGCGTTGAGTGGGAATCGCGAAGTTCGCCAGCGCCGAGTAGAAGAGGGCGGCCGCAAAAGCACAAACGGCCGCAACAGTCGGCGGCGACCAGCGCATGATGCCCAACCTCGACCACATTCGGCGTATGACGAAAAAGACAAATCCTGCGACTAAACCGATATGCGAGCCGGAAATCGCAACCAGGTGAGTCGTGCCCGTGCGCCGAAGCACGTCCCATTGAATGGGCGTAATGTCATCGTCGACTCCCATGACCAGAGCCTTGATGATTCCGGCTGCGGGTTCGTCGTTCAGTGTTGCCGAAAGGCTATCGTAAAGGGCCTGCCTCCAAATTTCGAATGAATACCGGTTGTCTCCCGCATCGAGCCGCCGATTGTCCGGAGACTTCGCGACGTAACCGACCGCGCGGATTCCCTGGGCAAACAGCCATTGTTCGTAGTCGAGACTTCCCGGGTTCAGCATTCCATGCGGCGGCTTGAGCTTTACTCTGAGCTGCCAGCGTTCGCCCGCTTTTGGCGAAACTCCGCGGTCATACCAGCTCAGGCGAACGCGTGACGGCAAACTTAGGTCGTCGGGCTGTAGAGTTTGTTCAATATCGAAGTCGAAACGGAAACCGTGGTCCACGGGCTGGGGAATGGTACGAACGACGCCTTCGACGACGGCCGTTTGTCTCTCAGTTGCAGTCGGAAGACCTTGGTCGAGTCGAATTCCGGCAAAGGCAAGCGCCCAGAGGATGCCGAACGCAAATGCTGCCGGAAAACGCAGCTTATAATAAACGGCTAGACCGAAAGCGGAGCTCAAGAGGACGAAAGCCCAGGCACCGGGCAAAGACGGAAGTTGCTGGACAGCGCTGACCCCGCCGACAAAGCCGATGGCTAGCGGAAGAACCAGCGGGCTGCGGGTTTGTGGATGGAGAATTTCATTCAACTTTGAATTTCAAATCCGTACAATAGCGCGCCTTTTACCTAAAAAAATAGTTCACAATCATCCCAGTTAAGGGCTATGCCTAAAAAGTTTTTTAAGCGCTACTTGCCGGACCCGAAAAAAGTAAAGGAAATTAAATCGCTGGAGTTTTTGGGGGATAAGCTTCACTCGCCGAATTTATGGCATCTGAACCGTCGGTCGGTATCACGGGCTTTTGCCATAGGGCTATGGGCCATGTATACCCCGCCATTGCCCTGGCAACAAATCATCGCCGCGGTTTTGGCGATCTATTTCAATGCCAATTTACCTATCGCCGTGGCCTTGGTCTGGATTACCAATCCGCTGACCTGGGTGCCGATGTATTACTTCGCCTACAAGGTAGGCGCGCTTGTTATGGGACAAGCAGCTTTCGACTTCGATCAGTTCTCGGAACTGTTCACCATAGAAAAAGCATTGGAGTTAGGGGCACCCTTGCTGATTGGTTGCGCCATTCTGATGCACCTCGGGGCCGTCCTAGGCTATTTCGGCATACTTTTCATGTGGCGGCGATCCGTGCGACATCAGGTGGAATTGAGAAAGTTCCGCAATGCGGAATTGAGTACGGCCATTATGGTCCGGGAAAGCTACGCGTCGTACAAGAAGTTCCTGGAACACCGGCACAAGCATCAGAACGATCGATTGATCGGAGCAGCGAAACCTGTCGCGAAGAAAGCAGGCTAATCGTAATGCTGCTTTAGGCGGACGGGTTCGGATGTGTTTTCCGGCTTGACGATCCGTCCGTCTTCCAAATGCAATATCGTATCCATCCGCTGAGCCAAAGACGGATCGTGAGTGACGACTAGGAAACTCACCCCGTTTTCTTGGTTCAGCTCCAGCATGAGTTGATACACCTGTTCCGCGGTTTTTCGATCCAGATTTCCGGTTGGTTCGTCAGCCAAAACGCACTTCGGTTTCGTGACCAGCGCACGGGCGACGGCTGCGCGCTGGCGTTCGCCGCCCGATAATTCTCCGGGTTTATGCTCCAGACGTTTGCCGAGTCCGACCCGCTCCAACATCGACGCTGCGCGCTTTCTTGCTTCATGTATCGGCAGCTTCGCTATCAAAAGCGGCATGGCGACGTTTTCCAGTACCGTGAATTCACCCAGCAGGTGGTGGAATTGATAGACGAATCCAAGCACCCGGTTACGCAGTTGGGCGAGCTTGCGTTCGTTCAGTGTTCCCAGGTCCACGCCGTCCAGTTGGACTTGCCCTCGGGTTGGCGCGTCTAGACCCCCGAGTAAGTGCAAAAGCGTGCTTTTGCCCGAGCCGGACGCTCCCATAATGGCGACCTGCTGTCCCGGTTCGACGGAAAGCGTTATGCCCTGCAACACATCGACGCTCAGATTGCCTTGGGCATAACGCTTGTGCAGATCGCGGCACTGCAGCACCGGCTTATTCATAACGGAGTTCCTCGGCGGGCTTGATGCGAGATGCCTGCCAGGCCGGATAGATCGTCGCCAGGATGGAAAGCAGGAAGGCCATGCCGGTAATCCGGTACACGTCGGACCAGATCAGTTTCGACGGCAGCTCGCTGATGTAGTAAACGTCGGCCGACAGGAAATGAACGCCGAACAACCGCTCGATCGCCGGTACGATGGTTTCCACATTCCACGCCAATAAGACTCCGCCGACACCGCCCAGCAAGGTGCCGAACGTACCGATGACCGTACCGAGCACGATAAATATTCCCATGACTTCGAGTGGAGTCATGCCCTGGGTTCGGAGGATCGCGATATCCGAACGCTTGTCGGTGACCACCATAACTAGTGTGGAGACGATGTTGAAAGCGGCAACCGCGACGATGAGCAGGAGAATGATGAACATCACCCGCTTTTCGGTTTGTATGGCTTTGAAGAAGTTGCTGTGCGACTGCGTCCAGTCGGCAATCTGATAACGCCCATCGAGTTTGGGGCCAAGGTCGCGCGCCACTCGCTGCGCGTAAAATACGTCGTCCAGCTTGAGTCTAAGCCCCGATATGGCGTCATCGAGGCGAAACAGCTTGGCGGCGTCTTCCAGCTGAATCAGCGCCAGATTCCGGTCGTACTCATACATCCCGACCTGGAAAACTCCGACCACCGTAAAGCGCTTGAGGCGCGGCAGAATGCCGGCGGGTGTTGCCGTAAGTTGCGGGGTGATGACGGTCACCTTGTCGCCGGTGAGGACACCCAGATAATCAGCCAGCTCAGAACCGAGAATAATGCCGAATTCGCCGGGTTTGAGCGCTTCGAGGTGGCCTTCCACGATGCGGTTGGCGACCTCGGACACGCGCGGTTCATAGTCGGTCATGATGCCGCGCAGCATCACGCCGCTAACTCGGCGGTCCGAGTTGAGCATGGCTTGACCTTCGATATAAGGTGCCCAGCCTAGAATACGGGAGTCTTGTTCGAGCGGGGGTTCAAGCGAGCGCCAGTTCCGCAGTTGGCCATCCAAGCCGGAGATGGAGGCATGCGAAGTCATGCCCAGTATGCGTTCGCGAAGTTCCGCTTCGAATCCGTTCATCACTGACAGTACTGTAATCAAGGCGGTGACGCCCAAGGCGATGCCCAGAACCGAAGTGAAGGTAATGAACGAAATGAAGCGCGTGCGCCGCTTAGCCCGCGTATAGCGCAGACCGATGAAAAAGATCAGTGGCTTAAACATGCGCCGATATCGACCGGGCTCCGCAAAAAGTGAGCTTCATGGGGAAAAAGAAGGTTGTCGGGAATCAGAGAGGCGATTGGCCCTTTTGGCAATCCATGCAGATGCCGTAGAGACAGAGCGAATGATCCGTCAGCTTAAAATGTTTCTCGTTTGCTATTTCGTTTTGGCGGCGCTCGATGAACTCGTCGCTGAATTCTTCGACTCGGCCGCACTTGACGCATACGATGTGATCGTGATGCTCGCCGCGGTTTAGCTCGAAGATCGAGTTTCCGCCTTCGAAATGATGGCGTTTGACCAAGCCCGCCGCCTCGAATTGGGTCAGGACTCGGTAAACTGTGGCCAAGCCGATTTCTTCACCCTCGCTGAGCAGCGACTTGTAGACTTCTTCCGCTGTCAGGTGTCGATCCGATCCGCTACGGTTCTCCAGCATCTCTAGAATCTTGACGCGCGGGAGAGTCACTTTAAGCCCGGCGTTTCGTATGTCTTGACTTTCCAAAGCGGCAACCTACGCAGTGTTTTAACTCTGTCGATCGAGTATGATTGGACGTTGGGTCCGATTCTCCGCAATCATAACATGCCGAAGCGTTTCATCGTAATAACCTACTGCCTGACTCTGTTTTTAGCCGGCTGTTCCACCGAAAAGCTTAAAGAGTCCCTACCTGGGGTGTACCGGCTCGACATCCATCAGGGCAATATCGTTTCTCAGCAAATGGTGGATCAACTTCGGCCCGGTATGACCAAGCGGCAAGTGGCATTCATCATGGGTACGCCACTGGTCGTCGATCCTTTCCACGACGATCGCTGGGACTATATCTATTCCAACGAGCCCGGTGGCAAGCAGCGGATGCAGAAGCGGATTACCCTGGTTTTCGACAAGGATGAATTGATCGGGCTTCAGGGTGACTTCCGACCGGGCAACCTTCCCGAGATTGAACCCGGCAAGGATGTGACGATCGATATCCCGAAGATCGAGCGCGAGAAAAGCTTGTGGGAAAAGATCACGGGTTTGTTCCGAAAAGGCGATTAGTAGAGTGCGAGGAGTCTCGGTCCGCGGTTCTACTTCTTCGCTGCCCGCGCGCGCCGAGCTTCTTTGGGGTCGGCGATCAAGGGGCGATAAATCTCCACTCGGTCGCCCGGCTTTATCGGTTGGTCGATGGAGCAGACCTTGCTGAAAATTCCAATCTTGTCCTTTGTCAGGTCGATCTCCGGGAAACGGTCCAGGATACCTGATGCGGCGATGGCGGTTTCCGCTGTCGCATTTTCCGGTACGTTCACGGTGAGAATGACCTGTACATCCGGTTTCGCGTAAGCGACTTCGACTTTCATTTCTTTTGCTGCTTGTCCGATCTTTACCGAATCAAATCACGCCGACGGCGCTAAGGGTGACGAGGGCGACAGCCAAGGGAGAAACGTAGCGAATAGTAAAACGCCAATAGTTATAAGCCGACCCCATTTCGAGCTCCGTTTCCGAGGTCTCGCGCCTCATGATCCAGCCGGCAAATAAGGCAACCAAGATGCCGCCAACGGGCAACATGATATTGGCCGTGAGAAAATCCACGAGCTCGAAGAAATTCTTGCCGAACCAGGTATTTCCGGACCATAGATTGAACGAAAATACGGTTCCGAGCCCAAGTAGCCAGCAGCCTAGTCCGCTCCAAAGACAGGCCTTCTCGCGGCTCATCGCCTGGTTTTCGGACAGCCAGGCCACGGCGGGTTCGATCAAGGCAATCGCGGAAGTAATCGCCGCAAAAAATACGAGAACGAAAAACAATACCCCGAACAGTGAACCGCCGGGCATTTGGCCGAAGGCGATGGGCAGCGTCTGAAAAATCAGGCCGGGGCCCATGGTCGGCTCCAAGTGGTTGGCGAATACGATTGGAAAAATGGCGACACCCGCCAATAAAGCCACTAGGGTGTCCGCGGAGGCGACAAAAATGGTAGACCGCGAAATCGAAACATGATCAGGGAGATATGAGCCGTAGATCATGATTGCGCCCATGCCCAATCCGAGAGAGAAAAAGGCCTGCCCCATCGCGACCAGCACGCTCTCGCCGTTGATGCGGCTGAAATCCGGCTTGAACAGGAACGACATTCCCTGGCCGAATCCGTCGGAACTCATCGCATAACCGTCCAGGAGTATGAGCATGATGAACAAGCCCGGCATCATGAAGCGCGTCGCTCGCTCCAGTCCGCCGCTGACGCCGCGGCTGACGATGAGCATCGTGGCGGCCATGAAGACAGTGTGCCAGATAAACTGAATTTCCGGAGCGCTTTTGAGGTCGTCGAATACCCGTGCGGCGGTTTCGGCGCTGATATGGCTCATATAGCCGCTGTTCATCTTCAAGATGTAGACCATCGACCAGCCGGCGATGACCGAGTAATAGGACAGAATCAGGAAGCCCGACAACACGCCGAGCCAACCGGCATAGTGCCAGGCAGGACCGGCTTTCGCTTCCTGTGCCAGCGACAACATGGTATTGATAGGATTTTGCCGACCGCGGCGCCCCAGCATGGTCTCTGCGATCATGATCGGAATACCGATGGCAGCGACGCATAAGAGGTAAACCGCGACGAACGCTCCGCCTCCGTTTTCGCCGGCCAGATAGGGAAACTTCCAGATATTCCCGAGGCCTATGGCCGAACCGCTTGCAGCCAGAACGAACGCCAAGCGCGATGACCATTGGTTGTGCAGAAAACGTTGATCGGTCATGTGTTCTCCGAATTATTATGCTGAACCAATCGAAGGTCCGGGCAACCCGAGGTTGGGGTAAAATAACAAGATTTTTCCATCGAGTCAGGCAATTTAGTTTTAAGTACATGGCCGCAAAGAAAAACAAGGATACAGCCGGAAGTGGCACCATCGCTCTCAACCGGCAAGCCACGCACGAGTATTTCATCGAGGAGCGCTACGAGGCGGGACTAGTCCTGCAAGGGTGGGAGGTGAAAAGCTTGCGTGCGGGAAGAGCACAGCTGAAGGAGAGTTATGTCACGCTGAAAAACGGCGAAGCCTGGCTGCTCGGAGCACATATTTCTCCGCTGGCTTCTGCCTCCACCCATGTCACACCCGATCCCATCCGAACCCGGAAGCTGCTCCTGCATCGTCGAGAATTGAGCAAGCTCATCGGTCATGTGGAACGCAAAGGTTATACTTTAATTCCGCTCGCGCTGTATTGGAAAAGCGGACGTGCCAAGCTGGAAATCGGTTTAGCGAGAGGTAAGAAGCAGCACGATAAGCGTGCCGCCGAAAAGGAAAGGGACTGGCAGCGCGAGAAGCAGCGCGTATTGAAGCAGCGCTGAGACTGAATTTTTGGATCTGGCCTCTCCTGCCCAGCGGGTTGCCTCAGGAGTGAATTTCCGGCTGCCCCGTGCAGATTTGGCAAAAATCACGCATTCAGAAGAATTTGACGATAACGATGCATTGGATTGAGCACAATCACCTCTTGGTCTTGGCTTTATTGGTCTTGGCGACTGGCTTTTCCTTCGCTCATCGAGCGGAGGCCGGTCCTTATGCGGCGCTGGTGGTGGAAGTCGAATCCGAGCGTCCACTGTTCGAGCGGAATGCCGACGAGTTGAGGCATCCGGCATCGCTCACCAAGATGATGACGCTTTATCTGGTCTTCGAAGCTTTGGCTAACGGACGCCTTTCTTCCGATACCCTATTTCGGGCGTCCCGGTTTGCGGTTCTTCGTCCCCCGTCGCGATTGGGGTTGAAATCAGGCGATACGATCACGGTCGAGCAAGGCATATTGGCTTTGGTAACCCGGTCCGCAAATGATGCGGCGGCGGTGATCGCCGAAGGAATGGCCGGTTCCGAGTCCGCATTCGCGCAGCTGATGACCGAGAAGGCTCGCGAGCTGGGCATGGAGCGCACCGTCTACCGGAATGCGTCCGGCTTGCCCGATCCCAATCAAGTCACGACGGCTTGGGACCAGTTCCGGCTCGGGAAGTCCCTGTACAAACATTTTCCCCAGTACTATCCCTACTTCTCTACGACCCAGTTCCAGTTCGAGGGCCGTAGCTTTCATAATCACAACCATCTCCTGAAAAACTATCCGGGAACGGACGGGATCAAGACCGGGTTCGTCAATGCGTCCGGTTTTAACCTCGTTGCATCGGCGCGGCGAGGCGGTCAACGGCTGATAGGGGTGGTTTTTGGCGGAACCAGCGCTTCGGCGAGGGATGCCCATATGCAGGATATACTCGACTACGGCTTTGCGCAGCTCAACGGATTGGAATACGAGGTGCGTACGGCCTCCTTTGACCAACCGGAACCGCCTGCTTTACTCTCGCGTCCAAAATTGCCTGAACGGTCGGTCGAGAAGCCGGGCGGAAAGAAAAACGTCAAGTTAGCGGGAGGCAACAGGCGCTCCGCCGATGAAGGAGATGGACGCGAGAAATCGGGCACCAATCGTGGAAAGCAGGCCTGGCACATTCGTGTGGGCACATTTTCCGCCGAAAAGCCGGCGGAACAGCGGCTGTCGAAGGCTTTGAAGCTCGCTCCATATCCGCTTCGTCATGCACGTGCAACGGTGACCGCGCGCTCACAGGGCAGAAAAAAGCTCTATCTGGCCATTTTCAACGGAATGACGAAGGAGGACGCAACCGCGGCCTGTCAGGCGCTCAAACGTAAACGCATAGAATGCGTTTCGGGGCGTTCGTCTAGGTGAGTCGACGCCGGTGCTTGTCATATTCGTGAAACGTTAACAGGGCGGGGATGGCTAATTTGAACAAATGCATGGCAGTAGCCGGCATTCTCGCAGTCGGCTGGCTGATTTATTTATTGATGCCCATTTTGACGCCTTTTGTGGCCGGCGCGCTGATAGCCTACCTGAGCGATCCCCTTGCCGACCGTTTGGAAGCGCTCGGACTAAAACGTCAAAATGCCGTCATCGTCGTGTTTGCAGTCATTGTTTTAGTTATCGGTCTAGTGCTTCTGCTGATCATCCCAATGTTAGAGGAGCAGATCAGCCGGTTCATCGATAATCTCCCCGCATACACCCGCTGGTTTAAAACGTCCGTTGTCCCTTGGGTGCAAAAACATTTAGGAGTCCGCATCAAGTTTGTCGATCTGGAACAGGTGGCCGGGGTTTTGAGCGGGCATTGGCAGCAGGCGGGAGGGGTGGCGACCACTGTGCTGTCCTCTTTGTCGCATTCCGGCGCCGTAGTCATCTCGTGGCTGATGAATCTGGTGCTGATTCCGGTGGTCATCTTTTATCTGCTGAGGGACTGGGATGACATAGTCGCCCGTGTCCACGATCTTTTGCCCCGTCGCTGGGCGCCGGTTGTCGTCATACTGGCGGAAGAATCGGATGAAGTGTTGAGTGCCGTGTTTCGAGGTCAGTTTGCGGTCATGGCCGCTCTGGGCACGATTTACAGTATCGGATTATGGCTGGCCGGATTGGACTTGGCGCTTCTTATCGGCATGTTTTCCGGGCTGATCAGTTTCATACCGTATGCGGGTTCCATCTCCGGCGTGGTGGCTGCATCGATAGCGGCGTTGGCACAATTCGGAGATTTGTGGTCGATCGTCCCGGTTTTGGCTGTATTCGGCGTAGGCCAAATGCTTGAGGGCGTTTGGTTAACCCCGTGGCTGATAGGAAATAAGATCGGACTGCATCCCGTCGCGGTCATTTTTGCTGTTCTGGCAGGCGGTCAGCTGTTTGGTTTCCTAGGGGTGTTGCTCGCATTGCCCGTTGCTTCGGTAATCATGGTGATGATTCGGCATATTCATGGCTTTTATAAAATGAGCGATCTGTACGGCGACGACGCTTCTGAGGGAAATTCCGGACAGTTCGGCTGATGAGCCGTGGAAATACGGTTTTCGATGCGCAGGCTTAAATATCATTCATAGCTAATTAAGCCAAATTGGTGTATCATCCTGCGCCGCGGTGTACGGTGATATATCGGATCAGTTCAGGAAAACGGCTTTGGCAAAACAGGGTTTGTTGTCCGATTTGCCTGGTATCCGTGAGAACGAAAAACAGTAGTGTTGGAGGTTATGTAATGATTTTTGCTAAGAAAGCGATGCTTGCTGTGGCGGGTGTGGCGATGCTGGCATCGGCCGCCGTTAACGCGGAGACGATCGAAGTAAAAGGCCAAGGTGTGAAATTCGCGCCCGAGTTTATTCACGCTAAAGTTGGCGATGTTATTTCGTTCCGCAATATGGCGACCCATTTCGTGGAGAGCGTAGAAGGCATGTGGCCGGAAGGGGCTCCGAAAATGCTGTCCGCTATGGGCGCCGATTACGACTATGCCGTCGAGAAAGAGGGTCTGTACGTCTTCAAATGTCCGCCGCACTGGGGTGCTCGCATGGGCGCCGTGATGGTAGTGGGCCAACCGGCTGATCTGGACGCTACGGTAGAAAAATACCTTCAGGTTGCCGATACCGTTAAAGAAGCGAAGCCTGCGAAAGGTCTTCTAACGAAATTCAAAGAGTCTGAGAAGAAATAATTATCCTTTTTCAGTCTCTACTTAAAGGCGCGCCGAGTTCAGCTCTGCGCGCCTTTTTTCGTTTAGGTCTTGTGAGGTGATATTTCTCGATGGGTTGCCGGCCGGTATCCCGTGGCGCTAGGGACATTGCCGTCCCGCGAAGATCCGAATTATTCGGGCTTGTTGAAAATGCGGTTAGGCTGAATCAGCGGTGGGTATATGTGGCTCTCAATGCCTCTAGATCCAGTATACGGATATGTTTATGGCGGACCGTAATCAGCCCGGCATCTTCTAGATTCCGCAAGGTACGGCTGACCGTCTCGAGTGCTAATCCCAAAAAATTGCCTATTTCCTGACGAGTAAGGGTGAGATTGAAGTCCACCGGCGAAAAGCCGCGTTTTCGAAGGCGGTCGGACAGATTCAGGATAAACATGGCAACCCGGTCTTCTGCCGCGCGCTTGTTGACAATTACTTGATCCGTTTCCTCGTCCAGCTTGGCGCTGGCATGGCGGAAAAGTTCCCGCAGCAAATTCGGTACTTCGTGGCACAATTGGTCGAGTTGATTGGCGGGAAGTTCGCAGTAGCTCAAGGTTTCGAGCGCGATTGCAGAGCACTTGTGGTGATTCGTGGCCAGTGCGTCGAAACCTAATAGTTCCCCCGGTAACAGCAAGCCGGTGATGTATTCGTAGCCTTGCGCGTCGTAAATGACGGTCTTGGCCGTTCCTCCCTTGATCGCGATGACCCCGCGGAACTTGTCGCCCTCGCGGAAGAGATGCTCGCCTCGTTGTAAGGTTTTCTTACGAGCGACGATGCGGCTGATGCGTTCGATATCCTCCTGGGCTAATCCCCGAGGAATGCACAATGAAGTCAAACTGCAATTCTGACAGGTAACTTGCAGTTTCGTCTTAAGGTCGAGCGAAGGTGTTGTGGTCACGAGTTCGATTGGACGGATAATCAGCCGGGATAAACCGTTTGCAGTTTTTGACGATTGGTAACAAGTCGGAGGCGGATGCTAATAGTTGCTCAAGCCGCGTATTCCATCGCATGAGCGCCCATAATCGCGAGGCGATGGCCTTGCGTCAAGTCATCAAGCGGATAACCAGCGTGTATCGCTAGCGCGGTTGATTCGCTCGCGGTGTTTTATATTAAACATATCATCTCAAATTGGGGAGACCGCCCGATCGAGTTAAACCGCTCAGGAACCGAACCTGTTAAAATTCGCGCGATTTTTGACGTATCGGAATTATGATGAATCCCCCCGACGTAATGACCCCTTACCAACTCGTCGGCGGCGAGAGCGCCGTTCGGGAACTGGTGGAAAGATTTTACGGGTACATGGATGTAATGCCGGAAGCTCAAGACATTCGAGCGATGCATCCTGCGGATTTGGCCGGTTCGAAAGACAAGCTGTTCAAGTTTCTGTCCGGTTGGCTGGGAGGTCCCGATCTTTTTCAGGAGGAGTTCGGGCATCCGCGCCTTCGGATGCGGCATTTTCCGTTTTCTATCGGCACGAAGGAACGGGATCAATGGCTGCTTTGTATGTATAAGGCTCTCGACGATATGCCCCTGGACCCCGCTTTGCGCGAGTCTCTGGCCCGGGCATTCGCGCAGACTGCGACTCACATGATCAACCGGGGCGAGTAACCGCTCATTACACACTGACACGGAACATACCATGAGAATGAGCCCCAAGGCGTTCTTGGACTGGGAGACCAAACGCATCACGCTGCTGGGCATGTCCGGCGTCGGCAAAACGACGCTGGCCAATAGTTTGCCCAAGAAGACGTGGTTCCATTACTCCGGCGACTATCGAATCGGCACCCGGTATCTGGACGAGCCGATTCTCGACAATATCAAGCGGCAAGCCATGGACGTGCCGTTCTTGCGCGATTTGCTGCGTTCCGATTCGATTTATATCCGCAGCAACATCACCGTAGACAACTTGGCGCCGGTTTCGACGTTCCTCGGGAAAATCGGCGATCCGGCGAAGGGCGGACTCACTCCGGCCGAGTTCAAGCGTCGTCAGGCCCTGCACCGGCAGGCCGAAATCGCCGCCATGCGCGACGTGCCGGAATTTATCGAAAAGGTCGACTCTATCTACGGCTACAAGCATTTCATCAATGACGCGGGCGGCAGCGTCTGCGAACTGGAAGATCCGGAAACCATTAGGATTCTCGCCGAGCACACGATTATTCTGTATATCAAGACCACTCCGGAATTGGAGCATCTTCTAATCGAGCGCGCTCAACGCGATCCCAAGCCGCTGTACTATCGGGAAGAGTTTCTGGACCGGCAACTCGCCGAATTCATGGCGGAAAAAGCCTATTCGGCCATCGAGGATATCCCGCCGGACGAATTCGTTTCCTGGGTGTTTCCCCGGCTGTTCCGCGCGCGCTTGCCCAATTACCAGGCCATCGCCGACGAATACGGCTACACCGTCGATGCCAATGAGATTGCGAACGTTCGAGGTGAGGACGATTTCATTCGTCTCATCATGGACGCCTTGGGGCGCTGATCGCGTTAATTCAGTTTCGGAGAGCTTGAAGACATGCCTTTGGTAGCGCACACCGAATTGCCCACGTTCAGGCGCTTGAGGGAGGAGGGGCAGGAAATCCTCTCGGTCGAGCGCGCTCGCCATCAGGACATCCGAGAAATGCATATCGGGCTTCTCAATATGATGCCGGATTCGGCTCTGGAGGCGACCGAGCGGCAATTTTTTCGCCTGGTTGGGGCCGCCAATCCGATCGTGCAGTTTCACATGCATCCGTTCACGATCGAAGGCATACAGCGGAGCGAACAGGCGCAAAACCATATCGACCGCTATTACGAGACCTTCGGGCAAATCAAACGCGATGGGCTCGACGGGCTGATCGTGAGCGGCGCGAACGTCACTCATCCGCATCTTCCTGAGGAGGCGTTCTGGCAACCGTTGACCGAAGTGTTCGACTGGGCGAAGCAGAACGTCACGTCCATTTTATGTTCGTGTCTCGCGACCCATGCGCTGTTTCAGTATTGCCACGGCGTAGAGCGCACTCATTTGGGCTTCAAGCGTTGGGGAGTCTATTCCCACCGGGTGGTCGAGCGGCGCCATCCTTTGGTTGCCGACATCAATACCCGTTTCGACGTGCCTCACTCCCGTTACAACGAAATTTTTCGGGAAGATATGGAGGCTGCCGGGCTTAAAGTTCTGGTTGAAAGCGAGGAGGCGGGCGTCCATCTCGCGGTGAGCCCGGACCTGTTCCGCGTAGTCTATTTCCAAGGGCATCCGGAGTACGACACGATCAGCCTGCTGAAGGAGTACAAGCGCGAAGTGATGCGCCACTACTACGGAGAACGCGAGGATTATCCGCCGTTTCCGGAACATTATTTCAATTTGGACGTGGGCGGTGTACTTAACGAATACGGTCAACATCTCCGAAGCGCCCGGCGCCTTGGCAAAACGCCTCCGGAGTTTCCCGAAGAGGAGGTGATCCGGCATTTGGACAACACTTGGCGGGATACTGCGAAAGCGGTGTTCAACAATTGGTTGGGGTGTATTTACCAAGTCACCGATCAGGACCGCCGTAAACCGTTTATGGACCATATCGATCCCGATAATCCTCTGGGGCTAAGAATATGATTCGGCGTGGCTCTGTGCGGAACCGCGATTAGTCGTTCCGAGTCGTATCTCCGAAACTCGGGACGATGGGGCGCACGTACGGCGAACTCCGGCCGCTCGAAAACTGATCATGGATTATCCAGACTGATGACAGATCAGGCCTATTTATGTCACCTTCTTTGCCCTTAGAACGAGAACAGGAGATAGCCATGTCCGAACCGACCATCCCTCAGAAGGCCCCGTACGCCATGGATCTAGCGCCGGGTAAATACTGGTGGTGTGCCTGCGGGCGATCCGCCAAGCAACCGTTTTGTGACGGTTCCCATAAGGGAACGGAGTTTTCGCCAGTAGTTTTCGAACTTGCCGAGGCAAAGAAAGTCTGGCTCTGCGGCTGCAAGCATACCGATAAGCAACCCATGTGCGACGGAACCCACAGCCGATTGTGAAGACTCCGAAGGGCGGGGCGTCGACCGGACGGTTGACTGACCCTCATAGACAGCAGATGCCCATTTTTCGTAAAATCCCCGTTAAATTAGCGATATCCACGAATAACAGCAACGGGACGGACCATATGGTCCCTCCCGTTTTGCATGTCTAAGGTGACACAAATTGAACACGCTCGCATTGCTGGCCTTGGAAGACGGCACCGTTTTTCGGGGTATATCCATCGGAGCAGAAGATTGTTCCGTCGGTGAAGTGGTTTTCAACACGTCCATAACCGGCTACCAGGAAATCCTGACGGACCCATCCTATGCCCGCCAAATCGTAACGCTCACGTATCCGCACATCGGTAACGTCGGCATCAACCGTGAAGACGTGGAGTCGGGGGGCGTCTACGCCAGCGGACTGGTTGTTCGCGACGTGCCGACGCGCTTGAGCAATTGGCGGGCCGACAAGGGTCTCCCGGAGTATCTGAAAGAAAATAGGGTGGTTGGCATTGCCGGAATCGACACCCGGAAACTGACCCGCACTCTTCGCGACAAGGGAGCCCAGCGCGGTTGCCTTATCGCCGGCAAAGAGATCGACCCGGATTATGCCGTCGCCAAAGCGCGGGAATTTCCGGGGCTGCAAGGCATGGACCTGGCCAAGGAGGTCACCGCACGACAAAGCTATGCGTGGTCGGAAACGTCCTGGCGGCTCGGGCAGGGATACGGCGAACTCGATCAGAATCGCTTCCATGTGGTCGCATATGATTTCGGCGTCAAACGCAATATTCTTCGCCTTCTCGCCGACAGGGGTTGCCGCTTGACGGTAGTTCCGGCCACGGCATCGGCCCGTGAGGTTCTGGCATTGAACCCGGACGGAATCTTCTTATCGAACGGACCGGGCGATCCCGAGCCCTGCGATTACGCCATCCAAGCAATCCGGGAGTTTCTGGACATCCAAATTCCGGTATTCGGTATATGTCTCGGCCATCAGTTGTTAGCTTTGGCAAGCGGCGCGAGGACGATGAAGATGAAGTTCGGTCACCACGGCGCCAACCACCCCGTTCAGGAACTGGATACCGGTCGCGTATTGATCACGAGCCAAAATCACGGCTTCGCTGTGGACGAAGGCAGCCTGCCGCGAAACGTACGACCGATCTACCGCTCGCTCTTCGACGGCAGCCTGCAGGGCATCGAGCTGACCGATCGCCCGGCCTTCAGTTTTCAAGGCCATCCCGAGGCCAGTCCCGGACCGCACGACCTGACGCCGTTGTTCGACCGCTTTATCGAAAGCATGGCCTGTCGCCAGGACGGCCGGTCCGCACGCACGGTACCCGCAGGTTGAGTTTTTTCGCACAGTCCGGAACGGCTTTCGCTCAGACATAGATCAACGATACAACGCTTCATGCCTAAAAGAACCGACATTCAGTCCATCCTTTTACTCGGCGCCGGTCCCATCGTCATCGGGCAGGCCTGCGAGTTCGACTATTCCGGCGCACAGGCGTGCAAGGCACTAAAGGAAGAGGGCTACCGGGTGATCCTGGTCAACTCCAACCCGGCCACCATCATGACCGATCCGGAGATGGCCGATGCCACCTACATCGAGCCTATAGACTGGCAGACCGTCGCCAAAATCATCGAGAAGGAGCGGCCGGACGCACTGTTGCCGACCATGGGCGGACAGACCGCGCTGAATTGCGCGCTCGATCTGGACCGTAACGGGGTGCTGGAGAAATTCGGCGTACAGATGATCGGAGCCTCCAAGGAAGCCATCGACAAGGCCGAAGACCGGGAAAAATTCAAGCAGGCCATGACCAAGATCGGTCTGGGCTCGGCCCGTTCCGGCGTTGCCCACAGCCTGGAAGAAGCGCTCGCCTGTCTGGACGAAATCGGCTTTCCGGCCATCATCCGTCCTTCATTCACGCTGGGCGGTTCGGGCGGCGGCATCGCCTACAACCGACAGGAATTCGTCGAAATTTGCGAACGCGGCCTGGAACTTTCGCCCACCCACGAGCTTCTCATCGAGGAATCGGTGCTGGGCTGGAAAGAGTTCGAGATGGAAGTGGTGCGCGACCGCAAGGACAACTGCATCATCATCTGCTCCATCGAGAATCTGGATCCCATGGGAGTCCATACCGGCGACTCCATCACCGTCGCCCCGGCGCAGACCCTGACGGACAAGGAATACCAGATCATGCGCGACGCCTCCATCGCGGTGCTGCGCGAGATCGGAGTCGACACCGGCGGTTCCAACGTACAGTTCGCGATTAACCCCAAGGACGGGCGTATGATCGTCATCGAGATGAATCCCCGCGTGAGCCGTTCCTCGGCCCTGGCGTCCAAGGCGACCGGATTCCCGATCGCCAAGGTTGCTGCCAAACTGGCGGTCGGCTATACGCTGGACGAACTCAGGAACGAGATCACCGGAGGCGCGACGCCGGCCTCGTTCGAGCCGACCATCGATTACGTGGTCACCAAGGTGCCCCGGTTCGCGTTCGAAAAGTTTCCGCAGGCGGACGATCGGCTGACGACCCAAATGAAGTCGGTCGGCGAGGCCATGGCCATAGGCCGCACCTTCCAGGAGTCTCTGCAAAAAGCCCTGCGCAGCCTGGAAACCGGCGTGGACGGTCTGGTCGGAAAGCTCGACGTTTCCGCCGAGGATGCCGGCAATATTCTTCTTCGGGAGCTTCGCCATCCCGGACCCGAGCGCATCTTCTATATCGCCGACGCTTTCCGGGCGGGATGGATGTTGGACGAGGTGCATGCCCATTGCCGCGTCGACCCGTGGTTCCTGGCCCAGATCGAGGAGTTGGTGCAGGAAGAAATGGGACTGGCGAAGCGCACCTTGGCCACGCTGTCTTCGGAAGAACTGTTCGCTTTAAAACGCAAAGGGTTCGCCGATTCGCGTCTCGCGGCGCTGTTGGGCAGCGCCGAGTCGGAAGTCCGGGCCGTGCGCCACAAGCACGGCATCCGTCCGGTTTACAAGCGCATCGATTCTTGTGCGGCGGAGTTCGCCACGGCAACGGCCTACCTTTATTCCACTTATGAGGAAGAATGCGAGGCGAATCCTACCGAGCGGAAGAAAATCATCGTTTTGGGCGGCGGACCCAATCGAATCGGCCAGGGCATCGAATTCGACTACTGCTGCGTGCACGCCGCGATGGCGCTGCGTGAAGATGGTTACGAAACCATCATGATCAACTGCAACCCGGAAACGGTCTCCACCGACTTCGACACGTCCGACCGGCTCTATTTCGAACCGCTCACGCTGGAAGACGTGCTGGAGATCATTGATCTGGAAAAACCAGCCGGGGTCATCGTCCAGTACGGTGGCCAGACGCCGCTGAAGCTGGCGCGGGCGCTGGAGGCGGCCGATGCGCCCATTATCGGCACGTCGCCCGATTCCATCGACCTGGCGGAAGACCGGGAGCGTTTCCAAAAGCTGGTCGATCGCCTAAATCTCAAACAGCCGCCCAACCGCACCGCGCGTTCCCTGGACGAAGCCATGCGCTGCGCGAACGAAATCGGCTATCCGCTGGTGGTTCGGCCCTCTTATGTATTGGGCGGGCGGGCCATGGAAATCGTGTTCAACGACGAGGACCTGGGGCGCTACATGCGCGAGGCGGTGAGCGTTTCCAACGAGTCGCCGGTGCTGTTGGACCGGTTCCTGGACGATGCCATCGAAATGGACGTCGACGCGATATGCGACGGAAAACGAGTCCTGATCGGCGGACTGATGCAGCACATCGAGCAGGCGGGCGTGCATTCCGGCGATTCGGCGTGCTCGATTCCGCCGTATGATTTGAGCCCCGAGCTTCAGACTCGGGTGCGCGAACAGGTTCGTCAGCTTGCCGAGGCCCTGGGCGTTGTGGGGCTCATGAACACCCAGTTCGCCATCAAGGGCGAAGAAATTTTCATTCTGGAAGTCAATCCGCGCGCTTCGCGCACCGTTCCGTTCGTATCCAAGGCCACCGGCTATCCGCTGGCCAAGATCGCGGCCCGCTGTATGGTGGGAAAAAGTCTGGACGAACAAGGCATCTTTGAGGAACGCATCCCCGAGTATTACTCGGTCAAAGAGGCGGTGTTTCCCTTCATCAAATTCCCCGGCGTGGACCCGCTGCTCGGCCCGGAAATGAAGTCCACCGGCGAAGTGATGGGCGTGGGAGTCACGTTCGGCGAGGCTTACGCCAAAGCGCAGCGCGCCGCCAGCGTAAAACTGGCCCACAGCGGCAATGTGCTGATCAGTGTGAGGGAGAGCGACAAGTCCAAGGTCATCCCGATAGCCCGAGATCTTCTGGCCAAAGGTTTCCGATTAGTGGCCACGCGCGGATCGGCGAGAGTGCTCGAAGACGCCGGCATACCTTGCATCACCGTGAACAAGGTTTACGAGGGGCGTCCGCATATCGTGGATATGATCAAGAACGACGAACTCCAGTTCATCATCAACACGACCGAAGGCAAGAAAGCCATTGCCGATTCATTCACCATTCGGCGCCAGGCACTGCAACAGCAGATTACCTACACGACTACTATTTCCGGTGCCCGTGCCACCTGTTCCGCCCTTAGCGAACTGGATGCCGGCGATGTCAATCGCCTACAGGATTTGCACCAGGAATTCTGCAAAGTGTGACTTTTGAGGAAACGCAACTATGAATAAAGTTCCACTGACCGCCCGTGGGGCAGAAAAGCTGCGCGAAGAGCTTAACCACCTTAAGACAGTCATGCGCCCGAGGATTATCGAAGCCATCGCCGAGGCTCGGTCGCACGGCGATTTGAAGGAAAACGCGGAATATCACGCGGCGCGCGAGCAACAGGGATTTACCGAAGGCCGGATCAAGGAAATCGAGGCCAAGTTGGCGCACGCTCAAATCATCGATGTGACGACGCTCAATGCCGGGGGCAAGGTGGTTTTTGGGGCCACGGTCGAGCTTGAAGACATGGGCAGCGGCGATTCGGTGACTTACCAAATCGTCGGCGAGGATGAAGCCAATATCAAGGAAGGACTGATCTCCATCACCTCGCCCATCGCCCGGGCGCTGATCGGCAAGCGGGAGGGCGATGTCGCGACGGTACAGGCGCCGGGTGGCGTAAGGGAATTCGAAGTTTGCTCGGTCAAATATATTTAGTTATTTCTTGTCAGGATTTTGCCGATAAAGCGTGATGATATGGCCGATCGATTGAATCAATTCGGCGCCCAGTTCTCCGCAGATCTGGGCGGTCATCTCGCGGCGTTCTTCTCGGTCGGCGGCGTTCACCCGCACCTTGATCAATTCATGATGGTCCAAGGCTAAACCGATCTCGTTCAATACGGCGGGTGTGATTCCCGCCTGGCCGGTGATGACGACGGGTTTCAGGGAATGGGCCTTGGCACGCAAGAATTTCTTATAATCAGATTTCAACTCGGATTTCCTCGGGAACTGGGATTCAATTTAGCCGTACATTAGATTATGCCGCGTAGTCGAAGCAGCCGTCGTTGGCTGGCCGAACACTTTTCCGACGAATATGTAAAACAAGCCCAAGCGCTTGGCTACCGCTCACGGGCGGTGTTTAAGCTGAAAGAATTGGACGAGCGGGAGCACTTGTTCAAGCCGGGCATGGTGGTGCTGGACTTGGGAGCCGCGCCGGGCGGTTGGTCCCAGTACGCAGCGGAGCGGATCGGAAAAAGCGGCGAAATTATAGCGCTTGATCTTCTGCCGATGGAAGCGATTCCGGGTGTAACCGCAATTCAGGGCGATTTTCGGGAAGAATGCGTATTGGAGCAGTTGCAGGCGAAACTGGAGGGCCGGCCGGTCGACCTGATCTTGTCCGATATGGCGCCCAACATGAGCGGCGCACGCGTTGTGGATCAGGCAAGAGCGATGTATCTCGCCGAATTGGCTCTCGATACCGCCGAACAGCTCCTCAAGCCCGGCGGGAGCTTCGTGGCCAAGCTGTTCCAAGGACCCGACTTCGACGACTTCGTGCGGAAATCCCGCCAGATGTTCGGCAAGGTGTCGGTGCGAAAACCCAAAGCTTCGCGGGATCGAAGCCCCGAAGTCTATTTGGTGGCCAAGTCGAGAAAATCGTAGATTAACCCGCATTTCTCACTCTCCTCCAATCGCAAACGTCGCTTTAGTCGCGACCTTCCAATCGCAAACGGGCCTTTAATCGGCCCCTTCCAATCGCAAACGGCATCTCTGGGAGCGTCAGAGATGCCCTTCCAATCGCAAACGGTCGCTTCGGGAGCGCCGAAGCGACCCTTCCTACTACGGACGCCGTCCCAATTGCAAACAGAGGCCGTAGGATGCTGTGAAGAACGAACCGCCCTTCGACTGGGCTCAGGACAGGCATCGTTCGCGAGCGATGCACCCAATCGCAAACGGTTGCTTTAGTCGCAACCCTTCCTTGGTCGGCACATCCTATAGCCTTGGCACGGCGGCTCGACGTAGTGTCGGCTACGCCTCCGCCGTCGCTCGGTCCGTGCGGCGCGCCACAGCGGCGTTTCGACGCCGTCGCTACGAAGGAGGGTGAGAAATGCGGGTTTAAACCTGCTCCCGGCTCAAGGGTATGGTTTTGGGTGGTTTTACCAACTGAGCCGGGGCGGCGTCTTCCGGCGGAATTTCCTCTTCCCCCAATCGCGGCCAAGCCGCCAGTACCGCCTTGACCAATGTCGCCAAGGGAATGGCGAAAAACACGCCCCAGAATCCCCAGAACCCGCCGAAAAACAAGATGGCGACGATGATGGCCACCGGGTGCAGGTTGACCACTTCGGAAAACAGCAGCGGTACTAATACGACCCCGTCCAGGGCCTGAATGATGCCGTAAGCCAGCAGCAAATACCAAAAATCGTCGGTGAGTCCCCACTGGAAGAAAGCCACGATCATCACCGGAAACGTTACCAATGTCGCGCCGACGTAGGGAATGATCACCGAGAGCCCCATCAGCACCGCGAGCAGCAGCGAGTAATTGAGCCCCATCAGCGAGAACACCGCATAGCTGACGGCGAGCAGCACCGTGACCTCGAAGAACTTTCCGCGTACGTAATTTCCGATTTGCATGTCTACCTCGCGCCACACACGGGTAGAAAGATTGCGGTCGCGGGGCATGTATTGGCTAAACCAACCGAGGATGTAGTCCTTGTCTTTAAGGAAGAAAAACACCAGCAACGGCACCAGGATCAGATAGACGATCAAAGTGATGGCGCTGACCAAGGACGCGTACGAATAAGTCAGCATGGATTGGCCCCAGGCGAGGAGTTCTCTCCGTACCACGCCGGTCAATTCGTAGATCTGTTCCTCGGTAATGAAGTTCGGATACTGCTGCGGCAGCTGCATCACCAGCATTTGTCCGCGGTTCATCCAAGCCGGCAGCTGCTCTATGAGTTGCACGGTTTGCTGATAAAGGAGCGGCAGGAGTGCGACGAACAAAAACAATAGAAAAGCGAGGAAAAGTACGTAGACGATGATGACTGCGGCAAGGCGGGGCAGCTTTTTCCGCACGCCGATCGCGACTAGGCCTTCCAGCAGATAGGCAATGACGCCTGCCGCGAATACCGGCATGAGCATCTGCCCCAAACTGATCACCAGCACGAAACCGACGATCAAAAGAATTGCGAAAGAGACGGCCTGCGAGTTCGGCAGCACTCGCTTGACCCAGTCACTCAACCATTCCCGCACGCTTTGCATGGTGAGAAGTTGCCCTTGTTATGAATTGTTGTTGTGTATTGGCGGACAAATAGTACAACAAACCCGTTGGACGAATAATGGACGTGCGCCAAGTACCTTGATTTCAATGCATTTTAACGCTTTTCTTGCACAATTTATCCACAGGCCCTCAACAGAGTAAACCACAGGATGTTGTGCTTGACGATATGGCGGACCACATTCTATAGTGTATGTCGTAATACATACAGCCATCCTCGGAGGACACGCATCTATGGAAACCGAATCCGCAGCCCGTACCAATCAGCCGACCGCGATTCCCTTGGATCTGCCAACTGTTTCCGCCGATCTGCGCGCAACCGCTCCCGGCGAGATGCGCGTCATCCGGCGCAACGGCAAGGTGACTATTTTCGACGCCGGCAAGATCAGCGTCGCCATTACCAAAGCATTTTTGGCCGTCGAAGGTAATACCGCCGCCGCTAGCCGCCGCATCCACGAGACCGTCGAGGAGCTGACCGGCCAGGTGGTCAATGCCCTGTTCCGGCGGAATCCTTCCGGCGGCACCATTCATATCGAAGACATTCAGGATCAGGTCGAACTGGGCTTGATGCGTGGGGGGCATCACAAGATCGCCCGCGCTTACGTGTTGTATCGCGAGGACAGGGCGCGGCTTCGGGCGCAGAAAGCCGCGGAGCAAGAAGAAGCCCAAGCGCCGGTCATTCACGTGACCCTGCCCGACGGCAGCCAAAAGCCATTGGACATGGCGCGCCTGCAAAAGATCGTCGAAGAGGCCTGCCGCGATCTCGCCGATGTGGATGGAGCCTGGATTCTCGAAGAAACGCAGCGCAACCTGTTCGATGGCGTGCCCGAGAAAGACGTGGCCCCGGCGCTCATGATGGCGGCGCGCGCCCGGATCGAACAGGAGCCGAATTACTCTTACGTGGCCGCCCGGTTGCTGCTGGACAGCCTGCGCAGCGAGGCGCTGAGTTTCCTCGGCCACGGCTTTTTCGAAGCCACTCAAGACGAAATGGCGGACCGCTACGCGGAATATTTCGCGGATTACGTGAAGCGCGGCGCCGAACTCGAGCTCTTGTCGCCCGAGCTGACCCGATTCGACTTACAGCGCCTCGGCGCGGCGCTCAAACCCGAACGCGATCTTCAGTTCACGTATCTGGGCCTGCAAACGCTGTACGATCGTTACTTCATTCACGCCAAAGGCGTCCGTTTCGAGCTGCCCCAGGCGTTCTTCATGCGCGTCGCCATGGGGCTCGCCATCAGCGAAATCGATCGTGAAGCGAAAGCCATCGAGTTCTACAACCTGCTTTCCAGCTTCGATTTCATGAGTTCCACGCCCACCTTGTTCAACTCCGGCACACTGCGCCCGCAGCTCTCCTCGTGCTATCTCACCACCGTGCCGGATGATCTGGACGGCATCTTCGGTGCCATCAAGGACGACGCCCTTCTGTCGAAATATGCCGGCGGCCTGGGGAACGACTGGACCCGGGTTCGCGCCATGGGGTCCCATATCAAAGGCACCAACGGCAAATCCCAGGGCGTCGTTCCTTTCCTCAAGGTGGCCAACGACACGGCCGTCGCCGTCAATCAGGGCGGAAAGCGCAAGGGCGCCATGTGCGCCTATCTGGAAACCTGGCACCTGGATATCGAGGAGTTCCTGGAACTCCGCAAGAACACCGGCGACGATCGCCGCCGTACCCACGACATGAACACCGCCAACTGGGTGCCCGATCTGTTCATGAAGCGGGTGGCGGAAGAGGGCGACTGGACGCTGTTCACTCCCAGCGACACGCCGGATCTGCACGACCTCACCGGCGAAGCCTTCGAGAAGCGCTATTTGGAGTACGAAGCCAAGGTGGACCGCGGCGAAATCACGCTGTACAAGCGGCTTCCGGCGACGCAGCTTTGGCGCAAGATGCTGTCCATGCTGTTTGAAACGGGACATCCCTGGGTCGCCTTCAAGGATCCGTGCAACCTGCGCTATACCAACCGGCACATGGGCGTGGTTCACAGCTCCAATCTCTGCACCGAGATCACCCTGCACACCAACGACAACGAAATCGCCGTGTGCAACCTGGGCAGCGTGAACCTGTCGAATCACGTCACCGAGGACGGCGTTCTCGACGCGCAGAAGCTGGAGAAAACGATCTCCACCGCCATGCGCATGCTGGACAACGTCATCGACATCAACTACTACAGCGTTCCCCAGGCGCGCCGCTCGAACCTGCGCCATCGGCCGGTGGGGCTGGGCATCATGGGCTTCCAGGAGACGCTGTACAAGCTGCGTATCCCCTATGCGTCAGACGAAGCCGTAAGCTTCGCCGACCGGAGCATGGAACTGGTGAGCTACTACGCCATCAAGGCGTCCACCGATCTCGCCGAAGAGCGCGGTCGATATTCCAGCTTCGAAGGCTCGCTGTGGAGCCAGGGCATCCTGCCCTACGATTCCATGGCTCTGGTCGAACAGGGCAGGGGCGGTTATCTGCAACAAGACCGCAGCTTTACGCTGGACTGGGACGCGCTCCGCGAGCGGGTGAAAGCGGTCGGCATGCGCAACAGCAACACCATGGCCATCGCCCCGACGGCGACCATCTCCAACATCTGCGGCGTGTCGCAGTCGATCGAGCCGACCTATCAGAACCTGTTCGTCAAATCGAACCTTTCCGGCGAGTTCACCGTGGTCAATCCGTATCTGGTGAACGATCTCAAGAAGCTCGACCTGTGGGATGCGGTCATGATCAATGACCTCAAGTACTACGACGGCAGCCTGCAAAAGATCGAGCGCATACCGGACCAGCTCAAACAGATCTACGCCACCGCCTTCGAAGTCGATCCGCGCTGGCTGGTCGAAGCCGCCTCGCGCCGGCAAAAATGGATCGACCAGGCGCAATCCCTCAACCTGTACATGGCCGAGCCCTCCGGCAAGAAGCTCGACAACCTGTACAAGCTGGCCTGGATTCGCGGCCTGAAGACCACCTACTACCTCCGCACCATGGGCGCCACCCACGTGGAGAAGAGCACCGCCTTCGACGGCAAGCTCAACGCCGTGAAGACCGACCCCATCGACGATGCGATTCCCGGAACGAAGCACCACCCGGCGGAAGCCGCCTATGCCGAGGCGGCGGCTTCGGGGGTGAAGATGTGTTCGATTGATGATCCGGAATGTGAGGCGTGTCAGTAATTTACTTCCTCTCTACTGTGGGACCTTTCAGTTCCCTCTCCCTCTGGGAGGGGGTTAGGGTGAGGGAAGGAAATTTATCGCTTAACCCATAAATTGTGGGAGAACGTTATGGCAAGAAATACAGGTAACGGTTTTCGCCGTGGATCTATCGATAATCGGTCGCAGACCCAAAATCCCAAAAACGGAAATTGGACAAAGCGTGATGCTTCAACTGGCCGTTTTATGGATCAAAAGACTGATGGCAAACCCTTTAAAGGCGTTGCGAAGGAACCGGATGATCGTCGTTGAGATACCTTATCTGTCGTAGTCGTAGGGTGGGTTAGGCGCAGCCGTAACCCACCGAATAAGGTTTCGCTTTTAAGGTGTCGCTGCCGCGACGGGTTGAATTGAGTGTGGGTTCTCGGACCCACGGCCGAGATACTTTTCGCTATGAAACCCGTCCCTGGTTTTCACCCTGCGGGCCAGCCTTCCGGCTGTTCAAATTCGCTCCCGGCGAATTTGTGCTTGTCCAAAGACAAATTTGTCCGGAACAAATTTGGTCGCACGAAGGGCGCCCGAAGGGTTCGCGCCAGGACGGCGCGAAACAGCAGTACCCAAAAGAAAGGACACCCGATTGCCGCTTGTCTCCTCCGCTCCTCGCTTTCGGCGGGGGTCGCCAGAAGGGGCTTCCATGCCCCTCTGGCGACGCGCGGAATCCATTCCACGCCCCTACCGGGCTATTCCCGCCGAAAGCTCCGGTGCTCGGCGCGGCAAACAGGGAAACAAAAGACTAGAGGAAATCGACCAGCATAAAATTCGACGGAATGCGCTGGGGAACGAGATCAGCAATTTGAAGGTAACCGCCATGCGACAAGAACATATCTTTCCGCCGGAAAAATTCCCTCTTACGGAGTCGATCTTGTTTGAAGGGGATGCGTTTCACGTTCTCCAACGAATCCCATCGGAATCAGTGCAATGTGTAGTCACGTCGCCGCCCTATTGGGGCCTGCGGGATTATGGCATCGAAGGCCAAATCGGATTGGAGCCGACGTTGCCGCAGTTTTTGAACCGGCTCGTCGCGATATTTGCGGAAATCAAACGGGTCCTCAAATCCGATGGGTTGTTATGGCTCAATATCGGCGATGGCTACACCAGCGGCAATCGGGGGTATCGAGCGCCGGACAAGAAAAATCCAGCGCGGGCAATGAACGTTCGCCCGGATACACCGGAAGGTCTTAAACCCAAAGATTTGTTGGGCATTCCCTGGCGTCTGGCGTTTGCGCTCCAAGAAGATGGGTGGTATCTCCGCAGCGACATCGTTTGGCACAAACCCAATGCGATGCCAGAAAGTGTTGCTGATCGTCCGACCCGTGCCCATGAATATCTATTCATGTTCAGCAAATCGGAGCGTTATTATTACGACCGCGAGGCAATACGGGAGATAGGGGGAAACGGAAAACCACGTAATCGGCGCAGCGTCTGGGATATTAATACCCAAGCATTTCCGGGCGCGCATTTTGCCACGTTTCCGCCCGCTTTAATCGAGCCTTGCATACTCGCTTCCACGAAGCCGAACGATTTCGTGCTCGATCCTTTTTTCGGTTCAGGTACCGTAGGACTTGTTTGTTTAAGCCATGGACGCCGGTATGTGGGTATAGAACTTCATTCGGAATATGTCCGAATGGCGGTTCAAAGATTGGGTATTTTCGAACCGAGTGTCATTAAGGTAGCTGCATAATGGCTGCCTTCCGAATTCCCGCACCCGAATTGCAAATCGATTTTTCATTTGCACTCGGTCAGATGCGTACTTTGTACATGCAGGATGCGCTTGGTTCGACGGTAGAGAAGACCGATCTTGCCCTGCTGAATACCCAGTTATCCGAATACGTTCCCGAACATTGTCTTAAAGCCTTGGCTGCCCGAGGGCTGCGTGGCGAGTTGGTGTTTCCTGTTCCGTGCTTATTTGAACAGAATCCGCGATTATTAGGGTATTACCGGCTTTTGCTCGGCTTCAGTCAGAAAGCTTTTTATAGCGCGGAGTTTGGTGTTTCGGGTTTCAAAGCAATGGAAGAGTTCGGGCGTTTGAACGAGGGACAAAAGGCCTCTCTGTCCGCGCTGTGCAAAGCTTTGATCGATAGCGCTTGCGCCTTGGTGGAGGGTATCGGCGCAGATCGGCTCAGTCGCGAGTTACTGGACGACTTGGCCTTGCTGACGGTTGGTCCGCAACTCCGTGGCGGAGCGAATGTGAAGAAAGGGGCGGAAGGCATTGTTCGCGTGTTTGAGGCGATTCATCTTATCGTCCAACATGCCGCTACTTCATCGAGTTCGGGAAAAATAGAGATCGAAAACGCCGCAGGGCGCAAGGTGTCTATCGCATTTGCGCCCGATCCCGACATTGTCATACGTGAAGAAATGGCGAAAGGTAAATTTCGGAACATTATCGCCGTCGAAGTTAAAGGGGGTACCGATTTTTCCAACATTCACAACCGTATCGGAGAAGCTGAAAAAAGTCATCAAAAGGCAAAAGCTTCCGGTTATGTGGAATGCTGGACTGTCGTGAATGTCGACCGCATTGATCTTGATATGGCAAAGCGTGAGTCTCCTTCTACAAATCGGTTTTATCGGCTTTCGACGCTTATAAATGGTCGATCTGAGGAGTATGAGGATTTTAAAGATCGCATTATTTCACTGACCGGAATCCGGAATAATTGACGCTGATGAGTCTCATAGTCAGCAATGCGTCTGCAAAATGCGGGCATCACGTTGGATAGATTGTTTACGAATGAAGATGATTTGTCCGTCGACGCAGCCGAGCATCGCTGGCGTGGGCGGGAATGGCCCGAAGGGTGGACGCAGGGATGCGTCCACTCGGCAGTATGGTAGGGTGGGTTAGGCCTTCGGCCGTAACCCACCGAATAAAAGGTTTCGCTTCGCGAGGGTTCATTTGACTATGGGTCCGAGAACCCGCACTCATAAACCCGTCGCGGCAGCGAAACCTTATTCGTTCGAACTCGAAAAAGATAAATACCATATTACGGAAGAGCTCTGAACGATACCGGCCATGCCGGTTGTCCAAAGAATTAGGCGCATGGAATAGCCTGCAAAGGACAGCGTGACACACCAGAATCTCGAGTTTGGCACATGGTCGTGCTGAAATGCCTTCGGCATCCAACAATCCAGTACGTGATGAGTCATCAAGGCGGTGAAATGCCGAAATACACGCTCGATGCTGTCAAGGCGTTGCGGCGGCTGGAACCGCCGCAGCGGGCAGAGGCGCTGTCGCGTTATCCGCCGGAGGTGGCGCGGACTGTTTTCGAGCAGTTCGAAGCGCCGCTGCAGAAGGAGGTGCTGGCGTTTCTGCGCGATCATCAAGTCAATCGGTTGCTGGAGGACCTCGATCCGGATGATCGAGTCCGACTGCTGGATACCTTGCCTGAGCCGGTCGGCCAGGCTTTGCTGGCTCGCCTCAGTCCCCGCGAAAGGCGCCTGACCCACAAGTTGCTCGCCTTCCCCGTGGAGAGCGCGGGCCGCATCATGAACCCGGAGTATCTGCCGCTTCGGCCGGAACTTTCGGTGCGGGATGCGTTGATCCTAGTCCACCGCGAGGGCCGTGCGGTCGGTACAGTGAACGTGCTGCCGGTCCTCGATGGCGACGAGCGGCTGGTGGGATTGGCAATGCTCAGCGCACTGGTGCTGGCCGACCCGGACCAGCAGGTGGCGGACGTGATGCTGGCGCCGGTGCCCACGGTAGCCCCTGAGACCGACCAGGAGCAGGTGGCCCGCCTGATTCAGGCGGCGGATCTATTGGCGCTGCCGGTAATCGACGATGCTCGGCATTTGCTCGGCTTGATTACGGTGGACGACGCCATGGACGTCGTTCAGCTCGAGCAGGAGGAGGACTTTGCTCGGGCCGGGGGTAGCGAGCCGGTGGATCGTCCCTATTTTTCGATCACCTTGTTGGATCTGGCCCGCGCCCGCTTTGTCTGGCTGTTGCTGCTTGCCTTGGCCGGCGCCCTGACGGTCAACGTAATCACCGCTTTCGAATCACTGCTGGAGCAGACGATCAGTCTCTCGGTGTTCATACCCCTTCTCGTCGGTATTGGGGGCAATTGTGGAGCCCAATCGGCGACCACCGTGATCCGTGCCATGGCCACAGGCGATGTCAACGGGGTGGGAGTCGGGCGCGTGGTATTCCGCGAGACTCGGATCGGCATTCTGCTCGGCACTGCCGTGGCTTTGCTCGCCTATGTGCCCGTGTTGCTGCTGTTCGAATCGGGGCTGGCTACGACAGTTTCCCTGACCCTGATCGCCATCTGTGTCCTCGCAACTCTGGTAGGTGCAGGCATGCCGCTGTTGGCGCGACGGTTCGGTATCGATCCGGCGGTAGTGAGCGCTCCTGTTGTAACGACGCTGGTCGATACTCTCGGCTTAGTCTTATATTTCCTGATTGCAAGGGTCGTCATGGAGTTTTGATGGCGGCGCGAATGGGGGGCGGGCGGAAACACAATTGACGTTTATCCGCGAGTAATCGGTTTACCCTGCCGGGGGGGCGGCGGATTGCTCCGCTAAAGCTCATTCGTGTCGGATCGGCTTTCTTTTTCTCAGCCCCAGCAAGAAACAATAAGCCCCTATCGCCGCCAAAACATGTTTGAGCGCATGCCCGCTGATCGGGTACATCACCTGAAAGATCGTCTCATCCAGCAGCTCCGCCAGTTTGGCGACCAAATAGAACCCGAGCAATGCCCAGATATACCCGCTTCCCGTGAACGAAGGTGAGAACAAAAGCAGTATCAGCGGAATCAGCAGCATGGGTAGAAATTGGACGAGGCCGTAAGGGCGTAGGTCCCCTTGTCCGGATTGTTCGGTCACGTGCCAATAGATGATGGAGGCAATACCGACGAGAATCAGCGGCCATAACAGTTTTTGCCCCGCCTGGCGGGAAATGTATTCGCCGACGATGATGGAGACGAAAGCCATGAAGGCGACGGTCATGGGCAGGCGGTCCCAGACCAGTGTCGTATTGTTTGGATCGAGATGGTAATACGCCGAGCCGGGGCCGATCAGTACGATACCGATGAAGAAGGCGAAATAGCTTGCCCGGAGCTCCGGGAGCGTTCGATCCGGCACTCCCCGGACGAGTTCCCGAAGCGCAGCCAGACCGACCAGGAGGAAGAGGAGATTGGTCGCGACATTCCAGAAATGCGGCACGCCGAACCACCGGCTGCGGTCGGCGAACTCGTGATAGGCCGGGTCTTGCGGGACGGCGGGAACCAAAAACATGCCGATGACCGCGAGCGCGATAATGCCGAGCAGTAAAGCCAGTTTTGGGGTTCTGTGGCGTTCTGTTTTCATGCGATGAAGCTAAAGGAATGCGAGCGTTGACGCACTCCATGCTATACACAGCCGGCCGGTCTGCATACTATTAGCCGACGGATGGCCTTGGGCGTCCGTGTTCAGACATGAGGAGACATCCTATGAAAACAATAACGCTGGGGTTGCTGGTCATGCTTTTAGGGGAGAGCGGCACGACAACCGCTACCGAGGCTGGTATCGAAAGCGCCACCAAACAACTCTTGAAAGATACTGCCAAAACGGTGGTTCAGCGCGGTACGCGCGAGCGAGTGCACGTGGCGGCCGAGAGCATAGAGAAAGCCAAAAACCTGAGGGAAAGCATCGATAAAGCGTCTGCTGCGATAGGAGAGCAAGCCCTAGACACTGCCAAGGAATCTGCCGAGGGGCAACTGAAGGATGCTGTCCCGGCACAAGCCAAACAAGGCGTCAAGGCTGTCGAGGACGGTGTGGATCAGGCCAAGGCGATCAAAAGCCAAGTCAAAAATGCACCCAAATCGACCCGGGACGCTGCTCAGGTCGTAAAACGCAAGGCTAAACAAGAAGCGGCCGAGAAGGCACTCGAGCTATTGCGTTAACCTGCTTTTTGCGCCTCGCCCGGTCAAGGGCGAGGTGGCAACCTCGATTGATAAACTCTTGGCCGGATTCACTCGGGCGTACGCCGGCCGATGGACTGTCCATATCCCGTGCAGCGTAAACACAGCCTATTAACGGCGGAATACCGCGGTGGACCATAACGCCCGCCCGAATTCGAGCCCATATCCTTGTTGGGATTCACGTTTGACGATGACCGAATACCGGAGCAACCGCACGATTTTTCCTCTTTCGACGGCAAAAACGACCATGGCGGGTTTTCCCACGGATGCCTCTGTGTGCGTGGGCATCTGCAGAAAAATGCCGGAACGGCTCAGGTTTTTGGTGATTCCGCGTGATGGATTGCCGGCAGGGGGGATGAGATAAGTGCGAACGGAAGAAATCGAACGCGGTGCGACCCGTCGATCTTCGGGGGAGTCGGTCTTTTTATTCATCGTGTCCAGCCTTTGTTATTAGATAACCCCAACGTCGAAATTTCATCACATTTGTCAGAGCTTGACGAGAACGGTTTGCACATCCCCGGTTCGGAGGCAACCCACATCCGAACTGTCTAAGGAGTAGAATAAATACCACAAATCGAGAGTCGACTTGGACTCGGAAGAGAATCAGTCGATCGAGATGCGACGCAGCAACCAAAGGAGCTCGGATCATGGCCGAAAAACTTTTGCGCGATATTAAACCGGTTTCCCCTGAAAACCTTGACGATCTGATGCTGATCATGGCCAAGAACATCGAAGAGTCGTTATTCAAGAGCGGAGCACGGCCGGGGCTCGATTATTCCATCTTGGACCTTTACAAACTGGCGCAGCCCTTTGCGCTGGAAGTGTTCAGGAAGAACATCAACACCATGTCCTTTACCGTGCAGTGGTAGCGCGGTTCGGCCCAAAAAACGCGGGAGAGGCTTGCCGGCAAAAGTTATAGCCTACATATTGTGTCTATAATGTTTTTGTGCACAATATATAGTCGCTTAGGTTGGCAACCGCTCAACGATCGAGAGTTGCATAGATATTTCTCCTGAACACTCACGGGCCGAAAAGAGGAAAAAAGCATGTTGAATTGGGAAGATCCCCTCGCTGGCGTTACCGGCAAATCCGTCAAAGCTGAAACTAATCCGAATGCGCCCCGGCTGGCGGAATGGGGAGGGGAACTAGCCGCAGCGCGCGATACCGGCAAGGTCAGTCCCGAATTTCAGGATTTTTTTGCTGAAACGCGATACGAAGCGGACCAGGGGATTGCTGCGGGCAGCGACTCTCGTACCGGTGCGACTGGCCTTGAGAGCATCGAAATGGGGGCCCGGCGCATCCAGGTCGATGACAAGCAGATTATCAATTGCCGCGCCGACCTGAATCAGCTCGTGCCGTTCAAGTACCGTTGGGCCTGGCAGAAATATCTGGATGCCTGCGCCAATCACTGGATGCCGCAGGAAATCAACATGAACGCGGACATTGCGCTTTGGAAGAGTATCGACGGACTGACCGAAGACGAGCGCACCATCATCAAGCGAAATCTCGGATTCTTTTCCACCGCCGATTCCCTGGTGGCCAACAATCTGGTTTTGGCGGTATACCGGCACATTACCAATCCGGAATGCCGCCAATATCTTCTGCGCCAGGCTTTCGAAGAAGCGCTGCACACTCATGCCTATCAATACGTCGTCGAGTCTCTCGGCATGGACGAGGGCGAGGTGTTCAACATGTACCGTGAATTGCCGGCCGTGGCGCGCAAGGCGGAGTGGGCCTTGCCATTCACCCAGTCTCTGGGCGATCCCGCGTTCCGGACCGGAACGCCCGAAGACGATCAGCGCCTGCTTCGCGATCTCATCGCCTTCTACGTGATTTTCGAAGGCATCTTCTTCTACGTCGGCTTTACCCAAATCCTTTCGATGGGGCGACGCAACAAAATGACGGGCACCGCCGAGCAGTTTCAATACATCTTGCGGGACGAATCGATGCACATGAACTTCGGCATCGATGTCATCAACCAAATCAAGATCGAGAATCCGCATCTCTGGCGCAAAGACTTTCAGGATGAAATCATCCGCATGATTCGCGAGGCGGTGGAGATAGAGACGCAATATGCCTACGACACCATGCCGCGTGGCGTATTGGGGCTGAATGCCGGCATGTTCAAGGATTATCTGGAGTTCATCGCCAACCGACGCTGCGCCCAGATCGGTTTGCCGGAGCAGTACCCCGGCGCTGGCAATCCATTCCCTTGGATGAGCGAAATCCTGGATCTCAAGAAGGAGAAGAACTTCTTCGAGACCCGGGTAACGGAATATCAGACCGGCGGCGTTCTGAGCTGGGATTGATCTCGGTCTCTTCCCGGAACTACGCTCTATAGCATTTTTCCGGTTTGGCGTGGCGCCCGAAGGTGCAGTAGGTCGGCATCCTTTCCCAATCGCAAACGGTCGCTTTAGTCGCGACCCTTCCCGACGCAGCGGGTTTGTCGGCAAAGGATTGCCGACCTACAAACTCCCGATCCTCGCCGCTAAACCGCGGTGAAAAGCGCTCTATAGGCCATCAGGCTTCCCTGTCCGGTTGGCGACAGTACAGCGCTTATCGATCGTGCTGCGCTGTCTCGCTGGCCGACCGGAGCAAGCTTCCTCTGCCGACGGAGAGTCCCCGGCATCGTAGTCTTCCCGTGTAAAGCCGGGCAAGCTAAGGCCTCATCGCCGGGTATACCGGTGCTTGGCGCCAGCCGGGAAGTACTCGGGATCCTCGAACGGCCGTAGCGTAACTTTGGGGAGTTGTTTTTCCGGCGGCGTGTAGTTGGCGAATTCGCTGTTGAGCCGCAACAACTGCGCTTTGACGGATTCCGCAAGCGTCCGGCATTTCTGATCGTCCGCCGTGGCGCCGGGCAGAAGTTCGGCGGTCACGCTCAGGTATTTGTCCCCGTCTGCCGATTCCTTCGTTTCCAGGACGAATTTGCCCGTCGCCCAAGCCATGATATGCGGCTGTTCCAGGCCGACCGTCACGTTTTCCGGATAGATATTGGCACCGTAGAAAGACACGGTGAAATCCGCGCGTCCGAATACATAAACGAAGGGCAGGGGTCTACAGGGAAAGGTTTCGTCCAAACCGTATTCGGCCAGCGGGCCCGCTCCCCAATCTCGCAGAAAATCGCGCATCTCACCGTAACCGACAACTCCGCCTTTATCGGCGATGTGATAGCGGATCAGCGGCACTCCGTTGTCGCCCGAAACCACCAGGGTTTCCTCGTGGACCTCGAACAACCGGCTGATCGGGTCGTACTGAACCAGCGTAGGCAGGCGCGATTCGCCGAAGAGCTCCCTGGCCGCCTCGGGGCGGTCCGCCAGAAAGCGGCGGACGGCGATGCTCAGCGGCGTTTCGTTGCCCAAAACCCCGGCATCCGCCGTGCCATAGAGCGAGGCCGAATCGTAGCAGGGCGCTTTCGAGCCGACCCGCTCGCCTACCAGGTTCCGCCATTCCTCGCTGAACACTTCGCCGGCGAAGACCATTTTCACCCGATAGCGCGGCCATTCGATTCCGGCGGCAAGACCCGCATCGATGACATCTTTGATGAACGGCGGATAGCCGAGGAGCACGGTTTGTTCGAAACTCGGCGAGAGTTCCTGGATCACCCGGAAGATTTCGTCCTTTTTGTTGCCGGGCGTCGCCACCATCAGGGGATACCCTTTGGCTGCGAGATGCCAGGCGCAGGACGTGGTGTACAGTCCGCCGACCCAGTTCCCGAGGGCGAAGCAAACCACGGCCAGCGTGCTGCGTTCGTGCGCCCAGAAACTGTCGTGAAATATCTGCTCGAAACGAAGCGCGATATCGAGCTCGTCGATGATCGATCTGGGCCAGAACGTGGGTTTCCCGTTCGAACCCGAGGAAACCGCCACCCGGTCGCACTCCGCCAAGCGGCCGTTGCGGCAGCGCTCCGGCAGTGGGTAGACATGCATGTAATTGGGCTTGTCGATCAGGGGAAGCTGCCGAAAGGCATCAAAAGATCCGACGGTCTCCGGCGCTATGCCATGGGCGCCGAGAAATGTTCGGTAAGCCGGAACACGGCTCGCCGTTCGGTGGAAAAGGTCCAATACGGCGGATTCAGCATCCATGGCAAGCCGGTCGGCCATCAGTTCGTCGAGCGAGCTAAATAGAAAGTGGTGAAGCCGGCTTTGAATTTCGGAAGTGCGATGGGTCAACACGGTTCGTCGCGCCGATTAAAATGTGGTGCTTTGAATTATGATCTCCGGCCACCCCGGGCGCCACCGCCATCGAAACTTCGCGGGCGTGCCGAGGTGTGCTTATTTGGATTTGAAGTCGATGAGCAAAGTTTGGGTTTTTCAGCAATCTACGTTAGAAGTCGCATTGGACGAGTGGGTCCAGGAGCAGATCGATCACTATCCGCACAAGGAGGAGCTTATCCGCACCGTGGCCCTCGCGATGCGCGATTTCCTCGATTCGCGGCAGGTGGCCGAGCACAAGATGGTGATGAACTTGCCGGACAAACCATAGGGCGTTTTCCGGCTTGGTGTGGCGTCCTCACTATGCAAGTAGGTCGGCAAACCTTTGCCGACAATGCTCTCGGCGACCCAGTGTGTCGGCAACGGATTGCCGACCTACAAATTTCCTAAAACTCACCGCTAAACCGTTGCCGACCAAGATGTCTTGACGCCATTCCGCCGATCTGTTTCAGTCGACAGGGCGGTTGTTCCGATTCCGGCTTGCCCAAAGGAGGCAATATGCACGGCTTGATTAAGACGGCGGTTTTGTTGATCGCTATTGCGAGCGGAAGCGTCTGGGCTTACGGTGGCGGGGGCGGCGGAAGCAGCGGGTGCGCCGAGCCGAAATTCTTCGAACCGAATCCGACCGGCGCCGTTGCCGCGCTTGCCGAGTTCGCTTTCGTCGCGTCGGACAATACCGACAGCGATACTCTTACGGTCGAAATCAACGGCCAACCGGTTACGCCGGTACTCGAACGCCTGAGAAGCGGCGACTGGCGAGTCAAGGCCGTCCCGCCGCAGCCCCTTACCGAGCCAGGTAAGGTTCGGATCACGGTCAAGGCGAAGAGCCGGGACGGGTGCTGGGGATTTCAGCCGTATGCTGTCGAGGTCAAGCCGTGAGTTTCCGGCCGACTGCGCCAGCGTGAGCTTTTCGGCCGTTTTATCCCCACTGCTCCAGCACTACGACCTTCCACGCGCGGTTTTTTGTAGGCCAAACCGTTTGCCAGGCGGCAATGCGATTGGATTCTCGGCCGCTTCCATGGGTCGGGCCGTGGTAATAGCCGATGCCGGCTTCCTGATCCGCAATCTGTCTCGCGAGCTGGCGCAGTTCCGGAATTTTGTCGAACCGTTCTTCGCGGAACAGGTTTTCCCCGATTTCGTCGGTATCGGTATCGTAAAGGATGAAACCGTCGTCCTGAATGATCCACACCGCTCTCTCCTGGGTTTGGAGTCCCGCGGGCAATAGTTTTCCCAGGAACTCGGCGGCCTTGAAACGGGCGGACAGAAAACCCGGTATGGTCTTGCCGCGCTTTATGGGTACGACGAGGGTTACGGCGTCGAAACCTTCGGGCGCCTCGTAGACGCGGCTCAGTATGGGTTCGGCCAGTTCCAGCGCCAGACGATTGTGTTCGAGCCGGGAGGTATCGGCGCCGATGGCTTCAGCGTATTTCGCCGGCGCCACGGCGGTGATCGTGCCGGGGGCGATCGTGGCGGCAAAAAGCTCGGCGTCGGGATACCGGGTTAGCAGGGATGTCAGAATCGGAGTCATGGCCTTGCGGTCGCCTACGTTGCCCGCGGCGTCCGCGAGCCGTTCCATCCCGTTTCGTATCGAGCCTATGGCATTCGCTATGTCTTCCGCGATCTGATCGGCGGCGGTCAGGTTTTCGTTGGATATGCGGGTGACGTCGGCCAGCGCCGTTTCCGCGCGCTCGCGGGCATGGACCGCCATTCGTCGCTCGGCGACGGCCACTTCCCGCTCTTTCCGGGCATCCATGGCAAAATGGACCGCCAGCCCCGCACCGATCGCGACGGCCATGACGACCGCAAGTCCAGCGGAAAGCGCTGCCTTGTTGCGGGCGACGAAACGGCGCAGCAACTCGCCGCGCGAATAAGCGTACGCGCTGACCAATCGTCCATCGCGGAAAGCGCGCAGCTCGTCGGTCAATTCGGCGGCGTCCCGGAAGCGGCAAAGCTTGTCCTTCGCGAGGGCCTTGTCGCAAATGGCGGTAAGCTCGGCCGGTGCGGGAATCGGACCTTTGCGCGAGGAGGGCAGCGGCGCTTTGGACTTGAGCTGCTCGACGATGGACGAGAGGCTGCCTTTGAGCGGCGCCCGTCCGACCAAGATGTGATACAGAATGCAGCCGAGGGCGAATACGTCGGTTCGCGCGTCCACTTCGCCATAACGCTGATCCACTTGTTCGGGCGCCATATAAGCGGGTGTCCCGAGGATTTCGCCGACTTGAGTGAGGTCGTCGGATCCGGCCTCTTCGGATGCGGCCGGTACGGCCCGGCGGAAGACATCGGCTTCGATGCCGATCTTGGCGAGACCCCAGTCCAGGATGATGGTTTCGCCGAATTGTCCCAGCACGATGTTGCCGGGTTTGAGATCCCGGTGCACCACGCCTTTTGAATGGGCGTAGGCCATAGCCTCGCAGACGTCGATGAGCCGGTCGAGCAATTGCAGACGTTTTGCAAGCGCCTGTTCGGGCTGTTCCGAATTGCATGCGGAAAGCGCTTCGGCCAGGGTCTGCCCCCGTACGAGGCGCATCACGTAATAAGGAGCGCCTTGGGAAGTGGTTCCCATGTCGTAGACTGGAACGATGCCCGGATGCTCCAGGCGTCCCGTGATTTGGGCCTCGCGGAGAAAACGGAGCCTGATGGTGGGGTCGACGGCTTCGTTCGATGCGAGCATTTCCTTGATGGCCACCTGACGCCCGATGCGCTCGTCGAAACCGAGCAGCACCCGCCCCACGCCTCCCTGGCCCACTGTGCCGCACAAGGAGTAATGATCGGTGAGTCTGTAATCGGCTGTGGATTCCTGCGAACCTTGCGCAGCATCGAGCTGGAGTTTCAGCACCGTGTAATCGTCGAAATCGGCGTTATCGTTACCGCGCATTGGTCGATCGTGTGTATTGAACGAAGCTCACATTAATGTAGTTCGTCATCGGCTAAGGGACAAACGGACGGCGACGATCGTGCCGAGCCGATCGGCGCCACGGTCGGCTCTTATCCAAGAACGGAAGGGGCGGAACGCGGGTCTAATTGCTTGACGTTGCCCGAATCGTACGGAAGTAGCGATATGGTCACTAAGCGCGTAATGGGCGATTTAGCGACAGGGGCAGAGAACGAAGGCGTGCGGAAGGGAGTCGCCGTCAGCTCAGGGAAATCGAGTCCGATCAGGTGCCTTTTGTTCTGCCTTCTCGCGAGCATCGCGGTCTTGTGGTTTCGACCGGTGCATTCGGCGGAGATCTACAAATGCCGAACCGATGCCGGGTTGTTATATACCGATGAACCGGCTTCGAGGAGTTGCCGTCGGATGCATATCAAGGTCACCAAACCCGACCTCGAGGCGATTGCGCGATTGGAGGAATGGAAAGAGCAGCAGGCGGCCGAGGCGGCCCGGAAAGCGGCGGAAGCGCGTGAAGAACGCTTGGTCCGGGTTCGCGAGCTGGAAGCCCTGGCGGCATGGCAATCGGCACGCGCGGCTATGGTGGACGCCGAGGCCGCTCAGTATTGCCAATATCCTCAGCCGGTCTATTTTCCGTTATGGACTTATCCCGGAGTCCCCATTTTTCGTGATTATTCGAGTTTTAGCGGATACCCGTTCCCGTATGGGCACGACGCAAGGCGCTACTCGCGATACGGAATGTCGCCCGACCGAATTCATTTCTGGCGAGAGCGGCGATAAGGACCGGGCCGAACAAGGGAACATTCCTCGCGCCGGCAGGTGCGGCAACGCGAAATCAAACCGAGCCGATAAGAAAGGCGACGACGAACGAACCGAAAAGAACAAACAGTCTCCCGAGGAGCCTGACGCCAAGTCTTGGCTCCAGGACGGGGTTTCCTAAAACCGCGGCTCGTCGCGTTTCTGCCTGACGCGGATGTTGTTCTCGACCGACTTGACGCCTCGGATTCCGCGCGTGATCGCCTCGGCATGCCGGCGTTGATCCTCGTCGGGAACGAAACCGCCGAGTTGCACATGCCCCTGATGGGCTTGCACCTGGATGCCGAGACCGCCGACATAAATGTCCTGTAAAAGCGCTGCCTTGACCCTGCTCGCAATAGTAACGTCGTCGGCATTGGCGCCGAACTCCGTCTTCTTGCCTTCCGAATTGGCGCAGCCGGTCAGGACGAGCACCGCAATGGACACCAGGAAATATCGCCGTTTCATTTTTTCCTTGCCTGGTTTCGATCTACGGCAGTAGCCAAGCCCAAATGCTCGTTCAATCCAGTCGTACTTGAAGCATGAGACGCTCTTAGCCAGCCGTCCCTAGAGCGTCTCGTTTCCTCCGTCATCTGAGCGAGATCGGGGTTTTCGTGCTGGATTCGCGTTGGCGCTCGAAAGGCGCTTCTGTTTAGCGTCGGCCGCAAACCCGATGTGAAAATCTATTGGTTTTGCCCGTCTTCGGAGCCGCCTTCTCCGCCTTCCGTGCCGCTGTCTCCGCCCGTTGCCCCGCCGGGACTGCCCGTACCTTGCTCGCCTTCGGGCTGCCGTTGCTCCATCCCGGGTTGGGGCTGCTGGCCTTCGCCTTGGGGTTGCTGTCCCGTCTCCGGCTGACCGGTTCCGCCTTCTTTTTGTTTTTCCCCGAATGGTTGGAAACCCTCCCAGCCGGGGTAGGACTTATCGCGATCGGCTTCGGTCCCCGCGACGACAGTCGCCTTGTCCAGAGATTTCTTAGCCGCCCAGACCGGATTCGCGACAAATAGCAGACTCGATACGGCTGCCGCCAGGGCGATCGAGATTTTGTGGCGCATGGATTCCCTCCTGTTTCGCATCCTTATTCGGAAGCTGCCCGACAACATCGAATGAAAATTACTAATAGCACGAACGCCGGTCTCGGTCTCTATGGACTATTACGAGGGGAAGGTGCCGAGCTCATGTAAACATGCAAACACCCATACTCCGATTTCGCCCCACGGCCCGGTGAAATGCGGTTAATCGGAGGTCTCGTGAAAAGACGTTAAACTACGCGCCAACTTTTGCCTCCGTCCCGTCCGCAGAGGGGGATCATGCGGCAACCCTCTGCGGCCATGGAGCGGGCGAACCCTGCGACTTGTCACGAAACACAATCAATATCCAATAATGTTCAGTATTTGGGCGGAATTTGCCGCTTGCTTCCTCTTGATCGCTTATGCCGGAACGAAGCTTTCGTTATACGGCGATGTCATTGCTGACAAGACCGGCCTCTCGGGAAACTGGGTGGGACTGGTCATGCTTGCCACCGCGACATCGTTGCCCGAGTTGATTACCGGGTTAAGCTCGGTCACGCTCGCATCGGCGCCGAACATCGCCGTGGGTAATGTGCTCGGTGCTTGCGTTTTAAATCTGATGATTCTGGTCGTGGTCGATTTCCTCCACCGTAAAGAATCGATTTATCGCCGCGCCGGCCAGGGCCATATTCTCTCCGCGGGTTTTGGAGTGGTCATGATCGGCCTGGTGGGGTTCAACGTTCTCCTCGGACAGCGAAACGGTTGGGCCATAGGGCATGTAGGCGTTTATATGCCTGTCATCGTTCTGATGTATTTGATCGCCGTGCGTTCGATTTTTCATTACGAAAAGCAGCAGGTGATCGAGTTCGCGGAAGAGGTTACCGATCGTTATGCCGGCATCTCGCTGCGCCGCGCGATCGTGAGTTATGGCGGGGCCGTGGTGGTCGTAGTCGCCGCCGGCGTATGGATGCCGTTCATCGCGACCAAGCTCGCGACGGCCATGGGGTGGCACACGTCATTCGTCGGCACGCTGCTGGTCCCGATAGTCACCTCGATGCCCGAACTCACGGTTACTCTGGGTGCTTTGCGGCTCGGGGCACTCGACATGGCGATCGCCAATCTCCTGGGGAGTAATCTTTTCAACATTTTGATTATCGCGATCGACGATTTGTTTTACCACCCAGGGCCTTTGTTATCCAACGTATCGGCCATCCACGGCGCGTCGGCGATGTCGGCCGTAATCATGACTGGTCTCGCGATCGTGGGCATTCTGTATCGACCGGCGACGCGTGTCTTCAAAACAGTGGGCTGGATCAGCCTCGGGCTCTTTGCGATTTATTTGCTAAATTCCACGGTGCTCTACCTCCATAGCGAGTAACCGGCCGAAGGTAGGCTTTGCCAGTCGGTTCGCCGGAAGAGTTTCTCAGCTCAAAAAAACGGTTCTCGGTCTTGAAAGAGAACTTCGATCCGCGCTCCGCCGTGATCGGAACGTGACAGCCGGACCCGCGCGTCATGCTGCTCGGCAATTTCTTTGACGATCGCAAGCCCGAGCCCGCAGCCGTCGCCGGGACTGCCCGGGGGGCGATAAAACCTCTCAAAAATCCTGTCCGCCTCGGAATCCGGAATGCCCGGCCCGTCATCTTCCACGATGAGGCATGGATGGGTATCCGCCGCGAGCCGTACCGTAATTTGGCCATGATCGCGTCCGTAGCGGATGGCGTTGTCCAGGAGATTGTTGAGCAATTCGCGGAGCAGGGTTTCCTCGCCTTGCACGTACACCGGAGCCTGCGGTCCTTCGAAGCTCAGATCCATATCGCGTTGCAGCGCTCTCGGCACCCAATCCATACAGGCATCCCTTGCGATGGCGCGGAGGTCCGCCCGCGAACCGGGGCGAGAGCCGCCCAGAGCCGTTTCCGAGCGCGCCAGCACCAAGAGCTGCGTGCTCAACCGCGATGCCCGGTCGGCGCAGTTTCGGATTTGCGCGAGGGCGGGGCGCATCGTCGCCAGCTCGGTTTCCCGCAGAGCGCGCTCCGCCTGGACTTTCAGGCCGGCCAACGGGGTTCGCAGCTGGTGCGCGGCATTGGCGATGAAGCGCTGCTGGGCAGTGATTGCCGTGGAGAGCCTCGCGAGTAGATCGTTGATGGTATGGGTCAGCGTGAGCACTTCGAGAGGTACGCCGGTATCCGGGATCGGCGCGAGGTCGCGCGGCGAGCGTTGGGCGATTTCGCGCGTCAATGTGTTTAGCGGATGCAGGCCCCGGTTGATGCCTATCCAGATGTACAGCCCCGCGCCAAAAACCAGCAAAAATTGGGGTACCAGCTCGGCCAGGAGAATGTCGGTCATCATGCTGCGTCTTTTCCTTATCGTCTCGGCAACCTGGACCAAGACTTCCTCGGAACTGTCCTTGGGCGTGGCGAGCATGGAAACCACCCGGACGCTGTGGTTTTGAATCATACTGTCGAAATACACCGGCTGATCGCGGACCGAAGCCAAGTCGGGCGGAGGTGGAACTCGCTTGTCCCCGGCCATGAATCCGTGGCGGGACGATTCGATTTTGAAGAAGGTTTGATCCACCTCGTCCCACTGGAAAATCTCCAATGCGGTGGGTGGCAGTTCGAAGGTCACCTTGCCTTTCTGGGCCTTGACTTCCTGCGCCAGGGAGCGTGCCGAGTCGAGCAGCCAGCGGTCATAGGCCGCATTGGCGTAATGAAACGCGATGTAATAGGAGGCTATGGCGTCCAGCACCACGAACAGGGCGAGAGGGAGCGCCAAGCGCAGCAGAAACTGGGTTCGGAGGCTCTGGACTTTAGCCATCGGTGTCTTTTTCGAGTAAATAGCCTAGGCCGCGCACAGTCCGGATTCTCACGCCGAATGCCTCCATCCGTTTGCGCAGCCTGTGAATATAGACTTCGATGGCGTTGTCTCCCAGTTCTTCGTTTCCCGCCGACAGGCGCTGGGCGATACGGTCCTTGCTGACCACCCGCCCGGCCTGGATCAACAGCGCCTCGAGCACTCCGTATTCTCGCGCGGACAGAATGATGGGTGCATCGTCCACCAGCACTTGGCGATTCAGGGTGTCCAGCGTCAATCGGCCGACCGTGAGATCGCCGAATCCTCCATAACGGCGACGTATCAGAGCGTGAATTCTTGCCTCCAACTCTCGGAGGTCGAAAGGCTTGACCATGTAGTCGTCCGCGCCCCATTCGAGACCCTTGATTCGGTCATTCAGGGCATCTCGTGCGGTCAGGACCAAGACGGGAACGGGATTTTTCCGCGCTCGCAACCTTCGCAATAGTTCGCAGCCCTCCATGTCGGGCAGTCCCAGGTCCAGAATGACCAAATCGAAGCTTTGGGTGAGCAGTGCGGATTCCGCATAAGCTCCCGAAGCCGCACCGGTGACCGCGTAGCCCGATTGACCGAGCACGTGCGTGAGGCCGTCGGCCAGAACGGTATCATCCTCCACGAGTAGAATCTTCATAAGTCAAACAAGCGTTATGAAAGGTTTGTGAAAGCTTCGGATTATAGAATGGAGCGTTAGGGCGCCCGCGCCGAGAGCGCTATGGGGTGAGTGTCTAAGTCAGCGTGGACCCGGTGCATATTTTCGTCGACAGATTAAGATCCCGATGACCGGACAAAGCTTACACAAACAGCGAAACCTTAAGCTCGATTTTTTTCGCGGCCTTGCCTTGCTGATTATCTTTATCAATCACATCCCCGCCAACGAGCTGCTGCTTTATACCCCGTCTCGTTTCGGCTTGAGCGATGCGGCCGAGGTCTTCGTGTTTCTCTCCGGCTATGCAGCGGCCATCGCTTATGGCCGCAGTTTCCGCACGTCCGGTTTATGGTTGGGCAGCGTTCGGGTGTTTTACCGCTGTGGGCAAATCTACGGCGCCCACCTCGCTCTGTTCATGCTTTTGGCGGCTGTTTGCGTGCTGGGCAACGCGGTTTTCGAAGAGCCGGATTATATCCACCGTCTCAATATTCGATATTTTTTCGATGATACTCAGGAGGCCCTTCTGGGATTGATTTCCCTGCGGTATGTTCCGAATTATTTCGATATTCTGCCGATGTATCTGGTGGTCATGTTGTGGATACCGGTGGTGTGGACGCTGTCCCGCATTCATATAGCGCTGGCCTTCGCCTTCCCTATCGGTGTTTACCTCGCCATGTGGCGATACGGACTGGAGCTTTCGGCGGACCTGCACAGCGATCGCCCCTGGTTTTTCAATCCGTTCGGCTGGCAGCTGATTTTTTTCACCGGCTTCGCCTTCGGATCCGGCTGGATTAAACCTCCCGGACACAAGATATGGCTGGCGGCAATCTGTGTGGCGTTCGTGATTCTGTCTTTGCCGCTGAGCCCCGAGCCGGCGCTCCGGCCGACCGAGTTCCTGATTCAACTCCACGCCGGTTTGCTGCCCTGGCTGGACAAGACCCATCTCGGGCCGTTACGGTGGGTGTATTTCATGGCCTTGGCCTATCTCGTCACGACATTCCTGCGGAACCGGGAACATTGGCTGAATTCGAAGGCCGTCCGGCCCATTATCGAAATGGGTCAGCAGTCGCTGCCGATATTCATCGTAACGATGGCGCTTTCCTATGTCGGGGGTATGCTCTTGGACCAATTCGGTCACGAGGTCGCGGCGCTTACGGCGGTCAATTTGGGCGGCTGCGCGTTGCTCTTGCTTACCGCCCGCACGATGGCGTGGTTGAAGTCTAGCCCATGGAAAGTTCAGAGCGGGCGGAGCTCCTTGTCGGCCGCTTGGCACGATGATGGAGCGAGCGACTCGCTCTTTCCGGTTTTTGCGGTACGGCCGAGCCGATTGAAGCAAACTCCGGTAATGGTTCTCGTAGCTTTTGTGGCAGCGGTGCCTTTGTCTCTTTCTCAAAGGAATTCGGACGCTCACTATTCCATGGTGGCCATGCGAGGGGCCGGAGGGATCTTAGTGCAAGATCGTGTGCATGGTCATGTAAACGAGGCAGTGGGCACTCAAGAGAATTTCAAGTAGCAAGCTCGGGCGATGAGTACGTCGCGAGTGCGTGACGCATTTGGCCGCAGGCCGGTCCAATGCGTGCAGCGTCGGTATCTGGACCGGCACCGTCAAACGCCGATTAACGAACATTTGAAGAGGCAACTATGAGACCGTTCGAGAAACTATTATTGGAAAACAAAGCGTGGGCCGAAGAAAAAACGATCCGGGAGCCGGAATACTTTTCGCGGTTGGCTAACGCTCAGACACCGGATTTTTTGTGGATCGGGTGTTCCGATAGCCGGGTTCCGGCGGAAATCATCGTCAATGCTCAGCCCGGCGAGATTTTCGTACACCGGAATATCGCCAATCAGGTCATTACCACCGACTTCAACAGTCTCAGCGTGATCCAGTATGCGGTCGACGTGCTCAAGGTCAGCCACGTGATCGTATGCGGGCATTACAACTGCGGCGGCATCCGGGCGGCGCTCAGCCCGCAACGCTCGGAACTGCTGATCGTCAACAAATGGCTGATGCATATCAAGGACGTGTACCGTTTGCACCAGTCCGAGATCAATGCGCTGGAGACCGAAGAAGCGCGGGCGGAGAGATTGGTGGAGCTCAACGTCATCGAACAGGTTCAGACGCTCGCGCACACCTCGGTAATCCAGCATGCATGGAAACGCCATCAACGCCCGGTACTGCACGGGTGTGTATATGGCCTGAAAGATGGAATCATCAAAGAACTCATCCGGCTTCCGCCCGAAACGCTGATTCATCCGATTTACCAGTACACGGATCTGCCCGAGGGTTGACCCTTCCGGTCGGCACGCTTAGAGCCTATTCTGGTAGGTCCCAAAACCCTTCGAGAAGCCTGTCCTGAGCACCGTCGAAGGGCCTGTCCTGAACCAAGTCGAAGGGCTCAGGGCGAACGGCCGACCGAGATAGGCTTTCGGTGCGCATCCGGTTTTTGCGTCTGCGTAGTTCCCATACACCTGAAGCGTCGCGCGAGAAGAGATTTGCCGCCCGAGAACCGTTAGCGGTATAAGAGAGTCCGAGAAAGAGAAGAATCAATCGGAACCGGAGGCTTGCCGGCGAGCTCCGCCTCGGAAAGGTCAAACACATTCACCGGGAGTCGCGGAGAACGGATGCTGCGAAATATCATCGTCATCTTTATCGGGTTGTGGCTCACGGCGGAGATCGCGGGTGGAGCCGAGCAGCCGTCCGAACGTCCGGCTCCGCCGCCGAAGGTGGTTGCGCAGTTGACGATAGATGGTCCTGTGGGGCCTGCGACCAGCGATTATATCGGCCGTGCGCTGAAGGATGCCGAAGCTCGAAATGCGAGCCTGGCAATCATTCGGATGGATACGCCGGGCGGCCTCGACACGGCGATGCGCGACATCATCCGAATGATTCTGGCTTCGCCCTTTCCGATAGTGTCCTACGTCGCCCCAAGCGGAGCCCGGGCGGCCAGCGCAGGGACTTATATTCTTTATGCCAGCCATGTTGCTGCGATGGCACCCGCCACCAATCTGGGCGCCGCGACGCCGGTCGCCATCGGCGCACCGGGAGGAAACGAAGGCAAGCCCGGGCCGAACGATAAGGATGAGCCGAAAGCGCCGCGCGACTCCGGCGACGCCATGTCCAAGAAGATAATCAATGACGCGGTGGCCTATCTGCGCGGTCTTGCTCAGCTTCGGGGCCGAAACGCCGACTGGGCCGAGAAATCGGTGCGCGAAGGGGTCAGTCTTACCGCCGAGGAAGCGCTTAAGATGCACGTCATCGACATCGTCGCGTCCGATGTTCCTACTTTGCTGGCGAAATTGCACGGACGGCAGGTCGACGTGTTGGGCCGCTCCGTAACGCTCGATTTGACCGGGGCCGCCGTGGAAGCGATCGATCCCGATTGGCGCAGCCGTCTTCTCGCCGTCATCACCAATCCCAATGTTGCATACATCCTGATGATGATCGGGGTGTACGGACTCATTCTCGAATTTTACAACCCCGGATCCATCGTACCGGGCACGGTCGGCGTCATTTCCCTCCTGCTGGCGATGTATGCCTTTCAGGTCCTGCCGGTCAATTATGCCGGTCTCGCCCTGATCATCGTCGGCATCGGTCTGATGATCGCCGAAGCGTTCGCGCCGAGTTTCGGGGCGCTCGGGCTAGGCGGCATCGCGGCGTTCATCATCGGCAGCGTAATCCTGATCGACACCGACCGCATGCCCGGCGTCGGCCTCAGTTGGGCCGTGATTGCGGCATTCGCCCTGGCCAGCCTGATGTTCTTCGGCGTTGCGGTAGGCCTGATCTTGCGGTCGCGGCACAAGGCCGTCGTCACCGGGCGCGAAGAGCTGATCGGTGCGGTGGGGACCGCCCTGGAGGACTTCCAGGAATTGGGCAGAATCCATGTCCGAAGCGAAATCTGGACGGCGCGAACCGCGATTGCGGTGCACAAGGGTCAACGCGTTCGCGTAAAAGGAATGGACGGATTAATTCTCAACGTCGCGCCATTAGAAGAACGAAAGGAGCTAGAGCCATGATCACCACCTATTTCGTCGTTTTTCTCGCCGTCATCGTACTGATGTTTCTGTTCGCGGCGATCAAAGTGCTGCGCGAATACGAGCGAGGCGTCATCTTTCTGCTGGGCCGATTCTACAAGGTCAAGGGACCGGGACTGTTCATCGTCATTCCGATCATTCAGCAGATGGTCAAGGTAGATCTCCGGACCATCGTGATGGACGTTCCGACCCAGGATGTGATTTCGCGGGACAATGTTTCGGTCAAGGTGAATGCGATCGTCTTTTTTCGGGTGATCGATCCGGCCAACGCGATCATTCAGGTGGCCAACTATTACGAAGCGACCAGTCAGCTCGCGCAGACAACCTTGCGTTCGGTGCTCGGCCAGCACGAACTGGACGAGATGCTGGCGGAACGCGAGAAATTGAACATCGACATACAGGGCGTCCTCGATCAGCAGACGGATGCCTGGGGCATCAAAGTATCCAATGTGGAGATCAAGCATGTCGACTTGGATGAGAGCATGGTTCGAGCCATTGCGCGACAGGCGGAGGCGGAGCGGGAACGCCGCGCCAAAGTGATACACGCCGAAGGCGAGTTTCAGGCTTCGCAACGCCTGGTCGAAGCGGCTCGGACATTGGCGCAGGCCCCCAGAGCCATCGAACTACGCTATCTCCAGACCCTGACCGAGGTTGCGGGCGACAGATCTTCAACCATTGTGTTTCCGTTGCCGATGGAAATCATCAGTGCCTTCAGAAGCGGGCAAAGCACGACATCCTGATCGGTTTAGCGCTAGGCCGCACCAGGTGCAGGCCAGCGTGGCGAGAGAAAGGAACGGCAATCGCCGCTCTTTCGCGGCGATACCACAGGTAGGATAATCCGATTGCGGGCAGCCTTGCTGCCCAGGCCGCGGCTCGGTCGCGTCGATTCCTACCAGTCAAGCGAGGTTATGCTGATATGCCGCTATTCATTTCCATATTGCTCACCATAGGCATCATTTATTGGTATTACCGGACCGCAGAGCGGTTGGGATTGAAGTCGCTGCACTGGGGTGTCGCGGGAGCCATCGCTTACCAGGTGCCGGCCTGGGCGTGGATGATTTTGGTTTCCAAACCGTACCTGTCCTCACTCAGAGGAGCGGCGAAAACCGGAATGTCGGCGTTCCTGATCGGTCACTCCTGGATTTTGGTGGGCGCATTATGTGCCGTGTTGGTTTACAAGTTCGTCCTGTTGAAAGCCAATGTTCGGGAATCGTAATCGGTCATTTTTCGGTAGCTACCGAGCAACCGATTCTAGGTTCGATACACGGAAAAAGGGATTCCGAGCTTAAACCGGAATCCCTTTTTGATTTCGATGAACCCCCTACGCCAGGTTTTGGGCGGCGACCATGAAGTAAAGCATCGGGATCGAGGACATGGTGTTGAAGCGGCTGGCCAGCATCGCTGTCCGCGCGGCCGTCTTTTTCTCGTCATCCGTGGCTTCGACCAGCCCCAGCGCCTTCTTCTGATTCGGCCAAATGATGTTCCACACGTTGTAGGCCATGATCAGGCCAAGCCACATACCGAGACCGATATAGGTAGCCTGTCCGCCCTTGAAGTAGCCCAACAGCAGGGCCTGGATGACGTAGCCGTTCAGGATCGCCAGGATCAGTCCGGTGACTACGGTCGACAAGGCAGCCCAGCGGAACCAGAACAGAGCGGCCGGTGCGATGACCTTGCCGATCGCTGGCTTTTGTTCGTCCGGGATCTTGGGCATGGACGGGATTTGGACAAAGTTGAAGTACCACAGCAGACCGATCCACATGACGCCCGAAAGCACATGCAGCCAGCGAAACAGAAACGCAAACCAGACTTGCGACATCTGAACGGTGCCGGTGGCGAACGCCAGAGCCACGACCAGCACGGCGCCGAAGATCAGAGCCCTTTCCAGTTTGTCCAATCCGAATTTCGCAAGTGCGTTGATCACCTGAAGCATGACATTTTGCATTGTCGTTTTCCTCTTTTTTGTTAGTGTTGACTAGACCGTGCAAAGTGTGCGCGGGCTCAACAGGGTATTCTTCTCTCGGGCGGCAATCAAATGGAATTCGGCGGCGTGGCCGACATAGGGGGCTACGATATTTGCGACGCGTAACGCCTTCCTCCGCGAACGCTACACCAGGCGAGAAAACGTGTCAGGCGGGCGGCTAGCGTCCCGGCTTATTCGGTCGTAACAGTTTCCGTATCATGGATGCTTTGCCGACATGGCGCACGGCTCAGCAACCAGTCAGTCAACTCATGGGCGGGCATGGCTCGTTGAATGAAATAACCTTGTCCTTCTTCGCAGCGTTGTTCTCTTAGAAAGTGCAAGTGGCGCGCATTTTCGATGCCCTCGGCAATAACCTTGATTCCCAAGCTGTGCGCCATTGAGATGATGGCTTTGGTGATCGTCCTGTCGCTCGCTGAGGTATGAATGTTCTGGATGAACGAGCGATCGATCTTCAGTGCGTCGATCGGCAATCGCTGTAAGTAGCTTAAAGAGGAATAGCCGGTACCGAAGTCGTCGATCGAAATCCGGATGCCTCGGTTTCGGAATGCCTCGAAGATTTGCAGTGTGGCGTCGAGGTTTTCGATCATGATGCTCTCGGTAATTTCCAGTTCCAGGCAGCTCGGGTCGACTTGTGTTTCAGCAATGATGGCATCGAGTAACGGAACAAGATGATCGAGACGATATTGCCGGACGGAAATATTGACGGCCAGGCGTAACGGATACAGCCCCAGTTTGTGCCATTCGCCGAGTTGCCGGCACCCGGCCCGCAAGACCCATTCGCCGACCGGCAGGATCAGATTGGTTTCCTCGAGCAAGGGTATGAACTGATCCGGCGGTACAAGCCCAAACTCGGGGTGGTTCCACCGAATCAGGGCCTCGACTCCGATGACGCTTCCGGTTTGAAGATTGATTTGCGGCTGATAGCTCAGGACGAACTGGTTCTTCTCCAAAGCCAACCGCAGTTGGGTTTCCAGTGTGAGTCGTTCCAGGGCCGCGGCATTCATGCCGGGCGAATAAAATTTGAAGTTGTTGCGTCCCTCGCACTTAGCCGTGTACATGGCGCGGTCGGCATTCTTGACCAATTCTTCCATCTCGGTAGCGTCCGACGGGTAGAACGCGATTCCGATACTAGGCGAAATGAAAACTTGATGACGTTTCAGGTTAATCGGCTTGTTCAGCGCATGAATAATCTTTTGTGCAACGATTTGCGCCTTTTGCGGCTCCGTGATGTTCTCCAGAATGACCGTGAATTCATCGCTTCCCAAGCGCGCCGTCACGTCGCTCTCGCGGACCGACTGTTTGATGCGCGCGGCGACCTGCCGCAGCAATTCGTCGCCGGCGTTATGACCCAGGGAATCGTTGACGGTTTTGAACCGGTCGAGGTCGACGAACAGCAGTGCGAGGCCGGTATTGTTTTGCCTGGTCCGATTGATGGCTTCATTCAGTCGTTTATTGAACAGTTCGCGATTGGGAAGCCCTGTCAGCGTGTCGTAATGAGTGAGATTGCGGAGACGATCTTCGATCTTCTTGCGTTCGGTGATGTCCGATATGGTCGCGATGTAGTTCAACAACCGGCCGTTCTCGTCTCGTACGACATTGATGGTGAGCCATTGAGGATAAATGTCCTGATTCTTCCGCTTGTTCCAGATCTCGCCCTTCCATTGTCCGGTCAGATCGATAGCCTCCCACATGCTCCTATAAAATGCCTTGTCGTGTCTGCCTGAGCTCAGAATAGCCGGCGTATTGCCGACGACCTCCTCGGGCGCGTAACCGGTGATCGAGCTGAATGCGGGATTGATCGCGATAATGCGCGTTTCGGAATCGGTGATCAGGACACCCTCGGTGACGTTATGAAACAACATCTCGGCAATTCGATCCCGGTTTTCCGATTCTTTCTGGGCGCGGAGCAAGCGTTCTCGGTCGAGAACCTTTTGAATGACAGACGGCAAAAGATCGAAGAATGCCTCATGCTCGTCCTTTACGACATAATCCGTGGCGCCGAGCCGAAGAGCCTCGACAGCGACATCAAAGGCGTGATCTCTACAAATCACGATGACGCCGGGGACGAACGGCAAGGCCAGTATTTCACGAAGGGTGGTCAGTCCGTCCTTCCCAGGAATAAATTGATCGAGAATTACGAGGTCGTACTGTTCCCTAGCCAGCGTTTCCAGAGCCTCGTCGCAGCTTGCGGCGATATCGACGCGATGACCAAGTTTCGTTAGACGTGCCTGTACGAGAAGCGCCAGGGAGGCGTCTTCTCCAAAGTAGAGGAAGTGAGCCATTATGATTTGTTATTGTGCTGGGACTGGTGAACCAAGCTTAGTTTATCGCTCAGGACATAACCACAGTTCGGCACACAAAGCGTGCTTGCTCAGAAGAACATCGGATCGTGCGGCTTTATGTCGCGATCCAGGCGGAGCGGGCAAACCCGGTTGGCAACTCGGGCGTTAATCAGACGTTCGGCAGGAGGAAAAGAGACGGCTCGGTTTCTGCGTATCAACGGGATCGCCAGAAACGAAAAAAGCCTACAGATGTTGATCTGTAAGCCCTCAAATTGTTGGTAGCGGGGGCAGGATTTGAACCTACGACCTTCGGGTTATGAGCCCGACGAGCTACCAGACTGCTCCACCCCGCGTCAATTCAGAGTACTATACCGTAAATGCTTCCTCGATGCAATCCAACGTTTACTTTGGGTAACGAAACAGGCTCTTCGGATCTTCAGATTCCGAATCCCGTTCGTAACAATATTAAGCAAATGGCTGCGTAAATACCGGCCAATCCATCATCGAGCATTATTCCGAGTCCGCCGTGAACGCTACGGTCGAGCATGGCGATCGGCCAGGGTTTCCAGATGTCGAAAAGACGAAAGGCCAGGAAGCCGGCGAGCACCCATTCCCAGGAGGCCGGCGCGAACATCATGGTGATGAGAAAGCCGGTAATCTCGTCCCACACGATGCCCGGATGATCCTGCACGTTGAGCTGTTGCTCGCACCGCCCGCAGATATAAACGCCGGCGATCAACAAGACGATTACGGTGAGTGCATAAAACGGGGTGCTTAGATTGGCTGCCAGCAAGTAGATCGGAACGGCGACCAGCGTTCCGAAGGTTCCCGGTGCGACCGGCGCAAGACCGGAACCGAAGCCGAATGCCAGGAAGCACGCGGGATTACCGAAAATCTCCGCCGGTTTGATGAGGCGATGGGACCTTGTTTTTATTGTCTGATTAATCACTGGAAAAGTGCTGATATCCGTCTTGGGAAAGCTCGATGGACCTGCCGTCTTTGAAGAGTCTCAGGCCGGTTTGCGGCTCGATTTGGCCAATCAGGGCGAACGGAAAACCGCCTGTCGTTAGGCAGCGCTCCAACTTCTCCCGATTTCCCGGCGGAACGGTGAAACAAAGTTCGTAATCGTCGCCCGCCGATAACGGCATCCGCCAGTCGCCCGTTTCCTCGATATAACGGCGTACCCCGTCCGGTAATGGCAACCGTTCCCAGGCTAGCGTCGCGCCTACGCCGCTAGCTTCCAAGATATGTCCGAGATCGGCGGCAAGTCCGTCGGACACGTCGATACCGCTGTTAGCCAAGCCGCGCAGCTTCAAGCCGATATCGACGCGGGGTTCCGGTCTTTCCAGATGGGCAATGGCCGTTTGGTCTTCGATACCGGTTCGGCCCTGACGCATCTTGAGTCCCAGCCCTGCGGCGCCCAATTCGCCGGTCAAATAAATCAGGTCGCCGGGACGCGCGCCGGAACGTCGAAGAGCGCTGTCTCGCGGCGTGAGGCCAAGGGCTTGTACGGTAATCGTCAAAGGGCCGCGGGTGGTATCTCCGCCGATCAATTCGACGCCGTAGCGCTCGGCCAAAGCGAAAAAACCCTTTGCGAAACTTTGCAGCCAAGCGGCGTCGGCATGGGGAAGGGTAAGCGCGAGCACCACCCACTTGGGCTTCGCTCCCATCGCGGCGAGATCGCTGAGATTAACGGCCAGTACCTTGTGGCCCAGGCTTTCCGGATCGACATCGGACAGGAAATGGACTCCTTCCACCAGCGTATCGGCGGTTACAGCCAGATCCTCGCCTTCCTCGACGCGCAGTAAAGCGCAATCGTCGCCGACGCCCAAAATCGTGGACGGATGCTTGACGGTTTGATCGGTGAAAAAACGGCGAATCAGTTCGAACTCACCTAAGGCCATGGCATTGTGCAAAGTAGAAGGGTAGTGCGGCAACTGCTAGGTTTTATGCCGCGTTTGTATTTCCGCCGTGCGGTGCTTACGGGCTAAGCGATCCAAGATGCCGTTGATGTACTTATGGCTTTCCGTGGCTCCGAAGTGCTTGGCGAGATCGATGCCTTCGTTGAGCACCACCCGGTACGGTATTTCCAGGCGGAACAGCAGCTCATATGCGCTGATCCTAAGGATGGCCCGCTCCACTGGGTCGATTTCGGCGACCGGGCGATCGGCGAATTCGCCCAGCGCCGAATCGATCGTGTGAAGGTGTTCGGGTACGCCATGCAGCAGTTCCTTAAAATAACGGGCGTTGATTTCGGGTGCGCAGCAATGCTCGATCAGCTCGTCGAGCGGCGGCCTTTCGGGCTGCTGATCTTCCGTTTCCCTCTGGCGGCAGTATTTCTCGAGCGATTCTTCGAGCAGATTTTGTTCGTGATCGGTCAGGTCGTATCCGCTCTTATATCGTCTGAAAAGGACCTTGGCCTCCTTCAATTCACCCAGGAACTGGGCTTCGATCGCCGACAGATCGGCGTCGCTCAACTGCCATTGATAAACGGCCTGTACCGCGCAGCGGCGCGCCATGGTTCGCGCATTACTCATGCCGAACCTATCTGGTTCAATAAGTTGACCATCTCGACCGCGGATAACGCTGCCTCGGCGCCTTTGTTGCCGGCCTTGGTTCCGGCCCGTTCGATGGCCTGTTCTATGGTATCCACCGTGAGGACGCCGAAGGCGACCGGAATTTCATGCTTGAGCGAGATGCTGCTGATGCCCTTCACGCATTCGCCGGCCACATAGTCGAAATGAGGCGTTGAGCCGCGAATGACAGCGCCGACGGCCACGATGGCATCGTAGCGCTTCGAAGCGGCCGCTTTCTGCACCGCCAGCGGCAGTTCGTAGGCTCCGGGCGTCTTGACCAGATGGATATCCTCTTTTTTCGCGCCGTGCCGCAAAAGGGCATCCACCGCGCCGGCAACCAGATGGTCGACGATGAAGCTGTTGAAGCGTGACGCCACGATGCAGAAGCGGGCGCCCTGGACCAAGAATTGGCCTTCGTAGGTTTTGATATCGGACATCGATGTTCTCTCTATTCTCAGGAAACGTATTCGACGACTTCCAGCCCGTAGCCGGATAAGCCAAGGTATTTTTTTGGCGCGCCCAATACGCGGAGCTTGTGCACACCCAAATCGGCCAGGATTTGCGCACCCGTTCCGGTGGTGCGCCAATCGTCGGTCTTCGGCTCGTCGACAGCCATTTCGATGCCGTTATCTTCCATCTGATACTGGTGTATGCGTTCGACCAGAAACTTGTCGTCCTCCTCCTTGCGGATGACCACCAACACTCCGCGCCCTTCGTCGGCAATACGTTTCATGGCATTGCGCAGGGGCAGTCCGCTGTCGTTCCGTCTGGCACCGAAAAGATCGCTAAGGAGATTGCGTCCGTGCACCCGGACCAGTATCGGCTCGTCGCCAGCTACTTTTCCCATGGTCAGCGCCAGATGCAGGCGCTTGTCGACTTGATCCTGATAGGCGTGCAAACGGAATTGACCGAATTCCGTCGGAAAATCGCAGGAGCAGATCCGCTCCACGGTCTTTTCGTTCTGAATCCGGTAATGAATCAAATCGGCGATCGTCCCGATCTTGAGTCCGTGCTCTTGCGCGAATTTCTCCAAATCGGGGCCACGGGCCATGGAGCCGTCTTCGTTGAGGATCTCCACGATCACCGCGGCGGGCTCGAGCCCTGCCAGCCGAGCGAAGTCGCAGCCGGCCTCGGTGTGTCCGGCGCGATTGAGCACCCCTCCCGGTTGCGCCATCAGCGGAAAAACATGACCCGGCTGCACCAAATCGTCCGGCTTGGCGTCCGGCGCTACAGCACAAAGAATGGTGCGGGCGCGGTCCGCGGCCGAAATCCCGGTGGTGACGCCGCTTGCGGCTTCGATGGATACAGTGAAATTCGTGGAATGCGGCGTCTTGTTCTCGTTCACCATCAAGGGCAAGCGCAGCTGCTGGCAGCGTTCGCGGGTCAACGTCAGGCAGATCAGTCCGCGGCCGTAACGCGCCATGAAATTGATGTCCTGGGGACGTGTGTGCACGGCTGCCATGACAAGATCGCCCTCGTTTTCGCGGTCCTCGTCATCCATGATGACGACCATTTTGCCGAGGCGGATGTCCTCGATGATTTCTTCGATGCTGTTCATGTTCAGGAGATAAAGCCGGTATTCTTGAGAAGTTCTTCGGTGATGGCCGGCCTGCTTTCGGCGGCGCGATCGCCGAGCAGAAGGCGCTCCAGATAACGGGCCAGGATGTCCACTTCGAGGTTCACCCGCTGCCCCACGCCAGTTTCGCCCAAAGTGGTCTCGGCCAAGGTATGGGGAACGATGTTGATACCGAATCGATTGCCGTTCACTTCGTTCACCGTCAGGCTGATCCCGTCTACGCAAATCGAGCCTTTCTCGGCGATGTATTTCGCCAAACCGGCCGGCGTTTCGATGGTAAACCGCACCGAGCGGGCTTCGCTGCGCTCGTCGACCACCGTGCCCACGCCATCCACATGGCCGCTGACGAGATGCCCCCCGAGGCGGGTGGTAGGGAGCAGGGCGAGTTCCAGATTGACATGGGTTCCGGTTTTGGCATCGCCGAGCGTGGTGCGCGACAGGGTTTCGCGCGAGACATCGGCGGCGAAAAACCGGTCTCCGAGTTCGATTGCCGTCAAGCACACGCCGTTGACCGCGATGCTGTCGCCCAATTGGACATCGGCGAAAGGCAGTTTGCCCGTAGCGACCGTCAAGCGGCAATCGCCGCCTTTAGGCTCGATGCGGGTTATTGTTCCGATTGCTTGGATAATGCCGGTGAACATAAAGAGCTCGTTGGTGATTCAAAAAAACGCTACTGCCTGAGCAAGGTCAGCCTGAGGTCGCGCCCGACCTGCCGCACGTCGCTAATCGTCAGCTCGAACCGCTCGGCCATCCGGGTCAAATCCGGCAAGTGGAATAGTCCGCGCGCCTTATCGCCCAAAACCACCGGCGCGAGATATATCACCCATTCGTCGACCAGGTTTTCCCGGAGCAAGGCGCCGTTCAGAGTCGGGCCGGCTTCCACCAGAACTTCGTTGAATTGATGGTGTCCGAGCCAGTCGACGACCGCCGTCAAGTCCAGTCGCCCGTCAAGCGTTGCGGGCAGGGTTTCGATGTCGAAGCTGTCCGATAAGGTCTGAGTTCGTTCCTCGTCCGACACGGTCGTCAAGACCACCGCGCGGTTCCCCCCGCCGGCGAGATGCATGTTCGCGGCCATGCGCAGCCGGGAGTCGAGGACGACACGGACCGGCTGCAAAATCTCTCCCGCCGTTTCCGGCAAGCGTGCCGTCAGTTCCGGGTCGTCCTGCAGCGCCGTGCCGATTCCGGTCACGATGGCGGAGCTTCTGGCCCGCAAACGATGGGCGTCGCGGCGAGCGTCCTCGCCGGTAATCCATTTGCTTTCGCCGGAGGGCAGGGCGGTGCGACCGTCCAGGCTCATGGCCAGTTTGCTGCGGATATAAGGCCGGCCGGTTTTCATGCGTTTGCAGAAACCGGGATTCAGTGCCGTAGCCGCGTTTTCCAAAAGCCCGCAGGCGACGTCCACGCCGGCGTCTCTGAGTGTTTTCAGACCCTCGCCCGCAACCCGTGGATTCGGATCTTTCATGGCCGCGACCACGCGGGCGATCCCGGCCGAAATCAGAGCGTCCGTACAAGGCGGCGTTTTGCCGTGATGGCAGCACGGCTCCAGGCTGACGTAGGCAGTCGCGCCGTGCGCCCGCGCGCCGCTTTGCCGGAGCGCCTCGACTTCGGCGTGAGGGCCGCCCGCTTGTCGATGCCAGCCCTCGCCGACGATTTGGCCGTCTTTGACGATGACGCAACCGACGCGCGGATTGGGATCGGTCGTGTATAAACCCCGTTCGGCTAGATGCAGCGCACGAGACATGAATTCCGCATCTTCGCGGGCAAAAACCGTAGATAGCTCCATCGGGCTATGGCTCCGAATCGTCGCCGAACAAGTCCGGCTGATCCTTCTTTTCATCCGGATTCGGCTGTTTCTCGAGACGATCGATGACCTCGCGAAACTCGTTCACGTCCTCGAAGCTGCGGTACACCGAGGCAAACCGAACATAAGCGACATGGTCAAGCCCGCTGAGTTCTTGCATCACGCTTTCGCCGATCAATCGCGATGAGACTTCGCGGTCGCCGCGGGCCAATAGCTTCTTTTTGATGCGATTGATGGCCGCCTCAATCCGGTCGCTCCCCACCGGTCGCTTTTCGAGGGAGCGAAGAATGCCGGCGCGAAGTTTTTCTTCGCGGAACGGTTCACGGCTGCCGTTGGCCTTGATCACCCGAGGCATATTCAGCTCCGCAGTTTCGTAGGTCGTGAAGCGTTCCCTGCATTCGGTGCATTCGCGGCGCCGACGTACCTGATCGCCTTCTTGTGACAAGCGAGAGTCGATTACTCGGGTGTCTTGAGCACCGCAAAATGGACAGCGCATTATTGTTTTTTTGAAAGCGGAACGGCGCAGCCCGGTAAAAAATCCGCGTCGCTCCGAGAAAAAACGCTCAATCCGCGTAGACGGGATATCTGCGGCAAAGCTGGAGCACGTCCTCTTTTACTCGCTCGATGACCGATTCGTTCTGCGGCTCGTCGAGTACGTCGCACATCCATCCGGCTAGCGTTTCGCAATCGAGCTTGGTGAAACCGCGGGTGGTGACAGCCGGAGTGCCGACGCGAATGCCGCTGGTGACGAACGGCGACTGGGGATCGTTCGGAACGGCATTCTTGTTTACGGTAATGTTGGCTCGTCCCAATGTTTCGTCCGCCAGTTTGCCGGTAAGTCCCTTCTCGATTAGGTCCACAAGGAACAAATGGTTGTCGGTGCCGCCGGAGACGATTTTGTACCCGCGGTCGATGAAGCGTTGCGCCATGGCGCGCGCATTTTCGACGACGTTCGCCTGGTATTGCTTGAATTCCGGCTGTGCGGCTTCCTTCAAGGCGACGGCTTTCGCCGCGATCACATGCATCAAAGGTCCGCCTTGAATGCCGGGGAAAACCAGTGAGTTCAGTTTCTTTTCGATATCCGGATTGGATTTCGCCAGAATCAAGCCGCCGCGCGGGCCGCGCAGGGTCTTGTGGGTGGTTGTCGTGGTGACGTCGGCGATTTGTACCGGGCTCGGGTAGACACCGGCCGCGACCAGTCCCGCGACATGCGCCATGTCCACGACCAGAAAGGCGCCGACCGAATCGGCGATGTCGCGGAAGCGCTGCCAGTCGACAACGCGCGAGTAGGCCGAGAAACCGGCAACGATCATCTTCGGCCGGTGCTCCTTGGCCAGGGTTTCGACCTGTTCATAATCGATATGGCCGGTCGCCGGATTGAGACCGTACTGGATGGCGTTGTAAATCTTGCCGGAGAAATTGACCTTGGCGCCGTGGGTCAGGTGGCCGCCGTGGGCCAAGCTCATGCCGAGTATGGTGTCGCCGGGTTCGAGCAGGGCCATATAGACCGCCGCATTGGCCTGCGAGCCGGAGTGAGGCTGGACGTTGGCGAAATCGGCACCGAACAGTTCCTTTGCGCGTTCGATAGCCAGACTCTCGACGATATCCACATACTCGCAGCCGCCGTAGTACCGTTTGCCGGGATAACCCTCGGCATACTTATTGGTGAGCACGGTGCCTTGTGCTTGCAACACACGGGGACTGGCGTAGTTTTCGGAAGCAATCAGCTCGATATGGTCTTCTTGTCTTCTTTCTTCTTTTTCAATGGCAGACCACAGTTCGTCGTCGAATCCCGCGATTTCCATACCCTTGCTAAACATAAAAGCGAACCTACAGGCTGGTGGTTAGATGAATGGCATATTGTAACGCAACGGCCACGGGGACAAACTCGCTTTGTCATACAAAAAATTATTCGACGATGGATCACCTCGAGCTGGCGGCATGGCAGCAGTAATTCGGTACTGGCGGGGCCGGCGTGGGCCATACACACCTTTGGTTCCGGAGCGTTTTGGCCGCTGCTGCATTCAATCCGGCAGCCGGAAGGATTGCTCGGCGAATTTTTCCTTGAGGAATCGTCCGTGCACCAGCAACCCTTGGGCGTCCTTTTCAAACAGGCTTTTCGCAAGATCGTGCAGGGCGCGATCAAGCAAGTTCAGTTGGTCGTTGAGCGATTCCTCGGCGGTCTTGCCGCTGCTCAACTGTTGCGAGCGCGCCAAGGCCGGCGGAAGTTGCAGATATTGGTTGACGGTATCCGGCAGATAATCGAAAGCGATCTTGCGCACCTCGAAAGGCGTCAAATCGAACACATCGCCGCCGCTATCGGTCCTATCCATGAGGAACGCCAGTTTTTCTTCGATTTGTTGCAGCGTGCGCAAGGTGCTTTCACTCGCACGTTCGCGCAGTATTTCTCTGAGAGGTGCGAGCCGTTCCTTCCATAACCTTACGTGCGGCGAAATCATGTCGGCATCGCCCACGGTGAGGTGTATCTCCTGATCGATCAATTCGTTCGAGGCGCGTTGAAGCTCATCCTTCAGTTCCGCCAGTTCCATGTGTGCGCGTTTGAAAGGAGGCAGGTTTACGGGGAAGGGCAGCATTTGTTTCAGGATGGCCGGAAAACGCAGCAACGCCTGCTCCCTTAGCGAATCGATCGTTCTCGGCGCAAGACCGGTATGTTCGAAATAGGGCGCGATGATCTTGATTACGTCGAAGGTTTCCTGAACCTCGTCGGCGATTGGCGCCGGCAACCGGCGATGGGCCTTGCGGACCAGTTTCTCGACCCGTCTGAGTTCCCGGGACAGACGCCAGGACACGTCCGGCATCGGCGCCTCGGTTCCGGCCGGCAACAGTGCCCAAAGCGCCAGATAAATCCACATCGTCAGGCTGAACGAAAAGAACACGGATAGGACGAAGAGAAAACGCACCAGCGTGACGTCTACGCCTAAATAATCCGCGATCCCTGCGCATACGCCGCCCAGCCTGCGCCGCTGACGGTTGCGTTGGAGTTTGGGTCTGGAACTCATTTTTCGGAGCGATTGGAACGGATTTGCTGTATCCGGATAGCCAGTGTTCGGCATGGGTCTAGATTCTAAACGAGAAGTTGACACTTCGAACGAAAAAGGTCGGGAAAGTTTCGAAATCCGAAACGCCGCGGTCGGAAAAGCCGTACGGATTAAGCCGGCGCATTCAGCACAATGGCACATCCCGATTCCGGTAAGATAGCGGGTAACGAGTTGGAACGCCGAAGTGCGGAAATCCTAGCAATGAACGATTTAGAAACAGGACAGAACCCGATTGGCCTCACCGAATCGATTTCCGAGATGGCGAGCGTCGACTGGGAAAACTTGGTGGATCACAGAACCTGCGTTCAGCAGAACGAGCCTCTGGCTCGCGTCCAGGAGAAGTTCCGGCAGGCTGACGTCAGCTTCATGGCCGTCCTCGACAGGAAACGCGTGATCGGCCTGTGCGCGCGCCACGAAATCGGCATGTGTCTCGGCTCTCAATACGGGTTCTCGCTGTTCGGAACGGCGCCGGTCCGCGATCATCTGGTCGCACAGCCTTTGTTGATCAACATCAACCAGCTTTGGGCGGACGTGCTTCAGCGCGTGTTTTCGCGGACCGGCGAAAGCTTCAATCAGGACGTGCTGTTGGTCGACGATAGATGCACGTTCCTGGGGCTTATTTCGGTGCAAACCTTGGTCCGCCTCCAGACCCGGCTGTTGATGCAAAGCATCGTGCAATTGGAGCAAAAGCAGGCCGAAATCAGCCGACGCAATCAGCAGTTGACGGAAGACTTGCGCATGGCCCGCGAGGTACAGCTGGCCATGTTGCCGCGGACGGTGCCGACCATTCCTCCCGAGGTCGCGCCGGACTCAAGTGTCGTACGCATTTTCAGCCACTATGCCCCCCTCGGTCTGGTAAGCGGCGATTTTTTCGAGGTTTTTCCGATCGCCGACGATGCTATCGCCATTCTGATCGCTGATGTTATGGGGCACGGTGTGCAGGCAGCCTTGGTGATGGCGATGATGGGGGCGTTGATACAGAATCATCGCGAGGCGGCCAGCGATCCGGGCAGGTTACTGACGTCGCTGAACCGAAGTCTTTGCGAGATTTTGAAGTGCAGCAATCTGTCGACGTTTGTCTCGGCTTTTTCGTTGGTGATCGATATCGGAGGCGGCCAGCTCCGATACGCCAATGCCGGACATCCTTGCCCCATCCACCTACGTCGGGGATCCGGACGCGCAGTGCACCTGGATTGCGCGCAATCGAGCAATGGCGGCGTACTCGGCGTGAGACCCGACGTGACTTATCGTACCGGTAGCGCCGAATTGAAGGCGCGGGATGCCGTGCTGCTCTTCACCGACGGACTGTTCGAAATCCGGGGGGAGGACGACGACATCCTCGGCCAGGAGCGTTTGCTGGAGTTAGCAGCAGCGACCATGAGCCAATCGGGCGAGGTACTGGTTCAGGAACTGCTCAACGGTGTTCGTGGCCCGTCTCTCCATGGGGAGTTCGAAGACGATGTATGTTTGTTGGCTGTCGAAATCGGCGATATCGCGTTCGAAAAATCCCGTTTTCAAGTGTGCATGGAATAGGCAGAATCTCCGAACCAATGGGTTTGGATTTAGCGTCTGCTGCATTCTGATCATGACCGGTTGTACGCCTCACTCAAGCTTTCCGACCTTAAGCGGAGCACCGCCCGTCGTCATCGCCCACCGTGGCGCTAGCGGCTATTTGCCGGAACATACGCTTGCCGCGTATGAGCTCGCGATCGAGCAAGGCGCGGACTTTATCGAGCCCGATCTGGTGTCCACCAAGGATGGGATGTTGATCGTGCGTCACGAGCTAAACATCAGCGAAACCACCGATGTTGCCGAGCATCCCGAGTTCGCCGCCCGCCGCACATTCAAGACCATCGACGGGATACATGCGGAGGGCTGGTTTGCCGACGATTTCACGCTTGCCGAAATTAAGACATTGCGCGCGAGGCAACGTCTTCCGTTCCGCCCGCAGCAGTTCAACGACCGATTCGAAATCCCGACCTTCCAGGAAGTGGTTGAATTGGCAAAACGAGCAAGTGAACGGAGCGGACGGGTCATCGGCATTTATCCGGAAACCAAGCACCCCACTCACCATCGATCGGTCGGCCTGCCGCTGGAGGAGAAACTGGTCGAGATGCTGGAGCGATACGGACTGAACGGAAGAGCGGCTCCTGTAGTGATCCAGTCCTTCGAGACGGACAATTTGAAAGCCTTGAGGAAGATGACGGAGGTCCGGCTCGTGCAGCTCATCGATGGGGATGGTGTTGCGCCGGGTGGCGGCCCGATACCCGGCAAGCCGTACGATTTCACCGCAGGCGGCGATCCCCGTACCTATGCGGACCTTTTGACTCCGGAGGGGCTAATGGAAATCAAAACCTATGCCGACGGAATCGGACCATGGAAACGTTATTTGATCGGTCTTGCCGATCCCGGCGAAGTCGGCGCGTCGGAGAATGATTACGGTGAGAAATTGGGGTACCCGACCGCTGTCGTTCGGGATGCGCACAGTGTCGGCCTGTTCGTTCACGCCTGGACGTTTCGCGACGAATCTCGCTATCTGGCAAGCGACTATGGCGGTGATCCGCTGAAGGAGTACCACCAGTTTTATAGCTTAGGCGTCGATGGCGTATTTTCGGAGTTTCCCGATACGGCAGTCGCCGCGCGTGCAGGCAAGAAAAACAAAGGGATCAAGTCCCGCGATAGATTTCAAAATGGCCGTTGATCAGATGACTGACGAATTCGGTCCATGTCATCTGTTGATTGGGTTCGGCATTCGGCATCCAAGCGTTGGGATCGTATTGTATCGCTACCGTGTTTGCCGCCGGATCCAAGCCGACGATCTGGAAACGGTTACCGGAAAGATGGTCGTGTCCGACATGTTTGTTCATAGGGTAGGTCTCCTATTTGAGTCATCGCAGAAGATAAGTGGATAAGTGAAGTCATCGACGTTCGATGAGCCAGGGCGGCTAAGGAGATTCCGTATTCTAGCTTAAGAGTGGCAGTTTGTAGGTGTTTTGCCCCTTGAAGGTGATTCTAGCGCGCATGTGACCGATTTTTTCTACAGTTTGGGAATCTTCCGAGGTCGAATGGCGCGCTACCGGATCTTGCGGGACACCAAAGAACCCGTTGCGTCATTAGTTTGTCAAATAGAAACGATAGCCTCGTGTTAGGAAAAGACAACAGGAAGAACTTATATGCAGAACGGGTGTATCAAAGTCATTGGGCGTCGGCGCGTTTATCCGGTCCGAAAGGGATGGAATGAGCCGTTAGAAGCCCACCGGCGGGACGCGAACGGGTGTGAAAGCGAGTGCCAGAAACAGGAGACACCGAGCACTCAAACTATTCCGACGCAGCCGAGCCGAATGGAAAGGGATTGACAGTTCGAATACGAACGAGCCGGAGGTGAAACGGTCTGTCGGGGATGATGCTTTATTGCTCCGCGCCATTCCCCCTCGCATGACCATCCGATGCCGTCTCGTTGGCTAGTCGGTCGGAATTGTTGATAACGCGAAGCTTACGACATTGCGACCGACGAGCGGCCGGCGTCGTGATGCATCTGGCGCAGTTCTTCGTATTGTGTTTAGGGGCATCATGCCACCTCAGCGGAACTGGCGCCGGCCAACGAACCTGTTACGAGCTTTCACGGATACTTCGAAGAATCAATCATCTAGGCCAAGATATCGGTTGACTCAACAGGGTTCCCTAGCCTCGATAATGCAATTGGCTAACGGAGTTCCTAACAGGCTTTGGAGTCCAAGTCTCTTGCTTACCCACCTCGTTCTGGATTCGCCGTGTTCTGCCGGAGCAGAATCTGGTTGTAAAAGCGAGACGCTCTTCCGCTGTCGGGCTCGCTTTAGAGCCGAATCTCGTCCGATTCGTCCAATTCGAATTCTTTGATGACCTCGGCTTGCTGTTCGCTCCGAACCCGGTCGAGATAGGTCTTGGCTTTATCGACTTCGTGCGTTAGAAGCTTGACGGTCTCCTTCATATTGCCGAGCGCCTGAGTCTTGTATGTCGCTATCGCATCCATGGTCTCGTAGATATTCTCGAACGCCTGTTTCAGCTGATCCAGGGATACCGCCGAACTGGCGGCTTGTTCGTGAGTACGGGCCGCTTGCTGTTTCAGGAGGCGCGACGTGGAGGCGATGAGATTGCCGGTGGTGGTGTTCAAGGCTGAAATCTGATCCAGCACCAGCTTTTGATCGGTCAGCGCTTGCGCCACGATGACCGCGGTTCGCAGTGCCGATATGGTCGTCGACGTGGCTCGGTCGACGCCTTTGATCAGCTCCAGGTTGTTCTTGCGAATCATGTCCATCGATAAATAACCCTGGATCGTCACCGCCATCTGGGTCAGCAGATCCTGAACTTTCTGGCGCGTATAAAAAAGCATCTCCTCGCGGACGACGCGCGCTTTCTCGGGATCTTGCGCCTCGATTTCCGGTAGGCGGCGTTCAATGGCCTCGTCAAGTTTTTTCCCCACATAGATGTATTGCTCGAGCCTTTGCATGACTTCCCAGGCATGAATTTTTTCCTGCTCCAAAGCGGCATTGTCTTTGCGGAGCTCGTCCTGGCCATTGTAGAGCGCCTGGATGATGGCGTTCAGATGCGTTTGCGCGGATTGATAGCTTTCGAAGTAATTTTTGAGCTTGTTGCCGAGCGGAATGATTCCGAGGAGTTTCCGCGGGGCCAGGAGGTCGCCCTGACGCGAAGGGTCGAGCTGCTCCACGGTCGCGCGCAGTTCCTGAAGCGATTTCGAGATGCTCGAAGACTCGTCATACACTCCGGATTTCATGGCCCGTACCGGGCGTTCCAGAAGCCGGTTCGAAACCGTTGCCGCGGCCCTGATCTCGCGATTGCCCATGTTGTGTACGCCGGATAGCCGTTCCCGGAATTCGGCGTCGTTCACATCGGCGGCTAGGACGGTGTGCAGGAATTCCGTAATTTTCTCGTCCAATTTGGAAATGGTTTCCTGATCCAGTTTAACCATGCTGGTCGCCTGTTCCTCGTCGATTTCGGGGACCGGCTGGGGCGGAGTCAAGGTCAGAGTGTCGTTCGAAGTGGCTTCGGCCATGGTTTTCTCCGGATGAAAATACGGTAAAAAGTAGTCAGTAAAAGGCGAATTCACATTCCAATCGCAAACGGCGTCTTCGGGAGCGCCGAAGCCGCCCTTCCAATCGCAAACGGTCGCTTTAGTCGCGATCCTTTCAATCGCAAACGATCGGTTCGGGAGCGCCGGGATGACCCTTTCATTAGATCGAATTCGAGACAATTTATCGAACTATTCGATGCGGACCATGTTAGCCGACATTCCGAATCACGATTGCAGCGCCCCCGAGCGGGCTTCGCTCGATCACGAGCTGGCCGAGATAGGTCCGCACGATGGAATCCACGATGGCGAGGCCCAGGCCGTGTCCCGGCACCGAGGTATCGGTGCGCTCACCGCGGCGGGTAACGCGCTCGGCCACATCTTCGGCAATTCCGGGGCCGTCGTCGTCCACCCGCAGTTCGAGATGCGAGCTTGTTCCCAGCGGTTCCAAAACCGTCCGGGCGCTCAGTTCGACTCGGCTTCGACACCACTTGAAGGCATTGTCGAGTAGGTTCCCAAGGATCTCGAGCAAATCGCCCTCGTCGCCGTGAAAGACGACGTCGTCCTCGACCATGATTCGGCAGTCGACCTGTTTTTCGGCATAGACCTTGGCCAGTGCGGCCGCGACTTGGCGGGATTTTTCCGCGACACTGACCGGCGGGGTCAGGTGGGTTCGCCCGGAGGCGGCGGCTCGCTTCAGTTGGTACTCGATAATTCGAGTCATGCGGTCGATCTGTTCCTGGGCTACCGCGCCGATTTCGCTGTCGGCGTCCGAATTCTGTTTTTCGATGGCGCCGCGCAACACGGCGAGCGGGGTTTTCAGGCTGTGCGCGAGATCGCCCAGCGCATCCCGATAGCGGGCAAGGTGGGACTGTGCATTCTCCAACAGAGCATTGAGGTTGTCGGTCAGTCCGCGCAGTTCTTCCGGATACTGGCCAACGAGTTTGTCGGCATGGCCCGCCTCGATGGCCGAAAGGTCGGCCGCGACCCGGCGGAGCGGCGAGAACGCCCAGCGGAGAATAGCGCCTTGCACCAGCAGCAGCACTAGCGCCGCGGCTCCGAGCCAGCTCCAGAGACTGCGCCGGAATTGATTGACTTCTGCGTAGAATCCGTCCAGGGTCTCGGCCACGCGAAACACGCAGCGAACCGGTCTTCTGCGCCCCTCTTCCTCCCACAGTACGCTGAAACTGAGCACATAAACCGGCGTGCCGTCTTCCAATACGGCGCTGCTGAATGTGGCAGTGCCGGTCTGGGGTGTGAGTGTCGAGGGAATTTCAATACCCGCTGCGGACGGGGATCGCCAGTCCGGCTTGCGGTTGCCTCGACGGATGTCGGCGTAAAGCCCGGACCCGGTTTGATTGAAGCGAGGCTCATGCAGGTTTTCGGGGCCCTTCATGACGCCTCGGGCATCGAGTTCCGAGCCGGCCAGAAGGGTATAGACAAACCCTTGCAGCCTGTCGCGCATGGCCGCCTTTGCGCTGTCGCGGAAGGCCTTGTCGAGGACCAGCCCGGTTGCGCTGAGAAAGGCGATCAGCACCACGCTGGCGACGAGCAGTCCCCTCGTCCGGAGGGAATAGGTCATCCGGGCGTGCGTTCCAGGGTAAACCGGTAGCCGCGTCCGCGGAGCGTCTCTATGGGGCGATGGACGTTCTGGGGATCGAGTTTCCGACGCAGCCTGGCGATGAAGACTTCGATCACGTTGCTGTCCAGATCGAATTCCTGGTCGTAGATGTGTTCGGTCAGGGCCGTTTTGGAGATGACCTTGCCGGTATTCAGCATCAGATATTCGAGAACCTTGTATTCCTGCGCGGTCAACTCCACCGGCTGGCCGTCAACACGTACGCTCTGTGCTCCGGTATCGAGCACGATAGGGCCGCACTGCAGCAGGGATTGCGCGATGCCGGCGGACCGCCTCAACAGCGCCTTGGTCCGGGCGAGCAGTTCTTCGAAATGGAAGGGTTTGCTCAGGTAATCGTCGGCTCCGGCGTCCAGCCCTTCCACCTTGTCTTGCCAGCGGTCGCGCGCGGTGAGGATCAGAATCGGAAAGTTGATGCCGTCGGCGCGCCAATGTCTGATGACGTCGATGCCGGACACCAGCGGCAGCCCTAAATCGACGATAGCCAGATCGAACGGATATTCGTTTCCCATAAAAACTGCTTCCTTGCCGTCGGCCGCGGTGTCGACAGCGTAACCGAGGGCTTGCAAGCGCGACTTTAGCTGAGAGCGGAGCTCGGCTTCATCTTCGACGATCAGTAGGCGCATGAAACTCGCTTGAACACAGCTTGTTTGAGGGACTTAGCCGACATCACTCGTGGCAGCGGAGTTTCGGCACGGGAGCCAACCGCAGCGATCATTCCGGGCTGGCGCCTTTGGTGTCTCATCGGTTGGCGTCGACATGGAAGACGCGCACGCGGCCGTCCGGCATGAGCACTTTGATGCGATAAGTGATCGTGCCGTTATTTCTGATGGTATCGGCAGCCAGTATGCGACCGCCGGTTTCACGCCGGATGCGCTGAACAGCCTCGTCTAGGCTTATGCCGGGCCCGAACTGAGGCTGGCGCGCGATGAACGGCGTCATCAAACCCTCCGGACCGAACGGCGGCTGTGAATAGGACGGAAATGCCATCAGCAGCGAACAGCCCAGGGTGAAGGACAAAAAGCGTTTGTTTATCACGCGGCTCGATGCGACTAGGGCGTTTCCGAAGTATGAGCCGGGCCGCAAAATGCCGCCCGGCACTGAGGTAGGCGCAGAATAACACTGTCGTTTCCGGACCGACAACGGGCTCTACCAAGCCACGGGTCAATGATGTTCCTGGATCAGTGGCCGATCTCGTGTCCCAAGACGGCTCCGGCTACCGAGCCGGCGATGATGGCGCCATGATTGCCGTAGCCGACTTGTTCTCCAACCATGCCGCCGAGGACGCCACCCGCGACGATCGGTATGGTTCCGGACAAACCGCTGCTACGGCCGTAATAGGAAGGGTAATCGTCGTGATAGACGACTCGCGGCGGCTGGTAATGGTGAATATGGCGATGTACCACGCGCGGCGGCCGGTAATAACGTGGCGCAGGCTCGTAGTAATGGTGAATCACTCTCGGGCGGTGATGATCATGGCCGTGGTGATGATGTCCATGATCGTAGTGACCGTGGTGCCGATACCCATGATCGTGGTGGCCGCGATGATGGCCGTGGCCCCAATGGTCGCGGTCGGCGCGCGCGCCCGATGCAAAGGCGAGTAAGGCGATTGTGCTTAGGGCTATGATTTTATTCAGCGGTCTCATGACTTGATCCCCCGTTCAAAAACTCGAAACTGGCGCCGGATTCAAACCCGTGAGATTTGCCGGCAGGATAAAGATAGTCTTCTGTTCCTGAACGGAAGCTGAATGGGAATGGGCGGCTTTATGGCTCCGGCAGCTTATCGCTAACGATGCGCTTCCCTTCGTTCAGCGCATCCTACGGACTTCGCCGCATCAGGCAATCAGCTTCAGGCCGGGGGGCAATGCCTCGCCGAAGATGCGTTTTTCGTCGGCTTCGGAAAGTTCTTTTACTTCGGACACCATGCCAATCCAGGAGTCCGGCGCTTTGCCGACTCTCAGCCGCTCGATGACGCGTTGCCTCAGCGCCGGATCGATGTCACGCTCCCGGTCACCGCTGAGTCTCGCGATGAGAGCGGCGGCGAAGCCGGCATGCGGCTCTTTTTTGAAGTCGCGGCTCAGGATCTGGGCCAGCCATTCCCCGGCCGTGACGCGGGAAACCACGTTATGCACGCTGCCGTGGAACGGTACGCGAGCACCGACGCGGCCTAGCGCCCACCAGCTTTCGGCGGGTTCGCTGGGCTTGGACAGGCGCTGGAGAAGCCAGCTTCCCAATTCGGCCTTTTGGGATACGGGGAGCCGTTCCAGTACGGCCGCAAGTCTCACCATGTCCTCATAGCTGCGCTTTTTGGCGAGGGCAGGGAGATTGCCGCGCTTGGCGGTTTCCGGATTGATGAAGTCGGCCACATCCTTGAATATCGAAAGCTGCGCCTTTTCGTTCAAGCCGCCAGCCAGGCGGCGCCAGAACGTCCACCATTCAGTCCAGTTCTGGATTTCGTTGACGAATTGCAGACCTTGCCCGTAAATCGCGAAGACCTGTTCAACCCGCCAATCGTCCAAGGGATAGCCGAATCCGGGACGGAGGCAATATCCGGTCAGGCTGAACCACAGGCGCTCGTGCTCGGCCGATCGCCGCCGGTGAGGCAGGCCTTCCAGCAGGGCGCCGAACAAATCGCGTAATAGGGCGGTGTCCCAATCCGCTCGCGGTCCGAGAATCTTTTCAAGTTCGCCGCGCAATCCTTTGACCAGCTTGGTGTCGGCCGCTTTCGCTTTTTTCCCAAACACCAGGCGGACTTTCTCGACGGCTTCATCGAGGCGCGGGTGGTGCCGGGCTTCGGGCAAAACCGTCTGCGGGACGGCCTGCCGCAATTGGAACTCGATCCTCCATCGCCGGTCGGGATCGTCGGCTGCTACGCAGTGCAAATCGAGAGTGCCGACCTCGGTTAGGGATGCGGCGATCTGCACGGCTTGCTCCGTTCGCCCTTGTGCGCTTTCCCGCTCCAAGACAGCAGCGAGGGGCGGCAAGTGAACGAAACGGTCTCCGTCGATTTCGGCAAGGTCTCCCGGCTGGAAACGCCGGTCCTCGCTGGTTGAGGCCAGGTTGAAACGCACCGGTTGTCCTAGCCTGAGCAGGAAGGAGCGGTCGGTCAACACGATCTCCCGGCCCTCGTCGGTCCCCCGCGGCAGAATGCAGATACCCTTGGGGATCCCGTCCCGGCCGGTTTCCACCACCAGAAAATAGCTGCGCGCCGAGCCGCCGCCTATGCGCTGAACGGCATGGCCGCGCCGCGCGAGTCCGTAGGCTACCGCGCCGTAGGCTACTGCCAGATCGGGACGGTCGTTTTTGAGCAGGACGGGGCGTTGTTTTCCCCAAAACGTCACAAGTTCTACGAGACGCTGGGCTATGGTCGAGCTGCGGAACACGCCACCGTTGAGAAGAACAGCATCGGGAATGGGGTCGGCGGAGTCCGATCCGAGGGCCTCTCGCGCAGTTTCGAAGTGGTGAGTCAGAAAAGCAGCCAGATGCTTGCTGATCGCGGGATCGGCGGCGTAGGGCAGGCCGAATTCGACGACGCCGCTGCGTTTTCGGTCGGGATGATCGGCGAGGCTCACCATCGGGAAAAAACCGTCGAGAGCGATGCCATGGACCTCGCTTCGGGTCAGCTCGACCGAGCGCGCGCCTCCGATGAGCCGGGCTCCCGTGCCGAGTAGTGTTACGGTCGCGGCTTCCGGCGCATCGGGAGCCAGCAGCCGTTCCTTGGCTAACCGGCATTGTTCGACCAGTTGGGAAAGCTCGGCCGCAGACAGCTTTCGATCCTCGCCCACCAGGCGGCGTTCCGCAAGATGAGCCAAGGTGAGATCGATGTTATCCCCGCCCAGCATCAGATGATTGCCGACGGCGATACGGGTGAGCTTGGGTTCGTCCTCGCCTGGCTCGACCTTGATCAAGGTCAGGTCCGTGGTGCCGCCGCCGACGTCGCAGACCAGCAGCAAGCGCACGCCGCCGAGCTGCTGACGTAAGGACTGGCGGTGGTTCCAGAGCCAGTCGTAACAGACCGCTTGCGGCTCTTCGAGCAGGCGCACTGTCGCGAATCCGGCCAGCCGGGTGGCTTCGAGCGTTAGAGTGCGTGCGGCCTCGTCGAATGAGGCCGGTACGGTCACCACGATCTCCTGCTCTTCCAGTGGCGCCTCGGGATGGTGATGATTCCAGGCCGAACGCACGTGGCGGAGGTAGCTCGCGCTGGCTTCGACCGGAGAGATTTTCGGAATCTCCTCCGGCGCGCCCCAGGGGAGGATAGCGGCGGTCCGGTCCGCGGCGGCATGGGACAGCCAGCTCTTGGCACTGGTCACGAAACGTCCCTGGCTTTTCGAGCCCAAGATCCGCGCCAGCTTGCCGATGATCGGACGATAAGCCGACTCCGGCTCCGAAGAAGGCCAGGGCAATCGCACGTCCGCTACGGTCAGTTCGTCCGGCGATGCGTGATAGCGAACAGACGGCAGCAGCGGTTCAGCCGCCACTTCGCCCGGCGCAACCAATTGGTCGATTTGAAAAAGCTCGATTTCGGCCGGAGTACCTTTGGTGAGGTCTGCATGGGCGACCACGGTGTGGGTCGTGCCGAGATCGATGCCGACAAGATAGCGAGGCGTCTGGCTTGATGATGCGGGCATGGGTGAGGATGGCCGCAGGGGCATTGCCCCTGCGGTTTGCAGGATTATTTATTGAAAGACCAAAAACTTTTTTTGGCCGAAGCGTCGTCGCCAGGTGCTTCCGAAGCTGCTTCGTCGGATGCGGTTTCGGTCGCCCGCTCGGAGAGATTGCCTAAGATCGGTTCCTCCGGTGCGACATTTTCATCCGACGGCAAGGGCTTTTCGCCTGCACGGACATCGAATTCGACGTTCCAGCGTTTGTCGCCGTCCTTAGCGACCGCTTCCAGTTGCAGCGTGCCCACTTCGGTGACCCTGGCGGCCAAATGAACCGGGACCACATCGCCCGCCTGGTACTCTTCTGCCGGCAAGGTGACCTCGATTTCGTCCAGTTCTTCCATTTCGTCTTCCGACCAGTAGTCGAGGCGCGTGCCGACCACGTCGTCGCGGCGGACGTTGGACGCGAAGAAACGGAAGCGCACTGGCTCGCCCACGACCAATCCGAACTCGTAAGGCGGCAGATCCGCCTCGGTACCTTCCTCCATGCCGAAAGGCGCGATGCACAGGGCCTCGATCGGCGGGGCGAAGCCCGGTACGGCGGGCATGGCGCTCTCGACGCCCACGTAATAGGCAGCACCGGTGCCGCCGCGGATGCGGACCCCACGACCTTTGCGGACATAGCCGTAATAAGCGGCACCACGGGCCACGGCTAGATCCAGGTCGGCGCCGTGCAGCAGTCGGGCATGCGGTGCGTCGTCGGCCTGAAGCCAGCTATTGAGTACATCGAGCAAGCGCTTTTCGAGCGCCTCGGACTTGAATACACCCCCGTTGAGGAGCAGCGCGGTCGGATGCAGGAACTGGGCATCGGCAGGGAGGTTGAATCCCTGCAATTCGCCGGTCGCGCCGATCTGTCGGCTCAGGAAGGCGGCGAGATGACAGGTGATCCGTGCGTCCTTGGCATACGGAAGGCCCAGGGTGGTCAGACCGGTGCGAGCCTGAACGGCAGGACGGTCTGTGATTTGCACCTTCGGAAAGAAGCCTTCGACCAGGGTACGTCCGACCTCGTCGCGGGTCAGGCTGGTACGCAGCGTGCCGCCGATGAGCGACGAACCGCGGCTGGGGACGACGACGGCGACTTCGTCGGTATCCGAGTCGGACAGCAAGGATTCCTTGGCGTCCCGGCAGCCGTGCATGAGTGCCTGGATCTGCCAAGGTTCCAGCCGTTTGCCCTCGGCTTCGAGCTTCATTTTCAAGACATAAGCTAAGGCGAGGTCCATGTTGTCCCCGCCGAGGAGAATGTGATCGCCGATGGCGACGCGGTTGAGGATCAGATTGCCTTCCTCCTCGGTCACGGCGATCAGCGACAAATCGGTGGTACCGCCGCCTACGTCCACGACGAGAATGATGTCGCCCGGCTTGACCTGCTCGCGCCATTTTCCTTCGCTGGTCTGAATCCAGCTGTACAGCGCCGACTGCGGCTCCTCGAGCAGAATGGCCTGGCGCAGGCCCACGGCGTGGGCGGCTTCCACGGTCAGTTCCCGAGCCGCCGGATCAAAGGACGCCGGTACGGTGATCACCAGTTCCTGCTCGCTCAGGGGCGCGTCGGGATAGCGGTCGTTCCAGGCGTCACGCATGTGGCGGAGATATTCGATCGACGCTTGAAGAGGCGAAACGCGCTTTACTTCCTCCGGTGACTGAACGGGCAGGATTGGCGCGCGGCAGTCGACGCCGCTGTGAGATAGCCAGCTCTTGGCGCTGCTTACCAGCCGGATGGGCGTTTTGCCGCCGAGTTGCCTTGCCAGGTCACCGACGATGGCTTCCGGATGTTCGTTCCAGGGCAACACGATGTCGCTCGGTGCGAGCTCGGCCTCGTGAGCCTGGTAAAGAAACGAAGGCAACTGCCTTTTTTCGCCGACCGTACCGGGCGACGTCAATTGCGGGATATCCAAAACCTCGATCGGCGCTTTTTCGCCGTCGCACTGGCTGAGATCGACATAGGACACGACGCTGTTGGTCGTGCCGAGGTCGATGCCGACGGAATACTGGGTTTCGCTCACAATTCCACCTCTGCTTGGGCGATGATGCGTACGTCATGTCCTTCGGCGATCTTGGGCAGTCTGACGGCCGTAGCGCGCCAGCCGCGGTGTATCAATGTGCCGGTGAACGGCGGATCGCCGACGATGTTGCCCGTGGGCCTTACGCTTGAAGCGTCGAAGCCTTTGGGCAGAGTAACGCGGGAGTTCTCCTGCTCTTTGCGCACCGGTTCAAGCTCGAAATGCTGGCTCAATACTTTGCGGCATCCCTCGTGTACGACTCGAGCCGCCGCGCCGATCTCGGCGTCGGAATAGGCGCCGACGTTCTCCTGAACGAAGTCGATAAAACGGGCTTCTTTCTGCAAAAGTCCGAGAAGCTGTAGGGCCGCATCCGGTGTGGCTTCTTTGACAACCACCGGCTCCGGCCGTTCCGGTTTGACGACTTCCAAGGGTTTGGGTGCCTCCCTGACCGGAACGGGGGCCGGTCCGGCGGGGACCGGCGCAACGACTGGTTCGGCTGCCCGCCGCCCACGGCGCATCAAAGCGATGACGGCTACGGACAGCAGAAGGATCTGCAGAATCAGCAGAATGACCACGAGGGCTGCAAGTCCGATGTGTACGGCGTCGAGCGTGGTCGGAATGAGAGTTGGGTCGAATTGCATTCGGATCCTCTTTGCGTTGAGTGGTGCCCTGGGACGCAGGCGCGGTTGGTGCGGCAAATACAGCCGCCGGCATCGGCGGGACAGCCGGCCGAAAACTAAGCGCGGGGTAGGACGATCGTATTAGGGCTGCCCGGTCGCGGCTTGAGCCGCCTGAGCACCCATCAATGTGCGCAGGACCTGACGTGCGGCCTGAGTACGGCGGCTGCGCATATATCGTTCGGAGATCGTGCCGGGTACTTTTTCGCTATCGAACGCCGCCTTGACCTTCGACAGCTTCTCTTCGCACGTTTTCAAAACGCGATCGGTGAGTGCACGCGAATCCGCCTGCTCGCCGACCCGCGCACGGGTTTCGCTGTTGACGCAGGTCTGGTATGCGACTAAAGCCAGGTTGACTTTCTCCAGAGTCTGGTCCGAAAGGGTGGTGCCCTGCCATTCGTCTTCCGCCCGGACGGTTTGCAGGGCGGACAAAGCGATTGCGGCGAGCAGCACGCGAAAAAAAAAGTTCATGGGCGTTAACTCCTTACGAGTTGGAGACGAATGCACCGGATTTTACGCTATGTCGAGGGAGGGCGGAACGCCGAATCCGCCGCATCGGCTTGGCGCGGCAGCTTTGGGACGCGGTAGTGCAGTGTGCTAACCTTCAACGGCGTGGGTTTACGCCGGACTTTCGGCGTGGGACGACAACAAACGAAAATAACCGGAGAAGAATAATGAAACTAAAGTCTTGGTTAGTGGGGGCAGCGGTTCCATTTCTCGTGAGCTGCGCGGCGACGGTGGATAAATCGTCGGTGCAGGCCACGCACGTGGCGCCGGTTTCGACGCAGGTGGAAGTGGTGCGGATTCCGTTCGACGGTTCTCAACCCATGTACGTCGTCACGGTGGAGCCTTTGAGTGTCGGAACCGGTTCGGGGGGCGGCGTGACACAGGCTCCGACCGGGGCCCGCTACGGCTGGGGACCCTTCGGCTGGGGTATTCTCGGAGGGGCCGCACCTACGGCACCGGGGGCTTACACGCCCGACCATCAAGGTATGAGCGATCGCGTCGGGCAAGGCGTCGCCGCGCAATTGATCAGTGCCCTCGGCAACGTAGGGAACATCGTGGTCGTCGACTACGAACATTACCGCAAGAACGAAAGCAATCCCGCAAAGCTGCTGAATCCCGGCGAGGTCGGGCCGTTCGTGATCAAGGGTACGATCACGGAATTCAACGAGGTTGCCGAAGCCAACGACGAGCGCAAAGGTGGATCGCTCGGCTGGGCAGGAACAGTGCTCGGCATCGCGGGCGCCGTTTCGGGGACACCCGCCGCGGGCATCGCCGGTGCTGCCGTATCTGCCGCCAATCCGACTTGGGAAAACACCAAGGCCCGGCGAACCGGGGCGGTGGGCATGGACCTGCAAGTGGTCGAGCCTAGCAGCGGCCGCATGGTGGGAACGATTACTTCCCACGGCTCCTTCACCTCCGAATCCGCCACCAGCGGTTTCTCGTTGTTCGGCGTCGGGGGCGGGGAATCCGCGTTTGCAGCGAGCGCCCTGGGTCAGGCGACCCGCGCCGCGCTCAACGATACTCTGAAGCAATTGACCGACCAGCTTCGCATCAAGGGTCCCGCCTTTGTCAAAGCATCGGCTCCCGCCACTAAGAAAACGCGGCGTTAAGGAAGCTCTGAGCAAGTGGATTCCGTTCATGCCCCTTCGACAGGCTCAGGGCAGGCTCAGGAGAGCGTTCGACAAGCCTGTCCTGAGCCGAGTCGAAGGGCCTGTCCTGAGCTAAGTCGAAGGGCTCAGGGCGAACGGCCTACTGGGATACGCTCTTAATCAGAGCTTCTTTAGGACGTAGAAGACGCTTGGGCTCCCGCACGGTGCGGCTGTCGCTCGTTGGAGCAGTGCCGTGCAAGCGCCCAGCGCACGTGCTCCCTGATCAAAGGCAACGGGTCGTCTATCCGCGCTCGTAACGCGTCGACGATTTTAGTAGACGTTTCAGCGTTACCCAAGGCCACGGCGATATTCCTGATCCAGCGTTCGTAACCGATGCGGCGTATGGCAGAGCCTTCGGTCTTATGTAGAAACGTCGCTTCATCCCAGCGGAAAAGGTCGATCAGCCCGGCGGTATCGAGACCGTGGCGCGGCATGAAATCCGCTTCCTCGGTCAGCCGCGCATAGCGGTTCCACGGGCATACGAGCTGGCAGTCGTCACAGCCGTAGATGCGGTTGCCGATGGCGGTGCGAAATTCTTCGGGAATCGGTCCGCGCAACTCGATGGTCAGATAGGAGATGCAGCGCCGGGCGTCAAGGCGATAAGGCGCAACGATCGCTTGGGTGGGGCAGACCTCCATGCAGGCGGTGCAGCTCCCGCAGTGATTGGTCGTTTCGGCATCGATGGGCAAGGGGAGATCGGTGTAAATCTCCCCCAGGAAGAACATCGAGCCTGCTTTGCGGTTGATCAAATTGGTGTGCTTGCCGATCCAGCCGAGCCCGGCTTTGGCGGCGAGCGCCTTTTCCAGCACCGGCGCGCTGTCGACGAAGACCCGATAACCGAAGGGGCCGGTTTCGACTGCGATGCGCTCGGCCAATTGCTGTAAGCGCTTGCGGAGCACCTTGTGGTAATCGCGGCCGAGGGCGTAGCGGGAGATGAACGCGGCGGTCTGGTCGTCCAGCCGCTCCCTAACCGTGGTTCGATTCTCCGGGAGATAATCCATGCGTACGCTGATGACCCGGAGCGTACCGGGAACCAGCTCTTCCGGACGGCTGCGCTTGGTGCCATGCCGCGCCATGTAGTCCATTTCTCCGTGGAATCTCTCGTCTATCCATTCTTGAAGCTGCTGTTCGACCGCAGAAAGGTCGGTATCTGCTATTCCGACCTGCTGAAAGCCGAGTTCTTTGCCCCAGGTCTTGATTTTGGCGGCGAGAGCGGAGTAATCGCGAGCGGACGAAGTCACAGAAGTGTGGAGGCGGTGCGGAGTTTGAGCCAGAATGTAAACGGAACGAGCGTAGTTTGGGTACAGCTTACTGGGTTATGAGCGAACGATACAGCCGAAGTTTCCCGAAGGATCTTTATCGCGCGGAGGACGTGCGCGCCATGGACCGTTATGCCATCGAAACGGTGGGCATTCCCGGCATCGAGTTGATGCGCCTCGCCGGCGCATCGGCCTTTGCCGCTTTGCACGAACGCTGGCCGGGAGCGCGCACGCTGTCGGCGATTTGCGGCGGCGGCAACAACGGGGGAGACGCTTATGTGGTCGCCCGCTTGGCGCACGAGGCGGGGATGGACGTGCGGGCTTATCCGGTTTCGCCGCCCGCGAATCTCAAGGGGGATGCCCTGGCGGCTTACCAGGATTATCGAGCGGCGGGCGGCGAAATATTGGATTTTATCCCGGCCGATTTCGAGGGTGCGGAAGTGCTGGTCGACGGACTTTTGGGCACCGGCTTGGATCGGAAGGTCGACGGACTTTACGCGGACGTGATCAGGGCCGTCAACCGGTTCTCCGGTCGGGTGATGGCGCTGGATATTCCGTCCGGGCTTCATGCCGATACCGGTTCCGCTCTGGGCGTTGCCGTCAAGGCCGATTTGACCGTGACGTTCATCGGTCTCAAGCAGGGGCTCTTTACCGGTGAAGGTCCGGAATACACAGGCGAGATCGTCTTTGCCGATCTGGGCACACCGCCGGAAGTGCGATATTCCGTCGAACCTTCGGCCATGCTGCTGCCGCCGTGGGAACGCGGCTTGCCGGCGCGTCCGCGTTATGCGCACAAAGGTCATTTCGGTCATGTGCTGGTGGTCGGGGGCGATTGCGGCTACAGCGGCGCCCCTCGCATGGCAGCGGAGGCCGCGGCTCGGGTCGGAGCGGGGTTGATTAGCATCGCCACGCGGAAGTCCCATGCCGACTCGCTCAACCTGACCCGGCCGGAGCTGATGTGCCACGGCGTCGAAACCACCGAGGACTTGCGGATACCCTTGGAGCGGGCCACGGTCGTTGCTATCGGGCCTGGCCTGGGCCGTTCGGAATGGGCGAAGGCGCTGCTCGGCACGGTGTTGGAAACCGATTTGCCGGTCGTGGCGGATGCCGACGCGCTCAATCTTCTGGCGGAAAGCCCCCGCAAACGGGACAACTGGACCATCACGCCCCATCCGGGGGAAGCGGCGCGGCTGCTCGACTCGTCTTCCGCAGACATACAGAAAGATCGATTCAGCGCCGTTCGGAACCTTCAGGCGAAGTTCGGCGGCGTAGCCGTATTGAAAGGTTCCGGCAGCCTGGTCTGCGGCTCGGACGGATTGCCCTATGTCTGTACCGCCGGCAATCCCGGCATGGCCAGCGGCGGCATGGGCGACGTGCTGACCGGCGTTATCGCGGGATTGCTGGCGCAACGTCTGGATCTTTTCGAGGCGGCGGCCTTGGGCGTGCAATTGCATGCCGCGGCAGGTGACGAGGCGGCGAAGGCCGGTGAAAGGGGGCTTTTGGCCTGCGATTTGATGGATCCTTTGCGCCGGCTCGTCAATTTATGAAAGTGACTCTTAGGGACGAGGCGGAAACTCTTGCATTCGCCGGGCGCGTCTATCGAGCCATGCCGTCGAACGGGCTCGTCTTCCTGCACGGAAACCTCGGCGCCGGCAAAACCACCTTCGTGCGCGGCTGGCTCCGGGCAGCTGGCTTTTCGGGGCCGGTGAAAAGCCCGACTTTCACGCTGGTCGAAGAATACCCGATCGAGGAGCGGATCGTTTACCATTTCGATTTGTACCGGCTGAACGATCCGGAAGAGTTGGAGTGGATGGGGTTCCGGGACTATCTACGGCCGAACGCGGTTTGCTTCATCGAATGGCCGGAGCGCGGCGCGGGGCTATTGCCCGAGGCGGATCTCGAGATCCGCCTGGAAATATCGGGTACGGGGCGCATGGCGGAGGTATCGGCCGGCACCGACTCCGGTGTAGCCGTATTGGCCAGGCTGCAAGCCGAGTAGCCTATTTCCTTGCGGTTTTCCGCAGCTCGGACTATGTTTTCCGGGGGCGTTCACGCATGGCGGCTTCGTTCATGGAAAAAAAAACTCTAATCACATGGCTGGTGTTCACGTTTTGCGGCTACGCGCCGCTGGTTTTCGGCGCGCCCGTGCAGATGAACTCGGTGAAGCTTGAGTCCGCCGCGCAGAGTTCACGGCTGGTTTTCGATTTCTCGGCGCCGCCCAAATACCGAATCTCCCGCGGAAGCAAGCCGAATCAGCTGCAAATCGACTTCGAAAATATTTCCCTGTCCGGAAAACTCGGACAACCCCCGGCGTCTCATCCCCTGATCGCGAAGCTCATTCCGGTTTCGGGCAAGGCCAAGGACAGCCCCAGGATTTTGCTCGATCTTAAACGCCCGGCCGGATACAAGTCTTACGTCACCCGTCTCACGGGAAGCTCGCGCCTGGTGCTCGAACTGACGCCCCCGATTTTGACCGCCCAGGCGGGAGACAAGGCGGCTTCCAAGGAGCCGGTCAAATCGGCAAAACCGACTAAGATTGCTGCGGCGCCGAAAGCGGCTCCCAAGCCGGTCGCGGCCAAGGCCTGGATCTCGCCGGGCGAAGCGAGGCCGGTCCGTTTCCTGAAGCCGGCGCTGGCCAAGGAGCGGGTGATCGTCATCGACGCCGGCCACGGCGGCAAAGATACCGGCGCGATCGGCCCCAACGGAACCTACGAAAAAGACGTGGTGCTGGCTATCGCCCGCAAGCTCGAACGGCTGATCGGAGCCGAACCGGGTATGCGGGCGGTCATGGTGCGCAAGAGCGATCAGTTCGTCGATTTGCGCGAGCGGGCGGAACTTGCCCGCAAGGCGAAGGCGGATTTGTTTATTTCCTTGCACGCGGACGCCTACGTCGCCAATGACGTAAAGGGGTCTTCCGTATTCACTCTGTCGGATCACGGCGCTTCGAGTGAAGCCGCTCGCTGGCTGGCGGACCGGGAAAACGCCGCTTTGGTGGGCGGTGTTCAGCTCGGGGGAAAAGACAAATTGCTGGCTTCGGTGCTGCTCGATCTGTCGCAAACCGCCACGCTAGATGCCAGCAACCGCGCGGCCGCAAAGGTATTGGGAGAGCTAAGAAAGGATTTCCATCTACATCATCGAGACGTGCAAAAAGCCGGTTTTGCAGTGCTCAAGTCGCCGGACGTTCCCTCGATACTGGTGGAGACGGCGTTCATATCCAACCCGGACGAAGAGCGTAATCTGCGCAATTCGAGCCATCAGGATCAGGTGGCTCGCGCCATATTCGACGGTATCCGCAATTATTTCGCCGAAATTCGGCCGATGGTTCCGGTCGATCTGCGCATGGCCGATGCTCTGGAGAGCGTGGCCGAATCCGACGGCAAGAAGCCGGTCATTCGAAAATAGAACGCTTGCGCCGAAGGTCGGCAAAAGCACCTTTATCCCCGTCTTTCATAATTTCTGTATTTTCCCGAGAATAGCAAGGTATTGAATCCTTGCTCCCGCGGTTCTGTCTAACCGCCAAACCGTTTTCTCGATCGCCGATTCCATCTGCCATGCCCATCCGCATTCTCCCTCCGCAACTCATAAACCAAATCGCCGCCGGGGAGGTGGTCGAGCGCCCCGCCTCGGTGGTGAAAGAATTGGTCGAAAATGCCTTCGACGCCGCCGCGCGCTCGGTAGCCATCGACGTGGAACAGGGCGGATTGCGCATGATGCGCATCCGCGACGACGGCTGCGGCATCGATAGAGAGGAATTGCCGCTCGCCCTGTCCAGGCACGCCACCAGCAAAATCGCCAGTCTGGAGGATCTGGAGCGGGTCTCCAGCATGGGATTCCGGGGCGAAGCTTTGCCCAGCATCAGTTCGGTGGCGCGCTTGACGCTGACCTCGCGGATACGCGGCGAGCGTTGCGCCTGGCGTGTCACCGCGGACGGGACGGAAACCGATTTCGACGTGCAGCCGGCGACCCATCCCGAAGGCACGACGGTGGAGGTTCGCGATCTCTTCTACAACACGCCGGCGCGCCGGAAGTTTCTCCGGTCGGAAAAGACCGAGTTCTCCCATATCGAAACACTGATCAAGCGTATGGCGCTGAGCCGGTTTGAAGTGGGATTTTCCTTGAAGCACGACGAGCGGACGGTATTGAGCTTGCGGCCGGCGGAAACCCAGGCCGAAATCGAGCGGCGCCTGGCCTTGGTGCTCGGTGAGGCGTTTCTGGAAAACGCGCTGGCGGTGGAGTTTTCGGCGGCGGGTCTCAGGCTTTCCGGCTGGGTGGGGTTTCCGACGTTCTCCCGCAGCCAGGCCGACATGCAGTTCTTCTACGTCAACGGGCGTTTGGTCCGGGACAAGCTGGTGAGCTATGCCGTGAAGCAGGCCTATCAGGACGTGCTTTACCACGGGCGCCAGCCGGTGTACGTGCTGTATCTGGAGCTGGACCCGACGTTGGTCGACGTCAATGCTCATCCCGCCAAACTCGAAGTGCGTTTCCGCGATTCCCGGACGGTCCACGATTTTCTGTTTCGCGCGTTGCATCGGGCTTTGGCCGAGACCAAGCCGCGGGCTGTCGAGGCCGAGGCGGTGCCCCATCCGGAAGACAGGCCGGCGCGTGCAGTTTCGGCACCCGAGTTTTCTAAACCGCACCGCCAAGCTACGCTGCCGTTGCAAGTGGCCGAGGCGATTCAAAGTTATGCCGATCTTTATTCCGCTCCGGCTCCTAAGCCGGAAGCGCCGCAGGAACCGGAGCCAGATGAGCAAACGACTCCGCCACTCGGTTTTGCGGTGGCGCATCTTCATGGCGCTTTCATTCTGGCCGAGAGCCGCAACGGGCTGATCGTGGTGGACGCTCACGCCGCCCACGAACGCATCACCTATGAAAAGCTGAAGGAGCAGGTCTGCGCGGGATCGGTTCCGATGCAGCCCTTGCTGCTGCCTATCCGAATTCAGGTTACCGCAGCCGAGGCCGACTTGGCGGAGGAGGCGGGCGGTGTGTTCGGAAGCCTCGGCATCGAACTTCGCCGAAGCGGCCCGGATACGCTCATGTTGCGAGCGGTGCCGGCCTTGCTGGCGGATGCGGACGGCGAGCGCCTGGTGCGCGATGTGTTGGCCGATCTCAACCAGCATGGACGGAGCGTCCGGATCGAGCAGTCCATGAACGAGGTTCTGGCGACCATGGCCTGCCACGGATCGATCAGGGCCAACCGCAAGCTGACCGTGCCGGAAATGAACACGCTGCTCCGCGACATGGAAGCGACGGAGCGCAGCGGCCAGTGCAACCACGGGCGCCCGACTTGGGTCGAGCTAAGCCTCAAGGATCTGAACCGCTTGTTCATGCGCGGCCAGTGACTGAATTACCACCCGCTATCGCCCTGATGGGGCCGACCGCCTCGGGCAAAACGCGGCTGGCCATCGAATTGGCCAAGACGCTGGACGGAGAAGTGATCAGCGTCGATTCCGCACTGGTTTACCGGGGCATGGACATCGGCACCGCCAAGCCGAGCTTGGAGGAAAGGGCAGGCATTCCGCACCATCTGATCGACATTCTTGATCCAGCCGAATCCTATTCCACCGGGCGTTTTCGGGACGAGGCGCTCGCGGCGATGCAGGACATAACAAGCCGCGGCAAGCTGCCGATTCTCGCCGGCGGCACGATGCTGTACTTCAACGCCTTGTTTTACGGGCTTTCGAGTCTGCCCGCTGCCGATCCCGAGATTCGGCGGCAGATCGACGAGGAAGCGGCGAGGGTCGGCTGGGCGAAACTGCACGAGGAACTCGGTCGAATCGACCCGGAAGCTGCGCTTCGCATTCATCCCAACGATCCCCAGCGCATCCAGCGGGCCCTGGAGGTATACCACGCGACCGGGGTTCCGCTGTCCGTGCTGTGCGCCGAGACCCGATCGCCGCCTTTGCCGTTCGATCTGATCAAACTCATCGTCGCGCCGGCAAGCCGCGAGGCCCTGCATGAACGGATTCGCCAGCGCTTCTTGACCATGATCGAAGGCGGATTTATCGACGAAGTCCGCGCCTTGCACGAACGGGACGATCTCCACGCCGATCTGCCCTCCATTCGCGCCGTCGGCTATCGACAGGTCTGGGCTTATCTCGAGGGCGAATACGACCGCGGTACCATGATCGAGCGCGGTATTATCGCCACCCGCCAATTCGCCAAGCGGCAGTTCACCTGGCTGAGGCGTGAGAGGGATGCGCTACGGTATGCCAGCGAGGACGAGAGGTTGGTGGAGTCCGTATTGCGAGACGTGACGGCCCGCCTGAAGCGGTAGAGCGGGGAAGGACGAGCGTCGCATCCGTCTCGCGTACTGATCAGAACGCAGGTAAAGGGCGTGGAGTTTTTATGAGGAGGTCAATTGTCGTCCGCGATGGACATGGTGTCATGCCGGCCCGCATATTTCTCGAGGTTGCCTTCCTCGCCCAGCTTGATCATCAGTCTGACTTCGTTTTTCGAATCTGCGGCATGTAGGGCATCCTCGTACGTGATCTTTCCGGCCTTGTACAGATCGTACAAGGCTTGATCGAAGGTTTGCATACCCTGTTCCCGCGAATGTTTCATCAGTTCCTTCAGCTTATGTACCTCGCCTTTTCGGATGAGATCTGAAGCGAGCGGGGTGTTCAAGAGAATTTCCACCGCCGGATACCGTCCCTTGCCATCGGCCCTGCGAATGAGCTGTTGAGCGATGATGCCCCGAAGGTTGAGGGATAGATCCATGAATAGCTGCGGGTGCATCTCTTCAGGAAAAAAGTGAAGGATTCGGTCCAACGCCTGATTAGCGTTGTTGGCGTGCAGTGTGCTTAGGCAGAGATGGCCCGTCTCGGCGAAAGTGATGGCATGCTGCATCGTCTCGCGGGTCCGGATTTCTCCGATCAGAATAACGTCGGGTGCCTGCCGCAGCGTATTCTTGAGCGCCACCTCGTAGGATTCGGTATCGATCCCGACCTCGCGCTGGGTGACGATGCAGCCGGCATGCGGATGCACATATTCCAGCGGATCTTCGATCGTGATGATATGCCCGCTCGAATGCTCGTTCCGATGTTTGATGATGGCGGCCAGCGATGTGGATTTTCCCGTTCCGGTCGCACCGACGAACAGGATCAAGCCGCGTTTGGTCATCGATAATTCATTGAGGATCGGCGGCAGATTCAGATCATCGACTGTCGGAATGTTCGTTTCGATCCGCCGCAACACCATTCCGGCGGTGTCTCTTTGGATGAAGGCGCTGACGCGGAAGCGGCCTAGGCCGGGCGATGAAATCGCGAAATTGCACTCCTTGGTATTCTCGAATTCGTCGCGCTGGCGTTGGTTCATGACCCCGATAACGATCTGCCGCGCCTGCTCTTTGCTCAGCTTGGCATTCGATATCGGCTGAATGACGCCGTCGATCTTCATGCACGGTTCTTTATTGGTGGTGATGAAGAGGTCGGACGCTTTTTTCTGCGTCATCAGCATGAGCAAGGATTCGAAGTCCACGAGCTTGTTCTCCGGCTTTAGAATGCGGCTTTATTGACGGCTCTGACCCGAGCGGCGGCACGCGCCACGACGCCTTTTTCGACCAGTTCCTGCAAGTGCTGGTCGAGCGTTTGCATGCCGTCCTTGCGCCCGGTCTGGATGGCCGAGTACATCTGTGCGACCTTGTCTTCGCGGATGAGGTTGCGGATCGCCGGCGTGCCCACCATGATCTCCCAGGCCGCCGTGCGTCCGCCGCCGTTTTTCTTGAGCAGAGTCTGGGAGATCACGGCCTGCAGGGATTCGGACAGCATCGACCGAATAATGCCTTTTTCGGCGGCCGGGAAAACGTCGATGACGCGGTCTATGGTCTTGGCAGCCGAGTTGGTGTGCAGGGTACCGAAAACCAAGTGACCGGTTTCGGCGGCGGTCAATGCGAGGCGGATGGTTTCCAGGTCGCGCATTTCGCCGACCAGAATCACGTCGGGGTCTTCGCGCAGAGCCGAGCGCAAGGCTTCGTTGAAACCCAAAGTGTCCCGGTGAACTTCGCGTTGGTTGATCAACGATTTTTTGCTGGAGTGCACGAACTCGATGGGGTCTTCGATCGTCAGGATATGAGAGTACTGGTTTGAATTGATGTGGTCGATCATCGCGGCGAGGGTGGTCGATTTGCCCGATCCGGTGGGCCCGGTGACCACGATCAGGCCGCGAGGGTGCATGGTGACGTCCTGGAAAAATTTGGGGCAACCCAGTTCCTCCAGTGTCAAAACCTTGGACGGAATGGTTCGAAATACCGCCGCCGCGCCCCGGTCCTGGTTGAACGAGTTGACACGAAAGCGTGCGACGCCGGGGAGCTCGAACGAAAAGTCGGTCTCCAGAAACTCCTCGTAATCGCGCCGCTGCTTGTCGTTCATGATGTCGTAGATCAGCGCGTGCACCTCTTTGTGGTCGAGCGCCGGCACATTGATACGGCGTATGTCGCCGTCCACGCGGATCATCGGCGGAAGTCCGGCGGACAAATGCAGGTCGGATGCATTGTTCTTGACGGAGAAAGCGAGCAGTTCGGCGATATCCATGGATTCTCTTCTGTAATGGCTCTTGTGTAAGCGTTGGTCGGTAGATACCCTTACCCTCCGGTCAAGTATAGACAAACGTATCAGCAACATGAGGAGTCAAATACAACAGCGCCTGGACGCCGTACGCGAGCGAATTCGACTCGCGGAGACGGCAGCCGGTCGATGCCGGGGCTCGGTTCGGCTGATCGCCGTAAGCAAGACTCAGCCTGCGGAGGCGATTGCCGCCGCTTATTACTGCGGTCAGCGGGAGTTCGGGGAGAACTACGTTCAAGAGGCTCTGGCCAAGCAAGATAAGTTGGCGCATTACGATATCGGCTGGCATTTCATCGGACCCATTCAATCCAACAAAACCAGGTCGATCGCGGCTCGTTTTTCCTGGGTACATAGCGTCGACCGATTCAAGATCGCGGAGCGCCTGAGCGATCAGCGTCCCGAAGAGCTGCCGCCGCTCAACATCTGCATTCAAGTCAACGTCAGCGGAGAAGCGACGAAATCGGGCGTTGCCCCGGAGGAGCTCGACGGGTTGGTCGAAGCGATCGCGGAACTGCCTAGGCTTCGTGTCCGCGGGCTTATGGCCATTCCGGCCCCGACGGACACGATCGACCTTCAGCGCGCATCGTTCCGGAGCTTGCGGCAAGCCGCGGAACGCTTGGGCCACCTTGGGCTCGATACGCTGTCCATGGGGATGTCCGACGACCTCGAAGCGGCCGTCATGGAAGGTTCGACCATGGTACGTATCGGCACGGCGCTGTTCGGGCCGAGGTCAAGCCGTGACATGGCCGTGCTCGATGCCGGGAGCGTTTCGGACGGCTGAGGGACACTTGTCGGCTTATACGGCGAACGGGACGTTTTTGGGGCCGTGTCTCGGTTAGAATACGTCCGTTGGTTCGGAGATGATTTCAAATGAAAAAGCAAACTTTAGGGTTTATCGGCGCCGGAAATATGGCGAGCAGCCTGATCGGCGGTCTCATTTCGGATGGCTATCCGGCGGACAATATTTTCGTGTCGGACGTCGACACCGCGAAGCTGAAGGATTTGGCCAGCCGTTTCGGCGTCCATACGTTCGAAGATAACAAATCCTTGGTCGAGCGCTCCCAGACCGTGTTGCTGGCCGTTAAACCGCAGATTCTTGAACAGGTGGCTCGAGAAATTGCCGGCCCCGTGCGGCAACGCGGCCCCCTGATGATCAGCATCGCCGCGGGTGTTCGCGAGACCGCCCTCGACCACTGGCTGGGCGGCGGCGCAAGCATCGTGCGCTGTATGCCCAATACTCCGGCGCTCGTGAAAACCGGGGCTACCGCATTGCACGCGAACGATCGAGCGAGCGCCGAACATAGAAGTGTGGCGGAAGCGATAGTCCGTGCCGTCGGCATCGCAGTGTGGGTAGAAAAGGAAGAGCTCCTGGATTTGGTGACGGCGCTTTCCGGAAGCGGACCCGCTTACTTTTTTCTGTTCATGGAGGCCATGGAGGATGCGGCGACCGAAATGGGAATGGACAAAGCTACGGCGCGGCTTCTTACCCAGCAGACGGCGCTTGGTGCGGCGCGCATCGCCATAGAATCCGAAGACGGTCCGGCGGAATTGAGAAGAAGGGTTACCTCGCCCGGCGGTACTACGGAAAAGGCAATAGAGGTATTCGAGCGCGGAAGCCTTCGTAGCCTTGTGCTTGACGCCATGAAGGCGGCAAATGCGCGGGCGGCAGAATTGTCCAAGCAACTGGGAGGTTGACGATGTCTCCGGATTTTCTGGTGAATCCCGCTGTTTTTCTGATCGATACGCTCTTCAGTCTTTATATATTCGCGATACTGCTGCGGTTCTTGTTTCAGTGGGTCGATGCGGATTACTACAATCCGATTTCCCAGTTCTTGATCAAGATCACGCACCCGCCGCTTCGCATGTTCCGCCGCTTTATTCCGTCCGTCGGCCGCGTCGACACGGCTTCGCTCGTCTTGATGCTGGGGCTGCAAATGCTGAGCGGCTATCTGATATTCGTGCTTCAGGATACGCGGATCACATTTGCGGCATTGAGTCTGTGGGCTGTCGTGCAGCTCTTGGATTTGCTGTTCAATGTCTATTTTTTCGCCATCATCATCCGTGCGGTCCTGAGTTGGGTCAGTCCAGGGAGCTATAACCCCGCGGTTTCCCTCCTTTACAGCCTTACCGAGCCGCTGCTTCGCTTCAGCCGTCGGCTTTTGCCGCCGATAGGGGGTATCGATCTCTCGCCGTTGATCCCCTTGATCGGCATACAACTCGCCAAAATGCTTGTGCTGCCCCCGCTGCAGCAACTCACGAATCTGCTGAACTGACTTGAGCGATTGGTATACCTGGGACGGCCAGGCACTGGTGCTGAACGTCCACGTACAACCTCGCGCCGGTAAGGACGAGATTGCGGGTTTGCATGGCGATCGGCTCAAGATCCGCATCAAAGCGCCGCCTGTCGACGGCAAAGCAAACCGTTATCTAATCGACTTCCTGGCAGACGTTTTCGGCGTCGCCAAACGCGATGTGGTTTTGCTGGCCGGTGAAACCGGCCGGGATAAGCGGTTCAAAATCTGCTCTCCAAAACGCTGGCCGGCATGGTGGGCAGAGCTCTCGAAAATGGACTGAATTTTGAATTGGTCTAAACTTCATCCCAACTGTCCCCAGAATTGCACTTTATTCCACTAGACGATCGGGTCGAGAGTCGGAGATGAGCATCATTCATTTAGAAGACAAGCTGCGAGGCTACGGCCAGTGGCGTGAGCAACTGAGCCAGGCGGTTGAGCGATATCGTTCCTGGCTTGATCAGCATGAATTGAACAGCGATGCCGTAAATGAAACTCTTCTGGGCATGCTCGACAGCTTGCGCGCGGATCGTATTGTGCTTGCCTTCGCCGCCGAATTTTCGCGAGGCAAGACCGAGCTCATTAACGCTTTGTTTTTCTCGGATACCGGTGTTCGGCTTTTGCCATCATCTCCCGGAAGAACAACCATGTGTCCGACGGAGATCTTTTACGACCCCGAAGGCGGTGCCTATATCCGACTCTTGGCGATCGAGAGCCGTCTGAACCAGGCATCGCTCAGCGAATACAAGCGACACCCGCAGAGTTGGATGCAGATCGAATTGGATTGCACCTCGCCGGTGCAAATGCAGGAAGCATTTCAAGAGCTGACCGCAACCAAGCGTGTGCCGCTCGAAGAAGCGAAGCAGCTCGGTCTGTACAACGAAGATCTTCATCCGGGACAGGTGGTGGCGCCGGAGACCGTCGAGATTCCGTGCTGGCGTCACGCATTGATCAGTTTTCCGCATTACCTCTTAAAGGAAGGCCTTACCATTCTGGACACACCCGGTCTCAACGCACTCGGGGCGGAACCCGAGTTGACCTTGCACATGCTGCCCAGCGCTCAAGCGGTTATCTTCGTACTTGCAGCGGATACCGGGGTTACCAAGAGCGATCTGGATATGTGGTGCAACCATGTTCGGGGTTCCCGCCAAGGGCAGCAGAAAAGAAGCGGTCTGGCGGTGGTCATGAACAAGATCGATTCGATGTGGGGGGATTTGCACGGAGACGACGTCATCGAGAAATCGATTCGCGCCCAAATCGACTCAGTTGCCAGAACTTTGGAAGTCGACGCGAGCTCGATTTTTCCCTTGACCGCCAAACAGGCTTTGCTTGCCAAAGTGAAGGGCGACCAAGAACTCCTGGAAAAAAGCCGTCTCCATCTTTTTGAGAGTTTCTTGGCCGAAAAAGTGGTAAAGGAGAGGCAGAATCTGCTGATGACGTCGGTCACCGAGAGGATCGGCCATTTGGTTACCGAATCGACCGGTGTACTGCAGGCCCATATAGCGGATGCCGAGCGCCAGATCAACGATCTCCGCAATGTCGATGTCAATAATCGGGACAAGATCAAGCAGCTGATGACCGAGACCCGAGACCAGCAAAATGCTTATTTGGCCAGCGTAAACCAATTTCAGGCGAGCCGACGGGTGTTCGCGGTGCAGGCCAAGGCTTTGGTCGAGTCCCTGGCGCCGGAAAGCATCGATGAGATTATCAAGCGAACTCGGCGGCAGATGGCCGGAAGTCTGACGACGATCGGGATGAAATCGGTCATGGCGGGAGTGCTCGAGGAGTTGAACGGCGTGCTTGTCAAAGCCGTGTCGATCTCTGAGGAAAGTCGAAAACTGGTGAAAGGGATATACGGAAAATTCCAGGAGGAATATGGCTTTGCCGATCTCAAGGCGCCGTCGCTCTCGCTCAAGAAATATCAGGCCGAACTGGAGCGGGTATTCAAGGAAGGGGAGGCTTTCAGAGACAGTGCTTCGTCAACCTTGATGGAGCAGAGTATGGTTGTGGTAAAGCTTTATACAACGGTTGTCGCCCGCGCCCGAGAGCTTTTTCTGCACGCACACAAGGATGCGGTGGGTTGGTCCGGCATGGCCCTTACGCCGCTTATCCATCAAATTCGGGATCATAAACGCGTAATCGAAAGCAAGCTGGATGTATTGCGCAAGATCAACGAATCCAGTCACTCCTTGGATCAGGAGATCGCCGCGCTCACCCAGGCTTTGGAGCCGCTCCGTCGGCAATACGATGAACTCCTGGCCATACGGCAAGCGATGCAGCTGGATGACGTACAGCCGGAGGTCGAGGCGGAGGAAGAGCCGTTCCAACCCGCGGAAGCAGTGGCCGGCTAAAGATCGTCTGCTCGCCGGATAAAAATCAAATCCCATACGCCGTGTCCGAGCTCTTGTCCGCGGCGTTCGAATTTGGTCAACGCTCTGTGCGTCGGGCGAGGGGAAAACTTGCTCCCGCCTGCGGTGTTTTCAAGACGATCGCAATGTTCGAGCACGTCCAGCATGTGCTGAGCATAATCTTCCCAGTCCGTGGCGGCATGAAAATAGCCACCGTACTTGAGCTTCCGCGCTACGAGGCTGATAAATTCCGGGTTGACCAGTCGGCGCTTGTGGTGGCGCTTTTTGGGCCACGGATCCGGGAAAAACAAGTTCACGCCCGAAAGGCTTCCGTCAGCGATCTGATTTGTCAGGATGTCGACAGCGTCGGCGCAAAAAATACGCACATTATTTAGTTCGCGTTCTTTTAGGCGCGCCAGCAACTGCGCGACGCCAGGTCGGTGGACTTCTACGCCTATGAAGTTGGTCTGCGGCTGGTTGCCGGCGAGTTGTGCCAGAGTTTCGCCGTTACCGAAGCCGATTTCGACGACCAGAGGCGCGCCCCGGCCGAAAATCGCCTCGAAATCGGGGGGCGTATCGGCGACATTTAGTCCATAGATGGGCCAAAGAGCCTCCATGGCTCTCCGTTGCGCTACGGTGAATCGACCTTGGCGGAGAGTGAAGCTGCGGATGGAACGGTGGTGCGAATCACTGTCTTGGACCGAGTTGTTCGAGCCGGAATTAACGGACGCGTTTAGGCTGTCGTTCATGGGCAGGATGCCTGATTTCGAATTTGTTCGGAAGTGCGGAACCGAAAAGATGGAAGAACTCGACCGACTATTTTAGCGGAGCCGGCCTCGACTCGTGCTCCTGTTCCGCCGCATAAATAGGTGAGAATTATAAAATGGTATCCATGCTTGACGGACCAAAAAATACGATGGATTTTCCGGTATTAATCGAACTTTATCGGTCGACATTCGTAGGCGTCATTCAAGATCGCTTTCGCTACATGTTGGACGATTTGAATCTAGCGACGGCTGTTCAAAACATCGAAAGCTTCGATTCGACATTACAGGATCATCTTGCCGACGTGTGGACAACTCTTCACCTTGATCAAGAGGTCGTTTCGGAAAGTCTTAGCCAGGAATTGCTGGGTTCTTTTGCGCGTTTTTCGGATCAACAGGATGCCGGCAAGCAGAACTCTAGCGCGGACGCCGGTGACCGTGCATGGCAGACCGGCCAAATACCAGGCTATCGGCGGACATTTGCGGTGGACGAGCATCTGGCCCGCAGGGTTCGGGACGTCGAACTCCAACACGGTCAAAGTATTCGTCGTCTCGATGAAACCTACGCCGAGGTAGTCGGCCGAGCGCTTGATTCATTACCGGCCACACCCTGGAGCCCCGTCGCGATATTGGATGCGTTGTCAGCGGTTCTCGATCGGATCGAGGTTCCGATTCATCAAAAAGTGCGCCTAGTATTGTACGAAAAATTCATCAAAGACGTTCTGAGACACCTTGGCGAAGCATGCCTCGCATTTCGGCATGCTTTGAACGAACACAAAAGTAAAAGTGACGCGCGCGGCACGCCTGCCCGTGCGAAGGAGTTGAAGCCGCCGTTCGCCGACAGAATTGTGCCCGAGGAAAAGGCGATTTGGGATGCGGTCGGTTACGGGGCTGGCCCGATAAGCCCAAGCCCAAAGAAGCGCGGCGAAACCGAATATGAGGAGGAAACGGCTACCGCGCCGGCGGAGTGCCGTGAGGGTGGGTCTCAAAAGCCATGGTTCCGCCGTTACGCTCACGTGCTTGCTTCTTTGCTCCTGACCATATTGCTTGCGACCGCGGCTTGGCAGCTGGGTACACGGTTTGCCGAGCATCGGCACGGACGTGTCGCGCAAGACGAAGCTCGCCGGCAGACCGAATCGGCGAGCTTGGATGAAAAAGCCCTGCTTCGGGAGAGTACGTCGACTAGCATCGGCGAAGGGATCACGCCGCCGGATGGTTCATCGCCCGAACTCACCAAGGAAGAATCCGTGCAGCCCCCGACCGGTTCCGACACGCGTGCGAAATACGAAATCCTACGCGCGATCGAGCTGACGGATTTTAGCTGGACTTTAGATCCAGCAGACAAAACGATGTTGTTCGATTTTTCTATCAAGAACGGCAGTGAACGGCGAATCAGCGGAATCGAAGTGGTTTGTCTTCAGTATTCCAAGGATCTGGAGCTTTTGGAGCCTCTAAAAGCCGTATTATCGGGAACGATCGAACCGAACACGACTCGAACCTTTTTGCAAATTCCTGCGGGACTTGCGAATGACAGCGTCGGTCGGGTCAGTTGTGTGATTCCGGACGTAAACCTGGAATAAGTGTTTGTGTCCGACAGCCAACTGAAAGCAGCCTCAGTTCTACTATTCGCATGCAGTCTACCGAACAGCTCATCTTGCAGTGGTAAAATGGTCCGGGATGGACGTTTGAGATGCAGCAATCGTTGATGGCCACGTCGCTTTTTGCGCGTCCGGCGCTAATTCCAACGTTCTGTCACGAAAGGCACATCTGTGGATAACGCGCGCCTGCGGATGAGAAGCCTTCAGTGAGCGGTAGCGGTGGCATAGCGCCACTGGGGCGGAAGCGTTTGAATTCCCCCCGCCGGCGGCAGGCTGAATCGCTACGGTCGCTTGTAAGTATCCGAACGATTGCGAGCAGTCGTCGACCGTTTCCTGCTCGCAATCATCCGGGCTTGTTCGCATTGTTTCCAGTGAGCGGACGAGAAAGCTTCTCGTTTAAGGTGTCGTATTGCTTTCTGGCGATGGGGGCGGCGTGACGGGCACCACTTCCGTTTGGTTCGGTTTAGGCAGATCGGAATCTGGGGCCGGAGTCGGAGCGGTTAACTCCTTTGGCGGCATGCTGGGTTGTTGCTCGGACCGCTCGCATCCCATCAGCAACAAGGGTAGAGCCAAGAAAATAGGGTGTGCTGTCCTAAGTAGTTGCCGTACTTTCATAAGTGTCTCCCAAAGTTATCGAGGGTAGAGAATTTAGGCTTGTCGACTTGGCCTAAGCGATAACCAGCAAAACCTATGCCAGATCTAATTGGGAGGGCATGGCCGACATGGATAGGAAATCCATAAATGCAAGGTACGGGTGCGAGACCCGAGTTACCGCGGCGTTGATCGAAAAGAACTGCCGCTGATCACCAGAGACTTTAGCTGTGGGGCCGGTGGTGGATGGAGGCGCCTCGTTTGTGGAAATGACGCCACTGCACGACGTCCGCTGTCGGGGGGGCGGTTTCAGCGCGAACCGCCAACCGGTGCTCAAGCCGCAGCCGAGGGAAATCCATCGGCAATGGGGGAAACCGGTCGTTCCATGCCGATTGCGTAGTCATACTTTTAGGAACCCCGGTTCCCAACGGCAGCGGAGAATTGGCAACAGGTATTCCCCTCGCGCGGGGGCGCAGGGCCGATTTTGTGCGCTCGACCAGTTCCGAGTAATGGTCAAATTTTGCCGGCCCGTCAACTTTCGAGCATAACTCCCAGTTCCAACTGGGCCAAGAGCCGGACGTAGTTCTGCGATGTTCGACACCTGGTACAGAGGAGGCTTTATGAGGCGGCTCCCCTCGTTTCCGGCGGCTTTTTTACAATCCCCCGGCCTTTTGAAGGCCTTTCGACGCGCCCGCTTTCATTGTTCCCACAGGCACCCGAGTTGAATCTTGTGTCCATCCACAATCGCTCTGTGACTGTAGTCGCAGAACGACGGTTTTCGTGAAGAATATTCGAAGTTCGCCATATTATTTCCAATAATCATAAAGTTGTTGCATTGGCCCTGGTCTTGCTTGGAGGTGTCGTTGTGGCTCCGACCATACTGCCTCTAACCATCAAAAGGAGTGTATCCATGGCTACAAAATCTACGTTGAGCCTTCTGGCCGCTGTTGTTTCGCTATCCTTCGGTACGGCCTACGCGTTCCGCGACGCGGGCGACCCCGCGGTGCCCGGCGCCACCACTCCCCAGCCCGAGGAACAGTCAACTGAGAGATCGCTAACCAAGAAAGACGCCCTGGCCAATGGGGTCCCGGAGGAGATATTCAACATGGCTGACACGAACAAGGATGACAAGCTCGATGCCGAGGAAATCACCGCGTATAACGAGAAAGTAAGCAAGAAGCGCTGAGCTTCGGGGCGATAAGACGGCCGGGGCACCTGGACCCCGGCCGTCTTGTTTCAATCAGATCCTCCACACTTGCGGAACCTCGCTTTGTGCCGAACCGGTCGGTAAAAGACCAAGGTCATAATCGGCTTAATTTCGATGTCCGTGTCACCAGGAGTAGTAATCGTAATTCAATACTAAGCCGCAACTCGACTGCATCGGTCGAATCGGTCTCACCGATACCGCGCCTTCTCCATATAGCCATATTACTCGGGCTGCACTGCGCGTTCCGATACGAACAGCGCTCGGGTGAGTACCAGCGACCTTAATCCAAACGCCTTCCTCTGTCCTGATCGCGTTTCATGACCGCCAACGAGGTTGTTGCTTTGCTGAAAAGCTTAGCAATTTAGTCAAGAAAGATATTGCAAAGCGAGAACGAGCCTTTAAAATGTGCATATAGATGCATAAATTACTTTACTTCCTAAGTAGTGAGAGGGAATGGCGATTATCGAAGTTTGTGCGATTTCCACCCATTCTTAGGGGTAGTTGAGCGAGGGGCAAATGACAGAACACGAATGGGATCGGGAACACGTGCAGGAAATTATCCGCTGTGATAAGGATAAACCTGGTGCATTGTTGCCGATTCTGCACGGCATTCAAGACGCATTAGGGTATGTGCCACCGGACAGCATCCCGCTGATCGCAGGGGAACTGAACCTTTCGCGCGCCGAAGTGCACGGCGTCATCAGCTTTTACCACTATTTCCGTAGCACGCCGCCGGGCAAGCGCACCATCTATCTGTGCCGGGCCGAATCCTGCCAAGCGATGGGTTCCGAGGCACTGGAAACTCATGCCAAGCAGCGGTTGAATATCGATTACCACGAAACGACCGGCGACGGGGCTTTCAGCCTGGAGCCCGTATATTGTCTCGGCAACTGCGCGTGTTCGCCATCGATCATGATCGATAAAGACGTATACGGACGCGTGACGTCCGAGACGTTCGACGAGATTATTGAAAATATGCAGGTTGATGCGCAATGACGACCGTTTACGTTTCTCGAGACTCCAGCGCGCTTTCCCTCGGCGCCGAGCAGGTCGCCGCCGCCATTCGGGCCGAAGCGGCCAAACGAAATATCGCTATCGATTTGGTTCGTAACGGCTCCCGTGGCATGTATTGGCTAGAGCCCCTGGTAGAAGTGGCTACCGAGGAAGGCCGGATAGCCTATGGGCCGGTGCGTATCGGCGACGTGCCTTCCTTATTCAAGGCGGGTTTTCTTCAGGGCGGTTCGCATTCCCTTTGCCTTGGGCCGACCGATGCCATTCCTTATTTCAAGAATCAGGAAAGGCTGACCTTTGCCCGCGTCGGGATCACCGATCCGGTCAGCCTGGACGACTATCTGGGTCATCAGGGCTTTCGCGGCTTACGCCGCGCTTTGGACATGGAGCCCTCTGCCATCGTTGACGAGGTCACCACCTCGGGGCTACGCGGACGCGGCGGTGCGGCTTTTCCGACCGGCATCAAATGGCGCACGGTGTTGAATACGGCATCGGACATAAAATACATCGTCTGCAACGCCGACGAGGGCGACTCGGGCACTTTCTCCGACCGTATGATCATGGAAGGGGACCCGTTAGTTCTGATCGAGGGCATGACCATCGCCGGGCTCGCGGTGGGTGCAATCCAGGGTTACATTTATCTGCGCGTCGAATATCCCCATGCCCATCGTGCGCTGAACGAGGCCATCGACGCTGCGTATCGGTCCGGTTACCTCGGAAAAGACATTCTGGGCAGCGGCAAGAGCTTCGATCTGGAAGTTCGTTTGGGCGCCGGAGCATATGTGTGCGGCGAGGAAACCTCGCTTCTCGAGAGCCTCGAAGGCAAGCGGGGACTGGTCCGCTTCAAGCCGCCGCTGCCGGCCATCGAAGGGCTGTTCGGACGGCCGACCGTCATCAACAACGTCATTTCGCTGGCTTCGGTGCCGATCATTCTCGACAAGGGCGGCGAATACTACCGTGATTTCGGCATGGGCCGCTCGCGCGGCACGCTGCCGATTCAATTGGCGGGCAACATCAAGCATCCGGGGTTGATCGAGAAGGCTTTCGGTATCACCTTACGGGAAATCCTTTACGACTATGGCGGCGGTTCCGCCACCGGAAGGCCGATTCGCGCGGTACAGGTCGGCGGGCCTTTGGGCGCGTACCTGCCGGAATCCCAGTTCGATACGCCGCTGGACTACGAAGCGTTTTCCGCCATTTGGGCGGTGCTCGGCCACGGCGGCGTGGTGGCCTTCGACGACACCGTCGACATGGCCAAGATGGCCCGCTACGGCATGGAATTCTGCGCCATCGAGTCCTGCGGCAAGTGTACGCCCTGCCGAATCGGGTCGACTCGCGGCATAGAAGTAATCGACAAGATCATTGAAGGCGTAGACCGGGAGAAAAACCTAGCGCTCCTCCGGGATCTTTCCGATACCCTCCTCAATGGATCGCTTTGTGCGTTGGGCGGCATGACGCCGTACCCGGTGTTGAGCGCTCTCAACCATTTTCCCGAGGATTTCGGCATTTCCACGGCAGACAAAGCTGCTTAGAAATAGGGTGCGTTGCCCGCCCCGAATGCTTTGCGGTGCGCATTGCGCATCTTACGACTCAGGAGTCATCCCATGGCACTACGTGATAACGACTTCGGCACCCCCCCAAGCCAATCCGACAAGCTGGTCACCTTGGAAATTGACGGCTTCAGCGTGACCGTGCCCGAGGGCACATCGGTTCTCAGAGCGGCGGCCAGCATCGGCATCCAGATCCCGAAACTGTGCGCCACGGATAGCCTGGAACCTTTCGGTTCCTGCCGCTTATGCCTGGTGCAAATCGAGGGCGGACGAGGACTGCCCGCGTCCTGCACAACGCCGGTGGCGGAAGGCATGAAGGTCTGCACCCAGAACGAGCGATTGTCCAAAGTCCGCCGCGGGGTGATGGAGCTGTACATTTCGGACCATCCGCTGGATTGCCTCACCTGTTCCGCCAATGGCAATTGCGAATTGCAGGATATGGCCGGCGCGGTGGGCCTCAGGGAAGTGCGTTATGGCTACGAGGGCGAGAACCATCTGAAGGCCGAAAAGGACACCAGCAACCCCTATTTTGCCTTCGATCCGGCCAAGTGCATCGTCTGCTCCCGTTGCGTGCGTGCCTGCGAAGAAGTGCAGGGTACCTTCGCCTTGACCCTGGACGGCCGGGGCTTCGACTCCAAGGTTTCGCCCGGGCAGAACCAGGCCTTCATGGAGTCCGAATGCGTTTCTTGCGGGGCCTGTGTACAGGCGTGTCCGACTGCGACGCTGATGGAAAAGTCCGTAATCGAGAAGGGCCAGCCGGAACACAGCATTGTCACCACCTGCGCCTATTGCGGCGTGGGCTGCTCGTTCAAGGCGGAAATGAAGGGAGCCGAGGTGGTGCGCATGGTGCCCAACCAGGATGGTCACGCCAATCACGGTCATTCCTGCGTCAAGGGACGTTTCGCCTTCGGCTATGCGACCCACAAGGATCGCATTACGACGCCCATGATTCGGAAAAGCATCAACGATCCATGGCAGGTCGTATCCTGGGAAGAAGCGATAAACTATGCCGCATCCGAGTTCAAGCGTATTCAGGCCCAGTACGGTCGCTATTCCGTGGGCGCCTTGACTTCCAGCCGTTGCACCAATGAGGAGACCTACCTGGTGCAGAAGCTGGTGCGCGCGGCTTTCGGCAACAATAACGTCGACACCTGCGCCCGGGTCTGCCACTCGCCCACCGGCTATGGCCTCAAGCAGACCTTGGGCGAGTCGGCCGGGACCCAGACTTTCGATTCGGTCATGAAGGCCGACGTCATCATGGTGATAGGCGCCAATCCCACCGATGGCCATCCGGTGTTCGGCTCGATGATGAAGCGCCGTATCCGCGAAGGCGCCAAGCTGATCGTGGCGGACCCGCGCGACATCGATCTGGTGAGATCCGCGCATGTGAAGGCCGATTACCATCTGAAACTGCGCCCCGGTACCAATGTGGCGCTGATCAACGCCTTGGCCCACGTGATTGTTACTGAAGGCCTTTCAAACGACGCTTTCGCACTGGAGCGCTGCGAAACGGCCTCTTACGAGAAGTGGAAGTCCTTCGTCAGCGAAGAGCGCAACTCGCCTGAAGCGAGCGAATCGGTGACCGGCGTTCCGGCAGCGACGGTGCGCGCCGCGGCGAGGCTCTACGCCACCGGCGGCAATGCCGCGATTTACTACGGCCTCGGCGTTACCGAACACAGCCAGGGTTCCACCACAGTGATCGGCATCGCCAATTTGGCCATGGCGACCGGCAATATCGGACGGGAAGGCGTGGGCGTGAACCCCTTGCGCGGCCAGAACAACGTGCAGGGCTCCTGCGACATGGGTTCGTTCCCGCACGAATTCCCCGGCTATCGCCACGTTTCCGATTTCGAAACCCGCGCCCAGTTCGAATCGGCGTGGGGCGTAACCCTGGAATCCGAGCCGGGCTTGCGCATCCCCAATATGTTCGGCGCCGCGCTGGACGGAAGCTTCAAGGGGCTGTATTGCGAGGGTGAAGATATCGCGCAGTCCGATCCGGATACCCAGCATGTCCATGCCGCCCTCCGGGCCATGGAATGCGTGGTGGTGCAGGATTTGTTCTTGAATGAAACTGCGAAGTTCGCCCACGTGTTTCTGCCGGGCGCGTCGTTCCTGGAAAAGAACGGCACTTTCACCAATGCCGAACGGCGTATTTCCCCAGTCAGGAAAGTCATGCCGCCTTTGGCCGGCTACGAGGACTGGGAAGTAACCCAGTTGCTGTCGAATGCCTTGGGTTACCCCATGAACTATTCGCACCCGTCCGAGATCATGGATGAGATCGCGCGGCTGGTGCCGACTTTCACGGGCGTCAGCTTCGCCAAGCTCGACGAGCTGGGCAGCGTGCAATGGCCGTGCAACGAGAAAGCGCCGATCGGTACGCCGACCATGCACATCGACCAGTTCGTGCGCGGCAAAGGACGCTTCATGCTGACGGAATACGTGCCGACCCAGGAACGGACCAGCAGCCGTTATCCGCTGATCCTTACTACCGGCCGCATCCTGTCCCAATATAACGTGGGTGCGCAGACCCGCCGCACCATGAATTCGGTCTGGCATTCGGAGGATCGTCTGGAAATCCATCCGCACGATGCGGAACAACGCGGTATCAAGGACGGCGACTGGGTGGGCATCAAGAGCCGTTCGGGCGAAACCGTACTGAGGGCCACCCTCACCGAACGGGTGCAGCCGGGCGTGGTGTATACCACTTTCCACTTTCCGGAATCGGGCGCCAATGTCATTACTACAGACAATTCCGACTGGGCGACCAATTGTCCTGAATACAAGGTGACGGCGGTGCAAGTCACCAAAGTTTCCGGCCCCTCGGAATGGCAGCGCCGGTACCAGGAGTTCTCGGAGGAACAGTTGGCGTTGCTCGAGCAACGTACATCGGCCACCGGTTGAGACTGCGAGATGGCCGTTCTCGCCTCCGAATTGGGGTGGCCCAGTTATCGAGTCAGTCCGGTTGAGCGCTGGCATGGCGATAAACATGCCAATCAGGACGACTGTATCGCCGAGGAAGCTCCGATTGCCTTGATGTATAACGGCGAATCGCATGCCGTCATGCTGGCGACGCCTTTGGATCTGGAGGATTTCGCTCTGGGGTTCAGCCTTACTGAGGCTATCGTCGCGTCGCCGGGCGAGGTGGAGTCGATAAAGGTTTACCAGCGTTCCGAGGGAATCGAGGTGCGCCTACGCATTCCGGAGGCGCGTTGCGCGGGTGCCGCGGAGAAAGGGCGCAATCTCGCCGGACGGACCGGCTGCGGGCTTTGCGGTGCGCGCACGCTCCAACAGGCCATGCGCCGGCCGGGTCCGGTAGGGCAGGGTGTGCAAGTGTCGGCGCCGGAATTGATTCGGGTGCTCGCCGAACTCTCGGAGCATCAAAGGTTAAACCGTATCACTGGGGCGGTACACGCGGCGGCTTGGGCCGTGCCGGGACAAGGCATACAGTGGGTTCGCGAGGATATCGGCCGACATAATGCGCTGGACAAGCTTATCGGCGCGCTGGCGCGGCAAGGTGTCGATTTCGGCAGTGGCTTCGTGGTGGTAACCAGCCGGGCCAGTTATGAGATGGTGCAGAAATGCGCGTCCGTCGGCATCGGTTTTCTGGCCGCGATCTCAGCGCCTACCGGACTCGCGGTGCGCTTGGCCGAAGATGCGGGGGTCACGCTGGTCGGATTTGCCCGTGGCGACAAGCATGTGGTTTACGCAAATCCGCAACGCCTGCTGCACAGCAAGGCCTGAGCGCTTAACGCCGCCAAGCCTTCAACCTCTCAAACAAGAAGATCATGAATATCGAAAATCTGGTAAAAATGGCCAATGACATCGGCAATTTTTTTAATGCCGAGCCGGACCGATCCATTGCGATACATGGCATCGCCGATCACATCCGGAAATTCTGGGACCCTAGAATGCGTAAAGCCATCATCGCTCACCATCGGGAAGGCGGGATCGGTCTGAGTGAATTGCCGCGAGCAGCTGTCGCCGAACTGGCGGATGAAACCGTATCGCTGAAGGAATCCGGCGACAGCTGAAGCTAGCCGATTGTTAATCAGGCCCGTAAATACCTTTCTGGCATTTCGGGCCGCCGTCCAAGCCGGTTTACACGCTTAGGCCTAGCTCGCGTGGCTTGTCGCCGCGCTAAGAAGCCCTGCCCCGGATAAACCCGGCCTATATTCTTAGACCGAGTCAATAGGGCATTTTCTGATTCGGTGTAAGGGAGCCCCATATGTAGGTCGGCAATCCCTTGCCGACGTACCGGCTCGGCAAAGGGCTTTGTCGGCAAGGGATTGCCGACCTATGTTCTTCCCGCCCCACACGAATCCGTACACCGGGATGAAAAACGCTCTAAAAAGCGCCGGCTATTTGCTCAATGCTCGGCAGTCAGAGAATAAGGCTCCGGAGAAAGCTCAGAAGTACGGGCGAAGAGGAGGTCGGCCAGGAGGCGGGCAGAAGCCGGTGCCATGGCGAATCCGTTGCGGAAATGGCCGCAATTGAAATGTAAATTCTGAATCTCAGGATGCCTGCCTATATACGGGATACCCCTAGGCGAGCCGGGGCGCAGTCCCGCCCAGTGTTTTTCAATCGAGCAAGCGCGAAGTGCCGGGAGCACGGTATAGGCAAACTCGGCAAGCTCGTCCCGTGCGGACTCTGTGGTGCTCTTGTCGAAGCCGGAGTGCTCCAAGGTACTGCCCGCTAAGATCTTTCCGTCTTTTCGAGGAATCAAGTAGTGATCTCGGCTCAGGACCATATGTCTGAGCAACTCCGGCTCAGCCGAAAAGACGATCATCTGTCCTTTCACTGGTTCCACGTCGAGGTGCGGCACGGAAAAAAAGCGATCACTCATCGTTCCCGACCAAGCTCCGGCAGTAATGACGTATTGGTCGGCGGAGTAAGTTTCGTTCCCGGCGTTAATATGCGTGATCTTGCTGCCGTCCACGGCAATCTCGGTGACCGTCCGGTGTTCCGAAATTTGCACGCCGTCTGCCAATAGCTCCGACTGCAATGCTCGGAGCAATCTCGGATTTCTGACCTGAGCGATGTCGGGCAGGAATATGGGGGAACTCGGCATAAATTGCACGGCAGGCTCCAGTTCACGGAAGCGCGCGAGATCCGGCCGTTCGTAGGCAATCCCGTAGCTTTCACACCAAGTTTCCGCGAGATGCACGTTCTCGCAGTCGGCAATCAGTAATCCGCTCTTTCGCCATTCCGGATCGATCCCGGTGCGGCGATGTAGAGTTTCGGCAAGCTTGGGATATTCAGCATGACTTCGAAGCCAGAGTTGGAGGATCGGCTCCACGGCTCGCCAGGGATAGAGCGGACTGAGAATTCCGCCGCCCGCCCACGAAGACTCCCGACCAATCATCTGCCTTTCCAGGATGAGAACGCGAGCGCCAGATCTTATGAGTTCGCGCGCCGTCATCAGTCCGATAACGCCACCGCCGATGATGATGATGATATCCGTCATACCAATTTGCCAAGCTGGTCGAGAGTTATTCGAAAAACGTCTTGTGCGCATTGCGATGCGCTTTTCTGGGTGTATTTCGGTGGAGACATTTATGCGAAGCTTGCTATATTTCGACTCACCGACATCCCTGCGCCACGACGGACACAATGCCGAGCATGGCCGTGGGATATGAAATCGACTAGAGGAACATCAATGCCTTGGAAAAAAAGTTTATCCGCCGCGTCTATTTTACTGTCTTTCTTGCCCGGCGTTTCTTCCGGACTGGTAGTAGATATTCAGGGTACCCGGCTTGCACCGCAAGCGCCCGGCGAAACCTGCGTCGATATTACCGGTGATTATCGAGGTGTGCGAATCGAGGCCGATAATCCGGGCCAAACTCCGAGAATTTGCTACAACGGCTCGCGGAACAACTCGGTCAGCATTGCGAATGCCACCTTTGTTGCCAAACCGCCGGTGAAACAGGAGGTGGTCATCAAATTCGAGCATGAATTTCCGCCTGGCATCAATGGAAAGATCATGGCGCGCGCCAAGTTACAGGGCTTTTTTGCCACCGGCAGCGGCGTCGGCGTTCCGACTGGCGATAAGTTGAAGCTCGAAACCTTCTTCTCGCAAGGCGGTTCGGATGACGCTATAGCAACACCTTTGGATTTTACCGTAGGCGATCAGTTGGATTCGGCATTGCTGGAATATTCGGTCAAGAAGCAATACTTGGCTGCCGGACCTCGCTCGTTGAAAGGGGTTTTGAAAATCGAATTTACCGGAGCGGAACACAAGTTGGCTTTGCCTGAAAGATGCCTGATTTCGCTCGATACCGGCTCCACTTTTGAAGATAAGCTGGATACTTTGGAAACCTTGGAAGATGACGAAGCCCCGGTATCTCCGGAAGCAGGCGAATCAGGAGCGGAAACCTTGCCGACAGATCCAGGCGAGTTGGAGAATGGGCTGCCTCCTTTGCCCGAACTACAGTCTGATTCCGATCCCACGAATGCGACGCCGATCGATATCAAAGCGACCGACAAACAGGAGTTGCCTTCGCCGACCGAACTGTTGCCAAAAGTCCGATAGTCCAAAAACGGCAACTGTGTGGTTAGGAAATACCGGAAAAGCTGTGCGAGTTTGGACAGCCCGGCGGCTATCCGCTGAACCGTTTGGGTGACGCCGCGCACTCGGGTACGTTCCAACCGCCGTTTCTAGGACCTAGGATAACGGTCTGTCCGCCTCTTTTTCCTACGCGCCTTATTCCAAATTGCTTTCAATAAGGAATTAATTTTTGTAGGGTGGGTTAGGCCGCGAGGCCGTAACCCACCAAGCGGCCTCGAATCGGTGGGTTACGCTTCGCTAACCCACCCTACAATTAATGTTCACTCGAATGCCGAATGGAATTAGAGGGTCGATCGCGGCAGTGATTCTTTTCACTGCCGCGATCGTGTTCCGTGGATTTCTCGAAACTCGTCTTGCCTTACATCGGCCTGATTTCAGGCAATTGCGGCGGTGGCGGCTCCACGGGCGCCGTCGGAGGGCTAGGCGGTACTTGGGGCCCTATTTCCCTTAGCCGCTCCTGGAGTCTTTCCATTCCCCTCTCCAAAGACGCATCCATAATGACGACGTTTCCCATCGATAAAATGATCCGTTGCAGTTCCGGGATTCTCGTGGTGCCGGTCGAGACGATGTAAACGGGCTGTACATACAAGACCGATCGACCCACCGGCAGGACGATGATGCGGCCGCGCAATACATGCGAGCCCTTTTGGTCCCAAAGGGCAAACTGTCTCGCGATCTCCGGGTCCTGGTCGATCAGAGCGCTGACTTGAGACGGGCCTTCGACCTGGACCTCGCGGCTGAATCTGTAGAGGACGATCTCCTTGAAAAAGTCGGTACGTCCCCCCCTGGCGGCCGGCGTGCCCGCGACTGCCAGCACGCTGAGGTTGCTCCGTCCTATGGGGGTCATCGGGTTGATCAGAACGAAGTTTTCTGGCTCACGAAGTCCCTCCAACAGGTAAGTTGTGAAGTAAAAGGGCTTCAGGATGGAATCGTTGACCAGAGGAAAATCCCAGGTCTCCGCCTGCTGGAAGAACAAAGCCGGGTCGGTTTGATGATAGCGGGCGTAGATGCTCATCTGAGTGGTGAACATATCCTTGGGATAGCGAAGTTGCTCTCGGAGCATCGGCGGCATGGCGCTCATATCCTTGAAGACACCCGGATAAGCTTTTCTGTAGCCCTGGATGATGGGATCGTTTGGGTTCGCGACGTAGTAGTCGACGTTACCGTCGAAAGCGTCGATGACGATTTTGACCGAGTTGCGGATGTAATTGAATTGCTTATCCTCGCTGTCCCGATTGAAACGGGTGACCGAGGTTTTTGAGACCGGGTACAGGCCGGAAGTCGTGTAGGCGTCTACGATCCAGTAGATACGCTTTGGCGTGACGACGGCGTAGGGGTCGTTGTCCAAGGACAAATAGGGCGTGAGGCTCTTGATCCGATCGATGATGTTGCGCCGGAACAGCGCCCGGCTGTCACCGCGGATGTTGACCGAAAAAAACAGTTTCTCGTCTCTGAAATAAATTGAGAAAAGCAGTCTCCTGAAAAACGAGGAAATCGGCACCCCGCCGCTGCCGGTATAGTTGTAGCTGGATTCCTCGTCGAAGCTGGAAATGCCTACCACGCTGAGCCGATTCGGTACGATCGCGTAGGTTAAGTTCTCTTCGCCGAAATAGATGTCGGGCTTTTCGATCGCGAAGCCGACTCCTGACTGAAGGGTCAAGTCGCGGAGAAACCACTTCATCGGCGTTTCGCCATCCTGAGCGGCGGGCGTAATGACCGCACCGTAGCCATGGGTATAACGGAGGTGGGTGTTTTCCCAATTCTGAGCCTCGGACGGCAGCTTGGTGATGTTGACTTCGCGCGAGGAAAGATTCACCTGCTCGAGCCGGCCGTTGATTACATAGCGTGCAATGTCCACGCCTGGAAAGCGATAGTAGGGCCGAATACCCTGCATCTGCTGATACACGTCGTCAAGGTATTCGGGATCCCAGACCGGAATGTTGTACAGGTGTTCGCGGAAGGCCTGATCGAGAATATCTCGGTTAGGGAGACCCGGCATGACATCGATGATCTTGATGTCGTTCAGCTCATAAGCGGCAAGGGTCGCATTGATATTGTTCCGCATGAACTCTTGCTCGACCTTGACGGGATTCGGTTTTACCACAAACCGATCGATCAAGCCGGGGATGAAGTCGATCTTACGGGCACCCAAAGCGACTGAGAAAATGAGGACCAAACTGACCAGTGCAGTCAATCCGTTGCCTCGGTGTACATAGATCAAACTGGCGGCCACCGCCCCAAGCAGGGTCAAAATAGCGAGCCAAATCAAAGGCAAGTGATAGCGAAGTTCGATGAACCCCGGACCGAAGAATTGGGGCTCGTGGACGTCCGTATATAGCAGTCCGAAGCGGTAGAGAATGAAACCCCATGCCACGATCAGCGCAGTGATGATGACCAGGCCGCTGAGGTGAATTCTCGCGCCGATAGGCCACTCCCTTTTTTCGCCCGGAAGTAACCGATGCTCCAGCCAATAAAGGAGTGCGATCGCCAGCGTCGCGATGATCGATGCGATGAGCAATTCCCTTTGAATCAGCGTGAAGATCGGGTAGGAGAACATGTAAAAGCTGACATCGTTCCCGAATACCGGATCGGTGACTCCGGCGCTGGGAGCAAACAAGAACAGCAATGCGGCATTCCATTGTTTGTAGAACGGAATCGCGATGAGAATGGCCAAAATTAAGGACAATGGCGTGTAAACCCGCAAAGAGCCGGTTTGAAAGAGTTTCAACAATCGCCGGTAGCGGGTTCCTTCGGTATGGCCCAATCTGGCAAAGGCGGTTTCGTCTATGCCGAGATAACGGGACGCAGCCCAGAAATTCAGGAAGAAGATGAAGAAGAAAAACAGAGTGACGCTACCCGACAAAATGTAGCGATAAAGAAGTTTAAGCCAAAAATATCCGCCATAGTCGAGCTCGTCGTGCCACCAATAATCCACTATGAAATTCGTCAAAGCGATGCCGGATGCCAAAAGCACGACAGCCAAGCCAATGATGGCGGCGGCAATCAACATCAGCAGTCGTTTCCAATTTTGCATAGGGTCCTCTCGAGTAATTCTGATTCTTGCTGTCGGACTGGTTGGGATAGCGGGGCGGAGCCGCAGTTTCAAAAAGCGGCATCGGGAAGCCGGACTAGAGTTGCATTTGTAGCGGCCAGACTACGCCGTAAGATAATACCTAGACTCTAGTGAGACAAGTAGATGCTTAATTAGTGACAAGGCCGTTCGAAAGGGGCGGGAATCTCGGTCCGCCCCGGAACGAATGGTGCCGAAAAAAGCGACGTTCGCCACTTTTCAACAGGTAATAAGCCGTTGAGAATAATCTAGAAAACGAGAAATATTCCCTGTCCGTGTCGCAAAAGCTTCATAGACAGGCTTCTACGGCTTCCTCAAAAGAAAAAAGACCGAATCCGATGAATCAATACGGATAAGTGCGAGTCGGATAGGTCTGCTGCGGATCGCTGTTAGGATATTGCGGATAATTGCCTTGCTGAGGGTATCCTGTCGGCTGTTGGGGGTAAGTTCCCGGTTGAGGGTAGCCGCCCGGTTGTTGGGGATAAGGATAAGTGCTCGGTTGAGGATAGCTGCCGGGCTGCTGCGGATAAGCGTTCGGCTGAGGATAGCCGTTTTGCGGATAAGTTCCGGTTGGTGCGGGGTAGTAACCTGGGTTCTGCGGCGCTACGGGTTGCTGTGCGGCAGCTTGATTGGGGCGAATCAACAGCTCCACCCGACGGTTGCGTGCTTTACCTTCTTCCGTGCTATTGCTGGCGATAGGCTGACTTTCGCCCATTCCGACCGTGTGCAGGCGACCGCCGGCAACGGCCTGTGCCATCAAGAACTCGGAGACGGCGCCGGCTCTCCGGCGAGACAGGTCCATATTGTACGCGTCGTTGCCGTCCGAATCGGTATGTCCGACCACGGTGAGCAATGTTTCCGGAAATTGATTCAAAGTCGACGCGACTTGGGTCAACGCACTTGCCGCTTGCGGTGAGATTTGGTCGGAGTTGTAGGCAAAAGTGACATTGTTCGGCATGTTCAGAACCAGATCATTGCCGCTCCGCTGCACTTCGATGCCGGTACCTGCCAACTGATCGCGCAGTTGCGTCTCCTGGCGATCCATGTAAGCACCCACTCCGGCGCCCAGCAATCCGCCTACGCCGGCGCCAATGAGCGCGCCTTTCCCCTTGTCCTTGGCGATGATTGCGCCTAGCCCTGCGCCGCTGGCCGCCCCTATCAATGCCCCCGTGCCGGTCTTGCCGAATTGCGGTGAACCCCCGTAAGGACCACTCGCGCAGCCCGTCAATAACATGGCGACTACGCTGGCGGTAATAGTGTTCTTAAACATTATTGTCTCCTCGAATGGACGTGCTTGCTTTGTAACGAGTGAGCGGCGTGTTCGCCGTATCACCCAAACGGATACAGTGTAACGTAGGTTTTGTTTGATGCGGGTTTCTTCAGTTGCCGGAGAGGCGGAGGAGTTTAAACCTAGAAACGGCACTCGGACGCGTCCAACTGCCGTTTCTAGGTTAGAGATCTGAATTCATCTCGACTGAATCGTACCGAGGTAAGAGCGTGTGAAGGGGAAGGTTCGGAACCGACCGATCGAAGAGAGACAAGGTGTTCCGGGACTGACAGCGTTCGTTGGAAACACCGCCATCCCGGCCCTTTCGACGGGGCTGCGGAGATGCCTCCCCCGGTCAGGGGGAGGAATTCACCGTCGCGACATCGACTGGAATGGCGCTCCCGTCAAACGGTGCTTTCTAAGACAAGTCACTGCATTTCGACCAGCTCGCCAGCCGGGATGGCACCATCCGAGCGGCCTTTTAGATAGGCGTAAAGGCCGTCCATGTTATCGACGACCGCCTTATTGCCTTTGTAGGCAGGCATATTCTTCCGGCCTTCCAAAACGACTTGCTGGAATTGTTCCTTCGAGAGATTCTTCATGCTGTTGAGCAGATTGGGAAAAGCGGGGCCGCCCTCGCCGGTGGGGCCATGGCAGGTTTCGCAGCGTTGCCGTTTGTAGATTTTCCAGCCTTCGAAGGTCGCTTTATCGACCTTGTTGCCTTCGACTTTGTATGGTCCCTCGGCGCGTGCCGTATGCGCGCCAGCGATAAGCAGACAACAGGCGATAATGCCCCATGCCGATTTAACGGCTGTTGCGGAACAAGATCTCATAATCAAACTCCTCCTAAGTTCGTGTTTGAATAGCCGGGCACTCGACAAGACACCGTCCGTGCCTGGCTGGAAGACGAGAACCGAAGGCGCAATGGCATCGCGGCCGTCTTGGTTCACAAACCGGATAATTGCACACAATAGGCGACGAATAAAACGGGCTGAGAGGTCGCGGCGAGCTATTTATATGAGGGAGCTTTTGGTTGGAGTCGTTGAGCCCCGCTCGACGCGGACCACGCCGACTTAGGCATCTTCTCGGAGGCGGCGCATCAGCCATCCGCGAAAAAGCGCCGAGTCCGTCATGGTGGGCAGGCCCCTTGCCTCGAGGAATTGCTCTAACTCGGCAGCGGAGGCGGGTTCTCGTTCGTGTTCGTACCAAAAAAGATCCAGGAGAAACTCCCGCCCGAATCTTTCCTGAAGGCGTGATTTGTCTTTCCTCCGTTCCGCGAGTCGCTTCGTTCGGAGTGCTTGAAGATCGATTAGATTGGAAGTCTCGTCGGCCATGGCCGAATCCCCCCGGTTGGACTGGGTTTGAATTAATCTTGCCTTGGAATTTCAAAGACCGCGGCAAATGAGCGCGTTTCACGAATGACGAACCCTTGCAGGACCGCGCGGCGCGCTTGAAAATGGGAATTATCGCAAACTGCGGACTCGAAAACTCGGCCCGTCATGTGAAATCAAGGGCGATGACGAGAAACGCAGTGAATATCGAAAGGAACTTATAAGCTTGCCACATCTCGTTTCACGGGTCGTATTCCACGTGGATATGATGTTTTTCGCCGATCACTTGAAAGCCGTCGCCCAGACTCCTCCGCAATTCGCGAGTGACCTTCTTGCGGGTAGAGGGAACGAAATATCTGGAACGGAGATCGACAGCCAAGCCCGCATAATGCAGGCTCCCCTTTTTGTGCCGGCCGTCCAAGCCCGACGTCACGACCAGGGTTTTTCCGTGCCGCGTCCAAACCCGGCGGGCTTTATGAATGGCCGAATACATTCTGGCGTCCAGCCCGTGCAGGATCGCGCCTTTCTTGACGGCTATCATGGCTGGAGGTCTCAATAAAGAATGAGAGCCTACGACCATGGCGAGCTCGTCGCCCGTCGCCAAAATCGATCTGGAGAATAAGACGGCCATCAGCATCAATAGCGCATCGGCCGTTCTTGCCGGGATTTTCCTTGACTCCGGTCGCATCTTGCCCTCCCGGAAATTCCATTCGGTTGGCGAGATAAAGTTAGACGGATCGGATGCCTCGGTGTTTTACGTCAAAGGATTTTTCGACTGATTTTGTTTGTCATAGAGGTCGAAATCGGCTGACACATAAGAAAAACCAGAAAGAGAAGCGCGCCGGTATTTTTGAAAGCGGACGCAGGAACATCATGAAAGCCTTGTTATTATTGCTTACCTTGTTGTCTTATGGAGGCCTGGCCATGTCGTGGGATTCGTCACAGTTCAAAAACGAGAGCAAGGAGGAACTCCGCAAGAAGCTGACGAGCGAACAGTTCAAAGTGACTCAGGAAGATGGCACCGAGAGAGCGTTCAAGAACGAGTATTGGGACAATCACCGAGAAGGCATCTATGTCGATGTGGTGTCGGGCGAACCCCTTTTCAGTTCTCTCGACAAGTTCGATTCCGGCACCGGATGGCCGAGCTTCACCAAGCCGTTGGAGCCGAGCAACATCGCTTACCGGCAGGACCGATCCTGGTTCATGGTTCGCAACGAAGTGCGCAGCAAGCACGCCGATTCGCACCTCGGTCATGTGTTCGATGACGGTCCGCCGCCCACCGGAAAGCGCTTCTGCATGAATTCGGCGGCTTTGCGGTTCATCCCCAAGGAAGATTTGGAAAAAGAAGGCTACGGGGAGTACCGGGCTCTTTTCGAAAAGACGAAGTGACCAAACAAAAAAAGCTGACGGGTCTGGCTTGTCGAGACCGATTTAGCCGCTAAATCGCCGCGTATTTTCGTTCTCGTTCCAAGAACCGGTCGTAACGGCAGTCGACCGGTACATGCCATATGTGTTTTCAATTCGCCGCGTTTTCCCAACTTTGAGCGGACCGCGGTGCGCTATGATTGCCAAATCAGAACAATTAGGGGATACACGTTTGATCATCAACCAAGTAAAAGGCATTACTAAGTCCACTCGAACTATCTTGGCCGAGCACGGAATATTTTCGGTCGAAGAATTGGCGAACGCCGATGCCGAGCAATTGGTCAAAATGGCGGGATTCAATAAAGCCAAGGCCATGCGCATGATTCGGGCGGCCAAGTATCTGGTGGGCGACATGGAAAAGGCGAGCGGCGCCCGAAGACTGCTGGACAAACGCACGGAAGGTTCGGCCGAGGCCGGGAGCGAGGGCGAGAGCGCTGTCGGTTCCATCGATTTATCCGATGGCCAGCTTTATATCAATCGTGAGCTGAGCTTTTTGGAGTTCAACCGGCGTGTGCTCGAACAAGCCAAGGTCGAACACACGCCGCTTTTGGAGCGCCTGAATTTTCTTTCCATTTCCTGCTCGAATCTGGATGAATTCTTCGAGGTGCGCACCGCCGGTTTGATTCAGCTCGCCGATTTGGGGGCGACCCAAACCGAGCCCGATAGTCTCGCGCCCCAGGAAACATTGGCCGCGATCAGCGCGCGCGCCCACGAGCTGGTGGCCGAGCAGTATCGGGTATTGAATCAGGTGATGTTGCCTTTGTTGGCGGAACAGGGCATCCGATTCGTCCGCAGGAGCGAATGGAATCCCTCCCAGCACGCTTGGCTCAAGAAGTATTTCGAGGAGGAACTGCTTCCGATCCTGAGTCCTATCGGCCTGGACCCGGCGCATCCGTTTCCGCGCATCCTGAACAAGAGCCTGAACTTCATCGTGCCGTTATCCGGCAAGGACGCTTTCGGGCGCGATATCACGCTCGCCATAGTGCAAGCGCCGAGAGCCTTGCCTCGTATCATTCAGCTGCCGCAAGGCGAAACCGAGAGCGGCCCGTACGATTTCGTGTTTCTTTCGTCCATCATTCATGCCTTCGTCGACGATCTGTTCTACGGCATGAAGGTGCGCGGCTGCTATCAGTTTCGGGTGACGCGCAACAGCGAAATGTACCTGGACGAGGAAGAAGTCGACGATTTGCTCCGCGCCTTGGAAGGCGAACTGAGCACCCGCAATTACGGAGACGAAGTGCGGTTGGAAGTGGCCGACAATTGTCCGGATGAGATTGTCGAGTTTTTGCTGAGCCAGTTCGGACTCACCGAGGATCGGCTTTACCGGGTGGACGGCCCGGTCAACCTCAGTCGCACCCGTGAAGTCTACGATTTGATCGATCGGCCTGATCTCAAATATCCCCTGTTCACGGCCGGATTCCCGGGCCAGCTCGCCGGAGGACGGGATATCTTCGAGGCGATCAAGAAACAGGACATCCTGCTGCATCATCCTTACGAATCTTTCACGCCCGTCATCGAACTGATCCGGCAGGCCGCCGACGATCCGCATGTGGTCGCCATCAAGCAGACCTTGTACCGTACCGGTCCGAATTCGCCGATTGTGGACGTTCTTCTCAAAGCCGCCCGCGCCGGCAAGGAAGTCACCGTAGTGGTGGAACTTAGGGCGCGTTTCGACGAGAAGGCCAATATTTCGCTGGCAACGCGCTTGCAGGAGGCGGGCGTGCAGGTGGTCTACGGCATCGTCGGATACAAGACGCACGCGAAGATGTTGCTCATCCTCAGGCGTGAGGGGCGGCACCTGCGCTATTACACCCATCTCTCTACGGGCAATTATCACCCGCGCACGACCCGGCTCTATACCGACTACGGGCTATTGACCGCCGACCAGGAGCTTGGGGAGGACATCCGCCGGGTGTTCGTCCAGCTCACCAGTCTGGGCAAAGTCGGGAGGCTCAACAAGCTGTTGCAATCGCCGTTCACTTTGCATCAGACCCTGCTCAAGAAAATCGACCGCGAAATCGAGCATGCGTTGGCCGGCCGTCCCGCTCGCATCATCATCAAGGTGAATTCGGTGGCGGAGCCGCAGTTGATCCAGGCGCTTTACCGCGCTTCCATGGCCGGGGTGGAGATCAAGTTGATCGTCCGCGGAATCTGCTGTCTTCGCCCTGGAATTCCGGGCGTCTCGGAAAACATCGAAGTCCGCTCGATTATCGGGCGATTTCTGGAGCACAGCCGGGTCTACTGGTTCGAGAACGGCGGGCATCCGGAAGTGTATCTCACGAGCGCCGATTTTCTGCCTCGCAACATGTTCCGTCGCGTCGAGATCTGTTTTCCCATCGAGAACAAAAAACTGGCCGACCGCATTCGGGCCGATTTAGACCTTTATCTCCGGGACGACAGCCAAGCTTGGTTGCTGGCTTCCGACGGAAGCTATCAGCGCCCGCAGCCCGATAATCCGCGCGGTATTCAAGCGCAGTCCGTTTTGCTGGAGCAATTGAAGAAAGTGAGTTGAAAGAGGACTGATTCCAAATCGCTTTCAATATTAAATTTTGTAGGGTGGGTTAGGCGCGCATTACACGGAACCGGCAAAGTTCCTTCGGCGTTTCCGCGCGCCGTAACCCACCGGGCAAGGCCGCGGAACCGGTGGGTTACGGCGCGTAGAGAGCCCTGTGGTCACGGAACGGTTCGTGGCGGTGCGCGCCTAACCCACCCTACAATTAGAGCGTTTTCCGAATCGGTGTAAGGGAGCCCCATATGTAGGTCGGCAATCCCTTGCCGACGTACTGGCTCGGCAAAGGGCTTTGTCGGAAGGGCAGCTCTGGCGCTCCCAGAGATCCCGTTTGCGATTGGAAGGGTCGCGACTAAAGCGACCGTTTGCGATTGGAAGGGCAGCTCTGGCGCTCACAGAGATGCCGTTTGCGATTGGAAGGGACCGACTAAAGGTCCGTTTGCGATTGGAAGGGTCGCGACTAAAGCGACCGTTTGCGATTGGGAAGGGATTGCCGACCTACGCTCTCCCCTCCCGGAACGAATCCGTACACCGGGATGGAAAACGCTCTATTAACCCGGCCTATAAATATAGGCCGGGTTAATCCGGGGCAGGGATGCCCCGGCGCGGCGACAAGCCGCGTGAGCCCAGGCCGGGCGTGTACCGGCCTGGGCGGCGGCCCGAAATACCAGGAGGGTACTTACGGGCCTGATTAATAATGTTCACTCGAATGCCGAATGGAATAAGCTCAGGACAGGCTTGTCCTCGGGGCACTCGTGACGCGTCTCGCACACCCTCTCAGAGATAAGTCAGTTCGATCCCGGCAGCGCCCAGATTGCCGGCTTCCTGCTCCAGGTCGGCGGCGGTTAGGGGGTGATTCTCCAGCCATTGGCTCGGGAATCGTAGATCGACTCTGGAATCGCTGAAGCCGAATGCGATATCGGGAGGCGGATTGCCGTGCCGGCTGCGGTTCAGAACGATGGCGAGCCGCAGCAGCACCGCCAGAGGCCGTGCGGCCTCATTCCACGGTGGAGTCAATTCCTTGAAATACTTGAGGTGGAATTTCCGCCGGTGGACACGCACCAGGGTGGCCAGCAGCACCTGATCCTGGCGGGAAAAGCCGGGTAAGTCGGCGTTTTCGATGATGTAGGCGCTATGCTTGTGATATTGGCTATGAGCGATATCGAGGCCGATTTCGTGCAAGCTCGCCGCCCAATTCAACCATTGTTCGGCCGCTTCCCGATCAATGCCGCCGATCGATGGAATCTGGTCCAGAAACGATTTCAGCGTCTCCTGAACACGGCCGACCTGCTGCAGGTCCACGTGATAGCGGGTCGCGAGCGCCGCCACCGTTCGACTCCGAATATCGTCGTTGTAAATCCGGCCGAGGAGATCGTACAGCAAGCCTTCCCTCAAGGCGCCATCGGAAACTTGCATCTGCTGGATGCCCAGCGTTTTGAAAGTCGCATGCAAGATGGCGAGGCCACCGGCGAAGATCGGATAACGGTCCGGGTTGAGGTCCGGGAATCCTGATTTGTCGACCCGTCCGAGACTCAAGAGCGTATCGACCAGCCGGTCTAGCCCGTCCCGAGTAATGCCGTCCTTGCTCCACCCGCGGCCGACCAATATTTTTCGGATTGCCCGCGAAGTTCCGGAAGCGCCTACGGCTTCGTCCCAATGGTCCTTGTGAAAGGTACATTCAAACGGCTCCAGTTCATGTTGAGCCGCGATGACCGCATTTTTGAAGCGCTTGCTGGTGATCTTGCCGTCGGAGAAGTGAGCGAGGCTCATGGATACGCAGCCCATCCGCAGGCTTTCCTTGCGAAGCGGAACCTTGTCAACGCCGATGATGTATTCGGTGCTGCCACCGCCGATGTCCATCACCAGCCGCCGCTTGCCGTCCGTCGCCAGGCTTTGTGCGACGCCTTCGTAGATCAGCCGCGCTTCCTCGATACCGGATATGATGTCGATCGGGTATCCCAGTACTTTTTCGGCTTGGATCAGAAACTGGCCGGCATTGCGCGCCGTACGCAAGGTATTGGTGCCCACCGCCCGAACGCATCCCGGCGGCAGATCCCGAAGTCTCTGGCCGAAACGATCGAGACATGCCAGCGCCCGCTGCTGCGCGTCTTGGGTCAGATGACGCTGGGCGTTGAGCCCCGCGCCGAGCCTGACCATCTCACGAAGCCGATCGACGACGATCAGCTCTCCGGCCCGGAGCTTCGCGACGACCATGTGAAAACTGTTGGAACCGAGGTCCACGGCTGCAACGTGCTCGGGAGGGTGTTTTTGCGATTGACTCATGGAACCGTAGGAAGCGTAAGAGGAGAATTTAAGAGGGGTGGTATTTGTTACAATCTTGCGGTTATCGAGAGGCCCGGCGCGTGATTTCAAAGTCGGGGATTCTCGCGTCGCAGCCGTATTTTTACAAATATTGCCGGCAAAAACAGCCAGAAATGAACGCCCTTTCCATTCGTAATCTGCGGAAAACTTATAAGAACGGCTTTGAAGCCCTGAAAGGCATCGATCTCGATGTGAAAGCCGGAGATTTCTTCGCGCTTTTGGGGCCCAACGGCGCCGGGAAGTCGACTACGATCGGCATCGTCAGTTCCTTGGTCAGAAAGACCAGCGGAACGGTCGAAGTCTTCGGTCATGATCTGGATAAAGAGCGGGAGGCCGCCAAGCGCTGCATCGGCCTTGTGCCGCAGGAAGTCAATTTCAATCAGTTTGAAAAGGTTTTGGATATCGTCGTCAACCAAGCCGGGTACTACGGCATTCGCCGGAAAGAGGCGTTGCAGCGCGCGGAAGAATGCTTGACTCAGCTCAGCCTATGGGACAAACGGAACAGTGTGTCGCGCCATCTTTCGGGGGGCATGAAACGGCGCCTGATGATCGCCCGGGCCCTGGTCCATTCGCCGAAACTTCTCATTCTCGACGAGCCCACGGCTGGCGTGGATATCGAGATTCGCCGCTCGATGTGGGAGTTCCTGCGGAAAATCAACCAGGAAGGCACCACGATCATCCTGACGACCCACTACCTGGAAGAAGCGGAAAATCTGTGCCGCCACATCGCCATCATCAATCACGGACACATTGTCGAGCACAATGCGATGGCGGATCTATTGAGAAAGCTTCACACCAATCGTTATATCCTCGAGCTGAGAAACCCCGCGCCGTTCGCTCCCACGGTCGAAGGCTACCAGCTGGAGCCGCTCGAAGACCATACCTTGGCCGTGGACGTGCCCATGGATCTGGGGTTGCACGGCTTGCTCGATCAGTTGGCCGCGCAGGGCATGGAAGTGGTCAGTCTGCGCAATGCGGCGAATCGCTTGGAGCAGCTATTCATTGATTTGGTGGAAAACCAGCGTATAGACCCGGCGCGAAAAACCGCCTGACCGAGTTGTCCGACATACATCAATCACATGCATCACCTCATTGCATTTAAAACGATTCTTTTCAAGGAAATTCACCGTTTCGTCCGCATCTGGCCGCAGACCATCCTGCCGTCGGCGATCACCACCTCGCTTTATTTCCTGATTTTCGGGACCTTGATCGGCGGGCGGGTAGGGCCGATGGCCGGGATGTCCTACATGGACTATATCGTGCCGGGCGTCATACTGATGTCGGTCATCACCAATGCCTACGGCAACGTCGTGGCGTCGTTTTACTCCACCAAGTTCCAGCGGAATATCGAGGAGTTGTTGATCTCGCCGATACCCAACTGGATCATTCTGGCAGGCTACGTCGGCGGGGGGATAGCCCGCGGGTTGGCGGTGGGCGGCGTGGTGGCCATCGTCGGGATGTTTTTCACCGATGTACGGCCGGCTCATCCCGGTCTCATCGCGAGCGTGTTCTTCATGACCGCGGCGCTGTTTTCGCTGGCGGGGTTCATCAATGCGGTTTACGCCAACAGCTTCGACGACATCTCTATCGTCCCGAATTTCGTTCTCACGCCGCTGGTTTACTTGGGCGGCGTCTTCTATTCCATCGAGCTGTTGCCCGAATTGTGGCGGAAGGTGTCCCTGGCGAATCCGATTCTCTATATGGTCAACGCCTTTCGTTACGGATTCGTAGGGATCTCCGACGTGGATATCCGGACTGCTTTCCTGATCATCGGCGGCTCGATTTCGATCCTCGTAGCCTGGAGCCTCGTCTTGCTCCGGCGCGGCACCGGGCTTAAGACCTAAGCTCAGCAATGGAAAGAGTTCTAAGAGCCTATCTCAGTAGGCCCAGTAGGCCGTTCGCCCTAAGCCTGTCGGAGGGTTTTGTGACGACTGGAATAGGCTCTAAACACCTATAAATTATTCCGCGCTCGTTGCGTCCATGGAGGACCCTCGGGATTTCAACACCGTGGCTCCTCCCCGATAGGGAACGATATTCGGCGTTCCACTCACCGCCGGTTCTTTTGGAAAATGATCGAGTGCCGGCGCCTTAATCGCCGTTCAGGAGCATTTGGCAGGCGCCAGGCATCGGGGGCTTCGGCGGCTCCGGCTTGGTCGGGCCCGGCGGGTGTTTTTGAAACCACCAGGAAAGGCTTGAATCGCAGCCGTCACCGGCCGGTAAGGGGGGCTGCCGGACGCATTCGGGGCTCTCGGCGGGGCAGGTGAGGCGAAGGTGGAAATGGTCGTGGTGGCCGTACCAGGGGCGGATTTTTCGTAACCAGCTGCGGTCTCCCCGAACCGTTCGGCAAAGTTCGCGCTTGATGTGCGCATTTACGAAGACCCGATCGATCTCGGGAATAGTCGCCGTCAGTTTCAACAGCCGCGCGTGCTGCGTACTCCAAAGCCGGCGATCCAACCCGTTCCCGGCGCGATTCAACAGGCTCGGGGCGGGAATGTTGGCGCGCCATCCGTCCGCATTCGAATAGAGGCCGGGATCGAGGTTGAACCAGACGTCGGCGTCGAGGCCGGTCTGATGGCTGCGGTGGCCGAAAGGCATGGGTCCCCCCCGCGCTTGAGAGAGATCGCCGACCTGAATCACCCCGATAGTTTCGTGGGCGCGCTTGCCCAAGGTCTGAATCGTCCGGATCAACGAAGGATGGCCGAAGTAGCGCTTCCGCTCCAAGTGCATGACGAGATAGCCATCGCCTTCCGTGGGCAGAGCGGCCGCCCCGCTGACGCAGCCGTTGTTGGTTTCGCCGATTGCGCGCGGAGGGCCTTTGATCGGGCCGGGAACCTCCGCCCAGGGATTAGCGAGAATAGCGCCGGGAACGGCAAAAAAAAGAATCAGTGCTCGTCGGATCGAACGCATGGCGGCCAGTGTTGGGAATGCGCGACAGCGAGACTTAGTCGCTGCCGGGGTTTTGTGCGACGCCGGAATCCTGCGAATTCAGCGTTTTGGAGTTTTCACCCAAAGGGAACCGACGCTTGGCGTTGATGACCCAGCCTTTGGCTTTGGCGATCTTGACGTCGTGTATTTCCTCTTCCAGGAGTAGGCGCTGGCGTTCCAAAGCGAGCAACTCGATTTCCCGCTTGAGCTGATTTTCGACATCATCCAAGGCTCCTGCCCGGCGGGTTTTTTCGGCCAGGTCGGCCTCCAGTTCCAACTGCTTCAAACGTGTCTCGTGGTGAATGCGCGCCTCGCGGAGACGCACTTCGCTGTCATACTGCTCGGCCGCGCGGGTTTCTTCCGTCGTCAATTCGGCGCGGACGTGCTCGGTCTCATGATCCCGTTGCGCCTTGCGCAGTTCGGCCTCGCGCCGAATCAATTCGAGCATTCGTTCTTCGTGCTCGAGCTTAAGTTTGCGTTCGTTCGTCTCGCGTTCGTAGTGCTCCCTCGCCAGCCTTTCGTTGAGCTGACGGCGGCGCCGGACCAACTCGAGATAGATGCCGTTGTGCTTGGCGTCGACGGTTTCGGCATACTCCTCGATATTATCCAGCTCGGCGAAAACAGTTCGGATCGTGCAGCGTGTGCGGCATTGAATTTCGCGCATGGCCAGCAGTTCGTTGGCGATGTTTTCGATGCGGCGCTCCATTAGAACGTGGTTATCCTCGAATTCCGTCTGTTCCAATTGTCGCAACTCGTGTTCCGCCGCATCCTGCAACAGCGTTAGATAATTGGCTCGGATATAGGCGCCGAGGTTCGCAATGTGGTCGAGATGCTCGTGTGCGTATTTAATGGTTGGCTGGAAGCGGATCGACAACTCGGCTTCGATGGTGCAAAGGGTTCCCAGCCTCAGAGGTTCCAGAGGGATCTGCCAATCTTCGATTTTCAGCTCGTATACACGGTGGTAAAAACGCCGGATAAAGCGGTTTGGACGAGGAAACACGCGGCGGTAAGGGCCGAGAACGGAGACGACGATGCGGCGGTCGCCTTCGAAACCCGCTTCCCAATGCGAGTTGGAGTCGAGTGGGTTGTCCTCAAACATAACCTTTCCTCGTCAGGGTGTCTTTGAGCTCGCTCTCGTTGGCCGGTTCTCCGGGAGTTTCGGTTGTCTGCCGGGGCCTGATGCGCTCGGCGATGATCGGGTAGAGATTCGGGGCGAACTCCACCGATTTATCGTTTATCTTACGAAGATAACCCCGATTCAATAGAAACGCCACGGAAAACATCCGCGTCCAGTCGGAATAACGGCGGGCACGTTCCAGCTCGGTTTTCTCGATCACGAATTCCAATTCGTCATTCTTGTTGATGGTGAATTCGCCGAACTGGCGTAGTCCCAGATAGGCCAGTTCCTTTTCCTCTTCGGTAAGCGGGCCTGGCGCGGTGGATTCCAGACGGTAGGAGAGGAACAAGATGAAGAAGTCCACCATGGCGGCGCAGGCCAGGGTAAACCAAGAGATGTTCTTCCACATGGCAAAGGATGGCGTGATGCCGAGGGAAAACTCGGCATAGGAGCCGAACCGGGGTGCCTCGATGGGTGGCGCACCATAGGTCGCGGCCAGGATTTCCGCTTCTCCTTGCAGACTCTGGAAGTTCCGGACCAGCCTTTCGTAAGCCTCGGAATTGTTTACCTGAAGCGAAAATTCCTGTAGGGAGCCTCTCACCTCGGACAAACGGTTTTCCATGCTCTCGGAATACGTGTTCAGTTGTTTCAGCCTGGCTTGTTCGCTTTGCAGAATCTCATTGTAAAAACCCCAGACTTTGCCCTTGCCTATCTGTCCCTGCATGCCCGGATGAGTGCCCAGGTAAGCCCGGGTGGCATCCTCCGACGCCTGCTCGACGCGCTTCTGTTGAGCCGCCGTGAGCTGGCTCTTGAGACCGACCACGCTTTCGATATAGCGGTTCGCGTCATGGACTACGCTGGTCTGTCGTTCGAGCAGGATGGCATCGCGCTGGGAAAATTCGTAAAACCTGAAATAGGCGAACGATATCGATATGGTCAGAGCCACTAACAGCGACAGCACCACGCTGAGATAGCGCAAGCGATTGGCGCGCCAGCGCATGCCGGCCAGTTCCAAAGTACATATCACGATCATGGATTGCACGGCGATCGTCATGATCAGCGCGATCCACTGAGGAATGAAATAGCTGAGGCCGTAGCAGGTGTTGTATCCCTCTGCAACACTGAGCAGTAGGACGATCGGGATCGACAAAACGCGCAGCACGCCGATGAAGGTACTCTGAACGGCATTTAACAATTGGCCTATGTGCCAGGTTGTTTTGATCATGGGGCGTAGCCTTTGGCGCAGATGTTCTGCCGTTCGGATTTTATCGAGGGTTGATGGTTGAGCAATTTTCCCGGCATCGGTGTCGAAACGGTAAGAGTGGTTGGGGGCGGGCGCGTTTCCGGCTTATCCTAGAGTCTGACTCATGCATTTGTGAAGATGTGATTTTTATGGGAATGTTTTGGATCGCGATAGTGCTGGTGGTTGCCATTATTCTCGGTAATCTGATGATTCTGCTTCGAACCGCGAAAAAGCCCAAGATCCCCGACTCGGTCAAGCCAAAGCCTTACAAGGACGATGACGAGAACTGGTGAGAGCTTAAGGGAGCTCTGATTGGGCCCTTCGACAGGTTCAGGACGAACGGTAACGTATCGATTCCGTTCGTGGTGAGCCCTTCGACTCGGCTCAGGACAGGCCCTTCAACTTGGCTCAGGACAGGCTTGTCGAACGCTCTCCTGAGCCTGCCCTGAGCCTGTCGAAGGGGCATGAGCGGAATCCATCTGTTCACGGCTTCCTTGAAGAAGCTACCGAGTCTTTCCCCTGATGGCGCAGCGGGATGGGTACAAATTCGCCGGGAGCCGAAAGCGACAAACGACGTTTGCCGTGAGGCCCTGGGTGGTCTTAGAGCCTATCCCAGTAGGCTCAAGAAACCCTTCGACAAGCTCAGGGCGAACGGCCTACTGGGATAGGCTCATAATAGTCAACCTGAACAGGCCAGGCCTGGCTTTCCGGGCGAGTAAAGCGCCGCTAGCCCATCGATGCCGGGGATGGGGCACGGCCTATCGGCCTTTGCCCCTCCCATGGGAACCGAAATTCGCTTCCACCGTCGTTGATCGGCTTACTCGCCGATGATTTTCACCAAAACCCTCTTCTTGCGGCGGCCGTCGAACTCGCCGTAAAAAATTTGCTCCCACGGGCCGAAATCGAGCTGTCCGCCGGTAATCGCCACGACCACTTCCCGGCCCATGACCTGCCGTTTCAAGTGGGCATCGCCATTATCTTCGCCAGTGCGGTTGTGGAAATAGCGGCTGATCGGTTCGTGCGGAGCCAGATTTTCGAGCCAGGTTTCGAAGTCGCGATGCAGACCGGACTCGTCATCGTTAATGAAGACCGATGCCGTGATGTGCATGGCGTTAATCAAAACGAGACCTTCCCGCACTCCGCTTTCTCTCAGACATGTCTCCACCTGATGGGTAATGTTGATAAAAGCGATCCGGCTCGGTGCTTCGAACCAAAGTTCTTTACGGTAACTTTTCATGTCTGAGGTGCTCCTGTTGTTCGGGGGCTGTATTTTTTCAGGGACAACGAATGCAGTCGGTTTTATTAACCCGGCCTATAAATATAGGCCGGGTTAATCCGGGGCAGGGATGCCCCGGCGCGGCGACAAGCCGCGTGAGCCCAGGCCGGGCTTGTACCGGCCTGGGCGGCGGCCCGAAATACCAGGAGGGTATTTACGGGCCTGATTAATAACTGCGAATGGTGCGACAGATTGATGTTGTTCTCAAGCCGTGATTTTTGCCCGCGAAAATTGGCGGGAGGCTCCGGTGTCAGAAAATTTTACATTTCTTGGAAACGCCATCATCAGCACCGCCCTGAGTCTAAAAAGATTTAACTATCAATGATCTACGGACGATCGGATCGGGCTTTCCGCTAGAAGTTGCTATTTACGATACATAAGAAACTGGGTTTCAAAGCACCACTAGGGGACGCCGGACGTTCCACTACATTTACAAAAACGAGTACCGCGTCATTTCGAAAAAATTCGTAAAAACAGCGACATAACGCCGTGGTACGAAAATTGTTGGGAATATGGCGGCGTTTGGAAGAACGCTCCGGGTCAGAGCTGGAGTTCAGCCCGGTAACCACTGAATTTAAGGAGACATACGATGACGAACTTCAATAAGACTTTGTTGGCGGTCGGTATCAGCCTGGCATTGGGTTTCTCGTCGGGGGCATGGGCTGACGCGGAGATCGACTCCCAAAACAATAACCTAAATGTAGCGGTGGACGCGAGCTACGAAGCTGACGCCGAGGAGGATTCCGCTGCTGCGGTCAACGGGAACGCGACGAACGACCAAAGCGAAGCGGAAGCCGAGAACAACGGTGCTGCCGCCGCGAACAACGGGGGCACGGCCACCGCTGGCGAAGCTGAGGCCGAGGACGAAAACTCTGCTGCCGCGAACAACGGGAGCACGGCCAACGCTGGTGAAGCTGAGGCGGAGGACGAAGGTTCTGTTGCCGCGGCCGGCAACGGCACGGCCTCTGCCGACAACAGCGAAGCTGAGGCCGAGGACGACGGTGTAGCCGCGAACAACGGGGGCACGGCAACTCGCGACCAGAGCGAAAACACAACGGCTAACGCTGGCGGGGATGCTTTTGCTGCCCAGAACGGCGGTGAGATCGACTATACCTCGGCCTCGGCCACTGGTGGCGGGAATGCGTTAAGCGCGCAGAATGGCGGGGAGATCGAGGTAAATTCGGCTTCGGTCGCCGGCGACGGGAATGCTTTTAACGTCCATAGGGGCGGCGAAGTGGAGATCGACAACAGTACCAAGGTCGAGCTAGATGGGGAAGTCGAGCATGTGGTTGTAGTGCCGGTCGGTGTCGCTGTCCAGGCAGGGGTGCCGGTTGCGGCTTCATCCAACAGCATCGACGGTTCAGCCAACGGCGCCGCCGGTATCGTTCAGCTCTCCCAAAACCTGGGCCACGCCTCGTTGATTCAACAAAGCACCAATGTTTTTGGCACCGTGAACGTCAACAATTGAAATTGACGAGATAACAGCCGATTAGGGTACCGGTGAGCGCCGAAACGCTCACCGGCTCTCTGCCAAAGCCTAAAGGAAAGAAGGTGTGAACGATGAAAAAAGGATTGCTTGGAAGCCTATGTTTTCTCGTCAGTTGTTTTTGGTCGACCGGCCAAGCAAGCGGTCTCGACGACGAAGTCGCATTCGCTTCCGAATCGTATGCGGCGGTTGGGAGCGGCGATTTGGGCGAGGAGCGGGCCCGCGAGGGCGTGGACGATTTGGCGTTCGCCCGCGGCGCGCTCAAGGCGACAATGGCTGGTAACACTGCAAATACCAGTAATATGACCACATATAACAGTATCGATAGCAGCGCGTTCACCGATGCTGGCGGAATCATATCGGTCATTCAAAACACCGGAAACAACGTAATCATTCAAAATCTCACGGACGTCAACGTCACCATAACGCCATGAGCGAAAGTACCGGTCTTTTTCGTTCAAGTCTTTTGCTCGTTCTCTGTGTTATGAGCACGGTGTCGGAGGTTCGCGCCGGCTCCGTGCAGTTTTTCGATGGAGTGGCGGGGCCGGGATTCTATAACATCGGCACAACGAGCTACGCGGAGAGACGGTTCAAGACCATTCTGAAGCAGCAGTATGATTTCAGCTGCGGCTCGGCAGCGCTGGCGAGTTTGCTGTCATTCCATTACGAAGATACGGTCGGCGAATTGGAAGTCTTCGGCGACATGTGGGAGCATGGCGACCAGCAGAGAATACAACAGCAAGGTTTTTCCTTGCTGGACATGAAACAATACCTCGAACGCCGAGGGTACAAGGCTGACGGTTACAAAATCGGCTTGGAGCAGCTGGCTCAGGCGAAGGTGCCCGCGATTACTATTATCAATAATAAGGGCTATTTGCACTTCGTCATCATAAAAGGCACGAACGACTCCGCTGTGTTGCTTGGAGATCCGGCCATGGGTTTGAAAAGGGTGGATCTTCAGACGTTTAGAGAATTATGGGACAACCGCATCCTTTTTGTTATTCGAAATAAAAAGAATATTGCGGGCAAATATTTCAACAGCGGTGAAGAATGGGCTTTGAGTCCGAAAGCCCCATTGGGTATGGCAGTCGATAATGGTAGTCTCGCCTCCTTCAACCTGCTACAACCGGGAAGATATGATTTTTAGAAACAAGGAGTAATATCATGATGTCGGCCAAGGATGTTCGAGCATCGAAGAAATTCGATGTCATGCGGCTGGTTTTGAGTGTCATCTTTCTTGCTTCGATCCCTCAAGCAATAAAAATCTGTGCGGCAAGTGGGCAGGGAGGCATTGAGTCGCTTCCCGGCTGGACAGCGGCCGAGGACGCAGAGCTTGATGAGTTGCGTGCCGGGTTTGTGTTGGACAACGGGATGGTTGTTGACTTATCCTTGGCCACATCCGTATTTGTCAATGGACAAGAACAGTTTTCGGACCGTTTCGCGCTGGCCGACGATTTTTCCATCGATCAGTTGCGCGGAGTGGCCGTAAATAATGGTCCCAACAATTTCGCGATGTCGGATGCTGGGACGAACAACATGGCAGTTATTCAAAATACTATGGATAATCAGATAATAACTATGATGCGGTCCATCGATTTAACCATTTCAAATGTTAAGGGTATGGATTTTAACGGTTTTGGACCGTACGGCGGTGGATTCGCTCCATAATATCTAAAGCAGCGGCTTATTTATAGGGAGATATAATTACATAGGTTCTTGTAATAATAGGGAATATTGTCCTGTGTTGTATAATCAAAAGGAAGGGAAAACAGATGGAACTAACAGCTGGGATTTCTCGAATCGAAAGGGTGTTTCCGGCCAATCAGGCCTGGGGCGATTCTAGGGATTTAATCTTGCTTCAGCCGGGTTGGGCTGACTCGCTCGGTCTGGCGAAGAGTCTCGCTGAAAAGGGCTGGAAGGCTCACATCTCGATGGATACGCGAGATGCGATAAGGCATCTCAGATCGAGCAAGATCTATGTCGGTGTCGTCCTGCTCGATGCAAGTTTCAGTGAGGAAACGCAAAGCGGGCTATTGGAAGTAATCAATGAAAGCTCGTCTACCGAGTGGATTGCGATCGTCGATCCAGGGAGTATGGGTTCTATTGAGCACGCCTCTTTTTTGAGCTCTTTCTTTTTCGATTTTCATACGACCCCCGTAGATGTCCGTAGACTGGCATATTCGCTAGGGCACGCTTACGGCGCGGCAAAACTGGCGGAGGCCAGTCGCGGAGAATTTCGTCTAGCGATCAATCAGAGGTTTGGATTGATCGGGTCCAGTAAAGCAATGTCGCTGGTCTATGAAAATGTCCAAAAAATCAGCCGGAGTGATGAGCCGGTAATCGTTACCGGCGAGACCGGGACGGGCAAGGAACTCATTGCGAGGGCAATCCATGGCTTGTCGTCCAGGGCGGAAAAACCTTTCATCGCCGTGAGCTGCGGCGCCATTCCCGACACGCTAGTGCAAAGCGAATTCTTCGGCCATAACAAGGGAGCGTTTACTGGCGCGGTCGAGGAGAGAGTAGGGCATTTCGAAGCCGCAGCTGGCGGTACCGTGTTTTTGGACGAAATCGAAAATCTCTCTCCGTTGGGGCAAGTCTCACTGTTAAGGTTTTTGCAGGAAAAGGAGTTAACTCCCCTCGGTTCTAAAGAATCACGTCCGATAGATGTAAGGATTATTACTTCGGCAAGCCCGAACTTGCGAGAAGCGGTGACTGCCGGCGTAATCAGAGAGGACTTGTTTTATCGTCTCAATGTATTGCAGATCGATGTACCGCCGTTAAGAAAACGGGATACCGACGCAGCTGAAATCGCGGAATATTTCGTCGATCGATTTAATCAGGGGAAGCGGCGGAATTCGAAGCGTCTGTCGAAAAAAGCGGTTTCGGCAATTCTCGATTATTCATGGCCTGGAAACGTGCGGGAGTTGATGAGTTGCGTGAATCGAGCTGCCGTTCTTTCCACAGGTCGTCTGATTACCGAGGTGGATTTGGGGCTATCCCGTCCGGCGAAATTCAGTGGAAGAACGCTTAGAGAGATAAAAGCGCAAGCCGTCGAACAAGCCGTGATGTCTGCGTTGTCGGAATCCAAAAGTATTACCAGCGCGGCACGCCGGCTCGGAGTTTCCCGCGTGACGCTATATCGCTTGATGGAAAAGCATTCCATTACGGTTCCCGGCGTTGAGCATGTCGCCGGATAAGTTATCGTTGGATCATCTAAATATGTTTGTTTATTATCGAATAATATATTAATGATGAACTGATAAAATACGCCTTATGATTTATACCGCCATATCTGCCGCATGATTTGGGCCGATATCGGATCTTTAACGCCTCACGACATGAAAGACTTAGATCATCGTCGAGGCATTTCCTTTGCGTCCAAGATATTCCCGTCATTTATTTATGGCGGGCAGGGCTATTTTTCTTTTAATCAAGGCTTTATTGGTACACGCATATCCTTCGAAAATAACTTGCCAAACCAGTCAAATTAAAGTACGTTCTGTTACGTCACAAAAATAAGACATGGACCCAGGGAGGGTACGTCAGTGCGTGTACTAGTTATTTCCTCGATTTTTGGGGTATTTCTAGTTTCCGACTGTTTGGGAGCGGAAATCACCGATATAAGGTATGGAGAGTCGGTCGATGCGCTTAGGCTCGAGATAACGGCTTCGGATTATGTCTCGGTGCAAGCTTCCTTTTTGGATGGCCCGGATCGCTTGGTTATCAAGTTTCCCGGCGGCCGAATCAGCAGAACACTCCCCCAACCTCCTCGGGATCATCCCCTGTTTTCGCGCGTAATCAGTGGTTCAGAAAGCGATGACGATTCGCGCCTGATCGTCGACTTAAAACAGCCCGCGACTTTTACCCAGTTTTGGGAGCCGGTTTCCTATGGGGCTTCGCCCAAGCTTCTGGTGGATTTTCCGAAGCCCGCATTGGCGGCGCGTGCGGGCCAAGCGCCGGGCGTTAAGAGTGCGGGAAAATCGAGAGCCGTTCTTGTGCCTCAAGGCAAAAAGGCTGCCGGTGACGCGGCGAAAGGCAGCGAAATCGAGCAGTTGCGGCGGGCCTTAGCCGAGCAGCAACGGATACTGGATCTTCAGAAGAAAGCGTTCGAGGATCAGCAACGAAAGCTTCAAACCCTGCAAAACCAGCTCGAACGTATAGCCGGCGGTGCGCCCGCCAAACAGACTGCAACAAACCCCGGTACGGCACAAGCAGCACGAATCAAGGACCAGCCTCCCGGTCCCGTCAAAGTTGCCGATAACCGACAGCCGGCTATGCCCAAGGGTCCGGTCGGACAAGCTCCGGAACCGGAGGCGAAGCCGAAGCCCCCGGAACTGCCCAGGATCTCGGAGACCGTAGGCGGCGTGTTGACGCCGAAGGGCCACCTGATTGTGGAGCCATCGCTGGAATACAACTACGCGAGCAACAATCGGGTTTTTCTTGACGCGTTTACGTTTGTTCCGGCCATTGCCATCGGATTGATCGATCTTAGAGAAATCGACCGGCATACGTTTATCGGTGCGATTACCGGCCGGTACGGCGTAACCGATCGCCTCGAAATCAGTGGCCGCGTACCTTTCCTTTACAGAGAGGACATGCAGCGATCGAGAGCTGTTTCAATCGGTGCCGGAGTGGATGAGACCTTCAATGCCGATGGATCCGGTTTGGGCGATATCGAGTTTACGGCACGGTATCAGTTTAATGGCGGAGCCAACGGTTGGCCGATATTCGTGGGAAATCTTGCAACTACCATTCCCACAGGAAAAAGTCCCTACGATGTGGACTATGTGCTGGCTCAGGGTGTGCCGGGCGCCCGCTTTCCGACAGAGCTCCCGACCGGCTCGGGTTACGTTAGTGTTCAGCCGAGTATTACGGCGCTCTACCCGACCGATCCGGCCGTGTTTTACGCAAATCTCAATTATGGCTACACCCTCGAGACTGATGAGGATGTCGGAACGATCGATCCCGGCGACTCGATAGGAGCAAGCTTCGGGTTGGGGTTCAGCATTAACGAACGATCATCCTTCAGCATCGGATACTCGCATAAGCACGTATTCGATACGGAAGTGGACGGAGAATCCGTTTCCGGATCGAGTTTGGATATCGGGGAGTTCCTTTTGGGGTATTCGTTCAAACTCACCAGAGACACCAGCCTAAATCTATCGGTAAGCATCGGAGCCACGGAAGATGCGCAGGACGTCAAGCTGACCTTGAGATTGCCGATGTCCTTTTCGCCTTTTAATTGACTTTCGTGAAACCGTTTCAAGCTTGAGCGTCGTATTCTTGCCGGTGAAGAAGGCGACCGGCGCCGGCATGCTGTACTTCATCCTGGACCTTTGTAGAATGGCCCTTTGACTGGGATCTGTGCATTGGCATGAAAAATAATGAACCGTATGTCGGAATACATAATGACCGCTACGGCGGTATGACGGATATCGGCCGCATCATTCGGGACGCCTGGGCATTCGGGCTGATTCCTGAATCCGAGACCTGTGAGGGATGGCAAGCGGGGGGCATCGAGAACTTGTGGGAAAAGGTTCAGCAAACCTGGGATCAGTACGGATTTTCGGTGCACAACTTTCCGGAGGAGCTTCTCCAGAAATATCTGCGCATTCAGGAGGAGGCGATTGCTCGGGCAAAAGCCTTGGGCTGGAACCCCGATCGCGATTTAGAAGACGAATAGCAGAAGCGGAATCGGAGTGAAGATATGCACATCGTCTGTCCTTTCTGCATGACCGTAAACCGCGTTTCGCCGGAGCGGATTAGAGATCGTCCGAAATGTGGGCGTTGCCGCCAAGAAATCCTTAACGGGCAGCCGGCAAATCTGACCGAGAGGGATTTCGAAACCTATATTGGAAGAAGTGATTTGCCTGTCGTAGTGGATTTTTGGGCGAGTTGGTGTGGACCGTGCAAAATGATGGCGCCGGTGCTCGATCAGTTGGCGAGCGAATTGGCTGGGCAAGTGTGTTTTGCCAAGGTCGACGTCGATTCGGAAAGCGCTCTTGCGGGACGATTCAATATTCGCAGCATTCCCACTCTATTGATGTTCGACGGCGGAAAAGAGGTCGATCGGGCGATGGGCGCAATGAATGCGGCCAATCTCCGGAATTGGATTTTGTCCCGTTGATCGGGCTCGAATCGCGCCGGTAGCAAAAAAGAGGGCGTCCGAAGACGCCCGCTATAGACATGACAAGAGGCTGCCAAATTAAAGATGGTAGGCGGTTTCTCCATGTTCGGTCGTATCGAGCCCTTGACGCTCGATCTCTTCCGTGACCCGAAGCCCTATCAGCATGTCCACGATCTTGTAGGCGATGAGAGAGACCACCCCTGACCAGATGACGACGGTTCCCACGCCCCAAGCCTGGCTGATGACCTGGGCCATCATGTCGTATTCGCCGACGGCATTGGCCACATAATCGTATACGCCGGCGCCTCCGAGGTCGGGAGAGGCGAATATGCCGGTTCCCAACGCGCCGATGATGCCGCCGATGCCATGAACCCCAAACACATCGAGCGAGTCGTCATAGCCCAAGATGTTTTTCAAGCTGGTCACCGCCCAGAAGCAGACGGCACCGGCAATCAGGCCGAGAACGATGCTGCCCATAGGACCAACGAAGCCGCAGGCCGGTGTGATGGCGACGAGCCCGGCGACGGCGCCCGATGCGGCACCCAACATGCTGGGCTTGCCTCGAGCGAGCCATTCGGCCGACATCCAGGCCAAGGTCGCTGCTGCGGTCGCGAGCAAGGTATTGGCGAAGACTAGCGCAGCGATGCCGTTGGCTTCCAGGTTCGATCCGACGTTGAAGCCGAACCAGCCGACCCAAAGCAGCGATGCGCCGATCATGGTCATCGTTACGCTATGAGGTGCGATAAATTCCTTCTTGTAGCCGATGCGCTTGCCGATCAATAGGCAGCCGATCAGTCCTGCTATGCCGGCGTTGATATGCACCACGGTACCGCCGGCGAAATCCAGTGCTCCCTTTTGAAAAAGAAAACCAGCCGTCGCGCCGGCGGCTTCGGCGGCGGCGGCATCCGTGTACGCATCCGGGCCTGCCCAAAACCAGACCATATGGGCCATCGGAAGATAGGAGAACGTGAACCACAAAACCATGAACAGCAGTACTGCGGAAAACTTCACGCGTTCGGCGAACGAGCCGACGATCAGTGCCGGGGTGATACCCGCGAAAGTTGCTTGGAATACGATATAGACGTATTCGGGAACATAGACGCCTTTGCTGAACGTACCGGCGAGCGATTCCGGCGTCACGCCCTTCAAGAACAGTTTACTGAACCCGCCGAAGAAGGCGTTTCCCTCCGTAAACGCAATGCTGTAGCCGTATATCGCCCATAACAGCGCCATTAGCGAGAAAATCACGAACACCTGCATGAGAACGGACAGCGTGTTCTTGGCGCGGACCATGCCACTGTAGAACAAGGCCAGCCCCGGAATGGTCATCAAAATAACCAATACGGTGGCTACGATCATCCAGGCGACGTCTCCTTTATCGGGGACCGGAGCGGGGGCTTCTTCGGCGAATGCAATTCCTGTGAAACACAGCGACATGAACAGGAAAAGGGCGATCTGGATTCGTTTCATGTTGTTTTTCTCCTTGATTAAAGGGCTTCCGCTCCGGTTTCACCGGTACGGATACGAATGACTTGCTCAAGGTCGAGCACAAAAATTTTGCCGTCGCCGATTTTTCCGGTATTGGCCGTTTTGGAGATGGCATCGATCACGGCTTCCAGCTGCTCGTCTGTTACCGCGACTTCGAGCTTGACCTTGGGCAGAAAATCGACGACGTATTCAGCGCCCCGGTACAATTCGGTATGTCCTTTCTGTCGGCCGAATCCTTTCACCTCGGTAACGGTGATGCCGGAAATGCCTACATCGGACAATGCCTCGCGGACGTCGTCCAATTTGAACGGTTTTAGAATCGCGGTCACAAATTTCATGCGAGAGTTCTCCTATAGAATGTGCGGACGCCGCCTTCGATTCGACGCTGAACCGGCGAAGCCCTGCTCAGTGTTGAGGCGTTCTTCGACCAAGAAGCAGGACCTGTGCCAAGCTTTATGTTGTGCGGTGGGCTTGGCAAAAAATGAAATTGTCAAGATGGCAGACGCTAAAAATGCACCATCACGGAGCGTCTGATTTGGCATGCACTCTGACGGTGCATATCGACGGGAGTGCGTCCGACTGGACGCTCACCGCGTTACTCGGCTATGCTTTTCAATATGTTTGATAAAACCACTCTAAACGATCTCGCTCGGCGCCTTGCCGAGGCGGTACCGTCCGACTTCCTCAAATTGCAGGACGATTTGGAAAAGAATTTCCGCGCAATCCTTCAAGCCTCGTTCGCCAAGATGAATTTGGTCAGCCGGGAAGAATTCGACGTGCAGACCGCCGTTCTCGCGAGAACGCGGGAGCAGTTGGAACGACTGGAAGCTCAAGTCGCCGAGCTGGAAAAGCAGATCGTCAATCGATAATTCGAACGGACGAGGAATTCATGTCCCTGGCCGTCGTTTTCACTCGGGGCAGGCAAGGTATCGCAGCGCCGTTAGTCACCGTCGAGGTGCATATTTCCAACGGTTTACCGAGCCTTTCCATCGTCGGCCTTCCGGAAACCGCGGTGAAAGAAAGCAAGGATCGGGTCAGGGGCGCGCTTCTGAACTGTCAGTTCGAATTTCCCCTCCAGCGAATCACCGTGAACATGGCGCCCGCCGACATTCCGAAAGAAGGCGGCCGGTTCGATCTCGCGATCGCGCTGGGCATCTTGGCGGCGTCGGGACAAATCAGGAGCGATGCTCTCCGGGAGATCGAGTGCGTAGGTGAGCTTTCTCTGGGCGGGGAATTGCGCCCCGTCAGCGGGGTATTGCCGGTCGCGATTCAGGCGAAGCATGCGGGGCGTACGTTAATCGCGCCGAAGGAAAACGCGGGCGAAGCGGCTCTTGCAGAGGGTGCGAAAATTCTCGCGGCACACCATCTTCTCGAGGTATGCGCTCATTTGAATGGCCAGCAACAGCTCCCGTTCGAATCGAACGAGGGGGCATCGGTTGGCCTGGAGGAACTCGCCGATTTCGCGGACGTGCATGGGCATTATCACGCCAAGCGAGCCCTGGAAGTCGCCGCCGCCGGAAAACACAATCTGATAATGCTCGGACCTCCGGGAACCGGCAAATCCATGCTGGCGGCTCGATTTCCGAGTATTCTCCCGCCTTTGACCGACGACGAAGCGTTGGAAAGCGCAGCCATCGGATCGGTCAGCGATTTGCCTTTCGATCCGAGACGCTGGCGCATTCCTCCGTTCCGTTCGCCGCATCATACGGCTTCGGCCCCTGCTTTGGTGGGCGGCGGCGGCAATCCCAAGCCGGGAGAAGTCTCCCTGGCTCATAACGGCGTGCTTTTTCTCGACGAGTTACCGGAGTTCGACCGCAAGGTGCTCGAGGTTTTGAGGGAACCGTTGGAGACGGGCTGTATCACGATTTCCCGTGCTGCGCGCCAGGTCGATTTCCCGGCCCGGTTTCAGCTCATCGCCGCGATGAATCCGTGTCCGTGCGGCTATTTGGGCGACGCCTCCGGACGCTGCCGCTGCACGTCGGAGCAGGTTCAGCGTTATCGCGCGCGGATTTCCGGACCTTTGCTCGACCGCATCGACATACACATAGAAGTGCCGCGCGTTTCTAAAGAAATGTTGCGTCATGGCGCGCCCGGCGGAGAGCAGAAGAGCGCCGACATTCGCCGGCGGGTGATCGCGGCTCGGGAAGTGGCTCTGCAGAGGACCGCAAAGCCGAATGCCTCGATGGCGCCTCAAGAAGTCAAGCATTACTGCCAATTGACCGACGATGGACACCGACTGCTCGAGCAGGCCACCGAAAAGCTCGGATTGTCGCATCGCGCCTATCACCGCATTCTGAAACTCGCTCGCACCATCGCCGATCTCGCCGGCGAGGACAAAATCGCCGTTCCGCATCTCAGCGAAGCCATTGGCTTCCGGCGGCTCGACCGTATCTCTTCGGCCGTTTGATGGTCTCTCAACTGAATCCGCAGCAGCTCGCTGCCGTGACCACTTTGGATTGTCCCTTGCTCGTTCTTGCGGGGGCGGGCAGCGGCAAAACGCGGGTGATCACCGAGAAAATCGCGTATTTGGTCAAGCACGGCACCCCGGCGAAGCACATCGCCGCTCTAACCTTTACCAATAAGGCGGCGCGGGAGATGAAGAGCCGCGTCGGCAAGCTGCTTTCCGACAAGGATTTGCGCGGCCTGACGGTGTCCACCTTCCATTCGCTGGGCCTCGAAATCTTGCGCGAGGAGCACGGCGCGCTCGGCCTCAAGAAAAATATCTCCATTTTTGACGAGCACGATCGCCTGGCGCTGACCAAGGAACTCATCAAGCACGGCTCGGAAAGCTGGGATATCGACGAGGCGGAAAGCTATATCTGGCGCATCGGCCGGTGGAAGAATTTGTTCGTGACCCCCGAGCGGGCTATCGCGGAAGGGCAGGGCGATGCACAGCCCGCGGCGCAGCTTTATGCCGAATATGTCCGGCACATGAAGTCCTACAATGCCGTCGACTTCGACGACCTGATTCTTCTTCCGGTGCTCCTGTTTCACGAGCATGCGGACATCCTCGACAAGTGGCGCAACCGGATACGCTATTTATTGGTCGATGAATACCAGGACACCAATCTGACCCAGTACGAATTGGTTAAGTTGCTGACCGGCAAAGTCGGCCGTTTTACCGTGGTCGGCGACGACGATCAGTCGATTTACGCGTGGCGCGGGGCGCAACCTGAAAATCTTGCCCAGCTACAGCGCGATTTTCCGCGGCTCAAGGTCATAAAACTGGAGCAGAACTACCGTTCGGCCGGACGGATCCTGAAGGTCGCCAACAAGCTCATCGCCAACAACCCCCACGTATTCGAAAAGCGCCTGTGGAGTGCGCTGGGATACGGCGATCCGCTGCGCGTGCTCACGCATAAGGAAGAAGTCGCCGAAGCGCGGCAGGTCGCCTCCGACCTGCTGCATCACAAGTTCCGCCACGGCACGCGTTTTCAGGACTACGCGATCCTGTATCGCAGCAACCACCAGTCGCGGCTCTTCGAGCGCGCGTTGCGGGAGCACGCCATACCTTATTTCATCAGCGGCGGAATGTCTTTCTTCGGCTATGCCGAGATCAAGGACATCATGGCCTATCTGCGATTGCTGGTGAATCCGGACGACGATGCGGCGTTCCTGCGCGTGGTCAACGTTCCACGCCGGGAGATCGGGCCGACAACCCTGGAAAAACTCGGCGCCTATGCCAACCGGCGCCATATCAGTCTGTTTTCGGCCTGCTTCGAATTCGGGCTTCAGCAGTCTCTCGGCGAGACGGCGATCCAGCGCCTGCGCCACTTCGCCGAATGGATTACCGATGTCGCCGATCGCGCCCAGCGCGGCGACACCTTCGCCGTGATCGACGATTTCATCGTCAAGATCGGGTATGAAAACTGGCTGAGGGAGACCAGCAACAGCGAAGACGCCGCCCGCCGCAGGATGGGACAGGTACGCGAACTGATCGATTGGCTCAAACGCATCGCCAAGGACGACGAAAAAGAAAAGAGTCTCGCGGAAGTCGTTTCCCGAATTCTGCTGCTCGACGTTCTGGAGCGCAGCCAGGAAGAAAACGCCGGCGACCGTGTCAACCTGATGACGCTGCACGCGGCGAAAGGATTGGAGTTCCCGTACGTCTATCTGGTCGGAATGGAGGAAAATCTATTGCCGCACCAGACCAGCATCGAAGAAAACACGATCGAAGAAGAACGCCGCCTGGCCTACGTAGGCATCACCCGCGCGCAGAAGCATCTGACTTTAAGTTATTGCACGCATCGCAAACGCCACGGCGAAATCGTGGATTGCGAGCCCAGCCGCTTTCTGAACGAACTGCCGGAAGAAGAGCTCGAATGGCCGGAACGGCGCGCGCTCGATCCCGAACAGAAAAAAGAACGGGCCATGGACAGCTTTGCCGCCGTCCGAAGTCTATTAAACCGATCCTGATTCCTGTAAAATGCGCGGCATGCGCCCGTAGCTCAGTTGGATAGAGCGTTGGCCTCCGGAGCCAAAGGTCGGACGTTCGAGTCGTCTCGGGCGCGCCATTTCAAACAAGAACTTAATGTAGTTCTTGCTCTCCTCAGAACCCTTCTCGTTCACATTTTGTTCACACTGAACATTGAGAGAGGTTCTGCATGGCCACACTCCGAAAGCTTCCAAGCGGTTCCTGGAATATCCAAGTACGCCGCAAGGGAGAGCCCCCCATCACCAAGACCTTTAAGACTAAAGTGAACCGCCCCGGGAATCGTGGAGGCTCGTTGGTTTAAGTCAGGTCTGCGAGGCAGCCTGATTGGCTAGTTGCCGATAATAGTTTGCCTCAGCTTCTGCTGGCGGGATATAGCCGATGGGTTCGAGTAGCCTGGAGTGGTTGAACCAGGACACCCGTTCGAGAGTGGCCAATTCGACGGCTTCCCGTGTCTTCCAGGGCGCCCGCCGGTGGATCAACTCGGCTTTGTACAGCCCGTTGATCGTTTCGGCTTGAGCATTTTCATCTCGCTCGTACGGCAAAACAGGCCTGGCAGGAGTCGTTGGCGCCTTCGGCTCGGGTGAATGGATTCAAGCATTCGTAGGTCGGCAATCCTTTGCCGACGAACCCGTTACCCCAACGGCACCGTCGGGAAGGGCGGCTTCGGCGCTCCCGAAGACGCCGTTTGCGATTGGAAGGGTCGCGACTAAAGCGACCGTTTGCGATTGGGAGGGATTCCCGACCTACGCGCGAGTGCCCGTACAGTCGGTATGAGAATGCTCTGTGGAGACATAGGTGACGTCCGACACCCAAAGCTGGTTGGGGCGCTCGGCCTCGAATTGCCGATTGACCCGGTCCAGCGGGCATGGCGCCTTGTTATCGCTAAGCGTGGTACGTACCACCTTGCCGCGGATGGCGCCACGCAGGCCCAGACGTCGCATGAGCCGCTCGACCGTACAGCGGGCCACCGCGATACCTTCCCGGTTTATTTGTCGCCAAACTTTGTCGGCACCGTAGACCTGCAGGTTGGCCTGCCAGACGCGTTCGATATGTGGGATCAGGGTATCGTCGCGCTGGGCACGTGCACAACGCAGTGCGGGGTTGCGCGGCGGTGCAGCATAGCGCCTGTAACCCGACGGGGCGATTTGCAAGACCTTGTGCAGATCGGCTCGACCCCGAAGCGCTCCCGATGCGCGTCGACGAAGGCCCTCGGGACTTGAGTCGGCGGTCGAGCTCCGCCTGGGCGAAAAACGCGCTAGCCAGCTTGAGGGTTCCATTGGCCTTGCGCAGTTCCTTCACTTTCCGCTCGAGTTCCTTGATGCGTTGCTGTTCAGCCGAGGTTAGACCGTCGCGTTGACCCGTGTCTCGTTCATGCCGGCGCACCCACTCCAGCAGTGTCTGGGGGGTACACCCAATCTTGCCCGCGATGGATTCAACAGCGGCCCATTGCGAGGGGTGCTCATTGCGGCACTCGAACACCAATCGAACCGCACGCTCGCGCACCTCGGGGGAAAACTTCGTAGACTTCCTCATGGCTCCATCTTCTCAAAGGTTGGAGCCTCCACCAAACCCGGGGCGGTTCATTGTCGGTAAGGCACTTCAAGATCAGTGAAGTAAAAGCTTTCCCCAGCGTACCCGATCGCGAACACATGGGGCCGGACCGAGATTCAACAACCGCCCCAATAGCGATTGATCTGCCGGCGTATCCGCATATTCGGCCTCGCAGCCTAACGAGAGCGAAAGAAAAGAGTTCCTCTTTCGATCCTGGTTTGAGTAGGGTCTGAAGGCGAATGTTGGATCAAAAGCGGGGAAATGGAAGGGCAGATTACCGGTACTGACCACAAGACTCGGCGGCACCAGCCGACGATTAAAAGCCGAAGAATCCGTAATGACAGCGCCGATCGGATCACCTTCCTTCCCGGCACCGAGTTTTTTCGCTGTGGCCCTGTCTCCAAACGGCACCTGAAGGAACTGCAAACTTGCAACCGGCAGGTCATTGGCAATCGCAAAATTTGCAAAGCCCAAGGCCGACCTGCCGCGATCCGCAACAAGGCAAAATCCGCCGGCGTTCGTGCTAGCCGCAGTCGAACCCTGAGCCGACGAACATCTCCCGTCGGTTGGCGCGCCGACAGTCGTGGAACGTGCCATGCCGGCGGGAAGTTGATTGCGCCCGAACGTCGCCTGTACGTATTGCATACCCGCGATGGCTAAACTATTGGCTAACGAAAAATTCGCCGAATGGTCGGTACTGGGCGTCGCAAGGTCCGAAACCATGCAGGCCCCGTCAGCATCTCCGATAGTCGCGGCCGAGCCGTCAACTGACTCGCACTTTTTGCCCGCAGGCCAAACGGTCCTGCGGAAATGTTGTGAGTGCGCTTGATCAAACGCAATTTGCAGAAATTGCACGCCGACCACGGGCAAGTCATTGGCAACCGCAAAATTCGCGAACAGATCGGCAGTCGACGAGCCGAGGTCCGATGCCATACAAAACCCTCCCGGATTTCCGGCCACAGCACGGGAGCCGTCGACCAACGTACATTCCGGACCCGTCGACGTCCCAGAACCCGAAAGTTCACCGGCTTCGCCAAGCATTTCGCGGTCGCCGAAGGTAACCTGAACGAAATTAAGGCTCGCTGCGGAGAGACTGTTCGCGACCGAAAGTTTCGCCATGTTCGCTGCGAGTTCGGTCAGGTCCGAACTCAGGCAAAACCCTCCGGCGGTAAATGCGGTCGAACCGCCTGCCGACGAGCATTCCGCAACTAAAGGGGTATTGTCATCCGCGGGACGAAGTCGCGATCCGCTCACTGTGGTTCCGTTATTAAATGTGACCTGCAGAAACTGCAAGCGCTTTGCCGCCAGCTCGTTGGTGGCCGCAAAATTTGCCAGTTGGGCAAGCGAGGTGGCGATCTCCGAAGCCAGACAAAACCCTTCGGGGCCGGCGGCATTCGCACCGCCGGCAGACAGACATTCGGTGCGGGCCGGTGAAGCGATAACCGGGTTAATGGCGGAAACTGGCGTGCTGTGAATTGACCGCGCGCTCGCTGCGGCTGGAGGGCTGCTGGCAGCCGACATATTAGCGGAGCCGGCGGTCGGGATGCCCTGGCCGGAGTCGGGACAAAACTCTCCGGTATTCCAAGCATCCGTGCTCGAATCATCAATTGGAATACATCCCGTCAAATCCGTTGGTGTAGTCGAAACGGCGCTCGGAGTCGTTCCATATACGCTAATTGGAGCGAGAGCCAAATTGACTGCGATCGCACTACCCAACAATATCGTTTTTTCCATTATTGTGCTCCTAATCAATAGGAATCGGAGCGGGGCATGACCCTGAAAGGACTCCACTCCGTGTTATCCGCCCTCGTATAATAACCCTTTAATTGCTGAATCGATAAGCTGCCATAGCGGGTATCACGGTGCTGGGATATTTATTGCATTCGTTCGGGAAATTGTCCTGTCTCACTTCGAGATTATTTCCCTAAGGCCAGCCATTCAATTCTTCGTATGCTCCCCACCAACGGACTGTAGTCAGGAGGAATGGATATCTTCAAACTTTGGTCCGGGTATTTTTTGCCCGGTTTATTTGAGTCGATTAAGGATGGGGTATTTCGCACCCTGAAGGGACCTATTACCCGCTCCAACTCGGCAATATTTAGGAGTAATCACAATGAGGAAAATGATGTTTTCAGTGAGTATGTTGGCAACCATGATGATCGCCGCTCCAGCTATCGCCAGTGATTTCCATGCGCTCGGTGAAATTAAGGGCGCTACCCCCCTTCAAGACCAAGTCTTGGCCACTGTGGAAGGCGGATCGACATGCGGCATCGGTGGTGCCTCGACCGGAGGTCAGCCAGACGGTGGTGTATGCTTGATATCTTTTATTTCGCATCCGACCGGCGCTTCTGTCGGATTTGCGGTTACTAACCAGTTACCCGTAACAGGCGCGAATTTCCTGCAAGTTACCGGGTTATAAGGTAAGCGTCTCGTGATGATATAGTCCCAAGCGGACAGCCTGGAAGATGGATGGCCGGTACCAGCCATCCATCCGACGGGTGGATGAATCCGAATATTACCCTGTATCTAGGCCCAATTAGCAGAGAACGAGGTATTAGGCTGTCTCTACAATATAGAGTGTTGGGACGTGTATCCGGGGATTTCCATTTGGGTATCGAGTTTTACCTGAGCTATTGCGCCGGCAGTAAAATCCCTCCAACAAAACCGGGGCTTATTGGGTGAACAACTCAAAGGCACCGTAAAGTCATGATCTGCCCAAGGCGGCTGTCTACAGGCCACCCAAGTTCCGAATGAAACGGTGTAAACTATTGTTTTCACGTTAGCAGGCTGGTGAAAAACTCTGCCGGTCGCACCTAATCAGGTAGTGTGGGACTGTGACCGGTTAAACTACCCGCTTTATTTTTTCGAGAACGACGATGCGCGGCAAAGATGTCACCCAAGGAGTCCTGTTTAGCTACGTGAACCGGGAAGACCGGGTTCCTCACACGCATCCGTTGCGCCGGATGCGGCTGTTGGTGGATGGCATTCTGGCCTCGCTGTCGGACGAATTCGCGGCCCGCTACGCGCACACCGGGCGCCCGGCTCCGTTGCAAAAATGGTTTAAGCACGTTTCTGAGCCGTTCGGCCTGTCGCCGGGTCAGGCATACACGCTGAATAGCCGGTTGACGAAGCACGCCTCGGTTCCGCCACCGACGGCGTCGATCCAAAAGTCGAACTGGCGCTTCCGGAACATGCGCATCACCTCGAAGCCCTTGATCGTGGCATACGCCGTTCGCATCGACTGAAAGCCGAGGGTCGGCTTAATCAAGCGCTTCAGTTTACCGGGATCGGATTCAAGGCGATTATTCAGATATTTCACTTGCCGGTGGAGGCAGTCCGCCGGCAGCAAACCTTCCTTCTTCAGTTCGCGAATGGCTTCGCCGTAGGCCGGGTTCTTGTCGGTGTTGATCTTTCCTGGCCGGTAGTGCTTCGAGCGCCTCAGCGCCTTGGCCAGGAAACGCTTGGCGGCCTTGGCGTTTCGGATATCCGACAAGCAAAAGTCGAGGGTGCGGCCCTCTTTATCGATGGCGCGGAACAGGTATTTCCACTCGCCGCGAACCTTGATGTAGGTCTCGTTCACACGCTAGCTCGAGCTCAGGCGGCTCTGATACCAGAGCGTACGCTTCTCCAATTCGGGCGCGTAGCGCTGCGCCCAGCGGTACAGCGTCGTATGATCGACGGCGATGCCACGTTCCGGCATCATTTCTTCCAGGTCGCGGTAGCTGATGCCGTACTTGCAATACCAGCGCACGCCCGGCAGGATCACTTCGGGCGCAAAGCGCCGCCACCGGAATACGGAATCCACGTTTGACCTCCTATGTTCAGTCCCTCGCGGCCATCCTCGCTCGACAACACAGTTTTTGCAACGGAGCCTGTTTTGTGCCGGTGCAATCGCGATTCGGCGTTTTGACAGGAGGTGGACCAAATCCTTCGACAGTTGGTAGGTACCAGATCCGCGTCGGTCTGGCCCACACTGCGTGGTGTGCAACATATTCCGTAGCGATAAAGTCTCCGCTTTCATACTTCCCCTCCCAGCGCCAAATAGAGATCGATCCGGTTGCTGAGCAATTGCCGCTTGACGGCGAGATGTGCGCTTTGCGCGTTCAGGGTGCTTCGGTAGCTGTCCAGCAGGGTCAGGATTTCGATGAAGCCGTGACGGTAGGAATAGACCGCCAGCTTTCGGCTTGCTTCGGTTTGTTCGACGGCTTCCTTGAGCGCCCGTTCTTCCTCCCTCAGCCATTCCTCCGCGGCGAGCGATTGTTCCACCTCGCGGAAGGCGTTGAGCGCCGTGTTTTTGTACAGATTGAGCGCTTCCTCCGCCAGAGCTTGGTTCAGCCGAATCTCTCCCTTGAGACGGCCGCCGGTGAAGAGCGGTTGCAGAAGACCTATCGCGACGTTCCAGACCGCCGCGCGGGGATCGACCAGTTCCGTCAAGGCCGGGCTGCGGGTGCCGCCGGTAGCGGTGAGGGCTAGGCGCGGCAGCAGCGCTTTTTGCGCGCTCTCCACCCGGAAATCGGCGGCGCGCAGGCGGTCGAAAGCGGCGATCAGGTCTGGGCGCCGTTCGAGCAGTTCCGAGGGAACCCCGGCCGACAGCGGCGCGGGCGGATCGGGCAAAGACGCCGTCGTCGTCAGATCGGCCGCCGGATAGCGCCCTAGCAAGACTTCCAGAAGGCGAGTAACGATTTGAACCCGGTTGCGCGCAGCCGCCAACTGGGCTTCCGCATTGGCCAGGTCGGTAAGGGCCAGCCGCAGATCGAGGCCGCGCGCCAGTCCCCGGGCGAAGCGGCCGCGCACCAGGTCGACAATGGTGTGCCGGTCCCGGATCGACCGCTCGGCAACCTCGGCTTGGAGCTTGGCCTCCGCCAGTTCGAAATAAGCCTGTGCCGTTCGTGCCGCCAGGGATAGGCGCGCGGCGTGGAAATCGGCTTCCGTCGCGGCAGCTTCCTGTTGGGACGCCTGCTGGAAAGCGCGTATCCGCCCCCAGACATCCACTTCCCAGTCCAGCGTGAACAAGGCTTCGAAGGCGCCGAATTCGGTCGAGCCGAATCCCGCGCTACGCACCTGAGCGCGTTCGTAGCTCGGCGCGAAGAAAAGCTGAGGCCAGCGTCCGGCGCCATCGATACGGGCTTGCTGCCGGGCGGCCTCCACACGGGCGGCCGCGGACTTCAGGTCGTAGTTGCTTGCCAAAGCCTCATGCACCAAGGCACTCAAAGTCGGATCGGCGAATGATTCGACCCAACGCTCGGAAACCGCTTCTTGAGGGCCTGACGTTGCCGTCCAGAATGAGGGAATCCCCGCTCCGACATTTTTCGCGTCCCGATCTGGCGCCGTTCCACACCCGGCCAGAAGCGAGAGGACTAAGGTCAAGAGGGTAACCGACAACCGGACCAGGTCGATCCTACCGATAGCAAAACTCATCGGCCGGCAAGATCGTCAGGGATATTTCGCGTGTAGAGTCGACGACTCGAGACGGTTTTGCTGGGCGAGCAGGGATAGACGGGGCGTGCGATGGTTTCACATTGCGCGACGTCAATACCCAAGTGCGTCGGCACCAGTAGGAGATCGCGATCAGCGGTATCCATCAGATTCTGAATCAGCCGATAAAGTCGCTCGAAACAAATCTCGAAATAACGCGCCGACGGAAATACCCGGAATTCCGAAGACATGCCTGCATCGCGAGTTTGCGACGTAAGTTTCATCCCCCCTTATCCTCTGCTTATGAATTCAACGGTCTATCAAGTTAAGACGGATCAGCCAGCGAAAACCCGCATCGTCGACGAAAAAAATGCTGGATTCGAAGTCAGGAAGGCGAGCTTGTGAGGCGAAAACAAGATCCGACAGACGAACCTGTCGGGAAAAATGCTGGAGTGCCTATGGCGGGAAGCTTGCAGTCCGGTGTTGACCGGACGCATTGGCGATTTGCGTCCTTGTATTCATCTATGGGCTGGTTGAATCGTGCATGACAATCGGCTGAACCCGTCATCGAAATTTGCAAGCGAAGGTCGAAAAAAAGTATGAAGCCGCCCGAAACGCGGCTTTCGAAAATCCTTATCTCCGAGAAGAGAGCATCTGCGCGGCAGGCAATAGGGTCGCCCGTTTTCTCCGCGCAGTTCCGATCGCACTCGTCCGATGAGCTGGTTCTTGTGCAGCCAGTGCGTCTGTTCCAGCAGTCTAATCCCTTACGCCGAACCGTACTCCGTCGCCGACGCGATGACGCAATCGTTCAGAACCTTTCGATCCGATCCAGTGCCTGCGCCAGGGTCGCAACCGTACGCTCGATGTTTTGCAACTTGTCTAAGCCGAACAAACCCAGGCGGAAAGTCTTGAAATCGGGGCTTTCGCCGCATTGCAGCGGGACCCCGGCCGCGATTTGCAGACCGAGATCGGCGAATTTCTTGCCGGTTTTGATGGCGTCGTCGCTGGTGTAGCACACTACCACGCCGGGGGCGCCGAAGTCGGCCGCAGCGACCGATTTGATGCCGCGCTCGGCCAATATCCCACGCACCCGGCGACCGAGTTCCAGTTGTTCATCGCGCGCCTTGGCGAAGCCGTAGGCTTCAGTTTCGCGCATCACCTCGCGTAAAGCGCGCAGGCCATCGGTTGGCATGGTGGCATGGTAGGCGTGTCCGCCCTGTTCGTAGGCCTCCATGATTTGCAGCCATTTTTTGAGGTCAGCGGCAAAACTGGTGCTGGCGGTGTTCTCGATACGGTCGCGCGCCGCCGGGCTTAATACCACCAGCCCACAGCAGGGCGGGGCGCTCCAGTCTTTTTGCGGTGCGCTGATCAAGATGTCCACTCCGATTTGGCGCATATCGACCCAGACCGTGCCGGATGCGATGCAATCGAGCACGAACAGGCCGCCAACCGCGTGTACGGCATCCGCCACGGCGCGAAGATAGTCATCGGGCAGGATCATTCCCGCCGAAGTTTCCACATGCGGGGCGAACACGAGATCCGGCTTCTCGCGGCCGATCGCGGCAACGACTTCTTCGATCGGCGGCGGGGCGTAGGCGGGCTGCGGTCCGGACTCGACGGGGCGCGCCATCAGGACGGTGGATTCCGATGGGATGCCGCCCATCTCGAAGATTTGGGTCCAGCGATAGCTGAACCAGCCGTTGCGGATGACCAGACACTTCTTGCTCGTGGCGAACTGGCGCGCCACGGCCTCCATGGCAAAGGTTCCGGAGCCGGGCACGATGACGGCCGTGTGGCCGTTGTGCACAGTTTTCAGGATACGCGAGATGTCGCGCATGCTTTCCTGAAACACCTTCGACATGTGGTTGGTCGCACGGTCGGTGTAGACCACCGAGTACTCAAGCAGGCCATCCGGATCGACGCTGGGTAGTAATCCAGGCACGGGTTTGTCTCCTCGTTGTTGATTTTGGCACTAATGCAATTTATGCGCCGTCTACGTTTGTGCTGATGCGCCGCTAGTACACCCGTCGAGTTCGTGGAGACGCGGTCGTAGCGGGAGCTCTGCATTGCCGAGCTCGGTGACGACCACCGCTTCCGATTGTCGGCAATACGACAAGCGCGAGCTTGCAATGGCATGGTGTAGCGCGCCAGAAGTTGTGGACGTCAACTCCGCCTTTTCCGGCGGGGGCGTGGCGGGCGCGCCGCTCATTATCCTGTTTTTGCGCATCGGATGCTCACGATACTCCGCTCAGCACTCCGGCACGTTCACCGGAATGTGTACCGCAAGACCACCCTCGGCGGTTTCTTTGTAGCGGCCATTCATGTCCTTTGCGGTCTCCCACATGGTCTGGATCACCGCATCGAGGCTGACCCTGGCGTCCGCCGGATCGCTGTCCAGGGCGATGGTCGCTGCGGTGATGGCTTTGACCGCGCCCATGGTGTTGCGTTCGATGCACGGAATCTGCACCAGCCCTCCGACCGGATCGCAGGTCAATCCGAGGTGGTGCTCCATGGCGATTTCCGCCGCCTGCAAGACCTGCTCCGGTGTACCGCCCGAAACTTCCGCCAGCCCCGCGGCTGCCATGGCGGACGAAACGCCGATTTCGGCCTGGCAGCCGCCCATGGCGGCGGAGATGGTGGCGTTTTTCTTGAACAAGGTGCCGATCTCGCCGGCAGTGAGGATGAAGCGGATGACCTTGTCTTCGTCGAAGCCGTCGACGAAGCACCAAGCGTACATCAACACCGCGGGAATCACCCCGGCGGCGCCGTTGGTGGGTGCAGTGACGACTCGTCCAAAGGACGCATTTTCCTCGTTGACCGACAGGGCGAAACAGACCACCCACCGGTCTACGTTGGCGAAATCACGGGGTTGACGCCGCAGAAGATCGGACCATTGTTCGATCGTCGTATAGTCGGCGCCGTTCAGCAATTTGCGGTGCATTTCCGGTGCCCTGCGCCGGACCCGCAAGCCGCCCGGCAGATAGCCTTCGCGGTGCACGCCGCGGAAGATACAGTGCCGGATTTCCCGCCATAGCCGAAGCGCCTCGGCGTCGATCTCGTCCCGGCATCTCCAGGCCTGCTCGTTCAAATAGGTCAAATCGGAGACCGACAAACCCAGCGCTCTGCAATTTCGCAGCAAATCCTGCCCCGAGTGGCAGGGATAAGGCGTCACGACGCGCGCCGCCGAAGCCTGCTCCATGTCATCGTCTGCGGCCACGAACCCGCCGCCCAGAGAGTAATAGATACGCTCGAGAATTTCGCCGTCTGTAAGGATCGCCCGAAAACACATCCCGTTGGCGTGGCGCGGCAGGGTGGTCGAGCTCTTGAACACCAGGTCCCGTTCGCAGACGAAAGGAAGATTCCGTTTTCCGCCCAAGGGCAGCCAACCGCTGGCCTTGATAGCCGCGATCCGGTCCGGAATGACGGCCGTGTCGATCAGCGTGTAATCCTCGCCGGAAAGTCCCATCAACACGGCTACGTCGGTGCCGTGCCCGCGGCCGGTTTTGGCGAGGGAGCCATACAGCCGGACGGTCAGGGATTCGACCCGGTCCGGGTCGCCCAAGGCTTCCAGAAACAGCGATGCTGCCCGCCATGGTCCCATCGTGTGGGAGCTGGAAGGGCCGATACCCACCTTGATGATTTCGAACGCACTGATGGAATCCATAACTTTCGCTGCTGCGAGGAAGACGAACGGAGGAACGATTCAAAGCTTAACCGGGCCTTACCATACCACGATCCGGAAATCGGCCACCAAAAAGGCTCTCCGATTTCTTGCGACGCACTCGTTCGTAATACTCCGTCGCTACCGGAGAAGTTCCCCGTTTTCTAACAATGGCTCCCGTAAAGGCTGTCTTCGACCGTCGAGGCAATAGAGCGTTTTTCATCCCGGTGTACGGATTCGTGTTCGGGCGGGAAGAACGTAGGTCGGCAATCCCTTGCCGACTTATCGGCTCGGCAAAGGATTTTGTTGGAAGGGGCGTCCTGGCGCTCCCAGGACGGCCGTTTTGCGATTGGAAGGGTCGCGACTAAAGCGACCGTTTGCGATTGGAAGGGCAGCTCTGGCGCTCACAGAGATGCCGTTTGCGATTGGAAGGGACCGACTAAAGGTCCGTTTGCGATTGGAAGGGTCGCGACTAAAGCGACCGTTTGCGATTGGGAAGGGATTGCCGACCTACCTATCGGGCTCCCTGATACCGGATCGGAAAACGCTCTAGGGTTTGAAGGACGAGCCTTTTGGGCGGCAAGATCCCTGCTGGATTGCTGATTCCATTGTTCGGTCCGAATGCGGCAATGTCACAGCCGTTAGGAAGCTTCCTCACATGATTTTTGCCTTGTTTTAGCCCAACAGGCGGGAACGTGAGTTAGTAATTAATGCACTAACGGATATTCGCTCCGAAGACCTTTAGCCAAGGAGGGCCGGTCATGCGTACACCCCGCAAATTTCCCTTTCTACCCGTTGCAGCCTTGCTGGCGGTTGTCGGTCTTGTCGTTGCAACGCTCCCGAATCCATGGGTTCATGCCGGTCCGGAGTCGATCATTCAGGCATCCGTGGGCGAGGAACATGACGACTCCGCCGAAAACGGAAACGGACGCCAAGAACAGGGCGATTCTGCCGAAACATTCCGAAATCCACCCGAAGTCGCGAGTTCGGATGGCGCCTTGAACGTCATGCTTACCGCCGGCAAGCGGGAAATCGAGATTGGCGGGCAGAGCGTCGTCGCCATGGTGTTCAATGACAGTTATATCCCACCGACGCTGAGAGTTCGGCCCGGTGATACCCTGAATCTCGAGCTGGTCAATTCGCTGGAAAATTCGACGAATCTGCATCACCACGGCTCGAACGTGTCGCCGCTGGATAATGGCGACAATGTCTTCGTCGATATCATGCCGAATACGCGTTATCGGCAACGAATCGTATTTCCCGACGAGCACCCTGCGGGCTTTCTGTGGTACCACCCTCACATGCACGGTTTGGTCGAGGCGCAGATTTTCGGAGGCATGTCGGGTGGCCTGATCGTCGAGGGCATGCTCGATCCGTTTCCGCAGTTGAGCGGCATCAAGGAGCGCATCATGCTCCTCAAGGATTTTCAGAACATCGGCGGCGAGATCCCTTCGGACAACATCGATAGCAACGCCGGCACGACCCGCACCGTCAACGGCATGGTCAACCCGACCCTGAAGATTCGCCCAGGGGAAACGCAGTTTTGGCGGATCGGCAATATCGGAGCGGATATTTATTACCGTCTGAAGCTGGACGATCACGTACTTTATGAAATCGCCGCGGATGGCAACCGCCATACCGAGCTCGTGCCGCGGGACGAAATTTTACTGCCGCCCGCATCGCGCACCGAGGTGTTGATTCAGGGCGGTCGCCACGGAATCTATCAACTGCGCACTCTCGCCGTCGATACCGGGCCCGATGGGGATCAGTATCCGGAAGTGGTGCTGGCGACCTTGATTTCAGAAGGTGCCGAGCGCGAACCGGTCGAGCTTCCGACCGCGGACCAATTCCCTCCGGTGGAGGATTTGCGCGGGCATCCCGTTGCCCAGCACCGCAGTTTCCAATTCTCGGAGGATCCCGACACCAACCAGTTTTACATCGAGGGCAAGCAGTTCGATCCGAATCGCGTCGACACCCAAGTCAAGCTAGGGGATGTGGAAGAATGGACGATCGAGAATGTGACTGACGAAATGCACGTGTTTCACATACATCAGCTCGATTTTCAGGTCACAGAAATCGACGGGCAGCCGGTGCCTTTTACAGGCCGGCAGGATGTGGTCAATCTTCCCGTGAAAAGCCGAGTCAAGCTGCTGATTCCGTTTACCAATCCGGTGATCGTCGGCAAGTTCGTATACCACTGCCATATCGTGGCGCACGAGGACAACGGCATGATGGCCACCGTGGAGGTGGTCCCCTGATCTCGCTGACGGGGACGGTTCAGTGCCGAATGGAAAAGCCGGACACCTTCCTAATCCTGTGGTCGGGCTGTGGCTGGCCATAGAAGGAAGTCAACCAATGAAAACCTGATACCGTCCCGGAAAAGAACGGCGAAAAGGGCTTGTGCTATATTTTGCTTGCTCATTCGTCATGCATCTGCCGGAATCAGTTGCCAGCAAATACTCTGGTATAGCCACTGAGCGGGAAGTGTTGGTTATGCTTGGTAATCATTACTATAAGAACAATGTTTAACGTCAATCGTGTTTTTTCGGCGCGTAACGGTACGACAGGGCAGGTCGAATGGTTTTTCGAGGCTAGGGAAGGCATCATGGGGCCGTATGAATCTGCGGCATCTGCAAATAAAGCCCTCGGGGAGTTCAAGGAGCGTTGCATGCGTCTCGGATGCAGCGGCGGTAGAACCGACGATCCAAAGCTTGGTTTCAAACCCCTCCAAAGCGCCTCGGCCTCGACCACAATGAAATTGGAAATAATCAAGGAAGAGTAACGTTTGATTCGAAAAAGCGATCCGAACCCCTCATGTCGAACACGCTCGGAGCGTCAATGAGCGGCTCCCGGCCAGCATGACGTGCGGACGGAAACGAACGTTCTGAGCTGTGCGGCATCAGGCAAATAGCGAAAGCCTTACGCCTTCTTTCTTGCGTATGAGATCAATCACGTAAAGAACCGCCCCTTCAATTAGAGCATTTTCATACCGACTGTACGGGCACTCGCGCGTAGGTCGGGAATCCCTCCCAATCGCAAACGGTCGCTTTAGTCGCGACCCTTCCAATCGCAAACGGCGTCTTCGGGAGCGCCGAAGCCGCCCTTCCCGACGGTGCCGTTGGGGTAACGGGTTCGTCGGCAAAGGATTGCCGACCTACGAATGCTTGAATCCATTCACCCGAGCCGAAGGCGCCAACGACTCCTGCCAAGCCTGTTTTGCCGTACGAGCGAGATGAAAACGCTCTAAGTACATTCAGGGAAGTCTTGCGGCATAGACAACCTGCAGGACAACCCCGCCAATCAAGCCAATCTGTCGAGATTCCGCAAATATTTGCGGAATGTACTTAGTACCGTCAAAGGTCGAACGAGCGCGAGCCCAAGCCGCCCGTTGTCTCAACGCTCACCGCTTAATGGCGGCTCATCGGAAGCGAACCATTCACCTGAACTGACCGATCACGCCCTTTGAACTTCCTATCCCCCCTATAGTCCTCCTTTACATAAAAGAAGGCGTCTATTTTTCCTGGGATTCCGGATCGCTCTTGCGCTTCAAGAGAAAGGTCGAAAACTATGTTGATCGGATACAAGACCCTCGCATTGTTGCTGCTGCCTGCATTCATCGGCGGAGTTGCTGAGGAGTCTGTTGCCCAAGACCCTCGCGACTGCCTTCCCGGATACGTCTGGCGAGCGGCGCGAGCAGACGACTTGGTCTGCGTCATTCCGCAATCCCGTGCCCTTGCTGCGGATGAGAACGCCAAAGCCCCGTTCAGGCGCGAGCCGGGACCGCGCGATGGCGTCTACTATTGCTTGTCGGGCTTTGTCTGGCGCGAGGCATATGAGGGAGACACGGTCTGTGTTACCCCAGCTGCCCGACAGCGGGTGTGGGAAGAGAACGCACTCGCAGCATCGAGGACGGTTGCTGGAGGGGTAGACTTCCGCACTGTAGGTCAGCACACCTTGCTCGTAGGAGTCACCACCAGCCGTAACGCCTGGGAGAGTAGAACCTACAGTTCCACTTGCGGAGAGCTAACCCCGATGCCCGGAGTGATGGACGGCATGGTAGGGTGGGGACAGGCGGAGATCGGATGGCTCGGCGAAAATTGCTTCGCCTTCGTTCTTGAGCGCGCCGTGCAATTCGACTTCACTCTCATGGACATGATTCCGGACAAGATCGTCGACCGTGCCGTGCTGAGCTACGACGAGGTCGAAGCTCCTTCCTGTCCGCTTGTCGTGGGATACAGCTACCGATGCTGGCAAAACGGAGAGGGAAACTACGAGGTGAAAGCGAACGGCTGCGTGGAAGTGCGCATCCCTTCCATGGATTGGGTTCGTAATGGTGGAACGGTGCAGGGTAGACTCCCGACCTTCGCCAGCGGACAGCCGATATCGCGCATCAATGCACGTCAATGGGATGTAACCTCTCCGATCGCCTGGCAACTCTCCAGCCCCGCGCCTCCGCTGGGCGGAATGCGGGGGTATGGCGTTCTGCTGACCGGAGGCCCGTCGATCGATGGTCTAACGGCTCAGGACAACACGGTCTGTGTCTCGGATCTCTCCAACATCACGCTGGAGATCACCTATACCGTGCCCCCTTCCGGCGAATTTATACCACCCCGATGACGGCATGATAAGGGATAACTGAAATGCCACCCTCATGACCCCCAAGACATCGCGGCCGTGAACTGCACCGAGCCGTGGTTGTCGCAACATGGTCTCCTTGCGAAGCGCATGCGCAGTGGCACGTGTTCACTGTCATCCGCAGGGGGGGACGGAAAAGATCCGCGAGGATTCGTTACCAGCCACGCCGCCGGACGATTAGCATGTGACCGGAAAGTATTGCCTCGACGCCCCTAAAGGCCAAGATCATTACGGATGACCAAGGCGACTAGCTCTAAGGGCTAGGGCATGAGCCGGGCGCAGTGGCGGCGCTTAAGATCGCAAGCCCGATTGGTCGGTTTGGGTGAGTGCGTTTTTCGGAGACGTCTTCGGAAAGACGAGAAAGGTTTGCGCAGAAGAAAATATTGCAAACTTTCGTTTTACATGGTGGCCAGGGACGGAATCGAACCGCCGACACGAGGATTTTCAGTCCTCTGCTCTACCAACTGAGCTACCTGGCCAGTGGCGAATCGAGTTGCGTATTAAACCTGTTACGAGGTTCTCAGTCAAGCACTAATGTTTTAAATCGTCTCGGACGATTATTTGGTATCCGAAAAGGATTCGGGTGGAGTTTTGTCCGGGTATTCGCACAAGTCGGCGATCGGGCAAATGGGGCATTTCGGTTTCCGGGCGACGCAAGTATAGCGGCCGTGCAGGATGAGAAGGTGATGGGCATCCTTGAAATACTGTTTGGGAACGGTACGCTCCAGTTTCCTTTCGACCTCCAATACCGTTTTGCCAGGCGCGAGCCGGGTTCGGTTGGCGACGCGGAAGATATGGGTATCAACCGCGATGGTATGCTGGCCGAATGCGGTGTTGAGGATGACATTGGCGGTCTTGCGGCCTACACCCGGCAGTGCTTCCAACTCTTCTCTTGTTTGCGGCACCTGGCCGCCGTGTTTTTCCAGCAGCAACCGGCAAAGTCCGATGATGTTCTTGGCCTTGCTCGGATATAGGTTGATAGTCTTGATGTATTCCTTGAGACCTTCTTCACCCAAGGCGAGTATGGTCTCGGGCGTATTGGCGACCGGGAATAGCTCGGCGGTAGCCTTATTGACGCCCTTGTCGGTCGCTTGCGCCGACAGCACCACCGCGATCAGCAGCTCGAAAGGCGTCGAGTGCCTGAGCTCGGTCGTCGGCTCCGGGATCGCCGCGGCCAGACGCTCGAAAATCCGTCTGCGCTTTTCGGCGTTCATGATTCATGCATGGGAGATTTATGGAGCGAGTCTGTTTGGACCGGCGCAGTCTTGCCGAGAGCTTTCGTTTTCGCCCGGGCGTCGATGAGGTTTTTCACCGCGATCAGGAGGCCGAGGCCAATGAAGGCGCCAGGCGGGAGAATTGCCAGCAGAAATCCGTCGTAGTCGCTGAAGACGGGTAAAGTCCAGTTCTTGGCGATTTCGCCGAACATCAAGTCCGCTCGATTCAACACGGCACCGGTTCCTATCGCCTCGCGCAGGGCGCCGAGCATGACCAGTGCAAAGGTGAATCCCAACCCCACGAACAAGCCGTCCATGAGCGCGCGATCGACCGGATTCTTGGATGCGAAGGCTTCGGCGCGTCCGATGATGGCGCAGTTGGTGACGATCAGAGGTATGAAGATGCCGAGAATCTTATGCAGATCGTGGAAGAAGGCATTCATCAATAGTTCGATGACGGTGACGTTCGAGGCGATGATGAGTACGAACACCGGCAACCGGATTTCGGTCGCGACGTGATTGCGGATCAGCGAAACGATGACGTTGGAAAAGATCAGCGCCATGGTGGTGGCGAGACCCAGCCCCAGGCTGTTGATCACCGAATTGCTGACCGCCAGCAGGGGGCATAATCCCAGAAGCGCGACGAAGGCCTGGTTGTTGTGCCAGAGGCCGTCGCGGACGATTTTCTGGTATTTGGAAAAGTCGATCATGGATTCGATCCTAGGGAGCTTCCCGACTCTTGGTCAAATAGGCGCTCTTGGTTCCGCTCAAAGAAAATCAGGGTCTTGTAAACGGCTTTGACTACCGCGCGTGGCGTGATCGTCGCTCCGGTGAACTGGTCGAACTCGCCGCCGTCCCGTTTGACTTTCCAGCGGGATTCTGAAGGATTACTCAGCGAGCGGCCGTCGAAGCCCAATATCCAGTCCGATTTGTCGGTATCGATGGGATCGCCGAGTCCGGGCGTTTCGCGATGGCTGACGACCCTGACGCCGGCTAGCGAGCCGTCCGTGCGGACTGCTACCAGCAGTCTGATTGTGCCGTTGTAGCCGTCCGGAGCGACAGGGGAGAGCACGGCCGCCACGGGCTTGCCGTTTTTTCGTGCGCGATAAATGGTAACCGCTTTATCGGTGCCGAGGGTGAGGTCGCTGGCTGTTATGGTGTCGGCGAGAATATCGTTGTCGAACCAGTCGGCCGGAACCAAGGATTCCAAAGTGTGCAGCAGGACGGCCTGTTCGTTGGACTCGATGCGCTCTTTCGTTCCGTCGTGCACCAGGGCCACGAGTCCCATGCCGATGACGGCGAACACTCCGAGCGCGGCGGCTGCATTGATGATGGGCTTGGGCAAATTCATTTCGGATGTCCGTAGACCCGCGGACGGGTGTAGTGATCGATGGTGGGCGCAGCCAGATTCAACAGCAGAACCGCAAAGGCGACGCCGTCCGGATAGCCGCCCCAGGAGCGGATGACGAATACCAGTAGGCCGATCGATGCGCCGTAAATCAATCGCCCGCGCGGCGTGGTCGAGGCCGTGACCGGATCGGTCGCGATGAAGAAGGCTCCGAGCATGGCGGCTCCGCTGAAGCACTGGAACAGCGGCGTCGGGTAGACCGCCGGATCGATCAGGAAAAAGATCAGCGAAATGCCGAACAAGGCGCCCAAGAATCCGACCGGAATCTGCCAGCCGATGATGCCGCGTTTCAACATCCACAGTCCGCCCAGGAGAAAGCCGAAATTGACCCATTGCCAGCCGCGCCCGCCGATTCCTGCGAAAAGCCCCCCGGCCTGAATTTCGTCCAGTAACCGGTTTAGCCCGAGCTGGGTCTTGATCGTGTCGAGCGGGGTCGCCATGGTGAGTGCGTCGAAAGTCATGTCCGACGGCAGCGTGCGGGTGAAGATCGCATTCCAGGCATCGGCAAAACTCAGCGCTGAACCGCTCAGTTCCTTGGGCGGAAGCCAGGCGGTCATGTGCTGGGGAAAAGAGATCAGGAGTACGGCGTAGCCGACCATCGCCGGGTTGAAGGGATTGTATCCCAGCCCGCCGTACAGGTGCTTGCCGATGACGATGGCGAAAAGTGCTCCGAAAGCCGTAAGCCACCAGGGCGCCAAAGGCGGCAGCGACACGGCCAGCAGCACGGCGGTGAGGGCAGCGCTATAGTCCCTAAGAGCAGGCGCAATCGGACGGCGACGCAAGGAGAGCATGGCGGCTTCGCCCAACTGCGCCGCGAGCAGGGCGATCATGCACTGCACGAGCACTCCAGGGCCGAATTGCCACACCAATGCCGCCAAGCCCGGAATCAGAGCAACGAGCACCTCCAGCATGATGCGGTTGACGCTGTTGACGGGGGCAAGGTAAGGCGCCTGGGCGGTCGGAAAACGCATGTGAGCGAGTGTTGAATGATGGATGTTTTTCGAGTGGCTGTCGAATTTGGAAATGCCCGGCTAATCGATCTCCGAAGGCACCGCTTGAGCTTCGGATTCCGGGCCGCCTGGCGGAGTCTCGGTGTGAACGACCTTGGCGGACTCTCGACGAGTCTCGGCGCCTGCCGGCGGCACTACCGTTTCTTGCTTATCGCCATCAATCTGCGCGGCGCCTTCGCTTGACGGTGCCGATTTTTCCGCGCGGCGGAGTTTTGCGCGTTCGATAGCCTCGATGATTTCCGGCGACTTTCCTGTTCCCAGGTTCTCTTTCTTCCGCTTCGCGGCTTCCGCGCGCTCGCGCTTCTCCTGTTCCTTGCGCGCCTGGCGCGACTCGAAACGAAGGCGCGCATGATCGGCCTTTTCGCGCTCGCGCCGCTTGGCGATGGCCTTGCCTTTCGTGGCGCGGAAATGTTGGACGAGCGGAATGTGGCTGGGGCATACGACATCGCAGGAGCCGCACTCGATGCAGTCGAACAGGTTGTAATCCAGCGCCCGTTCGATCTGGTCCGAACGGCCGTACCAGTAAAGCTGCTGCGGCAGCAGGTTCACCGGGCAGGCTTCGGCGCAAGCGCCGCAACGAATGCAGGGCAGGGATCGCTTTTCGCCGATCAGTTCGTTGCGGCCGGCCACCAGTATGCAGTTGGCCGATTTGGTCAAAGGCAGATTATCGGTCGGCACGTCAAAGCCCATCATCGGTCCGCCCAGAACGAGCCGCTCGGCTTCGTTGGTATAGCCGCCGCATTGTTGGATGAGATCGGCGAAAGGCGTACCGATCCGAGCCAGAACATTCTGTGGCTGTTTTACGCCGCGGCCGGTTACCGTCACGATTCGGGAAATCAAAGGAGTACCGTGAACGATGGCGTTATAAACCGCTGCGGCCGTTCCGACATTCTGGCAGACGATACCGATGTCGGCCGGAATGCCGCGCGTCGGTACTTCGCGGCCGGTCAGCACGCTGATCAATTGTTTCTCGCCGCCGGTGGGATAAATGGCGGGAACGCGCACGAGCTGAATAGCCTCGAAACCTCCGCGCTGCTTCGCCTTCTCCAGTGCGGCCAGCGCGTCCGGCATATCGTCTTCCACGGCCAGGAGACAGCGTTCCGCCTTCAGGATTTGGAGCAGGATTTTGGCGCCTTCCAGCACGTGGTTCGGATAGTGGCTGAGCAGGCTGTCGTCGCAAGTGATGTAGGGCTCGCATTCCGCGCCGTTCAGAATCAGCGTGTCGACCTTGCGATCGCTGCCCGGTGCCACCTTGACCGAGGTAGGGAACGCGGCTCCGCCAAGGCCGACGATTCCGGCTTCGTATATCCTGCGGCGCAGTTCGTCGGGAGAACACTGCCGGTAATCCTCTATGCCGGCGAAGTCCATGGTGGCATCCTCGCCATCGGTCTCGATGACGATGCACGATCCAGTCAGGCCGGACGGGTGGGGCAGAGGCAAGTCTTCGATCTTCCGGACGATGCCGGAACTGGAGGCGTGAATCGGCGGATAGAACGGGTGGTCGTCGCGGGCGATGACTTGGCCTTTCAGAACCCGGTCGCCCGGCGCGACGACGGGCTTGGAATCTTCGCCATTCCGCTGTTGCAGCGGAAAAAGCAGCCTTTCCGGTAAACGCGCGACGGCGAGCGGGGCTTTGCAGGACTCCTGCTTATGGCCATCCAGATGAAGGCCGCCATGGAAGTTCCAGAGTTTGAACAAGTTCATTGACCCACTGCTTTGGGTTCGGGCCATCGCCAGGTGGCCAGGGTTTCCTTAACGGGTTCCATGCGGATGCAATCCACCGGGCATGGCGCCACGCACAGTTCGCAGCCCGTGCATTCCGACGCAATGACCGTGTGCATGTGCTTGGCTGCGCCGAGGATCGCATCGACGGGGCAGGCCTGAATGCAAAGGGTGCAGCCGATGCATTTGCTTTCATCGATGATGGCAACGGACTTCGGTTTTTCGATGCCATGTTCGGCGCTCAAAGGCTTTGGTTCGACGCCCAGCAGATCGGCCAGCGCGATAACGCCTTCCTCGCCGCCCGGAGGGCACTGGTTGATGTCCGCATCGCCCCGCGCGATGGCTTCTGCATACGGGCGGCAACCGGGAAAACCGCATTGCCCGCATTGCGTTTGCGGCAATACGGCGTCGATTTTATCCACCAAGGGATCGCCCTCGACCTTGAAGCGCCGGGCTGAATAGCCCAGGATCAAGCCTAATAAAGCGAATAATGCGCAAACGACGAATACGGCCAACATGGATGAAACCGGATCAGCCCTTGACGAGGCCGGAGAATCCCATGAAAGCCATGGAAATCAGGCCGGCGGTAATCAAGGCGATAGCGTTGCCGCGGAAAGGTAAAGGAACATCGGATGCGTCTATTCGTTCGCGAACCGCTGCGAACAGAACCAAAACCAAGGTAAAGCCGAGAGCGGCACCGAAACCGTACAAAAACGACTCGATGAATCCGTGCTGAGACTGGACATTCAGCAGCGCAACGCCAAGCACCGCACAGTTGGTGGTAATGAGGGGCAAAAATATGCCCAGCACTTGATAGAGCAAGGGGCTCGACTTGCGTACGAACATTTCGGTGAATTGCACCACCACGGCGATGACGACGATGAAGACGATGGTGCGGAGATATTCCAGTCCCAGAGGGACCAGAAGATATTCGTTGGCGAGATAACTGCTCACCGAAGACAGGGTCAGTACGAAGGTCGTCGCCAGACCCATGCCCATCGCAGTCTCAAGTTTTTTGGATACACCCATGAAGGGGCAAAGCCCGAGAAACTTGACCAAGACGAAGTTATTGACCAGGGTCGTGCCGACCAGGATGAGCAGGTAATCCTTCATTAAGGAAAAATCGGGGAAGTGGGTCGTGATTTGGAGGACGGAATTTTAAAGAAAAGCAATAACTTGTCAAACCATAAAACCGACTGAAATACTTTGTTTTTGCGGGACGTCGGCCATTACGGCATTCGGAGTAAGAGACGAGATCATTATTTAGGTTTTGTAAGGATAGCTCACGATAAGTTCACCGGGATGGTGCGCTGAGCCGAGAGTCGTGAAATGTCCCAATTTCGGAGTGCCCAATCGAGGACATCGTCCGATTTTGCCGATTGCAAATCCGGAGGCGGGTTTTGGTTTAAGAGGGTCAACAAGCTAACCAAGGTCGATGATGGATTTTGCCCATCCACGGGATCGGCGTAGGTCTGTTTGCTCAGTTTGAGTCCCATTTGATCTAGGAGAACCGGAACGTGCGCGTATACCGGAGTGGGCAATCCGAGTAGCCGCTGCAAATAAATCTGCCGGGGCGTGGAGTCGAGCAAATCGACGCCCCGAACCACTTCGGTAATGCCTTGTTCGTCATCATCGAGCACGGTTGCCAAATGGTAGGCATAAACTGCATCGCGCCGGAAGACGATGAAGTCTCCGACGTCGTTCGCCAGATTCTGTGTCACTGGTCCCTGGAGCATGTCCTCGAACGTTACCGCAGCGTTTTCCGTTATGACGCGCAAGGCATGAGGGTCGGTCACAGGTTTCTTGTTCCTGTTCCGGCAGAACCCCGGGTAAATCGATGCGTCCGTATTTCCGTCAGAGAACGACGCAAGGTCTTTGCGCGAGCAGGTGCAGGGATAAAGGAGCTCTTGATGATCGAGCCGCGCAAGTGCGGCTCGATAGGCCTCCAAACGCTCGCTCTGATAGAGGATAGGCCCGTTCCAGTGCAAACCGAATGTTTCTAGGGTGCGAAGAATCCGGTCTGCTGAATCGGCAATGGTGCGAAAAGGGTCGACATCGTCGATTCTCAAATACCATTCGCCTTGCTGCGATTTGGCTTGGAGAAAACTGGCGAGAGCTGTGTAGAGGGAGCCTAAATGCAGGGGGCCGGTAGGCGATGGCGCGAAACGGCCCCGGTATTTTGGCTTAGAAGAGGTCGTCGAGAATTGGGTGTCGTTCAAGTCCGAGGATGAATGGACCAAAGATTAGCCGACTTGCTTTTCCCGGATTTCATCCAGAGTCTTGCAGTCGATGCACTGGGTCGCCGTCGGCCGCGCCTCGAGGCGCCGCAGGCCGATTTCCACGCCGCAGGTCTCGCAATAACCGTAATCGCCACGCTCGAGATTTTCCAGGGATTCTTCGATCTTTTTGATGAGTTTCCGTTCCCGGTCGCGGGTACGCAGTTCCAGGCTGAATTCGGATTCCTGCGTCGCGCGGTCGTTCGGGTCCGGGAAATTAGCCGCTTCGTCCTGCATGTGATGCACCGTCCGATCGACTTCCTTCATGAGTTCCGCCTTCCAATTCTGTAGAATGCGACGGAAGTGCTCGACTTGAGCCTCATTCATGTATTCTTCGCCTTCCTTGAGTGGGTAAGGCGTGAAGCTGAAAGGTGTCACATGGGTATCGGCTTTTTGGGCGCTGGACATCCGTAAACTCCTAAACCAAGTTCAAAAACCGGATATTACTAGCAGACAAATCGCGGTTCTGCAAGATGGCCGGCGTCTGTTAACGAGATTGCTGGGACACTTTAAGGCGATTCCGCCGTGTTACGGATGCAAAAATGATGATTTCGAATCGTATGGCTGGCATACAGCCCTTCTACGTGATGGAAATTTTGTCGCGTGCCAATGCATTGGAGCGCCAGGGGCGGGACATTATTCATATGGAAATCGGCGAACCGGATTTTCCGACGCCTCCGCTGGTTATCCAACACGCGACCGAATTCATGCGCCGCGGAGAAATAAAGTATACGCCGGCTGCCGGGCTGCCCGAGCTTCGCGAGGCTATATCGAAATATTACCGTGACCGCTACGGCGTATATGTCGCGAGTGAACGAATCTTTGTCACTCCAGGCGCCTCGGGCGGCTTTCTGTTGGCGATGGGATTGCTGCTTAATGAAGGCGACGAGGTTCTGTTGGCGGATCCTGGCTATCCATGTTATGCGAATTTTGTTCGACTTTTTGGTGGCACTCCTTCGTTGGTTCCCGTAGACGCGTCAACGTGTTTCCAGCTCAATTCGGACGTCCTGTCCGCCCACTGGGACAGCCGAACAAAGGGCGTTGTGATCGCATCGCCCTCGAATCCCACTGGAACCGTAATGCAATCGGATGCGTTGAAGAGACTCACCATTGAATTGGAGCGGCGATCGGGGTTTTTGATATCAGACGAGATCTATCACGGACTCGAATATGACGAGCCTTCACCGACGGCTCTATCGCTCTCGGATCGGGTTTTCGTGGTCAACAGCTTTTCGAAATATTTTGGCATGACAGGCTGGCGGGTCGGCTGGCTTGTGGTTCCTGCCGACTACATCGAAAGTGCCGAAAAACTTGCACAGAACATTTTTATTTCTACGCCCGCCCCTTCACAATATGGCGCCCTGGCTTCCTTTACCGAAGCGAACTTACAAGAATTGGAGCAGCGACGACGCGTTTTTCAGGAAAGAAGAGACTTTCTTTGTGAGCAGCTGTTGAGCATTGGATTTACATTAAACACCATCCCAAATGGTGCTTTTTATGTGTACGCTGATTGCCGGCGGTTTACGTCGAATAGCTTTGATTTTGCATTGAATTTGTTAGAGGAAACCGGCGTGGCGACAACTCCGGGTAAGGATTTCGGAAAAAATTCGCCCGAAAGTCATCTTAGATTTTCATATGCGGTCACTCTTGAGCGATTGGCTGCGGCCATAACTCGGATAAGACAGTTTGTGCAGCGCTAATCCTATATGCGACGCTAGACTGCATAATGAGATATTTAAAATATAAGTTGTTAAATCAATCGGTTAGCGCATCCTGGCTGGCGTGATAGCGATCCTCTGGGTGAAATAATCAGTCTTAGGGGCGCGCAACAGCTATGCTAGACTTTGTATGCTTCCTGAGCCGGCGAGATGGGGCGCCGCATTGTAAATCGAGAGCGAAGAGCCAGGCTTTTTGTGCTTGCATCAGACCCGACGTTCCACAAAACCGCGCCGCTTAAACAAAACAAATGTTGGTTTTATGTCAGGGTTTCGGCTGACCTTGTTTTCACCTCGGGTTTCGTGAGCGAGCTGTTTTAAGAAAAAGCTAATTGGGGATAGATATTATGCGTCTTTTTAATTATGGAGCTTTGTGCGGAATTTTATTCTGCGCCTCTTTACTCGTGGGATGTGCTCCACTCGCACCAAACGTAGACCCGCCCTCGGAATATACCTACATCATCGGGCCAGGCGACAGCATTGAAATGTTTGTCTGGGGAAATCCCGAAGTATCTCGCACCATACCGGTTAGACCGGACGGAAAAATCAACGCCCCTTTGGTTGAGGAACTACCTGCATCGGGCAAGACGCCCTTTCAGCTCGCGCGCGATATCGAAAAGGAATTAGCAAAATATATTCGAAACCCACTAGTAACCGTAATTGTGAGTAATTTTGTCGGTCCTTACAGTGAGCAAGTTAGAGTTGTTGGGCAAGCTGCAAAACCTCAGGCTGTACCTTATAAAGAAAATATGTCTCTGCTCGATTTAATGATTTTAGTTGGTGGGGTTACCGATTATGCGGCTGGCAACCGAGCTACTATCGTAAGGACATTAAATGGTGTTAAGCAGCAACTTCGAGTTCGTATCGATGATCTGCTCGAGGATGGCGATATCACGGCTAATGTAAATATTCTACCAGGAGATGTTTTAATTATTCCGGAAGCTTATTTTTAGCCTGTTTCGCATAGGAGCTAATTTCCATGCATGAACTAATCGCCGAGGTTCTCGGTCATATCCAAGGCGCAACCCGTTATAAATGGCTTTCTATTGCTTTGGCATGGGTAATTAGTCTTGCGGGTTGGGTTTTTGTCGCGCAAATGCCTAACAAGTATGAGGCAAGTGCGCGCGTACATGTGGATACTCGCTCTGTTTTGCGTCCTCTGCTTTCCGGCTTGGCTATTCAGCCAGATGTTTCCGGCCAAATTCGATTAATGTCGAAATTGATGTTCAGTCGCCCAAACTTGGAGAAAGTGGCTCGGATGACCGACTTGGATTTAGGCGCGAAGGATGAAGCATCCATGGAAAAGTTAGTCAGTCACCTGCAATCGGCTATGAGCATTACTGGCGGAGAAAATAATCTATTTACGATTAGCGCAGAAGACCAAAATCCAGCGGTAGCAAAGAAGATTGTTCAGGCATTATTAACTATTTTTGTTGAGCAAACACTCGGAGAGTCGCGGGAAGATTCAAATTCTGCGCAGAAATTTCTGGACCAGCAGTTAAAGGAGTATGAAACACGTTTGCAAGCCGCTGAGAAGGCAAGAGAGGATTTCAAGCGAGCCAATTATGGATTGTTGCCGGAGCACGGGGGCGACCTTTATGGACAGCTCGGCACGCTTAACGGACAGCTCGAGGAGGCTAAGATGGCTCTGCAAGAGGCTGTCTATCGGCGCGAAGAAATGCAGAGGCAGCTGGATGAAGAGGAGCCGTCATTCACGGATTTTGGGAGCCAAGTTGCAGCAAGTCCTTTGGATACGCGTATTCAAGCGTTGCAAGCTCGATTGGATGAATTGTTGCTGAAATACACGAAGGGACATCCCGAGGTTATGGCGATTAAAAAGAGCATAGTCGAATTGGAACGGCAGAAAAAAAAGGAAGAGGAGGAGGCCGCATCGGAAGAAGATACCAGTTCTGGCATGGGGGGCGAGACAAATCCGGTTTTTCAACAGAAGAAAATTGCGCTTGGCGAGGCGGACGCTAATGTCGCCTCCTTGAACTCACGAGTCAAAATCTTCGAGGAAAAGATAGAGAACCTGAAGAAACAAATGGATGACCGTTTAAAAGTGGAGACTCAGTTGCAGGGTCTCAATAGAGATTATGCAGCGATTAAGGAAAATTATGATGCACTCCTGAAACGGCGCGAGACAGCGAGAATGTCGGAAAGCGTAGAGCAGAGCACGGATAGCGTTAAATTCAAGATTGTCGACCCACCTCAAGTACCTACGAAACCTTCTGCTCCCAATCGCATTCTATTATCGGTTGGGGTTTTCGCGGCAGGTATAGTGGTGAGTATAGGGTTGGCTGTGTTTTTGGCGCTGCTCCGGCCGGCATTCAATACCATGAATAAAGTTCGAGAGGTTACAGGACTGCCTGTACTTGGCAGCGTTTCCATGAATTGGATTCCGGAAATTAAGGAACGGAAATGGCGTGAGTTTCTAGCTTTTACGGCTGTATTTGCCATGTTATTCGTAGTATTCGTTGGGGTAATCTTGCTGGAAATTAGGGGTTATCATCTTCCGTCCTTCATTTAGTCGGGGGCAGCCACGTGAGCATTATTGAAAAGGCACTTAATAAAGCGTTAGAGCTCGAGCAGTCTTCGACTAATAAAAAGGCGGATCAACAGAATTTTCCCGAAAGACTGGAAAACATTGAGGCGGCCGAGCCAGTCCCCGAGCCAACCAGGAAAGCTACTGCCGAGGCCAGTAAAATACATTCGATCGGTTGGAGTCACCTGCGGGAAAAAGGGATGCTCGGGCCTGAGATGGCTTATAGTCAGATAGCGGAGGAGTATCGCCTAATCAAACGGCCGCTTTTGATGAACGCATTCCCGGATGGTGATAATGGTCTCAGCCGTGCGAATCTGATTCTCGTCACCAGCAGTGTTCCCGGCGAGGGGAAAACCTTTACGGCCGTAAATTTGGCGCTCAGCATAGCGATGGAGCGGGATAAAACCGTACTGTTGATAGATGCTGACGTGGCGAAACCATCGATAGCTGAATTACTCGGGATCCCTGCGAAGATAGGATTGACCGATCTGCTTCAGGATAAATCGATCCGTTTTTCCGATGTCTTGATCAAAACGGATATTCCCAACCTCACGCTGTTGCCGGCAGGTAAATTGGATCGCCATTCCACCGAGCTCTTAGCTAGTGATGCGATGAAACGACTAGCCAATGAATTATCTGCCCGTTACCCGGACCGGGTAGTGATTTTTGACTCTCCGCCATTGTTGGCTGCTAGTCAAGGCTCCGTTTTAGCCACGTTGGTTGGGCAGGTCGTCCTGGTAATTGAGTCGGAATCAACGCCCCAATACATTGTTCAGGAGGCCATTTCCAAATTAGAGTCCTGCGAGGTCATTGGCTGTGTATTGAACAAGACCAAAAAGGGATTTGGATTCAGATATTATGGCTACGGGTACGGTTATGGGTATGGATCTTATGGTCAGCAGAGAACTGATGGGTGACCCAGCGTCCATGCCAAGTATTAGGAAGATCGGTCAAGGCATAGCCGTTCTTCCTTTTCTTTTTCCGTTGGCCCCTGCCTTCGCCGTGGATTGGCTTGTAACTCCCAATTTAACTGCGCGAGGAATATATTCCGACAATATCAATTTGTCCGGTAGCGGACAACGGTCTAGCAGTTCGGCGGGGCAGAATGGCGATGATGCATTCGTGACTGAGTTAAGTCCTGGCGTATCAGTCCGGCGCCGGGGCCGAAATCTATTTAACTTGGATTATCGCATGCAGAATCTATTCTATGCGGGAACGGATACAGATCCGCGGATCAATAACCAACTTCAAATGAATTCGACTACCGAGCTGTGGGATAATTCGGTATTCATCGATTCTACAAGTACGATTGGGCAATACAATAACTCGACTACTGGCCGTTTTGCGTTTGATAATGTCTCGCAAACTGGCAATACCAGCGATTACAGAACTTTTCGAATCAGCCCCTATTGGAAGCCGCACTTGGGCGGTTATGCAGAAGGTACTGCCCGTGTCACGTACAGTAACATCGGCGGAGGAAACTTCGATTCGAATATTTTCGAACAAAGAATAGATTTGCGTAGTGGCAACTGGTTCGATTCGCTTACCTGGCGTGCCAACTTTTATAATCAAGAAAACACGCGTGACAATGGTGTCGGAGGCGCCAGCGCTACAGGCGACGTAAAATATCGAAACTACAATGGCGAGTTGAGATACCGTCTCTCCAAGGAATTCAGCCCGTTTATTCAGGCAGGACGTTTCGAAAACGATTTTTTAGGTCAGACAAACATTTCGGGGGCTCGAAACGGGGGGTATTGGACTGCGGGACTGGCTTGGACGCCGAGTGCTAAATTAGCTGTACAAGGCGGGTGGGGTAGCAACAATCATTTCATATCTGTGGCATGGGAGCCGAGCAAAAGAACTACGTTTCAGATCATCTACCGCGATAGCGACATAGGTGGGGCTTATGGTGGAGGTGGTTTCGGCGGGTTAGGCTACGGCGGAGCGGGTTTCGGCGGAGCGGGTTTCGGGGGAGCAGGTTTCGGCGGAGCAGGTTTCGGCGGAGCAGGTTTCGGCGGAGCGGGTTTCGGCGGAACAGGTTTCGGCGGAACAGGTTTCGGCGGAACAGGTTTCGGCGGAACAGGTTTCGGCGGAACAGGTTTCGGCGGAACAGGTTTCGGAGGAGCGGGTTTCGGAGGAGCGGGTTTCGGCGGAGCGGGTTTCGGCGGAGCGGGTTTCGGAGGAGCAGGTTTCGGCGGAGCAGGTTTCGGCGGAGCAGGTTTCGGCGGAGCAGGTTTCGGCGGAACAGGTTTCGGCGGAACAGGTTTCGGTGGGACCGGCTTAGGAGGGTTCAACGCCGGAACGACTTGGAACGCGCTGCTAAGTCACAGAACTCGCCGAACGAGTTGGATAGCAACTTATACGGTCAACACCACGACAATTCAGCAGGTTCTGCTCGATCAACCGGTGTTCGATCCGTTGACCAGTCAACCATTCTTGTTGCCGATCGATCAGCCTATCTTGACCAATGAGGTCATCACTCGAAAACGGGGACAAGCATCTGTCTCCGGTCACACTGCCAAGAGCACCGTAACCTTGACCGGCTATCAGGAGGATCGAAACTATCAATTTTCCGGTGATCAGGATGTGCTTGGATTTACGGCGTTGTGGAGTTGGCAGTTCGCAGCACGAACCCAATCCCTTTTGTACTTTGTCTGGCAGGCGATCGATAATCAGAGCGAGACTTTAGGGCGTTCCGACAACAAGTTTATGACCGTGTCACTAGCATTGAACCGAAGGATCTGGGCCGATTTGATAGGCTCTTTGGAGTTGCGGCACATGCAGCAGGATTCGAATCGGTCACAAAATGAATTTGACGAGAATCGGGTAACGGCCAGTTTGCTTATGAGGTTCTGATTCTTCATGTACGATGCCTTTTACAATCTGAAAAAAAAACCTTTCCAACTGAATCCGGACCCCGAGTTTTTCTACAACAGCGCGGTTCATAAGCGGGCGTTGGCATATTTGCGGTATGGTTTAGCCCAGGGCGAAGGGTTTGTTGTCGTGACCGGAGAGCCCGGCACCGGGAAAACGATGCTGGTAAAGGAGTTGTTCGGCGCGCTCCGGAACGAAAATATTGTTGCAGGCCTGATGGTGACGTCCCAGGTCGGTGCCGAGGATACTCTACGGATCATTGCTGCCACGTTCGGCCTTTCTTACGATGGCGATGCGAAGGCGGTTCTCCTCAAGAATCTGGAAGAATTTTTCAAACTTAAGTCTCGCGAGGGAAAGCGAGTCCTACTGGTCGTCGATGAAGCACAGAATCTTCCGACCCAGTCTTTGGAAGAACTGCGCATGCTGCTCAATTTCGAATCGGAAGGACGATCGATCTTTCAGGTTTTCTTGTTGGGACAGGATGAGCTGCGAGCGACATTGCAGGGAGGCAAAATGGAACAGGTACGGCAGCGAATAACGGCCATGTACCACTTGCGACCATTAGAGCTCGAAGAAACCAAAGAGTATATCCTTCATCGATTGACTACGGCGGATTGGGCACACGATCCGGAATTTACGAAAGAGGCATTTGAGGAAATCTATCGCCATACCCAGGGGGTTCCACGAATAATTAATACTTTGTGCGACCGGCTTTTATTGTATGGATACTTGGAGGAACTCCACATGCTGGATTTGGATGCGGTTCGCTTGGTGATAAACGAGATGGAGCAGGATGCCGTGCGAGTCCAGCGCCCATCCTGTCAAGGAACGACCAATATCGAGGCGTCGTTGTACCCGATCGACTCGGGATACGTCCCGGCGGTTACCGGAAGCCTAGAGGAGAGGGTCGTTCAACTCGAACACCTGGTGCTCAGTTTGCGGAAAACCGTGCAAAAAGAACGGGCTTTGTTGCGAAAAGCCATTCTCTTGCACCTCGATCTTGATGAAGTTTATCAGGAGCCGCTTGACGAATCTTGAAGTGCGAAAAAACTAGCTTGAAGCTTCTCGCTGCGAATTAACAAAAACAATTATAAATTGCGCGCCGTTACTGCGCGTTAGGGGGTATTTTTGGCTAATCCGTCGGCCGCTGGCAATCCCATCGTCAATGCGATGACAGTGGATGTCGAAGATTATTTCCATGTATCGGCATTCGAACCCTATATTGGAAGGGATAAGTGGAACGATTTACCCTGCCGGGTGGAAAGAAATACCGACCGGATACTTCAGATCTTTGCCGAAGCGGGAGTGCAAGCCACTTTTTTCACGTTGGGGTGGGTGGCCGAGCGCTACCCGGCACTCATAAAACGAATAGTAAAAGCCGGCCATGAGCTGGCTTGTCACGGCTATAGCCATGTACGAGTGACTCAACAAACTCCTGATGAGTTTCGTGACGATGTTTTGCGGACCAAGCGTTTGCTCGAAGATCTCGGCGGAGTCCCGGTTCTGGGATATCGTGCGGCCAGCTATTCGATCGGTTCCAAAAACCTCTGGGCGCTAGAGGTTCTGGAAGAATCCGGGTTCCGTTACAGCTCCAGCATCTATCCTGTAAAGCATGATTTGTACGGCATGCCGGAAGCGCCGCGCTTCTCGTTCAGGCCGTGCAGACCGGACGGGTTGCTGGAAATACCCGTAACTACGGTCGAATTAAGCAATAACAAATTGCCGTGCGGCGGTGGCGGCTATTTCCGTTTGCTGCCCTATCGGGTGTCTCGCTGGGCCATCGAGCGAGTGAATCGGAAAGACCGGCAATCATGCGTGTTTTATTTTCACCCCTGGGAAATCGATCCGGATCAGCCGAGGCAGCGAGGCATCAATCTGAAAACACGGTTTCGCCACTACCTGAACCTTTCTCGGACCGAATCGCGCTTGCGCCGTCTTTTACACGACTTTCGCTGGAACACGATGGCTCATGTGTTTTTATCTCCATACCACAATTAACCCGGACCGAAATCTTGCATGGAAATTAAGCGATTAGACGGCAGCCGCAAGTCTGACTGGGATGCATTCGTAAATAATTGTACCGAGGCGAGTTTTTTTCATCGCGCCGGTTGGCAAGACGTCATCGAACGCGCCTTCGGCCATGAAACCCACTATCTCTTTGCGGAAGAAAAGGGTCGGATCGTCGGGGTATTGCCGCTCGGCCACGTGAAAAGCTTTCTATTCGGTAATGCGCTGATATCGAACCCCTTTTGCGTGTATGGCGGCGCCGCGACCGAATCCGATGCAGCGCGTAAAGCGCTGGAGCAGGCAGCCTGCGATCTTGCACGGGAACTCGAGGTGGATTATCTGGAGCTTCGCAATCAAAAACCGCACGGTTCCGGGCGGCCGACCAAATCGCTCTATGTCACGTTCCGGAAAGCTCTGGATCCCGATCCCGAAAAAAATCTCGCCGCCGTTCCGCGTAAACAGCGCGCGATGATCCGAAAGGGCATTGCCGCCGGCTTAAGCAGCATCATCGATCCCGGTGTGGACCGGTTTTTCGGAGCCTATGCCGAGAGCGTCCGCAATCTCGGAACACCGGTATTTTCAAAACGCTATTTCGCAATCTTGAAGGACGTATTCGGCGATTCTTGCGAAATCCTCAGCATCGAGCATCAAGGGCGCGTTATCGCCAGCGTGATGAGTTTCTATTTTCGCGACGAGGTGCTCCCGTATTATGGCGGCGGAACCGAAGAAGCCAGGGATCTCAAGGGTAACGATTTCATGTACTGGGAGGTCATGCGGCGGGCGACGGAAAAAGACGTGCGGGTATTCGACTACGGTAGAAGCAAAGAAGGTACCGGCTCGTACCGATTCAAGACGCACTGGGGCTTCGAGCCCGAACCATTGGCTTACGAGTACGAGTTGGTGAAAGCGAAGGCGGTACCCGAGATAAATCCGCTCAATCCGAAATATCGATATTTCATCGCTGCATGGCAGCGTCTGCCTTTGCCGGTCAGCAATCTGGTGGGCCCCTGGATTTCCCGCAACCTCGGCTGAACGTTACGGCACCGCCTATGAAGGAGATTTTGCTCCTCGCCCACAGGATTCCCTACCCGCCGAATAAAGGGGACAAGATACGATCCTTTCACTTGCTCAAATATTTATCGGAGTCGTACCGCGTTCATCTCGGCGCGTTCGTGGACGATCCGAACGACTGGCGTTACGCATCCGATGTAAGAAATTTTTGCGGGGAAGCGTGTCTGCTTCCGCTGCACCCAGGACGCGCCAAACTCAAGAGCCTCAAGGGATTAGCGGTCGGACTCCCTTTAACCGTGCCTTATTATTCCGACGCTCGCATGAGCGCTTGGGTAGCCGGTATTTTGAAGCAGCGCCCCATTCATGCGGTCTTGGTGTTTTCGTCGGCGATGGCCCAATATGTGGTAGAGCATGCGTCGGTGCCGCGGATCATCGATTTCGTCGATGTCGATTCCGACAAATGGCGGCAATATGCAACCCAAAAAACCTGGCCGATGAATTGGGTTTACCGGCGGGAGGCGGCGTATTTGGCGCGCTATGACCGCAAGATCGCGAATTCGTTTAGCTGTTCTCTCTTCGTGTCGGAAAACGAGGCGAGCTTGTTCAAAGGCCTTGCTCCAGAAGTGAAAGAGCGGATTATGAGTATCGAGAACGGTGTCGACACAGCTTATTTTTCGGATAAAGCAGATTACGCCAATCCTTACGCGCCCGGCGAGCATGTCATGGTATTCACCGGAGCTATGGATTATTGGGCCAACATCGACGCGGTCACTTGGTTTGCGCGCGATATATTTCCGGAAATTCGCCGCCAGATGGATACGGCGCGCTTTTACATCGTTGGTGCGCGCCCGACCGAGGCGGTCCGGAACCTCGCTCGCATCGAGGGTGTTGCAGTAACCGGTGCGGTTGAGGATGTGCGGCCTTTCCTGAAGCATGCCCGTTGTGCGGTTACGCCCTTGAGAATCGCACGAGGAATTCAGAACAAAGTGCTGGAGGCCATGGCGATGGGGAAATCCATCGTCTCCACTGGGGCGGCGATCGAAGGCATCGAAATCCAAAAACCTCTGGATCTTCTCGTTGCGGAGACTCCCTGGGAGTGGGCGGACACCGTCTCGAAGGCGCTTTGCGCCGACTCGCTGCCGTTTAAGTCCGAGAGAAACCGGGAGTTCGTTGTGCAGCGATACGGCTGGGCGAACAGTCTTCGCCGTCTGGGGGCGGTGCTGGAAGCAATATGAAAATGAGTGTTGAAGCTTTGGCCGGCCCGCAACAAATCAATACGCCGGATTCGGCCGCCGAATGGCCCGCGGCATTATGGTTGACGAGCGTCGCCGTTCTGGCCTTGCTGGGAATTTATCATTCCACGTTCGCATCGATGGTCGCCATCTGGTGGCGTTCGGAGACTTTCGCGCATGGTTTCATCATCTTTCCGGTAAGCATCTGGCTTATCTGGCGGGAGCGGTGCGAACTAGCCCGGATAATCCCGTACCCGGACTATCGGGCCTTGCCGCTTTTGATTTCTCTTGGATTCGCATGGCTTGCGGCGCGGCTCGTCGACGTCCTCGTGATTGAGCAATTGATGTTGATCGGCATGATTCCAGTGTTGATCTGGCTGCTTCTGGGCTGGACCGTGCTGACCAAATTGGCGTTTCCCCTTGGGTTCCTGCTATTCGCCGTACCGACCGGCGAGGCGCTTGTTCCGATTTTGATGGAGTTTACCGCCGACTTCACGGTTAAGATGCTCCAGATCACCCGTATTCCGGTTTACCGGGAAGGGACTTTTTTCAGCATACCCAGCGGCGATTGGTCGGTCGTCGAAGCCTGCAGCGGCATACGCTACCTGATCGCCTCGATTACGCTCGGTTTCCTTTATGCCTATTTGAGCTACCGCTCAATGGTTCGCAGAATGGCATTCATCGTGCTGGCCCTATGTTTTCCGATAATTGCCAATGGATTGCGAGCTTACATGATCGTGATGATAGGCCATCTGAGCGGAATGAAGCTCGCGGTAGGCGTAGACCATGTGATCTATGGGTGGATATTTTTCGGTATCGTCATGCTATTGATGTTTTGGATCGGCTCGTTTTGGAGCGAACCTCCGCAGAGGAGCGCCGAGTTGCCGTCTTTTACGACAAAAATTCCGGAGCGTCGTGCTAATGCCGTTCGCCTTGCAGCAACTGCCGGCATAGCTTTGGTCATTTCGGTATTCTGGCCGGCTCGAGCAGCCTACATCGATTCGCTGGCTGATCACATAGCTGCATCCGTGAAGGTCGAGCTGCCACGGGCAGCCGGTTTTTGGCAAACTGCCGAGGCCTTCACGGAATGGGAGCCTTCCTACGTAGGGCCGAATGCCAAAGCCAAGGCGTTTTATCGCAGTGGCGCCGACACAGTCGGCCTATACGTGATGTATTACCGCCATCAAAAACAAGGCGGCGAACTTATCAATTCGCAAAACGTTCTCGTTTCCCCCGAAGACCGGCAGGTCTGGAAGATGCCCGAAGAAAAGCCGATGAAAGCCCGGCTGAACGGTGCTCCCGGCACAGTCCTGCAAGGACGGCTTCATTCACCCACGCAGCGATTGCTGACCTGGCGCTGGAACCGGATATCGGGACGGTATACGACAAACGACTATATCGGGAAATTGCTCGAAGCCAAGGACAAGCTTTTGGGCGCTGTGAAGGACGGTGCGGCTGTGATCCTCGTTACACCGTATGAAGATGATGTCCGGACGGCTTCCGAGGTGTTGCAGCGTTTCGTCGATGAGATGTTGCCGTCGGTCGATCGTAATCTGAACGATGCGGCCCAATCGTAACCCGATGAAGTCGCCGCTGGTCGCGCATATCATCTACCGCTTGGGTGTCGGCGGCTTGGAAAACGGCCTGGTGAATCTGATAAACCGGACACCGCCGGACCGTTACCGACACGCTGTTATCTGTCTTAAGGATGCGACCGACTTCAGGCAGCGTGTTGCCGGAGACGTTCCAGTTTATGAGCTAAACCGGAGCGAGGGCCAGGATTTTAAGGTTTACGCGCGGGTTTACCGGTTGCTGTGCCAGCTCAGACCGGCCATCGTGCATACCCGCAACCTCGCGGCATTGGAGTGTCAAATGCCCGCCTGGTTCGCGGGCACTCCGGTGCGGGTACACGGCGAACACGGGTGGGATGTGTTCGATCCGGACGGAACGAACCGCAAGTATCAGTGGCTGCGACGATTCTTGAAGCCGCTTGTGCATCGTTACGTCCCATTATCGTGCCATCTGGAATCTTATCTCCGGGAAAAGATCAGGGTTCCCGAAAAGAAGATGGCCCGTATCTGCAACGGTGTCGACACATCGGTATTTCATCCGGCGCCGGACGGCAAGCCTTCGATAGCGGATTGCCCATTTCAAAGCCGAGAGGGGCAAATACTGATCGGCACGGTGGGTCGCATGCACGGTGTCAAGGATCAGCTCACTCTGGTAAAAGCCTTCATAGGTTTGCTCGAATGGCGGCCCGAACTTCGTGCGAAACTGCGCTTGCTGCTCGTGGGGGATGGACCTTTGCGCGAACAAGCACGGCAAATGCTGGAATCGGCAGCCTTGGAGCGTTTGGCCTGGCTGCCCGGTGAGCGTTCCGACATCGCCGACATCCTGCGCGGCTTGGATATCTTCGTACTCCCCTCCCGGGCAGAGGGCATATCGAACACGATCCTAGAGGCGATGGCTTCCGGCTTGCCGGTCATCGCTACCGAGGTCGGCGGTAACCCGGAACTGGTCGTGAACGGCGTTACCGGAATGTTGGTGCCCAAGGAAGATCCCGGCGCGATGACAACCGCGTTAGAAACCTATCTGAACGATCCGGGGATGATCACAGCTCACGGAACTGCGGGGCAAAAGCGCGTGGTCGAATCGTTCAGTTTGGACGGAATGGTCAGCCGTTATCTCGCCCTTTATGACGAATTATTGAATACAAGGCATTGAGGAACTAACAGTATGTGTGGAATCGTTGGCATCTTCGACAGGTTCGGGCGGGAAGAGATCGACCGCGAACTGCTCGGACGCATGAACGAAAGCCAATACCATAGAGGTCCCGACGAAGGTGGCCTGCATGCTGAGCCGGGACTCGGATTCGGTCACAGGCGACTTTCCATCATCGATCTTTCGAACGGGCAACAGCCGCTTTTCAATAAAGACAAAAGCGTTGTCGCCACTTATAACGGCGAAATCTATAACTTTCAGGATATACGCGCCGAGTTGGAGACCCTCGGTTACCAATTCGAGACTCACTGCGATACGGAAGTCATCGTCTACGCCTGGGAGGCTTGGGGCGAGTCCTGCGTGGACCGGTTTCGCGGCATGTTCGCGTTCGCCATTTGGGACCGTCCGCGCGAGACGCTGTTCCTGGCTCGGGACCGGTTAGGCGTGAAACCGCTTTATTATGCCGATCTCCCCAACGGCAAATTTGTCTTCGGCTCGGAATTGAAAGCTTTGCTGTTCCATCCGGATGTGCCGCGGAAAATCGACCCCACCGCGGTAGAAGATTATTTCGCCTATGGCTATGTGCCCGACCCGAAAAGCATCTTTAGCGGCGTCCAAAAGCTGGCTCCGGGCTTTCGTCTGACCCTCAAGCGCGGCGAGCCGAAGTGCCGGCCGGAATGCTACTGGGATGTACCGTTTGCAGCGGACGGCAGCATGACCGAAGGACATGCGCGGGAAGAGCTTATCAACCGTTTGCAAGAAGCTGTCCGTATACGGCTGGTGGCCGACGTTCCTCTGGGAGCTTTCTTGTCCGGAGGGGTCGATTCGAGTGCCGTCGTGGCCATGATGGCGGGCTTATCCGCCGATCCGGTCAATACCTGCTCGATCTCTTTCGGCGATCCCGCGTTTAACGAGGCGCGGTATGCGGAGATGGTGGCGGAACGTTATCGCACACGTCATCGTGTGAAACAGGTCGATCCGGACGATTTCTCGTTGATCGACCGGCTTGCAGGGTTGTACGACGAGCCCTATGCCGACAGCTCGGCGCTGCCGACCTATCGCGTGTGCGAATTGGCGCGCCAGGAGGTTACGGTGGCGCTGTCGGGAGATGGGGGCGACGAAAATTTGGCCGGTTATCGCCGCTATCGCTGGCACACGTATGAGGAGAGAATTCGTTCGTTTTTGCCGCTAGGCGTTCGCCGTCCGCTGTTCGGGCTGCTCGGCCGGGTTTATCCCAAAGCCGATTGGGCGCCGAAAGTTTTTCGGGCCAAAACCACCTTCGAGTCCTTAGCCCGCGACTCGGTCGAAGGCTACTTCCATACGGTTTCGGTTCTGCCGGACAGCTTGCGTCAGGGGAAGATCTTCAGCGCCGGGTTCAAGCGCAGTCTTCAAGGCTATCAGGCTGTCGAAGTGCTCCGCCATCACGCCGAGTCGGCTCCGACTCGGCACCCGTTGTCGCTGGTGCAGTACTTGGACATGAAAACCTACCTGCCCGGGGACATCCTCACGAAAGTCGACCGGGCCAGCATGGCGCACGCCTTGGAAGTTCGCGTGCCGCTGCTGGACCACAAGCTCGTCGAATGGATTTCGGGACTCCCACCCGATCTCAAGCTTAGAGGCAGGGAGGGAAAATATGTATTCAAGAAGTCGATGGAACCGCACTTGCCGGACGACATTCTTTACCGCCCAAAAATGGGATTCGCCGTGCCATTGGCTGCTTGGTTCAGAGGGCCGCTCAGACAAAGGATCCGCGATGCCGTACTGGGATCGGCCATGGCGGAATCGGGCGTGTTCGAGATGGATTTTCTCAAGACTATGCTCGACCAGCACCAGTCGGGTTTGCGCGATTACAGCGCAGGCTTATGGTCGCTGTTGATGTACGAATCCTTCCTACGCCGATACGCCTGACCAAGTTAATAAAAGGCAGCCATGCGTATTCTTCATATACTTGATCATTCGATCCCATTACATAGCGGCTACACGTTCAGAACGCGCGCTATCTTGGAGCACCAGCGCGCTCTGGGCTTCGAAACCTTTCACATCACCTCGGCGAAGCAAAAGGGACCCGACGTGCTGGTTGAGGAAGTGGACGGTTTTCGTTTTTACCGAACGGCCCAACCAAAAAGTTTTTTTTCCACCCTGCCTGTGCTGAACCAATTTTCAATCATCAACAGTCTGGCGGAACGAGTCGGCGAAGCCGTGGAAGAAGTCAAACCCGATATCATCCACGCCCATTCGCCCGTATTGAACGGATTGGCAGCTTTGCGCGTGGCGCAATGGTTTTCCCTTCCCGTCGTGTACGAATGTCGAGCCTTCTGGGAAGATGCCGCAGTCGACCACAGGACATGCCGAGAGGGAGGTTTGCGCTACCGCGTAACCCGGTCGCTCGAGACTTACGTCTTCAGAAGGGCCAATGCAGTAACGACGATCTGCGAAGGACTCAAGAGAGACATCGTCGAAAGAGGCATTCCAGAGCAAAACGTTACGGTCATACCCAATGCCGTCGATATTAACCGCTTTTCCCTGAGCGGTCCGGCAGACGCAGAGTTGAAGAAGCAGCTGGGGTTAGAGGAAAACCTCGTTCTCGGGTTTATCGGGTCGTTCTACGCGTACGAGGGCCTGATGTTGCTGCTGGAGGCTCTGCTTAGAATTCTCGAAGTCAATCCCGAGGTTCGGCTTCTCTTGGTGGGCGGCGGTCCCCAGGAGAATCTGCTCAAGCAGCGCGCACAAGAGCTCGGGTTATCCCAGAAAGTGATCTTTTCCGGTCGCGTTCCCCATGATCAGGTTCAGAAGTATTACGACCAGGTGGATCTGTTCGTATATCCCCGCATGTCCATGCGCTTGACCGAGTTGGTTACTCCATTGAAGCCGCTGGAAGCCCTGGCTCACGGAAAATTGGTCATCGCGTCCGATGTGGGCGGTCATCGGGAATTGATTCGGCACGGAGAGACCGGATGGTTATTCAAGGCGGGCGATCCGGGCGCCTTGGCCGACATGGTGGTAAGCGCGCTGAATCGCCGGGACGAGTGGTCACGGTTTAGAGTCGCCGGACGGGAATACGTGGAGCGAGAACGCACTTGGGCGCACAGCGTTTCGCGCTATAAGCCGATTTATGAAAGCCTGCTGAACCGGAGTAACTGATCATGCAGGACATGCTGGGTTGGTATCAGGTACCCGCAGATCAGGAAACTACTGCGGATTTTCTCAAGAGCTTCCGGGACCGTAGCGGTCGACCCGATTCGGTCCGTGCCGTGATCGGCGAAAGGGCGGGCTGCGTGGGACCTAAAGCGTCGCTCTATCAATCGAGTGACGGCTCGATCACGACGGTCGTCAGCGGTCGGCCTTACTGGACCAATCGGCGCTATGCGCAAATGGCGACGGATAACGGCATGGCCCAGTCGGTTGCGGAAGCGTATCGTGCCGACCCTGAAGGGTTTCTCGGAGACCTGCGAGGGAGTTTCGTGCTCGCCGTCATCGACGTTAACGCGCAGAGCGTAATGCTGGCGCTTGACCGCATCGGACAGCGCCACCTTTTTTATGCCGTTACGCCGGCAGGGCTGGTGTTCGGGACTCGCGCGGATGATCTGGTCCGTCATCCCGGCGTGAATACTGAGCTCTCTCTGCAAGCGCTGTTCGATTACGTCTATTTCCATCACTGTCCGAGTCCCGGCTCCATTTATGCGAAAGTCTACAAACTCGAGGGAGGCGAGTGCCTCGTTTGGCGCGACGGTTCGGTGAGCCGCCGCTATTATTGGCTGCCCGAATTCAGGGAGGACAGCGATGCCGCTGTCGAGCGCGAAGGAACAAAACTTTTGGAACTTCTTACCGAGGCGGTGCGGCGGGAAACGCACGGCGCGTCCAAGATCGGCGCTTTCCTGAGCGGCGGACTCGACAGTTCTACGGTCTCCGGGCTATTGGCTCGAGAGAGCGAAGGTGAGGCCGATACGTTTTCCATCGGTTTTCCCGTCGAAGGCTATGACGAAATCGCCTATGCGCGCACCGCCGCCAAACATTTCAATACCCGTCAGCACGAATACTATTTGACGCCGGCTGATGCGGTGACCGCCATCCCCTTGGTGGCTGCGGCATGCGACGAGCCTTTCGGCAACTCATCGGCCTTGCCGGCCTACTTTTGCGCAAAGCTGGCGCGCGAGCATGGCGTGGATCGCTTATTGGGTGGCGATGGCGGTGATGAGCTTTTCGCCGGTAACGAGCGTTATGCCAAGCAACTGCTGTTCGAATATTTCTGGAAAGTGCCTTCTCCGTTGAGGAAGACGTTCGAGTTCGCTTTGAATCGAATCCCGCCGGCTTTGCAGAAAGGTATCGTCCGAAAAGCCGGGCGTTACGTCGAGCAAGCCGGGACACCGCTGCCGGATCGGCTACAGGATTACAATTTCCTGCACCGCCACGATGTGAATGAGATATTCCATCCGGATCTCCTGGCATCGATCGATGTCGGCGCGCCTCTGTCGATCCAGCAAGCATGTTACCGCAGGCCAAAAGAAGCCTCTCCGCTTAACCGGATGCTTTATCTGGATTGGAAAATCACGCTGCATGACAATGACTTGGTCAAGGTCAACCGGATGTGCGAGCTGGCAGGGGTCGAGGTGGCCTATCCCATGCTGGACGATGCCGTGATCGAGCTGTCTTGCAGGATTCCGTCTAAAACCAAGCTGAAGGCCAATAACCTGAGATGGTTCTACAAACGGGCAATGCACGGATTTCTGCCGGCCGAGATCATCAACAAATCGAAACACGGTTTCGGTCTGCCTTTCGGCATCTGGCTGCAGAATCATGAGGAGCTCAAAGCGCTTGCCTACGGCAGCATTCAGCAACTCAAAGGGCGCGGCTATTTCCGGGCGGAATTCCTGGATCACGCTATCGCCATGCACCAGTCGGTTCACGCCGCCTACTACGGCGAACTGATTTGGGTGCTGATGATGCTGGAACAGTGGTTCCAAACCCATGCCATCCGTTAATCCTGCAATGGAAAACATGACGCTCGGCCTGCTCAAGGCGGCCGGCGGCTTTATGTGCGGTTTCGGGCGAAAGCGCAAGCTCTCCATCCTGATTTACCACCGCGTGTTGAGCGAACCCGATTTCATGCGCCGGGACGAAATCGATGCACACACCTTCGGTTGGCAAATGGAGCTTCTCGCGCGTAGCTTCAACGTGTTGCCGTTGACGGAGGCATTGGACCGCCTGCGCCTTGGCGATCTGCCGCCTAGAGCCGTGTGCATCACGTTCGACGACGGCTATGCGGATAACGCAACGCTGGCGCTCTCCATTCTTCAGCGCTGGAATCTGCCGGCTACCTTTTTTATCGCGACCGGATTTCTCGACGGCGGACGCATGTGGAATGACACCGTGCTCGAATCGGTCCGCGTACTGGATGATGAACGCCTGGATCTTTCTTCGATAGGGCAGGGTGTCCACCCGATTGCGACGCCCGAGGACAAAGCCCGAACCGGCCACGCGCTGCTAAACCGGCTGAAGCACCTGCCCACCCGTCAAAGGGCGGAATACGTCGACCACATTGCTTCTCTGGCGGGCAATTTGCCGGACAACTTGATGATGTCCTCTTCGCAAGTCAAGGCGATGCACGCTCACGGCATGGAAATCGGCGGGCACACGGTCAATCATCCGATTCTGGCCAATTTGTCCGAAGAAGAAGCTCGAAGCGAAATCGGAGAAGGAAAGGCCGCGCTCGAAGCCATTATCCAGGAGAAGATTCGCTTCTTTGCCTATCCGAACGGCAAGCCCGTCAAGGACTACAAGCGGGATCAGATCGCAATCGTTCGGGACTTGGGATTTCAGGCGGCGGCCTCCACCACTCGGGGAGTTGCGGATAGCAGAAGCGATATCTGGCAGTTGCCGAGGTTTACGCCCTGGGATCGTTCGCCGGCGAAGTTCATGGCCAGACTGATCGCCAATTTTTCGCGAGCCGCTTGAATGCTATTGTCGAAAAAAGCGGCAGGTTCGAACTCGAATCATCCTGCTCCAGAGGAAAATACCCTGCGCGTCGGCCTAGTGGGTCCCTTGCCGCCTCCCTCGGGCGGCATGGCGAATCAGACCCGCCAGCTCATGGAATTGCTCGTTTCGCGCGGTATCGCCGTTACCCTCGTGCGGGTGAATGAACCCTATCGCCCCGCCTGGGTGGGAAAGCTTAAGGGCATTCGAGCCGTCCCGCGTTTAATGGCTTATATAGCCCGACTCCGGCGTGTAGCGAGACAGGTTGACGTGTTGCACGTCATGGCGAATTCCGGATGGTCATGGCATTTGTTCGCCGCTCCCGCGTTGTGGATCGCGTGGCTGAACAAGGTTCCCGTCGTCCTCAACTATCGAGGGGGAGAGGCCGAGCGTTTCTTCGTTCGTTCGATGTGTTGGATCAGGCCCAGCCTCGAAAAAGCGAGCCTAATTGCGGTGCCGTCCGGGTTCTTGCAGGCAGTATTCGGACGCTTTGGCTTCGATACGACCGTCGTGCCCAATATCGTCGATTTGAAGCGGTTTAGGCCGAAATCCGAATTGTCTCCTCTCCACACGCAAAGGCCGCACGTCGTCATTGCGCGAAATTTGGAACCGATCTATGGACTCACGACCGCGCTCCGCGCGTTCGCTTTGTTGCTGCGAGAAAAGCCAGGGGCGCGCCTTTCCATTGCAGGTTCAGGTCCGCAACGACAGGAATTGAAAGATTTAGCGTTAGCGCTAGGGATCGGCCAAAACGTGACCTTCACCGGACGCTTGAGTCCGGATGAAATGGCCGAACTTTACCGGCAGGCAGACGTGATGCTGAATCCGACCACCGTCGATAACATGCCCAATTCCATTCTCGAGGGGATGGCGTCGGGTTTGCCGATCGTCAGCACCCATGTTGGGGGCGTGCCTTACATGGTTGAGCATGAGAAGACGGCATTGTTGGTTCCACCCGAGGATCCGGATGCCATGTCTGAACAGTTAGTCCGGGTAACCTCGGATATGGCGCTTTACAAAAGCCTCGCGGAAAACGGCTTGGCAGAAGTGACCCGATACGGAATAGACGCGATCGTACCGGAATGGGTGCGTATCTATTGTGCCTTGGCTGGTTATGATTCTGCCCTATCTGAAAGCTGGTAAATCATTGGCTTGGTTCTAAGCTACGGCTGAATGTATGCCTACTGACTTTTTTTGCCAGCCTGTAAGGCTCTATCGCGAGTAATTCCAAATCGCTTTCAATCAGGCATTCATTTTGTAGGATGGGTAGAGCGAAGCGAAACCCATCGATGGTGGGTTAGGCGCACATCAGCACTGATCGACCGCCGATCACTGTGCTTCGCGTGCGCCGTAACCCACCAAGCGACCTTCAATCGGTGGCTTACGCGGAGCCTGTCCTGAGCCCTTCGACGATGCTCAGGACAGGCTTGTCGAAGGGCCTGTCCCGAGCGGAGACTAGAGCATTGTCCGACTCGGTGTCAGGAAGCCCGATATGTAGGTCGGCAATCCCTTGCCGACTTATCGGCTCGGCAAAGGACTTTGTGGGAAGGGTCGCGACTAAAGCGATTTGCGATTGGGAAGGGATTGCCGACCTACATATCGGGCTTCCTGACACGAAGCCGTACACCGGGATGAAAAACACTCTAGGGGCTAACCTACCCTACGATTCATGTTCACTCGAATACCGAATGGAGTAAGACCGCGAAACCGGCGGGTTACGGCACGCGGGGAATCGCGCGGCCCTGAATTATCCGAGACGAATCCTCATTTCGGCCGCTCCCCATTTTTTTGTTGCGTTGAAGTCGAGCCTACTGCCTTGGACCGCTTCAACAGCAATTTCGAATTCGGAATATAGCGTAATCCCAACTGTATTACTTCCTTGGCCGCATCCTGTTGTCCGGCTTTTTCGTATAAATCAGCGAGCACGATATAGGCCCTTTCATATTTCGGTTTTAGCTGGAGGGCCTTCCGTAGGTCCTTGAACGCATCGCCCGGCTTTTGCATCATGGCAAACGTTTTTCCACGGGTGGTCAACATCTCGGGGAGCAGGGGGAACGTGTTCGGGACCCTCGTGATGGTGTAGGTGAAATCATTGGTAGCCGCTGTGAGATAGCCCTCACGATCCTTGGCACGGAAGTCCCGATAGTAGCGGTTAATGTAATTCAGGCCCCAGCAGTAGTGATGGACATGGCCATAACCTTCTCCGACGATACTCTGCCAGTGGCGGTGCTCGTTTCGTCTTTGTTGTTCCGATTTGGGGATCACATGTTGCGAGTCCGTGTGCATCTGAGCCTGACAGTAGGGCGGAAGCATGCCGATTTCCTGCTGCGTAGGACTGCCGCTGTTCCACGCCGAGCCCTCACCGGAATAAAGAAATGCGGCCAGAAGGGAAAGCTTGATCCACCAGGAAGATTGCCTCATGCCGATAACCTTTTTTGGAAAATGTTCATTAATGGGAAACCAGGAATTCTTATCCATCGACGCCGATCCGCCGGCACGAGGTATCAGTACAGTGACCCCGTCCATGAAATCATGATCGGGCAGAACGCCGATGTTCCGGAACCGAATCGGAAAGTTCGCGAGAGGATTTTTTACGTCTTCCCCAATGCACCTTGCAAGTTTTCGTCATTTTATATTATTACGCTTCGTGCCAAACCTGCGGCGTGAGCGAAATAGCCTTGGACGGAAATAGAAAAGCGGGATAGGGCACCACCCGGGCAGGCAAGACGCGGCTCCCAAACGATAAGCATCGGACCCATAGAGGGTCGTGGTGCAAAGTCCCTTGGCGACTCCGGCGCTCCCAGAGACGCGATCTGCGATGGGAAGGGTCACGATTGATGCAGTTCCGCTCGTTCACCGCATCCTACGGTTATATAGCCTTTTTGAAGATTTCCATTATTGCACTTCCCTGTTTTTATTTATTTAAAGCGCACTGTGTTCCGAATAATCTGAGGACATTGAGCTTTGGTTTCGAAAAAAAAGTGCATTTGTTTCGTTCATCACCTTGCTTTCACCCTTGGTATATTCGCTACATGCAAATTTTTACCGTCTTGAACCTCGTACAGACAGAGTTGCATTTATTAGTTGCATTCAGTGCATTGCCAGATTGGATCATATCATTGATTCTCTTTAATTATCCAATCGTTCAGAATGCCCTATTTAAAAAAACATGGTCAGATATAGTTCGGATTCTTAATATACCTATCAATATCAGGAGAAAAATTTGAGCAATATTTATGTTGTAATAGTAACTTTCAACGGTCAACAATGGATACGCCGTGCATTATCGTCATTGCGAAACAGTACGGAACAGAGCCAAGTTATCGTGGTGGACAATGCCTCAACGGATTCGACCGTTCATGTCGTCCAAGAAGAATATCCAGAAGTTGAGGTATTGAGTCTTCCAGAAAATAAAGGCTTTGGAGTCGGGAACAACATCGGAATTTCTCGTGCGCTTTCTAAGAATGCCGAATACATATTTTTGCTAAACCAGGACGCTTACGTAGCGCCAGATGCGATACGCAAGTTGGCAAATTTTCTTTCAAATAATGTCGAGTTTGGCCTGGCAACGCCTTTACATTGCAGTCCGGATTTGAAGAGAGTAGATATTAAGACTCAACGAAATTATCTTAATCGCTTTGCCGTGGAATATCTTTCCGATGCATGTATCGGAATCAAAAAAGACTATTATAAGATTAAGGGTATTAATGCTGCGGCATGGATGGTCAGAGCTTCCGCGTTTATGAAGGTAGGCGGATTTGATCCGTTGTTTTTTATGTATGGGGAAGACGATGATTTAATTAACCGATTTTCATTTCATAACTGTAGTTTTGCACTGATTCCGGATGCACGGATCGTGCATCTAAGAGAGTCGCCGCCTTCAACCTCTTCTTCGTATTGGGAATCAGTTGAGAAGATGTCTGAGCGTGAGCGCTCGAGTATCCTTGTCGATTTAAAAGCTCCACTGGTGAGCTTTTCTTATATGTTGTCTTTACTTTTATCTAAAGGTATTGTCAGACCGTTAGCAGACTACATTGTTAATCATGATGGTAAATTATTAATTGCTTATTTATTGGCGACAGTTAGGCTTCTTCAAGAGCTTCCAACGATCAAAAAGCATGGTAAACAATGTGAAAGCAAAGGTCCTCATTTTTTGGGGGTAGAACAATAATGGATGGTTTCAATAAATCATATACGGGACTCAGGCTGGATTTGCTCAGGCATGTGAAGGGTAATAATCTTTCAATACTCGATATAGGCTGTGCTACCGGAGCGAATGCTGAATTTTTAAGGAATCAAAAAGTGGGAAGTTACTTCGAGGGTATTGAAATAGATTCGGAAATGGCAGCCTTGGCTAAGCAGAACATGGATAAAGTGATTGTCGGCGATATTGAAGAGGTTTCCGTTTTTGATCAGATATCGGAAAGGAGCTTTGATGTCATATTGATTGGAGATGTCTTGGAGCACTTAAGGAATCCTTGGCGTATTCTCGGCGAATTGGCAACGAAGCTTAAATCTCAAGGAATAGTTATCTTTTCAGTACCAAATATTAGGCATATAGATGTTTTTATACATGTCTTTTTAAAAGGTTATTGGCCTTACAATGAAAGAGGTATGTTTGATAAGACCCATATTCGTATGTTTACAAAGCATAATATTTTGGAGTTGATTGATTTCGCTAATCTTTCTTTAATTGATATCGATAGGAACTATCGTTATCGTGACGCGATAGGTAGTAAATTTCCGTTTTATGGTGGCGTGTTAAAAGCATTGTTTCCCGATCTTTATACTTTTCAATTTGTCGTTGTATGTGAAAAGCGATAGAAAGTATGGGCGAATTTGGACAGCGAAAGTGCCCAAGGAAGGTGGACAGTCTACGCGGTACCCGGAGGTCTGGTGGGTGAACACGACGCTATACGACCAGATGACGGCCCTGAAATTCTACCGCCAATCGCCAATAATCGGTGGCTCGTTTGTGACTGCTTTGAGTCGGTCATCGCAATGAAAGGCAAAGATCCATATTTTTGGCGATACGTGCTTTCGGTTCCGGGATCGGCATTCCAAAGTCTTACAAGACGCTCCTGATAACATAAAAATCAAAAGCATACTCAGTCATGAATACTAGCAAGCCTTTTTTTTCAATCATCGTTCCGACCCGGAATAGAGGTCGGGAGCTAAAAAACTGCCTGGACGGAATCTGGCAACAAACATACGCCGATTACGAAGTGCTGGTTTTGGATGACGGATCATCCCAATCCATTCGAGACGGCCATCAAGCGTTGCTTGGTCAATACGATCAACGCTATCGCTGGCACGCGATCAATGCCGCGGGGACCGGAGGCTCGGGGCCATCGACCGTTAGAAACATCGGTTTAAGCCATGCGCAGGGGCAGTATGTTGCCTTTTGCGACGACGACGATTGCTGGCACGGAACCGACCATTTGGCCGTTGCCGCGGAGGTGTTAAAAGAACAAGGCGAGCGAGTTTATATCGCTGGCTTACAAATTAAAAATGAACAGAATCAGGTCATCATGGAACGGCATATGACCCAGGTGCAGCGCCATTTAGAGAATGCTGAAAAACTTGGAAACCACGAGGTTTATCGCTTATCCCTACAACAAATCCTGTCCTATCCGGATTACGCCCATCTGGACAGCATTATCCTCGCAACGGACCTGTTAGATGAGTTGGAAGGATTTTGGGAACATACTCGCTTTGCCGAGGATGTCGATTTGTTCGTCAGGGCTTGCGAGCGTTCCGGTTCGGTACTCTATCGGCCGGAAATCTGCGTAACCCACTTTGCTCCTGAAAAGCGTCAGGGCGAATCGGTCTCCAATAAGATGAGTCTACGCGACCGACGCTTGCTGGAGATGAGCGTCTACCAACGCTTGCTATTGATCTGCAAGGCGAAACCCGCGCTTGATTATGTCCGAGTTAGCCTGGCGAATACCCAAAAAATGCTAACCGAGGAGTTATTGGCCGAAAATCGCAAAATCTCGGCAAGCTGTTTCGCGCGGTCGGCTTTCGCGGCCTTTCCGACCCTGAAATGGGGGCTTTACAGCCTTGGGCTGTCCTTCAAATCGATACGGTAACCTTATTTTGACCGATGAATTCTGCTCAATTCGTTGATCGCGTGTTGTATTCGATTGAAGCAGTTTTCATACTCGGACATCGCCTGATTGTAAGGATCGGTGATATCGATATCGGAAAATTGCTGTTTAGTTAGGCTACCCAGTAAAAAAGTCCTGTCTTTCGCTTCCGGATATTCGGATACCAAGCGCCGATATTGTTGCCCTTCCATAACGAAAATAATATCGGCGCTGTCCACCTTCAGCTTGTCGAGGCGCTTGGAACGACAGCCCGTCATATCGAACCCATGGGATCGGGCCACTTTAATCATATTCGGGTCGGCGGGACGGTTATCTTCCGGATGAAAACCCGCTGAATCGAAGCGGATCTTCGACGGATTGACGCCATTTTCCGCGAGCGCTTGCGCCAAAGCGCTTCGGTTGATATTTCCATAGCACACGAATAAAACGGTTTTAGCCTGCCCCAATTTTCGTGTTAATGCGGTGCGCATACCGGTGGAGCCGTGTCTCTTGAGAAGATATTTATCACCGACTATGCCCCGGATCCGCTGAAGGTAGCCATTAAGAAGCTCGACGAAATCCATTAGGCCCGGTAGCGGATCGCGCCATTGCTGCACATCGAAAAAATGGCGGGTAGGATGCAATATAAATAAGGCATCTAAAAGCAGTTGCCGAGCGCTCGGATAAGCCACCAGCTTCGGATCGCCGCTGCGGCGCAGCACTTGCTCGTACCAATACACGTCCGCCGATAATTTGCGGCAGTAAACATGCTCGCGGTAATTCGAATCCGTGGGCAACTGATTCAGAACCAGCAGATCAAACAGTTTTACCGGGAAGTCGGCGCCGGCCGCACATGCCAAAGGCAAAGATCCCCAAAAACGCCCATTGATTTCCATCAACCAGTATTCGCCGGTCGCGGGGTTCCATTTGAATTCGACCATCGCCACGCCGTGCCAGTCCAGCGCCTTGATCAATCTCCGCGAGGCGGCAAGCAGGACCGGGTTGACGGCGACGCTCTTGCGATAGCAGCTGCCGCCGCCGGTTAAAGGCAACTCATGCAAACGTTCGTGTTGAAACGCATAAACGATTTCGCCGTGGTTCGCCAACAGCTCGATACCGGCGCCGACGCCTCGCGCATATTGCTGGAGCAAGAACGGACCATGGTCCAACATCGACTGCGCTAATTTGAAAAGTTCTCCGTCGTCGTGCGCATAAGCGACGTTCAAGGGCCGACGGTCATCTCCGCCGGATATCGAGTGGGCCGGCTTCAGTACGACCGGATATTCCAGTTCGCCGACGAACTCCGATAACTCCTCGGCCCGCGCAATCGGGTAGCTGAAGGGTGTCGGCACGTCACACTGTCGTGCAAGCGCCATGGTTTCGGCTTTGTCCAGCACCTTGTTCAGACTGTTCCTCGGAGCGATCGCCAATAGATCGGCAAACGGCGCCATTTTTGGCGAGCGCGCCAAAGGAACAAGCGTTCGTTCGGTGACCGGGATGACCAGGGAATACGAGACCTTGCTCAGGTGCTCGGCAAGATAATCGACGAAAGCAGCGCCCTGAGTCAGCGGATCGGGATATTGCCAATGCTTATTGGCGTATCGGGAATATCGGGCTATGGGCGCGGAGTGAGGGCTTGCAATATCACAAACGATCCCTCGCCGCCCCAGTGAACGAACGATAGGCAAACAAGAAACGAAATCGGCATCCAGAACGAGCACGCGATGAGGATCTTTCATAAAGGCGTCAAGCGATCAAACCCCGGGCCAGTAAGAATTCACGAAAGCGCTGATGCCGTTCCGCGGCTTCGCTGGCCGGCAAGGGCTCGGCAATTTTTTGATCGGGGCGGGTGTTTGATTTCGTGCTGATCCTCGCCGCGACCCGATCGGGATCGAAGTCGACACCGATGTCTCTTAGGAGCGTGCAGGTTTTTTCGTGGTCGTTAAAATCTTCCGTCCGAAAATGCAAGAACGTCACCTGGGGCAGCTTTTGTTTCCACGAGGCGATTCGCGCCTCCATTTCGTACCAGTACCAAAGGCCCTTATAAAACGGATGCCTGAACTCCTCGTCGGCATCGAGAATATCCCCGATGGCCAGTAAATTGTCCGCTGTCCTGTAGTCGAGCCACCATTTATTGCCTTCTACCGTTCCCGGAAAATCCTGCAAAGCGTAAATGGAATTCGCCACTTTCACCGGATCGCGCACCAGATGAATAATCAAAGCCCTCTCGCCGAAGTCCTGTATCGCATATTCGATATAGGTCTTAACGAACATGTGGTTGGACTCGAAATAAAATTCGTATCCCGAGGCGGCGCGCCAAAGATTGATCGACTTGATTCGCCAGTAAATATTTCTGACGTAATCCTCATTACCTAGGGATTTTGCGGTAAGTACGTCGTCGAACATCGCGGGATACGGTTCGTGTTCCGCTTTGCAGCCGGGGATGGCGTTGAAAATGTCGCCCAAGGTCATCGTTCCGCTACGGCCGGTGGTGGCGACAAAAACCATTTTTTTTAAATTTCGGCAGCGGAATCGATAATAACGACGAACCTGATCGGAAACGGCCGGGTGATATTTGATGTTCTGAAGTAGTGTAATCATAAAACTCAAAAAGCGCGGCGCAGGAGGGATCGGATAAACCGCAGTTTGTTCTTTGTGGTTAATCGGGCGAAGCCGAGTCTGCCGACGATTTCTTTTAAAGCCTTTTCGTCCTCTGCGTAATACGCCGCCAGAAAAGCGTTTTGCAGCATGACTCGTATGGCGTCATCGACTGCATCGTGATGCTGATCGGGCGCAACTTTCAACTTAATGTGATCTTCTCTAATCCGGCAAGCGCCGAGATAGCTTTTTAGAATCGCGGCTGATCTATTGCCTGTATGCCGGCGCTGTTTTGCAGTTGCGGTGAGATCGCAAAGTACATAGCCGTGTAACGCCGCTTTCAGCGCCACATCGGCATCTTGGGCGACCATATGGGAATAACGGGGATCGATTCCACCGATCTTGTCGTATAAATCGCGGGTCATCACAGTAGTGACGGGTGAACCGGGGTTAAACACCAAAAAAGAGCGATAGGCGTCGTTTCCCATGACAATGCAATTATCGGCGTCTGGAGTGCCAAAACGTTGCCACCAATTTTCGGGTGCGTCGGAAAAATAAGTGCGATCGGGCAGAGCGGATGGCCCGAACGGAATTAAATCGGAAAAACTGAAATCGACCTCCGGATGCTTGTCAAGTAAAGAAACTCGGCGTTGCAGGTGCTCCGGAAGCCAAATATCGTCACTGTCGCAAAATGCCAGCCAGGGGCAAGTAGTCGCTTCGGCAGCTGTTTTTCGGGCGATGCCGGGCCCGGAATTTTCTATGCGGATCGATTTGATACGCTTGCCGTAACTCGCCAACACCTCGGGCGTATGATCCGTCGATCCGTCGTCCACCACGACGACCTCGGCAGGTGGATAGGTCTGATTCAAGACCGAATCCAGGGTTTCCTTGAGATAATCGGCGCGGTTGTAAACGGGGATAGCGACGGAAATTTCGGGTCTCATCGGCGTCTATATTTCAATGGTTTATCCAGTTTAGAGAATAACTTTTCGACAACATCTTAGAGGTATAAGATTGGCTCCGGCTGCTTACAATGTTGTCGTCGCAATCGTTATATTCGTCTCGCTTCTTCTAGCAACGATAGCCGATATTTGTCTGTTTAATGAAGTATTATCTGCTTCGACTATAAAGATAATATGAATGAATATTATAAAATTTACAAAATTAGGTGAAGCAGCCCACCTATCAATGGGGGAAGATGTTCTTCAAATTTGAGTTTTTGCTGAAGTGCATCATAAGCCTTAATTTGTCCAAATATATTGTTAAGCTACAGAGTTGTATTTTCTATTTGGTCCTTTACCGCATATGTCATCAAACGGGTTTGTCGTACCTTATAAAAGGTATAAAGCATCAAAATAACTGGGCTGTTAACAGCAAATGAAAATCATGTGGTTGCCTTTCTTAAAAAGAGCAAACTGACTATTTCTTTTCTGACCGGATGTTTTGTCAAAAACATGGATGTTAACCAGGATAGAGTGAATGTTGTTCCCGCCAATGCTAGCAGGAGAAACGAGTTGTCTATGTCAGTGGCGAGGCTTTGCTTCATGTAAAGCGGGGCAGTTAGAGAAATAATCGTAATGAGGCATCCAGGTATTGTGGATTGAAAGAGGAATCGCCAAAACTTTAGCTCTATGAGAGGAGAGAGTATAAAGAGGTAAATAATAAAGCTGATAACGTAGATTGCAACCTGCGCCAGGGCGAGGGCACTCAAAGAAATAGATGCAGCTGGAATTATGGCGAGAACTCTTAAGCTTTGAATTAAAATTTCGGCTTTCAAAACCAATCCCGGTTTATTGAGCGCATATAATGTATTAGGGGCAAAGGACCACATGGAAAAAATTACGCCTCCTAACGCCAGAATTCTTATGATTTCCGCAGATGCCAACCACTGGTCGCCGAACATTAATAATATGATTTCGTCGGCATAAAGGGCGAGGAATCCGTAAAAGGGAAAAGCTATAGACGTAACATAGACAGTGGCATTGAGAAAAGCCGGGCCAAGGGGTTTGTTCTCGCGATTTTGCCGAGCAATCACCGGGTAATAGACATTCCGTATAGAACCCATGAACTGCTGTGAGAACATACTGACTATGGTCTGCGCTTTGCTGTAGATCGCGACGTTGGAAAAGCCGAGAGATTTTCCTATCACTAACTCAGCAACGTTGTAGCCAACTTGCCCGAGAACGTTGGTTAGGCTCGATTTTCCACTGAACGAAAATACATGCTTACTTCCCTTTAAGCTCGGTAAGACAAACGAGTCTTTGGGTCTAAGGGCTGTCGCCGTCAGCGCGGTGGTCAAGATATTGACCAAGGAGCCCCAGACCAGGCTCATGAAGCCATGGCCCTGATAGGCCAAATAGATGCTCGTTCCGGCGGAAGCGATGGTGCTGATGAGGCCTATATACATCAGCAGATGAAACTTCATCTCGCGTTTGAACAGGGCCAGTACCGGCGAGCTGAAGGGGATGATGACGAAATTGAGGCTCATCCAGGCCATGATTTGCACCAATGCCGGTTCACGGTAGAAATCGGCGATGACATGCCTAGAAAGGTACAGGCCAAGGGCGATGCTCCATGCGGCCAGCATGGTGATGCCGAACGCGGCTTTAAGACGGTCTTTGGTAAGGTTTTTTTCCTGGATGATGTAGCTGCCCACGCCGAAATCCCGGAGCATGTGGGCGATCGCGAGAACGGCCGCGCCGACGGAGAAAACACCGATCTCATTCGGCGTGAGCAGGCGGGCGAGGATCATGCTGGAGCCGAGCTGAATGGCGACTTGCAGATAAGTGTCGGCCAGGGAATAGACAAGCGATTTTTTTACGGTGGTCACAGGTCAACTTTCGTGTAGCAAACAACCCGAGGGTAATTAAGTCTCATCGTCTCGCAGCCTTGGTGTTCGGCATCTAACCCGCAGTCTCGAATCGCCCTTGTCATCTTGATGCGTTCCTGCCGGAAGAAGAAGGCCATTTCGATACTCGCCAGTAGAAAGCTCGAACCGCGCTAATCGGTTCCGCCCCGGAATTTATCGTTCGACAACTCGCCGCTTGTCATGAAATCCGGTTCTCCATCGGCTCGAAATTGCTGTAGATCGGCCTGCATCGCGCACTTGGCCGGGTGCGCCGCGAGTTCCTGACGCAAATCTTGACCGCTCGGCGAGATGCTCTCCCGCCGGGGCAGCGGATACCCCAATGCACGTGAATCGGAATGTCGTTTTTTGATTTTCGCTCTTAGCAATTGAATCGGTTTGTCGATCAACGCGATCAAGCCCAATGAAATGACAAACAGCAGGATGATCGAAGCCGATACGCTGATCAGTCCATTTAAGGAGAACTCATGCAGCGGTTTCGAAAAGAGAAAATAGGAGGCGACCAGGCCGACTTGCCAATGCAACAAATAAAATGGGTATGAAAGATCACCGAGTAGCTTGTCGACAAACTTGTTCACGACTCCCAAAGTTCTGCCGTTGATGATGTTCAGATAGAGAAGAAAACAGACCAACAAATTGATATAAAAAGCGATGTCGCCGATAGAGGCGCTATCGCCGTTCAGCTTAGTGAGAGCAACTGAAAACGCGGCATTGATCAGGAGTATCGATAAATAAAAGTCGGACGACGGAGAATAGGTTTTGAAAAAGTTCGTTATGGCGCCGTGCTTCGATAGAAAATAAAGAGCGGCTCCGATCGAGAATGGCAAGGACGCTGCGGGAATCGGGAAATAACGGTCGGCATCCGGCCAATTCATCTGATATGAAACGGCAAAATAAGCGACGGATACCAGAAACCAGACGAGTGTTCTTGCCGCGGTTTTGGCGATCCCCATGCAAATGGTCGCGTAAAAAAACAACTCGACCGTTATCGCCCAGGTCGGAGGAACCAGGCGAGGATTGACGTCCACAGGGTACCAACCCGGAAATATCATCAAAAGATTAAATATATAGTCCGTAAGTTCGGTAGGGCGGTAAATGGAATGATGATAAGTTTTTGTCAGCTCCTCTCCGAGCCAAGCGATCAGGAAGATGGAAAAAAGACAGGAAAACCAATATTGAGGATAAAGCCGCAAAAATCGATTCAAGGCGAAAGAGAGTCGGCCACGCAACGAAAAGCCATAGCTCTCGTGCATGACCAGATTCATCAGATAGCCGCTCATCATGTAGAACCCGAATACCGCGAAGGGTCCTATCAGAACAGGCAGAAACAGATGATGGAAAACCACCATCAATGCCAGAACGAATCTAACTGATCCGAACATCGCCGTTCAGCCATCGGAGCGCATTATCGATAAGTTTTTCTCGGTCGATGGCGCGTGAGAACGTATGATCGGCGTCGGGCTCGTCGATTCGGGTTAGATCGAGATTATTCAATATGGCCTGCCAACGCTCGGAAAGGTTTACGAGTTCGTCGAATTCCTTGCCTATCAGGCTGTACCCGCTCATAAACAGCAAAACCTTGCCGTTAAAACGCGCCAATCCTTCACGCATTTTTTCCTGATAGGTTTCCAGATCATCGAAATCCCGGTCTTTGATCCGGTTCGAATTCTTCTCGGCTTGCATCGACGTTCGCCATAGATCCAGGAGCGAGCTCAAAGCGGTCAGCGGATTGAATCGGAATGTAGCCAATTTGAGCCAAAAGCTCTTTTGCATGATCCGCATGAGATAGTAGTGTTTGATGTAGGTTCGGGCCTGTGTGGCTTCGTTGCGCACCCAGGGATTCTGCATGATGAGCCGCTTAACGCGGCTGTCTTGCCATGCGTACATCATTACCGCCGAGGCGGCATTACACTCAGCCCATAAGACTATGTCATCTATGTTCGGGACTTGCTGCTGCAGCTGATCGATTGCGCTGCGTATATCATCGTCTATATGCTCAAAGCCTTTAAATTCGCCGCCGCTGTCACCAAAGCCGCGATAATCGAATCGCAATACGGGATAGCCGTCCTCCGCTAATCGCCGACTCCAAAGAATAAGTTGCCGGGCACAGCCGACCCGGTATTGGGGGCCGCCGGCTACCACTACGACGACCGCCGTATTTTTGCTGTTTGACGGTTTGTGCAAAATGCCGATTTGCGGCGAGCCGTGACAATTAATGATTAAAGGGATTTCTTCGGGACTCATAGGCCTACAATCGGTCAGTTGCGAAACAATTCGGTGGTTTTGTCGATTAACTCTGGAGTTAGCTCACGTTCGTGCAACTGCCAGAAGAAAGGGCCGGAATAGGTATGGGGCCGAACGCGTATGCCCTTTTCGAGCCAAGCAGCGATGGCTTTTTCGCTGGCGGGCGACAGTGTTTGCCCGTCTTCGACAACCGCCTCGAACCAATCGATTTGTAGAGCGGGGTTTAGCGTGTCGTAATTCGACAGCTTTTTCTCATCTATGGCGCTGACCAATTGCGGCGTTAGTTCATAACCAGCAACTTCCAGATTGTGACCTTGCCGTAAATGCTCTCGCATTTGTTTAGTGGTCTCTTTCGGCTCGCCTCTATCCATCAGCATGGCCAAACGGATACGAAAAAATTGCGTTAATAGGACCGAGCCATCCAACACCGGTTGCCAGAGGAGCAATCGGATGAATCTGTCCGGCTGTTGGCACGCCAATTCCGTGGCGAGCAATGCACCCAGGCGAAGTCCCCACAAGCCGATATTGCTATATCCCTGATCCGCCAGCCAGGAGTAGGCGGTATCGGCGTCATCTTTCCACTGCTGCCAATCGGTCTGCGAAAAATCGCCTTGGCTATCGCCGGTGCCGTAATAGTCGATCAGCAGGCTGCCGACGCCTAGAGCAGCGAGCTTTCTGGCTTGCAGCGCCACCATGACGCGGCAGCGATTCAACTCTTCGGCGAATGAGGGTAAAAAAAGCAATACCGGCGCTTGTTTGTTTCGGGGCGGTGCAAACAGGCAAAAAATGTTTCCTCGAGTGCCGGATAAGTAAAAGGGTTGCAAGCTAATATCTAGAGCTTGATGAGCATTCATAGCTTGCTCTCGACAAACGACATCAATGAACCTAACGTAGCAAAGACATCGGCACTGATTTCGTCGTCATCGATTGTGCAGCCCACGCTTTCTTCTATAGCGGTAATAATATTAACGACACCCATCGAATCCAGTTCCGGTAAATCGCCCAACAATGCAGTTTCGGGCGTAAATCGATTAACGGAATCACCCAATTGCAAATGTTGTTTCAGGATGTCTTTTACCAGTTTTTCAACGTTCACGTATTTGTACTCACCAGGTTAATTGTTTTGAAATAATTCCATTCGGCATTCAAGCGAACATGAATCGTAGGGCAGGTTAGCCCCTCGGCTCCGCTCGCGACAGGCTCCGCGTAACCCGCCGATTGAAGGTTGCTCGGTGGGTTACGGCGCACGCGAAGCACAGTGATCGGCGGTCGATCAGTGCTGATGTACGCCTAACCCACCATCGATGGGTTTCGCTTCGCTCCACCCATCCTACAAAATGAATGCCGGATTGAAAGCGATTTGGAATAAGCTTTTTCTCATCGCACTGCGGGATGTCCGGAAATATCCTCGACGGTCCAGTCGGCTGGCACAAAAATATCTGCTGTCGTTCGTTTTCACCAGACTGCCTATGTTGCCGCCGGTGAATGACGGTTCGAGGCGTCCGTAACATCCAAAGGTTTCGTACTTAGCCCGGCCTGATCGGTTTACGCACGAATGAGCCGCTTCTGCCGGGTGTCGAGACGGTCGATTCGGATATAGTCGCTTGGGAATTTTCGGTCATGTCGGTATTCGTGGCGTATCTCCGCACCACATAGCCGGACATCACGACGATAGAGATCAAGGCATAATACAGATCGAAGTATGCCATTCCCAGAAATGCTCCCGAGACTGCGTATCCAACCAAACTCACCTGAATCATGCGCATTAAATCGGCAAGCGGCTTTAACTCGGGGTAATGGTTGGCTTCCTTGGCAATACGGGCCGCGCTCCGCCAGGTAAAGAGAGCGAGGGTGAGATAAATAGCTAAACCGATAAAACCGTGTTCCCCGAGTATTTCGAAATAAATACTGTGGGCATCATGGTAATCGTCCGGATTGGGAGCATAAATCTTGAACAGATAAGGATCGAATGTTTCGAAGCCCCCGCCCAATAACCGGCTCATGGCCAAATTTATCGCAAATCCCCAGGCATTGATGCGCCCCATGGCGGATCCATCCTGGTCGTAGCTTTTGATGGTCCCCATGCGCTCATGCCAGGAATCGGGCATGAACATATATAGGGTCAAGCCGCCGAAGATCGCCAGTATGGAGTAAGCGAAACGGTTTTTCCCTTTCATGACGAGAAAGGTTCCCATGGCGACGAGACCCAGCAACGCGCCGCGGGACTGAGTTCCGAGTACTGCCACAACGCACAATATCATGGCCGCCAAGCAGCCATTCTTGAGCCAGATCGGCTTGCTGTGCATTTGCAAATATCGGATCAACGGGATGGTCATGATCAAGGCCAGACCGATCTCGTTGTTGCCGCCGATAACGGTTCCGTCAGGCCCCCAGACATGATAGCTTCCTGCGGTCAAAATTGTGAATATGCCTCCTTTCACGCCATAAAAACCCAGCGATGCCGCAATCGTTGCAACCAGCAGATAGATCCGGCGCTGGTCCTTTATGACCATCATCGTCAGGAAGGTAATAAGCTGAATTTTCCATATTTTGTTCCACTGTTCCCAGGCTCCTTCCGGATTCAAGGCGAAAATCGTGGTGATCAGCATCCAGAGGATGAAGATGGCGAGCATTGTCGTTTCCCGAGTCCACGGTATTTTTTTATCCTCTTTGCTGATCAATAGTGACAACAGCAACGATAGAGCAATTATCAAAGAAAATGGCATGCTTCTCGCGAAGCCCCAACAGGCGCGATGGGCATTCATGTAAGCGAGCCACGACCACATCAGAATGCCGATGGCCGGTGATCGGAAGATGAAAGGAACACTTCCGAAAACGATCAGAGTGACTATCAAATCACGCATGGAATACTCATATCGACAGGTTTGCGGGGCCGGGGCTATACCATCGTCCGATCCGTTTTTCGGTGAAAGCCACGAGCTTATTCCGGAGCCTGTTTAGGCCAACACTTCAGCGGCATCAGGATGATTCAGAAACAAATTCGGACTCGCCGTATATCCGTAGGCGCCGGATTGATAAACGGCCACCAAATCGCCGATATCGGCCCGTGCCAGATCCATTCGATCAGCGAGAATGTCGAGGGGGGTGCAGAGCGGGCCGACCACGCTGGCCTCTTCGCGCCCCTTGCCTTGGACTTTGTTTCCGATCACCACCGGATAATTCTTCCGAATGACTTGACCGAAGTTTCCGGACGCGGCGAGGTGATGGTGCAGCCCGCCATCGGTCACCAGGAAGACTTGGCCGCGGGACATTTTTCGATCAACCACTCGGCAAACGTACAAACCGGCTTCGCCGACGATATAACGGCCCAGTTCGATGACGACCGTAGCATTCGGAAGATGCGGCCGAATTTCCTCGAGACGTTCCGTCAGTTGCTCGCCGATCGGACGGATATCGAGAGGCTGCTCGCCCGGGAAATACGGAATGCCGAAGCCGCCGCCGATGTTCAAAAGGCGAATCGGCGAAGGGCAGTGATCCGCCAAACGCAGGGCAAGCTCGATACTTTTCTGCTGGGCTTCGATAATGGCTTCCGCCCGCAAATTCTGGGAGCCGCTGAAAATATGGAAGCCCTGGAAATCCAGTTGGTATTTGCCTACACGCCGCAACAGTTCGGGCACCAGTTCCTCGTCCACGCCGAACTGCTTGGGTCCTCCGCCCATTTTCATGCCCGAGGACTTGAGCTCGAATGCCGGGTTGATGCGAATCGCGACTCTTGCCGGATGACCCAGGCGCTCCGACTGTCGGGCGATGACATCCAGTTCGTGAGCGGATTCCACGTTGATCAAGATTCCGGCCGCGATCGCACAAGACAGCTCTTCGGCGCGCTTGCCGGGACCGGCCATGCTGATGTGCTCGGGAGGCATGGGGGTGTCGAGCGCGACTTTCATTTCGCCTGCGGAAGCCACGTCGAGGCCATCCACTAATCCCGCCAGGTGCTGGACGACCGCCGGCATAGGGTTGGCCTTGATCGCATAGTGCAAGTGGATTTCCTTGGGGAGGTGCCTACGGAGGTGTTCGACGCGCTCCGTGATGAGCCGCCGGTCATAGACGTAAAACGGCGTTCGTCCGACGCGCTCGGCCAGCCGGGTCAATTTCATGCCGCCGACGATCAGACAATCATCTTCGATCGGAAACTGGGTCAGAGCGGCATGACGGGGAGGTTCCTTATTCATGGGCACTCTCTTCGTAGAGGCGGGCGAATTGCGCCGCGAGTTGTTTCCGATCGATTTTGCCGTTCGGATTCCGCGGCAAGCTGTGCAGAAGCTGAATCGACGCCGGTACCATGAAGTTCGGCAACCGCTGGCGACAAACCTCGATCAAGTTATCGCTCGGCGTTTCGGCCTGGCTGGTGGAGATAACCGCAACGATCGCTTGGCCCAAGGTCGGGTGGGGCACGCCGACGACGGCGGCTTCCGAGACCAGCCCGGTCGAATAAATGACCTCCTCGACTTCGGTCGGGCTGACCCGGTAGCCCGAGGTCTTGATCATATCGTCCTTGCGCCCGACGAAATAAAGATAGCCTTCCTCGTCCATGGTCACGGTATCGCCGGACCACACGGCAATTTCCGGTATCGGTAATTCATGAGGGCGCCCCGGCGCGGGTCGGAAACGTTCGGCGGTTTTTTCGGGGTCGTTCCAATAACCCAAAGCGACGAGAGATCCTCTGTGCACCAATTCTCCGGGCTCGTGCGGCGCGCAGGGCGTGCCGTCCTCGCGTACGACGACGATTTCGGCGTTCGGAATGGCCTTTCCCATCGAGTCCGGCCGGAGATCGATCTGGTCGGGCGGAAGGTAAGTGGACCGGAACGCCTCGGTCAGACCGTACATCAGAAAGAATCTGGCGCTAGGCACGTTATCCCGGATGCGCTCCAACGTCGCCTTCGGCATTTTTCCGCCGGAGTTGGTCATGTAGCGCAGATGTTCGTCGATGCTTGCCGGCCATTGGAGTTGAGCCAACTGCGCCCACAGCGGCGGAACGGCCGCGAGTCCGGTAATGCGATAACGCGTCAGGGCATTGACGACATCCTTGGGCAAGAGGTAATCCATCAACACACAGCAGGCGCCTTTGAGCAGGGCCGTCGTCAGTTGGTTCAGCCCGTAATCGAAGCTGAAGGGCAGAACGGCGAGGATACGGTCCTCGGGGACGATCTCCAAATACTGAGCGATGCTCTTGGCGCCGGTAACGATATTCCGATGGGAAAGCACGACCCCTTTGGGTTTGCCGGTACTGCCGGAGGTATACAAGATGGCGGCCATATCCGTATCGATGATGACCGGGTTGGCCGGCTTTGCGGCGGATGGTTCCAGTCGTGACAAATCCGCCCAGCTTAAGACCCGAACCCCGGCGATCGCGGGCAGTTCTTCGGTCGAATCGGTGGCGATGACCGTGTGCAGATCGGTGCACGCTGCGAGTACGCCCATCAAGCCGTTGAGGCGGCTTTGAGACGTGATCAGAACCCTGACATTGCAGTCCTGAAGAATATAGGCGACCTGCTCGGCCTTAAGCACGGGATTAACGGGTACGAATACTCCGCCGGCCTGCGAGACGGCCAAATAGCTGACAACCGTTTCGACTTGCTTGGGCAGATAGACCGCGACGCGCTGCTGGCGTAAAAGGCCGACTGCCGATAATGCGTGAGCCTGCTTCGATACCGAGACGGATAGCTCACTGAACGTGAGGCTCGCCTCCTTGTGGCGGATTGCAGGGTTGGAAGGTGTTATCTCTGCGGTTCTTGCCAATAAATCATGAACTAATACAGGCATGGCTTATTTTTCGTGATTAGTTGATTTTGCAGGCATAATGCCGTCGGTAGGGCGTGGAAAATATCCGGAGCCGGTTGCTAGAAATGGCTCCGCATAATTATTGATCATCATTTCGGTATCGGTAAGTCTGCTACGAATCGTGAACGCGCGTAATCCCGTTGCTCTGGTGCAGAAAACAAGTCAGGTGGACGTCGATCAGGCAAAAATCGCGTAGTTTTCCCATTAAGCACGTCACCCCGGCAGGGAATGCCGGGGTCCAGAAGCCATGGATGGCAGAGACCTATCACTTCCTTGTGTACTGGATTCCGGCAATCCCTGCCGGAATGACGGCTTAACTTAACGGCATTGCCCGAAGTATTCCGGGACATGAATGCGCATGTCCGCTTTTTCTGCCTTAAGGTAAGCGCGGCATGAATCGGAGCCGAGGACGGGTACAGCGAATCCAATCAGCGCACTCCGTCGGCGTTATTTGTACAGGAAGGCTTCCAGCCGCGCACGGCGGGCTCGGGTCGCCCGCCACCTCTTTGTCAATCGCTATCCGAGAAGACCGTGCTACGGACAAGAAGGGGAGCTTACAACAGTGCCCACGATTTCTTCGCCCGAGCTTGCGTTGCAGAAACTGTAACTGTTGCCGCCGTTGCCATAAACACGATAGTCATAGGTACCGCCGCTGCCATAGTCGTAGCGGACAACAGCGTTTGCTCCAGTGCCCGAGATACTCCAAGTGCCGACTGTTTCGGACGGGTCCACCGGATCGGAAGGGCCATTCTTGTAATCCACGAGCGTACCGCTACCTGTACCCTGGTGCTGCTCCTGCCATCTCTCGGCGCCTCGGGTCGCGCAGACCGTCATGCCTGATAATGTGGTTGAAAGCTGGGTTTGGTTGAGATTAGGGCCGGTACACGCTGCCATCGCCTCGCCGGCGATGCTGACGAACACGATCACGCCCCAAATAACGATTGATTTCATGGTTTTATCCCCTGGTGAATTGACGCGCAAGCGGTCGTAACTATAGCGGATGAGCCCGGCAAGCTCTATCGATATCTGTAGGAGTCTCCGAAAAAACTCTGCTCTTTCGCCGGGGACCGCTAGCGCACTTTCTGCTTCGCTCAGGACAGGCTTATTCCAAATCGCTTTCAATCCGGCATTCATTTTGTAGGATGGGTAGAGCGAAGCGAAACCCATCGATGGTGGGTTAGGCCGCGCGGCCGTAACCCACCGAGCGGCCTCGGATCGGTGGGTTACGCTCCGCTAACCCACCCTACATAATGTCTACTCGAATGCCGAATGGAATTATTCCGGCCTACAAGCGGAGATCGGCAAGCCTGTGCCGACGATCCCGTTTGCCGATCCGTGACGTTCGGGAAGGAGCGAGACTAAAGCGGCCGTTTGCGATGGAAGCAGGGGATTTCAGTTACGGGACTACATCCTGCAAGAATCGCCGCACAGGTCTCCCGGCTTGATTGGCACGCGTCAGCAAGCCGGCATCGAACGCCCCTAGATAGAACAGCATGGATAGCCGTGGGGTATCCATCGTGCTGCCGAGGAGACCCACCGTAAGAAACGCCAGCAGCGCGCCGGGCAGGATCGCCGCATCTAAATCCCCTCTCGCCAGGGCCGGTCCGCAAGTTTTTCCGACGCCGAGCAACAGCAGCGCCAAAGCCGCCAGTCCCAACAAGCCTTGGGAAAAATACATCTCCACGGCTTGCTGGTGGATATGCCAGGCCAAGTCCTGATCGGCGACGAACAGCCAGCGGGCGACTCCGTCGCTGAAATCGCCGTTAGCCACCAGTTCGTGTCCTTTCTCGGTCATGAGACTTATGTCGTCCACGTCAAGCGGGGTATCGGAACTCTTGTTGTGCAGCGACAGTTTTACCGGCCGGTAAGGCCAGTTGCCGCTCCCGCCGAGTTTTCCGGGACTCACCTCGACGGTGACCGTTTGCCAGTTGCTTTCGGACGACTCCGGCCGCAGTTCGGGCAAGACACAGTCGAATGAGTAAAGCAGCGCCTTTTCGCAGAGGGGAACACTGAGGAAGCCGCCGCCGGAAGCCTGCCGAATCCGGGCGGAAAGTATGTAATGTTCGCCGGGGGCGACGTCGACGATCTGATCGAGAAAAACCGGCTCGCCGGCGCCGAGGCGTAGATAAGGGTTGTCGCCGTCGCGCATGACGGTATAGGTGCCCGGTGCTTTGATAGTTTCGGCGCCCAATGCGTAGAGAACGGGATATTGCCCGAAGCCCATTCCAATGAGTGCTGCCGTCGGTCCGTCATCCATTAAACCTAGAGCACGCTTCCAGTGCGCTTCCCGAATGGAGAGATCCTCCGAGATGCGTGCCAGCCGGGATTGTGCGAATCCGCCGGAAAGCACGGGAACGGCGGCGGCAACCGAGGCCGTCAAAAGTCCCGCGAGTGCCAGCCAGCGATGGATCGGAAATTCTTTCCGCTGCCTCAGCATGCTGAACAGTACCGGCACCAGGCCAGCAATGAGGGCGGCGTATCCGCCGCGTGAAAAGGTCACCAGCATGGCATAGCTGACGCCCATGGCGGATGCGACGCCGAATAGCTTCAGCATCCGGTTGGACGTTGCGAGTACCGAAACCACCAGCGCCGGAAAGGCGAAAGCGATGAAGGCCTCGATGTAGGCGCCTCCGGTGTGCATGCTGGCGAAGGTTCCGGTTACGCGAAACACGTTTTCGAAGTCTCCCAGCCCAACGTAGACATGGCGTTCCCACAAAACCGCCAACGTCACTATGGCTAGGCCGGCGACCAAGCCGTTTCCCATCTGGCGAAGGGCCGCTCCGCTGTTTTCCGGAGGGATGCGTCGTGTGAGGGGTACGAATAGCAGCGCCCACAAGAGTCCCTTGCCGACCATCCAGGCTTCCAGCGGTGAATGAGAGCTGTCGGAGAAATTTCCTTCATTTCCCCAAAGCGGCCACAAGCCGCGCGCGCCGGCAAGCAATCCGCTTACCCACAGCAGCGCGACCGCCCATGACAAACTTCGATTCGGCCAGGGCCGAGGCTTTATCCGGTGAATCCGCAGATAGGTTACGGCGAGTGTGACGAGGACGACCAGGTCGAATTCGTCCAGCGTCAATCGGCCGGTCCAGGGACTCAAGTCGAGCGCGGGCAGGAGAGCCGGAACGGCGAAAAGCCATCCGCTGGGATACCGCCACAACAAGGCCGCGTAGCCCGCCAATGCCGCGATCAGCCATGGCGTGCCGACGGAATAGGACAATATGCCGACCAGAGCGAGCAGCGCCGCGGCGAAAGCGATCAGCACGCCGAAAGGATGTGGCGTGCCGTAGACCTCGGGATGCGTTGGCGGAGGATGTGCCGGAGGGAACTCTCGATCATGGGTTGTGCTCGGCTGTATCGGCTCGTCACGCTTGCCGGTCAGTACGACTCCGACCCAACGCGCCAGCGCGTAGGTGACCGCGGCACTTGCTGCGGCGATCAGCAGATTGGTGAAATCCGGGTGCTTGGGTGGAACGAAGAGCTTGCCGAATTCGATGGGGAACGCCAGCGCGGCGGCGAAAAACGCCACTTGCAGCATGCTGGGGGTTTTCTCCCCTAGGCTTCGAGTCCGTAAAGCCCACCCGGCGAGACCGATCGGGGCGTACATGGCGGCCTGGGCGAGCACGCTCACCAGGGCGGCCTGTTCGGTAGTGAAATAATGATAATAAAAAGGCATGATCCGGATGCCCGCGAGGCGCGCCATAGCATCGGCAAACGGCAGCCAGGCGGTCGAGAACCAGCCGCCGAGCGCCAGCAGCGCCAGGATATACGGCAACGCGGCGAAGGGTATCGTGGTCTTGATAATCCAGGCCAGGGGCGAGGGGCCATGCCGAAGCAGGATTCGGCCTATCGCGGCACCCGCCACCAGTCCCGCTCCGCGCCATAGTACCGAAAGCCCTTGGCTCACGCCCGACGCGAGCAGCAATTGAAAGGGTTCAAGGATCAGACTCAGCATCGCTCCGATCAAGAAGATGCGGCGGTAACCCATTCCCGGAGCGGCGAGAGCGATGAAGACGCCGAGCGGCGCAATCGCGACAATTTCACTCGCTTGACGCGCCGTGCACCGCAGCCAGCCGTTGCAGCTTCCCGCGATCAGCCACCCCCAATTGTCCGAGCTCAACTTCCATGCAAGTTCTTGGGTTGAGACAACGAAGTCGTAGGGAAACAGGGACAGCAGGAGATACAGAATCAGGTAGGCGATCATCGCTGCATATACCGATGCGCGTCCGCCTTCCGCGAACGCATCCAACAGCCGCGCGATGCGCCATCGTCCCAAGACGAAGAGGGCGATTCCGCCGGCCGAGCCGAGCGTCTCGGCCAAAAGATCGTTCAGCGAGACTGTGCGGGGAGCGAAGAATATCTGGGTGAACTCCACCGCGACCGCGACCGCGAGGCAGAACACGAAGATCGACAGCGCCGTCAGGTGACGCAGTGCCCCGGTCGACCGTATGCCGACGCCCCATGCGCAGCCCAGGAACGACAACGGCACATAGAGCACGATGTTGGCCACCCAGTCGGCCCTCGATTCGATACCCAGGTCCAGATACTGAATGGCGGAGAACTGTTTGACTGCCTCATCGAACGTGTAGGCGCGATACTCGAAAGGCACCAGGCTTCCGTACACAACGAAAACCAGGTAGACCAGGAACGCGAAGAAGGCGTGGCGACGGTCGGCTGTGGGCATGCTCATCGGTCGGATATCAAGCTCGTCAGGTGCTGGAGAAAGGCCGGTGGTAATATTCGGGCAGCAACAGGGGAAACCGTACGCCGCATTTCGTTTTTGTTCAATCGCGATGCGGTCTTTTTCGATTTGCTGACTGTATCAGTGAAAAGCTGCGCCGGTAAGAATCCTTATTCCATGCGACATGCAAGTGAACATTAATCGTAGGGTGGGTTAGCGGAGCGTAACCCACCAATTCGAGGCCGCGCGGCCTAACCCACCATCGATGGGTTTCGCTTCGCTCTACCCATCCTACAAAATGAATGCCTTATCGAAGGCGATTTGGAGTTACTGCGCGTTTTTCGGCGCGGATCGGCCTATGCGAAATTTCGTACAGAGCCCATTGGATCGGAATCGATATGAAAAACACCCAAAAAACCTGGACGCCGCAACGCCTGGCTGAATGGGAGCAAACCCGAGCGCGCGGGAAACGCCGCTTCGTTTGGACTCATGGCGTGCTGCAATGGGGCGGGTTCATGTTTGTCTTTTCTACCGTGGTGTATCAACACCAGGTGTTCGGCGATATCTTCAGCACCCAGGGCAATCTTCCGTTTCGTCTGATGCTGGGCGCCCTGGTTTGGACCTTCGTGGGTTATCTCTACGGCCGGTCGAAGTGGCAGCGCAACGAGCGGGAATATGCGGAACAGACGAAGTCGCGGAACAAGGGGACGTTCGTTTCCTGAATTTCACTCGGGCTTGCCGAGGGCCCGTGGTGGGGTGGGGTGGGTGCGCCCGGACCATCCGCGCAACCCAGCAAGCCAGGCGTGCGCCGTAACCCATCAAAGCGAGCGGCAAGGCCACCGAGCGTTGCTTTCGTGGGTTACGGCGCACTTGAAGCGCAGTGATCAACGGCCGGGCGGTGCGGGAGTGCGCGTAATTCCATTTGGCATTCGAGTGAACACTCATCGTAGGGTGGGTTAGCGGAGCGTAACCCACCGATTCGAGGTCGCTCGGTGGGTTACGGCCTCGCGGCCTAACCCACCCTACGAAATCCCGGTTTCCTGAGCCCGCCGAAAAGAGCCGTGTCGCTAGGCAGTACGCATTGCGTATCGTTTCAAACTCTGCGCAGAGATTAATCAAAACTTGCATAGCCGCCCCCCATGCCCTGCGGTTTCCGCATCCAGCAAATAATTGGGGCCGGCCGGTTTGCAGCCGCCTTCCACCGGATCGTCCGCGAGCAGCATCGGCGTATCCAGGTCGACCCATTGAAAGCCGCCGAGTCCCGCCGCGAAATGCGCGCTGAAGCCCATGGCCAACCGAGTTTCGACCATGCCGCCGATCATGAGGTCCAGCCCGCCGGCGCGGGCGATGGCGGCGATTTCGAGCGCCCGGACCACGCCGCACTTGACCAGCTTGATGTTGATCACCTGGGCCAGGCGGTCCCGTACGATTCGGAAAGCATCCTCTGGCGTCCTGCAGGATTCGTCGGCGGCCACCGGTACGCCGGCTTCGCGGGCAAGCTTTGCGAGACCGTCCCAATCCTCTCGCGCGACGGGCTGTTCGAGCAGCGCGGGCTCGATGCCGGCGAGGCGAAGTTCCCTTAGCAGGGCGAAGACTTCGTCGGACGAATAGCCGGCATTGGCATCGAGAATCAAACGGCTGCTCGGATGCCCGCGCCTGATGGCCAGGAGCCGGCCGATATCGTCGGAGCGATCGAGGCCGATCTTGACCTTGAGGATTTCGAAACCTTCGCCGCGGTATTGCCGGGCCAGAATTTCCGCGTCCTCGGCGGCGCAAATGGGTATGGTGATGTCGGTGGCGAGCCGGTTTTGAAACCCGCCGAAAAACCGGAGCAGCGGAATTCCGCAATGGCGCGCCAAGGCATCGATTAGCGCCATCTCGATGCCGGCCCGGACCGACGGGAAGTTCGGGACGCGTTCGAGGAGTTCCGCCGAGATCCGCCGCCATTCCCCGGCGTGTCGTCCCTTCAAGCGGCCGGCCTCCTGCTTCAGCGCGTCCAGCGCGATCGCCTGATCCTCGGCCGTTACGGGAGGCAAGGTCGAGGTCTCGCCCCATCCTTCCGATCCATCCGCGAGCGTGACTTGCACCGCGACGTTGCGGACGCGATCGAGTCTCGACGAGGCGATGGTGAACGGTGCGATCAGGGGCACGTCGAGTTTGTGGATATCGACTCGTCTGATTTCGAGGTCTTTGTTCATGGCGTCGTTCGCTGCCTATGTTCGCATTGGGGGCATTATAGGCAGGACTTAGGAAGAATCGCCGTCAAAAGCGCCCCGTCGGACCCGATATGTCGGCAAGGGATTGCCGACCTACGAATTTCTGCCTCGTGTCGAGCCATTATAGGTCAGTAGGTCGGCAACCCCTTGCCGACACACCGGTTTGCCTCTGGATCGATCGGGACACTTCCGGGTCTCAATTCGTTCAAAAGCTGACCGATGCCGTGACCCGTACCTGCCGCGGCATGACCGGATGTTTGAGAACGCCGTCGACCCCCTCGGGCGGTTCGCCCGGAAGTCGCGAGGTGTAGTAGTAGGCGATATCGTTGCTTTTCGAATCGAACAGGTTGAAGACGTCCACGGCAAGTTTCAGTTGCCGGTATTGATAGCCCGCGCCGAGATTGACCAGGGTCGTGTCGCCCGCGTCGACGCTGCCGTCCTCCGTGAGCGGCACGTGACCGAAGTGGCGCAGCCTCACCGTGGCGAAAAAGTTGTAAGGCAGTTCGGCGACCGCACCGGCGCTGATGACCCGACCCACGGAATTGGGAATGTCGTTGGCGCCGCGCGGCGCGTCCCGATAGCTGGCCGAAGTGAAGGCGAAATCGGCGTCCAGGGTCAGCCAGTCGACCGGCTTGTAGAAATTGGTCCACTCGACTCCGTAGCGTTCGCTTTTACCGGTGGGCTCGGTGGTGCCGGCGTCTCCGGCGAACACCAGTTCCGAGTCGGACTCCAGCCACCACACCGCGAGGGTGGTGTTGAGTCCTTTCACGTACTGACTCCGTATGCCGCCTTCGGCGCCCCGTTGCTTGGCCAGCGGCGGCACGCTGCTTTGCGGAAGCGTGGGGTCGGTGGGGTCGGCTCGCGTGGTCACGCCGCGGGCGTCGTTGGAGTGAAAGCCGTAGCCCAGGTTGACGAAGAATTCGGTATCTTGCCAGGGGCCGAAGATCAGACTGAGCTTGGGGCTGACGATGGAAGCGGTCTCGCTGCCGGAATTTTGCGGGATAAGACGGTCGGCCACGTCGAAGAAAAAGGTGTCGCTTCTGAGCCCGGCCACGGTGCGGAATTTCGGTAGCCAGTGGGTCTGGTTGCTGAAGTAGAACGAGAGGCTGGTTTCGTCCACATCGCCCCGGCTGACCGACCCGATGGTGCGGCGCCGTTCGGTACGGTTCAGGGTCAGGTCCATGATGGCATCGTGCCGGACCTGGAAACCCAGCGTGTTGTCCATATCCAAGCCGAACCACCGGTTGAACCAGGTCTGCTCTCCGCTGCCGCCCACGATCACGCGTCGTTCCTTCTGGCCGATTTGATCGCCGTGGACGGGGTCGTCGAGAAAACCGGTGAAATTGGAGAACAGGGCGACATCGTAGTAAGCCGCGTACACGTTAAGCTGATTCTTGTACGAATCGCCGCGGCTCCAGAAGTCGCCGGACAGGCTGTAGCGGTCGGTCTTGCCGGCATCGCTGGGGTCCATTGTTCCGTAAAGATCGATTTGCCCGGATTGCACGGCGCGTTCCGGGATCTGATTGGTGGCGTTCCATTGGGCGCGATAGGCCTTGCCGTGCAGCGCCAGTCCCCAATCTTCACGGTCGATGGTATAGCGCAACATGCCGTTGAACTTGTCGAGTTCTTCCGGCCGCTTCCAGGGACCGTCATTGAAGTTGACTTCGGCGGCGTAGAGGAGATCGCCCGTTCCCAGCGCGTTCGAGTTCGCCGCCACGACGCGGTAATAGTCGTATTCGCCGCCGGTGAACTTCACGAATCCTTGCGGCAGTCGGTGCAGGGTGTGCATGCGCGCATAGCCAGCGGAGGAAAAATCGCCCACGTCGGCGTAGTAAGGCCCCTTGCCGTATTCCACCCGGTCCACCAGTTCCGGAATGATGCCGTTCAGATCCAGATAACCCTGCCCGTGAGCGTGGGTGGGCAGGTTCATGGGGACGCCGTCCACGGTGACGCTGAAGTCGGTGCCATGGTCCAGGTTGAAGCCGCGCAGGAAATACTGGTTCGCTTTGCCGGTGCCGCTGTGCTGGGTGGCGAGGGCGCCCGGCACCACTTCCACCAGTTCGCCGACGCGGGACAGCGGGCGGTATTTGAATTCGGGCTGTCCTACCACGCCTTGCGACGCGGAATTGGCGGCCCCCAAAAGATCGGTGGCGCGGCCCTGGACCTCCACGGTATCCAAAACAAGTAGAGAGGATGGATTTTCCTCTTCGGGTTGGGGGTGGGCCAGCACGGGTTCGGCCAGCGTGCCCAGCGCGATACCGAGTCCCCAGCCAACTATTGAATGAATGGAAAAATGGAGTCGGGTTTTCATGGGCTCAGAATAATATTTCAAGAATGACAGCAACCACCGTGCCGAACGGAATCGTTCAGGGACTCAAGAACGGGAATCGTCGGTATGCTGCGAATTCCGACCGCTGAAGCTTCGGCTTCCGTCCCGCGAAACCTAGCCGAGGGATCAAATCTCGATGTAAACAATCCGGTATTTTTCGAGGAGTGCCTGCAAGTGTGTGCGGCCGTCGCGCCGCGTTATGGCGAAGTGTCCAGATGTTTGTGCGGGAGCGGACCCGGTTGTTAATCAGGCCCGTAAATACCCTCCTGGTATTTCGGGCCGCCGCCCAGGCCCGGTACACGCCCGGCCTGGGCTCACGCGGCTTGTCGCCGCGCCGGGGCATCCCTGCCCCGGATTAACCCGGCCTATAAATATAGGCCGGGTTAATAAAGCCGCCTCCTTAAAAAATCATTCAGTAGCTTATACATCCCTAGAAGCTGGACGAGGTGATGGGGTGCACCGTACGCGCTATCGTGGAAGAAAACGCGCACAGCTACCCCAATCATCCAATCCTCCCCGAAACCGCTCTAGCGGGATAGTTCGCCCAAAGGCGCCGCGTGCTGCTCCGGCTTCTTGGGCCCCGGCGTATTGCCGAACGGGCCTTCCTTGCCGCATCCCGCCAAGATCAAACCGATCGAAATGACGATCGCCAAGTGCTTGCTCATGTCCATGCTGGTCTCCTATCGCATGCTTCGGGTGTGTGGTTGGCCTGCATAATCGCTAGAGCTTTCCTTCTTTCTTATAGTATTCGACCTCGTCGTTGATCAATTTGACGACTTCTTCCAGCGTCGTAACGGCAGTCGTAGGTTGCCCTCCGTTTTCCAGATCGGCAATCACCGCTTTCAATCGGCTGCTGGAATTCTGCATGGGCATCGTGCTTTTTTCCTTATAAGAAGCCACCGCCAATTTGCGCGCCTGCTTGGCGCTGTCCAAAGCCGCATCCTTGTTGCCCTGCTTGGCCGCGTCCAAAGCCGATTGGCTGGCTTTCTGCACTTCCACCAGATTCGGCGGCGGATCGGCATAACGCCCGCCAGCAATGCTGACGCCCGCGCTCAGGCTGAGAAACAGGGCCAAGATAATACGCATCATCGAATTGCCTCTCATGTAATGCTCCTTGTATCGATACGATTAAAAAATAGCCCGCGACCGCGGTGAATTCTCGGTGGTCCGTAACACCGAAAAAGCGTCGCGGGCGGCATGAATATCAGAGGGAGAACGTGCCCCGCATTCAGCCGCCATATATAAGGCAAGTTATGTGCCTTGGTATGTCGCTGCGTCAAATGACGATTCAGTGCTGGAGTGGTCTGTATTGACGGTGCTGTCTAAGAATGGCTTGCCGTCTCTGTAACGAACTGAAAATTAAGGTTTTAATGCCGAAATAAAAGACGTAACAGGAAATTCTATTATGGGAAATGACGCATTATCTAATGAAATACTGTTGGATATCACAGGACTATTATGCGCGCCTATCATGCCGCTTATTAGAGATCTTACGAGGACTATGCGAAACCCCATAATGTGCTGTGTGAAAAAACATAAATGGCAGGTAAAGGTCGGGCCGAGATGAGAATATTTTTCGAGCGGCATTATGTATATCACTCGAGGCAACAGGTTTTTAATATGTATCAAATATGTTGCAGTAATCGAAAGGAGATGCCAATAAACCTACTTCTATTTGCTGTTATCCGATCCGCGATTTCCCCCAATACCTCTGTCATTTCCCTTATACCTAATACCTAACTTATTTATAAGCGATTGTTTTTAAGCCGATATCCTGCTGGCACAGGAATTGATTGGTATTTTGGCGTTTGCACATCCTGGGTGTGCCGCCCGTTGGGACGTTGGAACCATCATTTTCACGGATATGAATGTGCTTATCATTGACCGATCGAATCCGGCCTTTCGGACGCCGCTGTCCATGGGGATCGTATTGCTCGGCTGTCTCGCGGCCGCGTCGGCCGAGGCGATCGCAGAACGGCAACTTCTTGTGGCCGTCGCCGGTTTGGCCGAAACGAGGAGCTTGGACCTGGTCGTGGAGCAGGGGACGATACACGGGCTATTGGCTGGACGTTTCGGCGAGCGCGACCGGGTGGCTTACCTGGGGTCGGCGGATGGCGGGAAAACCTGGAGCGAGCCCAGGTTTCTCGACGGGAGCGGAGAGGCCCCCGTGATTTCCCGGCGCGGCAACGATGCCCGCCTGGCTGTGTACGGCCGGCGCATCGTCGCCGTCTGGCAGGCGCGGGGCGAACTGCCGGGCACGGGACCCTTGATCGTCGCCGCTTCGGAGGATGGAGGGCGGACTTGGCGCCGTGGCCAGAATCCGGCCGCTGGCGACCCTCTGAACAATCAGAGCTATCCGGCGCTCACCGTCGGCGGGGATGGACGCTTTCACCTCGTCTGGCTCGACGACCGCGAGGAAAACGGCAACACCCAGGGTCTCCGCTACGCAGCATCTCGGGACGGCCTCAACTGGAGCAGCCGGACTACCCTGGATCCGGCGGTCTGCACCTGCTGCTGGACTCGGATCGGCGCACTTCCGGATCGCAGCGTGGCGGTGCTGTACCGGGACGCCGATCCGCACGACATGCGCCTCCTTCGCGGCCCGTTGAACGGCGGCGGTTGGCTCGATCTCGGACCGGTGGGGATCGCCGGCTGGAATTTCACCGGCTGTCCTCATTGCGGAGGCGGGCTGGCCATAACCGGAACCGGCGGGCAAACCGTATTGCACAGCGTCGCCTGGACCGGAAAGGAAGAATCGCCCGGGCTCTTCTACTCGCGATCCTCCGATCTTGGAAAACACTGGGAGCCGCCTTTTCTGCTGGGCGACGGGCAAAGCCGGGAAAGCGACATTGCAGCGCTGTCCGCGTCCGATCTGGCCATCGTGTTCAGCCGAGCCGGCGCCGAGGGCGCCGCCGTGTACCTGGTCAGGTCCAGGGATGGCGGTAGGCATTGGTCGGTCCCGGTTGCCCTGACGCCGCCGGATGCCAACGCCGATCACCCCCGAATCGTGGCGACGCCCTGGGGGTTCAGGGCGTTTTGGACAATGGCGCGGCCCGGCGGCGGCAAGGCTTTGGCGATGGCCATTCTCTCCCTATGACGATGAACACCCTAAGACGGCACTTATTACTGATTCTGGCAGGATCGGCACTGGCCAGTCCCGAGCTTGCGGCGCACGCGATTCTGGTGAAGGCCGTACCCGACCGTGAAGCGGTCGTTTCCGAAGCTCCCTCGGAGGTGCTGTTGACCTTCAACGAAGGGGTGGGCGACGCATTCCTGGCAGTCGCGGTCATCGACGCCAACGGCAAGCGGGTGGACAAGCATGATGCCCGGCTGGACTTCACCGACCGTTCGCGGCTGCGGGCATCGGTGGAAAATCTGGCGCCCGGCCGGTACATGGTGCGCTACCGGGTGCTGTCCGCGGACGGTCACGTCGTGAGCGGCAAGTATTTCTTTCAGCTTCAAGCCAAGTAAGGAGGGCTTTCCGATGATTCTCCACGAGCCGGGTTTCTTTCGGCGTCTCGCGAACCGCGCGGCCGTTGCCGCGCTCGTCCTGGCGGCGGGCGCCGCATCCGCCGCCGGCATTCCGCGCGACAGTTCCAACGGTCGCCAGATGTATCAGGGCGCGTCGATGAGCTGTTTGGTGGCCAACGACTTCTACGCCGTGCACTTCACCGCTCTGCAGGAAGGGCGTCATGAAGGGGAGCAAACCGATTTCGTCAAGTACTGCCAGGAAGTCCCGCGGCCCGGCAAGACCTATCTGACCCTCGACCTGCTCGACCGCGATGTTCGCAACATGCCTGTCAGCCTGCGTGTGGTCGAGGAGGAGTTCGGCGATGACGGTCGACTTCCGAAGGAAAAACGTACCCTGGCGGAAACGCCGGCTGCGGTCTACCGGAACGGTACGGCGGAAATTCACACCGACATCACGGAACCCGGCCATTATGCCGTGATCGCCGTGTTCGGCGAAAACGACGGCTTCGTCAGCGAGGACGATCGGCTGAGGGTGCCGTTCAGCGTCGGCATCGCCATTCCGAACCCGTCCAACCGTTGGCCCGGCGCCTTGTTCGCCCTGATCGTCGCCATTGTTCTGTCGGTCGTATGCTGGCGCGTCTATCGGGGAATAAGGCCCAAGCTTCCGGTCCGCGCGGCGAATGATGACGCCGAACGGCCGGCGCCGGCGCGCCAGATTCCATGAAAGCACCGGCCGTTCGACCCGTTTGCGGCCGATGCGCACACGGCAGCGGCATTCTGGCGATGCTCCTGCTGTTCGGTTCGGCGTGGCCGACTCGGGCGGATTGGGCGGAGTTCGGCAGTTACGCGGCCCTCGCCGAAGTCGCCGTCGAAGCTGACTCGATCACGGTCAACCTGCGCCTTCGGGAAATCGGTTTGCCCCGGTTGCGCTCGCTGCTCGGCCGTGCGGACGATACTCCCGCTTCGGAGCTTGCGGGGCAACTTCTGCGCATCGCGGCGGATCGGCAGCCGCTGCCGGAAGCGAAACCCGTGTCCGTGGCGAGGGTCGACTCATCGAAAGACCGGCGCCGAACCGCGGAGGCATATTACGAGGCCGATCTGAATTATCCCTTGGTCCGGCGGCCGAGGACCTTGCACCTGCTGCCCCCGGAGCGCGCCGGCAAGGACTTGGGTCTGATCGTTCTGCACCGGGGCGTGCCCGTGGCCGATCTAGCGCCCTTGTCGAAACCGGCCCGCCTGCAATTGGACTGGAACGATCCGTGGCGGTCCCGATTCGATGATGCTGAAATGGCGCGCCGCCACAGCGAACCGCGCTCCTTCGTCTATGTCGAGCCTTACGAAGTGCGGCACGAATTGCTGCTGAGGCTGTGCGATCTTCTGCCGCGGCTGAACTTTGCGCCCGTGAATCCGCACCGCATCGAAGGCGCGGAGCGGGAAAGGCTGAAACAGGCGATCGGCGACCTGCTGCTGCATCGCAATTCGCTGCGCCTGGACGGTGAGGCGGCGACGCCCCGGCTGGATCGGGTCGAGTTCATGCGTTACGGGCGCGGCGGCGTGGAAACCGTTGCGGACGGCGAGCCCGTCGACAGCGCTACCGCCGTGGTGGGAGCGATTCTGGTCTATCTGACCGAGCGTCCCGCTGAGGCCGTAGAGCTGACCTGGGAGCTGTTCGACGCCGTCGGGGCATCGCGGCCGGTCAGCCTGCAACTGAACGACGAAACTTTCGAAGCCGAGATGACGCGGCGCGATCCGGTCTTCCGCTGGTCGGTGGAGGAAGCGCTGAAAAATCCCGCTGTGTCGGAAGCCGCCTCGATGATCCAACAACCCTTGGCGGTGGCATCCGCTCCCGGCACCGTATTACTCCGCACTGCCGGCATTGCCCTCGCGGCAGCCGTCGGATGGCGCTGGCGACGGCGCCGGTTTTTGCCGCCGGGCACCGGCGCCCAACTCGGCGTGACCCTGGCCGTGGCCGGGTGCGTCGCCTTTTACCCGGAGATCGCGCACTTTCCCGCCCATGCCGGGAGCACTATCCCGGCGCTTCTCGGGGAGGAGACGATGAAAACCGAGCTGCGGGCCCTGCTGCATAATGTTTATCGGGCCTTTCAATTGCCGGAAGAGGAAGCGGCATACGACCGCCTGGCCATGAGCCTGTCTGGGGAGCTTCTGGACGACATTTATCTTCGCCAGCGCCGGGCTCTGTTGCGGCGGGGCAAGGGATTCGGCGGCGACGGTCGGGTCGAGCGGGTCGAGATTCTCTCCAGCGAAATCCAATCGGTGGACCCGAAATCCGGACGCTGCACGGTCGCCGCCCGCTGGATCGCCCACGGCGCGGTGTCCCATTGGGGCCATTCCCACCCGCGGACTACGCTTTACGCGGCGCGGCTGGTCCTGCGCCAGGCGGAAGATGGCCGTCCGAAGATCACGGACCTGGAGTTTACCGAAGGGCGCAGGACGGACCCGGCGACGTAATGATCCAAATCGAAGACCTCGAATTTAGCTACCCCGGCGCCGAATTCCGCCTCGCCGTTCCCGAGCTCCGGATTTCCCGCGGCGAGAAAATCGCCTTGATCGGGGCCAGCGGGGCGGGCAAGACGACCCTGCTGAAGCTGATGGCCGGCATCGCGGTCCCGCAGTCCGGGAACGTCCGTGTGGATGGCGTGCCTATGCGCGAGCTCAGCGACCGTCAGCGGCGCAACTTCCGTGTTTCGCGCATCGGCTTCGTGTTCCAGGAACTGGAACTCCTCGAATATTTGAACGTACTCGACAACATCGTGCATACCTACCGGATCAATAGGGTTCTCAAGCTCAATGGGCGAGTGAGGGAGCGAGCGGCGGAACTGGCCGAGGCGGCGGGTTTGATGGGCAAGCTAAAGCGGATGCCGCGGGAACTTTCGCAAGGCGAACGGCAGCGGGTCGCGGTATGCCGGGCGCTGTTGCCGGAGCCGGGGCTGATCCTGGCGGACGAGGCGACCGGCAGTCTCGATCCGGGCAACAAGAGTCGGATTCTCGGCCTTTTGTTCCGGATGACAGAGCGCAACGGCGCGACGCTGGCGGCGGTCACGCACGACCACGAACTCCTGCCGCGCTTCGATCGGGTAATCGATCTGAGCGCTTTTCGCCGCTGACCGGATGCAGCACGATTTTTATCTCGCCTGGCGCTATCTTCGCCACAACAAGATCCGCAGCCTGATTCTGGCCGCTTGTCTGGCCATGATCACGGCGCTGCCTCAGGCTCTGCACCGCCTCCTGGACGAGGCCGAGCGCTGGATGTCGGCGCGCGCCGAAGCTACGCCCCTGTTGGTGGGGGCCCAAGGCAGCGCGGCGGACCTGGTGCTGAACGCTCTTTATTTCACCGACGCTCCGGCGTTCATAAGCATGGGCGAGGCCGACCGTATCGCGGCCACCGGCTGGGCCGATCCGCTGCCGGTTTACGCCCGGTTCCGGGTTCGCGGCCTGCCCCTGGTGGGCGTCACGACGGATTATTTCGAATTCCGCGGCTTGGCCCCGGCGGAAGGCGTTCTTCCGGCCCTGCTGGGGGATTGCGTGCTGGGGGCCGAAGCCGCCGAGCGTCTGAAACTCGCACCGGGGGACGTTCTTCCGACGACGCCGGAAAACGTTTTCGACCTGGCCGGCGTCCATCCGCTCAAGTTGAAAGTGGTCGGCATCCTGGCGAAATCCCACGTCCCGGACGACCGGGCCGTGTTCGTGGATCTTCAAACGGCCTGGGTGATCGAGGGATTGGGGCACGGCCATGAGACCGGGCCGGGGGCGGGCAGGGCGGATGCGGCGTTCGCGCCGTTATCGGGCGATGTCTCGGCCTACACCGAAATCACCCCGGACAACCTGGCATCCTTCCACTTTCACGGCGATCCGGCCGACTTTCCCATCAGCGCAGTGATCGCGGTTCCGCGCGACGTGCGTTCGGCCGCCCTGCTGCGTGGACGCTATCCGGACAGCGAAGCCAAGACGCAAATCGTCCGTCCCTTGGACGTGACCCGTAGCCTGCTGCAAAACATCTTCCGCATCGGCGCGCTGTTCGACGCCATTCTTCTGCCATTGGGCGCTGCCGCGCTGCTCATGGTCGCGCTGGTCTTCGCGCTGTCGCTCCGGCTGCGGCAGCGCGAAATCGAGACCATCCATCTGATCGGCTGTTCGCCCCTGACCGTGGTCCGGCTGATGGCCGCGGAAATCGCGCTCATCGCGCTGGGCGCCGGAACCCTCGGCTTGGTTCTGGTGCAAGCGGTCCGTGCCGGTGCAGCCGAATTCGTCCGCCATTTCGTTATCGCCTGAGGGAGTTATCCGTGTTTATCTCTTTTTCATGGCGCCGAGTCGCGCCGTACTTGCTGTTTTTAACCGTCGCGGCGACTACCGGTCAGGCGAGCGCCGCCGGCTCACCCGGATTGAAGATCGTCGCCGCAAACTATCCTCTGGCCTATTTCGCCGAGCGGCTGGCGGGCGCCAGGGCGCGTGTGGTTCTTCCGGTTCCGACCGGCGCCGATCCGGCGTTTTGGCAACCCAGCGCCGAAACGGTGGGCGAAATGCAGAAAGCGGACCTGATTCTCCTCAACGGTGCCGGTTACGAAAAATGGCTGCCTCAAGTAAGCCTGCCGCGCCTCAGGCTGGCGAACACATCCCTGGCGTTCCGGAACGCTTATCTCCGGATCGAGAACGCCGTCGTCCATAGCCACGGACCCGGTGGCCGACACGCCCACGAAGGTTCAGCCTTCACTACCTGGCTGGATTTCGATCAGGCCGGAAAGCAGGCGCAGGCCGTCGCCGATGCGATCGTCCGAAAGCGGCCGGAATGGAAGAGCGTAGTGACTGGAAACCTGAAGCCGCTGCTGGATGACCTTGCCGGCTTGGATGCCGAAATGAAACAAACGGTTGCCGCGGATTCCCGCCGGCCGCTGCTTGCCTCCCACCCTGTCTATCAGTACCTGGCCCGCCGCTACGGTCTGAATCTGAAAAGCGTTCACTGGGAGCCCGACGAAATGCCGCCCGCCGCGGAGTGGAGCGCCTTGCGGGACCTGCGGGCGAACCATTCGGCGCGCTGGATGATCTGGGAAGCCCAACCCGCTCGGGAGATTGCCGCGAAGCTGAAGACCATGGGTATCGAAAGCGTCGTGTTCGACCCCTGCGCCAATCGACCGGAAGACGGTGATTTTCTGACGGTGATGAAGCGAAACATGGAGGAATTGAAGACGGCGTACCGGTGAAAACGTTGGCGGACTTTACGCATACCGGCGCACACCGGAGGGTGTTGAAAAAGCCGCTATATGTAATCCGTCGGCTTGGTGAATTCGGCTGCCGCTTAGGGCCAAAATCAGTACCTTAGGCTTGCTTGTAGCGGCATTGTTCTCTTGTTGACAGCCGCCGGGGCGTGTGTTCCAGTAGGCAAAAAGTGCGGAAAAGAAAGGCCTGCAAGATGCTCCTTCATGTCCGTTGAATAGATCCCGGTGGAGGCTTGCCGCGGGTCAGGATTCTCGCCACCGGACGGCGATCACACGGTGTTATCGATTCCCGAAAGTTGAAAGCACGACTCGCACGGAGGTGCGCGATGGCTGATACCGAAGATAAAAAGCCGCATCTCGGTTTGACGCGCCGAGATTTTCTAACGGGCACGACATCGACGGCCGCCCTTGGAGCGCTGGGGCTGCACGCTGTCACGGGCGAAGCCGCGCAGGCACTGGCAAAAGCGGCACGAGCCCCGGGGTTCAAGGGGAGGCACCCGAACATTCTGATCCTGATGTGCGACGAGATGCGCTATCCGCCATTCTACGAAACCGATGAAGCGCGCGCTTTTCGTCGGCAATATCTGAAGACCCAGAATGCGCTCCGGGCCCATGGCATGGAGTTTCACCGCCATTACGCGGCCTCGGTCGCGTGCGTGCCGAGCCGGACTTCCATTTACACGGGGCACTATCCGTCGCTGCATGGCGTGACGCAGACCACGGGGGCAGCCAAGGAATCATTCGACCCGGACGTGTTCTGGTTGGCGCCGAACAGCGTCCCGACCATCGGGCATTATTTCCGTGCGGCGGGCTATTCGACCTTCTGGAAAGGAAAATGGCACGCATCCGATGCCGATCTCAACATCCCCGGAACCCACAGCCAGCTCCTCAGTTACGACCCGAACACAGGCGTCCCCGACCCCGGTTTGGAGTCGCTGTATCTCGAGGCCGACCAGCTCGGCCGTTATGGGTTCTCCGGTTGGATCGGGCCTGAACCGCACGGCAGACTGCCGCTCAACAGCGGATCTTCCGCTGCCGATACGGCCGTGAACGGCCGCGACATCGGCTTCGCCTCTCAGACCAAGAGCCTGATCGAGCAACTCGACCGAAAACGCGGCAACCAGCCGTGGCTGATTGTCGTCTCGTTCGTGAATCCGCACGACATCACCCTATACGGGCTGGCGGCGACGCTCAGCGGAAAGTTCGACTTCCACTTGCAGGAGGGGATCGTGCCGGTCAATCTCCTGGAACCAATGCCGGCCGGACCGACTCATCTGGAAACGCTTGCAAACAAGCCCAGTTGCCAGGCGAGTTACCGCGATGCCTATCACAGCGTGTTTCAGCCCATTCTCTTCGACGAGCGGTATGTGCGGATTTACTACCAATTGCAGAAGGACGTCGACGAACAGATGATGCGGGTTTATCAGGCGCTGCAGGACTCCCGCTTCCGCGACAACACGCTGGTCATCTTCACTTCCGACCATGGCGATCTGCTCGGCGCGCATGGCAATATGCACCAGAAATGGTACATGGCTTACGAAGAGGCCATACACGTACCGCTGATCATCTCCAGTCCCCGGCTGTTTCCCGAACCGGAATCGGTGGATAGCCTGACCAGCCACATCGATCTGTTGCCGACGCTGCTCGGGCTGGCGGGACTCAATGCCGAATATCTGCGGAAGAAACTGGCTCCGGATTTCAGCGATGCCGAGCCGCTGGTGGGACGTAATCTGGCGCCGATCGTGTACGGCGAGGTCAGCCCGGATGCGATCAATGAGCCTTTATATTTCATGACGGACGATGATCCGAGCCGTGGGCTCAATCAGGACAACTGGACGGGGATTCCTTACAACTCGGTGATACAGCCCAACCATATCGAGACGGTGATCGCTCGTTTGAACGGAAAAATATGGAAGTATTCGCGTTACTTCGACAATCCCCAGTTCTGGAGCACGCCGGGCGATCCCGATGCCGATCCGCCGCCCGTCCCCACGCCGCAGGATGTGGTCGTGACTCCGCCGGACGAACCTCCGCCGTCGACCGAAGGGATCTACACAATCGAATACGCCGTGTCGGTGAAGACGCAGCCGTTACCCGATGAATTCGAGATGTACAACGTGACCGACGATCCGGGTGAACTGAACAACCTCTACGACCAGGGGTATCCGGAACAGGCCATACTGGAGAAACTGCTTGCGGAACAATGTGCCCAAAAGCGGCTGACGCCCGTCAGCGGCACGGTTCCGGGGCAGCCGAGTTGTTGAATAACCCAGGCAGAGGCGGCACGGCGCGTACGGCATTCTGGTGAGTGATCGGCGTCGAAACTCGATTAGGGGGCGCAGTCCGACCCCACTGGGCTGGCACTCGTCGCCACACGCCGACCTGAGGAGATACCGCACCCCGTGGACGCTGTTCGGCTTCAGCAGGATACCTCCCGAACGAGTCTCTTAGTACAGCGGGAGCGAGACCGGGGGCTGCGTTAGTCGCATCACCAATCGATTTTCAATACGCTCTTGGATCTGGCTACTGTGAACCTGCCCTGACGAACAGGACAAAAAGGGGAAAAAGCGCCGATAAGGCAATATCCATAAAACATATAAAACAAAAGCCAAGCATGTTATGAGGGGGTATGGTTCGATGGCGTGTGTTTCTACAAAAAGCCAAGGAAGAGATGGAGGTATCGATATTGCGCGTGGATTGGGTATGATTCTTGTGATTTATGGCCATATACTGCAAGTACTCTTCCATAAAAGAATGGATGGCGGGTTTTCGCAGATTGCTTTTGCGCAGTGGCAGGCTATATACAGCTTTCACATGCCATTGTTTTTCATGATTTCCGGAATGATAGCGGATCAGTTTACCGGTAAATCCTGGAAGCAAGTGGTCTCTCGATCTGTGTATTTCATCCTGTTGGCCTATATTGTTGATGTAATTGGTACTGCTTTCGTCCTTATCCAGCAGGGGGCGTCGGCAATCTCGATGCCCATGGCTGAGGACTACCTGATAAATCACATCGTGCTGGCCGAGTCATTCAGCACCATTACTCCGTGGTTTCTGGTCGCTTTTGGCATTGTACGATTGGCGTCGTACGCGATACTCAGGTATGACGGAATGGTGCGGTGGTCGATCGTTGCTATTTTGATGATGAGTTTTGCACTGGCTTATCAGTGGCCCAATGCGTTCCATATCAGGGCGGTGGTACCCGGGGTCGTATTTTTTATGATGGGTCGCTATCTGGCGTTACATCCCATCAATATCAACGCACTGATGCCGGGCATTCTTCTTGTCATCTCCGCGTGGCTTGCCCATTACAATGGGGGATGCACTTTTAGCTGGCAACCCTCCTGCGAGAACCCCGAGCTGCCGGCGCATTTTGCCGTACTGATGATCTTTGGGCTCTATGGGAATCTGCCGTTGTTTTTTTTGACGGCCATGATCGGTAGTCTGGCCGTGATCGGTTTTGCCAGGCTACTTGACAACACGAGGCTGTCCCCCGTGCTTGGTTTCCTGGGAAGACATTCCCTAGAGCTCCTGATCGTCAATGGCTTTTATCTCGTCTTCGCCAACCCGTTTCTCAGAAACGTGCTCGATATCGATGACACTGTTGTCTTTTATGTTGCGCTGGGAAGTCTAACCATCCTGGCGCATATCGCGACGTTGCTACTCGTGAAACGCGTGCTTCTTTATATCGAACGTGGCGCACAATACCTCGCGCAATTCTCCGTTGACCTTCTTTGGCTCGGCTCCGAGCGAATATTCGGTATGACAAAAGCAGGACGTGGCGGGCCGGCGCGTTTTTAGCGACGTGGCTGGTTGTGGAGCCACAAGGGCGGAGTGGAGCTCATCACCAGATGGATCAGTTCGCCCTGCCGGCTGGTTTCTGTTTTATCAAAGATCCGTTGCAGATGGGTCCGTGCGGTGGCTAGGCTTACGCCGATCTGTTCGGCGGCTTGCGCAAGCCCGAGGCCGGATAAGATGGAATCCAGCAAGCGCGATTCGGCCGGCGTCAATCCGTAGCTGCGCGCGAAGGCCCTCGAGCGCGATGCCTGGGCGGAATCGAGGTCGCTGATGAAGACTGCGCAGCAAGCGCCAGTCATCAGAGCTTTGATAAACGGGTTTTCGGCAGCGAGGGGGAGAACAGTGGCAAGCAATGGCCGCCCGTGCTCACGATCGATTCTAATCTCGGCACCCGAATCTGATTTTCCGGTCACGACTTCGAGGATCGCCTTCTGCAGTTCCCGGTTCGAGCGTGAGTCTCGGGCAGTAAGAGTGCCCTTGGTTGTAGTCAGGGTTTTGTCGGAAGCTAGCAGCGCCTCGGCAGCCGCGTTGGCCAAAACAACGTGCTGGCTTTTGTCCAGCAGCAGGACCGCAATCGCCAGATGCGCCAACACCGCTTCCATGGCCGATCGCTGATGCCGCATTAGGTCAAGCTGCATGCCGACTCGCAGAGCGCGCACCAGCTGCGGTGCCAGTCTTTCCAACAGGGTGCGTTCGTCATCGGTGGCGTCTCCGGCTCCATCTGCGCGCACCAGGGTCAGCGGACAGTAGACGTCGTCCTGGCGATGCAATACGACGGTAACGGGACAGCACAGTCCCTGAGGACGCGCCCAGCCATCGTAGAACTCGGTGCGCCGGAATTCGTCGACAGGCATCACATCCCCATTCGTCACGATAAATCCTGGTTGCATTCGCGGTGCAATTTCGAACAGGGGATTCATCGGCAGATAATGAGCGAAGGTCTTCGCGACATGATCGTCGTCAAAGCCAAAATAGACGAGAGGCATTCCTTCGCGGGTTCGGGAATTTTCCACGGTGAGTCCCCCGGCGATGCAATTCGTCAAACTGGCCAGCCGGCGCAAGACTTTCTCCCAAGCGGAAGGCTCTAGCGCCGCTTCCTGGATGAGATCAAGGACATCAAGATAATCCGCCTCCGAAACGATCATCCGAGTCCCTCACGCCATTTAAGCTTTCACTGCCGCCGGTTTCATAAACTGTTCCTCCGCGAGTCTCTGTGTCGTTATTGTCGATCGGAGTGACACCCAGCTCAAGTCTACGCAGTATCCAGGTTTCGAGTAAATCCCCACTGCCCAGCGAGTAATTTTATCCACAGAAAGAACATAGATCCGATCGCGTCCGGAGCTTAGCCAATCGAATGAGGCCGATTTTCACGGATTTGTCGTCATCCGTTTGAATGATGACGATGAAACAGTCTGACTTGCACAATCACCCTGGCTCTAATTTCGGCTCCAGCGGCGAGCCCTGTTCAAGAATGACGAGAATCGTCGTCTGTCTCTTGGCGAACGCTCCGGTTCAACGCGCTGGAACGGTATGTTGCTATGAATAGGCAAGGAAGGCTCCCGACGTTATTTGGTCTGCGTTGGCTACTTAACGTCGGTCCAGGGAAGGACTGGATATGTTCTGTACAAAAGACTGGCACGGTACGAAAACGCCTACGCCATCGAGAAATAAAAATAACACTGCAAGAAGACGAGCATTCGAATGCCAACAGTAATCGGTCGTTTTGTCTCCACTGATATTTTCACTCAATTAATGATCGTTTCTCAGTTCTAATACTGCAGTTAATAAGGAAGATTTCTCATGCCATACGACCTCAGCAAAATTTTCACCAAGATTCCGGCTCACATCACATTTAATGCGAAAGCTTGCAAACCTGGGTTCATCGGCTCTGCTGAGGAGTGTGGACCAGGTGTCGTTGGGATTGGGAATGATGGCCCCGGGGTGGTCGGTACTAGCACGAATGATGAAGGTGTAATTGGTGACAGTACATCCGGGGTCGGCGTGCGTGCCAAAAGCGAAACGGGAGAAGGTATCCACGCGGAGACCAATTCACTTAGAGTCGCAGCAGTTGCTGCGTTTAATCTCAACAAGGAAGGTTTAGGCGCAGCGATTTATGGCAAAAAAGTCGGCACTTCAGGACACGCTGGTTTTTTTGAGGGCAATGTACATGTTGAGGGTGATGTACATGTAGCGCGGAAGATTATTGTAGATGGAGATGTTGTTTTAACGAATGCAGACTGTGCCGAGTATTTTGATGTCATTAGCAATGCCTTAGCCGAACCAGGAACTGTGATGGTGCTGAATGAGGACGGGGGGTTACGAGAAAGCCACCAGGCATATGACAAACGGGTCGCCGGCGTTATATCCGGCGCTGGAGATTATAAGCCGGGCATAGTGCTCGATAACCGCCAGTCCCAGAATGTCAGAATGCCTCTCGCGCTGGTCGGAAAAGTTTTTTGCAAAGTAGATGCTAGCTACGGACGAGTGGAGATTGGCGACTTACTTACCACATCGAATACGCCAGGCCATGCTATGAAGGCCAGTGACCTCCATTTAGCTTTCGGGGCGGTCATCGGTAAGGCGCTGCGTCCGTTGCAGGACGGAAGAGGGCTGATTCCAATACTTGTTACCTTGCAGTAGGAATTCTTTAAAGGAACTAAATTCCTCTGCTCAATTGCGGCACATATAAGGGTTCTTCTGATCGCATAGCGGGATGATCCGGTTAGGTTCTTGGGCTAAGCAAGCCAAGCGGATGATCATTGTCACTTGCTAACTTCTGGATTCCAAGCAAGTACATGCCAAAACTCGCATCGCCAGCAGCGTCTTTCCGGTAGCAGGATGATATGAAAACCATTCGTACAGTCCTTTCGCGTAAGAAGGTCGATAAGCCAGTTGGGCTTGGAGCGTTAGCCGCCACATTTGGCTTGGCGCCGCCGGTCTCCGCCTCCCAATTGTGCAAGCTTCTTTCGAAGAGAAGTTTTCACGCAAGCATTACAACGCCAAGCCCAGAGTCTCTTGGTGGTGATATTGATCTTACTATCGATGGAGACGGGAACTATCAGCTCGAGGTCCGCATGCATCATAGTGGACTGCCGAACTACTCGTTTCGGTTGGGCATATTTCTCCGGGCAGGGAATGGTATGGTGTTTGCCCTATACAGTCACGGCACGGTCCATGGGACGTTATCGTTGGGCAGCCGTGATTTCTCCGAATTGCAATCCGGTTCCAATCCCACAATTAAAGACCATTGGGCGGACTTTGCTATTGGTCAACTGGAGGTTCACAAGGAATACACCAATGACTTGCTCGAATGGGTCGAGTCGACATTCTTGGACAAAAGTCTTTTCGTCATTGGATGCGTGACCATTGGCGCGCCGGCGGCCTGTGTGATCTATGGTTCGTCACTGCTTGGCAAGCTTACCGGTATTAGACTCCCAGGAGATATCGGTTCAGCTGGTCTGCTCGCTGCAGAGGGGGGCTTCTTTCTGCTCGGTCCGTACTCGTTCATCCCGGTATTCATCGGTGGTGCGGCCGTATCGGCCGCACTGTTCAAACGACGACGCCTCCACGATTGGGAGTACGAGGCGGCATTCAGTTTGTTCCGGCATTCGCTACCCTATGAACGCATATGGATCACCAACCTTGAAGGTCGCGAGGGCCGTGCATTTGCGATGCCCGGCATGGACGGGGACTTTATCGTGGGGGTTGGTCCCTCGCGATATGAGAACTTGATAGCTGACCAGAACACTCGTATTACTTTCTTTCACGAGTTAACGCATGTTTGGCAGTGTAAACACAACTCGACTGTGAGCATCTTATGCAACGGTGCGTACGGCCGTGCCTTCGAAGCAGCGGAAGGGAAGAGCGCGCTATATGAGGTTTCCTCCTTTACCTTGCCATGGAATAGCTACAACTGGGAGCAGAAAGCTAACATAGTGGCAACCTTAGATTTTGTGAGACAAACCTGGAATTCGCTGAAACCGGACATGATAAAGGTCGGATTGATTAAAGAGGGTGACTCTTATGAATCGTTACCCGCTTGGCGTTTGATCCGGGAACACATTTTAATGGGTATAGATTAAGCGCTTCCGACACGGTGAAAGTCAGTATTTTTCATACGAATTCGCGCGTTACACGGAAGTGATTTTGAAATGATGTAAAGGAGGTCAGAATGAAAACCGTCAAAACCTCTGCGACTTTTAAAACCGATCTGATTAGCCTTGGGGATGTTGCACGATTGTGCCTTCTGGATTTTCCAGTTGCAGTGAGCGATATCATAAATACTGGCCTTAAGCCGGAAGCCCATAAATGGACCGGCCGGCTAGAAGAGGGCGATGTCTCTCTCGAATATACATTTTTGATCTGGAAAAATGGCCTGTGGAGCTTCAGCGTCAAATTGCATGACAGCGGAACGATTGCCGGAGATTTTTATGTGGTCGAAGCCACATTTTTGAAAGATCAGCATGTCGGCACCTCGATAGATGGAGGTCCACTTAAACCAGACCAGACTTTTTCAGATGAAAAGCACGGTCAGGACCGCTGGATTAAAGACAACTGGGAAACGATTATCAAATCGGGTGTCCGGATTAAGCTGACGGTCACTCCGGACATAGGGAGCGTTGTGGCTACAATCGGAATGTTTCTAACCCTTGGAACTTTAGCCATCTTCTCGGCTTCTGGAAAGCCGCACTGTATTCATTCAGACCCGGATAATCCGAACGGCGGCGTCGTAGTAGACACGGATTGCGAATAGCCGAGGCCATGATCAACGCGCCGGACGATGGAGGAAATCGGCGGTCGCGGCTTGGTCATTTCAACGGATGGGGTGTTCGGCGACAACCAATATCATCTCCGATGGCCGATCGTGAGCTTCCTCTTTTCGGGTGGTCGACGGTCTCATCGATGAACTGGATCCTGGCCCATTGGGATTGATGGCATCGACAGTGCCGTCACCGGCCTATCGCCCGGCAGGGCTCCTTAAGATATACCTCTACAGTTATCTCAATGTATTCAATCCAGTCGGCGCCTTGAGCGTGAGGCGCAACGCTACCTTGCACTTCTGTGACTGGCTGGTCGCTTTTAAGACTCTTTTGCCAATTTCCCCAAAGACAACGGCCCAGCCATTCGTCGCATCTAATCTCAGTTTGCGATGGTATGCCAGCAACTTGAGCTCGACCCAGATCGTTACGACAGTCGTCCGCTTCGCTCCTGCTGTGTCCAGATTTTTAGTGAAAGGCTGAGCATGGCAATTCGCCCTTCAAAGCAGGAAAATCGGGGGCACACTGCGCAGCATTGGAACGGATCCGGTTGCGTCGCCCAATCTGTGCGCTCTTGCCAGGGGCGTAGATTCGGAGATGATGTTTGCTGCGCTTTGGACAAAGGACTAGTGTCGGGAATCGGCGTCATATTAGTCTCTCATTTCGGATGCAGTTGCTCCGCCACGTCGGGGGACCAACCGTAACTGCGGAACGCGAGAGCGGCATAGATCGCATCGATTTTGTTCGCGGAATTGAGACCCAGCATAACGCGGCTCCTTCTCTGCTCGTCGGAAATCCTTCTGCCGGATTCTTCGGCATCATCGGCGGTCCGAATGGCGCTACCGATGCGCCTTGTGCATTCGATATTTTTGCCGATATCGCTTCGACAACCGTTGCCCGTGCTCCTCACACAAGAAACGGTGTTCGCCGGTGAGTCCGGGTACGTTCATGGGCTTTCTGAGATCATAAACCGCCGGCTTGCGGCATTGCTCGCCGACCCAGCACAAAGGGCTATGGTTATGCATGCGTCCTTTCCTCTTCTGACGAGACCAAGAAGGTAATCATGCAAAAACAGGACCATTGCCATCCATGCGAGGGGCAGGATCGACTTATTCCGTTCGGAATTCGAGTGAACATTATGTAGGGTGGGTTAGCGGAGCGTAACCCACCGATCCGAGACTGCTCAGTGGGTTACGGCCGCGCGGCCTAACCCACCATCGATGGGTTTCGCTTCGCTCTACCCATCCTACAAAATGAATTCCTGATTGAAGGCGATTTGGAATTACAACCTATCCAAGCAGGCCTTGAAACTCTTCGACAAGCTCGGTGCGAGCCCTAGCCTCAAGCGCCGAGAGAGTTTTTATTCCGCTTTTTCGCCCGGCCAAACCTGCACGAAACCATCCCGATTCGGCATCACGACCCGAGGCAATGTTCCCGCATTCATTTCCGCCCGTTCGTCGACAATACCGTTAATATGCAAAAGGTAAGCCGTGACCGCGTAAACCTGGTCCTCGCTTAGACTGCGGGGTGCGTCCAAGGGCATCGAGCGGCGGATGAAATCGAACAGGGTGGTTGCGTAAGGCCAATAAGTGCCGATGTTTTTGTCCGGATGGGGGCCGGTTAAAGAGCCGCCCCCGGCCAGTTCGCCGGCGCTTCCGCCCATGCCTTTGGGCCCGTGGCACGATGCGCACTTCGTGTCGTAGATGGCTTTGCCTTCGAGAGCCGTGCCTTTGCCGGCCGGAAGTCCGGCGCCGTCGGGGAAGACGTTGATGTCCTGATCCGCAATCTCACCGGGCGATGCGGGGCGGCCGAGCTTGGGGCCTTCCGGCGCGGCGGCGACCGCGGCAGTCATGACGAACAAAAGTAGTGCCGGGGCCAACCACCGTGGCCCGCTTCGGTTACGATCGTTACGCATAGACATGGCTCACAGTGCCATCGGCGGCTACCGCCCAACTGACGATGGCGTTGTAGTGGAAATAACCGTGCCGCCCGCGTTCTGCAATGAGCGCCCGGCGCTCCGGCTGGACATAGCCGGTTTCGTCCACGGCGCGGCTTTTGAGCACCAAGGGAGAGCCGTCCCAGCGCCACGGCAGGCGGAAACGGGTAAAACATTGCGGCAAAACCGGTTCCTGCAGCGCCGCTTCCGCCCAACTGCGTCCGCCGTCGGCCGAGATGTCGACCCGCTTGATCCGGCCCCGGCCGCTCCAGGCCAAGCCGCTGATCCGGTAAAGGCCTGGACCTCGTAGATGCTGGCCGGGCGAGGGAAAGGTGATGATCGACTTCGCATCCATGACGAACGTGAATTGCCGCGCCTTGCCGGAAGGCAGCAATTCGGTGTACTTGGCGGTTTCGTTGCGGGCCATCACCGGCTGATTCGCCGCCTGCAAGCGGCGCAGCCATTTGACGCTGAGAACCGCTTCCCATCCCGGCAGTATCAGTCGCAACGGGTAACCGTTCTCCGGGCGCAAGCGCTCGCCGTTTTGATACAGTGCGAGCATGGCGTCGTCCAAGGCTTTTTCGACCGGAATGCTGATGTTCATCGCGGCGGCGTCCGCGCCTTCGGCGATGAGCCAGCGGGCGTCGGGCCGCAGGCCGGCCTCGTCCAGGATGACGGCGAGCGGAACGCCGGTCCACTCGCTGCACGAGGCCAGACCATGAAAATAGCCGACGGGCGTCTGTATGGGCTCCTCGTGCCAGCCGGCATTGCTGTTGCCCCCGCATTCGACGAAGCAGAGGCGGGAGACCATCGGGTAGCGCAACAGGTCTTCGATGCCGAAAGACAGCGGATTTTCGACCAGCCCGTGAATCAATAGGCGATGTTGGTGCGGATCGATCTGCGGCACGCCATTATGGTGCCGTTCGAAATGAAGACCGTTGGGCGTGACGATGCCTTCGAGTTTATGCAGAGGGGTCCAGGAAATGCCATTGCCCGGCGCGCCGGAATTGGCCGAGATCCAGCGTATGGCCTCTTTTTCGTGAGGCGAGGGGCGGCCGTAATTGGTGAAAGGTTCGCCCGGCGTCTTCATCCAAGGCGGTTCTTCGGCCAGACCTTGGCGCATGTGCCCGACGAGTGCGGCGCCGGCGCCGAACGCCAGTCCTTTTTTCAGAAACAGCCTGCGGTCCAGCAAACCGCCACCCGCCACGGGCTGCAACAGCCCCGGCTCGCGTGCCTCTTGGTCGCTCATTGCGCATCCTTTTTCGGAAGAAATCGGCTGTCGATCTTACTCCGATCGGGAGGCGCAAAGCACCACGGTTTTTCGTGGCCGCCGATCTCCGGACGCCATGTTGTCGTCGTCGGCCACGATAAGAAATTTCGCCTTTCAGGCGAGAATCAGTAAGATTCGTTCAGAAATCGAAAACCGAATGGGTGTGCGGATGCAGGACAGGATGGCCTGCGGCCGGATAAAGAATAATTTTTGATGAAACATCTATGGCTAAGGCAATACAAAAAAACAAGAAACCTGGTCAGAGCGGCCGTAGTTCAGTCGATACCGTGAAACGGGTGTCCGACGATGCGTGACTTTGCAGCCTTTATCATGCGAAGCCGGCTGCATGCGATCGCAATAGCCGGGTTGTTCGGTGTTTTGTCGCTGAAGGTACTTCCGTTCGCCTTGCTCAGCGCTGCGGCGCTCGGTTTGGTCGCATTACGCAAAGGCTGGCTGGAAGGCGCGGTCGTGGCGATCGGTGCCGCGGTCGTGGTCGGGGCCGGCTTTTTTCTGATGGAGCTCAGGCCGGGATTGAATTTCCCGGTCGTGTTTGCGATCTGGCTGCCGCTGCTGATTTGCGCGGAAGTTTTGCGGCGCACGGAGTCCCAGGGGCTGGCGTTGCTTGTGGTGGGACTGACGGTCGGTCTGTTCGTCTTGGGAATGCATTTGGTTACCGGCGATGTGGTCGCCTTCTGGCAGTCATGGCTGAGGCGGGCTGTCGCCGCGGTGCCCGGTGCCACCGTTCAGGGGTTCGAGCGGGACGGAACCTTGCGCCTGATGAATGGTCTGATCGCCGTGCTTTACGGGATCGGCCTGATGTTCAGCCTGTTGTGCGCCCGTTGGCTGCAATCCCTGGTCTACAATCCCGGCGGATTCGGTCCCGAGTTTCAGCGTCTTCGACTGCCGCGGCTCGCTTTACCGGTGGTCGTCGGCGCAATTTGGGCGTCGGGTACGGTGAGCCCGATCTTGGTCGCCGATCTCCTCATGGTCGCCGTGATGATTTATTTCTTCGCCGGATTGGCGATCGTGCACGCCCTGGTCGCCTTTCGCCGTTTGCACTGGACATGGTCGGCACCGCCGTATGTGGCTTTGATATTCGCGCCTCAATATGCCGTCGTGGGACTTGCTTTGGTCGGTGCCTTCGATGCCTTGATCGATTTTCGGACCCGAGTGAGGAAAAGGTGAGCCGGTGATGCGTCAGGCGCGCGGATTGCTAATCAGGATCGAGCGATGATTCCTTATCGGGACACCATTCCGACCCGGTATACGCCATGGATGACCTGGACGCTGATCGTGCTGAATCTGGCCGTTTTTGCCTACACCCAGTCGCTGTCCGAACAAGACTTGTACTTTTTTCTGAATTTCCATGGGCTGGTGCCGGCGCGGTATACGAATCCCGAGTGGGCGGCCAGGGTGGGGTACCCGGCCGGCGATTACACGCCGTTCGTGAGCAGTATGTTCATTCATGGCGGAGCGCTCCATCTGGTTCTCAACCTCTGGTTGCTTTGGATATTCGGAGACAACGTCGAGGACCGCATGGGAGGCGTGAGGTTTCTGGCCTTTTATCTGCTCTGCGGTTTGATTGCCGGAGCGGTGCATATTTACACCAACTCCCATTCCAATATCCCGACGATCGGAGCTTCCGGCGCCATAGCGGGTGTCATGGGGGCCTATTATTTCCTGTTTCCGTACGCTCGCGTGGTGATCTGGATGTTCTTCCTGCCCTGGTTCGTGGAGGTGCCGGCTATCGCCTTTTTGGGAATTTGGGTGATGATACAGCTTTATAAAGTCACCGTCGGTCTGCCATCCGACGAGCCTTTCGCCGATGTCGCCTGGTTCGGGCATCTCGGCGGTTTCATAGCCGGTATGTTGTCGTATCGTCTCTTTTTGCTCTCCGGACGGAAGGACGACTCGTATTACAGAAGGCATTCGACCTGATTCATGACTTATCGCGTCCATCCGTCCGAACGGATTGCCCATCGCGTCGACCGGAACCATTTTCTCTGCCTCTTGAGCGAGCATATCGAGAGAGGGCGCCTGCTGTTCGATACGGAAGATCTCCGCCCCTATGAATGCGACGGGCTTTCCGCCTATCGGGAGCTGCCTTGGATCGTCGCTTTGCCGGAAACGATAGAAGAGGTGCAAGCCGTAGTTCGGCTGTGCCGGGAGCACGGCGTGCCCGTGGTCGCGCGGGGTGCGGGTACCGGGCTTTCCGGCGGGGCCTTGCCTATCGCCAACGGCGTCTTGCTGAGCCTCGCCAAATTCAACCGGATCATCGAAATCGACCGCGCGAACCGGACCGCCCGAGTCCAGCCGGGCGTCCGCAATCTCGCCATCTCGGAAGCCGCCGCGCCTTACGGGCTTTACTACGCGCCCGATCCGTCCTCGCAGATCGCCTGCACCATCGGCGGTAACGTCGCGGAGAACTCGGGCGGCGTCCATTGTCTCAAGTACGGATTGACCGTCCATAACGTCCTCCAGGTCCGGGTCGTGACCATGGACGGCGAGCTCGTTGTGCTGGGCGGATCGGGGTACGACAGTCCAGGTTACGATCTGCTGGCGCTGATCACCGGTTCCGAGGGCTTATTGGGCGTGATCGTCGAGATTACCGTGAAGCTGCTTCCGATTCCCCCTTGCGCACAGGTGCTTTTGGCATCCTTCGACAGCGTCGAGGAGGCGGGCGGGGCGGTGGCCGCCATCATCGGCGCCGGCTTGCTTCCGGCCGGCCTCGAAATGATGGACAACATCACCATTCGGGTGGTGGAAGACTTCGTGCATGCGGGCTATCCGACCGGCGCCGCGGCGATCGTGCTCTGCGAATTCGACGGTATTGCCGAGCAGGTCGAAAGCGATCTTCTCAAGGCGCGGGAAATTTTCCGGGCGGAAGGCGCGACCGAGGTCCGTCAATCGACCAGCGAGGCCGAGCGCAAGACATTCTGGGCGGGCCGCAAGGCGGCATTTCCGGCGGCTGGGCGCATTTCTCCCGATTATTACTGCATGGACGGCACGATTCCGCGCAAGCGTTTGCCCGAAGTATTGCGCCGGATTTCGGAACTCTCGGCGCAATACGGGCTGGTCGTCGGCAATGTGTTTCATGCCGGCGACGGCAATCTGCATCCGCTCATCTTGTACGATGCAAACAATCCCGGAGACCTGGAGCGCGTCGAAGAGCTGGGCGGGAAAATCCTGGAGGCTTGCGTCGAGGTCGGCGGGACCATTACCGGCGAACACGGCGTCGGGATCGAAAAGATCAATCAGATGTGCGTTCAGTTCCGGGCCGCTGAACTGGCGCAATTCCACTCGGTCAAAGCGGCTTTCGATCCCGCCGGGCTGCTCAATCCCGGAAAAGCGATCCCTACGCTGCACCGATGCGCCGAATTCGGCGCGATGCACGTTCATCGCGGACGTGTCGCTCATCCCGAGCTGGAACGTTTCTGATGGACGCCGATCTCAGCGAGAGCCTTCGTCAAGCCGTAGCGGAGGCGACGGATTCCGGAACGCCGCTCACGATCGTCGGCAGCGGGAGCAAGACCTTTTATGGCAGACCGTCGTCCGGCAGCGTGCTGGGAACGGCCGGACACGCCGGAGTCCTGCGCTACGAGCCGACCGAGTTGGTGCTGACCGTGCGCTGCGGCACGCGGCTGTCCGACATCGAATCCGTTCTAGCCGAGTGCGGCCAGATGCTGCCTTTCGAACCGCCTCATCTCGGCGAGAACGCAACCCTGGGAGGCACGCTGGCCTGCGGATTTTCCGGTCCCCGTCGGCCTTTCGCGGGCTCAGCGCGCGATTGCATGCTGGGTTGCAGGATCCTGAACGGCAAGGGCGAAATGCTTTCGTTCGGCGGCGAAGTCATGAAAAACGTCGCCGGTTTCGACATTTCAAGGCTCATGGTAGGCGCCATGGGCACGTTGGGCGTGATCCTGGAGGCGTCGCTCAAAGTGTCGCCCAAACCCGAGCGCGAGTTGACCGTGTGTTTCGAACGGAGCATCGAAGAAGCCTTGAACACCATGAATCTGTGGTGTTCCCAGCCGTGGCCGCTGTCAGGATTGGCCTATGACGGCAGCCGAATCTATGCGCGGTTGTCGGGTTCGGACCGGGCCGTCGATGCCGTATACCGAAAATTCGGCGGCGACGTTTGCGCCGAGGGGGACGAGTTCTGGCGGGACTTGCGCGAGCAGCGTCACGAATTCTTCCGCGCCGACGGCAACCTTTGGCGGATATCCCTGGCACCGGCCACCCCGGCTCTGGATTTGCCGGGTACGTGGTTCTACGACTGGGGCGGCGCGCTGCGCTGGCTGAAGACCGGCGCTCCGTCGGAGAACGTATTCCGGGCGGCGGAAGCGGCCGGCGGTCATGCGAGCTTGTTTCGAGGTCGATCCGGCGACGGGCGGGTGTTTCAGCCATTGCCGAACGGTTTGAAAGCTTTGCATGCGAGTCTGAAGCGGGCCTTCGATCCCATGGGCTTGTTCAACCCCGCACGGCTTTACGAGGACCTCTGATGCAAACCAGGCTGGCCGATTTCGTCAAAGACACGCCCGATGGTCGGGAAGCTGACGCGATTCTCAGAAATTGCGTGCATTGCGGATTCTGTACGGCCACGTGCCCGACCTACCAGCTTTTGGGGGATGAACTGGACGGTCCGCGCGGCCGCATTTATCTGCTGAAACAGATGTTGGAAGGACAGCCGGTCACGGCCAAGACGCAATTGCACCTGGACCGCTGCCTGACCTGCCGGGCTTGCGAAACGACCTGCCCGTCCGGCGTTCGGTACGGCAGGCTGGCCGATATCGGAAGGGGAATACTCGAGGAGAAAGTCCGGCGTCCCTGGCTGCAACGCGTTCAGCGGCTGGCTCTGCGCAAGCTGATGCCGTATCCCGAGCGCTTCGGCCTGCTCGTGGGGCTTGCCAGGCTGGCTCGGCCCGTGCTGCCGGCGGCGGTCCGTGCCAAGATCCCCCCCAAGACTTGGAGCCCGGCGTGGCCGCCCGCGAGACATGCCCGCAGGGTGCTGATCCTGAAAGGTTGCGTGCAACCAGTGATGGCACCGGCCGTCGACGCCGCCGCCGCGAATGTCCTGGACAGAATCGGCATCAGCGCGATTCGCGTCCAGGGGAGCGGCTGCTGCGGGGCACTGAGCCATCACCTGGCGGCACATGAGGAAGGCGCGGCGTTCATGCGGCGCAACATAGACGCCTTGTGGCCGCATATCGAACGGGGGGCGGAGGCGATCGTCAGCACCGCCAGCGGCTGCGGGGTGATGCTGAAGGAATATGTCGACGTGCTCAAGCACGACCCACGGTACGCCGCGAAGGCCGAACGCATCTCCGCGCTGGCGAAGGATATCGGCGAGGTCTTGGCCGGCGAGGACTTGTCCCCGCTCAGGAGATCGAATGAACGCCGAATCGCGTTCCATTCGCCCTGCACGCTCCAGCACGGCCAGAAATTGAGCGGATTGGTCGAAAGCCTGCTGTCGGGATTGGGGTTCGAGCTGACTCCCGTCGACCAGCCCCATCTCTGCTGCGGTTCGGCCGGAACGTACTCGTTGCTGCAGCCGGAGCTTTCCCGGCGGCTTTTGGTCGAGAAAATCCGAGGTCTCGAACAAGGCCGGCCGGAGTGCATCGCGACCGCCAACATAGGCTGCTGGGCTCATTTGCGGTCCAGGGCCAAGGTGCCGGTCCGTCACTGGATCGAATTGCTTCAGCCGTAATTCCGCAACTTTCGTCGCGACGCTGACCTCTTGACAAGCTCGATTGTCGAATGCTAAACCGACGCCGATATCAAGAAATGAATTGTTTCCTTCATGTAGCGAGTTGTGTCAATCAGCAATCAGGAGGACGGTCATGAAGCGTATGTACTATCTCACCAGTAATCTCGACAGCACCGAGCAGATTTCGAACGATATGCACCAGGCAGGCATTACCGACTGGCATTTTCATGTCGTCAGCAAAGACGAGGCAGGCCTTTACCGACGTCATATACACGCTGCAAATCTCATTCAAAAACATGACGTTATCCGATCCGGCGAACGCGGGGCGGTGATAGGCGGCATCGTTGCATTGTTAGCTACGGCGTATGTCATGGCCGCTGAGCCCTTCGGATCGGACGTCAGCGGCTTGGTCTATGTTGCGATCTTCGGCTTCATCACGCTCTTCGGAGCCTGGGTAGGCGGTTTGAGCGGCTTGGCTACGGAGAATCACGCCATAGCCCAGTACCACGACGACATTAACGCCGGGAAATATCTGATCATGATCGACGTGCGCCGCGACCAGGAGGAGAGCGTCCGCTCGCTGATGGCGGAAAAGCATCCGGAAGCACGGCTGATGCGGGTGGGCTCGACTTTCGTCAATCCGTTCGAGTTTGCCAAAACGACACCTGCCTGAATTATTAATCCTTTACGCTTGGCCCTCGGTATTCACGCGATACTAGGTCGTTTGGAACAAACGATCGGTGGCTAATTTTGGTAAAATTTGGCCACCGATCCGTTTTCCTGCCGAGAATGACCCAAAAACTTTTCATAGAAACCATTGGTTGCCAAATGAATGAGTACGATTCCGCGAAGATGCGCGACGTACTCCATGCTTCCCATGGCTTCGAGCTGACCAACGACCCCGAGGAAGCCGATGTCTTGCTGCTGAATACCTGTTCAGTCCGGGAAAAGGCACAAGAAAAGGTTTTTTCGGAATTGGGACGCTGGCGCCCGCTCAAGGACAAGAAACCCGGCGTCGTCATAGGCGTCGGCGGTTGTGTCGCCAGCCAGGAAGGGGAGGCCTTGCAGCGGCGCGCCCCCTATGTCGATATGGTTTTCGGTCCGCAGACCCTGCATAGGCTGCCGGAACTGCTGGACAAAGTAAGAAAGGATAGAGCGCCCGCCATCGATGTTTCTTTCCCGGAGATCGAAAAGTTCGATGCGCTTCCGGAGCCGCGCGCGGAAGGACCCAAAGCCTTTGTCTCGATCATGGAAGGGTGCAGCAAATATTGTACGTTTTGTGTCGTACCTTACACGCGGGGCGAAGAGATCAGCCGTCCTTTGGACGACGTGATCGCGGAAATCGTCGCTTTGACGGAGCAGGGCGTGCGCGAGGTGGTGTTGTTGGGACAGAACGTCAATGCGTACCGAGGTGTGATGGCCGACGGCGAAATCGCCGATTTTGCTTTGCTGCTGAATTACGTGGCTGCGATCGACGGTATAGAGCGCATTCGATTCACCACGTCTCACCCGGTGGAATTTACCGACAGTTTAATCGAAGCTTACGCGGAAATTCCAAAACTGGCAGACCATTTGCATCTCCCCGTACAAAGCGGCAGCAACCGAGTTTTGAGCTTGATGAAACGCGGACATACCCGCGAAGAGTACATCGAGAAAATCCAGAGGCTGCGGGAGGTCAGACCCAACCTCAGTTTGTCGTCGGATTTTATCGTCGGATTTCCCGGCGAAACCGAACAGGACTTCGAAGAGACCATGGATATGATAGAAACTCTGGGTTTCGATCATTCTTACAGCTTTATTTACAGTCCCCGTCCCGGTACGCCGGCGGCCGAAATGACAGACGATGTGCCCATGACGGTGAAAAAGGAACGCTTGGCCCGGTTGCAGACGAGAATCAACGAAATGTCGGCGGAAATTTCCCTCGGCATGGTCAATACGGTGCAGCGTATATTGGTCGAGGGCCTTTCGAAAAAGGATTACGCTCAACTGAGCGGACGTACCGAGAACAACCGGGTAGTCAATTTCTCGGGCCCGTCGAAGCTAATCGGTCAATTTCTGGATGTCCTGATCGTCGAAGCACTGCCCAACTCGCTGCGGGGCAGATGGGTAAACACCTCGGCTCCCGATTTTTCAACCCACGAGACCAGCGGTCTCACCGCATAACTTGCTTAATCATCTGAACTCCTTGCATCTCACTTTAGAACCCGCCGACAACGAGCGGCTGGCCAGTTTGTGTGGCCAATTCGATGAACATCTGCGCCAGATCGAAAGACGGCTGGGCGTGGAGATCGCCAACCGCGGCAATCAGTTCGAAATCATAGGCTCCGGCAAACCGGTGCAGGCCGCGTACAAAGTGCTTCAAAGCCTGTTCGATGCGACCTCGCACGAGGTGATGACGCCCGAGCGCGTCCATCTGTCCTTGCAGGACTCCAATATCGCCGCCATGCTGGAAAGTGCCGGCGACGAGGTCGAACCGCTCGCCATCCGAACCAAGCGTGGCGCGATCAAGCCGAAAGGCGCCAATCAGCAGCGTTATCTCAAGAATATCCAGAGCCACGATATCAACTTCGGCGTCGGCCCCGCCGGAACGGGCAAGACCTATCTGGCCGTGGCTTGTGCCGTTGCCGCCTTGGAACGGGACGAAGTCAGGCGCCTGATTCTCGCGCGTCCGGCGGTCGAAGCCGGCGAGAAGTTGGGCTTCTTGCCGGGCGACATGGCGCAAAAGGTGGATCCTTATTTGCGGCCCTTGTACGACGCTCTCTACGAAATGCTGGGTTTCGAGCGGGTGGCCAAGCTCATCGAGCGCAACGTGATCGAGGTGGCGCCTCTCGCGTTCATGCGCGGACGCACCTTGAACGAGTCGTTCATCATCCTGGACGAGGCGCAGAACACGACCGTCGAGCAGATCAAGATGTTTCTGACCCGGGTGGGGTTCGGTTCCAAGGCCGTGATCACCGGCGACATTACCCAGATCGACCTGCCACGCAACAAGGAATCGGGGCTAAGACATGTCTTGGAGGTCTTGCGCGATGTCGAAGGCATCAGCTTTACCTTCTTTACGTCTCAGGACGTCGTGCGCCATCCTCTGGTGCAACGTATCGTCGCCGCTTACGAGGCCTACGAGCGAGCGAATGTGACCGATCGATCAGCATGATCCTAGAAACGGCAGTTGACCGCTTCGATGCATCAGAAAAGTCCAATGAATTATAAGTGTCCAACCGTGTACCGATCTCACCTGTTCGGTGAAACCACTACGCGCGCGATTGCACGGCGGACGGGCCGCCTGGCGGCGTTGCTCCTTCTTGTGGGGGACGGCCCCACGGCGGCGTCGCGCCTTGCCATCCGGCCCGTCCGCCGCACACTCGCGCGCGTCCAACTGCCGTTTCTAGGATGATAAGCGTCGAAGTCCAGCACGCCACAGTGCGGCAGTGGGTCCCGGAAGACGGAAAATTTCTGCACTGGGCGAGCGCGGCGGCGAAACGGGAGGATGCCGAGTTAGTCATACGGATTGTGGACGAGACGGAAAGCGCCGAATTGAACGAGCATTACCGGCACAAGGCCGGACCGACGAATATTCTCAGTTTTCCTTTTGAAGTGCCGGAAGGCGTTCCCAATCAGTTGCTGGGCGATCTCGTCATCTGTGCCGCCGTCGTCGAGCGCGAAGCGCGCGAGCAAGGCAAAACACTCGAAGCCCACTGGGCGCATATGGTGGTGCACGGTGTGCTGCACCTGCAAGGTTATGATCACATCTCGGAAAGCGACGCCGCCGTCATGGAGGCGGAAGAGATCGCTATTCTCAATGATCTAGGATTTCCCAATCCCTATGAGGAGATCATCACGTCATGAACGAGGAGCAAACGGGCGAGCATCGAAGTTGGCTCGAACGACTAGGCCTTTTCTTCACGGGTGAGCCCGAGGACCGCGAGGATTTATTGGAATTGTTGCGCGCTGCTCAGAAGCGGAATCTGATCGAGCTGGAAGCGCTTTCGATGATCGAAGGGGTCATGCAAGTCTCGGAACTCAAGGTCCGTGACATCATGATTCCCAGAGCCCAAATGGTCGTGGTTTCGCAGGATGCGGAACTGGAGACGATATTTCCGTTGGTGGCCGAGTCCGCCCATTCCCGCTATCCCGTCATTGGAGAGGATCGTACCGAAGTGGTCGGCATTCTCCTGGTGAAGGACCTTTTGATTCACAGCCTCAAGGACAAGACGAAGCGGGTAAAGGAAATCATGCGTCCCGCCCAATTCGTCCCGGAAAGCAAACGACTCAACGTGCTGCTCAAAGAATTCCGTACGACCCGCAGTCACATGGCTATCGTGGTCGACGAGTACGGCGCTGCGGCCGGTTTGGTGACGATCGAGGACGTCTTGGAACAGATCGTCGGAGAGATCGAGGACGAGCACGATTTCGGCGAAGAGGAATACATTTTCAGGAAGAACGATCGCGAATATACGTTGAAGGCTCTGACGCCGATCGACGAGTTCAACGATTACTTTTACGTCGACTTCAACGACGATGAATTCGATACCATCGGGGGGCTGATCGTTCACCAACTCGGCCATGTCCCCAAGAGGGGCGAGAAAGTGGAGATCGATCGCTTCCGCTTCATCGTGCTGCGGGCCGACAGTCGCCGCGTGCACTTACTGAAGCTGATCCTTCTGCCCCAGCCCGAAAGTCAATCCGAGACTAGCGCTCGCGTGGATTGATAAGATTCTGACCGTGTTTTACGACATCCTGGCTCTGATCGGCGGTCTATTGTTGCCGCTGGCGTTTGCCCCGTTCGACTATCCCATTCTTGCCGTCATCGGCTTATTTCTCTTGTTCGCAAGCTGGCTGAACGTCTCGCCGGGGAGGGCGTTTTTGCGCGGCTATCTATTCGGCTTGGGACAATTCGGCCTGGGCGTTTCCTGGGTTTACGTCAGCATGCACGATTACGGCGGCGCCAGTCCGCTGGAGGCCGCAGCGCTGACCTTCGTGTTCACGGCCTTCCTGGCGCTTTATCCGGCACTGGCAGGTTGGCTTTCGCGTCGCTTTTTCATCGGAAGCCGGATCTATCAATCGCTCATCGTTTTCCCGGCCGTTTGGATTTTGGGGGAATGGGTACGAGGCTGGTTCCTGACAGGGTTTCCGTGGCTGCAAGTCGGCTACAGCCAAATCGACACCCCGTTGGCCGCCTACGGCCCCGTCCTCGGGGTCTACGGTATCGGCTGGGTGGTGGCCTTCGTGGCGGGAGGAGTCCTCGCGGCATTTTACTCGGCGCGCAAACCGCGGACCCTCATAGCCGTTGCGATCGTCTTAGTGCTCGGCATGGGTAGGGTGCTGAGCGGCGTTTCCTGGACGCAGCCTGCGGGTGAGCCGTTCAAGGTGACCTTGCTCCAGGGTAACGTGCCTCAAGACATGAAATGGCAGCCCGAATTCCAGCGGGAAACGCTGCAAATGTACACCGAGATGACGCGGAAATCGTGGGGTTCGCGGCTAGTCGTTTGGCCGGAAACCGCCATTCCGGCGTTTTACCATCAGGTCAAGGAGACCTTTCTTGCCGATCTGGAGACGGAAGCGGCGGCGCGGGGTACCGATCTCCTGATCGGCGTACCGTTTTACGATCAAACCCAAGACCGCTATTTCAATGCGGTCGTTGCGCTGGGGGAAACGCCGGGGATTTATTTCAAACGGCATTTGGTACCTTTCGGAGAATATCTGCCGCTGCGGCCGGTGCTGGGTTTCATACTGGACATTCTGGAGATTCCTCTGTCGGATTTCGCCAGCGGAAACGGCGGCCAAGCGGCTCTGGTCGCTGCGGGGCATCCTCTGGCAGCCTCGATCTGCTATGAGGACATCTTCGGCCAGGAGTCGCTGGCCGTTCTACCTCAGGCGGCGTATCTCGTGAACGTTACGAACGACGCCTGGTTCGGCGACTCTATCGCACCCCACCAACATGTGCAGATGGCACGGATGAGGGCGCTCGAAACCGGACGTTACATGCTGCGCGCCACCAACACCGGTATAACCGCGATTATCAGCCCTAAGGGCAAAATCGATGTCGCCGCGCCTTTGTTTCAGCGTACTCAGGTGGCCGGGACGATCACGCCCATCGAAGGCAGCACGCCTTACGCGCGGTGGGGCGACTGGCCGGTCGTCGTGGTTCTGGGGATGGGCTTGAGTTTCGCGGCTTGGCGTCGTCGGCGCATCCTACAGACGGATTCGTCAGCCGAGTAGGTCGGGAATCCTTTCCCGACATCGCGGGTTGGTTAGGCGTTCGTCGGCAAAGGCTTGTTGATCGGCGCCTATCCCATGACGCCCTACGCCGCGATCGACGGCAATGGCAGCCTTCGGTTCTCGCGCAGCAGACGGCCGAATTGCTCCGCCGTGACCGGACGGCTCGAATAATAACCCTGCATGTCGTCGCACCTGTGCCGGCAGAGGAAAGTCAATTGTTCCAGGGTTTCCACGCCCTCCGCGATGACCTTGAGACCAAGGGTGTGGCCAAGCGAGATGACGGTTTGCACGATCACGGCATCATTGGTGTCGGTTGCGATGTCGCGGACGAAGGACTGGTCTATTTTCAGCCGGTCGAACGGTAGCCGCTTGAGATAACTCAGGCTGGAATAGCCCGTTCCGAAATCGTCCACCGAAAGCTTTACGCCCAACTCTTTCAATTCCTCCAAAATCGGAATGAAACGCTCGGGATCGTGCATGACCATGGTTTCGGTCAATTCCAATTCCAGATAGCGGCCTTCCAGTCCGGTTTCCCGTAGCGTCTGGTTGACCAGTTTGACGAGATTTCCGCGTTTCAATTGCTTAGCCGAAAGATTGACGGCGACGTCGAACGGCGACAGTCCCGCATCCTGCCAGGCTTTGCTCTGCAAACATGCGGTTTTCAGAGCCCAAGAGCCGATCGCGTGGATTAAACCGGTTTCCTCGGCCATGGGGATAAACCGGGAAGGCAACACCAAGCCTAAGTCCGGATGGCGCCACCGGATCAGCGCTTCCGAGCCGATGATCCTTCCGCCCCTGAGTTCGACCTTGGGCTGATAAAAGAGCTCGAATTGCTGCTGTTCCAAAGCCCGCCGCAACGCGCTTTCCATTTTGATGCGTTCGATCGCGCGCTGGCTCATTTCGCGGGCATAAAGCCTGAAACCGCTGCCGCCTTCCTCCTTGGTTCGGTACATCGCCGTGTCCGCATGCTTGAGCAGCGTCTCCATGTCTTCGCCGTCGGCGGGATAAACGCTCGCTCCGATGCTGCCGCTCATGAACAGTTCGCGTCCCTCGATCAGGAAAGGTTTGGCGATAGCCCGCAAGATCTTGACGGCTACGAACTCGATGTCTTCCATTCTTTCGAGATCCGAGAGCAAGATGAGGAATTCGTCGCCGCCTTGCCTGGCTACCGTATCGCCCTCGCGGACGGACGCCTGGAGACGCTCGGCGACGGCCTGTAGCAAGGCGTCGCCGAGCGCGTGGCCGAAGCTATCGTTGACATCCTTGAACCGGTCCAGATCGAGAAACAGCAAGGCTAAAGGCCGCTCGGTGCGCTTGGCGTGGGCCAGCGCCTGAAACAGGCGGTCGGCGAGCAGGGTGCGGTTGGGTAAATGAGTCAGGGCATCGTGGGTCGCCAGGTACTCGATGCTGGCCTCATATTTCTTTCGCTCGGTAATGTCACTTGCGACGCCGTCGAGACGCATAGGGTTTCCGGCCTTGTCGTAAATGACCTTGACCCGGTCTTCCAGCCAGCGTATTTCGCCGTCCGGACGCAGAATACGGTATTCCGCGGTCAACGTACCCGTCTCCAATAGCTCTCCCAGGGTTTTCTGCATCCGCTCCCGGTCATCGGGATGGACGCTTTGCAGCCAGAGGTCCTTGTTCTTCATGAAGTCAGCGACGGGCCGGCCCCAAACTTTCTCCGCCGCGGCGTTGACGTAAAGCGTTTCGCCGGTCGTCGGCGAGAGAGACCAAACGATATTGTCTATCGAGCCGAGGATGCTGCTCAGTTTTTCTTCGGAAATCTTGAGTTCTTCCTCGGTACGTTTACGTTCCACGAACAGGCCGATTTGGCTGCCGATCGCGGTGAACATGTTCATCAAATCTTCCTTGGGTTTGCGGATTTCCCGGCTGAAAAACTCGATGGCTCCGAGCACCCGGCCCTCGAAGCGTATCGGAAAGCCGAATGCGGCGCGGAGCCCGGCATTTCCGGCGAGTGAGGCTCGCAAGAAGCTGGGGTCCCGTGAGAGATCCGCAATCCAGATGGACTTTGCGGACATCCAGATGCGTCCCGGCAGTCCTGCTCCGGGCGCAAAACTCATCGACCGGCTGGACGCTGCGAATTCCTCGGTATCGGAACCGTCCCTGCGCCAGAGGCCCGCGCAGCGCGCCACTTTCGCCCTGTCGTCCACCACCCATAGCGCCCCCACATCCACATCCCAGTTCAGAGTCTCGCAAATCACTTGCAGAATCTTTGGGCTCGCTTCCGCTACCGTTGCCGACTCGGCCAAAATCCGGGCTACTTCGTATTGCGTCGTCAGACGCCGTTCCGCGCGATCGCGGGCTGCTTGGGTTCGGAGGTTGGCTATGCCGTATGCGATATCGTCCGCCAGCTCTTCCATCAGGGCCTGTTCATCGGGACCGAACGCGCCCGGCACGTTGTCGTAAATGCTTAAGGCGCCAAATGTATGGGAGTCGGTTTTGAGGGGGAGGGCGATGACGGAGCGATAGCCCCGCGAGAGAACGTTTTCCCGCCAACCGGGCCATTCCCGAATGATCGCCAGGTCCGGCACGACAACCGTTCTTCCGCTGCGGATCGCCCTGCCGACGGGCGTGCAACAGCTGTCCGTGTCCATCTTGGTGAATCGCCATTCTTGAAGGCACCCGACTTCGCAACCTGCGTGGGCGACCGGGACCAGCGTTCTGTGTTCTTCGTCGCGGACCACGCCGATCCAAGCCATCGGATAGTGGCCCGCTTCGACCATGGTTTGGCACATCTGATCGAACAGGTCGTGCTCCTCCCGGGCATGAATCAACGCGTGGTTGCATTCGGCCATCACGGCGCGCGCACGCAAGGTTTTGCGCAACGACTCCTGAGCCTGCTTACGTTCGGTGATTTCGAGCTGCAAGGCCACGGCCCGGCGCTGCAATTCGTCGTAGAATCCGAGATTTTCATAAGCGGTCGCCACCTGGGCCGTTACGGTAGCGGCGATATCCTCATCGATTTCGTCGAATTCCGCCGCTCCCACCTTATTGGCGACATAAACCCAGCCATAGAGTCGGCTCGAGGATGCAATCGGCAAACCGAGGAGGGAATAGACCGGCGGGTGTGCGGCGGGCAGACCCAAGACCTCGGGATCGCCGCTCAATCCGGCAACGCGCAGTGGACGGCGTTCGGTCAGCAAACGGGCCAAAATTCCGCTTTTGGGCGGCAACGAGTTCGAAAGATCTATCGTTAGGTCTTCCATGCCGCGAGTGTAGACCCGGCACAGGTGTACCTCGTCCTCCTCCAGCAAGCCGACGACGGCATATTGGGCGGCACAGACGTCGTGGGCTGCCCGGCAAAAGGTCTCGAGCAGCCGTTCCGGATCGCGGACCGAGGTAAGTTCCAGTCCCAACTCGATGAGCGTGGCGAGCCTGAGACTGATCTCCTGCAGACGAGTCAGGGACATCGAGAAGCGTGCGGCAATGTCGCGTAACTCGGGCTCTCCGACTGCCGCCGGTGCGGACTCGATGATCCGCGCTACCGACTGGCGGATCGTCTCGATATCGGAGAAGTAGCCTGTGAGTTGGCCGGTTATATCGCCGAGCGACTCCGTACCGCGCTGAGTCGCCGTCTCGGGCAGACGGTCGGGTTCTATCGCGGGCAGCCCGAGCACGTTTTGTACGACGCCGAGAATTTCCTCGGGCGAGGAGGGTTTGGCCAACACGGCGGTCACTCCGCAGGCCTCGGCCAAGCTTCGCGCTTCCGGCGTGCGGTAGGTTGCGGTGTAAAAGATCACGCGGGTATCCGCGAGCGACGGTTCGGCGCGGAGACGGTTTACCAGTTCGTATCCGTCGATAGCCGGCATCAAGATATCGGTGATAACCAGATCGGGATGCTCGGCTCGGACGAGGTCCAGAGCTTCCGCGCCGTCCGAAGCCTCGAGCAGGCGATGGCCGCCGTAGCCGAGGAGCGTTACCAGAAACTCTCGGTTTAGGGGGCGGTCGTCAACGATCAGAATCTTAGCCATACCGGGCTCCGTCCAGACAATGCTCGATCATTTTCAGCAAGTCAGCGGTTCGATGGGTTTATTAACCCGGCCCATAAATGTAGGCCGAGTTATTTCGGGGCAAGGACGCCCCGGTGCGGCGACAAGCCGCGTGAGCCCAGGCCGGGCGTGTACCGGCCTGGGCGATGGCCCGTAAACGCCAGGAGGGTATTTAGGGGCCTGATTAATTGGTTTCAAGCGGTTGACGCCCTGGCTCGGCATGAGTTCCCGTGCCTTGGCACCAGGCGCCCAGGCGGCGATGAGAATGACTGGCGCGGCTCTGGCCGCTCTAGGAATGCTCCGGTCGTTCATGTTGGGCATCTTCAGGTCGGTCAAAATCGAACCCCAGCGAGTTGGAACGCAAATAGTTCGGCAAGAAACGTTCCAGTTGCCCGACGAAAGACTCCGGCTCGATGGGTTTGGAGAGATAGCCGTCGAACCCGGCAGCAAGCAGAGCGTCGCAATCGCCTGCCATGGCGAAAGCGGTAACTGCCACCACGGGAATGTTCCGGAGGTCGGTACGGCGTCTGAGTTCCCGAATCACGCCATAGCCGTCCAGCTTGGGCAGCTGGATGTCGCAAATAATAAGATCGGGCAGCTCCCGGCGGGCGATCTCCACACCCGCTTCGCCGTCGCGGGCGGCAAGCGTGACATGCCCATACGCTTCCAGCAGATAGGCCATTAGATCCATGTTGTCGGGATTGTCCTCGATGAGGAGTATACGCGCCGGCATCAGCCAGATGTCTTTGACGGCAAGCTTAGGGTGAATGTACTGCCGGCACCGTATTCGCTCCGTACATCGATGTGTCCGCCGATTAGGGAAGCCAGCTTTTGGCAAAGGTACAAGCCCAGTCCGGTGCCTTCGGAGGGACGGTTGGCCGCGGCGTTCACTTGGGTAAACGCCCGAAACAGCTTGGCTTGGTCTTCCGGTTTGATCCCGATGCCGGTGTCCAGCACGCTGACGTCGATCATCGTGTTGCCGTTTTCATGGCGCCGGCTCAACTCGATCGATATCTTGCCCTGTGAGGTGAACTTGACGGCGTTGTTCGCGAGATTGATTAGGATTTGTACGAACGCGCGCCGATCGGTTTCGATGACGATGTCGTCCCGCGGAAGCTCGATCTCGAGTCCGAGGCCTTTTTGTTCCGCCATCGGACGCAGGGTTTCGGCGACCTCCCGAATCGCCTCCTGGCACACAAAGGGTTCCGGATTGGATTTGACTTTGCCCGATTCGATCTTGGCGAGGTCCAGCAAATCATTGATCAGCGACAGCAGATGCTTGGCGCTGGTCTGAATGATCCGGAGCTGTTTTTCCTGTGCCGCGGTGAGAGGCCCCGGCAGCCTCATCAGCATGGTGCCGGTGAAGCCGATGATGGCATTGAGCGGCGTGCGCAGTTCATGGGACATGCCGGCCAGAAAATGGTCCTTGGCCAGATTGGCCTGTTCCAATTCGAGAATCTTCTCGCGCAGGGACTCGTCAAAATGCTTGCGCTCCGTGATGTCTCGGATTGAGGCGATAACGAGGATGCCGTCTTCGGATTCGAGCGCGCTGAGCCCGATATCGGCCGGGAACTCGGAGCCGTCCCGGCGCAGGCCGTGTAGGTCAAATGCGGCATCGATCGGCCGAACCCCCGATTCGTCCAAAAAAGGATTGCTGCGCCCGGCCTGTTCGCCGCGGAAACGATCGGGCATCAGAATATCGACGTTGCGGCCGAGCAGTTCGCTGCGGTCGTAGCCGAACAATTTCTCGGTTTGCGAGTTTACGAATGCGATCCGGCCACCGCGGTCGACGATGACTATAGCGTCCGGCGCCGTTTCCAGTAATTCCCGGAAGCTCTCGGTTCCGGTGATCGCGCCGGACGGGCAGCCCGTTGTCATCGGATTGTTATCGGACTCGATTAGTGACGACATGCCTCAAGCAGATAATGGTGTTCCTGGTCGGACTTCGTCCGCTGTCCAAGGCGGCGAACGAACGCTGTTCTCAGTACTCGGTTCCGCTATTGGTTCGTAGACCGTTTGTCATCTGAAAAAATCCCCTTTTTAGGTGTAAAAAAGTCATTACCCGCATACGCTCCGTGACAATCGTCGATCCGGTTAGCCGGTACTGGATAGCCATGGACCTTCAATCGGCGCGGTTTGTACGGGCTCCCGGTCGGCTCGGGATATAATCCTCCCATGCAAACGATTCCGTTGAATAGTCACCCGTCCACGCCCTGCGAGCTCATCCGCCGTTTCACGGTGCGTGTGCAGAAGACATCGGATGGGGTACTCGCCCTCGAGTATACGGTCGAAGGGGATGTGTCGGGTCTGCATATTCCGCGCCCTCGGGTTGCACGACGCACCGACGGCCTTTGGCGGCATACTTGCTTCGAGGCATTTCTGATGCACCGCGAAGGGTATTATGAATTCAATTTCGCGCCGTCGAGCGAATGGGCCGTCTATCATTTTGAGTCTTATCGAGACGGCATGTCGGTCGTTAGACAAGCCCCACCTCCGAAAATTTCCCTGACGCTCGATGCCTATCGGCTTGGGCTGAATGCAATGATCGACCTGAACGGTCTATCGACCGAGATCGAGAGCGCAACCCTGAGCCTGGCATTGTCTGCCGTGATCGAAGAGCAGGACGGCAGGCTATCGTATTGGGCGTTCAAGCACCCGCCGGGCCAGCCGGATTTCCATCACCCGGACGGTTTCGCGCTCAGGCTCGATTCCGCCGGCAACAACTGAGATTTGCCACAAGGAGACATCGATGAAGTTTGGCATCGACCGGCTGCTCGACAGCCCGGATCTTCGCAAGCCGCTCCGGGGCCGCCGTGTGGCCTTGCTCGCTCATCCAGCCTCCGTCACCGCCGATCTGGTTCATTCCTTGGACGCGCTGGCCGCGCTCGACGGCATCAAGCTCGCGGCCGCTTTCGGACCTCAGCACGGTCTGCGCGGCGACAAGCAGGACAATATGGTCGAGTCGCCGGATTACACCGATCCAGCGCACGGCATTCCGGTCTTCAGCCTATACGGCGAAGTCCGGCGCCCGACCGACGCCATGATGGACAGCTTCGACGTGCTGCTGGTCGATCTGCAGGATCTCGGCTGCCGAATTTATACCTTCATCACGACTTTGCGATACGTACTGGAGGAGGCGGCCAAGAAAGGCAAGACGGTCTGGGTGCTGGACCGGCCGAATCCGGCGGGCCGTCCGATCGAGGGGCTGCGATTGCGAGCCGGTTGGGAGAGTTTCGTGGGAGCCGGCGCGCTTCCCATGCGGCATGGACTTACGCTGGGCGAGTTGGGCCGCTGGTTCGTGGAGAGTCTGAGCCTCGACGTGGATTACCACGTGGTGACGATGGAAGGCTGGGACCCGGCGAATGCGCCGGGCTACGGTTGGCCGCTGGGCGAACGCACCTGGATCAATCCCAGCCCTAACGCGCCCAATCTATGGATGGCGCGCTGCTACGCCGGCACGGTCATGCTGGAAGGCACGACCTTGTCCGAGGGTCGCGGCACCACCCGTCCCTTGGAACTTTTCGGCGCGCCCAATCTGGACGCGAACCGGATTGTCGCCGAGATGCGGGCGCTGGCTCCGGACTGGCTGCAAGGCTGTCGGCTGCGCGTCTGCTGGTTCGAACCGACGTTCCACAAGCATGCCGGAAAGCTATGCGAAGGCGTGCAGATTCACGTCGAGGATGGCGCCTACGATCATCAAAGATTTCGGCCCTGGCGCTTGCAGGCACTGGCATTCAAAGCGATTCGCAATCTCTGGCCGGACTACGATCTCTGGCGCGATTTTCCTTACGAGTACGAATACGATCGTCTCGCCATCGATCTGATTAACGGCAGCGAACTGCTGCGCCAATGGGTGGACGCCGCCGATGCCGCTCCCTCCGATCTCGATGCGCTGACGTTGCCGGATGAACGCGCATGGCAGGAAGAGCGGGAAGGGCTGCTGCTGTATCGGTGATCAGTTTCTAGCCGGTATTCTTCTGTTTTTGGGATACGGCCAAAAACAGCCGACGTTTCAAATGGTTCTCTGTCCAAGTCTTTGTTTCTTTGCCGCAACATGTTTGTTTTTGCGGCTTTTGGACCTTGGGCAATAGCACGTAAATTCTTATCGATAGCTCGCAGGCGCCGTATCATCTAGCTCTGCGAGATAGAGCAAAACGAGCTGACGGGAGCGGCTCATGCCGTGGGCCCATCATTTGTAACGGAAATGATGCAATTTCCATCTCAGTTTTCCTGTTTGCGGCGTCAGGGAATTTTACGTATCTAATGCATTGTTTTAGTGTGAGAAGTCGGTCAGATATCACTATTGTGAAACATTTCCGGTCGGATAAACGGCTCCTTTGGCCTCGTTTCTTTGAAGAGCGCGTCAAAGATTTTTACGGGTCTGAGGCTGCATGGCAGAAGCCGTTTGTCGAGCAAGATGTGCAGGTTGAGGGAATGTTCACCGACCGCCAACCGCAGTAAACGTGAATCCAGCGGCCGAAACAGGAAACGCCATCGGCAGCGAGTTTTTGGAAAACGGCTCTGCCCTCATCGTGAGAAAAGACGAATCGTCCGCCTTTGCCGCGGAGCATCGCGTGATATACGGTTGAATAAACGAAAGCCGGCTGAATGCTCCTGAAACGCGCTTAGAAGAGAAAAAAATGCCGGCAGGAAGCCGGCGTTTTTGTTTCGATTCGGCCAAATGACTCTAAGCTTCCGGATCGTACATATCGTGCTTTATCGTATGGCGGTTGGCTATCAGTTCGTCGATCGACGGTTCGTCGTTGAGCGCTCGCTTGATGGCCAGCTTGGTCGCCTCGTAATTGGTTCGGTACAGGTCCTTTTCGTCCAGATTGGGATCTTTGGCGCACTCGGGATCGATCCAGATCAGGCTGATGATGCAGAGGTTATTGACCTGATCGCGAGGAATAATGCCTTCGATCACGCAATCCAGCACGGCATCCGCCGTGGCCGACTGAACCACGCCGCCGAACAGGTTGACGTAGGCGCTGCTTTTCATGGTGACTTTCGGCACCATCAGGGCGGCCGGGCGCACCTGCTGATTGCAGGCTCTGATCGCGAACATGCGGGTATGTCCCGCGGTCTGCCCCATCATGTTGGCGAAGGCTTGTCCGACCGGGCCGTTCACATCGCCGATCAGAATTTCCGGCATGGCGTCGGTATATTGTCCCTCGGCGGCAAGTACGGTGGCTTCGCCGGTTTTGAAGATGATCTTATCGGACATGGAATGTCTCCTTCATTTCGTGGAAAAGACGGTGATATCAGGGGATAGGGGCCGATGGCTTGACCGATGACGGGCAAGTTCCGAAGAAGTCATCGCTATTTTTTTATCCAGCGTCCCGAAGGCGATCTGACGTACTGACCCGGCGGAGTCTTTTCGATCGCCGTTTTCCCAGCCAATGTCTCGACAACATTTAAACTGGTGCCGTTGGTTTTGGCGACCTGTTCATATTTCTGGCGGCGCTTTGCGTTGATATCCGCGATAAGAGCCCTGACATCCGCGGGCGGATTGGGCACGACCGCCTCGAGATAACCGTTGGGCTGTTCGCCCACCAAACCTTGCCTCTTCGCCTCGTCGAGGCCGATCGCCCAACTCTGCGACGGCCAGCCGACCATGCCTAGCAGCAACGCCAATAAGGGAGCAATCACCCCACGCAAAGGAAAATATTTGGACATGGCAAATCCTCGTTCGAATCAGAACAGTCCGCTCTCTTTCGAGAGAATCTCTTCCAAGTCTTTTTCGACTTTGACCCGGACTTCGTGGTCGATCTTGACGTTGAGATTGATGGTGATGGGCTCCTGCGGCGCAGCCAGCTCGACTCGAGGTGTACATGCTGCCAAGAGCGCCATCACGGCGACAGAAGAGACCTTTGCGAAAAAAGTGTCTCGCATCATTGTTGTTTTCTGTATCGAGGCCGAAAAGAGCGGCTGAGGATAGCATCGGGATTTCCCGAGATCTAGCCGCCTTAACGATTCCGTTTAATGTATTTTCCGGTAACGCTCCTGGATTTGCCGGTTCATGCGGTCGGTCAAATCGTCGGCGACGCTCAGGCTGCGCAGGAGCATCAAGATGTTTTCCTGGAGGTTTAGATTGAGATGTATAGGCCGGCCGGACTGCCAATCCGGGTTGTGCCCCTTCAGTTCGACCCGTAGCGTCAAGTCGCCTTTTGGGGTGCTGTCGGCCTTGGCCTTCAGTGTGTTGTACTGGAGGTTGCTCAGGGCCTGATTCACGAACTGTAGGCTCAAATTGTCTTTCGCCATCGCTTTGACTTGTTCCGTCGGCCGATAGCGAATCCAGCCTCCGGGCGGACGCGCCTCAAGCTCGCCCCCGCGGAGCGCAACGTGGGTATTGGTGATTTCCAAGGGCAGCCGTCCGTCGAGGAGGCCCGAACCTTCCACGCCTTGGTGTCTTTCAAGCGCGATGATTTGACTCAGGGACAACCCTTTTAGCGTAAGGGTCACCGGGGTCCCCGGATGGACGGTATCCCATCGAACGGGAATGGCATGGATCGTTCCGCCGAGGATATTGGCGCCAAACTGCCTTAGGTCGATTATCGGGCCGGCGCTTCCGGCGTAACTCGTAACCGCCGCTTTCATGTCCAGGTGGGTGACTGAAACTCCCGAATCCAGGTGTTCGACACTGACTCGAGCGGGATCGACGGTTCGTAAACCGTCTCGGTCAGACAGGACGAGATGGGCGTCCAAGCCTTCAAACCGGATCGTTTTGAATCGGCCGGCCAGACCGTTTGCGTCGACGGTGACCTCGTTTTCGAACCGTAGCGTTTCGCCGGCGCCATGCTTGGCCGACCGCCTCCAGGAGCTGCCCCCGAAGCCGTGGATACGGCCCCCATGGAAGTCGATGGGAAAAGGCCAGGGTTCCAGCAATCGGCTCAGCGTGAAGCCGGATTCACCGAAAACGACAGGTGCCAGTTCGAACTGCGCCGATCCTTGGCCGCTGGCGAATCGGTGGCGTGCCCGACCGTTAAGGAGCAATTTTCCCTGGGAAAGCGTTGCAGTACTCTGGAGATCAAGCTGCTTCGAATCTCCCTGGAATTTGATCAGTATGTCGCCGGCGGGTAAGGGCTTGCCCTGAAATTTCGGTTTGAGGCCCTTAATGCGCAGATCGCCTCTACCTTTCCATCCGGCGTTTCCGCCACCGAGCTCGGCGACCTCGAAGCTGAGCGCATCGGCCTCGATCGCGCCCTTCGGCGCAGTTAGGGCTGCCGGCCGTGTCGAGAGCGTAAAAGGCTCGAAGTCCCATCGGGTGGGTTCCGTGCCGTAGCGGAGTTTCGCTCCATTGGCGAGTTCGACATCGATTCCGGAGGATGAGATGCCATTCCAGTCGACTGGGGCAAGATGTATCGGAAATTCGGGCGTGAAGTTAAACGTCAGATTCTCCGGTGCTATTTCGACGAGGCCAGCCAGGCCTTTCGGGAAAGTCATCGCGACCATGGGCTCAGCCGGAGAGTTCATCGGACTCTTGATGCGCGCCGACAACTCCGATTTATCCCCGATGCGCCAACGGATTCGGCTCCCTTCGATCCAAGCGCTAGCTTCGATGCTGGACGCGGCGGTTCGGATGGCGCCGTTCGACGGTTCGATCCTGATCTCGAGATGATGATCGCTGCTGATCTTCACGCCTTCCCATGTTTTGCCCTCAACCGGAACGGCGCCTTGCCAGCGGCTTTCGACGCTGCCCGCCAGCAACGGGAGTTTTTGGTCGGGTCCGAACCAAGGCCGCAGCAAACCGTTGACGGCGTCCAGCCTTGCCCGAGCCGAGCCGGCTATGTTCAGGCGGCCTTTTTCGGTTTCGTCGGCACGGTTGGCGACATGAAGGACCGGAGGTGCCGAAGTTTCGGCAGGCCGGATATCCAGTTCGAACTCGCCGCTCACGGCGGCATGTGCCGAGAACGTGAACGCTTGTTCCTCCGCCGGACGGATTTCTCCGGTCAGTGTCCCCTGTCCGTTTCGGATCTGGGCCGTCGCGTGCGCCGTGTAATTACCGCCTGCTGGAGTTCGGAAATATAGGTCTAAGCGCTCGAGAGACAGTTCATCCGCCGGCAAACGGGACAGCCAATGATTCGGTGCGAAAGCGGTAGGTGCGATGTTTTTGCCGGCATCATGTTGAGCCGGCACCTGGCTATCGACAAAGCTGCTTTCGACCTCTGCTCTTGCGATCCGAATGCTGACAAGCCGCCCCGACAGCAATTCCAAGGGTCGATAGCGAGCCTTCAATCCCGTCGCGCGCAGGGTAAGCGCCCGGTTTCCGGAACGGCGGCTCATTTGAATGGTGTCGAAGCGCAGTTCATCCCAGGACGGGCGTCCGGAATTGACGTCGATCCGAGTAAACCCGGCCAGGGCGAGTCGGTATCGAAGAAATTCCGCAATGACTGCGGGGAGCGCCCAATATATCGTGATGAGCGCCAGCATGCCGGCCAGCAGGACGAAATAGCGCCGTTTTTGAGCCGCGGGACCGGTTGCTTTCATCGCGAACATCGGGTGTATTCTTGAATCAAACTTGGCTATGAACGATCGGAGGGCGAATCATGACCGTCATGAAAACCGGGTCCGATAGCAATAGGCTCGATCAGGTCGTTGCCGAAGCCCGGCGTAACCGGGAGGAGCGGGAACGCGGCTATCGGGAGCAGGCTCTGAAACTATACCCTTGGGTTTGCGGGCGTTGCGCCCGTGAGTTTTCACGCGAAAATCTCAGCGAGCTTACGGTCCATCATAGAGATCATAATCACGACAATAATCCGCCGGACGGAAGCAATTGGGAACTGCTTTGCATCTACTGCCACGATAACGAACATTCCCGTTATTTGAACGCAGGGCAATCGAGCGGAGAAGAACGGCAGAATGCGAGCACCACCTTCAAGCCGTTCGCCAACCTCGATGCCCTGTTGAAAAAGCAGGAATCATGAGGCCTAATCCGCGTTTTCCATCTCGAAGGTCGAAGCATGATCGAAGAACGCTTGGTAGACTTGGAAACCAAACTCGCCTATCAGGAAGATACGATTCAGGCATTGAATAACGTCGTGTGCGAACAGCAAAAACAGATCGATCAACTGGAGGCGACTTGCAAGCTTCTCATCGACCGCATCGGGCAGTTGGCGGCAGCTGCCGAGCTGGGCAAGATCGTGGATGAGAAACCGCCCCACTATTGAAATGCCGTGTTGAAAATTTCGAACCAGGTCTGCCTTTCGCTCTCCGAAGTGGAACTCAACCCCACGCGTGCCCAGGGAGCGGGCGGGCAGAACGTTAACAAGGTGTCGACGGCCATTCATTTGCGCTTCGATATCAGGGCATCGTCCTTGCCCGAAATGTATAAGGAAAAACTGCTGACGCTGAAAGATCAGCGCGTTTCGAGCGAAGGCTTCGTCATTATCAAGGCTCAGCAGTTTCGAAGCCAGGAACAGAATCGGGAGGATGCGCTTGCGCGGCTGATTTCGCTGATAAAAAGCGCCGCGGCCACCCGCAAGACGCGAAAATCGACTCGCCCGACCAGAAGCTCTCAGAAAAGGCGGTTGGACAGCAAGAATAAACACGGACGGCTCAAGGCATCGAGACGCAAACCAGCCGAGTAGGGCGGGCGATGCCGATCCTATGACCCACGCGTGAGCGAGGCCAATTTCGATTCGAGCCGATTCACGTCTGTCTTCAATTCATCGACCAATCGCTCCAGGCGATCCAGCCGTTCGCGCTCGGAAACCGAAAGCTCAAGCTCTCTTTCCGTATCCTCGCTGTTCGCCGTTAGCTGGTCTTCGCCAAAAAACAAATGCATGAACCTGGATTCGCGCTTTCCCGGCTCGCGCGGCAATCTCGCGATCAGAGGCTCTTCCCGATTCATCAGCTTGGCCAGCGTGTTCTCGACCTCCTGCACGTCGCCGAACTTGCATAGGCGCTCGGTCCGGGTGCGTAATTCGCCCGGCGTTTGCGGCCCGCGAAGTAGCAACTCGCAGGCGATACCAGTCTCTTGCTTGGAGAGCTTCAGATCGCCGAATTCCGCATTGCAGAACCGGTGCTGGTATTTGGTGATTCGATTGCCGAATCCGCTGCCGGCACTGACGAGGTATTTCTTTACGAGTCCATCGACTATCTGCTGCACCGTCGCTTCGTCGAGATCGAGCACCGGATCGCGATTGCTTTTCTGATTGCACGCATTGGTCAGGGCGTTGAGCGATAGGGGATATTGTTCGGGGGTGGTGATTTCCTTCTCGATCAAACAACCGATGACGCGGGCTTCATAAGGCGTGAGCTTAATTTTCATTAGGGTTTATACGTAGAGTTTGAAGTGCGGAGCGTTGCCGGCTCAAGGATAATCAAAAATCTAATCTTAGATTGCGCTTTTTGGGAGAGACGAGGATGGCAACCTGTAGAATGGCGTTCATGAATACGGTCACAGACGTCCATCCCTTTTCGTCCTTAACACCCGATTGCGTCATGAACGCATTGGACAGCGCAGGCTTTCACAGCGACGGCAGCCTGTTGGCGCTCCACAGCTACGAGAACCGTGTTTATCGGGTCGGCATGGAAGACGGATCGCCGGTGGTCGTGAAATTCTACCGACCCGGACGGTGGAGCAAAGCCGCCATTCTCGAAGAACATGCCTTCGTTCGGGAGCTTGCGGAGTCCGAATTGCCGGTCGTGCCGGCCTTGCCGGGTGCCGGAGGCTCGACATTGCACGAGTTCGGCGGCTTTCGCTTCGCCGTGTTTCCGACCCAAGGCGGATATGCTCCGGAATTCAACGACCACGCCGCATTGATGCGAATGGGGCGGCTAATCGGCCGTATTCATGCTGTCGGTTCGCTCAAGCCGTATCGGCACCGTCCTGCCCTGGATATCGCCAGTTTCGGCGAAGAGTCCAGAGATTATCTGCTGTCTCACGGCGTGATTCCGGCGGACATCGCCGACGCTTATCGGGAAGCGGCGAATCAAGCGCTAGCGGGCGTGAGACGCTGTTTCGAGCGCGCGGGTTCCGTGCGCACGCTGCGGCTGCACGGAGATTGCTATCCCGGAAATATGTTGTGGACGGACGATGGTCCGCATTTCGTCGATTTCGACGACAGCCGCATGGGGCCTGCGATCCAGGATTTGTGGATGCTGTTGTCGGGAGACAGTACGGAGATGACGCAGCAATTGAGTCCTTTGCTCTCCGGTTACCAAAGTTTTTTCGAGTTCGATACCCGCGAGCTGCATTTAATCGAAGCGCTGCGCACCCTGCGGCTGATTCACTACACCGCATGGATCGCAAGACGCTGGGATGACCCCGCTTTCCCGATCGCATTTCCGTGGTTCAATACGCCGCGTTACTGGCACGACCGGATCCTTGAACTGCGCGAACAGATTGCCGCAATGGACGAACCACCGCTTTGCCCGGCATGAAAACGGGCAAACGATGAAGAATGGCGCCCTGCGATCGCAGGTGCCGTCCGAAGAGTGACTTAGCGGGTAAGTCGTTCCGGCCTTTCCGAGTTCGGAGAGGCCGGAACGGATTCTAACCGGCGCCGAGGCGGGGCTCTGCCGCCGGTTTAGCGAATATCAATAGCGGTGTCCGCCGCCGCCGAATCCGCCGCTGCGTCGGCCGCCACCGAAACCGCCGCCGGATCTTTCTTCGCGGGGGCGGGCCTCGTTAACGGTGAGGCTACGTCCACCGACCTCTTTGCCATGCAGGGCGCTGATTGCGGCTCGGGCCTGTTGATCGGTACCCATTTCTACGAAGCCGAAGCCTTTGGAGCGGCCGGTTTCGCGATCCATGATCACGTTCGCGGACTGCACCGTACCATGTGGGGCGAAGAGTTGCTCCAGCTCGCTGTTGTCAATGCTGTAGCTCAGGTTGCCGACATACAATTTCGTACTCATCAAAAATTCCTCGATAGGAAAACAAACAAAAAACACTTAATAAACACAGATCGAGCCCGTAATCGCGGGTGCGCTGGGTCTATTAATAAACACCTTTTCTGGAAAGGATTCTGTAGGTAAAAGTTCGTGCTGGACACGAAAGCTTTCGTATATTAGTCCGGTTCACTCGCCCGGTACTTAACGTCGCCGGCCACGGCCGCTCCGCTCGCGGGGACGCTCCTGATTAACCCGAAGACTGTTGCCCCTCAAGTTGCGGCCATTCAGTCCGGCGATTGCCGCGCGCGCTTCGTGGCCCTCCATCTCGACGAAGCCGAAGCCGCGGCAACGACCGGAAAAAATGTCGCGAGCCAGTTCGATCGAGCGTACCCGGCCGTATTCCGCAAAAAGTTCGTTGAACTCCCGTTCGGTAGTATCGGCCGGCAGATTTCCGGCATAAATTCTCAGCATGGATTGTCTCCTGTGGGCGCAACCAAGATAGGCGGCGTCATGGTTGAATGATCCGAGAGCATGGACCGATCGATCCGCGCCTCGGCGTTGATTGCCGCATCAGCCGGGTAATCTGTGGACCAGGATTTCCGACTGTTTGCGGTGTATAGCCTTCCGGTGAAGGAAGAGCGGGAAGTTTGCGGCCAAGCAGCTGCTCGATGTTTTTCAGCTGTAAAGTTTCGTGTCGAAAGACCGGCGATGCTGCATCGTTGTTCGAGCCGGTACGGCCTATGCGACGTACGTATTCTGCCGCCGATACCCGTCTGGGCTTCGGTTAGCAAATCACCTCCATTTAGTACGGCTGGAATGGTCTGCGATTGGATCGGCGTGGGAGCCGTGTGGGCTTGATCGGCGACAATGCGTGACGGGATGTTGGATAGGCTGAGAGACTCAAAGGGCATTCGAACTTTCCTGGCTCTTGCCTGCCACGACGAGCGTGGCACCGGTCGAGCACGAGCACTGTTGCTGTGACCACAGGGCGGACCCGAAGGACGCACCGCGTGCGGTTTGCGGGAGGAGGCGGGGACTAGCAGGTGCCGTTAAGGCATTGACTGAAAGGAAAATTCCGTATCCTCGTGGCGAAGACCGGTCTTGCGCCGCGACAAACTATGTGCAGCCTACTCCAATTTCGTCAAAGAAGCTAGTCCGATCGTAGAAAACGTATTCGAACATGGAACATCGACAGCACGGCGGTATGGCAAGTACCACTTTAACCTTTCGATCAACCACAACCGTCCGCTTTTTTCACCGAGCGAACGCCTGAGTTTTTGCCAGCTTGTAGTTGCCGTTCTTGGGGCTTAATGACGCATTGGTTCTGGTCGCGGTGCCGCCGGCCTTGACGTTGCCGGGATAGCTTACCTTAACGTGAGCTGATGCCCCTTTGTTTTCCGGTTGCTGCGCTGCCAGACGATTCTGCTGCGCCCGGTACGCGATCTGCCGGAGTGTACCCGAGGGTAGCCAGACCGCCGTGCCGGCGGGTAAAGCCGCCCTGTCGGACTGAGCCGGTCCGCTCCAGGCCGCATTCAGGGCGATGAGCTGAGACTTGTCGGTTGCGTATTGACGAGCCAAAGTCGAAACGAAGGTATTCTGCGTTATGACGACACGGTCCCAGTCAAGAGGCTTTTCATATCGTATGCCCTCGGCAAAGAAACGTTCGGGCTGACTGGCGACCTCCCGTGCTGCCAGAAATTCGGCGTAGAAATTACGGGAAGCGAAACCGAATTGGGGATGGTCGTAATCGGAAACGATCCGCATGAAGTCATGGCCGAAAGACTGCTTCGCGCGCATCATGCCCGAAATGCCATGATTGTAGGACGTGATTGCCAGGGGCCAGCTGCCGAGCTTGCCGTAGGCATAGCTTAGATAACGGGCGGCGCCGTGAGCCGAAGCGATGGGATCCAGGCGCTCGTCGATGATCGTGTTGACGTTCATGAATCGCTCGGCCGCCCCGCGCGTAAACTGCCACACGCCCACGGCGCCTGCCGAGGAACGCGCCTGCGTTTGGAACGACGATTCCACATGGGGCAAATGCGCTAAATCCTCGGGGAGGCCCGCGTGGCGGAAAATCTCCCGAAAGTGGCGATCATAACGACCGCTGATTTCCAAACCCCTCTTGAAGCGCTCGCGAAGGCCGCGCTGACCGCGGAGCCGCTCGCTCGCGCCCAGTAGTGCCGTCTTGAGATCCCCGCGTGGACTGATCTTCACGGCCAGTCTTCGGTCGTCCTGGGTCAGAGGAATTCCCGCAGAGACCTTTTGTTCCAGGTCGCGCAATCGGGACTGCCAATAGGCTGTCCGTTCGCGCACCAGTTCTTTCTGGATCGGGGTATAGCCCTCGGTGATATTGCCGGGGAGCTGAATCACTTCATAAATCACATCCAGAAAACGGTTATCGTGCAGAACGACTTGAGAACGGCTCCAGACGCCGTAGACATTGCGCCAGAAGGCGACTTGCGTTTCCAGGGCCACGGGCTTCGGGAACATACCCGAGGTAATCGAGACGGAAGACATCGCGCGAAGCCGCGACGATGCATCCGCCGATTGCGCCATCGAGGCCGCGGGTGCTACGGCCTTCTGGTGAAGGCTTCCATGGTGAATCCGATGATGTTTTTGCATCGTGGAAGGACCGGAACAGCCGCCTGCCATGAGAACAGGCACAACCATCAGAAGACACTGGATCAGTCTGCGAGTCATCGACGAGCCCCCCAAGCCGGCTCAAGAATTTTTTTCGGAAGAAACGCTTTTCGCCGAGAACTCAAACGACCCGCGATTGCGGATCGAAATTCGGCTACGTGGATAAAATCATTGTAGCTCGAGTATGCGGAAAGTTGGGGGACATTCGAGTTAGCAGAGTTTTTCCAGCTAACGTCGGCGGCCACCGCCGCCGCGCCGGCCGCGCGGCCGCTCTTCGTTAACGCGTAGCGTGTTGCCCCGCAGATTGCGGCCGTTCAATCCGGCGATCGCCGCACGCGCCTCATGACCCTCCATCTCGACGAAGCCGAAGCCGCGGCAACGTCCCGAAAAGATATCGCGAGCCAATTCGATCGAGCGTACTCGTCCATAGGCCGCAAATAGTTCGGTAAACTCCTGTTCCGTCATATCCGGGGGGAGATTGCCGGCATACACTCTCAACATAATGCTTCTCCTTTGGTGCCGTCCGGATAGGCCTGACATGGTTCCATACGAAGTCCAACCGGGCTGCAACGTTTCGTTGGGGAAAACCGCCTGGTGGGGTGAGGCCCGATGCGCTGCACGAGATTTGGACGAGGAGGCGAGGCTTGGGGGACGTCTGGCAGTGTAGTTGCCTGACAAGATCGAATCCTCGGGGTGCAGCGCTCTTCGCCACCGAACGATAATAGGTCAAGGATACCGCGATGGCATCGCTTTATCCAAAACCGCTTATGTCGCGAAGATCGGAGTCGGCCCGGTTCGGCAGTCAGCATATGACAAGAACCGGCCAGCAAACGTTCGTGTCGCCGTGCTGCCAACATCGCTCCTCTTCGAGGAACCGGGCGAACGGTTCGTGATCCGTGTAGACGCTTCCGTCGGATATGAAGAAATGCTCGAAAGGACCGAAACGTTCGGACCCGCCGCCAAAGGTGTCCTCAAAATGAATCGAGGCGCCGGTCCGGCAGTCGCATCGGGAAAATAAATTGCCCTGAATCTCCCAGAAGTGGTTTTGATAGCGCCCCACGATTTCGTTGTCCGGACCTTGGCGAATCACATGACCGCTGATTCGAAAATACGGGGCCGGACCCAAAGTAACAGCATGTTCCGGAATGACGGATTCGAAGCTTAATCGGACCATAATCGCATGCTCCATAGAATTTCTTGAATCGCTTCTCCTTCCCGACACCGAAAAGGCACACTGGTTCACTGACCGGCAGGCTGCCGGCCATGAAGACCAAGATCGCGATAGCCGTGAATTTCTGTGGATTTCGAGATCTTGCGATCGGTACTTGGGCGGGCCGGATACTTATCGTTTGTTGTTTTTCGAGACAAAAAACGAACAATTCCGCCCCACGGTTAGGCCATGGGCAGAGCGAAAAACGACGCTAAGGAGAACTTCGGAAGCTCTTCGTTTCCGGTCCTCTTAATTTTTCGTTCGGGCGCGATGGAAAAGTCCACTGTCCAAACCTGCGATCTTCTCCGGCCAAGGCGGCAAGGTCGGCGGCATAGCCTTGTAATTTCTCGTCCAGGGCAGCTCGCTGTTCGGGCGTTGCGGACGTAATTACTTTGGCGATCAACTCCGCATTCGACTGACGTAGGGTCTGAATATAGGCGCGCCGCTGGGGGTCTGTTTGGTCGGCCAGTTCGGCGAAATAGGTGCGAATCCAGTCCGTTGCGACTCGCTCCTCCGGCTTCCGTTCCTGGATTTTCGAAAGCAGGGCTAGAAAATCGCGCTGCCGTGCTTCGCGCTCGTCTGCCCAGGTGTAGTTGCCGTTGTCGCGTCCGGCTATGGCGTTTCGGATGATGGTTCGTTGTTCGTCGGTGAGTTTCCCGAGCCAAAACTCGGCACGCTTGATAAAAAGCTTCGCCTTGGCTCCGGGGGCATTGTCCGCGCTGTTATGCAGATAACCGTATTTCTTTCGGAATTGTGCATTGTCATCGCTGAGTTCGCGCTGTACCTGCGCGATCTGATTAGGCTTGAGCGTCAGTGCGAGCCTGGCGATTTCCGGGGCGGCCCGCTCGCCGAGTATTTCCAGGCGTCGGTTGATCCTCTGTTGAAAATCAGTAACCTCGGATGGCGTCATCGGCCCCTTTGCTTTCGTCCGAATGTCGTCGAGTAAGGCCGAATAAGCATGCAATTGCGTCGCGCGATGCCAGGCCAGTAACGCGTTGATTCGATCTTTAGCCAAGGTTTTCTGCGTCTTTTCCAGATCGAAATACTCATCAAGCCGGAAGATCAGCAAGGTATCCGCATGGTTATAACCGAACCGAATGCTGGTGCAGGCCGCAAGCGGCAGCACTATCGCGGATACGACGATCAAGTGCCATCGGCGGATCAGGATGGTGAGGGACGATACGTTCATTTGCCGTCCATATTCTGGCGAATACACGTCGAGCTCCTATCGTGAGGTACGCTGTCACTTAGTAGAAGAGAAAAATTCAAAGCCATTGCGAACGATTTCAGTTTACGAAGCGGAGCCAGTTAGATTTCAACCACGGTCCCGAGTTCGATCACACGGTCCGGAGGTATTCTGAAAAAGTCCATGGCGCTCTCGGTATTGCGCGCCAGGCGGATAAAGAGGCGCTCGCGCCAGAGAGCCATACCCGGGCGGGGCGTCGAAATGACGGCTTCCCGGCTGAAGAAAAACGAGGCATTGGCCAAATCGATCTCGAGGTCCCGTTCTTTGCACAAGGCCAGGGCGTCCGGCACATTGGGCTCCTGATTGAAACCGAAGTAAATCTTGACTCGGTATAACTCGTCGCCGAAGTGCCTGATTTTGATGCGTTCGGAGCGAGGCACCCAGGGCACGTCTTTGACGATTACGGTCAGCACGATCACCCGTTCGTGCAGAATCTTGTTGATCGCCAGATTGTTCAAGAGGGACTGAGGGACACCCCGGCGGCCGGCTGTGAGATAAATGGCGGTTCCGGGAATACGCCGCGGCGGTTCTGCGTGAAAACGCATGAGCAAGGTTTCGAACGATATCGCTCTTTCGTTCAAGCGTTTTCCGAGCAACGTGCGTCCTTGTTGCCAGGTGGTCATCACGGTAAACAGGACAACGCCAACCCCAAGGGGAATCCACCCGCCTTGGGTGAATTTCAAGCTATTGGCCATAAGGAAGGCGGTGTCGATAATCAAGAAGCAGCCTACGACCGCCAGGCTGGTCATCCATCTCCATTGCCAGAGCCTTTTGAATACGAAGAAAGCCAACAGGCTCGTGATGACCATCGTGCCGGTAACGGCGATGCCGTAAGCGGCGGCCAATCGTTGGGACGATTCGAATTGCACGACCAGGGTAAAGACTGCGGCCAATAAAAGCCAATTGACGGTCGGCAGGTAGATTTGGCCGGGGAAAAACAGCGACGTGTGATAAATACGCACCCGCGGCAAGTAACCAAGCTGGATCGCCTGCAACGTCGTCGAGAATACCCCGGAAATTACGGCTTGGGAGGCAATCACCGTCGTAATCGTCGCCAATATGAGCAGCGGGAGGGCTCCCCATTCCGGTGCTAGAAGGTAGAACGGATTTTGGGTAGCCTCCGATTCGCGCAGCAGCAATGCGCCTTGGCCAAAGTAGTTCAGCAACAGGGCCGGAAGAGCCACGGCAAACCAGGCCATGCGAATCGGCCGAACGCCGAAATGGCCGATATCCGCATAAAGAGCTTCGGCTCCGGTCACCACCAAGACAACCGCGCCCAGGACCACCAGCGAATACCATTCCTCTTCGATCAAAAAACGAGCGCCGTACCACGGATTCGCCGCCGCTAATACCTCCGGAGTGACGAGAATGCTGCGCGCACCGAGGATTCCGAGGCAAAAAAACCATAGGAGCATGATCGGGCCGAACAGCCGGCCGACACGACTCGTACCCTTGCGTTGGAGAAGAAATAAAAGGGTCAGGATCGCCAGGGTCACCGGCACGACAAATTCGTTGAGTTTCGGAGCCACGACCGCCAGGCCTTCGACGGCGCTCGTAACCGTAACTGCGGGTGTGAGAATGCCGTCGCCATAAAATAAGGCGGCGCCGATGAGACCGATCAGAACGATTACGCGTCGCCGGCGGGGTGAATCGATCGCAGCGCGAGACGCAAGCGATACCAAGGCCATGATTCCGCCTTCGCCTCGGTTGTCGGCCCGCAGCATGATCGCGGCATATTTCAGGCAGACGATCACGATCAGCGACCAGAAAATAAGCGACAGCACGCCGAGTATATTGGTCTCGCTGGGCGCGATGGCGTGAGGTCCGCTGAAGGCGACGCGCATGGCATAAAGCGGACTGGTGCCGATGTCGCCGAACACGATTCCGAGCGTGCCGACCAGCGTAACGGTTCTACCGGGCTTTAGGCGTTGCAATGTCGAATGCGCTTGCATTTTTCAGGCGTGTGGCGGTCGAGACGAACGATGGTTGCACTTCACAATGCGGAGATCCTTGTGTTTTATCAATGACCGCTCACGGCAGACTTTGCCCTTTGACTCCTCGGCCGGCTCATTGCTCCCCAGAACGGCAACGCAAAGACCCGTCCGACGGCCGTCTCCGGATTTAACGACAGACGGGCGTCGAAAGATTGGCGGTTGTTCGCTGGACCGTGCCAGGCGCTCACCTTTACGATACTCGCCTTAGAATTGAGGGGCGTACCGTTAACCCGATGAAAATGTCCCATACTTAGCTCCTATACAGTCGATCGCGGTTAGCTGCGGCCCGATCGGCCATAACGAATGCAGCGATTCGGAACGGCCTATGCGAGATCGGTAGCGTACTGCCGAAACGGTTTTCAAGGCATTGGGCTTTGAACGCGACCGATGCGAGTCGTTCTCAACGGGGTGGTGGATGAAGGTAGATACACTAATGCAATCGGAGGAACGGCTTCGGCGAAACCGCAACTCCTTGCTGGAGCAACAACGCGCGCTGGCCTCGCTAACGCGTAGCGAAATTTTTTCGGCTGAGGATGCCCTCGAGGCGATTCGCCTGCTGACTCGAACCACCGCGACGGAGTTGGACATCGAGCGCATCAGTGTATGGCGGTTTACCGAAGACCGGCTCGCCATCGAATGCATGGATCTCTACGAGCGCTCCCGGCAACGGCACAGTTCCGGGATGACATTACGCCAGGAGGATTTTCCGAGCTATTTCAAAGGACTTGAAACCGAGGAAGCCATCGTGGCGAACGATGCGTGTCATCATCCTTCTACCGCCGAGTTTTCCGCTGTGTACCTGCGTCCTTTACGGATCAGCTCGATGCTCGATGTGCCGATACACGTCTTCGGGCGCGTCGAGGGCGTCCTATGCTGCGAGCACACCGGCGAAACGCTCAGCTGGTCTGCGGAAGAACGCTTTTTCGCCATTGCCGTGGCCAATCTCGCCGCTCTTGTGATCGAACAAAACGAGCGCAAACGTACCGAGGCCTTGTTGCGCGGCCAGAGAGACATGCTGGAGATGATCGCCAACGGAGCGCCCCTCGAGCATACCCTGGCTGCACTGGCGCGTACGATCGAACAGCAGGATGACAAAATACTCTGCTCGGTGCTTCTCCTGGATAAGGACGGCGTTCATTTGCGGCATGGGGCCGCCCCGAGTATTCCCGACGATTACAACCGGCAAATAGACGGCATCGCCATCGGACCTTCCGTGGGATCTTGCGGCACTGCGGCATTTCACCGGCAAACGGTAATTACCAGCGATATTCGGACGGATCCCCGTTGGGCCGCCTTTCGCGATCTCGCCGAGCAGTACGGACTTCGCGCCTGTTGGTCGACACCCATTTTCGACGCGAGGCAAAACGTCATCGGTACCTTTGCCGTTTACTATCGCGAACCGCAGCGGCCTTCGGACAAACACGCCAGGCTGGTAGAGACGGCGATTCATACCGCTGCGATCGCCATCGAGCGCAGTCGGGTCGAGGACCGGATCCAGCGTCTCGCTTTTTACGATGCGCTAACAGGGCTTCCGAACCGTGCCTTGTTGATGGACAGGGCTGCGCAGGCCTTAGCGCTTTCAGCCCGTGACAAGAAAGAAACGGCCCTGCTGTTTCTGGATCTCGACCGATTCAAAACGGTCAACGATTCCCTGGGACATCATGTCGGCGACGGGCTATTGCGGAGCATTGCGGGCCGCTTGCGGGGATGCCTGCGGGATACGGACACCGTGTCCCGGCTGGGAGGCGACGAATTCGTCGTACTGCTCCCGGAAACGGGGGGCGACTCGGCCGCTCAGACCGCCGAAAGGATTCTGAGCGTGGTCGCGCAGCCTTATGTCATCGAGGATTACCGGCTGAGCATCACGCCGAGCATCGGCATCAGCATGTATCCGCAGGACGGCGGCGACGTGGAATCCTTGGTCAAACATGCCGATACCGCCATGTATCACGCTAAAGAAAAAGGACGCAATACTTATCAATTCTTTACCGAAAGCATGAATTCCGCCGTGCTGGAGCGGCTTACGATCGAAAGCGGTCTGCGGCAGGCTCTGGAACGTGACGAATTCTTGCTGGAGTATCAGCCTCAGTACGATATCGAGACGCACGGATTGGTAGGCCTCGAGGCCTTGATTCGCTGGCAGCATCCGGAATGGGGCCGGGTACCGCCGGGCCGGTTTATTCCCATCGCCGAAGAAAGCGGCCTCATCGTTCCGATCGGGGAATGGGTGATCCGCGAGGCCTGCCGCCAAAACGTGTACTTGCAATCCCTCGGTTTCGCCAAGGTTCCGGTTGCCGTCAACATTGCCTCGCCACAATTCGTTCAGCGATTCGAAGACCTCGTCGCACGGGTGTTGGGAGAAACGGGTATGGAGCCCGAGTATCTTGAACTCGAGTTGACCGAGGGAATCGTCATGCAAGGAGAGGGCTCGATTCAGAAACGCTTGCACAAGCTCAAGGACATGGGCGTAAAGCTGGCTATCGACGATTTTGGGACGGGCTATTCAAGCCTCAGTTATCTCAAGCGATTCCCGATCGATAAGCTGAAGATCGATCAGTCCTTCGTGCGCGACATCATCGATGATCAGGATGATCTTGCGATAACCCGCGCAGTGATCAGCCTGGGCCACAGCCTTCGACTGACGGTTATCGCCGAAGGCGTCGAAACGGAGCAGCAATTGGCCTTTCTGCGGGATGAAGGTTGCGATCAAGCTCAAGGCTTTTTCTTCAGCCGTCCTCTTTCTGTCAAAGCGCTAGGCGACTGGTTTTTCGAGAGTTCGACGAAGGCTTAGACAAAATCTCGGTGGGATTCCTCGGCAAGGTATTCGACCGCTCGCGGAGTCCCGGCGATGCCGAACGGAAAGACTCGGCGGCGATCCAATGGTTACTGTTGACCCTCGCCGCGCGGGTTTTCAGTATGCCTGTCTTGAAAGCGGAATTGGAGCCGTGCAGTTCCACGGTTGTCTGGAGTGTATTGCATGGATGTCCGAAATCGTTCGCCCATGTCGGTTTGCGGAGCAATCGTACTAGCCTGGGCATGCTTTCTGGTGATTGCACTCCGGTTCTGTCTGGCGGAGCCCTCGTTTGCCGGCACGGACGAGGCCGCGCCGCCTACCATCGATCCCGGGCGCCTGGAAGCCGATGTCCGAACCTTGTCGGAGATGCTAGGGCCAAGGAATGCCGGTCATCCGGATAATCTCGATCGCGCGGCATCGTATATCCGTTCGGCGTTCGAGCAAGCGCAGGGCAAAACCGCGGACCAGCCGTTCCGGGTCGGCCGAACGACTTACCGCAATATCATGGCTAGTTTTGGCCCGCCGTCCGAGGAGCGGATCGTCGTCGGCGCACATTACGATACGGCCGGTCCCTATCCCGGAGCCGACGATAACGCGAGCGGCGTCGCCGGATTGATCGAACTGGCGGGACTACTGGGCAAAGCCGATCTCGCAATCCGGGTGGATCTCGTAGCCTATACCCTGGAGGAACCGCCATTTTTCAGGAGCGAGCACATGGGGAGTGCCGTGCATGCCCAGTCGCTCAAGGCGAAGGGGGCGAACGTACGCGCGATGCTTGCGCTCGAAATGATCGGCTATTTCACCGATGCGAAAGACAGCCAGTCATTTCCCGCGCCGGGACTTTCGCTTTTCTATCCGACCACCGGAAACTTCATCGCCGTCGTGGGAAGGATAGGGGAGGGACGGCTGGTGCGAAGTATCAAGAAGGCGATGTCCAACGCCTCAAGCTTGCCGGTGCATTCGATCAATGCTCCGCGCTTTCTCCCGGGCGTCGACTTCTCGGACCATCTCAATTATTGGGAAGCAGGCTATCCGGCCGTAATGATCACCGATACGGCTTTCTATCGTAATCCGAACTATCATGCCGCCACCGACACGCCCGACACGCTGGACTACCGGAGAATGGCCCAAGTGGTAGCGGGAGTCCATGCCGCAGTGCTCGAGCTCGCGCGGTAGACCTTCAAATTGCCGATGCGTCAAACGACCGCATCCGCTTCGCATGGTGGAGGCCTTGACTATACCGTGCGAAGGATATTTTCCAGGTGCACGCCTAACACTTCGGCAATACGCTTGAGCTTGTCGATTCGGCATGTCGGCCGTCCCCGGTCGACAAGGGCAACGAACGATTCCGTTATGCCAGCCCGCTCGGCCAGTTCCTCCAGCGTCAGCCCGCGGAACTCGCGCCAGATCCGGATGGCGTTCTCTCCGGCCAAAAGGCGCGCCTTCAAGTCGTCCGGAAGTTGTTCTTCGCCCGGCACAAGCCGTTCCTCGGTTTTGACGTCGGACGCCATGTCCGTCGCCAATTCGGCCAGTTCCACGAGGGACAGATAGTCGTCATATGGAATCATCGCCCATTTCGCGCCGTCCTTTTCAATGATTTGCACGTCCATTCCTAGTCTCCTGAATAGCGGTCTCGTTCTGATTTGATCGGAGGTAATGCTTTACCTTCGCCTTAATGAAGGCAACGTTCGAAGGCGCGTAAATGACGATCGCGGGAGGCGGACCGAAGGTTTTCCAAAACCCGGCGAACATCCGGTTCCGGGGTAGCGGCAAGCAGGCGGTCGTACATCGCCATATTGTCTATCTCGGCCTCGACCGCGCTGCGGCAGGCCTCTTCAACCGTATCCGGCGCTGTCACGCGCTCAGGCCAGCGGTCTTCCGGCACGGGTATGCCATAGCGTTCGAACAGCGAGAGCAGGGCAGCGGCATGCCGCGCCTCGGCTTCGACGATGTTAACGAAGGGACGTATCGGACCGAACTTTTCGATGACTTTTCGATAAGCGGCGAGCGCCTTGTATTCGTCATCGAGCGCTTCGGTCAGGCGGTCCTTCAAGCTCGAATTCATGAACATTTCCTAAAGTGGCGGGTGCTGAGTGGCCAGACCATCGCATATTCCGACCGCAAAGCCCTAGGGGAAGGTATGCGGGTCGGTGCCTTCGCACTCGGCCTCGGGATGGTGTTTCTTGATGATGGCCTCGATTTCTTCTACGCGGTCTCGGGGCACGTCGATCATCAGCAGGAACTCGCCTTTTTCCATGGCCTCCTGGAATTGCTCGATCCGCCGGTTACCGATGCTGCTGCCGACCATGCTCGACATCAATCCTCCGACCCCCGCGCCAGCCAGGGTGATCGCAAACAGCGCTCCACCGCCCAGAACCAGTCCCGTGGGCAAGGCGATCGCCACCAGCCCGGCCAAGAGTCCCGTCGCGCCGCCGAGTGCGACGCCCTGTTCCAGGGCCGGAAGGAAGTCGGTCTTTTGCAAGAAAGTGGCTTCGGGCAGATCTTCCAAAGGCGTGCCGCGTTTGGCCAGTACGTGGATGTGGCGTTCCTCGATCCGCGCCAGCAACAACTCGTCCACAATCTTTTTGGTAATTTCGATGTTCGGTACCAAGAAATAGATGCGTCGCATGATTCTTGCTCCAGTTCTGATTAGGGATGTTGGACTAGCCGACCAAGGCGGCGGCCGACAATGCCGGAGTAAACCCGGCGGTAACGGGCCGAAAGCTTCGCATTGGGGTAGCAATTAGACTCGATTTCAGGAAGGAAATTGCGTAACGGTTATGCGATTGCATCATCTCGAGGCTGGCGAAAAAGGCCGCGTTAGAGGGGGATCGGGAAAGCCCGGCTTATTGCCAAAAAGCTTCCGACGACTCATGAAAACCACGACTCTCAGTCAAAGGGCATGCGCAACCGAAAGGCCGATGGGGGATCATTGCGTCGACGGGTGGTGTCCAACCAGATGCAGCACGCCAACTCAAGAGGAGGCCTCCATGTTCTTCAAGCAGTTCTATCTCGGCTGTCTCGCCCACGCCTCTTATCTCATCGGCGATGAAGGGACGAAAACCGCCGTCGTCGTCGATCCCCAGCGCGACATCGAGCAATATCTGGAAGAGGCGCGCCGGCAAGGCCTCGAGATTCGCCATGTGTTCCTGACCCACTTTCACGCCGATTTCATTGCGGGACACCTGGAACTGCGGGATCGTGTCGGCGCCAACATCCATTTGGGGGCGAGGGCGGATGCCGAATATGCGTTCATTCCGCATCCCGACGGCGATACGCTCGAATTCGGTCAGGTCCGCCTGAAGATCCTGGAAACACCCGGCCATACCCCCGAAGGTATCTCGATCGTGGTTTACGATCAGGCCAAGAGCACGGAGATTCCCTATGCCGTGCTGACGGGCGATACGCTGTTCATCGGGGACGTGGGACGCCCCGACCTTTTGGCCTCGTTCGGCGTTTCGGCCGAAGACCTGGCCGCGATGCTTTACGAGTCTCTGCACGAAAAGCTGTTGCCCCTGCCGGACGAAACCTTGGTTTACCCGGCTCACGGCGCGGGGTCCATGTGCGGGAAAAGTCTCAGCACCGACCTGTTCTCCACCATGGGAACGCAGCGCCGGTACAACTACGCACTCAAACCCATGAGCAAGGAAGACTTCATTCGCCTGGTCACGGCGGGCCAGCCGGAAGCGCCGAAATATTTTTCCCATGACGCGGTACTCAACCGCAAGGAGCGCGCAACCCTCGAAGAAACCCTGGCGACCGGGCTGAAACCGCTCTCGCTCGACGCGGTGCTCACGATGAAACAGGCCGGGGCGCAGCTTCTGGACGTGCGCGAGACGGCGGATTTCGCAGGGGCGCACCTGGCGGGCAGCGTGAACATCGGCCTCGGCGGCCCTTATGCCACTTGGGCGGGCACATTGCTCGATCGCACTAGGCCCATCGTGCTCATCGCCGAACCCGGCCGCGAGCAGGAAGCCGCGATGCGTCTCGGCCGAATAGGTTTCGACAATGTTGCGGGTTATCTCGAGGGGGGCATGGAAGCGCTGGAGCAGCGGCCGGATCTCATCCGGCGGACCGACCGGATCGCAGCCCCGACCCTGGCGGAAAAGCTGGCCTCGGCGCAGTCGCCCCTGGTTCTCGATGTGCGTACCGAAAACGAATGGCAGCAGAAACGCATCGGCGAAAGCCTCAATATCCCGCTGAACCGGCTCGCGGAACGGAGCGGCGAACTGCCCCGCGACAGGCCCATCGTGGTCCATTGCGGCACCGGCTACCGCTCGTCCATCGCCACCAGCTTGCTGGAAGATCAGGGATTCGATAATACGATCGATCTCGTGGGCGGTTTTAACGCGTGGGAGAAATGCTGTCCCAGTAACATCGCCGGTGGAACGGGTTAGAGCATTTTCCGGTTTTCTGTAGCGCTTCCCCAAGGTGTAGGTCGGCAATCCTTTGCCGACGAAGACGCTCGGTCGGAGCACGGCGTCGGGAAAGGATTCCCGACCTACGGGGCGGCAGGGTGGTCGGCAATCCTTTGCCGACGAACCGGGTCGGCAAGGAACGTTGTCGGCAAGGGATTGCCGACCTACGCGCTTCCCGTACCGCTAAACCGTGGTGAAAAACGCGCTACTTGCCACGCCTTCATTGGAGCGGGCGATATCCGTCGGTCAGGGTGTTCAAGAAGGCAACGAGGTCGTCCATTTCCCGTTCGGTCAGTCCCAGGTTGCCCAGTTCGTCATGGTTGACATTGTCCGCTATCTCGGGGGCGGGCCAGCAACCTTGCTTGAGGGCATCGCGCTCACGGGTCATGGCGTCCCGGCAGGCGGGCTTGACGTCCCGGTTGTTGTAGAACTCGACCACGCCACGCAAGGTCTGGAAATAACCGTTGTGCATGTAGGGACCGGTTATCGCGATATTGCGAAGGGTCGGGACCTTGAACTTCCCGTCCTCGGCAACGCTGCCGACGCTGGCGCCCAGGCCCCGGTCCGCGAAGTCGCGGCCGGCGGAATTGAACTCGGGCGGCAAGGCGTAGAAGGGATTGTCCGGATTCTTTGGAACGCCCAGGTTGTCATAGGTGAAATCCGTGAACAACGGCGGGGAATCCTCCTCCGACGGCCGGTTGGGATGGCAGGCGGCGCAATTGCCCTTGGCGGGATCCTCGTACACCTTGAGCCCCCTGAGCTCCCGCGGGCTCAATTTGACCTTTCCGGCCAGATACGCGTCGTATTTCGAGCTGAAGCGGTTGAATGCACGGATATTCTCGAATGCGGCGATCGCGTCGGCGATGAGATCGTAGGCCCGTTCGGTGTCATCCAGGGCACCCCGTCCATACACTTCTTCGAACAACCGGGCATACGGGGCCTGACGTACCTTTTCCACCACGGCAGTTCGACTCGGATTGGCCATTTCGACCGGATTCAGGAACGGCTGTTTCGCCTGTTCTTCCAGAGTCGCGGCGCGGCCGTCCCGGAATTGGCCGCCTACGAACAGCCCCTCCTGTTCGTCGTAGTGGAATGCCGGGCTGAATGCGGCATACATGACGGTGGGAGTGTTACGGCTGCCGAACCGTCCCGAAATCACGCCCTCGGAGGTGGGAATCCTCTTGTCCGGGTCGGTGAATGCGCGTTTGGGCTCATGGCAGCTGGCGCAGGATTGCCCGGCCGGCGAGGAGAGACTGGCGTCGAAGAACAACTCCCGGCCCAGTTTGGCCTTCGGCGCGAGCCACTGGCCTCCGGGCAAGGCTTGATCGTCGGCTGCGGCCTGAATGGCGAGGAGCGTGAATACGGTGCCCCATGTTTTGACCTTCATGATCATCCCTTTTGTTTTTCGTAATGAGAAGAATTCTCATTTGTAATCAATATCGAGTCAAGAACCCATCCCATGCAAATACACACAAAACTCCGTTTCGAAATGGAACCCCATGGAGGTGCGTGCGGATGCTCGAATCACGACCGACCGTCTTTCTGACGGCGCATGGCGAACATTCCGCTTTTCTTGGCTATAACCGCTTTCGCTATTTCAGAAATCGGGCAACCGCGATGTCATCCTTCTGAGCAAGTGTGCAAGCCTTGATTTATTCGCGCCGGTCCGTGAACTCGTCGTATAGTTCAGGGAGTCGAGAAGTCGAAGCTGTTGTAGGAGGTTGATCGGTGGTGCGACCCAGCAGGAACTCGGTGTGGCTACTTTTTCTGATTGTTTTCTCGCTGCTCGGCGCGGTTGGGTATGCGAACGGTGCCGAATCGGAAGAACGTAAAGTCGATGTTTACTTTTTCTGGAAGGACGGCTGTCCGCATTGTGAACGCGCAATGGATTTCCTCAGACGATGGGAAGGCGAGGAGGCGAGAGTTCGTGTTCATTATCTGGAAATCAGCCGTTATACCGGGAACTACGATGTCTTTTCTGCGCTGGTCAGGCAATTCGGAATCGAGCGCCCGGGGGTGCCTCTGACCGTGGTTGGTAAGACATACTTCGAAGGGTACGATGACGACTCGACGACCGGAGCGGAGATCCGCTCGGCCGCAAAGGCCTGTCAGGAAGTCGTTTGCAGGGATCTCGTATGGCCGCTGTTGACCGGCATACCGGAGACACCGGCCGAAGACCTTCCGCAGCCTGTCAAGAAAACGCCAAAGGTTCTGAAACTGCCGATATTCGGAGAAGTGACCATCGGCCAGGTCTCTCTTCCCGTGCTGACTTTGATGCTCGCGGCCGTGGACGGCTTCAATCCGTGCGCCATGTGGACCTTGCTTTTCCTGATCAGTCTGCTGGTGGGATTGCGCAACCGGTTTCGGATGTGGGTGCTGGGCAGCGCATTCATCGTCGCCTCGGCTGCGGTTTACTATCTGTTCATGGCGGCCTGGTTAAACTTGCTGCTTTTTTTCGGCATGCTGCTCTGGATTCGCATCTTGGTGGGAACGCTGGCGCTGGGCGGCGGTACTTATTACCTTCGCGAATATTTCGTGAATCCCGAGGCTATCTGTAAAGTGACCGCACCCGAATCGCGGAAGCGCGTTTTCGAGCGGCTGCGTTCCCTGGCCAGCGAGCGGCGCTTCCTGCTCGCGCTGGCGGGCATTATCCTGCTTGCCTTTGCGGTGAACCTGGTGGAACTGATCTGTTCCGCCGGAATACCGGCTATTTATACCCAGGTGCTTGCTCTGAGCAACCTGCCGACATGGCAATACCATGCTTACCTCGGCCTTTACATACTGGTGTTCATGCTGGACGACCTCTTCGTGTTTTTCGTCGCCATGCAGACCCTGCGGGTGACCGGGCTGACCGGGACATACGTGCGGTATGCTCACGCCATCGGCGGCGTTGTGCTGATCGTCATCGGATTATTGCTGCTGTTCAGGCCGGAATGGCTCGCTTTCTCGGTCTAGGCCGCTGACGGAAGGGAGGGATACCCGTGGATGAAGAAGACCGGAACGAACTGAACGAAGCTTTCTTCAAGCGCAACGGCGGGAAAATCACGGATCGGCATTTCGACCGCATCATCGAAAAGGCTCGCGAGATCGAGAACAAGGTCAAGAAGATTCCGGCGCTGTATCAGGTCTGGCTGGATATCCTGCTCTGCCTGGAATTGATCCGCGATTACCGATCGGGGATATACCGGGATATCGCGGCCTGGGCGATCGCCGCCGTGGCCTTCGGTCTCCTGTATCTGATCAACCCGGCGGAGTTGATCCCGGATGTGATCCCTATCGTCGGCTATCTGGACGATGTGGCCGTCATGGCGCTGATCTTGAAGCTCGTGAAGGTCGAACTCGAAAAATACGCGGCTTGGCGAAAGGCTCGCGACGAGTATCAGGAAGCGCTTTCCAGACTTTTCGCTGATGAGTGACGCAGCGAGCGATTTTGCCTCCCTTGCCGCGAACGGCGACCTATCGGCCTTCGGCATGTATGTTCAAGCCCACTTTTCGACCGTTTCCCGCTGGTTCGCCGAGCGTGCCCACATTCTGCAAGCCCTTCTCGCCTCGTTGTTCACCTGGGGAATGACCGCGCTCGGCGCCGCCCTGGTGTTTTTTACCAAGCGGATGAACCAAAAGCTGCTTGATGCCATGCTGGGATTCTCGGCGGGAGTGATGTTGGCCGCGAGTTACTGGTCTTTGCTCGCGCCCGCGCTCGATTTATCGGAAGGCTATGGCCGTTTTGCCTGGCTTCCGGCGGCAACGGGATTCGCCCTCGGCGCTTATGCGCTGAGTCTTTGCGACTGGCTGTTGCCCCATTTCCAACTCGGCGCAGCGATGCAGACGGAGGAGGGGGTCGTCACGACCTGGCGGCGTACTATGCTGCTGGTGCTCGGCATCACCCTGCATAACATTCCCGAGGGGCTGGCCGTGGGCGTGGCCTTCGGCGCCTTGGCCTGCGGTTTGGATACGGCCAGTCTGGGCGGTGCGATTGCCTTGGCGATCGGCATCGGTCTGCAGAATTTTCCGGAGGGCGCGGCGGTGGCCATGCCCTTGCGCCGCGTGGGCTGGTCGCGGCTGCGCAGCTTCTGGTACGGGCAGCTGTCCGCCGTGGTCGAACCGGTCGCCGCCGTCATAGGCGCCGCCGCCGTATCCGCGTGCTTGGCCATCATGCCTTATGCGCTTGCCTTCGCGGCCGGGGCCATGATCTACGTGGTGTTCGAAGCGATAATTCCCGAGTCGCGGGAACGGGGCAACACCGACATCGCCACGCTGGGGGCCATACTCGGTTTCATTGTCATGATGATTCTGGATGTGGCCTTGGGCTGAATGGGGTTGAGACATTTGGATCAAGCCAAGCGGAGAGGATGCGCAGGGCAGTCTCGGTATCCGGAAGCACGCGCAATATCAGTTCTTTACCAATGCGAGTCGCCGGGCGACCGCTTCGTCTACTGTCGTATCCGAAGCGGTGTCTTCAAGCATTGCATTCACGACGTCATCTGCTCCTGAGCCGCTCGTCGCCTCGATTGCCGTTTCCTCCGGTACCGTCTTCAGGTTGGTCGGTCCGGCTCCGATATGTTCGGAAAACACGTTTCCCGGGTGGCAGGTTTGGCGGGCGACTTAGCTGCCTGCTCGCTTTTGGCGGCAAGATGCGCCCGTCCAGTTCCAGATCGACCTTGAGACGCTTCACGGCGGTTTTGGCGGCCTTGGCGTTGGCGAACGGCCCCGCTATAACCTGATGGCGTTCGCCGCTCGGAACAACTTGTGCCGGTATCGGAGGACCCTGATGATTGAGTATGGCGGCGAGTCGCTGCGCTGCCGTTTCGCTGGACATGACGGCGGCGGACACGTACCAGCCGTTGCTGGCTTTCCGCGCCGATTCGGGTTGTCCGAACCACTTGTCGGGTCGCACGATAGGCTGCGCCCCCGCGAGTACTGCATCGATAGGCGGTGTTCCCGCGGCAATCGGTAGCGGAATGCCCAGTCCTTCTTGGAGAATGCGTTCGATCTTTCCCCAATCCAGGGGCTGGTTCTGATCCTGCTCCCACTTTTTAAGATTGGCGCGGACGGTTTTCTTGAGCGATTTTTCGTTTAATTCCTCATGGCTCCGGTAAGCCTGCAGGTAGACTACCCCGTCACGCCAGCCCACGAGATAAGGCTGATTGACGATATACACCGGCTCGTTCAGTGGAATCTGCGAGTACAGCTTACTGGCGTCCTCCGGATACAGGCGGATGCAGCCATTGCTGGCTCGAAGCCCGACGCTATAAGGCTTGTTCGTGCCGTGAATGAGATACATCTGTCGGTTCAGGTACAGGGCATACTTGCCCAAGGGGTTGTTAGGTCCAGGCGGCACTGCGGCCGGCAAGGGATCCCCCCAACGGAGGTGGTCGTCTCGGATGTTCTTTGTCGGATACCAGGTCGGGTTTTTGATCTTTCGGGCGATTCGCATTGCCCCGCTGGGAGTCGCTCGCCCTTCCCGGCCGATACCTATGGGATAAGTGACAACCTCGGCGCCGTTTCCCTTGGCCGGAAAATAGAACAGCCGCATGGCGGCGAGATTGATGACCAGACCCCGCCGCGGCGCCCGCGGCAGTACGAACTGCACCGGGATCAACGCTCTGCCGCTCGCGTCCGGTAGCCACGGATCGAGCTCGGGGTTTGCCGCGACGATCTCTTCGTATCCCAATCCGAAGTGCCGCGCGACATCGGGAAGCGTGTCCCCTTGCTGAAGCGTAATAACTCCGAACGACCCGACTACCCCTTCGTCCTTGGCGACAGAGAATCGGTGCTTCTCCAACGACGCGATCGGTGGGCTCGCAACAGGCGCCGACTCTTGCGCCGGTTCCTCCATCGGCTCCTTGATCGGAGGCGGTAACCAGCCCCACTCGCCATGCCAGTGATTTGACATCTCTTGCATCGGGCGATAGGCGCATGCAGATAGTCCACAGCAGAAGCCCAGGATAAGAATCAGCCCCCGCTTACGGCGCCGTGGCTGATGTAATGCCCGCGGCTGCGAACGCTCCACAGGAACATTCAATCGTGCTTCTCCTCTCATGCCGGGATCATGCCGGAGGTATCGGCCGAATTCGGACCACTTTCCATGAGTGCAACAGGCATGCGGGTCGGCTACCGCGGCAAACACTAACTCTGTCGCTCCTCAAATATTTGCGCCACAGCAAACATTTCGACGCATTAGACCTAAACGGCGGTGTAGAAGTGCGATAGAACGGAGACGATGCTGTTGGCCGGGATGACTATTGCGAATCGGTGAGGGTCGTGGCCGATACTGTGGCTCGATTTAAGGAATCTCTGATTAAGTCCTTCGACAGGCCCTTCGACTCGGCTCGGGACAGGCTTGTCGAAGGCTCTCCTGAGCCTGTCGAAGGGGCATGAACGGAATCCACTCGTTCAGAGCTTCCTTAAAAATATCTTGGCTTGTTCGAAAAATGAAATTGGCGCTCGAAGTAGGTCGGCAATCCTTTGCCGACACCTGCTGAGTCTGCGTCGGCAAAGGATTACCGACCTACTTCTGGTCCGGCCTCGGCTCCCTCGGTCTACCTGGAGGCCGCGCAGGCCATCAGTAGCTTTCCAGTATTTTAATGTAATTGGCGCGTTCGAAGGCTCCCGGATTCGCTACTTTGGCGCGGCTCATGATGCCGCGCATGGGTTCCAGTGATTGAAACCCGCGCTGGTCCATCCAGTCCCTCAAACCGTCCACCAGCGTGCCGGCATAGTCCGGACCGTTGCGCAGCAGGGCGGAGGCGACCATCACCACGTCCGCGCCGGCGAGGAGATACTTGATGATTTCGACGGCGCTTTCCACGCCCCGCGTCGCCGCGAGCGAAGCCTTGAGCCGGCCGCGCAGAAGGGCGATCCAGAGCAAGGGCAGGCGAATCTCCCCGGCGTGACTGAGGGAGAGGGTCGGAGCGACCTCCAGGTTGACGATATCGAGATCGGGCTGATAGAAGCGGTTGAACAGGACCAGGGCATCGGCGCCCTCGGCATCGAACTGCCGGGCGATATGGCCGAAGGCGCTGAAGAAAGGGCTCAGCTTCAGCGCCACCGGAATGGAGACGGCTTGCTTGACCATCCGCAGGATGTCCAGGTAGCGCTGCTCGACCTCACGCCCCGAGACATCGAAATTCGCTTCGATGCCGTAGATATTGAGCTCCAGGGCTTTGGCGCCGGCCTCCTGCAGTTGCCGGGCGTATTCGATCCAGCCCTCGCCGGTCACACAGTTGAGGCTGGCGATGACCGGAATGTCCACGGCCTCGGCGGCGCGCTGCACCAGGCTCAGATAGCTGTCCGGGCCGACACGGAAATCGCCCACGTCGGGGAAGTAGCTCAGCGACTCGGCATAACTTTCCGACGGGTGATCCATCAGCTGAACGAACGCCATCCTTTCCTGGCGGATCTGCTCCTCGAACAGCGAGAACAGGACCACCGCCGAGACCCCGCCGTCCTCCAGCCGGCGAATGCCGTCCAGCGTCTCGGAAAGCGGCGAGGCCGAGGCGACCACGGGATGATCGAGCTCCAGTCCCATATAGCGTGTCTTCAGATCCATGCGGGCTCCCCTGTTACGGAAGGTCGACGCTGGCGTCGGGATGAAAGCGGCTGCCGGCGCGGCTGGCCATTTCCTCGTAAATGTCCCATTTTTGATCGACTACCTGCTGCGCCATCTCCATCAAGCGTTCGAAGTTCCGGGGATTGGTATGGCTCAGCATCATAAAGCGCAGCTCGTTGTAGGCATACTCCTTGAATCGGATGCGCGGACGCGGCGAATCCAGCACGAACGGATTCCGGTCCGACCGGCGCAGCGCCGGGTTGTACCGGATCAAGGGCCAATAGCCGCTGGCGACGGCCAGATCCTGCTGGCGCATGCCGTGTTGCAGATTGTAGCCGTGGGCGATGCAATGGCTGTAGGCGAGGATCAGGGAGGGACCGGGATAGGCTTCCGCCTCGCGGAAGGCGAGCAGGGTCTGCTGCGGGTTCGCCCCCATGGCGATGCGCGCCACATAGACATTGCCGTAGGCGATGGCCTGTAGGGCGAGGTCCTTCTTGGCGACGGTCTTGCCGGCCGCGGCGAATTTGGCCACGGCGCCGAGCGGCGTCGCCTTGGACATCTGCCCGCCGGTGTTGGAATACACCTCGGTGTCCAGCACCAGCACGTTGACGTCGCGGCCCGAGGCCAGCACATGGTCGAGGCCTCCCGAGCCGATGTCGTAAGCCCAGCCGTCTCCGCCGACGGTCCAGATACTGCGCCGCACCAGTTGGTCGACCACCGACAGAAGATCCTTCGCCTTGTCGTCGGTCCGTTTCAGCAGCATGGCCTTGAGCTTGGCAACGCGCTCGCGCTGGGCGCGGATCTGCGACTCGGTGAGCTGCGGTGCGGCCAGGATTTCGTCCACCAATTCGGGATCTAGCGAATCTTTCAGCTCGCGGGCGAGCCGCTGCGCCAGAGCCAAGTGCTGATCGGCGGTAAGGCGAAAGCCGAAGCCGAATTCGGCATTGTCCTCGAACAGCGAGTTCGACCAGGCGGGGCCGTTTCCTTCGGCATTCACGGTCCAGGGCGTGGTCGGAAGATTGCCGCCGTAAATGGAGGAGCAGCCGGTGGCGTTGGCGACGATCAGGCGATCGCCGAAGAGTTGCGACAGCAGCCGAACGTAGGGCGTCTCGCCGCAGCCCGCGCAGGCGCCGGGAAATTCGAACAAGGGTTCGAGAAACTGCGCGCCGCGCACCGACGAGAAATCGACCCGGGCGCGGTCGTTCACCGGAATGGTTTCGAAGAAGCGTGTGTTCGCCTTCTGCGGTTCCTGTATCGGGTCATTGGGCCGCATGTTGATGGCCTTGACGCCGCTCCGGGTGAGGCTCTTGGCCGGGCAGACCTCGACGCACAGGCCGCAGCCCGTGCAATCCTCGACATAGACCTGCAAGGTATAGCGGGTTTCCGGAAAACCGTAGGCGGTGACCGGCGCCGACAGGAAGGTTTCGGGCGCGTTCTCGAGCCGGGATTCGTGGTAGAACTTGGCGCGGATGACGCTGTGCGGACAGACGAAGCCGCAGTTGCCGCACTGGATGCAGATATCGGGCTCCCACACGGGCACGGATTGCGCGATGTTCCGCTTCTCCCACCGGGTGGTGCCCGACGGGAAGGTGCCGTCCGCCGGCATCAGGCTCACCGGCAGTTCGTCGCCCCGGTCGGCCATCATCATCGCCGTGACCCGGCGCACGAAATCGGGCGCCTCCTCGGAAACCACCGGCTGGCGCTTAAGGGTGCCGGTCGCCTGGTCCGGGACTTTCACCTCGTGCAGGGCGGAAAGGGTTCGATCGACCGCCTCGTAGTTCTTCCGCACGATCTCCTCGCCCTTCTTGCCGTAGGTCTTCTTGATCGCTTCCTTGATCTTGGCGATCGCCTGATCGCGCGGCAAAACGCCGGACAGGGCGAAGAAGCAGGTCTGCATGATGGTGTTGGTGCGTCCGCCCATGCCGGTTTCCAGGGCGACCCCGGAAGCGTCGATCACATAGAGCTTCAGCGCCTTGTCGATGATCTGCCGCTGAACCTCGTACGGCAGCCGGTCCCATACGTCGTCCGGGCCGTGCGGGCTGTTGAGCAGGAGAACCGCGCCATGCTTGGCCTTAGCCAGCACGTCGAGCGTCTCGATGAAGCTGAACTGGTGGCAGCCTATGAAGTTGGCCGACTCGATGAGATAGGGCGATTCGATCGGCTCCGGCCCGAACCGCACGTGAGACGTGGTCCTGGAGCCGGATTTCTTGGAGTCGTAGACGAAATAGCCCTGCGCATGGAGATCGGTGGATTCGCCGATGATCTTGATGCTGTTCTTGTTGGCGCCGACCGTGCCGTCCGCGCCCAGACCGAAGAACACGGCGCGCACCACGCCGTCCGGCTCGATGTCGAAACCGGGATCGACGTCCAGGCTGGTGTGCGAAACGTCGTCGACGATGCCCACGGTGAAGTGGTTCTTGGGTCTTTCCTTCTTCAGCTCGTCCAGCACGGCTTTCGCCATGGCCGGATTGAACTCCTTGGAGGAAAGCCCGTAACGGCCGCCGACGATCTCGGGCCGTTTCCCGGCCGGAAGGAGACCGCTGGCCTCCGCTTCCGCCAGCGCCGCGACCACGTCGGTGTACAGGGGTTCCCCGAGCGCGCCGGGACTCTTTAGGCGATCCAGGACGGCAATGGCTTTGGTCGTCGAGGGCAGGGCGGCGAGGAAATGCCCGACGGAAAACGGCAGGCACAGACGCACCTGAATCACGCCTACCTTCTCGCCCTGCTTGGCCAGAAAATCGACGGTCTGGCGCAGGGTGTGCGCGCCGGAGCCCAAAATCACGGCCACGCGCTCGGCCTCCGGATCGCCGTGGTATTCGAACAGGCGATACCGGCGTCCGGTCAGTTCTCCGAAGCGGTCCATGGTTTTCTGTACCAGGCTCGGCAAACGCGCGTAGTAGGGATTTACGGTCTCGCGCCCCTGGAAATAAACGTCCGGGTTCTGCGCGGTGCCGCGGATAAACGGATTGTCGGGATTCAAGGCCCGCGCCCGGTGCGCGCGGACCGTCTCCTCGTCGATCATGGCCCGGATTTCGTCGTCCGAAAGCAGCACGATCTTGCTGATTTCGTGGGAGGTCCGGAAGCCGTCGAAGAAATGCAGGAAAGGAATCCGGCTGTTCAAGCTCGCGGCCTGGGCGATCAGCGCCAAGTCGTGCGCCTCCTGCACCGAGCCCGAGGCGATCTGGGCGAAACCGGTGCCCCGCACCGCGGCGACATCGGAATGATCGCCGAAGATGGACAAGGCCTGCGCCGCCAGGGAGCGGGCGGCGACATGGAACACCGTCGGGGTGAGTTCGCCGGCGATCTTGTACATGTTCGGGATCATCAGGAGGAGACCCTGCGAAGCGGTGAAGGTCGTGGTCAAGGCCCCGGTCTGAAGGGCACCGTGCACGGCCCCGGCGGCGCCGCCCTCGCTTTGCATCTCCACCACCACGGGCACCTCGCCGAAGATGTTGGTCTTGCCCTCGGCCGCCCACTGGTCGGCCAGTTCCGCCATGGTGGAGGAGGGCGTGATGGGATAGATGGCGCACACTTCGTTGACGCGGTAGGCGACATGGGCCACCGCCTCGTTGCCGTCGAGCGTAGTGACTTTCGGTTTCGCCATCGTTATTCCCCTCGGGGTTCCGGAATCATTTCGATCGCATGGCAAGGACACTGCTCGTAGCAGACCGCGCAGCCGGTGCAGAGGTCGTAATCGTAGCGATAGCGCTTGCCGGGTCCCAGCTTGACGATGGCGTCCTCGGGACAGGCGCCGTAGCAGCCGTCGCACTCGAAGCAGTTGCCGCAGGAGAAGCAGCGCTTGGCTTCGAACAGAGCCTCGTTCTCGGAGAGCCCCGCGACCACTTCCTCGAAGCCGTAACGCCGTTTCTCCAGTTCGAGTTCGGCTTCCCGCTTCCGTTCGGCTTCGGTGAAGTACCACAGGCGCAGCATATCGGCGCTTACCGGCGGATGCTTGGGCGGCTTGACGTAGCGCGTGCCGCGAAGATAGGCGTCGATACAGCGCGCGGCTTTCTTGCCGTGGCCGACGGCGACGGTCACGGTCCGCTCGCTCGGTACCATGTCGCCGCCCGCGAAGATGCCGGGACTCCCCGTCATCATGTTGTCGTCCACGATCACGACGCCGTCGGGCTTGAACTGGATGCCCGGCACCTCGTGCAGGAAGCGCGTATCGGTTTCCTGGCCCAGCGCCAGGATCAGCGAGTCCGCCTCCAGGGTTTCGAACCGGCCGGTCGGTTCGGGATACCCTTCCGGGTTGATCCTCATCACCTCGACGGTGATATGCGTCTGGTCGATCTCCTTGATGGTGCGCAGCCAGTTGATCTTGACACCTTCCTCGATGGCTTCGTCGGCCTCGAATTCATGGGCCGGCATGTGCGCCCGGTCGCGCCGATAGATGACGAGCGCCTCTTCGGCGCCCAGGCGCCTGGCCGTGCGCGCCGCGTCCATGGCGGTGTTGCCGCCGCCGTAGACCGCCACGCGCCGGCCGAGCTTGGGCGCTTCGCCGGTGGCGGTCTGGCGCAGGAAGGTCACCGCGTCCAGGATCTTGCCGGCGTCACGCGCCGGGATGCCGACGCGCTTGCTCAGATGCGCGCCCACGGCGATGAACACCGCGTCGAACCGGCCGGACTCCTTTTCCGCCAGCACGTCTTCCACCTTGTGATCGAGAACGATCTTGACGCCCATGGCCTCGATCCGCCTGATTTCGCCCATCAGCTCCGCGCGCGGCAGGCGGTAGGCGGGTATGCCGAAGTGCATCATGCCGCCGGCCAGGGGACCCGCTTCGTGGATCTCCACCTGATGGCCCAGCCGGGCCAGATGATAGGCGCAGGACAGGCCGCTGGGGCCAGCACCCACGATCAGGACCCGCTTGCCGCTGGCCGGGGCGGGTTCGATCCGCCAGCCTTCGCGCAAGGCGAGGTCGCCGAGGAACCGCTCGGCCGCGTGGATGCTCACCGGGCTGTCGATGGGGCCGCGGTTGCAGTGGGTTTCGCAGGGGTGGTAGCAGACGCGTCCGTGCACCGCCGGCATCGGATTGTCCTCCATCAAGACCCGCCAGGCCTTTTCATAGCGGCCGGCGCGCAGGTCGAACAACCAGGACTGGATGTTCTCGCCGGCCGGGCAGGCGTTATTGCAGGGCGGCAGGAGGTCGACGTAAATCGGACGCCGCGTACGGAAGGGGCCGGTGCTCCGCCCGTGTTGCAAGAGGTCCGCCGGTCGCGTCAGGTCGCTGGATTTGCGATTGCTCATTCTAAAAGTCTCTCCATCCTCGATCGGCGGCCTAGTCGATGGCCAAGCAAAGAGAGTCCGCGATCATGCGCCAAAGCTTCGAAGCAGACGGCGCTGCGATGTGCTCCTGTGTCTCGGGGCAAGCGTTTCAGGGTTCGGACGGTGCCTGCCTGGGCAAAGTTTCATCAACCGTATCCGAACTCGGCTGTCCCGTCCCGCTCGAGCCGGTTCGGTGTACCGGCTTTTCGGCTGCGGGACGAGAAGGGGATCGTTACTCGTCTCGAGAATGCTCATGCCTCCTGGCCCCTGTGCGTCAGAAACCGGCTCACCTGGCTTTGCCATCGATTCAGGCCCGTCATCACTCGGTCCATCAGATCGGCGGCCGTGTTGATGCCGGCATAGAGCCGTGCCGCATTGGCGACGACGAAGACCGAGCTGATATGGTGTAAGAACGCGGCGAGTACGGGATTGAGGAAGCCGAAGGTGGCCAGAGCGAGCCCGACGGTATTGAACGACATGGCCCAGGCATAATTCTGTTTGGTGATCTCCGCCATTTTGCGGCTGATGTCGAGTACGGTGAGCAAATCGCCGGCATCGTCGCCGAGAATCACGATATCGGACGAGGCGATCGCGAGGGCCACGTTCTTGTGTCCGCCGATGGCGATGCCCACATCGGCGGCGGCCAGGGCCGGAGCATCGTTCACCCCGTCGCCCACCATCGCCACCTTGCCGGACGACTGAAGTTCCTTCACCAGTGCCGCCTTGTCGTCCGGCTTGAAGTTGAAATAATATCCGTCGGCGCCGATCAGATCGGCCACTCGCCTGGCTTCGGACTCCTCGTGATCACCGGTGGCGACGAGTACGCGCTTGACGCCCAGTTCGCGGATCGCTTGCCCCAGGTTGGTCATCTCCGCGCGCATCACGTCCTGAACGACGATGGCGCCTTTGACTTCACGGTTCATGGCGACCCAGATCGCGCGGCCGGAATATTCGAGGTCCGGTATTTCGATTCCGAGCGCCTCCAAGGTTTCGGGACTCCCGATCAGCACTTCGCGGTCTTCCAGTCGCGCCTTGACCCCGCGCCCCGGCAGGTCCTCGGCGTCGCTCACGGGTTTGAATCGCGTGATGTCCTGGTTTCGCGCGAAATTCAAAATGGCCCGCGCCAACGGATGGCTGAAGCGCGTTTCCACCGACGCCGCGATCTCGATCAGCTCGCGCTCATCGGCACCTATCGGTATCACCCGGCTGACCCTGGGTTCGGCCAGGGTGACCGTGCCGGTCTTGTCGAGGATTACGGTGTCGATCTCGTGCATGATGTCCAGGGGTTCTCCGCCCCGGGCGAGGATATTGAGCCGCGCCGAGCGGCCTATGCCGGACGCGAACACGGTCGGCGTCGCGAGCGCCCAGGCACAGGGACACATTACCGACAAGGCGGTCGCCATCAAATCCAGGCTGCCGGTGACGAAAAACAGCAGGAACGCATACCCGGTGACCCCCAGGATGAGGTACTGGACGATCTTGTCCGCCCTTTGCTGCAGCGTGGATTTTTTCTGAAGGCTTTTTTCGATTTCGCCCGCGATCAGGGCAAGAAACGAAGCGTCGCCGTTCCTGGTGGCCCGAATCTGCAAGGGCGCGGAAAGATTGAGCGTGCCGGAAGTGACTTCATCGCCCGGCACCTTGTGGATCGGAAACGGTTCGCCCGTGACGAAGGATTCGTCGATGGACGATTTTCCCTCCGCAATGCTTCCGTCGACCGGGACGGCGGTGCCGCGGGGCACGATCAGCACGTCGCCCTGCTTCACCTCTTCCGCCGGGATTTCGCGGATTTCGCCGCCGGCGAGCACGAGGGCCGTTCGCTTGGCCTGCTTCACCAGACTTTCGATCTTTTCCCGATTTCTGCGGATGATGGTGAAGGAAATGTACAAACCGAGCCCGATGAACCAGGCGACCATCGCGCCGCTGAGCGGCTTCCCGTCGATCAGGGTGACGGTCATCACCAGAACGATCAGCAGCTCCGCGGAAACCTGCCGCAAAATCAGGAGCGATTTTACGAGCCCTTGAACGTAGAGCGCCAAACAGAAGAGATAAAACGGCAGCCCCAGCCAGTAAAAGAACGGCATGCCGTAAAGTGCGTCCATGGCCAGGAAGATGACCGCCAACAACGCCACGATAAGGCGCAGCAGGAATACGTCTCTCTGAGGGCTGAGGCTCAGGATGCGTCGATCCAGTTGCTGCAACAAAGTTGTCAATTGAGTATCCATAAGAACTTCCGTTCCTTCTTTGATATGGGACACCGCTCGACACGGCTTTTTGCGGATACGGCTCGGGGGACCTTTAAAGAGCCGATTCTGTCTCAAATCTAATCATTGGACAAACGAGTCGGGCAGACGCACAGCGTCCCTTGTCCGATTCCGTACCCGTTTCAGAGGAGATAGATCATGGAAAATATCACTTCATCCAAACCACTCGAAATGCCGCGCCTGAACGAGCCGGCGCCCGCTTTCGAGGCGAATACCACCCACGGCGTCAAGAAGCTCGGCGATTACCGCGGCAAATGGCTGGTGCTGTTCTCCCACCCGGCCGACTTCACGCCGGTGTGCACCACGGAGTTCATGGCTTTCGCCAAGGCCTATCCGGAATTCCAGAACTTGAATTGCGAGTTGCTCGGGTTATCCATCGACAGCAATTATTCACATATTGCCTGGATGCGCACGATCAAGGAGAAGTTCGGCGTGGAGATCCCGTTCCCGATCATCGAGGACCTGTCGATGCGGGTGGCCAATACTTACGGCATGATTCAGCCGGGCGCCTCCGACACCTCGGCGGTGCGCTCCACCTTCATCATCGACGACAAGGGCACCCTGCGCGCCATGGTCTACTATCCCATGACCAACGGCCGCTCCATCCCCGAGTTCCTGCGCCTGGTGCAGGCGCTGCAGACCTCGGACAAGCAGGGCGTGGCCACGCCGGAAGGCTGGCAGCCGGGCGACAAGGTGATCGTGCCGCCGCCGAAGACGGCCCAGGACGCCGAGGCGCGGCTCCAGGAGGGATACGAGTGCGTCGACTGGTTCTTCTGCAAGAAGGCCGCGTCATAGCCGCAGAGCGCAGGGGCATCGGGAATAAGTGACTTGGATGGACTGCTTGACACCGCGCGCCGACAGGAGGGAGCGAAAATGAAGCGGTGCCGTAGGCCGGCAATTCGTTACTGACCCCTCCGATCGGCGAGAGCTTTGTCGGCAAGGGATTGCCGACCTACGACCTTCCCGATCCAGACTGCCAAACCGTGGTGAAAATTGGTCTAAGCGATGCTGATTATGGCCGGGATCGGTGCCATCACTTTCTTCATGCCCGGCCGCCGATAAAGGATTTCGAAAATGAGCAGCAAGGCAGAAAAGGGTGGCGGCGTCTTCCGAGGCATCAAGCTGCTGCTGTGCGAAAACCCCTTGCCTCCGATCGAGGAGGCTATCGAGGCGGCTCGCGCCGAGCTGCCCTTGAGCAATTACTATACCGAGCCGTACTCGGAACCGTTGCGCCGGCTCATCAGCGAACGGACCGGCGTGCCCGAGCGGCTCATCCATATCAATGCCGGTTCGGAACTTATTCTGCGCCAGCTGTTCCAGCGCTTGGGGCGTCAGGTACACCTGCTGACTCCCACCTATGTCCTGTTTCCGGAGATTGCCCAGTCCTACACCGAAACGCGGCTGCGGCCGGAAGCGGATTTCCGCTTCGACCTCTCCGAGCTGGAGGTCCCCGCAGGCACCAGTCTCGCCGTCATCGTCAATCCCAACAACCCCAACGGCGGCACCTTCGACATGGCGCCGCTGCCCGGTCTGCTCGAGCGATATCGCGACACTTATTTCCTGGTGGACGAGGCCTTCATCGGCATGGCCGGCCATAGCGTTGCCCACCTGGTGCCGCGATACCCGAACCTGCTGGTCACCCGGACCCTGTCCAAGGCTCACAGCCTGGCGGGTTTTCGGGTGGGCTACGCCATATTGCCGGCAGCTCTGGCCGACGATCTGAACGCCAGCAACGATGCTTATCCACTGGCTCGAGCCAGCCAGGTGGCCGCCATCGCCACTTTGGAAAACGAGGACAAGATTCGGGAGCGCGCCGCCACCCTGCGCGTCTGGGCCCGGGATTTGGCCGGTGAACTCGAGGCGCTGGGGGTGAGGACGTTTCCGTCGGAAACCTATTTCTTTCTGGCCGATTTCACCCCCGAGGACGCGGGCGAGATCGCCGAAAGCCTGAGGCAAAAGGACATCCTCATCAAGCCCCTGAACGACCCGCAGCTCGGCCCCGCCTACATGCGGGTGACCACCGCGACGCCCGAGGACAACATGCGCTTCGTCGCCGCGCTGCGGGAGCTGCTATGACGGGCGATCCCAGGGCTGAGCCATTCATCCGACATCACCAACGCTATGAGGATTGGTTCAACCGTCACCGGGCGGCCTACCTCTCCGAGTTGCTCGCCGTGCGTGCGCTGCTGCCTTGGCAGGGGCGAGGGCTGGAGATCGGGGTGGGGACCGGACGCTTCGCCGCGCCTCTGGGCGTCGCCTACGGGATCGACCCGGCGGCGGAGATGCTGGGCTACGCCCGCGCCCGCGGCGTGCGCGCCGCACAGGCGATCGCCGAGGCGCTGCCCTTTGCGGACGCGGTGTTCGACTATGCGCTGATCGTGACCACGATCTGCTTCGTGGACGACCCTGTGGCCATGCTGCGCGAGGCCGCTCGCGTCCTTAGGCCGGGCGGTGTGCTCGTCATCGGTTTCATCGACCGGAACAGTCCCCTGGGACAGGACTACCTCGCCCACCAGGCGGAGAACGTCTTCTATCGGGAGGCTAGCTTCTATTCCGCCGATGAGGTCAATGCCCTGCTCATGGATACGGGCTTTCACGACCCGGTCTGGGTGCAAACCTTATCCACACCGCTTGAGCGGATCCGGGACATCGAGCCGGTCAGCGCCGGTGCCGGCCAGGGCGCCTTTATCACCGTACGGGTCCGCCACTGAGCATCGCTGGGAGAAGAAGATGGCGGCACAGCAAACGCTCGCTTGACCAACGGTCCTGCAATGAATCAAAGCACTCATGCAAGCCTGATATTGGTGCGCCACGGGCTGAGCACCTGGAATTTCGAAAACCGCTTCACCGGATGGACCGACGTCGGTCTCATCGAAAAAGGAATCGAGGAGGCCCGCCGCGCCGGTCGGATACTGTGCCAGCAAGGCTATTCCGTGAATATCGCTTATACCTCCATGCTCAAGCGTGCCATCCATACCGCCTGGCTTATTTTGACCGAGATGGATCGGATGTGGGTGCCGCTGGAGTGTAGCTGGCGGCTCAACGAGCGGCATTATGGCGCATTGCAAGGGTTGAACAAGAAAGAGACGGCTGAGCGACACGGTGAGGAGCAGGTTCATGTGTGGCGGCGCAGCTATTCGGTACGGCCGCCGGCGCTGAGCCACGATGATCCGCGTCATCCGCGTTTTGACCCGCGCTACGCCCACCTCGACCCCCGCGTCCTCCCGGCGAGCGAATCGCTGTTCGATACCCTTGTGCGATGCCTGCCCGCCTGGCAGGACCGCATCGCTCTCGATCTGCGAATGGGACGCCATGTCTTGGTGGCCGCGCACGGCAATAGTCTGCGCGCGCTGGTCAAAATGCTGGACGGTATTTCGGATGAAGAGATTCCTCTGGTGGAAATCCCCACCGGCGTACCCGTGGTCTACATGTTTGACCAGGACCTCAACGTCGCCTCGAAGATAGTGCTCGATTAGCTCGTGACATATGAGCCTATCCCAGTAGGCGTTCGCCCTGAGCCCTTCGACTTAGCTCAGGACAGGCCCGTCGAAGGGTTTCTTGAGCCTACTGGGATAGGCTCTAAGTACGACCACGTCGAGTCAATCGCACTGGCCGCACAATTCGCTCGTACGGCAAAACAGGCTTGGCGGAAGTCGCTGGCGCCTTCGGCTCGGGTGAACCGATTCAAGCATTCGTCGGCAATCCCTTGCCGACGAAGACGCTTGGCCGGGGCATGGCGTCGGGAAGGGCGGCTTCGGCGCTCCAATCGCAAACGGTCATCCCAGGAGCGCTGGGATGAGCTTTCCAATCGCAAACGGCCTGGCCGGGAGCGCCGGCCAGCCCCTTCCCGAAGACGCCGTTTGCGATTGGAAGGGGCCGATTAAAGGCCCGTTTGCGATTGGAAGGGTCGCGGCTAAAGCGACCGTTTGCGATTGGGAAAGGATTCCCGACCTACTCGCTGGTTCTTCTGCAAGAAGGCCGCGTCATAACCGCCAAAGGCGACCCATAGCCATGGAGCGCCGGGGCAATCGAGAGCGAGTGGCTTGGGTGGGCCGCTCCAGCGCTCGGGACTGTGGCGGACTTATTTGGCTCCGAAGACCACTCTGTCCACACCAGTATTGCCGGTGCCGGGGTCGTAGGCGTAAATCACCGCTTCATAGTCCCCCTTGTCCCGCGCCGGCACCTGTGCCGCAAAATGATTGACTTCGCCGGTGAATGCCAGAGGATATTCGCCCACCGCGTTGCCGTCCCGTTTCAGCAAGGCCTTTACTTCGTATTTGTCGGCATCCCATAGGCCGCCTTTGCTGATGGGGCAGCCGCACATCATCGTCACCTCCGCTTCCAGCTTGGCCTGACCTTTCTCCGGCGCGGAGATTCCGCCGCGCACGATGAAACCGGGTAAATGGATGACGATGCCGTCGCCGATGATGTGCTTGCCGGGTACGACCCAACTGGTCACGCTCGCCTCTTGCAGAGATTGGCGCTGTCCGTACGGACCGAATATCTTGAAGCGCAGCAGTCGTGGCTCGGCGAGGTCGAGCCGGGCCAAATGACCCGCCGTGTTGTCGTCGGCGAGCGGCTGACCGCGCTGGTGAGGGGTTTCCATGAGGCGTTTGGTGTCGCCGGTGCCGCCGGTAATCCACCCCTGATTCAGAATCTCCCCGGTCTCGGCGTCCTCGACCACCGCCCGTACCCCACCGACACCGCTGCCGACGAACTTGGAATCGACGCCTTTCACCCGCAGCATGATCCGGGTTTCTTCGGCCAAGACGGCGTTACATAGCGACAAAAGCAAGAAAATCGGCGCGACGAGCGTTTTCAGCGTCCGCCGGTCTATCGGCATGCGTCCCGATGGCCGCAGTATTCGCTTGTCTTTCCGGAAAACCATGCTTTTCCTCCTTGATGATTAGACTCGAGTTTGCGACGGCTTCCCGCCGAAAGCAAGAAACGGGGTTAACGCGATGCCGCTTAAGGTGAGGCGCGCTGGCGGACACGAAGTTTTGCGGGCTTGTCCTCTGGCTCCCGGTTTGGCACTATCCGCTCAGGAAGCATAACGGAAGGCGAACGGGAACATGACGGATAATCAGCCTTCGATCTTGACCGTCCAAGGGATTTCGGTGTCTTACGGCGACGAAACGATCATCCGCGATCTTTCGTTCTCGGTGGCCGAGGGCGCCGTCTTCGTGATCCTGGGACCGAACGGCGCGGGAAAGACGACGCTGCTCAGGGCGCTCCTCGGCCTGATCCCTTATCAGGGGACGGTCACCTGGCAGACCCGAAACATCAGTTATCTGCCGCCTCAGGAGTTTCTGCAACGCCAGGAGCTTCCGCCGCTCAGTATCGAGGAGTTCTTTCGTTTCAAGACCCGCGATGTCGACGCCGTGAAACGGATGTTCGCCGAGGTCGGGCTGGACGAATCCCTGCTGCAACGGCCGTTCGGTGCTTTGTCGACGGGTCAGTTCCAGCGCATGCTGATCGCCTGGGCGCTGGTGAACGATCCCGACGTGCTGTTGCTGGACGAACCCACCGCGGGCATCGACGTGGGGGGCGAGGAGACGATCTATACCTTGCTCAACCGCTACCGGCAAAGAAAACCCCTGACCATCCTGCTGGTGACGCACGACCTCCATGTGGTGTGGGAATATGCGTCGGTCGTGCTTTGCCTCAACCGGCAGCAGCTTTGCATGGGCGCCCCCCAGGAAGTGCTCACGCCGCAGCAGCTCCAGGCGCTCTACGGTACCGGCGTGAAATATTACGAGCATCACCATCGGTGATTTTATGAGCGGAAAAATCCTGCTTGCCCTGATCCTTGGTGGCGCCACCGGCGCGGTCGCCGGCTACCTCGGTTCGCTGATGCTGAGCAAGCGCATGGCGCTGGTGGGCGGTGCCTTGGGGCATCTGACCTTGCCCGGGATCGCGTTGGCGCTGCTGTACGATTTCGATGTTTCCATCGGTGCGGTCTTGTTCTTGGGTTTCGGGATGCTTCTTATCTGGTATCTGGAAAGAGTGACCAGGCTGCATCTCGAGGCGCTCACCGCCGTCGTGTTTTCCACGGCTCTTGCGACGGCTTTTCTGTTTCTGCCGGAGGAAGAAACCGATATCGCACTGCTCGGCGATGTGTCGCGGATAACGGTGACGACCGCTGTGATTACGGTAGCGATAGCTCTGGGCATTTTTTTCATGGTCCGGCACATCTACTCGAACCTGGTCCTGATCGGCATTTCGTCCGATCTGGCCGGTGCCCAAGGCCTCGATCTCCGCTGGCACAACGCGGTCTATCTGATCTGCATCGCATTGACCGTTGCGCTCGGCGTGCGGATCGTGGGCGGACTGATGACCGCCGCTTTACTCGCCATACCGGCCTGCACGGCAAGGAACGTCAGCCGGAATCTGGGGCAATACGCCGCCATCAGCGGCGCTGCCGGCGGTCTTTCCGCGCTCGCCGGAATTCTCGCCCACGCAACGATCAGCGTGCCACCCGGCCCTTCAATCATTCTGGCAAGTGGTTTTTTGTTTCTGGGCTCTGTGTATCTGAAAGTCCGCCGGGAGCGCGCCGATCGAATCTAGTGCAGTTGCGGCTAATGGTAGCCCGGATGAAGTGCGACGCAATCCGGGACGACAGGAGTCGCGTGCTTCTCGTATTTCGCCCGGCGGCCTATGGGCTACCATTGCCTTCACAACAAAGCGACAGCCAGCTTGATGGCATACCCGACCGCGGTGGCCGTTCCGACACCGCCGGCCCACAGCAGAAAGAACCAGGCGAGTTTCTTCCAGAGCGGTCTTTCGTCCACCGGTTCCATCAGTGATAACCTTCGCCGGCGTGCACCTTGCCGCGAAAAATCCAATAGGCGTAAGCCGTATAGCCGAGAATGACCGGTAGGAGGATGGCTGCGCCGACCAGCATGAACGCGAGGCTGTTGTCGGGGTTCGCGGCTTCGCGGTAGATGATGCTCGGCGGAACCAGGTAAGGGAAAAGGCTTCCGGCGAGCCCCAGGAAGGCCGCGGCGAACAAGCCGAGCGCCAGCAGGAACGGGGTCACGGCTCGCTTGGCCCGCACCGCGCGGTAAAACGCGACCGCAAGCAGTGCCGTGGCGATCGGGATGATCCACAGGAATAGAAGCGCTCCAGGTCCGAACCATCGATCCCTGATGGCTTCGTTGACGAACATCGTGCCGAAACTGATGAGAACGATGGCGAGAATCGTCGCCAGGCCAAGCGGCTCCTGAAGCTGCCGCATCCGCTCCTGGAGATCGCCGTCCAGCTTGATGACCAGCCAGGATGCGCCGAGCAGGGCATAGCCCGTGACCAGTGCGACGCCGCAGAACACGCTGAAAGGACTGAGCCAGTCGAACCAGCCGCCGGCGTATATGCGGTCCTCGATCCGGATGCCCTGAACGAGAGCGCCGACCATCACGCCCTGAAAGAAGGCCGCCGCCGTGGAGCCGCCGATGAAAGCCCAATCCCAATATTTCTTGGCGCGCACTGTCCGGAACCGGAATTCGAAGGCGACGCCTCTCAGAATCAGGGCGAGCAGCATCGCGATCACCGGCGCGTATAACGCGGTCAGCACCAGCGAATAGGCGAGGGGAAAGGCGGCGAACAGGCCCCCGCCGCCCAGGATGAGCCAGGTCTCGTTGCCGTCCCAGACCGGCGCCACGCTGTTCATCATCCGGTCGCGCTCTTCCTCGTCGCGTCCCAGGGGGAAAAGGATCCCGACGCCGAGATCGAAGCCGTCCAGAATGGCGTAGGCGAGCAAGGCCACGCCGATCAATACGAACCAGATGGTTGGCAAATCGAGCATGATCGGTTTCTCCTAATGCGGGCCTTTTTCGAGTGCCGGACCCGGCATGACGCCGGTCGTCCTCAGAGGGCCTTTTTCCGTCGGTTTCTCGAGCCCGATATCCGGCGAGCGCTTCATGAGCCGTATCAGATAAAACGAGCCGGCACCGAAAATGATCGTGTATACCACGATGAAACCCAGCAGCGATCCGGCGACTCCCGGCGTGCCGATGGGCGATACGGCGTCCCCCGTTCGGAGGAGCCCGTATACCGCAAAGGGTTGGCGGCCCACCTCGGTCACGAACCAGCCGGCCAGGATCGCCACGAACCCCAGCGGCCCCATGGCGACCCCCCAGCGGTGGAACCAGGCCTCATCGAACAAGCGTTTTCGGAAGAATTGCACGGCGCCGACCAGTCCGAACAGGATCATCAGCACACCGATCCCGACCATGATCCGGAACGCCCAGAAGACGATAGGCACATTGGGCCAGCGATCTCTCGGAAAGGCATCCAAGCCGGTGACTTTCGCATCGAGGTCGTGTTCGAGGATCAGGCTGGCGAGCTTGGGGATTTCGATGGTGTATTTGGTTCGGGCTTCGTCGACATCCGGGATGCCGAACAGAATCAGCGGCGCGCCGGCCCGGCTCTCGAAGTGTCCCTCCATCGCCGCAACCTTGGCCGGCTGGTATTCCTTGGTATTGAGGCCGTGGAGATCGCCCACGATCAGCTGAGTCGGCGCGACCACCGCCGCCATCAAGATCGCCATGACGAACATGACGCGGGCCGCCGGGTTGGTCTTGTCCCTGAGAAGATGCCAGGCGCCGCTCGCGCCGACCACGAGCGCGGTCGTGAGATAGGCCGCCAGCACCATGTGCGTGAAGCGATAAGGAAAGGACGGATTGAAGATCACGCCGATCCAACTGTCGGGCACATAGCGGCCCGCCTCGAGGTGATACGCCGCCGGCGTTTGCATCCAACTGTTCGCGGACAAGATCCAGAACGCCGAAAGCAGCGTGCCGAAGGCGACCAGGAGCGTCGCCGCGAAATGCAGTCTCGGGCCCACGCGGTCGAGTCCGAACAGCATGACGCCGAGAAAGCCGGCCTCCAGGAAGAACGCCGTCAACACTTCGTAGGCCAGCAAGGGGCCGAGGACCGGGCCGGTCTTTTCCGAGAACGGTCCCCAGTTGGTTCCGAACTGATAGCTCATCACGATGCCCGACACGACGCCCATGGCGAAGGCCACGGCGAAGACGATCAGCCAGTATTTGTAGAGCTGCAGGAAGACATCCCGTTTGGTTGCCAGCCAAAGCCCCTCGAGCACGGCGAGATAGCTCGCCAAGCCAATCGTGAACGCCGGAAAAAAGATGTGAAAACTGACCGTGAACGCGAACTGAGTTCGCGCGAGGACAAGCGCATCCATTGTTACTCTCCTATCGGTGACGAGGCCGGGCCTTCCCTGTTTTGAAATTGGACCGGCGAGAATCGGTGTCGTTTATGCGACGAACGTCATTTCAGCCTGCGAACGCTGATTCGAGGCTTGGGATCAATCGACATAGGCGGACAAGGCGGCGAACAGGGCGAATCCTCCGGCGAAGGACGGGGTCGAAATCCATCGGGCGACGCCCGGCTCATCGGCCTGGGGCAGCATGTCTTCCACAGTCGCCAGTAACAGCACGCCCACCAGAAACGCAAGTGCCGCATGCTCGGCCTGGGTGCTCGCGTCGCGTAGTAGCAGATAGCCGATCGCCGCGCCGAAAATCGGCGGAAGAATGAACGAGCCCGAGATGCCGAGCCGCCGTTTTCGCGGCACCTGACGGTTTCGAAAGTTGCCGATCGCTGCAAACCCGCCGGGAATATTCGCAATCACCTGGCTTAATCCGAGCAGTAATCCGAGGCCGCCGGAAACGGCCGAACCCGCGCCAACCATCAGGCCGTCCGTGAGAAGGTCGACCGCCACAGCCAGATAGACCATCCAAGCGCCAGAAAGTCCTGACCGGGAACTCGTCCAATAACGAAACGCGCGAGCAAGTGCTGCCGAAAAAACTGATCCTCCGAGAAACATCGAAATCAATAGCCACGTCGGGATCACGGGCAGAATTCGGGGCATGAGGTCTATGCTGACCACCGCGATCGCCACACCGGCCGCGCCGTGCAACGCGGCGCCGATGATCCATGGCGGCGCGCGAAGGCTCTCCGCCAAAAGGCTGCCGACGATGTTTCCGGCGGCGGGTAAGACCGCCACTGCAAGTACCGATAAGAGATCATTCATCTTCAGACGGGTGAATCGGCCACGCAGAGGCGGAATCTAGGTCGAGCCGCCCCGGCAGGCTTCACTCGCCGGTCGCGGCGGGCTTCACCTGGATATTGTTCTTGACCTCCACGACACCTTCGACGGTCTTGGCAAGCGTGGCGGCTTTTTCCTTTTCCGCCTCGCTATTGGCCAATCCGCTGAGATAGACGACGCCCTTGATCGTGTCGACATGAATATCGAGAGCACCGACCACCGGGTCTCGTACATAGGCCGCCTTGATCTTGGTGGTGATGACGGTATCGTCGATGACCGTACCGGTACTGGCCAGAAAGGGACGGTCTAAAGGGTCGGCAGTGGCAATGTTCCAGATACCTGGGGTAAGAGCCGCAGCGACAGCGGTCAGGAGCGTAAGCGATTTGATGGGGTGAGTCATTGCGCCCTCCTTTGCGCGTGGTAAAGCCGGCTTTTTCCGAATCGGAATCGATGAAGCCTCGATCAGTCGAGGAAGCACGGTTGCACTTTTTGTTTTGACCGAGAAGGGAGCGGAAAGGTCGCGAGGCGGTTTCCGGTTCAGCGCGTGTCTTCGATCTCCGAACGTGCGGCGATGGAAGGATCGCCCCGGATCGCGTCCTTTATGGATGAATGAAAGATCTGAATCCGGGTGTTCGTCCGGTGCCGTTTCACGAGGCGAAAGATCTTCGGCATCTGCCGGCGATCGACCCGTACGCAGCCATGGGAGCGCTTTTTGCCGAGATGTGCCATGGCCCCGTCCGAGGCATCGTGCATGAAGATGCCGTCCACGATTTGAATCGCATGGGTCAGGTATACCGGCCGGTTCAAGAGTCTGGTCGCGAAATAGGATGGGCGGCGCACCGCCAAGGCACGCGGGGAATAGGTGCCGTCCGGAGTTTTGGTGGCTTTGCCCGGAAGTCCGGTCGAAACTAGTACCGATTCGAGCCCCTCGACGGCCTCGCCGCCAACATGCACCGACAAGCGTTGGTGGGTCTGATCGATTTGGATGATGACGGGGCTTTTGGGCTTTGCCGCGTGCTTTGATTCGATCTTGGGCTTCGATGTCCGGCTCTGTCTGTACAGGTCGAGTTCCGGCGGTCGATCGGCGATCAAGGGCGGGTGCCGTGTCGGTGCGAAGAGCGCGGCGATCTCCCGGTCCACTTGCGGGCTCGGGCGGTCGGCGATGCGATACGGTATCGGCCGATCGCGCGGATTCCCGCCGTGACGGCTCAACGGAGCTTTGGGCGTCTGGAGCGGAAAATCCGTCGGCTCGGGATAAAGCAGCAATGCTGTAAGGTACGGCAAGACGAATGCGATGGTTAACCTGGTCTTGTCCATGACGGGTTTTCGATATCGTCGGCTGATAATGTTTTGACCGCAATAATCGCCTTGATATCTGTCAATTTTCGAGCCGAGTTTAGGAGCCTATTTCAGTAGGCCGTTCGCCCCGGCCTGTCGAAGGGCCTGTCCCGAGCCTGTCGAAGGATTTGGGGACCAACTCAGATAGGCTCCAAGTTCTCTCGAACGGGCGGGCAGAAGGATCGTTTTTTCTGAGTGCCTCCTTCTTTTGAGAATCGCGCCGCTTTACGGCTTTTGGCGCCCTCGCGCAATTTTCGCTCGTGCCACCGGTCCTATTAATCAGGCCCGTAAATACCCTCCTGGTATTTCGGGCCGCCGCCCAGGCCGGTACACGCCCGGCCTGGGCTCACGCGGCTTGTCGCCGCGCCGGGGCATCCCTGCCCCGGATTAACCCGGCCTATATTTATAGGCCGGGTTAATAACTCGAAAGCATGATCGTCCGCGTGCCGGTCTCGATGATCGGGCGTCGCGGGCGTGGCCGGCAGAGGACCTGGGAAAGGAGGCGACTCATGGCGTACACGGCGAGCGATTTTCTGCTGGTTCGGCTTTCCGCTTGGGGTATCCGGCGCATTTACGGATATCCGGGGGACGGCATCAACGGCATTCTTGGCGCGCTCGGCAGGGCCGGGGACCGGTTTCAATTCATCCAGGCGCGCCACGAGGAGATGACCGCTTTCATGGCCTGCGCCCACGCCAAGTTCACCGGGCAAGTGGGCGTGTGCCTCGCGACCTCGGGACCCGGCGCGATTCATCTTCTGAATGGGCTCTACGACGCCAAGCTGGACCACCAGCCGGTCCTGGCGATCATCGGGCAACAGGCGCGCGGTGCCCTGGGCGGCGATTATCAACAGGAAGTGGATCTGGTGACGCTGTTCAAGGATGTGGCCCACGAATACGTCCACATGGCATCGAGCCCGGACCAGGTTCGGCACTTGGTGGATCGGGCGGTGCGCATCGCCGTGTGCGAGCGGACCGTCACCTGCATCGTTGTTCCCAACGACGTACAGGAACTGGACGCGGTCACCACGCCGCCCCGGAAACACGGCCATATTCTGTCCGGGGTCGGCTATGCCGCGCCGCGGGTGGTGCCCAAAGAGGAGGATCTGCAAAAGGCGGCGGACGTGCTGAACCAGGGCCAGCGTGTCGCGATGCTGGTGGGCGCGGGCGCCCTGCATGCGACCGACGAAGTCACCGAAACGGCGGAGATTCTCGGGGCCGGCGTCGCCAAGGCGCTCTTGGGCAAGGCGGCGCTGCCGGACGACCTGCCTTTCGTCACGGGTTCCATCGGACTCTTGGGTACCCGGCCCAGCTACGAGATGATGCTGAACTGCGATACCCTCCTGATGATCGGTTCGCGCTTTCCTTATACCGAGTTTCTGCCCAAGGAAGGCCAGGCCCGCGGCGTTCAGATCGATCTCGACGGGCGGATGCTGAGCATGCGCTATCCCATGGAAGTTAACCTGGTGGGCGACAGCGCGGAGACGCTCCGGGCCTTGATCCCGCTGCTGCAACGGAAGACCGATCGCAGCTGGCGAGATTTCATCGAGCGGGAAATCCGGGAGTGGTGGCAAGTGCTGGAATCCCGCGCCATGAACGCGGCCGATCCCATCAATCCGCAGCGGGTCTTCTGGGAACTGTCGCCGCGCCTTCCCGACAACTGCATCATTTCCGCCGACTCCGGCTCCGGCACCAACTGGTACGCCCGCGACGTGAAAATCCGCCGCGGCATGATGGCCTCGCTCTCGGGCGGGCTCGCCACCATGGGCTGCGGCGTGCCCTACGCCATCGCCGCCAAGTTCGCCTACCCCGACCGGGCCGTGATCGCTTTGGTGGGCGACGGGGCCATGCAGATGAACGGTAACGCCGAATTGGTGACGGTCGAAAAGTACTGGAAGGAATGGCGCGATCCGCGTTTCATCGTGCTGGTGCTCAATAACCGCGACCTCAACCAGGTGACCTGGGAGCAACGGGCCTTGGCGGGCGATCCCAAGTACGAAGCGTCGCAAGATGTGCCCGATTTCCCCTATGCCAGATACGCCGAATCGCTGGGCTTCATGGGGCTCAAGGTGGACAAGCCGGAGGACATCGCCCCGGCCTGGGAGCGGGCTTTCGCCGCCGACCGGCCGGTGCTCTTGGAAGCGTACACCGATCCCAACGTGCCGCCGCTGCCGCCGCACATCACCTTCGAGCAGGCCAAGGCTTATCTTTCGGCACTGTTCGGCGGAGACGTGGATGCCTGGGGCATCGTCAAATCCGCCGCGAAGGAAATGAAAGCGACGGTTTTGCCGGAGACGGATTGAGCCTGGCCACGGTGCGCCGGCGCCTCGCGGTCAGTATCTTGGAAATGGCGCTTCGACAGTTGCCGGTTCAGACATGAGGCAAGCACTATGGCGACTTCCATCGGCAAAAAACTCTGGGCCATCGCCGAAGGCTATATCCCGCCGACGAGCGTCGGCGAGGGCCGGGCGCTCGAGAGTCACGAAACCGTCTGCATGCTCAACGCAGGCGACACGGACGCCCACGTGGCCATCACCATCTTTTTCAGCGACCGCGAACCGGCCGGACCGTATCGGCTGACCGTGCCGGCCCGGCGCACGCTGCACCTGCGTTTCAACGATCTGGAAGATCCCGAGCCCATCCCCGTGGATACCGACTATGCCAGCATCATCGAATCGGATGTACCCATCGTCGTGCAGCACACCCGGCTGGACTCGCGCCAGGCCGAACTCGCGCTGCTGACCACCATGGCCTATTCGGAGGGATGAGAGTACTCATGCGGTTTCTGCTGTTGATCCCGTTTTTATTCTTGCTCACCGGCTGTCCCGTCCCGCCCGTTGCGACCGGATTTCCTTTGGCTGCGCCTTCGGCCGCCGGGGGTGCGCAGATTACGACCGTCACGCAGGTCACGTTGTCGCAACCCAATTTCCGCCTCTTAAAAGCGGATGTCATCGGCAGCAGCACCGGTTTCAGGCTGCTCGGCCTTCTGACCTTCAAGAGCCCGGAACATGCCGAAGCGATCACGCGCCTGTACGAAAAGGCCGGAGTCTCGAACGGCACGGCGCAGGTTTTCGTGAACCTGGTGTACGATCAGACGAGCCCCTATTTCATCCTGTTTTCGCTGCCGAAGATCACCGTGCGCGGGGATTTGGTGGAGTTCCGGGACGACCGGCGATGAGGCGGGAGCGCTTGGTTTGAATCCGGCGCTCGGGTTGACTGGGCCAGCCCCAAACAGCCAAGCCGGCTACGAGGGCTGCGCCGGCCGCGAGCCAGCCCCGGTGCATGTTCGCCCAGAGCAGCCAGCTCCACGGCCTGGCCCGGTTGTCGAACCGGCCGTGGGCACCATGATCGCCGGGCGCCGGGTCGAACAGGTTGTCGGGGCGGTTCGACGGCAAGGGTTCCGGGCCGAGCTGGCCCTCGTAAGCCTTGTCGGCGATATAGCGGTCCAGGAAGCCGGGGACGAGCTTGTTGCCGAGAATGGTTTTCACCGTCGGCCAGCCGATCCAGAATTCGCGGCGCGGGTGATAAGCGGCGTGAACGATGCCGCGCGCCGCCACTTCCGGCTGAAAGATCGGCGGAACCGGCTGGGGATTCCGGTTGATGTGTATGCGCGCCCAATCGAACTGGGGTGTGTTGAACGCGGCGATCTGCACCATCGTCAGCCGGATCTCGGAGCGGTCGTGGATCAGCTCGGAACGGAGCGCGTCGGTGAAGCCGCGGATGGCGAACTTGGCCCCGCGATAGGCCGATTGCAGCGGAATGGCGCGATAGGCGAGGGCGGAGCCCACCTGCACGATGGTGCCGCGGTTTCTTTGCCGCATCCGCTTGAGCGCCGCCATCGTGCCGTAGACGTAGCCGAGATAGGTGACCTCGGTCACCCGCTTGAATTCCGCGGGCGTCATGGCGCTCACCGGCGAGAATACCGTTGCCATGGCGCAGTTGATCCAGATGTCGATCGGCCCCAATTCCCGCTCGACCCGACCGGCGGCCTGCTCGACCTGATCGGGATCGGACACGTCGGCAGGAATGACGAGCGCCGTGCCTCCGGCCTGCCGGATATCCCGCCTAGCACCTTCCAGTCCGTCCGCGCCGCGCGACAGCACGGCGACCCGTGCGCCGCGTCGGGCGAACTCCACCGCAGTGGCGCGCCCCACGCCGGCCGAGGCTCCGGTGATCACGACGACGTCCGATGTGCTCATGGCTGCTCCTGCTGGATTATTTCGCTGGTGATAAGCCTACGCTTACGGATATTGACCGGCGCTTGCGACGGGTGTTCGGACGATCAGGCCAAAGATAGAAGGATTGGGTTGGCTGAGCCCAGAGCTTTCTCGGAAATGTATGTGGTCGCAGTGGGCTTTGGAGCATTTTCATACCTACTGTACGGGGACTCGCGCGTAGGTCGGGAATCCCTTCCCAATCGCAAACGGGCCTTTAATCGGCCCCTCCCAATCGCAAACGGCGTCTTCGGGAAGGGGCTGGCCGGCGCTCCCGGCCAGGCCGTTTGCGATTGGAAAGCTCATCCCAGCGCTCCTGGGATGACCGTTTGCGATTGGAGCGCCGAAGCCCCCCTTCCCGACGCCATGCCCCGGCCAAGCGTCTTCGTCGGCAAGGGATTGCCGACCTACGACCGTGCCCCCGTAGGTCGGGAATCCTTTCCCGACGCCACGGCCCGGCCGAGCGTCTTCGCCGGCAAAGGATTGCCGACGAATGCTTGAATCGGTTCACCCGAGCCGAAGGCGCCAACGACGTCCGCCAAGCCTGTTTTGCCGTACGAGCGAGATGAATACGCTCTAAGTACATCCCATAAAGTTCTGCGGAAAGGGCGTACACTGGTGGCATGAAAGCCATCCTGATCCCCCCGTTGGGCAAAGCGCAACAGAGTGAGTTAGACACCCTGTATCGAAAGACCAAGGACCC